>Ga0222427_100010_pt1 | contig 795015 bp, 702 predicted proteins | sample 2B20Ametagenome_FD_182890 | JGI IMG/M metagenome (GOLD analysis project Ga0222427, IMG submission 182890) | Enriched microbial communities from leaf-cutter ant dump, University of Wisconsin, Madison, United States - 2B20A (version 2) | ecosystem: Environmental > Terrestrial > Nest > Insects...
TGTGGGCCGACCCGGCCGCACGGCAACGATGGTTCGACGAGCTGCAGGCAGGCCCAGACAGCGGAGCCAACCAGGTGCGACGCACCATCGGTGGCGGCGAGCGCCCCTGGCTGCAGTACCAACGCCGCACCGCGGGACCCGAGGAATACCGCCTGGGTACGGTAGGTAAGCGAATCTGGGTCGACAGTGTCCAACTCGACCCGGACGCCGTCGTCGCAGCGGAAGCGAAGTACGTCGGGTCGCCGGGTTCGTCGGTATACGAGGGGAACGCACCGAAGTGGCTCGTCGACGAGGCGATGGAGGACTTCGACAGCGAGATGCGCCGCTACAAGGCGGTCATCGAAGACGAGTCCAACCCGATCGCTCGCCTGCGCCTCTATGCCAATACTCCCAAGGCTACCGAGTTCCTCGAGGCGCGGGCCCGCACGATCCTCGGTGAGAACATCGACCTGCATGTCGTGATCGAGAGGTAGCAGCGTGTCGAACAACACCATCATCTGCGCGGTCGGCGGTGGCCCCATGCCCACCACACCGGACCGGATCGTCGACGCGTTCGCGAACCATTGGGGGTCGGAAGCTGTTAGCGACGCCGAGCTGGTGTCGGATCGCCTTGCCCGGACGCTGTGGATCGGCGATGCCGACGGCCCCCTCCAGGTCGATATCTCCTCCGGGGTCACGCGCGTGAGCGCGGACGGGACCCCGGAGCAGAACGAGGTCGTCGCGTGCCTGGTGCGGTCCACCATGCCCGCCGACGCGCCACGCATCATCGCGTTCGACGGGTCCTGGGACTGGCACGCCGAGCTCGTCGCGGGGATCACCCCGCAGACGTTCGCCGACCACGTCGTCATCCACGACGAGCACTGGGTCGACCCCGACCTGCAGACCTAGGAGGTGGCATGTTCATCGTCCGGTACACCGAGCGATGGGTGAGCGGTCGACGCCACCCATTCCCCGGGACGGACTACCTGTCCGAGGAGCAGGCTCGTGCGCGGTTCGCCGCGGGCGAGTCCATGGACGTGCTCGACGCGACACGGCTGACCGACGAGGGGCACCCGTTCCCCGGTGGGGCATCGGCCAGATCCACGGTCAGTTCCGGGTCGCGTGGCACAACGAGGTCGGCTCCCAGGTCCAGGAGTCGGACTACCTGCGCTTCGACGGTCGACTCTTCCTCGCCCGAGTCAGCGAGTACGGGTACCCCGATGACGAGACCGAGTACGACCGACTCGACGCCTCGACGGTCACCACCGCCCGGTTCAAGCCTGACGGAACCGGGACCCTGGAGCTGACCGACGAGTCAGACCGCACCGAGGTCACCTACTTCAAGGACATCCCCGACATCGACGAGCACTGGATGGACCCGCCCACGTTCGGCGCGTGGACCGCCCTCATCGACCGCGACTACCGCGCCTCCAGGTACCGGTAGCCACCGGGAGGCCGCGCAAGACACAGCGACAGACGTCACGTAGTCACTAGCGTCCGCGTCCTCGCGGGGGCTCGTCGACCTGGACGATCCGCTGCTGCTGCGTCAGCGTGCGGCGGCCAGACGCTCGAGGAAGGCCGTCTGCGCAGCCACCACGAGCTCGTGCGCACGTCCGAGCGGGACCCACGCGATGCGGTCGACCTCGGGGACCTCGATCGTGCGTCCCGAGCGCGGGGGCCACACCACGGTCGCGGTCGCACCCGAGACGGGCGTGCCGGAACCAGTCCCGGGCGCGGTCCCCGGACCGGTCCCCGCACTCTCGTCGGACCCGAGCCGGACGGCGTCGACGGCGCCCTCGCGGGCCCAGGCGTGCACGGTCTTGCCGCCCGCCTGCCGGACGGAGCCGAGCGGCTCGTCGGGACGCACGGGCGTCGGCGGCGCGAAGCCGAGCTCCTCGGCGAACTCGCGCAGCGCGGCGTCGTGCGGGCTCTCACCGGGCTCGACGACGCCCTTCGGGAGCGACCACGCCCGCTCGCGCCGCACCCAGAACGGACCGCCCATGTGCGCGAGCAGGACCTCGAGGTCGGCCGAGGCGCCCGCCTCGCGGCGCGCTCCCTCGCCAGTCGCCGTGCGGTAGACGAGCAGGCCCGCGCTCTCGACGCTCACGAGCCCCTCCGTCCGGCGGCACGCCCGGCTGTGGACACGGTGGTCACGCTCCCACACAAATCGATTCACCCGCTTTACGGTCCCCCGCCCGCTCGCGAGGGTGGGGCGCGTCCCCGACCGTCGATCGGGTCGTGCTCCGGCATCGTCGCCCGCACGCCGGTCGCTCGCAAGGGGTTCGTGCACCTCCGTCACCGCGCCCGTGCCAGCCGACGGGTCGCGGCGGGCACCCCGTGCGTCGTCGCGCGGCGGACGCCCCCAGCAGAAAGGCAGGGATGATGTCCCACTCGACCCGACGGCGACATGCCTGGGTGGCTCTCGCAGCCCTCAGCGTGTCGTCCCTCCTCGCGGCCGGGGTCACCCCCGCGTCCGCCGCGACCGGCGGCCTGGCCACCACGGTCACCGTCCCGGCGGCGTCGCCCGTGCGCGCCGCGGTCGACGGTGACTACGCGCAGCGGTTCCTCGAGCAGTACGACAAGATCAAGGACCCCGCCAACGGGTACTTCTCCGCGCAGGGCATCCCCTACCACTCGGTCGAGACCCTCATGGTCGAGGCCCCCGACTACGGTCACGAGACCACGTCCGAGGCGTACTCGTACTGGATCTGGCTCGAGGCGCTGTACGGGCAGGTCACGGGTGACTGGGCACCGCTCAACCACGCGTGGACCACGATGGAGACGTACATGATCCCCCAGACGGTGGATCAGCCGACGAACTCCTTCTACAACCCCAACTCCCCCGCGACGTACGCGTCCGAGTACAACCACCCGAGCCAGTACCCGAGCCAGCTCAACAGCGGCACGAGCGTCGGCAAGGACCCGATCGCCAACGAGCTGAAGTCGACGTACGGCACCTCGGACATCTACCAGATGCACTGGCTCGCCGACGTGGACAACGTCTACGGCTTCGGCGCGACGCCGGGTGCGGGCTGCGAGCTCGGGCCGACCGCGACCGGCACGTCGTTCATCAACACCTTCCAGCGCGGCCCGCAGGAGTCCGTGTGGGAGACCGTCCCGCAGCCGAGCTGCGAGGAGTTCAAGTTCGGCGGCAAGAACGGCTACCTCGACCTGTTCACGGGTGACGCCTCGTACGCCAAGCAGTGGAAGTACACGTCGGCGTCCGACGCCGACGCGCGTGCCGTCGAGGCCATCTACTGGGCGAACCAGTGGGCGACCGAGCAGGGCAAGCAGGCGGACATCGCCGCGACGGTCGCGAAGGCCGCCAAGCTCGGCGACTACCTGCGGTACACGCTGTTCGACAAGTACTTCAAGACGATCGGCTGCACCTCGCCGAGCTGCCCCGCGGGCACCGGCAAGGACAGCGCGCACTACCTCCTGTCCTGGTACATGGCCTGGGGCGGCGCGACCGACGCGAACGCCGGCTGGGCGTGGCGCATCTCGTCGTCGCACGCGCACTTCGGCTACCAGAACCCGCTCGCGGCGTACGCGCTGTCGACCGACCCGGCCCTGACGCCGAAGTCGCCGACCGCGAAGACGGACTGGGCGACCTCGCTCGAGCGTCAGCTCGACTTCTACACCTGGCTGCAGGCCTCCAACGGCGGTATCGCCGGCGGTGCGACCAACAGCTGGGACGGCGCCTACGCCCAGCCGCCGGCGGGCACGCCGACGTTCCACGGCATGGCGTACACCGAGGCGCCCGTCTACCACGACCCGCCGTCGAACCAGTGGTTCGGCATGCAGGCGTGGGGCGTGCAGCGCGTCGCCGAGCTCTACTACACGTCGGGCAACGCGAAGGCCAAGAAGATCCTCGACAAGTGGGTCCCGTGGGTCGTCGACAACATCTCGACGGACGGTGCGAACTGGCACGTGCCCAGCACGCTGCAGTGGAACGGCAAGCCGGACACCTGGAACGAGGCGAACCCGTCGAGCAACCCCGGCCTGACCGTCACGGTCAAGGACTACGGCCAGGACGTCGGCGTCGCCGCCGACACCGCTCGCGCGCTGCTGTTCTACGCCGCGAAGTCGGGCGACACCGAGGCGCGTGACACCGCCAAGGGCCTGCTCGACGCGATGTGGGACAACAACCAGGACGCGCTCGGCATCTCCCTGCCGGAGACCCGTGCCGACTACGTCCGGATGGACGACACCTACACCGCCGGTGGCGACGGCATCTACATCCCGGCCGGCTGGACGGGCACCATGCCCAACGGCGACGTCATCAAGCCCGGGGTGTCGTTCCTCGACATCCGCTCGTTCTACAAGGACGACCCGCAGTGGTCGAAGGTCCAGGCGGCGCTCGACGGCGGCCCGGCCCCGACGTTCACCTACCACCGGTTCTGGGCGCAGACGGCGATCGCCGCGGCGCTCGCGGACTACGCCCGCATGTTCGACGGCGGCACCACGCCCGGTGACGGCGGCGACGACGGTGACGACGACGGCGACACCGGCAACCAGGACGTGCAGGCGCCGACCGCCCCGACGGGCCTCGTCGCGAGCAACGTGACGGGCACGTCGGCGACGATCTCGTGGACCGCCTCGCACGACGACGTCGCCGTGACGGGCTACGACGTCTACCGCGGCACGACGAAGGTCGGTTCCTCGACCACGACGTCGTTCTCCGACACGGGTCTGACGCCCGGCACCGCGTACTCCTACACGGTGCGGGCCAAGGACGCGGCCGGGAACGTGTCGGCACCCTCGTCGGCCCTCACGGTCACGACGACGACCACGCCCGTCCAGGACACGCAGGCGCCCACGGCGCCGACGGGTCTGACGGCCGGGACGGTCACCGAGACGTCCGTCGCGCTGTCCTGGACGGCGTCCACGGACAACGTCAAGGTCACGGGCTACGACGTGTACCGCGGCACGACGAAGGTCGGGTCGAGCACCGGGACCACGTACACCGACACCGGTCTGACCGCCGGCACCGCGTACTCCTACACGGTGCGGGCCAAGGACGCGGCAGGGAACGTGTCGGCACCCTCGTCGGCCCTCGCGGTCACGACGAAGTCGCCGGTCACGACCGGCACGTGCTCGGTGACGTACAACGCGTCGAGCTGGAACACCGGCTTCACGACGTCCGTGAAGGTCACCAACACCGGCACGACCGCCCTCAACGGCTGGACGCTGAAGTTCACGTTCGCCAACGGCCAGCAGGTCACGCAGGGCTGGAGCGCCGACTGGAGCCAGTCCGGCTCCACGGTGACCGCGACCAACGCGGCGTGGAACGGCACGCTGGCCCCGGGCCAGAGCGCCGACATCGGGTTCAACGGCTCCCACTCGGGGACCAACACCAACCCGACGTCGTTCACGCTGAACGGCACGGTCTGCAGCTGACAGCCGAGCTGCACGTGAGCGCCACGCGGCGCTGACAGCGCGGGCCCCCGAGACCTGGTCTCGGGGGCCCGCGTGCGTCCGGCCTCAGATCGCCGCGAACGTGTCCGGGTCGGGGCCGGTGCGCTCACCGCGGTCGAGCGCGTCGATCGACGCCATGTCCGCCACCGACAGCTCGAAGTCGAACAGCGCGAAGTTCTCCTCGATCCGGCTGCGCGTCGAGGACTTCGGGAACACGACGTCACCGCGCTGCAGGTGCCAGCGCAGCACGACCTGCGCGGGCGTCCGGCCGACCTCCTGCGCGACGCGCCCGACGACCGGGTCGCCGAGGACGGCGCCCTGCGCGATCGGCGACCACGCCTCCGTCACGATGCCGTGCTGCGCGTCCGCCGCGCGCACCGCCTCGTTCGTCAGGTACGGGTGGATCTCGATCTGGTTGACCGCGGGGACGACGCTCGTCTCGCGCAGGAGCCGGTCGAGGTGCGCGACCTGGAAGTTCGACACGCCGATCGCCCGCGCACGGCCCGACGCGTAGATCTCCTCCATCGTGCGCCAGCGCGCCACGAAGTCGCTCACGGTCGGCAGCGGCCAGTGGATGAGGAACAGGTCGACGTGGTCCGAGCCGAGCGCCTCGAGCGTGCGGTCGAACGACGCGAGCGCGTCCTGCGGCGTGAGGTAGGTGTTCTTGAGCTTGCTCGTGACGAACACCTCGTCGCGCGCGAGCCCGCTGGCCGCGAGCGCGTCGCCCACGCCCTTCTCGTTCGCGTAGCCCTGCGCGGTGTCGATGTGGCGGTAGCCGACCTCGAACGCCGTGAGCACAGCGTCCTTGGTCTCGTCGGGCGGGATCTGGAAGGTGCCGTAGCCGAGCTGCGGGATCGTCACGCCGTTGTTCAGCGTGAGCGTGGGGACGTCAGTCATCGTTCCTCCGGGGGGATCGTTCGTGCACCCATCCTCGCGCGTCACGCGGACGAGGTCGCGCCGTCGCCGCGAGCAGGGTCAGCCGCGCCGCGAGCAAGGTCAGCCGCGCCGCGCTCGGTCAGCCGCGCGGCGGGTCCGCGAGCGGCCAGCCCACCGAGGCGAGCACCCCGCTGACGCGCTGCACGTCCGAGTCGAGCGGCTCGTGCTCGAGCACCGCCGCCATCTCGGCCGCCACGTGCTCGAGCGTCGGGTCGCCGTCGGGGAACGTCCCGACCACGCGCTCGACGACGTCCGCGACCTCGTCGGGCGTGAGGCGGCGCCGCAGCAGCGCGAGGAGCGCGACGTAGTCCTGCCGCGGGACGCCCGCCGGGTACCCCGCGCGCAACCAGCCGACGACGCGCTGCAGCACGGTCTCGTCGGCCATCAGTGCCCGCCGAGCACCAGCTTGGCGACACCGAGCCCGACCGCCGCGAGGCACACCGCGAAGCACAGCCAGCCCGCGGCGGCCCGCACGGGCGGCACCTTCCCGTCGACGGGGGCGAGCGCGCGCACCCCGAGCGCGAACAGCGCGGGCAGCCCCGCACCCACGACGAGGCTCAGCACGAGCACGCGCCCGAGCGCGGCGAGGTCGACGTACTTGTCCACGGCTCGCTCCCTCAGACCGTCGCGGGCTGGCGCACGTGGTCGGCGACAGGTGCGTCGTCGGTGCGTGCAGGCTCGTCGGACCAGGCGTCGTTGACGTTGTGGTGCGAGACGGGCGTGCGCCGCGAGCGCACGTAGAGCGTCCCGCTCGTCGCGACGAGCAGGGCGAGCACGACGAGGTTGCCCGCCCACCCGCCGAGCGCCCGCTGGATGCCCTCACCCGCCGCGCCGACGGCCGCCGCGGCCGGCAGCGTCACGAGCCACGCGACCGCCATCCGCCGCGCGACGCCCCACCGCACGGGCGTGCGCCGCCCCACGCCCGAGCCCATGATCGACCCGCTCGCAACGTGCGTCGTCGACAGCGGGAAGCCGAAGTGGGAGGACACGAGGATCACCGCGGCGGACGACGTCTCCGCCGCCATGCCCTGCGGGGGCTCGAGCTCCGTGAGCCCCTTGCCGAGCGTGCGGATCACCCGCCACCCGCCCAGGTAGGTGCCGAGCCCGATCGCCACCGCGCAGGACAGGACCACCCAGGACGGCACCGCGTCGTCAGGAGCGACCTGACCGCCCGCGATGAGCGCGAGGAACACGATGCCCATGGTCTTCTGCGCGTCGTTCGTGCCGTGCGCGAGCGACACGAGCGACGCCGAGCCGATCTGCCCCCACCGGAACTCGCGCGCCCGGTCCCCGCCCGCGACCGCGCGCGTGATCCGGTACACGAGCCGCGTCCCGACGAGCGCGACGACCCCAGCCGCCACGGGTGCGATCAGTGCCGGCACGACGACCTTCGACACGATCCCCGACCAGATCACGCCGTGCGTGCCCGCCGCGACCAGCACCGACCCGACGAGCCCGCCGACCAGCGCGTGCGACGAGCTCGACGGCAGCCCGAAGTACCAGGTCACGAGGTTCCAGACGATCCCGCCCGCGAGCCCCGCGAACACCACGCCGAGCGTCACGACGTCCTGCTCGACGATGCCCTTCGCGATCGTCGCGGCGACCGCGAGCGACAGGAACGCCCCGACGACGTTGAGCACCGCCGACAGCGTCACCGCGACCTTGGGCCGCAGCGCACCCGTCGCGATCGACGTCGCCATCGCGTTCGCCGTGTCATGGAAGCCATTGGTGAAGTCGAACGCGAGCGCCGTCACCACGACGACGACGAGCAGGGCAGACGTGTCCACGACGACGAGGCTGGCCGCGGTCGTCGGGCACGGCAACGACACGCCGGTCGAGTTCAGCCACTGTTCACCTGACCCCGACGAACCGGGGCGCACCCCCGCCCCAGTTCACCTCCCGTTCACCTTCGCCCACATCCCTGCACCCGCCCCGCCCGACGTCAGGCTCCCGCCCCCCGAGGGCGGTGCTGCGGAGCTCGTCAAAGAACCCGTCGAACCTGAACGCGATCGTGGACGAGACAGCGAGCACGGCTTCCGGCACTGCCGGTCCCCTGGGTGTGAGCTCGCTGCACGCGTGCTGCACGAACCCAGCCCGGGCGCGCCACCCGCGAGCGTTTCCACAGGTCAGACGGGTGGGCCCCGTGGGGATCGAACCCACAACCCGCGGATTAAAAGTCCGCTGCTCTGCCAGTTGAGCTAGAGGCCCGGGTGATCGGAACGGCACCTAGGCGAAGCCTCTCCACCCCGTGAAGGCTACGACACCTCGTCTCGAACCGTCGGAAGGCCCGCATGCTGGGCCCCGCCCCGTCGAGCACAGCGTCATTCGTTTCCTCGGCGATCGATCAAGCGCAGGACCTCGTCGGCAGCAAGACTGAGCGCAGAGATACGCTTCTCCGCCTCCACCAGCTTGGCCACGGTGAAGTCGGGCAGCGACGTCACATCTCGCGCTGGGTGCATGAGGTTGTTGCGGAAGTTGACGAGGCCATCGACCTGCCACCGCCATCCACGCCCAGACGCCCCTTGCGCGAGGTCTCTGAACTGATCGTCCATCCCAGCGATGTCCACCAAGTCGGCGAAGCTCAACGCGGCGACGTCGTCGATGTAGGTATTGCTCGCGCTCAGGGACTCGACCAGAACTCGATGAGCGTCACGTCGAGCGGCGCTGAGGCACCGCACGGCGGCACTCTGATCGGGGTACCGCACCCTCACGTAGCGCGCCAGATGCATCTCGGCGGATGCGAGGCGCAGGTAGTAGTGGGTGCGAGCCGGAGCAGAACCCAAGTCGCTGCGTGTCACCATCCCAGTGATCTCGTGCTCGTTCAGTACCAGCACGAACTCACGATGCGCCATGTGCTCCACGAGCGCAGTGAAGGGCGTGTCAGCCGCGACGAGGTCGTCGTGCTGGACCGGTGCCATGCGATCGGCAACGGTGCCGTCAGTGGCGTCGGCGACGCTGAAGATGCCTTGGACGCGCGACTCCTCAACGGCCGGAGCGAAATCGAACTGCCTCGCCCGTAGGCGTTCCGCCGACTCGGCTGCCGAATCGTTCGGAGCGACCGTGAGGAGCTCCGACATGGGTGTCGCAACGTGGCGAGCACGTACCGCCTTGCCGATGTCGGCCAGCTCCCGGGCATCCGTCACAGCGAAGATCCCTCGTGATGACCGTTCGCAGAGCTTGCCTCGAGTGCGGCAGCGACGGCCTCGAACTCCGCGAGTGCTGCGGTGAGATCTTCGACGATCTCGCGGGCGATGATTTCGGGGGCGGGCAGGTTGTCGAGGTCCTCGAGCGACTCGTCGCGCAGCCAGGTGATGTCGAGGTTCGCCTTGTCGCGCGCGACCAGCTCGTCGTAGCCGAACGAGCGGAACCGCTCGGTCTCGACGCGCTCGTCGCGCGGGCGCCCGGGCGCGTAGGAGGCGACGAAGCCGTCGAGGTGCGCGCGGGTCAGCGGGTTCTGCTTGAGCGTGAAGTGCTGGTTGGTGCGCATGTCGTAGACCCACAGACGCTGCGTCCACGGCTGCTCGGCGGCGGGCTTCCTGTCGAAGAACAGCACGTTGGCCTTGACGCCCTGGGCGTAGAAGATGCCGGTGGGCAGCCGCAGCATCGTGTGCAGGTCGAAGTCGCGCAGCAGTCGGCGGCGCAGCGTCTCCCCCGCACCGCCCTCGAACAGCACGTTGTCCGGCAGCACGACTGCGGCGCGGCCGTTCATCTCGAGGATCGTCATGATGTGCTGCAGGAAGTTGAGCTGCTTGTTCGACGTCGTGACGACGAAGTCCTGACGCTCGATCTCCAGGTCCTCACGCACCTCGCGCCCGTCGGCGCCGACCATCGTCAACGACGACTTGCGCCCGAACGGCGGGTTGGACAGCACGACTGACCAGCGTCGGCCCGGGTCGGCGACGAGTGCGTCCTTGACCTCGATCAGGGACTCGCCGTTCGCCTCCCCGATGCCGTGCAGCAGCAGGTTCATCGCCGCCAGCCGCGCGGTCCCGTCGACCAGCTCCACGCCTCGCGCGAACTCGTCGCGCAGGTGCGCGCGTTCCGGCGGCGTCATCGTCGCCGCACCGCGCGACGCGAACTCGTGCGCAGCCAGCAGGAAGCCGGCGGTGCCGCACGCCGGGTCGACCACCGTGTCCTGGACCGTCGGCTGCACGCAGTCGACCATCGCGGAGATGATCGGCCGCGGCGTGAAGTACTGCCCAGCGCCGGACTTGATGTCCTCGGCGCCCTTGGCCAGCAGGGACTCGTACGCGTCACCCTTGATGTCCGTGCCGGTCTGGGACCACTGCTCGGCGTCGATCAGGTCGTGGATGAGCCGCTTGAGCTTGGCCGGATCCTGGATGCGGTTCTGCGCCTTGCGGAAGATCGTCCCCAGCGTCCCCGGCTGGCGGGCGAGCCCGACGAGGATCCGCGTGTACTCGACCTCCAGGTCGATCCCGTCCGCGTCCAGCAGCCGCTGCCACGAGAACTCGTCGGGCACGATCTGCTCGGCCTTGATCGGGCGGCGCGCCCGCTCGTCGGCCATCTTGAGGAACAGCAGGTACGTGAGCTGCTCGGTGTACTCGATGGTCCCCACGCCGTCGTCGCGCAGGACGTTGCAGTAGGACCAGAGCTTGTCGACGAGACGACGAGGATCAGCCACCGGCCGAGTCTAGGCGGCACAGCACCCACCGCTCGGCTACAGCGCCCCGGTCCGCTCCACTCTGAGCGCTGGCAGCTCCTCAGGTGCGGTGACCTCGAACCCCAGCGAGCGCAGCACCTCAGCCGCCGAGGCCGGGTCATCGCGTACGGCGGCGCGGAGCTGCTTCTCGCGCCATCGCATCCGTCCGGTCCGGACGACGTCCTCCCACCCCGGTACAGCATCGATGTCGAACTCTCGGATCGTGACCTCGAGCACGTCCTCGAGGGACGGCCGGAAGCGGTGCCCGCCCACGGGCAGGTGGAACGTCGCGAGGGAGGGGACACGCCCCTTGCGGATCCAGGACTCTCGCGCCTTGCCACGGTGCTGACGGCTCGCTGTCATCAGCGCGAACACGAAGTCGTCCCGGTGTCCATGAACGTTGATATGAGCAGCGGGCACGTTCCCGTCGCACTCGGCGTCGTAGTCGTACCGGTAGAGCGGCTCGCTGCTGCCGTGCGGGCTGACCTGGATCTTGGACTCATTGACGGCGAGGTACTGGCCTCGCGAGTCCCAGGTGCACCGGAACGAGACGAACAGGCGGAGCGCATCGATCCCGTTGGCCGACATCACGATGCCCGCGTCCGCGGGCCGCTGCCGCACGATGACGTGTGGATCCGAGACGATGACCTCGAAAGGATCGACGACACCGACGACCACCGATGCGACGAGGTCAGACAGTTCCTGAGCAAAGGCTTGCGCCTCCGCTACGAGCTGGTCACTCACCTGCGAGAAACTCGAGATCGTCCAGTTCACGGAGGATCGCGGCCTGCTCGGGCGAGAGCTGGTACGTCTCGCCGCGCTCGCGGAGCGTGGCGCGATCGAGGCCGGCCTGAGCGAGCAAGGTCTTGCGGCGATCCTCGATCTCCGCGGGCGTCAGGATCGTGATCGGTGGTGTCATCGGGCGCTCCTTCGTCGTCGCTGCGTCGAGCATCGCACGAGCCACTGACATGACGATTGTGCCCCCTGTGGAGCGGTCCACGGCGGCGTCAGCGCGCCGGATCGGCAACGAGACCCGGTCACCTGCTCGATCACGTGAGCAGGCGCAGCCCCGGCGTCCCGCGGTAGATGTGGTCTGCGGCGAGGAGAGGTGCGTCGATCGCCATGGCCGTCGCGGCGACCCAACGATCACCCGTGTGCCGCTTGTCGTGGAGTCCGAGCCCTTCGTTCATGCACGTAGCGGTCAGGTCGGCATAGACACGAACGACGTCCTCTGTGACAGGCACCGTCCTCGTGCGTTCGAGCTGCGACGAGATCCTCTCTGTCCGGTCCTGTCCGAGCTTGCCAAGCGCTAACCACGTCAGCACTTCGGCACGGGTCTGCATCGCGACGACGACGCTCCGGCCCACGAGCTGTTCGCGCCACCGCGCTGCAGCGGCATGCTCACGGTGCTTGGCTCCGAAGAGAAGGCTCCACACGTCCGTATCGACGACGACCCAGGAGTGGCCGGGCACCCGGTTCACTCGCCCTTGAGGACGGCCATCAGGGAGGACCATTCATCATCGCTCAGCTCCACGCCCCCGTCAGGGTCTGGTCCCGGCAGGTCGGTGTCCTGCCAGGAGTTGTCGTGGTGGGACGCCGTCCAAGCCTCCGGGACGTGTGACAGGTCGATCGAGGAGACCTGGAGCGACTGGATCCGCCCTCGGGCGTCCCGCACCGGCAGCCCGACGGCATCGGCCCGCCGGTCGAGCAGCTCGCGGGCGACCTGCACGTCGTCGATGCCCTCGAGGGGGATGCGGTTGCCTACGTCGTCCTGCAGCCGGAATCGTCTGGAGTCGAGGTCCACGGCCTTGACCACGCCACTGAGGGTGACCTCCTGCTCGTCGACGGACTTGCGGACCGTCGCCCATACCTGTCGGTCCCGATCGACGGGCCGGAAGGTGAACCTCGCACCGTCACTCCGCGAGACGACGACACGGCCGGCGGCGTGGTCGAGGGCGTCAAGCAGGCCCAGCGCGCTCTCTCGGACTCGGGCCGGAGTCTCGTCCTCCGGCGCGTCGTTCCCGATCGCGTTGAGGGTCTGCCACATCCGTGTGTCGAACTGCTCCTCGAGCGGCGCATCGAAGAGCGGCGACGCGACGGGTCCACGTGCGAGAGCGAGCACCGTGCTACCGGTGCGGATCTCTGTCAGGCGTAGGCCGACGGCGTCCTCGACATCGGCGGTGCTTCGCCCCGTCCGATCGATCCCCGCGACCCAGCGACCGACCCGGGTCGCGAGCTCTTGCAGCTTGGCGCTGACGTTCGCCAGGTCTCGCAGCTCGATCTCGCCTGGTGGTAGGCCGGTCTCCTCGAGCTTGAGCTCGAACTCACCGCTCACGTCGCCACCCCCATCCGTCGGTCGCAATGACTGTGCCGAGGCTACCCACATCGAGGTCGGGCCGGACATGGAGTGCCGTTACGAGTCCTCGTCCATGCCTACGTCGACTGGTCCGTCCCACGAGACTCCCACTGGCCGAACGTGCCGTCGGGCGAGACCCACGCCTCGCGGCCGTTGCACGACCGCCCCAGAGCGATCGCGCCTGCCGTGGAGGGCGACGAGAAGACCACGTCGCGCGTCAGCCGCCCCAGGCCGTCGACGGGCTCGATCGAGCCGTCCGCGACGAGCTTGTCGTGCAGCGCCTGGTAGGCGGCGTACGCGCGGCTGGTGCTGTCGGTGTAGCGGTCGCTCGCGCGGACCGCGCCGGACACGACGGAGCCGCTCAGCACGGTGAACTCGCCGTCGACCTGCTGGGCGCGCGCGTCGACCCCGGACCGGTGCGTCAGCCGGAACACCGGAGACACGCTCGGGTCGGCCGGTGCCGGCGCGGTCGGACGCGTGCGAAACGCGTTGACGCCGAGCACCGGCAGCACGATCTGCAGCTGGCTGACGAAGTAGTCCATGTCGGAGACGTCGGCTTCCGGGAGCGGCGGGGGCGCCGGAGCGGTGCCGTTCTCCAGCGCGACGCGTCCCGCAGCAGCTGCGAGGGCGATCAGCCGCGACTCCAGGTACCGTCCGTGCGCCTTCGTGAGATTGGCGTCCTTCGAGGTCACGACGACCACGCGGTCCCAGAAGTCCTTCGACCGCTCGTGACTCTGCAGCCGCGTCGCCACCACGTCGGCCTCCCCGATGTAGCAGCGCACGCTGCCCACCGCGCCCGAGTCGTCGCCGAGCAGGATGTACGCACCCGGACGCTGCGCCTCGGCGCGACGGAGCACCGCCGCCAGGTCCGAGCGCGGCCCCGCCAGCACGTGCCCCGTCCAGTTCGTGATCTCCGCCGTGGTCAGCCCGCCCGGCGTCCCGTCGACGAGGAACACCTTCACCTGCTTGCCGCTCACGACACCAGCTCCTCGACCCTCTCCAGGTCCGACGACCGCCCGGTCAACTGCCCGGAGAACGCGGCAGCCAGGAGAGAGCGCCGCAGCGCCGAGGACCGTTGGAGTGACTGCTCGACCTCGGCCGCGAGCATGCCTCGGGCCGACTCCGACGTGGCGAGTGCACGGACGTCGGCGTCTTGCCGATCCGGCGAGGCCGCGGGGACTTCGACGCTGAGGAGCGCCGACTGGGAGATATTCCTCATCGACTCCTTCGTCCCCGTCGCCTTTGCCGAGATCTGCCGCCGCACAAGTGGCGACGAGAGCGCCAGTTGCAGCCACGCTGCATCGACACCGTCAGCAGGGACAAGCCGGAGACTCTTGTCGCTGAGCAGGAGCCGTGGGCGGGTACGCCGGACGAGCACGGACGCGCCGACGTACGCGGTGGTGTTCGCACGGCTGACAAGCAGATCGCCGGGGTGGATCTCGTACCTCGGATCAGCGAGGCGGGTGTCGACCGCCTTGTTCTCGCCCTCTCGGAACTCACCCCAGGTCATCGCGGAGACCTTGATGATCCCCCACTGCTCTGGCTGCGCTGGCGCCGCTGACCCCCCAAACGACCTCCCAGCCTCGACGCGCGCCACCGCCGCCCTGAGTCGCTGTCGAGGAAGGTCGGCGAACCGGGCTTCAAGCTGGGCGGCGCGGAGGTTCGCCGCCCGGTCATGGGCCGTCCGAAGCGATGCGTCGGCGGCGTCGAGGTGGGAGAGGTGGTCTTCGAGGATGTCGACGATCCGCCGCTGCTCGTCGAGCGGCGGGTACACCAGCACTGTTCGGCCGAACTCCTTGGCCGAGATCTCTTTGAAGGTCGTGCCCGATGCTCGCTTTTCTAGATCGGGCCTCGCGTGGACCATGAACCAGTAGACGTAGCGCGAGTCAAGATGGTCCGGGAGCACGGCGGTCTTGCAGCCTTGGCTTGTTGCCAGAGGCGCACCGGCGATTGCAACGTACCCGACCGGCGCTCGCGAACTCACGACCACCGACCCTGCAGGGACAATCTGGGCCGAACAGGACTCGTAGCCACGGAGGCTCAGGCCGCGCGCGCCGCCGCGGAGCACTTGCGAGCGATCGCGTGACATGTCCGCCGGGGTAAGCCACGCGACATCATCGCCCCAGTTCTCAGCCACGCCAGTCTTGGGAGTCGCTCCCGAGACGACTCGGCAAGCGGAGGCGAGCGTCGCCTCGTTCCACCCATCCGGAGTTGCGGTCACGCTGTCAGTTCCTCGTTCAGTTCTGTGATGATCTGCGCGGCCCCGGGGCCGAGGTCGCGCAGGATGCCGTCGATGCCGCCGCGTTCGGTGAAGGGGGCGGCGTCGAGGTCGTCGTCGGACAGGCCCGCGGACGCGGCGATGACCTCGGCCATGCGGTCGAGCCACCAGCGCTGGGCGTCGGTGAAGGTGGCGCCCGCCTGGTGCTGGGTCGCGAGCCAGCCCGCGTAGCGCTCCCGTACGAGGTCGGCGTAGGGGACGAGCTCGTCGTCGTCACCGAGCGTGAAGCGCAGCAGCGAGACCAGGTCCGTGAGCCTCGCGTGGTCGTTGTGCCGGACGCGGCCGGTCTCGACCGCCTCGTACGCGGCCCAGACGGTGTCCACGGTCCAGTGGTGCGGTGGCCGGGCGATGCGGTCGCCGAGCTCCTTGATCGCGTCGAACGGGACGCGCCGGGACTTGGCCTCTGCGAGCACCTGGATCGCGGTGATCTCGTCGCGGTGCTCGGCCAGGTACGCGGCCCAGGACTCGACGATCGACCTCGCGCGGCTCGGGTCGATGACGCCGTGCGCGTCGAGCAGCTCGTCGACGGTGACCTCGTCGATCACGCGGTCATGGGTCTGACGGAGCTCCAGGATGCGGGCGCGCAGCTCGGGGTTGGCGGCCAGCGGCTCGACGGCCTTCTCGACCAGAGCGGCGATCACGTCGGCGGGCGGGACACCGGGCGAGGCCTCCAGCGCGGCGGCCTGCCGGTCGGCGTCGACCGCGTCGACGAGGTCGCGGACGACATCCCGCAGCGGTCGGCCCGCCACGTGGTCGAGCTCCGCACGCTCGTCGGGCGTGAGCTGGAGCTCGAGCGCCGCCAGACGCGAGCCCAGCGTCGCGGCCTCCGCCTCGGTGAGCGTGAGGTTCGCGGCGCGGTCCAGGAGCTTCTTGAGGCTCACGCCCGTGTCACGGTTGAGCGGCGGCTCGACGAAGTCGTGCTCGGTGACGCCGACCGCGTCGACGAGGACGAACCTCGTCTTGCTCGTCGCGTCCGGGGTGACGGCCTGGAAGTCGGCGGCGGGGATCGTGCGGGCACCGCGACCCTTCATCTGCTCGAAGTACTGCGCCGAGCGCACGTCGCGCAGGAAGAACACGCACTCGAGCGGCTTCACGTCGGTGCCGGTCGCGATCATGTCCACCGTCACGGCCACCCGCAGGGACGCCGAGGTGCGGAACGCCTTGAGGTGGCCCTTGGGATCCTTCGCGCTATAGGTGATCTTGGCGGCGAAGTCGTTGCCCTTGCCGAACACCTCGCGCACCATGGTGACGACCTGCTCGGCGTGCGCGTCGTCCTTGCAGAAGATCAGCGTCTTGGGGACGGTGGTGCGGCCGGGGAAGATCTCGGGCATCCGGTCGCGGTAGGTCTCCAGCACCGTGCGCAGCTGGGACAGCGAGGTCACCGCCCTGTCGAGCTGCGGGGCCGTGTACTCCAGATCTTCGTCGAGCGCCTCGAACCGCTGCACGCGCGTACGACGGTCGACCTTCGGGACGACCGTCCCCGCCTCGATCGTCGAACCGTGCTCGGTGACCTGGGTGCGGATGCGGTAGATGTCGAAGTCGACGTTGACGCCGTCCGCGACGGACTGCGGGTAGGTGTACTCCGAGACGAGGTTCTGCTGGAAGAACCCGAAGGTCTGCTTCCCGGGCGTGGCGGTGAGCCCCACGACGTGCGCGTCGAAGTACTCCAGCACGCCGCGCCACACCCCGTAGATGGACCGGTGCGCCTCGTCGACGATCACCAGGTCGAACGTCTCCGGCGGCAGCGCCGCGCTGTACTGCACCGACACCGGCGCGTCCGGCACGAAGTCGTCCAGGCCCGGGTCGTCCACGTCGGGGACGTCCTGACCGGACAGCGCCCGGTGGACGCGCTGGATGGTCGAGATCACCACCGACGACGACGCGAGCATGCCCGCCGACGACAGCTTGTCGACCGTGAAGAGCTCGGTGAACCGGCGCCCGTCGTCGGGCGTGCGGAAGTTCTGGAACTCGGCGAGCGTCTGGTCAGCGAGGTTGTTGCGGTCGACGAGGAACAAGACCCGCGTGAATCCGCCGTGCCGCAGCAGGCGGTAGGCCTCGGTGACGGCGGCGTACGTCTTGCCGGCACCCGTGGCCATCTGGATCAGCGACCGGGAGAACCGCTGCTCGGCGAGCGAGCGCTCGACCCCCCGGATCGCGTCGACCTGCGCAGGCCGCAGCGGAGCCTCGTCGAGCCGCGGCAACGCCCGGACCTTCGCGCGCCACGTCGGAGCGTCAGGGTCGTCGGCCGTGTCGCGCACGATGCGCGCGAGCGTGCCGGGCTGCGGGAACGCGAACACCTGACGCGAACGCGGCTCGGGGTCGTACCCGTTGGTGAAGTGCGTCTCCGAACCGGAGGCCTCGAAGACGAACGGCAGCCGACCTTCGACGACGACCGCGCGCCTGGCATGCCGCTCGGGCAGCCCCGTGGCGTACATCGCGGACTGCCACTCGACGCCCGACAGCGGCGTGCCCTGGGGCTTGGCCTCGATGACCCCGACGACCTGCTTGTCGACGTACAGCACGTAGTCGGCGCGCCCGTGGCCGACAGCCATCACCATCTCCCGGACCGCGACGCCCGGCACGAAGAGGTTGAGCTCCCCCTGGTCCTGCACCGACCAGCCCGCTGCCGTGAGCTGCGCGTCGATCAGCACCCGTGCGCGCTGCTCAGCGGCCAGGCGCACGTCGTCGGACATGGTGCCCAGCGTAGAGGCGGCACCCGCGCACAGTGCCGCCGACAGGGTGAAAGTGCAACGCATCGTCTGTCCGGCGAGCGCGGTCGGCCGGGACCGTTGCGTCAGCCCGCCTCGACGAAGAAACCTCCCTCGCCCCACGTGGCTCGCAGGCTGCCGTCGGCCGGGATGTCGAGCGAGTGACAGCCGCGGCTGCGCATGAGGTCGTCGCGCTCCATGGGCACCATCCAGCACACGAGCGCGGGGCCCGCGGGGGCGTCCAGCCGGAAGCCCCCGGAGTCGGTCACCTCGGCCCGCGCGCCGCCGAGCGCGGACAGCGCGGACTCGTCGAGCTCGACCCGCGCGTGGGCGAGGTCGTCGGGCCGCCCCTGCGGTGACCACAGATCGTCGGAACGGTCCTCGGGGACGGCGACGACCCAGCCGCCGCCGAGGTCGTGATCGCCGCCCCCGGCGTCGTCGACCCCGACCAGACGCCCCGACAGCCCGTCGCCACCGGGCGTGCTGGCGCACCCGGCCAGCGCCAGCCCCACCACGAGACCCGTCACCACGAGCCTGGTCGCTCTCACGAGCACACCGCATCGCTCGAGGCGACGGGGCTGCACGACGCTCGCGGTCGACGCCGGAGCGGTTCCCCATGAGTGCGCCTGAGACTCATCGTTCGGCACGTCCCTCCCCAGGCATCAGTCAGTCCCCGGCGCGCGTCGCGTCGAGGCGTCTACGCTTCGTCGCCCTCGACCTCGAGGAGTGCGGCGAAGGCAGCTCGTTCGCGTTCGCGTCGAGCCCGCTTCAGGGCCAGGACGTCGTCGGAGCGGAGCCTGGTGTGGGTACCGACCTTGTACGCGGGGAGGCTGCCCTCGCCGATCAGCTTCATCAGCGTCGGCCTCGACATACCGAGCATCGCGGCGGCCGTCGACGTCGTCACTTCGGGCGGTATCGCCGCAACCGTCACGGTCGAACCGGCAGCGACTGCCTCCAGCACCTGCTGCAACAAGACCCCGAGCTCACGCGGCAGCGGCTGCGCCACCGATTCCGCCCGCCCGACGGACAAGAAGCCCTGCGGTCCCTCGAGCGACTCGAGGACGCCCTGGGCAAGCTTCGCATCACGCTCGTCGGTGAGCAGACTTGCCCGGGCCTCGACGACGGTCGCCATCATTGCTCCTTCTTCACCGCGCCACGACAGGCCGTGCACGCTCACCCAACTGCAGATGTCACCGTAAGCCGCTTCAGATATATCCGCAAGGAAGATGTGGGGGCTGCCGTCGCGACGAGCCACGTTCGGGTCCGCCTAAAGGCTTCAGGTCGTTGACCGGGATGCGACGGGTGCTCGACCGTGATGTCGGGCGAGTCGTCGATAGTTTCGATCGCGCCGCGGTCGAGCGAGGCTCGTCGTCCCGAGGAGAGCAGCCCGTGACCACCATGCCGCACCGTCGCGGACGACCGGGCGTCGCCGCGCTCGTCGCGTCCGCGCTCGTCGCCACCGCCGCGTTCGTCGCGCTGCCCCGCGGCGCCGAGGCGAACGCCGCCGTCACCGTCGCGTCGAGCGTCGAGGACGAAGGGGCCGCGTGCACGGTCCCGGGCCTCCCCGACGTCGGGGCGCTGCAGAACCAGTCGACGCTGCCGGACCCGTTCCGCAGGCTCGACGGCACGCGCATCGCCACCAAGGCGGACTGGGCGTGCCAGCGCGAGCTGACCAAGCGGCTCGCGGAGAAGTTCGTCTACGGCACGAAGCCCGCCAAGCCCGCGACGGTGTCCGGCACGGTGTCGGGCTCGCAGATCACGGTCAACGTGTCCGAGGGCGGCAAGAGCTCGAGCTTCACGGCGAGCGTGTCGCTGCCGAACGGCCCCGGCCCGTTCCCCGCGGTGATCGTCTACGGCGGCTTCGGCGCCGACACCGCCACGATCAAGGCGTCGGGCGCCGCGGTCATCAGCTACGACCCGTACCAGGTCGGCAAGGAGGGCACGGGCCGCAGCAACAAGCAGGGCGCGTTCTACTCCCTCTACGGCCCGCAGAGCAGCACAGGGCTGCTCATGGCCTGGGCATGGGGTGTCAGCCGGATCATCGACGTCATCGGGCAGTCGGGCGGCAGCATCCTGCGCGCCGACGCCACGGGCGTCACCGGGTGCTCGCGGTTCGGCAAGGGCGCGTTCGTCGCGGGCGTGTTCGACCAGCGCATCGCCCTGACGATGCCCATCGAGTCCGGCACCGCGGGCGTGCCGATCCTGCGCGGCGTGCCGGGCGAGGGCGCCCAGTCGCTGAGCAGCGCCTACGGCGAGCAGCCGTGGTTCGGCGACGCCTTCTCGTCGTTCACGTCGAGCCCGACGCGCCTGCCCGTCGACATGCACGAGATGGTCGGGCTCGTCGCACCGCGCGGCCTGTTCATCATGGACAACCCGCACATCGCCAACCTCGGGCCGCGCTCGGCGAGCGTCGCCGCGCTCGCGGGCGCCGAGGTCTACAAGGCGCTCGGTGCCGGCTCGAACATCACGTACTGGTCCGACGTCGCCGACGGCACGCACTGCGCGAACCGTCCCGAGTGGCGCACGCCGCTGCAGCAGAACATCGCCAAGTACCTCACGGGCACGGGTGACGCGCCGGGCCAGATGCGGATCTCGTCGCGTGCGCAGGGCAGCCTCGCGGGCTGGGTCGACTGGCAGACGCCGACGTTGAGCGGCACGGTCCCGACGACGGAGCCCACCACCCCGCCGACGACGCCTCCGACCACGCCACCCACCACGCCACCCACCACACCTCCCACCACACCTCCGACGACCCCGCCGACGACGGCGCCGCCCACCACACCGCCCACGGGCGGGGCGTGCACGGCCATCGTGTCCATCAACCAGTGGCCGGGCGGGTTCGTCGCGTCGATCAAGGTGACCGCAGGCTCGTCGGCCCTCAACCACTGGACCGTGACCGCGAACCTGCCCGCCGGGGCCGCGATCACGAACTCGTGGAGCGTGGCGCACACCGCCACGACGGGCTCGGTGGCGCTCGGCAACGTGAGCTACAACGGCTCGCTCGGCGCCGGGCAGAGCACCGAGGTCGGCTTCCAGGGCACGGGCACGGGCACCGGCATGACGGTCTCCTGCGCCGCCTGACCCGCAGACCCCGGCGCCGCCCCTCCCGACGGGGGCGGCGCCGGTCCGGTCCGGCCCGGGACGCGCACCCGGAGGTCGTGTGCGGACGCCCTTCCCGGCGCCAGACCCCCGAGCGGGTGGACTTCGTCGCACACCAGCCGACGAAGTCCACCCGCTCGTGCTGTGCAGGGCTGGGAGACTGAGCGGCGACGAGAGGACCGCACCGTATGGAGCTCGACCTGGCCGCCGCTCTGGCCGACACACGCACCGAGTACGACAAGATGATCGCGGGCGACTGGTACCGCTACCGGTTCGGCCCCGAGCTCGCGGACCTGACCACCGCGACGCAGCGCACGTGCCGCCGCATCACCGCGCTGTACGACGACGACCGCGAGGCCGCCGCAGCGCTGTTCCGCGAGCTGCTGGGCAGCGTGGGCGAGGGCGCGGACTTCCGTCCGCCGTTCTACCTCGACTACGGGCACCGCCTGCACGTCGGCGACCGCACGTTCATCAACGCGGACTTCCTCACGCTCGGCGGCGGCGAGATCCGCATCGGGTCCGACGTCCTGATCGGCCCGAGCGTGCGGCTCTACACCCCCACGCACGTGCTCGACCCCGAGCTGCGGCCGGGCGGCTGGGAGCGCGTCGAGCCCGTCACGATCGAGGACGGCGTGTGGCTCGGCGGCTCGGTCGTCGTGTGCCCGGGCGTGACGATCGGCGCGCGCTCGGTGATCGGCGCCGGGTCGGTCGTCACGAAGGACGTGCCGCCCGACGTCGTCGCAGTCGGCAACCCGGCCCGCGTCGTCCGCCGCCTCGACGGCTCGACCGCCTGACGGTCCGGGTCAGCCGCGGCCCGACGAGCGCGGCCGAGCTTTAGGTCCCAGCCCGACTGCCGGCCGCGACCCGACGACCGGCCGCGTGCGACGACCGCCGAACAGCGGCGACGGGAAGGTCGGCGCGAGACCGCCGCCCGCGAGCCACTCCTCGAGCCGTCGGACCTGGGTGTCGACAGCATCCTGCGCGCGCGGGTCGAGGTCCTCGAGCAGCACGGTCTCGACGACGCCCGTGGTCGCCGCCCACGCGCCGACGACCCTGCCGTCGACCCAGATCGTCGGTCCTGCGTTGCCCACCGAGTCGACGACCTCGCTCGCGTACGGGCCGAGGTACCAGTCCCGCTCGGCCCAGCCCATGGTCGTCGGGTCGAGGCCCGGCAGCAGCGCGACCCACGGCTCGGGCGGCTCGACCGGTTCGAGGTCGTCGGGCAGCAGCCAGCCCGTCGCGTCGGTCCCCTCCAGCCCGACGGGCACGGCGCCCAGCTCGGCGAACGCGCGTCGCACCGCGGTCAGCGTCGAGCCGAGCCACCACGTCACGTCGCGCTCCGTTCCCGGCCCGAACGCGTACAGCCAGCGCCGCACGAGCTCGGTGTGCGCCGCCCCCGCGTCGAGCGCCGGCACCGGCGCACCGAGCCACGTCGTGTCGAGCGTCCACGTGGGTCGCGACGTCGTCCAGCCGCCGCGGTTCTCCCCGCGCACGACGACCCCGCTCGCGCACAGGTAGGTCAGCAGACGCACCGTGACCGGCATGACCTGCCCGAACTTCGTCCCGGGCGCTGAGCTGAACCGGCGGCCGGCCTCGGGCACCTCCTCGCGCAGCTCGGCCGCGGTGCGGCACCGTCCGTCGCCGAGGCGTGCCACGACCTGGGCCGTGACGTCGTCGAGCCACGCCGCGGCGTCGCCGAACCCGCCGTCGAGCTCGAGCTCACGCACCAGCCGACGGCGGGCGGCACCCGCGACCCGCGCGCCCGGGGACGCGACGAGCACGGGGAGCAGGTCGAGGTCCGTGACCCACAGCGTCCCGCGCATCGCGTGCTGCCGGACGAGGGTCCGGCGCTCGAACAGCGCGGCGTCGAGGTCGCTCGTCGCGAACCCCGGCACGCGGGCCCACGCCGCGACGTACGGCCCGGACGCGTCGCTGCCGTGCAGCACGACGAGCGCGCGCACCGCCTCGTGGACGTCCGCGAGCCCTCGCGCGAGGCCGTGCCGCAGCGCGAGGCGAGCCCGCCGCTGCTCGTCGGACACCACGAACGCCACCCGACCGCCCTGCGGACGCGCCGCGCGGTTGGCGCCGGGACCACCCCTGGACCTCGCCATGCGCCGATCCTGCCCCCGACCACCGACATCCGCGGGGGGGCAGCCACGCCACTCCCTCGCCGCGGCTCGAATGTCGGAACTTGTTCGTTCGTGATCGATCTTGGTTCTTTCTGCGTCGGCGACGCGCTACGCTCGGCGCATGACGTGGCTGGTGACAGGCGGGGCCGGATACATCGGTGCGCACGTGGTGCGCGCGTTCACCGCGGTCGGGCTCGAGGCGGTCGTCCTCGACGACCTGTCGAGCGGGCACGAGGAGTTCGTCCCGGCGGGGATCCCGTTCGTGCGCGGCTCGGTCGACGACGCCGACGTCGTCGCCGACACCATCGCGCGGCACGGCGTCGAGGGCGTCGTCCACCTCGCCGGGTTCAAGTACGCCGGCGTCTCGGTCGACCGCCCGCTGCACACCTACCGCCAGAACGTCGCCGGCACGCTCACGCTGCTCGAGACGATGGCCGAGCAGGGGGTCGACGCGATCGTCTACTCGTCGTCGGCCGCGGTGTTCGGCACCCCGGACGTCGACCTCGTCACCGAGCAGACCCCGACGAGCCCCGAGTCGCCCTACGGCGAGTCCAAGCTCGTCGGCGAGTGGCTGCTGCGCGACCAGGGCCGCGCGGGCGGCCTCAGGCACACGAGCCTGCGCTACTTCAACGTCGTCGGCTCCGGCACGCCCGACGTGTACGACACGAGCCCGCACAACCTGTTCCCGCTCGTGTTCGAGGCCCTGCTCGCGGGCCGCACGCCGCAGATCCGCGGCGACGACTACCCCACGCCCGACGGCACGTGCGTGCGCGACTACATCCACGTGGCGGACCTCGCCGACGCGCACGTCGCCGCGGCTCGCGCCCTCGCCGACGGCGGAGCGCTCGAACCCGTCTACAACCTCGGTTCGGGCGACGGGCTGTCCGTGCGCGAGATCATGACCGCCGTCGCCCGCGTGACCGGCATCGACTTCGAGCCGGAGATCACGGCGCGCCGACCGGGCGATCCCGCGCGCATCGTCGCGTCGGGCGAGCTCGCCGCACGCGACCTCGGGTGGCAGATGCGGCACTCGATCGACGACATGGTCCGCAGCGCATGGGACGCCCGCTCGGCGCACTGACCCGCACGCGACCCGCCCGGCGCGAGGTGCTGCGCCCGGCGCGCGTCGGTGCGCTCGGCGTGAGTCCTCAGCCCGACAGATGCGACGCGAGCTCCTCGAGCACGCGCTCGTCGCCCGCGTAGATCCCCTCCGCCCGCGGCCAGTGCACGACGACGTCGGTGAAGCCCAGCGCCGCCGCGCGCTCGATCCCCTCGACCGCGAGGTCCACCGACTGCAACGAGTATCGCGGTGCCCCGTCCAGGCTGAGGTAGCGCCGCACCGGCACCGGCCCGCCGTGCGCCCGCTCGATCTCGTCGAACGCCGCCACCTGGGCCGCGAGCGCCCCCCACCAGCGCTCCTGCGCGCGGCCGAGGTCGTCGTCCCCGTCCTCCGTGGCGTAGTCCGCGCCGTACGTCACCCAGCCCTGCCCGTGCCGGGCGGCGAGCGCCATGGTGCGCGGCCCCGCCGCGGCGACGACGAACGGCGTGCGCGGCCGCGCGATCGTCCCCGGCACCATGCGCGCGCCGTGCGCGGTGTAGTGCTCGCCGTCGTGGTCGGTGACCGGCTGCGTCAGCAGCGCGTCCAGCAGACCGACGAACTCCTCGAACCGCCGCGTGCGGACGGCCCGGCTCGGCGCAGGCCCGGTCACGGACGCGTCGAACCCCTCGCCACCCGCACCGAGGCCCAGCACGAACCGGCCGCCCGAGACGTCGTCGAGCCCCATGACGTCCTTCGCGAACGGCACCGGGTGCCGGAAGTTCGGCGACGCGACGAACGTGCCCAGCGCGATGCGCTCCGTGGCCTCGGCCGCCGCCGCGAGCAGCGGGACGGTGGCGAACCACGGCTCGTCGGCCAGGCTCCGCCACGCGAGGTGGTCGTACGTCCAGGCGTGGTCGAAGCCGAGCTCCTCGGCCCGCCGCCACCGCTCCCGCTGCGTCGCCCACCGCTCCTGCGGCAGCAGCACAACCCCGACCCGCACACGTCCACCCATGCGCCCGACCCTAGGCCGCGCCGCCGACACGCGGCACCAGCCCAGTCCGCCCGGACGCGCCGACGAGCCTCACGCCCACCCGAGCTCGTGGAGCCGGTCGTCGTCGATGCCGAAGTGGTGCGCGATCTCGTGCACCACGGTGATCGCGACCTCCTCGACGACGTCGTCGCGCGTGTCGCACATCTCCAGCGTCGGGAGCCGGAAGATCGTGATCCGGTCGGGCAGCGAACCGGCCTCCCAGGCCCACGTCCGCTCGGTCAGCGGGACGCCCTCGTAGAGCCCGAGGAGGTCCTCGTCGCCCGGCGGGGGTACGTCCTCGACCAGCACGACGACGTTGTCCATGACCGCCGTGAGCTCGGGCGGGACCGTGTCGAGCGCATCACGGACCGCATCCTCGAAGTCCTCGCGCGACATCTCCACCACGGGACCATCCTGCCCCGTCACGCGCCCGACGAGGCCCTCGGTGCGCGGCTGCGAGCGGGGGTGAGCGACGTCGTGACGAGCCGGTTTGGGGATCGGGCCGGCCTCCCGTATGCTCATCCACGGCCAAGGGCGCCTCGACGTCATGGGGCGACGCCCCCATCGTCTAGCGGCCTAGGACCCCGCCCTTTCACGGCGGTAGCACGGGTTCGAATCCCGTTGGGGGTACGAGAACGTGCAGTGGAAGATGCAGTACCAAGGTCTCATCACGAGGCCCCGTAGCGCAGTTGGTTAGCGCGCCGCCCTGTCACGGCGGAGGTCGCGGGTTCAAGTCCCGTCGGGGTCGCTCGACAAGCGCCGGTCATTCGTGACCGGCGTCGTCGTTCGAGGGCTCGCCCTCACGGCTCTGTAGCTCAGTTGGTAGAGCGTTCGACTGAAAATCGAAAGGTCACCGGATCGACGCCGGTCGGAGCCACCGTACGAAGCCCGCCAGGGAGCAGCCTGGCGGGCTTCGTCGTTCTCCCGCCCGGCGACTCCGCCCGACGACCCCGCCCGGCGACTCCGCCCGACATTCCGGCCCGATGACCCGGCCAGGGGCGGCCCTCCGTGGGTACCGCCTCCCGGGGCCGTGCTCACTAGGCTGACGGCGACACCGTCCCCCGAGGAGCAGTCGTGACCAGCACGTCAGGACCGGACCGCCGCACCTTCTTCGACCGGCTCACCGAGCCGATCGCGGAGCGCGCCCGCGAGAAGCTCGGCCAGGCCGAGGACCGCGTACGCGCCTCGATCCAGGCGGAGATCGATGCGGTCGGGGCGAGCGTGCGCACCCGGGCGGTCCAGATCCGGCCGTCCGCGATCGCGTTCGGCGTCGCGGCCCTCCTCACGTTCTTCGGGCTCGCGCTGTTCGTCACGGCCGCGGTCGTCGGGCTCGCGCACGTCGTCGAGGTGTGGCTCGCCGCGCTGCTCGTCGGGATCGCGCTCGTGCTCGTCGCGGCCGGTGCCGCCGCGTGGGGGCGCAGCCGTCTCCCCCGCACGCCCGTCGTGACCGTGCGCCGCATCCCCGAGCCCACGCACCCCGCGGACGAGCACGTGCACCCGTGGGCGGACTGACTCCGGTCCCTGCCGCGCGCGATGCCCGCACGACGGCCACACTGGTGAGCCGGACCGCACGACGACCGAGCCGGACCACACGACGAGGAAGGGCTGAACGATGACGACGCCGACGGGCCAGCGCTCGCTGGGCCAGCTCGTGAGCGACCTGAGCGAGCAGACGTCACGGCTCGTGCGCGCGGAGATCCAGCTCGCGAAGACGGAGCTCGCAGAGCGGGCGAAGCTGCTCGGCGCGGGCGCGGGGATGCTCGTCGCGGCCGGGGTGGTCGGGCTCTACCTCGTGACGGCGATCCTCGCGACGCTCGTCATCGTGCTCGACCTGTGGCTGCCGCTGTGGCTCGCGTCGCTCGTCGTGACGCTCGTCCTGCTCGTCGTCGTCGTGGTGCTCGCGCTCGTCGGGATCAAGGCCCTCAAGAAGGGCTCGCCGCCCGCGCCGCAGACCGCGATCGCAAGCGTCCAGGCTGACGTCGAGGCGCTCAAGGAGGTCCGCTCATGACACCCGCCGAGCACCAGCCGACCGGCGGCGTGCCGTTCACGACCCCCGAGATGGCTGCCATCGAGGCCGAGATCGCTCTCGCGCGCCGTGAGCTCGTGGCGACCGTCGACGAGCTCGCGGGTCGACTCACGCCGCGAGCGCAGGCACAGGCCGCACGCGAGGCGGCGCGACGCCTGGTCGCGGACGCGACGAACCCCGACGCGCCCGTCGAGACGCGCGACCGCGCACGCAAGGTGCTGCTCGGGACAGCCGTGGGCGTGGCCCTCGTCACGACGCTCGTCGCGGTCCGCATCGCCCGACGCCACCGCTGAGCACCCGGCCTCGCGGCTCGTGCACGCGACACGTCCGCGAGGCACGCCCACGAGGCACACGGAGCGCCTGCGCCGCGGCGCGTGCTGCGGCGCCAGCGGTGGGGACGTCAGACCGACGGGCGCTGCTGCGGGATGCCGGCGAGGAGTGCCTGCACCTCGGACTCGAGGTAGCGGCGGTGGCCGCCGAGCGTCCGGATCGAGGAGAGCTTGCCGGCCTTGGCCCAGCGGGTGACCGTCTTGGGGTCGACGCGGAACAGCGTGGCGACCTCGGACGGCGTCAGGAGGTTCTCGGAGGTGGCGGGCTTGACGGACATGGGGACTGCCTTCCCTTCGGTGCGGCGATGGGGCTGCGTTCCCAGCTACCACGGGTGCGGTGTGTGGTGACGTCCGGTTCCTCGACACGAGGCTACGGCCGCTCCTCTTAGCATGAACGAACCCGGCATGTGACGCATTCCGGGACACGATTTCGTTACGAAAGGGTACAACCCGGTCCCCCGAACGGACGAGTCCGCAGGTGAGCGGCCACAGATCGAGACGTTTCGACCACTGTGCACCGGTACGCCCGCATCCGCGCGTCGAGGCGGAATCGAGGAGGAGTCGAGGAGGACCGGACCCACCGTCGGGCCGCCGCCGCGCACGTCCAGCGCCCGGGTCGGGGAGCCAGTCCGCAGCCCGCGCGGGCGCCGCGCGCGTCGGCCGCTCCGCCAGGAGTGAACGTGACGTGAGTCGCGGCCTCGCGAGTGGCCGGAATCCAGGAGTTCCATGTACCGTTGCCGCACGAACAGACGATTCAGCACCCCGGGGCCGCACGTGTGAGCACGGTGCCGCCCCGCTTCCACGTTAGAGGGGGTCGATGCCATGGGGCGCGGCCGTCAGAAGGCTAAGCAGACGAAGGTCGCCCGGGAGCTGAAGTACTTCAGCCCGGACACCAACTACCGGGCTCTCGAGCAGGAGTTGTCGTCGCACGGCCATGACCAGGGCGAGCGTCGGAGCGTCGCCGCGGTCGACACGGACGACGAGCCGGACGACGACTACCGTCGTTGGCTCGACGACGAGCGCTGACCCTCTGCCCCCCGACGGTGTTGGGTCGTGCGGCCACGACCAGCTGGTCGCGGCCGCGGACCGCTGACGGAGGTCAGGCGGTGCGGTAGCTGCCCGTGAGGCGGACGCCACCACCGTCGACACCCTTGGTCCCTGCGACGAACCCCGGTTCGCCCGGGACGTCACGCGCGGGGTCGAGGTCGCGGACCGTGCCGAGCTCCCAGGCGGGCAGCCCGAGCTCGGCGGCGTGCGCGAGAACCCCGGCGAGCGCGTCCGGGGCGACGACGGCCACCATGCCGACGCCGAGGTTCAGTGTGCCCTCCAGATCGGTCCACGGCACCTGACCGAGGTGCTGCACGAGCGCGAACACGGGCGGCACGGTCCATCCACCGCGGTCGATGTCGGCCACCAGGCCGGTCGGGAGGATGCGCGCGACGTTCGCCGCCAGCCCACCGCCGGTGACGTGGCTGAACGCGTGCACCCCTGCCGTGCCCGCGCGGCGGGCGATCGCGAGGCAGTCGGCTGCATACACGCGTGTCGGCTCCAGGAGCTCCTCGCCGAGCGTGCGGCCGAAGTCGTCGACGTGCCGCTCGAGGGCCCAGCCCGCCTGCCGGACGACCGCCCGGACCAGCGAGTACCCGTTCGAGTGCAGGCCCGACGACCCGAGCGCGACGAGCACGTCGCCCGAGCGCACCCGCTCCGGGCCGAGCAGCTCGTCGGCCTCCACGACCCCCGTCGCGGCACCGGCCACGTCGTACTCGTCGGGAGCGAGCAGACCCGGGTGCTCCGCGGTCTCGCCGCCGACGAGCGCCGTGCCCGCGACCGAGCACGCCTGCGCGATGCCGCGCACCACGTCCGCGATGCGCTCCGGGACCACCCGACCGGTCGCGATGTAATCAGTCATGAACAACGGCTCGGCGCCGACCACGACGATGTCGTCGACCACCATGCCGACCAGGTCGAAGCCGATGGTGTGGTGCACGTCGAGGGCCTGCGCGATCGCGACCTTCGTGCCGACACCGTCGGTCGACGTCGCGAGCAGCGGACGCCGGTAGCGCGTGAGGAAGCTCGCGTCGTAGAGACCCGCGAAACCGCCGACCCCGCCGAGCACACGGGCGCTGTGCGTCGCACGCACCGCGTCCTTCATGAGCTCGACGGCCTTGTCGCCCGCCTCGGTGTCGACACCCGCGGCGGCATACGTGAGGGGGGCGGTCTCGTCGGGCTGGGACGTCACAGGTGGCTCCAGAGATCGGCTCGTGTCGGCGGCGCTGCGCGCCGACGGTCGGTCGTCAGGCTCGGCGCGCACGGCTCCGAGGCCCGGTCAGGCGTCAGGGATGATCGAGGGCCCCGGCGCCGCCGGCACCGGGGATGATCGCGAGCAGGCCGTCCTCCGGCTGGCCGAGCGGCAGCTCGTTCTGCTCGAGCAGGTTCTTGCCGAGGCGGTCGGCCGCGGGCAGCTCGATCGGGTAGCGCCCCGAGAAGCACGCGGTGCACAGCTGCGCCGCGGGCTGCTCGGTCGCCTCGACCAGCGCCTCCTCGGAGATGTAGCCGAGCGAGTCCGCGCCGAGCGACGCACCGATCTCCGCGGGGGACAGGCCGTTCGCGATGAGCTCGGCGCGGCTCGCGAAGTCGATGCCGTAGAAGCACGGCCACTTCACGGGCGGCGACGAGATGCGCACGTGGACCTCGGCGGCACCGGCCTCGCGCAGCATCCGCACGAGCGCGCGCTGCGTGTTGCCGCGCACGATCGAGTCGTCCACCACGACGAGGCGCTTGCCGCGGATGACCTCGCGCAGCGGGTTGAGCTTGAGGCGGATGCCGAGCTGGCGCAGCGTCTGCGACGGCTGGATGAACGTACGACCGACGTACGCGTTCTTCGTCAGCCCCTGCCCGAACGGGATGCCCGACTGCTGCGCGTAGCCCACGGCCGCGGGCGTCCCCGACTCCGGCACCGGGATGACGAGGTCGGCATCGACCGGGTGCTCGACCGCGAGCCGCCGACCCATCTCGACGCGCGCCGCGTGCACGGAACGGCCCGCGATCGTCGTGTCCGGACGCGCGAGGTACACGTACTCGAAGATGCAGCCCGCGCGCTCCACGGGGGCGAACCGCGACGAGCGCAGGCCCTCCGCGTCGATCGCGATGAACTCGCCCGGCTCGACCTCGCGCACGAAGCTCGCACCGACGATGTCGAGCGCCGGAGTCTCCGACGCGACCACCCAGCCGCGCTCGAGCCGACCCAGCACGAGCGGGCGGACGCCCTGCGGGTCGCGCGCCGCGTACAGCGTGCGCTCGTCCATGAAGACGAGGGAGAACGCGCCGCGCAGGCGCGGGAGCACCTCGAGCGCGGTCGCCTCGAGCGTGTGGTCCGGGTCGCCCGCGAGCAGCGCCGTGACGAGCGCGGTGTCCGTCGTGTTGCCGCGTGCGAGCTCGCCGCGCCGCTGGCTGCCGTATCGCTCCGCGACGAGCTCGACGAGCTCCGCGGTGTTCGTCAGGTTGCCGTTGTGACCCAGCGCGACGGTCCCCGCAGCGGTCGGGCCGAGCGTCGGCTGCGCGTTCTCCCACGTGCTCGCACCAGTCGTCGAGTAGCGCGCGTGCCCGATCGCGATGTGCCCCTGCAGCGCGTTGAGCGCGGTCTCGTCGAACACCTGCGAGACCAGGCCCATGTCCTTGTAGACGAGGAGCTGTTCGCCGTTGCTCGTCGCGATCCCCGCGGACTCCTGCCCGCGGTGCTGCAGCGCGTACAGACCGAAGTAGGTCAGCTTGGCGACCTCCTCGCCCGGAGCCCAGACACCGAAGACGCCACAGGCGTCCTGGGGGCCTTTCTCGTCCGGGAGGAGGTCGTGGTTCAGTCGTCCGTCAGCGCGGGGGGCCACGCGACCATGGTCGCACACGAGCATCGTCGCGCGGCCCTCCGTCCCGTCACTGTGCGTCCGACGATCGTCGGACCCGGTCAGGTGGGCCGCCCGGTCCCCCGGACGGCCCACCGCCTGTCACCAGTGCGCGTTGCGCGCCAGCTCGAGGGCGATCTCCCGCCAGAAGACACCAGCCGCGGGACCGCCGTTGCAGGCACCGTCGGACTCGCCCGGGAGTTTGACCCACAGGAGCGCGTCGAGACCCGTCGAGTCGTTCACGAGCCGCGGCTGCTCGCCGAGCGCGCGGCCGCGCGGGTTGCACCACTCGCCGTTGCTGCCGTTGCCGTTGCGCGACGTGTCGATCACGTAGCCCTTGCCGCCGAGGCGCTGCGAGATCTGCTCGCCGTACGCCTGCGTCGCCGCGGTCGTCTGGTAGTTCGACGTGTTGAGCGCGAAGCCCACGGCGTCGTCGAAGCCGACCTGCTGCAGCCGGCTCACCGCGGTGTCGACCGGCATCCAGGCCGAGTGGCCCGCGTCGATGTACACACGGCTGCCGGCCTGCGTGAGCGCCTTCGCGGCGTACTTCAGGAAGCCGACGCGGTCGCCCTGGCCCGAGCAGTCGCCGAGCTGCGCGAGGGCGTCGGGCTCGAGGATGACGATCGGGTGGCCCGAGATGCCCTGCGCGACCGTGTCGATCCAGCGCGCGTACTCCGACTGACCGACACCGCCGCCCGAGTAGGACCCGCAGTCACGCCCCGGGATCGCGTACACGACGAGCGTCGGGACCTTGCCCGCCGCAGCCGCGCGACCCGTGTAGTCGCGGACCTCGGCCTGGGCGTGCGACGCGTCCGCCCAGTTGCCGACCCAGTACGCCTGCGGCGTGAGCGCGATCTTGCCGAGCAGGTCCTTGTCGGTGCCCGACGCGGTCTGCCATGCGGCGTACGACTGCGTCGCCGGGTCGACGTACAGCTCGCCGCTCGGCTGCGGCGGGACCGTCGGCGTGACCGTGGGGGTCGGGGTGGGTGTCGGCGTGGGAGTCGGCGTGGGCGTGGGCGTCGGGGTGGGCGTCGGGGTCACGGTGTGCGTCGGGGTGGGGGTCGGGGTCGGGGTCGGGGGCGGCGTCGTCGGGTTCGTCGTCGGGGTCGTCGTACCCGTGCACGCGACACCGTTCACCGAGAACGACGACGGGCGGGCGTTGCTGCTCCCCCACGCGCCGATGAAGCCGAACTGCGCGGACGCGCCCGTGCCGAGCGAGCCGTTCCACGACAGGCTCCGCGCGGACACCGCCGAGCCGGACGACGTCACGTCGGCGTTCCACGCCTGCGACACGGACTGACCTGACGGCCACGACCAGCCGACCTGCCACGACGACACCGGCGAGCCGAGGTTCGTGACCTTGACGTCGGCCTGGAAACCTCCCGGCCACTCGCTCTGCACGGTGTAGTCGACACGGCAGCCCTCGGCTGCGCTCGCTGTGCTCGCGGCGACGGTCAGACCGCCGACGCTCAGGGTGGCCACCGACAGCAGTGCGGCAGCGGTTCTCCGGGCGGACATGGGGTGCTCCTCGGGCTTGCGGACACGGGCACCGGTCCGCGGGCACGACGACGAGCGTGTCTGGCCGTCACGGCGCGTCGACGTCGACGCTCCTGCCGGGACCGGTGCCGACGAGACAACCGGACCCTTGCCGCGGGAGCCAGGGAACCCCGCTGCCCTAATCGATCAACCGGCCCGATCCGCACCCACAGCCGACCGATGGCTGAGGTCGACGACGCGTGGTCGACCGCGCCGGATCAGCGGCATCAGGTCGGTATCAGGACGCAGGCGCCCGGTCAGGGGCATCCGGTCGCAGGCACCGGACTGACGCCTAGTCCGAGGCACCGGGTCAGGACAGCGGGTCGCGGCTGCGCCGGTCGGCGACCACGGCCGCGGCTCCCCCGACGAAGCCGCCGACGACTGCGCCCGTGAGTCCCATGACGACACGGATCGTGCCCTGGCCGTCGAGGAACGAGATGAAGCCTTGCCCGGACGCGACGTCCGAGCTCGAGCGGTCCTCGTCCGACGCGAGGAACAGCGTCGCGAGCAGCGCGACGACGACGCCCACGATCGCGCCCGCGACGATGAACACCCCGAACTTCGGGGCGCGGCGCACGCGCGCAGGCGTCGCGAGGCGAGCGAGCTCGTCCTCGCCGGGCACCGCTCCCGCGCCGTCGGCCGGGTCCTGCTCGTGGTTCAGAGGTCGGTCGGACACCCAGCGATCCTAGGCCAGCGCCCAGCCCCACCCCGCAGTCCGCAGCCCTGCCCGCACAGCCCCTGCCCGCACAGCCCCTGCCCACAGCCCTGCTCGCACAGCCCTGCTCGCGACGTTCAGCGAAGCCGTGGTTGAACGACACGCCGTCTGCGGCTCGGCGTGTCGTTCAACCATCCCTTCGCTGAATCCTCCGTGCGGGGGGTGGACCGCGGTGGTGCGGTGATGGGCGCGGTGGTGCGGTGGGGGGCGCGGTGGTGCAGTGGGTGGGGTGGTGGGGCTTGGGTCAGAGGGCGAAGGCGGCCTCGAAGCCTGCGTTCACGGCCTCGGCGACCTTGGCCGGGTGGACGCAGTCACCGATCGCGTGCACCTTGGCGCTGCCCTCGAGGGCGTCGACCAGACCGCGCGCGGCACGGACGCCGAACGCCGACACCACGGTGTCGGCATCGATCTCGACGCGACCGTCGGGCCCCTCGGCGATCAGGCCGGTGCCCGTCACCTCGACGACGGTGTGCCCGGTGAGCACCCGGACGCCCGCGGCGGCCAGGCGCTGCAGGAGCGTGATCTTGTTGATGATCAGCAGGTCGGGCGCGATCTCGTCGGACAGCTCGAGGACGGTCACGTCGTGCCCGTCCTGCGCGAGCTCGAGCGCGAGGTCGACGCCCGAGAGCCCGCCGCCGGCGACCGCGACACGGTGCCCGACGCGCTCGCGGTGCAGGTGCGCGTCGACGACGTCGAGCGCGAGCCCGATGCCCGGGACGGGTGGTACGACGGCGACGGCACCAGTGGCGACGATGACGTCGTCGACGTCGTCGAGCTCGGGCGAGCCCGCGGTGATCGTCGTGCCCAGGTGCACGCGCACGGGCAGCGCCGCGAGCTGACGTTCCCACCAGCCGATCATCGCGCGCAGCTGCGCCTTGAAGTCGGGCGTCGCCGCGGGCCACAGGACGCCGCCGAGGTGGTCGGCGGACTCGTAGAGGTCGACGTCGTGCCCACGGAGCGCGGCGACGCGTGCCGCCTCGAGGCCGGCGGGACCACCGCCGACGACCGCGACGCGCCGGGGTGCGTCGACGGGGACGAGCTCGCGCTCGCGCTCGAGACCGACCTGCGGGTTCACCGCGCAGCCGAGCGGCAGGCCGAACAGCGCGTTGCCGACACAGAGCTGGTTGCAGCGGATGCACGGCCGGATGTCGTCGCGCCGACCCGCGGCGAGCTTGCCCGCCCACTGCGGGTCGGCGATGAGCCCACGACCGATCCCGACGAAGTCCGCGTCGCCTGCCGCGAGCACCGCTTCGGCGTTCTCGGGTGTGAGGTTGCCGACCGCCATGACCGGGATCGACAGGACCTCCTTGAGCGCTCGGGCGGCGGGCACCATGCACGCGTCGCCCAGGTAGTAGGGCGGGAAGACGTAGTCCATGGCCTCGTACGAGCCCTCGTCGGCCATCATCAGGTCGAGGCCGGCCGCCTCGAGGATACGGGCGATCTCCTGCGACTCGGCGACCCCGCGGCCGCCCGGGAAGCGGTGGTCGACCGACAGCCGGAAGCTCACCGGGAGCCCGGGGGCTGCCGCGCGGACGGCCTGGATGATCTCGACCGCGAACCGGCAGCGGTTCTCGACCGAGCCGCCGTACTCGTCGGACCGCCGGTTCCACTGCGGGCTGAGGAACTGGTCGATGAGGTAGCCCGTGTGTCCGTGGATGTCGATCGCGTCGATCCCGGCGGCGGCGGCGCGTGCGGCGGCCTCACCGAAGCGCCGCACGATCGTGCGGATCTCGTCGAGCGCGAGCGGACGGCACAGCACGTCGGGCGTCGCGTAGTGCGGGTTGTCGGACGCGGAGATCGGCAGGCGGTCCGGGTGGACCTCGTTGATGTTGCGGCCGAGGCCTGCGGTGAGCTGCAGCGACACGAGACCGCCGACGGCGTGGACGGACTCGGCGAGCGCCGTCAGGCCGGGCACGCACGCGTCGGTGTCGACGCGGCACAGGCCGGGGTTGATCTGCTCGTAGTCCTGCGACACGGCGCTGATGCCCGTGACGACGAGGCCGGTGCCGCCCTTCGCGCGCTCCGTGTAGTACGCGATCTCGCGCTCGGTGAACAAGCCCTCGTGGGTGCCCATCTCGGTACCCATGGGGGCCATGATCACGCGGTTGGGCACGTCGAGCGTGCCGATGCGACCGGGTTCGAGGACACGGGAGAAGTCGGTGCCAGCAGACATGGGACGAGCCTTTCCACACGGACGACGAGCGTCGGTGGGGGCGCCGACGCCACGCGACGATCGTCTTACCGCGCGGTCGGTCCCGGTCGGGACGTGGGTCCCGGCAAGGCTGCCCTCACCGCACGCGCGTCGCCTGCAGCGGCAGCCACGCCGCGAGGTCGGCGCGCTCGCCCGACGCGTGCACCCGACCCGCGGCCACGGCGTCCGACCACGTCAGCGCGCCGGTCGCGAGCTCGAGCCACGTCTGCGGGTCGGTCTCGACGACGTTCGGGGGCGTCCCTCGGGTGTGCCGCGGACCCGCGACGGCCTGCACGGCACCGTCGGGCGGCACGCGCACCTCGACGCTGTTGCCGGGTGCGACGTCCGCGAGCTCCTCGAGCGTGAACCGGACCGCCGTGCGCCGGGCGACGAGCGCCGACGGGTCGGCGCGCCAGACCGCGAGCGCGTCCCGTCCGGCGGCGGGCTCGGTACGACGACGAGGGGGCATCCTGCGATTGTGCCCCGCGCTCAGGACGCGTTGCGCGCGAGCTCGAGCGCGATCTCCTGCCACCACCGGCCCGCGTCGGGACCGCCGTTGCACGCGCCGTCCGACTCACCCGGCGACTTGACCCACAGGAGCGCGTCGAGCGCCGTGCCGTCGTCGACCAGGCGCGGCGTCTCGCCCAGCGCGCGACCGCGCGGGTTGCACCACTCGCCGTTGCTGCCGTTGCCGTTGCGCGACGTGTCGATCACGAAGCCCAGCCCGTCGAGACGTGACGCGATGCGCTCGCCGTAGGCACGCTCGTCGGACGTGCTCTGGTAGTTCGACGTGTTGAGCGCGAACCCCGCGAGGTGCTCGGTGCCGACGAGGCCGATGCGGCGCACCACCTCGTCGACCGGGAGCCAGCCCGAGTGCCCCGCGTCGAGGTAGACGTCGGCGCCCGCCGCGTCGAGCGCCGCGGCGGCGTACGCGAGGAAGCCCACGCGGTCGCCCTGACCGTCGCAGTCGCCGAGCTGCGCGAGCGCGTCCGGCTCGAGCACCACGATCGGCTGCCCGACGACGCCCGCCGCGACCGTGTCGACCCAGCTCGCGTACCGGCTCGTCGAGACCCCGCCCGCCGAGTGCAGGCCGCAGTCTCGGCCCGGGATCGCGTACACGACGAACGTCGCGGTCTGGTGCGCGTCACGCGCCGCCGTCGTGAGCGCACGCACCTGGTCCCGCGCCGCGTCCGCTGCCGTCCAGTCGCCGATCCAGGCCGCCTGCGGGGTCTGCGCGATGCGCGCGAGCAGCGCCTTGTCCTCGCCCGTCGCCTGCGCCCACGCCGTGGCCGCCTGCGTGTCCGTGCGCGCGTAGAGCTCGGTCGAGCGGCCTGCGGCGGGGCTCTCGGTCGCGCCGGCCTCGCCGGCCGCGGCGTCCGGCGTCGGCGAGCCCGACGACCGTGCGGGAGCCGACGGAGCCGCGGTCGTCGACCCCGACGGTGCGGCCGCGTCCGCGGGCGAGCCGTCCGCGTCGCACGCCGTGAGCCCGACGAGCACGGCCAGGGCGGTCACGCACGCCCACGCCCGTCGACCTGTCATGGCAGAGCTCCGTCCCTCGTCCCCGTCGTTCGTCGATGCTTCCGGCACGTTCCCCGGACGAGGACGGCGGTGCGGTCCCTCAGGTCCGCACCGCCGTCCCGGCGGTTCGTCCCGAGCCTCAGACGAGACCCAGCGCGAGCATCGCGTCCGCCACCCGGACGAAGCCCGAGATGTTCGCACCCGCGACGTACGAGCCGGGGACGCCGTACTCGTCGGCCGTCGCGAGGCAGCGGTCGTGGATGTCGGTCATGATCGTCGCGAGGCGGGCCTCGGTGTGCTCGAAGCTCCACGAGTCGCGGCTCGCGTTCTGCTGCATCTCGAGCGCGGAGGTGGCGACACCGCCCGCGTTCGCGGCCTTGCCGGGTGCGAACAGCACGCCCGCGTCCTGCAGCAGCGCGACGGCCTCGGGCGTCGTCGGCATGTTGGCACCCTCGGCGACGACCTTGACGCCCGACGCGATCAGCGCGCGCGCGTCGTTCTCGTCGAGCTCGTTCTGCGTGGCGCACGGCAGCGCGACGTGCGCCCCGACCTCCCACACGCGGCGGCCCGCGACGTACTGCGCACCGCGACGCTCGGCGTAGTCCGAGACGCGCCCGCGCTCGACCTCGCGCACCTGGCGCAGCAGGTCGAGGTCGATGCCCTTCTCGTCGAGCACGTAGCCCTGCGAGTCGGAGCACGCGACGACCGTCGCGCCGAGCTGCTGGGCCTTCTCGATCGCGTAGAGCGCGACGTTGCCGGCGCCCGAGACGACGACCCGACGGCCGTCGAACGACTCGCCGACGGTCGACAGCATGCGCTCGGCGAAGATGACCGTGCCGTAGCCGGTCGCCTCCTTGCGGACGAGCGAGCCGCCCCACGTCAGGCCCTTGCCCGTCAGCACGCCCGACTCGTAGCGGTTGGTGATGCGCTTGTACTGGCCGAACAGGAAGCCGATCTCGCGGCCGCCCACGCCGATGTCACCGGCGGGGACGTCCGTGTACTCGCCGATGTGGCGGTAGAGCTCGGTCATGAACGACTGGCAGAAGCGCATGACCTCGCCGTCGGACTTGCCGCGCGGGTCGAAGTCCGAGCCGCCCTTGCCGCCGCCGATGGGCATGCCGGTCAGCGCGTTCTTGAAGACCTGCTCGAAGCCGAGGAACTTCACGATGCCGAGGTACACCGACGGGTGGAACCGCAGGCCGCCCTTGTACGGGCCGAGCGCCGAGTTGAACTCGACCCGGAAGCCGCGGTTGATCTGGACCTGGCCCTGGTCGTCGACCCACGGCACCCGGAAGATGATCTGCCGCTCCGGCTCGCACAGCCGCTCGAGGACGGCCGCGTCGACGTAGTCGGGGTTGCGGGTCAGGACGGGGCCGAGGCTGTCGAACACCTCGTGGACCGCCTGGTGGAACTCGCGCTCACCGGCGTTGCGCGCGAGCACCTGCTCGAGTGCGCGCTCCAACTGCACCTGCATGAAAGGCTCCGCTCTGCTCAGCGTCCCCAGTAGGACGGTGCACAGGGTAGCCACGCGCGCGCGGGCCTGACGGGGACTCCCGACCCGTGGACAGCGTCGCCGCGACCTGCGGCTCCGGTCAGCCGAAGTGGCGCGGCAGCGTCGCCTCGAACGTCTCGCGGGCCTCGGCCAGCGGGATCGTGAACAGGCCGTCGACCTCGACCGCGGGACCCTGCTCGTCGTCGCCCGACGCGACGTCGGCCGTCCAGCCGAGGCGGAGGACGGGCACGCCGCGCGCGACGCACAGGTCGGCGAACCGCACCTCCTCCGAGCGCGGCACGGCGACGAGCGCCCGCGCGGTCGACTCCGAGAACAGCGCCTCGAACGGCGTCAGCCCGTCGCGCTCGCACAGCGCGTCGAGCGACACGCGCACGCCGACGCCGAACCGCAGCGACGACTCGACGAGCGCCTGCGCGAGACCGCCCTCGGACAGGTCGTGCGCCGCGTCGACCAGGCCGTCGCGCGACGCGTTCTGCAGCACCGCGGCGAGCCGCCGCTCGGCCGCGAGGTCGACCGCGGGCGGCAGCCCACCCAGGTGTGCGTGCACCACGTCGGCCCACGCGGAGCCGTCGAGCTCGGCGCGCGTCGTGCCGAGCAGGTAGACCGCGACCCCGGGGGCCGTCCAGCCCGACGGCACCGCGTCCGCGACGTCGTCGAGCACGCCCAGCACGCCGACGACGGGCGTCGGGTGGATGGCCGAGTCGATCTTCCCGGGCTCACCCGTGCCGTTGTAGAGCGACACGTTGCCGCCGGTGACGGGCACCTCGAGCACCTGGCACGCGTCCGCGAGGCCGCGTACGGCCTCGACGAGCTGCCACATCGAGTCCGGGTGCTCCGGGCTGCCGAAGTTGAGGCAGTCGGTGACCGCGAGCGGGCGGGCGCCCGTCGTCGCGACGTTGCGGTACGCCTCCGCGAGCGCGAGCTGCGCGCCCGTGTACGGGTCGAGCTTGCCGTAGCGACCGTTCGCGTCGGTCGCGAGCGCCACGCCGAGGCCCGTCGTCTCGTCGACGCGCACGACGCCCGAGTCGTCGGGCTGCGCGAGGGCCGTGTTGCCCTGCACGAACCGGTCGTACTGCTTGGTCACCCACTCCTTCGACGCGAGGTTCGGCGAGCCGAGCAGCCGCAGGACGGTCGCGCGGAGCTCGTCGGCGGTCGTCGGACGCTCGAGCGAGCCCGACGAGTCCGCGTTCAGCCCGTCCTGCCACGCGGGCCGCGCGTACGGGCGGTCGTAGACAGGACCCTCGTGTGCGACCGTGCGCGGGTCGACGTCGACGATGCGGTGGCCGTGGTGGTCGATCGTGAGCCGACCCGTGCCCGTCACCTCGCCGATGATCGCCGTCTCGACGTCCCACTTCGACGTGATCGCCAGGAACGCGTCGAGCTTGTCCGGCGTGACGACCGCCATCATGCGCTCCTGCGACTCCGACATGAGGATCTCGCCGGCCGTGAGCGTGGGGTCGCGCAGCAGCACGTTCTCGAGGTCGACGTGCATGCCGCCGTCGCCGTTGGACGCGAGCTCGCTCGTCGCGCACGAGATGCCCGCCGCACCCAGGTCCTGGATGCCCTCGACGACGCGCGCGGCGTACAGCTCGAGGCAGCACTCGATGAGGACCTTCTCCATGAACGGGTCGCCGACCTGCACCGACGGCCGCTTCGACGGCTTCGCGTCGTCGAACGTCTCCGACGCGAGGATCGACGCGCCGCCGATGCCGTCACCGCCCGTGCGCGCGCCGAACAGCACGACCTTGTTGCCCGCGCCCGACGCGTTCGCGAGATGGATGTCCTCGTGCCGCAGCACGCCCAGGCACAGCGCGTTGACGAGCGGGTTGCCCTGGTAGCACGCGTCGAAGACGAGCTCACCGCCGATGTTCGGCAGGCCGAGCGAGTTGCCGTAACCACCGACGCCCGACACGACACCGTGCACGACGCGCGCCGTGTCGGGGTGGTCGATCGCGCCGAACCGGAGCTGGTCCATGACCGCGACCGGCCGCGCGCCCATCGAGATGATGTCGCGCACGATGCCGCCGACGCCCGTGGCCGCACCCTGGTACGGCTCGACGTACGACGGGTGGTTGTGCGACTCGACCTTGAACGTCACCGCCCAGCCGTCGCCGATGTCGACGACGCCCGCGTTCTCGCCGATGCCGACCAGCAGGTGCTGGCGCATCACGTCGGTCGTCTTCTCGCCGAACTGGCGCAGGTGGTTCTTCGACGACTTGTAGGAGCAGTGCTCCGACCACATGACCGAGTACATCGCGAGCTCGGCGGCCGTGGGGCGCCGACCGAGGATGTCGCGGATGCGCTGGTACTCCTCGGGCTTGAGGCCCAGCTCCGCGAAGGGCTGTGCGAGGTCCGGGGTCGCCGTGGCGTCCTCGACCGTGTCGTAGTGCTGGGCGCTGTCGCTGGGACGCACGGGTGCGGAGGTCATCGATTCCCTCGGTCGAGATCCGGGCCGGGTTCGCGGGACGCGCGCGCGTCGCCGGCGGGCGGACCCAGGATACCGACGCCGCGCACCGGTCCGGCGGCGCGTCCACGCTCGGGACGGCAGCCGCGTGCGACCGGCGAGCCGCTGGGCCCATCGCCTCCCCATCGCCCGCCCGTCATCCGCCCGTCATCCGCCCGGCGTCCGCGTGGGCCGTTCGGGTGAAGTTCGTGCCGATGTTCACGAGTTCGCGGCGTTTTGGGCGCGACACGCGGTCCGACAATTGCGCATTTCGCCCAGGCAACCCTAGAGTCCCGACCTGGTCGAGCGTCCGATTCGACCCATTCGTCCGCCCTGTCCCGTCGCGATCATCTCTGATTCGAGGTCCGATGTCCCGCCGAACCGTCCTCGCCGCCGCCGTCCCCGCCGTGGCCGGCCTGTTCCTCGTCTCCGGTGCCGCCGGCGCCTGGGCCACGGGCTCCGACGACACGCACGTGCCGTACGACGTCACCGTCGACGGCGTGACGCTGCCCGCCGGTGACACGTTCGCGGACTCCGACCACGTCAACGTGCGCTACACCTACCGCGGCAAGGACCGGTCGGCCAACCTGCACATCGAGCGGGAGCAGCCCTCCCGCGCCGTGATCGGGCAGAGCTCCGTCTCGTGGGAGATCGTCGGGGTGCCGGAGGGCTCGTGCATCACGTGGGTCCAGGTGAGCGGGTACGACGAGCACTTCGGCGAGGGCCACCAGAAGCCCGTGTGCCAGTCGAAGTGCCGCCACTCCACGAAGCCCACCCCGAGCCCGACGCCGAGCCCGTCCGCGACGCCGGCGCAGAAGACGCCCGAGGTCGAGGAGACCCCCGCCCCCGAGCAGACGCCCGACGTCGAGGAGACGCCCGCTCCCGAGGCGACGCCCGAGGTCCCGGCGGTCGTGGACGCCGACGAGCCGACCGACGACACGACCCCGGACGTGACCGAGACGCCGACGCCCGCGCCGCAGCCCGTCTCCGCACCGCAGCCCGAGGCCACGCCGACCGTGCCGTCCGCGGTGCTCGCCGACGAGGGTGACGACTCGGGTGACGACGCCGAGGTGAGCGTGCCGTCCGCGGTCCTGGCCGACGAATCGCCCGACGACGCGCTCGCCGTGACGGGCTCCGACGCGCTGCTGCCCGGGCTCCTGCTCGCGTTCGCGGCGCTCGGCGGCGGAGCGGCCCTGCGCGCCGTGCACCTGCGCAAGCGGTACACGCCGAACCACCGGCTCTGAGGTCCGCACCCTCCGAGCACGGCCCCGGGACCACGGACGGCTCGACGACGAGGCGGACACGGGCCCCACGAAGAACCGCGAGCCCGACGGGCACCACGGACGACGATCCCCCCTCGCGTCCGCTGCCCGCCGGGCTCGCGGCGTCCCCGGCCGCCGTGAGCGGGCCGTCCTGCGGCTCCGCTACGGTCGGGCGATGCCGCTCGGATGCCTCGGCCCGCGCCCCGGTCGCGTGCTGTCCACCCGGCCAGCACGTGCGGGTCGGCTGCGGCGGGCACTCCTGGCGGGCACGCTCGTACTCGTCGGCGCGACGGCGAGCGCCGCGGTGGCGGCCTGCACCGCACCGACCCCCGCACCGACCCCCGCACCGTCCCGACCGGCACCGGCACCGACACCGGCGTCCACCGCAGCCGGGTCGAGGCCGACGAGCGTGACCAGCGCGGACACGACCGGCGCGGGCGCGACCGAACAGGCGCAGACGCACCAGGGCTCGACCGGAGCGACGGGCTCACCACGCACGGACGTGACCGCCCGCGCCCTGCGCGACGGCGTCGACGTGACCTCAGGGGCGGTGGCGCTCCGGGTGCTCGGCGGCTCCGGACCGGTCGTGCTCGACGACGGGAGCGTGCGGGTCGTCGCTGGCACGGGCGACACCGAGGATGTCCGGCTCGTCGTCGCAGTCGCGCCGCCGCTGACGATCGACGTCCTGCGGGACGGCACCGCGCTCGTCCGTGACGGTGACGCGCCGGTCGCCGGGCTGCGCGCCGCCCCGGAGGGCCGGCTGCGCGCACGCGACGGTGCGGCCGTGCTCACGGCGCCGCCGGGAACCCAGAGCAGGCTCTGGTTCACGGCGCGCTCGATCCTCGATCTGTCCTGGGGTGACCGCGAGGGCGGGCGATCGCTCGCCGTGACCCCCAGCGACTGGGCCAGGGCGGGTGGGCTCGCCGCCGACGCGCTCGTCTGGGCCCAGCTCGCGGACGCCGAGCCCGAGGCGCGGACCCCGACGATGCACGCGCAGCTCACCTGCCACCAGCTCGGCGCACGCACCAAGGCCACGTGGAACCTCGAACCGTGGCGCCCGCACGTCGACGCCCTCGAGCTCGTCGCTGCCCGGTGCAACCCGACGTGACCGCGTACGGGCACGCCGCGACGGGCCTGGCGCCGGATCGGCCCTTGCGACGGGCCGGGCTCCGACGACGGATCAGGTCCTGCGCCGCGCGCGTCGCGCCTTGACCATCCAGCCCGCGACGCCACCGAGCAAGAACGTCGTCGCGAGCAGGATCCACAGCGGCATCGTCACGGTCATCCAGAACACGTCGACGCGCTGCTGCTGCGCGTTCTGCAGGATCAGGACGAGCGCGGCGACGAGGACGACGAGCGCGACGATCGGACGCCAGGGCGCCTGCTTCGGCTCGGGCTGTTGCGTGGACATGTGACCTCCGCCGACCGGGGCGATCGCACGCCGCCCGATGTGGTCATCGTCGCGCGGCGCGACGGCGGCGGCGACCGCTGTCGCACCGGTCGTCAGCGCACGTGCTTGTCCGCGCGCTTCTCCGGCACCGCGAGGCGACCCGCCGCGCGCTCCGCGCGGTAGTACGCCCGCGCCTCGTCCTGCCGCTGCGCCTCGAGCCCCGAGGCGATCGGCGCACGCAGGTGCTCGGGCCCGTAGCCGAACGCGTCGACGAGGTCCTGCGCGTGCGGGCGCAGCCGCACCAGCAGGCGGTCGAGGTACGACGAGACCGTGCGTGCCCGGCCCGCGGACAGGCGTCCGTTGACGAGGTACCACGCGAGGTGCCGCTCGACGAGCGAGAGGCCGAACAGGTCCCGCAGCCAGGTCAGCACCTGGGCCGTCTCGGGGTCGCGCACGGCGTGCACGCCGCGCGTGAACGCCTCCCACTGCACGCGCTCGGCGTGCGCGCGGGCGGCCTCGATCAGCTCGTGCTGATGGGCGTTGACGAGCGCTGCAGCCTCCGTCGGCGGGAGCTTGGCGGCGGGACGCAGCGCCGCGGCGAGCTCGGCGACCATGACCTCGACCCGCTCGGTGAGGAGCTCGCGCTGCGTGTCCTCGTCGCGCAGCTGGCCCGCGGACCGGCGCGCGTCGCCGGCGTCCGCGATCGTCTGGACCGCACGGACGAGCGGTGTGCGGTGCACGGCCTTGTCCGCGACGAGCCGCGCCAGGTCACCGGCTCCGCCAGCCTTGAGCGCCTGCGCGAAGTCGCCCAGCAAGCGCTTGCCGACGAGCTGGTACAGCACGGTGTTGTCGCCCTCGAACGTCGCGTAGACGTCCATGTCCTGGTGCAGCCCGACGAGGCGGTTCTCAGCCATGAAGCCCGCACCGCCGCACGCCTCGCGGCACTCCTGGATCGTGCGCAGCGCGTGCCACGTCGACGTCGGCTTGAGGGTCGCCGCGAGCGTCTCGAGGTCACCGCGGCTCTCGGGGGTGTCGTCGCGTCCCGAGAACACCTCGTCGAACGCGGCGAGCAGCTCCTCGTGCGCGAACGTCGCGGCGTACGTCTCGGCGAGCAGGGGCAGCAGCCGCCGCTGGTGGCGCTGGTAGTCGAGCAGGTGCGCCTCGTCGTCGGCCGACGCGCCCGCGAACTGCCGCCGCTCGTTCGCGTAGCGGATCGCGATCGCGAGCGCGATCTTGCTCGCGTTGGCCGCGGCCCCGTCGAGGGAGACGCGACCCTGGACGAGCGTGCCGAGCATCGTGAAGAAGCGCCGCCCGGGGCTCGCGATCGGCGACGAGTACGTGCCGTCGGGCGCGACGTCGCCGTACCGGTTGAGCAGGTTCGTGCGCGGCACGCGCACGTGGTCGAAGTGCAGGCGGCCGTTGTCGATCCCGTTGAGCCCGCCCTTGAGACCGTCGTCCTCGCCGCCGACGCCCGGCAGGAACTCGCCGGCCTCGTCGCGGATCGGCACGTAGAACGCGTGCACGCCGTGGTTGACGCGCGGCCCGTCGGCGGGTCCCGTGACGAGCTGGGCGAACACGACCGCGGCACGCCCGTGCAGCGCCGCGTTGCCGAGGTAGTCCTTCCACGCCGCCCGGAACGGCGTGTGGATGACGAACTCCTGCGCCTGCTCGTCGTACTCCGCGGTCGTCGCGATCGACGCGACGTCCGAGCCGTGCCCCTGCTCGGTCATCGCGAACGCACCGGGTATGGCGATCGACATCGCGTCCGGCAGGAACGTGTCGTGGTGGTGCTGCGTGCCGAGGTGCAGGATCGCCGACGCGAACAGCCCCCACTGGACGCCCGCCTTGATCTGCAGCGACGGGTCGCCCGCGACGAGCTCCTCGAAGCGCGACAGGCTGCCGCCGTGGTCGTCGGCCCCGCCCAGGTGCGCGGGGAAGGCCCGCAGCACGTCGTGGTGCGCGACGAGCTCGCGGAGCTGGTGGAGCACGCGCTCGCGGTGCTCCGCCAAGGGCTGGCCCTCGATCTTCTGGAACTGCGGGTCGCCGGCGACCGCGCGCGCCTCGCGGCGCAGCTGCGCATACCGGCCGAGCAGCTGTTCGGTGAGCGCGGGGACGTCGACACGGGGGTCGCCCGTCGTCGCGAGGCTGCGCGTCGTTCGGTGCGCCGACGTGGCACGCGGGGTGTGCGTGCCGCGTGGGCTCGTGGTCGTGCTCATCGGTTCTCCCTCGTCGTCGGTCCTCGTCGGGCACCGTGCTCGTCGCGTGCTCGTCGTGCTCGTCTGCAGGCTGCGGTCACCGGATCTCCCACGGGGTGCGCGACGAGCGTGCGCGGGCCAGCAGTCCGACCGGTCCGGCCCACAGCCACGCCGCGACCTGGGCCGTGAGCGCCTCGCGGTCCGGCACGCCGGGTTCGCCGCGGTGCGCCATCCACCACTCCCCCGCGCCGCGCACGAAGCCCACGGCGCCCGCGGCCCAGCCCTGGGCGAGCGCGTCGCGCGCCGGGTCGGCGTCGGCGGGGTCAGCGGCGGGGCCAGAAGCGGGGTGAGCGGTGGCGTCAGCGGCGGGGTCGGTCGTGCTGTCCACCGCGGGTTGCGCGCCCTGGTCGGCGAGCTCGCGCGCGAACGGCAGCGCCACGAGGTGCGTCACCGAGTCCAGGAAGTGCCCGAGCGGTCCGCCGGACTCGACCGACCCGTCGCGCGTCACGAACGCATACACGTTCGGCGAGGACTCGATCATCTCCAGGTAGACCGCGACCATCGCCCGCAGCCCCTCGCGCGGCGTCGGCGCGACGCGCAGGACGCCCTCGAGCGCGCCCTGGATCTGCAGCACGGCGGCCTCGGCGACCGCGATCTGCAGGCCGGTCTTGTCCGTGAAGTAGCGGTAGACGATCGACTTCGACGTCCCGGCGGCGGAGGCGATCTCCTCCATCGAGACGTCCGGGCCGCGGTGGTGGACGGTGCGCCGCGCCACGCGTACGAGCTCGGCGCGGCGGGCCTCGCGGTGGTCGGCCCAGCGCGTGGAGCGCCCGTCGACGACGAACGGGTCGCTGCGCTGCTCAGCTCGCGGCTGGGAGCGCTGGTCGGCGCGCTGCTCGGTGCGCGCCTCAGGCCGCGGCGCGCTGCGGGGCGGCGTGCTGCGGTCGCCTGCCGTCGACGGTGACGGTGTGATCGGGCTCACGAAACCGACGGTATCAGGTACTGTGGGTTGCGGGCACCACCTCGGGACGAACGTCCCTTGAACCGCCCGTATCAGGACCGGTCGACGACGCCGACGCGAGACGGCGCGAGACCCGCGAGAGGAGCGCCACGCAGCATGGCACCCACGAAGAAGGCCGCCCCGGCCCCCACCGCGCCGCGGCGCGCGCTCGTCCTGGGCGGCAACCGCATCCCGTTCGCCCGGGCCGGCGGTCGGTACGCGCACGCGTCGAACCAGGACATGCTCACCGCCGCGCTCGAGGGGCTCGTCGCGCGGTACGGGCTGCAGGGCGAGCAGATCGGCGAGGTCGCCGGGGGTGCGGTGCTCAAGCACAGCCGGGACTTCAACCTCACACGCGAGAGCGTGCTCGGCTCGTCGCTCGCCGCGACGACCCCGGCGTACGACCTGCAGCAGGCGTGCGCGACGGGGCTCGAGACGGTCGTCGGGCTCGCCAACAAGATCCGGCTCGGCCAGCTCGACTCGGCGATCGCGGGCGGGGTGGACTCGACGTCGGACGCGCCGATCGTCGTCACCGACCGTCTGCGGCGCGCGCTGCTCGACCTGTCACGCGCCACGAGCGCGGGCCGCAAGCTCGCCGCGCTCGGGCGCATCCGCCCGCGCGACCTCGCCCCCGTCGCGCCCACCACCGGCGAGCCGCGGACCCGGCTCTCGATGGGCGAGCACCAGGCGCTCACGACCGCGCAGTGGGGCATCACGCGCGAGGCGCAGGACGAGCTCGCGCTCGCGTCGCACGAGCGCCTCGCGGCCGCGTGGGAGGCCGGGTTCTTCGACGACCTCGTGACGCCCTACCGCGGTCAGACGATCGACGGGAACCTACGCACCGACACGTCGCTCGAGAAGCTCGCGGCGCTGCGGCCCACGTTCGGCACGAGCCTCGACGTGCCCGCGACGATGACCGCGGGGAACTCGACGCCGCTGACCGACGGGGCGTCGACCGTCCTGCTCGGGTCGGACGAGTGGGCCGCGGAGCACGGGCTCACGCCGCTCGCCGTCGTGGTCGACGCGCAGGCCGGCGCGGTCGACTTCGTGCACGGCGAGGACGGTCTGCTGATGGCCCCCGCGTTCGCGGTCCCGCGGTTGCTCGCGCGCCACGGGCTCACGCTCGCCGATCTCGACCTCGTCGAGATCCACGAGGCGTTCGCGTCGACCGTGCTCACGACGCTCGCGGCGTGGGAGTCGCCCGAGTTCGGGCGGGACCGGCTCGGGCTCGACGGGGCGTTCGGGACCGTCGACCGGTCGCGGCTCAACGTGCACGGGTCCTCGCTCGCGGCCGGGCACCCGTTCGCGGCGACCGGCGGGCGCATCGTCGCGACCGTCGCGAAGGAGCTGCACCTGCGCCGGCAGCGCGACGGCGGCACCCCGCGCGCGCTCGTGTCGATCTGCGCGGCCGGCGGGCTCGGGCTCACCGCGCTGCTCGAGGCGGCCTGACATGGCGAACCCGATCACGCGCTCGGTGTCCACGGCCCTGTCCGCACGCCTGTCCGGGCTGCTCGGCTTCTCCCCCGCGGTGCCCCTGCGGCGCTGGGAGCCCGGTCACGCGCTCGTCGACGGACCCGTGCTCGTGCTGGGCTCCGGTGCCGGCACGGGTCACGGCGCCGGGTCCGGCCGGGACGCCGATGCCGACGCCCTTGCGGCGCTGCTGTCCGGCGCGCCCGCGGTGCCCGACGCGGCCGGCGACGAGGTCCTCGACGGGTGGGACCTCGACGTCGAGCGTCACCCCGTCCCGGGCACGCGGTACGCCGCGGTCGTCGTCGTGCTGACCGGGGTGACCCACCCCGACGACCTGCACGCACCCCTGCTCGCGGCCGCGTCGACCCTCAAGACGCTCGCCCGCGGCGCGCGCGTCGTGACGGTGTCGCGCGCCGCGACGGCCGACGACGCCCCCGCGGTCGCGGCCGCACGCCAGGGCATCGACGCGGTCGTGCGCACGATCGCGAAGGAGTCCCGGGGCGGAACGACCGCGAACGGCATCGCGCTCGGCGCCGACGTCCCCGTCACCGCACCGTCGGCCGTCGGCGCGCTGCGGTTCCTGCTCTCGACGCGGTCGGCGTACGTGCACGGCCAGCTCCTGCCCGTCGACTCGACCGCCGGAATCCTGCCCGCCGACTGGGACCGCGCGCTCGACGGCCGGGTCGCGGTCGTCACCGGCGCCGCACGCGGCATCGGTGAGGCGATCGCACGCACGCTGGCGCGCGACGGCGCCACGGTCGTCGCGGTCGACGTGCCCGCCGCAGGCGAACAGCTCGCGGCCGTCGCGAACGCCGTGCACGGCACCGCGCTGCAGCTCGACATCACGGCACCCGACGCCGGTGCGCGCATCCTCGAGCACACGCTCGCGCGGCACGGTCGGCTCGACGTCATGGTGCACAACGCGGGGATCACGCGCGACAAGCTCTTCGCGAACCTCACCGACGAGCAGTGGGACGCGGTCGTCGCGGTCAACATCGCGGCCCAGCTGCGGATCAACGAGACGCTGCTGACGTCGGGCGACTTCGTCGACGCACCCCGGCTCGTGTCGATCTCGTCGACCACCGGCATCGCCGGCAACCGCGGCCAGGCGAACTACGCGGCGACCAAGGGCGGGGTCGTCGGCATGGTCCGGGCGACCGCGCCGCTGCTCGAGCCGTTCGGCGGGACCGCGAACGCCGTCGCGCCCGGGTTCATCGAGACCGACATGACCGCGCGGATGCCGGCCGTGACGCGCCAGGTCGCGCGGCAGCTCGCGTCGCTGCAGCAAGGCGGGCTGCCGATCGACGTCGCCGAGGCCGTGGCGTTCCTGTCCTCCCCACAGGCCGGGGGGATCGTCGGGCGGACCGTGCGCGTGTGCGGCCAGAACGTCGTCGGCGCATGACCACCCACCCCTCGCTCGAGCCGGACCTCGAGCCGGACCTCGTCGACCTGCCCGCAGTCCCGCGGCTCGGCGGCGTCTACGCGCGCGGCGCCGCGGCGGCCGGTCGCCTCGCGGTCACCCGGCGCGCGGGCCGGGCGCCGGGTGAGCTGCCCGACGTGGCCTACCGCGTGCGCGGCGTCCGCGCCGACCCGGAGCACCTTCTGGCGTACCAGCGGCTCGTCGGCGAGGAGGCGCGCGACGAGCTGCCCGCCGGGTTCGTGCACGTGCTCGCCTTCCCCATCGCGACCGCGCTCATGGCCCGCGCCGACTTCCCGCTCCCGCTGCTCGGGATGGTGCACCTCGCGAACGTCGTCGAGCAGCGGCGTGCCGTCCGCTCCGACGAGCCGCTCGACGTGGTCGCGCACGCGCGTGACCTGCGGCCGCACCGCAGCGGCACGCAGGTCGACCTGGTCGTCGAGGTCGCCAGCGCCGACGAGGTGGTGTGGCGCGGCACGTCGACGTACCTGGCGAAGGGCACGCGTCTCGCTCCCGGGGCCGTCGGGATCCCGTCGTCGGAGGTCGTCGACGGTCCTGCTGGCGCGCAGCCCGCGGACGGGGTGGACGACGGTCGCGCCCGCTTCGAGGCGCCCCTGCCGACCGGCCGGTGGCAGCTCGGCGCCGACACGGGACGGCGCTATGCCGCGGTGTCGGGCGACCGCAACCCCATCCACCTGTCGGCGCTCTCGGCGAAGGCGCTCGGCTTCCCGCGGGCGATCGCGCACGGCATGGACACCGCAGCGCGCCTGCTCGCCGACGTCGGCCCCGCGCGCGGAGACGCGTTCGTCTGGTCGGTCGAGTTCGTCAAGCCGATCCTGCTCCCGGCGACCGTGTCGACGTCCGTCCGTCGCACCGCGACCGGCTTCGCGATCGCCGCGTGGGACGGCCGGTCGGGCAAGCCGCACGTGCTCGGGTCCGTGACCCCCGCGACCGTCTGACGTCAGTCCTCGGGCAGCCAGCCGACGAGGTCCGCGAGCGCGCGGGCGACCTCCTCGGGCGTGCGGCCGACCGTGTCGACCCGGTGCACCGACGGCGGGCAGCCGTTCTCGAGACGCACCGCTGCGGCGTCGCTGCGCGCGACGTGCGTCACGAGGCCGGCGCCGTGCTCGCGGCGCGCGAGGCGCGTGTGCGCGGTGTCGTCGTCGGCCGTCAGGAGCACGGCCGTGACCCGAGGGTGGTCGCCCATCGCGGCCGCGAGGTCGTCGGCGTACTGCGGGGTGGCGGTCCCGGTCAGGATCAGGCGCCGATGGCCGAGCTCCCGGTACGCCGCCCACACCGACGCGAGGTTGCGCTCCGCGAGCCGTGCCGCGTGCGGCGCCGGGTGCGCGAGGTCGAGCACGTCGCCCTCGACGACCGCGTGCGCGACGTCGGCGGTCGACAGCAGGTCGTGCAGCGCGAACGCCGCGGTCGACTTGCCGACGCCCGAGCGGCCGCCGACGAGCAGGACGTGCGAGCGGTCGTCCGACGCGGCTCGTCGGGCCGGAGCTGCGGGAACGTCTCCGGGGAGCTCGGCGGGCGCGTCCGCACGAGCGTCCGCGAGCGCCACGTCGGCGGGCAGTCCCAGGCGCGCGTCGAGCCCCGCGCGGACGGCGGGCCACTCGTCGGCCACGATCGAGAAGTAGACCGTGTCGCCGCGCGAACCGTCGGGCGCGACGCGATGGCCGCGCAGCCGACCCTCCTCGCGCGCCCCGAGCCGCGCGATCGCCGCGAGCGACCGGGCGTTGCGCGCATCGGCCCGCAGCGCGACGCGGTGCACGCGCCAGGTGTCGAACGCGTGCGACAGGAGCGCGAGCTTGGTCGCCGGGTTCACGTGCGTGCCCCACACCGCCGGGTCGTAGAACGTGTGGCCGATCTCGAGCCGACCGATCCGCAGGTCGACGTCGTAGTACGACGACGAACCGAGCACCGCGCCGGACGCGGCGTCGAGGACCGCGAACGCATACCGGCCGGGCGCGGCGACCGCCGCCTCGACGTCGGCGCGCATCGCGGGCTCGTCGCGCGGGACGGGTGTCGTCATGCCACGCCAGACGCGGTCGTCGACGAACGCGACGAGCGCCGCGGCGTGCTCCGGCGCCAGCGGGACGAGCCGGACGCCGGGGCCCGCGAGCGTGAGGTCGTGCTGCACGGTCGCGATCCTGCCAGGCCGACCGCGTGGGCCTCGACGGGATTCTCGCGCGCGTCGCGGCTCTGGCAGGGTGACGGGCATGGACCTGGTGCCGGGCGGCGACCACGACGGGCTGACGTTCGACGGCGAGCGCTGGGCCGGGCAGGACGGCAGCGAGGCGCGGTTCCTCGACTGCACGTTCACCGACTGCACGCTCGACGACGCCGACCTGCGGCACGCCCGGCTCGTCGACACCACCTGGACCGGGATCCGCGCCGCGACGCTCGACCTCGCGAGCTCGACCTGGCAGGACGGCAGCTGGACGGACTGCCGCCTCGGCGCGGTGCAGTCGTACAGCGCACGGTGGACGCGCCTGCACGTCGTCGGCGGGAAGCTCGACTACGTCAACCTGCGCGACGCGACGCTCGAGCACGTGCGGTTCACGGGCGTCGTGATCGACGAGCTCGACCTCGCGCGCGTGCGGGCCGCGCACCTCACGTTCGAGGACTGCCGCGTGCGTCGGCTCGACGTCACCGGTGCGAGCCTCACGGACGCGGACGTGCGTGGGCTGCGCGACCTGCAGCACCTCGACGGCGTGGCCGGGCTCGCGGGCGCGACGATCAGCGCCGAGCAGCTCGTCGAGCTCGCTCCCGCGCTCGCCGAGCACGTCGGGCTGCACGTGCGCTGACGGTCGTCAGGCTCGGTCGTCGGGCCCGGTCGTCCGGCTCGGGCGTCGCGTCAGTCGAGCGCAGGTCCGCACGCCGCGGCGGCCGTCGCGGCGAGGTGGTCGAGGCCGTGGACCGGGAGCAGCGGCCGGGGGTCGTCGACCACGGCCCAGCAGCCGTCCACGACCTCGTACGACGAGCGCGCACCGTCCGCCACGTAGGTGCGCAGCGCTCCGATCAGGCGGTCGACCGCCTCGCTCGTCGTGCCCACGCCCACGGACGCCCGGATCGCCCCCGTCGACGCACCGAGCCGCGCGAGCAGCGGGTGCGCGCAGAACCGGCCGTCGCGCACGCCGATGCCGTGCTCGGCGGCGAGGTAGGCCGCGACGAGTCCGGCGTCGTGGTCGGCGACCGTGAAGGTCACGACGCCCACGGGCTCGTCGGAGTCCGCCCAGATGCGCGCGACCTGCACGCCCGGGACGGACTCGAGCCCGTCGACGAGGCGGGTGCGCAGCGCGGACTCGTGCGCGTGCAGCGCACCCGTCGGCAGCGCGGCGAGCGCGTCGCACGCCTCCGCGAGCGCGATCGCGCCGACGACGTTCGGCGAACCGGCCTCGTGGCGCGCCGGCGCCGGCTGCCAGATCGTGCGGTCGGTGCGCACGTCGCGCACCGCCCCGCCGCCCGCGAGGTACGGCGTGCCGGTGTCGAGCCAGTCGCGGCGTCCGACGAGCGCGCCCGCACCGAACGGCGCGTACGTCTTGTGCCCGGAGAACGCGACGTAGTCCGCGCCCGACCGGGCGAGCGAGAAGCCGCGGTGGGGCACGAGCTGCGCACCGTCGACCGCGACGCGGGCCCCGGCGGCGTGCGCGAGCTCGACGACCCGCTCGACCGGCAGCGCCTCGCCCGTCACGTTCGACGCCCCGGAGACGGTGACCAGCGCGTAGGGGTGCGCGGCGAGCTCGGTGCGCAGCGACTCGAGCGTCGCCGCGACGGTCTCGGCGATCGGCAGGATCGTCGTGCGGTGCCCGCGCGGTTCGGAGCCGCGCAGCCACGGCAGCAGGTTCGCGTGGTGCTCGAGGTCCAGGACGAGCACGCGGCCGCCCGCGGGCACGACGCCGGCGAGCAGGTTGAGCGAGTCGGTGGTGTTGCGCGTGATGATCGCGACGTCGTCGGGCCGGGCGTCGACGAACCGTGCGATGGTCTGCCGCGCCGACTCGTACAGCGCGGTCGAGACCTGCGAGAGGTACCCCGCACCGCGGTGCACGGACGCGTACAGCGGCAGCACCTCGGCCACGCGGTCGGCGACCGCCTGCAGCGCGGGGGCGCTCGCGGCGTAGTCGAGGTTCGCGTAGACGCGCTGCGAGCCGTCGACGAGCGGGACGGTCGTCGTGCCGCCCACGACGGGAAGGAGGGCGTCGACGCTCGCCGCCGCCTCCCCCTCGGCCTGCAGCTGACACGACACGCGCTCGGCAACGACGCTCATGGGGTACCTCCAACGATCCGGGGACCCCGGGTCGGCAGTCCCGCGCTTGCCGGCACCGGACGGTGCACGGCCTGGTCGTCACCCGGGGCACCCCACCGCGGAGGAGGGTTGCCGGCCAGCGAGCCGGGGCTTCGCGCTGGCGCTCATGACCTGACGACGAGAGTGGCGACCCGGCCCGCACCGTGTCAACGCCGAGCGGCGGACGTCTCGCAGACCGGGACAGCATGTTCACCAGGTGGATGCCGGGCCGGAAGGGGCGTTACTCTCCTCGCACCATCCAGAGCGGCCGAGAGATCTGGCTCGACGACGCCGCAGCAACCCGCGGCCCCACCGGGGCCGGCCGAGGGTGCTACCGCCAGGACCGATGGAGGAGCACATGCCTGACGTCGTCCCCGACGCCCTGCCCGCGCCCGGCTACGCGGGAGACCTCACGCCGCAGCAGGCGTGGGACCTGCTCCTGTCCGACGAGGACGCGCTCCTCGTCGACGTCCGCACGCGCGGCGAGTGGGCACAGATCGGCGTCCCCGACGGCGCAGAGATCGGCGACCGCGTCGCGTTCGTCGAGTGGACCACCGGGTTCGGCCCGAACCCCGCGTTCCTCGCGGAGCTCGCCGCCGCCGGGGCCGCGCCCGACCGGGCCGTCGTGTTCCTGTGCCGATCGGGCGTCCGCTCGGTCGCCGCCGCGCAGGCCGCGACCGCAGCGGGCATCGGCCCGTCGTACAACGTGCTGCGCGGGTTCGAGGGTGACGTCGGCCCCGACGGCTCGCGCGGCCACCAGGGCTGGCGTGCCGAGGGCCTGCCGTGGCGGCAGGCATGAGCGCGCGCGTCCCCGGACCGGGCGACTGGGACTCCCGCCGCGTCCCGCTCGAGTCGCTGCGACCCGACACGGTCGCCGTCCGGGCGGGTCACGTCCGTTCGCAGTTCGGCGAGTTCGGCGAGGCGCTGTACCTGACCCAGGGCTTCACGTACGAGTCCGCCGCCCAGGCCGAGGCCGCGTTCGCGGGCGACGTCGACCGGTTCCTGTACTCCCGCTACAACAACCCCACGGTCTCGACGTTCGAGGAGCGTCTGCGGCTGCTCGACGGCGCCGAGGCCTGCACCGCGACGTCGTCGGGCATGAGCGCCGTGTTCACCGCGCTCGCCGCTCTCGTGCGGTCCGGGTCCCGCATCGTCGCCGCGCGCGCGCTGTTCGGCTCGTCCGTCGTGATCTTCGACGAGCTGCTCGCCAAGTGGGGCGTGCGCACCGAGTACGTCGACGGGCACGAGCTCGCGCAGTGGGAGCGGGCGCTCGCCACGCCTGCGGACGTCGTGTTCTTCGAGACACCCTCGAACCCGATGCAGGACCTCGTCGACATCGCGGCCGTCAGCCGGCTCGCGCACGCCGCCGGGGCGGTCGTCGTCGTCGACAACGTCTTCGCGACGCCCGTCTTCTCCCGTCCGCTCGACCTCGGCGCCGACGTCGTCGTGTACTCCGCGACCAAGCACATCGACGGCCAGGGGCGCGTGCTCGGCGGCGCGATCCTCGGCTCCCGCGAGTTCGTCGAGGGACCCGTGCGTGCGCTCGTGCGCAACACCGGGCCGTCGCTGTCACCGTTCAACGCGTGGGTGCTGCTCAAGGGCCTCGAGACCATGTCGCTGCGCGTGCGGCACCAGGCGGCCTCCGCGCTCACGCTCGCGCGGTGGCTCGAGGCGCACCCCGCCGTCGCCTCGGTGCGGTACCCGTTCCTCGAGTCCCACCCGCAGCACGACCTCGCGCGACGCCAGCAGACCGGGGGCGGGACCGTCGTCACGTTCACGATCCGCACGGCCGACGGCACCACGCCGGCCGACGCGAAGACCACGACGTTCGGCGTGCTCGACGCCCTGCGGATCATCGACATCTCGAACAACCTCGGCGACGCCAAGTCGATCGTCACGCACCCCGCGACGACGACCCATCGCAAGCTCGGCCCCGAGGGGCGCGCCAGGGTGGGGATCGGCGAGGCGACCGTGCGCTTCTCCGTGGGCCTCGAGGACGTCGACGACCTGCAGGACGACCTCGAGCAGGCGCTGCGCCCGCTCGGCTGATGCGCGTGGGCGTGCGCGGGGCTCGTCCTCGGTTCGCCCGGTCGCGCTGAGGCCCGTCCGACGAGCGACTGACGCGTCAGTGCGTGGCGACCAGCGGCGCGGCACCGACGGGCACCAGCTCGACCCGGTCCACGCCGACCTCGGCGGCGAGCGCCCGTGCCGCCTCGTCGATCCCTGCGGCCGACGCGACGAGGAGCGCGGCGTCCGCGTGCCACGTCGCATGGCTGAACGCCGCGGCGAGCGCGAGGTTCGTGCGACGGCGAGCGGCATCCGCCTCGTCGCGCGCGACGACCGCCTCGACCTCGAGCACGACAGGCACGTCGGCCCTCGACCGACCCGAAGCGACGATCGCGTCGTCGAGCAGGGCGACGAGCGCGCGCACCGCGGCACGCGTCGGCAGGGCCATGCCCTGCCGGATCCGGACCGTGTGCGCACGGGCGGCCGCGAGCGCCACGGTCGTCGGGCTGAGCGTCTCGTCGTCGAGAACGAGCTCGGTGCGCTGGGCAAGGACAGAGGGCTGAGCCACGGGAGAGGTCCTCGGGTCGTACGGGTGCGCGGCGCGGGCCGACCGGCCTCAGGCGCGCGGGGTCGTCAGCTCAGCGACAACACACCCGGACCGAGAACATGGCGAGCAGAGTAACCAGGCCCGCAGGGTGTCCGCCAGGGCTTCCCGCGACGCGGACGCACTTCACCCGGTGCGGGCGACCGAGCGTCCCCCGGACACGCCGCGACGGATCGCAAGTTTCGGTCAGTTGATCGGAATCGATTAGCGACTGGATCGCACCCTCGGCGGACGCCGAGAGTCCTGGGGTTCGCACCGCGTCCGCCGGCCTCGAGCACGACCGCCACGGACGACGCCGCAGCAGGCCTCAGGGGGGACCTCCCGCATGACCCAGCTCGTCCTGATCGTCGTCGACCTCGTGATGGTGAGCCTCCTCGCGGGGCTCTACTTCCGTCGCCACCACCGGCGCGACCTCGTCGCCGCGTTCGTCGGGCTCAACGTCGGCGTGCTCGCCGTCGCGTCGTCGATGAACGACGGCGGGATCGGGGCCGGCGTCGGCCTCGGGCTCTTCGGCGTCCTCTCGATCATCCGGCTGCGCTCCACCGAGATCGACCAGAGCGAGGTCGCGTACTACTTCTCGGCTCTCGCGCTCGGCATCCTCGGCGCGCTGCGGCTGTCCGTGTGGTGGCACGCCCCCGTGCTCATGGTGCTCATCCTCGCGGCGGTCGCCGTCGGAGACCACCCGCGCCTGCTGCGACGGCACAGCCGCCACGAGCTCGTGCTCGACGGCGCCGTGACCGACCGCGTCGTGCTCGTCGCGCGCCTCGAACAGCTCCTCGGCGCGCGCGTCCACGCCGTGCACGTGCAACGGCTCGACCTGGTCAACGACACCACGGCGGTCGACGTCCGGTTCGAGTCGATCGACCACGGCACGGGTCGGCGCCGCGCACCCCACGACGCCGCGGGCTCCACCTCGGAGCGTCCTGTCCCGGACCGTTCCCTGATCCCGTGGGAGACCGACGGATGACCACCACCACCCCGGACCTGCTGCACGGGCTCGCGCCGATCAGCCTCGACGCGCTCGTCGCGCAGGCGTCCCTCCAGACACGTGTCGACCGCAAGTACGTCCTGCCGCTCGCACACGTCGACACCCTCGTCGCACACCTCGCCGACGACGCCCACGTGCTCGAGATCGGCACGACGCGGCTGTTCGCGTACGAGTCGGTGTACTTCGACACCCCCGACCTGCTCGCCTACCGGTTGGCCGCGACCCGCCGACGACGCCGGTTCAAGGTGCGCACGCGCAGCTACCTGGACTCCGCCCAGTGCTGGCTCGAGGTCAAGACCCGCGGCACCCGCGGGACGACCGTGAAGGACCGCCTGCCGTACGAGTCGCGCGACCGGCTCACGGTCACACCCGGCCGGTGGTTCGTCACGACGGTGCTTGCCCGCACGGGTGCGCACGACCCCCGAGCGACGGGGACGGGGCCGCTCAGGCTGCGACCGGTGATGGTGACCCGGTACCGGCGCACGACGCTGCTGCTGCCCGGCAGCGCGAGCCGCCTCACCATCGACACCCACCTCACGCTCGACGACGGCCGTCGACGCTGCGTGCTGGACGGCGTCGCGATCGTCGAGACGAAGACGGGATCGACGGCGTCGGCCGCCGACCGCACCCTGTGGTCGCTCGGGCACCGGCCCGTGCGGCTGTCCAAGTACGCGACCGGGCTCGCGGCTCTCCGCCCGGACCTCGCGGCACACCGGTGGCACCGCACGCTGACCCGGCTCGCACCCCACCTGCGACCCGACCCCTGACGGCCGGACGGGCCTCGTCCCGTCCACGACACCTCCGACCGACGGACCCGAGCGACCCCGAGCGACCCCGAGCGACCCCGACGAGAGTGAGCAGCCGATGCATGCCTCGACCCCACGGACCCTGATCTCGACCCTCGTGGCCGGCGCGCTCGTCGCGACCGTCGCCGCCACGAGCGCCACGAGCACCGCCGCCGCGACGAACGCCGCCGCACCGGTCACACGTACGGCCTTGCCGCAGTCCGCGCCCACGGGCGTCGAGACCGGCCTGTCCGGGGACGTCACGTTCTCGCGCCCCGCCGGGACGTTCACCGGATCGCTCGCCGTCACGCTGAGCACCACGATCCCAGGCGCGCAGCTGCGCTACACGACCGACGGCCGCGCACCGACGGCCAGGTCGACGGTCTACACCGGACCCGTGACGCTGACGCGCAGCACCGAGCTCCGCGCGCAGGCATTCGTGGACGGCGTCGCATCCGGGGGGTCCGGCTCCGCGCAGTACGTCGCAACGAACGTCACGACCGCGCACGACCTGCCCGTCGTGGTGCTCGACAGCTACGGATCGGGCCCGGTCGGCGACGACTGGCGGACCACCGCCTTCGTCGCGCTCGATCCGGCTCCGGGCGGTACGACGCACCTCACCGACACGCCCGAGCTCGTGACGCGGGCCGGCTACCACCTGCGCGGCCAGTCGAGCCGGATGTTCGCCAAGCTGCCCTACCGGATCGAGCTGCGCGACAACACCGACGACGACCTGGACCTGCCGCTGCTCGGCATGCCCGCCGAGTCGGACTGGGTGCTGCGCGGCCCGTTCAGCGACAAGTCGCTCGTGCGCGAGGCGCTCGTCCTCGACCTCGGCCGCGAGCTGGGGCTGCAGGTGCCGCGCTACCGGTTCGTCGAGGTCTACGTCAACGACGACGCACAGCCCGTCTCGTCGGACGACTACCGCGGCGTCTACCTGCTCCTCGAGACGATCAAGAACCAGAAGAACCGCCTCGATCTCAAGAGCCTCGACGAGGACGACGTGACCCCGCCGAAGGTCGAGGGTGGCTACATCCTGAAGTTCGAGTGGCTGGCGTCGGAGGGGACGACCCTGACCTGCACCGGCTCGTCGTCGTGCTGGACGGACCTCGAGCTGCACGACCCCGACGAGCTCGTCCCAGCCCAGCAGGCCTACATCACGGACTACGTGCAGCGGTTCCACGACGCGCTGCACTCGTCCGACCCCGCGAACCCGATCACCGGCTATCCCGCCTACATCGACGTCGACTCGTTCGTCGACCAGGTCGTCGTGAACGAGCTCAGCCGGGAGATGGACTCCTACATCCGCAGCCAGTACTTCTACAAGGACCGCGGCGGCAAGCTCGTCGCGGGTCCGCTGTGGGACTACGACCTCACGTTCGGCGTCGGCGGGTACTTCGGCAACGAGCAGGCCTCCGGCTGGCAGTTCGACCAGGTCCGCACCCCCGCCGGCAACGACTGGTTCCGCACGCTCATGCACGAGCCGACGTTCGTCAACCGCGTCAAGGTCCGCTGGCAGGAGCTGCGCCGCGGCGCGCTGTCCGACGCGAACCTGCAGACCCGGCTCGACGCGCTGGCGGCTCCCCTGTCGGCAGCCGCCGCCCGGAACTTCCAGAAGTACCCCAACCTCACGACGAGCCTGATCGGTCCGTTCATCACCTCGACCACCCCGACCTGGCAGGGCCAGGTCCAGGACCTGCGCTCGTGGCTGCTGCGGCGCACGGCCTGGCTCGACTCGGCCGCCGCGTGGGGCGGTCCGACGACCCCGCTCCCGACGACCGAGCCGACCACCACCCCTGAGCCCACCCCAGAACCCACGACCGGTCCGACCGACGCCCCGCCCACCAGCCCCACCCCCGAGCCGACCGCGACGCCGAGCGCCAGCCCGACCACCACCCCGCCCGCGGACCCCGCTGCCTGCACCGCGACCCTGACCGTGCCCAGCCGGTGGCCGGGCGGACTCCAGGGCGAGGTCACGGTGCGCGCCGGTGTGCGTCCGCTCACGGGTTGGACGGTCACGCTGACGTTCCCGAGCGGCTACGGCGTGAGCCAGGTGTGGAACGCCGACACGACCGCGAACGGACAGGTCGTCGTGGCCCGCAACCTCACCTGGAACGGGTCGGTCCCGGCGGGACAGTCCACGTCGTTCGGGTTCCTCGGCACGACCCCCACGACGGGCGCGGCAACCGGGACACCGACGGTCTCCTGCACGGCCGGCTGACTCACCGACGGTGGCGTGTCAGCCGACGGGACGGGCGAACCAGAGCGTCAGGACGTCGTCCGTCGGGTCGGTGTACGGCAGCACGGGCCGGTAGCCGCTCGACAGATACAGCGAGACGGCTTCCGGCTGCCGGATCCCCGTGGCGAGGACCGTCGTGCGGGCACCGAGCGAGCGGGCCTCGCCGTGCGCGGCGGCCAGCAGCGCGCGCGCCACACCCGCGCCGCGGGCCGACTCCGAGACGTACAGCTTCTTCAGCTCGACGCTGCCGTCCGGGTACCCCGCGCGCGGCGCGCGCACCGACAGGCAACCGGCGAGCGTGCCGTCGATCCGCGCGAGCCAGGTCGTCAGGATCCCCACACCCTGGCGGGCGTCGTCGGTCGCGAACCCACCGTCGGCCTCGACGGTCACGAGCTCGGGATAGCGGTCCGCGTTGAAGTCCCCCATCGCGCGACGCAGCGCGATCGCGTCCGGGTGCTCCCAGGCGACGGTCTCGAGCTCCACGCTCCGCGCCGCGACGGGTGGTTGGCGCGCGGCACGCCGACCCGCACCCGCGCGTGCGCCTGCACCTGCAGCTGCTCGGTCGTCGGACCGCAGATGCTTCGCGAAGCAGCGCGACGACGGCTCGTCGGCATACTCGCCGTAGTTCGGGATCGACGTGTACCCGAGCGTCAGGTACAGCCCGATCGCCTCGGGCTGCAGCACGCCGGTCTCGAGCACGAGCCGCGACCATCCCCGCTCACGCGCCGCGAGCTCGAGCGCGAGCATCGCGCGGCGCGCATGGCCCCGACCGCGCGCCTCCGGAACCGTGTACAGCCGCTTGACCTCGCCAACCCCGATGCCGACCCCGAGGTCACCCCCGATGCCGGATCCGACCTCCGACTCAGCCGCTGACACCGCGTCGTTCGACGCGTCCCGCAGCGCGACGCACGCGACCGGCACAGGTCCCGCGCCGAGGTCGTCGCGCACCACGACCATCGCAGCGATGCCGTCGCCGGTCATCGTGTGACCCGTGTCGTCGTCGCCGTACCGTGCGCGCAGCTCAGCCTGCTGCGCGGTGCGCAGGCGCGTCGCCTGCTCGTCGTCCCAAGGGACGACGACGACCTCGGGCGTCACCGTCCCGGTCAGCCGACGAGCGCGTGCAGCACCGAGGTGAAGAACCGCAGTCCATCCGTGCCGCTGCGCGGCCCGTTCGCCGCGTCGGGACCGAAGCCCTTCTCGACTGCGTGCTCGGGGTGCGGCATCAGCCCGACGACGTTCCCGCGAGCGTTCGAGATCCCGGCGATGCCCCGGCGCGAACCGTTCGGGTTGACGTCCTGGTAGCGGAACACGACCCGCCCCTCGCCCTCGAGCTCGTCGAGCGTGCGCTCGTCGGCGACGTACTGGCCGTCCTGGTTCTTGAGCGGCACGGTGATCCGCTCGCCCTGCCGGTAGTCGCGCGTCCACGCCGTGTCGGCGTTCTCGACGGACAGGACCTGCTCGCGGCACACGAAGTGCAGGTGGTCGTTCTTGATCATCGAACCGGGCAGCAGGTGCACCTCGGTGAGCACCTGGAACCCGTTGCAGATCCCGAGGACCGGCAGGCCGCGGCTCGCCGCGTCGACGATCTCGTCCATGACGGGCGCGAACCGGCTGATCGCACCGGCCCGCAGGTAGTCGCCGTAGGAGAAGCCCCCGGGCAGGACGACCGCGTCCACGCCGTGGAGGTCGGCGTCGGCGTGCCAGAGCGCGACCGGCTCGCCACCGGCCAGCCGCACGGCGCGGGCCGCGTCACGGTCGTCGAGCGTGCCGGGGAACGTGACGACGCCGATGCGGCTCACGCGTCAGCCCCCACCGTCGCCTCGTCGCCGCTCGGGTCCGCATAGACCGCGACGACGTCCTCGATCACCGGGTTGGAGAGCACCTGCTCGCCCGCCTCGCGTGCCGCCGCGAGCACAGCGTCGGTGACATCGCCGTCGACCGTGAGCTCGAACCTCTTGCCCTGCCGGACGCCGGCGAACTGGTCGAAGCCCAGACGCCCCAGAGCGGCCGCGACGGCCTTGCCCTGCGGGTCGAGGATCTCGGGCTTCGGCATGACGTCGACGACGACTCGTCCCACGGGTGTGCTCCTGATGACGTGACGGGGGTGTCGGTCGCGATTCTACCGACCGAGACAGATCCGGTGGCAGCCGACCGCTGGTCGGACGCGCGCGCCCCACCCACGCCAAGACCCTCACCCACGCCGACACCGGCACCCGCACACGCACCCGCGCCCGCACCCGCGCCCGGCCGCAGCTCATCGGTCCGCAGCTCACCGGTCCGCGCAGCCCGACGACCTCACGGATCCGGCTCGGTGCCGTTGACGACCCGTCGAGCTCGGTCGCGGAACAGGTACCGCACCCCGCGCGAGGCCCAACCTCCCGGATCCGGGCCGCCATCGTCATCGGCACCACCTCCGGGCGGGAGCCGCTCGACGTCCAGGTCGCGCAGGTGCAGCTGGAGGTGATGGTGCGAGCACAGCAGGACCGCGTTGTCGAGATCGCTACGGCCGCCGTCACGGTGCCACCACTGCATGTGGTGCACGTGGCAGTACCGCGCGACGGTCGAGCACCCGTTCCACGCACACTGCCGGTCTCGCGCCACGACGGCGACGCGCTGCGCCGGCGTGAACATCCTCCGGGAGCGCCCCACGTCGAGCGGAAGCCCGTCGCCGTCCATGACGACGCGCGTCATCGCGCAGTCGCACAGCGCAGCAGCGAGCTCGGCACTCGTGACCACCACCCCGTCGTCGCTCACCGCGGGTGGCACCTGTGCCCCACCGGCTCCAGGGGTGGGGACAGCGCGCGTCAGCGACGCCTGCCCGCCCTCGTCCGGACCGCCCGCCCGTCGTCTCTGCTGGCGTCGGCGGACCTCGTGCCAGGTCTCCGCGGGCACCAGCAGGCTGACCTGAGCCATGGGCGCTGTCGTCGCGCCGTCGGGGACGACGTCCTGGTGCCCGTGCGCCTCGGCACCACCCGCCTCACCCGACCCGTCCGCGGCCGACCGGCCCGGTCCGCCGCGCATCCCGCCCGTGAGCGCGTGCTGCGCGAGCGCGGTCAACGCGTCGGCGCGCGCCTGTTCGCGCGTGCGCTCCTCGCCTTCCCGGTGCCCGGTCGCGTCGAGCGCACGTGCGAGCGCCTGGCCCGACAGCGGGTCCAGGAAGCCTCTGAGCGACGTCCCGCGCGGGCCGTGGGAGAGCGTCAGGTGGCGCGCCCGCCGGGCGGACTCGCGTTCGTCGGCGACAGCGTCCGGATCGCGCTCCGCGACGAGCGCCGCGACGTGCCGCGCGAACTCACGGCTGTCGGTCTGCCGCGCGAGCTCGACGAGCCGCTCCTGCACACCTGGCCTGGTGAGGACGTCGACCGCGCGCTCCCCGACGTCGGACAACGCCCGGCCCAGCACCTCGGCGTGCCCCCACGGCACCACCTGGTCCACGACGCCTCGACCGACGTCCGGCAGCACGTCGAGCGCCTTCGCCGTCTGCACCTCACGAGCGGCCGCGAACCTCGTCGTCCCGGTCAGCCGTGCCCTCGTGTCGACGAAGGCGCGCTCACCGCCGACGGCCTCCGCCGCGTCGTGCTGCGCCAGCAGCAACGGACTGCGCACGGCACCGACCAGGGCACCGATCCCGTCGAGCGCCCGGATCGCCCGTACACGCATCGCTCCGCTCCACGCGCCCGCCGCATCGCGTGCCGCCTGCGCCAGGTCGACGAGGCGCGAAGCCATCGCCTCGAGCTCCGCGACGGTGGCCGCCTCGCCACCGTCGAGCACGGACACGACGGCCTGGCCGCCTCCGCCTGTCTCGCCTCGCATCGCGTCGAACATGTGTTCGATTCTACGCAAGGCGGACATCCGTCGCAGGCAGATCGCTCAGAGCGAACAAGCCCCCGAACGGTCAGAGCGACAGCGGCGCACCCGTCAGCCGTTCGAACGCCTCGAGGTAGCGCGCGCGCGTCCGCTCGACGACGTCGGCGGGCAGCGCGGGCGGCGGCGTGTCCGCAGCCCGGTCCCACCCGGACGCCGACGACGTGAGCCAGTCCCGCACGAACTGCTTGTCGAAGCTCGCCTGCGGACCTCCCGGCTGCCACACGTCCGCCGGCCAGAACCGCGACGAGTCCGGCGTGAGCACCTCGTCGCCGAGCGTGATCGCCCCCGTCTTCGGGTCGGTGCCGAACTCGAGCTTCGTGTCAGCGAGGATGACGCCGCGCGCGCGAGCGATCGACTCCGCGCGCGCGTACACGGCGAGCGTGAGCTCGCGCAGCGAGCCCGCGGCCTCGTCGCCGAGCATCGCCACGACCGCCGAGAACGGCACGTTCTCGTCGTGCTCCCCCAGCTCCGCCTTCGTGGCGGGAGTGAAGATCGGCTCGGGCAGCCGGGACCCGTCGACGAGCCCCTCGGGAAGCTCGATCCCCGTCACCGCACCCGACGCGCGGTACTCCGCGAGCCCCGACCCGGTGAGGTACCCGCGCACGACGCACTCGACGGGGAACATCTCGAGCCGACGGCAGATCATCGCGCGCCCCGCGACGGCCGCGGGGACGTCCGTCGAGACGACGTGGCTCGGCACGAGGTCGGCGAGCTGCTCGAACCACCACAGCGACAGCTGCGTGAGCACGATCCCCTTGTCGGGGATCCCGGGGCTCAGCACGTGGTCGTACGCCGAGACCCGGTCGCTCGCGACGACGAGCACGACGTCGCCGTGCGCGTCCCGCACCGCACGACCTGCGGCGGAGTCGTCGGGGACGAACAGGTCCCGGACCTTGCCGGAGTAGGTGTGCGTCCAGCCGGACGAGGCGAGGTCCTGCGCGGCGTCGAGTGTCACGGCCTCAGTGTGACGGCACCGCGCCCGTCGGTCACGCGAGGTTCACGACGTGGTCCGCCCGACGAGGCTCGCCCGACGAGGCCCCCGCGTCGGCAGAGCACCCACGCACGGCGCAGGCCGACGGTCAGCTCGTCGCCGCGCGTAGCGCGATGTCGGTGCGGTGGTGCGAGCCGTCGAGCCCGACGTGCGCGACGGCTGCATAGGCCCGGTCGCGCGCGGCGGCGAGGTCCGCCCCGGTCGCGGTCACGGACAGCACGCGACCCCCTGCGCTGACGACGCGGCCGTCCGTACCGAGCGCGGTCCCGGCGTGCAGCACGTACGCCCCCTCGACGGCATCGAGCTCGTCGAGCCCGACGATCACGTCACCGGTCCGCGGCGCGACGGGGTACCCCTGCGACGCGACGACGACCGTGACCGCGGCCTCGTCGGACCACTCGAGCGGCGCCAGCGCACCCAGCCCACCCGTCGCGGCGGCGAGCAGCACCCCCGCGAGCGGGGTCCGCAGCCGTGCGAGCACGACCTGCGTCTCGGGGTCCCCGAACCGCGCGTTGAACTCGACGACGCGCACGCCCTTCGAGGTCAGCGCCAGCCCGCAGTACAGGACGCCGACGAACGGCGTGCCGCGCCGGGCCATCTCCGCGACGGTCGGCCGCGCGACGGTCTCGAGGACCTCGTCGACGAGCCCAGCGGGCGCCCACGGCAGCGGCGAGTACGCACCCATGCCCCCGGTGTTGGGACCGTGGTCACCGTCGAGCGCGCGCTTGAAGTCCTGCGCCGGGACGAGCGGGACGACGTCGACCCCGTCGCTCAGCACGAACAGCGACACCTCGGGACCGTCGAGGTACTCCTCGACGACGACCGCACCGCCCTCCTTCGCGAGGCACGCGCGCGCGTGGTCGTAGGCGATCGCGCGGTCGTCGGTCACGACGACGCCCTTGCCCGCGGCGAGACCGTCCTCCTTGACGACGTACGGCGCGCCGAACGCGTCGAGCGCGGCACCGATGTCCTCGACGCGCGTGACGAGGCGCGGCTCGGCGGTCGGCACGCCCGCGTCGCGCATCACGTGCTTGGCGAACGCCTTCGACCCCTCGAGCCGGGCCGCCTCGCCCGACGGACCGAAGACCGGGATGCCGATCGCCCGCACGGAGTCCGCGACGCCCGCGACGAGCGGCGCCTCGGGCCCGACGACCACGAGGTCCACCCCGAGGCTGCGCGCGAGCTCGGCGACGGCGATCCCGTCGAGCTGATCGACGGCGTGCAGCGTCGCGAGCTCGCCGATGCCCGGGTTCCCGGGCGCGGCGTGCAGCTCGCTCACGGCAGGGTCGAGCGACAGCGCTCGGGTGATGGCGTGCTCACGGGCGCCGGTGCCGACGACGAGGATCTTCACGGCCGCGAGCGTACCGGCGCGGCCCGCGCCCCGTCCCGACGTTCCACCACCTGTGGATGCTGCGGCGTCACTCGTCCGGCGACGCGGGCGGGCGCTGCGGTCCGTCGTCGGCGGGGAGCGGGAAGACGTCGACGTACATGCGCACGCGCCGCCGTGCGACGCCGTCGTCGGCCTCGCGGCGCGCCTTGGCCGCCCCGGTGTGCCGGTCGACGACCGCCGCGAGCTCGGTCGCGAGCGCCTCGGCCTCGGTCTGCGAGAGCCATGAGCTCGACGACAGGTGCAGCGCACCCTCGCTCCACTCGCCCGCGTCGTCGATCGAGTCGAACCAGGTCTGCAGCGTCTCGGTCCGTTCCCGCACGACGGCCTGCAGCGCCATGCCCGCGGCGATGCGGGACGCGGGGTCCTCGAGGTTGCGGCGGTCGAGCGTGAACCCGACGGACCGCCACCACCGTTCACGGCCGCCGGTCGGGGCGGTGGGGTCGTCCTCGACGAACCCGTGCCGTTCGAGCTGGCGCAGGTGGTAGCTCGTCTGCCCGGTGCTCTCGCCGAGGTGCCGTGCGATCTGGCTCGCGGTGCCCGAGCCGTGCGCGGTCAGGTACTGGTACATCGCGATCCGCAGGGGGTGGGCGAACGCCTTGAGCGCCTCGGGTGCGAGCGGCGCGCGCTCGGCCGCGGCATCCGGTCCGGCCTCGGGGCCCGGTCCGACGACCGTGCCGTCGGGTCCGACGGCCGTGTCGCCTCGCGACACGTCGGGGTCGCCTGAGGGCTTGCGCGCAGTCATATGCAGAGATACCTTTGCATCCGTTCCTTTGCAGAGATTCCTTTGCATCGACTTCTCTGCACCACGACGAGCCTACCGGGAGCACGCATGACCACCACGGCGACGCACCAGACGGTCCTCGAACCGCTGGGCCCCCGCTTCACGGCGCTGCTCACGACGACCGGGCTCGCCAACCTCGGCGACGGCATCGTCCAGATGGGCGCCCCGCTCGTCGCGCTCACGCTCACGCGCTCACCCGGCCAGATCTCCCTGCTCGCGGCCGCGACCTGGCTGCCCTGGCTGTTGCTCGGGCTCGTCGGCGGCGTCGTGGTCGACCGGACCGACCGTCGCAGCGCGCAGGTCGTCGCGCTCCTCGCCCGCGCCGCGCTCCTCGCCGCGGGGACCTGGGCCGCGCTCGCGGACGCGCTCACGATGCCCGTGCTCGTCGGCCTCGTGCTGCTGTACGGGATCACCGAGGTGTTCGCCGACCTCGCGCAGACGTCGCTCGTGCCGGACCTCGTCCCGCGCAGCCGCCTGCAGGCCGCGAACGGCCGGGTCCTCGCGGTGCAGCAGGTGTGCAACGCGTTCGTCGGCAGCCCGCTCGCCGGTGCGATGCTCGCGCTCGGCACGGGCTGGGTGTTCGGCGTGCCCGCCGCGATGGCGGTCGTCGCGGTCGTCGTGCTCGTGCGCGGCGTGCGCGGCGGCTACCGGCCGCAGCGCACGACCACACGTCCCGCGGCCGACGTGCGCGAGGGGGTCCGCTACGTCGCGCACCACCCGGTGCTGCGCACGTTCGTCGTGACCGGCGGCGTCATGAACATGGCGTCGACCGCCTACTTCGCGGTGTTCGTGCTGTGGGTCGTGGGCGACGGGTCGCGCGTCGGGATGCGCGCCGAGCACTTCCCGCTGCTGACCGCCGTGCTCGCGGTCGGCGCGGTCGCGGGCTCGCTGCTGACCGAACGCCTCGTGCGCACGCTGCCGGAGCTCGCCGTCATGTACGCGTGCTGGTTCGCGTGTGTCCCGCTCATGCTCGTCCCGGTCCTGTTCCCGACGATCCCCGCGCTGTCCGTCGCGATGTTCTTCCTCGGGCTGACGAACACCGTCGGCAACACGATCTCCCAGTCGCTGCGGCAGCGGATCGTGCCGCGGGCGCTGCTCGGCCGCACGTCCGGCGCCGGGCGCACGCTCGCGTACGGGCTCATGCCGCTCGGTGCGGTCGTCGGCGGCCTGGTCGCCGAGCACGCGGGCCTGCCGACGCTGTTCGTCGGCGCGACCGTCGTCACCGGGCTCGCGACGCTCTACCCCGCGCTCACGGTGAGCCGACGCACGGTCGAGGTCGCAGAGCGCGCCAACACCGACCTCGCGTGAGCGTCGGCGGGCTCAGTCGATCAGGTCGTGCCGGATGATCGTCGCCTCGCGGCCCGGCCCGACGCCGATCGCGCTGATCCGCGTCCCGGACACGTCCTCGAGGAACTCGAGGTAGCGCTGCGCGGCCGCGGGCAGGTCGTCCCACTCGCGCGCGCCGGAGATGTCCTGCGTCCAGCCGTCGAGGAGCTCGTACACGGGCTTCGCGTGATGGAAGTCGGTCTGGTCGCACGGCATCTCGTCGTGCCGCGTGCCGTCCACGTCGTACGCGACGCACACGGGGATGCGGTCGCGGCCCGTGAGCACGTCGAGCTTCGTCAGGACGATGTCGGTCAGCCCGTTGACGCGCGACGCGTAGCGGGACACGACCGAGTCGTACCAGCCGGTGCGGCGCGGCCGACCCGTCGTCGTGCCGAACTCGCCGCCCGTGGCCCGCAGCCACTCGCCGTCCTCGTCGAGCAGCTCGGTCGGGAACGGCCCCTCGCCGACGCGCGTCGTGTACGCCTTCGCGACGCCGACGACCCGGTCGATGCGCGTGGGCCCGACGCCCGAGCCCGTGCACGCGCCGCCCGCGGTCGCCGACGACGACGTCACGAACGGGTAGGTGCCGTGGTCGACGTCGAGCATCGTGGCCTGGCCGGCCTCGAACACGAGCGTCTTGCCCGCATCGAGCGCGCGGTTGAGCTCGAGCGGCGTGTCCGCGACGAACGGGCGCAGGCGCTGCGCGTACTGCAGCAGGTCCTCGACGGTCTCCTCGACCGTGATCGCCCGGCGGTTGTAGACCTTCACGAGCAGGTGGTTCTTCTGGTCGAGCGCGCCCTCGACCTTCTGCGCGAGGATCTTCTCGTCGAACAGGTCCTGCACGCGGATGCCGACGCGGTTGATCTTGTCCGCGTACGTGGGGCCGATGCCGCGGCCCGTCGTGCCGATGCGGCGCTTGCCGAGGAAGCGCTCGGTCACCTTGTCGACCGTGCGGTTGTAGGGCGCGATGACGTGCGCAGCCGACGAGACCAGCAGGCGCGACGTGTCGACCCCGCGGGCCTCGAGCGCGTCGATCTCCCGGAAGAGGACCTCGATGTCGATGACGACGCCGTTGCCGATCACGGGCACGACGCCCGGCGAGAGGATGCCCGACGGCAGCAGGTGCAGCGCGTACTTCTCGCCGCCGACGACGACCGTGTGACCGGCGTTGTTGCCGCCGTTGAACTTCACGACGTAGTCGATGCGCGACCCGAGCTGGTCGGTCGCCTTGCCCTTGCCCTCGTCGCCCCACTGGACACCGAGCACCACCACGGCGGGCATTCGATCACCACTCCCACCTGCCTCAACGGGGCTCCGCGGCATCGCAGCGACGGACCGGCACACAGGGCGACAGGGACCCGGTACCTCCGAGAGGGTACCCGACGGTCAAGAAACGGTCATGCAGCGTCCGCCTCGTGCGTGACCCGCACGCGGTCCGACGAGCGCGCCCGCCCGCACCTCAGCGCAGCCCGGCGACCTCGGTCGCGGACGTGCCGCACGCGACGAGGAGCTCGGCGCACCGCTGGGCCTCGTCGTCCTCGCCGATCGCCTCGGCGGCCTCCGCGAGCGCCAGCAGGGCCCGCAGGAAGCCGTGGTTCGGCTCGTGGTCCACGGGCACGGCGCCGTGTCCGCGCCAGCCCGCGCGGCGCAGCGCGTCGAGCCCGCGGTGGTACCCGGTGCGCGCGAACGCGTATGCGGCGACGGGGTCACCCGTGTCCGCGAGCGCACGCTCCGCGAGCAGCGCCCACACGAGCGACGAGGCGGGCGCGACACGCACCGCGGTGCGGGCGTCGTCACCCGCGCCGAGCGCGGCCCGCGCCTGCGCGTCGGGTCCGTCGGCGGGCAGCAGGGTCGGGGCGGGGCCGTCGAGCAGGTTCTCGTGCGTCATGCCCCCAGTCTCGCCCCCGCGCGCACCGCGTGAGCGTGGGAGCGCTCCTCCACGATCCGGACAGATGTCCGACTCATGGCCCGTTCGGCGTGCGAGGACCCCGCGCCGGAACTAGGGTCGACCCGCCGAGCCCACCACCCCCTCCCCCCGGGACGGACCATGATCGAGATCTCCACGTCGCCGACGAGCACGACGCTCGTCATCTCGGGCGACCTCGACCTCGCGGAGCGCGACCAGTTCCCCGAGGTCGCGGCCCGCGTGGTGGGCCTGCGACGCCAGCTCGTCGTGCTCGACATGTGCCGCGTGACGTTCATGGACTCCACGGGCGCCGCGTTCCTCATCTCGCTCGCGGACGCGGCGCGCAAGCGCGGCGGTGCGGCGGTGCTGCGCGGTGCGGACGCCCGCGACCTGTTCGTCCTCGAGGTGTGCGGCGCGCTCGAGCTGTTCCGGCTCGACTCGGACCACCGCTGCGAGGACGCGCGCCCCGAGTCCGACTTCTCGGCGCCCGCGACCACCTGAGCACACGTCCGCTCGTCGGACGGTCAGCGCGGCGGCAGCGCGCCCGGACGCACCTTCGCCCACACGACCTTGCCGCGCGTCGACTGCCGCCAGCCCCAGTCCGCGAGCCGCTCGACGATCTGCATGCCGAACCCACCCACGCGTCCGGGGTGCCCGTCGGTCGTGACGGGCGGGGCCGGGTTGCCGTCCTCGACCTCGATGCGCAGCCCGTCCCCCGTGTCGTAGAGCTGCAGCGACACGTGCCCGTACCCGTGCAGCACCGCGTTCGCGACGAGCTCGGACACGACGAGCTCGGCGTTCGACGCGTCGGGCATCTCCCACGCGTGGCACGTGCGCACCACGGCGTGCCGCGCCCGGCCCACGGACGCGGCCTCGCTGGGCAGGGACCAGCGCCGACGACGAGGGCTGCGGCCGCGCTGCGCGACGTCGCCCGGGTCGGGCACGCGCACGACGACGACCGCGACGTCGTCCTCCGGGTGGTCCGCGAGCCGTGACAACAGCTCCTCGCCGATGCCCGCGGAGTCGCGCGCGGTGACGCCCGCGACGACCTGCGCGAGGACCGCGAGCCCCTCGCGCACGTCCCGGTCGCGCCGTTCGACGAGCCCGTCCGTGTGGTAGATCAGCACGTCGCCGGGCAGCAGCCCGATCTCGGCGGTCTGCCGCTCGCCCGCACCGAACCCGACGAGCGGGCCGCCCGCGCCCAGGAGCTGCGCGACCTCGCCGCCGCGCACGTGCAGCACGGGCAGGTGCCCGGCGCGCGACCAGCGCAGCCGCCACTCGTCGCCCATGCGGTGCAGCGTGGACAGCACGAGCCCCGCGGCGCGCGGGATCCGCATGCCCGCGACGAGCTGGTCGACGCGCTCGAGCACGGGTCCGGGCAGCGTGACGTCGTACGCGTAGGACCGCACGACCGAGCGCAGCTGTCCCATCGCGGCGGCCGCCTCGACGTCGTGCCCGACGACGTCGCCGATCACCACCCCGACGACGTCCGGCTCGATCTGCATGACGTCGTACCAGTCGCCGCCGACCTGCGCGTTCTCGGAGTTCGGCGCGTAGTACGTCCACACGTCGAGGCCGTCGACCTCGGCCTGCTGCGGGAGCATCGCGCGCTGCAGCGTCTCCGCGAGACGGTGCTCACGGTCGTACAGCCGCGCGTTGTCGAGCACGAGCCCGACGCGCCGCGACACGAGGTCCAGCACGGTCGCCGCGGAGTCCTGCAGCCGTCCGCGCTGACCCGCGCGCGGGAGCACCACGAGCACGCCGATCACGCGGCGCCGGCCGGGCACGGGGACGACGAACGCGGTCCGGGCCACGCGGTCGTCGGACTCGTCGTGGTGCCGGTCGAGGTGGGCCGCGTCCAGCGCGATGCGCTCCACGAGCCAGTGCGACGCACTCGCCCGCGGGTACGTGCCGTCCAGGTCGAGCCGGACGGGACGATCGCGGTCGCCGTCGAGCAGCTGCTGCACCTCGTCGGACGGTGCGTGCGCGACGTCGCCGCCGTCGGGCCGACGCGTCTCCCCGTGCCGGCTGCCGCGCCCCGAGGGCGGCCGCACGTCGCTCGACGCGTCGACGGGCCGCAGCCCGCCGTCGTTGACGTAGAACGCCGCCCAGTCGACGACCGAGCGCTGCAGCACGGTCGCGATCTCGTGCAGCGGCGTCGCCCGGTCGGTGACGTCCATGAGCAGGTCGGAGACCTGGACGATGACCGACACGTTGCGTCGCTCGTGCCGCTCCTCCTCGATGAGCGCCACGAGCCGCTCGTCGTGCGTGATGCGCTCGGTGCGGTCCTCGAACGCGACGATCCACCGCTCGACGGGGCCACCCTCGACCTGCGGCGCGACCGGCGAGAAGTGCACACGGCACGAGAACAGCGAGTCGTCGGCGCGCGGGATCGCGAGCTCCACGGTCGTCGGCTCGCCGCGGTCGATGCCCTCGCGCAGGCGGGCCATCTCCCCGTGCCGTCGCGCGCGGCCGTCCACCGGGACCCGCTGCCGCTCGCGCGCCCCCGCGGCGTCGTAGCCCATGGTCCGCTCGAACGCGGCGTTCGCCCACACGATCGTGAGGTCGCGCGCGTCGCACATCGCGTACGGGACGGTCGTCGACTCGAGCGCGCGCGCGAGCAGACCGGGGTCGGGCGGCAGGCTCTCGAGCGATCCCACGCCCTGAGACGACGAGCTCGTCATGCCGGAGGTGTTGACCACCACCACCTCCGATCGTCTAGCGTGCCGAACGGGTGCATCACGCCGTCCTGGCGTCGCCCTCGCGGAAGGAGCACCGTGCGCGACGGTAACAGCACCATCGAGGGGGAGCCCGTCCAGCCGACGGGTCCGGGTGACGGGTCGGCCGGTGCGGCCCGGACGCAGCCGTCGCCGAGCGCTGCGGAGCAGGCGGCCGAGCCCGGTGGCGTCCACGTCATCGTCGGCGCGCGGACGACGCGCATCGTGCTGTCGGGCGAGGTCGACGCGGACCTCGGCCCCGAGCTGCACGAGGCCACGGCGGAGGCCGAGGACGCGGGTCTGCCGATCGAGGTCGACGCGCACCACGTGACGTTCATGGACTCGTCGGGCGTCGCGTTCCTCGCGCGCCTGTCGATCCGCTCGCAGCACCGCGTGCGGCTCCTGCGGGTCCCGCCGACCGTGCGCTTCCTGCTGGAGGTCACGCGCATCGGCGAGCTCCTGGACGTCGTCGAGGAGTCCGACGAGCGCGAGTTCCAGCCGGTTCCGGACCAGACGACCTGACGGGTCCGGCGAGCGCCGGGCACCCCGGCGGCACGGTCCCGGCGGTCGCGCCGGTCCTGACGACGAACGAGCCGCGTGGCCCCCTCGGGGACCACGCGGCTCGTCTGCTCGGTGCTGCCGTCACGGCAGCCGTCGGCGCGTCGCGCGTCAGCGGATCTTGGTGCCCGCCGAGCGCAGCTGCTGGCACGCCTCGACGATGCGGGCGGCCATGCCGGCCTCGGCCAGCTTGCCCCACGCGCGCGGGTCGTACGCCTTCTTGTTGCCGACCTCGCCGTCCACCTTCAGCACGCCGTCGTAGTTGCGGAAGAAGTGGTCCGCGACCGGGCGGCTGAACGCGTACTGCGTGTCCGTGTCGATGTTCATCTTGATGACGCCGTTGTCGACCGCCTCGGCGATCTCCTCGGCCGTCGAGCCCGAACCACCGTGGAACACGAGGTCGAACGGGTTGGCCTTGCCGATCGAGTCGCCGACCGACTTCTGGATGTCCGCGAGGATCGACGGGCGCAGCTTGACCGCACCCGGCTTGTAGACGCCGTGCACGTTGCCGAACGTGAGCGCCGTCAGGTAGCGGCCCTTCTCGCCCGCGCCGAGGGCCTTGACCGTCGCCAGACCGTCCTCGGCCGTCGTGTACAGCTTCTCGTTGATCGCGGCCTCGTGGCCGTCCTCCTCGCCACCGACGACGCCGACCTCGATCTCGAGGATCGTGCGCGCGGCCTGCGAGAGCTCGAGGAGCTCGGCCGCGATGACGAGGTTCTCGTCGAGCGGGATGTCCGAGCCGTCGAACATGTGCGACTGGAACGTCGGGTTCTCGCCGCGCTTGACCTGCTCCGCCTCGAGGGCGAGCAGCGGGCGGACCCACGAGTCGAGGTTCTTCTTGACGCAGTGGTCGGTGTGCAGCGCGATCGTGACGCCGTAGTGCTTGGCGACCTCGGTCGCGTACGCCGCGAGCGCGAGCGAGCCCGAGACGCGCTCCTTGATCGTCGAGCCCGACGCGTACTCCGCGCCGCCGACCGAGACCTGGATGATGCCGTCCGACTCAGCCTCCGCGAAACCCTGGATGGCTGCGGTGACGGTCTGCGACGAGGTGATGTTGACGGCCGGGTAGGCGAACTTGCCCGCCTTGGCCCGGTCGATCATCTCGGCGTACACCTCGGGGGTGGCGATGGCCATGCGCTCACATCTCCTGTGGCTGGATGGGGGTGGTGTCGCTCCGAGTCTGCCACTAACCGCGCCTCAGGCGTCCGGGACGTCCTTCCCACGGGCACCCCGCCGACGTCTCACGAGGGCACGGAGGCGTGCTGCGTGACCCACGCGTGCATCGCGATCGCGGCGGCGGCCGACGCGTTGATGGACCGGGTGGAGCCGAACTGCGCGATGTGCAGGACGTCGACGGCCGCGGCGCGCGCCTCGTCGGACAGGCCGACGGACTCCTGGCCGAACAGCAGGACGCACGAGCGCGGCAGCGGGTACCCCTCGATCGGGACGGAGCCGGGCAGGTTGTCGACCCCGAGGACCGGCAGGTCCTGCGCGGTGGCCCACGCGACGAGCTCACCGACCGTCGCGTGGTGGCGCAGGTGCTGGTAGCGGTCCGTCACCATCGCGCCGCGGCGGTTCCAGCGGCGGCGCCCGACGACGTGCACCTCGGCGGCCAGGAATGCGTTCGCGGTCCGCACCACCGACCCGATGTTGAGGTCGTGCTTCCAGTTCTCGATCGCGACGTGGAACGTGTGCCGACGCGTGTCGAGGTCCGCGACGATCGCCTCGACGCTCCAGTAGCGGAACCGGTCGGCGACGTTGCGCCGGTCGCCGTGCTCGAGCAGCTCCGGGTCGTAGCGCGCGTCGTCGGGCCACGCCTCGCGACCGCCCGGCCACGGAGGCACCCCGACCTCGGACTCCTCCACCGGTTCAAGGTAGCCCGAGCAACCGTCGTTCACTGCTCGACGCGCAGCCCCGCGGCGAGCTCGGCAAACACGGCCCCGGCGTCGTCGTGCCGCGCGAGGCCCGCGGCCTGACCGACCCACAGCGACTGCAGCTCGCCCACGCCCCGCGGTCCCGCCTCGGCGCGGAACCGCCCCGTGAGCCAGTTCTGCGCGGGGAACGGGGCGATCGCGGCCGGGTCCGCCTGCGCGGCCGCCTCGATCGCACGCACCGCGCGGTTCGGCACGCCGCGCGACAGCCGACCGCTCATCGCGCGCGTGAGCACCGTGCCGTGCGCGGGCGACGCCGCGATCGCGGCCCGGTGCGCGTCGTTCGCGGCGGACTGGCGCGTCGCGAGGAACGCGGTCCCCACGACGACGCCGTGCGCGCCGAGCGCGCGCGCCGCAGCCACCCCGCGCCGGTCCGCGACCCCGCCCGCCGCGAGCACCGGGACGCGCACCGCGTCGACGACCTGCGGGACGAGCGCGAACGTCCCGACGAGCGCGTCGTCGGCCCGGTGCAGGAAGGACACGCGGTGCCCCGCGGCCTCGGCCCCCGACGCGACGACCGCGTCGACCCCGCCGTCCGCGAGCGCGCGCGCCTCGTCGACGGTCGTCGCCGTGCCGATCACGCGCGTGCCGCGCTCGTGCGCCGCCTCGACGACCCACCGCGGCGGAACGCCGTACACGACGCTCAGCACCGCCGGTCGCGCGTCGAGCGCCGCGTGCAGCTGCTCCTCGACGTCCGGCAGGAACCGCGGCGGGTCGGCGGGCTGCGCGAGCCCGAGCTCCGCGAAGCACGGCTCGGTCGCCGCGCGTGCGGCCGTGAGGTCGACGTCGCCCGGACGGACCTCGTCACCCGTCTCGAGCCACAGGTTGAGCGCGAACGGGCGGTCGGTCGCGGCGCGCAGCTGCGCCGCGGTGCGCGCGATGCGCTCCGCGTCGTACCCGTACAGCCCGTACGAGCCGAGCCCGCCGAGCCGGCTCACCGTCGCCGTCAGCCCCACCGACGACAACCCGCCGAACGGGCCGAGCACGATCGGCACGTCGATCCCCAGCAACGTCTCCAGGCGGCCGGTCATCGGGTCTCCTCCGTCTCTCGTGCTGGCCCTCGTACCGGACCTCGTACCGGTGTCGGGCTGCTCATGGTCCTGCTCGTGGCGGGGCTGCGCCGGTGCAGGTGCGCGACGCACAGGTCGGGCGCCACCAGCGGGTCGAGCGCCGTCGCCACGACGGGCGCGTCCCACGCCGCGAGCGCGCCCTGCAGCATCCCGAGGTGCGCGGCGCACACCACGTCACGGTGCCGCCGCGCGAGGTCGCCGAACGGGCAGCGCCGCAGGTGCAGCAGGCTCTCGGCGCGGTCGGGTGTGAGGCTCGGCATCGGGTTCAGCATCGGGTCCTGCGCAGCGCGGCCGCCTGCGTCGTGGTCCGACGAGCCTCGCGCGGCCGGGCGGGCGGGAGCGGGGTCCGGGACGACCTCGGGCAGCTCTGTCGGCTCGGGCGCGAAGCCCAGCTCGTCGAGCACGAGCGTCAGGTGCGCCGTGGCAGCCTCCGCCGTGAGGGACGTTGCCGTGGCGGTCTGCGCGGGCGGTGCGGGTAGCCCCCGGCCCGCGGACCGGCCCGCCGCGAGCGCGCGCGGCGTCGCGTCCGGGTCGCCCGCGAGCGCGACCGTGAGCGCCTCGGCGAGCAGCCGGTACGACGAGAGCGTGCCGCGCGTCGTGGTGCGCGCCGCTGCCCGCGCCCGGTAGCGCAGCGCCGGTCGTCCGCGCGCCACCGACCGCCGACCGGCACCGGTCGACGTGCCGGCGGGCGTCGGGCCGGGCGTCGACGACGTGACCCGTTCGACGGCACCCGCACGCTCGAGCGCGTCGAGGTGCAGCCGCACCGTGTTGGGGTGCACGTCGAGGCGACGAGCGAGGTCCGCGACCGTGAGCGACGACGACGCCCGCAGCGCGCTGAGCACCGCGGCCCGTCGGCCCGTGAGCGGGGGCGCGTGCTCGTCGGGCACCGCGGGCTCGTCGGGAACCGCACGTCCGTCGGGCACCGTGGGCTCGTCGTGAAGCACGCACGCGTCGGCGACCACGGGCTCGTCGACCCCTCAGGCCTCGGGCTGGGGCGGCAGGCCCGCGACGAGCGGCGTGTCCGCGCCGACGACCCCGAGCCGCGCGGCGCCGCCTGGCGAACCGAGGGGCGCGTCCCGGCCGGGCAGCGTCTCGGTGAAGAACTCGGCGTTGTCCGCGAGGTACGGCTGCAGCGTGTCGGGCAGGTCGTCCTCGTAGTAGATCGCCTCGACCGGGCACACGGGTTCGCACGCACCGCAGTCGACGCACTCGTCGGGATGGATGTAGAGGCTGCGTTCGCCCTCGTAGATGCAGTCGACCGGGCACTCCTCCACGCAGGCACGGTCCTTGACGTCGACACAGGGCTTGCCGATCACGTACGTCACGGGCGGATTTTATCCAGCATCGGATGGAGAAAGTCGAGACCTGTCCACCAGACGGTCGTCGGACCGCCCGTCGAGCGCTCCCAGCCCGTTGTCAGCCCGCGCCCGTAGTCTGGCCCCCATGCTCACGACGACCGCGCTCGCGGCCGCTCTCGCCCCCGTCCACGCCGCTGTCCATGCCGCTGTCCAGACTGCTGTCCAGACTGCGGCGCACTCCGGCACCCACGCAGCCACCGGTCCCGTCGCCACGCTCGGGCCGAGCTTCCTCGACCCCGACCACCTCATCCAGTCCTTCGGGACGTGGGCGCTGCTCGGGGTCGTCGTCGTCGTGTTCATCGAGACCGGGCTGCTGTTCCCGATCCTGCCGGGCGACTCGCTGCTGTTCACCGCGGGCGCGCTCGTCGCGCAGGAGACGCTGCACTTCCCGCTGTGGCTGCTGTGCCTGCTGGTGTTCCTCGCCGCGTTCCTCGGGGACCAGACCGCGTTCCTCATCGGCCGCACGCTCGGACCCAAGGTCTTCAGCAAGCCCGACTCGAAGATCTTCAAGCAGTCGTACATCGACCAGACGTACGCGTACTTCGACCGGTACGGCGGGCGGACCATCATCGTCGCGAGGTTCGTGCCGATCGTGCGGACCTACGCACCCGTCGCCGCGGGCGTCGGGAAGATGAGCTACCGGCACTTCGTGTCGTTCAACGTCGTCGGGGCGCTGCTGTGGGGCGTGGGCGTGACGCTGCTCGGCTACGCGCTCGGCAACGTCGGGTTCGTCAAGGACAACATCGAGGTGCTGCTCGTCGTCATCGTGCTCGTCTCCGTGCTGCCGATGGCGTGGGAGGTCTGGCGCGCGCGGCGTCGGCCCTCCGCCGAGACCGACGAGACCGCGGGTGCCGCGGACACGAGCCCCGAGGCCGGGGCGGGAGGGACGTCGCTGTGACCCGCGAGATCCGGTCCTGGCTGTCCGACATGGACGGCGTGCTCGTGCACGAGGGGATCGCCGTGCCCGGCGCCGCCGAGTTCGTGCGCGCGCTGCGCGACGCCGGACGGCCGTTCCTGGTGCTCACCAACAACTCGATCTTCACGCCGCGGGACCTGCGCGCGCGGCTCGCCGGGTCCGGCATCGACCTGCCCGAGGACGCGATCTGGACGTCCGCGCTCGCGACCGCCCAGTTCCTCGTCGACCAGATGCCCACGGGCTCCGCGTACGTCATCGGCGAGGCCGGGCTGACCACCGCGCTGTACGAGGCCGGCTACACGCTCACCGCGGCCGAGCCGGACTTCGTCGTGCTCGGCGAGACGCGCACGTACTCGTTCGAGGCCATCACCAAGGCCATCCGCCTCATCCAGGGCGGCGCGCGCTTCATCTGCACCAACCCCGACGTGACCGGGCCGTCCGTCGACGGCGACCTGCCCGCGACCGGGGCCGTCGCCGCGATGATCCAGGCCGCGACGGGTCGGCAGCCGTACTTCGTCGGCAAGCCGAACCCCATGATGATCCGCTCCGCCCTGAACCGGATCGACGCGCACTCCGAGTACACCGCGATGGTCGGCGACCGCATGGACACCGACGTCGTCGCGGGCATCGAGGCCGGGCTGCGCACGTTCCTCGTGCTCACGGGGTCGACGCGCGCCGAGGACGTCGAGCGGTTCCCGTTCCGACCGTCCGAGATCCTGGCGTCCGTCGCCGACCTCGTCTCGCGCGTCTGACCGGCCGGACCACCGCCGGGCGCCGGTGCGGCACGGACGGGACGCCGGGACCAAGGTCCTAGCCCGGTCGGCGGGTCACGTGGGGATCCTTCGGCCATGAGCCGTCCCGCGTCGCCCGCCACCCCGCGCCCGACGAGCGATCGTCCGACGACCCCGCGCAGCACCACCGGCACGACCCGCGCGCCAGGCGCCCGACGCCGCCGCGGGCCCGGGTGGGTGCCGAACGAGCACGGCGCGTGGGCGATGCTCGTCGTGCCGGTGGTCGTCGGCGGCGTCCTGACGGGCGTCACGTGGCGCACCGCGCTCCTGCTCGTCGCGTGGCTCGTCGCGTACCTCGCGTTCCACGCGACAGCGCTGTGGCTGCGGGCATCCCGGCGCGCCCGGTACTGGCCGCCCGTGCGGGCGTACGGGGTCGCGGTCGTCGTGCTCGGGATCGGGCTCGTGGCCAGCGCGCCCGGGCTCCTGCGGTGGGCGCCCGCGTTCGTCGCGCTGCTCGCGACGAGCCTCGCGTGCTCGGCCCGGCGCGCCGACCGGTCGTGGCTCAACGACGGGGTGACCGTCGGCGCCGCGATGCTCATGACGTTGGTCGCGGCGGGGCTGGGGAGCGGCGGTTCGCCGGGCGCGGGGCGGCTCGGCGGGACGTGGGTCCCGCCCGGCGCGTCCGACCCCGCGGCGTGGGCCGCGACGGGTGTGCTCGCGGCCTACTTCTTCGGCACCGTGCCCTACGTCAAGACGCTGCTGCGGGCGCGCGGCGAGCGCACCGTGCTCGCCGTGTCGATCGGGTACCACGCGGCGCTCGTGGTGCTCGCGGGCGGTGCCGTCGCGATCGTCGCGGCACGCGGGGCATCGCGCGGCTCGGTCGTGTGCGCGGCACTGCTCGTCGTCGTCGCGATCGGCCTGCTGGCCCGCGCCGTGCTCGTGCCACGACGTCGGCCCTGGCCCACCGCGAAGGCGATCGGGTTCGGCGAGATCGCCGCGACGATCGTCGTGACGACGGTCGCGTTCACCGCACCCGCGCTCGTCGCGCTCCCCGCGGGCTGACGGGGCTCAGGCTCGGGCCCACCGGTCACGTCGCGGGCTGACGCGCCTCACGCTCGGACTCCGGTCGCGTCGCGGGCTGACGAGCGTCGCGCTCGGTCTCCGGTCGCGACGGGGCCCGGCGCCGTCCGGTCTCAGAACTGGACGGTCGGCGCCTGGCGGATCTGCGGGTCCTCGACCTCGAAGTACTCGGCACGCTCGAAGTGGAACATCCCGGCGACGACGTTCGTCGGGAACGTCTCGACCTTGGTGTTGTTGCTGCGCACGTTCGCGTTGTAGAAGCGCCGCGCCGCCGCGATGCGGTCCTCGGTCGTCGACAGCTCGTTCTGGAGCTGCTGGAAGTTCTCGCTCGCGCGCAGCACCGGGTAGTTCTCGGCGACCGCGAACAGCCGACCCAGCGCCTGGGTCAGCGCGTTCTCCTGCGCGGCCTGCTCGGCCACCGACGCACCCGAGCCGGCGGCGGCTGCCCGTGCCCGCGTCACCTCGTCGAACACCGCGCGCTCGTGCGCGGCGTAGCCCTTGACGGTCTCGACGAGGTTCGGGATCAGGTCGTGCCGCCGGTGCAGCTCGACATCGATCTGCCGCCACGACTCCTGCACGAGGTTCCGCAGCCGGACGAGGCCGTTGTACTGGGCCACGGCCCACAGCAGGACGATCACGACGAGCGCGACCACGACGATCGCGACGATGGCACCAGGTTGCACGGCTGCTCCTCAGGGTCGATCGAAAGCCTAGCGGGCGAGCGGGTCGTGCCCGTGGTCGAGCCACACGTGCCGCGGGATCGCGTCGGCGATCGCGGTCAGCAGGGCCACGCGCGCGTCGAGCACGGTCAGGTCGGTGCGCCCGGGCTGCCAGGTCAGGATCGTCGTGCCCTCGATGCGCCACGCGACCTTCGGCTCGCGCAGCAACCGCTCGACGAGGCGCGGGTGCAGGATCGCGTGGCCCACCGCGAGGTCCGTCGCGCGCACCGAGTACCGCTTGTTGAAGTCGTCGGACTCGACGTCGAGGTCGACCTTGCCGAACGCGGTCGCGAGGCGTGAGCCGAGCGACTCGGGCATGACCTGCAGGTCCGGCAGGAAGCCGGGGAGCGTGAGCGCCACGACGTGGAACGTGTGCGTCGTCGTCGATCGCGAACCGTCGATGTCCGTGCTCGACGTCTCGTACGAGTACACGAACGAGCACAGCTCACGGCCCTGGAACCGCCCGCCGACGACGTCGGTGACGCGGCGGCGGTCTCCCGTGCCGAACGGCAGCCCCCGGAACCGCGTGATCAGCGACCGGTCCGCGGGGAGCCGCCGCCAGCCCCGCGGTGCGAGCCACGCGTCGAGCGCCGCACGGTGCCAGCGCTGCGAGACGACCGACCACACGACGAGCAGCAGCATCAGGGCGCCGCCGATCCCCAGGATCCACAGCGGGCTGAACATCGCCAGGTCGTTACGCACGCCGTGCTCCCGTCTGCGCGTCCTGCCAGACGTGGCGCGGCACCCGGGAGACGACGGCCTCGAGCAGCCGCAGGTGCCCGTCGACCACGGCCGTCTGCGGTCCGACGAGGTCCCACGTGCGGATCCACCCACGCTCGACGATCCACGGCCGCCCGATCAGGTCGGGCTGGAGGAGCCGCTGCGCGAGGCGCGCGTGGAGCACGTCGTGCGCGGTGCGCGGGTGGTCGGCCTCGACGAAGTACGTGCCGTTGAAGTCCGCCGACTCGATGAGGTGGTCGGCCGCACCGAGGCGTTTGCGTGCCGCGGCGAGCGCGTCCTCGGGCCCGACCGCGAGGCGTGGGAGGACGGCCGGGAGGCGTACCGCCGTGATCGCGATGTCGGCGTAGTTCTTGACGAGGCTGGCCAGCGCCTGCCCCGTGACGTAGCGGTAGACGAACGAGACCGTCTCGAGCTCCACGGGCTGGCCGCCGTCCCGGTCCGCAGCCCCGGGGATCGCCACGAGCACCGGGCGGTGGCGACGCAGGACGTCGACCGCCATGTCCCCGAGCGGGCGGCCGGGCGCGCCGACGAAGGGGTCGCCGGACCAGCCCGCCAGGAGCGAGTCGTCGCGTGCGGCGTACGACCAGCCGTGCTCAGCCGCCCACCGCTGCGCCTCGCGCGACAGCGCATCGCGCTGCCGCGCCGCCCCCGTGAACAGCGCGTAGCACGCGGCCGCCAGGCTCGCCCAGAACAGCAGGCCGAGGAGCGAGTGCACCTGGCTGGCCTCGTCGACGACCGTCCCGCCCCAGAACGTGAGCACCATCCCGACCAGCCCGCCGAGCGTGAGTCGCTTCGGGTGCCGCCTCGCCGCGGCGAGGACCCCCTGTACCCCCTGCATGCGCGTGTCAGGCCAGGCCGAGGTCGGTCAGGTCGAAGAGGAAGTGGTACGGGACGCCGAGCGCCTCGATGGCCTCGCGGGCGCCGGTCCCCCGGTCGACGATCACCGCGATACCCGCGACCTCGCCGCCCGCCTCACGCACCGCTTCCACCGCCGTGATCGCGGACCCGCCCGTCGTCGAGGTGTCCTCGAGCACGACGACCCGGCGCCCCGCGACGTCCGGCCCCTCGATGCGACGCTGCAGGCCGTGCGCCTTGCCCTCCTTGCGGACCACGAACGCGTCGACGTCCTGGCCCCGGCTCGCCGCGGCGTGCAGCACGGACGTCGCGACCGGGTCGGCGCCGAGCGTGAGCCCCCCCACCGCGTCGACCTCGGCCGTGCCCAGACCGACCTCCTCGAGCTTGTCGAGCATGAGGTGGCCGATGAGCGGCGCGGCGCGGTGGTGCAGCGTCACGCGGCGCAGGTCCACGTAGTAGTCGGCCTCACGGCCCGACGAGAGCGTGACCTTGCCGTGCACGACGGCGAGGTCTGTGATGAGCGCGAGGAGCTGGTCCCGAGGGCTGGCGGCGAGGGTGGCGTCGGTCACGCGGGAAGGCTACCGCCCGCCGTCGAGGCTCAGGGGGCGTCGTCCACAGGTCCGGCGTCACCCGTCGACTCGAGGGCCTTGCGGTAGCGGCCGACTGCGCGGATGACGCTGCGCGGCGCGAGCCGCGCCGCCGCCGCCACCGTGCGGTACCGCAGGCTCGGCGTCGAGATCACCGCACCGCGGCGCACGTCCGCGAGCGCGGTGGCCACCACGTCCTCGGCGTTCAGCCACGCGAGCTGCGGGTACGCCGACACGTCGATGCGGCCGCGCTCGTGGAACTCGGTGTGCACGAACCCCGGGCACAGCGCCGTCGCCGTGACCCCCGTGCCCTTGAGCTCGACCGCGAGCCCCTCGGTGAACGTGCGTACCCACGCCTTGTGCGCCGAGTACGTGCCCGACGCGAGCAGCGCCGCGATCGACGCGACGTTGAGGATCGCACCGCGGCCTCGTCGGACCATCGCCTCCGCAGCCGCGTGGGACAGCACCATGGGCGCGCGCACCATGAGATCGAGCGCGGCCTCCTCGCGCGCCAGGTCCCGCCCGACGAAGTGCTGGTTGAGCCCGAGGCCCGCGTTGTTGACGAGGAGCCCGACCGGCCGCTCGTCGTCGCGCAGCCGCTGCGCCACGCGCTCGACCTGCGCGCGGTCGGTCAGGTCCGCCGCCAGCACCTCCGCGCGGACCCCGGCCCCCGCCTCGAGCTGCGCCGCGAGCCGGGTCAGGCGCTCCTCGTCGCGCGCGACGAGGACGACGTCGTGCTTGGCCGTGGCCAGCTGCCACGCGAACTCGAGTCCGAGGCCGGCCGACGCGCCGGTGACGAGTGCGATTCCCACGCGCCCACCCTAGGCACGCCCCCGCCCCCGAGCCCCCCGACCCGCCCCACAACCCCACACCCACCCCCCGCCCCACTACCCCCACCCACCAGCACCGGCCCCACTGCCCCCACCAGCACCACCCCCCTGACCCCACCCAGCACCTGCCGCCCTGATGCCACGCGAGTTCGTCGGCGCCGTACGAGTTCGTCGACGATCGGCAACGAACTCACACATCTCCCACGAACCCACGCCAGCGAGCCCGACGACGTCGCGGCGCCGGGCGCTGGTGCGCGCAGGGCGGCGCGGTGCGGGGTGCGGGGTGACCTCAGCGCAGGCACCAGCTCGCCGCAGCCCGTGAGTTCGTCGGAGATGGATGAGTTCGTCAACGATCGGCGACGAACTCACACTTCTCCCACGAACCCACGCCAGCGAGCCCGACGACGTCGCGGCGCGTGGGCGGGTGGGGGCGTCGCGGGAGGGAGCGTGGGGCGGGCGTGGGGCCGACCGGTGCGCGGCGGGCGCCGCTCGGGCACGAGTTCCCCGGAGCCCGTGAGTTCGTCGGAGATGGATGAGTTCGTCAACGATCGGCAACGAACTCACACATCTCCCACGAACCCACACACAGCAATGCGGGTGCAGTCGCTGAGCCGGGGCGGGGCTGGCGCGGGGCGGGGTCGGAGCTGGCGCGGGGCGAGCACCGGCTCGCCGCAGCGCCTGAGCTCGCCGCAGCGCCTGAGCTCGTCGGAGATGGATGAGTTCGTCGGCCACCGGCGACGAACTCATCCGTCTTTGACGAACCCACGGCGGAGGGGCGTCGACGTGGACGGAGCCGGGCGGGGCTTGGGCGGGGTGGGGTGTGGATGGGTGCCGGGGGGTGTGGGTCGGGGCTCGTAGGGTGGGCGCGTGAACCTGGACGACGAGCTGGCGGGCGGGGCGTGGCCCGACGAGCCGCCGTACGACCCGTTCTACGACGACGCCCCGCCGGACCTCGGTCCGGCCGACCTCGGTCCCGCTGACCTCGGCCAGGACCCGTGGGCGCACGGGGTGCCGCACGACGCGGGGTCCGGCGAGCTGGCGGCTGCCGTCGCCGCAGGCGCCGGGAGCCGGCGGGCACGATCGTCGGACCCGGCGCGGGCGGGCGCTGGGAGCTGGCGGGCACGCTCGTCGGACACGGTGCGGGCGGGCACCGCGGGCCGACGGGGGCGGCCGGACGGGGCGTCGGGTGACATCGGGGGCGGCAGCGGACGGGGACGGGCGTCGGGCACGGTGCGGGCGGCCGCGGGCGCGGAGGGGACGCCGCTCGAGGTGCTGCGCCGCGTGTGGGGGTACGACGAGTTCCGCGGCGACCAGGCGGAGATCATCGACACGGTCGTCGGCGGCGGGGACGCGCTCGTGCTCATGCCGACCGGTGGCGGCAAGTCGCTGTGCTACCAGGTGCCGGCGCTCGTGCGGGAGGGCACGGGGGTCGTCGTCTCGCCGCTGATCGCGCTCATGCAGGACCAGGTGGACGCACTGTCCGCGCTGGGCGTGCGGGCCGGGTTCCTCAACTCGACACAGCAGGGCTGGCAGCGTCGCGAGGTCGAGGAGGCGTACCTCGCGGGCGAGCTCGACCTGCTGTACCTGGCGCCCGAGCGGCTCAACGTGCCGGAGACGATCGACCTGCTCGACCGCGGGACGGTCGCGCTGTTCGCGATCGACGAGGCGCACTGCGTGTCGCAGTGGGGGCACGACTTCCGGCCGGACTACCTGCGGCTGTCGATGCTGCACGAGCGGTGGCCGGACGTGCCGCGCATCGCGCTCACGGCGACGGCGACCAAGGTCACGCACGGTGAGATCGCGCAGCGCCTGCAGCTCGAGGACGCGCGGCACTTCGTCGCGAGCTTCGACCGGCCGAACATCCAGTACCGGATCGTCGGCAAGGACAACCCGCGCGCCCAGCTCCTCGACCTGCTGCGGACCGAGCACGCGGGCGACGCGGGGATCGTCTACTGCCTGTCGCGTGCGTCGGTCGAGCAGACCGCGGAGCACCTCGTCGCGAACGGGGTCGCCGCGCTGCCGTACCACGCGGGTCTCGACCGCGAGGTGCGCGCACACAACCAGGCGCGGTTCCTGCGCGAGGACGGGCTCGTGATGGTCGCGACGATCGCGTTCGGCATGGGGATCGACAAGCCGGACGTGCGGTTCGTCGCGCACCTGGACCTGCCGAAGTCCGTCGAGGGCTATTACCAGGAGACGGGCCGCGCCGGACGTGACGGGCTGCCGTCGACGGCGTGGATGGCGTACGGGCTCGCGGACGTCGTGCAGCAGCGGCGGCTCATCGACACCTCCGAGGGCGACGCGGCGCACCGTCGTCGTCTCACGCAGCACCTCGACGCGATGCTCGCGCTGTGCGAGAGCGCGACGTGCCGACGCGTCCAGCTCCTCAACTACTTCGGGCAGTCCGCCGAGCCGTGCGGGAACTGCGACACGTGCCTGGCTCCGCCGTCGACGTGGGACGGGACGGTCGCGGCCCAGAAGCTGCTCTCGACGATCGTGCGCATGGCGCAGCGCGGGCAGCGATACGGCGTCGGGCACGTGGTCGACGTGCTGCGCGGCAAGACGACCCCGCGCGTGACCCAGCTGGGCCACGGCGCGCTGTCGACGTTCGGCATCGGTGCGGACCTGTCCGACGCGGAGTGGCGCGGCGTGGTCCGCCAGCTCATCGCGGCCGAGCTGCTCGCGGTCGACGCCGAGGGGTACGGCACGCTCCAGCTCGTCGAGGCGTCCGGTGAGGTGCTGCGCGGCGAGCGCACGGTCCTCATGCGGCGCGAGCCCGAGCGGACCCGGCGGCGCTCGTCGGGTTCGTCGGGCTCGTCGGACGGGTCCCGGTCGTCGTCGAAGGCCGCGGCGGACCTGTCCGGTGACGAGCTCGAGCTGTTCGAGCGGCTGCGCGCGTGGCGCGCGGGCGCCGCGAAGGAGCAGGGCGTGCCCGCGTATGTCGTGTTCCACGACGCCACGCTGCGCGACATCGTCCTGCGGCGGCCGACGAGCCTCGACGAGCTCGGGACGGTCGGCGGCGTGGGCGCCACCAAGCTCGAGCGCTACGGCGACGGCGTGCTCACGACGCTCGCGGGCTGACCGCCGCGGCACGGCGCGCGCCCGTCCGACCCGCGCATGACGCGGCGGAGGTCCTGACCGACCGCGTGAATCCATTAGGGCACGAATCTGGGAGACCGGTTTCCCCCATATGGTGCCAGCATCGTGGAAACCGGTATCCCGTGAGGTGGGCTCGCGCCCGCTGACGACCCGCACCATGCACCGAGCGGGTCCAGCCCGCACGATCTCGCGGACGCAGCGCACGACGCGGACACCGGCACCACAACCCTGGGCCGGTCCGAGCGGCCGACCCTCGTCCGGAAGATGAGGCGACGATGAGACAGTCCGCTGCACGACGACTACTCGCGGCAGGCGCCGCGGTGTCCTTGACGACAGCGATCGGCGTGACCGCGCTGACCACGTCCGCCGCGCAGGCCGCGACGGGTGGCGTCACGGGTTACGCGACGCAGAACGGCGGGACGACGGGCGGTGCCGGCGGTGCCGTCGTCCGCGCGACGACGGGCACGGCGATCCACCAGGCGCTGTGCACCCGCGCCTCGTCCAGCACGCCGCTGATCATCCAGGTCGAGGGCACGATCAACCACGGCAACACCAGCAAGGTCTCCGGCTCGAGCTGCAACACGGCGGCCGACAAGATCGAGCTCAAGGGCATCAGCAACGTCACGATCGTCGGCGTCGGCAACGGTGCGACGTTCGACCAGCTCGGCATCCACATCCGCGACGCGAGCAACATCGTCATCCAGAACGTCACGGTCAAGAACGTCAAGAAGTCGGGCTCCCCGACCTCCAACGGCGGTGATGCGATCGGCATGGAGAGCTCGGTGCGCAACGTCTGGGTCGACCACGTGACGCTCGAGGCGTCGGGCGGCGAGTCGGACGGCTTCGACGGCCTGTTCGACATGAAGGACGACACCCGCTACGTCACGCTGTCCTACAGCGTGCTGCGCAACTCCGGACGCGGCGGGCTGATCGGCTCGAGCGAGAGCGACACGGGCAACGGCTTCGTCACGTTCCACCACAACAAGTACGAGAACATCGACTCGCGCACCCCGCTGCTGCGCGGCGGCGTCGCCCACATCTACAACAACTGGTACTACCGGCTGAACAAGTCGGGCATCAACTCGCGCGCCGGGGCGAAGGCGAAGGTCGAGAACAACTACTTCGAGGACTCCCAGGACGTGCTCGGCACGTTCTACACCGACGCAGCGGGCACGTGGCAGGCGAGCGGGAACATCCTCGACAACGTGAAGTGGTCGAGCCCGAGCAGCGACACGAACCCGGCCGGGCCCTCGATGACGTCGACGACGAGCGTGTCGGTCCCGTACTCGTACACGCTCAACGACGCGAGCTGCGTGCCGGACATCGTGAGCCGCACGGCCGGCGCGGGCAAGGGCCTGCAGGTCTCGGACGGCTCGTGCAACCCCGTCACGCCGAGCCCGACGACGCAGCCCACGAGCGGTCCCACGTCCAGCCCGACGAGCGAGCCGACGAGCGCGCCGACCGGGGCGCCGAGCGGGACCAACCTGAGCCTCGGCGCCGGGGCCGACGGGTCGAGCAAGGCGAGCGGCACCAGCTACGGCAACGTCGTCGACGGTTCGACGAGCACCTACTGGTCGCCGTCCGGCACGACGGGCTCGATCTCGGTGAAGTGGTCGAGCCCGACGACGATCTCGTCGGTCGTCGTCGTGGAGGCCCCCGGCGCGACGGGACGGATCGGCACGTGGCGCGTGCTCGACGCGGGCACGGGTGCGGTCCTCGCGACCGGGACCGGTGCGCGCACGATCACGTTCGCCCCGACCACGCTCAAGAAGGTCACGCTCGAGATCACGAGCGCGAACGGGACGCCGCAGGTCGCCGAGCTGCAGACCTACGCGGGGACCGGTCCGACGAGCGAGCCGACCTCCACCCCGACGAGCGGGCCCACGTCCGAGCCCACGAGCGGGCCCACGGGCGGCCCGACCCCGGGCAGCGGCACCATCTACGTCGCCCCGAGCGGCAGCGCGAGCGCACCCGGGACGCTGAGCAGCCCGACCACGCTCGAGTCGGCCATCGCCAAGGTCGCGTCGGGCGGCGAGATCTTCCTGCGCGGCGGCACGTACTCGCTGTCGCAGACGGTCGTCGTCGAGCCCGGCAACGACGGCAGGTCGAACGACCGCACGCTGCTGTCCGCGTACCCGGGCGAGACGCCGGTGCTCGACTTCTCCGCCCAGAGCGAGGCACCCACCAACCGCGGCCTGTCGCTCAACGCGGACTACTGGCACGTGTACGGGATCGTCGTGCAGCACGCGGGCGACAACGGCATCTCGGTCGGCGGCAGCAACAACGTCATCGAGCGCGTCGTGACGCGGAACAACCGCGACACGGGTCTGCAGATCTCGCGCATCGCGTCCGACACCCCGAAGGCCGACTGGCCGTCGAACAACCTCGTCGTGAGCAGCGAGTCGCACGACAACGCCGACTCGGACGGTGAGGACGCCGACGGGTTCGCCGCGAAGCTGACGGTCGGGACGGGCAACGTCTTCCGGGACACCGTGTCGCACCACAACATCGACGACGGCTGGGACCTGTACACGAAGTCCGACACCGGGGCGATCGGTCCGGTCACGATCGAGCACTCGCTGGCGTTCCACAACGGCACGCTCAGCAACGGCGGGCAGGCCGGCGCGGGCGACCGCAACGGCTTCAAGCTCGGCGGCGAGGACATCAAGGTCGACCACGTCGTGAAGAACAGCTACGCGGTCGACAACGGGAAGCACGGCTTCACGTTCAACAGCAACCCGGGCTCGCTGACCATCACGGGCAACGTGAGCATCGGCAACGAGGAGCGGAACTTCAACTTCGACGGCGGCACGTCGGTGTTCAGCCGGAACGTGTCGTGCGACAGCGGGTCGAAGGACCGCATCGTCGGGACCGACAAGGGCGACAACGCGTTCTGGTCCGGCTCGAACAGCGCCGCGTGCTCGTCGTACTCCGGCGCGCTCGCCTGGTCCTTCGCGGCCGACGGCACGCTGCGGGTCACGTTCGGCGGCACGAGCCCGGACCCGGAGCCGACGAGCACGCCGACGACGACCCCGACGACCGGTCCGACGACGGGTCCGACGACCAACCCGACCACGCCGCCCTCGGCCGGCTGCACGGCCAAGGTCACCGAGGTCAACTCGTGGGGCGGCGGCTACCAGGCGACCGTGACGGTCACCAACGGCTCCGGTGCGATCTCGGGCTGGACCACGTCGCTCGGGATCTCGAGCAGCGCCGCCGTGCAGGGCTGGTCGGGCACGTTCGCCCAGTCCGGGACGACGCTGACGGTGTCCAACGCGCCGTGGAACGGGTCGCTCGGCGCGGGTGCGAGCACCTCCTACGGCTGGGTCGGCTCGGGCTCCGCCCCGACCGCGTCCACACCCGTGAGCTGCTCGGCGGTCTGACGCCACGCTCGTCGGACGCACGACGCGGACGCACGAACCGGACGCCCGGTCGGGAACCTCCCGGCCGGGCGTCCGCACGCCCGCCGACGCGCGTCGGCCGCCTCCCCGAGCTGCGGGCAGAAACGTTTCGGCCCGTTGTCCCGACGATCGTCGGATCCCAGCCTGGAACGACACCGCCCAGCCGGTGTCCCGACCATGCGGCGAGGACGCCGCGCACTCGAACGAGGGTGATCCGAACATGCAACGGCACCGCACCATCCTCCGCACCGGGCGTGGCCTCGCCGCGCTCGTCGCCGGAGTCGTGGCCCTGGCCCTGGTCCCGAGCGCCGCGCAGGCGCACGGCGGCCTCACCGACCCACCCACGCGCACCTGGGTCTGTTACCAGGACGGTCTCGCCGGCGGCGCGGCCGTCGGCGAGGCGGGCAACATCAAGCCCCGCAACCCCGCGTGCGTCAACGCGTTCGAGAACGAGGGCAACTACTCGTTCTACAACTGGTACGGCAACCTGCTCGGCACCATCGCGGGGCGTCACGAGACCATCCCCGACGGCAAGCTCTGCGGTCCCGACGCGCGTTTCGCCTCCTACAACACGCCGTCGTCCTCGTGGCCGACGACGAGCGTGTCGCCCGGTCAGGAGATGACCTTCACGTACGCCGCCGTCGCGCGGCACCCCGGCTACTTCACGACCTGGATCACCAAGGACGGCTGGAACCAGGACGAGCCGATCGGCTGGGACGACCTCGAGCCCGCACCGTTCGACCGCGTGCTCAACCCGCCGCTGCGTGAGGGCGGTGTCGCGGGTCCGGAGTACTACTGGGACGTGACGCTGCCGACCGGCAAGAGCGGCAAGCACGTGCTGTTCAACATCTGGGAGCGCACGGACAGCCCGGAGTCGTTCTACAACTGCGTGGACGTCGACTTCGGGGGCGGCTCGTCGACCCCGTCGCCGACCGCGACCCCCACGCCCACCCCGACGCCCACCGTGACGCCCACGCCCACCCCGACGCCGTCTCCCTCGACGACGCCCACCTCGTATCCGACGTACCCGAACACGAGCCCGTCGCCGACCTTCACCCCGACGAGCACGCCGACGATGCCGCCGATGGGCGACGGTCAGTGCGAGATCGAGGTCGACGCGTCGAACGCGTGGCCCGGCGGGTTCCAGGGTTCCGTGACGGTGTTCAACGCGACGATGCAGCCCGTCAACGGCTGGACCGTGACCTGGACGTTCGGCGGCAGCGAGACCGTGCAGCAGGCGTGGAGCGCGGCCGTCACGCAGTCCGGTGCGGTGGTCACCGCGAAGAACCTCGACTGGAACGCCACGATCGGGCACCACAACGCCGTGACGTTCGGCTTCATCGGCGCCGGCACGCCCAGCCAGGTGCAGTCCGCCACCCTCAACGGTGAGAGCTGCATCGTCCGCTGACCGACGCCGCTGACCGGCCCGGCTGAGCCCCGCTCACCGGGCCGGTCAGCGCGGGCGGAACCGGTCCAGGTCCGCCGCGATCCGTGCGACGTCGTCGGCGGGGAGGCCAGCCGCCTGCGCGTGCTCGGGCCACCGGGACACCGCACCCAGCACCTCGCGCACGACCCGCCGGTAGCCGGGGACGTCGTTGCGGTCCCCGACGGCGTGCAGATCGGCGAGTGTGATGTCCTCGGTCTTCCCGTTGACGAGCATCTGGTGACGCTGGGTCCACCGGCCGCTGCTGCTGTGCGCGTACGTGACGTCGTACGCCGGCGCGAGCTCCCACCGACCGCCGTACGGCAGCCGGAACGACAGGTTCTTCGTGTGGTCGTCGCGGTTGACCGCCGCGACGTTGAAGACCATCCGGCGGTACGCCTGCACCAGCGCCTCACCGTCGAGGCCGAGCTCGCGCACCGCGTCGAAGTACTGGTCGTAGGAGTGCGCGCCCGGCTGGTTGAAGTCCAGGTGCGCGAGCGCGCACAACGTCACGACGTGGTGACGTTCCCCCCGCGGGCCGCGGTCGAACCGACGGGTGAGGAAGTGCGCTCGCGGACCTTCCGGCAGCAGCTCGCAGTGCTCCATCGTCAGGTCGGCGTCGCGCGCCATCAGGAAGTACGCGAGCTCGATGCGTCCGTACGGGCTCGTCGCACCCAGGTCCGAACCGTGGCCGTCGAGTCCGACGCTGCTCACTCCGTCGAGCTTGAGGAGGTAGTCCTCGAAGCCCGGTTCGTGCGGCGCATGCCCCGAGCGGACCTGACCTGTCGCACGGTTGTAGAGGATCACGGCCTTGGCCCGTGCGCCGCCCGCGCTCGTCCCGACGCGGATGAGCTGCCGGAGAGCGTCCCCGAGCCCCTCCGGCGTGGAGGCGTCCGCGGCGAACGTGCGGCGCGCCGCCTGCACCAGGTCCGCCACCTGCACGACCGACGGCTCGACGTCGACCGGGCCTCTCGGCGGCGCGAACGTCAGCGCACCCATCGTCCGATCACCTGCGTACGCGAGTCGGTCCAGCGCAGTGATGTCCCGGCGGTCGATCCCCTGCTCCGCCATCCACGCGTCGACCAGCGCGTTTCCGAACCGGTCCGGCAACGCGTCGGCGAACAGCGCGGGCAACCGCAGGAACGTCTCGACCGCGAGCTCGGGGAACTGGTAAGGCTCTGCCCGCAGCGGCATGCGCAGCGGGGCGAGCTCGATCCCCGTCGCGATCCACTGCGGCGTGTAGGCGAACGAGCAGAACCCGGACCCGGGGTCCGTCGCCAACCGGCCCACCCACTGACCCCAGGCCAGGACGTCGACGTAGTCCACACCCTGGTACGTCACGGCGCGCCTCCGACGGGCGCGTGCGCCTCGCGTCCGGCGGCGACCGGCGGCGGGCCCGGCACGTCCAGCGGGTTGAAGGTCGGTCGGGGCACCGGGACCGTCGACAACCAGTCGTCGGCGTCCAGGGCGCGCAGCACCCGCACCAAGGTCCGCACGGTCGAGCCGGCACCCGACTCGAGGTTCTTCACGGCACCCACCGACACGTTGGCGCGGTCAGCCGACTGCTGCTGAGTCAGGCCGCGCGTCCGCCGCAGGGCGCGCACCTGCGCACCGAGCTCGCGCTCCCGTTCCATGACGGCACCCTCACCCCGACCAGCCCGCACCATGGTCGGTATTGTATCTACGTTCGCTGTCCACCCACGAGGAGAGTCTCGCGCAGATCGCTACCTTTATGGCTGTCTCCTAGCGATCAGGCTCAAGTGGCTAGATTTCTGGTCGCGCGCACCGGGCGACGCTCGTCATTCCGGTCCCGCGGTGATCGTCAGAGGCACGACCCGCTGGAGGCCGTCGAGGCGGAACTGTCGCACGTCGTCCCGCAGGTGGCACCAGGCGTTGAGCAGCGTGCCGGTGGCGACCAAGCCGGACACCACGCGCACGCTCACGGACCCGCTCGAGCTCCGGTACTCGATCTGGACCGGCGTGCGGTGCGCGACGGCCCACGCGAGCTGCCGCCGGTCCAGCACGCTGAGCCCGCGCGTATGCGGTGCGACCTGCGCGAGCACCGTCTCGGTCGCCTCGTCCGGGACACCGGACGGCCCGCCGAGCATCGACGCCAGCGCGACGTCGACGTCGACGAGCGTGCGGGTCGCCGACGTCAGCGACGGCGTGACCCCGAGCAGCTCCGCGGTCGCGGCGCTCAGGCGGGCCCGCTCGTCGTCCGGTGGTTCGACGGACGGCTCACCGTCGCCCGCCGACGACGCGTCCGGCGCGCCCCGCACGACGCGGACACCACCCGCATCCGTCTCGACCGGCAGGTACCCGGCCGACCGCAGCCGCTCGAGGACGGTCGGCGCGTCGGCGCTCGAGGACAGCACGGCACCGTCGACCGGCGCGAGCCCCAACCCGCGCACCGCCTGCGCGACGAGGAGCTCGGCACGCAGCGCGTCGTCGGGGACGACGAGCACGCACGCGACCGGCCGCACCACGACCTGCCCGTACCGGCGGCCGACGTCCTTCACGGCGTACTCGACGCTCTGCGGCAGCGACGACGCCAGTGCGCGGAGCCGCTCGAGCACCTCGTCGGCATCCCACCCGGCGTCGAACCCACGGCGGATGCTCGCGGGCGTGAGACGCCACGTCGACGCCGCACCGCGCGACTCCCGGTCCGCGAGCAGGTCGAGCAGGTCGACGACGTCCGCGGACGGCACCCCGCCGACGACGACCGTGAGGTCCGACCCGATCTTCGCGGTGTGTGCGACGTCCGGCAGGAGCGACTCGATGCGCGTGCGCGCCCCCACCGCGTCCGTCGCGATCAGGTCGTGCGCCGCCGCGGTCACGGTATCGAGCGCGACGAGCCCCAGCAGCGTCGCCTCCTCCCACACGGTCGCGACCTGCCCGGCGTCCGGCCCCGCGTACGGGTCGGCCCACCGCAACGCCTCCGCGAGCGCCGCGCGGTCCGGAACGGCGCGCGCCTCGTGGTCCTGCCCCAGGTGGCTCGCCCACTGCAGGATCTCCTCCCGCAGCTCCGGCGCGACGACCGCCGCTCGCCCGAGCACGGGCAGCGCCTTGTCCTCGTCGTCGCGGTCCCGCGTGGGATGCACGGTGAGGTCGAGCCACGCCGCCCAGATCGCCAGCACCTGCTCGGCGGGCGGCCTCGCCCGCCAGCCGTCGAGGCTCGGCGCGACCCCGACCTTCCCGTCGACGGTCGCGAGCAGACCGAGGTTCGCCGCCGTCTCGAACGTCAGCCGCACCATCGCGACCGACGACGAGCACGCCTTCGCGACCCGCGCGATCTCGCGTGCTCCGATCCCGCCCGCGGCGATCGTCGCGGCAGGCCGCGCCCGCACGTGGTCGAGCACCGTGCCGAACGTCCCCAGCAGCTCGACGAGCGCGGCCGCAGCAGCGCGGTCCACCTGGGCGGCCGCGACGGGCGCCGTCGGCACCTCGGGGGCGACCGGGTCGAACGGCAGCCCCACCGGCCCGCCGAGCGCGATGGTCACCTCGCTCGGGACCGCCATCTCGTAGACCGTCCACCCCGGGAACGCCAGCCCATGCTCACGCGCCCACCGCGACGCGAGGACCCCGGTCCGGAAGGAGGCCGGCCCGTGCAGCGCCTCGGGCGGTTCCGGCGGCACTCCCCCGGACGCCACGGCCCGCGCGACCTGCACACCGTGCTGGGCGAACGCGAGGAGCCAGCCGAGCACCTCGTCGGGCGCCTGCGCGAGCTGGCGACGCACGAACGCCGCATCGTGCAGCTGCGTCGCGACCGCGTCGACGAGCTCCTGCTTGCGCCGCGGGACGGTCAGCCCCCACGCCCGCACCACCGGCGCCAGCGTGTCCACCGGTACGCGGCCCGCGATCTCGCGCGCCGACGGCCCGAGCCCGGGCAGCGACCCGAGCGCGCCGCACACACCCGGGTTGGCGACCACCTGCTCGTCGTCCCCCGGCACGATCAGCACGTGCTCAGCCAGGGCCTGCAGCCACCGCCGCACCTCCTGCTCGTCGGCCCCCCCAGCGAGCGTCTGCGTCAGCTCGGCGACCGTGGCGTACCCACCGAGCGCGACGAGCGCGTCGAGGAGCTGGCTGACCGGGCTGGGCAGACCTCGCACGACGAGCAGGATCGCCGGGGGCGACTGCAACCGGTCCAGCAGGTCCCCGCGCGACACGAGCGGCGCACCCGAGCGCACGTCCGGCCGGCACTCGAGCACCCCGCGCAGCTCCTCGTCGGATGCCGCCTGCACCCACTGCTCCAACGTCCGCACGACCGTCCCCCGCTCTCTCGCCTCCGCAGAGGCTAACCGCCGTCACCGCCCCGCAACCGCGTTATCCACAGGCAGGTGACGCCACCGCGACAGCACCCCGCCACCACCGAAGCCCGCTGCACACGTCCACATGGACGGGCCCACGCGCGTCCCGGCGACAGCCCAACGCCTCACGCTGCTCACACCGCCTCCCGTGCGTGCAGCTCGATCGACACCGACTCGACGGCCCACTTCCCGTCAGTCCAGGTGACGAGCATGTCCGCCGTGACGGTCAGCAGGTCGGCGAAGTCCTTCACGACGTCGCCGTCGTCGTCGACGACCCGCGACGGATGCTCGCGGTACCAGACGAGGACCGCGTACTGATTCGGTCCATAGTCCGACGGGTACGTCTCGAAAACCTCGATCTCGCCACCGACGCTGTGCTGCCCCGTGGCGGTCAGGTCACGCACGAGTTCAGCCCCACTCGCGCAGAACGTGCACGCTGCTCCGCTCATGGACGTCCACGTCGTCAGGTCGCCCGTGGCCTGGATGTACGGGAAGTGCGCCATGAAGTACTTCGCGACCTCACCGGCGGCCTCCTTGGAGGGCGGTCCATCGAGCTCGGGTGGCGCGAGGGGCTCGACCGACGCGTCGAACTCGACCTGCGTCGGCGCGGGCGACGGCGCGGGCTCGGTCGGCGGCGACGGGCTGGGCGTCACCGTCGCGACGTGCGTCCCGCGCATCGGTCCGGGCGAGGTGCCCGCGCACCCCGACAGGACGAGGACGAGCGCCGAGAGAGCGACCGCCAACGCCTGCGCGCGCACGGCACTGCGGCGCATCAGAGGCGCTCCTTCGTGTAGACATCGATGGCGACCGTGTCGATCCGCCACCCGCCGTCGCGCCAGGAGACATGCATGTCCGCGGAGGCCGTGATCGTCTCGGGGAAGTCCTCCACGACGTTGCCATGACCGTCGACGACCTGGGACGGGTGGTCGACCATCCAGAGCAGCACCGCATACTCGTCCGGCGCGTAGTCGTCCGTGTCGACGCCGATGAACTCGATCTGCCCTCCGACGGACCGGTTGCCGGCGGCGCTGATGTCGTGGGCGATCGCACGACCGCTCTCGCAGTACCTGCAGGGGTCGCCCGTCAGCGCATCCCAGCGCGACACGTCACCCGTCGCCTGGATGTACGGATACAGCGAGAAGAAGTACTTGGCGACCTCGCTCGCCGCTTCCTGGGACGGCGGACCGTCAAGCTCCGGTGGTGCGACGGGTTCGACGGACGCGTCGAACGCACTCGGTGTCGACGAGGGCGATGGAACAGGCGAAGGCGGAGGCGACAAACTCGGCACGCGACTCGACGTCGCGCCATGCGTCGCGGCCGTCTCCCCAGGATCAGTCGCCGCACATCCGCCCAGGACGACGAGCGCGACGAGCCCGGTCACGACCCTCCCACGGACGCGCGCCGGCCCGGCGACGCCCATCACCGCGGCCCGCCGGTCGCGGAGCCCACATCACCGGGAACAGCGCTCACGAGCCACGTCACAACGCGGTCCCCAAGCTTCTGGGCGTCACCGCGTCGATCGTCCAGGCTCCGTCACGCCAGATCACCAACATGTCGGCCTCGAAGTATTGACGCCCGGGAAATTCCTCTACGACCGTGCCGTCATGATCAACGGTCCAGGACGGGTGCTCCAGATATCTCAGAAGCACGGCATATTGGTCGGGACGATGATCCCAGGTCAGCGTCTCGATGAACTCGAGCTCGCCGCCGACGCTGCTGCGGTCCGCGAGATGGATCTCGCGGACCTCGGAGCGGATGTTCGCGCAGTACTTGCAGAGTTCTCCGCTCATCGCGTCCCAGCGCGAAAGGTCACCCGTAGCCGCGATGTACGGGATCAGCGCCATGAAATACTCGGCGACCTCGCCCGCGGCTTCCTTGGAGGGCGGCCCGTCAAGCTCAGGGGGCGCGACGGGCTCGACCGACGCGTCGAACTCGTCCATCGGCGTGGGCGAGGGCGTGGGAGACGCGGCCGACGAGGGACTCGGCGCCGTCGACGCGACATGGGCCGTGGGCGTCGAGGCTGGCGATGCACCCGCGCATCCGGCCAGGGCCACGACGAGCATGGCGAGCCCAGCGAAGCATGGACGGCCGGAACTGCGAGGGGCGCTCCCCGAACACTGCGACACCGGACCCGCGCCTACTCGTCCACCAGACGGGTACGCCACTCGATGATCTCGAACTCGATCCCCGTGTCGGTCGTCGTCGCCGTCCCAGGAACGTCTCGCCACCGGTGCGCCGGGTCGTCGTCGAGCCGGTACGTCGCGGTCCAGGTCGTCGTCAGCGTGATCTGCCGCGTTCCCGTCTCCGCATACATGTGCGTCACATCGAACGCCGGGTACGGACGGCCCGCGCGTCGGGTCGTCAGCTTCTCACCGTCGCCGAAGTCCCACGTGTACTTCTCCGGCTTGACATGCACGTCCACGCCGTACGTACCCAGCAGGACGGTATGAAAGTCCTGCTCCGCGGGCTCCACATAGACGATCACGGGCTTGTTCAGCAGCATCGGCCCCTCGACCGGCTGTTGATGCACGAGCAGAGGCGCAACCTTCAGCACCCGCAGATCATCCTGGCTGACGACGGGAAGCTGGTCCTCCGGGCACGACCATGTGACATACAGTTCCCAAGCCAGGGCGAAGTCATCGTCCGGAGTCCCGCGCTCTCTCCCCCAGAGCGGCGGCACCGGGTCACCGTCTTCGCAGCGCAAAGACAGGGGCGGCTCCGCTGGGTCGGTCGGCGGACACGGAAGGGACGACGCTGGCGGAAGGAGGCAAGCTGCCGAGCGTCGATACTCCGTCAGACGCTTCGCAGGGTCTATGGCACGACTCTCACGCTCGCGCTTCGCCGCCTCATACGCAGAGACGTAGTACTCGTCTCTATCACCTCCGTTCGCGCGCACGGCCGCCGAAGGCAGCGCTGGAAGCCCGATGAACGCAACGCAGGCCACGACCACGACGGCGACGCCTCGACGGCTCACGACTCCTCTCCGACGACGTCAACGATGACTGAGTCGATCTGCCACGCCCCGTCACGCCAGACGACCAACATGTCGGCCTCATCGTCGCGGATACCGGGGAAGTCTTCGACGATCACGCCTCGATGGTCGAGCGTCTGGGAAGGATGCTCACGAAATCGCAGGAGTACTGCGAACTGGTTCGGCCGGTGGTCCCACGTCAGAACGTCTGTGAATTCGATCTCTCCACCGACGCTGTGCCGGTCCGCCATCACCAGGTCATGCGCAATCGACCGACTGCTCGCACAGTAATTGCAGACTTCGCCACTCATGGCATCCCAGCGCGTGAAGTCACCGGTTGCCGCAATGTAGGGAAAATGCGCCATGAAGTACTTGGCGACCTCGCCTGCGGCCTCCTTGGAGGGCGGGCCGTCGAGCTCGGGCGGCGCAACGGGCTCGACCGACGCGTCGAACTCGTCGGGCGACGAAGTGGGAGTCGGGCTCGGCGTCGACGACGGGCTCGGCGAGGGACTGGGCGTCGTCGTCGCGACCTGCGTCGCGGGCATCGGGTCTGGCGACGCGCCCGTGCATCCGGCCAGGACGACGACGAGCATGGCGAGTCCGGCGAGTGCCCCCTGCGTGCGCATGGGGACGAATCTACCCAGATCGGACCGCCTGGTGGTCCGGTTCGTCCTGCCCTGTGGACAACCGCGCGTCACCGAAGGCGTCATCCCAGTTCGTCAGGTGTGCTCTTCGTCGTAGATGTCAACAGTGACGGTGTCGACCCGCCACCCGCCGTCCCGCCACGAGACGTGCATGTCGGCAGACGCCGTGACGGGACCCGGGAACTCCCTAACCACCCGACCTCGACCATCGACGACACGCGATGCCTGCTCGACGTACCAGACCAGCACTGCGTACTCGTCCGGTGCATAGTCGTGCACGTCGACGCGGAGGAACTCAAGCTCACCCCCGACCGAGTGATGCCCCGCCTCGATGATGCGCTTCGCGATCGCCCGGCCGTTCACGCAGTACTTGCACGGATGGCCGGTCAAAGCGTCCCAATGCGTGTAGTCGCCGGTCGCCTGCATGTAGGGGAACTGCGAGAGGAAGTACGTCGCGACCTCGCCAGCGGCGTCCTGCGAGGGAGGCCCCGCGAGCCCGGGCGGCGCGACGGGCGGGACAGCGGCGTCGAACCCCGCCGTCGTCAGCGTCGGCGATGGGCGAGGAGCCGGGCCGGCCTGGGACGTCGCGACGAACGTAGAGCCCGCCGGGTCCACCGGGCCGTCTTCGACGCCCGTGCATCCGGTCAGCACGACGACGAGCGTGGCGATTCCGGCGAGTACCCCCTGCGTGCGCATGCGCATGAACGTACCCAGCCCGGCTCGCCTGGCGGGCATTCCGGACGCAGCTTGTGGATGATCGGTCGCACAGCAGCAGGTCCACAGCCAGGAGGACGACGTACCCACGCCCGGGACCGACCCGCCGGGCACCCCGCTCTCGGCAACCACCTCGAACGATGGCACGCCGACAGCCCGTCACACGCCGGCACCCCCACGGCGACCCTTGACCGACGCACTCATCGCGCGGCGGAAGAACCTGCCCACGATGGATCGGGATGCGTTGCGTTCCGATATCGACGAGGCCACTGATCAGTCGCTGTGAGGCAGCTCCGTGGCACCGTGCTCCCGCACGCTCCGGATGAGTTGCGCGAGCTCGGGGATGACCCTGCCGTCGCGTCCCAGCTCCTCGTCGAGCGCGCGGCTCTCGTCCTCGGTGAGCAGCGTGCGCTCCACACCCGTCACGGCGATCCCCTCCTCGGTCAGCGATGCCCGGATGTCTCGATCCTAGAGACACACCGACCAGCTGTCTCTAGAATAGAGACATGTTCGACTACCCGGCGCTCGACCTCGAGGACCTCGGAGTCCTCGAGGGCATCGATGAGATGCGCGCCCAGCTCGCCGATCGCCTCCGACCCGCGCGCCGCTGGACCGGGCTGCTGCGCCGGACGTCGCTCGCCCGCAACATCCAGGGCTCGAACTCGATCGAGGGCATCGACGTCGCGCTCGACGACGCAGCGGCCGCGCTCGATGACGAGGCCCCCCTGTCCGCCGACGAGCGCACGTTCGCCGAGATCCGCGGCTACCGCCAGGCGCTCGAGTTCGCCCTCACGACCGCCCGCGACCCGCTCAGCGAGGTCGACGAGTCCACGCTCCGCGCGATGCACTTCATGATCCTGTCGCACGACCTCACGAAGAGCCCGGGCCAGTACCGGCCGGGTGACGTGCACGTCGTCGACGACGCGGGCGTCACGGTCTACACGGGTCCCGACGCCGACGACGTCCCGGCGCTCATGGCCGATCTCGTCGACGACCTCGCCGCGCACCGCGACGCCGACCCGATGCTCCGCGGCGCGATGGCCCACCTCGGCCTCGTCCTCGTCCACCCGTTCCGCGACGGCAACGGCCGCATGGCGCGCGCCCTGCAGACGCTCGTGCTCGCCCAGTCCGGCACCCCCTACCCCGAATCCGTCAGCATCGAGGAGTGGCTCGGTGCGAACACCCAGGACTACTACCGCGTGCTCGCCCACACGGGGCGCGGGCGGTGGACGCCCGACGCCGACGCCCACCTGTGGGTCAAGTTCTCGCTGCGCGCCCACCACATGCAGGCTCAGACGATCGCGCGCCGCGTCGAGCGCACCGACCTGATGTATGCGACCTTCGCCGACGAGCTCGTCGCCCGCGGCCTCCCCGACCGTGCGCTCGACGCGCTCTACGCCGCGGCGATCGGGTTCCGCGTGCGGCGTTCGACGTATGTCAGCCGGACGGGGCTCGACAACCGCACCGCGACCCGCGACCTCGGCGCGCTCACCGATGCCGGCCTGCTACGACCGGTCGGCGAGACCAAGGGCCGCCACTACGTCCGCGGCCCTCGGCTCAGCGAGCTCGCCACCTCGCTGCCACCCCGCACCGCCCTCACCGACCCCTACCCGTGGCTCCCGTCCCGCCTCGCCCGACCGGTCGGCTGATCGCTCGTGCGTGGTCTTCGCCGCAGTCATCGACGACCGACGTGCGGGGTGCGCGGTCGTCAGTGCGGCAGACGAAGACCACCTTTGTCGCGACCTCGTCAGACACGTAGACGAGGATGTACGAACAACTTGTTGTCTAGTGAGGTGCCTTCGGCCTGCGTATACCAGTTTCGCAAGGTGCCTGTCACAGCGCCGCGTCTCCATGTCGCTACTCTCGGCAATGCCGAACACTCCGCCGTTGTCACATAGGTATCCCCGGCCAGGGCCTTCGCGACTAGGCGCTGGGTGCGCGCTCGCACCGTGGCGGGTGCCGCCGTACAGGGAGCTCAATCGCTGCCGGTGCCGCGAAGGTCCCGCAGTGCCTGCTCCAGGAAGCCCGGGACTGCCGAACCCCCGAGCAGCAACTGCCGATCGAGAAGCCGGTTCGAGGTCTCGCACGAGGTCTCGCTCACGAGGCTGCATCCGTGGCAGGCGGAGAGGTTCAACTGTGAGGAGCCCTGTCGGTCGCTCTCGATGCACACTGGGTCGTTGGAACAGACGTCGGCGTCATCGAGGGCAGCCAGGACCAATGGCAGCAGCTTCTGCGGGTGGCCGAGCCGGACCAGTCCACCCAGCGTCCCCTGGGCGTCTCCTGCCGCCGTGTAGATGAGTACGCCAGCTGTCTTGTCTCTCCGCTCGGAGTTGGCGTAGATGCGCTCCTGTAGCGCGGCCGACGCGTACCCACTCTCGAACGCAAGCCTCCTGATCAGCAGATGGGCGAGCGTGTGCAACGCGACGAAGCGCGGCTCGGGCACGTCGAGCCGATGGGCCCAGGGACTGGCGGCACGCCGATCCATGAGGATCGCTGCGCGCTGACGAACTTCGGGGATCGCTTCCCACGCCGAGATATTGGCCTCGTCGAACCGTAGGAAGATGCCCTCCCCGAACATCTCGACTGCCGGGTACACAGGCCTGTGATGGGGCGCGCGGTCCAGGTCGGCCGAGACGAAGTCGGCTGCAGCATCGTGTCGCCGGAACCCCCGGAGCGCCCGCACCTCCCGAACCCGGCGAACCTGTCCGACCGCGGACAGCCGAGCGGTGAGCGAGCGCGGGACTGCTGGCAGAGGTTCGACGCTCCACCCGTCGACGACGAAGTCCCCCGCGCTCCGATCCCTTCCTGATCCGAGCTTCTTCTGGAAGGCCGCCCACTCGCCGTCCTTCAGGTCCAGCAGAGGCGGTCCGTCCTCGTCCGCGGAGAAGGCGACGTGGAGCACCTCCTCGGGGGTGGTATCCAGATCTGCCGCAATCCAGCCAGCCACCAACTCGGCCTGTGGTCCTCCGTTGTCGGACACGACCTTCGGGAAGAACACGTGGTCGCGGATCGTCGCTGCCAGTTCCTCCGAGTGTGGACATTCCTCAGGTATGTCGAGTGCGGCAAGCCGCTCAGCGATGTAGTTGCCCGTCGCGCCGCGCTGGGTGGCGACGAGCCGGTGCTCACAAGCCGAGGCCTCGTGCTCGTCCTGCCACGGCTGCCTGCCGTCGCACCTGATGCCGTCCCGCAGGAGCGCGTCCCGGCCGAGGAGCTGGGAGAGAGCGCGCGACCGCTTGCAGCCTCCGCAGACGACCCGGAGTGAGGCCAGCCCTTCACCGTGCTTGGTCGAGCGCTCAAAGCGGAGTTCCTTGTAGGCCCGGCAGAAGCGGACCGCCTCGGTCACGCCGTCGTCGTGACCTCGGTGCGCCCACATGAACCAGGGGATGTCCTGGATGTGGCTGCCTTGGGTGCAGACAGCCACGTACCGCATGGGGACGAGTCCGCCGCCGCAGGCGTCGCAACGGTTACGCCAGCGGCCCTTGTCCTTCCCGGTCAACTTGGAGAGCGCGCCGCACCGCTCGCAGAACCGCCACGCCGGGAAGCGCCAGTAGAGGAGGCTGGCGGTCTCCCTACTGCCCCGGCCAGCGTGGGCAGGGGCTTGCCGGAGCATCCCGCCGCCGAGTCGGTCGACGAGCCGGGGGCAGGTGATCTCGGGTGCGACCTTCTTGTCCCACCACGACGTATCGGGGGCGATGAGGGACTCGCCCCGCACATCCACGACCGCCCCGACGCCGAAGGGCGAGACCGTCTCGGACAGGCGCAGCTCATGCCGAATGCGTTCCACCGGGGGCCTCCTCCATCGGCTCGTGAACCTCGACCACGACGTTCGGGTCGACCGAACGCATTGAGTCAGCGACCAGCCAACCTTCGCCCTGTTGACCGAAGCGTTTGAGCAGTCCCAGATCGTCAGCCTTCCGCCGGTCGTACAGCAGGGGCGCCCCCGCCTCACGGGACGCGGCGGCGCGTCTGTCCCAATCACGGATGAGTGAGCGCAACTCGTCCTCGGTTTCGTCCGCCTCGGTGGGGTCGGCGCGTCGCACGAGATCGAGCAATGGATCGAGCGCCGCGTTGATTGCTGGCTGGAGGTGGACGTCGCTGAGATCGAACCTGCCAGCCGCGTCGTTCGCAGCGAGAGCGGGGACCGACTGTCGAAGCGCCGCGACGATTGCGCCTCCGAGCGATCGGGCGCGCGAGGACACAGACCATGGCGTCACGCTCGTCGGCTCGACGCTTCGGTAGAGGGCCTCGTGGTACGCGCGGAACGTCTCGAAGTGGGAACGATCGCGCGCGCGGTTAGATCTGAACAGGGTGACGACGAGACCTCGCACGGCGCCGCGCCCCACGCGGCTGGTCGCCTGGATGTACTCGGCCGTCGTCTTCGGCTGGCCCACCATCAGCATGAGGCTCAAGCGGGGCACATCGATTCCGACGGACAGCATGTTGGAGGATAGGACCACGTCCACGGCCGAGTCCGATTCGTCGGCGCTGCGGCTGAGCGCCCGTAGGTGCTTCGGAAGCTCTTCGGCCTCCTGCCGGCTGGTGAGCTCGACCACTCGGTCCGCTCTGACGACCCGCGGTTCCAGCCCGAGCCGCCCGGCGCGTGCCTCGAGCCGTGCGTTCACGTCATCGGCGACAAGGGCGCCGGAGCGGCCGAGTTCTCGGAGACTGTTGTGGTAGAGAACGGCCGTCCAGTAGGCGTCCTTGGAGCTGCTGGTACCAGCCGTGCGTGACAACGCTCCGGGAAGCTCGAGGAGGGGTGAAGTAGCCGCCACCAGGGCCGAAGCCTGCGAGGTCGACTGCGGCATGAGGCCCACGTAGAGCCTTCCCTCGCCCGTCGCGATTGGTCGGGAGAAGAAGGTCTGGTCGTCGTCGATGCCAGCTGGAGGGTAGAGGCTGACCGGTCGCCCGTAGAGCCCGGAGACCTGCTCCGCGGAGGATCGGATGGTGGCGGTCGAGGCGACGATCTTGGGCATCGAGCCGCCGCGGGAGAGGAGCCCCTGGATGACGGAGTCGAAGACAGCCACGGTGGTGCCGAGCGGCCCGGAGAGGAGGTGCAGCTCGTCCTGGATGACCAGGGAAGGCTGGCGGTAGGGCGTCCCGATGCCGAGGATGCGCCCGGCCTCCGGCCGGAACTGGAGGCGCGCGAACTTGTCCACAGTGGCGAGAACGATCGTGGGCGGGTCGTCGTAGATGACCTCGTCCACAACCGCGAGCGGTAGCTCGTCGGCGAACGGGCATGTCTGATCAGTGCAGTGGATGACGGTGTCGTCGCCTGCGAGGCGCAGCCCGTAGAGCGTTCGATCGGTCGAGCGCTTCGACGGCAGGAGCGGGGCGCCGCACCAGGGGCAACTCTCGATCTGGAACTGGTTCGCTTCGTCGGGCCGCGCCGACTTGTGCAATCTGTCCAGTGCGCCCTTGGCCTCGGCGCGGGTCCCTGGCGTCACCTGGTTGCCGACCCAGAGACCGATGGTGAAGCGCGGCATTCCCTTGACCCGCGCGTCGTGCAACCGGCCCGGCCGTCTGAGCAGCTCCATCGCGCAGACGAGCGCCGCGGTCCTCTGGAACTGTTGCGCAGTGAGCAACCGGAGGGTGTACCGGGTGATCACGGCGGTGCCCGCGCCGGCTGTCCCGTGCTTGAGTCGCCGCCGGAAGACTTCCGTGGCCGCGAGGGCGAGGTAGGCCTCGGTCTTCCCCCCACCGGTCGGGAACCAGATGAGGTCCACGAGTTCTCGATCGTCGTGGTCGTCGTCAAGGGTGGAGGCGAGCGCAACCAGCAGGAACCCCAACTGGAAGGGCCGCCAGCGGGGCTCGCCCGGTTCGTCGCCGCGCTGCGCCATCGCCTGGAGCATCTGCAGCCGCATCGCCGCCATGCCGAGGGCGAACGCCGTGCGATGGAGCGAACTCTCGGGTGCACGCAGTAGCTCGATCCCTTCGCTCATCCGGTTGGCGGCCATCCGCGCGCGATCGGCGACCGCCCGGGCGACGGGTGCGTCGTCGCCCAGGGCGTCGGCCCGCAGCTCTTCACGCTCGACCCAGTTCTCAAAGGCACGCAAGAAGGCGTCCAGGGAAGGAAGGACTGCGCCCGGCTCCGTGTCGATCCGAGCCAGGTGCTTCAGCTCGAGGGCCTGGTCCTCGGCCGTGCCCGGGCGGAACCCGGTTACTTCGACCGCCGGCACCACAAAGGCTGGCACCGGCTCGAGGAACACCTTCGAGCATTCGGAGCCGGTGGCCTCCCAATCTGCGGCCATCCCATGGCCGACCGCGTAGACCTTCCGGTTGCGGTACCTGACACGCAGTTCCGCCGACTCCCCGTCGATGTCCAACGAGCGTCTCACGTCGTACTCGAGAAAGCGGTGCCCCGGCGCGGCCGAGACCGACAGCGCGACCTGGAACAAGGTCAGGGAAACGTCGAGACGGTCGTCCCCGAGCGAGTTCGAGAGGACCCTGGCATGGACCGTGACGAGGTGCCCCGACCGGTAGGTACGCCATCGGGCGCCGATCTCGACGGGCACACCCCCGACCGTGAGCGTCTCAGGCGGCCGATCGTCGGAGAGTTCGAGAGCTCGGACGGCGAAGGGCCGTCGTTGCCAAGCCGGAGGCCCATCCCCACGGACGTCCTCGTAGGTGGCTCCGGTGAGATCGCACACGACGGATGTGCCGTCCGTGACGAACGAGATCGCCACCGACGAGGGACGCCAGTCCTCGGCGAGGGGGACTCCTGCACCGTCTTCCTCGACGTCGGATCCGGGCACGTCAGCATCGACCTCGGGTTCCGGGCTCGTCTCCGGATGATCCGGCACCTCCCTGGGGAAGAGGATGCCCACGGAGTAGCGCAGGTTCGGCGGGTTCTCCAGGACTTCTTCCGGCCCTCCCTCGGGGCCGACGTATGCGCCACGTAGATGGGCCAGTGCCGCCGCCTGTTCTGCCGTGAGCGTCACTCCGCCACCATCCTCCGTCGGACGAGATCCTTCAGCCGCGCCATCTCCGGGTCCGAGGCCACAACGTGCAGTGCCACACGGGCCCTCGTAACCGCGACGTAGAGCGCTGCCGTGCCGCGGGCATCGAAGACCTCGGGCAGTCCGCACACGATGACGTGCTCCGCCTCGAGGCCCTTGGCATGCCTGGGGTTGGTGACGAGCACGCCTCGCTCATTGCGGACAGGGGCGGCGGCGGACCCGACGTCGACGATCCAGATGTTGTCGCGCCTCACCCCGTCTGCGACCAACCTGCTGGCGAGCTCACCCGCTTTGGCCAGGCCGCCATTCGTGGACGTCACCCAATGGACCTTCTCGCCGTGCACGATGCCAGGGTCGCCGATGTCGGCACCGAGGTACTCCTGCACGACGTGGACGATCGCCTTAGTGTTGCGGACGTTGAGCTCCAGGTCGACCGTCGTCGCCTCGTCCGCGACGAGCGAGAGCACGTCGTCATCGAACTCCCCGTCCACGTGGGCCTGGTTGTTCGGGTCGAGGAACATCCGCCATCGGCCGCTGGACCGGCCGCCGCGGATCACGCCGTCGAGTCGGTCCATACCCTGGGCGTTCATGAGGTCCTGCGCCTCGTCGACGAACACGGAGTCGAAGGTCCGGTCGTCGGGCAGGTCGTCGAAGGCGACGAGGTGGATGTCGCGGCCAGCGACCCGCTGCGCGAAGAACGCGGACAGACCTGGCGAACTGTAGGTGATCAGCGTGGCACGGCCGAGGTCGGCGTCCTGCTTCGCGGCCTCGGCGAGGACCACCGACTTGCCCGTTCCAGCTCCACCCGTCACGAGCACTCTGGGATTGCGTGCGAGGGTGGCGAGCACCCTCGCCTGTGCCTCGGTCGCGCGGTTCTGCTCGTCGAGGACCGCCCCGCGAAGCGCGTCGATCACGGGGATCCGGGTGAACTCTCCGAAGAGCCGGACGCGCAGGTCATCGGTCCGCGCGAGTCTGCGGCCCGTCGGCGGTCGCCGCGCTCCGGCGGCGACGGCGTCGAGAGCGGCCCGGAGGGCGTCGGTGCTCATCTCGTCCTTCGCGAGCCAGTGGGTGGGTGCCCATTCAGTCGAGTGCGGCGGCGGCTCGACGTCGGGTGTGATGACCACCGCCTCGTGCGCGTACCAGCCGACCCCCTCCTCGGTGAGGATGCCGCGGAGCGCATAGGCGGCCGACCGGGCTTGCTCCATCGGCGAACTCGGCAGGCGATGCCACTCGTCACGCCGATCGATCGAGTACCAGGTGCCTTCGTGTTTGCGCACCCCGCCGCCCTTGACCTCCACGACGACGACGACTCCACGCCAGAGAACGACGAAGTCGGCCTCTGCCTGTTGTTTGTAGGCGTGGGAACGCAGCTTGACGGAATGAAAGGCGACGGCATCCTGGCCGCCATCAATGCCCCGGAGCAGGCGGGCCACCCGACGCTCCGCGTCGCTCGTAGCGGTGCGCTCGATGTCGAGGAGGTCGGGAGAGAGAATCAATGGCGGTGCTCCTTCCAGAACGTCTCGTACTCGCGGTACCCGAGAAAGTCGTTGACTTCACCGAAGTTATCAACGAGATCGACGATCAGGCACTCCTCTTTGCCGCCGTTGGCTGGCCCACGAAGTCCGCGCCCCACCATCTGGATGTAGGCGCCGGGGCTGAAGGTGGGACGGGCGATGTACAGCGCCCGGACGCCCGGGGCGTCGAAGCCCTGGGTGAGGAGGTCGCAATTGGTCAGGACCTGGATCCGGCCCGCCTTGAACTCACTGATCACCTCGCGTCGCCGTTGGCGCCCTGTCTCGCCGGACACCGCCGCCGCGCTCCGTCCGCGGTACCGAAGGGTTGCAGCGAGCACCTGCGCGGAGAGCACCGTCGGCGTGAAGACGAGGATCGGCCAGTCCTCGTCCTGGTGGGTGATGTGGTCCACCAGCGCCGCCATACGCGCTTGGTCTTCGGCGATCCGCGTCATCACGGTGTCGCTGACCTTCCTGAAGGTCCTGGCGTCATGGATTTCGGAACGACTCAGCGCCACATCGATTCCCCGGAGCACCTGATGCTCCACGCGGGCGAGCACCTGTCGCTCGACGAGCTGTTGGTAGGGGTCCTCATCGAAGGCGGCGATCTTGCGCCTCCCGAATCGAGCCGCGAGCGAGTCGGTGCCGCTGCTACCACCCTTGAACGGCGTCGCCGAAAGGCCGACGAGTGGCCTGGCCCACTCTCGGCCCGCCACTCCGAGCCAGCTCAGGATCCGGGTGTATCGCTCTGAGTCTCCCGCGCGGTGGGCCTCGTCGACGAAGACGGCCGTCGCGTTCGCCAGCCAGTCGTAGTCCCGGCTACTCCGGACGAGGTCCAGCTTCGCGTCGGTGGCGACGATGACGCTGAACTCCGTCTCAGGTTCGTGGACGGTGTGGTTCTCCCACAGCCGTCCGATGCCGAGAGGACGCTCGTCGCGCAGCCCTCGCCAGACCGCGCTCCAGGTCTGGACAGCCTGCTCGCAGAGTTCCTGTGACTGCGCGATCCACAGCACAGGGCCGCGAAGCGCTCCTTCCGCGAAGAGCCGCAACGTCGTCTCAGAGGCGACGCGGGTCTTTCCGGCGCCCGTCGGGAGCTCGACCATGGCCTTGCCCGCTCGGCCGTCCGCGTCAGGTTGGGTGAGCACCTCGCGCAACTCGTGGCTGATTGCTTTCTGGAAGTCGTGCAGGCATCTCAGTCGAACGGCTCCCGGGACCACGAACTCATTTTCCTGCGGCTCTGCGCGCCGTCCCGCGAACGAGGTGTCGAATCCCATCTTGCGGAGCCATGAGATCGTGGCATCCCCCCCGGCCCACCTGGTGGGTACGTCAGCGAAACCCTCTTCACGGAACGCATCCTCCAACATGTGGATCGAGTCCGTGCCGTAGACCGTGAGGAAGAGTTCCCCTAGCGACGTATCGTCATTGACGAGCCCCTGTGACGCCAAGGCCCCCCAGAGCCCCTTGGGGAGCGCCTCGCGCAGGGTGTCAGGCCCGAAGTAGACCTCGAGACGGTCGGCATCTGTAGCTGCCGACTTGGCCTCCGCCCGGAGACCCTCGAGCCGGTGGCCGAGCCCCACCTCCTGGACCCGGTCCAGCTCAGCGCGATCCAGTCCCAGGACAAAGGCCTCATTGACGATCGCGAGCGCACGGGCTTCTGTTACGTCATCCCTGATGACGAGGTCGCTGCCCTCCAGCGACCACTCAAGCGGCTGGTCCTCGACGCCGTCCTCCGTCGTGACCCGTTTGGCGATCTGCATGGCGCGCGCGATCGATGCGTGGGAGAGAGTCTCCGTGACACGAATAGAGCGAAGGCCCGTGAAGACGTCCTTGATCGGCTGACTGACCTGAAGACCGTCAATCACCATCGAGAAGGCGAAGCTCTCCTCGAACCGCCTGCAGCCAACCGTGGCCACGAGCGCCTCGACCTGACTTCCTTCGGCGAACAGGTACGGCCGCCCCCGCATCGCAAGGTACTTGCGCTCGTCCTCCGAGGAAGCGACGTAGACCGTCTCGGGTGAACGAGGCTCAACCACGCGGCCGACGTGCGCCGGGATGCTGAGCGGGCGCCCTCCGTCCGCGTATACCACGCGTACGGCGGTGAGGATGAACTCCACGAGAGTCGCATCATCGATCGTGTCCGCGAAGACCGGCGCCTCCAGGGAGGTCCTGAGAACCTCTGGATCGACCCGTTCGAGCTCGGAAGAGAGTCCCAGCGCGTCGGCGATTCGACCGGAGCCGCGGAACAGAGGAAGCAGTGCTTCGAACTGAAGAAGGGACGGGTGCGCGGCTTGTCCAGGCGTTGCGAAGCCCCGCGTGGTCCTCACCAAGCCGGCGCGCTCCACCGCCCAGCGCGCCGGGGACTGGACCTCATAGGTTCGGCCCGAGTCGACGTCCTCAACGATCCACGGCCGGTCGCCGAGCTCCATCAGACGCACTGTCCACTGCTCCCGCAGTGCAGGCGACGCCTCGGCCCTGTGCAGCATGAGGAGGACCGAGAACGGACCGGGGCCCTCGCCCGGTTCGAGGTCTATCCGCTCGATGGCGCGGTCGCCCGGCCCCAGTTTGGAGTTGAGGTGGGCCCGCACCCAGTCCCGGTAGTCGTCGCGGAGCGGCTCCTGCTCCTCCAGGAAGTTCGCCACCGGCTCCTGGATCACGCCGATGCGATGTGCAACTGCCGGAAGGCACCGTTCGCGGTCGAGGAGCCTCGACGCCAGCTCGCCTCCGAGGGCCTCCGGGATGTCGAAGACACCCACCGGTCGGGCCCACGCGCCGTCCTTCGTTGGCACCTTCACCTTGGTGCTGTGCCGCTCAAGGATCTTGGCTGCGGCGTGCACGGGAACGTCGAGGACTGCCTCCCACAGCGTCGCGAGCTCGGCTGGCGACGGTGCTTCCGGCAGCGCCGCCACACGTGCGTTCAGAATCGTCTCGGGGTCCATGTCGCGGAAGCCCGCCTGCTTGAGCAGAGCCTCCACCCCGGGCTGCAAGAGGAACTCGGAGTCAACGAACACCGCTCCGTCGAGGCGCACGCCGCCCTCCTGGTGCAGGAAGACGAGATCCCTGTCGGTGATAGCCCGGGGCCCGTCGGTCGTCAGGATGACCTTCGCCTGCTCGATCGACTCGAGCGACCTGTGACCCATCACCGTCTTCAGAGCATTGGCGGCGGAGACGGGGTCTGTGCCCTCGGCCCATTCGCGCAGCCAGGCCAGTAGACCCCGTTTAGGCAGCCTCTCGAGAGCGCGCAGCTGATCGCGCGAACCCTCGACCGCGAAGTCGTCCTCCATGCTGGCGATGAACAGATCGCGGAGGCGGGTCGCTCGGGTGTCCGTCGAGTAGCAGCGCCAGTGCGGAACGTCCCTGCCCGTGTTGGGCGACAGCGCCCATCCCTCGTGGACTTTGGGCGCGAACTTCACGGCGAAGTCCAGCGGGCGCAGGTCCAGGCCGAAGCACAGCGATCCGCTGGCGTCAGGAATAAGAGGCCGTCGGGAGACGGCTGCGCGAACGTGGGCGATCATGGTCTCGTCGCCGAACCCGAGACTCTCCCGGCCACGTGCTGGCATGTAGTCGAGGTGGGCCGCCGGATCGTCACCCGTGATCACCCGGGGCAGTAGGTCGACGAAGGCATCGGCGATCGTCTGCAGGATTTCACGGTTGTAGTCGTTGCGGAGCAGGGTCGTCCGGTCGTCGTTGACGCTCCAGGGAGCGTTGAACAGACCTGAAGCCGACGTTCGGTCCTGCAACGGAAAGTACGACCAGAACTGTCCGATTCGGAGCCTCGACTGCTGGCGTGGCAATGCGACGGTGACCTTCACCTCCGAGCGGGATACCGCCTCGCCGACCTCTTTGCGCGCATGCGCAGAAGGTGCGTGCATGCGGTCCTGCACGATCCACTCGTCGCCGTCGCCGCCCGGACGCTCGATCCGGAGCAGGCCATTCCCGAGGTCGCGCGAGACGTGGGTGATCGTGAGCCCGTCCGGCCCGAGGACTCGGAGCCGCACCTCACGAACCGCACTCACGAAGAGCAGAAACTCCGTGGCGAAGTTCTCAATCTCGTCCCGGAGCCGCTCGAGCTTCTTGGCCCCGGGTAGCCGGACGACCGTGGCAGCCCACTCACCGAGTTCGGCGAGGATCGGGTCTTCTGAGAACTCCCGGTCAGCGTCGATGGCGACGGCCATCCGCAGGACCGGGTAGCGGCGAGCGCCAGGCGCCGCGCGAGCCAGCCCCGACTGCGCCGATGGGCTGTTGAACTCGAACGACACGGATCGGCTGAACACCTGCGGCCGGTCAGAGACGGCAAGCACTGACTTGAAGCCGAGGCCGAACCTTCCGATCTCGTCCCCGCGCTTGCTGCTGATGTGCGCCATGGTGATCGATCGGAGCCCATCCTTGGAGAAGGGTCGCCCCGCGTTGGCGCAGTAGAGGACCGCTCGGTCCGGGTCGAGTACGATTTCGACGCGGCCCGCGTGCGGACCATCGCCGTCGCTTCCGGCGATCGCGTCAGCGGCGTTCTGGACCAACTCAAGGAGCGTCCGGTTGGCGTACCCGCCAGCGCGGATGGACTCCTCGTGGTTCGCGTGCTCGGTGATCAGATCCGGCTTCACCCGATACGACCCCAGCGTGTCCTCCGTCTGTCCACGGAGATACTCCACCAGCCCGCCGTCCGGCGCCCATGCCGTTCGGTCCACAATTCTCTCCTTTGAGTGCCGCCAGAGGCGGCGCCGTGGCTGGTCCCTGTTCCATTCCAACAGCTCCAGCGTTCTTCGCGTACCGACCCTGGCAGTAGCCCCCGACGCGCCCGTCCCGCCGAGGCATCCGGCGGCGGACGCAGCGGCGGAAGACGGATGCCGAGCGCCATTGCCCGCTGAGACTGGACTCGTCCCACTACAGTCTCGTCACGGATTCCGGTCAACTTGAGTTCCGGTCGTCAGCGGCGAGCGAGTCCCGCGTGCATCCTTCGTGTCACCAGATCCGAACTCGAGCGGTCGAACGTGGCCTGGGCGGGACCTGGAACGTGGACTCGGCGAACTTCCCACGCGGACACAGCTACTCGCCGCACCAGCGGGACTGTCCCACACCACGAGGAACGGCCCACAGACCGGGACGTCCCGCGCGATCTGCCGGCGCCGGGAGTGGACCGCCGCGAGTTCACCCCGCAGACCTGGCACCCCAGCGGCGCGGTGAACTCCACGCCGACTTCTCGCTGCCCAACGGGCAGGTCAATCGCGTCGATCTGACGGAGTCCCGCAGGTTGAAGATCGCGCTCGCAGCGTCACGCCGCGAACCCGTAGGCTCGAACACGGCCCGTGGTCCACTGGTCCCTGGATGTCTCGACAACACCCATCCCAGCGGCCGCCAACCTTCTACGTCCTAACTACGCGACACGGCGCCTCCACCACGAACCACGAAGAACCGGCTTCTCCAGGTGAGTCGTTGTCTCAACGGCGGCGGCGCCACTTCGGATCAAAGTCCCTCCGGGAAAGTCACTAATCCGGGCGGAGACACCGGACGGCCTCGAAACCGTTGCGCTCAGCCATGTCGCAGATTCGAGGGCGGCTCCGCGCGCTCGATCTGCTCGAAGACGTGGAGAGCGAGGGCCTTCGCGAGCAACGGCGGGACAGCGTTACCGATCTGTCTGGCGATTTCGGTCTTGGTGCCGTCGAACTCGAAACTGTCCGGGAAGGTTTGAATGCGTGCCGCCTCGCGGTGCGTGATCGGCCGGTGCTCCTGCGGGTGGAGGTACCGGCCCTTTTCCGGCTTGAAGAACTCGGTCCGGATTGTGACCGACGGGCGATCCCACCACAGCCGGCCCATCACGTCAGTCGTCCCGGTGGGCTTGTTGCGCCAGCAGTTCGGAGTGATGTCCCAGCGATTCCTCGCGAGGTCGAAGCGGTTACCCCCCTCCGGGATGGCCATGTAGCGCTCGATTGACATGGGCCGGGGCTGACGCCGGAAATGCAGGTCCTGACGGTTCTGGTCGTCGAGACCGACATCGGTTGCCTCCGGCATAAGTTCCAGGCCTTCGAATGCCTGGCGAACCGTCCGGTAGGGCACCGCTCCGGCACTTTCGGGGCCGTTCGTGGGTCGAGGCGGCCAGGGCAGATTTGCCCCTGCCTCCAGGTCGCGGCCTGCGCGAACGGCGACGAAGATGCCCCGCCGTCTGCGCTGGGGCACGCCGTAATCGGCCGCATTTAGCACCCCAAAGCCGTAACTGTAGGCACTGAGGTCCTTGTCGGTCGCCATCAGGTGGAGAAGGTGGGCGAATTGGGCTGACCGCTGGAATTCGGGGACATTCTCGATGACGAACGCCTTCGGCTCGACCTGTCGCACGGCGCGCAGGTACTGGCGCCATAGCTCATTCATCTCGGCCCGGCTGGCGTCGTCGCGGTCGCGACCCAAGGGCGAGAACCCCTGGCACGGCGGCCCGCCGATGATGACATCGGCGGGTTCGAACTCGTCGAGGTCCTCGATCGGCCCGGCGTACACGGGGGTCCCGAAGTTGCGCTTGAAGGTGCTAGCAGCGGCCTCGTCGATCTCGACGGCAAACGTCGGATGGAAGCCGACGCCAGCCAGCTCAAAGCCCAGAGACAGTCCACCGGCACCCGCGAAGAGGTCCAGGGTGCGCAGTTCTCTCATCGTGGTCCTCCGTCGCCCGCCGCACAGCTGCCCGCCCGGACGGGCCGGGCGGGTTGACGGTAGCCAACCATCCGCCTCTGACACATCATCCATGCTCGCGGGTGATCCCCCCAACGCGACGCGCACATGCGCGCGCGATGCTGGCGCAGCACTCGGGCCGGTCGCCAGGAGACGGTCTGCCGGTTGAGCCCGGAGCCGCCGGGACGCGCTGGCCGGGCGGCGCGGTCCAGCTTCGTGGCGGTTCGGCCTGGGAGCGCGAGGAGCCCACCAGTGAGCCGAGCGCCTGCGCTGCGGGCTTGTTCTCGGCGCCGTTGTAGCGGCGGTGGTCAGGTCGAGGTTGCCGAGGCCCGGTCGACAGGTCGCTTCGAACAAGTTGGTGAACGCTGGGGCCGAGGGCCAGCCCGGTAGGTGCAGGTCTAGCCTCCGTGCGGAGGTGACAGTACGGGTCGTGATGCGCATGAGGTGCCGACAGGCGGTCGCGATGATCGCCTTGGCCAGCTCGAGACCAGCGAGGCACTCGACAAGTCCTATCGTCCCAGTCCTGGGTAGCGGTTTGCGTCGCCCGACGAGCCCCGCAACCCAACTCCATCGGTGGGTTAGTCCGTCTCCCCGAGCGCACGGCTGCGCGGCACCTTCGGAGCTGCGGCCACCCACTCGTCCGGCTCGGCGAGGCGCCACAGGACGCCTTCTGCCTCGAAGGTCGACGTTCTCGGGTCTTCGGCTGGCGCGACGCGCGCCGAGACCCACTCACCGCTCCTGGGCACGGGGAGTCCGAGCGCCCGAGCCACGGCCACATCCCACTCGTAGTGGCCCAGGACGATGATGCCTTCACCGCCGAGATACTTCGTCTCGCGCGCCATGCGGGCACGCCGCGGACCGTCCTTCTGCTGCGCGACTGTCAGGACCACGTCACGCCGGATGATGCGGTGTTGTACGGACCGGAACAGCTCATTGATGCGCTGCTGGCCGCTCTTGGGCGCGAAGATGCGTTCAACGATCGCTGGCGGCAGGTGAAGGAGGAGGTTCTCCGGGAGCTCGCGGTCCCGCCAAAGCCACATGACCCGCCCGTGTCCGGACTTGAGCATTTTCTTTTTGCGATCCCGGTTGCCGGCTCCCCTGCCGAGGTGGCGGGGGTCGACCCGCCAGAGCCCGGCGGACCACCGGCTCGCGTCGTCGTCCGCCCACGTCAGCAGGACCAGGTGGCCGAGTGACTCCAGAGGGAGCTCCCAGCCACCGAAGAACATCGAGTACTTGCAGTCGACCTCATGGCCAGCGACGCGGTAGTCCATAGCGTCCCCGTCGTCGAGGTCGAACTCCTTCCCTAAGTTGATCTCGATGATGGTGCCGACGTGGGTCTTCTCCGTCTTCCGGAGGTCGGCGTAACGGAACCGCATCGTTCGAGGACCGTCGAGGACCTGATCGAGCGACTCGCGGAGCACCGACGCGAAGCGCTCGCCCTCCGGGTCTTGGCGGAGGAACCACTGTGCGACCTCCCGGAGTGCTACGTCGTCCTCCCGCTCCGGGACTTCCTCGACGATGCACTCAAGATCGGGATCGTCAGCCTGGGCCGTCAGCGCGCCGGGCAAATCGAAGAGCGGCTCGTCCCCCCCGTCGGCTCGCACCCTGCAAGCGTAGCGAGTGCACAGCCGTCGGTCAGCGCACGTGGGTCTGCTGCACGAGTAGGTAGCAGCGGGTCTTAGGCGGCGGGTCGGATCTGAGGCGGGTTGATGGTCTCGTACTCGATCGGCGTGAGGCGACCGAGTCGGCCTGTCGCCGAGGGCGGCGGTAGGTCCGTTCGATCCAGACGATGATCGACAGGAGCATCTCGTCGCGGGTGGCCCAGCGGTGGCGGTTGAGGACGTTGGTCTGCAGCAGCAACAAGCTCGACTCCATGGCGGCGTTGTCGCCGCGAGGCGACCTGCCCCGTCGACCCGAGCAGGTCGTGACGGGCCAGGACGCGTGCCACCTTCCGGCTTCGAAGCTGGCTACCCCGATCGGGGCTAACCACTCACCCGGCGACATCGCATCGCCGTCGCACCGCGCTGAACAGCACGTTCACCGCGATCTGCGAGGTCATGCGGTCACTGATCGAGGAAGCGACCGCCGACGCCGAGCCGTCGCGGGCACTGGGACACCGTCTCCGGGAGCTGCGGGAGACCGCGGGCTACTCGCAGGAGAAGGTCGCGCAGGCCGCAGGCATCAGCCGCAACCACGTCCAGCTGATCGCGGCGGGCCTCTCCGACCGGCGGACCCGGACACCGTGGAACCCCCACCTGTCGGTCCTCGTCGCGATGTGTGACGCGCTCGGCGTGAGCGTCATCGACCTGTTCGCCGGAGTCGGCGACGTCGAGTTCACCCCGCCGCCCCACTGACGGTCACCGGTGCTCGCGCGACACTCTCGGCGGGTCACCGGACCCCGTCACCGACCGCCGCTAAGGTCGGGCCTGACCAGCGGTAACCGACGGACTTCCCGCCACGCTCGTCGTCGCCCGACGACGCGCCCACGGGACAGGTCCCCCGCCGCACGACCTTCGTGCTGCCCAGGGGACGTCCCGTGCCGACCGCCCGCTACAGCGGCGATGCTCTCGCCCGCACCACCTCCGCCGACGAGTCCGCCGTGGAACGCCACCTCGCGAGCCTGCTGACGGCGCAGGGCGTGCCGCCGGGGCCGTCGGAGCGGCGGTCGTGGCGGCACTCGGTGCCGGCGTTGGCGCGGGACCTCGCGGACGCGGGGCTGGGCAACGTCGAGGTGCTGCTGGAGCACCGGCTGCCGTTGAGCTCGAAGCGCACGGACGCGGTGCTCGCGGGCGTGCACCCGCGCACGGGTGAGCCGTCGTACGTGGTGGTGGAGCTGAAGCAGTGGACGCAGGCGCGCCGCTGGGAGGGCTCGGACACGCTCGTCGACGTCGTGGGTGCGCCGTATCGGCCGGTGCTGCACCCGGCGGTGCAGGTCGACGAGTACGTGCGGTACCTGGCGGACTTCGTGCGGGCGCTGGAGGAGGCGCCGCAGACGATCAGCGGGCTCGCCTACCTGCACAACGCGTCCGACGAGCCGGTCGCGGACCTCCTGTCGGGCCCGGCTCCGCGGCCGGTGTTCACTGGCCAGCGACGGGGGCGGCTGCACGAGCACCTGCGGTCGGTGCTGTCGACGGACGCGACGACGAGCGACGCGGCGGCGGTCGCGGACGCGTTCTTGTCCTCGGCGGTCGCACCGTCCCGACAGCTGTTGGCGGTCGCGGCGGACGAGATCCGCGAGCGCGAGCAGTTCGTGCTCCTCGACGAGCAGCGCGTGGCGTTCGACCTGGTGCTGCGCGAGGTGGAGCGGGCCCGCCGGGCGGACAGCAAGTCGGTGGTGCTCGTGACGGGCGGCCCGGGGTCCGGCAAGTCGGTGATCGCGCTGTCGCTGCTGGGCGAGCTGGCACGCGAGGGTCGTTCGGTGCTGCACGCGACGGGGTCGCGGTCGTTCACGACGACGTTGCGACGCGTCGCGGGGCGGGGTTCGCCGCGCACGGCGAAGCTGTTCACGTACTTCAACGCGTTCATGCAGGCGGACCGCAACGGACTGGACGTGCTGATCCTCGACGAGGCGCACCGCATCCGTGAGAAGTCGGTCCACCGGTACACGCGCAAGGAGCTGCGGGAGCGGGCCCGGCCGCAGGTCGACGAGCTGCTGGATGCGGCGCGCGTGCCGGTGTTCCTGCTGGACCAGCACCAGGTGGTCCGGCCGGGCGAGCTCGGGTCGCCCGCGGACATCCGGGCGGCAGCGGCGCGGCGGGGGCTGCCGGTGCACGAGGTGCGGCTCGACGCGCAGTTCCGTGCGGGCGGTTCGGCGGCGTACGTGGACTGGGTCCAGCGGTTGCTCGGGCTGCGCGAGCCGGAGCGGGGTCCGGTGCCGTGGGCGGGTGACGACGGGTTCGTCGTCGACGTCGTGAACTCGCCCGACGAGCTCGAGGGGCGGCTCGCGGCGTACCGCGACGCGGGGTTCGGTGCCCGCATGACGGCGGGGTACTGCTGGCCGTGGTCGGACCCGCGCGAGGACGGTTCGCTGGTCCCCGACGTGCGGATCGGCGGCTGGGCGCGGCCGTGGAACCTGCGCGGGGACCGCTCGGTGGGCGGCGCCCCGCCGTCGGCGCTGTGGGCGAGCGACCCGGGCGGGTTCGGTCAGGTCGGCTGCATCTACACCGCGCAGGGCTTCGAGTACGACTGGAACGGCGTGATCCTCGGGCCGGATCTCGTGTGGCGCGAGGGCCGTGGCTGGGTCGCGCGGCGCGAGCACAACCGCGACCCGGACTTCCGCAGCCGCACCACGGTTCCCGACGACGAGTTCGCGCGCCTGGTCCGCAACGTCTACAAGGTCCTGCTCACGCGCGGCATGGTCGGCACGCTCGTGTGCTCGACCGACGACGAGACCCGCGCGTTCCTGCGCTCGCTCGTGCCCTGACCGCACACCCCGTCTTGTGCGCCAGCATCCCGGACACATACCGTTCTGGGATGACGACGCAGATCACCGTCCGCCTGCCCGACGAGCTCGTGACGTTCGCCGACCAGCTCGTGGCGTCCGGGCGGGCGCGCAGCCGGGCGTCGGTCGTCGAACGGGCCTTGGAGCGCGAGCTGCGTCGCGCACTCGCGGAACGTGACGTGGGCATCCTGGCGGGGACCGAGCAGGACGACGACCTCGAGGCGCTCGCGGCATGGGCCGCGCGTGAAGGACTGCCCTCGTGACCCGGCCGATCCACGTCGCACACCTCGACAAGGCTCGGCCGGTGCTCGTCCTGACCCGTGAGCTCGTCCGCCCGCACCTGCGCACGGTCACGGTCGCCCCGATCACCAGCACGGTGCGGGGACTGTCCACCGAGGTCGCCGTCGGGCCGCGCAACGGGCTCGACCACGCGTGCGTCGTGACGCTGGACAACGTCACGACGATCCCCGCGACGGCGTTGGGTCGGCAGGTCGGTCTCTTGCTCGACGAGCAGGAGCCCGCGCTCGCGCGCGCCGTGCAGCTCGCGTTCGACCTCGACGACCGCTGACCACGAGCATGCAGTGCGCGCGCTCCACGTCAGGGAGCGACGTGGGGCACGACACCCGTGGGTTCAGCCCTCCGCGCGGTCGCGCTCCTTGGCGGCGGCGGCCTCGCGCGGGTAGGTCTCGTCGAGCCGCTCGAACAGCTGCAGACCCGTCGAGATCGCGCACGCGAGGTGCAGGTCGAGCTGCCGGTCGCTGAGGCCGTGCTCGTAGTCGACGGTGTGCTCGGCGTAGATGCCGAGCTCGCCGTCCTCCTCGCGCACGTAACCCTTGGGCCACAGGCGCTCGGCGTTCCAGGTGTTGAGCAGCCGCGAGACCTGGGGCAGCTGGTCGAGGCCGACGGACCGGTTCCACCGGCCGCGGACCTGCAGGTACTCCTTCTGCGCGCCGAGCGTGAAGAAGTAGAAGAGGTGACCGTCCCAGTACCCGCCGACGTCGCCGTCGTCGTCGATGCCGTACTTGAGGCCACGCGCCTCGAGGCACGCGATCACGCGCTCCTGGGTGAGCGGTGCGAGAGCGTCAGCGGTGTCGTGCGTGAGGTCGGTCATGAGCTCCTGCCGAGGTCGCGGGACGGTGGCCGGCGCCGCACGCTCGTCGTGCGGTCGCCCCGTCCACCCGCGGACCGTCGCGGCCCGCACGCCGAGCCTAGACAACCCCGGGGACACGCGGGTGGCACCCGGCGCGGACGATGCCTGGACGTTCGTCCAGTTTGCGGTCCTCCACTCGGGGGAACCCGCGGGCTTGCGCTCAGCACCTCGACGACCCGCCCGATGGGGCGAACGAGCACTCTTCCCACTGACGCAAGGACGCTGATGAGCTCGCGCAGGAAGCACCCCGGATCTCGGCGATGGGCCGACGTGAGCGTGGCCGGCAAGATCGCCGTCGCCGTGCTCGTCGCCGCCGTCGGCGGGGTCGCCTCCGCCGCCTTCGCGCTCGTCGCGCTCTCCCGCGTCGACGCGGCCGCGACCGCGATGCACGACGAGAACCTCGTCGGGATCGCACGCGCGGGCGAGATCCACGCGCTCGCGGGCGACCTCGAGCTGCAGGTCACCAACCAGGCGCTCGCGCTCGACGAGGCCAGCGCGAACCAGTACGCCGAGGGGTTCACGGCCGTCCGCGCGCAGATCGACGCCACCGTCGCGGACTACCGCGCGACGGTCGACGACACGAGCGAGATCGCCGCGTCGCTCGACGCGGTGTCGACCGCCGTCGCGGCCTACGTCGACATCGCCGAGCGCACGCTGCTGCCCGCGGGCTCGCGCAAGGAGCTCGTCATGTGGACGCGGCTGCGCGACGAGCAGGTCGGCCCGGTCAAGGACGAGCTCGCGACCGCCATCGACGAGCTCGTCCAGCTCGAGCTCGACTCCGCGCAGCAGTCCGTGGACGCGGCCCGCCACCAGTACACGACGGAGCGCCTGCGCTCGCTGGCCGTCCTGGTCGTCGGCCTCGCGCTCGCGGTGGTCTCCGGCGTCGCGGCCGTGCGGTCGGTGCGCCGCGGCGTGCGGGGCGTGCAGACCGTCGCCGACGCGCTCGCGCGAGGTGACCTCACCGCACGTTCGGGCCTGGGCAGCCGCGACGAGCTCGGCCGCACCGGGGCGTCGCTCGACAGCGCCGTCGCCGCGCTGCGCGACGTGCTCGACGAGATCGACACGTCGGCGTCCTCGCTCGCCGGCGCCGCGGAGCAGATGTCCGCGACGGGCCAGCAGATCGCCGCGAGCGCCGAGGAGACCGCGACGCAGGCCGGGGTCGTCTCGACCGCGGCGTCGTTCGTGTCCCGCTCGGTGCAGGAGGTCGCGGGCGGCTCGGAGCAGATGGGGCTGTCGATCCGCGAGGTCGCGGAGCACGCGGCGCAGGCCGCCGACGTCGCGCGCCGCGCGGTCGACGCGGTCGCGACCACCACGACGACGATCACGCGCCTCGGGGAGTCGTCGACCGAGATCAGCGCCGTCGTCAAGCTCATCACCTCGATCGCCGAGCAGACGAACCTGCTCGCGCTCAACGCGACGATCGAGGCAGCCCGCGCGGGCGAGGCCGGCAAGGGCTTCGCGGTCGTCGCCGGCGAGGTCAAGGAGCTCGCGGCCGAGACCGCGCGCGCGACCGAGGAGATCGTCCGTCGCGTCGAGTCGATCCAGACCGACACCGAGTCCGCGGTCGTCGCAATCGCCGCGATCGCCGAGGTCATCGGTCAGATCGACGGGTTCCAGGCGTCGATCGCCTCCGCCGTCGAGGAGCAGACCGCGACGACGACCGCCACGAACCAGGCCATCGCGACCGCCGCGGGCGGCTCGGAGGAGATCGCCGCGAACATCGCGGGCGTCGCCGACGCCGCCGAGGTCACGACGCGCGGCGTGCTCGACACGCAGCAGGCCGTCGCGGAGCTCGCGCAGATGTCCCAGGGCCTCAAGGTCCTCGTCGGCCGGTTCGAGCTGTAGCGCCCACGGACCCCGAGGTGCTCCGCCGCGCCCGGCGGAGCACCCGCGCGGCGAGCACCGCGGACACGAGCTCACCCGCGGCGAGCGCGAACCATGCACCGGTCGACCCGCCGACGCGCCCGAGCACCACGACGAGCGGCACCTTCACGACGAGCAGCGTCCCGACCGACAGCACGTACGACTGCCGTGGGCGTCCGAGAGCCTGGAAGTAGGCGGACACGAGCGGCGTGACGCCCGCCGCGGCGGAGCCGACAGCCACGATGCGCAGCGCACCGGTCGCAGCGGTGCGCACGTCGGCGTCCTCGACGAACAGACCGACGAGCGGCTCGGCGAGCATCGCGACCGCAGCCGCCGCGACCACGCTGTAGCTGAGCGTCGCGCGCAGCGACAGCGTGCAGGCCCGGTCGACCCGGTCGAGGAGCCGTCGGCCGGCGTTGTACCCGACGACCGGTTGCATGCCCTGGCTGATCCCGAGCTGCGGCATCCCGACGAACGTCTGGATGCGCGCGCAGATCGCGTACGCGGCGAGCGCGGTCGCCCCACCCGCGGTCGCGAGCGTCGTGTTCACGACGAGCGCGAGGAGCGTCGCCCCGAAGCCCGCGAGGAACGACGGCGCACCGATGCCGAGCAGTGTGCTCGTCGTCCGTCGCCGTGGGCGCAGGTCGGCCGGACCGATCCGGTACGGACGGCGGCCCTGCACGAAGAAGAACCAGACGCTCATGCCCGCCGAGACGGCCTGCCCACCGACGGTCCCGAGCGCAGCGCCACGCACGCCGAGGTCGAGCCCGAGGACCAGGAGCGGGTCGAGCACGATCTGGACCAGCACGGGGACGACCCACAGCATCGTCGAGAAGCGCATCCGCCCCTCGGCGCGCACGAGGCTCGAGAAGCCGGTGGACACGACGGCGCCGGCGAGGATCACCACCGCGTAGTCGCGGGCGTAGCCGAGCGTCGCGCCCTGTGCGCCGAGCGCGTGCAGCACCGGTTCGAGCGCCGCGAGCCCGACGACGGTCGTCGTGACCGCCGCCGCCCAGAAGACCGTGAACGCGTTGCCCGCGGCGCGTGCCGCACCTGCCGCGTCGCCGGACCCGAGGCACCGGGACACGACCGACGCGGCACCGACGCCGAGCGCGGTCGACACCGCCCCGAGCGCGAGCAGCAGCGGCGCGACGAGGTTGACGGCGGCCATCGCCGTCGCCCCCACACCCCGCGCGACGAACCACGCGTTCGTCAGCGCGTAGATCCCGTAGACGCCGACCGAGACCGTCGTCTGGGAGCACGCGTGCCACAGCAGGCGCCCGACCGGTCGCGTGCCGAGCTCTGTGGCCGCGTCCTGCTGCCGGTGCGCGTCCGCGCCGGCCTGCGTCACGGCTCGCGCAGGAGACGCACGATCTCGTGGAGCTGCGGACGCGCCCAGTCGGCCTGAGCGGTGTCCGTGTGCCCGCGGTACACCGTCTCGATGACCATGACGAGCATGAGGTGCAGGCAGTACAGCCGTCGTCGCACGGTCTGCGGTCCCGTCAGCCCGGTCCAGCCGTAGCCCCGCATGAACGCGGTCGCGTCCCCGAACGCCGGGAGCTGCGACGCGACGAAGCCCGCTTCCATCAGCGGGTCCCCGAACAGCGCGCGCTCGTGGTCGATGATCGCGACGATCTGCCCGTCGCGGACCATGACGTTCGAGTCCCACAGGTCCCACTCGACGAACCGCGGCTCGGTGACGTCATCGAGCGTGTGCGCGTGCGCGGCGAGCACCGCGCGCACCTCGTCGTACGGGAGACCGAGGTCGACGTCGCGCGCCTCGCCGTCCCGCAGGACGTCCTCGACGATGCCCGTGAACACGACCCGCCACGACGCGTCGCCGGGTCCCGCGAGCGGCCCGAACCACGGTCCGACGATCGTGTTCAGCTCACGGTTCGCGGCGCCGAGCTGCTCGTCGTAGGCGACGACGAGCGCCGGGTCCAGCTCGCCGCGGACGATGCCGAGGTTGTCGGCAGCAACGAACGGCATGACGAACCAGTCGGCGTCGACGAGCTCGTGGCTCGTGTCCGCGTAGTCGACGTGCGGGACGGGCACGTCGGTGCGCTCGGCGACGAGCGCGAGCGACGCGAGCTCGATCCGCATCGCCCCACGCTCGTACGTCATGACCTCGACGTCCGGCGGCGGTGCGATCTTGAGGACGACCTCCCGGCCGTCGCGCAGCACGATCCGGTACGCGACGTTGAACCACCCGTGCCCGAGCTCCTCGACCCAGTCACCGTCCGCGTCGAGCGGCACCTGGTCGCCGCCGTAGGCGCGTTCGACGATCGCCTGCAGCGTGGCCCGCGACTGCCGGTTCTTGGTGATGCTCTCCACCCGCGTGCTCCTCCGCTGCGGTCCGGGTCGCCGTCGACCCCGGTGACGTTGCGCACGATCGTACACAACGCCTTACCGCTCGGTAAGTAGCGGCGCCGGACCGCTCCGGCCTCGTCGGCCGCAGCCCCCGGTCGAGCCCACCGGGGCCTACACGCCGGCGAGCCGGTCGCTCACGAGCCGGTTGAGCGACACGTGCTGCTCGGCGGCATCGATGACGAGCCTGCGGTGCGTCTCGGGCGGCACCCGTACCACGAACCTGCCGGAGTAGACCCGGTCCGACAGCGGCTGAGGCAGACGCTCCCCCGTCTCGACCATGTCCTCGAGGACCGACCCCACCATCGACGTGATCCCGGACAGAGCCTCGTGCTGCGACGGCGCCGCCCAGGACAACGACGGCAGCTCGGCCACCGTCCCGACATACTCCTCGTCCTCGCGGATCCACTGCACTCGATACGTGTAGTGAGCAGGGTCGACGTCCGTCATCGCGCTTCTCCCTCCAGCTTGTCGATCGCGGCCAGTACCCGACGCACCTGGTGACGCCGCATACCACGGTCGCGATGTGACGCAGCCTGACGAGGCGGCCCGGAGCGCCCTGGAACAGTACCGATAGTGGTACTGGTCCGCCCGTCTATCGCGTGTGGGTGCCGTCGATCGCGTGGGGCTCGATCGCGGCGATCTCGTCGGCGGTCAGCGGCGGGGCCGCGAGCGCCGCGACGTTGTCCTCGAGCTGCGCGACGGACGACGCCCCGATGAGCGCGGACGTCACGCGCTCGTCGCGCAGGACCCACGACAGCGCGAGCTGTGCGAGCGACTGCCCGCGCCCGGCGGCGATGTCGTCGAGCGCGCGGGCGCGCGCGAGGTAGGTCTCGGAGATCGCGTCGGGCCGCAGGAAGTGACCGACGGACGCGCGCGAGCCCTGCGGCACGGACCCGGACAGGTACCGGCCCGTGAGCAGCCCCTGCTGGAGCGGCGAGAACACGATCATCCCGACGCCCAGGTCGCCGACCGCGTCGAGCAGGGACTCGCTCTGCCCCTCGCCGACGCGCTCGACGTGCCGGGAGAACATCGAGTAGTTCGGCTGGTGGATGAGCAGCGGCGTGCCGAGGTCGGCGAGGATGCGCGCCGCCTCCCGCGTCGCGGACGGCGTGTAGTTCGAGATCCCGGCGTACAGCGCGCGGCCCGACGTGACGGCGGTGTGCAGCGCCCCCATCGTCTCCTCGAGCGGCGTCGCGGGGTCCATGCGGTGCGAGTAGAAGATGTCGACGTAGTCCAGGCCCGTGCGGGCGAGCGACTGGTCGAGCGACGCGAGCAGGTACTTGCGCGAGCCGCCGTCGCCGTACGGGCCGGGCCACATGTCGTAACCGGCCTTGCTGGAGATGACGAGCTCGTCGCGGTAGGGCCGCAGGTCGCGCGCGAGCGCGCGGCCGAAGTTCTCCTCGGCCGAGCCGTACGGCGGGCCGTAGTTGTTCGCGAGGTCGAAGTGCGTGATCCCCAGGTCGAACGCGCGGCGCAGCACCGCGCGCTGCGTCTCGATCGGCGTGGTGTGCCCGAAGTTGTGCCACAGCCCGAGCGACAGCGCCGGGAGCTGCAGGCCGGAGCGCCCGACGCGGCGGTACGTCATGGTGTCGTAGCGCGCGTCGTCGGCGCGGTAGGCGGGCTCGGTGGCCATGGGGGGTCCTCTCGTCGGGGGGCGCCTCGCACGCTATCCGACGAGCCCGCCGTCAGCCCCGGGGCGGCGTGGACTCGCGCAGGACGACCTCGGTCGGCACGTCGACGACGCGCGGCGCGTCCTCGCCGGGTTCGAGCACGAGCCGCATGGCCGCGACGCCGACCTCCTCGAGCGGGATGCGCACGGTCGTCAGCCCGGGCACCACGTCGCGCAGCGTGGTGATGTCGCCGAACCCCGCGAGCGCGACGTCGTCGGGCACGACGCGGCCCGCCGCACGCAGGGCCGCGAGCGCACCGAGCGCCATGACGTCGTTCACGGCGACGACGAGCTGCGGGCGCGCGCCCGAGGCGAGCAGGCGGGTCATGGCCTCCTCGCCGCCCTCGTGGTCGAACGCCCCGGTGAGCACGAGCTCGTCGGGCACCGGCGTGCCGAGCGTCGCGAGCTCGGACGTGAACGCCTCGCGCCGCTCGCGTGCGGTGAGGTGGTGCTCGGGGCCGCCGAGCACCGCGACGTCGCGGTACCCGCGCTCGTGCAGCGCCCGCGCGAGCGCGCGCGCCCCCTCGGCGTTGGCGATGCGCACCGCGTCGGCGCCGAGCACGGGCTGGCCGACGACCGCCGCGGCGCCGCCGGACGCGACGTACTCCGCGAGCGCGGTGCGCAGCACGGTCGTCGCGCCCTCGTCGTCGTACCGGGACCCGGCGAGGACGATCGCGCGGGCCCGCTGGCGCTGCAGGAGGCCGACGATGTCGACCTCGCGCGACGGGTCCTGCTCGGTGCTCGCGAGGATGACCTGCAGCCCTGCCCGGCCCGCGGCGTGCGCGACGCCCCGCGCGATCGTCGAGAAGTAGGGGTCCGCGATGTCGTGCACGACGAGGCCGACCGACGTGGTGCGCCCGCGCGCCATGGCCTGGGCGTTCGCGTCGGGCGAGTAGCGCAGCCGCGCGGCCGCGGCGAGCACGCGCTCGCGCAGCTCGGGCCCGACGGTGCGGGTGGGGCTGCCGTTGATCGCGCGCGAGGCGGTCGCGAGCGAGACCCCCGCCGCGCGGGCGACGTCGCTCAGCGTGACGGGTCCGGCCATGCGCACGAGACTAGGGGACCGACGTGCGGGAAAGCGGTATCCTGCGGTGATCCGCCCGGCCGTACCACCGCGAGGACGACGATGACCAGCAGCTGTGCGCACGTGCTCGTCCTGCGCGACGACGACCACGTCGGCGTCGCGACGCGCGACCTCGAGGCCGGGACCGCCGTCCCCCTGCCGGACGGCACGACGCTCGTCGTCCGCCACGGCGTCCCCCGCGGGCACAAGGTCGCCCTGCGCGCGGCCCGCACCGGCGAACCGGTCCGCAAGTACGGCCAGTCGATCGGCCGGGCGACGCGCGACATCGCGCGCGGCGACCACGTCCACGCGCACAACCTCGGCATGGCCGACGACGAGCGCGCCTACGAGATCGGCACCGCACGGGCGACCCTGCCCGCCCCCGTCGCACCGCGCACGTTCGACGGCTACCGCCGCGCGGACGGGCGCTGGGGCACGCGCAACTACGTCGGCATCGTGACGTCGGTCAACTGCTCGGCCTCGACCGCGCGGCTCGTCGCGGACCAGTTCCGCGGGCGCGTGCTGGACGCGTACCCGCACGTCGACGGCGTCGTCGCGCTCACGCACGACACGGGGTGCGGCCTCGTCCCGACGAGCGAGGGCGCACGCATCACGCTGCGCACGCTGCGTGGCTACGCCGACCACCCGAACATCGCCGCGCTCCTGGTGCTCGGGCTCGGGTGCGAGATGCTCCCGCCGACGGCCGTGCTCGACGGCCTCGACCTGCCCGCCGACAAGCCCGTGCGTGTGCTGTCGATCCAGGAGACCGGGGGCATCCGCCGCACGGTGCGCGCGGCCGTCGCCGCGATCGAGGAGCTGCTCCCCGCGATCGACGCGCTGCGCCGCGAGCCCGCGCCCGTGTCCGAGCTCGTGCTCGGGCTCAACTGCGGCGGCTCCGACGGCTACTCCGGCATCACCGCCAACCCCGCGCTCGGCCGCGCGTCCGACCTGCTGGTCGCGCACGGCGGCACGAGCGTGCTGGCCGAGACGCCCGAGGTGTTCGGCGCCGAGCACCTGCTGCTGCGGCGGGCCGTCTCGCGCGACGTCGCCCAGCGCCTGCTCGACCGGATCGACTGGTGGCAGCAGTACACAGCCGCGGGCGGCGGCACGCTCGACAACAACCCGTCGCCGGGCAACAAGGCGGGCGGGCTCACGACGATCCTCGAGAAGTCGCTCGGCGCGGTCGCCAAGGCCGGAACGGCGGACCTGACCGCCGTGTACGAGTACGCCGAACGCGTCACGACGCGGGGCCTCGCCTTCATGGACACCCCCGGCTACGACCCGGTGTCCGTCACGGGGCTCGTCGCGGGCGGCGCGACCGTCGTCGTGTTCACCACCGGCCGCGGCTCGGTGCTCGGCTGCAAGCCGACCCCGTCGATCAAGGTCGCGACGAACACCGCGACGTACCTGCGCATGACGGAGGACATGGACCTGAACGCGGGGCGGATCGTCGACGGGACGGCGACGCTCGAGCAGGTGGGTCAGGAGATCTTCGACCTCGTCGTCGAGGTCGCGTCCGGCCGGCAGACCGTGTCCGAGGAGCTCGACCTGGGCGCGGACGAGTTCGTCCCGTGGCAGCTCGGCGCGGTCACCTGACCGCGCCGAGCCGGTGACGCCTCAGCGCGGCGCGTACGACTCGCGCGGCAGGCGCAGCGCGAGGTCGACCGCGGTCTCGACCGCCTCGTCCAGGTCGAGCCGGTGCTCGGCGACGAGCCGCGCGAGGAACCCGGCGTCGATGCGGCGCGCGAGGTCGTGGCGCGCGGGGATCGAGCAGAAGGCGCGCGTGTCGTCGACGAAGCCCGTGGTGTTGTAGAACCCGGCGGTGTCCGTGACGGCCTCGCGGAACCGGCGCATGCCGTCCGGGGTGTCGAGGAACCACCACGGCGCACCGAGCCGCACGGCCGGGTAGACGCCCGCGAGCGGTGCGAGCTCGCGCGAGAACGCGTCCTCGTCGACGGTGAACAGCACCATGCGCAGGCCGGGGTGGTGCCCGAACTGCTCGAGCAGGGGCCGCAGCGCGCGCGTGAACTCGGTCGGCACGGGGATGTCGTAGCCGACGTCCGGGCCGCGCGCGGCGTGCACCGCGGGGTCGTGGTCGCGCAGCACGCCCGCGTGCAGCTGCAGCACCAGACCGTCCTCGCTCGCCATGCGCGCGGTCTCGTAGAGCATGTGGCCCGCGAACGCGGCCGCGTCGGCGGGCTCGACGCGACCGCGCAGCGCGGCGGTGAAGATGCGCTGCGCGTCCCCGTCCGGCAGCGGCGTCGCGTCGGCACCCAGGTGGCCGTGGTCCGACGAGCGTGCGCCCGCGAGCCGGAACGCGCGCCGCCGCTCCTCGAGCGCCTGGACGAGCAGCCGGTACGACGAGAGCTCGTAGCCGACCCGCGCCTCGAGCGCGCGCAGCGCGGCCCGCCAGCCGGGCCGGTCCAGGTGCACCACGGCGTCGGGACGGAACGTGGGCACCACGCGCTCGCCCCAGCCGTCCGCGGCGAGGCGGGCGTGGTCCTCGAGCCCCGAGTCGGCGGCGTCGGTGGTCGACAGGATCTCGAGGTTGAACCGCTCGAACAGCGCGCGCGGCCGGAACTCGGGCCGCGCGAGGCAGTCGACGAGGTGGTCGTAGACCCGGTCGGCCGACGCCGCGGACAGCGGCTCGTCCACGCCGAACACCTCGACGAGCTCGTGCTCGAGCCACAGCCGCGTCGGGGTCCCCCGGAACAGGTGCCAGCGCGAGGCGAACGTCCGCCAGATCGCGCGCGGGTCGGTCTCGACGCTCGTGCCGTCCCGGCGCGGCACGCCGAGCGCGTCCTGCGGCACGCCCTGCGAGACGAGCATGCGGACCAGGTAGTGGTCGGGGACGACGAGGAGCGCGGCCGGGTCGGGGAACGGCTCGTCGTCGGCGAGCAGCGCGGGGTCGACGTGCCCGTGCATCGACACGAGCGGCAGGTCGCGGGTGTGCGCGAAGATCTCGCGCGCCAGCCGGCGCGACGTCGGGTCGGCGGGCAGGGCGCGGTCGGGGTGCAGCGCGCTGGTCGTGGTCGTCATGCTCGCGCCTCTCGACGGTGGCGGACGGGACGCGGCGGGGCTGTGCGCGCCTCGGGGTGGCCCGAACGCTACACGGCAAGCGCTTCCCCGGCTACGGTGTGACCGAGATGAAATCGCATTCATCCCGGCCCCGGCCGCGCGCCGCGGCCGCCCAGCACCCACCCACCACCCACCTAGCACCCGCCCAGCACCCCGAGAGGCACCGACGTGACCGCACGCCTGTCCCGCACGACGCTCGCCGACGCGCTCCCCCGCCCGGGCGTCGCCGGTCCCCCGGTCTCGCCCGCGCACACCGGGATCGTGCACCTGGGCCTCGGCGCGTTCCACCGCGCGCACCAGGCGGTGCTCACCGAGGACGCCGCGGCGGCCGACGGCGACGACCGCTGGGGCATCCTCGGCGTCACGCAGCGCTCGGCGCGCGTCGTCGACCAGGTCGCGCCGCAGGACGGCCTGTACGGCGTGCTCACGCTCGACCGCGGGCGCGCGGACCTGCGGGTCGTCGCCGCGCTGCGCGAGGCGGTCTTCCCCGGGTCGCCGGGGCCCGGCACGGCGCGCGTGCTCGACACCGTCGCGTCGCCCGGCACGCACGTCGTGACGCTCACCGTGACGGAGAAGGGATACCGCCTGGGTGCGGGCGGGGGCGCGGACCTGTCCGACGAGGGCGTCCGCGCCGACCTCGCGGCGCTCCGGGACCGCAGCGACGCCCCGACACGGTCGGCCACCGGGCTGCTCGTGCGCGCGCTCGACCGTCGGCGCCGCGCCGACGCCGGACCGCTCACCGTGGTGTGCTGCGACAACCTCACGGGCAACGGACGCGTGCTGCGCCGCGTGGTCGACGACCTGCTCGCCGCCGCGGGCGACGACGACCTGCGCGCGTGGGTCGAGGAGTCGGTGCGCTTCCCGTCGACGATGGTGGACCGGATCGTCCCCGCGACCACGCCCGAGCACCGGGCGCAGGCCGAGGAGCTGCTCGGCCTGCGTGACGACGCGCTCGTGGTCGGCGAGCCGTTCACGCAGTGGGTGCTCGAGGACGCGTTCGCCGGACCGCGGCCCGCGTGGGAGAAGGCGGGCGCGACGCTCACCGCGGACGTCGAGCCCTACGAGCGCGCGAAGCTGCGGCTGCTCAACGCGACGCACTCGCTGCTCGCGTACGCGGGTGCGCTGCGCGGTCACGCGACGATCGCGCAGGCCGTGCAGGACGACGAGCTGGCGTCCTGGGCGCGCGCGTTCACGGACGCCGACGTCCTGCCGACGCTCGACGCGCCCGACGGTGCGGACCTGGTCGCCTATCGCGACTCGCTGCTGCACCGGTTCGCCAACCCCGCGACGGGTCACACGACCGTGCAGGTCGCGATGGACGGCTCGGTCAAGCTCCCGCAGCGGCTCCTGGGCACGGTGCGCGACCGCCTCGCGGCCGGTGCGGTGCCCGAGCACGCCGCGCTCGTCGTCGCCGCGTGGATGGCGTACGTGCGCGCGACGACGACGGGCACGCTCGTCGTCGCGGGACGCGAGGTGACGCTCGACGACCCGCTCGCGGACGTGCTCGCGGACGCGGCCGCGGAACCGGCGGCGGGGCTCGCGGACCGGCTGCTGCGCGTCGAGGCGGTGTTCGGCCCGGACCTCGCCGAGCACGCGGCGTTCCGGTCGGCGGTGCGCGCGGCCCTCGCGCAGCTCGGCGTGCGCTGACGGCCGGACGTTGACCTCGCGGTCGTCGTGCGGAACCATGGAAAGCGCATTCCCGCACGGGACCAGCCGACCGGAGGACCACGTGACCACCCGCACCCTGCGCATCGCCATGAACGGCATCACCGGCCGGATGGGCTACCGCCAGCACCTCGTCCGCTCGATCCTGCCGATCCGGGAGCAGGGCGGCATCACGCTCGCCGACGGCACCCGCGTGCAGGTCGAGCCCGTGCTCGTCGGCCGCAACGCCGACAAGGTCCGCGAGATCGCCACCCGCCACGGCGTCGAGCTCTGGAGCACCGACCTCGACACGGTCATCGACGACCCGGCGACCGACGTCGTGTTCGACGCGTCCATGACGAGCCTGCGCGCCGCGACGCTCGCGCACGCCATGACGGCCGGCAAGCACGTCTACACCGAGAAGCCCACCGCCGAGACGCTCGCCGAGGCCGTCGACCTCGCGCGGCTGGGCGAGCGGACGGGCGTCACCGCGGGCGTCGTGCACGACAAGCTCTACCTGCCGGGCCTCGTCAAGCTGCGCCGGCTCGTCGACGAGGGGTTCTTCGGCCGCATCCTGTCGCTGCGCGGGGAGTTCGGGTACTGGGTGTTCGAGGGTGAGCACCAGGCGGCGCAGCGACCGTCGTGGAACTACCGCAGCGAGGACGGCGGCGGCATGACCACCGACATGTTCTGCCACTGGAACTACGTGCTCGAGGGCATCCTCGGCACCGTCCGCACCGTCACCGCCACCACGGCCACGCACATCCCGACGCGCTGGGACGAGCAGGGGCGCGAGTACCCCGCGACCGCCGACGACGCCGCCTACGCGATCTTCGACGTCGTCACACCCGGCGGCGACCCGGTCGTCGCGCAGATCAACTCGTCGTGGGCCGTGCGCGTGCACCGCGACGAGCTCGTCGAGCTCCAGGTCGACGGCACGCACGGCTCGGCCGTCGCGGGGCTGCGCCGCTGCGTCGCGCAGCACCGCGCGCACACGCCCAAGCCCGTGTGGAACCCCGACCTGCCCGTCGCCGAGCCGTTCCGCGAGCAGTGGCTCGAGGTGCCCGACAACGGCGACCGCGACAACGGCTTCAAGCTCCAGTGGGAGGAGTTCCTCGCCGACGTCGCGACGGGCCGCCCGCACCGGTACGGCCTGCTGTCCGCGGCGCGCGGCGTGCAGCTCGCCGAGCTCGGGCTGCAGTCCTCGGCGCAGGGTCGCCGCCTCGACGTGCCGGAGATCGTGCTGTGACGGCCGACCTGTCCCGGCTGTCGCTCAACACCGCGACGACCACACGGTGGACGCTCGAGGAGGCCGTCGCGGGCGCGGCGCGCGCCGGGCTCGGGGCCGTCGGGCTGTGGCGCGACCGCGTCGAGGAGGTCGGCGCGCCGCGCGCCGCCGCGCTCGTCGCGCAGGCCGGTCTGCGGGTCTCGTCGCTGTGCCGCGGGGGGTTCCTCACGTCCGACGACGAGCGCGGCCGACGCGCCGCCCTCGACGACAACCGCCGCGCGATCGAGCAGGCCGCGACGCTCGGGACGCGTGAGCTCGTCATGGTCGTCGGCGGGCTGACCGCCGCGCCGGGCCCCGAGACCGCGGCGCTGCCCTACCCCGGCCCCGCCGACCCGGCGCGCGACCTCGTCGCGACGCGGGCGCGCGTCGCGGACCGGCTCGCCGAGCTCGCACCCGTCGCCGCCGAGCACGGCGTGCGGCTCGCGCTCGAGCCCCTGCACCCGCTGTTCGCCGCGGACCGCGCGGTGGTGAGCACGCTCGGGCAGGCGCTCGACCTCGCCGCACCGTTCGACCCCGCGGTCGTCGGCGTCGTCGTCGACACCTACCACGTGTGGTGGGACCCGGACCTGGCAGGGCAGGTCGCCCGCGCCGGCCGCGAGGGGCGGATCGCGGCGTACCAGGTGTGCGACTGGGTGCTCCCGCTGTCGACGCCCGCGCTGCACTCGCGCGCGCACGTGGGCGACGGCTACGTCGACTTCGCCACGATCACCGGCTGGGTGCGCGACGCGGGCTACACGGGCGACGTCGAGGTCGAGATCTTCCGCGACGACGTGTGGGACACCCCCGGGGACCGGACCGTCGCGACGCTCGTCGAGCGCTGCACGAGGCACGTGCTCCCGTACCTGTGAGGCGCCGACCGCCTCAGCGCACGGCGCCGCGCTCGCGGAAGTCGCGCCAGACGTTCTCGAAGAAGTCGTCGTCCGCGGGCAGCGGGCGGCGGGGCCGCCACCGCAGCACGGGCTCGCCCGCGGGGTCGTCGGGCGCGCGACGGACGACCGCGCGCCACGCGTCCGGGGTGCCGCGCTCGTCGTCGCGCGCCGCACCCGCGCGGCCCGGCGGGCGCCACGCGGCCTCCTGCACCTCGTCGTCGAGCGCACCCTCGTCGAGCCGGGTGCGGAACTCCTCCGGGAGGTCCAGCTCCACGTCGGCGTCGGGCCCGTGCCCGACGCGCGGCAGGTCGCCCGCGGGGTCGCTGTACAGGACCGACCCGCGCGAGCGGCCGCCGTGCGCCACGTAGTCCGCCATGGCGGACAGGTACACGTACGCCGCGGTGAGGGTGTCGCGGACGAGGAACACCCGGTTCACCGAGCGCCGCGAGGACACGTCGGCGCTCACGGTCCGCTCGTACTCCGCGAGCCACGCGTGCACCTGGTCGAGCGCCGCCCGGATCGACGCCGCGGAGCGCACCGGGCCGGCGTGCGCGCTCATGAGCTCCTGCACGCGGCGCAGCAGGTCACCCGTGTCCTCGGCCCAGCCCGCCGCGGCGCGCGCGGCCGCGCCCGCCACGAGCCCGACGGCCGCGTCGTGCACCCCGCGGGCCGCCGCGACGAACCGGTCGAGCGGCACGGGGTCGTCGGTGCGGCGCGCGGCGATCATCTGCGCGGCTCGCGTCGCCCCGACCTGCCCGCTGTTGAGCGCCGCCCCGCCCGGACGGTAGACGCCGTGCGCCCCGGCCGCCTCGCCCACGGGGAACAGCCCGCGCACGTTCGACTCCCACCACGCATCGACCACGAGGCCACCGTTGTTGTGCTGCGCGCACACGTCGACCTCGAGCAGGTCGGTCTCGAGGTCCACGTACGGGTTCTTGCGCAGGTAGAACTGGTAGGCGGGCTCGTTCATGCGACGCAGCCGCTGCACGGGCGTGCCGAACAGCACCCCGGCGCGCGCGAGGTAGTCGCGGGCCTCGGGCGCGAGCGCCGAGGCGTCGAGCTCGTCGCGCACGGGGTTGCGGCGGAAGTCCAGGAAGACGCGCCGCCCCCGCAGCACGGTCTCGCGGTACACGAGCAGGTCGACGAGCGACGAGCCGTCGCGGGCCTTGCGCACGTCGAACGGCCACTGGTAGCCCTTGAGGAAGACCAGGCTCAGCAGGCGCCCGTAGTCATCGATCGCCTCGGTGAGGAACTCGCGCTCGTCGCCGCCGTCCGCGTCCGTCGACACGAACCGCGGCAGGACCTGCATGTAGGTCCCGGACACGTTCCACCGCGGGTGCGTGGACGCGAGCCCGAACTGCCACTCGGTGAGGTTCTTGCCGTGCACCCCGGCGCGGAACGCCGCCCCCGCGGCCCCCCACTGGCCGTGCGGGAACACGCGCGTCGCGTACATCCCGGCGGGCCCGCCGGTCGCGTAGACCACGTTGGTGCACCGCAGGAGCCAGAACGGCGAGCGCCGGCCGTCGTGCGGCACGTCGGTGCGCAGCACGAGCAGCCCGACGACCGCGCGCCGACCGGGTGCGTCGGGCACCGTGACCAGGTCGACCACGCGGCACGCGTCGAGCACGCGCGTGCCGTTGCGCGCGACCTTGGCCTCGAGCCGCTCGACCATCGTGCGGCTCGTGTAGGGCCCGACGGACGTCGCGCGGCGCCGCGGGTCGTGGTCGGTCTTGTAGCCGACGAACTCCCCGAAGCGGTTCTGCGGGAACGGCACCCCGAGGTCGCACAGGCGCAGGAACCCGCGCGCCGACAGCGCGGCCTCCGCGAGCGCGTTGTCGCCGTCCATCGCGCCGCCCGAGAAGAGCGTCTGCGCCATCTCGTGCACCGAGTCGCCGTCGCCGCCGCTCAGCGTGAGCTTGTAGTAGGTCTGCTTGTCGGAGCCGGCGTTGCGCGACGCGCCCGCGCGGACCTTGTCGGCCACCATGACGACGTCGTCCTGGCCGAGCTCCCACAGCCGGTCGGCCGCGCAGAACCCGGCCGAGCCGGTCCCGACGACGACCGTGTTGGCGGTGACCACCGGGACGTCGACGTCGCCCAGGCGGACGAGCACGGGGTCGTGGCGGTGCGGCATCGTCGGCTCCTCGGTTCGGCTCACGCGGGGCCCGCGTGCGGGGCGGGTCGGGTCACAGCACGGGCAGGTGCATGCCGCCGTCGACGTGGAGGACCTCACCCGTCGAGTACGGCGTCTGCCCCGAGCACAGCAGCGCGACCGCGCCCGCGACGTCGGCCGGGCGGCCCCAGCGCGCGAGCGGCGCGAGACCGTCCGCGAGCAGCGCGTCGTAGCGCTGCGCGACGCCCGCGGTCATGTCGGTCGCGATCACCCCGGGGCGCACCTCGTGCACCGCGATCCCCTCGGGCGCGAGCCGCACCGCCCACAGGCGCGTCGCCATCGCGACGCCCGCCTTCGACACGCAGTAGTCGCCGCGGTTGGTCGAGACGGTCGTCGCCGAGATCGACGAGACGTTGACGATCGTGGCCACGGGCTCGTCGGGCGGTGCGGCCTGCGGTGCGGGCAGCGGGCCGCGCAGCGCGATCACGCGGCGCGCGAACTCCTGCGTGAGGAAGTACGGGCCGCGCAGGTTGATGCCGAGCACGCGGTCGAACGACTCGGTCGTGGCGTCGAGCAGGTCGGCGCGCTGCGCGGGCGCGACGCCGGCGTTGTTGACGAGCACGTCGAGCCGGCCCCACGCGTCGACGGCGTCCTGCACGTACCGCACGTGGTCCGCGGGCTCGGCGACCGAGCCGCGCACGTAGCGCACCGCGTCGCGCGACCCTGCGAGCCCGCGCAGCTCGGCAAGGACGTCGTGCGGCTCGTCGCGCGTCGCGAGGATCGAGACCGCGTACCCGTCGGCGACGAGCCGTCGGCTGATGCCGAGCCCGATGCCCCGGTTGCCGCCGGTGATGAGCGCGACGCGCACGGCCGCCTCCCCTCGTCGTCGAGTCGTGCGGCGCAGCGCGCCGCGGTCCGATCGTGGCAGACGCGAGGGGGTGGCGGCAAGCGCTTTCCGTCCTAGATCGGCAACCCCAGGTCGTCGACCAGCACCGCCTGGCCCGTCTCCAGGGAGCGGTTCGCCGCGATCCCCACCGCGACGGCCCGCAGCCCGTCCGCCATGCCCGCGCTGCGCCCCAGCGGGTCGTCGGACCGGCGCAGGTGGCGGCGGAACACGTCCTTGAGCAGGATCGCGTCCCCGCCGCCGTGCCCGCCGATGCCCGCCGGGATCGGCACCTCGCGCGGCGCTTCCCAGTGCCGCTGCACGACGAGCCGCTCGCCCTCGGGCCGCACCCGCTGCCCGCCGACCGCCACGGGCGTCGCGGACGGGTCCAGCACCGCGCGGCCGTCGTCGTCCACCGCGATCGCGCCGCGCTCGACCACCTCGAGCTCGGCCCGCCCCGCCGTGCCGTTGATCGCGACGCGGTACCCCTCCCACGGGCTGTGCGCGTTGAGCGAGTACGTCATCGACGCGCCGCCCCGGTAGTCGACCACGAGCGACAGGTTGTCCTCGATCGTGATGCCGGGCGCGAACACGTCCCGGTCGCGCAGGTAGCCGTCGTGGTGCTCGGCGTCGAGGTAGAGCGCCGCGAGGCGCGCGTCGCGCGTCAGGTCGAGCGCGAACGGGTCGCCCTGGACCCCCGTGCCCCGCACGGGCCGGGGCCCCAGGCCGCGCGCCGCGGCGTTCGCGTCGCCGTAGAACCGCAGCCCGCCCGACGCGAACACGCGCGCCGGCACGTCGTCCAGCCACCAGTTCACGAGGTCGACGTGGTGGCTCGACTTGTGCACCTGCAGCCCGCCCGACCAGTCCTTGTCGCGATGCCAGCGCCGGAAGTAGTCCGCGCCGTGCACGGTGTCGAGCACCCACTCGAAGTGCACCGACGTCACGGTCCCGATCTCGCCCGACGCGACCACCTCGCGCAGCGTCGAGTTCCGGGGCGAGTACCGGTAGTTGAACGTCATGACGACGTCGCGCCCGCTGCGGCGCACCGCGTCGGCGATCGCGCGGCACCCCTCGACGGTCGTCGTCAGCGGCTTCTCCACGACGACGTCGGCGCCCGCGTCGAGCGCGCGCGACACGAGGTCGGCGTGCGTGCGGTCGGGCGACGTCACGACGACCGCGTCGACGCGCTCGTCGGCCAGCATGCGCTCGAGGCCGTCGGGCGCGTACCGCGGCAGGCCCAGCGGCTCGTCGCGGCCGAGCGCGCGCGCGGCGTGCGCGTCGTAGTACGCGATGCGCGCGGGGTTCGGGTCCAGCCACGCCACGAGCTGCGCGACGTCGGCGTGCTCGCCCGTGACCGCGTCGACGTACATGCCCGCGCGGTGCCCCGTGCCGACGACCGCGTACCGTCGCCGCTCACCGGGCGGAGCGGGCGCGTAGTCGGGGACCACCCCCTCGCCCGGCGCGGTCGACCGGTGCGACGCGGGGCGTGGCGCCGTGGGGTTCTGGTCGCTCGGCTCGGGCACGTGCTCCTCCTAGGGTCGGGTGAGCGGAGCGGCGGACGTCGCGGCGAGCGCGAACGGCGCACCCAGCTCGGTGAAGGTCGCGGGCTCGAGCGCGGCCCTCCCGCACCACGCCGCGATCCCGGAGACGACGGGGTGCCGGTCCTGCCCGACGCCGCGCCAGCGCACGTGCGACGCGGGGACCTGCCGGGGGTCGGGGGCGAGCCGCACGGCGTCGAGCACGCGCATGAACGCGCCGGTCGACGCGACGTCGCAGCGCAGCGCACGGCTCGCGTCCGCGCGCGCGGCGAGCAGGTCGTCGAGCAGGTCGACGCGCGCGAACGTGCGCCGCCACGAGGTCCCCCCGGCGTGCACCTCGAGGTCGTCGTGCTCGTAGCGCAGCGTGGCCTCGCCCGCGGTGCCCCGCACGACGACGCGCGCGGGTGTCCGGGCGGGTGCCGCGAGCGTGAGCCCGGCGCCGACGGCGACCCCGCCGGCGGTCCGCACGACGAGCGAGGACGTGTCGTCGGCCTCGATGGCGTGCGCGTGGAGCTGGTCGAGCCGCACGTCCTGCACGTCCGCCGCGGTGCGCGCCCCCGCGACCAGCAGCGCGGTCGCGACCGCGTGCGCGAGCGGGTTGGTCACGACCCCGTCGACGACGTCGACACCGTCCAGCGTGCGGCGACCCGCCCACGGGGCGCGCGCGTAGTACGCCGCGGTCCGCACCCACGTGCCGATCGCCCCCACCACCCGCACGTCGCCGAGCGCGCCCGACGCGACGAGCCGCACGAGCTCGTCGACCGCCGTCGAGCCGAACGTCTGGAAGCCGACCTGGCAGCGCCGGCCCGTCTCCGCGACGACCTCGACGAGCTCGGCGTGCTCCGCGAGCGACGCGACCGTCGGCTTCTCGAGCAGCACGTCGCACCCCGCGCGCAGCGCCGTGCGGGCGAGCGGCAGGTGCGTGTGGATCGGGGTCGCGAGCACGACGACGTCCGGCCGGTCGGGTCCGCCCAGCAGCTCGTCGAGGCTCGCCGACCAGCGCGTGCCGGGCGGGACGTACGTGAGCCCGGCCACGGGTCGCGGGTCGACGACGGCCGCGAGCCGTGCCGCACCGCGCTCCGCGAGCCGCAGCACGTTCCGCACGTGCGTGCTCCCGTGGCCGTGCACGCCGACCACGGCGACCGCGGGGGTGCCCGTCATGCCCAGGCGCCCGCCGCGAGCGCGTCCGCCTCGTCGCCGTCGACCGCGCGGTCGAGCACGACCGCGGCCATCCGCACGACGAGCTCGTCGCCGTGCGCCACACGCAGCGGCTCGTCCCATGCGAGGGCCGGACCCGCGCCCACGTACTCCGCGACACGCGCGAACCAGGGCCGCACGGCGTCCGGGTCCTGCACGAGCAGGAGCGTCGTGGCCGCGGTGTCGCGTCGCTGCACGAACGCGAGCCAGGGCGAGTCGCTGCCGTGCACCGACGCCTCCCCGACGAGCCCGCGCCCGAGCGCGAGCGTCGCGTGCGCGCCCGGCAGCCGCCAGAACAGCCCGCCGTAGCCGGCGTTCGCGCGGCCGTTGGTCCCGGGGCTCTCGATCTGCAGGTCACGCTCGGTCGCGCGCAGCACCGACGTCCAGCGCAGCGTCCAGCCACCGGGTGCGGGTGCGGCCGCGAGCGTGCGCGTCTCGCGCAGCAGCACCTCGTCGTGCTCGTCGTACCAGACGACCTCGTCGGTCACGGACGTGGCGTCGGGCGCGACGCGCGCGCCCTGGCCGACCTGCCGACCGTGGTTCGGCAGGAGCGTCGGCCCCTCGTCGCGCACGTACGTCCGGCCGCCCCAGTACGACGTGCCGTTGACGACCGGGACCGCCATGGAGACGCCGTAGTGGTGCCGGTGGTCGACCGGGCTGGTCTCGGTGAGGGACACCCCGGCGGCGGACCGGACGGGGTGCAGGTGCGGCCGCGGCGCGTGCACCCGCGGGACGCGGTCGCCCGGCTCGTACCGCACGAGGGGCAGCTCGGCGCCCTCGTCGGACACACCGTCGAGCAGCAGGACGCCGCCCTCGGTCCGCCAGCGCACCTGCGCCACGGTCGGCGCCGTGCGGGCGGGCGCGCGGTCCGCCGTCGACGCGCCCACCGCGGGCGGGACCGGCCCCGTGCTCGCCCGCACCGCGAGCCGGGGGCGCACGGGGCTGTCGAGCGGTTCGACGCCCGTGCCGAGGCCGACGAGCGCGCCGAGCCGGCCCCAGGCCGACCGCCCGAGCTCGACCTGCGGGACGGTCGCCGTGGTGAGCGACGGGACGGAGAACCGGGCGAGCTCGATGTCGTCGAACCCCGTGACCGACAGGTCGCCCGGCACCGCGACGCCCAGCTCGTTGAGCCGCGCCAGCAGACCGAACGCGACCAGGTCGTTGTACGCGACGACCGCGGTCGCGCGCGAGGCGAGCACGTCCCCCGCCGCGGCGTAGCCGCTGTCGACGGACGAGCCGGCCGCGCACTCGGACAGCCGGACCTCGGCGCGGCGCGCGGCCGCCGTGCGCAGCGCCGCGAGCCGCGCGGCGTGCGACGCGCTCGCGACGGGGCCCGCGAGGTAGAGCAGGTGCCGGTGGCCGAGCCCGACGAGGTGCTCGACGATCTCCTCGATCCCGGCCGCGTAGTCGATCGCGAGCGTCGGGGTGGCGCCGTCGGGCTCGCGGTTGATCACGACGACGGGCCCGACCTCGGGCAGGAGGGCGCGCAGCTCGGCCTCGGGCATGCGCGGCGAGACGAGCACGAGGGCGTCGCACCGCAGCCGGGCGTCGAGCGCGACCTGACGCTCGTCGGACGCGGTCTCGCTCGTGTCCGCGACGAGCACGCGGTAGCCGTCCTCGGCGGCCGCGGCGGAGACGCCCCGCAGGATCTGCTGGAACATGGGGTTGGCGAGGTCCGGCACGACGACGGCGACGGTGTTGGTGCGCCCGAGCGACAGGCTCCGCGCGACGGTGCTGGGGCGGTAGTGCAGACGCTCGGCGACCTCGCGGACGCGCTGCGCGAGGTCCTCGTCGACCGTGACCCGGCCGTTCATGACGCGCGAGACCGTCGCACGCGAGACGCCGGCGGCCTGCGCCACCTCGGCGATCGTGGGCGCCGGTCTGGCCCACGCGTTCTGCGTCACTGCCGCCTCCTCCGAAGGGCTCGTCGGGCCGACCGCGAGCGGCGCACGGCTGCCGGGACGTCGTCCCGCCGCGCCCGCACCGGGTCGGCTCGTGCCGAACATACACGATGAGAAACCGGTTCCCATCACTCTGGCACGGTGCTACGGTACCCGCCAAGGAACCGGTTTCCCGTAATGCGTGAGTCACGAAGAGGTGATGACGATGTCCGTGGTGTCCGAGTTGCGACGCGTCTCCGGGGCGCGTCGCGGCGGCCCCCCGGGGAGCCCCGGCACCCCCACCGGTGACGGTGCGCCGGCCGCCCGGCCGGGACGCCGCGGGGACGGGAGGTCGGCCGCGCTCTTCCTCGCGCCCTGGTTCCTCGGGCTCGCGTTCATCACGGTCGGCCCGATGGCCGCCTCCGCGTACCTGTCCTTCACGGACTACGACCTGCTCCAGCCGCCCGAGTGGATCGGCCTGGACAACTACACGCGGATGCTCGACGACCCGCGGCTGCACAAGTCGCTCGTCGTGACGTTCACGTACGTGCTGACCGCGGTGCCGCTGCAGCTCGTCGTCGCGCTCGGGCTCGCGATGCTGCTCGACCGCGGGATGCGCGGGCTCGCGTTCTACCGCTCCGTGTTCTACCTGCCGTCGCTGCTCGGCGGGTCGGTCGCGGTGGCGATCCTGTGGCGCGAGGTGTTCGGCGTCGACGGCCTCGTCAACGCGTTCCTCGGCCTGTTCGGCGTCGAGGGCAAGGGGTGGGTGTCGTCACCCGACACGGCGCTCGGCACGCTCGTGGTCCTGCACGTGTGGACGTTCGGCGCGCCCATGATCATCTTCCTCGCGGGGCTGCGGCAGATCCCCGAGATGTACTACGAGGCCGCCTCGATCGACGGCGCCGGCCGGGTCCGCCAGTTCTTCTCGATCACGGTCCCGCTGCTGACGCCGATCATCTTCTTCAACCTGGTCCTGCAGGTCATCGGCGCGTTCCAGAGCTTCACGCAGGCGTTCGTCGTCTCGGGCGGCACCGGCGGCCCCGCGGACTCGACGCTCTTCTACACGCTGTACCTCTACCAGAAGGGCTTCGCGTCCCTCGACATGGGATACGCGTCGGCGATGGCGTGGCTGCTGCTGCTCGTCGTCGGCGCCATGACGGCCCTGAACTTCCTCGCCTCCAAGTACTGGGTGTTCTACGGTGACTGAGCTCGTGACGCGACCCGATCCCGCCGCGGGCGTGCACGCGTCCCGCCCCGACTCCCGCACCGCACCGGCGCCCGGGCCGCACGTCCGTCGTCGGCGTCGCTGGCGCGCCGCCGTGCGCTCGACCCTCCGGCACGTCGGCCTGGTCGCGCTCGCGCTCGTCATGCTCTACCCGCTGATCTGGCTGCTCGCGAGCTCGCTCAAGCCGAACGACCTGATCTTCCGCGACCTGTCGGTGATCCCGACCGAGGTCGACCTGTCGAACTACACCGAGGGCTGGAACGCGCTGACGTACCCGTTCAGCCGCTACCTGCTCAACTCCGCGGTGATCGTGCTCGGTTCGCTGCTCGGCAACCTCGTCGCCTGCTCGATGGCCGCCTACGCGTTCGCCCGGCTCGAGTTCCGGGGCCGGCGGCTGTGGTTCGCGGTCATGCTCATGTCGATCATGCTGCCGATCCACGTGATCATCGTGCCGCAGTACGTGATGTTCTCCCGGCTCGAGTGGATCAACACGTTCCTGCCGCTCATCGTGCCGAAGCTGCTCGCGACCGACGCGTTCTTCATCTTCCTCATGGTCCAGTTCTTCCGCGGCATCCCGCGCGAGCTGGACGAGGCCGCACGGCTCGACGGCTGCGGGCACGTCCGCATCTACGCGCGGATCATGCTCCCGCTGTCGATGCCCGCGCTCGCGACCACGGCGATCTTCACGTTCATCTGGACCTGGAACGACTTCTTCAGCCAGCTGATCTTCCTCACCAAGCCCTCGATGTACACCGCACCCGTCGCGCTGCGGACGTTCCTCGACTCCAGCGGGCAGAGCTCGTGGGGCCCGATGTTCGCGATGTCGATCGTGACGCTCGTCCCGGTGTTCCTCGCGTTCTTGTTCGGCCAGAAGTACCTGGTCAAGGGCATCGCGACCACCGGCATCAAGTAGCACCACGCACGCGCGTCGGGCGGCGGCACCCGCACAGCCGCCGCCCGACGTGGCACGAACCCGAGCCCGGCTCGGGGTGACCAGCACGACGTCGTCTCGTTCAGGAGGAGAACCATGAGACAGGCACGACCGACCCTGGCCAAGCTGGCCACGCTCGCCGCCGTGGGAGCGCTCACGCTCACGGCCTGCGGCACCGACGACAGCCCCGGCGGCACCGGCACGACGGGAGGTGGCGGCGACGAGGACGTCACCATCCGCTTCTCGTGGTGGGGCTCCGACACCCGGCACGAGCTGACCCAGAAGGTCATCGACGCGTTCGAGGCGGAGCACCCGAACATCCACGTCGAGCCCGACTACACCGACTGGGACTCGTACTTCGACAAGCTCAGCACGTCCGTCGCGGGCGGCGACGCGCCCGACGTCATCACGCAGGAGGAGCGCTTCCTCACGGACTACGCGACGCGCGGCGTGCTCGCCGACCTCGGCTCGCTCGGCCTCGACACGGCCAAGATCGACGAGTCGATCCTCGGCTCGGGGACGATCGACGGGAAGCTGTACGGCGTCGCGACCGGCGTCAACGCGTACGTCGTCGTCGCGGACCCGGCCGCGTTCGAGAAGGCCGGCGTCGAGCTGCCCGACGACGAGTCGTGGACCTGGCAGGACTACGTCGACCTCGCGAACGAGATCACCGAGAAGTCCGGCGGCGCCGTGGTGGGCGCGCAGGACTACGGGTTCAACGAGCCCGGGTTCTCGATCTACGCGCGCCAGCGCGGCCAGTCGCTCTACACCGAGGACGGCACGCTCGGCTACGACGAGGCGACGCTCGCGCAGTGGTGGCAGCACTCGCTCGACCTGCAGGCCGGCGGCGGCACGCCGGGTGCGGCCGAGAGCATCGAGATCGACGCGGGCGGGCCCGAGCAGTCGCTCGTCGGGACCGGCAAGGGCGCGATGGCCTGGTTCTGGACGAACCAGCTCACGGCCATCACGTCCGCCGCGGGCCACCCGCTCGAGCTCCTGCGCCCCCCGGGCGAGTCGGAGAACGAGCGCACCGGGATGTACTTCAAGCCCGCGATGTTCTACTCGGTGTCCGCCAAGTCGCAGCACCCGCAGGAGGCCGCGCAGCTCGTCGACTTCCTCGTCAACTCGCAGGAGGCCGGCAAGATCCTGCTCTCCGACCGCGGGCTGCCCGCCAACACCGACGTGCGGGCCGCGGTCGAGACGCAGTTCAACGACACCGACAAGCAGGCCGCCGCGTTCCTCACCGACATCGCGGACGAGATCGTCGACGGCCCGCCCGTCCCGCCCAACGGCGCCGGCGAGGTCGCCGCGATCACGAAGCGGATCAACGAGGAGGTGCTGTTCGCGCGGCTCAGCCCCCAGGACGCCGCCGCACAGTTCACGAACGAGGTGAACACCGCGATCGGGCAGTGACCGTCTGACGCAGGAGGGGCCCCGCCGTCCGGCAGGGCCCCTCCTGCGTGCGCGCGGCGCGTCAGCGGTCGACGCGCGCCGAGCCGCCACCCGCGAGCTTGAGGACCTCGGCCTTGGTGACCATCGTCGTGTCGCCCGGGGTCGTCATCGCGAGCGCGCCGTGCGCGGCGCCGTACTCGACCGCCGTCGCGAGCGGCAGCCCCTCGAGCAGCCCGTACACCAGGCCGGACGCGAACGAGTCCCCGCCGCCCACGCGGTCCAGGATCTCGAGGCGCTCCCGGTGGGTGGCCTGCACGAGCCCCTCGGCGCGCGACCAGGCGACCGCGCCCCAGTCGTTGACGGACGCCGAGTGCACGGTGCGCAGCGTCGTCGCGATCACCTGGAGGCCGGGGTACGCGGCCGCGACGCGGTCGATCATCGCGGCGAACGCGTCGACCTCGAGGTGCGACAGCGACTCGTCGACGCCCTCGACCTCGAAGCCGAGCGCCGCGGTGAAGTCCTCCTCGTTGCCGATCATGACGTCGACGAACGGCGCGACAGCCCGGTTGACCTCCTGTGCGCGCGCCTGCCCGCCGATCGCCTTCCACAGCGACGGCCGGTAGTTGAGGTCGTACGAGACGACCGTGCCGTGCCGTCGGGCCGCCTGCACGGCGGCGAGCACGGTCTCGGCGGACGTCGGCGACAGCGCGGCGTAGATGCCGCCCGTGTGCAGCCAGCGCACGCCGAGCTCGCCGAACAGGTGGTCCCAGTCCACGTCGTCGGCCCGCAGCTGCGACGCCGCGGTGTGCCCGCGGTCGCTCACGCCGACCGCGCCGCGCACGCCGAACCCGCGCTCGGTGAAGTTGAGGCCGTTGCGCACCTCGCGTCCCACGCCGTCGTACGGGACCCACCGGACGTGGCTCGTGTCGACGCCACCCGTCAGCATGAGGTCCTCGACCAGCCGCCCGACCTCGTTGTCCGCGAGCGCCGTGACGATCGCCGCGCGCTGGTCGAACGCGCGGCGCAGGCCGCGTGCCACGTTGTACTCGCCGCCGCCCTCCCACACGCGCAGCTGCCGGGTCGTGCGGATGCGCCCCTCGCCGGGGTCGAGGCGCAGCATGACCTCGCCGAGCGCGACGACGTCGTAGCGCGTGCTGTCGGCGGGGCGGAGCTCGAGGCGGGTGTGCGGCACGGTGCGGTCCTCCTGGGGCGGGTCGGTCAGCGGGTGGGTCAGCGGGTCGCGTGCGGACGCAGCGAGCCGGCGAGGGTCATGGCGTCGGCGACGAGCGTGCGCAGCGCGTCGTGCGCGCGGGCGGCGACGAGGTCGCGCGGCACCATCCAGGAGCCGCCGACGGCCGCGACGCACGCGAGCGCGAGGTACTCGTGCAGGTTGTGCGGCCCGACTCCGCCCGTGGGTACGAAGCGCACCGCGCGGAACGGGGCCGCGAGCGCCGCGATGGCCGCCGCGCCGCCGCTGGTCCCCGCGGGGAAGAACTTCACGGTCGAGACGCCGAGCTCGAGCGCCGCCTGCACCTCGGTGGCCGTCACGGCCCCGGGCAGCACGGCGACCCCGTGCTCGGCGCAGCGCTCGACGACCGCGCGGCTCGTGCCCGGCGAGACGACGTACCGCGCACCGGCCGCGACGGCCGCGTCGACCTGCTCGGGCGTCAGCACCGTGCCCGCGCCGACGAGGACGTCGCCGCGTGCGGCGAGCGCACGGATCGCGTCCGGGGCGGCCGCCGTGCGGAACGTGACCTCCGCGACGGGCAGCCCGCCCGCGACGAGCGCGTCGCCGAGCGCGGGCGCGTCGGCGGCGTCGTCGACGACGACCACGGGGACGAGGCGGTGACGGGCGAGGTCGACGAGGACGTCCACAGATGCTCCGTTGCGGTAGGCGAAACGTTGATGTCGCTACCCGGAACATCCTGCCATCCCGTGGGCGCGACGTCACCACCGCCGACGGCAACGGACCCCGACAGCCCTCCGCCACGCTCGTCGGACCCGACCGTCCGTCCGCCGACGAGCCCGCGCGGCTCAGGCCGGCAGGTGCAGACCCGCGGGCAGCAGCGGCGGCAGCACCGCGCGCATGCGCGCGTGCACCTCGACCACGCGCTCGTCGTCGAGCCGCTCGACGGGCGCGGTCACGCTCACCGCGGCAACCGGGGCCCCGCCCCGCAGCACGGGCACCGCGACGCACCCGATGCCCGGCTCGTTCTCCTGGTCCTCGACCGCGCGTCCCGTGGCCCGCGCGCTCTCGAGCGCGGCCCACACGCGCGCCGCGTCCGCCGGTGCGACGTACCGCGCGAGCGCGGCACGGTCCGTACCGCGGAACGCGAGCAGCGCACGCCCGAGCGCGGTGCGCGCCGCAGGGATCGCACGCCCCACCTGCGACCACACGCGCACCGGCCGGTCCGGCTCGACCTTGTCGAGGTAGACGACGTCGGTGCCGACCAGGACGCCGAGATGGACGAGCTCCGCGACGTCCTGGGACAGCGCGACGAGCGCGGGGTGCAGCAGCACGGCCAGGTTGTCGCCCGCGAGATAGGTCTCCCCGAGCGCGACTGCCGCGCCCCCGAGCGCGTACGCGCCGCCCGGGACCTGGGTCACGAAGTCACGCTGCCGCAGCGCCGCGAGCGTGCGGTGCACGGTCGTCTTGTGCACCCCGGTGCGGGCCGCGAGGTCCGCGAGCACGAGCCCGCGCGGCCCCGCCTCCGCGAGGGTCGTCAGCACCTGCAGCGCGCGGTCCACGCTCTCGATCGGCGACGTCCCGGTCATCACGCACCGCCCGGGAAGCCGAGCTGACGCCACGCCTCGTACGTCGCGACGGCGGCCGCGTTCGTGAGGTTCATCGAGCGGCGGCCGGGCAGCATCGGGATGCGCAGCTCGTCGCAGATCCGCGGGTGCGCGAGCACCTCGGGCGGCAGGCCCGTCGGCTCCGGACCGAACAGCAGCACGTCGTCGTCCCGGTACTCGACGTCCGTGTAGCGGCGCGTGGCGCGCGTCGTGAACGCGAGCACGCGGCCCGGCAGCGCGGCGAGCATCGCGTCGAGGTCCGGGTGCACGACGACGTGCGCGAGGTCGTGGTAGTCGAGCCCCGCGCGGCGCAGCTTCGCCTCGGACAGATCGAACCCGAGCGGCTCGACGAGGTGCAGCGTGGCACCCGTGCCCGCGGCGAGCCGGATCGCGCTGCCGGTGTTGCCGGGGATGCGGGGCTCGAAGTACGCGACGTGCAGCACCGGCACATCCTCGCAGCCCGCGCACGCCGCGTGCCCCCGATCGGCGCGTGGACGGCGGTGCTACCGTCGGCGCGACACGGGAGGACCAGCACTCACATGACGACCACCGGGCACGACGAGACGCTCGCCGGGGCACCCCCCGCGACGAGCGCGGGCGTCGCCGACCAGCACGACGAGCCCCGCGGCGCCCACATGACCATCGCGGAGATCGCCGCCGAGGCCGGGGTCTCCGTCCCCACGGTCTCCAAGGTCCTCAACGGCCGGGCCGACGTCGCCGCGGCGACACGGGCCCGCGTCGAGGAGGTCATCGAGCGGCACGGCTACCGTCGCCGCCGCTCCACGACCGGCACCGGGTCGGGGCTCATCGAGCTCGTGTTCCACGAGCTCGACTCGCCGTGGGCGCTGCAGATCATCAGCGGCGTCGAGCGCGTCGCGGGCCCCGAACGCCTCGGGGTCGTGCTGTCCGAGCTCGGCGGTGAGCACCGCCCGCCGCAGCAGTGGCTCGACGACGTGCTCGCGCGCCGCCCGCGCGGCGTCATCTTCGTGCTGTCCGAGCTCGACCCGAGCCAGCAGGCGCAGCTCAAGAGCCGCAACATCCCGTTCGTCGTCGTCGACACGGCCGGTGAGCAGCCCGCGGGCGTGCCCGTCGTCGGCTCGCAGAACTGGGCCGGCGGCCTCGCCGCGACCCGCCACCTGCTGCAGCTCGGGCACCGCCGCATCGGCGTCGTGTCCGGGCCGCGCGACGTCCTGTGCTCGCGCGCACGCGTCGACGGCTACCGGTCGGCGCTCGACGAGGCCGGTCTCGCCTACGACCCGGACCTGGTCCGGTGGGGCAACTTCTTCGTCGACGGCGGGTACGAGCACGGCCGCGAGCTGCTGAGCCGCCCCGACCGGCCGACCGCGATCTTCGCGGGCGCCGACTTCCAGGCGCTCGGCGTCATCCGCGCCGCACGCGAGCTGGGGCTGCGCATCCCCGAGGACCTCTCGGTCGTCGGGTACGACGACCTCCCGGTCACCGAGTGGATGCAGCCCGGCCTGACGACCGTGCGGCAGCCCCTCGCCGACATGGCGGCGACCGCGGCGCGCATGCTCATCGAGATCGCCGGCGGTGCACGGCCCGCGAACCTGCGGATCGACCTCGCGACCGAGCTCGTCGTCCGCAACAGCACCGCCGCCCCCGCCTGACGGCCGGCCCGGGCCTGCCTGTCGGAGCCGGCGCAGCGTTCAGATCGGCGCAGCGTCAGGCCGGTGTTGCGTCAGGTCGCGTCGAGACCGAGCGCGCGCAGCGCTTCGTCGACGACCTCGTCGGGTGTCCCGCCGATCGGCACGACCACCCCGGGCTCGTCGTCCTCCAGGGGTTCGAGCGTCGCGATCTGGGACGGGAGCAGCGTCACGGGCATGAAGTGGTCGGTGCGCTGCGCCATGCGGTCGCCGATGAGCGCCGGGTCGCCCGCGAGGTGCACGAACCGCACGTCACCCTCGGCGGCGCGCAGCACGTCCCGGTAGGTCCGACGCAGCGCGGAGCACGTCACGACCGTGTCCCGCCCCGCCCGGTCCTGCGCGGTGACCCACGCGGCGAGCTCCGCGAGCCACGGCGCGCGGTCCGCGTCGGTCAGCGGCGTCCCGGCCGCCATCTTCGCGACGTTCGCCGCGGGGTGGAAGTCGTCCGCCTCCGCGAACGTCCGCCCGAGCCGCCGCGCGATCCCCTGCGCCACGGTCGTCTTGCCGGAGCCCGCGACCCCCATCACCACCAGATGCTGCACGCCCACCCTCCATCCCGACACCACTCCCCACACCCCCGGCCGCCCCGAGGCTACTTCCCCACCACCACCACCCCCACCAGCCGCGAGTTCGTCGCATCCTGACGATTTCGTCGGCCATAGCCCACTCCCCCATCCATCTCCAACGAACTCACGCACCCCCGACTCACTCACCCACCCCGGAGGAGCTCATCCACCCTTGACGACTCCCACCCCTGCCTCGCCCTCCCCCTGACTCCCCTCCCACCCCTGACTCCACTCCCACCCCTGACTCGCCGCCGCCGAGGCGGTCCCATCCCTGCCAGCCGCGAGTTCGTCGCATCCAGACGATTTCGTCGGCCGTAGCCCACTCACCCATCCATCTCCAACGACCTCACGCACACTCCCGACGGACGCACCCGGCCCGGACGAGTTCCCCCACTGGCACACCGCCACCGACACGGCCCACCCCTGCCCGCCGCGAGTTCGTCGCATCCTGACGGTTTCGTCGGCGATAGCCCACTCACCGATCCATCTCCGACTAACTCGCGGTACGCGGGTCGGGGTGTGGTGATGCGGGGCGGGGTGGCGGTGGAGGGTGGGACACGGTAGGAAGGGGCTGCGCTCGGGCTGCTGGTGTGGGCCGCGGTGGGTGAGCGCATCAAGCGGGGGGATACGCGTGCTGGTACTTGTCGTGGCGGGGGTGGTCCTCGGCGGGATCGCGGCCTGGTCGGCCTACGTGCCCGTGGTTCCCGCGGTTGGTCCGCCGACGATGCGGACGTCGCTCGCACTGCGCGCGCTCGCGCTCGGCGGTTCGTGCGCACTGGTCGCCGACGTCAACGCCACTCCGTGGCCGGGATGGGCGGTCAGCGCGGCGATCCTCGTCACCGGATGGAGCATCGGCTGGGCATGTCACCGGCGGCGCCCCGCCGAAACGGTCACCGGCCCCTGACCGCCGCACGAGTTCGTCGGATCCGGTCGGGCTCGTCGACTATTGCCGACTCATTCAGCCATCTCCGACTACCTCGCAGGGTGGCGGGTGGGGCGGGATGGCCAGCGGCAAGTGGGGCGGGATCGCCGGTGGCAGGTGGGGCGGAGTAACAGGTGGCAGGTGGGGCGGAGTAACAGGTGGGGCAGGGTGGGCGCGAGTTAGTCGGATTTGGTCGAGGTCGTCGACTATCGCCGACTCACTCATCCGTTTCCGACTACCTCGCGGTGCAGGAGGGGGCAGGGCAGGGGCAGGGCAGGGGCAGGGCAGGTGGGGGTGGGTCAGGGGCGGGGCAGGTGGGGGTAGGTCAGGTGGGTGGGGAGGTGGAGCCTCGGATCACCAGGCGGGTCGGGACCTGGCGGAGCGGGGGCGGGTCCTGGCCCTCGATGCGAGCCAGGAGGAGGTCGGCGGCGAGCGCACCGACACGTTCGATGGGCGCGGCGACGGTCGTGAGGCCCGGCCGGACCAGGTCGGCGCCGAACACGTCGTCGCACCCGACGACGCTCACGTCCCCCGGCACGTCGACGTCACGCGCGGCGAACCGATCGAGCATGCCGAACGCGAGCAGGTCGTCGAACGCGAGCACTGCGGTCACACGCGCGGTGGGCACGCGAGCGGTGGGCACACGCGCGGTGGGCACGCGGGCGGTCGGCACGCGAGCCGCGAGCACGGCGTCGGCGGCGTCCGCCCCGGCCTCGCGCACGGGCGCAAAGGGCCCGAGCACGACGAGCTCGACGCCGAGCCGACGAGCGGCGGTGCGCAGCGCGGCCCGACGACGCTGGTCCGACCAGGACGTCGGCGGCCCCGCCGCATAGGCGACGCACCGGTGCCCGAGCGCAGCGAGGTGCTCGAGCGCCCGGACGCTGCCGCCCGCGGTGTCGACGAGCACGCCCCGCCCCGCCCCGCCGGGCAGCGGCCGGTTGAGCGTCACGAGGCGCAGGTCGCGCGCCCATCGCTGCAGCCGGGCGTCGTCGAGCCGGGACGCGGCGAGCACGGCGCCGTCCACGGTCGGTCGCAGCGCGCGCAGCGCGCGGTCCTCGGCGTCGACGGACTCCTCGGTGTCGACGAGCACGTGCACGTAGCCCGCGGCGCGCAGTCGGGCCGCGGTGCCGCGCACGATGCCGAAGTAGTAGGGGTTTGTGACGTCGGGCACGACGAGCGCGACCATGCGCGTGCGGCCCGACGAGAGTGCGCGCGCGCTCGGGCTCGGCTCGTAACCCAGCTCGGCGGCGACGGCCCGCACGTGCTCCTCGGTCGCGGCGCGCAGCCGCCCGGGCCGCGTCAGGGCACGGGACGCGGTCGACACCGCGACCCCGGCGCGCTCGGCGACGTCGCGCAGCGTGGGCGGCCGGGCCGGAGCCTCGTCGGTCACGCGTCCTCCTGGGGCAGGTTCGTCGGCCCATTGTGGCGGTACGCGGCAACCGGTTGCCGTCATCAGGGGGCGTCGGCGCTCCGGCCGCGCTCGTGCGCACCGATCCGACGCCCGAGCACGAGACCGCCCACGAACGGGGCCACGACGAGCACGACGGCCCGGACGACGAGGGACCCGAAGACGTCGACGATCCCCAGGTTCATCGCCACGACCAGTCCGACGAGGCCGAGGAAGACCCGCGGCTGCGTCCACCCGGACGCCGGCGGGTCCTGCAGCAGGTCGCGCGGCAGTCCCCACGCGATCCCCCAGACGAGGAAGATCCCCGGCATCACGACGAGCGACGTCGCCTCCGCGAGCGTCATGCCGCACCCCCTCGTCCGACCCGGCACCGCCGCTCTCGCCGGAACCGTTGCGCGAACCCTAGCGTGGCAACGATTGGCAAACGATTGCCAGACGAGCAGGCGCGACCTAGCCTCGGGAACGCGGCGACGCGGCCGCGCGAGGAGGACCAGCCATGTCGCACGAGACCACCACCCCCACCGAGCCCTGGCCGCCCCGCCGCCTGACGGGCACGTCGATCCGCTCGGCCGAGGTGCTCGTCTCCAGCCCGGGCCGCAACTTCGTGACGCTGCGCATCACGACGCACGACGGGGTCGTCGGCCTCGGCGACGCGACGCTCAACGGCCGCGAGCTGTCCGTCGCGTCGTACCTGCACGACCACGTGGTCCCGCTGCTCGTCGGACGCGACGCGCACCAGATCGAGGACACGTGGCAGCTGCTGTACCGGGGGGCGTACTGGCGCCGCGGCCCGGTGACGATGGCGGCGATCGCGGCGGTCGACGTGGCCCTGTGGGACATCAAGGCCAAGCTCGCGGGGATGCCGCTGTACCAGCTCCTCGGCGGTGCGAGCCGGCGCGGCGCGCTCGCCTACGGGCACGCGAGCGGCCGGGACGTGCCCGAGCTGCTGGACTCGGTGCGCCGCCACCTCGACGCGGGGTTCCGCGCGATCCGCGTGCAGACGTCCGTGCCGGGGCTCGACGCGGTGTACGGCGTCGCGGCGCAGGCGAGCGACGGCGGGCGGTACGACTACGAGCCCGCGCAGCGCACGCCGCTGCCGAAGGAGGAGGACTGGGACACGCGCGCGTACCTGCGGCACATCCCGCAGGTGTTCGAGGCGGTGCGCGCCGAGTTCGGCCCCGAGCTGCCGCTGCTGCACGACGGTCACCACCGCATGACGCCGATCCAGGCGGCGCGGCTCGGCAAGGACCTCGAGCCGTACGACCTGTTCTGGCTCGAGGACTGCACGCCCGCGGAGAACCAGGACGCGCTGCGGCTCGTGCGGCAGCACACGACGACGCCGCTCGCGATCGGCGAGGTGTTCAACACCGTGTGGGACTACCAGACGCTCGTGCGCGAGCAGCTCATCGACTACGTGCGCTCCGCGGTGACCCACACGGGCGGCATCACCGCGCTGCGCCGCATCCTCGACTTCGCCGCGCAGCACCAGGTCAAGTCCGGCATCCACGGGCCGACGGACATCTCCCCCGTCGGCATGGCCGCCGCGCTGCACCTCGACCTCGCGATCCACAACTTCGGGATCCAGGAGTACATGACGCACGCGGCCGTCACGGGCGAGGTGTTCCGCACGTCGTTCACGTTCACGGACGGCCTGCTGCACCCGGGCGACGAGCCCGGGCTGGGTGTCGGCTACGACGACGACGCGGCGCAGCACCACCCCTACCGGCCCGCGTACCTGCCGGTGAACCGGCTGAAGGACGGCACGGTCCATGACTGGTGACCCCGGCGGGGACGGCACGACGCTGCACCCTCTGTGGCTGCCCGACGAGGCGTTCGCCCCGCTGGGCCGTCGCCGGGTCCGGCTCGACGCGCCGACCGGCCCCGACCCGGTCCTCGCGACCGTGCACGCCGAGGTCGGCGCCGCGACGCAGCGGTGGGGCGGGCTCGTCGTCGGACCCGACGAACCTGCAGACCTGGTCCTGGGCCTGGACGCGGACCCCGCACCCGCTCCCGACCCGTTCGGGATCGACGAGCGCGCCGCCGAGTCGTTCTCCCTCACGCGTCCACAGCACGGTCCGACGAGCGTGCTCGCGGCCGGTCCCCGCGGCCTCCTGCACGCGCTGCACCACGTGGTCCGGCTCGGCGAGGACGCGTTCGTCGCGGCGCCGCCCTCGCACCACCGCCCCGCCGAGCCGGTCCGCATGCTCGACCACTGGGACAACATGACGGTCCACCCGGTGATGGGGCAGGTCGAGCGCGGCTACGCGGGCGGCTCGATCTTCTACGCGGACGGCAGGGTCCGCGACGACCTGTCGCGCGTCGCGGCCTACGCGCGCGTGCTCGGGTCGCTCGGCATCAACCGCGTCGCGCTCAACAACGTCAACGTGCACGCGACCGAGGCGCGCCTCGTCACGGACCACCTGCCGGACGTCGCCCGGCTCGCGGCGCTGTTCCGCCCGCACGGCATCCGCGTGCACCTCGCGGTGAGCTTCGCGGCACCCGTGACGGTGGGCGGCCTGCCGACGGCGGACCCGCTCGACGCGGAGGTCCAGGCGTGGTGGGACCGCGTCGTCGACGACGTGTACCGCGCGGTCCCGGACTTCGGCGGGTTCGTCGTGAAGGCCGACTCGGAAGGCCAGCCCGGCCCGTTCGGCTACGGGCGCGACCACGCCGACGGGGCGAACCTCCTCGCCCGGGCGCTCGCTGCGCACCGCGGGATCGTGCTGTGGCGGACGTTCGTGTACGACCACCAGCAGGACTGGCGCGATCGTCGGACGGACCGCGCGCGTGCCGTGCACGACCACTTCGTACCGCTCGACGGCCGGTTCGATGACAACGTGATCCTGCAGGTCAAGCACGGCCCGATGGACTTCCAGGTGCGCGAGCCGGTCTCCCCGGTGCTCGCGGTGCTCCCCCGCACGCGCGTCGCGGTCGAGCTGCAGGTCACGCAGGAGTACACGGGCCAGCAGCGGCACGTGTGCTACCTGGGTCCGTGGTGGTCGCAGATCCTCACGTTCCGGCCGTGGGGCGAAGGTCCGACGATCGCCGACGTCGCCTCGGGCGACGCGCACGGCGCGACGACCGTGCCCGGTCAGGCCGGCGGGCGCGGCCGGTCGGGCGGGACGGTCGCGGTCTCCAACGTCGGCGACGACGAGTTCTGGACGGGCCACCCGCTCGCGCAGGCCAACCTGTACGCGTTCGGCCGCCTCGCGTGGGACCCGACGCTCGACCCGGTCGCGGTCCTCGACGAGTGGGTCTCGCTCACGTTCGCGACCGCCGACGGCCCCGTCCCCGACGACGTGCGCACCACCCTGCACGCGCTGCTCGACGACTCCTGGCACGTGTACGAGCAGTACACCGCGCCCCTCGGCGTCGGCTTCATGGTCACGCCCGGCTCGCACTACGGCCCGTCCGTCGACGGCTACGAGTACTCGCCGTGGGGCACCTACCACTTCGCGGACCGCGACGGCATCGGCGTGGACCGCAGCGTCGCGACCGGCACCGGCTACGCGGGGCAGTACCCCTCCCCCTGGCGCGAGTCGTACGAGTCCGTCGAGACCTGCCCCGACGAGCTCCTGCTGTTCTTCCACCACGTCCCGTGGACGCACGTGCTGCACAGCGGCGCATCGGTCGCGCAGCACGTCTACGACACGCACTGGGAGGGCGCTGCCCGCACGCACACCATGGCCGACGCCTGGGCCGCCCTCGCCGGGCGCGTCCCCGACCCGCTGCACGCACGCGTCACCGCGCTCCTCGCCGAGCAGGTCCGCAGCGCGCACGAGTGGCGCGACCAGCTCCGCACCTACGTCCACCGCGCCAGCGGCCTGCCCGACGCCTCCGCGAACCCCATCTACTGACCGGCCCCGCAGCGGGCGCGGCTCGCCTACCCTGGGCGACCGCGCCGGGACCTCGTCCGACGAGCGCGCGGTCAGGCCGTGAAGCGCGTGCGCGCGTCGGTGACGACGGACGTCGTCGACACGACGAGCCACAGGCACAGCAGCGACGCGAGCGCCCACGTCAACCACTCGGACGTCAGGTACGCGAGGCCGCCCGCGAGCACGACGAGCGACAGGACCCGCAGGGCCGCGCCCGCCCGCGCGGCGAGGTAATAGGCGGCGAGCCGCACGACGTCGCGCGTGCGGAACGCGAACAGCGACGTGAGGACCAGCGCGAGCCCCGCCCACGCGAGCAGCGCGACGGCGATCACGAGCGACACGACACCGCCGGCCCGCGCCGCGCCGTCGAGCGTCCCGGCGTGCGCGACGTTCACGGACAGCACCGCCAGCACCGCGGTCGTCGGGACCCACCAGCGCAGCACGTCGGCGAGGTTGAGGCGGTAGCCGCGCCAGAAGTGCCGGGCGGGGCTCAGGTCGCGGTCGCGCGGCGCGTCGCGCCAGTCGCGCCACGCGAACACCGCGCCGGACGCGGCGGGCCCGAACGGGATCGCGCACAGCACGACGAGCGGGAGCGAGCCGGTCGAGCGGTCGAGCAGCAGGAGCACGACGATCCCCGGCAGCGACGTCAGCAGCACCAGACCCTCGAGCACGAGCACCCAGTACACGAGCGCCGACGCGCGCGAGAGCACGCCGCGGCCCACCTCCGCGTGCTGCTCGTCGTGCGTGGTCACCACGTCAGCCTGCCGCACCCGGACGCCGCTCGTGCGACGCGACCAGACGGTCGTCGTCGCCGCCGAGCAGCCGACGGTCGTCGAGCCCGACGTGACCGTCGCCGTCCGCGGCGCGCACGGGGTGGAGCTCGACGAACGTGACCTCGTGCTGCGCGAGGGGCAGGTCGAGCTCGACGCGGCCGTCGACCACGGGGAGCGTGGTGTGGGTGCGCGCGGGGCGGGCCAGGTCGCGCAGCAGGTCGAGCTGGCGCGTCGTCGGGGACATCGGGCGGCCGAGCTCGCGCCACGCGGCGAACGCGTTCCCGTCGTGCTCGTTCACCCGGTCCCGCACGACGAACGCGGCACCGGTCCCCGCGAGCGGGACGGACAGGTGCACGTCGTGCCGCTGCGGTGCCGCGGGCTCGTCGGTCCCCCCGACCGGCTGCCACGCGAGCACGGTGACCCGGCCGTCGTCATCGCGGCACACGAGGTGGTCGTCGCCGCGCGCGAGCACGTGCCGGCCGGACCGCGCGAGGAACGCGAACAGGTGGTACGTCGGCTTGCGCACCTGCCGGTGCGCCAGGAGGCCGAAGCCGCCGTGGAACAGCGACGTCGGGACACCTTCCTCCTCGAACACGTCGCAGAACGTCCAGTAGGAGAACGAGTCGACGTGGTCCCCGCCGCCGACGAGCACGGGCGCGAGGTAGGCGGCGTTGAACGCGGTGTCGTGGATCGGGTTGTCGGGGCGGTAGCTCGTGTTGTACTCGGTGACGTGCACGGGCAGGTCCGCGAGCGCGGTGCCCGCGAGGTGCGCGCGCGGCGCGGCGAGCTGCTCGAGCAGGCGCTGCGGCGGCTGGAGCGTCTGGTACGTGCCGAACGGCACGTGCTGCGCCGGGCCCGACGAGTACGCGTGGCGGCTCACGAAGTCCACGGGCAGGTCCCGCGCGGTGACGACGTCCGCGAACGGGGCCCACCAGTCGTCGGACCCGGGCGAGATCGCGGGCCCGCCGACCTGCAGCGACGCGTCCACGTCCTTGACGGCCCGCGCCGTGACCTCGTAGAGGCGGAAGTAGTCGGCCTGGCTGCCCGCCCAGAACTGCGCGAGGTTCGGCTCGTTCCACACCTCGAAGGGCCACGTGCGGACCTCGTCGATCCCGTACCGGTCCACGAGGTGCCGCACGAGCGCCGTCACGAGGTCCGCCCACGCGGTCCAGTCGCGCGGCGGCGTGACGTTCCCCCGCCACCAGAACACCGTCCGGTCGCCCGAGGCGAGCGCCGTCGGCATGAACCCGAGCTCGACGAACGGGCGGACGCCGAGCTCCAGGAACGCGTCGTGCACCTGGTCGACGTACGTCCACGCGTACCGCACGCCCGCGCGGTCGTCGTGCTGCCAGGGGCGGTGGACGCCCATGTCGTCGGACAGCAGACCGTGCCCGCGCAGGTACCGGAAGCCGATCTCGTCGCGCACGAGCGCGAGGGACTCGCGGTGGTCGGCGCGCAGCGCGAGGTTGAGGCGGCCGGTCCCGACGCACTCGCGCCAGGCGTCCGACAGGACGCCGACGGGGGCGGCGGGGACGACGACGCGGGTCATGCGGGCTCCTTCTCGGGGGTGGTCTCAGGTGTGGTCTCAGGGCGTGCGTGCGCGGCGGGGGCGACGACGAGCACCGCGTGCGGTTCGAGCTCGAGGTCCTCGCCGCGGCGCACGGCACGCCCGGTCAGCAGGTCGGTGCCCGTCGCGGGTGCGGCGACCGTGACCGGCTGCGCGCCGTGGTGCAGCACGAACGTCACGGACGTCCCGTCGCGCCGCACACGCGTCGTCACCTCGACGCCGGGGGTGTCCGCGCAGGGTCCGACGAGCCCGCGCGCGTCGAGCACGTGCCGCACGAGCCGGTCGACGCCCGTGTCGTCGAGCGCGGTCGCGACGTACCAGGTGCGGCCCGCGCCGGTCGTCGCGCACGTCACCGCGGGAGTCCCCGCGTAGAAGTCCGCGCCGTACGTGCCGAGCACCCGCGTGCCCGCGTCGGGCACGACGACCTCGAGGACCAGCCGCGCGTCGTGCACGCTCGTCGTGCCGTCGAGGTCCAGCGTGACCGGGTTGCTCACGTGCGGGGGCTGCGCATCGGTCTCGTCGATGCGCAGCCCGACGAGGTCGCGCAGGCCGCCGGGCGCGTCGCCGAGGATCACGCGCGCGTCCTCGTCGACCCGGCCCGACAGGAACGTCGTCACGAGGTCGCCACCCGCCGCGACGAACGCGCGCAGCCGGTCCAGCAGGTCGCCCTTGACGAGGTGCAGCAGCGGCGCGACCACCATGTCGTAGCGCGACAGGTCGGCCGTCACCGGCACCACGTCGAGTGCGACGTTCGCCGACCACAGCGCGCGGTGGTAGGCCGTGAGCACGTCGAGGTAGCGCACGTGCCGGTTCGGTCCGTCGGACAGCTCGACCGCCCACCACGAGTCCCAGTCGAGCAGCAGCGCGACCCGCGCGGGCGTCCGGGCCCGCAGCGGGGCCGTGCCGACCGCCGCGAGCCCCGCACCGAGCTGCGCGACCTCGCGGAACACGCGCGTGTCCGTGCGGCCCGAGTGGTCGAGCACCGCGCCGTGGTACTTCTCGCACGCGCCCTGCGACTGACGCATCTGGAAGAACAGCGTCGCGTCCGCACCGTGCGCGACGGACTGCCACGTCCACAGCGCGAGCACCCCCGGCCGCTTCACGGGGTTCACGTCGCGGCTCGCGGTGGTCGACGGCGTCTGCTCCATGACCCAGAACGGCTCGCCGTCCCGGAGCCCCCGCATCGCGTCGTGCGTGAGCGCCATGCGCGCGGCCGTGCGCAGGGGGTCGTCGTCCGCGGGCGGGTAGTTGTCCCACGTCGCGACGTCGAGCTCGGCGGCCCAGCGGTGGTAGTCGACCGGCTGGTACAGGCCCATGAAGTTCGTCGTGACGGGGGTGTGCGGCACGTGCGCGCGGATCGCGCGCTTCTCCGCGACGAACCCGTCGAGCAGCGCGTCGGACATGAAGCGCCGGTAGTCGAGCGTGATGCCGTGGAACGCCGTGTGGTCGGGGCCGCGCCAGTGCTCCGAGAGCGCGTTCGGCGGCTGGACCTGCGCCCAGTCCGTGAACGTGTGCGACCAGAACGTCGCGTTCCACGCCTCGTTGAGCCGGTCGAGCGTGCCGTAGCGGGCCTGCAACCAGCGCCGGAACGCGGCACCGCACCGCTCGCACCAGCACGCCCCGCCGTACTCGTTGCCCACGTGCCACGCGACGACCGCCGGGTGCTGCCCGTAGCGCTGCGCGAGCAGGTCCGCGAGCGCGACGGACAGCCGCCGGAAGTCCGGCGACGACGGGCAGTGGTTGTGCCGCTGCCCGTACACGTGCCGCCGCCCCTCGAAGTCGACGCGGCACGCGTCCGGGTACGCCTGCGCGAGCCACGGCGGCATCGCGCCGCTGGGCGTCGCGAGCACGATCTCGCGGCCCTGCGCGGCGACCTTCTCGACGATCGCGTCGAGCGTCGAGAAGTCGTAGCTGTCCTCCGCGGGCTGCGTGCGCGCCCACGCGAACACCCCGACCGTGAGCGTCGTGATGCCCGCGAGGTCGAACGCGGCCTCGTCGGCGTCCCAGACGTCGCGCGGCCACTGCTCGGGGTTGTAGTCACCGCCGTAGCGGACCTGACGGGCGGGGTGCATGGGTCTCCTCGCGGACGCATCAGCGCGGGCGTCGTCGCGCGTCGTCGTGCTGGTCGTGCGGTGCGCGACGCCGGCCGGTCCGTGCAGGGGCCGGCCGGCGTCGCGGGGTGACGGGCGTCGGTCGAGCGGGGCCGACGCCCGTCGGGGAGTCACCCGCGGTTCGCGAGCGCCTGGTTGTACGTCTCGACGTACTGGTCGACGTTGAGCCCCTTGAGCTCGCCGAGCCACGCGTCCCAGTCGGACATCGGCCGCTTGCCGAGGATGAACGCGGCCGTGTTCTGCACGACGGAGTCGTTGAGCGCCGACTGCAGCAGCGTCACCTGCTCCTGCGCCATCTCGTCGAGCGGTGCGGTCGGGGCCAGCGGCAGCTCGGTCTTGTCCGCCATCGACTCGACGAACTCGACGACCTCGTCGGAGGACATCGACATGACCTCCTCGTCCGACGAGCCGTTGGCGAGCATGAAGACGCCGTTGGAGAAGCCGAAGTCGGCGTTGAGCAGCTTCGTGCCGCCCGGGTTCAGGCCGTTCCAGTCGACGTCCGCCGCGAGGGCGCGCTTGCCGCCGTCCTTCGTGAACGTCGTGCCCTCGACGCCCCACTTGGCGAACTCGAGGCCCTCGTCGGAGTAGTACAGCCAGTCCACGAACTGCAGGAGCGCCTGGAAGTACGGCTTGTCCTTGACCTTCGAGGAGAGCATGAAGCCCGACGCGGTGCGCGAGCCCGCCGCGACGTTGTCACCGCCGGGACCCGCCGGGACGCGGATGAGCCGCAGCTCGGCGTCGGTGCCGGCGTCCGCGAACGACGTCCGGTACGTGTTGATCTCCTGCGTGTTGCCGGCGATCGTCTGCGACTCGCCGGACGTGAACTTCTGCACCGCGGTCTCGTCGTCCTGCGTGACGGACTCGGGGTCGAGCAGCCCGGCCGCGACGAGGTCCGCGAAGTAGCCGACGAGGTCCTTGTAGCCCTGCGTGGTCGGCGCGTACTCGAACTTCTTGCTGTCCTGGTCGTACCAGAGGCCGTTGCCGAAGCCCCAGCCGGCCATCGTGTTGAAGTTCGGCGCCGCGAAGTTCAGCGTCGCGCCGAGCGGCGTGTTGTTCGTCGTCGACCAGCGGTCGGAGTACGCCCAGCCGTCCGGGTGCGCGGCCTTGACCTTCTCGAGGTCGGCCTTGAAGTCGTCCCACGTGGCGGGGTCCTCGGTCACGCCCGCGGCGTCCCACGCGTCCTTGCGGATGACCATCGAGTACTGCGGCTGGGGCGACTGGTAGAAGCCCGGGAGCATGTAGTACTTGCCGTCGGCCTGGCGCAGGTTCTCGACGTAGTCGCCCAGCCCCCAGTCCTTGACCTTCTGCTGGAAGTTCGGCATGTACTGCACGTAGTCGCTGATCGGCAGGAGCGCGCCGCCCGCGACGAACTGCGTCTCCTGGCCGGGGTACGTGACCGTGATGAGGTCGGGCGCGTCGCCCGCCGAGATGATGAGCGACTTCTGCGCGTCCCAGTCGCTCAGCGGTGCGCTCGTGATGTCGAACGACACGTTCTGGTTCGACTTGAGCTGCTGGAAGATCAGCCAGTCCTCCTTGAGCGGGTAGTTCGGGTGGTCGCGGTAGAGCATCCCGAACGTCACCGGCTCGGTGGCCTTGAACGTCGTGCCGACCGCGAAGTCGGCCATCGCACCGACGCGCTGCGCCTCGGGGATCTCGACTCCCGCCGCGGTCGTGCTGGTGCCGTCGGGCCCCTTCGTGGCGTCGTCGGTGCCGCCGTCGTCGTTCGAGCACGCGGCGGTGAGCGCCATCGAGCTCGCCAGAACGAGCGCGAGAGCGGCGGAGTGCTTCTTCTTCGTACTCATGGTCTTCCTTCCGTGAACTTCGTCGTCCTGCGGATCGCCCGGACCTTTCGGGCGCACAGAGGGCACGACCGGCACGGTGGGGTCGGTGAGCCGCCCCCCGTGCGGCCGGGAGAGCAGCTACTGCTTGACCGAGCCGAGCATGATGCCCGACACGAAGTACTTCTGGAGGAACGGGTAGAGGCACACGATGGGCAGCGTGATGAGCAGCATCGTCACCGCCTGCACGTTCGACGCGATCTGCGTCATGTTGTCGAGGTTGCCGCCCTGGATCGACGTCCCCGAGGTCACGCCCGCCATGAGGTTGCGCAGGTACATGGTCACGGGCTGCAGATCGGGTTTGTCGAGGTACAGGAGCGCGGCGAACCAGCCGTTCCACAGAGCCACCGCGTAGAACAGCACCATGGTGGCGACCACCGCCTTCGACAACGGCAGCACGACCCGGAAGAACACTCCGTACGTCGTGAGCCCGTCGAGGGCGCCGGCTTCTTCGAGCTCCGTCGGGAAGTTCTCGAAGAAAGATTTCATGACCAGCAGGTTGAACACGCTGATCGCATTCGGGAGCACGATCGCCCAGATCGTGTTCCGCATGTTCAGGTGGCTGATGAGGATGTAGTTCGGGATCAGACCGCCGTTGAAGAACATCGTCGCGACGGCGAACCCGATGAAGAACGTCCGGCCCTTGAGCTCGCGGCGCGAGAGCGCATACGCGTACGTCGTCGTGAGCGCCATCGCGATCGCCGTGCCGACGACCGTGTACAGGATCGTGTTGCCGTACGTGCGCCAGAACCGGTCGTCGCCCATCACGACGTGGAACGTCGTGAGGTTGAACCCCCGCGGGAGCAGGTTCACCTGCCCGGAGTTGATGTACCCCTCCGAGCTGAACGCCTGGGCGATGATGTTGACGAACGGGTACAGGACCAGCAGGGACAGCACGACGAGCGTGACCGAGTTGGCGACCTGGAAGACCCGGTACCCGACGGTGTCCTTCACGACGCCGCCGTCGCGGCGGACGCTCGTGACGTCGGGCGTCTTCGGGGACGTGTCGATGCTCACCACAGGCTCGCTCCCACCGTCTTGCGCGACACGAGGTTCGCCGAGAGCACCAGCGTCACGCCGATGACGGCCTCGAACAGACCGATCGCGGTCGCGTACGAGATGCTGTTCGACACGATGCCGACGCGGTACAGGTACGTGGAGATCACGTCGGCCGTGCTGTAGATGAGCGGGTTCTGCAGGAGCAGGATCTTCTCGAACCCGACCGCCATGAACGAGCCGACGTTGAGGATGAGCAGCACCACCATCGTCGGGCGGATGCCGGGGAGCGTGACGTGCCACGTCTGCTTCCACCGGTTCGCGCCGTCGATGCGCGCCGCCTCGTAGAGCTGCTGGTCGATGGTCGTCAGCGCCGCGAGGTAGAGGATCGTGCCCCACCCGACGGTCTGCCAGACCTCCGACGTGAGGTAGATCGGCCGGAACCACGCGGGATCCTGCATGAACGAGATCGCCGTGCCCCCGAACCGCTCGATGACCTGGTTGATCGTGCCGTTGAGCGACGTGAGCTGGAAGACGATGCCCGCGACGATCACGACCGACATGAAGTGCGGCAGGTAGGAGACCGTCTGGACCACGCGCTTGAACGTCCGCACGCGCACCTCGTTGAGCAGGAGCGCGAGGACGATCGGCAGCGGGAAGACCACGATGAGCGTGAGGAACCCGAGCACCACGGTGTTGCGGAAGACGTCCCAGAACTGCTGGCTCTCCCAGAACATCCGGAAGTAGTAGAGGCCGACCCACTCGTCGCCGAACATGCTCGAGCCCGGCCGGAACCGGCGGAACGCGACGACGTTGCCGAGGATCGGCACGTACCGGAAGACGATGAGGAACAGCACCGGCAGGACGACGAACGAGTACAGCCGCCAGTCCTTGCGCAGCGCCACGCGCCACGTCGTGCGGTGCGGCGTCACGAGCATCCCGCCGGGCGTGACGAACGGCTGGGGCCGACGACGACCGGGGCGCCGACGGATGCGCGGCGCCGGCCGCCCGCTGCTGGGCTCGCTCGGGCTCGCCGTGCGCCCGGTGCTGTCGGTGCGCGCGCCGCGCCCGGTGCGCCCAGCGGGCCGCTCGGCCGACGTCGCTGCGTCGTCGTGGTCGCGGGCCACGGCTGCAGGCTCCTGGACGGTCATGTCGTCACCTCCTTGGTACGCATCGTTGCGATTGAGTCTCGGAGACTTTCGGTCCACCATGCCATGCTTTCGGTCGCAGATCGACCACCGTGGCCGAATTGAGACCTGCGCATTCGCCACAATCGGCCCGGAGCGCGCGCCGTCGGCCCCATTGCCACGCGACGACAGCGTCGTCGTGGGGGCATTGTGGTGCTACCTTCGTTGCGATAGTTGCGCTGCATTGTTCGACGACCGAGGAGTGGACGCACGTGGCCCTGTTCGACCTTCCCCTGACCGAGCTCGAGCGTTATCTGCCCGACGTCCCGGAACCGGCCGACTTCGACGAGTTCTGGTCGTCGACGCTCGCCGAGGCCCGCCGCCACGAGCCGGTCCGCCGCCTCGAGCCGGTCCGCACCGGGCTGCACACGCTCGACACGTGGGACCTCGAGCTCGCGGGCTTCGACGGTCAGCCCGTGCTCGCCTGGGTGACCCGTCCCGCGGGCGTCGACGGTCCGCTGCCCGTGGTCGTCGAGTACGTCGGGTACGGCCGCGGCCGCGGCTTGCCGATCGAGCGCCTCACGTGGGCCTCCGCCGGCTACGCGCACGTCCTCATGGACACCCGCGGTCAGGGCTCGCAGTACGGCACGGGCGGCGGCACCGCCGACCCCGTGGGCTCCGGCCCCGCCGCGCCCGGCGTCCTCACGCGCGGCATCGACGACCCCGCGCAGCACTACTACCGCCGCGTCTTCACCGACGCCGTGCGCGCGGTCGACGCCGCACGCACGCTGCCGGGCGTCGACCCCCGCCGCGTGGCGGTCGTCGGCAACTCGCAGGGCGGCGGCATCGCGCTCGCCGTCGCGGGGCTCGTCGGCGACCTCGTCGCGGTCCTGCCGTCCGCCCCGCTGCTGAGCCACGTGCGCCGCGCGATCGGGATCACCGACGCCGACCCGTACGCCGAGCTCGTGCGCTACCTGTCCGTCCACCGCGACGCCGAGGAGCGCGTCCTGCGGACGCTGTCCTACCTCGACGGCGTGCACTTCGCGCGCCGCGCGAGCGCCGCCACGCTGTTCAGCACCGGGCTGCGCGACACGATCTGCCCTCCCTCGACCGCGTTCGCGTCCTTCAACCACTACGGCGCGCTCGCCGCCGCGGACGGTCGCAGCGTCGACAAGGAGATCGCGGTCTACCCGTACAACCACCACGAGGGCGGCGACGCGGTCCACACCGCACGCCAGCTCGACTGGCTCGCGCCACGCCTCGCGGGCTGACCCGCTGACCGGCGGGCGGGTCGCGATCACGACGGCGACCCGTCCGCCGTCGCGACGCCCGGCTCCCCCGCGGACGTGACCTGCGTGCTCGTCGTACCCGCCGACCTGCCACCCGTGAGGGGCGGGTACGACGAGCGCGGCAGATGGTAAGCGAGGTCGACGGCCGTCTCGACGGCCTCGTCGAGGTCGAGCCGGTGCTCCGCGACCAGACGCGCGAGGAAGCCCGCGTCGATGCGCCGCGCCAGGTCGTGACGGGCGGGGATCGAGCAGAACGCACGCGTGTCGTCGACGAACCCCGTCGTGTTCGCGAAGCCCGCGGTGTCGGTGACCGCCTCCCGGAAGCGGCGAAGGCCGTCGGGGGTGTCGAGGAACCACCACGGCGCACCCAGGCGCATCGCCGGGTACACGCCCGCGAGCGGCGCGAGCTCGCGCGTGAACGTGTCCTCGTCGACCGTGAACACGACGAGCGTGAGGCGCGGGTGGTGGCCGAACGACTCGAGCAGCGGACGCAGGCCGCGCACGAAGTCGGTCGGCAGGGGGATGTCGTAGCCGATGTCCGCGCCGTAGCGACCGAGCGCCGCCCGGTCGTAGTTGCGCAGCACGCCCGGGTGCAGCTGCATGACCAGCCCGTCCTCGGCGGACATGCGCGCCATCTCGTGCAGCATGTGCGCCTCGAACGCGTCGGCGCTCGCCTTGGTCACGCTGCCGCGCAGCGCGTCCTGCACGAGACGGTCGGCCTCCGACGGGCTCAGCGGGCGCGTGTCGGCGCTCGCCGCACCGTGGTCCGTCGCCCGGGCCCCGGCCGCGACGAACGCGGCGCGCCGTTCCTCGAGCGCCGCGACGAGGTCGCGGTAGCCGCCGATCGGCCGACCCGTGACGTCCTCGAGCCGCGCGACCTCGTCGCGCCACTGCGCACCGTCGAGCCGCACCGCGACGTCCGGGCGGAATGTGGGGACCACGTGGTCCGCGCCGCGCGCCGCGAGCGTCGCGTGCTCGGTCAGCGGGGAGGACGACGAGTCCGTGGTCGCCAGCAGCTCGATCCCGAACCGGTCGAGCAGCTCGAGCGGACGGAACTGCGGCTCCGCGAGCCGGGCGCTGACGTGGTCGTAGATCCGGTCGGCCGACTCGCGCGACGGCCGCTCCGTCACGCCGAACACCTCGACGAGCACGTGCTCGAGCCAGTAGCGCGTGGGCGTCCCGCGCAGCAGCGGCCAGCTCGCGCAGAACGTGCGCCACACGTCGCGCGGCTCCGCGGGGGCGGGACCGCCGGGGGTGCGCAGGCCCACGGCCTCCGGGGCGACCCGCTGCGAGACGAGCATGCGCGTCAGGTAGTGGTCGGGGGTCACGAGCAGCGACGCGGGGTCCGTGAACGGCAGGTCGTCCGCGAGCAGGCTGGCCTCGACGTGACCGTGCATCGACACGATGGGCAGCGGCTGCGTCGCGGTGAGGATCTCGCGGGCGATCGCCCGCAGCCCGGGCTCGGCGGGCAGTGCGCGGTCCTCGTGCAGCGTCCAGGGCGCCGCGCCACAGCGCGTGCCGGCCGTCTCGTCGATGCTCACAGCACCTCCCTCGAGTTCGTCGTCGAACTCTTCCGATGAACGCGGATGCAACCGCTTTCATCGCGTACTTCACCACGAACCACCGGCGAGCGCAAGACCCGATCTCGCGCCGCGGTGTGCCATGCTTGTAACCGCATTCAGCCCCCAGGTCCGCACGCGACCCCCCGCACGCGACCTCACGAACCGCACGCGAGAGGAACCCATGCGCGTCACGCTGCGCGACGTCGCGCAGGCGGCCGGGGTGTCCCCGGCCACCGCGTCCCGGGCCCTGTCCGCCCCCGACCTCGTCGCCCCCGACCGCCGCGAGCACGTCGTCCGCGTCGCGCGTGAGCTCGGCTACCGGCCGCACCGCGCCGCACGCGAGCTCGCGACCGGACGCACCGGCCAGCTCTGCCTCGTCGTCCCCGACCTCGCGAACCCGTTCTTCGCGGGCGTCGCCAAGGGTGTCCAGTCCCGCGCGCGCGACCTCGGCCTCGCGGTCGTCGTGGCCGACGGCGACGAGGACGCCCGCCTCGAGGCCGAGCTCGTCGACCAGCTCGCCGCGCAGGTCGACGGCGTCATCTTCTGCTCCCCCCGCATGCCCGACGAGGACCTCGCCGACGCGGTGCGCGTCCGCCGGTCCGTGCTCGTCAACCGCGACCTGCCCGCCGACGCCACGACCCGCGCCGCGGTCGGCACCGACGACTCGACGAGCCCCGATGCCTCCGTCCCGACCGTCGCGATCGACGCCGCGGGCGGGGTCGAGCAGGCCGTCGAGCACCTCGTCGCGCTCGGCCACCGCACCGTCGCCTACGCGGGCGGACCCGCGAGCTCGTGGTCCGACGCGCGCCGTCACGAAGGCCTCCACCGCGCCGTCGCGCGCCTCGCGCCGTCCGGGCTCGAGGTCGAGGACCTCGGGCACTTCGCCCCCACGTTCGACGGGGGCGGTGCCGCCGGGGACCTCGTGCTCGCGCGCGGCGCGACCGCGGTCATCGCGCACAACGACATGGTCGCCCTCGGGCTCGTCGACCGGCTGCGCCGCCGCGGAGTCGACGTCCCGGGCGACGTGTCGGTCGTCGGGTTCGACGACACACCGTCCGCCCGGATCGTCTGGCCCCCGCTGACCACCGTGTCCGTGCCCCTCGCGCGGCTCGGCCGCGCCGCCGTCGACGCGCTGCTCGACGACGGGCCGACGCATCACACCCAGCTCGACGTCGCGCTCGTCGTGCGCGGGTCCACCGCCCCGCCCCCGGCCCGGTGACGGGCAGCGTGCCGGGACGCGCGACGACCCGGCACCGGACCTCGCCTGACGCGCACCGCACGCCCGCGACATGACGCGGCGAGGCCGGGACCCCGATCGGGTCCCGGCCTCGCCGGCGGTGCTGGTGCGGTCAGGCGGGCTGCAGACCCGAGCCGCCGTCACCCGCCGACGCGATCGGCGGCGCCGCGGGCAGGTCGCGCCCCGAACCGGGCGTACCGGTGGACGCGCCGACGGAGACGGGCTCCTTGTCGACCGTGCCGCGCTCGACGCCGCGGAACGTGAACTCCCCGAGGAGCCCCTCGCCCTCCGCGTCGACGATCACGAGCTGACCGGCCTTGAGCTCGCCGAACAGGATCTTCTCCGAGAGCGTGTCCTCGATGTCCCGCTGGATCGCACGACGCAGCGGGCGCGCACCCAGGACCGGGTCGTAGCCCTTCTCGGACAGCAGCTTCTTGGCCGCGGGCGTGAGCTCGATGCCCATGTCCTTGTCCTTGAGCCGCTGGTCGAGCTTGGCGATCATCAGGTCGACGATCGAGAAGATCTCCGGCTGCGAGAGCTGCGGGAAGACCACCACGTCGTCGACGCGGTTGAGGAACTCGGGACGGAAGTGCGTCTTGAGCTCGTCGTTGACCTTCGCCTTCATGCGCTCGTAGTCCGTCGCGAGCTCGCCGCCGGCCTGGAAGCCGGTCATGACGCCCTTCGCGATGTCCCGCGTGCCGAGGTTCGTCGTCATGATGATGACGGTGTTCTTGAAGTCGACCACCCGGCCCTGCGAGTCGGTCAGGCGACCGTCCTCGAGGATCTGCAGCAGCGAGTTGAAGATGTCCGCGTGCGCCTTCTCGACCTCGTCGAACAGCACGACGGAGAACGGCCGGCGCCGCACCTTCTCGGTGAGCTGACCACCCTCGTCGTACCCGACGTACCCGGGGGGCGAGCCGAACAGGCGCGAGACCGTGTGCTTCTCCGAGAACTCGGACATGTCGAGCTGGATGAGCGCGTCCTCGTCGCCGAACAGGAACTCCGCGAGCGCCTTGGCGAGCTCGGTCTTCCCGACGCCCGTGGGACCCGCGAAGATGAACGACCCACCGGGCCGCTTCGGGTCCTTGAGGCCCGCCCGCGTGCGGCGGATGGCCTGCGAGAGCGCCTTGATCGCCGCGTTCTGGCCGACGACCCGCTTGTGCAGGTTGTCCTCCATGTTGAGCAGGCGGCTCGACTCCTCCTCGGTGAGCTTGAACACCGGGATGCCCGTGGCGTTCGCCAGCACCTCGGCGATGAGCTCCTCGTCGACCTCCGCGACCGCGTCGAGGTCGCCCGACTTCCAGGCCTTCTCCTTCTCCTGGCGCTTGAGGCCGAGCTGCTTCTCCTGGTCGCGCAGGCGCGCGGCCTTCTCGAAGTCCTGCTCGTCGATCGCCGACTCCTTGTCGCGGCGCGTCGTGGCGATCTCCTCGTCCAGCTCGCGCAGCTCCGGCGGGGCCGTCATCCGGCGGATGCGCAGGCGCGCACCCGCCTCGTCGACCAGGTCGATCGCCTTGTCCGGCAGGTAGCGGTCGTTCACGTAACGGTCCGCGAGCGTCGCGGCCGCGACGAGTGCGCCGTCGGTGATCGAGACGCGGTGGTGCGCCTCGTACCGGTCGCGCAGACCCTTGAGGATCTCGATCGCGTGCTGCAGGTTCGGCTCGCTGACCTGGATCGGCTGGAAGCGACGCTCGAGCGCCGGGTCCTTCTCGACGTACTTGCGGTACTCGTCGAGCGTCGTCGCGCCGATCGTCTGCAGCTCACCGCGCGCGAGCATCGGCTTGAGGATGCTGGCCGCGTCGATCGCGCCCTCCGCGGCGCCCGCGCCGACGAGCGTGTGGATCTCGTCGATGAACAGGATGATGTCGCCGCGCGTGCGGATCTCCTTGAGGACCTTCTTCAGACGCTCCTCGAAGTCACCGCGGTAGCGCGAGCCCGCGACCAGCGCGCCCAGGTCCAGCGTGTAGAGCTGCTTGTCCTTGAGCGTCTCCGGCACGTCCCCGCGCACGATGTCCTGCGCGAGCCCCTCGACCACGGCCGTCTTGCCGACGCCGGGCTCACCGATGAGGACCGGGTTGTTCTTGGTGCGGCGGGACAGCACCTGCATGACCCGCTCGATCTCCTTCTCGCGCCCGATGACCGGGTCGAGCTTGTTGTCCCGCGCGGCCTGCGTGAGGTTGCGCCCGAACTGGTCGAGCACGGCCGAGCCCGAGGGCTGGCCCTCCTGCGGACCGCCCGCGGCGACGGGCTCCTTGCCCTGGTAGCCGGAGACGAGCTGGATGACCTGCTGGCGCACCCGGTTCAGGTCCGCGCCCAGCTTGTTCAGCACCTGCGCAGCGACACCCTCACCCTCACGGATGAGGCCGAGCAGGATGTGCTCCGTGCCGATGTAGTTGTGGCCGAGCTGCAGCGCCTCGCGCAGCGACAGCTCCAGCACCTTCTTGGCGCGCGGCGTGAACGGGATGTGCCCGCTCGGCGCCTGCTGACCCTCGCCGATGATCTCCTGCACCTGGGCGCGCACGGCCTCCAGCGAGATCCCGAGGGACTCCAGAGCCTTGGCCGCGACACCCTCACCCTCGTGGATCAGCCCCAGGAGGATGTGCTCGGTGCCGATGTAGTTGTGGTTGAGCATCCGCGCCTCTTCCTGGGCGAGGACGACCACGCGACGGGCTCGGTCCGTGAATCTCTCGAACATGTGCACTCCTCACGAGCGGCGAGCTCGCCGTCCACCCGCGCCCGGGACAGGGCGGCAGGCCGACGACGAGGCGGCGTTGTTCGATGCTAACGGCGCCCTGTCCCCACCACTGCCCGTGTTCGCCGCAGGCGTGAAAGGCACACACCCGGGGACGACGACCGCCGACCGTGTCGTACGTGCGTTCTACTGTCCGGGCCATGTCCGACCTGCACAGCGTCCGCCAGTGGGCCCACGAGCTCATCGCCCAGCACCTCGACCACACCTGGTCGTTCGACTTCGACCACGCCCGCCGTCGCGCCGGCCTGTGCAACTACACGAAGCGTCGCATCACCGTCTCCCGCTACCTCGCGGCCCGGTACGACGACGACGAGAACCGCCAGATCCTCCTGCACGAGATCGCCCACGCCCTCGTCGGCCCCGCTGCCGCGCACGGCCCCGCCTGGCGCCGCACCGCCGCCCAGCTCGGCTACACCGGCGGCCGCACCCACCCCGGCGAGGCCGCCGACGAGCTCGCACCCTGGGTCGGCGAGTGCCCCTCCGGCCACGTCGTCTACCGCCACCGCCGCACCACCCGCCGCATCTCCTGCGCCGTGTGCTCCCCGACGTTCGACCCCCGCCACACCTTCACGTGGACCCACCGCACCATCACCCCGGCCACCCGCCGCGCAGCCGCCACCCCCCGCCGTTAGGGCGCGCGTAGCCGCACCGCAGGTAGCGACCTGATGACACCCGCGAGCACCTGGGCCTGAGATCACCGGCCCGCTCCACGCGCGAGGGCAGAGCCGAGGCACGACGCCCGCCTCACTCAGGACAGCACGCCCCCGTTCGGCGAGCCCCACGCAACCGGGGCACCTGCGGGCACTCCGTCGACGACGTTGATCACCGCGTCTCCGTCGAGCGTGACGTCGCGAAGTCGGTACAGCGTCGCCGCAGTCTCCACCTCACTCATCTGCAGGACTGGCCGAGCCGAGTCGACATCTACCCATCCGTCCGACACCTGACGGCGCAGCAGGAGGAGCGCGTTCAGCTCCCCGCGAAGCTCAGCTGGCTCCAGACACGAAAGGAAGCTGACCCAGCCTTCGCCGAGCGGATCACCGACGAGTGCCGCGCGCACGTCAAGCCCAGGGACCTCTGCGGTGTCAGGCGGCGGATAGCCCACGGCGATCATGTCGCGCACCATGCGGTCGACGCCGATCCCCTCACGCTCCGCAAGAGATCGGCGAAGCGCCGCGACAGCGCTCGGTTCCGGGGCTGGGGCGAGCGCGTGATGACGTTCTGGGTGTCACGCCTCGTTGAACATCCCCCTTACCCCCGAAGCGACATGAGTGTACGGTCGTTGCCAGCCCGACGTTCGCCGGACGCTTCATTGAGGGACTCACGCCGCCTCCGGTGTGCACGTACGAGAGGTACCTCTGGCATGGGAGACGTCGCCACACGCCCTGTCTCCGAGACATGCCCTTCATTGGTTCGCCAGCCGCCAGTCCTGCTGTGTCGGACCTCGACGCTACGTTCCGGACTGTGACGTCGACGACGCGTCACTCGACTCTCAGACAGTGGGGAACCATGGGAAACATCGATCTGCCGCTCTTGCTCGCAGCCGTGACGGCTGGCGGTCCGAGCGCTCTCAGTAGTGTCACTGCACTGTCACCGGCTGGCGGCCCACAGGCTGCAGTTGCCCCCGCGAAGTACGTCCAGGGCAGCACCGCGACGTACGTGTACGAGACCCGGTACGTCGAGGGTGCCGCGCGCAAGACGGTTCTGCTCGACAGTTCTCAGAGCGCGACGAACCGCGTCGAGCAGGCGCTCGACGCGGCGATCACGGATGGCAGCACCGTCCTCGGCAGGATGCCCCGGATCCGCGTCACGTACGAGCGTGACGGGCGAACCGAGGTCTACTCCGACCTCACGCTTCCGCACCGTGCCTTCGACGCCCACATCCGCGCCGGATCGGTCTCAGGCGTGCCGACGACGGATGTCGCCGAGTACCGAGCCGCGCGGGACGCTGCTCCCTCGGACGCCTCCGCCCTCATGGCTCTCAGCCCGATCACTCTCGTGTTCGGCGGTTGGGACGCGTCACGGCGCAGCCGCCAGGGTAGGTGGGCCAGCACGTTGACCGGCGAAGTCATCGGGGTGCTCGCGGATCAGCGAGCGAGCGACGCGCTGCCCCTCAAGGGCGGCGCCCGTGTCGATCCCGTTGGGATGCAGTTCCGTCTCGACGGCCCGACCTTGACGGCACTGGCCGACGCCCAACGGGCCGAGCTCAGCCCGAAGACCCACAAGAAGATCGTCGACAGCGCGAAGAAGCTTGCGGCGAACGCCGTCGACTCGGCAGCTGCGCTCGGGTTCGGCGGTATCCCTCCCGCCCTGGACCAGCTGGGCGGGGTCGCCTGCGAGTCGATCATCCGGTCGAGAATCCTCAGCTTCGCGGCGCTGCGTCAGATCAGGTTCGGTGCTGGGGCACGAGGAGACGCGGCATGTCGCGCCGTCCTCGCCGCGCTCGCCATCAACGGAGTCGTCCGGGCGGATGCCGAGCTGTTCCTGCGTGCGCACTGCGAGCTGGTCGAGGCCTCGGCACCGGTGACACTGATCGATCGGCGGCATGGGGAGCGCGAGGCCCTGACTCTTCCCACGATCGACGAGGCGGACGCGTTGCTCGACGCAGCGATCCGAGACGCCGCAGAGCACGCTGGACTCGACTGGCACGGCCAGGTCCTCGAGGTGACAGGCAACCCGGCCGTCGTCGCCGCGAGCGAGGACGCCGACGACAAGGAGGCCTGATGCCTTACGCCATCGTCGCCGAGTTTCCGGGCGGGGCCTACATGGGGTCGGTGGACGAGGGCGTCCAGGACCGCCTGCCGTCTCTCGCCCGGCTGCTCTCGGCGCTGCTCTCGGCCGCAGGCAGCGGCGTACGTGCCGTTGAGGCGGATGCGGGTCTGCTCGGTCCGTGCTCCGAGGACCGAGCGGCGCTCAGCTGGCTCGAGAACCATCCGCCGGACGGAATGGCGATCCCGGCGACAGCGACCAACGGGGCTCGCGCCACGGCATACCGCGATCTTGGCCTTCTCCGACCCAAGAGCGCAGGTACAAAGCGTGTCGCGAAGCACGACCACGCCAACGTCGCTCTCCGAGACACCGTCTTGTGGCTGTGGGCTGACGAGCCGCCCGAGCACGTCCGCGACGCCCTTGACGACTTGTGCCCCGATGTCGCCTACCTCGGCCGCGCCGACTCTCCGGTCCGACTGAGCACGACCCGCACGCCGCGCCGACCAGCGACCCACGAGCGCGACTCGCACCCCCGGGTCAGCACGCGCCGCCCGTTGACGGACGTGGTCGTCGCTGCGCCACGGCATGGTCGCACAGCGGCGCTCATCGATGCCTACAACGCCGCTGCCCGGCAGAGCGGTGGGCCGGATCGCGCCAAGTCCGACGAAGGTGAGATCCGCCCGCTTACGACGGACACGGCGCTAGGACTGGAGCGCTACGTCCAACTGGGCGACGAACACCCCGACGGAGTGCCGTGGAGCTCGATCACCGTCATCCCGATCGTCGACCGAGACACTTCAATACCTCAGGACCAACGCGTCGCGTACTGCGTCGCAGCCCATCGCGCCCTGATCTCGCGTATTGGAGACGGTGCTCCACCTCTGCTCACCGGGCACTACGACCCAGGGGCCTCTCGACCGGCCAACCGCATCGCACTCCAGATCATCGATCGCCACCATCTGGCGGAGGTGCCGCTACCGACGGTACAGGCGCTCGTCGTCGCGATACCGCACGACGCTGATGCGGCGCAGCGCTCGGCCGTCGAATCTGCACTCGCGGGGCTCCGTCGGGTCCGCTCACGGCGCGGGACGCTCGCGCTCGCGGATGTCGATGACCGGGTCTCAGTCTCCGGCGCTCGGTTCTGGCGGACACCCGAAGTAGGGCTCGTACGAGTGTGGGTCTCCGCACCAGTCGTCCCCGACATTCGTGCACCACGGGGCGGACGGTGGATCCTGCGTGACAGCGTCGCGCTGTCGCTTGGTCTCGTGCTCCGAGACAGACTCGCCGACGACATTCCGCCGACTCTCAGCCGCGACGAACGCCATCGAGCGATGGTGAACCACGTGCTTGCCGCGGGCGTCGACCCCTTCGACGTGCGTCGCATCACGGAAGGCGACCTGACGAGGTACGCGCACAAGGTCCCTGACGGACATGTCGTCGAGCCCTACGTCGCCACGATCGCACTCGGCACGTCGGTTCCTGAGACCGCCTGGCTCGCAATCGGCCAGAGTCGACACCTCGGCGGCGGACACCTGGCGCCAATCGATGTCGACCCCGCCGCGCTCGACGCTTGGAGGCTTCGATGAGCGAGATCGCAGCAATCGAGGCTTCAGAGTTCGGTGACTTTTATGAAGCCGTGCACGGCGTCCGCCCATTCGCGTGGCAGCAGCGGCTCCTCGACTCGGTGGTGACGACGGGGCGGTGGCCCGAGTCGATCGACTCCCCGACGGGGAGTGGGAAGAGCTCGGTCGTCGACGTCCACATTTTCGCCAACGCTGTGGCTGCGACGACTGGCCTCCGCGTCCCCCGGCGGCTCGTCGTCACCGTCGATCGACGTGCACTTGTCGACGACCACGCTGACCGGGCACGCCACGTGGTGGCGTACCTCGCTGCGGCCGAACCGGGCACGCTCGCTCACCGTACGGCGCAGACCCTTCGCGCGATGCGGTCGGCTGGCGACCTCGACGACAGGCCGGTTGGTCTGGCAACCCTGCGTGGCGGGCTCACTCCGTCCCGCGGTTGGCTCGACGACCCCACCGCCTGTCAGGTCATCGCGGCAACACCAGACATGTGGGGAAGCCGACTACTCCTGCGGGGCTACGCGAGCACACGGCAAGCCCGTCCTCGAGAGGCGGGACTTCTCGCATTCGACACGGTCGCGGTGCTAGACGAGGCACACCTGAACCACCAGCTCCTGTCCACTGCGCGTCGGGTGGTCGCCGCCACGTCCGATTCCGCCGCCAGACTCAACGTGGTCGAGCTGCAGGTCACAGCGATGAGCGCGACGCAGTCCGGCGGTGGTGCGGCGATAGGCGTCCGGTCAGACGATCTCAAGACGGATGTTGTCCTTCGCCAGCGTCTCGAACGTCCGAAGCCGCTCACGCTCATCACCTCCAGCCATTGGCCCGCACGCTCCCGCTCCACGACGGGGCGGCTGGCTGAAGAGCTGGCGGAAGCCGTGGTCTCCCTGCTCGGTCAGGTCTCCGGAACGGTGGGGTGCATCGTGAACACGGTCGACCTCGCCGTCGCGGTCGACCGCCGGCTGCGCTCAGCAACGCTCACGCCTGGCTCAGTTCGAGGGCACAGTCGAGACACGCCAACGACGCGCCTGCTCGTCGGACGGATGCGGCCGTACGACATCAATGCCGTCCGCATGAGGAACCCCGCGCTGTTCAAGCACGGCGGCGACCCGGACGTCGACGTCGTCGTTGCCACCCAGACCGTTGAGGTCGGAGTCGACATGGACTTCGCCGGGCTCGTCACCGAGCTCGCGCCGGGCGCGGCCATCGCGCAGCGCGCAGGCCGCGTCAACCGCTCGGGCATCAGGACTGCGGGACCGGTCGTGGTCATCGTTCCGGCCAATGCCGGTCCCGACGATGCGAGCGGCCCGTACCGTGCAGCCGAACTGGCCGCCTCACTGGATTGGCTCCGAGACAGGGCGACAGCCGACGAGGGCCTCGCCCCGTGGGCGATCCACCCGGCGGGTGGTGGTCAGGTCCCGCCCATGGCTCTCCTGCGACGGCCGGTGCTCCACGATCTCGAGCCGTGGAACTGGAACTTATGGTCCGCCACGTCCGAGAGGACCTTTGCCGAACCCGACCTCAGGCTGTGGTTGGACGACGACCTGGATCCCGATCTCATGGCAGGTCTGCTCGTCCGCCGCCGGCTGCCACGCGACGATGCGGAGGCGGAACGTCAGGTTGCGGCGGCACCGCCGCTTCGCCACGAGATCTACCCCGTACGGGTCAGCACCCTTCGGGCAATCGTGGAGAGCCTGTCCATGCCTGAGCCGAGATCGGCCGGCTCCCAGTACGTGCTGACACGCGGCGGTGAAGTCCTGCACCGCAGCGGGCACGAACGCATCCGGCCCGGTGACATCGTGGTCCTCGACGAGTCCGTCGTCACGTTCGCTTCAGGAGTCGTCACCGAAGGTGGTACAGAGTCCGCCACGGACGTGTCGGAAGCCTATGAGATCGACCCCGGCCACTCGACCGGATTCGTCCGGATAGGGCTCGGGCTCCCGGCCACCGACGGGACGATCGGTGCCGAAGCGCTCATCGACGACCTCATCGCACTGGTGCAGAACGTGGGCGACGACCTCGATTCCCTCGTCGTCGCGCGCCTACGCGCCTGGCTCGAGTCGCAGCCGACCACATCGCCTGCGCTGAACAACCTGTCCCAGCTCCTGTCCGACGGGACGAGACCCCCTGCCCTCGAGCTGTCCCTCGCCGTGGACACCGACGCCGATCCGGGTTCGTTCTGGCTCGTGGTGGGTGGTGGCGCAGTGCGTGGGGCCGACGAGGAGATGCGGCAGATGGCCACTCCGCTAGGACGCGGTCCAGTCACGTTGGCCACCCACCAATCGGCCGTCGGGCGTGCGGCCGAGTCCATCGCAAAGGCCGTGGGGCTGCCGAGCATCCTCATCGATGCCGTGACCCGGGCGGGACAGCACCATGACGACGGCAAGGAGGATGCCCGGTTCCAGCGAGCCTTGCGTCCGTACGCAGGAGCCCACCCGGACCTCGTGCTGGCCAAGAGCGGAATGACGAGCAGAAGGGTCATCGCACGAGCACGTGCGGCCTCTGGCCTTCCCCCTGGATGGCGGCACGAACAGGCCTCCGCTGCGAACGTGTGGGACCTGCTCGCGGGTGAACCCTCGCCATACCGCGATCTCGTCACACGACTCGTCGGTACCAGCCACGGACACGGGCGTGCGGCATTCGAAGGATTCGACGAGGTCCCTGGCGCCGTCGTGGGGGGTCACGAACTCTTTAGGGACGGAGAGTGGGAGGACATCATCGAGCGCACCGCACAGGAATGGGGCACGTGGGGGGTCTGCTTCCTCGAAGCCCTGCTCCGGGCTGCGGATGCTGCGACCTCGCGGAGGGGATCATGAATGCGCCCGAGATCGAGCTCGCCGCAGACGAGCGCCTCGCCTTCGACCACCTGGTCGCGTACGGCATCGCAACCGTGGCCGCGGGCTACCACGATGCCCGCGCCCGCATCTGGTGGACCGATGACGAGCCGACTCGACTCAGACTCTCAGGCTTCTCATGGGGGCAGATCGCAGATGCCGTGAAGCGGCATGCGACTGCCGCCGCATCGGAAGACGGATGGATCTACGCGAACGGCACGAACCGTGGTGCGCCGGCGGGCCTGTTCAGCCCCCGCGTCAAGCAGATGCAGCAAGACGAGCTGGTCGCCTGGTACCGCCAGCGCAGCGGCGTGCTCGCGACTCTCCGTTCCGACCCGCCCGATCGACTGTCACTTGCCTTGATCGGGTCACTCGGCGAGCCGAGCTACTGGAGCGACACAGGCGACGGGCCGCGACCCGACAACGGAGCCAGCCGGTGGGAGATGAAGACCCGCAACCGGGGCGAAGAGTTCGTCACGCACAGACTGCGCCCGCTCGCCGCGGCCGTCGCCGCTCGAACGACCGAGCAGATCTTGCAGGGCCTGACGGGTACGAAGCTCCGCGACGAAGTTGGAAAGGGGAAGCCAGAGAGCAGGACGCCGACTGGCTTGGTGGCTCCCCGCCCAACCGACAACGCGCGGGCGTGGTGCGCGCTCTGGGGGCTAGGGCTCATGCCGGTCGTGCACCAAGTAGGCGCTGCCAGTGCGACGGCAGGACATGTCGGCTCATTGGGCTCCGGGTACTTCTACCTTCCGTTGGTCACACGCCCTACGTCGATCGCCCGGCTCGCGAGCATCACGCGGTCCGCAGCGCTCCGCGTCGTCGCGGCGCAATCCGCTGTCGACCAAGACGAGAACGCGGTTCGTGACGCCTGGCGTTGGCTCAACGCACGAGGCGTCGGAGACGTCATCGTCTTTCCCGTGCACCGGACGGCAAACGCCAACGCACCCGAGCGATGGGCGACACGTGGAAGATCGGCGAAACGCTGATGGATCAGAGACTCGAGACGCAACTCACGATTGGGCTCGTCGCTCACCACGCCTTCTGCCCTCGACGCGCCTGGCTCGAGGCAGCCGGTGAACGCACGGACACCGGCCAGGTGGCCTCGGGGGTCGCCCAGCACCGACGTGCCGACGACCCACGGGACGGGCGGAGTCACACAGCGCGGGCGCTCGATGTCGCGCACGTCGCGCGGGACTACGTCGGCCGGTGTGACACGGTCGAGACGCTGGCCGACGGCTCCCTCCGGGTCGTCGAGTACAAGGCGACACCCGTGCGGCGAAGCTCGGAAGTGACCGAACCGATGCGTATTCAGCTGGCCCTACAGGTCGCTGCACTGTCCGACATGGGACACACCGTCAACAGTCAGGCGGTGTACTTCACGGACCAACGACAACTCGTCGATGTCGCCCTGGATGAGGCCGACTTCACCCGTGCATTCGAACTGGTCGAGGCTACGCGCGCATCGCTCTGCTCGCCCCACGCGCCGTCGCCCCTCGAGGACGACAGCCGTTGCACACGGTGCTCACACGTGGAGGTCTGCCTTCCCGACGAACGCACGCTCGCCCCGATCCGGCGACGGATCATCGTAGCCGATCCGGACACGCAGGTTCTACACCTTACAACTCCAGGATCTCGCGCATCAGTACGCGACGGGCGCGTTCGGATTGTCAAAGGAGCGGAAGAGCTCGCGACATTCCCAATAGAGCGCATACAAGGCGTGATAGTACACGGCAACGTCGACCTCAGCGGAGCGCTGATTCGCGAGATCCTGTGGCGCCAACTCAGCATCGTCTGGTGCACAAGCTCAGGTCGGGTGGTCGGATGGGCGTCGTCGACCGACGCTCCCAACGGTGCCACTCGAAGCGCCCAGCAGCTCGCGTCCACATCGGATCGGGTGGCATTCGCGTCGGAGTTCATCTCAGCAAAGATCGCGAATCAGGCAACGCTGCTCCGCCGCAACGGCACAGTCGACGCAAGTACCGTACACCGCCTTCGTGAGCTTTCCCGTGCAGCGCTCGGCATCGGTTCGATTGCGGAACTGTTCGGCGTCGAGGGCGAGGCGGCGGCGATCTACTTCTCGGAGTTTGGATCGATGCTCGGGAGCGGCCAGTCCTTTGACGCGCGAGATCGGTGCCCCGCTCGCGATCCCGTCAATGCGGCGCTCAATTACGCATATGCACTCCTCCTGGCCGATGCAATTCGAGCGCTGCGCGCATGCGGACTCGACCCACATCTTGGGTTCTTGCACAGCAGCAACCGAAACAAGCCCGCACTCGCTCTCGACCTTGTCGAAGAGTTCCGCGCGCCACTGGCCGATTCAACGGTAGTTCGAGCGTTCAATAATGGCGAGCTCGGCCGCGGTTCATTTGTCGATCGCATGGGAACGTTCGCCCTTTCAACGTCCGGCCGCAAGGCCCTTATCGCGGCCTACGAACGACGAGCCCTGAGCGAGATCCGGCATCCAGTGTTTGGATATCGTGCCACGTGGCGCAGGGTCATCGAGATCCAAGCGCGCCTAATCCTTGGCGTCATCGACGGTTCGCAACCAGCCTACCGAGGAGTCCGGACGCGGTGACATCGAACGTCACGCATCGTTTCCTGATTGCATACGACGTTCAGGACGATCGGCGGCGCAACAGACTCGCGAAGCTCCTGTCGGCTCACGGCGATCGGGTTCAGTTCAGCGTCTTCGTCGTAGATGCACGGCCGGCACGCCTGACTCGACTGCGTGACGCGATGAGTGACGTTATCGTGGCAGGTCGCGACAGCGTCCTTATCTGCGACCTCGGCGAGGCGCGCGTCGCTCGCGAGACGCGGTTCGCGTACCTCGGCCTCGGCCGCGGCACGACGCCCTCCGACGTGATCATCGTCTAGACCCGCTACGAGCCCCGACGGTGTCGCGAGGCCTCCAGTCCTACGGCGGCCGCGCATGAGCGCTCGCGCGCCGATCCCGCAGGTCAGCGAGCTCATTGCGCCGCACCAACCCCCGAACATGCAGTGCCGAGCAGGCACGACCCCGAGCGCTCGCCAAGTCACGCAAGGACGCAGGTCGGATCGGGTATATTTCGAGCCCTCCGACCTCGCCCTCCGGCGAGGTCCTTCATTGAGGCGTGCTGGGGCCGGTCTGCGGCGGTTGCCTGCACTTCCCGACCTCGCCCTCCGGCGAGGTCCTTCATTGAGGCTCGTGCTCGTCGAGCTTCGCGGCCTTCGCCTTGACCGACCTCGCCCTCCGGCGAGGTCCTTCATTGAGGCTCGGAGTACGTCGCGCTCAAGCGTGACGGGAGGCCGCCGACCTCGCCCTCCGGCGAGGTCCTTCATTGAGGCCCGGCGGACTGCACGATCCGGTCGGACCACTCCTGCCGACCTCGCCCTCCGGCGAGGTCCTTCATTGAGGCAACAACAACAACGCGTCCACGCCGCAGACGGTCACGGGCCGACCTCGCCCTCCGGCGAGGTCCTTCATTGAGGCTTCCTGAAGCACGCGGCTCCGACCGGTCGCAGCTCCAAGCCGACCTCGCCCTCCGGCGAGGTCCTTCATTGAGGCCTGGCCGACGACCGCGACGGCGTGCTCGTGCTGCGCCGACCTCGCCCTCCGGCGAGGTCCTTCATTGAGGCCGGGGCAGGGTGAGGGTGGTCATGCTGCATCCCTCCGCCGACCTCGCCCTCCGGCGAGGTCCTTCATTGAGGCCCGAGCGACGCGGTAGCGGTGTATCCAACCGCTGGCCGACCTCGCCCTCCGGCGAGGTCCTTCATTGAGGCTCGCCGGACTGCGCGCAGGGCAAGCATCGCGCATGCTCCCGACCTCGCCCTCCGGCGAGGTCCTTCATTGAGGCAACCGTCTGCAGCAGTCGTCCCGTGCCGCGCTGTCCACCCGACCTCGCCCTCCGGCGAGGTCCTTCATTGAGGCGTTGCAGATATGGGACGAGAGCGGCTGGTAGGCCCAGCCGACCTCGCCCTCCGGCGAGGTCCTTCATTGAGGCCGGACCACCACTGGCGCGTCGTTTCGCGCGTCACTCCCGACCTCGCCCTCCGGCGAGGTCCTTCATTGAGGCCGTCGACGCGGATCCCCGTGATCGACCCGGCAGCCCCGACCTCGCCCTCCGGCGAGGTCCTTCATTGAGGCGACTACTCGCGGGTCGAGGATTACTACCTCGGCACGGCCGACCTCGCCCTCCGGCGAGGTCCTTCATTGAGGCTGCTCTACGTCGCGTCGTTCGCGCTGCGGCTCGGTGCCGCCGACCTCGCCCTCCGGCGAGGTCCTTCATTGAGGCATCCTGATCTTCTCGTTCCTGTGGCGGGCGGCAGCCCCGACCTCGCCCTCCGGCGAGGTCCTTCATTGAGGCTGCGACCCCAACGACCGGACCGGCCGCGTGCTCTCGGCCGACCTCGCCCTCCGGCGAGGTCCTTCATTGAGGCCGCTGCTGGGCCGCCGTCATCTCGGGCCGCTCCGGCCCGACCTCGCCCTCCGGCGAGGTCCTTCATTGAGGCTCCCAGGAGATCGCCTGGCCAGTGTCCGACGCGACCGACCTCGCCCTCCGGCGAGGTCCTTCATTGAGGCGCACGTGTCGAGCGCGAGCCCGCACCGCCTCGCCGTCCCGACCTCGCCCTCCGGCGAGGTCCTTCATTGAGGCGTGACCGCCACCGGCTGCAGCATCCCGTGGTCGAACCGACCTCGCCCTCCGGCGAGGTCCTTCATTGAGGCGTGACCTTCCTCGGCCTCGCGGTCTCGCGGCCCTCCCGCCGACCTCGCCCTCCGGCGAGGTCCTTCATTGAGGCCGCTGGACCCCGACGTTCACCGGCACCCGGTCCGCCGACCTCGCCCTCCGGCGAGGTCCTTCATTGAGGCTCCGCGGCCTCCTTGACCTTCTCCAGGCCGGCACGACCGACCTCGCCCTCCGGCGAGGTCCTTCATTGAGGCTCCAACCCGGCGTTCGCCCCCGTGACCGCCATCCCGCGCCGACCTCGCCCTCCGGCGAGGTCCTTCATTGAGGCACGTACTCGCGGAAGTCCGAGTAGCGGCTCACGGCCGACCTCGCCCTCCGGCGAGGTCCTTCATTGAGGCTAGAGCTCGACGGTCGCACGCTTGGTCTCGACCATCGTCCGACCTCGCCCTCCGGCGAGGTCCTTCATTGAGGCTTCTCGCACGAGTGCAGCCGCAGCGCGTGCGCCGCCACCGACCTCGCCCTCCGGCGAGGTCCTTCATTGAGGCTGCCCGCGCGCCGCGAGCGCGGCACGCACCTGCTCCGACCTCGCCCTCCGGCGAGGTCCTTCATTGAGGCAGGCGCGTCGTCAGGCTGACGGACGTCGCCGTGCCAGCCGACCTCGCCCTCCGGCGAGGTCCTTCATTGAGGCGCGAACACCTGCACCGCGGACCATCGGCCGATCGGCCCGACCTCGCCCTCCGGCGAGGTCCTTCATTGAGGCGAGGAACGACCCGCGGTCGCACGGAACCCGAAGCGGGGGGCCGACCTCGCCCTCCGGCGAGGTCCTTCATTGAGGCCGGCGGTCGCTGCGGGTGGACGTGTCGGTCCACGACCGACCTCGCCCTCCGGCGAGGTCCTTCATTGAGGCCGGAACAGGTCGCGGGGGTCGCGGGGGTCACTCACCCGACCTCGCCCTCCGGCGAGGTCCTTCATTGAGGCATGTGGCACGGCGTGCAGGTCCCCGCCGACCTCACCCGACCTCGCCCTCCGGCGAGGTCCTTCATTGAGGCCGGACGGAGGAGTTCGGCACCCGACACGACATCACGTCCGACCTCGCCCTCCGGCGAGGTCCTTCATTGAGGCGCCGCGCAGTACGCCATCGTCACGGACCTGCGGGCCGACCTCGCCCTCCGGCGAGGTCCTTCATTGAGGCATCGACACGCCGGACCTCAAGCGGAGGTTCGTCGCCCGCCCGACCTCGCCCTCCGGCGAGGTCCTTCATTGAGGCCTCGACTTCCAGCCCTCCGCCGCCGAGGTCGTCGCGCTGCCGACCTCGCCCTCCGGCGAGGTCCTTCATTGAGGCACGGCGCCGCACGAGCGCCGCGGACGGCTCGCGCAGCCCGACCTCGCCCTCCGGCGAGGTCCTTCATTGAGGCCGGGTCGACGCGGTCTCGGCGCTGCCGTCGGTCACGTCGCCGACCTCGCCCTCCGGCGAGGTCCTTCATTGAGGCCAGAAAGCGCCCCACCGCCAGATCGAACGGCGGTCCGACCTCGCCCTCCGGCGAGGTCCTTCATTGAGGCCTCGTCGTGGACCGTGCGCGCACGGGTCCGCGACACGTCCGACCTCGCCCTCCGGCGAGGTCCTTCATTGAGGCTGGGAGCGGGCCGCTCGTCGCGTCCCCGATGCGGCCGACCTCGCCCTCCGGCGAGGTCCTTCATTGAGGCGCGTCCGGCGAGACGTACGCGGCAATCGGCCGTGCCCGACCTCGCCCTCCGGCGAGGTCCTTCATTGAGGCGGGACGAAGGATTTCCGCACGGTCAAGGCACGTGTCGCGGCCGACCTCGCCCTCCGGCGAGGTCCTTCATTGAGGCAAGGCCGTCAGCTGCGCCCTCGGTGGCGCGTTCATCCCCCGACCTCGCCCTCCGGCGAGGTCCTTCATTGAGGCACCACCCCGGCCGCGCCGACGGGGGGGTCCGCGGGGGTCCGACCTCGCCCTCCGGCGAGGTCCTTCATTGAGGCGGCACGAAGGTCGCCTCCGACGGGTCCATCGTCATTGTCCCGACCTCGCCCTCCGGCGAGGTCCTTCATTGAGGCGACTACTGGTCCGAGGTTCGTGACGCCGCCCGGCACCCGACCTCGCCCTCCGGCGAGGTCCTTCATTGAGGCGCGTCGGTGGGGATGCGGTGCAGGACGAGGTACTCGGCCGACCTCGCCCTCCGGCGAGGTCCTTCATTGAGGCTGGAACGCCGTGCGCGACCAGTGCCGCGACCTCGGCCGACCTCGCCCTCCGGCGAGGTCCTTCATTGAGGCGGATGGGATGCGGACGTCCGCGCGATGGCGCGGGCAGTGCCGACCTCGCCCTCCGGCGAGGTCCTTCATTGAGGCTGCGCCGCGGTGGCACTCGCGGGCGACTACGGCGTGCCCGACCTCGCCCTCCGGCGAGGTCCTTCATTGAGGCGCCTACGCGTCCGCCGTGCGCCGCGAGCACATCGACGCGACCGACCTCGCCCTCCGGCGAGGTCCTTCATTGAGGCGTGAGCACGTCAGTCTCCTCAGGGCTGGTAGATCCCGACCTCGCCCTCCGGCGAGGTCCTTCATTGAGGCCAGAAGACTGGTTCCGGCACGGGAGGGACTTTGCGCTCCCGACCTCGCCCTCCGGCGAGGTCCTTCATTGAGGCGCCTCCTGGCCGTCGTCGCCGGTCTCGCCGTCGCGGCCGACCTCGCCCTCCGGCGAGGTCCTTCATTGAGGCGTTCCGACGCTCCGGCAGTACGTGGAATCGAACGCACCCGACCTCGCCCTCCGGCGAGGTCCTTCATTGAGGCTTGATATGGAACTGTTCGGACAGTACGCCGTGTGGGTGCCGACCTCGCCCTCCGGCGAGGTCCTTCATTGAGGCACGGGACGACCCTTGCGGATGTCGTCGTTGATGATGCACCCGACCTCGCCCTCCGGCGAGGTCCTTCATTGAGGCAGGGTGACCGGCTTGAAGTCCGGCACCTCGCGAATGCCGACCTCGCCCTCCGGCGAGGTCCTTCATTGAGGCATGACCCTGACCGCCGCACCGCGCGCCGAGATCGTCCCGACCTCGCCCTCCGGCGAGGTCCTTCATTGAGGCGGCACCGCCTTCGGCTCCCTCTCGACGGCCATTACCGACCTCGCCCTCCGGCGAGGTCCTTCATTGAGGCCGAGGTGCGGGTGCCCGTCGATGGGTCGGCCACCGCCGACCTCGCCCTCCGGCGAGGTCCTTCATTGAGGCGGGAAGTCGCTCGTCGAGAGCGCCTCCTCCAGGTCAGCGCCGGCCTCGCCCTCCGGCGAGGTCCTTCATTGAGGCGAGTCGAGGAAGTCGCTCGTCTTGAGGGTGTGAACCTGCCGACCTCGCCCTCCGGCGAGGTCCTTCATTGAGGCAACCCGGCGGTCTCCGTCACCCAGCCCGACGTCTTCCGACCTCGCCCTCCGGCGAGGACCTTCATTGAGGCGGGGAGGTCGGCCGCACCAACCTCGGCCGGTTCTCCGTCCCGACCTCGCCCTCCGGCGAGGTCCTTCATTGAGGCGAGTACCAGGACGAGTAGAAGGTCGCCACGGCTCAGCCGACCTCGCCCTCCGGCGAGGTCCTTCATTCAGGCGTGACGTCGGTGAGGGTGCCGCCGTCTTCGGACAGGGCCGACCACGCCCTCCGGCGAGGACCTTCATTGAGGCAAGACAAGGACGCGTGGATTCGCGTCCCGTTCGTCATTCTGCCGACCTCGCCCTCCGGCGAGGTCCTTCATTGAGGCCCTCCCGGCGCCGCGTGACGCTCTGGTCGAGCTCGGCCCGACCTCGCCCTCCGGCGAGGTCGGGCGAAGGCCAAGCCCAAGTACCCGCCGAAGCTGTCGTTGCGTCAATGAAGGACCTCGCCGGAGCGCGAGGGGCTGACGAGCTGGTGGACCCGCTGGTGGGACAGGCCGAGGATCGCGCCGACGTCCCGCAGCGACACATCCTGCGCGACGAGGTCCCGTGCGAGCCGTTGGGCTCGTGACGAGGCGTCGCGCTCGAGCGCCGCCGCCTGTGCGCGCTCGTCGCGGATCGCCGTGAGCTCGGCCTCGACCTCGACGCCGTCCACGGCGGCGACGCTCAGGTCGATCGTGACGTCCTCGACTGCGACGTCGAGCGTCACGGCGACGAGCGAGCGCGCCATCTCGTCGACGTCAGCGAGCCGACGAGCCTGGGTCACGCCGTCGACCGCGGGGACCGTGACGATCCACCACCGACCCTCGCGCGACGCCGTCGCCGTGTAGGACGTGCTCACCGCGCCTCCTTGATCGCCCGCTCGATGTTCCGGTAGACGCCCGGGCTGATCGTCCGGTGCCCGTCGGGTACCGCGACTCCGACACCGCTGCCGTGCTCCCACCACGTGTGCGAACCGCTCCGACGGACCGGCACGAACCCTGCCGCACGCAGCTGACGCACGACCCTCCTCGTCGGCTGCTCGGCTATCACACGCCGACAGTCTAGGCGCCATCGACAGCACCCGTCTAGACCCCTAGACACATCGACGGCGACCGGCGCCACGCACCGTCGGCACGCTCCGTCCCCGCTCGACCAACCCCGACCACCGCTGGACCCGGTGGATCTGCCCCGGACCGCGAGCTTCGGTGAACTCATGGTTGAACGACACGCCGTGAAGCCGTCGGCGTGTCGTTCAACCACGCCTTCGCTGAACCGCGAGCGAGTCTGGCCCGCACGGGGGCTGACCCGCGCGAAGCGGCCCCGCGCGGGGCCGGGCGGGTCGGATGTCGGTCCGGGGTCGTACGGTCGGGGGTATGCCTCGCAAGGTCGCCACCGCCACGCCCCTGTCCCGCGACGAGCTGCTCGAGTTCGTGCGCCCCCGCCACCACCTCCTGCTGGTGACGACGCGGACCGACCGGCGCCCGCAGGTGTCCCCGGTGTCGGGCGGCGTGGACGACGAGGGCAGGATCGTCGTGTCGACGTACCCGGGCCGCGCGAAGACGCGCAACGCGGAGCGGGACGCGCGCGTGTCGGTGTGCGTGCTGTCGGACGACTGGGACGGCCCGTGGGTCCAGGTCGACGGGAGCGCGCAGGTGCTGCACATGCCGGAGGCGGAGGACGCGCTCGTCGACTACTACCGGTGCATCGCGGGCGAGCACCCGGACTGGACGCAGTACCGGGCGGCGATGCGGCTGCAGGGCAAGTCGCTGATCCGGATCACGCCGCAGCGGTGGGGACCGGTCGCGACGGGCGGCTTCCCCGCGGACGTGGCGGCACGCCTGGACGCGCAGGACTGACGTGCCGCACCATCACGACGACCCCACGGTCGCGGTCCTCACGGGTGCGGGGATCTCGACGTCGTCGGGCATCCCGGACTTCCGCGGACCGCAGGGCGTGTGGACCCGGGACCCGAGGGCAGCCCAGCTGCTCGACCTCGGCGCGTACGTGCGGGACCGGGACGTGCGGGTGCGGGGGTGGCGCGCATGGGCGGAGCACCCGGCGTGGCACGCGTCGCCGACGGCCGCGCACCGGGCCATCGCGCGGCTCGAGCGCGCGGGCGAGCTGATCGTCGCGCTCACGCAGAACTTCGACGGTCTGCACCAGGCGGGCGGCTCGTCCGACGACCGTGTGGTCGAGCTGCACGGGTCGCTCACGACGACGTCGTGCCTGCGCTGCGGGTCGTCGTGGCCGACGACGAGCGTGCTCGCACGGCTCGACGACGAACCGGACCCGCCGTGCACGCGGTGCGGGGGCGTGCTCAAGCCGGACGTCGTGTACTTCGGTGAACAGCTCCCGGACGAGGCGATGGCCCGCGCGTACGCGGCGGCGACGGACGCGCACACGTTCGTCGCGATCGGCACGACGCTCACGGTGCAGCCCGTCGCGAGCCTCGCGGCGCTCGCGGTCGACTCCGGCGCGCGGCTGGTGATCGTCAACGCGGAGCCGACCCCGTACGACCACCTCGCCGACGAGGTGCTCCGCGAGCCGATCGACACGGCCGTCCCGGCGCTCGTCGAACAGCTCCTGGCGCACCGCGGGTCGGGGTGACCCGCAGCCCCTGGCCCCACGAGGTCGCTGGGTACGCTGCGCGCGTGGACGTCGAGGCGGCTGGGCCCCGGACCGCCGCCGGCACCACGCGTGCGCGTCGGCGGTGGCGGCGTCGTGCGCTCGAGGCGGTGCTCGTCGTCGTCGTGCTGCTCGTGCCGCTCGTGTGGGTGCAGGGCGTCGGGCAGGTGCACGTGCGCACGCTGGAGTCGGTCGACGAGGCACCGGTCGCGATCGTGTTCGGCGCGGGCCTGCGCCCGGACGGCTCGCCGTCGACGTACCTGCGTCGGCGGCTCGACGCCGCTCAGGCGCTGTACGAGGCGGGCACGGTCCGGGTGATCCTCGTGAGCGGCGACAACGGCTCGGTGGGTCACGACGAGCCGACGGCCATGCGCGACTACCTCGTCGGGAACGGCGTGCCGTCGGCGGTCGTCGTGTCCGACGACGCGGGCTTCGACACGCACGACACGTGCGTGCGCGCGCACCGCGTGTTCGGCGTGGACCGGGCAGTGGTGCTCACGCAGGACTACCACGTGCGCCGCGCGATCTTCTCGTGCACGACGGCGGGCATCGACACGCAGGGCATCGGCGTCTCGGCGGCGAACGTGCGGCCCGCCCAGCTGCGCGCGTGGCGCCTGCGCGAGGTCCCGGCGTCGTACAAGGCGTGGTGGGACGGCCTGACGGGCCGCGACCCGCTCGACCTGGGGCCGGCCCGCCCGGACGTGCAGGACGCGCTCGGCGGCTGAGACCATCGGGTGTGCCTCTCCCCACCCCGGACGTCTTCCCCACCCCGGACTTCGACGCCGCGCAGGTGCGGCTCGTCGCGCTGGACATGGACGGTTCGCTGCTCGACGACGACAAGCGCGTCCCGCCGGGCTTCTGGCCGCTGCTCGACGAGCTGCTCGACCGGGGTGTCGTGGTGTGCCCGGCCTCGGGCAGGCAGTACGCGACCCTGCGCCGCGACCTCGGCCGCGACGACCTCACCTACGTCGCGGAGAACGGCGCGATCGTCGTGCGCGAGGGCGAGACGGTCGCGGTCACGCCGCTCGCGCTCGAGGTGGCGCGCGCGGTCGTCGGGACCGTGCGGGAGGCGGTCGCGGGCGGCGCGCCCTACGGGACGGTGCTGTGCGGTGAGCGCGCCGCGTACGTCGAGCGGTCCGACGAGGAGTTCCTCGTCCACGTCCGGCCCTACTACGCGCGGCTCGAGGTGGTCGCGGACCTGACCGCGGTGCAGGACACGATCCTCAAGGTCGCGGTGTTCGACTTCGGCTCCGCGCAGACGGGTGCGGGCGCGCTGCTGCGCCGGTACGACGAGGCTGCGCGCGTGCTCGTGTCCGGGCACCACTGGGTCGACGTCATGGACCCCGCGGCGGACAAGGGCTCGGCGCTCCGCGCGGTGCAGCGCCTGCTGGGCGTCGGCCCGGAGCACACCGTCGCGTTCGGCGACTACCACAACGACCTCGGGATGCTCGGCGCCGCGACCTGGTCGTTCGCGATGGCCAACGCGCACCCGGACGTGCTGGCGGCCGCCCGGTTCGTCGCGCCGTCGAACAACGACCACGGAGTGGTCACGACGCTGCGCGCCGCGCTCGACGGGACGGCACCGTGACGGGCGTCGGCTCGTCGGACGCGGACGGCCGTGGTCCGACGAGCGCCGCAGCGCACCTCGACGAGCACGCGGGTCCGACGAACGTCGCGGGGCTGGTCCTGACGCCGGGCGCCGGTGCCGACCGCGACCACCGCACGCTCGTCGCGCTCGAGGCCGCGCTCGCACCGCTGCCGGTGCTCCGCCTGCACTTCCCCAACCGCGACCGCGGCTCGCGCGCCCCGGACCGACCCGCGGTCGCCGTCGCCCACCTGCGCGAGCGTGCCGACGCGTGGGCCGACGAGCTGGGCGTCGACCCGGCACGGCTCGTGCTCGGCGGCCGCTCGTTCGGCGGGCGTATGGCCTCGCTGGCCGTCGCCGAGGGGCAGCCTGCCGCGGGCCTGCTCCTGCTGTCCTACCCCCTGCACCCGCCCGGCCGCCCCGACCGCCTGCGCGTGGAGCACCTGCCGGACGTGCACGTGCCGGTGCTCGCCGTCAGCGGGGAGCGGGACCCGTTCGGCACGCCCGACGAGCTGCGCACGCACCTCGCGGCGCTCGGCGGGCCGTGGTGCCTGCGCACCGTGCCGGGCAACCACAGCCCGCAGGACCCGGCGGTCGTCGCGCACGTGCGGGCGTGGCTGGACGGCGCCGGAGCGACCGCAGGATCGTCGGACTGAACGCCGGTCGGCGCCGCGACGTCAGGCCGCGAGCGCGCGCTCGAACGCGCCCAGGACGCGCGGCGAGAACAGCACGAACCGCGCGAGCACGATCCCGTGCGGAGTCCCGTCCGCGTCCCGGTCCTGGAACGTGCCGGACTGCCACGACCGCAGCGCACCGACTGCGAGCTGCGCCGCCTCGTCGACGTCCCAGCCGTAGGCGCCGGCGCTGATCGCGGGGAACGCGATCGTCCGCGCACCGAGGTCGACGGCCACCGCGAGCGCACTCAGGTAGCACGCGGTGAGCATGCCCGGGTCGCGTTCGCCCGTGTTCCAGTTCGGTCCCACGGTGTGGATCACCCAGCGCGCCGGGAGGTCGAACGCGGCGGTCGCGACCGCGTGCCCGACGGGCAGCCCGTCCGGGTAGCGCGAGGCGCGCAGCTCGTGGCACGCCGCGAGGAGCCCGGGTCCAGCGGCCGTGTGGATGGCGCCGTCGACGCCTCCCCCGCCGAGGAGGGTCCCGTTCGCGGCGTTGACGACGACGTCGACCGCCTGCTCCGTGATGTCCCCCTGGACCGCCTCGACCCGCATGCCCTCATCCTCGCGCGCGACGACGGCCGGAGCGCGGCCAACGGTCCCAGGGCCGGGCCGTCGGGCGTCCCGACGACCGTGACCTGAGCCACGCGGACATGACGAGGCCCCGCGGGCGCTTACCTCGCGGGGCCTCGATCCGTCGCCCAGGCTAGGCGGGGGTCGTGGCGGTCGGGTGAACGACACGCGAATCTTCCACAGAAATGATCCACAGCCCTGTGTTCGGCCGATGTTTGCGCAGGTCGACCTGTGCACAACCCTGTGGAGCCGACTGTGGACAAAGTTGCCTGGTCAGAGCCCTTGCGACCCGCCGGGACGCAGGACTAGACATCACTCATCGGCCTCGACGGATCGGGGAACCGACGGAACGGGCCCTCAGGGGCGCGCACCGACGGAGCCCCCGGGACGACGAGACCGGGCCGACCGGAGAACGGGCGACCAGACCGACGGGGAGACCCGAAGGCCCGCGGACGACGACGCGGGGGACGCTCAGGACCTGGGACGCCGATCGCAGTCGCCGCGCACGTGGGACCCGGTCCGCCGGGGACGTGGTGTCGGCGGTCCGCACCGTCGAAGCCTGTGATCACGAGAGGGCCCCTCGAACGCTTACTTCGAGGGGCCCTCTCCATACCCACCCCACCCCACCCCGCGCCCACTCCCACCCCGCGCCCACCCCCTGACCGCGAACGCCACACATCGGTCGCGAGCGCGCCTCTCGGGAGCGTGGCGCTCGGTGCCGATGTGTGGCGTTCGCGATGTCTGGCGTTCGCGGTGGGTGGTGGGTGCGGTGGGTGGTGGGTGCGGGTGTCGGATGCGGGCAGAGCCGTCCACGGACCGGGTGGGCGCTTAGGCTCGGCGCGTGAGCGTCTTCGGCAGCCTCCAGTGGGGCATCTACCAGCTGTTCCTGCTGGCGATCTTCGCGCTGTGCGTGTGGGCGCTCGTGGACGCGGCGCTGCGCCCGGTGAGCGCGTTCGAGTCCGCCGGCAAGCGGACCAAGGCGTTCTGGCTCGGGATCCTCGCGGTCGCGACGCTCCTCGCGTTCCTCGCGATGCCGCCGCTCATGGTCATGCAGTTCCTCGGGCTCGTCGCCGCGGCGGCCGCGATCGTCTACCTCGTCGACGTCCGGCCCGCGGTCGCGCGCTACACGCGACGGCGCCCGCGCGGCGGCTCGGGGTCCGGGTGGTGACAGCCGGGTTCCCGACGAGCAAGGTCGACCGATGAGGGCCGTCGTACAGCGCGTCACGCGCGCGTCGGTCTCGGTGGACGGCGAGGTCGTCGGCGCGATCGACCGACCAGGGCTGCTGGCACTCGTCGGCGTGACGCCCGGCGACGGCCCCGCCCAGGTCGAGCTCGTCGCCCGCAAGATCGCCGAGCTGCGGATCCTGCGCGACGAGCAGTCGGCGGTCGACGCAGGTGCCCCCGTGCTCGTCGTCTCGCAGTTCACGCTCTACGGGGACACGCGCAAGGGCCGACGACCCACCTGGAACGCCGCCGCCCCCGGCCCGGTGGCGGAGCCGCTCGTCGACGCGGTCGTCGCCGCGCTGCGGTCCCGCGGGCTCGAGGTCGCAACGGGGATCTTCGGCGCCGACATGGCCGTCGAGCTGATCAACGACGGCCCGGTGACGATCCTCCTGGAGTCCACCCCCACCTGACCCACCCCACCTGACCCACCCCACCTGCCCGCCCCACCTCCTGCCTGCCCTCCCCACCTCCTGCCTGCCCCCTCCCGCCCCACCGACCACGGCACTACCACCCCACCCCCACGAGTTCGCGGGTCCAGCGCCAGTTCGCGGGTCCGGTAGCCAGTTCGCGGGCCACGGCCCGCGAACCCATGCCCTCACCCGCGAACTCATCACCAAACCGCGAACTCAGTCGCCCTCCGCCAGCACCATCCCCCGCTCGCGGACTCGGGCCACCAGATCCCTGCTCCGGTCGCCAGTTCGCGGGTCCCGCGCCACTTCGCGGGTCCGGTAGCCAGTTCGCGGGCCGTGGCCCGCGAGTTCAGGCCCTCAGCCGCGAACTCACCGAGCCAGGCGGCCTGGCGGGTAGGGGTAGCCGGTGGGTAGGGGCGGCGGGTGGGTGGGTGGGGCGGTGGTGGGCGGGTGCCGGGTGGGGCGGTGGTGGGCGGGTGCCGGGTGGGGCGGTGGTGGGCGGGTGCCGGGTGGGGCGGTGGTGGGCGGGTGCCGGGTGGGGTCAGGGCAGGACGCGCAGGCCTTCGGCTCGGGCTGCCGTGGCCAGGTGCTCGTCCCAGGCCACGACGACGAGATCGTCGGACCGCAGGACGAGCGCCGACGCGAGATGCAGCGCGTCCGCAGCCCGCAGCGCGTGGTAGCCGACGAGCGTCGCAGCGGCGGCTGTCACGGGCTCGTGCAGCTCGACGACGTGCAGCGCGGGCCACAGCACGGCCCACTGCGCGAGCGCGGCACGTTCGGTCGCCGCGTCGATGAGCCCCGCCCGACGACCGCCGGCGAGCAGCGCGCGCACCTCGGCGTCCGCGAGCCGCGACGAGGCGACCAGGTCCGCACCGGACCACAGCGCTGCGGCGAGCTCGGACCCCGGTTCGGCGAGGCAGAGCTTGGCGAGCGCGCTGGTGTCGAAGTAGCAGACGGCCATCAGCGGCGCAGCCGCCGCACGAGCCCGGACACCCCGGCGCGCGTCGGCTCGACGGCGACGGGCTCGGCCGCGGACCGCGGTGCGGACGCGGGCGAGAGCAGACCGTCGCGCTCGAGCCGGGCGAGCAGGTCGGCGGAGTCGATCCCGCTGAGCCGTGCGACGGGGATCCCGCGTTCGGTGATGACGACGTCCTCCCCGGCGCGCGCCGCCTCGATCCACCCCTTGAGCTCTGCGCGCAACGCGCTGACCGCGACCTCCACCTGCACGACCGTACCGGCCGCACCCCGCGCCGCCCACCCCTCGGGAGGGTCGGCCGCGCTGGCTACAGCTCCGGGAGCGCCTCGCGCGCCCGCGCCGGGTCCTCGCCGGCGGCCTCGAGCAGGTCGACGACGAGCGAGCGGTGCAGCAGCACGAGGCTCTGGACCTGCCAGTCGTCGGGCGCGATGGCGAACGGGTCGAGGGCGCGCGCGGACACGAGCAGCTCGCCGCGGGCCCGTGCGGGGTCCCGGCCGCTGCCGAGCGCGGACGCGAGGTCGGCCGCGGCGACAGCGGTCGCGTCGATGCGCTGGGCGGCGGCGTCGAGGTCGTGCGCGGTCGCGGACTCGAGGAGCGCGAGCGCACGCCGGGTCAGGACGCGTGCGTTGCGCATGGCGCGGTCGAGCAGCACGGCGGCGTCGACGTGCCGACCGAGCTCGCCGCGGTGCCGCCGCTGCGCGGGGGACAGCCGCGCGAGGTCGAGAGTGTTGCGGGCGGTGTCGCGCCACTCGTCGAGCCGCGGCTGGCTCGCGCGGGCCCGCACGAGCGCGTCCTCGACGTCCTGGACGGACCGCGCGAGCAGCCCGCGCGCGAGCTCGTCGAGCACGGTGGCGAGCTCGTGGGTCGCGCGCTGTGCGAGCGTCCGCGGGTGGCGGCGCGGGTCGGACGGCGTGAGCACCGCGACGAGGAACGCGACCGCGCCGCCGACGAGCGCGTCGGTCCACCGGCCGATCGGGCCGCCTCCCGTCCCGGCAGCCACGGGCAGCCCGACGATGACCATCGCCTGGCTCCCGGCCTGCGACGTGAGCATCGCGCCGCGGTCGAGCAGCCGCGCGAGCGTCGCGGCGGTGAACAGCACGACCGCGACCTGCCACATCCCGGTGCCGATGACGTGCACGAGCGCGTCGCCGAGCCCGACGCCGAGCGCGACGCCGACGGCGATCTCGGCGACGCGGCGCAGCGACCGTTCGGCCGCGAACCCCAGTGCGATCCACGCGCAGATGGGGGCGAAGAACGGGTAGGTGTGGCCGAGCCCGTAGCGGGCGATCGCGAACGCGATCGCTGCGGCCACCGCGGCCTGCAGGATCGGGAACCACGACGCGCGCACGCGGTCGACGCCCTGCCGCCAGCGCACCTGCGCGACGAGGCGCACGTCGCGCCACCCGCGTCGTCGGGGCCCGGCCAGGTCCTCGCTCGTCACGGCCGACCCGCGGTCCTCACAGCGCCGGGTGGACGCCGAGCCCGCGCGCGAGCGGTCCGTGCGCCGCGGGCCGGTCGGTCGACACGCCCTCACCCGGGACGACGACCTCCTGGCCCGCCGCGACCATGCCGCCGTCGCACGCGACGAGCAGCTCGGCGTCGACGGGCAGCGAACGCTTGACGACCGCGAGCGCGACGGGTCCGAGCTCGTGGTGCCGCGCGACGCTCGTCACGCGGCCGACCTCCCGGCCGGGCTCCCCGGGGACGTCGGTCGTGAGGTGCACGCCAGCGCCGGGCTCGGGCAGCAGGTGACCCGAGCCGTCGAGGTGCAGGAACACGAGCCGCCGCGGGGGTCGGCCGAGGTTGTGCACGCGCGCGACGGTCTCCTGCCCGCGGTAGCAGCCCTTGTGCAGGTGCACCGCGGTGCGCAGCCAGTCGAGCTCGTGCGGGATGGTCCGGTGGTCGACCTCGGTGGCGGCGCGCGGGCGCCAGGCCTCGACGCGCAGGGCCTCGGCGGCCCACGTCCCCGCGAGCGGCCAGCCCGACGTCTCGCGGGCTGCGACCTGCGCGACCAGGTCCGCACGCGGCACGAGCACGAGCCGCCAGGCGCGGTCCGCGCCGGGGTGCTCGTCGGCGGGCGGGCCGTACCGGGTACCGCCTGCGGTCACGTGCGGCCACGGGTCACGCCAGGTCACGGGCTCGTCGGGCCCGCCCTCGGCCGCGACGGGCTCGCCGATCGCCGCCCAGTCGTCGGTCACGTCGGCGATCTCGACGCGCAGCATGAACTTCATGCGGTCGAGCCACGCGGCGAGCCCGGCGGGGGTCTGCGTGACGAGCCAGGTCGCGGTGCCGTCGTCGACGACCGCGGCGGCGTGCTCGACGTGCCCGTGCGGGCTGAGCACGAGCAGCTCGGTCGACGTGCGCGGCGGCAGGCCCTCGAGCTGCGCGCTCGTGATCGAGTGCAACCAGCTCAGCCGGTCGGGCCCCGCGACGCGCACGACGCCGAGGTGCGACTGGTCCACGACCGCTCCCCCGCGCGCGAGCGCGCGCTGCTCGGCGGTCGGGTCGCCGTAGTGCCATGCGACGCCCGCATCGGGCCCGGCGCCGGCGACGGCCCCCCGCCGCGCGAGCAGCGGGCTCGTGTGCCGCGGGGGCTCGTAGGCACGCTCGTCGGCGACGGGCTCGGTCACGGCAGGCTCGGTCACGGCAGGTTCACTCCACCCGGGTCAGCCGTGCGGACGCGTACGACTGCATGGGCTGACCGAACGCGGCGAGGTCGTGCGCCCACATGAGCTCGCCGTCGACGAGCCCGTACAGCCGCTTCGCGGCGCTCAGCTCCGCGCCGGTCGACGTGCGTGCGATGAGGTCCGACGCGAGGTCGACCCGCCCGTTGCCGATCGCGCCGAGGTACACCGCGACGTGCCCGGACGGGTCCGCGAGCAGCACCTCGACGGGGAACTGGTCGGCGGGCAGGTCGTCGGGGCGGTCCGGCGGGACACGCCAGAACCCGGACTCGGTGGACCACACGGGGCCGTCCTCGACGGCGACGTCGGGTGCGCCGGGACCCGGCGCCGCGTCGCCGGACGCCTCGAGCGCGGACACGTCGTCGGGTGCGACGACGAGCCTGATGGTCGTCGTGTAGGTCAGGTACGGGCCGCCGTCGTGGTCGAACACGACGTCCTGCACGAAGGCGGCCTCGTCGATGCCCGGGTACCCGACGACGCCCTGGCCGTGCCACCGGCCGACGAGCCAGGCGAGCGGGTAGACCTCGGGCGCGAGCCCCTCGGGGATCGTGAAGGTCATCGGCGCTGCGACGTGAAGAGGCGGACCACGACGAGCCCCGCGGTCCACGCGATGGCACCGGTCGCGAGGACCAGCAGTCCGATGAAGAGCCCCTCGAGCGCAGTCATGCCCCGATCCTAACGACCGCGGACGCCGCAGCGTCAGCCGACGAGCACGCGTCCGACGACGTACACGAGGATCCCGGTCACGGTCACGGGCAGCACGACCGCCGCGACGGACGGCAGGCGACGCGACAAGGACGGCAGCGCGTCGAACAGCACGTGCAGCGACGACACGAGGACCCCGACTGCGACGCCGAGCACGGCGCCCGCGAGCAGGTCGATGTCCGGCAGGAGGAGCTGGGCGAGGACCCCCGCGAGCGTCGCGGCGAGCGTGGTCGCCGCGGCTCCGCGCCACCCGACGAGCGGCAGCGCGACGACCGCCGACCCGACCGCGAGCGCGAGCGCACCCACGACGACGATCGGCTCACCGCCGGGCGTGCGCCCGATCGCGACCCACCCGGTCACGGCGGCGGCGAGCAGCGTCCCGGTGACGGTGCCCGCCACGGACTCGACCATGCGCTCACGACCGTCGCGCCGCAGCAGCTCGTTGACGAACGCGAGCAGGATCGCCGCGGCGAACACCACGGGCAGGTACCGCAGGTACGGCTGGTCCTCGACGAGGTGCACCGCGGCCACGGCACCGAGCCCTCCGAGCGCGAGGACCGCGGTCGAGCCGGGCTTGAACGGCAGGCTCGCGAGCCACGGCCACCCGATCGCGAAGGCGAGCGCGAGCACGCCCGCGACGATCGTGACGGGCAGTCCGCCGACGAACCCGGCGACCGCGACGACGGCGGCGAGCACAGCGGTGACGACCGTCCGGGTGGCGAGCTGCATGCGCGGCTACCGCCCCTGGCCGCGCAGCGGGGCAGCGGCGCGCGTCGTCGAGTCAGGCACGGCCGACAGTGTCGCAGATGAGAGCGGGATCGTCGGCACCTCGTGTGCTGGGGGTAGCGTGTGCACACCCGCCGCAGGGAGGTTCCACGTGGCAGACCTTCTGCTCCTGACCCCGGCGTCCGGTGGTTCAGCACAGGTGCTCCCGGCGCTGGGTCTGCTGTCCCACCGCGTCCGTGTGCTCCCGGTCGAGCCCTCGGCCCTGGTCGACGCGCCCGACGCGGACCTCGTCCTGCTCGACGCGCGTCGGGACCTGGTCACCGCGCGCACGACGTGCCGCCTCCTGCGCGCCACGGGCATCGCGGTCCCGCTCGTGCTCGTGCTGACCGAGGGCGGGCTGACGGTCGTGACGGCCGACTGGGGCGCCGACGAGATCCTGCTCGACTCCGCGGGCCCGGCCGAGGTCGAGGCGCGGTTCCGGCTCGCGATCGAGCGCGCCGCGATCGTCACGCAGGACGAGGCGCCGCAGGAGATCTCGTCGGGCGACCTGACGATCGACGCGGGCGGCTACACGGCCCGCCTGCGCGGCCGTCCGCTCGACCTGACGTACAAGGAGTTCGAGCTCCTCAAGTACCTCGTGCAGCACCCGGGCCGCGTGTTCACGCGTGCGCAGCTCCTGCAGGAGGTGTGGGGCTACGACTACTACGGGGGTACGCGCACGGTCGACGTGCACGTGCGGCGGCTGCGCGCGAAGCTCGGCCCCGAGCAGGAGCAGCTCATCGGCACCGTGCGCAACGTCGGCTACCGCTTCGACCCGCCCAAGGAGCGCCGCGGTTCCGGCGACCGCGACGCGGTCCCGGCGCCCGCGGTCTGACCGGCTCCCGTGCCGCTCCTCCTCGTCCCGGGGAGACCGACCCGATAGGTTCTCGTCCGATGACTGCCGTCGACTCCGCCACGCTCCTGCTCGAGGGGCCCTGGCAGCACCGCTTCGTCGCGGCCAACGGCGCCCGCTTCCACGCCGCGGTCGCGGGTCCCGACGACCGCGACGTCCCGCTCGTCGTCCTCCTGCACGCCGTGCCGCAGCTGTGGTGGGCGTGGCGCCACCAGATCCCCGCGCTCGCCGCGGCCGGCTACCGCGTCGCAGCGCTCGACGTGCGCGGCACGGGCGGGTCCGACAAGCCCCCCCAGGGGTACGACGTGCCGACGTTGACCGCGGACGTCGCGGGGGTCGTGCGGTCGCTCGGCGCGTCGTCGGCGGTCGTCGTGGGCTGCGGTACGGGCGCGACGATCGCGTGGTCCATGCCCGCGCTGCAGCCGGGGACGACGAGGGCCGTGGCAGCGCTGTCCGCGCCGCACCCGCTCGACGCGCTGCGCCACCCGCTCACGCTCGTGCGGCCCGCGGCGGCCCGGCGGCTCGCGTACGTCCAGCTCCCGTCGCTGCCGGAGCGCGCGATGGTGCGTGGCGACCTGGCGCACCGGATGCTCGTCGAGTGGGGCGGCGGCCGCTGGGCCGACCGGGAGACGGAACGCACCTACCTCGACGCGCTGCGCGTGCCGTTCGCGGCGCACTCGCAGCTCGAGCAGCTGCGCTGGCTGGGGCGTTCGGGCCCGCGGCCGGACGGTCGTCGGTTCGCCGCGGCGCTGCGGCGCCGCTGGGACGTGCCCGTGCTGCAGCTGCACGGCGGACGCGACGGGCTGTTCCCCGCGGGCGCCGCGGTGCTCTCGCGCCAGACCGCGGCGTACCTCGCGGACGTCACGTACGAGCTCGTGCCGCACGCCGGCCACTTCCTGCCGGAGCAGGCGCCCGAGCACGTCACGGGCACGCTGCTCGACTGGCTCGCACGCGTCGCGCCCGTCGCCTGACGGCACCCGCGGCAGCAGTCCGACGAGGGTCAGCCCGTGAGCAGCGCCTGCGCGCGCACCGGGTCCGTCTCGCCGACGCCGTAGGACGGGCACAGCGCCGCGAGCGGGCACGCCCCGCACGCAGGCCGACGCGCGTGGCACGTCCGACGCCCGTGGAAGATCAGCCGGTGGCACGCCATGGTCCAGTCGCGGCGGGCCAGCAGCGCGCCGAGGTCGCGCTCGACCACGACGGGGTCCTCGCTCGTCGTGTACCCGAGCCGTCGGGACAGGCGCAGCACGTGCGTGTCCGTCGTGATCCCCGGGACCCCGAACGCGTTGCCGAGGACGACGTTGGCGGTCTTGCGTCCCACGCCCGGCAGCTGCACGAGGTCCTCGAGGCGACCCGGCACGTGTCCGTCGAACCGTTCGACGAGCGTGCGCGCCAGTCCCGTGACCGAACGCGCCTTCGCCCGGAAGAACCCGAGCGGTCGCAGGATCGACTCGAGCTCGTCCGGGTCCGCGGCCGCGAGCTCGTGAGGTCCGGGGTACCGCGCGAACAGCTCGGGCGTCGTGGCGTTCACGCGCACGTCGGTGGTCTGGGCGGACAGGACCGTCGCGACGAGGAGCGTGAACGCGTCGGTGAAGTCGAGCTCGCACCGGGCGTCCGGGTAGCGCTCCGCGAGCAGCCGGTCGATGCGGCGGGCGCGTCGGGTCCGGGCGAGCGGTGTCTCGGCCCGCGTGCTCGTCGTGCTCACGTCCACCCCCGGAGCGTACGGCGCACGTCCGGCGCGCCGCCCGCCCACCGCCGGGCACCGCGCGGCACGCTCGTCCGTTGCTCCCTCGGGGTGACGTGCGCGACAGCTCGGCACGAATCCCTCAAGCCGGGCCCCCGCCCGGCCGTATCAGCAGAGGTCAGCGACAGGAGGAATGGCCCGATGACCCCAGGCGGAGACCACCAGGTCCGCAGCCTCCGGCTCGACCGCAGGGCGCTGCGTGCTGAGAAGGCGCGCGTCGTGTGGTGGCGTCGGCTCGTGCGGGCGCGCATCGACCTGGCCGTCGCCGGTGCCGCGCGCCCCGATCCGCTCGGCGAGGACGTCGCGTTCCAGCTGCCGCTCGACGTCACGCTCAGCCTCCCGCGACCCTCCGAGCTCGAGAGCCTCCTGCCGGACGTGGTCCCGACCGACGTCGAGGCGCTCGCCGGCCTGCGCGAGCTCGACAGCCGTCTCGCGTCGTACGAGCAGAGCGTCTCCGATGCGCTCGTGCGCACGACCGACCGGCTCATCTCGCGGCTCGCGGACGACCCGAGCGGCGCAGGCGACCTCGTCGCAGCCCCGCCCGCCCGCCGGTGACCACGGTCGCAGTCGGCACCGAGCGGGCTGTCGCGACGAGCGCACGCGGTGCGATGCGGCAGACTGTGGCCTGGGTCTCGTCGTCCCGACCGGCCCGACGAGGTGCGGTCGGCACGAGAGCCGGCCTGAGTGGACCCGAGGGTGAAGGAGCGAAGCGTGGCTGAGGACGTCGTGCTGTCGGCGCCGCTGTTCGTGGGCCTCGACGAGGAGTCGGCGCTCGCGCTCGTCGCGAGCATGACGCCGGTCGAGGCCGTCCGCGGCGACGTCCTGTTCCACGAGGGCGAGCCGGGCGACCGGCTGTACCTCGTGCGCGAGGGCAAGATCAAGCTCGGTCGGCGGTCGAGCGACGGCCGCGAGAACCTGCTCGCGGTCCTCGGTCCGGGCGAGATGTTCGGCGAGCTGTCGATGTTCGACCCGGGCCCACGCACCGCGACCGCGACCGTCGTCGCGGACGCCGTGCTGCTCGAGCTGGACCACGACGAGCTCGTGCGCTGGCTCGCGGACAAGCCGGGCGTCGCCCGCCACCTGCTGCAGGCACTCGCGCGGCGCCTGCGCCGCACCAACGAGGCGCTCGCCGACCTGGTCTTCTCCGACGTGCCCGGCCGCGTCGCCAAGGCGCTGCTCGACCTGTCGACGCGCTTCGGCGAGCAGACCGACGAGGGTGTCCGCGTCGCGCACGACCTCACGCAGGAGGAGCTCGCACAGCTCGTCGGCGCGTCGCGCGAGACCGTGAACAAGGCGCTCGCCGACTTCGCCGCCCGCGGCTGGGTGCGGCGCGAGGGCCGCGCGGTCGTCCTGCTCGACGTCGACCGCCTGGAGCGGCGCGCGCGCTGAGCGGTGTACCGTCCGGGCCGCGCCCGGCTCAGCCCACCGCGAGCTCCACGACGATCTCGACCTCGACGGGCGAGTCGGCGGGGAGCACCGCCACGCCCACGGCCGAGCGCGCGTGCACGCCCGCCTCGCCGAGCACGTCGTGCAGCAGCAGGCTCGCACCGTTGACGACCGCGGGCTGGCCGGTGAACGCCGGGTCGCTCGCGACGAACCCGACGACCTTGACGACGCGCGTCACGAGGTCGAGCGCGTCGGCTCCGGCCGGCCCGCCCTCACGCTCGACGAGCGCGGCGACCGCCGCGAGCGCGTTGAGCGCGGCGGTCCGGGCCAGGTCGGCGGCCTCGTCGGGCGAGACCTCGGCACCCACCTTGCCGGTGGTCGGCAGCGCACCGTCGACGAACGGGAGCTGGCCCGAGGTCCAGACGTACGAGCCGGTCCGCACCGCGGGGACGTAGGCCGCGAGCGGCGCGGCCACCTGCGGCAGCGTCAGACCGAGGTCCGCGAGCCGCTGCGCGGCACCCATCAGGACTCGAGCGGGCGCTTGAGGTACGCGACCAAGCCGTCGCCCGGGCCGGGCACCACCTGGACGAGCTCCCAGCCGTCCGAGCCCCACTGGTCCAGGATCGCCTTGGTCATGTGGATGATGAGGGGGACGGTCACGTACTCCCACTTGGTCGCCATGCGCCCACCCTAGCCAGCGCGCCGCCGACCCGGCAGGAGGTCCTCGTCACACCCGGCGGGCGGTCACCCGCGGCTGGGCACGAGCTCGGAGTCGAGCACGAGCTCGGACCACCACGACGTCACCTCGGGCCGCCGGCGGCGCAGCGCGCGCCGCTCGCGCTCGGTCATGCCGCCCCACACACCGAAGTCCATCCGGTTGTCGAGCGCGTCCGCGAGACACTCGAGGCGCACCGGGCACTGCAGGCAGACCGCACGGGCCTCGCGCTGCGCGGGTCCCTCGACGAACAACGCGTCGGGAGACACCTTGCCGGAACCGCACTCCGCGGACGCGGTCCAGTGACCGTCCTTGGTCGCCACCACCGCGCCTCTCCCCCCTGTGTGCGCCGTCGCCCCGTGGCACCCGGGACCGGGTGACCCGGACCAGGGACGCTCGACGCTGATCGCCCCGCCTGCAGCCCGCCGCTTGTACCACAACCGGCGTCCGTCTGCGCGTGGCTCGCTGTGAAACTAGCGCGGAACCGGGGGTTCTGACGAGACTCCGATCGGGTCATCCCGAGGTGTGGACGCGCTCCCGCACGAGTCCACCGGTTCGGCGGCGGGTCGCCACCGGATCGGGTGAACACCTCGCGGCGTCCGGACGACGCACGCGGGCGACCGGTGACCGCCGGGGCCACGTGTGCAGGTCCCGTGCAGAGTGCGTGCCTCCCCGACCCCCGCGCGACCCGCCACAAGTCGGGCCGACTACCCTGGCGGGTATGCCGAAGACTGCCCGCGCACGGGGTCGCCAGGTCAACGCCTTCCAGGCGCTGGCCCTCCTGCTGTCCTTCGTGCTCGTCGCGTGCCTCGGCGGCGTGCTCGCCGCCGGTCTCGCGCTGCCCGGGGTCGCGGTCGCGAACGGTCTGACGGACATGTCCGTCACCGCGTTCGACGACCTGCCGACCGAGCTCACGCCGACCGACCTGCCGGAGAAGTCGCGCATCCTCGCGTCCGACGGCACGCTGCTCGCCACGTTCTTCGACCAGGACCGCGTCGTCGTCCCGCTCGACAAGATCGCGCCGATCATGCAGCAGGCGGTGATCGCGACCGAGGACCGCCGCTTCTACGAGCACGCGGGCGTCGACGTCATGGGCATGGTCCGCGCCGCGGCGCGCAACGCGCTGCACATCTCGAAGGAGGGCGCCTCGACCCTCACGCAGCAGTACGTGAAGAACGTGCTCATCGAGGCGTCGCAGGTCGACGGCACGGACGCCGAGAAGGCCGCCGCGCTCGAGCAGGCGCGCGCCGACGAGGGCACCGAGGGCCTGGCCCGCAAGCTGCGCGAGGCGAAGCTCGCGATCACGCTCGAGAAGCGCATGACGAAGGACGAGATCCTCGAGAAGTACCTCAACATCGCGCAGTTCGGCGCGTCGATCTACGGCGTCGAGTCGGCGGCCCAGCGGTACTTCGGCGTGCGGGCGCTCAAGCTCAACTACCTGCAGGCCGCGACGATCGCCGGCATCACGAAGTCGCCGTCCTACTGGGACCCGGTCCTGCACCCGAAGAACGCCCAGCAGCGCCGCAACGTGGTGCTGGGCCTGATGCTGCGCGAGGGGTACATCACGCAGGCCGAGTACAACACCGGCGTGAAGACCCCGATCGAGGACACCCTCAACGTGCGGCCGTCCCGGCTCGGCTGCATGTCCGCGAGCGACACCGTCCCCGGCTCGGGCTACTTCTGCGACTACGTCACCAAGGTCATCGTCACCGACCCCGCGTTCGGCGAGACCGCGGCCGAACGACGCAACCTGCTCACCAAGGGCGGTCTGACGATCTGGACGACGCTCGACAAGGACATGCAGACCGCCGCGGACAAGGCGATCAAGGACAGCATCCCGGTCGACGACCCGTCCGCGATCGGCACCTCGATGGTCGTCGTCGAGCCCGGCACCGGCCAGATCAAGGCGATGGCGCAGAACCGCGACTACAACAACACGAGCAACCACGGCGAGCGCGAGACGGCGGTCAACTACAACACCACCAACGCGTACGGCGGTTCGACGGGCTTCGCCCCCGGTTCGACCTTCAAGCCGTTCACGCTGCTCGAGTGGCTGCGTGAGGGTCACCCGCTGCACGAGATGCTCAACGCGCGGCGGATGCAGTACAACCTGAACGAGTTCAACGCACCGTGCACCAACCTGACCGGCACGTGGAAGTTCGGCAACGCCGAGGGCGCGGGCGGGGTCATGAACGTCCTGCAGGCGACCATGAACTCGGTGAACTCCGGCTACGCCGCGATGGCGAGCAAGGTCGACCTCTGCAAGATCTTCGACGGCGCGGCCGACCTCGGGGTCCTCAAGGCCGGCGGCTCCGAGAAGAACAGCGGCCCCATCGACCCGCTCCCCGCGAACATCCTGGGTTCCCAGTCGGTCGCGCCGCTGTCGATGGCGAACGCGTTCGCGACTTTCGCGGCCAACGGGCGGTACTGCAACCCGGTCGCGATCCTCAAGGTCACGAACACGGCGGGTGACGAGCTCAAGGTCCCCAGCGCGGACTGCAGCCAGAAGATCGAGCCCGACATCGCGAAGGCCATGAACTACGCGCTCAGCAACGTGTGGAAGGGCACCGCGAAGGCCGTCGGCGCACCGAGCTTCACGTCCGCGGGCAAGACCGGCACGACGTCGGAGAACGAGGACATCTGGTTCGTCGGCTACACGCCGAAGCTGTCCGCCGCCGTGTGGGCCGGGCACACCGGTCGCATGGCGTCGATGCACGGCCTCACGATCGGTGGGAAGTCCTACGCGGGCCGCGGCGCCGGGCCGTGGGGCTCGTCGATCCCCGCCCCCACGTGGAAGCGGTTCATGGAGGACGTGCTCGGCGGCGGCGACAACCCCGACTTCGACAAGCCGTCCAACGACCTCATCTACGGCAAGCCGGTCTACGTCCCGAACGTCGTCGGCATGTCGGAGGGGGCCGCGATCAAGACGCTCACCGAACGCGGCTTCCAGCCCGTCGTGTCCGACGAGCGCGTCGACTCCGACGTCGAGAAGGGTCGCGTGGCGCAGCAGGACCCGACCGGCTCGACCGTGGCCGGCTCGGTCGTCACGCTCCGGCTGTCCAACGGCCACTCGCCGCACCAGGACCAGTGCGACAACGGCGGTCAGTGGCCGTTCTGCAACCCCGACAACGGCGGCGGCGGTGACGTCGGCGGGCCGGGCAAGGGCAACGGCGACGGCAAGGGCCGCGGGTGAGCGGATCGTCGGTCGCCCGCAGCACCGTGCGCGCGGCGGCGGGACTCGCCGCGCTCGGCGCCGCCGGCCTCGGCTGGGCCGTGCTCGAGGCCCGCTGGTACACGCTGCGTGAGGCGACCGTGCCCGTGCTCGCGCCGGGCCAGGCGCCGCTGCGGGTCCTGCACGTCTCCGACCTGCACCTGACCCCGGGTCAGGACCGCAAGATCGGTTGGGTGCGCGAGCTCGCGTCGCTCGACCCGCACCTCGTCGTCGACACGGGTGACAACTGGGGGCACCTCGAGTCCTTCGGCCCGCTCGCGCACGCGCTCGAGCCGCTGCTCGCCCGCCCCGGCGTGTTCGTGCTCGGCTCCAACGACTACGTCGCGCCACAGCCCAAGAACCCCGCGCGCTACCTGCTGCCCGACGCCCGCACGGCACCGTCGGCGCGCCCGAACGAGCTCCCGTGGCGCGAGCTGGTCCGGCTGTTCACGTCCGCGGGCTGGCTCGACCTGGACAACCACCGCGGCACGCTCGAGCTCGACGGCCGCCGCGTCTCGTTCGTCGGCACCGACGACGCCCACCTCGACCGCGACCGCCTGCCCGCTGCGGGTGGTCCCGACGACGCCCGGGTGGCTCCCGCGGGCTCGTCGGACGTCCCGCTCGTCGACCTGCACGTCGGGGTCACGCACGCGCCGTACCGCCGCGTGCTCGACGGCATGCTCGCCGACGACGCCGACCTGATCCTCGCGGGCCACACCCACGGCGGACAGCTCGCCGTCCCCGGCTGGGGCGCGCTCGTGACGAACTGCGACCTGGACCCCGGCCGCGCCAAGGGCCTGCACGGTTGGCCCGGTGCGCGCCCCGACGCCCCCGGCGGCTCCGGCTCGACCTGGCTCCACGTGAGCGCGGGCCTGGGCACGTCCCCCTACGCCCCGGTCCGCTTCGCCTGCCGCCCGGAAGCCACCCTCCTCACCCTGACCCCCACCACCCGCTGACACCCCACCCGCCCGGCCCCACCCCCCACCCTCCTGCGCACCCCGGCTCCGCACCGCACCCCGGCTCGCCGGGCCTCCGCACCCCTGACGCGCACGATTCAGCGAATGCGTCGTTGAACGACACGCCGTGAGTCCCTCGGCGCGCCGTTCAACCACGCATTCGCTGAAACTCCGGGGCGTTGCGTAGCAGGCCACCCCTGTCCCGACTTCCTTGGCGCGCGCCCCTCTCCCCCGGGCATTCAGCGAAGCCGTCGTTGAACGACACGCCGTGAGTCGCTCGGCGTGTCGTTCAACCACGCATTCGCTGAATGCCGCGTGCCGGCGGGGCGGTGGGGAGCGCGGGGAGGTGCCGCCGCCCGGAGCGTTGGGGCCGGACGGGGGGAGCGAATCGGGGGCCGGGTCGGGGCGTGGCGGGGGTAGGGGCCGGGGCGTGGGGCGTGGTGCGGGCGGGGGTGGACGCGATTCGGAGTTCGGGGGTGCGTCGGGTAGTCTGAGCGGGCTTCAACGGGGTGTGGCGCAGCTTGGTAGCGCGCTTCGTTCGGGACGAAGAGGTCGTGGGTTCGAATCCCGCCACCCCGACAGACGAGAGCCCGGTCCGACGAGAGTCGGACCGGGCTCTCGCACGTCCGGGCCGAGCCACGAGCCCGCCGCACGACGAGTCGACCTGGGTCGAGTCGGCATGAGCCGACGCTGGTCACGCCGCACCCATCGAACCGCACCGGTCGAGCGGCGCTAGTCGAGGTACGCGGGTCGAGCGGCGTCGGACGCGCCGTGTGGGGAGCGGGTCAGTCGCGGGGGCTGAGGTAGCGGACGTCGCCGTTGGACGAGCGGATGAAGACCTGGACGGCTGCGGTGGGGTCGGTCGGACCCTCGATAGTCATGCGGCCGTTGGAGGTGTCCATGTCGAGCGCGACGGGTTCGCCCGTGCCGTAGACGGTCACGGTGCCGTTGCTCGTCGTCGCCCGCACGTCCGCGCGTGCGTGGGAGACCTCGATGCCGCCGTTGCTGGTGTCCGCGACGACCGCCCCGGCAACGTCGTCGACCTCGACGCGACCGTTGCTCGAGCGCGCGTCGACGGACTGCGCACGGTGCACGGTGACCGCGCCGTTGCTCGACGAGGCGCGCACGGCACCCGCGACGTCGACGACGCTCACGTCCCCGTTGCTCGAGCGCACGACGAGGTCGCCGGTCACGTCGCGCACGTCGACGGCGCCGTCGGAGGTGCGCAGGTCCGCACCGCCGGTGGTGCCGGCGAGCACGACGTCGCCGTCCGACGACCGCACGACGACACGCGTGCCGACGGGCAGCGTCACGTCGAGGGACGTGTCGCAGTTCCACAGGTACCGCCAGGCGCAGCGGTAGGCGACGACGAGGCGGTCGTCGGACGACGTGACGGACCAGTGCGGGTCGACGAACGCGTACCGCGCGCTGTGCGCGACGTGGATGTCGGCGGCGGGGCCGCCGTGGACGCGCACGGCACCGTCGGCGACGAGCTCGACGGTCGGGGCGGCGGCGAGCGTCGTCTTGCCGGACGTCTCCTGGCGTGCGACGAGGCTCGCGAGGTTGAGCGCCGCCCACACGATGGTCAGGACGCCGATCGTGCCGCCCACCCACGCGAGGGTGCGGCCGGTGCGGGAGCGGGTCGGGTCCGGCGGGGAGGCGACGGGGGCCTCGAGCGTGGCGGTCATGACTCTCCGTTCGGTCGGTGCTCGAGCCAGCGCAGCACGGCCAGCACGCGACGGTGGTCGTCGGAGTCGGGCGGGAGCCCGAGCTTGGTGAGGATGGACGTGACGTGCTTCTCGACCGCGGGGAGCCCGACGACGAGCCGGTCGGCGATCGCGGAGTTCGAGCGGCCCTCGGCGACGAGCGCCATGACCTCGCGCTCGCGCGGCGTGAGGTCCTCCAGCCCGGTGCGGCTCGCGCGCGCCATGATCTGCGCGACGACCTCCGGGTCGATCACGGTGCCGCCCCCGGCGACGCGCGCGATCGCGTCGAGCAGCTCGTCGACGTCGGTCACGCGGTCCTTGAGCACGTAGCCGAGGGCCCGGACGTCACCCGCGAACAGCTCGCGCGCGTACCGCTGCTCGACGTACTGGGACAGGACCAGGACGGGCAGCCGGTGGTGCAGCGACCGCAGGTGGATCGCGGCGCGCAGCCCCTCGTCGGTGTGCGACGGCGGCATGCGCACGTCGGTGACGACGACGTCCGGCAGCTCGGCGTCCGGGCCGAGCGACGCGACGAGCTCGTCGGCCGTGCGGTGGCCCGTCACGTCGTGCCCCTCGGCCGTGAGCAGGCGCGTGAGCCCGTCGAGGAGGAGGACCGAGTCCTCGGCGATCACGATGCGCACGGGAGCTCCACGGTGAGGGTCGTGCCGGCCCCGGCGGGGCTGGCGAGGTCGAAGGCGCCGTCGAGCGCGGCGACCCGGCTGCGCAGGCCGTCGAGGCCCGAGCCGGGTGCGGCGACCGCGCCGCCGCGCCCGTCGTCGTGCACGACGAGCGTGAGCCGCCCGTCCGCGCACGTCACGGTGACGTCGGCGCTCGTCGCGCTCGCGTGCTTGGCGACGTTGGTGAGCGCTTCGGCGACGACGAAGTAGGCGGCGGCCTGTGCCGCCGCGCCGCACCGCTCGAGGCGGTCGTCGTCGGGCGTGCGCACGGCGACCGGGACGGGTGAGCGCGACGCGAGGGCGCTGAGCGCCGCGTCGAGGCCACGGTCGGTGAGGACGGCGGGGTGGATGCCGCGCACGAGGTCGCGCAGCTCGGCGAGCGTCTCCTGCACCTCGCGGTGTGCGCGTTCGAGGACCGCGGCGGCCTCGGGGTCGCTCGACGGGCGACGGCGGGCCGCGCCGAGCTCGACGCCGAGCGCGACGAGCCGCTGCTGCGCACCGTCGTGCAGGTCACGCTCGATGCGTCGCCGCTCGTTGTCGGCCGCACCGACGACCTGGCTGCGCGTCGACTCGACCTGCACGACGCGCTCCTCAGCGCGTTCCCGGGCCGCGTCCGCGGTCGCGAGCCGGTACGCGGCCCGGGAGCAGCCGAGCATGGTCCGGCCCATGCGCACCTGCAGCAGCGCGGCGGCCTGCGCCGCGATCGCCGCGACCCACGCGGCGACGAGCCCGGCGGGCAGGAGCACGAGACCCAGCACGAGGCGCGACACGCCGAAGCGGTCCTCGACCGCCGGTCCGACGCCGTAGACGGGCGCGAGCACCCCCGCGAGCGCCACCGCCCCCGCGGCCACGACGAGCGCGAACGCGAGCGACGTCGTCAGGGTCGAGAGCGCCGCGTACCCGTTCGCGGCCCACGTGCGGCCGTCGCGCAGCGGCGCGAGGAACCGGGACCACCAGCCCGGACCTGCGGCGGGCCGGGCGTGCGGCAGCGGGATCACCGCCCCGGTCTGTGCCCGGAGCCGCGCGATCTCGACGCGCGCGAACCACCGCACGGCGAGCTGTGACCACACGAGCAGGGGGATCCCGACGAGCAGCGCGGGGATCAGCGACACGCTCGTCGGGACCCACACGAGGACCAGCAGCCCGACGGTCAGGAGCCACGGCCAGCCGACCATCGTCTGCGCGAGCGCGCGCCACGTCGCGGCGCTCACGGGTGCGGCGACGAGCGCGCGGCCGCCGAGGAGCGCGGGGGCGACGGTCGCCATGTCGGCGACGGCCGACGGGAACGGGTCCGGCGGTGCGGCGGTCGGTGTCGCACCGCCGGCGAGCTGCGAGGTCATGCCACGAACCTAGGCGGCGCTCGTCGTGCGAGGGGATCCCGGCCACCCACGAACCGGGGGTAGGGGTAACCCGACGACGGCCGCGCCCCGGGTCGGGGACGCGGCCGTCGGTGCGGGCAGGTCAGGCGCGCGCCGCGATCCGGTCGACGAGCAGCTCGGCGATCTGGACCGCGTTGAGCGCGGCGCCCTTGCGCAGGTTGTCGTTCGAGACGAACAGCGCGAGGCCGCGACCCTCGGGCGCACCCTCGTCGGCGCGGATGCGTCCGACGAGCGACGGGTCGTCACCCGCGGCCTTGAGCGGCGTCGGGACGTCCTCGAGCCGCACGCCCGGTGCGTCGGCGAGCAGCTCGCGCGCGCGCTGCGGGCTGATCGGCCGCTCGAACTCGGCGTTGATCGACAGCGAGTGCCCGGTGAACACCGGGACCCGCACGCACGTGCCCGAGACGAGCAGGCCCGGCACCTCGAGGATCTTGCGCGACTCGTGCCGCAGCTTCTGCTCCTCGTCGGTCTCGTCGAGCCCGTCGTCGACGATCGACCCCGCGAGCGGGACGACGTCGAACGCGATGGGCGCGACGTACTTGACCGGGTCGGGGAACGTCACGGCCGAGCCGTCGTGCACGAGCGCGAGCGTGTCCTGCTCGACGGCCGCCCGCACCTGCTGGTCGAGCTCCTGCGCACCCGCGAGGCCCGAGCCGGACACCGCCTGGTACGTGGACACGACGAGCCGACGCAGGCCGGCCTCGTCGTGCAGCGGACGCAGCACCGGCATCGCGGCCATGGTCGTGCAGTTCGGGTTCGCGACGATGCCGAGCGGGAGGTCGTCGAGCGCGTGCGGGTTGACCTCGGACACGACGAGCGGCACCTGCGGGTCGCGCCGCCACGCGGACGAGTTGTCGACGACGATCGCGCCCGCCGCGGCGAAGCGCGGGGCGTGCTCCTTGGACGTGCCGCCACCCGCGGAGAACAGCGCGATGTCGATGCCCGACAGGTCGGCGGTCGCGACGTCCTCGACGGTGATGTCCTGGTCACGCCACGGCAGCGTGCGACCCGCGGACCGGGCGGACGCGAAGTAGCGGATCGACGCGACGGGGAAGTCCCGCTCGTCGAGCAGCCGACGCATGACCGCCCCGACCTGACCGGTCGCCCCGACGACCGCGACGTGCAGCCCCGCGCTCATCGTCCCGTCCCCCCGTACACGACGGCCTCGTCCTGGTCCGCGTCGAGCTCGAACGCGGTGTGCACGGCGCGCACCGCGTCGTCGAGGTCGTCGGCGCGCGTCACGACCGACAGACGGATCTCCGACGTGGAGATCATCTCGATGTTGATGCCCGCGTCCGCGAGCGCCGCGAACAGCTTCGCGGAGACGCCGGGGTGCGACTTCATGCCCGCGCCGACGAGCGACAGCTTGCCGATCGAGTCGTCGAACTGCAGCGAGTGGAAGCCGATGTCGGGCTGCCGCTCGGTGAGGGCGGTGAGCGCCGCGGCGCCGTCGTCGGCCGGGAGCGTGAACGAGATGTCCGTGAGGCCGGTCTGCGCGACCGACACGTTCTGCACGATCATGTCGATGTTGACGCCCGCGTCCCCCACGACCTGGAAGATGCGCGAGGCCTTGCCCGGCACGTCCGGGACGCCGACGACGGTGATCTTGGCCTCCGAGCGGTCGTGCGCGACGCCCGCGATGATCGGCTGCTCCACGGTGGGGTCCTCGTTCTTCTCGTTGGTGACCAGCGTGCCCGTGTGGTTGGAGAACGACGAGCGGACATGGATCGGGACGGAGTAGCGGCGGCCGTACTCGACGCAGCGCAGCATGAGCACCTTGGCGCCGGAGGCCGCGAGCTCGAGCATCTCCTCGTAGGAGACGCGGTCGAGCTTGCGTGCGGACGGGACGATGCGGGGGTCGGCGGTGAACACGCCGTCGACGTCGGTGTAGATCTCGCAGACGTCGGCGCCGAGGCCGGCCGCGAGCGCGACGGCCGTCGTGTCGGACCCGCCGCGGCCGAGCGTCGTGACGTCGTTCGTCGACTCCGTGACGCCCTGGAAGCCCGCGACGATCGCGACCTGACCGCGCTCGACGGTCTCCCGCACGCGCGTCGGGACGACGTCGACGATGCGCGCCCGGCCGTGCACGGCGTCGGTGATGACGCCCGCCTGCTGGCCGGTGAACGACTTCGCCTTCACGCCGAGGCTGTTGATCGCCATCGCGAGCAGCGACATCGAGATGCGCTCGCCCGCGGTGAGGAGGATGTCCATCTCGCGCTGCGGCGGCAGGGGGGAGACCTGCTTCGCGAGATCGATGAGGTCGTCGGTGGTGTCACCCATGGCCGAGACGACGACCACGACGTCGTCCCCCGCGCGCTTCGCCGCTGCGACGCGCTTGGCCACCCGCTTGATGCTCTCGGCGTTCGCCACCGACGAACCGCCGTACTTCTGCACGACAAGTGCCACGTGCTGCTCCATCTGTCGCCGGTCGCCGTCTGTCTCAACGGCCCGCCGGGTCCTGGTCTGAACCCCCGGATGGTACGCACGCCCGCGGCGCGGACGCCAGCAGGGTCACGATGTGATCGGCTCCGGGGACGGGGGCATCCGTCCGGGGGTGTGCGCGCGGCGCCCACGGGTCCACCCACAGACCGACCCGCGGACGGCCCCCGCGGCTCTAGCGTCGGCGCATGACCGACTCCACGTCAGCGACGCCGTCACCGGCCGACGACCCCGTGGCCCCGGCACGGACCGCCGCACCGACCCTCGCGGACACGTCCGGGATCGTCGTGCGGGACCTGCGGCGCTCCTTCGGCAGCGTGCACGCGCTCGACGGCGCGACGTTCACGGCGCGTCCGGGTGCCGTCACGGCGCTCGTCGGACCGAACGGGTCCGGCAAGACGACGCTCCTGCTGGTGCTCGCGGGCCTCCTCGTCCCCGACTCGGGCGAGGTGCGCGTCGCCGGGCTCGACCCCGTGACCCAGGGGCCGGCCGCGCGTGCCCGCACGGGCTGGATGCCCGACGCGTTCGGCACGTGGGACTCGCTCACGGCCCGCGAGGTGCTCCTGACGTTCGGCGCGGCGTACCGCCTCCCGCCCGCGGCGGCCCGCGCGCGGGCCGCGGACCTGCTCGCGACCGTGCACCTGACCGAGTACGCCGACCGGCCCGCGTCCGTGCTGTCGCGCGGTCAGAAGCAGCGGCTCGGCCTCGCGCGCGCTCTCGTGCACGACCCACGGGTGCTCCTGCTCGACGAGCCCGCGTCGGGCCTCGACCCGCGCTCGCGCGTCGACCTGCGCGTCCTGCTGCGCCGCCTCGCCGACGAGGGCCGCACGGTGCTCGTCTCGAGCCACATCCTGTCGGAGCTCGAGGAGCTGTCCGACGACGTCGTGTTCGTCTCGCGCGGCCGGACCGTCGGTTCGGGCGAGGTGGGTGCCGTCGGCGGGGGCGGCGGACCGAGCACGTGGCACGTGCGCGCGCTGTCCTACGCGGCGCTGACGTCCTGGCTCACCACGACGGGCGCCGCGTGGCAGGCCGACGACGACCAGGACCCGCACGCCCCCGCGACCGACCGACCCGGCGGCGTGCTGCTCACGGTCGACGGCGACGAGGGCGCCGCACGGCTCGTGCGCGACGCCGTGGCCGCGGGCGTGCCGCTCACGTCGCTGGCCCCCGCGACCGGCGCGCTCGAGCGCGCCTACCTGGCCCTCGAGGAGGAGCGACGATGACGCAGACGTTCGAGATCCCGGTGCCGGACGCGCCCACGGCGCCCTCGTCGCGCGTCCCGGGCCGGTGGGGGCTCACCTGGCACGGCGTGCGGACCGTCGCGGCGCTCGAGCTGCGTCAGCGCGTGCGGTCGACGCGGTGGATCGTCGCGCTCGGGGTGTGGGCGGTGGTCGTCGGGGCGATCACGCTCCTGCTGTTCGGCGCGCTCGACGTGCTCGTCGGCGCGCCGGCCGACGACGTGACGCGCGACGAGAGCGGCCCCGTCCTGTTCGCCGCCGTGACGTTCCTCGTGCTCGGGCTCGGGCTGCTCGTGACACCCACGCTCGCGTCGACGTCCGTCAACGGCGACCGCAACGCGGGGACGCTCGCGACGCTGCAGGTCACGCTGCTGTCGCCCGCCGAGATCGCGCTCGGCAAGCTGCTCGCCGCATGGGCCGCGTCGTGCGCGTTCCTCGCGGTCAGCGTCCCGTTCCTGGCGATCGCGACCGGCGCCGGGCCGACCCCGTGGTGGTCGCTCGTGCGCGTCGTCGCGCTCATCGCGGCGCTGCTCGTCGCGGTGTGCGGCATCGGGCTCGGGATGTCGGCGCTCGTCGCGCGCACGGCCGGGTCGAGCGTGCTCGCGTTCGTCGTCGTGGCGGCCGTGACGTTCATCGCGCCGATCCTGTTCGGCGTCACGTACGCGACCGTGTCGTCCGACGAGACCGTGCGCGTCTACGGCATGCCGTCCTCGTGGGACGGCACGGACCAGGTGGCCTGTGAGTGGACGCAGGACGTCCGGTCCGTCGCACACACCGAGCGCACGTGGTGGCTGCTCGGCGTCAACCCGTTCGTCGTCGTGGCGGACGGGGCGGGCACCCACGCGACCCCGGGCCACGGCGACGACGACCCGCTCGCCGCGCTGCGCGACGCCGTGCGGCAGGCGCGGGCGGGCGTGCAGGGGCAGGTCGACGAGTGCTGGCTCGCCTCGGACGAGTTCGTGCCCGCGTCGGACGACGCGCCCGTCTGGCCGTGGGGGCTCGGCGTCAACCTGCTGCTCGGTGCCGCGGGCTACGTCGTCGCCGTCCGACGCCTCTCCGTGCCGCAGCGCACGCTCCCCCGCGGCACGCGCGTGGCCTGAGCGACGAGCCGGACCCGGTCGGCGGTCTCAGGGCTGCAGCGCGTCGTACTCCGCCTCCGCCGCGACGTCGTCCGGGACGTCGAGCCGCAGGTGCGCCAGGATGACCTGCAGCGTGCGCAGCGTGCTCGACGCGCGCTCGCCCCAGTCGGACAGGTACGAGAACTGCCACCACCACAGGGCCTCGAGCACGCCGCCGCGCTCGTGGTGCCGCAGCCCCTGCGCGAGCGCACCGGCGATCGCGACGAGGTCGCCGGACACCGTCGCCGGGCCGACCTCGGCCCCCAGCAGCGGGTCGACGACCTCGGCGTACTCGTCGATCCCCTCGAACGCGTTCGCGAGCCCCGCGCGCAGCGGCTCGACGTCCGGGTCCGGCCCGACGTCCGGCTCGAACCGCTCGAGCGGGACCACGTCCGTCGTCGCGCCGAGCCGCGCACCCGCGGCGAGCAGGTCCGAGACGGCGAGCAGCAGCAGCGGCAGCGCCGCCTCGGGGTTCGAGCCCGCGGCGACCTCCGTCACCGTCGTGAGGTAGGACCGCGACTGCGCGGCCATCGCCTCCGCGATCGCTCGCAGGTCGTCGTCGGGCGGCCGGGGCGTCGAGGTGCTCATGCGCCTATCGTCCGCGACCGGTCCGTCGGTGTCACCTCGGCCGTCCGGCGCCGGTCCGACGAGCCGTCAGGCGGACAGGAGCCGACGACCCTCGAACGCCCGGCCGAGCGTGACCTCGTCCGCGTACTCGAGGTCGCCGCCGACCGGCAGGCCCGACGCGAGGCGGCTGACCGTCAGCCCCATGGGCAGCAGGAGGCGGGCGAGGTACGTCGCGGTGGCCTCGCCCTCGACGTTGGGGTCCGTCGCGAGGATGACCTCGGTGACCGTGCCGTCGGCGAGCCGCTTGAGGAGCTGTGCGATCCGCAGGTCGTCCGGGCCGACGCCCGCGATCGGGTTGATCGCGCCGCCGAGCACCTGGTACCGCCCGCGGAACTCGCGCGTCCGCTCGATCGCGACGACGTCCTTGGCCTCCTCGACCACGCACAGCACGTTCGGCGAGCGCCGCGGGTCGCGGCAGATGCGGCACTCGTCCTCCTGCGAGACGTTGCCGCACGTCTCGCAGAACTTCACGCGCGCCTTGACCTCGATGAGCGCGTCGGCGAGCCGCCGCACGTCCGCCGGGTCGGCCGCGAGCACGTGGAACGCGATGCGCTGGGCGCTCTTGGGACCGACGCCGGGCAGCCGCCCGAGCTCGTCGATCAGGTCCTGGACCGCACCCTCGTACACACGCACAGCGTACGTGCTGCGGGTCGCCCGGACCCGCGCCGACGAGCCCCGGCGAGCCTCACGCGTACCGATGAGCCTCACGCGCGCCGACGAGCCTCACGCGCGCCGACGAGCGTCAGCGGACGCAGCCCGGCTCCGCCGACGTCCGCCGCGGGCCGCCGAGGCGCGTCAGGACCGACCGTCGTCGATCTGCTCGTCGATGACCGTGCCGCCGAGGATCTGCGCGACCAGCGGCGCGCCGACCAGCCCCGAGGACGCCATGTCCGGGTCGTCCGGCGACAGCTCGTCGTACGGATCGGGCGGCGGCGCGACCGGGGCCGACCGCACGGGGGCCGACGAGCGCTGGGGTGCCGACGCGGCGAGCCGCTGTGCGCGGGCGAGCGCCGACTCGGCACCCGACCCGCCCCCGCCGCGCTCCGCCTGGGCACGCGCCTGCGCGGCCGCGAGCGCGCTCGCCCCGTCGCGCGGCGCGGGTCCCGCCGCCAACGCGCCAGGTGCGGGCTCTGCCGCGGGTGCCGGCTCACGTGCCGACGACGCCTGACCCGTCGACGAGCGACCCGAGGACGACTGACCCGAGGACGCCTGACCCGTCGACGTGCGACCCGAGGACGGCCGCGCCGACGATGCCCGTGCCGACGAGCCGCCCGCGGACGGGGCCGACGTGACGGGCAGGTCCCACGAGGCCGCCGCCTCCTCGGGCGAGACGACGCCGGGCACCGACGGTGCGCCCCGCCGCGGTGCAGGTTCGACGACCGCGGGCTCGTCACCGACCTCGGCGGCTGCAGGCGAGTCGTCCTCGGGCGCCGGACCGGCCCAGGGGTCGTCCGGCTCGTCGGGCGGGACCCAGTCGGACTCGGTGGACGACGGCGCGCTCCCGACCCGGTGCCCGCTGCCTCGGTGGCTCTCCGATCCGTCGCCGCTCTCCGCCGCCGACGAGGCCGGGTCCGCGGGCTCGCGCCGCTCCACGGCGGGCGCCGTCCGCGTGGCACCGCCGCGCGACGCAGCACCGCCGGCGGCCCGGTCGGCACCGTCGGGACGCCCGGGCGTCGGGTCGCTCGGTCCGTGCGAGGCGGCCCGGGGATCGCCGCTGACGGCCTCGACGCGGACGTCGAAGCCCAGCGTCTCGCGCACCGCGCGCGCGACGACGTCGGCGTGCGGGCCGTTGCGGAACGTCGACGCGAGCTGCGCGGTCGTGAAGGAGAGTCGCAGCGTCGTGGCGTCGAGCTCCGCGACCTGCGCGTTGTTCGGGTCGACGAGCGCACCCGTCACGCGCCGCAGCGTCCGGACCGTGTCGAGCACCTCGGGCCAGCGGCGACGCAGCGTCTCCGTCTCCGACGTCGCCGTCGTGCGCACCGGCTCGAAGGGCGCATCCTCGACCGGCGCGTCGAGCGCCTCGCTCGCCGCTGCCGACGCCTCGTCGTCCGACGCCCCGCCCGTGGCGTCCTCGGCCGCGTCGTCCCCCACGGCCTCGTCCTGCGCGGCCGCAGCCACCTCGGGCTCGTCCCGACCCGGCTCGTACGGTCCGGGCTCGGTCGCCTCGCTCGCGGTCTCGCCCGAACCCGCATGCTCGGGCCCGGCCACGGACGGCTCGTGCGCGGGCTCGACCGGAGCTGGCTCACCGGATGCCGACGCGGCGGGCTCCGGGGCGGGCTCCGACGCCACGGGGCCCGGAGCAGGCGCGACCGGGGGCGCAGGAGTGGCTGCGGGTGCTGGCGCGGGTGGAGACGCGGCTGCGGGGGCGGCGGCCGGAGCGGGTGTGGCTGCGGGCGCTGGAGCGGCTGCGGGTGCGGGTGCGGGTGCAGGAGCGGGTGCGGGCGCAGGAGCGGGTGCGGGCGTGGTCTCGCCGCGCTGGGCGGCGCGCGACGCCGCGAGCGCGGCCCGTGCCGCGTCGGCCGGGCGCGTCCCGGGCGCGAGTCGCACGGGTGCGGGAGCAGGCTCGTCGTCCTCGACGGCCGCCGCGCGACCCCCGCCCGCCGACGCGCCGACACCTGCCGGCAGACCCCGCTCGAGTCGGTCGACCCGCGCCGCGAGGCCCGCGCGCGCATCGTCGGCCGCGGGGAGCAGCAGGCGAGCCATGAGCAGCTCGAGGTGCAGGCGCGGCGACGTCGCACCCGTCATCTCGGTGAGCGCGGCGTTCGTGAGGTCGGCCGACCGGGACAGCTCGGCCGAACCGAGGCGCGCGGCCTGCACGCGCATCGCCGCGAGCTGGTCCTCGGGCAGACCGCGCAGCGCGGCCCCGGCGGCGTCCCCCGCCGCGTCGATGACGATGAGGTCCCGCAGCCGCTCGAGCAGGTCCTCGACGAACCGCCGCGGCTCGTGACCGGTCGCGATCACCCGGTCGACCACGCGGAACGCGGCCCCGCCGTCACCGGCCGCGACCGCGTCGACCACGTCGTCGAGGAGCGCGGACTGCGTGTAGCCGAGGAGCGCCGCGGCGCCCTCGTAGTCGATGCCCGTCTCGTCGGACCCCGCGATGAGCTGGTCCAGCACGGACAGCGAGTCGCGGACCGACCCGCCACCCGCACGCACGACGAGCGGCAGCACGCCGCCCCCGACCGGCACGCTCTCGCGCGCGCACAGCTCCTCGAGGTACGGCAGCAGCACGTCCGGCGGCACCAGGCGGAACGGGTAGTGGTGCGTGCGCGAGCGGATCGTGCCGATGACCTTGTCCGGCTCGGTCGTCGCGAACACGAACTTCACGTGCGGCGGCGGCTCCTCGACGATCTTGAGCAGGGCGTTGAAGCCCTGCGTCGTGACCATGTGCGCCTCGTCGAGGATGAAGATCTTGAACCGGTCACGCGCGGGCGCGAACGTCGCGCGCTCCCGCAGCTCACGCGCGTCGTCGACGCCACCGTGGCTCGCGGCGTCGATCTCCACCACGTCGAGCGACCCGGGGCCTCCGCGCGCGAGCTCGACGCACGACGGGCACACGCCGCACGGCGTGTCCGTCGGCGACGCCTCGGTGTTCTGCGCGCAGTTGAGGATGCGCGCGAGGATGCGCGCGCTCGTCGTCTTCCCGCACCCGCGCGGCCCCGAGAACAGGTACGCGTGGTTGACCTGGCCCGAGCGCAAAGCCTGCCGCAGCGGTGCTGTGACGTGGTCCTGGCCGATCACCTCGGCGAACGTCTCCGGCCGGTAGCGGCGGTACAGCGCTGTCGTCACCCCCCGAACCCTAGACGCCCCCACCCACACGCGCCGACCCCGCCCACAGCCGCGGCCCGTGCCACCGACGACCGCTCAGCGGCCGGCGTGCGCGACGCACGTCGTCGCCGTCGGGCGTGCCACGAGCCGCGCCGGGTCGATCGGCTCCCCGCCGACGACGCACGTCCCGTACGTGCCGTCCTCGAGCCGCGCGAGCGCCGCATCCACCTCCTCGAGCCGCCGCCGAGCCTCGCTCGCGAGCGCATCGACCTGCGCGCGCTCGAACGCGATCGTCTGACCCTCGGGGTCGTGCTCGTCGTCGACGTTGGCGCCGCGCACCGCCTCCACCAGGTCGCTCTTCGCGAGCCCCAGCCCTCGCAGCTGGTCCAGCGCGTCCGCACGCAGTGCCGCGAGCCGCGCCCGCACCTCGTCGGGCACGCATCCACGCTCGTCGGAGCCCATCACCCCACCCTCGCGCCGCGCGACGCGACGCACCCGCCCGACGGACCAACCGCCCAGGCGCCCGGTGCGGCGCGCTGCCAGACTCGTCTCATGCAGATCGTGCCGACGACGAGCGCCGCTACGGTCGCCGACGTCTACGCGACCGTCCTGCGTCCGTCCTTCCCCGACGACGAGCTCGTCGACCTGCCGGACCTGCAGGCGATGGTGGACGCCGGGATCGCGCACGTCGTGGTCGCACGCGACGACCGTGGCGTGCGCGGCGCCGCGATCGCCGAGTGGTTCGCCGACACCGGCGTGCTGCTGCTCGCCTACCTCGCGATCGTGCCCGGCGGCCGGGGCGACGGTGTCGGCGGGCTCCTGCTCGACCACGCGGTCGCCCGCTGGCGCGACGAGCTCGACCCGTGGCTCGTCGTCGCCGAGGTCGAGGACCCGGACCAGCACACCGGGACCGAGGACCACGGCGACCCCGCCGCCCGCCTGCGGTTCTACGTCCGCCACGGCGCGCGCACCCTGCCCGTCCCCTACGCCCAGCCCGCGATGCACCGCGGCGGCCACCGCGTGCCCGGCATGCTGCTCATCGCGCTCGCCGCCTCGGGCGAGCGGCTCGCGGGCGTCGAGCCCGACGGCACGTGGCTCGTCCCCACCGCGCCGCTGCGACGCTTCCTCGAGGAGTACTTCACGGCCGCGGAGGGTGCTCCCCCGACGGGTCCCGAGTGGGACGCCCTGTCCGACGCGCTCCACGACCCGGTCCTGCGGGCCTGACGACGCTGCGCGCCTCCTCGCCCCGCACCCGGGCAGACAAGGACCCCCCGTGCACCCGCCAGAGCTCACCTGCCCTTGCTGCCTTCCGGCCCTGGGGGAGTTCAGCGAGATGACGCCGCACGAGGGGTCTGCCGCCCAGCCTAGCCCAGCCGACGGGCCCGACCGTCCGCCGCCCCGACCTCCGGCCCGGCGGACCAGGGCGCCGCGTTCCTCCGCTAGACTCCTACCCGCGGTCGGCCGGTTCACCGGCAGGCACGCTCCTGGAGGATTCGCCTAGTGGCCTATGGCGCACGCTTGGAAAGCGTGTTGGGGTAACACCCTCGGGGGTTCGAATCCCCCATCCTCCGCCGACGCGAAAGGGCATCTGACCTGCGGAAACGGGTCAGATGCCCTTTCGTCTTGCACTGTGGGATCACCCGGAGATGACCGGCATTCTTGTGGAGTTCGTTCGACGTGGCTCAACTCGTCGCCAAGCCCCACTCTGACGGCGGTGTGACGTACTAGGTCAAGTGGCGCCTCGGTAGTGTCGGGACACGCCGTGGCGGTCCGGGTACTTCACCGGAGACGTCCACGCGGCAGCCTTCAAGTTCGACGCCGAGGACGGGCTCCACGGTGGTCGACCGGCTGAGCGACCGGGTCACAGCGTAGCTCGTCGCTGTTCGGCGCGTCCCCGTGCACACAGGTCCCAATCGCTCCGGCAGCACGTAAGCTATGCGAGTACCGCAACCAACTCCGCTGGCCGCGGGGTGCAGGCGCGATCGGAACGATGTCGGCGACAGGATCTACCCCACCCGTCGCTCCGTCTGGACGTGCGCAGTCGTGCAAAGTGAGAAGGAGAAGCGTGAGTAGTCCCCGAGGCGATTTCACGTTCGTCGACCTGTTCGCGGGGATCGGAGGCTTCGCCGTCGCACTGAAGGGCCTTGGCGGTGAGTGTGTCGGGTCTGTCGAGATCGATAGCCGAGCGGCGGCGGTCTACGCGCTCAATCACGGCACGAGCCCCCTCGGCGATATCACCGAGCTGGCAAACGACGATCACGTTGGCTTCGGCGAGCACACGGTCCTGACTGCAGGCTTTCCGTGCCAACCGTTCTCCAAGTCCGGCGCTCAGAGGGGCATGGACGAGGCTCGCGGAACGCTCTTCTGGAACATCCTCAAGATCGTCGAGGCTCGCCGCCCTCCCGTCCTGCTGCTCGAGAACGTCAGGAATCTAGCCGGGCCGAGGCACCGGCACGAATGGGATGTCATCGTCAGGTCGCTGCGAGAAGTCGGCTATCTCGTCTCCTCCCGGCCTGCGGTCTTCTCACCCCATCTCCTTCCCGCTGAGATGGGCGGCAGACCCCAGATCCGAGAGCGTGTCTTCATCACCGCGACGTACTGGCCGGAGAGGAGCCGAGACGATCCGGAGCCAGCAGTCCAGAACCAAATGGTCCGCACCGAACCTTGGGACCTCGAACGGGACTTGCCGCTGGACTCGCGTCGGTTCATCCCCGGCTGCGAACTGTCCACGGACGAGCAGCACTGGATTACCGCCTGGGAGGACTTCCGTGCGCTCATATCCGCGCGGCTGATGCAGGCCACGCCGACCCACCTGCTCGATGAGGTGAGGCTCCCGGGCTTCCCGATCTGGGTCGATGCCTGGGTCGATGCAAGTTCGCTCCAGATCCCGGTAGGAACGCCTCGCTGGAAGGAGGTCATCCTTCGCAAGAACGCCGTGTTCTACACGCAGCATCGATCGGTCCTCGACCTGTGGCTCAAGGCGCACCGAGTCCCGTCCTTCCCGCTGTCTCGCCGGAAGTTCGAATGGCAGGCCCAGCAGGAGACATCCCTGTGGAACTGCGCGATCCAACTTCGACCTTCCGGTATCCGAGCGAAGCGGATGACCCATCTGCCAGCACTGGTCGCCATGGCACAGACGCCGATCCTCGGCCCGAGGCGGCGGCGCTTGTCAGTCGCCGAGGCCGCCGCGTTGCAGGGACTCCCGCCGGACTTCACGTTCGGAGGCCAGCCGGACTCCGCTTCGTACAAGCAGTTGGGCAACGGTGTGAACGTCGGGGTAGTGCAGCACGTACTCCGTCAGCATGTGCTGCGCGATCGAGAGCGGATCAAGGAGATCGCACCCGGCCTGCTGGCTGCACTGGGCCTTGCCACCGCACCAGCGCCTGGACGCGAAGCGGCCCGGGTGTGAGATGAGGTACGAGAGCGCTCGTTCGAAGGCCGAGGCCGTTGCGCGAATGTACTTCCTGGGCAACCGCGCAGTTGAACCGCTTGGCCCTGGAAGCAAGGAGAAGAAGTCAGCACTCGTCGCGCTCGGGCGATTCGTTCAGGTCGATCTCGAGACGGTCCCGGGCAAGCACGAGTGCGGTCGAGTGATCGCGGAGGCCCTGGGTGTCCCGTGGGACGAGAGTTGCGTCTCTGCGGGGGACACGATCACGCTCATCGGCTTGAATCGCCTGGTCGACGGAGCCGTCCAGGCTCACGTGGAGACCGGCGTCGGCCCGGTACGTTCACTCCTACGAGAACTCGCTGGCGTGAACCCGGCACCGCGCTGGGATGAACGGGAGGATGACGACGTGGCAGCAGACCTCAGCGAAGTCGAGCAGAACATCGCGGAGGCCATCGCGGAACTCGCCTCCGACGGCGCGACACCGCTGAAGGTCGACATCTCGCGACTTGAGCCGTACGGCACGACCATCTCACTCGATGACGGGACCTGGCGGACACCGCTCGCAGCGGTCCAAGGTTGGCTGTTCCTTCCTGCATCGATCGATGAGACGGACGGCCAGTCGTTCGACCGTTCACTCGGCCGCTTGCTCGGGATCTCCGACACCGCAGAGACGCCCGCGTCCGAGCTCTTCGAGCGGCTCCAGGAGCGGCTCGAGAGGGCGATCGCGCACCGGCAGGCGTTCCTCGACGCGGTCGAGACGGACGCCGAGGGCCCGGCCACGCTCGAGTCGGCCTCTGTCGCGTGGGAGGCCGCGTGGGAGGAGCTCGACGAGAGCGAAGAGGCCGAGACCAGCGGACCGATCGCGGCGAAGGCAACGACATGGCCGATCGCCCAGTTCCGGCAGTACGCGATGGACGGCGAGATGGACCTCAGCCCGTCCTACCAACGCGCTGACGTATGGCCAACCGCAGACGCACAACTACTGATCGAGTCTGTGCTGCGTGGCATCCCGCTCCCTTCCGTGATCCTCCTTCAGCGCAACACGAGCGACGGCGACCGTTACGAGATCGTCGACGGCAAGCAGAGGCTTACCTCGCTGCTGCGCTTCACCGGTGCGCACCCTCGCGCGCTTGCCACGGTTCAGGCCAAGGCCGCCGCATGGGGCGAGGACCCCGAGGAACTGGTGAATCTCTTCACGACCGACTACCCGCGGTTCAAGAAGACGTGGCGCAAGCACGAGGCGACGACGCTCAGCGCCAGACAGGAGAAGGAACTCTACTTCCCCTTCGCTTTGCGGTCGACCAACGCGCCTGCACTCAGCGGTGATCTCGACCAACTTCGTGGCCGGTACTACTCCGACATCAGGTCCTTGGCGATCCAGGTTGGCAACGCGAAGAGGAAGATCCGGGCGCTGTTCGAGGAAGTCTCGGACTACCAGGTACCTGTGATTCTCTACTTCGAAGCTACGAGCCGCCAGATCCACGAAGTCTTCAGTCTGTACAACAAGCAGGGCAAGCATCTGAACGCCGAAGAGATCCGGAACGCGGCGTTCCACGAACTCGACTTCATGCGCGCGTTGCTCGCCACCGCCGGCGACACCGACGGGATCGATCGCGTTGCACCGTTCCTAGCGCCAGTGTGGGACGACGTCTCCTCCACCGGCCGAGCACTTGCTGCAGCCCCCTACTCAATGCCTGACGCGGGCTACAAGCGCACCAAGGCGTTGTCTTGGGTCGCAGCCGCCCTGCTTATGGAGGACGACAACGCATCGACCCGGTCGACCACCGCGCACGTCAACAACCTGCTCAAGAGGATCGAGACCCACGGGGACGACCCACTTCGCAACCAGCACGTGGTCACGCAAGCGATGCAGTTGCTCGACGCTGCGATGGACGCACACCAGAGCGCACCGCCTGAGGTTTGGGCGCCGAAGTTTCGGGGAGCCCAGGCGCGATGGCAGGAACTCCAACTCGTCGCATCGCTCGTCGCGCTCGCCGCCGCGAGCACGAAGTTAGGTGACGGGCTCGCCGACCGGATCGACGAGTGTGCCGACGACCTCCGCACCGCGTCGGATCGCTGGGCTCGTCCAAAGAAGTCGCAATCGAGGGAGCAATGGCAGTTCATCGGCGGAGTCGCGCGGGAGTTCCTCGATGTGCTTGAGGTAAGCCCGGCGGCAGCCGATGCCGAACTTCGCGCCCGCTTCGGGACGTCCGGACTTCGATCGCTCATCTCGCTCCCTCAACTTCCGGAGTGGCCTGACCGATGACGGTCGATGGTCACTCGGTCATCCGCCTGGCCTCGGCGTCGCGGGTTTGGTTGACCGACTACGAGCAGGCGCTCGAGTCGACGGGTCTCACCGAGACGAGCCGACGTGTGGTGCTCGAGGACTCGCAGTTCATCGCGGACCGTGCGGCCCTCGATGTAGACGATCCGCAATGGAGTTCGTCACAAGTGCGCACGGGCGTAGTGATGGGTGCCGTCCAGTCTGGCAAGACGGCATCGATGATCGGAGTCGTCGCACGAAGTCTCGACAACGGCGTCAACGTCGTCGTTATCCTTGCCGGCACACAGGTGTCCTTGTGGTACCAGAGTATGAGCAGGATTCGGTCGCAGCTCGATGGCGGTACGAAACCAATGCTCCGGCGAGTATTCTTGCCCAATCCTGACGACTTGAGCGGATCGCGGCGAGTCGGTCCAGCCGACGCCTACGGCGTTACGGCAGGGCTGGCCGCCCGCGCCCTCCGGCGTGGGCAACCGATCATTTTCGTGGCCATGAAGCAGGTTGATCACCTACTGCACCTCGGGCAGGTGCTTCACAACGTGGTCTTTCCTGCAGCTGCTGGGGTGGGCGTTTATGCGCGCCTACTCGTCGTTGACGACGAAGCGGATGACTCCTCCATCGCGGACGACGGGTTCCAGTGGGGCGACCCCGAGCTGAACGCATACAAGCAGATCCCTCGGCGAATCGTGGACCTGTGGGAGGACCGGAATCTGCCCGGACGCACCGTCTCCGACCACGTCTTTTCAACGTACATCGCCTACACCGCGACACCGCAAGCCAACTTCTTGCAGGACCCAGAGAACCCCCTCGCCCCGCGGGACTTCATTGCGTCCCTAAGGACGCCTGGACCAGCAGGCAGCCTGAGCCCTCGCTCGCTCACCTACCGAGTGCCTGAAGGCATTAGAGGCTGGTACACCGGCGCGGACGTCTTCTACGGCGAACTCGCGCCAACGCTCTGTCTTGTGGATGGCGCCACCGATCACGGTGGCGGCGCGCTCGCGGCCGACGTCGACGACGAGCAGGCGACTAGCGCGGAGGACGCAAGCGGCCGCGAGATGCCGGAGGTCGTCGACGCCGTCCGTGCGTATCTGCTAGCGGCCGCGATCCGGTTGAGCAGGGCTTCAGGACGCCTCGGGCCTGCGTCCGCCCGTGCGTCGACTTTCGCATCGCCCGAAGACGTCGAGCGCGGTGTCGCGCCGGTCTGCTCGATGCTGATCCATCCGTCCTCCTCGATGGAGTCGCATTTCGAGGTGGCGGACGCGCTTCGCGAGTGGTGGAGTGGCGACGATCGTCAGCCCGGTGCCGGGGTGCTCGCCGACATCGAGAACAACGAGAAGGCGTGGATTGCCTGGGTGGCGAAATACGGTACGTCCGGTGAGGCGGTCCTCGCCGCCTATCGAGCCCCTGGCAGTGCGCCCGACGACCGCTCAGTGCCGGAGTGGAGTGTGCTCCGGCACCTCGTCGCAGACGAGATCGTCCCGGGGACGTCGCTTGCCGTCGTAAATAGCGACCCGAACGCCGACGAACGCCCGGCCTTCAGCCCCTGGCGCGACGAGAAGGGCTGGCATGCGCCGCGCAACCACTCGACGATCTTCGTCTCAGGCAATGTGATGTCTCGCGGTCTCACCCTCGAAGGACTGCTGACCACCGTATTCACGCGTCGGTCGTCAGCGCCTTTGGCTGACACACAGATGCAGATGCAGCGTTGGTTCGGATACCGCGGTGCATACATCGACCTTTGCCGCGTCTTTCTCTCGGCCGAGCAACTCCAGCTCTTCACGGACTATGCGGATGCCGACCACGCCCTGAGATCTCAGGTCCTCGCGGCGATGGAGAAGTCAGATGCGCTCCCCGCCTTCACTGTGCTGCAAGGGCATGCGTTCCAGGCGACGGGCAAGGTCTCCGACCTCGTGGGACGACCGCTCAGACCAGGTTCGCGGCCGTTTGTCCGTCACCTCAACCCCAATGACCGGTACGACGTCAACCTGGAATTGGTGGGCAACCTCTTCTCGGCCGCCGAGCAGTCGGGCTCGTTGGTGAAGGATCCCCGCGGGCTTCTCGCGCTCAACGAGTTGTCGCTGATTGACTGTGCCGACCTTCTTGACCGGATGCGGTACGCGGATCACGGGCACGTCCCTCGCGAGTCGGACCGCTGGCGAGCGCTAGAGCAGCAGGCGGCCATCGGCCCGGGGGATCCGGAATTTCCGCTCTACCGCGCGCCCGCCACGGCCGAAGCCGGTCTGGACCTCGGGAGACGTTCACCGTTCGTCATCGCGGCCTACCTGCGATTCTGGTCGGCATGCCTCGACCGGGAGGTTCGTGGCCTTTTCACGGACGACTCCCCACCCCAGCGGTGGTCACTGCTGAGCCGCGACGCGAAGCGACTCAGCCAACCGCGCTTTCGCGTCGGTGTCCGGTTCGGTGCGGGCCCACCGCTCGCCAACGGCCCGTTCGCCGACCTCGGCAAGGAGATCGGGCTGGAGATCCGGCCAATGGCGCGGCAGACGACCGCTGACGGCCTTGCTGCGGACTGGGGTTCACGCAGGGCAACGGGGAGCGGATATATCGGTGATGACGTCTTCGACGCATCGCTTCTGGGAACGCCGGTTCCGGTGCACCCTGACGGCACGAGAGTCGAGGGAGCGCCGGGGCTTGTCCTCTTCCATCTAGTCGAGCGCGCCGACGTCGGCGCAATCGCAGTCGGCGTCAGCATTCCGGGCGGTGGTCCCGACCACGTGGAAGCCGTGAGAACACTCCGCCGGAGGGGAGCGCGAAGCCATGGAGAGTGACGACACCACATTCGAGAGTCTCCGTAGCGCGCTCAAGACTGCCCCTCGGGCGCCATCTGCCCACGAGCGCCGCATCGCTTGGGTTGGGCGTGAGCGCCAGTTGGCGTTCGCGCGGGACGGCGAGGGCCAACTCGAGGTGTTCCTTCTGGGAGAACCCCTCAGCCCTCGCGAACGCACAGTTCAAGAGCGGCTGCTTCACGATACGTGGCAGACAGCTGGCGGAGAGCATCTCGCCGCCAGCCGACTGCGCCTGCCCGACGACGACCACTATGACGCCATCGCAGCCACGATCCTTCTTGAACTCCTTGATAAGGGGTACGAGCGCGACGCCAGCGAGGCGTTCCGGCGCACGGAGCCACTGATCGCCTTGGCCCTCGAACCGGCTCAGGCAGAGAGCGCAGCGCTGACCGGATTGGCCGGTGAGCTCCAGGCTCTCGCCTCGATGATTCGGCTTGAGCCAGGATCGCGCGAGTCGTTCCTCGATGCCTGGCAAGGGTGGACCAGGTCAAGCCGCGACTTCCAACTCGGTTCCGTGGGTGTAGAGGTAAAGACATCCACAACGAGCGCAAGCCGCCACCACATCCAGGGCTGGTACCAGGTGGAGCGCGGGGTCGCTGCCAACGGGGCTGTCGAGACCCGCCTCTTTCTTCTCTCCATCGGGATCCGGTGGCTTCCCATGGACGGCCCGGGGACCACCATCGAGGCGCTCGTGAAGGAGATCGTCGGTGCTCTACCGACGCACAGACGACAGGGCTTCCTCGATGCGGTGCGGGGGTACTGCGGCCTCGGCCTCGCCATCGACGAGGCCGGTGCGGCCGGGCAGACGTCGCTCCGTCGGCCGTTCATCTCAACCTACGAGCGCGTGTACGACCTGCAAGACGATCGGATCCGTCTACCGCAGTCGGACGACTTCGCTCCCTTCGCCAACCTCGTCTCCGACTCGGTCACCTTCGAGATCGAACTGCCGGAGCGTGTGCGTGGAGACCGCAACCCCGTCGTAGGGCTCGATGCCGGGCTCTCGACTGTGCTGGCGATCTCACGCTAGGCGACAGGTCGGCGGCTGAGCGTGGGCTCCTGTGCCGGAACTCACACCGTTGACCCGAATGGGCCGGCCTCACCGCGTCCGACGCAGTCGCGCGCAATGCCGGTAGACCGTGGTCGGGGCATGACCCCACCAGCGCCACGACGTCCAGTGCGGCCCTGGCCGCTGACATTGCCTACCGCAGGCGTATGCAACGCATTGCCCATCCAGGCACTTGATTGCGCACCCGGGGGCTCGGCAGGCGGTCAGGCGGGGGCGGGGGTGCGCAGGATGGAGGTCAGCTTCTTGCCGCGCGCGAGTTCGTCGACGAGCTTGTCGAGGTAGCGGATCTTGCGCACCAGCGGGTCCTCGATGTCCTCGACGCGGTAGCCGCAGATGACGCCGGTGATGAGGTGGGCGTTCGGGTTCAGCTGCGGGGCCTGCGCGAAGAAGGTCTCGAAGGTGACCTCGTCGGCGACGGCCTGCCGGAGCCCGCGGTCGTCGTAACCGGTGAGCCAGGTGATCACGGTGTCGAGGTCGGCGCGCGAGCGGCCCTTGCGCTCGACCTTGGTCACGTAGAGCGGGTAGACGCTCGCGAAGGTCATCGTGCGCAGGCGGTCGTCGGCCATGGGTCCTCCCGGGTCGGTGCTGTGCCCATCTTGCGCCACGCGCGGCGATGCGCGGCAGGGTGCGGCAGGGTGGGGGCATGCGCAGCGTCGACGTGCTCCGTGACGGGTTCGGCCGGATCGAGGGTCTGCTCCGGCCGGTGGTCGAGGGCGCCTCCGACGAGCAGCTCACGCGTCGGGTCGACCCGGACGCCAACACGCTCGCGTGGCTGGTGTGGCACGTCGCGCGTGAGCAGGACGCGCAGGTCGCGGCGCTGGCGGGTACGCAGCAGGTGTGGACGGCGGTGGGCTGGGCGCGGCGGTTCGACCTGCCGTTCGACGACGCGGCGATCGGGTACGGGCAGTCGTCCGACGAGGTCGCGCAGGTCGTCGCGACGCCGGACCTGCTCGTCGGCTACCTGCACGACGCGACGGCGGCGTCGCTCGCGTACGTCGCGAGCCTGTCCGACGAGGACCTCGACGACGTGGTCGACGAGCGCTGGGACCCGCCCGTGACGCGCGGGGTCCGGCTCATGAGCATCCTGGGTGACGCGTTCGAGCACGCCGGCCAGGCGGCCTTCCTGCGCGGGGTGCTCGACCGGACCTGACGCGGCGCACGCGCTCGTCAGACCCCGAAAACGGCCTCCCGCAGCGGCGTCGCGCCCGGTACGGTGGACGGCGTAGTCGCTGTGCATCGCTTGTCACCGCTGGTCTCACCGCACGTGCTGGGGGCCGACGGCCCGGACGACGACACCGTGATCACCGGTCCCGGCACCGCCGGGGTCGTCCCGCCGCAAGGAAGTAGAACGGCCACATGGCAACTGGCACCGTGAAGTGGTTCAACGCCGAGAAGGGCTTCGGCTTCATCGCCCCGGACGACGGTGGTCCCGACGTCTTCGCGCACTACTCCGCCATCCAGTCGCGCGGCTTCCGCACGCTGGAGGAGAACCAGAAGGTCGAGTTCGAGGTGACCGAGGGCCAGAAGGGCCCGCAGGCCGCGAACATCCAGCCTCTGTGACGCAGGCACCGACCTGACGCAGGCGTCGACGGCGGGTCCCCCGGGACCCGCCGTCCGTCGTCCCGAGCCCCTCATCCCGCCCGGGACACCTGCCGACTACAGGGATGAACGTGCTCACCGTGGCGGTGGGCACCCGCAGCAGGGTCGGAAGGGGACGGCGTGACGGTCCGGGTGTCCGTGCTGGGCGCGCTGCGCTCCGCCCCGACGGTTCCGCACCCTAGAGTGGCCTCCGTGATCTTCAAGGCGGTGGGCGAGGGCAGGCCCTACCCGGACCACGGGCTCGAGACGGCGAAGCAGTGGGCCGAGGTCCCGCCGCGCCAGGTGCGGCTCGACGAGCTCGTGACGACGAAGCGCACGCTCGACCTCGACGCGCTGCTCGCGGAGGACTCGACGTTCTACGGCGACCTGTTCGCGCACGTCGTGCAGTTCAAGGGCGTCCTGTACCTCGAGGACGGCCTGCACCGGGCGGTGCGCGCCGCGCTGCAGCAGCGGCCCGTGCTGCACGCCCGCGTGCTGGTGATCGAGTGAGCGACGCGGACCGGGCGCGCGCGCTGCGCCGCCGGCACATGCACGAGCGGCAGGCCGTCATCTTCGGCGTCCTGCTCGCGGTGCTCGCGGTCGTCGGGCTCGGTGCGGCCGCCATCTACACGGGGTCGTTGAGCCTGCCGTTCGTCGAGCAGGACTTCCAGGCGAAGCCGTCGCCCACGGCGACCTCACGGCCGTTCCCGTGCCCGCCGACGGGTGCGCTGCCCGTCGCGTACGGCGACATCACCGTCAACGTGTACAACTCGACGACGCAGGCGGGGCTCGCCGCGACGACGATGAAGGCGTTCACCGACCGGGGTTTCGTCGCCGGGGAGACGGGGAACCAGCCGCCGTTCGACGGCACGACCCAGGTGTCGTTCGGCCCGACGGGCATCGCCGCGGCCTACACGGTCGCGGCGCACCTCACCGACCCGATGCTGGTGCTCGACGGTCGCCCGAACGCGACCGTCGACGTCACGATCGGGGCAGCCTTCACCGACCTGGTCGCGTCCGACGCCGTGACGCTCGACCCGGAGACTCCGCTCGAGGGCCTCAAGGGCTGCACGCCCTACACGGCGGCGAGCGCACCCGCCACGACGCCGACGGCGACCGCGACGAGCTGACGGGCGAGGCTCCGACGAGAAGCGCCGCGGCCCGGACCCGCTCGAGGATCCGGACCGCGGCGCTCGTCGTACAGCCGACCGCACCCGCGTCAGTGCGCGCGTGCCTCCTCGACCACGTGCTCGTCGCCACCCGGGGCGGACGCCGGCGACGCGGGCTCGTACGACGTGCCGCGCCACCGGGCCAGCACGCGCATGAGGTGGTAGACGCCGATCGCGGCGGCCGTGCCGAGCGCGATGCCCGTGAACGTCAGGTCACCCCAGTGCCACGTGAAGTCGGCGATGCCGACGACGAGCGCGATGGCGGCGGGCGTGAGGTTCACCGGGTCGGAGAAGTCGACCTTGTTCTGGATCCAGATGCGCGCGCCGAGCAGGCCGATCATGCCGTACAGCAGGGTCGCGGCACCGCCGATGACCCCCGGCGGGACCGTCGCGACGGCCGCCCCGAACTTCGGCGACATCGCGAGCACGAACGCCGTCGCACCGGCCACCCAGTACGCGGCGGTCGAGTAGACGCGCGTCGCGGCCATGACGCCGATGTTCTCGGCGTACGTCGTGGTGCCGGAGCCACCACCGAGGCCCGCCAGCGTCGTCGCGACACCGTCGGCGAGCAGCGCGCGGCCCGTGACCGGGTCGAGGTCCCGACCGGTCATCGCGGTCACGGACTTCAGGTGGCCGATGTTCTCGGCGATGAGCACGAGCACGACCGGCAGGAACAGCCCGAGCGTGCTGAGCTCGACGCGCGGCGTCACGAAGTCCGGCAGGCCGAACAGCGGCGCGGCGCGCAGCGCCTCGTAGTCCACCTCGCCACGGATCACGGCCACGACGTAGCCGACGACCACCCCGACGAGGATCGACAGCCGGCCGAGGATCCCGCGGAACAGCACCGCGCACAGGATGATCGCGCCGAGCGTGCACAGCGCGGTCACGGGCGCGGCACGGAAGCCGCTGGTCTCGTTGACGCCCCACGCGGCGGGCGCGAGGTTGAAACCGATGAGCGCGACGATCGTGCCCGTCACGACGGGCGGCATCGTCAGCTCGATCCACCGCGTCCCGACCACGTGCACGAGCACGCCGACGAGCGCGAGCGCGATCCCCGTGACGAGGATGCCGCCGACCGCGACCTCCTGGCCGCCGCTCGCGGTCGCCGCACCGATCGGCGCGATGAATGCGAAGCTCGAGCCGAGGTAGCTCGGCACGCGGTTGCGCGTGATGAGCAGGAAGCCGATCGTGCCGATCGCCGAGAAGAACAGCGTGGTCTGCGGCGAGAAGCCCGTGATGAGCGGCACGAGGAAGGTCGCACCGAACATCGCGACGACGTGCTGCATGCCGATCCCGATCGTGCGCGGCCAGGACAGCCGCTCGTCGGGAGAGACCACCGCGCCCGGCGCGATCGTGCGCCCGTCGCCGTGCAGCTGCCATCCGAACCAGCGCCCGCCACCGGGCCCGTCCACCACCGCCACGTCGTCCTCCTGTCGACCCGTCTCCGGGCGCCATGGGCGGTCGGGCGACCGCCTCGTCGTCCCCCGGGAGAAAGGTAGTGGTCGCACGCGCGTCACGGGTGGGATCGGCGCGCGATTCAGGCATACGGGGACAGTCCCGTCGGGTAGCGTCCGCCTCGCCCCGCCCGACGAGCCCGCACACACCGGAGGCCCTTGTTGCAGGACCGCTCGCTGGACCGCGCGCCCGGTCGGCTCGTGCGCTCGTCGGCCGCGCTGTGGCTCGCGTTCCTGCTGGTGCACGCGTGGCTGCTCGTGCTCGGGGTGTTCTGGCGTCCCGAGCAGACGTTCTGGGACCTCGACCTGTACCGCTGGTGGATGTGGCTGGGTCTGCACGTCGGCCAGTGGCCCGTGCTCGACGGGCCGTGGGTGTACCCGGTGGGCGCGATCCTGCCGATGCTCGTCGCGGCGGCGGGCGGGACGGGCTACGGGCACGGGTTCGCGCTCGCGTGGAGCCTGGGGGTGACGGCGTTCGACGCGGTCGGGATGCTCGCGCTGCTGCACGCGCCGCGCGTCGTCGGGCGGCGGCGCATCGAACGGTCGCTGCACGGTGCGTGGTGGTGGGTGGGGTTCACGTTCCTGCTGGGTCCGGTCGCGATGGGGCGGCTCGACGCGGTCGTCGCCCCCGTGGTCGTCGGGGCGCTCGTCGTCGCGCTGCGCCACCCGCGGCTCGCATCCGCTCTCCTCACCGCGGGCGCGTGGATCAAGGTCGCGCCGGGTGCGGTGCTCGTCGTGATCGTCGCGATCGTGCGGCACCCCGTGCGGACGGTCGCGCTGCCCGCCGTCGCGGTGTCGGCGGGTGTCGTCGGTGCGGTCGCGCTCGGTGGCGGCTTCGCGCACGTCGCGTCGTTCCTCACCGAGCAGGACCGGCGCGGGCTGCAGATCGAGGCCGTCGGGGCCGGCCCGTGGATGGTCGCGAGCCTGTTCAGCCGGTCCGTCGAGGTCCGCATGAACACCGGGATCATGACGTGGGAGGTGCACGGCCCGGGCGCGCAGGGCGCGGCGGACGTCCTCGGCGCGCTGTTCGTCGTGGGGGTCGCGGCCGCCGCGGTGCTGCTGTGGTGGTGCGCGCGTCGCCTCGGTCCGCGGCTGTGGTCCGACGAGACCGCGCGCGCCCAGCTGCTCACGCGCGGTGCGCTGCTCGTCATGACGCTGCTCATCGTGCTCAACAAGGTCGGCTCGCCGCAGTACGTCGGATGGCTCGCGCCGCCGGTCGCGGTCGCGCTCGCGCTGCGGCTGCCGGGGTGGCGGACCACCGCCTGGCTCGTCGCCGCGATCGCGGCCGCCACGCAGGCGATCTTCCCGTGGGGGTACCCCGAGCTGACCGCGGGCGGGCCGGGGATGACGCTGCTGCTCGTCGGACGCAACGCGGCGCTCGTCGTGCTCGCGGTGCTGACGGTGCGCGCGCTGGTGCCCGCGGCCGGACGACCGGCTCGCGGGCACCGGCGCGACGCTCAGAGGTGAGGCGCGACCTCGGCCGCGACGAGCTCGAGGTGCTCGAGGTCGGACAGGTCGAGGAGCTGCAGGTACACGCGCGACGCACCCTGCTCGCGCAGCCAGCCGAGCCGGTCGACGACCTCGGCGGGCGTGCCCGCGAGCCCGTGCTCGCGCAGCTCGGCGGGCTCGCGCCCGATCGCCGCGGCACGGCGCTCGAACTGCGCCTCGTCGGACCCGACGCACAGCACGAGCGCGGCGGACATCGTGAGCTCGCCCGCGTCCCGGCCGAGCTCGTCGCACGCCTCGCGCACGCGCGCGAAGCGCGGCGCGATCGTGTCGAGCTCCGGGAACGACAGGTTGAACTCCTGCGCGAACCGCGCGGCGAGGCGCGGGGTGCGCGTCGGGCCCTTGCCGCCGACGATCACCGGGACACCCGGACGGCCGCCGACCTGCTGCACGGGCTTCGGCAGCGCCGGCGAGTCCGCGAGCCGGTAGTGCTCGCCCGCGAAGTCGTACCGCTCACCGAGCGGCGTGCCCCACAGCCCCGTGACGATCTCGAGCTGCTCCTCGAGCAGGTCGAACCGCTTGGCCGGGAACGGGATGCCGTACGCGGTGTGCTCGGCCTCGAACCAGCCCGTGCCGAGACCGAGCTCGACGCGGCCGCCGGACATCTGGTCGACCTGCGCGACCTGGATCGCCAGGATCCCGGGGTGCCGGTACGTCACCGACGACACGAGCGTGCCGAGCCGGATGCGGCTCGTCTCGCGCGCGAGCCCGGCGAGCGTCGTCCAGGCGTCCGTCGGGCCGGGCAGACCGTCCGTGCCCATGCCCAGGTAGTGGTCGGAGCGGAAGAAGGCGTCGAAGCCCAGGTCCTCGGTCGCGCGCGCGACGCGCAGCAGGTCGTCGTACGTGGCCCCCTGCTGGGGCTCGGTGAACACTCGCAGTTCCATGCCCCGATCCTCTCCCACGTCAGGGGCGGCGCTGGCACGACGGGCAGCGGTACAGCTTGCGGCCCGCCATGTCCTCGACGACGACCGCGGTGCCGCACACGAGGCACGGCTCGCCCGCACGGCCGTACACCCAGTGCCGCAGCGCCCGGTCGGTGAGCGCCGCGCGGCGCTGCTGCGGCGTCAGGTCGTCGCGCGTGATCATGACGCCCGCCGCGATGCCGTCGGGCAGGAGCCGCGCCCAGTCGTCCCACAGCGCACGGGCGACCTCGGGCGGCAGCGCACGCCCCGGCGTCCACGGGTCGAGCCGCGCACGGAACAGCAGCTCGGCGCGGTAGATGTTCCCGATCCCGGCGACCACGGACTGGTCCATGAGCAGCTGACCGACCGCGACGTTGCGGGCCCGCAGCCGCGCGACGAGGTCCGTCCCGGCGGCGTCGAGGTCGGTCTCGGTCGCGGGGTCCGGGCCGAGGCGCGCGAGCACCGCCGCCGCACCGTCCGGGTCGAGCACCTCGCACGCCGACGGGCCGCGCAGGTCCGCGACCGTCACGTCCGTGGCCAGGCGCACGCGGACCTGGCCCACGGGCTCGGGTGGGAAGGCAGGATCGTCGTGCGGGACGTCCGCGACCAGCCCGCCCTCCGCGGCCGGCTGCTCACGCTCGTCCTCGCCCATGCGGACCGCGCGGCGCAGCCGCGGCGCACCCAGCGAGCCCCACGCGGCCTCGCCCGCGACGAGCGGCGACAGCCGACCGTGGAAGTCCCACGCGCCGTACAGGCCGAGGTGCACGCGCAGCACGTCCCCCGACGCGAAGTCGCAGAACAGGTGCTTGCCGACCGCCGACGCGCGTTCGAGCACCTGACCGTCGAGCCGCGCCGCACCCGCGGCGAACCTGCCCTGCGGCGAGCTCACGCGCAGCGCGTGGCCGACGAGGTCGAGCGAGAGCTGACGGGCGATGCGGTGGACCGTATGACCTTCGGGCACCCCGGCAGGCTAGCTCGCCGCGAGCACCGGCCGGGATGCCGCGGCGGCCGCCGCCTGCGCGCGTTCCAGCACGTCCGTGATCTCCGGGCCGACGAGCTCGTACCGGTCGAGCAGCGCGTCGCGCAGCGCCTCGACGAGGTGCCGGTTGCGCGACAGCAGCCGCCGCACCGCCGATCGCGCGTCGTCGAGCACCGTCTCGAGCTGCTCGCGCGACGCCCGGTCCGCGAGCACCGCCGACACGAGGTCCCGGTCGACCGCCAGGAACGACACGAGCGACCCGGTCATCCCCGCAGCACCGACCATCTGCGCGGCGGTGCGCGTCGCGGCCGCGAGGTCGCTCGCCGGCCCGGTCGTCGTCTGCCCGAAGAACAGCTCCTCGGCGACCCACCCGCCCATCGCGATCTGCACGAGCGCCTGCAGGTCGTACTGCGTGTGCGTCCACACCTCCTCGCAGTCGTTGTGCGCGAGCAGGCCCAGCGCGTTGCCGCGGCGGATGATCGTCAGGACCTCGAGCGTGCGGTTCGGTGCGACGAGCCACGCGACCGTCGCGTGGCCGGCCTCGTGCGTCGCGATGAGCCGCTGCTCCGCCTCCGTGTACCGCACGGGCTGACCGATGCCCACCATCTCCGTGATGCGCGCCTGCTCGACGTCCTCGAAGGACATCGTGAGCGAGCCGCGGCGCAGCGCGTTGACGAGCGCCTCGTCGAGCAGGTGCTCGATCATCACGGGCGTCCAGCCGTTCGTCGCGGCCGCGATGCGGTCCCGCAGCGACGGGTCGTCGAGCGAGACCTCGTGCGAACGGCGCGCCAGGAAGTGGTCGACGAGCGCCCGACGACCGTGCGCGTCCGGCGTCGAGAATGTCAGGTGCCGGTCGAAGCGCCCCGGGCGCAGGAGCGCGGGGTCGAGCGAGTCCGCGCGGTTCGTCGCGGCGATCAGCAGGATCGGCGCGCGGCCGGGCCGCCGCTGCTTGAGCTGCTTGTCGCCCGGCAGCAGGAGGTTCACGGCCGCGACCATGCGGTTCCACAGCTTGTCCCCGCGCGCGGGCTCGTCGAAGGACTGCATCTGGACCAGGAGCTCGTTGACCACCCCGCCCGTGCCCTCGGAGACCACCGCGTTCGTCGTCGGACCCCCGACCCCCGGCAGGTGCACCGACGCCTGCACGCACGCCCCGTCCGCCGCGCTCACCCCGGGCGCGCCCTGCATCGCGCCGCCGAGCAGCCCGCCGCGGCGCAGCGCGATCGCGTCGATCTCCTCGATGAACCCGATCGCCCCGCCCTCGCGGCGCGCGGTCGTGCGCAGCGCGCGGAAGTACGCGCGGATCTTGCGGGCGGTCGCGCCGTAGTACATCGACTGGAAGCTCGTCGCGGACACGAACAGGAACGGCACGCCCGCCTCGGCGGCCATCGCCTTCGCGGTCATCGTCTTGCCCGTGCCCGGCAGACCCTCGAACAGCAGCCCGCGGCGCGGCGTGCCGCCCATCTGGTCCGCGAACCGGCGGTGCGTCTGGAACAGGTCGATCGAGCGGCGCACGTCCTCCTTGACCGGGTCGATGCCGATCACGTCGTCGAGCCGGACGTCGACCTGCTCGGGCCGGTACACGAGGTGCGGCGAGCGCGACGTGCCCACGGTCGTGAGCACCACGATGAGCAGCATCGCGACGAAGAACACGACGATCGTCACGAGGAACGGGTCGACGTGCGGCAGGCGCGGCAGCACCGGCAGACTCAGCAGCGCCGCGACGATCACCCACGCCTCCACGGCGAGGAGCACCGCCGCCAGTCGGTACACGCGGCGGCGGCGCATGCGCTCACGCTCGAGCGCGATGTCGTGCGCGCCCTGCCGGATCGGGGACACCAGCTCGTCGGCCACGGGGCTCTCCTTCACCTGGGACGCCGCACGCCAGGCACGCGCGGACGGACGCGTCCACGGACGGCGTCGTCGCCACCATGGTCGAGCGGGTGAATGATCTTCGCAATCTCCGACAATTCGGACCACCCGTTCGGGCTAGCGACGCTCTGGGGCGGACAACCCGTTGACACGAACGAGGGACGGCCCCCATCATTCCGAACGTGTCGCAGCAGGTCGCGACACGTTTCGGCGGCTCCGACGAGGGGGCCCGTCGACTGCAAGGGGCCACCCGCCCGACCGTGCATCGTGGGAAAGCGACCACCCGTCCGTCCCGATGCCCGGCTCTGACGTCCGACCGTCCGCCCCTGCTCTCTCACCACCCGCCGGACTCCCCCCTTCGCGGCGGACAGCTTCTGCGCGCCCGCGCAGGAGGTGCCGCACGACGACGACGTCGTGCTCGACACGAAGGAGGACGCCATCGTGCGTTCGACGTTCCGTTCCCTCACGGCGAGGACCGTCGCGGTCCTCGCCGCCCTGCTCGTGGCAGGTGCTGCGGCGGCCGTGCCCGCCTCGGCCAACAACGCACCGCAGCCACCAGGACCGGTACCGACGAAGACGGTCACCCAGACCCAGCAGGTCCTCGTCGCGCAGCAGCTCGTGCCCACCATCTACGGCTCGCACGAGGCCTGCGGCCGCGCCTGGCCGGGGTACTACTACTCGGGCCCGTGGACCGCGTACACCTGCACCGAGAACGGCCCGTACAACTGGCGCCTGCGCCTGCAGCAGTACACGACCAAGACCGTGACGGTGCAGGTCCCGATGGTCTGGCGCGTCGTCACCACGCACATCCAGGCGTCGTACACGTCGGGCGAGCAGTGCGGCCGCACCGGTGCGTCCACCGTCGCGTCCTCGGGCGGGACGTGGAACGGCTACACCTGCCCGTACGCCTACCAGGACATGTGGGGCAACGTGTACTACAACCTCGTCCTGAGCAAGTCGGCCTGGACCTGATCCGCTGACGTGCCGGGGCGGGCCGCGCGCTCGCCCCGGCACGTCGCCTCCCGCGTCACGGCTCCACCACGACGAGCGTGCCCGGCGGGACGCGATGCCACAGCACGTCGAGCACCGCGTCCGACAGCCGGATGCAACCGTTCGACACCTCGCCGCGCGAGCGCAGGGTCGTCGTGTGGAACGCCGTCGCCGACGTTCCCGTGCGCGTGTCGTAGTCGTCCATCGTCTCGCTCTGCGAGGACAGCAGGACGACGCGCGGGGTCGTCGTCCCCGGCTCGTCCCAGAACGTCCCGACGACGAACTGCGGCCCCGGCGGCGTCGGGCGTGACGACGAGCCCGTGGCCAGGACCGGCAGCGTCGTCGTCGAGTCGCCGTCCTCGACCGTGACCGTCTGCGCGGACGTGTGGACGACGATCCGCCAGTCCGTCCCCGCGGTCGTCGTGTCCGCCGTGCGCACCCACACCGTGCGCTGGTTGACCGCCGTGGCGTCGACGCTCGGCAGCGCACCGCGCGCCGCGACCATCACGCGCACCCAGCCCGGCCGTTCGTCGACCACCGGGAGCGTCGTCGGCACCCCGAGCGTGCGCTGCGGCAGCACCCCGACCGGCTCGGCACCCGGCCGCGCGTAGGCTGCCGTGTCCCGCACGACGACCGCCGTGCGCCACCGACCCGGGCTCGCGTCGGCGTTCTCGAGCTGCGTGAGCCCGTCGAGCCCCGGCAGCCCCGCGACCACGTGCACCGGGTCGACGACGGTCAGGTCCGCCAGGTCCGGCAGCGGCGCCGGGTCCGGCACGGCAGCCTTCGCGACCGCGACGTCCTCCCGCACGACGAACGTGCGCGACACCGTCGTGCCCGCCCCGGACCCCCGGCCCGCACCACCGCCGTCCGTCTCGCCACCACCCCCCGGCGCGCACGCACCGACCACGACGAGCAGCACCCCGACCCCGAGACACACCACAGTCCGCAGCCCACCCCGCGCGCCGCCGCGCACCCTGCGGGACGCCTCGTCCCGCCGACGCACCTCACCGCGCACGCGAGCCTCCACGATCGTCGGACCTCCGGCCCCATGCTCCCGCACTCCCGCCCCCCTCGACCCATTTCCTCCCGACCCATCCCCCTCCCCGCGCCGCCGCCCCGCACACACCACCACCGCGCCCCGACCCGCCGCGCACCCGCACACCCACCGCTGTGGGTGGACCTCGTCGCCCCTGACGCGACCAACCCCACCCACCGACCTACGCACCGCGCGGGGCAGCCCCACCACCGCGCCTCGAACCGCCGCGCGCACGCACACCACCGCTGCGGGTGGACCTCGTCGCCCCTCACGCCACCAACCCCACCCACCGACCTACGCACCGGGCGGTGCAGCCCCACCGCCGTGCCTCGACCCGCCGCGCGCACGCGCACCCACGCTGCGGGTGGACTTCGTCGCCCCTGAGGCCCCGAACTCCACCCACACCGTCCGCCGCCGGGCGGGGCAGCCACACCCGCCGCGCCCCGACCCGCCGCGCGCACGCGCACCCACCGCTGTGGGTGGACCTCGTCGCCCCTCACGCCACCAACCCCACCCACACCCTCCACCTGACGAGCGGCGAGGAACTGGGGAGCGGTGGGAGTCTGGGTGTGAGGTGGGAGGCGTGATGGGTGCGGAGCGTGAGGCGGAGCTGCTCGCCGGGGTGCCGGACGGGCTGCTGATCGGCGGGACGTGGCGGGCGTCGTCGGACGGGACGACGTTCGACGTGCGCGACCCGTCGACGAACGAGGTGGTCACGACCGTGGCGTCCGGGACGCCGCAGGACGGGATCGCGGCGCTCGACGCGGCGTGCGCGGCAGGGCCGGCGTGGGCGGCGACCCCCGCCCGCGAGCGCGCCGAGATCCTGCGCCGCGCGTTCGACCTGCTCCAGGAGCGGGCCGAGGACGTCGCGCTGCTCATGACGATCGAGATGGGCAAGCCGCTCGCGGAGTCGCGCGCCGAGGTGACGTACGGCGGGGAGTTCCTGCGGTGGTTCGCCGAGGAAGCGGTGCGGGTCCAGGGTCGCTACGGCCCGAACCCGGAGGGCACGGGGCGGATGATCGTCACCCGGCACCCCGTCGGACCGTGCTTCCTCATCACGCCGTGGAACTTCCCGCTCGCGATGGCCACGCGCAAGATCGCGCCGGCGCTCGCGGCGGGGTGCACGGTCGTCGTGAAGCCCGCGTCGCTCACGCCGCTCACGACCCTGCTGCTCGCCCGGCTCCTGCTCGACGCGGGCGTTCCGGCGGGCGTGGTGAACGTCGTGACGACGGCGCACAGCGGCCCGGTGTCCGAGGCGATCATCCGCGACCCGCGGCTGCGCAAGCTGTCGTTCACGGGGTCGACGCCCGTGGGTCGCGACCTGCTGCGGCTCGCCGCGGACGGTGTGCTGCGCACGTCGATGGAGCTGGGTGGCAACGCGCCGTTCGTCGTGCTGGAGGACGCGGACCTGGACCGGGCCGTCGAGGGTGCCATGGCGGCGAAGTTCCGCAACATCGGCCAGGCGTGCACGGCCGCCAACCGGTTCCTCGTGCACCGGTCGGTCGCCGACGAGTTCACGCGGCGCGTCACCGAGCGCGTGCGGGAGCTGCGCACGGGCCGCGGCACGCAGGACGGCGTGACGATCGGGCCGCTCATCGACGACCGGGCCGTCACCAAGGCCGACGAGCTCGTCGCGGACGCGGTCGCCCGGGGTGCGACGGTGCACACGGGCGGTGCACCGCTCGTCGGGCCGGGGACGTACTACCCGGCGACCGTGCTCTCGGACGTGCGGCCCGGATCGGCGCTGCTGCGCGAGGAGATCTTCGGACCGGTGCTCGCGATCGTCCCGTTCGACGACGAGGACGAGGCCGTGCGCCTCGCGAACGACACCGAGTACGGGCTCGTCTCGTACGTGTTCACGGAGAACCTCGCGCGCGGGCAGCGCATGATCGAGCGGCTCGAGACGGGGATGACGGGGCTCAACGTGGGCGTCGTGTCGAACGCGGCGGCGCCGTTCGGCGGGTGGAAGCAGTCGGGGCTCGGACGTGAGGGCGGCGCGGAGGGCATCGGCGAGTACCTCGAGACGAAGTACACGCTCACCCCGGACCCGTTCGCCTGACGTCCGGCCCGGTCCCGGCAGCGCCGACGACCGTGGGGTGACGAGTGCGTGAACTCTCGGCCGCATGACCGCTTCGAGGGGTTCGTCCTCCGTCGGGTCGGGGAGGATTCACCGGTGTCGAACGACGTGGACATGCTGGTCAGGGCCGCACGCGCGGCGGGTGGGATGCACCGGACGGTCGCGGACCTCGCCGTCGACCTCGCGGTGGTCGAACCTGACGTGCCGATGAGCGAGGTGGAGACGCTGTTCCGGTCGCCGCACGTCGCGTGCCTCGGCGTGCGCAGCGCCGACGACGACCGCGTGGGCCTGCTCACCCGGGCCCGGTACGCCGACGCGCAGACGGGTCGGCTCGGCTTCGGGCGTGCCGTCCTCACACGGCGGCCGGTCGCGGAGGTCGCGGACTGGTCGCCGCTGCTCGTCGACGCGGGCACGGGTGTGGTCGAGGCGGCGACGCGCGCGATGGAGCGCGCCGGAACCGCCCGGTACGACGACGTCGTGGTCCGGGCAGCGACGTGGGCGTCGGTGGGTACCGCCGACCTGGTGCTCTCGCTCGTCGCGTCGCTCACGAGCCGCACGCTGCACGACTCGTTGACGCGTCTGCCCGGCCGCGAGCTCGTCCTGCACACGCTCCGGACCTGGGCGGCGATGCTCGCGGGGACGGGCCGCCACCTCGTGCTCGTCGTCGCCGACGTCCAGGACTTCGGCGCCCTGAACGCGGAGTTCGGCTCGGCCGCGGGCGACGACTTCCTGGTCCGCGTCGCGGGTCGTCTCACGGGCGCGTTGCCCGCGGGGAGCCTCGTCGGCCGTACGGGCTCCGACGAGTTCATGGCGGTGGCCATGGTTGCGGGCGCGGGGCCCGAACAGCTCGCGCAGCACGTCGCCGCTGTGCAGCAGTCCGTCGCGCGGGCGATGTCCCGGCAGCGCGGCGACGACCGTCCGGTGCGCCTCGTCGTGCTCGCCGCCGACCCGACGGGAACGGATGCGGACGCGCTCGTGGCGGAGGCGCTGCGTCGGATGCACTCCCTCAAGCGCGGGGGTCAGCTCGCCGCTTGACCTTGACGCTGCGTCAGCTCCTACCGTGGATCAGGTCCGGAAGGAGACGACGATGGAGGCATCGATCCAGGAGGTCGCCCGCGCCGCGGGGACGACGAGCAGGACGCTGCGTCACTACGACGCGATCGGCCTGCTCCCGCCGACCCGTGTGGCCGACAACGGCTACCGCTGGTACGGGCAGGACGCCCTGGTCCGGCTGCAGCGCATCCTGCTGCTGCGGGACCTCGGCCTCGGGCTCGCGCAGATCCGCCGCGTGCTCGATCGCGAGCAGGACGAGCCGACCGCGCTGCGCCAGCACCTGCGCCACCTGCGGGCCGAGCAGGACCGGCTCGCGAGGCTCGTCGTCTCCGTCGAACGGACGCTCACCGCACGAGAGAACGGAGAACCGCTCATGGCACAGGACATGTTCGACGGGTTCGACCACACGCAGTACCGGGAGGAGGTCGAGCGCCGCTGGGGTGCGGACACGTACGCCGCGTCCGACGCGTGGTGGACCTCGATGTCGTCCGACGAGCAGGCGGGCTGGAAGCAGCAGGCCGCCGACCTGGGCACCGCGTGGGTCGACGCGGCCCGCGCCGGGACCGACCCCGCGTCCGACGAGGCCCAGGCTCTCGCGCAGCGGCACGTCGACTGGCTCGCGGGCATCCCCGGCACCCCCGGGCACGGGCACGGCGGCCCGACGACGGAGTACCTGCTCGGCCTGGCCGACATGTACGTCGCGGACCCGCGGTTCGCCGAGAACTACGGCGGCGCCGAGCACGCCACGTTCGTCCGCGACACGATCCGCACCTGGGTCTCGACCCACCGCTGACCCCGCTCCGCTCGCCCTCGCGGCAGATCGTGCGAAGTTCTGGTCGCTGAGAACGACCGAAACCTCGCACGATCTGCCGCGGATCAGGGGGCGGGGCGGCGGGTGAGGACCGTGCGCCACACGTGGCGGGTCATCGCCGCCAACACCAGCGCCCACGCCGCGAGCGCGACCCACAGCTCGACACGCCCGACGCCCTCGACGATCGGCAGCGTGTCCGCCCGGCCGAGGTAGATGCTCGCGACGGCGTACATGCCGAGCGGGAAGATGATGCTCCACAGCGTCGCCTCGTACGGCAGCGGCACCCCGCGACGCCAGTGCCGCCACCACCCCGCCGCGACAAGCACCGGGAACAGCCACGTCGCGAACGCCCAGAACACCACCGAGAGCCCCGCGATCAGCCCGCGCGTCGCGGCGACCATCGGTGCGTCAGCCATCTCGACGATCCGCGCACCCGCGAGCACGGTGATCGCGAGCGCGCCCATCGACACCCAGTACGGCGGGGTGAGGTCCTGCGGCCCGAACGAGTACAGCATGAGGCGCAGCATGACGATCACCGCCGCCGCCCCGTACAGGAACACCCCGACCGACCACGACACGACCGCGAGCAGCGCGAGCTCACGGCGGCCCGTCGTGAACGTCGGCTCGAGCGTGGCCGCCGCGACCGCGACCGACTGGCTCGCCACCACCCAGATGAACCACGTGCCGTTCGCCGTGACGACGACCGGGCGCTCGTCGCGTCCCAGCACCGCCGTCCACGGGACCACGTAGCCGAGCACGAGCCACACGAGCCCCGACACGACGAGCATCGCGACCGTCACCGAGTGGTGCCCGGCGATCCCCAGACGAACCCCCAGCACGTTCGTCGCCGCGACGAACGTGAAGTACCCGAACGCGCGGCGCGGGTCCATGAAGTCCTCGACCGCCGCGTGCCGGTACGCGACGAACCGCCACACCGTCAGCACGACGAGCACGGCGTACGCCACCGCGCACACCACGAGCAGCACGTCCGACAGGACGTCGAACCCCTCGAGGCTCATGCCGACCGAGATGATGCCGCTCGCCATCACGAGCGCGAAGTACCCCGGCGTCAGCCCCTCGACCGCGCGGTCGACCCGCCCGCGCAGCCCGGGCGCCACCGCGACGTCGTCGGTACGCATGCGCGGATCGTAGGACCGTCGGCTCCCCCACCGCCGCCCGGACGACCGTGCTTTTCCCGCCACACCCGCGCCTCACGCCAGCCGCACAACCGCAGCTTGGCTCCCGACTGCCGAGCAGCAGCCGGTGAGCACCCCGTGCATGGATCGCGAACGAGCTCGTGGACGAGTCGCCTCCCACCCCAGGCCGCGCTCGCGGACCGTTCCGGCACCAGCCGGCGGTGGCTCATCACCGTCGAGTCCGGGCACGGTGGTCGCGCGGAGCTCGGCAAGATCCTCGACACCCTCGACGCGCTCGGCATCACCCTCACCGCCACCACCGATCGCGGGCCGGACCTCGACCTCCTGGAGGGCCTGTGAGCCGCCATCTCGCCGTCCTCCTGTACGGACGGCACGTCGCCGATCTCGAGCAGACCGGCGGGGGACAGCACCACCTCCACTACCGGACCGACCCCGGAGACACACCGCTGTCCATCGCGATGCCGCTCGCAGGCCGCAGCTTCCGCCACCAGATCGTGGATCCCTTTCTCGAAGGCCTCTTGCCGGAGCGACCGGCCGCGCGCGACGCCATGGCCCGTCAGTTCGGCGTCTCTGCCCGCAACCCGTTCGCGCTGCTCGCCAACATGGGGCTCGACTGCGCCGGGGCCGTCCAGTTCTGCGCACCTGACGACGTCCCGGACGTGCTGAACCACGTCGGCGAGCTCACCCCGCTCAGCGACACCGACATCGCGACGCGGCTGTCCAGGCTGCGCGCCGACCCCGGTTCGAACTGGCTCGCACCTCGCGAGCACTGGTCCCTGGCGGGCGCACAAGCGAAGTTCGCGCTACGACACGAAGGAACGGCCTGGTATGAGGCCACCGGGGCAGAGCCAACCACCCACATCCTCAAGCCAGGTGTTGACGGGTTCCGGCTTCAGGCCCTCAACGAGCACATCAGCCTCCAGACAGCACGGCGCGTCGGCCTGTCTGCAGCCGCCTCCCGCTTCGAGCACTTCGAGAACGAACCAGCCCTGGTCGTCGAACGCTACGACCGCCGACGTGACGCAACAGGAGCCCTGCTGCGGATCCACCAGGAGAACCTGTGCCAGGCGACCAGCACGCGCCCCGGCGACAAGTACGAGTCGTCGGGCGGCCCACAGGCCGTCACCGTCGTCGAGCTGCTGCGCCGCCACAGCCGCCTGGCGGACCGGCAGCGCAACATCGAGGCCTTCGTCGCCGCGCTGGCACTCAACATCCTCATGAGAGCGCCCGACGCCCACGCCAAGAACTTCTCGATCCTGTTGCTCGGCTCGACGGTCCGGACTGCCCCGCTGTACGACGTCGCCTCCGGGGCCCCGTACGACTCGACCACGGCGAGCGGCCTGCGCGAGTCCGCGATGGCGGTCGGTGGACGGAGGGCATTCACGGACATCACCATGCGCCGGTGGAGGGTGTTCGCACGGGACGCGGGTCTCGACCCCGATGCTGTGATCGGCCAGGTCGGGGATCTGGCTCGTCGCATACCCGACGCGCTCGCAGACGCGTTCGCCGCCGAGCGTCACACGGTCGGGCCGATCTGCGCGCCGGACAGGTCGAACCGGCGCAGGAGGTCCCTGAGGCGCGGCGTGACGGTGAGGAGGTTCGTCGGCCCCCACCACGCGTCGTCGGAGCCGGCCCGGCCGACGATCATCGCCTCCCACCAGTCCGTCGGCAGCGGGACCTCGGGGGTGAACGAGTCGTACGAGTCGCCCTTCGTCACGGTCGTCGGGACGAAGTCGAGGCCGGTCATGCCGGCGACTTCGATCGCGTCCTTCACGGCGCCCCGCACCAGGTGCACGGGGTAGGACGTGACGAGGTCGGCGCCGCGGTAGAAGTCGAAGGCGAAGGTCACGTCCGTCGCGGCGCGGTTCGGCAGGTCGACGACGGTGTCACCGACCAGCTCGCCGAGGACGAGCGGTTCGATCTCGAAGTTCATGCAGGGCTCCCGGAGTCCCGGCAGGATGGCGACGCCGACCCGCCCGTCGACGACCCAGACGTGGCCGACGCCTCGACCCCTACCGGAGGGACCCCATGCTGCACCGCGACGGCACGATCTGGTGGGAGGCGACCGTCGGCGAGTTGGCGCGCTTGGGCATCCAGCGGACGCAGCTCGACCCAGAGCGGTACCCGCTGACCGCCCCGCACCTGCGCGCCACGCCGGAGCAGATCGCCGATGCCGAACGGCGGCTCGGCATCACCCTCGACGACCAATACCGGTCGCTGCTGGGCACGGGCAACGGCTGGCCGTCGATGATCCTCGACGCCGACCTACTGTCGACCGACGAGCTCGGGCAGGGACCGCTGTGGGACGCCGCCTGGGAGCGGCTGGACATCCTGCGCGAGGACGGACCGGCAGACCTGCTGCCGCCGCGCGACGAGCTCCTGCCGATCCTCGTCTCGGAGTATCAGGAGGACGTGATGCTCCTGTGGCTCGGCGGCCCCGTCACGGATGGCTCGCACCCGGTCCTGTGGTACGCGAACGAGCTCATCGACGAGTGGCCCACCGTCTACGACTGGATGCTGGGGATGACCGCGCTCCTCGAACTCCGCGTCGGCAAGCTCAGAGCGGCTGCGGACGGTCTCACGACTGCCCGCGGCGTGCAGCCTGCCTCGCCACCAGGAAGTCGACAGATCCCTTGAGGAGGGCCGTGAGCGCGAGCACCCACTCGTAGACGGTCGGCCACTCGTCGATGAGCTCGTCGGCGATCCACACCACCGGCCAGATCGCCATGATGTCTGCCCGCGTCGGAGACACCAGGACGGGCAGCAGCTCGTCGCGCGGCGGCAAGCCGGGGATCGGCCCCTCGTCGTACAGGTAGCCGAGCGACTCCTGCGCCCGCTCCCACAGCGGCCCCTGCCCGAGCTCATCGGTCGACAGCAGCACGTCGGTGAAGACGATGCCATCCCAGCCGTTGATCGTGCTGAGCAGAGCGCGGTACTGATCGTCGAACCTGATGCCCATGCGGCCCTCCGCCTCCGCGATCTGCTCGGGAGTGGCGCGCACGTGCGGTGCGGTCAACGGATAGATCTCCGACAGCACCAGGGACCGCTCGATGTTCTCTCGCGCCAGCTCGCCGACGGTGGCCTCCCACCAGATCGTGCCGTCCTGATGCCTCACCGGTACCTCCGACGATCTGCGGGACGAACCGCCCCTGGTGCGGGCTCGCACGATACTGGGCGAACACATCGACCCGCACGTCGTCGAGCACGACGAGCGCTGGTACCACTGCAGGCGCGGCACCCGAGGTCTTGCCATCTATCCCGACGATCATGGGGAGCACCCGGGCCGTACCCCGGTGGCAGCCGAAGCCGAGGCGAACTTCACGCAGCAGCAGCCGACACGGCGCAGCCTCCGGCCGCCACGCCCGCACAGCGCGGTGCGGCGGTCCACGACGCATCACCCCCGGCCTCACCCAAGGACTTCGGCGCGGTCGACCACCGCGACGACTCACCCAGTACCGCGCGGTGCGCACGATCCACCCGTCGACCAATTCCCAGGTGTCACCCGTCGTCGGCAGCGGTCGACATCGTTGGCGGAGGCACCTCGTTGGCCTGCAGCCCGGACCGCGTCAAGGCGGCCGCTGGGCGGATGCAGGGCGCGGCTCAGTGCCCCGGCACTGGCGAACTAGACGCAGGTAGCAGATGCCACCGAGACCGTGGTAGCCGCCACCGTGTAGCTGAAGTTCTGGTAGCCGGTCGAGGCGTGCGGTCCACCCGCGGCCCAGTAGTAGGTCATGGTGTCGCCCTTGTCCCTGTCGAGCCAGCCGTGGCTCGTCGAACCCGTGGTGGTGCTGTACACCTTCCCCGTCGTGTAGCGGCCCTGGCAGAAAGCGCCGCCACTCTTGCTTGCGGCCTGCGCGCTACCCGCCGCAGCCACGGTCATCAGGGCTGCGACTCCCAAGACGCTGAGGACCTTTCTGGTACGACTCATCTGTTCTCCCTGTTCTCTCGGTGCCCCCTGCGAGTCAGGGGGCGATCAATCTCCCCAGAGGATTTCCGGTGGGGTGTTTGGTGGGCAGTCGCGCAGCAGCTCGTCGGTCCACGCGGCGCGCGGCACCTGCTCGTAGGGGTTCCATCGGTTCGAATCCCACGAGGCCAGGAACGACTCCTCAGTCGGCATGCCGGTGGTCGTGTAGCCGCGGTCGGCGAGGCACTCGACGAGGCGTTCGGTGAGGTAGTGGTAGGCGACGAGCTTCTCCTCGCGCGTCATCCCGACGTCGTCCTGAGCGGGGTCGACCGGGTAGCTCGCCATGCAGGTGTAGACGGCCTGCTGGTACGCGCCTGTCTGGTCGGCCGAGGACTTGACGGCGACGCCTGTGCCGTCCGAGGTCAGCGTCGCGCTGGTGTACCCATGGTCGTGCAGGCACTCGACCTGGGTGCTCGGGTAGTCGGCGGCGGACACGACTCGCACGATGTCGACCTGCGGGGGGTCCGTGAGGCCGAAGTTCTCGGCTGCCTGCGCGAGGGCCGCGTCGATGTCGGCCAGCTCTTGTGCGCTCAGCGTCCGCCCGGCCGCCGTGGTGGAGGGGTCGGTTGTCGGGGACGTGGAGCATGCCGCGAGAACGACGAGCGACACCAGTGCCGTCACGGCCATTGCCCGACGGCGTGGGAGCGTTTCCATCACGGTTGGATCCTCCAGTAAGGCGTCGGAATCGGGCGTTGGAGGACCGCCCCCCAGCAATGGAGACCGTAGGACGTCTGATGCTGCGACGGAAGCACACGTAATCGTTTTGGTTGATTGGGTTCTCTGCTACAACTCCGAAGAGGAAGCTCGCCGCACGATCGTCGCGGCGCATCAGAAGGGGGCACCACGTGGTGGAAGTTGCGGCGAGGTCGTCCTCGGCGGGCAGGTCGTCCAGGTTGTTGCGCTGGGTCGCGGCTTCGATCGCAGTGGCTGCTGGCGTGGCTCTGGGTTGGTGGGCGGCCCGGGCGACGTTGGTGGAGCAGGCTGACGGCGGGGTGGTGGCTCCCCGCCGGGTCGTGGCGACGGTGACCGAGGCGACGGTCGGACGTTCGGTGGCGTACAACGCAACGGTGACCCAGGCATTCACGCCGGTGGCGTCGAACGCGCTGGCGGGCACGGTCACTCATGTGGGCGAGGCGGAGGTCGATGTCGGCGACGAGCTGTACTCGGTCGACGGTGATGCGGTGAGGGTCGTCGAGGGCGATACGCCGTTCTGGCGGGACATGTCGATCGGGGTTGTCGGGCCGGACGTCCTGCAGCTCGAGGAGGCGCTCGTCGCGCTCGGGTACTTCGCCGGCACGGCAGACGACACGTATACGGCGGCGACGTACCGCGCGGTGTGGGCGTGGCAGAAGGCCACCGGCCATGCGCTGACCGGCGCAGTGGCGCACGGCGAGGTCGTCGCGGTAGCGAGCCTGCCGACCACCGTGCGGCTCGACGAATCGGTGCGCACGGGGTTGGTGCTCGTGGGAGGTGAGCCGGTGGTGCTGGCCCGTCAGGACGCCGCGCAGTTCGCGCTGGTGCTCATGCAGGATCAGGCCGCCCAGGTGCCACCCGGCGCGCAGGTCTCCGTGGCATTCGCAGAGTCGACCTGGCCCGCGGTCGTGGCGGGCACCACCGTCGCCGACGACGGTTCCTATCACCTGGTGCTGGAGTCGCCCGCCGGCGGTCCGGTATGCGGGAAGGACTGTGCGCTGCTCCCTGCGCAGGAGGTGGTCTCGCTGATGGCGGACGTCGCGCTGGTACCGAGCGCGACCGGTCCCGGGGTGCCGGCCGCGGCGATACGGACGGATGAGGCCGGAGAGACATACGCGACACGGTCCGATGGCACGCGCGCCGCGGTCGTCGTGACCGCATCGGGTGACGGTGTCGCCATCGTCGATGGTCTGGAGGTCGGCGATACCGTCGTAGTCCTGGACGGGTCGGGTTCCGCCGCGGACGGGCGCACTGACCCGGTGGCCGACGATGACGAGTGACCCGGCGGCCGGGCTCGCAGTCCGGGATCTGACGTTTGCGTACCCGCGCAGCACCGAGGAACTTTTCGGCGGGCTGACGCACACGTTCACGCCGGGGGCGGTTACCGCGGTCACTGGGCCGTCCGGGCGGGGCAAGTCGACGTTGCTGTACGTCCTGGGGTTGATGCTGCGTCCGCGGCGCGGGGCGGTCCTGTTCGGTGGTGTGCGCGTCGACGACCGGTCGGACGCGCACCGGTCTGCGGTCCGTGCCCGCCAGCTCGGGTTCGTGTTCCAGGACGCTGTCCTCGACCCGACGCGAACCGTGCTGGACAGCGTCATCGAACCCGCCCTGTACTCGGGTGCCCGGGCGACGGATGTGCGCGTGCGCGCCCACACATTGCTCGACGAGCTAGGTGTGGGAACTCGGGCGGAGCACCGTCCCGGCGAGATCTCAGGCGGGCAGGCGCAGCGGGTCGCGATCGCCCGCGCGCTGCTGGTCGGCCCGCCGGTGATCCTGGCCGATGAGCCCACGGGCAACCTCGACCACGACAACGCCGCCACGGTGCTCGACGCCCTACGCCGCGCTGCTGATTCCGGGCGGACCGTCGTCATCGCGACGCATGACCCGTTCGTGCTCGGGCGAGCGGACGAGGTGCTCGCGCTGTGAAGGTCGGGGTACTGGTGCGCGAGGCCGTCCGGTCCGCGACCGCGTCGCGGGTCCCGACCACACTGGTTGCCGTCCTGGTCGCCGCGATGTGTCTGACGACGGTCCTGACCGTCGGGCGGGCCGCTGCCGCCCAGCAGCAGGTGCAGCATCGACTCGAGGAGGCCGGGTCACGGCTGCTCGAAGTCGCCGATGTCAGAGGCCACGGCTTCCTCACCTCGTCAGTGATCGACCAGGCTGGCGGGCTCAGCACGGTCGAGCGTGCCGTCGGTCTGGCCGTGCCGCGGGACGTGACGAATGCTGCCGTTGCCGGCGGCCACCCCGTCCCTGCGTGGGGCGTGATCGGTGACCTCACCGACGCGGTCGAGCTCGTCTCTGGGCGGTGGCCAGGGCCCGGCGAGGGGCTTGTCGCCGCCGGAGCGCAGGACCGGCTCGGCCTCGACGTCCCGGTGGGCGCGGTCGTGACGCCACACGGCGCGGACGGCTGGGCCGTGGTCGGGTCGTACCGGGCGCGTGCCCCGTTCACGCAACTCAACGCGGGCCTCGTCGTGGTGACCGGATCGGACACTCCCGCCCACACGCTCGAGGTCGTCACGACCGACGCAGCCATGGCCGACCTCACCCAGGCAGCGGTCGTCTCGCTCCTGGCACGCTCCGACCCCGCCGACTTGTCGATCGTGTCGCCCACGACGCTCGCAGACCTGCAGGGCGCGGTGGTCGGCGACCTCGCACGCTACAACCGGACCCTGCTGCTCGCGGTCATGGCGGCCGGGGCCGTCCTGGTTGGCGTGGTCGCTGCTGCCGACGTGCTTGTTCGCCGCCGCGACCTGGGACGCCGCCGCGCGCTGGGGGCGCCTCGCTGGGCGATCACCGTCCTTGTCGTCGTACGAGCCACGTGCGGAGGCGTCCTCGGGGCGCTCGTCGCAAGCGCGCTCGGGCTCGTGCTCACCAGCCGCGTCGGGCAGGCCCCACCGCTCGAGTTCGTCGCCGGCACCGCCATCCTCGGAGTCATGGCTGCGGCCGTCTCCAGCGTCCTGCCCGCCATCGTGGCCGCACGCCAGGACCCCGTGCGCGTACTCCGCACCCCGTGAGTCGTACGTCCCGCCGTCAGCTGAGCGCGTGGGGTCGTCAGGTTCTCGGTGAGGTTGCGGTGAGCAGATGAGCCCCCGACTCGCGTCTCCGCAGGTCAGGGGCTCATCTGGTCGTACATGGCGGTAGCGGTGGGATTTGAACCCACGGTGGACTTTCACCCACACACGCTTTCGAGGCGTGCTCCTTAGGCCGCTCGGACACGCTACCTCGGTGCAGAAGGGTACCCGGTCGGGAGCCATGCTCCGAATCGGGTCCACGCCTGGGTCCCGGCGAGAGGCGACGTACCGTGGAGCGATGAGTCTCCCCGCGACCCCGCCGACGACCGCCCTGCCCGAGGCACGGCCGTCAGCGGGGTCGGTCGAGGACGTGCTCGAGGTGCTGCGCGGTCGTCGGATCGTGGCCCTGACGGGCGCAGGGGTGTCGACGGACTCGGGGATCCCGGACTACCGGGGCCCGGACTCGCCGCCCCGGACGCCGATGACGTTCCAGCAGTTCGTCGGCGACGAGGCGTTCCGACGGCACTACTGGGCGCGCAACCACGTCGGCTGGCGGCACGTGCACCGGACCGTCCCGAACGCGGGGCACCGGGCGCTCGCGGAACTCGAGGCACGCGGGATCGTCGTCGGGGTGATCACGCAGAACGTGGACCTGCTGCACGAGCAGGCGGGGTCGCGCAACGTCGTCGACCTGCACGGCCGGTACGACCGGGTCGTGTGCCTGGCCTGCGGGCACGTGGTGTCGCGCGCGGCGCTCGCGGAGCGGCTCGAGGATCTCAACCCCGGGTTCGTCGAGTCGGTGGGCGTGGTCGACGACGTGGAGATCGCACCGGACGCGGACGCAGTGATCGAGCGGACGAGCCACTTCGTCGTCGCGGGCTGCGCGCGGTGCGGGGGCATGCTCAAGCCCGACATCGTGTACTTCGGGGAGACCGTCCCGCGCGAGCGGGTCGACCGCGCGTACGCGATGGTCGACGCCGCGGACGCGCTGCTCGTCGCGGGCTCGTCGTTGACGGTGCAGTCGGGGCTGCGGTTCGTGCGGCACGCCGCGCAGGCGGGCACGCCCGTGGTCGTCGTGAACCGCGGTGCGACGCGCGGCGACCGGTACGCGGCCGTCACGCTCGACGCCGGCACGTCGCCGACGCTCGTGACGCTCGCCGAGCGGCTCCCGGCGGTCGGCTGACGGCTACGGCTCGCGCTGCAGCTCGAAGAAGTGCCGCAGCAACGACCCGCACTCGTCCTCGCGGACCCCGCCGATCACCTCGACGCGGTGGTTGAGCCGGCGGTCGCGGACCACGTCCCACTGCGACCCGCACGCACCGGCCTTCGGGTCCCACGCGCCGAGCACGAGCCGCGGCACGCGCGCCAGCACGGTCGCCCCCGCGCACATCACGCACGGCTCGAGCGTCACGACGAGCGTGCAGTCGTCCAGCCGCCAGCGACCGAGGGTCTGCGACGCCGCGCGCAGCGCGCGGATCTCGGCGTGCCCCGTGGGGTCGTCGTCCGCCTCGCGCACGTTGCGACCGCGTCCGACGACCGCGCCGTGCGCATCGACGACGACCGCGCCGACGGGGACGTCGCCGGTGGTGATCGCACGCCGTGCCTCGTCGAGCGCGAGACCCATGGCCCACTCGTCGGCGACGTCCACCGGACGTCCGGCACTGTCCATCGGCCCATGATGACGTACGACGAGCGGGCCGAGGAGTCCCTGCCGCCGGGGGTGTACCGACCGGTAGCCTGACGCCATGCGCCTGCACGTCGCCGACCACCCCCTCGTCGCCCACAAGCTCGCCGTCCTGCGCGACGTCAGCACCGAGTCGCCGACGTTCCGGCTCCTCGTCGACGAGCTCGTGACCCTGCTGGCCTACGAGGCCACGCGTGAGGTCCGCACCGAGCAGGTCGAGATCACGACGCCCGTCGCGACGACCATCGGCACGAAGCTCGCGTCGCCGCGCCCGCTCGTCGTGCCGATCCTGCGCGCCGGGCTCGGGATGCTCGACGGCATGACGCGGCTCCTGCCGTCCGCGGAGGTCGGGTTCCTCGGGATGCAGCGCGACGAGGAGACGCTCGAGGCGATCACGTACGCCAACCGGCTCCCGGAGGACCTGTCCGGGCGCCAGTGCTTCCTGCTCGACCCCATGCTCGCGACCGGTGGCACGCTCGTCGCGGCGATCGACTACCTGCTGCAGCGCGGGGCGCGCGACGTGACGGCCGTGTGCCTCATCGCGGCGCCCGAGGGCATCAAGGTCGTCGAGGACTTCGTCGGGGACCGGGCGGACGTGCAGGTCGTCGTCGCCTCGGTCGACGAGCGGCTCGACGAGCGCGCGTACATCGTCCCGGGCCTGGGCGACGCGGGCGACCGCCTCTACGGCATCGTCTGACCCTCCCCCTCCCCCTGACCCCGCCCCCTCCGACCGCGAGCGCCACACAAGCGCGACGAGCGCACCGGTTCTGAGGGGTGCGCTCGCGACGCATGTGTGGCGCTCGCGGTGGGGGCTGGGTCAGGTGGTGGGGTGCGTGGGTGCTGCGATCGTCGCGGCGATCGGCAGCGGGCCCGCGACGAGCTCGAGGGTACGGCCGGCGGTCGTCGGGGTCGTGAGGAGCGCGACGACGACCGCCGCGACGTCCGCCCGCGGCACCTCGCCCGACGAGGCGTCGCCGGGCTCGGCATCCGCACGCGGTCCGGCACCCGCACGCGGTCCGGCGCCGACGCGAAGCGCGTCACCAGCTCGCGGTGCGTCGTCGTCGAGCACCTCGTCGAGGCGGACGTGGCCCGTCGGGGGGTCGTCGGTGAGCCGTCCCGGGCGCAGGATCGTCCAGTCCAGGTCGCGCGCCCGCAGGTCCCGCTCGCTCGCAGCCTTCGCGCGCAGGTAGGCGGCGAACACCTCGTCGGTCCCGGGCGGAGGCTCGCGGTCGACGTTCATCGAGGACACGAGGACGTACCGGCGCACGCCCGCGCTCTGCGCCGCGTCGGCGAGCAGCGCCGCCGCGGCCCGGTCCACGGAGTCCTTGCGCGGCACGCCGCTGCCGGGACCGGCGCCCGCCGCGAACACCACGGCGTCGGCGCCCCGGATCGCGTTCGCGACGTCCTCGACGTTGCACCGCTCGAGATCGAGCACCACCGCCTCGGCGCCGTCGGCGACGACGTCGTCGACCTGGTCGAGCGACCGGATCAGCGCGACGGGCACGTCGCCGCGCGCCGACAGCGCCCGGGACAGATGGCGGGCCACCTTCCCGTGCCCTCCGGCGACCGCGACGCGCATGCCGCCAAAATAGGCACGTTGCCGCCTCGCGGCGACCGCTGGGACCCGCGTCAGGAGATGGCGAGGGGCTGCGTGCGCAGCGTGATCGCACCGACGAGGTACTGGTCCCCGGTCGTGACCGGGGTCAGGGATGCGACCGAGCACGGCAGCGTCGTCGGGACGAAGCCCTTCGCGTCGATCCCGAGCGACGACGCGTGGCCCCACCCGACGGCCGACGAGTCGAACGCGTTGCTCGCCGTGCCGCGCGACCCGTCGGCGCGCAGCGGGACGAGGTCCGTCGTCGTGGACGTGCACAGGCCACCGAGGCGCATGCGGTCGCCGCTCTGCGCGGCGTCGCCCTCCCAGCCGACGACCCCGACCCGGGCGCTGGAGCCCGCGGGCGCCGCGAACCGGAAGGCGGGCGGCGGGGCCGCCGAACCGACCCACAGCCCACCGTCGTAGACGGTGACGCGCGCGGCCCCGGGCGCCGCGTACACGACCACGAGCGACCAGCCCCCGTAGTACGTGGGCGTCGGGTCCGTGCGGGTCACGGACACCGCCATGTCGGCGAGCGACCAGGTGCCCGCGCCGCGCTCGCGCACGAGCCGGGTGACGTCCGCGAACGTCGAGTAGTACTGCCGCCCGCTGCTGTCGCTGCGCAGCTCGGGCGTCCCGGTGACCGGTTCGTAGGCCCCGCCGGGACCCCGTACGAGCGTGCGGGACGGGTCGGCGCTCCACGAGTCGTGCGGTCCGCGCACCGCTGACCAGTACAGCCCCGCGAAGGCGATCTCGCGGCCCGCGGGGATCGTGAGCTGCGTGCTCGACGAGACTGCGACCTTCGGTCGCTCCCGGCCCGACGGCGGCGCCGCGTCGAGCGGGACCATCGCGAGCGCGTTGTTGTCGACCTCGCCACGCTGCGCACGCGTGCACGACGACGAGCTCGCGCACGTCAGCACCGCCGCACCGGCCTCGGTGACGTCCCATCCGCCGGTCGTCGTCGTGAACCGCTCCGCGAGCCCGCCGGAGCGGCCGCCGACCGACGCGGAGCCGGTGACGGGCTCCGTCAGGCCGGCTGCGGTCACGGCGATGCGCACCGCGGCCGACGCCGAGTACGTCGACCGGACGGGCAGGAGCACCTCGGCGAGGTCGCCCGCCGCGAGCCGCGACCACCGGCACTCCACCGCACGGTCCGCCTGACCGACCGTGCACGCGCCCGGCACCCGCACGTCCTTCGAGGACCGGTCGACGATGAGGTTCCCCGGCAGCGTCAGCGTCGCGACGACGTCCGCCGCATCAGCACCCGGGGCGCCGTCGACCTCGTGCGCGACCGCCACGGCGAACGCCAGCTCGCCGGTGTCGTCGGCGTGCAGCTCGACGCTCGCGTCCTGCACGGCCAGCACGGGTGCACGTCCGACGACCGCGAGCGCGAGCGCGGGTGCGCTGTCCGCACCGTCGGCCGACGCGTTCGCGACGAGCGTGCCCAGCGCACCGACAGCACCCGCAGGTGCGCTCACCGGCAGCACGAGCCGCGAGGCGGTACCGGCCGCGAGCGCCGGGCCGGAGCACCGCACGGACGTCCCGGCGCGCACCGCGGGACGCTCGAGCGTCGCGCACGTCCAGACCGCCGAGTCCCCGCCCGTCCACGTCAGACCGTCCGGCAGGTCCACGTCGAGCGTGCTCGCCGCCCCGTCGAGGTCACCGAGGTTGTTCACCGTGAGGGTCACGTCGCTCGTGCGACCCCCGGCGACGGTCACGGGCGACCCGTCGACCGCGAGCGTCGCGGGCCGCCGGACCGTCACGGGGACGTTCGTGGTGCCGGTCGCGGGCGAGAGCGCGACACGCACGACTCCGTCGCTCGCGCCGACGCCCGCGGTGAGGCCGAGCACGAGCGGGAGCGCACCGCGCCCGTCGACGCGGTCGGCCGCGCACGTCACGGTCGACGACCGCTCGCGCGCGGCACAGCTCCACGGCTCCGACACCGTCCCGGTCCACGCGACCCGCGGCGGCAGCGTGAGCTCGGCCTGTACGGCGTCGGCCGACGACCGCCCCGCGTTGCGGACGTCGAACGTCGCCGTCCCGGTCCGGCCGACGACGAGCGCGGGTGACTCCTGCGTCGTCGCGAGCGTGAGCCGCGCCGGGCTCGGCGTCACGCGCACCGTGATCGGCGGGAGCGTGTAGGTCACGCCCGGCCCGGTCACGACGAGGGCGATCTGCGCATCGTCCGCGTCGTACGACTCCGCGACGTCGACCCGCACGACGAGCTGCGCGGTCTGCCCCCCGGGCAGCTCGCCGAGCGCGCAGCGCGCGTGCCGCGTCTCGACACCCTGGCAGTCCCAGTCCAGCGTCTGCGGCTCGGCGCCCGTGGCGACCTCAGGCGCGGAGCCGCTCGTCATCAGCGCGTTCGACGCGAAGGTCACCGCTGTCCCGCGGGCGGCTGCACCGGTGGCGCTCGTGGCGCCGAGGCTCGTCCGGAGCACCGCGGGCGCGGTACCGAGCCGCGCGCCGACGGTGGACCCGGCCCGGCTCACCGCGCTGGCGGGGGTCGTCGGCGCGAGCGTCGTCGTGAGCCCGTCGAGCGTGACGCCCTCGGGAAGCGTGAGCTCGGCGACGAGCCCCTCAGCGGGTTCGTCGCCGTCGTTGCGCAGCGTCAGGACGAGGTCCTGCGCGGCGGCGCCGCCGGCGAGCACCAGCCCGTCGCTCGGGAGGTCGACGACGACCTCGGCGGGGCGCGGCGGCGCGCTGGGCTCGTCCGTCGGCCCGGAGGTGGGGCTGGTCGTGGGTCCGCTCGTCGGCCCAGTCGTGGGTTCCGTGGGTCCGGTCGTGGGCGTCGAGCTGGGGGTCATGGTGGGAGTCACGGTGGGCGTCCCGGTGGGCGTCCCGGTGGGCTCGGACGACGGCGCGGACGTCGGCTCCGCGGTCGCCGGGCTGCTCGGGGCGCCGCTGGGCTCGTTCGTCGGCCCGTTCGTCGGCGCCGACCCCGGAGCGCCCGGGACGTACGCGCCACCAGGCGGCGTGCTGCTCGACGGGGTGCTGCTCGCGGTGGCGTCCGGCGTCGGGTCCGCGGTCGGGTCCGACGGGTCGATGCCCAGCACCGCGGGAGCGCCACCGGTCGGGCTCGCGCTCGCGGTCGGCACAGCGGTGACCGGTCCCGCATCGAGCACGTCGCCGCCGCCGCGACCCATGACGACCGCCGCAGCCACCGCTGCGACGACGACGACCCCGGCGACAGCCGCGACCGCCACCGCGGGCACGCTCGCGAGGAACGCGGCCACACCACCTGCAGCGGCGACGCCCGCGCCGCCACCCGCACCGACCGCCGTCAGGCTCCCGGTCACGGCGACGGCTCCGGCCGCACCCGCCCCGGACCCGGCGGCCACACCGCCGACCCCTCCAGCCGCACCCGAGGTCGCTCCCGAGGCCGCACCGCCGGTCCCGACTCCGCCGGCTCCCGCGCCACCGGCCACCGCGCCGCCGCCCGCGGCACCGCCCGTCGCAGCCCCACCGGACCCGGCCGCGCCCGCGCCACCACCGGCGGACCCGGAGCCGCCCGGCGCCTCAGCACCAGCCGCCGCGCCAGCACCGGCCGCACCCGCCGCACCGGCAGCAGCCGCACCAGCCGCTCCGGCCGCGGCCGCCGGCAGCAGGTGCGCGAACGCCCCGAGCCCGGCGAGCCCGAGCACGAGCGGCGCGATCACCGCACGCATGCCGTGGTTGACGTCCCCGAGCTCGAGCACGAGCGCACGGCACTCGCCGCACTCGTCGAGGTGCGCCGCGACCTTGGCGTTCTCCCGCGCCCCGAGCCCACCGCGCACGTACGACCCGAGCGACCCGGCGACGGACCGGCACCCCTCGTCGAGCGGGTCGCGCAGGTGCTGCTGCAGGTACGCCTGCCGCAGGCCCTCACGCGCGCGATAGGCGAGCGCGGCGACACCGTTGGCGGTCAGCCCCAACAGTGGCGCGATCTCGGCGGGCGGCAGGCCCTCGACCTCGGTGTGCCACAGCACGGCCTGCCACCGTTCGGGCAGGGAGTGGAACGCGCGCGCGACGACGCCGCGCTCGAAGCCCTCGAGCGCGGGCTCCTCGGCGGTCCCCGCGAGCGCCGTCCCGGCCTCGAGGGTCGCGAGGTCGTCGGTCGGCTGCATGCGCCGCGCGCCGTCCCGCCGGACACCCGCGACGCGCCGCACGACGGTGAACAGGTAGGCCCGGAAGGCCTCGTCGGGCCCGTTGCCGCGCCGCAGCGCGGCGTACACGGCGGTGAACGCGTCGGCGACGACGTCGTCGGCGTCCGCCAGGTCGTCGGTACATCGGCGGGCCACCGCGGTCGCGGCGCCCGCGTGCCGTTCGTACAGCGCACCGAACGCGGACTCGTCGCCGGCGCGCACGGCAGCGATGAGCTCCGCGTCGCTGCGCTCGACCGCCGTGTCCACCGCACTCGCCCCCGGGCTCGTCGTGCGGCACTTCCGCACGAAATCGGTACCAGGGTGACATACCGCACCGACACGGTGGAAACACACGTATCCCCGTGAGATTGCTCCGACCGGGTGAAAAGCGCGCACAGCGGCGTCACGACCTGCGGGGTCGCACCTCTCATCCGGCGTGACGACCGAGACCGGACCCCTCCTGCCCGCCCAGCCGTCGCGCCTGCTCGAGCGCTGGCGGGACGAGAGCGTCGCCTCCGTGTGGCGGCGCCCGTCCGACTGGTACCACCCCGCGGTGGACGAGCTCGCGATGGCGCTGCTGCTGCGCGACGACCCCGTGCCCGCCGCCGCACGCCTCGGCAGCGCGCGCGGCGACGTGGGCGTCGGCGTCGCGGAGACGATCGACGACCTCGCTTGCCTGTACCGCACCACGACGGGCGCGGAACCGCCGCTCGAGGTGCTGCGTGCGCTGTGCACCGGATGGGCGGACGCACAGGCCGGAGGCGTCGCGCTCGCGCTCGGGCTGGACCCCGACTCGGGCCTGCCGTCGGCCGACTACCTGCGCCTTCGCCTCGCGGAGTGCTATCCCGACGACGTCCCGACGGGCCGCCTGCTCGTCGTCGACGTGGCCGCCGGGGTGCCCGACGCGTTCAGCCGCATGGCGCGCTCGGCCGCGGTCGGCGCCGCGCTGCGCGAGGTCTTCGGCGGCGCGCGGGCGATGGCGAGCATCGGGGGCGGGGCGTTCGTCGTGCTCGTGGGCGACGACGAGGACGTGGCCGACGAGATCGCGGAGGTCCGCCGTCGGGTCGACGAGCGGGTCGTCGCGCTCGGGGTCGAGGCGTCGACGCGCCGACCGCTGCGGTGCTGGGTCGAGCCGCTCCCGCCGACGCACGACTGCGCGGTGCGCCGCCTGGTGCAGCTCGCGCGTCCCTGACCGCGGCGCGCGTCGGCGCCCCTGCCTCGACGCGCGCCGCCTCGTCCTGCCGGGCCGTGCGGGGCCCGGCAGGACGACACCACGTCGTCTCACAGGCCGAGACCTGCTCGAATCGATCTGTCACGCACCGTCGTCGGCGTGTCGCGAGATCGAGGGCACGACGGCAGGCCATCGAGGCGCTCGCGGGGTTACGTTCGACGTATGACTCCCTCCGGCCTCGCTCCGCACGACTCGGCTCTCCCACCCCGGGGCGACGAGCACGGTGGCCGGTCCGAGGGCTCGTCGGCCGACGAGCCCGGCACCCCCCACGCGCACGACGTCCCGCACCAGCCCGCGGGGCACCCGCTGCACACCACCTACCGCCGCCAGCACCCCGTGCACACGGCAGGACCCGTCCCGGACGCGTCGGTCCTCACGCTCGACGACCCCGGTCCGCTGCTCGCGACCGGTGGCCGCGCCGACGTGTTCGCGCTCGACGAGGACTACGTCCTGCGCCGGTACCGCGACGGCGACGACGCGACGCGCGAGGCCGTGATCCTCCAGCACGTCGCGGCGCACGGCTTCCCCGCGCCGGCGGTGTTCCTCGCCCACGGCCCGAACCTCGTCATGGAGCGCCTGCACGGCCCCACGCTCCTGCAGGCGCTCGCCGCGGGCGAGATCGCGATCCCCGACGCCGCCCAGGTCCTCGTCGACCTGCACGCGCGCCTGCACGCCGTCCCCGCCGCGCCCGACGCCCCGCAGGACGAGGCGCAGTGGCCGCACATCGCGGCCGGGCCCGTCGTCGTCCACCTCGACCTGCACCCCGGCAACGTCGTGCTCACCGAGACCCGCGGCCCGGCGCTCGTCGACTGGGCCAACGCGCGTGCGGGGACGCCCGAGCTCGACGCCGCGCTGTCCGCGCTGATCCTCGCGGAGGTCGCGGTCGACGCGGGCGGCGTCTACTCGCAGGCTGCCCGCGCGCTGCTCGCCGCGTTCGTCGTGCGCGACGACGTCTCCGTCACCGCGGCGCTCGACACCGCCGCGCAGGTGCGCCGCAGCGACCCGGCGCTCGTGAGCGGCGAGAAGGAGCTCGTCGGCGCGGCCACCGAGCTCGTGCGCGAGCTGGTGCGCGTCTCGTCGTAGCCCGCGGCCGAGGAGTCAGGCGGGCTGGAAGGTCAGGCAGTCGGCGAGGTCGTGGCCCGCGCCCACGCGGATCGACGACGCCGTGCACTCGAGGTGCGAGTTGTGCGTGCACTCCGCGCGCTGGCACGCGCCGACGTGGCTGAGGACCTTGTCGAGGCCGCCCTTGACGGTGAGGGGGATGAACGTCGCGCACGCCGCGTCACCGGACGCGCCGCCGATCGTGATCGCCGCGGCGTGGCACGACGAGTGGTCGTTGTAGGAGCAGCCGGCCACCGAGCACTCGGCGATGGCGGGCAGGTCCATGAGATCGGTCATGGTGCGCCTCCGGGGTGGTGGTTGCGTGCGCGACGGACGCTGCGGGACAGCTCTTCCCGTCGACGGTAGACCCGCCGCGCGGTTCGCGCCAGCACTGTCACCGGGACCAGAACCGCAGGTCAGCGGCACTTTTTGGCAACGCCTGTGTTGCGTAATCCGGTCCGACGAGACCGCGTCGCAGGTCAGCGCAGCAGCGCCGGCCGCGGCTCGCGCCACATCGCGACCGGGTGCGCGCCGGGCACGCCGCGGATCTCACCCCGTTCCACGAACCCGTGCCGCGCGTACAGCGCACGGTTGCGCGTGGTCGACGACTCGAGGTAGGCGCCGACGCCCGTCGCGTCCACGTGCCGCAGCCGGTGCGCGAGCAGCCGCGACCCGACCCCCGCACCCCGCGCCGCCGTGGCGACGCCGATCTCGCCGAGGTACCAGTGCGGTCCGACAGGGCGGCTGTGCGCGAACGCCGACAGCCCGCGCAGCGCACGCGGGACCCCGGCGACCCCCAGCGCACGCAGGAACGTGGGCATCTCGCGCAGCAGCGTCGGCAGCGACGGTCCGCACGTGCCGGGGCGTTCCCACACCGCGGCGCCGACGACCGCACCCTCGTCGTCCCGGGCGACGTCCACGACGACCGCGTCCGCACCCTCCGCACGCAGCAGCGCGGCGTACAGGTGCGTCGCGCGCTCTCGCCGTCCCGCGCCGCGGCCGACCATCCCGACGACCACCGGGTCGTCCTGGAACGCCTCGCCGAGCACGGCGGCGACCGCGGGCAGCTCGTCGTCTGCCGCGCCCCCCACGAGGTACACCCCGACCTCCGCTGCTCCTGGACGCACGTCCACGTCTGCGATCCTGCCGAACCGACGCCCCGGACGCCTGGGACCTCGGTCCCGACCACGTCCACGACGTGACCCTCCGACGCTCGCATCTCGGACGGCCGGTCGGCTCCTCCACTCGTCGCCCGGCTCCTGCGCTCCTCTCCCCTCCCCGACGGGATCTTCAGCGAAGCCGTGGTTGAACGACACGCCGAGTCACCGTCGGCGTGTCGTTCGACCACGGGTTCACCGAAGGCCGCGCTCGGGTCGGGACGTGGGTGGCGACCGTGGGAGGGGGCGGGATGAGGGCGGCGGCGGACGTAGGGTCGGGGGGTGGCGACCTTCTCCGGCGTGACCCGCCAGCACATCCTCCAGGCGATCGCGGAGTACGACACCCGCGGCCGCGACGACTTCCTCGGCGTCTACGGCTACTCCGCCACGCCGGGCTACGCGCTGGTGCACGAGGGGTCGTCGTACGACCTGCCCGCCGTGCTCGGCGTCGCGCACCGCTTCGCGACGGGTCGCGTCGCCCCGTCCGACGAGGTCACGGGCAGCATCGCGGCGGCGACGACGATCCTGCGCAAGCGGGGCTTCGAGGTCACCGAGCCGGCGTCGACAGCGCGCACGACGAGCACGCGCAGCTCGTCGGGCGCCCGGTCGACCGCACGCACGCCGCGGACCACTGCGGCCCGCACGCCCACCCGCCGCTCGGCACCCGAACCCACCCCCGCCCTGTGCCCGACCTGCTCGACGACTCTCCCCGCGACCGGGATCTGCGACTTCTGCTCCTGACTCGCGCGCGACCCGCACGGACGACGGAGCCGGGCGGGGGACCGGCTCCGTCGTCGGGGTCAGGGGCGGACGCTGAACGCGGCGTCGAAGGCTGCGGCGGGCGCGTCGAACGCGTTGCGGCGGACGAACTCGAGCGCCTCGGGCGCACCGAGCAGGCGGTCCATCCCGGCGTCCTCCCACTCGACGGAGATCGGGCCGTCGTAGCCGATCTGGTTGAGCGCGCGGAACGACGCCTCCCACGGCACGTCGCCACGACCGGTGGAGACGAAGTCCCACCCGCGGCGCAGGTCGGCCCACGCAAGGTGCGACCCGAGCCGACCGTTGCGGCCGTTGCCGAGGCGGAGCTTCACGTCCTTGCAGTCGACGTGGTAGATCCGCTCGGCGTGCTCGAGGATGAAGTCGACGGGGTCGAGGTCCTGCCACATGAAGTGGCTGGGGTCCCAGTTGAGCCCGAAGGCCTCGCGGTGGCCGATGGCCTCGAGGGTGCGCTGCGTGGTCCAGAAGTCGTACGCGATCTCGGACGGGTGCACCTCGTGCGCGAACCGGACGCCGACCTCGTCGAACACGTCGAGGATCGGGTTCCAGCGGTCGGCGAAGTCCTGGTAGCCGGCGTCGACCGCCTCCTGCGAGACGGGCGGGAACATCGCGACGTACTTCCAGATCGACGAGCCCGTGAACCCGACGACGGTCTGCACGCCGAGCCTCGCGGCGAGCCGCGCCGTGTGCTGCATCTCGAGCGCGGCGCGCTGCCGGACGCCCTCGGGGTCGCCGTCGCCCCACACGACGTCGGGCAGGATGTCGCGGTGCCGCTGGTCGATGGGGTCGTCGCACACGGCCTGGCCCTTGAGGTGGTTCGAGATCGCCCAGACCTTGAGGCCGTAGCGCTCGAGCACGGCGAGCCGGTCGGCGACGTACTCGTCGTCGTCCCACCGCCACGGGTCGAGGTGGTCGCCCCAGCACGCGATCTCGAGGCCGTCGTAACCCCAGCCGGAGGCGAGGCGCGCGACCTCCTCGAACGGCAGGTCGGCCCACTGGCCGGTGAACAGGGTGACGGGGCGGGTCATCGCAGTGCCTCCTCGAGGGTGGGGACGGTGGTCCAGCGGGACTCGTCGGCGGCGGAGCGCTCGACCGCGTCGAGCACGAGCTGGACCTGCAGGCCGTCGGCGAAGGTGGGTCGGGGGTGCTCGCCCGCGACGATGCCGCGGACGAGGTCGACGGCCTGGTGGGTGAACGCGTGCTCGTACCCGAGCCCGTGCCCGGCGGGCCACCACGCGGCCACGTAGGCGTGCTCGGGCTCGGTCACGACGATGCGCCGGAACCCGGCGGTCACGGCGGGGTCGCGCGCGTCGAACCAGTGCAGGACGTTCATGTCCTCGAAGTCGAACGCGAGGGACCCGGCGGAGCCGTTGAGCTCGAGCCGGATCGCGTTCTTGCGGCCGTACGCGAACCGGGTGGCCTCGAAGCTCGCGAGCCCGCCGCCGGACATCCGGCCGAGGAACACCGCGGCGTCGTCGACGGTCACGGGACCCGTCCGCCCGGACGCGGACGACGAGCCTGCGAGCCCGGTGTGCTCGTCCGCGACGGGCCGCTCGTGCACGAACGTCTCGAGCACGGCGCTCACGCCGGTCACGGTCTCGCCGGTGATGAACTGCGCGAGGTCGACGACGTGCGCGCCGATGTCGCCGAGCGCACCGGACCCGGCCTTCTGCTTGTCGAGCCGCCACGACAGCGGCGCCTGCGGGTCCGCGATCCAGTCCTGCAGGTACTGCGCGCGCACGTGCCGCACCTGCCCGATCCGCCCCTCGGCGACGAGCTGGCGCGCGAGCTGGATCGCAGGGACGCGGCGGTAGGTGAAGCCGACCATCGCGACGAGCCCCGGGTGCGCGGTCGCGGCCTCGGTCATGGCGCGCGCGTCGGCGACCGAGTTGGCGAGCGGCTTCTCGCAGAGCACGTGCTTGCCCGCCGCGAGCGCCGCGAGCGCGATCTCCGTGTGCGTGTCGCCGGGCGTGCAGATGTCGACGAGGTCGACGTCGTCGCGTCCGACGAGCGTGCGCCAGTCGGTCGTCGACTCACGCCAGCCCAGGTGCGCGGCGGCCGCGCTCACCTTCGCGGCGTCACGGCCGGCGACGACGGTCATGTCGACGTCGGCGGGCAGGTCGAAGACGTGCGGGGCGGTGCGCCAGGCCTGCGAGTGGGCGGCGCCCATGAAGGCGTAGCCGACCATCCCGACGCCGATGCGTCCTCGGTCCGTCACGGTCACGGTCCCTCCTTCCGGGACCGGGTGGGGCGGCTGCGGACCGCCCCACCCGGGTCGTACTCGTCGGACGGTCAGGACTCGAAGGCCGTCGGGAGGTACTGGTCGACGTTGGCCTTGGTCACCACGGGTGCGTAGAGCTGCACGGTCCGCGGCACCTCGACCTCGACGAGGTCGCTCATCGACTTGCCCTGCACGAGGAGCCGGGCGAGCTTGATGCCGTCGGCGGCCTGCGTGGACGGGTAGATGACGGTCGCCTTGAGCACGGAGTCGTCGGCCTTGATGGCTTCCATGACGTTCTTCGAGCCGGCGCCGCCGACCATGAAGAACTCGTCGCGGTTCGCGGCCTCGATCGCGGCGAGCACGCCGACGCCCTGGTCGTCGTCGTGGTTCCAGATCGCGTCGAGCTGCGGTGCGGACTGCAGGAGGTTCGCGGCGGCGGTCTCGCCGCCCTGGACGGTGAAGTCCGCGGCGACGCGGTTGGAGACCTTGAGCCCGCACTCGGCGAGCGCGTCGGCGAAGCCCTGGCTGCGGTCCTGCGTGAGCGGGAGCGAGTCGATGCCCGCGATCTCGGCGACCTTCGCGTCGGCCTTGCCGCTGAGCTGCTCGCAGATGTAGCGGCCGGCGCTGATGCCCATGCCGTAGTTGTCGCCGAGCACCGTGGTGCGCGCGGCGGTGGGGTCGTCGAACTCGCGGTCGACGTTCACGACGACGATGCCCGCGTGCATGGCCTTGAGCGCGACCTCCGTGAGCGCCGCACCGTCGAACGGCAGGAGCACGATCGCGTCGACGCGGTCGTTGATGAACTGCTCGATCTGGCTGATCTGCAGGTTCACGTCGTTGGTGCCCTCGGCGACCTTGAGGTCGATGTCGTCGTACTGCGCGGCGAGGTCCTGCGCGGACGTGGTGATCGAGCCCATCCAGCCGTGGTCGGCGGCCGGGGCCGAGAAGCCGATGACGACCTTGTCGCCCGGCTCGTCGTTCCCGCCCGCGGGTGCCTGCGGCGCGGGCTGCGTGGCGGCGTCGTCGTTCGTCGTGGGTTCGTTCGAGGTGCACCCGGCGACGAGCAGCGACGCCGTCGCGAGGGCTGCGGCACCGGCGAACCAGCGCCGGCTCAGACGTGCGGACATGACGATCCTCCTTGATCGGTGACCTGCGGGGATGAGACGTGCGGGGAGCGCGAGGGGCGGGGGGTCAGGTCCCGGCCCGCGAGCGGTCGGCGAACCGCTGCTGCAGCAGCACGGCGCCGACGATGATCACGCCCTTGGCGACGGCCTGGGCGGAGATGGACAGGTTGTTCTGCGTGAACACGTTGGAGAGCGTCGTGAAGATGAGGACGCCGAGCACGGTGCCGACGATCGTGCCGCGCCCGCCGGACAGCAGGGTCCCGCCGACGACGACCGCGGCGATCGCGTCGAGCTCGTACAGCTGGCCGTTGGTGGAGCTGCCCGCGGTGGTGCGGCCGAGCATCATGACGCCGGCGATGCCCGCGGCGAGGCCCGCGAGCGCGTACAGGTACATGGTGTGGCGCTGCACCTTGATGCCGGCGAGCCGCGCGGCCTCGGCGTTGCCCCCGACGGCGACGGTGCGCCGCCCGAACGTGGTCCGGTTGAGCACGACCCAGCCGACGACGGAGACGAGCGCGAAGATCCACACGAGCATCGGGATGCCGAGCGGGCTCGCGCGGAAGAAGTCGAGGAACCCGGGGACCTTGACGACCTGCGTGCGGCGGTTGGCGATGATCTCGGCGAGCCCCCGCGCGGACACCATCATGGCGAGCGTCGCGATGAACGCGACGACCTTGCCGTACGCGACGAGCACCCCGTTGACGAGACCGGCGCCCGCACCGACCGCGAGCCCGCACAGGACCATGACGATCCAGTGCCAGTCGTTCGCCATGGTCTGCGTCGCGAGCGTCGACGCCCACACGGACGCGAGCCCGAGCACCGACCCGACCGACAGGTCGATGCCGCCGCCGATGATGACGAAGGTCATGCCGACCGACAGCACGCCCGTGACCGCCGCGAGGCGCAGGATCGTCACGACGTTGTCGACGTCGGCGAACCGGTCCCCCGCGGTCGCGAACCCGACGACGCAGATCGCGACGAGCGCGATCACGAGGCCGAGGTTGCGGGCGACGGGGCCGTGCAGCAGCCCCGTGCGGCGTCCCTGCGCGGCGGGGGCGTGGTCGGCGGGCGCGGGTGCGCCGGGCACGATCTCGGGCGCGGTCATGCTGCGCTCCCTTCCATGACGAGGTCGAGCACGCGGTGCTCGTCGATCTGGTCGGCGGGTCCGGTGTGGACCACTCGCCCTTCGGCGACGACGAGCACGCGGTCGGCGAGCCCGAGCACCTCCTCGATCTCGCTCGAGACGACGACGACCGCCGCACCGGCCTCGGTGAGGCGGGCGATCAGCGCGTAGATCTCGGCGCGGGCTCCGACGTCGACGCCACGGGTCGGCTCGTCGAGCAGCAGCACGCGGCAGCCGTGCACGAGCCAGCGCGCGAGCACGATCTTCTGCTGGTTGCCGCCCGACAGCGTCCGCACGGGCCGTGCGACGTCGCCGGGCCGGACCTCGAGCGCGCGGACCTGCTCGTCGGCCTGCGCGCGTTCGGCGGTCTCGTCGAGCATCCCCGCACGCGCGGTGCGCGCGAACGTCGACAGCGTGACGTTGCGGTAGACGGGCTCGTCGAGGATGAGGCCCTGGCTCTTGCGCTCCTCGGGGCACAGCCCGAGCCCGGCGGCGACCGCGGCGGGGACCGACCCCGTGCGCACGGGACGTCCGGCGACCGTGACGAGGCCCGCGGTCGCGGCACGCGCGCCGAACACCGTCTCGAGGATCTCGGACCGCCCGGAGCCGACGAGCCCCGCGAGCCCGACGACCTCGCCCGCCCGCACCGTGAACGACACGCCCTCGAACACGCCGTGCAGCGCGAGGCCGTCGACGTCGAGCACGATCGGCGCGTCGTCGGCGACGGGCGCCCTCCGGGGGATCGCGAACTCGACGGACCGGCCCGTCATGAGCTGGATGAGCTCGGGCGTGGGGCTCGTCGCGGGCAGGCCGGACGCGACCGTGCGGCCGTCCTTGAGCACCGTGATCCGGTCGCCGATCTGGCGGATCTCCTCGAGCCGGTGGGAGATGTAGACGACCGCGACACCCTGCGCGGTCAGGTCGCGCACCACGCGGAAGAGGTTCGCGACCTCCTCGGAGTCGAGCACGGCGGACGGCTCGTCCATGACGATCACGCGCGCGTCGTGCGACAGCGCGCGGGCCATGGAGACGATCTGCTTGCCCGCGGCGGACAGCCGTCCGACCTCGCGGTGCGGCGGGATCGACGCGTGCCCGAGCCGGGCCATGAGCTCACGTGTGCGGGCCGCCACCTCACGCCGTCGGGTGAAGCCGCCGCTCGCGAGCTCGTGCCCGAGGAAGATGTTCTCGGCGACGGTCAGCCCGTCGACGACGTCGAGCTCCTGGTACATCGTCGCGACGCCGAGGCGCAGGCCGGCGACCGGGTCGTCGATGGTGACCGGCGTGCCGTCGACGACGATGTCGCCCGCGTCCGGCTGGTGCACGCCCGCGAGCACCTTGATGAGGGTGGACTTGCCCGCGCCGTTCTGGCCGAGCAGGCAGTGCACCTCGCCCGGCCGGACCTCGAGGTCGACGCCGTCGAGAGCGCGCGCTCCGGGGAAGTGCTTGACGATGCCGCGCATCGTGAGCAGTGGCGCACGGTCGGGCCCACGGTCGGGCGCACGGTCGGGTGCTCCGTCAGCCGGCCCGTCGGGCGGTGTGCCCGGTGCGCTCGTCGTCGTGCGGTCGTCGTTGACCATGGGCCGAACGTAGGACCACTTTTGCCGACCGTCAAGCAAAAGTTGCAATCCAGATCGCGTCGTTCCACGATCGCGATCTGCAGAAGCCGCGGACTTGTGCGTGTCGCCCAGGACGAACGTGCCGCGGACCAGCGCGAACGAGGTGGTTCACTGTGCGCATGGCCGAGCCGACGAAGGCCGCACCGCGACCGACCGGTGCGGGCGAGCTGTTCCAGCTCCTGCGCGACGGCCAGCCGCGGACCCGCTCCGACCTCGCCGCCATCACGGGCCAGTCCCGCTCGACGATCGCCGCGCGCGTCGACGCGCTGCTCGCCGCCGGGCTCGTCGCACCCGCGGGCGAGGCGACCTCGACGGGCGGCCGACCGCCCGCCACCTTCGCGTTCAACCCCGCCGCCCGCGTCGTGCTCGCCGTCGACCTCGGTGCGACGCACGCCCGCCTCGCCGTCACCGACCTCGTCGGGAACGTGCTCGCCGAGGACGGCGAACCGATCGCGATCGACACCGGGCCCGACGCGGTGCTCGCACGCGTCGTCCAGATCGGCGAGCGCCTCGTCGCGACCGCCGGACGCACGCTCGACGATCTCGTGAGTGTCGGCGTCGGCCTGCCCGGGCCCGTCGAGCACGAGACCGGCCGCCCCATCAACCCGCCGATCATGCCCGGCTGGGACGACGCCGACGTGCCCGGCATGCTCTCCGAGCGGCTGGGCGCGCCCGTGCTCGTCGACAACGACGTCAACCTCATGGCGCTCGGCGAGCACACCGCACGGTGGAGCGCGGTCAGCCACCTGCTCTACGTCAAGGTCGCCACCGGCATCGGCGCGGGCATCATCCTCGACGGCGCGCTGCGCCGCGGAGCGCAGGGTGCCGCGGGCGACCTCGGGCACATCGCCGTCCCCGGTGGTGTCGACCGGCCGTGCCGGTGCGGCAACACCGGCTGCCTGGAAGCCGTCGCGAGCGGCCCCGCGATCGCGACGACCCTGCGCGAGGCCGGCGTCGACGCCACCAGCAGCAGCGACGTCGTCGCGCTCGTGCGCGCCGGGAACCTCGAGGCGAGCCACGCGGTGCGCGCCGCGGGACGCAGCATCGGCGGCGTGCTCGCCGCGTGCGTGAGCATGCTCAACCCGTCCGTGATCGTCGTCGGCGGACAGGTCGCCGGAGCGGGCGAGCACCTCGTCGCGGGCATCCGCGAGGTCGTCTACCACCGCTCGCTGCCGCTCGCGACGCAGCACCTACGCATCGTCCCCACCCGCACCGGCACCGAGGCGGGCGTCCTGGGCGCGAGCGCGATGGCCGCGGAGCACGTCCTGTCCCCGACCGCCATCGACACCCTCGTCGGCTGACCCCGCCCCTCTACCCCCCTCCGCCGGCTCCCCACCCATCACCAGGCGGAGCGTTCGAAGTTCTGGTCGCTGATCACGACCAATTCTTCGAACTCTCGCGTCCGGGCGGTGGGCGGGCGGAGGAGGCGGGGTGGGGCTGGGCGGGCGGGGGAAGCGGGGGAAGCGGGGTGGGGATGGGCGGGTGCGTAGGGTCGGGGGTGGGCAGGGGCTGTCGGGGCGTGGAGGTGTGTGGTGGTGGATCAGGACGCGCTCGTCGCGCTGGTGGCGGCGCTCGAGGACGAGGCACGCGGGCTGGTGCTCACGCGGTTCACGAACGACGACGCGTGGGCGCTCGGGAGCCGGCTGTGGCAGACCGCGCGCGAGCGCGGGCTGTCGGTGGCGATCTCCGTGCGGCGCGGTGAACAGCTGCTGTTCCACGCGGCCCGGCCCGGCACCTCGGCGGACAACGACGCGTGGATCGCCCGCAAGGAGCGGCTCGTGCGACGCACCGAGACGGCGTCGTACCTCGTCGGACGGCGGCTCGCGGTCAAGGGCGACCGGCTCGAGGACCGCGGTCTCGACCCGCTGCTGTACGCCGCCGCGGGCGGCTGCGTGCCGATCGTCGTCGAGGGCGTCGGCATGGTCGGCACGGTCACGGTCTCGGGGCTCGCGCAGGAGGACGACCACGCGCTCGTCGTCGAGGCGCTGCGGGCGCTGCGAGCGGGCGCGTAGGCGAGGCGTCAGGCGGACCGGCGCACGACGAGCGAGCACTCGGCGAACACCTCGGTCGGCGGTGTGTCGCCGCCCGCGACGCGCGCCGCGAGGAGGTCCACGGCCTGCTTCGCGATCTGCGCGGTGCCGGGCTCGATCGTCGTGAGCGGCGGCGTCGTGAACTCCGACATGGGGACGTTGTCGAAGCCGATGACCGCGACGTCGTCGGGCGCCCGCAGGCCCCGGGCGGCGAGCGCGTGCAGCGCCCCGAACGCCATCGTGTCGTTGAAGCAGAACACGGCGTCGGGCCGCTCCGGCAGCCCGAGCAGGCGCGCCATGCCCGCGGCACCGTCGCGCAGGTGCCACTCCTCGGCGGTGACCACGAGCTCGTCGCGCCAGGGCAGACCGTTCGCGGCGAGCGTCTCGCGGAACGCCTCGAGACGCAGCGAGGCGGCCGACGTCGTCGCGACGCGCGGGTTCGCGCCGATCGCGGCGATGCGCCGGTATCCCCGGTCGACGAGGTACTGCGTCGCGAGCCGAGCAGCGTCGGTGTTCGCCATCGCGACGTGGTCCACGGGGCCGCGGAAGATCCGGTCACCGAGGATCACGAGCCGGTCGTTGCCGGTGAGGTGACGCTCGTCGCCCGGGCCGAGCGCGTGCGGCTGGAAGATCAGGCCGTCGGAGTGCTGGCGGCGCGCACCCGACAGGATCGCGAGCTCGTGGTCCCGCTGCGCGCCCGTCTGCTGGATGACGACCGTCCAGTCGTGCCGCTGCGCCTCGGCCATGATGCGGCGCGCGAGGTCCGTGAAGTAGTCGATCCCCAGGTCCGGGATCGCGAGCGTGATGGTGCCCGTGCGGCCCGTGCGCAGGCTGCGCGCGGACGTGTTCAGCCGGTAGCCGAGCTCGTCGACCGCACGCAGCACGCGCTCGCGCGTCTCGGGGCGGACCGCGGTGTGCCCCGAGAGCACGTTGGAGACGGTGCGGGCCGTGACCCCGGCGCGGGCGCCGACGTCCGCCATGGTCACGTTGTCGCTCGAGCGTGCCACGGTCAGCCCTCCTCCGTCCGGGGTGCGATGCGGCGTGCGACCCGGACGGTCGCCCACGATACGGGCGGCAGGTCGAGGACCAGGTGCCCGTCCACGAGCCGTGCGTCGAGCGGCTGCGGCACGACGAGGTCCGGGTCGTCGACCGTGTTCGTCGCGCCCGGGTCCGGCGCCCACAGGAGCTCGGCCCGGTCGACGCCCGTCGGCGCGAGCTCGTGCAGGTCGAGGCGCACGTGCGCGGGCGTCGTCGTCGAGCGGTTCGCGACGTGCACGAGCGCGTGCGGGTCAGCGGCTGGGTCTGCGGCTGGGTCAGCGGCTGGGTCTGCGGCTGGGTCAGTGGCTGCAGGTGAGTCCGGCGACAGCGTGACGACCGCGGTGACGTCGGCGGACGCGTCGGCCGACCCCGACGCCGCGACGGTGTCGACGACCGTGTGGCCCGCGCTGCGCGCGACGGCCGCGAACGGGTGGAACGTCGTCTGCCGCCACGCGGGGCGTCCGGGTTCGGCGCGGATCGGGCCGATCACGTTGACGAGCTGCGCGAGCGCGGCGATCGCGACCACGTCGGCGTGCCGCAGGATGCTCTGCAGCAGCGTCCCGACGACGACCGCGTCGGCGAGCGTGTACTCCTGCTCGAGGATGCGCGGCGCCTCCTCGAACACGCGGTGCGGCTCGAGGTCGTCGTAGGACGTGAAGTCCCAGACGTTCCACTCGTCGAGGCTGATCCGCACGTCGCGCGTGCTGCGGGTCGTCGCCTTGACGTGCGCGATCGTCGCGGCGACATCCTCGAGGAACGCGTCGAGCCGGTCCGCGGAGCGCAGGAACTGCGCGCGGTCGCCCTGGTCGTAGAAGTAGATGTGGCAGGACAGGTGGTCGACGAGGTCGATCGTGCGGGTGAGCACCTCGCGCTCCCACGCACCGAACGTCGGCATCCGGTCGTTGGAGCTGCCGACGACGACGAGCTCCAGCGTCTGGTCGAAGCGGCGCATCGCGGACGCCGTGATCGCGGCCTTCTCGGCGTAGTCGGCAGCCGAGCGGTGCCCGAGCTGCCACGGCCCGTCGGCCTCGTTGCCGAGACACCACAGACGCACGTCGTGCGGCTCCGGCGAGCCGTTGGCCGCGCGCTCGTCGGACAGCGCGGTGCCGCCGGGGTGGTTGGTGTACTCGAGCAGCGCGAGCGCGTCGCGCGTGTCGCCGAGACCGAGGTTGAGCGCGAGCATCGGCTCGACGTCCGCCTCGCGGCACCACGCGACGAACTCGTCGGTGCCGAAGGTGTTGGGCTCGACGGTCTTCCACGCGAGGTCCAGGCGCCGCGGCCGCCGCTCGCGCGGGCCGACGCCGTCGCGCCAGTCGTACCCCGAGACGAAGTTGCCGCCGGGGTAGCGCACGGTCGTGACGCCGAGCTCGCGGACGAGCGCGAGGACGTCGGTGCGGAACCCGTCGGGTGACGCGGTGGGCTCGTCGGGCGCGTAGAGACCGCCGTAGACGCCCCGACCGAGATGCTCGACGAACGAGCCGAACAGGCGCCGGCCCGCCGTGCCGACACGACGTCCGAGGCGGAGGCTCACGAGCACGGGAGCCACGTCAGGGTCTGCCACTGGATCCACCTTCCGATTGATTCATCGATGAAACTAGGCACCGGCCGCGAGGGTGTCAACACGGCACAACGATCCGGGAACTCTTCGAACGAACCCGCGCGAACCCCTTGACGAAAGCCCTTTCGGCGAGCAGAGTCCCTGCCGAGCGTCGGCTTCATCGATGAAATCGAGAGGCCGACGGCACGGTCAATGACGACACGAGGAGAGCTCATGAGGAACACACGCCGCACCCGCGCGCTCGTCGCGCTGGCGGGCGCCGCGATGCTCGCGCTGACGGCCTGCTCGTCGGGATCGTCCGACGACCCCGGAGGCACCGGCGGGTCGACGAGCGGGTCCAGCGACACCCCGACGTCCGGCAGCAAGGACGGCGAGAAGGTCACGCTCACCGTCTGGCACTACTACAACACCGACGGTCAGGTCGCCGGCCTCGAACAGCTCGCGAGCGCGTTCGAGACCAAGCACCCCGAGGTCGACGTCCAGTTCCAGTACGTCCCCGTCGAGCAGATGACGACGAAGGCCGTCACCGCGGCCGGCGCGAAGAAGGGGCCTGACGTGCTCGTCTTCGGCGCCTCCGGGACCTACCCGCTCGCCGAGTCCGGCGCCATCGCCTCGATGGACGACTGGTGGGCGCAGTACGCCGACGCCGACCAGTTCCCCCAGGGGGTGCTGCAGAAGATCGACGGCAAGCTCTACGGCGTCCAGGGCTACGTCAACCTGCTCGGCCTCTGGTACAACCAGGACCTGCTCGACGAGCTCGGGGCGAGCGTGCCCACGACGATCCCCGAGCTGGAGGACGTCATGGCGAAGGCCGCCGCCGCGGGCAAGCAGGGCATCACCCTCACGGGCAAGCCCGGGCTCGAGAGCCAGTGGCAGGGCTTCCCGTGGTTCACGTCGCAGGGCTTCAGCTACGGCGACCCGCAGGCCGAGCCCATGGCGAAGACGTTCACGATGCTGCAGGACTGGGTCGCCGCGAAGTACCTGTCCAAGGAGGCCGCGACCTGGGACCAGACCGTCCCGTTCCAGCAGTTCGCCGCGGGCTCGTCGGTCTTCGCCGTCAACGGCAACTGGCAGATCGCCGCCGCGAAGGAGGCGACGTTCCAGTACGGCGTCGCACCGCTGCCCCTGTCGGCCGACGGCGGCGTGCTGCTCGGCGGCGAGGTGCAGAACGTCGGCGCCTTCTCCGAGCACCCCGACCTGGCGAAGGAGTTCCTCGAGGACTCGTTCTTCTCCGTCGACGGTGAGCTCACGCTGCTCGACTCGTTCGGCTCGATCCCGGCCCGCGCGGACGCGGCCGCGTCCTCGAAGATCAGCTCCGACCCGATCCTGAGCGTGTTCGGCCAGATCGTCCAGGACCAGGGCCGCCCGTCGCCCAGCCCGCAGGTGCCGTCGAAGAACGTCGACAAGGTCGAGACGCTCGTCGGCGACTACTGGAGCAAGGCGGTGTCCGGCCAGGGCGAGCCCGACGACCTCGCGAACCAGCTCATCGCCCAGCTCGACCCGCTGCTGAAGGGCTGACCCCGGACGATGACGTCGCGCACCCCTGAGGCCGCAGTGCCGACGCGGGCCGCCGGTCCCACCTCGCCCGTCCGGGCGGGGCGGGGCCGGCGCTCCCGGCGCGCACCCGACCGCCGACTCGCCCTCGCGCTGCCCGCCGGCGCGCTGCTCGCCGCGCTGGCCGTGTGGCCGCTCGTCCAGCTCGGGCGCATGAGCCTGCACGCCGTCAGCGCCGCCACGCTCAACGGCACGTGGGAGCGCATCGGCCTCGACAACTACACCGCGATGCTGCACGACCCGGAGTTCGGGCGCGTCGTGGCGAACACCCTCACGTTCGTCGTGGTGGTGACCGTGCTGGGCATGGTGGGCGGCTTCGCGGTCGCCGTCGCGGTCTCGTCGTCCACGAAGGGCGGGACGTTCCTGCTCGCGACCATGGTGTTCGTCTGGGCGCTGCCGCCCGTGGTCAACGGGTCGATCTGGAAGTTCCTGCTCGCCGACCAGGGGCTCGTCAACCAGGCGGTCCGCGCGCTCGGCGGCGAGGGCGTCGGGTTCCTGTACGACCCGCGCTACGCGCTGTGGTCCGTCGCGCTCGTCAACGCGTGGGCCGTGGTCCCGTTCAACGCGCTCGTCCTGCGCGCCGCGCTCCTCGGCGTCGACCCGCAGGTCATCGAGGCCGCCGAGATCGACGGCGCGCGGCCCTACCAGCGGGTCTGGTACGTGCTCGTGCCGACCGCGCGCTCCGCGGCCACGGTCCTGACGATCCTCACGATCGTCTACGCGTTCCGCAGCTTCGACTTCATCTACGTCATGACGTCGGGCGGGCCCGGGACGTCGTCGACGACCCTGCCGTACCTCGCGTACGCGCAGGCGTTCCTCACGCTCGACTACGGGCGCGGCGCAGCGACCGCGCTGCTCTCGCTCGTCGTCGTCGTGGTCCTCGCCGTCGTCTACGCACGCGACGTCCGCCGCAACGAGGAGACCGCATGACCCGCCACCGCCGCGAGCCGCTCGCGTTCTCGTTCCGCACCCTGCTCTACGTGATCTACGGGCTGCCGCTCGTGTGGATCGTCCTCACGTCGCTCAAGAGCCAGGGCGAGGTGCTGACGAGCCAGGCCTCGGTCGTGTTCCACCCGACCCTCGACGCGTACCGCGCGGCGATCGCCGACCCCGCGCTCGGCGGTGCGCTGCGGCAGTCCGCGGTCGTCGCGCTCGGCACGACCGCGCTGTGCCTCACGTTCGCCACGCCCGCCGCGTACGCGCTCGCCCGGGTGCGCGGCGTGATCGTCGTGCCGGCCCTCACGCTGCTCGTCGTGCTGCAGATGGTGCCGCAGACCGCGAACCTCATCCCGCTGTTCTGGCTGCTGTCCCGGTGGGGGCTCATCGACACGACCTTCGGCCTCGTCCTCGCCGACGCCGCGATGTTCCTGCCGTGGGCCGTGCTGCTCCTGCGGCCGTTCTTCGGGCAGGTGCCCGTCGCGATCGAGGAGGCCGCGCGCATCGACGGCGCCGCGACCCTGCGGACGTTCTGGTCCGTCGTGCTGCCCCTCGCGCGCAACGGCTTCCTCACGGTGTCCGCGGTGATCTTCCTGGTGTCCTGGGGCGAGTTCCTCTACGGCATCACGTTCATGCTGTCGCCCGAGAAGTACCCGCTGTCCTCGCTCATCGCCGTGCAGGCCGGCGCGTACGGCGTCGACTGGCCCGCGATGATGGCGTTCGCGGTCGTGTCCGCGGTGCCCGTGCTCGTCGTGTACGTCGCGAGCTTCCGGTTGCTGTCGTCGGGCCTCACGATGGGCGCGGTGAAGTAGCGGTCCGACGACCGCGGCCGTCGCGGTCGTCGGCATCGCGGTCGTCAGGCGGCGCGGGCGACGTGGTCGCGCGCGTGCGCGACCGCCGACGGCAGGTCGGCGAACAGGTGGCTGTGGTGCGCCAGCGCCGCGAGCACGCCGACGGTCCGGAACAGCTCGACGTGCCCCTCACGCACGCCCTTGATCAGCACGGTCACGCCGCGCCGCTCGAGCCGGGTCACGATCTCGCTCAGCGTCCGGGCCCCCGTCGCGTCGACGAGCTCGAGCTGCGACATGCGCAGGACGACGACCTCGACACCGTCGAGCGCGGTGACGGTGTCGAGGACCCGGTCGGCCGCGGCGAAGAACAGCGGTCCGTCGAGCCGCACGAGCGCGATGCGCTCGTCGCCCGCGACGGGTTCGCCGAGGATCGGCTCGCGGCGCACGCCGACCGCGCGGGACAGCCCGCGCAGCGCGAGCAGGCTCGCGACCGCGACCCCGATCCCGACGGCGACGATCAGGTCGACCGAGACCGTGATGACGGCCGTCACGACGAACGCGACGGCGTCCGCCTTCGTCGACCGCAGGATCGAGCGCACCGTGGTCAGGTGCACCATCCGCACGGCCGTCAGCATGAGGACGCCCGAGAGCGCGGCGAGCGGGATGTGCCCGACGGGCCCGGCGGCGACCGCGACGACGAGCAGCAGCACCACCGCGTGCGACGCGGCGGCGAGGCGCGTGCGGCCGCCCGAACGGATGTTGACGGCGGTGCGCGCGATGGCGCCCGTGGCGGGCATGCCGCCGAACAGCCCCGCGGCGACCGACGCGAGCCCTTGCCCGACGAGCTCGCGGTCCGGGTCGTACGGGCCCGTGTCCGCCATGGTCGCGGCGACGCGCGCCGACAGCAGCGACTCGACCGCGGCGAGCGCGGCGACCGTGAGCGCCGCGGGCGCGAGGTCGCCGAGCGTCGCGGCGTCGAGGTGCGGGAACGTCGGCGCGGGCAGCGCGTGCGGCAGCGCCCCGATGGTGTGCAGCGGCGACGGCAGGAGCGCGGCCCCCGCGACGACGAGCACGATCCCGACGAGCGAGCCGGGCACCGCGGGGTGCAGGCGCGGCAGCCCGACCATGCAGGCGGCGACGACCGCGACCGCCCCGAGCGCCCACAGCAGGTACGCCGGGTCGGCGTCGCGCACCGAGGTGAGCGCGGACACGACGACGTTGGTGTGCGGACCGCTGTGCGCGGGCGACCCGGTCAGCGCCGGGACCTGCTGCAGGAAGATGATGACCGCGATCCCGACGGTGAACCCCTCCATCACGGGCCATGGGATGAACGACACGGCCCGCCCGATGCGCAGGACGCCCGCGAGCACCACGACGACACCGCCGAACAGCGACACGACCGCCACCGCACCGAGCCCGTGCGACGCGACGATCGGCGCGAGCACGACGACCATGGCGCCCGTCGGCCCCGAGACCTGCACGTTCGACCCGCCGAACACCGCCGCGACGAACCCCGCGACGATCGCCGTCACCAGTCCCGCCTCGGGCCCGGCGCCCGACGAGATCCCGAAGCCCAGCGCGAGCGGCAGCGCGACGATCCCGACCGTCAGGCCGGCGAGCAGGTCGCCGCGCCACGAGCCGCGCAGGCCGTCGAGGTCCGCGCGCCCCGGCAGCAGGGCGCGCACGTGCCCGACACTCACCGGTGCTCGGCCGGGTGCTCGGTCCGGTGCTCGCGCCGGGTCTCGATCCGCGGCAGCGCCGCGAGCTCGGCGAGCCGTTCGCCGTCGTCCGTGACGATGTGCACGAGCAGGCGCCGCGCGACCGCGAGCAGCTCCGCGACATCCGGGTACGCGAGCCGGTAGTACACGTGGCTCGCGCGCCGGTCCGACCGCACGAGCCGGTGGCGACGCAGCACCGACAGGTGCTGCGAGAGGTGCGACGCCTCGAGCCCGGTCTGCTCCTGCAGCTCGGCGACGGCGTGCTCCGCACCGTCCGCGAGCAGCTCGAGCACCCGGATGCGCAGGGGATGGGACAGACCCTTGAAGAGCCCGGCCTTGACGGAGTAGAGGGGCAGCTCGCCCTGGCTGAACGGCATGATGAAACCATCATATGACCGCGCCCGACCGACCGGCGCAGCCCTACGTCCGCCTGCCGCCCGTCGGACCCTCCCGACACGCTCGTCGGGCGCACCTCACCGGGTCCCGGCGACCAACCCGCCCTCGTACGCGAACACGACGAGCTGCGCCCGGTCCCGCGCACCAGTCTTGGTCATCGCCCGCGCGAGGTGCGTCTTGGCGGTCGCGGCGCTGATGAACAGCGCGGCACCGATCTCGACGTTCGAGAGCCCGCGCGCGGCGAGGATCGTGACCTCACGCTCACGCGCGGTGAGGTCCGCGAGCCCCGGGTTGGGCGGCCGCGCCGACGGGCCGGGCTCCGCGAGCACCCGTTCGACGAGCGCGCGCGTCGCGGCGGGCGACAGCAGCCGGTCCCCGGCCGCGACCGTGCGGATCGCCGCGATGAGCCCTGCCGGGTCGACGCCCTTGCCGAGAAAGCCCGAGGCGCCCGCGCGCAGGGCGTCGACGACGAGCTCGTCGGTCTCGAACGTCGTGAGCACGAGCACCCGCACGTGCGCGAGGTCCGGGTCGCGCGTGATGCGGGCGGTCGCTGCGATGCCGTCCAGCACGGGCATGCGCAGGTCCATCACGACGACGTCCGGCCGGAGCCGACGCGCGAGCGCGCACGCCTCGGCGCCGTCACCCGCCTCCCCGACGACCGTCAGGTCGGGCACCGTGTCGAGGAGCATCCGGAACGTGGCCCGCAGCAGGGCCTGGTCGTCGGCGAGCAGCACCGTGGTCACGTCACGCTCCGTCATCCGTCACCTCGTGGAGTCGTGGGCTCGTCGGCGGTCCCCACGGGGAGCTCGGCCGCGACCCGGAACCCGCCCTCGGGCACCGGCCCCGCGGTGAGCGAACCACCAGCGGACGCCGCACGCTCGTGCAGGCCGAGCAGGCCGTGTCTCGTGCCGGGCGCGGTGAGCGCGAGCGGCTGCGCGGGCGCGTCGTTCGTGACGCTCACGACGAGCGCGTCGTCGGACCACGCGAGCTCGACGACCGTCGCGGTGCCGGGGGCGTGCTTGGTCGCGTTCGTCAGCGCCTCCTGCACGACCCGGTACGCGGCGAGCCCCGCCGTGCGCGCCAGCGGCCGCGGGCGCCCGTGCACGACGAGCTCGACGAGCGCACCGGTGTCCCGGAACGACGCGACGAGCTCGACGACGTCGTCGAGGTCCGGGACCGGAAGGAGGTCGTCGTCGCCGTCACGGTCCTGCTCCGACGAGCGCAGCAGGCCGATCGTCGCGGCGAGCTCGTCGATCGCCCGCGCCGTGTGCTTCGTGATGTCGTCGAGCGCGGCCGCCGCCTGCTCGGGCCGGTGGCGGAGCAGGTACTCGGCGACACCCGCCTGCGCGTTGACGAGCGTGAGGTTGTGCGCGAGGACGTCGTGCAGCTCGCGCGCGATGCGCAGCCGTTCGTCGAGCACCGCGCGCCGCATGTGCTCCTCGAGGTCCCGTGCCGCACGGGCCGTGCGCTCGCGTCGAGCCGTCACGAGCACCCCGACGCCGCCGCCCGAGAGCACGAGGTAGAAGACCACGAGGTCGACGAGCAGGAAGGCTCGCCCGTGCGCGAGCGCACCGGACGCGAGCAGCACGGCACCGGCCGCGGCGGACGCCGTCCAGCCGACCCGCTGCGGGACGCGAGACGCGACGGTGGACGCCACGACCAGGGTCGCGAGCGGCGCGGGCTGGTAGGCGCCCATCCCGCTCGTCACGAGCGCCGTCGCGTCGGGCACCGCGAGGAGGACGACGACGACCGCGTCGACGACGACCGCGCACACGAGCGAGACGACCGGACGGACCGTCCGCGTCGCGACGACGAGCCATGCGACCGCCGTCGCCGCGAGCAGCCCGCCCGACGGTGCGACGTACGAGCCCGTCCGTTGCGTGACGGTCGTCAGCATCACGACGAGCACGACGAGCGAGACGACGTTCTCGCGCACCGACGGTCGACCGCCGGCCCCCACCCGTGCGAGCGCACGCACCCGGCGGCCCAGGCCGTGCACGTCCAGCCCGCTGCGCACCCGCACCAGCCCTCCTGCTCGTCGACCCCGCTCGATGATAGGGACCACCCCGCTACCGGACGCCGACGGGCTCGTCGTGCGCACGTTCCTGCGAGGCGACGTCGATCACGACCGGTGCGGCACCCTCCACCGACAGGTGCGGCGTGATGCGGTCCGCCCAGCGCGGGTAGTACCAGTTGGCACGCCCGAGCAGGTGCATGAGGGCCGGGACCAGCGTGAGCCGGACGACGAACGCGTCGACGACGACCGCGAGCGCGAGCCCGATGCCGATGGCGGCGACGATCCGCTCGCCCGAGAAGCCGAACGACGCGAAGACGCTCAGCATGATCGTCGCGGCCGTCGCGATGACCCGACCCGTCTCCCCGACGCCCACGCGGACCGCACGTGCGCTGTCCCGCGTGGCCGTCCACTCCTCGTGCATCCGGGAGACGAGGAACACCTGGTAGTCCATCGCGAGCCCGAACATCACGCCGACGACGATGACCGGGACGATGTACATGATCGGCGCACCCGACCCGACGCGCAGGAGCTCGCTCCCCCAGCCGTGCTGGAAGATCGCGGTGATCACCCCGAGCCCGACGGCGAGCGTCACGAGGTTCGTCAACGCACCGACGAGCGGGACGAGGAGGCTGCGGAACGCGACGACGAGCAGGACGAACCCGAGCAGCGCGACCAGGCCGAGGTAGACCGGCAGGCGGTTCATCAAGGCGTCGGAGATGTCGATGCTCGTCGCGGTCTCGCCGCCGACGAGCACGTCCAGCCCGCTCCCCGCCGTCGCGGCCGGGAGCACGTCGGCCCGCAGCCGGTGCACGAGGTCGACGGTCTCGTCGGCCTGCGCGCTCGTCGTCGGCGTGACGGTCGCGACCGCGACCCCGGCCCCCGGTGCGAGCGGTGCGGCCTGCACCGACGCGACCCCGGGCACCTGCGCGAGCCGGTCCGCCAGCGCGGTGAACGCGGCGGCCGTGGCGTCGTCCGGGACCTGCGCGACGAGCACGAGCGTGGCGTCCACCCCCGCACCGAACGCCGGACCCATGAGGTCCGCGTACTCGCGGGTCGGCGAGCCCTTCGGGTCGCTCGAGGCGTCCGCGTCACCGACGTGCATCCCGAGCGCGGGCAGCGCGAGCACCGCCAGGACGACGAGCGCGCCCACGACCGTCCGCCGCGGCGCCCGCTGCTGCACGAGCGCCCACCGGCCGGACAGCGAGGCGCGGTGCATCGTGTCGGCGTCGGGCCGGTGCCCCGCCGCGAGGGCGGAGCGCTGCCGAGCCGACAGGACCCGGGCGCCCAGCATCCCGAGCAGCGCGGGCAGCAGCGTCACCGCAGCCGCGACCGTGAACAGCACGGTCACCGCCGCCGCCTGCCCCATGCCGGTCAGCACCCCGAGCCCGACGACCGCCATGCCGAGCAGCGCTGCGACCACCGTGAGCCCCGCGAGCACGACCGCCCGGCCCGACGTGTCGACCGCCGTCGCGACCGCATCCTCGACGCCCGCCCCCGCGACGAGCGCACCGCGGAACCGGTTGACGATGAACACCGCGTAGTCGATGCCGACCCCGAGCCCGATGAGCGCCGCCATCGTGATCGATGTCGCGTCGAGGTCCACGACGTGCGACACGAGGACGACCGCCAGCAGCGACGACCCGACACCGACGAGCCCGGTCACGATCGGCAGCGCCGCGGCCCACCTCGAGCGGAACACGAGCAGCAGGACGACGAGCGCCGCGACGATGCCGATGCCTTCCGTGCCGTGCGACGGCTGCGGGTCCTGACGGAAGCCCGGACCGCCCACGGCGACCCGCAGCGTCGGGCTCGCGACGCTCGTCGCGACGTCCCGGACCTGGTCCACGTCGACACCGTCGCGGACCGTCACCGTCGCGAACGCCGTGTGCCCGGACGCGTCGACCGCACCGCCGCCACCCGACTCGTCGTAGGGGCTCGCCACGGCGCTCACCCCCGGCAGCCGTGCGACGTCGGCGAGCATCGTCGTCACGGCGTCCCGGACCGCGGGGTCCTGCACGTCCGTCTCCGCCCGCCACACGATCCGCCCCTGCGATGTCCCCGTCGTCGGCCCCGCCTGCGCGAGCAGCGCGTAGGCCCGTGTGGACTCTCCGTCCGGCAGGCTCGTCACACCGGAGAACCCCGAGCCCCACGTCACCGCGGCGACCGCGAGGCCGACCACGAGCAGGACCCACGTGGTGAGGACGGTCCGACGACGTCGGAAGCACAAGCGTGCGAGGGCGGTCACGATGACACCTTTCGATCGGTCAGCAGGTGCCCTCAGGCTCGCCCGACCCGCATCCCCGCGTCGTCAGCCAGGTGTGGTCATCGCACTACGCCATCTGTCGTACGTCCCCGCACACCGGACGTGCCGGATGGACGCCGTCGCGCGAGGACGGGTTCGTCGCCGCGTCCGTGTGAAGCTCTCTCACCATGTCTATGACACACCTGATCGTGAGCGATCCGCCGTGAGACACAGCCCGCACGTCATCCGCTCCGGCCCACCGGCGACGGGCTGTGGGAAGCTGCGCACGTGGTCAAGCAGATCGATGTCGTCGGTGCGGTGATCGTCAAGGACGGTCAGGTCCTGTGCGCACAGCGCGGTCCGCACGGGAGCCTGGCCGGGATGTGGGAGTTCCCGGGCGGCAAGATCGAGCCTGGTGAGACTCCGCGTGACGCGCTCGAGCGGGAGATCACCGAGGAGCTGCGGTGCACCGTGACCGTCGGCGACGAGGTGACGACGACGCGCCACGAGTACGACTTCGGCATCGTCACCCTGACCACGTTCTACTGCGAGCTGGTCGAGGGCGTGCCGACCCTCACCGAGCACGCCGACGTCACGTGGCTCGCTCCCGACGAGCTGCCGCGGCTCGCGTGGGCGCCGGCGGACGTCCCGGCCGTCGAGCTGATCCGGGGCGCACTGCGGTCATGAGCATCGAGTACTCCTGGCCGCGCCAGTTCGAGCTCGACGTCGACTACGGGTTCCTCGACCACCACACGCCGAACGCGCCTCGGCAGCACAACCCGAAGGTCGTCGTGAACGACGACGAGGGGACCGTGCTGCGCGCGATCCGCACCGAGCTGGCCCGGTGCTCGTCGTTCACGTTCTCGGTCGCGTTCGTCTCAGCGGGTGCGATCGCGCTGCTCAAGCAGGATCTCCTCGACTTCGCCGGGTCGGGCCGCATCGTCACCTCGGACTACCTGGGCTTCAACTCCCCGGAAGCGTTCGAGGAGCTGCGCGCCCTGGAGGCCCTCGGGATCGACGTCCGGCTGCACAGCGCGGACGGCTTCCACCCCAAGGGGTACGTGTTCGAGCACACCGACACCGTGACCGCGATGATGGGCAGCTCGAATCTCACCCCGAGCGCGCTCCTGCGCAACCACGAGTGGAACCTCAAGGTCTCAGCCACGCGGGGCAGCGACCTCGCCGCGCAGCTGTCGGCGCTGATGGAGCGACAGCTCGTCGAGTCGACACCGATCACGGCGGAGTGGGTCGCGCAGTATGCCGCGACCTACGTGCGGCCCTCAGCACGGCCGCCACGCGTGCCGCGGGACGCCTCGGGGCTGACCGCACCCGTGGAGCTGCCGCACGCACGGAGGCAGGCACCACCCGCTCCTGGGGTGCTGCCAGCTCCCGAACCACCGCCGACCCTCGTCGTACCGAACGCGATGCAGCAGGCCGCGCTGAAGGCGCTCGCCGACGTCCGGGCGAGCGGTGAGAAGCGCGCGATCGTCATCTCCGCGACGGGGACGGGCAAGACGATCCTGTCGGCGCTCGACGTGCGGGCGGTCGCCCCGCGCAGGTTGCTGTTCGTCGTGCACCGCGAGCAGATCCTCGACCGGACCATCGCCGAGTACCAGCGCGTGCTGGGCGGACCGCGCTCCGACTTCGGCAAGCTGACGGGCTCGGCGAAGGACGTGCACGCGCGCTACCTGTTCGCGACGGTGCAGACGCTGTCGCGGCCCGACGTCCTGTCGACGTTCCCGGCCGACGTCTTCGACTACGTGATCATCGACGAGGCGCACCGCGCCGGCGCCGCCACGCACCAGCGCGTCCTCGAGCACTTCGACCCCGTGTTCATGCTCGGGATGACCGCGACGCCCGAACGCACCGACGGACGCAACGTCTTCGAGCTCTTCGACTACAACGTGCCGTACGAGATCCGGCTGACGCACGCCCTCGAGGAGGACATGCTCGCGCCGTTCCACTACTACGGGATCTCCGAGGCGGTCTTCGACGACGACACGACGATCGACGCCGCGAGCGACCTGCGTCGGCTCGTCTCCCCCGAGCGGCTCGATCACCTGATCTGGGCGCTCGAGACCTACGGGCAGGCGGGCATCCGGCCGCGAGGTCTGATGTTCTGCAGCCGGAAGGACGAGGCGCACCAGCTCGCCGCCGCGCTCAACGAACGCGCGCTGCGCGGGGCGCCCCTGCGGTGCGTCGCGCTCACGGGCGACGACCCCATCGCTCTGCGTGAGGCGGCGGTCGACCGGCTCGAACGCGGCGAGCTCGACTACATCCTCACGGTGGACGTGTTCAACGAGGGCGTGGACATCCCGTCGGTGAACCAGGTCGTCATGCTGCGCCAGACCGAGTCAGCGATCGTGTTCGTCCAGCAGCTCGGTCGAGGGCTGCGCAAGTCCCCGGACAAGGACTACCTCGTCGTCATCGACTTCATCGGCAACTACACGAACAACTTCCTCATCCCGGTCGCTCTGTTCGGCGACGACTCGCTCAACAAGGAGTCGCTGCGCAAGAACCTCATCGCCGCCGAGGAAGCCGGGGCGCTCCCCGGTCTGTCGAGCGTGCACTTCGACAAGATCGCGCAGGAGCGGGTCCTGCGCTCCATCCGCGACACGCGGCTCGACGACCACGCGCGCCTCAAGGCCGCGGTCCTCGCCATGCGCAACCGCGTCGGGGCCGCACCGAAGCTGTGGGACTTCTTCCGCTTCGAGTCGGTCGACCCGGTGCTGCTCGCCACGAAGCGCGAGCACTACCCGGCGCTCGTCGAACGGGTGCTCAAGGTCGACCAGGAGCTGTCACCACGCGCGAGCGCCGCCCTGCGTCAGCTCTCGCACGAGGTCCTCACCGCGAAGCGCCCGCACGAGTTCGTGCTCCTGCGCGAACTCCTCGCCGACGGACGAACGACACCCGACCGAGTGGGTGCACGTCTCGACGACGACGGGGTGCCGACGACCGCCGCACAGGTCGAGAGCGCGATCGACACGCTGACCCTGACGGGCTACGCCGAGGCCGACGACAAGCGCTACGGGCGACCCGTCGCGACGCGCACACCGGACGGCCGCGTCGTGCTCGACCCCGAGGTGTTCGCCGAGTACCGGCGCGGAGCCCGCTTCGCCGACGAGGTCGACGACGTCGTTGAGACCGGCCTCGCGATCGTGCACCGCGACTACGACCTCACGGCACCGTTCACCGTCGGGCGGCAGTACTCGCGCAAGGAGGCCATGCGCCTGCTGTGCCTGCCGCGCAAGTGGACGTCCACCGTGTACGGCTACAAGGTCGATCGCGTCCGCAAGGTCTGCCCGATCTTCGTCACCCTGCACAAGTCCGACGACGTCTCCGCGAGCACGGCCTACGACGACGCACTCCTCGATCCGTCGTCCGCGCTCTGGTACACCCGCAGCCGACTGACGCTCGACAGCGCCGAGGTGACGCCCATCGTGCGCAACGAGGTCGACCTGCACTTCTTCGTCAAGAAGGACGACGCCGAGGGCACCGAGTTCTACTACCTCGGGCAACCCACCGCGACCGCCCCCGAGCAGACGACGATGCCCCGCGCGACGGGAGAACCCCTCAGCGTCGTCCGCATGGTGCTGCGCTTCCCGACACCCGTGCAGACTGCCCTCTTCGACTACTTCCACCCCACGGTCACCGACGCGGCCGTCGGCGACCGGCTTTCGATAGAAGGCCCGCTGCGGCCGGGGCCGACCACGGTCTAGCGACGCACCACGCGTGTGGACGACTTGGTCGAGCACCCGAGGAGGCTCGGCACGAACCCGAGCGAGCAAGCCGCGACAAGAGCGCAGGGTCTCAGCTGCACGCGGCCCCGGCCGGCGCCACCTCGATTCCCGTGTGCGTGTAGGCGGCATGCGCCGAGCCTTCGACCTCGTAGCGAACGATCGACTGGTCGGCGGAGCCGCCTGACCTTGGTGCCCGGACCACCTGCACCAGGACCCACATCGTGCCGGGAGGAACAACCGCAGCGTCGCCGAGCGGCATGGACGACCTCACCCATTCCTGGGAAGGATCAAGAGGGGCGCCGTTCATGATGCTCTGGGCGGCGTCGATCGGCGTGATGTAGGCAGCGGTGATGCGAAGGTCTCGTGGGTCCTGAAGCTCCACGGACTCGACAGTCAAGGCGCGCGAGCCGTCGGTGTTGTCCAGGCTGACCATCGCGCTCACGACTCCACCGTCTGCGTAGGGCACGCAGTGCTGTGCGTCGACGTGATCGTCGTCTGCTCCGATGAGCCCCGATACAGGAGGGGCAGATGACGTGCACCCGACCAACGAGAGCACGCAGAGCGTCGCCGCAGCACCCGGTGCTGCTCGGCGACGTCCGTCTGTCGTCACTGCGCCTCACTCGGATCCTCGGCGCGCGCTTCGCCCGGATGCGGCACGGCGCTCCACCGCACTCGCCTCACCCACCGCTGCCCAGCGTCCACGGCCTCATCCTCCCGGATCGTGCACGCCAAGAGGTCCGGAACCGCAGGAGCCTGCGGGTTCCGGACCGCTTTGGTCAGCCGCTTCGGGGGCCTGGGCCGGTGGACGGTCCTAGAAGTCCCAGTCCTCGTCCTCCGTGTTGACGGCCTTGCCGATCACGTAGGACGAGCCGGAGCCGGAGAAGAAGTCGTGGTTCTCGTCCGCGTTCGGGGAGAGCGCGGAGAGGATCGCGGGGTTGACGTCGGTCTCGTCGCGCGGGAAGAGCGCCTCGTAGCCCAGGTTCATGAGGGCCTTGTTGGCGTTGTAACGCAGGAACTTCTTGACGTCCTCGGTGAGGCCGAGCTCGTCGTAGAGGTCCTGGGTGTACTCGACCTCGTTGTCGTAGAGCTCGAAGAGGAGCTCGAACGTGTAGTCCTTGAGCTCGGCACGCTCCTGCTCGGTGACCTGCTCCAGACCCTTCTGGAACTTGTAGCCGATGTAGTAGCCGTGCACGGCCTCGTCGCGGATGATCAGGCGGATGAGGTCGGCCGTGTTGGTGAGCTTGGCGCGCGAGGCCCAGTACATCGGCGCGTAGAAGCCCGAGTAGAAGAGGAACGACTCGAGCATGGTCGAGGCGACCTTGCGCTTGAGCGGCTCGTCACCCCGGTAGTAGTTGAGGACGATCTCCGCCTTGCGCTGGAGGTTGGTGTTCTCCTCTGACCAACGGAACGCCTCGTCGATCTCCTTGGTCGAGATCAGCGTGGAGAAGATCGACGAGTACGACTTCGCGTGGACCGACTCCATGAACGCGATGTTCGTGTAGACGGCCTCCTCGTGCGGCGTGAGCGCATCGGGGATGAGGCTGACCGCGCCCACCGTGCCCTGGATGGTGTCCAGGAGCGTGAGGCCCGTGAAGACGCGCGTAGTCATCGTCTTCTCGGACTCCGTCAACGTCGCCCACGACTGGATGTCGTTGGACACCGGGACCTTCTCCGGCAGCCAGAAGTTGCCGGTCAGGCGGTCCCAGACCTCGAGGTCCTTGTCGTCCTGCAGCCGGTTCCAGTTGATCGCCGAGACCCGGTCGACCAGCTTCAGCTTCCCCGTGGGGCTCATGCCTTCTCATCTCCCTGAAGGACGAGCAGCGCGAACTGCCGCTCGACTGTCGAGTCGCACAAGAGACAGCGTGGACTCCACCCGTCTCTGTTGACGTGGTACCGAGTGTGGGCGCTGCGGCGACTCGAAGGCTGCGGCCGCCCACGTCGCGCCGCGGACATCTTGGCGCGCGTCTCAGCGCTCGCAACCTTGCCGTAGTTCGGATTGCCAGCGCCCTTGCGCGACTCGGACAATGCGCGCCGCGCCTCCTCGCTCATCGTGTGCCCGTAGCTGGGGTGGTCAGCGCCGAACTTGCCGTAGTTCGGGTTCGAAGCGCCCGTGTTCGTACCGGCCCTCTCGGCGGACCAGCGGGCACGCTGCTCGGCCGAGTGCTTCGCTCCGTAGAACGGGTTCAGCGGACCGGGACGGCTGACTCCAGGACGGCCCGTCGACCGCACTCGCGCAGCCTCACGCTGTTCGTCCGTCCACAAGACGCCCGACGGACCGAGCCCGCCGTCGGTCAGGTTGAGCAGACGATCGCCGGCGGCGCGTCGATCCGCGATCCAGCGCTTCTCCGCCTCACCCAGATCGAACCGCGAGGTTCGCACCAGCTCGAGCACGTCGACGACTGCCTGACCGTCGTGCTTGCGAAGCCAGTCGTAGAACGGGGTGCGCCGACCGGCACGGGCGTTGGCCCGGTGCCGACCGAATCGCCTTGTCACCGTCGACTCCGTCAATCCGATGTAGCGATACTCGGACGAGTCGGCGAGTCGGATGCCATAGATGCGACCTACGACATCCGACTCGTCGAGCGCTGTCATCTCCGTCATCAACGCGTCACAGCATGCAGGAGACGCAGTTTTCCACTTCCGTCCCCTGAAGAGCCATCTGGCGGAGGCGGATGTAGTACAGCGTCTTGATGCCCTTGCGCCAGGCGTAGATCTGGGCCTTGTTCAGGTCGCGCGTCGTGGCGGTGTCCTTGAAGAACAGCGTGAGCGACAGGCCCTGGTCCACGTGCTGCGTGGCCTCGGCGTAGGTGTCGATGATCTTCTCGAAGCCGATCTCGTACGCGTCCTGGTAGTACTCCAGGTTCTCGTTCGTCATGAACGGCGCCGGGTAGTAGACGCGGCCGATCTTGCCTTCCTTGCGGATCTCGATCTTCGACGCGATCGGGTGGATCGAGCTCGTCGAGTGGTTGATGTAGGAGATCGAGCCGGTCGGCGGGACGGCCTGCAGGTTCTGGTTGTAGAGGCCGTGCTCCTGGACGAGCGTCGACAGCGCGCGCCAGTCGTCCTGCGTCGGGATGTGCACGCCGGCCTCGGCGAACAGCTCGCGCACGCGCTCGGTGCGCGGCGCCCACTCCTGCTCCGTGTACTTCGTGAAGTACTCGCCGGTCGCGTACGTCGACTTCTCGAAGCCGTAGAACGACGAGCCGCGCTCCTGAGCGAGGAGGTTCGACGCCCGGATCGCGTGGTAGGCGACCGTGTAGAAGTAGATGTTCGTGAAGTCGAGACCCTCGTCGGAGCCGTAGAAGATCCGCTCGCGCGCCAGGTACCCGTGCAGGTTCATCTGGCCCAGGCCGATCGCGTGACCGCCGCGGTTGGCGCGCTTGATCGACGGGACCGACTCGATGTCGGTCTGGTCGGACACGGCCGTGAGCGCGCGGATCGCGGTCTCGACCGTCTTGCCGAGGTCCGGCGAGTCCATCGACAGCGCGATGTTCATCGAGCCGAGGTTGCACGAGATGTCGCGGCCCACGTGGTCGTAGGACAGGTCCTCGTTGAACGTCGACGGCGTCGAGACCTGCAGGATCTCCGAGCACAGGTTCGAGTGCGTGATCTTGCCCTCGATCGGGTTGGCCCGGTTCACCGTGTCCTCGAACATGACGTACGGGTAGCCGGACTCGAACTGGATCTCGGCGAGGGTCTGGAAGAACTCGCGCGCGCTGATCTTGGTCTTGCGGATCGACGCGTTGTCGACCATCTCGTAGTACTTCTCGGTCACGTTGACGTCCGCGAACGGCACGCCGTAGACCCGCTCGACGTCGTACGGCGAGAACAGGTACATCGGCTCGTTCTTCTTCGCGAGCTCGAACGTGATGTCCGGGATCACGACGCCGAGGGACAGCGTCTTGATGCGGACCTTCTCGTCAGCGTTCTCACGCTTGGTGTCGAGGAACCGGTAGATGTCCGGGTGGTGCGCGTGCAGGTACACCGCGCCGGCACCCTGGCGCGCGCCGAGCTGGTTGGCGTAGGAGAACGAGTCCTCGAGGAGCTTCATGACGGGGATGACGCCCGAGCTCTGGTTCTCGATGTGCTTGATCGGCGCACCGTGCTCGCGGATGTTCGACAGCAGCAGCGCCACGCCGCCGCCGCGCTTGGAGAGCTGCAGCGCGGAGTTGATGCCGCGCGCGATCGACTCCATGTTGTCCTCGATGCGCAGCAGGAAGCAGGACACGGGCTCGCCGCGCTGCGCCTTGCCGAGGTTGAGGAACGTCGGGGTCGCGGGCTGGAAGCGGCCCGAGATGATCTCGTCGACGAGCGAGGTCGCGAAGTCCTCGTCGCCCTCGGCGAGCGCGAGCGCGACCATGCACACGCGGTCCTCGAAGCGCTCGAGGTAGCGCTTGCCGTCGAACGTCTTGAGCGTGTACGACGTGTAGTACTTGAACGCGCCGAGGAACGTCTGGAACCGGAACTTCTTCGAGTACGCGTAGTCGTACAGCGACTTGATGAACGCGCGGTCGTACTGCGCGATCACCGCCGGGTCGTAGTACTTGTTCTCGATGAGGTAGTCGAGCTTCTCGTCGAGGTTGTGGAAGAACACCGTGTTCTGGTTGACGTGCTGCAGGAAGTACGCACGGGCCGCCTCGCGGTCCTTGTCGAACTGGATCTTCCCGTCCGCGCCGTACAGGTTCAGCATCGCGTTCAGGGCGTGGTAGTCCATCCCCGACGTGTCTACGCGGAAATCAGTGACTGTCGCTGCCAAAACCGTTCCAATCCTTCGCGGACGCGGAGCACGTCCTCGTTCGTTCCCATGAGCTCGAAGCCGTACAGGTAGGGGACGTGGCACTTGGCCGCCACGATCGCCCCTGCGAGGCAGTACGCCTCACCGAAGTTCGTGTTGCCCGCGGCGATGACGCCGCGGACGAGTGCCCGGTTGCCCGCGTCGTTGAGGAACTTCACGACCTGGCGGGGCACGGCACCGCCCTCGTTGCCGCCCCCGTACGTCGGCACCACGAGCACGTACGGCTCTGTGACGTGCAGGAAGGCCTCGGTGGGACGCAGCGGGATCCGCCGGGCCGGCAGGCCCAGCTTCTCCACGAAGCGGTGCGTGTTGTTCGAGACCGAGGAGAAGTAGACGAGCGCGCTCATCGCTGCCCTCCCACCGGTTCGGACGCTGGTGGCGGGTCCTGACGGACCCGCGTGGCCGCCCGGCTGGCGGGCGGCGATCAGGAGCGGGTCAGGCGACCGTGACGGCCTGCAGGCGCTGCTCGAGCGCCTTGATGCGGTCGGGGCGGTAGCCCGACCAGTGCTCGCCGTCGACGATGACCACCGGGGCCTGGAGGTGACCGAGCGACATCACGTAGTCACGGGCGTCCGCGTCCTCGGAGATGTCCACGACGGTGTACTCCGCGCCGAGCTTGTCGAGGGCACGGTACGTCGCGTTGCACTGCACGCACGCGGGCTTGCTGTAGACCGTGATCGACATCGTGGCTCTCCCGGAGGCTCAAAGATCGGTGTTCTGTGCGGTGGTCCTGCGAAGGTCCCGGACGCCCTGACCGCGCGTCCGCGAGAGCCCCGCTGAGGGCTCCTGGCGACTGCTCGACGCCCCGGCCGACCGCGTGCTGACGACACTACACCTAGTGTCCGACACCGCAACCAACCACTAGGTGTTGTGTTACACGCCTGTCGTTTTTCACCCGGTGCATGACTTCTCCACAGTACCTGCGACCTCTGACAGAGCCCCTGGCCTGCAGGTTTGCGGCACGCGAACGACACCGGTGTGGTTCGGCCCACAGGCCACCCACAGACCGTCCACACCCGGGGCCGTGTCGTCCCCAGGACGATCCACAGCCGATCTGTCCGGATCGGTGCGCAGATGTCCGGATCGGCGCCGCCGTGCCCTCGGCCGACAGGTCGGTAGGGAATGCTGGGCGCGTGCACGTGACCACGCTCGGACCGCTCGCGATCGACGGTCGGCCCGTCCGCGGCGAGCGGCTGGCCGCCGTCGTCCGCGAGCTCGTCGGCGCACGCGGGCACGCGGTGTCCGTCGGCGCGCTCGTCGACGCGGTGTGGGACGGCGAGCCGCCCGACGACGCGACCGGCGCCGTGCAGGCCCTCGTCTCGCGCGTGCGGCGGCTCGGCCTCGACGTCCGGTTCGTGCCCGGCGGGTACCGCCTGTCCGCCGACGGGCTCGAGGTCGACGCCGACGAGGCCCGCACGCTCGTCGGCGCCGCACGGTCCGCGCTCACCCACGGCGACCCGACGACCGCGGCCGACCTCGCCGCACGCGCCCGCGCGCTCCTGCCGACCGCCCCGGACGACCCCGCGGCCGTGCACCTGCTCGCCGACGCGGCCGACGCCGCGGCGCGCGCCGCGCTCGCGACCGGCGGACCGTACGACGAGACCGACCTGCGCCGCCTCGCGACGCGCACCCCGCCCGACGAGCCCTCGGCCGCCCTCCTCGTGCGCGTCCTCGCCGCACAGGGCCGCGACGCCGAGGCGCACGAGGTCGTCGAGGCGCTGCGCCGCGAGCTCGCCGACCGCTACGGCACCGACCCGTCGACCGTCGTCCGGGACGTCCACCTCGCGCTCCTGCGCGGCGAGCTGGGTCCGACGAGCGTGCCCACGCACCCGACGAGCGCGGCGGTCGAACCGGACGGCACGAGCGGCCCATCCGCCGAGCACGACGAGCTCGCGGTCCGCACGGGCACCGTCCGCCGTGCCCCCACCACGACGCGCCTGCCCGCGGCGTGGCGCCGACCCGCGACGCCGCTGCTGGGCCGCGACGACGACGTCGCAGCGGTCACCGCCGCACTGCGCGACGCGCCCGTCGTCACGGTGGTCGCCACCGGCGGTGCGGGCAAGACGCGGCTCGCCGCAGAGGTCGCGCGGCGCACCGCCGAGGCGGGGACGTCCGTGCACGTCGTCGAGCTCGCGGGCCTGCGCTCGGGCGACGACGTGCTCCCGGCCGTGCTCGGCGAGCTCGGCGGCCCCGACGCGACGCTCGACCTCGCGACCGAGCGCGCCGGGCTGCCGCGCCGGGAGCGCGTCCGTGCCGCGGTGGCCGAGCTGAGCGGGCTCGTCGTGCTGGACAACTGCGAGCACGTGCTCGCGGACGCCGCCGCGGTCGTCGCGGACCTGCTCGACGTGGTCCCCGCCGACGTCGCCGTGCTCGCGACGTCCCGCGCGCCGCTGGGCCTCGTCGGCGAGCGCGTGCACCGCCTGCGCGCGCTGCCCGACGCCGACGCCCTCGCGCTCCTGCGCGCCCGGGCGCACGCGGCGCGGCCCGACCTCGCGCTCGACGACGAGGCCGCGCACGCGCTGTGCCACCGCCTCGACAACCTGCCGCTCGCGATCGAGCTCGCCGCCGCGCGCCTGCGGTCCATGCCCGTGCAGGACCTCCTCGACGGGCTCGCGGACCGGTTCGCGCTGCTCGACGACGCGCTGCGCGGGCTGCCCGAGCGGCACGCGAGCCTGTGGGCGCTCGTCGACTGGAGCCACGCGCTGCTCCCCGCCGACGAGCGCGCGCTGCTGCAGCGGCTCGCGGTCGTCCCCGGCTCGTTCCCGGGCGCGCTCGCCGCGAGCGTCGCGGACGGCGACCCCGCCGACGTCCGGCGCGGCCTCGCGGACCTCGTCGACCAGTCGCTGCTCGTGCTCGACGACGCGGCCGGGACGGCGCGCTACCGCATGCTCGAGACGGTCCGCGAGTACGCCGACGCCCACCTGGCCGCCGACGGCGGACGCGCCGCGGCGATGGCCGGGCTCGTCGCGTGGGCGGCGCGCGAGGCCGCCGACCTCGCGCCGCGCATGGTCGGCGGCGGCCAGCTCGCGGCGTTCGCGCGGTGCGCCGACGAGCAGGAGACGCTCGTGGCGTCGCTGCGCTGGGCGCTCGAGCACGACGACGAGGCCGCCGCGGTCCGCATCGCCGCAGCGCTGTTCCAGTGGTGGACCGTGCGCGGCCTGCACCTCGAGGTCGCGGGCTGGGCGGGCCGCCTGCTGCACGACGACACGCCCGCGGCGCGGCGCCGCTCACCGCTATACGTGGGCCGCGCGGGCACGGGGACGGTCCCCGACGGGGACAGCACGACCGCCGTGATGCTGCACAGCGTCGTGACCGGCGGCGTCACGGGGTCGCTGCGGCTGCCCGCGCTCGCGACCCGCGTCGTCGCGCGCGTCCGCCGCGAGCAGGCCGACGAGGTCGGCGCGCGCAACACCGCGCTCGCCGCCGCTCTGCCCGTGCTGACGTTCGACGACCCCGAGGCCGTCGAACGCGCGTCGGACGAGCTCGCGCGGCACCCCGACGAGTACGTGCGCGCGCTCGGCATCTTCATGCGCGCGGCGATGCGCGAGAACCGCGGCGAGACCGTCACGTCCGCCCAGGACGCACGCGCGGCGTTCGCGCTGTTCGAGCAGATCGGCGACCACTGGGGCATGGGCATGGCCGCGCAGGGCGTCGCGCAGTGGTCCGCGACGTACGGCTCGCCGGACGCCGTGACGTGGCTCGAGCGCGGCGTGCACCACCTCGAGCTCGTCGGGGCCGCGCAGGACGCGAGCTCGCTGCGCGTGCTGCTGGACGTGCAGCGCGCGGTCGACGGCGTCGCCGACGGGCTCGCCGCGCTCCACGACGTCGTCGCGTCCCCGCAGGCCGAGCCGATGGACCGCGCGCAGGCGCAGCTCGGCCTCGGGCTCGTCGCGCTGCTGCACCACGACCAGCGCGCGGCCGTCGACCACGCGCGTGCCGCCGTGCGGACCGTCGCGACCTCACCGACCGCCGACGCGCCGCAGGCACGCATCGTGTTCCGCGTCGCGGCGGCCGTCCTGCTCGTGCAGGCCGGGCTCGAGGAGCCCGACGCGCAGCGGCGCGCCGCGATCGACGCGCACGTCGTCGAGGTGCTGTGCTCCGCGGCCGACGAGGTCACCGAGACGTCCGACGTGCCCGTCATCGGCTCGTACGCGCTCGGCGCCGCCGAGCTCGCGGCGTGGCGCGGGGACGACGAGACCGCGACCGAGCTCTGGGCGCTCGGCACGCGGCTCGGCGCGAACCTCGCGAGCGTCGCGCTGCAGCTCGGTCAGCAGCGGTCGCTCGCGGGCGAGCGGGCCGGCGAGGCCGGCGACGTGCGGCTCGCCGAGCTGCGCACGCGGACCGCGGGCGTCGTGTCCCGCGACGCCGTCACGACGACCCTGGCGTACCTCGCGACACCGCCTCACCAGCCGGAGCGGATGCCCCCGCCCGAGCCCTGACCGCCCGGGCCCCAGCCCGGTGCTCCGCCGCCCTCGCCCGAGCCCGTGCCGTCACCCGACCCGCCGTCCCCGCCCGCCTGCCGGTTGCGCTCCGCGAGCGCCTCCTGGCGGCCCGACTCCGTCTGCGGCTGGGGTGCCGTCATCTCGTCCCCGTCGCCCTCGGCGCGGTGCGCGAGCTGTTCGGCGAGCTGCGCGAGCTCGTCGGCGGCGGCCATCTTCTCCCGCAGGCTCCCCGCGGACGGCGACCGGTCGTCCTGGCCTTCGCCACCCTGGCCGCCCGGGTCCTGTCCCTGGCCGCCGCCCTGCTGGCCGCCCGGCCGGTCCCCGGGACCCTGCTGATCGCCCGGCCGGTCCCCGGGACCCTGCTGGTCGCCCTGCTCGTCGCCCGAGCCCTGCTCGTCGCCGGGCTGCTCGTCCGGGCTCTGCTGGTCGTCCTCGCCCTGCTGGTCGTCGGGCTGCTGGTCGTCCGACTGCTGATCGTCGCTCTGCTGGTCGTCGGACTGCTGGTCGTCGCTCTGCTGGTCGTCCGACTGCTGGTCGTCCGACTGCTGATCGTCGCTCTGCTGATCGTCGGACTGCTGGTCGTCCGACTGGTCGTCGGACTCGTCGCCCTCGCCGCCCGACGACGACGGCTGCGGGTCCTGGTCGTCACCGTCGCCGTCCGACGACGACCCGCACGCCTCGTCCTGCGACGCCTCGATCGCGAACGCGTACGCGTCGCGCGCGTCCTGCATCTGGAACGTCGCGCTCCACAGCCCGTCGGCGCTCGTCGGCTCGTCGGCGCCCTCGTAGGGCGGCTCGAACAGCGTCGCGTCGTACGGCTCGCCCGCGGCGCGGGCCGCCTCGGCCTCCGCGAGCGCGAGCGCGGCGTCGAGCTCCTCCTGCGCTTCCTGCGTGCGCTCGTCGCCGAGCGCCTCGTAGGCGATCGCGCGGTTGGTCTGGACCAGGCAGCGGTGCTCGTCGGGCACGCGGGCGAGCGCGCGGTCCAGGTCGTTCACCGCCCCCTGGTACAGCTCGTAGCGCAGCGCCGCGGTCCCGGCCGCGAAGTCGCCCTTCCACTCCTCGATCGGGTTGCCGCGCAGGCTGCGGAACGTGTACCAGGAGTCGCGCCACTGCTCGTCGGCATAGGCGGCCATGCCGTTGCGGAACGTCGGGCCGACCTGGATCATCATCACGCCGTAGACGATCGCGACGATGATGGGCACGGGGCAGCACCACAGCAGCACCCGCCGGACGACCTGACGGCGGGTCAGCCGACGGCGCGGCTTCGTCCCGGGGCGCGTGCTCGTCGGGCTCATGCCTGCTCCTGTCCTCGCGTGCGAGGCCGTGCGACCCACGCCGACCACCGCGCGCGCCCCGCTCGTCGGCCCGGCCACCGCACGCCGCGCGCCCACGCGAGCGCCTCGCCCGCGAGCAGCACGGCCGCGGCGAGCGCGAACGGCCAGACGACGTCGTGCGTCGTCGTGATCTCGTCGGCCACCGCGCCGCCCGCGACGACGCCCGGCAGGATCGCGTCGTCCGTCGCGACCGTGCGGTGCTGGTACGGCACGCCGAGCGTGCTCGCGACGCTGCGCAGCGCGTCCTCGTCAATCCGCGAGACTGCGGGGGCGCCCGTCGCGGGGTCGACGATGAGCGGCGCACCGGGGTCGTCGGTGCCGTCGAACTGGCGCATGGTCGCACCGCCCGGCGTGCCGTAGCCGAGCACCGCGCCGCCGTCGACGAGCCCCGCGACGGTCGACCAGTCACCGGCCTCCTGACCGTCGGTGCTCTCGCCGTCGGACAGCAGGACGACGTACCGGCGCGCGTGCGGCGAACGCTCGCGCGCGTTCGTCAGGACGCGTTCGAGCACCGCGACGGGCGTCGCGAGCGACGACCCCGTGGAGCCGGCCGTGATCTCCTGCGTCACGGTCGCGGCCCACGCGACGACGGCGTCGCCGTCGGTCGTGAGCGGCAGCTCGGTCGAGGACTGCGACGCGAAGCCCACGACCGAGTACGCCGCGCCCGGCACCTCGCGCGTGAGCCCCGCGGCGTCGAGGCGCGCGCCGTCGAGCCGCCGGGTCGTCGGGACGTCGCGCGTGCCGGGCGGGCGCGGGAGCTCCGGCCCGGGGCCCCAGTCCTCGGCCGCCATGGACCCGGTCCGGTCGACGACGAGGTAGACCTCGACGTCCGGTCCGGAGCCCGCGACCTGCTGCGTGACGAGCGTCGCGGGCGTGAGCGCGACGACCGCGACCACCCCGACGAGCAGCGCGCGCCGCACCCACGCCCACGCGCCCGAGCCGCCCGCGCGCACGGCGCGGACCGCGCACGCCACGAGCAGCGGGGCGCCGACCAGCAGCACGAGCCACAGCGGGACCACCTGGCGCCACGTCACGACCGCGACCTCCCGCCCGCGACGACCGCGAGGAGCACGACGACCGTGGCCAGCACGACGAGCGCGAGCACCCACCCGTCCTCGTCGTCCACGACGAACCGCTGCGGGTCGGCGTCCATCTGCACCTGCTGGTGCGCCTGGACGTCCGCGACCACGTCGTCGACGGAGGACGGGTCGTCCGCGACGAACAGCCGCCCGCCCGTGTCCTGCGCGACGACCCGCAGCTGCGCGCCGGGACCCTGGCGCCACGTGCCCCCGGGGTACAGCGCGTACACCTCGGCGCCGCGCGAGCGCGCGAGCTGCGCCGCCTGGTCGAGCGTGTAGACGGGGGTCCCGGCGAGCTCGTTGTCGGTCGCGAGCAGGATCGAGCGGGACCGGTCGACCGCAACCTGGTCGAGCTGCAGCGCGCACGTCGCGAGGCCGTCACCGATGAGCGACGTCTGCCCCTCGAGCCCGTCCGTACCCGTGAAGAAGTCGAGCACGGCCTGCGGGTCCGCGACGTCGTCACCGTCGAGCAGGCGCGCGATCCCGCCCATCGCGACGCGCGCCGTCTCGAGCTCGCGGCGCACCAGGTCGTAGTCGTCGGTCAGCGGGAACACCGTGCGGGACGTCGAGTTCCACACCGTGAGCGCGATCCGCTCGCCGCGGAACTCCTCGACGGCCTTCTCGAACGTCGCGACGACCTGCTCGCCGTACTGGAGCATCGAGCCGGACACGTCGAGGCACAGCACGATGTCGCGGTTCGCGAGCACCTGCGGCCGCGTCTCGACGCGCTGCGGCTGCGCCGCGACCACGGCGGCGGCCGTCGCGCCGCCCAGCACCACGAGCACGACGAGCACGCGCAGCACCCGGTGCGCGACGAGCCACGGCCGCAGCGCGGGCTCGCGCAGCAGGGCGTCGACGTTCGCGACCCGCAGCGCCCGACGACCGCGCCACAGCAGCCCGACGACGAGCGCGACGAGCACGAGCGCGCCCACCGCCGGGAGCACCCACGGCCGGACCGTCGTCGTGCTCACCGTGTCCCACGTCGGCAGGGCCACCAGCACGCTCGTCGGAGGCGTCACCACGTGCTCACGACCTTGCGCGCGTCGCGCAGCGCGACCGTCCCGGTGCCGCGCGGCGACCGGCCGAACGCGGGGTTGGTGGTGCGCTCCAGGAGCGTCACGATCTTCCTGACCTGCGGTTCGGCGCGCGCGTCGGACTCCGTCATCGCCGCGGTCGGCACCCCCGTGCGCACGGACGCGAAGTCGCGCAGCACGTCGCGCAGCCCGAGCGCGAGGCCGCGCACGTCGATCTCACCGGCCGCGAGCCGCTGCTCGAGCGTGTCGATGCGCGCGAGGTGCGCGGCGCGCGCCGCCGCGAACGGGTCACGCCGGCTCGCGGGCGCGGTCGGCACGTCGCGCGGCGGCGCGGGCGGCGCGGAACCCTTCTTCCGGCGCGTCAGCACGACGATCAGCACGGGCAGCCACACGACCGACGACACCAGCACGATGCCCAGCGGCAGCCACCACCAGCCGTACGCCACGGGGTCGGCGATCTCAGAGACCGGCACGGTGCTGCCTCTCGAGCAGGGCGACGAACTCGTCGAGCGCGTCGTACGTCCCCTCGACCACGACCCACGGGATCCCGAGCGGCGTCATGACGGCGACCGTGCGCTCGTGCCGCGCGACGCGCGCGCGGTGGGCCGCCTCGACCGCGCGCCGACGACCGCGCAGGAACCCCGGCACGAGGCTCCCCGAGTCGGCGTCCGCGACGGGCCCGCGCTCGACGCGCGTCGGCCGACCGCGCTCGCGCGCCGACGACGCCCCGACGAGCTGCCCGGGCGGGCCCGCGGCGACGTCCGCCGCGAACGCGTCGGCGTCCGCGACCTGCACGACGAGCACCGCGTGCCGCGACCGCAGCCGCCGCAGGGCCAGCGCGGCGGCGTCGTCGGGCCGGGCCTCGTCGGTGATGACGACGACGAGCGAGCGGCGCGGCGTCTGCCGGAACGCCCGGTCCAGCAGGAGCGGCAGGTCGCCGGGCGGCGCGTGCTCGTCGAACGTGCGCTCGAGGCGGCGCAGCACCACCTCGACGTGCGTGCGCCCCGCCCGCGCGGGCAGGTGCTCGACGCGACCCGCGTCGCCCGCGACGAGCGCGACCCGGTCCCCGCGCTGGTGCGCGAGCTCCGCGACGATCGACGCGACGTACTGCGCGACGTGCGACTTGGGCTCGCCGCGCGCCGCGAGCCCCGTCATGTGCCGTCCCGTGTCGACGACGAGCACCGCGGCGACGTTGGACGTCGCGACGTACCGCTTGACCACGGGCGAGCCGTTGGTCGCCGACGCGCGCCAGTCGATGTCCCCGACGTCGTCCCCGGGCGCGTACAGCCGCAGGTCGTCGAAGTCCTGCCCGTGCCCGCGGTAGACCGACCGGTGCTGCCCCTCGAGCAGACCCGTCGCTCGTCGGACCAGCGGCAGGGACAGCCGCGAGCGCACCGCGGCCAGGCGCGCGCCCGCGGACGGCAACCGCGCCGCCGACGGCGCCGCCGGCACGCTCGTCGACGCGCTCGTCGACACGGTCGTCGGCGCGGCGGGGGCGCGGTGGCGGAACATGCGGGCGTCAGGCTCGTCGGGTCAGGGCACCGGGACGACGTCGAACACGGAGTCCACGATCGACTCGGGCGTCACGCCGTCGGCGAGCGCGTCGAACGTGCGCACGACCCGGTGCCGCAGCACCTGGTGCCGCAGCGCGCGCACGTCGTCGGGCGTCACGTGCGCACGACCGTCCATGAGCGCCACGGCCTGCGCCACGCGCAGCAGCGAGATCGACCCGCGCGGGCTGGCCCCGACGCGCACGAGCCGGTCGAGTCCCGGCACGGGCTGCGGTCCGCGCAGGCGCGTGGTCGCGACGACGTCGACGATGTACCCGCGCACCGACGCGTCGACGTACACCTGGTCGACGAGCCCCTGCAGGAACCGCACGTCGTCGAGGCTCAGGGGATCCCCCGACAGCGCGCGCGTCATGCGGCCGTCCGAGATCCGCGCGAGGATCTCGAGCTCCTCGGTGCGCTCGGGGTAGTCCACGACCTCCTTGAGCAGGAACCGGTCCATCTGCGCCTCGGGGAGCACGTACGTGCCCTCCTCCTCGATGGGGTTCTGCGTCGCGAGCACCATGAACGGGTCCGGCAGGTGGTGCACCTCGCCCGCGATCGACGTCTGGCGCTCCTGCATCGCCTCGAGCATCGCGGACTGCGTCTTCGCCGACGAGCGGTTGATCTCGTCGAGCAGCACGACGTTGGCGTGCACCGGGCCGAGCTGCGTCGTGAACGTCGACGTGCCGTAGTTGAACACCTGCGAGCCGACGATGTCGTTCGGCATGAGGTCCGGCGTGCACTGGATGCGGTGGAAGCTGCCCGAGATCGCGGACGCCAGCGCCTGCGCCGCCGTGGTCTTCGCGAGACCCGGCACGGACTCCAGGAGGATGTGGCCGCCGCACACGAGCGCCGCGACCATGGAGCGCCGCAGCGCCTGCTGGCCGACGACGCGCTGCCGGACGACGGCGTCGACCTGCTGCAGGAGCTGCCCGGCACGCTCGAGGTCCGCGGAGGAGATCATCTGGCTCGCCACGCCCGCAGGCTAGCGGCCCGCCCCGACGCTGCATCCCCGCATCCCACCCCCCGAGCGCCCCCACCCCACAAATCACCCCCACCCCCGCGAGCGCCACACAACGACCGCGAGCGCCACGCTTGTTGCTGTGGCGCTCGACGCGGATGTGTGGCGCTCGCGGGGTGGAGGGGCGGTCAAGGGGCGAGGAGGGACAGGAGGCTCGCGGCGACGTAGAGGGTGCGGGTGCGGTCGGTCTTGCGGTCGCGGCGCACGACCCCCGCCTCGGCCAGCGTCTCGAGTGCCGAACGAGCCGCGTTGTCGCTCACGCCGCACAGCTCCCGCACGTGGGCGACGTCCAGCACCGGCGTGTGCGGGAGGGCGGCGATCACGCGGTGCGCGCTCCCGTGCCTGACCCGACCCGTCGCAGAGCGCGCGGCGAGATGGTCGTCGAGCACCGAGGTCTGTGCGCGCTGCCAGGCGAGGACGTCCGACGAGAGCCGAACAGCCTCGTCGGAAGCGACGCAGACGGCATCGGCGACGACCGCGACGATCGCGTCGTCGTCGCCCTCGCGGTAGGCGTCCAGCGCGGCGTAGTACCTGTCCCGGTCCCGGAACAGCTCGGTGCTCACGGGCAGGGCGAGCCCCGGGACGAGCCCGTCGCGCGACAGCACCATGCCCAGCAGCACGCGACCCGCGCGACCGTTGCCGTCGGTGAACGGGTGGATGGTCTCGAGCTGGGCGTGCGCGAGGGCCGCAGCGACGACCGGTGTGTGCGGGTGCACGTCGAGGTACGAGTCGAGGTCGCCGAGCAGCTCGGCGACCCGGTCGGCGGGAGGAGCCACATAGTGCGCCTCGAGCGGTGTCGCACCACCGATCCACACCGGTTCCTGCCGCACTCCGGCGTCGCGCGGCGAGATCACGGCGTGCAGGTCGCACATCTCCGCGACGAGCGACCCACCCGTCCGCGCCGACCTCTCGAGCGACGCCCGGACCGCGCGGAGGTTGCGTGCGACGGTGAGGGCGACGGGTCGGCCCCGGTCGACGAACTCCGCGAGAGCGACCGCGCGCAGCGTGGGCTCGTAGCCCTCGATCAACGAGGACGCCGAGGACTCGGAGCGGACCAGCAGGTCACCGACGAGCCCGAGGCCCGAGCTGCGCAGCGCGTCCAGGGCACCGCGGGCGCGCTCGTGCGCCTCGTCCGTGCGCATCCGGGTCGCGCGGCTCAGGCTGACCGCGCGACCGGTCAGCCGCTCGGGCACGAACGCGCGGTACGTCCCGCTGCGGGTGTATCGCCGCGGCAGCCCGTCGGTCGCGGCGGGCGTCCAGGTCTGCACGACGAACGGGCTCACCGCTCCCCTCCCGTCCACACTCTGGCTCGCACGACGTCCTGAACTGAGGTCGACCCGACGTGAACCTCAGTTTATTACCCGTCCGACGACTATACCGAGCCACCCTCGACCCCGCGCGCCGGCCCCACCTACCCCGCGAGCGCCACACAACGACCGCGAGCGCCACGCTTGTTGCTGTGGCGCTCGACGCGGATGTGTGGCGCTCGCGGTCTTGGGGTGGGTGGGGCAGGTGGGGGGGTCGGTGGTGGGTCAGAGCTTGCGGCGGTAGGCGCGCAGGGCCAGGGGCATGAACGTCGCCACCAGGCCGACGCACCAGGCCAGGGTCCACCAGACGTGGTCGCCCAGCGGCGCGCCCAGGAACAGGCCGCGCATCGAGTCGACCAGGTGCGTCAGCGGGTTCACGTCGACGAAGCCCTGCATCCACGTCGGCAGGTCGCCGGTCTGCACGAACACGTTCGAGCCGAAGCTCAGCGGCATGACGATGAGGAACATGACGCCCTGCACCGCGCCGGACGTGCGGACCTTCATGCCGATCCACACGCTGACCCAGCTCAGGCACACCGCGAACAGCACCGCGAGGAGGCAGCCCGCGAACGCCTGCAGCGGGTCGGTCCGGATCCGGAAGCCCATGGCGTACCCGGTCGCGAGCGTCACGACCGCGACGATCACGTAGCGCACCACGTCCCCGAGCACCGCGCCGAGCAGCGGCGCCGAGCGCGGGATCGGCATCGACTTGAACCGGTCGAAGATGCCCTTCGTCAGGTCCGTGTTGAGGTTGACGCCGATCGCGATCGCGCCCTGCGCGATCGTCTGCGCGAGGATGCCGGGCAGCAGGAACTGCAGGTAGTCACCCGTGCTGCCCGCGACCGCGTTGCCGAAGATCGTCGCGAAGATCGCGAGGAAGATGATCGGCTGCAGCGTGACGTCGATGAGCGCCTCGGGTGTGCGCCACGTCTTGATGAGCGAGCGCTTCGTCAGGGCCGCCGCGTGGCGGACCAGCGGGAACGGACGGGCCTGCCGCACGGCCGCGGGGCGCGGCGCGGTCGGGGCCGTGGGACGTGCGACGGTCGTGGTGGTCATGCCGCCACCTCCTGGTCGGTCGAGCCGGGTGTGCGGGTGGTCGTCGGGCTGCCGGGCGTCTCGTCGGACGCGGGACGGCCCGTGAGCGTGAAGAAGACCTCGTCGAGGCTCGGCAGGTGCAGGGACAGCTCGGTCACCGCGATGCCCGCGGCGCCGAGCCGCGCGACCGTGGCGGTCAGCGCCTCGTCGTCCGCGACCGGCACGGCGAGCATGCCCTTGCGGAGCTCGTCCGCGGGGGCGCCCGTGCTCACCTGCGACAGGATCTGGGCGGTCTCGGCGAGCCGTGCGGCGTCCGCCGGGCGGACCTCGAGCGTCTGGCCGCCGACGACGCGCTTGAGCCCGTCGGGGGTGTCGTGCGCGATGACGCGCCCGTGGTCGACGACCGTGATCTCGTCGGCGAGCGCGTCCGCCTCCTCGAGGTACTGCGTCGTCAGCAGCACCGTCGAGCCGTCCGCGACGAGCGAGCGCACCACGTCCCACATCGCCTCGCGCTTGGCGGGGTCGAGGCCCGTGGTCGGCTCGTCGAGGAAGATCACCTCGGGCCGTCCGACGAGGCTCGCGGCCAGGTCGAGACGGCGACGCATGCCGCCCGAGTACGTCTTCGCGGGCCGGTCGGCGGCGTCCGTGAGGTCGAACCACTCGAGCAGCTCGTCGGCCCGCGCCCGGGCGCCCGCGCGCCCCAGCTCGAGCAGCGTGCCGAACAGCACGAGGTTCTGCCGGCCCGTGAGGTCCTCGTCGACCGACGCGTACTGCCCCGTCAGGCCGATCCGGTGCCGGACCTGCTCGGCGTCGCGCACGACGTCGAGCCCCGCGATCCGGGCGTGCCCCGCGTCGGGGGTGAGCAGCGTGGACAGGATGCGCACGGTCGTCGTCTTGCCGGCGCCGTTGGGGCCGAGGACACCGAGCACGGTGCCCCGGGGGACGACGAGGTCGACGCCCTGCAGGGCCGTCGTCTCGCCGAAGTGCTTCACCAGGCCTTCGGCCTCGATCACCAGGTCTGTGTTCATGCCCCCGACCCTGCGCGCACCACCTGACACGCCACCGACACGCGACCGACACCCCCTGACACGCCCCGCCCCCTCCCGCGAGCGCCACACATCCGCGGCGAGCGCGACACCAACGAGCGTGGCGTTCGCGACCGATGTGTGGCGCTCGCGGAAAGGGGGGTGGGGTCAGGGGGTGGGGTGGGTGAAGGTGGTGAGGCGTTCTGTGAGGGTGTCGGCGCGCGGGGGGCGGGGCGGGGCGGGTGGGCGGTGGGTGGCGAGCGGGGGTGCGGGCGCGACGAGGCCCGCGCGCTCGGCCGCGAGGAGCGCGGCACCCGCAGCGACCGCCTGCTCGTCGGTCACGACGTCGAGCGGGACGGGTGTGCACCACGCCTTGAGCGCCGCCCACGCGGGGCTCGCGACCATCGGCCCGCCGAGCGCGAGCACACGTCGCGGAGCAGCCCCCGCGAGCGCGGACTGCACGTCGAGCATCCAGCGCGCCTGCAGCGTCGCACCGAGCAGCACGCCGCGCAGCGCGGCGACCGGGTCCGCGGGCACGTCGCCCACGGCGCGCAGCGTCGCGGCCGGGTCCGGTCGCGGGGTCTGGCGTCCGTGCACGTACGGCAGCACGACGAACCCGCTCGGATCCTCGAGCAGCGCCACGAGGTCGTCGTCCACGTCCGACGAGCGTGCGAGCAGCCGGTCCCGCGCCGCCGCGTCGGTCGGTTCGAGCTCGGCGAGCCACGCGGCGACGGCCCCGCCCGCGCTCGACGACCCCGCGACGAGTGCGGGCAGGTCGCCGCGCACGGTCCGCACGAGGCTCATCCCGGCCGCCGCGACGGGTGCGGGGTCGGGATCCTCGGCCAGCACCGTCGCGACGACCTCGGCCGTGCCGACGGAGTCCGCGACGTCCCCCGGCGCGCGCACCCCCGCGCCGAACGCCCCGACGGGGTGGTCGTGCCCCGCGACAGTCACCGGCGTGCCGACACGCAGCCCCGCGTCGGTGAGCGGACCGGGCCGCAGCGCGAGCATCTCGCCGGGCCGCAGGACACGCGGCACGTTGCGCGCGACGAGGCCGACCTCGGCCAGCAGGTCGGCGTCGAACGCGTCCGGGAGCGCGCCGGGCGCACCGAGCCGGTAGGCCATGGTGCGGCCCGCGAGCGTGTGGTCGGTGACGAGCTCACCGGTCAGTGCGAGCGCGAGCAGGTCGGCGGCCCCGGCCCAGCGTCCGCCGTCGTGCAGCGGGCTGGCGGCACCGTGCTCGTCGCGCAGCCACGCCCACGTCGCGAGCGGCACCTTCGCCGACGCCCGGACCCCCGTCGCGGCGAACAGCGCGTCGCGGCCGAGCCGACGTGCGAGCTCGTCGGACTGCGGGCCGGCGCGGTGCCCGTCCCAGCGCAGCCAGTCGCCGCGCGGCTCGTCGTCGGGCCCGACCGGGACGCCCGTCTCGGCCATCGACGCGATCCCGACCGCGGCCGGGACGGCCCGGGGCGCGGCGGCCAGCACCTGCCCCACGAGGTCCGCGACCACGGCCTCCAGGCGGTCCGGACCGGGTGTGGGCGCCGCCGCGACCGCGAGGGTCCGCGCCCGCTCGACGTCGACGAGCGCGACCTTGGTGTGCGTCGTCCCGACGTCGACGCCCAGCGCAGACTTCACCCCGTCGGCCATGAAGATCACCCTCCCACGGTGCTCAACTTCCTCGTCGGACGCTCGATGGGTCGGGGACCTTCAGTTGGACTGTTGTCCAGATCCCCGGGGAGACGACTGTGGAAGCACGACGAGCACGACGGATCAAGATCGGACTGGCCGGCCTCGCCGTCCTCGGCCTCGGCGCCGCGCTCACGAGCGCCGCGTGGACCGACCAGGTGCTCTTCAAGGGAAACGTCACGACCGGCAGCTTCAACCTGCAGGGCGCGCTCCCCGCGGACCAGGCCGCACCAGCCGCTCCGACGGACGACTCGGCGTGGAAGGAGTCCGACGACGAGACCTCGGTCGAGCTGGACTTCGGCACGATCGGGTACGCCCCCGACGAGACGATCACGGTGACGGGCTACGTGCGCGTCGACCCCGACAGCAGCTGGACCGGCGACCTCACGGCCATCGACTTCGTCGGGGCGCCCGACTGGCCGGACGGCGTGACGGCGAGCGTCGACTGGGTCGACGGCACCGACACCACCGGCCTGGAGCCCGGCGACACCGCCGCGCTCGAGGTCGTCGTCGTGGCCGACGAGACGGTCGAGGCCGGTGCCGCCGACGCCGCGTTCGTCGTGCAGGTCGACGGCGAGTCCGTCGACTACGTCGGCGCCCCCTGACGCGCCGACCCGACCGGACGCGGAGAGCCCTGCGCCCGTGACCCCGCGACGCACCCGACCCCCCGGCCCGACGCAGCCCGCCGTCCTCGTGACGCGCGGGCTCGTCGTGCTGGCGGGAGCGCTCGCCGCGGGGCTCACGGCCGCGCCGCCGGCGGCCGCGGCGCCGGGGTCCGACGTGGACCCCGCGGTGCTCACGTTCGGCGAGGTCGCGCCCGGCGACACCGTCTACCGCGAGACCGTGCTGCGCGCCGACCCCGACGCTGGGCCCGCGCTCGTCGCGGCGGGTGCGTACGGGACCGGCAGCCTCACGCCGTACCTCACGACGAGCGTGCAGTGGTGCGCCGTGCCGTGGTCGGCAGGGGTGTGCACGAGCGGTGCGACGACGCTCGTCGACACCCCCGTCACCGCCGGCGGTACCCCGGACGTGCTCGACGTCGCAGTGCCCGCGTCCGGCTCGGCGTACCTGCGGGTCGGTGTCAGCGTCCGTCCCGGCGCGCCCGCGCGCTCGTCAGCGAGCATCACGTACCTGCTCACGCTCGTCGGCGACGACCTCGCCCCCGACCCGTCGCCGGCGCCGTCCCCCACGCCGTCGCCGGACCCCGCCCCGACTCCCGGAGCGACACGCACCCCGACGCCCGCCGGACCGACCGGACCTGCCGGGCCGACGACCGCGCCGTCACCCGGTCCCGACGAGTCGCCGGACCCGGGCTCCTCCCGCTCGCCCGGCCCGCGTCCCGAACCCGGCTCGTCGGCGCCCCCGGGCGGCGCGCCGTCCGCCCGGCCACCGCACCCGGGGTCGCTGGCCGTCACCGGCGCCGACGTGCTCGCCACGGGGCTCGCGGCGCTCGCGCTCACCGCGCTCGGCCTCACGCTGCGCCAGTCGGTACGGCGCCGCGACGAGACCGCGCGCGTCGACGCGACCGAGACGCCCGGGGGTGCGGCATGACGCGCGCCGCGAGGTGGCGGGTCGGCGCGCTCGTCGGGCTCGTCGGGCTCCTGGCGTCCCTGGTCGCCGTCGGGGCGCTCACGCGGGGGACCTCCGCCGCGTGGCAGGACCGCGTGCACCTGGGCGGCACGCTCGTCGCGGACGTGCTGACGCCCGACCCGATCTCGGCGGGCAAGGACTTCACGTGCGCGGTGGTCTTCGGCAAGGCGTGGTGCTGGGGAGCCGGGGACAACGGCAAGCTCGGCACCGGCTCCGCCGCGGCCGCGAACGTCCCCGTCGCGGTCGACACGCGCTCGATGTCCGGCACCGTGACGGACGTGTCCGCGGGCGTCGACTCCGCGTGCGCCGCGACGAGCGGCTCGGCCTGGTGCTGGGGCGTCAACGGTGGCCTGCTCGGCAACTTCCCCACGGACCCCACGAACCCGTACACGTCGCCGCTCCCGGTCAAGGTGTACGCGGCGCCGGAGGGACCGGGGCCGAACGACTACCGTTCACCGCTCGCCGGGCAGACCGTCACGTCGGTCGCAGCCGGCAACTTCATCGCGTGCGCATCGGGCGCCGAGGGTGGTGCCGGGTGCTGGGGGTCGGTCGTGCGCCTGACCCGGCCCTCGAGCGGCCCGCTGAGCCGACCGAACGCACCGATCGTGGTCCCCGACTCGGCCACCGACCCCACCAGCGAGCTGCCCGTCGGTGCCCGGGTGACGGCCACGTCGTCGCGGTTCGAGAACGCCTGCGTGCTCGCCGACGGCTGGCCGTACTGCTGGGGCGTCAACACCGAGGGCCAGCTCGGGATCGGCACCACGGGGTCCGCCAGGTCCGCTCCGGTCGCGGTGTCGGGCGCGGGCGACCTCCCCGCCGGGGCCGTGGTCGACAAGATCAGCGTCGGCGAGTACCACTCCTGCGCGCTCAGCGCGGGACAGGTCTACTGCTGGGGCCAGCGCTCCGCCGGTGCCGTCGGCGACGGCAACCTCACGAGCCTGAGCCAGGTCGTGCCGTCGCGCGTGACCGCCCTGTCCGCACTGACCGCGACCGACGTCGGCACGGGCACCTGGTCGTCGTGCGCCGTCGTCACGACGGGCGACGTGTACTGCTGGGGCACCAACTCCGACGGTCAGCTCGGCTCGCCCACCGCGACGCAGTACCAGGCGTGGCCGACACCCGTCCTCGTCTCCCGACCCAGCGGGGTGACCTTCACGGCCGTGACCGTCGGCAACCGCCACGCGTGCGCGACGACGACCACGGGCGCGGTCTACTGCTGGGGTGCCGCGGGGACCCTCGGCACCGGGCCCGGCCAGGTGCAGACCATGGCCCCGACCGTCCCGGTGACCGCGACGTGGGCACCGTGACCGGCCCGGGACGTCCCTCCGGCACGACGAGCGGCCGCCCGGGCCGGGCGGGCAGCGCGCCTCGTCGGGTCGCGCGGCGGGGAGCGGACGCGCTGCTCACGGTCGCGGCGGTCGTCGGCGTGCTCGGGTTCGGGCTGTTCGTGCTCGTCCGGCTCGGTGTCGTGCAGCCGCTCGTCGTGACCTCCGGGTCGATGCGGCCCACCTACGAGATCGGCACGCTCGTCGTGTCGCGTGCCGTCGACGCGACCGAGCTGGCGCCCGGCGACATCGCGACGCTGCGCTCGGCCGACGACCGTCTCATCACGCACCGCGTGGTCTCGGCGTCCGCGCCGACCGCCGAGGGCGTCGTGACGGTCGTCATGCGTGGCGACGCGAACGACGACGAGGACCCGATCCCCTACGTCGTGACCCGCGCGCTCGTGCCGATCACGTCGATCCCGCGGGTCGGGCCGGTCGTCGCGGTCGTGCAGCGGCCCAGCGTCGCGCTCCCGGGGCTCGTGGCGGTCGTCGCGCTCGTCGCGATCGCGTTCGTCCCCGTCGGGCGGGACTCGGACGACGACGCGCAGGAGGCCGCCGGGGATGCGGAGCCGGGGCGCGTCAGTCCCGGCCGGGGCGCCACAGGACCACGGCACGCGAGGCGGTGATCGCCCGCGGTGCCTGCTGGGGCCGCGGCGAGCGCGGCCCGCGACGGGTCGCCACGACGTCGCCGCGCGGGTCGGCCGTGAACACGCGCCGACCGGGTTCGACGAACGCGCGCAGGTACTCGACCTGCCGCGCGAGCCGGTCCACCTGCGCCTCGAGCTCGAGGATGCGCTTGATGCCGGCGAGGTTGATGCCCTCGTCGTGCGACAGGCGCTGCACCTCTCGCAGCGTCGCGACGTCGCGCAGCGAGTAGCGCCGCCCGCGCCCGGCGGTGCGGCGCGGCGAGACGAGCCCGAGCCGGTCGTACTGCCGCAGCGTCTGCGGGTGCATGCCCGCGAGCTCCGCAGCGCGCGAGATGAGGAACGTGGGGGTGTCCTCGTTCACGCCGCCCCCTCCCGGACGCGCGCACGCGCCGGACGCGGCTCCCGGTGGAGCGCGTCCGACGCGTGCGCGAGCGGGGTCACTTCTTCGCCTGGTCGAGCAGGTCCGCGCGGGGGTTGTCCCCGCTCGTGGCGATGCCGAACGCCTGCACGGCCTCACGGGCCGCCGCGGACAGCTTCTGCGGGACGACGACCTGCACGGCGACCAGGAGGTCGCCCGCGTCCTTCGTCGGGTCCGCCATGTCCTTGCCCGGCACACCGCGGCCCTTGACGCGCAGCGTGCGGCCCGAGGGCGTGCCCGCGGGCACCTTGACCCGGACCGTGTCGCCGCCCAGGGTCGGCACGTCGATCGTCGCGCCCAGCGCGGCCTCGTCGAACGCGACCGGGACCGTGAGCCGCAGGTTGCGCCCGTCGAGCGTGAACACGGGGTGCGGCCGCACGTGCACGGTCACGACGAGGTCGCCCGCCGGAGCCCCCGGCTGACCGGGACGGCCCTTGCCGCGCAGCCGGATCTTCTGCCCGTCGCGCACGCCGGCCGGGATGCGCGCGTTGACCGTGCGCCCCTCGACCTGCAGCGACACCGTCGACCCCTCGACGGCCTGCCGGAACGGCAGCTCGACCGCCGCCGACAGGTCGACGCCCGGCTGGGGTCCACGCTGGAACCCGCCGCCGAACATCCCGCCGAGGATGTCCTCGAAGCCGCCGCCGCCCGACGAGTACCGGACCCGGCCCCCGCCGCCGCCCGGCGCGCCCGCGCCGAACATGCCGCCGAGGATGTCCTCGAACCCGCCGCCGCCGCGACCGCCGGCCGTGAAGCGCGCACCGCCGGTCATCGCCCGGAGCTGGTCGTACTGCTGGCGCTGCTCCGGGTCGGACAGGACCGAGTAGGCCTCGCCGATGTCCTTGAACTGCGCCTCGGCCCGGGCGTCACCGGGGTTGTGGTCCGGGTGCTTCTCGCGGGCCAGCTTGCGGTACGCCTTCTTGATCGTCGCCGCGTCGGCGTCCTTGGAGACGCCGAGCACCGCGTAGAAGTCCTTCTCGAGCCAGTCCTGCCCGGTCACCGCGCCTCCTTCCTGGTCCGGTTCCTCGTCGTGCTCGTCATGCCTCCGGGTCCACGACCGCGACCCGCGCGGCGCGCAGGATGCGCTCCTTCGTGCGGTACCCCGGTTGCAGGACCGTCTGGACCGTCGCGACGCTCACGTCCGCCGAGTGCGCGTGCATGAGCGCCTCGTGCACCGCGGGGTCGAACTCCTCGCCCGCCGCGCCGTACCGCTCGACGCCGAACCGGCCGAGCGTCGCCTCGAGCTTCTCGGCGATCGACGCGAACGGCCCTTCGACGAGGTCACCGTGCTGGCGTGCCAGCTCGATGTCGTCGAGCACCGGGATGAGCGCCTCGGCGACTGCGGCGACCCCGCGGTCGTGCGCAGCGAGCGCGTCCGCCTTCGACCGCTTCACGTACGCCGAGTACTGCTGCTCGAGGTTGTAGTACGCCGCGTTGGCGCGCTGCAGCTCCTCGAGCCGCTCGGCCGCGAGCTTCTGGGTCTCCACGAGGCCCTCGAGGACCACGCCCTCCTCGGCCCCGGCCGCGGCGGCCATCGCCTCCGCGAGCACGGCCTCCTCGGGCGTGGGCTGACGCACCTGGCCGGTCTCCGGGTCGATGCGCCGCTTGTCCGTGAACCGCGGTGCCTCGTTCTCGGGGTCGCCCCCCGGGCCCTGACCGGGCCCGGGGGTCGTCGGCTGGTCCGTCACTTGGTCTCCTCGTCGTCGACGATCTCGGCGTCGACCACGTCGTCGTCGGACGACGAGCCCGCGTCCGCCGCCGGGGCATCCGCCGGGGTCTCCGCCTGCGCCTGGCTGTAGATCGCCTCGCCGATCTTCTGCGCGGCGGTCGACAGCGCCGCGGTCGCGGCCTTGACCTCGTCGGTGTCGGTGCCCTCGAGGGCCTTCTTGAGGTCGTCGACCTTGGCCTGGACCTCGGTCTTCACGTCCTCGGGGAGCTTGTCCGCGTTGTCGACGAGCAGCTTCTCCGTCGAGTAGACGAGCTGCTCCGCGGAGTTGCGAGCCTCGGCCTCCTCGCGGCGCTTCTTGTCCTCCGACGCGTGCTCCTCGGCCTCGCGCACCATGCGCTCGATGTCCTCCTTGGGGAGGGCCGAGCCGCCGGTGATCGTCATCGACTGCTCCTTGCCCGTGCCGCGGTCCTTCGCGGACACGTGCACGATGCCGTTCGCGTCGATGTCGAACGTGACCTCGACCTGCGGGATGCCGCGCGGTGCCGGCGCGATGCCGGTCAGCTCGAACGTGCCCAGCGGCTTGTTGTCGCGCGCGAACTCGCGCTCGCCCTGGAACACCTGGATCAGCACCGACGGCTGGTTGTCCTCGGCCGTCGAGAAGATCTCGCTGCGCTTGGTCGGGATGGCCGTGTTGCGCTCGATGAGCTTGGTCATCACGCCGCCCTTGGTCTCGATGCCGAGCGACAGCGGCGTCACGTCGATGAGCAGGACGTCCTTGCGGTCGCCCTTCATGACGCCGGCCTGCAGCGCGGCGCCGACGGCCACGACCTCGTCGGGGTTGACGCCCTTGTTCGGCTCGCGGCCGCCCGTGAGCTCCGTGACGACGTCCGTCACCGCGGGCATGCGGGTCGAGCCGCCGACGAGCACGACGTGGTCGATGTCGGCGAGCTTGACGCCCGCGTCGCGGATCACCGAGTTGAACGGCGCCTTGGTCCGGTCGATGAGGTCCTGCGTCATCTCCTGGAACTTGGCCCGCGTGAGCTTGGTGTCCAGGTGGATCGGGCCGTTCTCGCTCATGCTCAGGTACTGCAGCGAGATGTTGGTGCTCGTCGCGGACGACAGCTCCTTCTTCGCCTGCTCCGCGGCCTCGCGCAGACGCTGCAGCGCGATCTTGTCCTTCGACAGGTCGACGCCCGAGGAGTTCTTCACCTCGGCCACGAGGAAGTCGACGATCCGGTTGTCCCAGTCGTCGCCGCCGAGGCGGTTGTCACCGCTCGTCGCGCGGACCTCGATCGTCGAGAACCCGTCGTCGTCCTTGCCGACCTCCAGGAGGGACACGTCGAACGTGCCGCCGCCGAGGTCGAAGACGAGGATGAGCTCGTCCTCCTTGCCCTTCTCCAGCCCGTACGCGAGCGCGGCCGCCGTGGGCTCGTTGATGATGCGCAGGACGTTGAGGCCCGCGATGGTGCCCGCGTCCTTCGTCGCCTGGCGCTCGGCGTCGTTGAAGTACGCCGGGACCGTGATGACGGCCTCCGTGACGGGCTCGCCCAGGTACGCCTCGGCGTCCCGCTTGAGCTTCGACAGGACGCGCGCGGAGATCTCCTGGGCCGTGTACTTCTTGTCGTCGATCTCGACGTCCCAGTCCGTGCCCATGTGACGCTTGACGGACGTGATGGTGCGGTCGACGTTGGTGACGGCCTGGCGCTTGGCGATCTCGCCCACCAGGACCTCGCCGGTCTTGGAGAACGCCACCACCGACGGCGTCGTGCGCGACCCCTCGGCGTTGGCGATGACCGTGGGCTCGCCACCCTCGAGGACGGCGACGACGGAGTTCGTCGTGCCCAGGTCGATGCCGACTGCTCGTGCCATGTGCTGTGCCTTCTTTCGCTTCGGTGCTGCGTACAGGTCAGGACGCTCTTGAGTCCGCTGCGCTCAACCTTGCACCCGGGTCCGACGACCCTGCAAGCTCGAGCCCGCAAACTTGAGTCTGCTGGGCTCAACCTTGAGGTACGGAAGTTCATTCCCGAGGACGCTGACCTCAGCGCCACGTGGTGGAACGTCGGGCGATGTCGCTGATCGCCTCGACCTGGCGGAGATCGAGCCGGACCGGCAACCCGTTCAGATACCCGGCGAGCCGCCGCCGAGCAACGACGACCACCGCGCCGTCCCGCGGCTGCTGCTTGACGGTGATGCCGCGGCGGGCGCCCACCACTGCGATCACGCCGACCACGTCGACGGGGAAGCCGGTGTGCTCGGTCAGCAGCCGGGACGCGCGGCGCGCCTCGTGGCGGCTGTTACGGACCTACGGCACCCGCTGCCCGTTGACGATGAAGGTGTCACCGCCGACCCAGACCGAGGCGCTCGGGTGGTGCTTGGCGTTCACCGTGAACACACCCGCCGGACCGACGAGCACATGGTCGATGTCGGCGTCCGCTGCCCCACTCGGACGGCATGCAGGACTCTCCACTGCGGTCCGAGGGCTGCGCGCCCGACGCCATCGGTTCCGCGTCGCTGGCGCCCGGACGCCCACCAGCACCCTGAGACGCCAGGTGCTCGTTGATCGCCGCCTTCAGGAGCGGCAGGTTCGACAGGTCGTCGGAATGGAACCGGCCCGTCGTCAGGTCGAGGTAGCCCAGGGCCGTCCCGCCCGGTGTCTCCGCATACAGCCGCTCGTGCCCGTAGCGCGCCCACCGCCGCACGATCCAGCTCGCCACCTTGCCTCCCCGACCGACAAGGCGGGACCCTCGACACCGCCCTGTGCAGCAGATCGGCACACGGCGCCGACCCCTGAAGCGCTGGACGCTCCGCACCTTCCGGCTGAGTCCGTCCAGTACGTGCGCGCCTGGGTCATGGCAGGCGACAGCATGTCGGCGCGCCGACGCCGAGCGAACGAGCACGAAGCGGATGCTCACCACTGCGCTGCGCTGCGAGACCAGGACGACGGAGGGTGCCGCCACCGGTCGGTGCCGGAGCGAGTTACTGTAAAACTGTTACAGTAGTTTCGTGTACGCAGCGGAGGTCGACCAAGCACTGGCCCGGCCCGTCGACGAAGCGGTGGGCATGCTGCTCACACTGCCCGAAGGGCAGTGGTTCGAGCGGAAGTCGGGGCGGATCTCTCCACGGGAGCTGGCCGTCCCACTCGTTGCCTTCGCCAACGCCGAGGGCGGCTGCATCGTCGTGGGGCTCCACTCAGGGTCGGTCGACGGTGTCACGTCCGCACGCCTCAACGATCTGCGGCAGGCGGCGCAGGACTTCACCCAGCCCGTCGTTCGAGCGCGGGCGGAGGCCCTGACCACACCTGACGGCAAGACCCTCCTCCTGCTCCGCGTCGATCCCGGTGACCGAGTTCACGAGACGACTGGCGGCGACTGCTACCTGCGCGTCGGTGACGAATCGCGGAAGCTTGGCTTTGCGCAGCGTCAAGAGCTCGAGTACGACCGCGGAGGTGCGCCCTTCGACGGCACGGCCGTCGACGCCCGGATCGAGGATCTCGACGCAGCACAGGTCGCCGACTACCAAGGTGCGATCGGATCGCAGTCTCCAGAGCTGATGCTCCGGGCCCGAGGGCTCCTCACCCGCGACGGACGCCTGACGGTTGCGGCGTACCTTCTCTTCGGGCACCGCCCTCAGGACCTGTTCCCGAACGCCCACATTCGCGTCCTTCGCTATCGCGATGTCGAACGAGGGACGGGCGCCAACCTGACCCTCGAGGATGCATCCGACGTTCGTTGCGAAGGTTCGATCCCCCAACAGATCACGGACGCCGCACGGATCATCGGATCCATGATCCCGGATCGCCGCGTCTTGGGGGCCAGCGGAAGGTTCGAGGCGATCCCCGTCGTGCCGCGCGACGCGTGGCTCGAGGGGCTGGTCAACGCGGTGCTGCACCGCTCGTACAGCATGGCCGGTGATCACGTGCGCGTGGAGATCTTCCCCAATCGGCTCGAGATCGCCAGCCCTGGCCGCTTCCCAGGACTCGTGGACCCGACCCGACCGCTCGACATCAGCCGGTACGCGCGCAATCCCCGGCTCGCTCGCGTGTGCTCAGACCTCGGCATCGCGCAGGAGCTCGGTGAAGGCATCCGACGCATCTACCGCGAGATGCGCGCGCGAGGCCTGACCGACCCCTTGTACACACAGACCGCAGCATCCGTGCAACTGACCCTCTTCTTCTCCGATGCGCTTCCACCCGAGGTCCGCAGCTCGCTCCCGTCAGGGGCCCTGAAGATCCTTGATCTCCTGCGGCGCGCGGGCCGACCACTGGGCACAGGTCAGATAGCCGACGCAGCAGGCATCACCCGGCCGACGGCCTCGCGACATCTCCAGCGACTCCAGGACGCCGGCCTCGTCGCTTGGGAGGGCCAATCACGCAAGGACCCCCGCGCAGCCTGGCGACTGACGTGACGAGCATGTACAGCATCTACTGCAACATCTACTGCAACACCCGCTTTGCAGTAGATGTTGCAGTAGGACTGCGCGACGGCGTCGGCCTTCCCGGCCTGGACAGCACCCTGGACGTCAGATGCCACGGTCCGGGCACTGGCCGCCAGCTCGCCGCTTGACGCCGCGACGTGACGGGCCGCAACCACTGGCAACGCTCCCGATCGCGCTGCGCACGATCCTCAACGTTCCCGAGCGCGACCGTCTGCGCACCTGGATGGACACCCCGGGGATGACGTTCGTGTCGTCGCGCATCCTGCGCACGGAAGTCATCCGCGTCCTGCGCCGCGAGGCGCGCCCGGTCGTCGACGCTACGCCCCTGCTGGAGCGGGTCGGCCTGATCGACGTGAGCCGCGAGACGCACGCGGTAGCGGAGTCCATCGAGCGCCACATCACGACGCTCGATGCGCTTCACCTTGCGACAGCCATGCTCGTCGGCGACCCGGTGGTCGTCGCCTCCCATGACGCCGCGATGAAGGATGTCGCCACCCACCTCGGGCTGGCGGTGGTGGATCCCGTCGAGACCTGAGCTCGACCCGATGGTGCGAGCACGGCGTCGAACGGGCAAGGTCGTCGGCGGTACGAGGGGGCAGGATGCGATCTTCTGAGCTCGGCCTACGGGCCTCGTACGACCCGGACGGCCTGCGGCTGCGCCGGTTCGGTCGACGGCGCCACCTCAGCCGTGGCGTGACGTGGTGCGTGCTGATCTGCGCGACGTCGACGGGTCTGATGTTCGCGGTCGTCGGCGCGCTCGGGCTGTTCGCGCCAGGTGCGCAGGGGATGCCGCCCGTGTGGGTCGATGTCGCGCTGCTCGTGGGCGGACTCGGCTGGGCGTACACGGCTGGGCCGCTGTTCCACCGCTCCTACTTGCGGGAGGTTCCAGCGGACGGGCGGCGCGTCGGGACCGGGACGGTCGACGGACGAGGCGCGACTGTGCTGGCCTGGTCGTTGTCGTTCTTGCACGCGTCGGCGGTCGGCGTCCCCGTCGTCGGCGTCGTCTGCGTCGTGGTCGCTGTGGGGGCAGGTGCCAGCGGTTCGTCGGTCTTGGCCGTGGTGTCCGGGGGCATCGGGGCGCTGTGCCTCTACCTCGCCTGTGACAGCGTCCTGCGACTGCGACGCAAGCCGTACACCGCGCTGACGGTCGACGGCCTCACGGTGCACGGGATCGACGGTGACGCGTCGCTGCCGTGGGACGACCTGCTCGGGTCCGAGCTCACCGCGATCGAGACCTGGCAGGTGCTGCGGCTCCACGCTCGTCCGGGCGCGGAGGTCACGTGGACGCCACGGCCCCGCCTGCAGCCCGTGCCCCGACAGCGGACGTGGCTCGACATCCCACTACCGTCGCTCGACGTCCCGCCGCGCCTGCTCATGGCGACGATCCTCTACTTCCAGCACACACCGTCCGCGAGGCACGAGCTCGCCGACGGCACGGCCGCGAGACGGCTCGCGTCGCTGGACTGGCCGCCCGCGCCGAGCGCAGGTGCGCTGGGGAAAGCGTCGGACTCGGCGGAGGAGCAGGCATTCTGGGCAGCGGTGCGCATCAACAATCAGCGCACCGACGCCGACCCGCTTGCGTCCAAGTCGCTCCGCGACGACCTCGAGGACGCGGCCGACGACGCGCTCGGGACGGACGGCTGGTGAGTCGAGGGGAGATCTACCTCGGCCGGCTGACCTGGTCGGCAACGAGCAGACCTTCGCGCGCCCGGCTCTCGTCCTCTCGGCCCAGCCGTGGCGGGACCCACACCCGGCGGCGGTCGCGGTGGGCCCTCACCCGCACCCGACGCGAGTCGCCCACCCCAGCACCGCGAGAAGGGTTGACGGGTCACTTGTTTTTTGCAAGTGTGGTCGATGTCCACCGGAGCGAGGGAGCCCGACCATGACCGCGATGTTCGTCAACCTGCCTGTGACCGACCTCGACCGCGCCAAGGCGTTCTACGAGGCGCTGGGGTTCCGCATCAACCCCCAGTTCACCGACCACAACGCCGCATGCGTGGTGGTCGACGACGACCACTGCTACTTCATGCTCCTGGTCCGCGAGTACTTCCAGACGTTCACCGACCTGCCGCTCGGCGACCCCAAGGTGGCGCCCTCCGTCTCGACCGCGATCTTCCTGGACAGCCGCGGGGACGTGGACACCACGGTCACCAACGGGCTGAGCGCCGGCGGGGCCGAGCCGCGGCCGGCGGCGGACTACGGGTTCATGTACCAGCGCCAGCTCACCGACCCGGACGGCAACGTGCTCGAGTTCGGCTGGATGGACCCGGTCGCGGCCGAGCAGGGACCCGACGCCCTCTCGGCCCAGCAGGCCTGAGGCCGATGGCCGCACGCGACTACGGGCAGTACTGCGGCGTGACCCGGGCCCTCGAGCTCGTCGGAGAACGCTGGGCGCTGCTGATCGTGCGCGACCTGCTCGTCGGACCCCGCCGTTACGGCGAGCTCGCGGCAGGTCTGCCCCGCATCCCCAGCAACGTCCTCGCCGCGCGGCTCAAGGAGCTGCAGGCCGCCGGGGTGATCCGGCGCGCGCCGCGCTCGCGTGTCGTGCTGTACGAGCTGACACCGTACGGGCGCGAGCTCGAGCCCCTCGTCCTCGGCCTCGGCGCGTGGGGGTTCAAGGCCATGGGCGAGCCGCGCGAGGAGCAGGTCGTCACGCCCGACTCGATGACGATCGCCCTGCGGACCGCGTTCCGCGACGACGTTGCAGCCACGCTCCCGACGACCGCGTACGCGGCGCGCGTCGGACCCGCCGAGCTCTTCGTGCGGGTCGACGGGCCCGCGCTCGAGGTGTCGCGCGGCGACGGACCCGCCGACCTCGCGTTCGCGGCGGGACCGGGCATCCGCAAGCTCATCTCCGGCGAGCTGACCCCGGACGCCGCGATCGCGACCGGGGTCGTCGAGGTGCTGCACGGCCGGGCCGACCTGCTCGCCCGGTTCGCCAGCACGTTCCACCTCGCCGCCTGAGCGCCGTCACGCGGCACCCAGGGTAGACGGTTGCTTCCACCACGGTAGACTCGCCGCGTGTCGCTGAACATCAAGAACGAGCGGACCCATGCCCTCGTCCGGCGCCTCGCCGACCTCACCGGCCAGTCCCAGACGGCGGCGGTCGAGGACGCGGTGACACGTCGGCTGGCCGAGGTGGAGGCCACGGCCTCGGCTGCGCGGATCGACACCCGGTGGGACGAGGTCGAGCGGCTTCTCGTCGAGTACCGCTCGGCGCTGACGCCCGACGAGCGCACCCGGCTGCGCGGGGCCGAGGCGGACCTCTACGACGAGCTCGGCCTGCCCCGATGATCGTCGACACGTCCGCGATCGTCGCGATCCTGCTGGGCGAGCCCGGCTCCGACGACCTCGTGCGTGCGCTGCTGGCAGACCCGCACCCCCGCATGTCCGCAGCCACGTTCGTCGAGCTCGCAGCCGTCGCCGCGCAGCGGACCGCGCCCGAGCAGCGGCGCCGGTTCGAGTCGCTGCTCGACCGCCTGGGCATCGAGGTCGTGGCGATGACCCCCGAGCACGCGCGCATCGCCGCCGACGCCTACCGCGACTTCGGCAGGGGCAGCGGCCACCCGGCACGGCTCAACCTCGGCGACTGCTTCTCCTACGCCCTCGCATCCGCCGAGGACGCGCCGCTGCTCCACGTCGGCGACGACTTCCGCCACACGGACATCCGCACCGCCTCACCTCCTGCCTGACGACGAGGTCGCCACCGACGATCGGACGTCGCGCCCCGAGCGGCTCCCGATGATCGGAACGACACAACAGCGGGCCGGGCTTCAGAACGAGCTCACTCGTCGCCCTGAGCGCCGAACGACGGCGCGCTCCTGATCTTGCGCCCGAAGGCGAAGCCGATCAGGAACGGGACGACGGCGAGGAGCGCAGCGCGCAGCACCGCAGGTCCCAGGACGTCGAGCGTGAGAGACGTGAGTGCGACGACGACCACGACCAGTCCGACGACGAGGCGGGGCTCGGTCCAGCGCGACCCCCGGACCTTGCCCTCGCTGTCGAGATCGCGGGGCAGCGCCCAGACGATGCCCCACACGACGAACGCCAGCGGCGTCGCGACCAACGACGTCGCGTCCGCGATCGACATGGCGGCCCCCTCTCGTGCAGCAGTGCTGGCTGGATCCGTCGATCGACGGCGTCCCAGCATGTGCGCTTCTGGTGCTGGACGCGACCCTCGGGTGATGGTGGGCCGACCCGCGGTGCGTCCGGGCGGCACCGGGAGCGGCATAACCGATTTGGAGTCCGACGAGGGACGCCGCACGAGGCTCAGCACCCGACGGTGAGGTGAACACTCGGGGCGACCCGTCGCTCGTCGGAAGGTGCTGCCATGTCCACGCAAGGGAAGGTCCGGTGGAGCCGCGTGCTCGCGCTGGTGCTCGCGGGTGCGGGCCTGGTCGCGGTGCAGGGCCCCGCGCACGCGATCACGCCGGGCGGTGAGCCCACCCCGGTCACCGGCAACGCGACGTGGTTCGACAACCTCGGCGCACCCTACGGGGGCTGCGGGCTGCCGCAGGACCAGCTCGAGACGCAGAGCTGGATCGCGCTCAACGTGTTCGACACGCCCGGCGACTACGCGATGTACCCGCGGCCCATGGCCGCGAACGACCCGAAGGTCGGCATGTGGGACAACGGGCGCAACTGCGGCCGGTGGGTCCGCGTGTCGATCGGCGACTACTGCACGGGCCTCAATGACGGCGCACCGGGGCAGGCGTTCTGCCGCAACGGCTCGTGGGTCGCGGACAAGTACAACGGTGCGACGCTCGACATGCTCGTCGCGGACAGCTGCGGCGACCCGAACGCGTGGTGCCGCGACGACCCGTACCACCTGGACCTCGCGCACCAGGCGATCAACCAGTTCGTGAAGAACGGCGCACCCGTCGGTGACCTCGAGCCCGCGCACTGGGGCAACCGCCACGTGACGTGGGAGTTCATCGAGGCGCCGAACTACACCGGCGACATCGAGATCGGCTTCATCCAGGGTTCCGAGAAGTGGTGGGCGGGGGTCTCGATCAACCACCTGCCGAACGGCATCCACGGCGTCGAGCACTTCACGGGCGGCGCGTGGGTCACGACCCCGATGAACACCGACATGGGCCAGTCGTTCCTGGTCCAGCCGACGACCCCGGGCGGCACCGACTACCGGATCCGGGTCAAGGACGTCACCGACGCGTACCTGTTCGGCGGGCGCGAGTACTCCTTCACCCTGCCGACGAGCTGCGGTGGCAAGTGCTCGGCGCCGCGCACGGTCGTGCCCTACACGACGACGGGTGGCGACAACCCGACGCCGACACCGACCCCCACGCCCACGCCCACGCCCACTGTCACGCCGACGCCCACCCCGACGCCCACCCCGACCGCGACGCCCACGCCCACCCCGACGCCGAATCCGACCGTCACCCCCACGCCGTCGCCCACCCCGACGAGCGGCGGGTCCGGCGCCTGCACGGCGACGTACAAGACGGTGAGCTCGTGGCCCGGCGGCTATCAGGCTGAGGTGACGGTCACGGCCGGCGACGCGGCGATCTCGTCGTGGCACGTGTCCGGCCTGTCGGTCACCGGTCCCTGGAACGCGGTCGCCACGGGCTCGACCGTGAGCAACGCGCCCTACAACGGTGCGATCGCGGCCCACGGCTCGACGAGCTTCGGGTTCCTCGGCAGCGGTACGCCCGGCTCGCCCGTCCTGACCTGCTCGGCGGCGTAACCGCCCGCCGACCCCGCACCGGCCCCGTCCGACGTCACCGTCCGGACGGGGCCGGCGTCGTCCGCGGCGTCCGGCCGGCCCGCGCGCGACAGCACCCTTGCGGCGGCCCCCGGGCCGCTGCCACGGTGGAGGTCCCGCGCGGCTGGAGGACCCATGGGCAAGCTGATCTACGCAGCGAACACGTCCCTCGACGGCTACCTCGAGGACGCGTCCGGCGCGTTCGACTTCTCGGTGCCCGACGAAGAGGTGCACGCGTTCTGGAACGAGCACGAACGGCACATCGGGACGTCGCTCTACGGGCGTCGCATGTACGAGACGATGCGCGTCTGGGAGGACGACGACTGGCTGGCCGACGAGCCCGCGGTCGTCCAGGAGTACGCGCAGATCTGGCGCGACGCCGACAAGATCGTCTACTCCACGACGCTCGACGCGGTGTCGACGGCCCGCACGACGCTCGAACGGCGTCTCGACCCCGACGCGGTCCGGCGGCTCAAGGCCTCGTCGGACACTGACCTCAGCGTCGGCGGCGCGACGCTCGGCGCGGCGGCGTTCCGGCTCGGGCTCGTCGACGAGTGCGTGCTGCTCCTGTGCCCGGTGGTCGTCGGCGGTGGCAAACCCGCGCTCCCGCTCGGCGTCCGCCTGGACCTCGAGCTGCTCGACGAGCGTCGGTTCGCCAACGGTACGGTCGCCGTGCACTACGCGGTCCGGGCCTGAACCGCGCAGGACGGAGGGTCTCGTGGAGGAACCTCTCATCGGGGTCACCGGTGCGACGGGGCAGGTCGGTCGGCTCGTCGCCCGGCACCTCGCCGCGGCCGGACGCCGTCACCGGTTGCTGGTCCGCGACCCGACGAGCCCGCGCGTGCCCGCCTCGCCCGCGACGGTCGACGTCCGGCGCGTCGACTACGCCGACCACGACCTGTGCCGCGACGCGCTGCGCGGGGTCGACGTGCTGCTCATGGTCTCGGCGCACGAGAGCCCGACGCGCGTCGCCGACCAGGCGACATTCGTCGACGCGGCCGCGGCGGCGGGGGTCCGGCACGTCGTCTACACGTCCTTCGCGGCGGCGGCCCCCGACGCGACGTTCACGCTCGCGCGCGACCATCACGCGACCGAGACGCACCTCGCCGCGTCGGGCGTGCGGTGGACCGCGCTGCGGGACACGCTCTACCTCGACTTCCTCGAGGACCTCGTCGGCGCGGACGGCGTGATCCGCGGTCCCGCAGGCGACGGGCGGTGCGCGGTCGTCGCGCGGGCCGACGTCGCGCGCGTCGCGGCGACCGTCCTGCAGCAGCCCGACGAGCACGCCGACCGCGCCTACGACCTGACGGGCCCGCAGTCGCTGTCGCTGGCCGACGTCGCGCGGATCATCAGCGACGTGCGCGGTCGGCACGTCACGTTCCACGACGAGACGATCGACGAGGCGTACGCGTCACGCACGGTCTACGGCGCGCCGCGGTGGCAGGTCGACGCGTGGGTCAGCACCTACACGGCGATCGCGACGAACGTCATGGCCGAGCCCACCGACACCGTCGAACGGCTCACGGGCATACCCCCGACAACCCTCGAGACCCACCTCCGCTCGACGCCGACGGTCGCTCCGTAGCGGCCGACCCGACGCGCGGTCACGGGACCGGTCAGGCGGGCTCGGCGAGCGTCGCGGGCACTTCCGCCGCACCGGCGGCCGCCGACGTCCGCCGCGCACGGAGGCCCGCCACGGCGAGCAGGGCCGCGCCGAGCACGGTCCAGACGACGAGCACGGTGATCGGCCGGCCGGCCGCCGCTCCGTCGAAGAACGCGACGTTGCGCAGCAGCGTGCCGGTCGCACCCGGCGGGAGGAGCTGACCGATCGCCCCCCACGGCTGCGGCAGGAGCTCGGGCGCGCTCGCGAGCCCCGACAGGGGGTTGCCGAGGAGCACGACGACGACCGCGCCGAGCGCGATCCCGGCGCGCCCGAGCAGGCTCTCGAGGCCGAGCACGGTCATGCCCGTCGCGAGGATCCCGAGCACCGCGGCCGCGGCCGTGAGGACGAAGCTGCCGGTCAGCGTGCCGAACCAGAGCTGGAGGATCGCGGTCGTCGCGGTCCCGGCCACGACCGCGAAGATCGCCATCGTGGCCAGGCGGCGGCCGGTGCCGCGCACGAGCATGGTCGTCGCGACGCCCGCCATGAACCCGCCGAGCGCGATGGGCAGCGCACCCGCGGACAGGCCGATGCCGCGCGGGTCGTCGGCGGAGGTCGGCACGACGTCCGCGACGGTCGCGGTCACCCCCTGCTGGGCGGCGGCGCCCTCGCCGACCTGCGTGAGGATCGTCGCGACCATCGGGCTCGCGGCCGACGCGATGTGGACTCCCACACCGTCGGCCCCGACGACGAACGCGCCGTAGACCTCGCGGCCGCGGATCGCGTCGTCGGCCGACTCGGCGGACTCGTGGACGGTCACGTCGAACGCCCCGGGCTGCGCGGCCTCGAGCGCCGCGACGAGCTGCTCGGCGACCGGTCCGGGCGCGACCACCGCGACCGGCACGTCACGCGGTGCGGTGTGGACCGAGGGCAGCCCGAACGCGACGAGCATCGTGCTGATGAGGACCGTGAGACCGAGTGCGAGGCCGACGACGGGTCGCCAGCTGCTCGGTGCCGGGGTGGGCTGCGACATGACACCATCTCTCAGGAGGGCGATCTGGATACGGTACGTTCCGTATCTTAAGCACGTCCGACGCCGCAGCACACCCCCCAGGAGGAACCGTGACGGCCACCCCGGCCCGGCGACGCCGCGCCGACGAGCTGCGCGACGCGATCCGCGCCGCCGTCCTCGACGAGGTGCACGACCGCGGGTACACGGGCCTCACGTTCGAGGGCGTCGCCCGGCGAGCGGGCACGAGCAAGCCCGTGCTGTACCGCCGCTACGACTCGCGCGCCGAGATGGCCATCGAGGCGTTCGTCGCCGCGCGCATCTCGACCCCCCCGGCCGACTTCACGGGTCCCCTGCGCGCCGACCTGGTCGCGCTGCTCTCCGGGATCCTCGCGCGCATCGACCGCGACGGCGTGCTGACGTTCCGCGGCGTGATCGGCGAGGTCGACGACGCGACGGTCGCACGCGTCGCGAACCTCGTCCTCGCGCAGTTCGCCGGCTGGCTCGACGGCATCCTCGCGCGCGCCCGCGACGCGCACGAGCTCGGCCCCGCCCCCGTGCCCGCGCGCGTGATCAAGGCGATCGTCGCGCTCGCCCGCAACGAGATCCTCTTCGTCCACGGCGTCGGCGAAGACCCGGACGTCGAGGGTCTCGTCGACGAGGTGATCCTCCCGCTGCTGCGCACCACGACAGCAGCACGCTGAGCGACGTCAGGGCACGAGGCCCGTGCGGTAGGCGTGGACGACGGCCTGCACGCGGTCGCGCAGGTCGAGCTTGGTGAGCAGGCGCGAGACGTACGTCTTGACGGTCTCCGGGCTGAGGACGAGCTCGGCGGCGATCTCGCTGTTCGACAGCCCGGTCGCGACGAGCCGCAGCACCTCGAGCTCGCGCGGGCTGAGCACGTCGTCGGCGCGCGCGGTCTCGGGCGGCGCGATGCGGCTCGCATACCGTCCGACGAGCCTGCGCGTCACCTCGGGTGCGAGCAGCGCGGCCCCGGTCGCGACGGTCCGGATCCCGGCGAGCAGCTGGTCCGCGGGCGCGTCCTTGAGCAGGAACCCGCTCGCCCCCGCACGCAGCGCCTCGTACACGTGCTCGTCGAGGTTGAACGTCGTGACGACGAGCACGCGCACCGGGTCGACGACGCCCGGCCCGGCGAGCAGCCGCGTGGCCTCGATCCCGTCGAGCACGGGCATGCGGACGTCCATGACGACGACGTCGGGCCGCAGTCGCTGCGCGAGCTCGACCGCGGCGCGCCCGTCCCCGCACGAGCCGACGACCTCGAGGTCGGGCTGCGCGTCGATGATCGTCGTGAACCCCGTGCGGATCAGGGCCTGGTCGTCGCACACGAGCACGCGCGTCGGCGCCGTCATCGGACGGGTCCCACGGGGATGCGGGCGTGCACGACGAACGTGCCGTCCGGCTGCGGGCCCGCACCGAGCTCACCGCCCAGCAGCTCGACGCGCTCGCGCAGGCCGACGAGCCCGCGTCCGCTCCCGGGCGCCGCCGCGGAGGTGCCAGCGGTCCCGGCGGTCGTCGTGACGGACACGTCGAGCGCGCGGTCTCCGTGCCGGACGCGCACGAGCGTGCGCCCACCGAGCGCGTGCTTGAGCGCGTTCGTCAGGGCCTCCTGGACCACCCGGTACGCGGCGGCCTCGGCGCTGCCGGGGGTCGACGGCACGGGGCCCTCGAGCACGTACTCGACGGGCTGGCCCGCACGCCGGGCCTGGACGACGAGGTCGTCGACCGCCCCGACGGCGGGCGTCCGGTCCGCGTGCACGCCGTCGGCCCCGTCGCCGGCCGCCGTGCCGACGCGCGCCGGGTCCAGGACGTCGAGCAGGTTGCGCAGGTCCTCGATCGCCCGTCGACCCGTGTCGGTGACCGCACCGAGCGACTGCTCGAGCCGCTCGGGGTCGCCCGTGAGGTAGCGCGCAGCCTCGGCCTGCACGACCATCGCGGTCACGTGGTGCGTCACGACGTCGTGCAGCTCGCTCGCCAGCCGCGTGCGCTCCGCGGCCCGCGAGGCCTCCGCGACGCGCCGTCGGCGTTCCGCCTCCGTGGCGCGCGTCTGCCGCAGCCACGCGCCCACACCCCACGCGAACGCCGTGAGCAGGTAGAACGTCACGAACCCGGAGACGCCCTCGCTGCCGCCGCGCCGCGTGAGCGCGACCGCCAGCACGACGTACGCGGCGGACGCCGCCGCGGCGGTGACCCACCGCCGTCGCACCAGGTGCGCGCCCACGCTGAACAGCGCGACCGGCACCGCGACGCCCGCGACGGAGTGGTAGCCGCGCAGCTGGTCGAGCGCGAAGCCCGCACCGACGAGCGCGAGGCACGCCGCGGGCCAGCGACGACGCGCGGCGAGCGGCAGCGCCTGCAGCGCGACGGCCACGACCGCGAGCGCGTCGGACGGCCGGTCGGCGACGTCCCCGAGCCGGGTCCCCTGGCTCTGCACCGCGGGCAGGTACGCGACGACGAGCACCGCGAGCGCGAGCGGGAGGTCGCGGAGCACCACGCCGCACGCGTCCCACCGCGCGCGCACCCGCCCGACGTCGACCACGCTCAGACCGTAACGGTCGCGTCGGCCTGCGCAGCGGCGGTGTCCGACGAGCGGCGCGGCACGATGTGCCCCCGGCGCCGGGCCACGACCAGCAGGATCGTCGTGACCGCCGCCCCGACGAGCACGGCGGGCACGCTCGCCTCGGGCCCGAAACCCCCGCCCGACAGGAACGCCGGCCCGGACGTCACGCCGTGCAGCAGCCCGTCGGACGCGCCGGACCCGGACACCTCGGTGCCGAACAGCGCCCCCTGCGCGGCGTTCCAGCCGACGTGGATGCCGATCGGCAGCCACAGGGACCGCGTCGCGACGTACGCGGCGGCGAGCATGCCACCCGCCTCGAGCGCGATGGCCAGCGCACCCCAGACCGTGGCGTGCGGGTTCCCGAGGTGCATCCCACCGAACAGCACGGCCGTCGCGACGAGCGCGACCCACGTGCCGAACCGTTCCTCGACGATCCGGAACAGCACGCCGCGGAACATGAGCTCCTCGGTCACGCCCGCCGCGAGCGCGACCGCGAGCAGCCCCACCGCACCGGCGACCGACCCCCACCCGTCGACGCGGTAGGCCCCCGACACCGCGAGGCTCGCGATCACGACCGCGAACATCCCCGCACCGACCGCGAGCCCCCGGCCGACCCCGCGCACCGGACCCTGCGCACCGCGGTCGAGCGCGAGCTCGTCGACCGACCTCCGCTCGGTCCGCCCCACGACCCACCGGTACGCGAGGACCGCGAGCACGCTCGTCGCGACCCCGAGGACCAGCGCGACGACCCCGTTGCCGTCCGTCGCCTCCGCGGTGGCACCCATCGCTCGGCTCCCCACGAGCGCGACGAGCACGACCGCCGCGAGCTGCTTGACCAGACGCATCCTTGACTCCCTCCGAGTGCCCCGACCGGTGCGCCGCGGCTCGTCCAGGACGCTACGGACGCACCCCGCACGCCCGCGTCCCCCTCAGCCGGACACTTCCCCGTAGCTCCCCCGGGGGACACGGACGGATCGTGCGAAGGAATGGTCGTGGAGAGCAGCCGATTCTTCGCACGATCGCGGCGGGGTCAGACGGTCGTGATGCGGGTGATCGCTTCTTCGACCTCTGTCGGCGGGCGCGGTTCGACGTCGAGCGCGCGGTGGATCGTCAGGCCCTCGATGAGCGCGTCCAGGAGCCGCGCGGTCGTCGGGTCGAAGTGGCGTTCGAGCGCGCGGCGGCTGCGCGCCATCCACGCGTGCGTGAGCCGGCGGTAGCCGGGGTCGCGCGCCGCGAGCGTGTAGAGCTCGTGGGTCACGACGAGCTCGTGCGGGTCCGCGAGCACGTCGTGCACGACGAGCGCGACGACCGCCTGCCGCGCCTCGTCGGCGTCGCGCGCCTGCGCGAGGGCGGCGTCGAACCGGTCGCTCACGCGGTGCGCGAAGCGCGTGAACGCCTCGCGCAGGAGCTCGTCGGTGTCGGCGAAGTGGTAGGTCATCGAGCCGAGCGGGACGTCCGCGGCCGCGGCGATGCGGCGGTTCGACGCACCCGCGACGCCGACCTCGCCGACGACCCGCAGGCACGCCTCGACGATCCGGTCCCGACGGTCCGGGTCGTACCGGCGTCGCGGCCGGTCCGCACGCTCGTCGGCCACGTCAGTCCTGCGCGTCGAGCTCACGCACGACGCGTGCGGGGTTGCCCACCGCGACGACGTTCGCGGGCAGGTCCCGCGTGACGACCGCACCGGCCCCGACGACCGTGTTTTCGCCGATCGTCACGCCCGGGCACACGATGACGCCGCCGCCGAGCCACACGTTGTCGCCGATCGTGATGGGCCGGGCCGCCTCGAGCTTGTCCCGACGAGGCTGCGGGTCGAGCGGGTGCGTCGGCGTCAGGAGCTGCACGTTCGGGCCGAGCTGACAGTCCTCGCCGATCGTGATGGCCGCGACGTCGAGCGCCGTGAGGTTGTAGTTGACGAACGTGCGGGCACCGATGTGCAGGTTCTCGCCGTAGTCGACGAACAGCGGCGGCTTGACGTAGGCGCCGTCGCCGAGCGTGCCGACGAGCGCGACGAGGTGCTCGCGCGCGTCCGGCTCGCCCGCGACCTCGGCGCGGTGGTACGCGTCCGCGAGCCGCAGCGCCTCGCGGGCGATGCGGTGGCTGTCCGGGTCGTCGGCGATGTAGAGGTCCCCGGCGAGCATGCGCTCGCGGTTGGTCCGGGGGTCGCCCGCGAAGTAGTCGGTCATGTCACGAGCCTAGCCGCCGATATGTACGTTCGTACACTGGCGCGTACACTCGCGGCAGCCTCCCGCCCACCCCCCCGATCGGAGCCCCGTGTCGTCGACCGCTCCCGACGTCTCACCCGTCGCCCGCCGCGCCCGCGTCGCCGTGTCCACGGTGTTCCTCGTCAACGCCGTGCTGTACGCCAACCTCGTCCCGCGCCTGCCCGAGGTGAAGGACCGCCTCGACCTGACGAACGCCGCGCTCGGCTCGGCGATCGCGGCGATGCCGTTCGGTGCGCTGCTCGCCGGGCTGCTCGCTCCGGTGCTCATCCAGCGGCTCGGGTCCGCGGCCGTCGCGTCGTTCGGGCTCGTCGCGCTCGCGGCTGCCGTCGCGGCCGTCCCGCTCGCCGGGAGCTGGGCCGTGCTCGCGGCGCTGTTCATGGTCGCGGGCGCACTCGACGCGATCATCGACGTCGCGCAGAACGCGCACGGGTTCCGCGTGCAGCGGCTCTACGGGCGCTCGATCGTCAACGCGTTCCACGGGCTGTGGAGCGTCGGCGCGGTGCTCGGCGGGCTGCTCGGCTCGGCTGCGGCGGGGCTCGGCATCCCGCTGCGCGGGCACGTCGCGACGACGTCCGCCGTGTTCGCGGTCGTCGCGGTCGTCGCGTACCGGTTCCTGCTGCGCGGCCCCGAGGACGCCGAGCGCCCGGACGGGCGGGCCGACGAGCACGACGACCCGGCCCCCGGCACCCCGCCCGCCCGGCGCCCGCTGCGCGCCGTCACGCGCAGCGCCGTGCTGATGCTCGCGGCGCTCGGCGTGCTCGCCGCGTGCGGCGCGTTCGTCGAGGACGCGGGCTCGTCGTGGGGCGCGCTCTACCTGCGCGGCGAGGTCGGCGTGGGCGCGGCGGCCGCCGGGCTCGCGTTCGTCGCGCTGCAGCTCGCGATGACCGTCGGACGGCTCACGGGCGACCGGGTCGTCGACCGGTTCGGGCAGCGGCGCGTCGCGCGCGTCGGCGGTGTCGCGATCACCCTCGGGATGGGGCTCGCGCTCGGGCTGCCGTCGCTCGCGACGACGCTCGTCGGGTTCGTGCTCGCCGGGCTCGGCGTCGCGACGCTCATCCCGGCCGCGATGCACACGGCCGACGAGCTGCCCGGGCTGCCGGCGGGCGTGGGGCTGACCGTCGTGAGCTGGTTGCTGCGCGTCGGGTTCCTCGTGTCGCCCATGCTCGTCGGGCTCGTCGCGGACGCCACGAGCCTGCGGGTCGCGCTGCTCGGCGTCGTCGGCGCGGGCGTCGTCGTGGCGGTCCTGGGCCGAGTCCTGCTGGCGGGCCCGTCGGACCACGCCGACCTCCCGCCGGTCCCCGCCGGCCCGGCCGCTCCCCCGGCCTGACCCACGACCCCCGGACCGTCGCGATCGTGCGAAGTTCTGGTCGCTGAGAGTGACCAGAACTTCGCACGATCGGGTGGGTCCTCGGGCTGACGGCGGGCCGATGGAGGATGCTGGGAGCCCGGCACCGGCGTGGTGCGGGCGAGAGACGAGTGGGAGACACCGTGCGTGGTGTGGTGATGCATGCGGCCGGGGACGTCCGGGTCGAGGACCGGCCGGAGCCGACGATCGTCGAGCCGACCGACGCGGTCATCCGGCTCGCGGCGACCTGCATCTGCGGGTCGGACCTGTGGCCGTACCGCGGGGTCGTTCCCGTGCACGGGCAGGCGATGGGCCACGAGTACGTCGGCATCGTCGAGGAGCTCGGCGCCGACGTGCGCACGCTGTCCGTCGGCGACTTCGTCGTCGGCTCGTTCATGCTGTCCGACAACACGTGCGAGATCTGCGCGTCCGGGTTCCAGGCGCGGTGCGCCCACCCGCAGGCCGGCGGCATCGGCGGCATGCAGGCGCAGCGGGCGCGCGTCCCGCTCGCCGACGGCACGCTCGTCGCGACCCCCGGCCAGCCTGACCCGGACCTCGTGCCCGCGCTGCTCGCCGCGTCCGACGTGCTCGGCACCGGCTGGTTCGCGGCCGTCGCCGCGCAGGCCGGACCGGGCCGGACCGTCGCGGTCGTCGGCGACGGCGCCGTGGGCCTCATGTCCGTGCTCGCCGCGCGCGAGCTCGGCGCCGAGCGGATCATCGCGATGTCCCGGCACCCCGAACGTCAGGCGCTCGCACGTCACTACGGCGCGACCGACGTCGTCGAGGAGCGCGGCGACGCGGGCGTCGCGCGGGTCAAGGAGCTCACGAACGGGCTCGGCGCGCACGCCGTGATCGAGGCCGTCGGCACGCAGGAGGCCTTCCTGCAGGCCATCGGCATGACACGACCCGGCGGCCACCTCGGCTACGTCGGGGTCGCGCACGAGGTGCAGATCCCCGGCATCCGGCTGTTCCACGCGGAGATCCACATGCTCGGCGGCCCCGCGCCCGTGCGCCGCTTCCTGCCGGACCTCATCCGCCTGATCTGGGACCGGAAGATCGACCCCGGCAAGGTCTTCGACCTGACGCTGCCGCTCGAGCAGGCCGCCGACGGCTACCGAGCGATGCACGAGCGCCGCGCGACGAAGGTGCTCCTGACGGTCTAGGAACCGTGCGCCGCGAGCAGGCGGTGCGCGGCCGAGCCGGCCGGGACGACGATCTGCGTCGCGTCCCGGCCGGCGACGAACGTCACGACGACCGCGTCCGGGTAGCGCTCGTGCGGAGCGAGCCGGATCGCGTCGAGGGAGGACCACGGCACGACGAGGCGCGACGACGAGCTCACGGGCGTCCGCCCGCGGACCAGCCACTCGTGCCGTCCGAGGATCTCCAGCGCCGTGCCGTCCGCCGCGAGCACCGCGCCGTGCAGCGTCACGGGGGACGGCACCACCCGCTGCACGAGCGCCGCGAACCCGCCACCGACCGGTCGCACCGCGACGCGGCCGTGCCCCGTCCACGGCACGACGTGCGGCTGCGCGCGACGCACGGCGGCGAGGTCGGCCAGGAGGCCGCCGTCGGACCTGCCGGTGTCCAGCGGCCGCTCGCTCGCGACGAGCTCGGACCCCGCCCGCTGCAGCTCGACCGCCAGCGGCGTGGGCGGCGCGCCGACCACGGCCCCGCGGAGCTCGTCGACCAGGCGCGCGACGTTCTCGCGGGCCGAGCCGTTGTAGGCCACCGTGACCGAGGTGCCGTCGCGCGATGCGACGGTCAGGTGCGCGTCGAGCAGGCTCACGACGTCGCGCACCGACGCCAGTGCGTCGAGCGCGAGCGTGCGTACGGTGAACGTCCCGGGCTCGGCGGGGCGACGGCTGAGGACCGTGAAGGTGCGGTCGTCGACGACGAGCAGGTGGTCGTACAGGTCCGTCCCCGCGCTCACGTCGCGTCGGGCGACGTTGCGCGGCACCTTGAGCACGAGGCGGGCCGCCGTCACGTCGAGCGGGTGGCTGCGGAACAGGCGAGGCACCTCGCCGGGCGTGACGACCTCGTCGATCCACGGTCCGAACCGCTCGTACTCGTCGGCGACCTCGTCCGCGACCGTCATGCGCGCATCCTCTCGCGTCAGGCCGACGGGTACGCGAACACCACGCGCCCCGTGGCGTCCGTGATCGTGGCGCGCGGGGTCGTCGTCGTGTCCAGGGTGACGTGCAGCTCGTCGTCGGACGTCGTCGAGCGGGCCGTGTACGCCAGTCGCGTGTGGGTCACCTCGGTGCGGTGCGTCGTCGCGCGGACGAGCCACGGGTTGCGGCGGCGCAGCCCGACGAGCTCCCGGTGCAGCCGGAACGTCTCGGCACCCCACGGCGCGAGGTCGGCGGGCGTCGGCGGCATGCGCGGGCGCACGTCGTCGTCCCCGCCGAGCCGGTCCTCCTTGACGCCCGTGTACGCCTCCTCGTCGCCGTAGTAGACCGACGGCACGCCCGCGACGGTGAGGAGGACGACGAGCGCGAGGACCGCACCCTCGGGTCCGACCCGCGACGCGATGCGCGTGACGTCGTGGTTCCCGACGAACGTCGCGGGCAGCACCGCGCGCGCGATCTCGTCGTGCCGCGTCAGCGCCCAGTCGAGCTCGAAGAAGTTGCGGTCGACGAGGCTGCTCCAGATCGCCTTCCACAGCTCGTACTGCGTCACCGAGTCGACCGTCGACGCCGCCGCGAACGCGCCGTAGTCGCCGTGGATGACCTCCGCGACGAACCACGCGTCGGGGTGGCGCTCGCGCACGCGCGGCAGGACGCGCGCCCAGAAGCTCGTCGGGACCGCGTAGGCGGCGTCGAGGCGCCACCCGTCGATCCCGCGGTCGAGCCACGTCGTCATGACGTCGACGACGAGGTCCGCGACGCGCGGGTGCTCGTGGTCGAGCGCGACGAGCGACGCGTGGCCCTCGAAGTCCGCGGCCCGCGGCGCCGCCGGGTCCGACCAGTCGATCCGGAACAGGTCCGCGAGCTCGCCGTCGGGCCCCTCCGCGAGCGCGCGCCGGAACCACGGGTGACCCGCGCCCACGTGGTTGAACACGCCGTCGAGCACGATGCGCAGCCCGCGCTCCCGGCAGGCCGCGATCAGCGCGTCGAGGTCGGCGTCGTCGCCGAGGCGCTCGTCGACCCGGAAGTGGTCCGTCGTGTCGTAGCCGTGCGTCTGCGAGGCGAACACCGGCCCCAGGAGCAGCCCCGACGCCCCGAGCTCGACCGCATGGTCGAGCCACGCGACGACGTGGCCGAGGCGGTGCGCCTCGTCGTGCGGCTCACGGATCGGCGCGCCCGTGAAGCCCAGCGGGTACACGTGCCACCAGATGGTGCTCTCGACCCACGTCATCGCGATCCTCTCCCCGCGGCCGACCGCACGTGCGCGACGAGCGTGCCGTAGCGCCACGCGTCCAGGATGGTCATCGGTCGCGGATCTCCAGCTCGAGGCTCAGCCGGTCGACAAGCGCGAACACCCGGGTGATGTAGAGGTTCGGCTCGCCGGCCTCGATGCGCTGCAACGAACGTCGGTCGAACCCGAGCTCGTCCGCGAGCGCCGCCTGCGTGAGCCCGGCGCGCTTCCTCGCGTCCCGGAGGAACAGCCCGAGCTGCGCGGCGGAGCGCAGGCGAGCCCAGGGGACGCCCTCGTCGACGGGTGTGACGCCTGGCATGGACCCTCTTCGGTGCTCGGACAGTGTCGCTTCAGGCTGATGCGCGGATATTGACGCATCCAGGCTGGGCGCCAATCTACGCGCACCGGCGCAGCGACGGGTCGACCGTGGCGCCGAGGCTTGCATCCATGGGGTGAAGTACGCACGCATCCAGACCCGATCGCTGTCGCGGTGACCGGGACCTGTCGATACAGCCGAGGACGAGTCCGTCGACGGGCGGCGGGCGCATGCCCGCTCGCCCGGTCACCGCCCCGGCGCACGCGCGGGGCCGCTCGGAGGGATCACGTGGTTCGGACGACGGCGCTGCTGTACGCGGTGGGAGGGCTCGCTGCTGCCCTGCTGGCCGCGAGCGCGCTCGACGAGTACCCGCGCCGCGCGACGGTCCTGCTCGTGGCCGCACTTCTCGCGATCGTGCTCAGCCCCGTGCTGCTACGACTCGGTCCGCGCCTCCCGGATCGCGCCGCGCGCATCGGCCTCGTGGCCGCATCCGTCCTCCTGGCCGTCGGAACCGCACTGTGCCCCGACCCGGAGCTCGCCGGTGCCGCGTCCATGCTCACGACGCTCGTCGTCATCACCGCGATGGGCTTCTTCGGCCGACGGAGCGGGTCGTTGCACGCGCTGCTCGCGACGGCGCTCCAGCTCGTCGCGCTGCTCGTCGTGCACGACGTCGCCCCGCTGGTGTGCGCGTCCCTCGCGACGATCTGGTGGGGTGCGGCGATGGTCGCGGACTCGCTCGCCCGACAGGCCGCGAGCTCGCTCGTCGACAGCCTGACCGGGCTGCCCAACCGCCGCGGCTGGGACACGGTGCTCGACACCGCGCTCGAGCGTGCGTCGCGTCGACAAGGCCCGGTCTCGGTCGCGCTCGTCGACATCGACCACTTCAAGTCCATCAACGACCGCCTGGGTCACGCCGCGGGCGACGCGCTGCTCGTCTCGATCGCCGATGCGTGGCGCGGTCATCCGTCCGACGACGCCGTCTTCGCCCGCCGGGGTGGCGACGAGTTCGCGATCCTGCTGCCGGGACGCGACGCCACCGCCGCACGCGCCGTCGTCGACGAGCTCGTCCGGGTCACCCCCGCGGAGTCGTCGTGCGGGGTCGCGCAGTACGTCGTCGGGGAGTCCGCCTCGGACCTCCTGCGCCGGGCGGACCACGCGCTGTACGTCGCGAAGGCGTCGGGCCGCGGTCAGGTCCGGGTCGCGACGAGCCCCGACGTGTCGTTGATCCGCGATCTCACCGAGTCGCTCGGCAACGACGACCTGCAGGTGCACCTGCAACCGGTCGTCGAGCTGGACACGGGCTTCGTCCACGGGTGCGAGGCGCTCGCGCGCTGGACCCACCCGACGCACGGTGCGGTGCCGCCCAACGTCTTCATCCCGGCGGCGGAGGAGGCGGGGATCATCGTCGCGCTCGGCCGTGCGGTCCTGCGCCGCGCGTGCGCCGACGTCGACGCGATCTCGCAGCGCTGGGGCTACGAGCTGCACCTCGGCGTCAACGTGTCCGGCCGCGAGCTCGTGTTCCCCGGGTTCGCGGACTATCTCCTCGAGTCGCTCGAGGCCGCCGGCTGGGACCCGCACCGGCTCGTCATGGAGGTCACCGAGAGCCTGTTCGAGGCGTCGTCGCCCACCGCGCTCGAGACCGTCGCGACGCTGCGGTCGCACGGCGTGCAGATCTCGATCGACGACTTCGGGACCGGATGGTCGTCGCTCAGCCGCCTCGACAAGCTCCCCGTCGACTACCTCAAGCTCGACCGCTCGATCGTCGAGACCGCGGCCGAGGGTCGGCCCGCGATCCTGCGCGCGGTCGTTGCGCTGTGCCGGGACCTCGGCATCCAGGTCGTCGCGGAGGGCATCGAGACCGCGGAGCAGCACGACCTGGTCCGCGAGCTCGGCTGCGAGATGGCCCAGGGCTTCCACCTCGCCCGACCCATACCCGCCGCCGACTTCCCGCCGCACCCGCCCGTCGAGCCGGCGCAGCGCGGTGCCGCACGGCCCGCCCGCGGCGCGGTGCGCTGCCCGTAGCGCGACTCCCCACCCGCCCCTACCTGCACAGCGCGACGGTCGGCGCCCGGCTCCCACGTACCGCTACGCGAACAACGCACCGAGGTCGAGTGCGACTGCGACGTCTGCGAACGTCAGGGCGGCGACCCCTTCGGTGTGCTCACTGCGCAGCTCGTACATCCCGTCGACCAAGGCGTACGCCATGAGCACGTGGTCCCGCGGGTCGACGATCCAGTAGTCGCGCAGTCCACGCGCCGCGTACGCCGTCGCCTTCTCGACCAGGTCGTCTCGGCGGTTCGTGGACAGCACCTCGACCGCGAGCAGAGGGATGCCGGTGAACCGGGTGCTCTCCTGGGTCGCCGGGTGCACCATCACGTCAGGGATGTACTCGGTGTGAGTTCCCGCCGGCGACCACCCCCATCCCAGCGAGACGTCCATCCCGGTTGGGACAGCATCACGAAGGTGCACGGTCAGCCAGACGCAGATGTTCTGGTGCTGGCGCGTGGGGCCGGGTGTCATCACGAGCGCACCACCGTAGTACTCGCCGCGGGTCGTGTCATCGAGCCGCAGGTAGTCGTCCCAGCCCATCGGGACACGACGGACGGACTCGGTGATCGTCGACACGTCCCCTCCTGATGCGTGCGGCCGCCATGCTCCCTGCCATTCTGACGCTGGTCGAGGCCCAGCACCAGGAGACAGATCCGCTCCGGTCAGCACATCCGGGTCTCGGCACGGGCCCGCCCAGCCTTGTCGCGAGGCACGAGCCGCAGCGCAGGGGCGGAGCACACGCCGTCGCGCCCTCGCCGACGCCATCTCCGGCACCGACGAGCACCCGTCAGTCGCTGCGCTGCGCCACCACTGATCGGCTCGTCCGACCCGCCGACCGTACCCGTTCGGCGGGTCCCGCAACCGGTCCCGTTCCTTCCGAAACGGTTCATCGACCGAAAGTGTCGTCGCCGATCTCGAACATGAAGGGCAGACTTCTTCGCTAGCGGTTCCGAGCGCCCGACACGGAAAGGGTGCTCGGAACCGTGCTCGGTCACCCGACCTGAGCCCGGCCACCGCGCGCACCAGGGCGAGCGCCGGCCGGATGAACTCGCACGAAGGAGTGCTCGATGTCCGAAACTATCGTCGCGCGGCGACCGCAACGGCGGTCGCTGCGTGCCTGGGTGGCACTCGGTGCCGCGGCCTTCATGGTCGCCGCCGGGCTCGCCACCGCGGCACCCGCATCGGCGGTCTCGTCGAACGACACCGGCGACAACAACGGCTACTTCTGGTCGTTCTGGACCGACTCCCCCGGCACCGTCTCGATGAACCTCGGGGCCGGCGGCAACTACTCGACGCAGTGGTCCAACACCGGCAACTTCGTCACCGGCAAGGGCTGGCGCCAGGGCGCACGGCGCGCGGTGACGTACTCGGGGCAGTTCAACCCGTCCGGCAACGCGTACCTCACGCTCTACGGCTGGACCACGAGCCCGCTCATCGAGTACTACATCGTCGACTCGTGGGGCACGTACCGGCCCACGGGCACGTTCATGGGCACCGTGAACTCCGACGGCGGCACGTACGACATCTACCGGACGCAGCGCGTCAACCAGCCCTCGATCCAGGGCACCGCGACGTTCTACCAGTACTGGTCGGTGCGCCAGCAGAAGCGCGTCGGCGGCACGATCACGGCCGGTAACCACTTCGACGCGTGGGCGTCGAAGGGCATGAACCTCGGCACGCACGACTACCAGATCCTCGCGACCGAGGGCTACCAGTCCTCGGGCAGCTCGAACATCACCGTCGGCCAGGCGCCCGGCGGCGACACCGGTGGCAACACGGGCGGGAACACGGGCGGGAACACCGGTGGCAACACCGGGGGGAACACGGGCGGCAACACCGGCTCGTGCACGGTCACCGCGACGCGCACCGACTCGTGGTCCGACCGGTTCAACGTGAACTACACCGTCTCGGGCGCGTCGAGCTGGAGCGTCACCGTGAACCCGGGCTCCGGCCAGTCGATCCAGAACTCGTGGAACGCGAACCGTCAGGGCAACACGTTCACCTCGAACGGCAACAACACGTTCGGCGTCACGTACTACTCGGGCGGCAACACCAACATCCCGCCGGCCACGTGCTCGGGCTCCGGCTCGACGGGCGGTAACACCGGCGGCAACACGGGTGGCAACACCGGTGGGAACACGGGCGGAAACACCGGGGGGAACACCGGTGGGAACACGGGCGGGAACAGCAGCGGCTGGACCTGCACCGCGGGCTACGTCGGCCTGACGTTCGACGACGGCCCCAACGCCGGGACGTCCACGCAGCTCATCAACACCCTCCGGGGCAACGGCGCGACCGCGACGGTCTTCCCGACCGGCCAGAACGCACAGAACAACGCGTCCCTCATGCAGGCCTACAAGAACGCGGGCCTGACCATCGGGAACCACTCGTGGGACCACCCGCACCTCGTGAACATGAGCTACGCCGACATCCAGTCCCAGCTCCAGCGCACGCAGCAGACGATCCAGCAGACGTCGGGCGTCTCGCCGCAGCTGTTCCGCCCGCCGTACGGCGAGACGAACGCGAACCTCAAGGCGATCGAGCAGTCGATGGGCCTGCGCGAGATCATCTGGGACGTCGACTCGCAGGACTGGAACAACGCGAGCTCGGCGCAGATCCGCCAGGCGGCGAGCCAGCTACGTGACGGCCAGATCATCCTCATGCACGACTGGCCGGCGGCGACGATCCAGGCCCTGCCGGGCATCCTGCAGGACCTCAAGTCCCGCAACCTGTGCCCGGGCACGATCTCGCCCAGCACGGGTCGCGCGGTGGCGCCGGGCACGACCGGTGGCAACACCGGCGGCAACACGGGTGGGAACACCGGCGGCAACACGGGAGGGAACACCGGCGGCAACACGGGCGGATCCTGCACCGTGAGCGTCCAGAAGGCCGACGAGTGGGGCGACCGGTTCAACGTCAACCTGTCGGTCAGCGGCTCGAGCTCGTGGACCGTGACGGTCCGCCTCAACGGCGGTCAGTCGCTGCAGAACTCGTGGAACGCGAGCGTCACGAGCGGCAACGGCACGCTCACCGCCCGCCCGAACGGTGCCGGCAACAACTTCGGCATCACGCTCTACAAGAACGGCAACACCACGACACCGACGGCCACCTGCTCGGCCTGACGTGACAGCCGCTGGGGCAGGGACGTACACCGCGTCCCTGCCCCAGCGTCGTCTCCGGGTGAAGCTGGTCGCGCTCAGTGCGACGAACCCCACCCGGAACCGGTGACCGTCCGGTCAGCGGTGCTGGTCCGTCGCCGTTCGGGCGAGCAGGCGGCGGGTCGTCAGGTCCGCGCCCGTCAGGACGCCCGCGCGGCCCAGCAGGCGGCCGTGCTCCCAGTTGGACAGGCCCAGCTCGGGCTGCTGCAGCGCGTACTGACCGTCGACCCACCGGGTGAACCCGTCGCCGACGAACGGCGCGTCGACCGCCCCGACGAACGCGTCCCACGCCTGCGGGTCGGTCCCGACGAGCGATGCGACGAACCGCGGCGAGTGCGCGTTGAACAGGGCCACGCCCTGCGCGACGTCCTCGACCACGACGACGCTCAGCTCGGGCGAGTTCTCCCACTCCCACTCGTGCCCGAGGTCGTCGGCCTCGAGCAGGCTCGCGCGGGGCTCGACGACGACGCCCTCGGCGCGGTGCACCTCGATCTCGCGCTCGAGCTCGCCCGCGGGAAGCCACTGCTCGCTGCCGCGCACCACGTGCACGCGCGCGACGGTCCCGCGCGCGGCGGCGGCCTCGTCGGCGGCGGCGAGCAGCACGGGCACGAGCTCGGTCGCGCGGTCACGCGTCACGACCGCGACATTGAGCGTGTTGCACACCTTGCGGTCGAGCGAGTGCCGCACGACCGCCGCGAACCGCGTCGCGTCCGCGCTGGGGTCCGCGACGAGCCACGCACCGCCCGTGCCGTGCGCGCTGACCGGAGTCCCGGCCTGCCGCGCGACCGCCGCGAGCTGCGCGACCGCCGCCCCCGAGCCGCGCACGACCGCGAGCGAGAGCCGACGGTCGGAGAACAGCGCCCAGCCCGCGGCGCGCTCGCGGCTCGTCACGAGGCTGATCGCGCCGTCGGGCAGTCCCGACGAGCGCAGCGCCGGGGCCAGCGCGTGCTCGATGATCGCGGTCGCGGTGCCGAGCGCGTCGCCGCCGATGCGCAGGACCGCGGTGTTGCCCGTCGCGAGCACGCCCGCGGCGTCGGCGAGCACGTTGGGTCGCCCCTCGAACACGAAGCCCACGACCCCGAGCGGCGCGGTCACGACGTCCACGTGCCAGTCGTCGTGCGTCACACGCGGCGGGGCGACGTCCTGCGCCGCGTCCCGCTCGACGACGTCCGCCCAGCCGCGCAGGCCGTCGGCCATCTGGTCGCGCACGCGCTCGTCGACGCGCAGCCGGGTCGTCGAGCGACCCAGCCCCTCGGCGCGCGCGACGTCCTGCGCGTTCGCGTCCGCGACGGCCGACCACGCCCCGACGAGCCCGTCGGCGAACGCCCGGTAGAACGCGGCGACGGCACCCGGCGCCACGGTCCGCATCGCCTCCGCGGCCGCCACCGCGGCGTCCACGCTCGTCGTGACCGCGGCAGAGACCGCCGCGGGGACGTGCAGGAGCGCACCGTCGTCGTGCACGACGTACAGGCGGTCACCGGCCCGGAAGGCCGCCGCGAGCTCGTCGCCCACGGTCGTGAACCGGTCGCCGCCGAACGGCACGAGCGTGCCGGCGGTGAGCTGGGTGAGCTGTCCTGCGGTCGTGGTCATGGCTCCGGCCTCGTCGTCGTCGGGATCGGCAGGTGATAGGGCAGGTGGGTGGGGCAGGTGGTGGGGCGGGCAGGGTGAGTGCCGGAACCAGCCTGCCGCGGATCCGCCGCCGAGGTCGAGGTGTCCCACGGTGCGGCGACCCCGAGAGCCCGGCATCTGGGCCGGATCGGTCATTTCGCAACCGATCGGGCTAGGGTCGAAAGGTGGTGCCGGACCTCAACGCCCGAACCCGTCGCGCGACGACGGTGGAGCGACGGGCGCTCCTCTCGCTGCTCGCGCGGTCCGGACGCGCCGTCCCGCTCGAGCGCCCGCTCGTCGTGCTGGCCTACCCCGGGGTCGGTGTCGGCGAGCAGCACCGCGAGCTCGCAGGCTGCACGGACCAGCTCGCGGTGATCGCCGCGACCCGGCCGCAGCTCGCGGCCGTGGACGTCGACGTCGTCGCGATCAGCACGCGGCCGCCCGACGCACCCGACCCCGCGCTGCGCGGTGCCCTGCTCACGGTCGACCCGACGACCGCGCAGGACCTGCCGCACGTCGACCTCGACGGCGAGCGCTACCTGACGCGCGCGACGACGCTGCTCGGCCCGCGCCTCGGCGGTGCGCTCGACGGCCTCGTGCTCGACGAGATCGCGGACGCCGCGACGCACACGCGCGCGCTCGTCGGGCTCGTCGTCGCGAGCCGTCGCCGCGTGCTCGAGCAGGACCGACGCCGCGAACCGCAGCAGGCCGCAGCACCGGACCACGACCATCACGGGCGCCGGGGTCTGCACCGCGAGCGCTGGCACACCGTGGACGGTCCCGGCCCGCTCGACGACGACCGGCCCGACCGCCGCACGCACCCGTCCTGAGGGCTGCCGCACCGTCGACGCGCCTGCCGGGCGCCGGGCTCATCGGGATCACGAGCCGACCGCGACTCCCGCCCACGCCGCCGCGACGCTCAGGACGAGCATGCCGCCCGCATGCAGCACCGCCGCTCGCACGCGCCCCGCACGCACGAGCCGCGCGCCCTCGACGCTCGCCGTCGAGAACGTCGAGTACCCGCCCAGGAACCCGACGCCCAGCACCGGCCCCACCTGGTCCGCACCGACGTGGTGCGCGACCCAGCCCGTGACCACCCCGAGCAGGAAGCACGCGGTCACGTTCACGACGACCGTGCCCGCCGGGACGCTCAGCCGGTTGTGCCGCGCGACGAACGTGTCGAGCTCGAACCGCGCGACCGCCCCGAGCCCGCCCGCGAGCGCCACGAGCAGCCCCGTCATCGGGCGACCTCCGCATCGCTCCTCGGGACCGGACCGTCGCCTGTCGCGACCGGACCGTCGCTCGTCGGGATCCGCCGACGCGACGCGAGCCACATGCCCGCGACCGCGCACACCACCCCCAGCACGACGCTCACGAGCGGGTACACCACCGCCGTCGCGACCTCGCCCGCGGTGTCGAGCCGGTGCACCTCGAGCACGAACGTGCTGTAGGTCGTGAACCCGCCGAGCACGCCCGTGCCGCAACCGAGCCGCACGGCCCGACGCCGGCCCTCGTCGGGCCCGCCGCGCACGAGGCTCTCGAGGAGCAGACCCAGCAGGAACGACCCCACGAGGTTGATCGCGAACGTCACCCACGGCCAGCCGCTCGGCTGCCCCCACGTGTCCTCGAGCCACGAACGCAGGCTCGTCCCGAGCGCCCCGCCGACGAGCACGAGGCCGACGAGCCGCGCGTGCGTGCCGCGGGCCCCGCGTGCCGCGGGGCTCACCAGGGCGACCTCGTGGCCGACCAGTCGACGACGTCGAGCGGCACCGTCAGCACCGGCCGGTGCTGGTGGTGGGCGAGGTGCACCGCGACGGAACCCTCGAGCAGCGACCGCATCCGGGCACCCGCGCCCGGTGCGCGCGTCCCGACGACGATCGCGGCGGCGTCGACCGCGCGCGCCAGGTGGGTCAGCGCCCGGTCCGGGCGGCCCGCGAGGTAGTGCAGCGTCCAGGCGGCCGACGAGCCCGCCGTCGCGAGCGCGTCCGACACCTGCGTCCGCAGCGCCTGCTCGACGCGCTGCCAGGCGTCGTCGGCGGTGTCCGGGTCGAGCGCGGCGTGCCGGACCGCACCGTCGGCGTGCTCCTCGACGACGTACCGCGCGGTGTCGGCGTACGCGAGGTGCAGCTGCGCACCCGTCACCGCCGCCCAGCGGGCCGCCGTCGCCACGACGAGCGTCGGCTGGTCGGGGACGACCCCGACGACCAGCGCGTGCCCACCGGGCTCGACGATGCGCTCGACCGTCGGCTGCGGCACGCCCGCGTGCCGCGGGTCGCGACCGTCGTGGTGACCAGGCCTCACGGGACGCTCCTCGCTCGCGGGCAGCACCTGCCCGCGGTCGTGCTCGACCGGGCAGGAACCATCAGCCTCACGGCGGTTCGGGTGCGGGTGCGCACCCCGGCGGGATCCATCGCCGGGGCCACCCTAGCGGCCCGCCCGGCTCGTCGGCGCGTCGGCGGGTTCGTCGGGCGCCTCCGCCGCCGCACGGTGCCACGGTCGCGCGGGGTCCGTGGCCACGGGGTGCGCGGCGACCCGCACCGCGTACGTGCGCACCGCGTCGTCGGCCTGCGGCACGCCGCCCGGGTCGTCGACGGGCCCCAGGTACTCGTGCCCCGTCATGCGGCACCACACGGGCAGGTCGATCGGTGCCACGGGGTCCGTGGTCGACAGGTGCACGACCGTGCCCGCGCGCAGCGTCGCGACCCGGTCGCGCAGCAGCACCAGCAGCCGGGCGCAGCCGAGGTCTCCGCCGTCGATCACCACGGGCTCGTCGGACACGTGCCGATCCTTCCACCTCTGCCCGCGCAGCCCTTCCCGCGCGGGCCGTGCCACGGAGATACTGACGCGCATGAGGGAGCCCAGGGAGGTCGGTCCGCCGCGCTGGTGGGCCGCGGCGGTCGTCGGCGGCCTGCTGCTCGTCGGTGGCGGGGCGTGGCTCGCGTGGCGCTCCGCGCACGTCGCGACCTTCGGCTGGTTCGCGTACGCACCGCTGCCGGGGGCCACCGTCTCCTGGTCGGGGTCGCGGCCGGGGCTGGTCGCCGGGATCGTCCTCGCGGCGCTCGGACTGCTGCTGCTGGGCGGGGTGAGCGGCTGGCTGCTGTCGCGCCGACGACCCTGAGCCGCCCGGCGCACGGGCCCCCGCGTGGGCGAGACTGTCCGACATGACCTCGTTGCCGATCGGCGTGATCCTGCCGCGCGACCTGCCCGCCGACCAGGTGCTGCCGTTCGCGCGCCGCGTCGAGGAGCTCGGGTTCGACGAGCTGTGGGTCGTCGAGGACCTCGGGTTCCGGGGCGGGTTCGCGCAGGCTGCGGCGGTGCTCGCGACGACGAGCCGCGTGCACGTCGGCATCGGCATCCTGCCCGCCGCGGTGCGCAACGTCGCGTTCGCGGCGATGGAGTCTGCGACGCTCGCGCAGCTGTTCGACGGGCGCGTGACGATCGGTCTGGGGCACGGCATGCCCGCGTGGCTGCGGTCGGTCGGTGCGTGGCCCGCGCAGCCGCTGACGTTCCTGTCCGCCGCGACGCGTGCGCTGCGCACGCTCCTGCGGGGCGGCACGGTGTCCGACGAGCTGCTCGGCCTGACCGGGTTCGCGCTCGAGCCGTCGTCGGTCCCGTCGGTCGTGCCCGACGTGCTGCTCGGGGTGCGCGGGCCCCGCTCGTTGCGCGCGTCGGGTGAGGTCGCGGACGGGACGGTCCTCGCCGAGCCGACGACCCCCGAATACGTGCGGGCCGCGCTCGCGCACGTCGCGCCCGAGCGCGCGCACCGGCTCGTCGCCTACAACGTGGGCTCCGTCGCCGACGACGAGCGGGCCGCGCTGGCCGCCGCGCGCGGCGGGCTCGCGTGGCTCGGCGAGCCCGACTGGGCGCCGCACCTCGTCGGGCTGCCGTTCGCCGAGGACCTCGCGGTGCTGCACGCCCGTACCGGGTCCGGACCGGCGTTCGCGGCCGCGCTGCCCGACACGTGGGTAGCCCGGCTGGCGGTCGCCGGCACGCCCTCGCAGGCCCGCGCGCGTGTGGCCGGGCTCGCCGCGGCGGGGGTCACGTCCGCCGTCCTGTTCCCCGCCGGCGACCCGTTCGCCGCGCTCGAACCGCTCGCGACGCTCGTCGGGACGGTCGACGCCACCCGCGCGACGGACTGCTGAGGCCACGCGACATGGGTCACGACCACCACCACGGTGCCGACGCGGCGAACCGCACGCGGCTCGCCGTCGCGTTCGGCATCACGAGCGCGATCCTCGTCGCGCAGGCCGTCGGAGCGCTCGTCACGGGTTCGCTCGCGCTGCTGGTCGACACCGCGCACATGCTGGTCGACGCCGCGGGACTGGCGATCGCGCTCACCGCAGCCACGCTCGCGACCCGCGCTCCGACCGCGCACCGCACGTGGGGGTTCCGACGAGCCGAGGTCCTCGCAGCGCTCGCGCAGTCGGCGATCCTGCTCGCCGTCGGCGTGTACGTGCTGGTCGAGGGCGTGCGACGGCTGGTCTCGCCCCCGGACGTGCCAGCTGGCGAGCTCGTCGTGTTCGGTGCGATCGGGCTCGTCGGGAACGTCGTCTCCCTCGCGGTCCTGGCCGGCCGGCGGCACGGCAGCCTCAACCTGCGTGCGGCATTCCTCGAGGTCGTCAACGACGCGCTCGGCTCGGTGGGCGTGATCGTCGCCGCAGTCGTCATCGCGACGACCGGGTGGCAGCAGGCCGACGCCGTCGCGGGCCTGCTCATCGGCGCACTGATCCTGCCGCGCGCCCTGGCGATCCTGCGCGAGGCGACCGCCGTGCTGCTCGAGTCCACGCCGCCCGGGCTCGACCTCGACGCCGTGCGCGGTCACCTGCTCGAGGTCGAGCACGTGCGCGAGGTGCACGACCTGCACGCGTCCCTCATCGCCACGGGCCTGCCGGTGCTGTCCGCGCACGTCGTCGTCGACGAGGGCTGCTTCCGCACCGGTCACGTCCCGCACATCCTCGACACGCTGCAGGAGTGCGTGGCCCACCACTTCGACGTCGCGGTCGAGCACTCGACCTTCCAGATCGAGCCGGCGGCCCACGCCACCCACGAGTCCCCCCAACACCCCTGACTCTCCCCTCCCTCCCCTCTTCCCCTTCCCTCCCTTCCCTTCCCTGCCCTCTTCCCCTTCCCTCCCTTCCCTTCCCTGCCCTCTTCCTCTTCCCCTTCCCTCCCTGCCCTCCCCCCCCGGCACCCCGCCCCCCGCACCTCGCCCCCACGCGCTGACTTCGCCACTCCCCCCACGAGTTCGCGGCTCCGGCATCGACCTCGCGGCCCACGGACCGCGAACCCACCACCGCACCCGCGAACTCACCAGCACCCCCGCCCCCTTCCCTCCCCACCGGCATCCCACCCGCGAACTCACCAGCACCCCTCACCCACCTACTGACTTCGCGACTCCCACGCGAGTTCGCGGGTCCGGCATCGACCTCGCGGGCCCCGGGCCGCGAACCCACGACGGCACCCGCGAGCTCACCAGCACCCCTGGCGCCCTTTCCCGCCACACCGGCATTCCACCCGCGAACTCAGCTGGACGGGCGAGGCTGAGCGGTGAAGCGGGCCGGCGAAACTGAGCGGGCGAGGCTGAGCGGTGAAGCGGGCCGGTGAAACTGAGCGGGCGACCCGGGACGGCTCAGCGCCGCCCCCACCCGACCCAGGGGCGCACTGACTTCGCGACTCCCACGCGAGTTCGCGGGTCCGGCATCGACCTCGCGGACCCCGGACCGCGAGCCCATGACGGCACCCGCGAACTCAGGAGCACCCCTCACCCGCGCACTGACTTCGCGGGTCCCTCGCGAGTTCGCGGGTGAGGTGTCGACGTCGCGGGCCATGGGCCGCGCACCCATCACCGCACCCGCGAACTCGCGTGCCTTGACGGGGGGTGGACCGGCGGGGCGGGCGGGTGGCGGCGGGGGCGGGCGGGTGGGGGTGGGTGGGGTGGGAAGGGGGTGGGTGGAGGTGGGCAGGGGTGGGTCAGGTGGTGGGGGTGTCTTGGCGGGGGAGGCGCAGGAGGGCGTACGTGAAGGCGCCCAGGGCGGTGATGACCAGGAGCACGAGGCCGATCGTGTAGGAGTGCCCGGCCTCGTCGTACGTCGCGCCCATGACCAGCGGCGGGAAGTAGCCGCCGAGGCCGCCGGCTGCCCCGACGACACCGGTGACCGCACCGACACGGTTGGCGGGCGTGAGCCGGGCGACCCACGCGAACACCCCACCCGCGCCGAGCCCGAGGAAGAACGCCATCGCGACGAAGTCGATGCCCGCGGGGATCTCCGGCACGGGCTGCGTCGCCATGACCACGGCCGACGCGGCAGCCCCCGCGAGCGACACGAGGGTCACGACCTTCGGGTGCGTGCGGTCGGACAGGATGCCGCCGATCGGCCGCGCGACGACCGCCGCGATGGCGAACCCGGCGGTGCGCGTCCCGGCCCCGGCGAGGTCGAACTCGTAGACGTCCTTGAGGTACGTGGGCAGGTAGGTCGAGAACGCGACGAAGCCACCGAACGTCACGGCGTACAGGAAGGACATGCGCCAGGTCACGGGCAGCTTCGCGGCGGCCTTGAGCTTGGGCATCACGGACTCGGTCGACGGCTTCCAGGCGGGCGCGTCGCGGCCCACGGCCAGGACCAGGAACCCGGTCGCCGCGAGCGCGACCGCGATGATCACGTGCGCGGGGACGTAGCCGAACCAGTTGACGAACCGGGGCGTGAAGAACGACGAGAGTGCGGTGCCGCCCATGCCGGCACCGAACAGGCCGGTCGCGAACCCGCGCCGCGACGGCTCGTACCAGGCGTTGACGAACGGGATGCCCGCCGCGAACGACGTGCCCGCGATGCCGAGGAAGAAGCCGAACACGAGCAGCAGCGGGTACGACTCGACGCTCCCCGCCCACATGACCAGCAGCACGGGCACGATCGACAGGAACGGCAGCACCGCGAGGAGCCGACGACCGCCGAACCGGTCGGTGAGCGCACCGACGGGCACCCGACCGACGGCCCCGACGAGCACGGGCGTCGCGATGAGCAGGGACTTCTGCGTCGCGGACAGCCCGAGGTCCTCGGTGTACCGCACGGCGAGCGGGCCGATGAGGTTCCAGGCCCAGAACGTGATCGCGAAGACCCACGTCGCGAGCGCAAGGTTGACGCCCCGTCCCGTGGTGGTCGCTGCAGTGGTGGGTGCGCTCGGCGTTGCGCTCATCGTGTGTCCTCGAGGGGTGGGGAGGGCGTGCGGTGACAGGGGCTAGCGGGAGGGGCTGCGGTCGCGGTCGCGCGTGCCGACGGGGTCCCACCCGCGACGCGGTGCCGACGCACCGGGCACGGGCCGACGGCTGCGGCTGCGGTAGACGATGTACGGGCGGAACAGGTAGTGCACGGGTGCGGTGAACGCGTGCACGAGGCGGCTGAAGGGGAACAGCAGGATGAGCCCGAGCCCGATCAGGACGTGCAGGTGGAACTGCAGCGGGGCGGACGCCATCGCGTCGACGTCGGGCTGGAAGGCGAACAGCGAGCGGAACCACGGCGAGACGGACTCGCGGTAGTTGTGCGTCGAGTGGCCCTGCGTGAACGCGATCACGGTCGTCGCGAGGCCCGTGACGATCGCGGTGGTGAGGACCGCGTACATGAGCTTGTCGTTCTTGGTCGTCGCCATGAACACCGGTCCGGTGCGGCGGCGGCGCACGATGAGGATGACGATGCCCACGAGCGTCGCGATGCCCGCGATCGACCCGATCCCGAGCGCACCCGCGTGGTACATCTCCTCGGTCACGCCGACCGCGTCGGTCCACGACTGCGGGATCAGCAGCCCCACGACGTGCCCGACGATCACGAACAGCAGCCCGAAGTGGAACAGGGGCGACCCGATGCGCAGCAGCCGCGACTCGTAGAGCTGCGACGAGCGCGTGGTCCAGCCGAACTGGTCGTAGCGGTACCGCCACACCAGCCCGCCGACGAACACCACGACGACGAGGTAGGGCAGCACGCCCCACAGGACGACGTCCATCAGGCCATCTCCGATCCGGTTGCGGCGCCGTACCCGGCGAGCGGGAGAAGTCGGGGGTCGGCCGAGTCGAGGCCGACGGACTCGCTGGGCGGGCCCGACGAGGCCATCGCGTGCACGGCGGCCTTGTCCGCGGGCGACGGCCCGGGGAGGGTCGCGCACACGGCCTCGAGCAGGCCGACGTAGGGCGTGCCCGCCTCGATCAGCGCGAACCGCGTGAGCTCGAGGCTCGCGCGGTACTCCTGGAGCAGCGCGGCCCCGTCGTGCGGGTCCGCGAGCGCGGCGTACTCGAGCACGAGCGGCAGGTGGTCGGGCAGCTCGCCGTGCGTGTCGACGAGGAAGCCCGACGCGCGGTACCGCTCCTTGAACCCGGCGAGCACCTCGCCGCGGCGGCGCGTGTCGCCGTCGGTCCAGTAGGACAGGTACAGCGCCTGCTTGCGCGACAGGTCGAACAGCCGCACGTAGTCGGTCTGCAGCTCGGCGAGCGGGGTCGTCGTCGCGTGGTCGAGGAACGTGCGCAGACCGTCGCGCGCACGCCCCGCGGGCAGCTCGTCGACCGCGGCCGCGAGCAGCGGGAGGCGTTCGACGAGCGCCTCGTCGGGGTACGCGAGGCACCACGACGCCGCCTGGTGCACGACCTGGTGGTCGACGTGCGTGCCGCGCCGCGGACCGCCGCCCGCGGGCTCGTCGGACCGACCGTCCTGCCGTCCGTCACGCACGCGTCCCGACGAGCGTGCCCGCAGCCTCACGGCGCGCTCCCCTCGTCCGGCTCCTTCTGGTGCGGGAACAGACCCGGCGGGGTGCCGACGCCGTCCCAGTTGAGCAGGTTGACGCGACCGCGCATCTCGTCGGGCGGTGCGATCGTCTCCGACGTCTGCCGCTGCCGCAGCGCGTGGAACGTCTCCACCGCGACCGGCACGGGCCGGCCCGACGCCTCGCCGAACGCCGCGGACTCGTACATGCCGGGGCCCTCGTCGTAGTCGAGCGAGCAGCCGAGCTCCTCGAGCTCGTGCCCACGCTCCTCGTGCGCCTTGGGGATGACGTAGCGGTCGTCGTACTTCGCGATCGCGAGCAGGCGGTACATCGCGTACATCGCCTGGCCGGTCATCCCGACGGACTGTGCGATCGCCTCGTCGGCCCCCTCGCCCATCGTGATGCCGCGCAGGTAGGAACGCATGGCCGCGAGCCGCCGCAGGACGCCCGTGACGACGTCGGCGTCCCCCGCGGTGAACAGCTCCGCGAGGTACTCCACGGGGATGCGCAGCGCGTCGATCGCGCCGAACAGGTTGCCGGGGTCCTCCGCGTCGTGCCCCTGCTCGCGCAGCAGGTCGACCACGGGCGACAGCGGCGGGACGTACCAGACCATCGGCATGGTCCGGTACTCCGGGTGCAGCGGCAGCGCCACGCGGTACTTCTTCGCGAGCGCGTACACGGGGCTACGACGAGCCGCGTCCAGCCAGTCCGCCGGGATGCCCTGCTCACGCGCCGCGGCGAGGACCGCCGGGTCCTCCGGGTCGAGGATGATGTCGAGCTGCGCCTCGTACAGGTCCTTCTCGTCGGGCACCGACGCGGCCTCGGTGACGCGGTCCGCGTCGTAGAGGAACACGCCGATGTACCGCAGGCGGCCCACGCACGTCTCCGCGCAGATCGTCGGCAGGCCGACCTCGATGCGCGGGTAGCAGAACGTGCACTTCTCGGCCTTGCCGGTCTTGTGGTTGAAGTACACCTTCTTGTACGGGCAGCCCGTGATGCACTGGCGCCAGCCACGGCACTTGTCCTGGTCGACGAGCACGATGCCGTCCTCGGCGCGCTTGTAGATCGCACCCGACGGGCACGACGCCATGCACGACGGGTTCAGGCAGTGCTCGCAGATCCGCGGCAGGTAGAACATGAAGGTCTTCTCGAGCTCGAAGCGGATCTTGTCCTCGGACTCGCGACGCACCTTCTCGACGATCGGGTCGAGGTGACCCAGCTCGCTCGTGCCACCCAGGTTGTCGTCCCAGTTGGCAGACCACGTGACCTTCGTGTCATGACCCGTGATGAGCGACTTCGGCCGCGCGACGGGGAAGTCGTCGCCGAGCGGCGCCTCGACCAGCGTCTCGTAGTCGTACGTCCACGGCTCGTAGTAGTCCTCGAGCTCGGGCTGCACGGGCGAGGCGAAGATCGACAGCAGCCGCTTCGCACGCGGTCCCGTGCGCAGCGCCAGACGCCCCTTCTTGTTCAGCGTCCAGCCGCCGCGCCACTTCTCCTGGTCCTCGTACCGCCGCGGGTACCCCTGCCCGGGGCGCGTCTCCACGTTGTTGAACCACACGTACTCGACGCCGGCCCGGTTCGTCCACGCCTGCTTGCACGTCACCGAGCAGGTGTGGCACCCGATGCACTTGTCGAGGTTCATCACCATGGCGACCTGAGCCATCACACGCATCGTCGTCCTCCTCCCGCTCAGTACTCGACGTCCTGCGACCGGCGACGGATCGTCGCGACGATGTCGCGCTGGTTGCCCGTCGGGCCCAGGTAGTTGAAGGCGTACGACAGCTGCGCGTACCCGCCGACCAGGTGCGTCGGCTTCACCAGGAGCCGCGTCACCGAGTTGTGGATGCCGCCTCGTCGGCGCGTCTTCTCGGTCTTCGGGACGTCGATCGTGCGCTCCTGCGCGTGGTGCACGTACACGACCCCTTCCGGCATGCGGTGCGACACGATCGCGCGGCACACGTAGATGCCGTTCGCGTTCGAGCACTCCACCCACTCGTTGTCCTTCGCACCGATCGCCTCGGCGTCCGCCGGGGACATCCAGCACGTCGGACCGCCGCGCGACAGCGACAGCATCAGGAGGTTGTCCTGGTACTCCGAGTGGATCGACCACTTGTTGTGCGGCGTCAGGAACCGGACCGTGACCTGCTTCGCGCCGTCCGGACCGAGCTGCGGCTCACCCAGCAGGCGGTGCAGGTCGAGCGGCGGCCGGTAGATCGGCAGCCCCTCCCCGAGGTCCTTCATCCAGCCGTGGTCGAGGAACAGGTGCATGCGGCCCGTGAGCGTGTGCCACGGCTTGAGCCGTTCGACGTTCACGGTGAACGGCGAGTACCGCCGCCCGCCCGTCTCCGAGCCCGACCACTCCGGCGACGTGATGACCGGCACCGGGCGCGCCTGCGTGTCCGGGAACGTGATGCGCTTCTCCTCGGACCCCTCCGCGAGGTCGTGCAGCTGCTTGCCGACCCGCCGCTCGAGCGAGTGGAAGCCCTGCGTCGCGAGTTCGCCGTTCGTCGTGCCGGACAGCGCGAGGATCGCCTCGGCGAGCTTGGTGTCCGTGTCGAGCGCCGGGCGCCCGTCGCCCGCACCGCCCAGCATCACGCCGTTGAGCTTGCCGAGCCGCTCGACCTCGTGCGTCAGGTCGTACGTGACGTTCTTGACCGTGAAGCCCAACGAGCTCGCGAGCGGGCCGAGCGAGCCGAGCTTGTCGGCGATCGCCGTGTAGTCCCGCTCGACGACCTGCAGCAGCGGCATCGTGACGCCCGGCACCGCGGGCGCGTCACCGCGCCGCCAGTCGCCGCCCACGCCACCGTCACGCGGCGCCTCGCCCGGGGTGTCGTGCTGCAGCGGCACGCTCACGAGGTCGTGGCGGACCCCCAGGTGCGTGCGCGCCAGGTCCGAGAACCGGCGCGCCACCAGGTGGAACGCGTCGAAGTCGCTGCGCGCCTCCCACGGCGGGTCGATCGCCGGCGAGAACGCGTGCACGAACGGGTGCATGTCCGTCGACGACAGGTCGTGCTTCTCGTACCAGGTCGCCGCCGGCAGCACGACGTCGGACAGCATCGTCGTCGACGTCATGCGGAAGTCCGCGCTGACCAGCAGGTCGAGCTTCCCCTCGGGGATGTCGTCGCGCCACTCGACGTCGCTCGGGCGCGCCGTCGGCTCGGGCGCCTGCACGTTCGAGTGCGTGCCGAGCAGGTACTTGAGGAAGTACTCGTCGCCCTTCGCGCTCGAGCCCAGCAGGTTCGAGCGCCACAGCACGAGCGTGCGCGGCCAGTTCTCGGGCGCGTCGACGTCCTCGACCGCGAACCTGAGGTCGCCCTCCTTGAGCAGCCCCGCGACGTGCGACGCGACGTCCGGTGCGGTGCCCGCCTCGGCGGCCGCACGCGCGTCGTCCGCGAGGTCGAGCGGGTTGCGGTCGAACTGCGGGTAGAACGGCATCCAGCCCGCGCGCGCGGACGCGGCGATCGTGTCCGCCGTGTGCATGCCCGCGAGGTGGCCGTCCGCACCCGGCCACGCGAGCTCGTCGGCCGCGTAGCCGTCGAACCGCCACTGGTCCGTGTGCATGTACCAGTAGGACGTGCCCGTCATGGTGCGCGGCGGGCGCGCCCAGTCGAGCGCGTTCGCGAGCGAGACCCAACCCGTCAGCGGACGGCACTTCTCCTGCCCGACGTAGTGCGCCCACCCGCCGCCGTTGCGGCCGAAGCAGCCCGTGAACGCGAGCAGCGCGAGGATCGCGCGGTACGTCGCGTCGCCGTGGAACCACTGACAGACGCCCGCGCCCATGATGATCATCGAGCGGCCCTGCGACTGCTCCGCGTTGGTCGCGAACTCACGCGCGATGCGCGTGCACGCGTCCGCCGGGACCGACGTGTGCTGCTCCTGCCACGCGGGCGTGCAGCCCTGCGTCGGGTCGTCGTAGCCCGTGGGCCACTCGCCCGGCAGGCCCTCGCGACCCACGCCGTACTGCGCGAGCGTGAGGTCGAAGACCGTCGTGACGAGGTGACCGTCGATGCGCATCACCGGCACGCCGCGGCGCTGCACCGCACCCGCACCGCCGGGGTCGTCGAAGCGCGGCATGAGGATCTCGACCGATTCGCCTGCCGACGAACCCGCGACGTCGCGGATGCTCAGCGCCGGCACCACGTCCTCGAGGTCGAGGTTCCACAGGCCCTCGCCCGAGTCGGTGTAGCGGAAGCCCAACGAGCCGTTCGGCACGACCGGCCGGCCCGTGCGCGAGTCGAGCAGCACGGTCTTCCACTGCGCACCCTCGGAGTCGGGCGTGCGCGTCGGGTCGGGGGCGGGCTCGTCGGAGGCAGCCAGGTCCGAGGCGCGCAGGAACTGGTCCGCGACGTACGCGCCGTCGCGCTCCGTGAGCGTCACCAGGAACGGCAGGTCCGTGTACGTCGAGACGTAGTCCTTGAAGAACGGCACCTGCCGGTCGACGAGGTACTCCTTGAGCACCACGTGCCCCATGCCCATCGCGAGCGCACCGTCGGTCCCCGCAGCGGCGGGCAGCCACTCGTCGGCGAACTTCGTGTTGTCCGCGTAGTCCGGCGAGACCGTGACGACCTTCGTGCCGCGGTAGCGGACCTCCGCCATCCAGTGCGCGTCGGGCGTGCGCGTGACGGGGACGTTCGAGCCCCACATCATGAGATAGGTGGCGTCCCACCAGTCGCCCGACTCGGGGACGTCCGTCTGGTCGCCGAACATCTGCGGCGACGCGACCGGCAGGTCGGCGTACCAGTCGTAGAAGCTCGTCATGACGCCGCCGATGAGCTGGATGAACCGCGTGCCCACCGCGTGCGACACCATCGACATCGCGGGGATCGGCGAGAACCCCGCGCACCGGTCGGGTCCGTACGTCTTGATCGTGTGCACGTGCGACGCCGCGACGATCTCGACGGCCTCGTCCCACGTGACGCGCACGAGTCCGCCCTTGCCGCGGGCCTGCTGGTAGCGGCGACGCCGGACGGGGTCGTTGACGATGTCCGCCCACGCGAGCACGGGATCCTTGAGGCGCGCCTTCGCCTCGCGGTACATCTCGACGAGCACGCCGCGCGCGTACGGGTAGCGCACGCGCGTCGGCGAGTACGTGTACCAGGAGAACGCCGCACCGCGCGGGCAGCCGCGCGGCTCGTAGTCGGGACGGTCGGGGCCGGGCGACGGGTAGTCCGTCTGCTGGGCCTCCCACGTGATGATCCCGTCCTTGACGTAGACCTTCCACGAGCACGAGCCCGTGCAGTTCACGCCGTGGGTGGACCGCACGACCTTGTCGTGCCGCCACCGGTCCCGGTAGAACACGTCCCCGCGCCGTCCGCCCTCGCGGAACACCGCACGTCCGTCATCCGTCTCGTCCCAGCGCGAGAAGAACCTGCCGGCGCGGAGCAGCACGTCCGACGCAGGTCCGTCCAGGCCGGGCAGGTGGGGGTCTGCCATGGGTCGACCCTAGCCACGACTGTGACCCCTGCCACCCGAAACCCGCCGTGGAAAACCCTCGGCGCGTCGGGGCGGGCCGAGCCGGTAGGTTGCCCGCATGGTGCCGCTGACGCTGCCGTCCGACCACGCCGGATGGACCGCCTTCCTCACGACGATCGACGCGGGCCTGGACGAGGCGCGCTCGCGCATCGCGGAGCTCAAGGACGGCACCGTGCGCACGGCCGGGCAGGTGCTCGACCTGTGGAACGCGGCGGACGTCGCGCTCGATGCCGCGTCGGCCGCCGCGCACCTGCTGGCCGAGGTGCACCCGGCCGCCGACGTGCGCGAGGGCGCGGAGGCGCGCGCACAGGCCGCCGAGGACCTCGCGACGGAGCTGGGGCTCGACCGCGAGCTCTGGGAGGTCGTGAGCGCGACCGACCCCGCGGGCCTCGACGCCGACGCGCAACGGCTGCACGAGCACGTGCTGCGTGACTTCCGGCGCGCGGGCGTCGACCGCACGGCCGAGGAGCGCGACCGCCTGCGGTCGCTCGCGCAGCGGTGCACCGAGCTCGGCCTCGAGTTCGCGCGCCACATCCGCGACGGCGCACGCTCCGTGCGGGTCGCGCCCGAGCGCCTCGACGGCCTGCCGCAGGACTTCCGGGATGCGCACCCGGCCGACGCCGAGGGTCTCGTCACGCTCACGACCGAGTACCCGGACCTCGTCCCCGTGCGCACCTACGCGCACGACGCCGCGCTGCGCCGCGAGCTGACGACCGAGTACCTGCGCATCGCGCACCCCGCGAACGGCCCCGTGCTCGCCGAGCTCCTGCGGCTGCGCGACGAGCGGGCGCGCCTGCTCGGGTACCGCGACTGGCCGTCGTACGACGCCGAGGTCAAGATGATCGGCTCCGGCACCGCGGTCGCGCAGCTCATCGAGCAGCTCGACGCGCTCACCGCCGCGCCCGCGGCCCGCGACGTCGCCGTGCTCCTCGAACGGCTGCGCGCCGACGACCCGTCAGCCACGGCCGTCACCGCCGCCGACTCGCTGTACTACGACCAGGTCGTCCGCCGCGAGCAGTACGACGTCGACGCGCAGGAGGTCCGCCGCTACTTCCGCTACGACAAGGTGCGCGACGGCGTCATGGCGACCGTCGGCCGGCTGCTCGGCCTGAGCTTCGAGCGCGTCGACGCACCCGCGTGGCACGAGTCGGTCGAGGCGTACGACGTGACGTCCGACGGCGAGCGGATCGGCCGGTTCTACCTCGACATGCACCCGCGCGCGGGCAAGTTCAACCACGCCGCGCAGTTCCCGCTCGTGCCCGGCGTCGCGGGGCTGCGCCTGCCCGAGGGCGTGCTCGTGTGCAACTTCCCGACGGGGAGCATGGAGCACGACGACGTGTGCACCTTCTTCCACGAGTTCGGGCACCTGGTGCACGAGATCGTCGGCGGGCACCAGCGGTTCGCGGCGTTCACGGGCGTCGCGACCGAGTGGGACTTCGTCGAGGCACCGTCGCAGCTCCTCGAGGAGTGGGCGTGGGACGCGGGTGTGCTCGCGTCGTTCGCGTCCGACGACGACGGCACGCCGATCCCCGAGGCGCTCGTCGCCCGCATGAACCGCGCCGACCGGTTCGGGCGCGGCGCGTGGACCCGGCGCCAGCTCGGCTTCACCGCGCTGTCCTACGGCCTGCACGCGTCCCCGCCCGAGGACCTCGACGCGTTCGCCGCCGAGGTCGACGCGCACTTCGGCCCGTACGCCCCGCTGCCGGACACCCACCAGGTCACGGGCTTCGGCCACCTCGAGGGCTACGGGCCCGCGTACTACACGTACCTCTGGAGCCTCGTCATCGCGAAGGACCTGCGTACGGCGTTCGGCGACGACCTCATGGACGCCGCCGTGGGCCGCCGCTACCGCGACGAGATCCTCGCGCCCGGCGGGAGCCGCGACGCGGCCGACCTGGTCGAGTCGTTCCTGGGCCGCGAGCGGACGTTCGACGCGTTCGAGAGCTGGCTCGCAGCGACGCCCTGACCTGCGCCGTCGCGGGTCCGTCGGCACATGTCGGCGGCGGCACGTATCGTCGCCCGGTGCTGCACCGGACCCTCGAGCTCCTCGTCCCGCACCGGCTCGGCGGTCCGTTCCGGTGGCTGCTGGCCTCGTCGTGGACGACGAACCTCGCCGACGGTCTCGTGCTCGCAGCCGGACCCCTGCTCGTCGCGTCCCGCACCGACGACGCGTTCCTGGTCGCGCTCGCCGCGACCGTGCAGTGGCTCCCGCCGCTGCTGTTCGGCCTGTGGGCCGGTGCGCTCACGGACCGGCTCGACCGGCGCCTGCTGATCGTCGTCGTCAACGTCGTGCGCGCGCTCGTCGTCGCGTTCCTCGCGACCGCCGTGACGCTCGACGCGGCCCCCATCGCGCTCGTGCTCGGCGCGCTGTTCGCGCTCGGGACCGCCGAGACGTTCGCCGACAACGCGAGCCAGACGCTCACGCCGATGCTCGTGCACCGCGACGACCTGGCCGCCGCGAACCAGCGCATCCAGACCGGCTTCCTCACGGTCAACCAGATGGCCGCGCCGCCGCTCGGCGCCGCGCTGTTCGCGCTCGCGCAGGCCGTGCCGTTCGCCGCGTACGGGGTCCTGGTGCTCGCGGGTGCGGTCCTCGTCGGACGCATCCACCTGCCCCCGCACGGCACGCAGCGCCACGAGCGCAGCCACCTGCGCGCGGACATCGCCGAGGGCGTGCGGTGGACGTGGCACCACGCGGCGGTGCGCACGCTCGTGCTGACGATCCTCATCTTCAACGTGACGTTCGGCGCCGCGTGGGCTGTGCTCGTGCTGTACGCGCAGCAGCGCCTCGGGCTCGGCGACGTGGGCTTCGGCGTCATCACGACCGTGCAGGCCGCGGGCGGGCTCGTCGCGACCTCGGCGTACGGCTGGATCACGCGGCACGTGTCGCTCGCGGACCTCATGCGCATCGGGCTCGTCATCGAGACCCTCACGCACCTCGCACTCGCCCTGACGACCACGGCGTGGGTCGCGATGGTCGTGTTCTTCGTGTTCGGTGCGCACGCGTTCGTGTGGGGCACGACGAGCCTGACCGTCCGGCAGCGCGCGGTGCCGACCGCGCTGCAGGGCCGGGTCGGCTCCGTCAACCTCGTCGGGGTGTTCGGCGGGCTCGTCGTGGGCTCTGCGATCGGCGGCGTGCTCGCGCAGCGCCACGGCGTGACCGCGCCGTTCTGGTTCGCGTTCGTCGGGTCGGCGGTGTTCGTCGTGCTCATCTGGCGCGAGCTGCGGCACGTCGCGCACGCCGACGAGCAGCCGCCGGCGGGGTCGTCGGCGGATCAGCCCACGACGAGCAGGTAGACCAGCGCGACGTTGAGCGTCACGACGAGCGCGACGACCCCGACGAGCACCGCGTGCAGCCCGGTTCCCGTGCGCTCGTCGCCCATGACGTCGCGCGCACGGGTCAGCCGGACCAGCGGGACCACCGCGAACGGGATGCCGAAGCTCAGCACGACCTGCGAGACGACGAGCGTCCACGTCGGGTCGGCGCCCGCGGCGAGCAGCAGCACCGCGGGGATCAGCGTCACGACGCGGCGCACCACGATCGGCACCTGACGGTGCAGCAGTCCCGCCATGATCGTCGCGCCCGCATACGCGCCGACCGACGTCGACGCGAGCCCCGACGCGAGCAGCCCCACCGCGAACGCCGCGGCGACGACCGGTCCGAGCGTCGCGCTGATCGCCGCGTGCGCGCCCTCGATCGAGTCCGTCCCCGCCGCACCCCGCAGCCCCGACGCCGCGAGCAGCAGCAGCCCGACGTTGACCAGCCCCGCGACGACGAGCGCGATACCCACGTCCCAGCGCGTGGCCCGCAGCAGCCGCTGCCGCCACCGGCCCGGCTCGGCGTACCCGTGCCGGTCGCGCGCGAGCGCCGAGTGCACGTAGATCGCGTGCGGCATGACGGTCGCGCCGAGCATCGACGCCGCCAGCAGCACCGAGTCCTCGCCGTCGAACCGGGGCACCAGGCCGGACAGCACGCCACGCGCGTCGGGCGGGGACACGACGAGCCCCGCGAGGAACCCGAGGGTCACGACCGCGAGCAGACCGACGACGACGTGCTCGAACCGCCGCTGCCCGAACCGGTCCTGCGTCGCCAGCAGCAGCAACGACACCCCGCCCACGAGCAGCCCGCCGAGCCACAGCGGCAGCCCGAACAGCAGGTGCAGCGCGATCGCCCCGCCGACCACCTCCGCGAGGTCCGTCGCGGCGGCGACCAGCTCCGCCTGCACCCAGAACGCGAGCCGCGGCCCGCGGCGCAGCCGCTGACCCAGGACGTCGGGCAGCGACCGGCCCGTGACCAGGCCGAGCTTGGCGGACTGGTACTGCACGAGCACCGCCATGGCGTTGGCGACGACGAGCACCCACAGCAGCAGGTAGCCGTACCGCGCACCCGCGGTGAGGTTCGCGGCGACGTTGCCCGGATCGACGTACGCGACCGCCGCGACGAACGCCGGCCCGAGCAGCAGCGGCCCCCGCACCCGCCGCCCACCCGCGCGCCGCCCACCGGCCCGCCCGCCCGCGCGCCGGACGAACCGCTCGTCGACGGGCACCCGACTCATCCCCCCAGTCTCCCGCAAAGTTCGGACCACCGAACTCTCCGCACCGACGGCACACCGCTCCCGCGACCGGCCCATCCCTACACTGCCCGTGACTTCGTCGGAGATGTTTGAGTTCGTCGCCTGCAGACAACGAACTCAGACATCTCCAACGAACAAGCCGCCGCTGACCCACGCGCACCACCCACCACACGACTCCGGCACCCACCCCGCGGCTCCGGCACCCACCTCTCCCCCTCACCCCACCCCGACACCCGAGTTCGCGGCTCCGGTACCCACTTCTCCCCAGCACCCCGCCCCGACGCTCGAGTCTGGGCTCCGGCATCCAGGCCTCCCCAGGACCCCACCCCGACACCCGAGTTCGCGGCTCCGGCATGCAGGCCGCGGGCCGTGGCCCGCGAAGCGGCGACCGGAGCCGCGAACTCGGGTGCTGGGGTGGGTGAGAGCGCGCTGAGTGGGGGGCGGTGACGGTGTGGCGTACGGCAGGGCGGGGCCGGTGAGTTCGCGAGCGGGTGCCCAGGTCGCCCGAGGAGCTCGGGAGTGCGAGACCTGAGCCCGCGCCCGCCACGCCGGGGACGACGCCGACCCCTTCCCGGACAGCGACGGGTCCGCCGTCAGGCTCCACGAGGCGATCGGCGTGCAGTACCCACAGGCGAGCCGACGCCCGGAAGGCGACATTCGTCCACATCGAGCTGCGGACCCGGCTACCCTGCGTCGGGTGCATACGAAGGGACCCGGATGAGCCGCGCGCTGCCGACCAACTACCCGCCCGTCCTTTATGTTCCGTGCGTCCGCGAGGTCACCGATCCCGCTGATCTCGAGGTCGTCTATCGCACTACTCGCGACGGCCGCACCGCGCTGCTGGTGTATTCCGCCCTGGACCGACTGCACCGACTGTCAGGCGAGCGCCAGCCGTGGTTCGTCATACCGACGGCCGAATTGCAGAGGGTCTATGATGTACGTCCGTTCGACCTCGTGCTACTCGACCTCGAGGTCCCGGAGGACCAGCGGGTGAGCCCGTGACGGTCGAAGTGAACCACAGCGCACTCTCGCAGATCGCGTGCCGACTGCGCGCTACGGCGGAGGACCTCGACGACGCGTGCCGCACGGCGCCAGTACCGACGGGCGCAGGCGAAGTCGGCCAACTGCTCGCCGACATCCTGTTCACGGTGTCCGCCACGAACGTGCGGCTGGTCGAGGAGGCTGTTCTGCTCAGCACTCGGACTCAGGAGTGTGCCGATGCGTACTCAGCGATCGACGAGTTGGTGGCACAAAGGCTCTTCGAGATCGGCGCAGCGGAGTGACGACACTCGAGACGCGGATCGAAGGCTCGCCGCACGCCATCAGGACGGTGGCGTCGTGGTTGCGGGACACCATGGCGGCACGAGCGCAGGCCGCGTCCGACGACGTAGCGCGCCAGCGCACGCGCAGTGGGGAGGCATGGAGTGGCGACGCCATGGCCGCCGCCCGGACCCGCTTTGCGAGGCTCGCGACGAGCACCGGCACGCTCGGCACCGAGTGCGCATCGGTCGCTACGACGCTCGACTCGGTCGCCAAGGACCTCGACCGGGCGCTGGCCGACACCGCGACGGCACGGGCGACGGCGGTGGCGGGTGGCCTGCACGTCACTGGCACGCTCGTGCACTCGCCAGAGCCTGCCCGTGCGGTGGCGGCACTGCCAGCCGACGCCACTCCCGGGCAGGTCACCGCCTACGATGCGGCCATTGCGGCGCACGCCCGTGCCGTGGCGCAAGCCGACACCTGGAACGACGTGGTCGGGGCGGTGGACGCCGCGCGTGAGCGCTGGCGGGTCGCTCTTGAGTCCGCGTCGGCGACCTGGTCGTCCAACGCGGGCAATCTCGTCGGACTGACGAACGACCTGCTCTCCACGGGCACCTCGGCCGTTGCCGTGGTAGCGGTCGCACGGTTCTCGTCTGCCGCGGCCCAGGTGCACGCGGCCGAGGCCGCAAAACTGGCCCGCCACGTGAGCGACCTCGCCCCGGACGGCAGGGTCGTCACAACAAAGGGCCACTGGTACAGCCTCTACGACGCGATGAAATCCCGGTCCGCGCTAGCCGACGACGCCGCGCGCGCGGCCCGCGACGCTCGGGTCCCGGCGGGCCTGGGCCGCGGCCTGCTGGTGCTGGGCGTCGCAGCCACCGGCTACGGCATCTACGACGACGTGCAGCAGGGTGAGTCGCCCGCACAGGCGGCGGTGTCCAACGGAGTCGGGTTCGGCACCTCGCTCCTGGCCGGTGCCGGGGCCGGGGCAGCCACGGGCGCGTTCGTCGGGACCTTCGTCCCTGTGCCAGTCGTCGGCACAGTCGCCGGGGCCGTCGTCGGAACGGTCATAGGGACCGGCGTTGGCCTGATCACCTCGGGCATGATCGACTCGATGTGGGAGAACGGCGTCGAGTCGATCGGCGATGTGGGGGACGCAATCGCCGACGGTTGGGACGAGATGACCGCGACGGTCGCGGACGCGGGCGAGCTGGTCGGCGACATGGCGGGCGCCGTCGGCGACGCGGCGAAGGGCGTGTGGGATGCGCTCTTCTGAGACGCGTGCTCCTGCTTTCAAGGGGCGCGGGCTGCTGCGGTTCGTGGCGGTCGGCAACGTGGTGCTCGGGCTCGCAGTGGCGGGGCTCGGAGTCGCGTTCCTGGTCGCCGTGTCGGACGACGTGCCCGCATGGGCGGCAGCGCTCGCCGTGGCCAGCGGGCTCGCGTGGGCTGCGGTGCTCGGCGTGGGCTTCGCCCGGACCTACCTGCGCCTGGAGCCGCTGGACGGACGACGGGTCACGGTCGAGCCGCTCGACGGACGGCAGTCGACCGTCCTGCGCTGGATCCGCACGGCGCTGGCCGGGCCCGCCGTGGCCGTGACGTTCCTCGTGGTGCTCCTCGTCGCCGTGACCGTGGCCCTCGCGGCGGGCGGGGCGAACCTGCCCTGGCTGCCGCTCGTCGTTGCAGTGCCCCTGGCGCTCGTGCTGCCCGACTCCTGGGTACGGCTGCGCCGACAGCCGTACATCGCGCTTGACGACGTCGGCGTGACGGTGCACGGCTGGGACGGCGAGGGCCGCCTGGCCTGGGACGACCTCGAGGGCGCCGCGCTCGTGGATGCCGGGACGTGGGACGTGCTGCGGCTCGTGGCGCGGCCCGGGGCGCGGTCGTACTCGTGGGAGCCGCGCCGCAAGTTCCTGGTTGCGGTGCGGCCCGTCAGCCAGTCGCTCGACATCCCGGTGCCCGCGCTCGACGTGCCGTTCGCGTTCCTCGCCGGCACGCTCCTGCACTACGCCCAGGTCCCCTCAGCCCGCGGGGAGACGACTGACGGCACCGCCCGCCACCGCCTCATCACCCAGCTCCGCCCCACCGACCCGCCTCACGCCCCCTCCACCTGACCCGCCCTGCTCCCGCCTGCCCGCCGAGTTCGTCGAACATGTACGAGTTCGTCGCCTACAGCCGACGAACTCACCAACCTCCAACGAACTCAGCCCCGCCGCCCCGCGCGGCCGCCCCCAGCACGCCACGGCTCCCGCGCCTCCGCTCACCACCCCGGCCCGCGCCTGCCGCACGGCCTGCCCCCACCCAGCTCCGCCGCCCTGCACCGCCCTGCACTGCCCGTGACTTCGTTGGAGATGTCTGAGTTCGTCGTCTACAGACAACGAACTCAGACATCTCCGACGAACAAGCCGCCGCTGGCCCACAGGCACCACCCACCACGCGGCTCCGGCACCCAGCTCTCCCCAGCACCCCACCCCGACACCCGAGTTCGCGGCTCCGGCACCCAGGTCGCGGGCCGTGGCCCGCGAAGTGGCGACCGGAGCCGCGAACTCGAGGGCTGGGGTGGCGGGTCAGAGCGCGCGGGCGAAGGCCGGCGAAGGTGACGGCCCCGGGCGGGGCAGGACCGGTGAGTTCGCGAGTGGCGTGACCGGGTCGCGGGCCATGGCCCGCGAGATGGCGACCGGAGCCGCGAACTCGGGGGCCGGGGCGGCGGGTGAGAGCACACCAGATGGCGGCCAGTGAGGGGGACGGTGCGCGGGCAGGACCGGTGAGTTCGCGAGTGGGGTGATCCGGTCGCGGGCCGTGGGCCGCGAAGTGGCGACCGGAGCCGCGAACTCGAGGGCTGGGGTGGCGGGTGAGAGCGCGCGGGGGGTGGGTCAGGGGCGGGGCCGGGTGGGGTGGTCAGGGGTGGGGTGGTCAGGGCGTGGGTGGGTCAGGGGGTGGGGAGGGGGTGGGTCCAGGGGCCTGAGGGGGTGGGGGTGAAGCCGACTCGGCGGAAGTAGTCGCGGTTGGCCGGGACCGGGTCGACGACCAGCTGCGTGAAGCCGCGCTCGTGGAACACGCCGCTGCGGCGGTACACGAACTCACCGGGCGTGAAGTCACGGAACCGGGGCGTGACGTAGTCGAGGAGCACGCGCGCGGTGCCCGCGCCCTCGTCGCGGAGCTGCACGACGCCGACGGTCTCGTCGCCCCGCACGACGAGGAACGCCCACTCACCCCGCCCGCTCGCCGCCGAGCCGGCACGAGCGGAGCCCGGCGCCGGCGACGCTGACGATGCGCTCGACACGGTGGGGGCGGGCAGGGTCGACGACGGGGCGGGCAGGGGCGGCGACGTGGGGGAGGACGGGCTCGACGACGGGGCGATGAAGGTCGCGATGTCGGCGGCGTGCACGTGCAGGACCCGGGCGAGGTACGCGTCGTCGGGGGCGACCTCGACGACCTCGTACACGGCCTCGTCGTGCCGCTCGCGCAGCAGCCGCCACAACCAGTAGACGTCGATGAGCGTGATCGCGCCGTTCATCGCGGCGAACGGCCACACGTCGATAGCGACGTTGTACGCGGTCGCGATCGCCGCACCCGCGAGATTCATGACCCGGAACCGCAGCACGCGCGCCTGCATGAGCGACAGCACGACGAGCACGGACCCGACCCAACCGACGACCTCGAGCCAGTTCATGCCCTGAATGTAGGTGCCGTCGATGCGAGCAGCGCGCTCGGTAGGGTCGCCGCGGAGGTGAGGCGGCATGGTGCTGGCGCTCGTGGTCGTCGCGGCGGGGCTCGGTGCGCTCGCGGCGCGCAGGGTGGTCGCGTTGCGCCGCCGGTCGAACCCCGGTCCACTGCTCCTGACGACGGCGGCTGTCGTCGTCGTGCTCGTCGGGCTCGGCATCGCGGCCTGGCACTCACAGCAGCTGCGCACCGCGCACGTCGCGCTGGTGCTCGGCTACGTGGTCACGTACGTGCTCGCTCCGCGCACCGCGCGCCGACCCGCGGACTGACGCGCACGCGTCACCGGTGCGCGAAGTACGGCATCTGCACCCCCACGGAACCCCACCAGCCGGACCAGCGCGCGGTGATGTCCTGGAAGGTGCCGTCGTCCACGCCGTACACCGACAGCACGGCGGTCACGGTCCCGTGCGGCGGGTGCGACCCGATCGGCGCCTCGCGCACGACGAGCAGCGCCTCGCTCAGGCCGTGCAGCTGGATCCCGACCTGGTGCTCGGTCTTGTAGAGGAGCGTCCCGCCGAGCATCGTCCCGTCGGGCCGACGAGCCTCGACGTGCCCACCCACGGGGATCCCCCGCACCCCGTGCAGGCCCGCGCGGCTCAGGAGGCGGTCCTGCCGGGGCCCGGCGTCGAGGTCCCGGACGGCGAGCGTGCGCCGCTCGGCGCCGGGGTGCTTCTCGAGCGCGAACTGGAGCTGGTGCAGGTCGGCGATCCAGGTCTCGTCGACCTCGTCCATGTTGCCGTCGAACTGCACGGCGAGCGCCTCGTGCGACCGCCGGGTGAGGTGCACGTGCGTGAGCGCGGGCTCGTGCGCGGCGGCGCTGACCGTGAGGACGTCGTGGTTGGGCCACGTGAGGGTGTGGGTCGTCGCGTCGTGCTCGACGTCGCGGTGCTCGGCGGGCACGTCGACGAACCGGTGCGCCTCCTGGTCGAGGCCAGGCGAGTCCCAGCCGTACCACCGTCGGACCCGGGTGGGCTCGCGCAGGTGCTCCCACACCGCGGTGAGACCCGCGTGGATCTCGAGCGACACGATCTCGCGACGATCAAACGACATGGCGCCTCACCTCGTCGAGCCGACGGCATCCGGTTCTTGTGACGCTAGCCCGCGACCTGCGGGCCTGCACGTCAACGGGCTGTCGGCCGGGTCACACCGGGACTGCGGGCGGGGTGCGCGGTGACAGGAGCGCGAGGTCGTCGGGCGTCGGTCGCAGCCGCACCACGTCGCTCGGCACGGGCAGCTCGCCGCCCGACACGAGCGCGGTCACCTCGCCGAGCCCCGGGACGTCGACGTGCACGGTGGGTCGGCCGCGCCGCGTGCGCACCGCCAGGACCACGCCTGTGAGCACCTCGTCCGACGATCCCGCGGTCGGCTCGACGACGAGCGCGCCGGGCGCGAGCGCGATCGTCGTGCCGGCCGCACGGCCGCTGCCCGCCGCGCCGCCGGTCACAGCGTCGGTCACCGTGTCCCCCGCCGCGCCCCGCAGCGCGGGCGGTGCGTCGGCCGCCGCGACGAACGCCTCGTACCCGAGGAACCGGGCCACGCGCTCGTCGGCCGGGGCGCGCCACAGCTCGCCGGGCGCGGCGACCTGCAGCAGCCGACCGGCGGCCATGACGGCGACCCGGTCGGCGACCGCGAACGCCTCGTCCTGGTCGTGCGTGACGAACAACGCGGTCGTGCCCGTGGCGAGCAGCGCGGCGCGCAGGTCGAGCGCGAGCCGTTCGCGCAGCGACCGGTCGAGCGCGGACAGCGGCTCGTCGAGCAGCAGGAGCCGCGGCGCGGGCGCGAGCGCACGTGCGAGCGCGACCCGCTGACGCTCGCCGCCGGACAGCGTCGCGACGGACCGCGGACCCGCACCCGGCAGCCCGACGAGCTCGAGCAGCCGGTCGACGCGCGCGACGACCTCGGCGCGCGGACGGCCCGCGAGCCCGTACGCGATGTTGCCGGCGACGTCGCGGTGCCCGAAGAGCTGCCCGTCCTGGAACATCAGCCCGAAGTCGCGCCGGTGCACGGGGACCCGGTCGACGGGCTCGTCGTCCCAGGTCACGAACCCGGACGCGGGTGTCTCGAGCCCGGCGACGGCGCGCAGCAGCGACGACTTGCCGCACCCCGACGGCCCGAGCAGCGCGAGCACCTCGCCGCGCGCGACGTCGAGCGTGACGCCGTCGACCGCGACGGTCCCGGGCTGCCCGCGCCGCTTCGCCTCGTACCGCACGACGAGGTCGCGCACCCCCAGTCCGCTCACCAGTCACCTCCCTCGCCCGCGCGGCGCAGCCGCTCGCACGAGGCCACCACGCCCGCGGTGAGGACCGCGAGCACCACGGACGCGGCGAGCGCCGTGCCGTACGAGTCCGCACCGGGCCGCCCGATGAGCCGGAAGATCACGACGGGCAGCGTCGGGGTGTCGGGCCGCGCGAGGAACGACGTCGCGCCGAACTCGCCGAGCGACGCCGCGAACGCGAACCCGACGGCGAGGCCGAGCGCGCGCACCGCGAGCGCGCCGTCGACGGTGCGCAGCACGCGTCCGGGGGCGGCGCCGAGCGTCGCGGCGGCCTCGCGCAGGCGGGGGTCGATCGCGCGCAGCACGGGCAGCACGGTGCGCACGACGAGCGGCACGGCGACGACCGCCTGCGCGACGGGCACGAGCAGCGGCGAGCGCCGCAGGTCGACGTCGAGCCCGAACGGCTCGTGCAGCGCGAGCAGGAACCCGAACCCGACCGTCACCGCCGAGACCCCCAGCGGCAGCATGAACACCGCGTCGAGCCCCGCCACGGCACGCCGCGCGGCCCGCCGCCGGGGTCGTCGGGACACGATGAGCGCGACGAGGCCGCCCACGGCGAGCGCGAGCGCGGTCGCGGTGGCCGCGGTGCGCAGCGAGTTCGCCGCGGCCTCCCACACGGTCGCGCTCGCACCCTGCGGGCGGTGCGCGAGCGCCCGGTAGTGGTCGAGACCCCAGCGGTCACCGACGCGCAGCGACCGCACGACGAGGTTGACCAGCGGCACGGCGAGCAGCAGCACGACGAGCGCGGTCACGGCGCTCGCACCGCGCACGAGGCCGAGCCCTTCGCCGCGCGGCTCACCGGCGCGGCGCCGCAGCCGCAGCGGCCGCACCGCGAGCTCGGGGCTCGCGAGGTCCAGGGCACGTTCCCGACGACCGCGCGCACGCCCCGCGACGAGCAGCGCAGCCGCGACGACGACGAGCTGCACGACGGACAGCACCGCCGCGGCGCGCAGGTCGAGGAACTGCGTGGTCTGCACCCAGATCTCGGTCTCGACCGTGCCGTACTGCAGCCCGCCGAGCACGAGCACCGTGCCGAACGCGGTCGCGCAGAACAGGAACACGAGCGACGCGGCGGACGCGATCGCGGGCGCGAGCGCGGGCAGCGTCACGGTCCGCAGCGCGCGCCACGGCGTGGCGCCGAGCGCACGAGCGGCCTGCTCGGCACGCGGGTCGAGGCGCTCCCACAGCCCACCGACGCTGCGCACGACGACCGCGTAGTTGAAGAACACGAGCGCCGCGACGATCGCGGTGAACGTGCCGTCGAGGTGCAGGAACCCGAGCGGCCCGCCGTCGACGAGCAGCGAGCGGAACGCGACGCCGACGACGACGGTCGGCAGCGCGAACGGCACGGTCACCAGCGCGCGCACGACGGCCCGCCCGGCGAACCGGTGCCGGTGGAGCACGTACGCGCCGGGCACGCCGAGGAGCACGCACACGGTCGTCGCGATACCCGCCTGCGCGAGCGTCTGCCCGACGATGCGCCACGTGCGGGGCCGCGAGAACACGTCGGCGAACCCCGACAGGTCGAGATGCCCGTCGACCACGAACCCGCGCTCGAGCATCGTCGCGACGGGGTACGCGAAGAACACGACGAGGAACGCGAGCGGCACGGCGACCGCGACGGTCCACGCGGCGGCCCGCCCCCAGCCCGCCCGGCGTCCCGGGCGGGCGCCCCGACCACCCCGGTCCCCCGGCGCGCGTGCGGGCGCGCCGGGGGTGGGCCCCACGAGGGGGCGTCGGGTGGTCGTCGTCGAGGTCATGGCGTCAGCCGGTCAGCCGATGACCGTCTCGGACCACTGCGTGAGCCACTGCTGACGCTGGTCCGCGATGTCGGCCGACGGCACCTCGAACGGGTGCTCGGCGAGCGGCGCCCAGGACGCCCAGTCCGCCGGCAGGTCGACCGACGTGCTCACCGGGTACATGTACATCGACCCGGGGATGTCGGCCTGCACCGCGTCGGAGAGCAGGAAGTCGACGAGCGCGTGCGCACCCTCGACGTTCTGCGCCCCGGCCAGGACGCCCGCGTACTCGACCTGCCGGAAGCACGTGTCGAGCAGCGCACCCGTGGTCGGCTCGGTGCCACCCTCGGGCACGGACGCGGGCGGCGACGACGCGTAGGACAGCACGATCGGGCGCGGGCCGCCGCCACCTCCGCCGGAGAACGTCGTGAAGTACGCGTCGGACCAGCCGTCGTCAACCTGCAGGCCGTTGTCCTTGAGCGCGGTCCAGTACTGCGGCCACGCGTCGCCCTTCGCGCCGATCGTCGCGAGCAGGAACGCGAAGCCGGGCGACGACGTCACGGCGTTCGGCACGACCGTCAGGTCCCGGTACTCGGGCTTCGTGAGGTCGTCGAGCGTGACGGGCTCGGCGAGTCCCTTCTCGGTGAACCACGCGTGGTCGACGTTCATGCACACGTCGCCGTAGTCGACCGCGGTGAGCGCACCGTCGTCGTCCGAGTCGAGCGCGTGCGCCGCGGAGTCCGCCGCGGCGGCGGCGTGCGTGCGGTACGGCTCGAAGACGCCCTCGGTGAGCGCGCGCGACGCGAACGTGTTGTCGATGCCGTACGCGACGTCCCCGAGCGGCGCGTCCTTGGTGAGCACGAGCTGGTTGACGAGCGCACCGCCGTCGCCCGGCTGCACGACGTCGACCCGGTAGCCGGTCTGCTCGGTGAACGCATCGAGGATGCCGTCGGACAGCGCGAACGAGTCGTGCGTCACGAGCGTGACGGTGCCGCCCGAGCCGCCCGTCGCTCCTGTTCCGCCGGCCGTCGGGGTCGCCGCCGTGTCGTCCGCTGCGCCGTCCGACGCGCACGCGCCGAGCGCGAGCACGGGGACGACGAGCATGCCGAGCAGCGCGGTGCGCGGGCGGCGGGTGTGCGAGCTGGACCTCGCCATGAGTGGTGCTCCTCCTTCGTCCGAGGAGGGGTCCACCGTGTCGTCGTGCAGGCTCACCGGGGCGACCGTGCACGACGACACGGAGGTGAGATTTCCCGACTCCCTACGCCGGTATCACCCGGATCAGGTTCGAGGGTCTGCGGTGGTCCGCACTCTCAGCGTCCCGACGGTCGACCCGTCCTGACGCTCCCCTGTCGTTTCGCCCCGATCCTAACCCCGGGCCCGTGCGCGCCGTGCACGCGGCCCACAGCCCGGCGTCGGCCCCGGGTGCGGCCCGGTCGGCACGCGGGCGGGGCGGCGATGAGGGTAGCGTCGGCCTGGTCGTCGGGACGGTCCGTCGACACACGTCCGACGAGAGGTACAGGCATGGCCGACACGTCGTCCGCGGGGGTCGTCGCGAAGGTCGTCGGGCTCGCCGCCGCGGGGCTCGCGGCGTGGCTGGCGACCCAGGCGGTCACCCAGTCGTGGGTCGCGGCGCGCGGGCACAAGCCCCCGAAGGCGGAGGACCCGGGTGACGCGGCGCTCGCCGAGATCGTCGTCGCGGCCGCCTTCACGGGTGCCGCCGTGGCCGTCGCCCGGGTGTTCGCGACGCGCGGCACCGCTCGGCTCGTCCAGCGCTCGCAGGACCGGCTCGACTGACCCGCTCAGGGCCGCAGGTCCGGCAGGTCGGGGACGCGGAACACGTCGCGCAGCACGCGCCGCGCCGCGAACCAGCCGCCCATGCCGTGCACCCCGGGTCCGGGCGGCGTCGACGACGAGCACAGGTAGACCCCGTCGCACCCCGTCGCGTACGGGTCGCGCGCGAGCGTGGGGCGCGCGACCATCTGCGCGATGCTCACGGCCCCCGCCGAGATGTCCCCGCCGACGTAGTTCTGGTTGTGCTGCGCCATGTGCGCGGCGGGCACGCACCGGCTCGCGACGACGACGTCCCGGAACCCCGGCGCGTACGCCTCGAGGTGCGCCGTGACGGCCTCCGTGACGTCCACGTCGGACCCCGCGGGCACGTGCGCGTACGTCCACAGGGGTCGCAGGCCGCCGACGATCCTGCCCGCGTCGACCACGCTCGGGTCGCTGACGAGCGTCATGGGCCGCTGCGCGTGCCGGCCGGCCGCGACCTGCGCCTCGGCGACCGCCATGTCCGCACGGGTCCCCCCGACGTGCACCGTCCCGGCGCGCGCGACCTCGGGGTCCGCCCACGGCACCGGACCGGACAGCACGAAGTCGACCTTCGCCGCGCCGTCGCCGTACCGGAACGCCTCGAGCCTGCGACGAGACCGCGCGGGCAGCTCGTCGCCGAGCACCTCGACGAGCGTGCGGGGGGTCGTGTCGAAGAGGTACGCGTGCGCGTGCGGCAGGTCGTGCGCCGACCGCACGACGTGGTCGGTGACGACCTGACCGCCGTGCGCCTCGAGGTCCGCGCGCAGCGCGTCGGTGATGGCCCGCGACCCGCCCCGCGGGATCGCCCAGCCGTCACCCGCGTGCGCGAGCGCGGCGAGCAGCAGCGCGGTCCCCGCGGCGGCGAGCGACGGCAGCGGCGTGATCGCGTGCGCCGCGACCCCCGTGAGCAGCGCGGGGGCGACGTCGCCCGCGAACCGCCGGTCCCACGCGCGCGTGCCCTGCTCGAGCACCCCGAGCCCGAACGCCGCAGCGGTCACGGCACCGCCCGGCAGCAGCCCCGGCGGGATGCTGCGCTTGTCGCCGAGCGCGACGCGCACGACGTCCGGCCAGCGCTGCGCCAGACGTCCGACGAGCGCGCGCCACGCCGGCCCGTCGTCCTCGAGGCGGTCGACGGTCCGCTCCAGGTCCCGGTACGCGATCCCGGCGCGCCCCCCCGGCAGCGGCTGCGCGTACGAGACCTCGGGTGTGAGCAGCTCGACGCCGCGGGCCGGCAGGTCGAACGCGCGCAGGAAGGGCGACGCCCACGCCATGGCCTGCACGGCCGAGCAGATGTCGTGCACGATCCCGTCGGCGAGGCCCAGGTCGAGCGTGCGCGCACCGCCGCCCGACGTCGGCTGCGCCTCCAGCACCGTGACCCCGAGCCCCGCGCGCGCGCACGTCACGGCCGCCGCGAGCCCGTTGGGCCCCGACCCGACCACGACGACGTCGGCCTGCCCACCCGCTCGTCCCCGCACACCGCCCCCTCGTCGTCGGACCTCCTGCTGCCTGGCGCCATCCAACCATCGACGTCTCGCGCACGTCCCACGGGCGTCGGCCGCGAGCGGTCGAGCAGCCCGCAGCCCGAACCGCCCCCACGGACGCCCGGGCTCTGGCAGAGTCACGCACGCACCGCGGCGCGGTGCCGGTCGGTGCAGCCCTGTGCCGCCGCGGGAGGAGGGGGCGACACGTGGTGGACGGAGCTCAGGAACGGCGGGACCGGCGCACCGCGCGGGTCGTCGCCTGGTGCACGCTCGGCGTGATCGGGCTCGGCGCCGCGGCCGAGGCCGAGGTCTGGCCGGTCACGGCGTTCCGGCTGTTCAGCACGGTGCGGACCGCGGACGGTGCCACGACCTCGCTCGTCGTGCTCGACGCCGACGGCGCACGGACGACCGTGCCGGTCGGGTCGCACCCGAGCGAGGTCCTCGCGACGACGAGCCACCAGCTCGTCGACCTGCGCCACCTGCCCGCGCACGTCGCGCGCGACAAGGTCGTCGCCTGGCTGCAGCTCGCGGGGCTCGACCCGGCGGACTTCCGCTCCGCGGTCGTCGAACGCACGTCCTGGACCATGGACCCCGGGACGCGGACCCGGTCCGAGCACGGGACGACGGTGCTCGCGGAGGTGACCCTGTGACGGCGACGCTCGAGCCGCCGTCGACCGAGCCCCGGGGACGGCTGCGGCGACTCGGGGAGGCGGTCGACCGACGGCTCACGGCGCCCGGTCCCGGCTGGCGGCTGCTCGAGGTGCACACGCTCGTCGCGCTCGTCGTCGGGCTGCGGCTCGTCGCGCGCGACTGGACGGAGATCACCGACCGACCCGGTGCGCTCCGGGACGGGCTCACGGTCGTGAGCTGGCTGCCGGCGCACGTGCCCGCGCGCGTGATCGTCGGGCTCGTGGTCCTCGGGGTCGCGGGCGTCGGGTGCGTCCTCGCGCGTCGGTACGCGCGGGCCGGCTTCGTCGTGGCGTGGGCGTGCTACGCGGTGCTGTGCGCGCTGTGGGGTTCGTCGGGCAAGGTCATGCACAACGACGTGCTCACGGTGTGGGTCGCCGTGCCGCTCCTGTTCGCGCGCGTGCCGCGTCGCGGGGAGGACGACGAACGGTCCGTCGGGTTCGGCTGGCCGCCGCGGGCCGCGCTCGCCGTGCTCGCCCTCGTCTACTGGCTCACGGGCGTGCAGAAGCTGCGCCACTCCGGGATCGGCTGGGCGCTGTCGGACAACATGACGTGGATCCTGCGCCAGGGAGCCGTGCCGCACGCGGAAGGGCTCGCGCTGTGGGTGGCCGACCACCCGCTCGTCTCGGGCGGGCTCGCCACGGGTGCACTGGCGCTCGAGCTCACGGCACCCGTCTGGCTGCTGCTGTGGCGACCGACGCGCGCAGCATTCGCGGTGGCCGTGGCGATCATGCACGCGAGCATCTGGCTGTTCCTCGGCCTCGACTACTCGGCGTGGGTGCTGACTGCCGCCGCCGTCGCGGTGCCGATGAGTCTCGGCCCGGACCGGCGGCTGCGCTCGCTGCTGCGCGGTCGGCACCGATCCCGGCAGATCCGGAACGGTTAAGTCGGACAAATCGGCCACATCGTCCGCCATGATGCTCGGCAGGCGGGCGATACCCCCTGGCGCCCGCCGTCAGACGTCGCGGTGGCCCGGAACGTTCGGCACCGCGTGTGCCGTGGCTGCGCGGCACCCTGATGCTGCGAGGGACCATGACAGTGCTGTCCGCCCGTGACCTGGTCGCGCGCCCCGGAACCCCGGCCGAGCTGCTCGGCGCCCGCCTCGACGTCGAGGAGGGCGAGTCCGTCGCCCTCCTCGGTCCCGCGCGCTCCGGCACCACGACGATGCTGCAGTGCCTCGCGGGGCTGTCGCGTCCGACGAGCGGGACCGTCCGGCTCGACGGACGCGACCTCGCGACGCTGCGCCCGCACGAGCTGTCCGCGACGCGCCTCGGCTCGCTCGGCCTCGTCTTCCCCGGCGACGAGCTGCTGCCCGACCTCACGCTCGCGCAGAACGTCGAGCTCCCGCTGCTGCGCACGGGCGTGCCCGCGGCCGAGGCCCGCGCGCAGGCGACCGCGCTGCTCGCGCGCCTGTTCGTCGGTGCGGGAGCGGACCGGGTGCCCGAGGACGTGTCGTTCGGCCAGCGGCAGCGCGCGGCCGTGGCCCGCGCGCTCGTGCACGGGCCGCGCGCCGTCCTCGCCGAGGACCCCACGCACGGCCTCGACTCGTGGCACGCGCTCGCGCTGTTCGGCCTCCTGCTCGCGGCGGCGCGGGACGCGGGTGCGGCGGTCGTCGTCGCGACGCACGACCCGGAGCTCGCCGAGCTCGCCGACCGCGTCGTCGACCTGTCCCACGGCCGCCTGGTCGCGCACCCCCGCACCCGCACCCTGCGCTGACACACAAAGTTGGACCACAAGTCAGACTAGACTGCGCGCATGAGAACCGTGGCGCTCACCGAGGCGAAGGCACAGCTGTCGGCGTTGGTCGAGGACGCTGCCAGCACGCACGAGATCATCCAGATCACGCGGCACGGTCACGCGGCGGCCGTGCTCATGTCGGCGGACGACCTCGAGTCCCTGCACGAGACGTTGTTCTGGCTCTCCCAGCCACGTGTGCGCGAGGACGTCGCCGACGCGCAGGACGCGCTCGTCGACGGAGCGACGACTGCGTCGGACGACGTGCGCGCCCGGTACGGCCTGCCCCCGCTGTGAGCGCCGTCCGTACGAGCGCCGCTCTCACGGGCGCAGTCCGGTGACGGGCGACCGGACGCCCTGGGACGTGCACCTCGCACCGAGCGCGATACGGTCGCTGGACCGCCTCCCCCTCGGTGTCGCAGCGGCGGTCGTCGAGTTCGTCACGGCGACCCTCCCGCGCAATCCCGAGCGCATGTCGAAGGCGCTGCGGTTCGACCTCGAGGGCATGTACTCCGCTCGTCGCGGTGACTACCGGGTCCTGTTCACCCTGGACGCAGAGTCCCGGGTGCTGCTCGTGGTCCGCATCGCGCACCGAGCCGACGTCTACCGCTGACCCCCGCGCCGCGCTCGCGCTGGTCAGGGCGCGTCGGGGAGGTCAGGGCTGGTCGTGGGCTGCGCGGAGGTCGCGCGTGAGCTCGTCGGTGACCAGCAGGTCCTCGCGCACCTTGCCCGTGCGGTAGCCGGCCCGGCCGACCATGTGCGCCGCGACGGGCGCGGTGAGCAGGCCGAACACCGCGACGAGCACGAGCGCCCACACCGCGCCGCCCGACCGCAGGCGCAGCCCGAGGCCGACGAGCACGAGGACCAGCCCGAGCACCTGCGGCTTGGTCCCGGCGTGCATGCGCGACAGCAGGTCGGGGAACCGCAGCGCGCCGACGCCCGCCGCCAGCACCAGGAACGCCCCGCCGAGCAGGCACACCACCGACGCCACGTCCGCGACCGTGTCCCAGCCGCCGCCCGTCACCGCGCTGCTCATCACGCCTCCTCGTCCGTCGGGTCGTCCGTCGCGTCGTGCGTCGCGTCGCGCGTCGGGGCGTCGACGGGCTCGTCGTCCGCAGCCGCGTCCCCGGCGAGCTCGGCGGCACGCGCCGCGGCATCCTCGGCGGCGACCTCCTCGCGCGTGCGCACCCGGCCCTCGCCCTCGGGCTCGACCGCCGCGAACCGCGCGATGGTCACCGACCCGACGAACCCGACGAGCGAGAGCACGACGAGCACGGGCACGACGTCGGTGCGCCGCTGCGCGGCGGCGTAGAGCGCGAAGCCCGCGATGACCGCCGTGACCGCGATGTCGAGCGCGATGGTCCGGTCGAGCATCGACGGACCCTTCTCCGCGCGCACCACGGCGCACGCGGCGCCGACGGTGATGAGTGCAGCGCACACCACGACGACCCAGGTCATGCGGCCACCTCCGGCTCGTCGAGGAGCCCCGCCGCACGCAGCTCGGTGTCCGACGCGAACGCGCGCAGCACACGCTCCTCCTGGTCGAGCACGGCCTGCCGCGCGGCCTCGATCCCGCCCGCGGTGTCGACGTCGAGCACGTGCAGGTAGAGCCGTCCGGTCAGCCGGTGCGCCTCGACGACGAGCGAGCCCGGCACGAGCGAGCACAGCTCCGCGGTCATCGTCAGGTACAGATCGGAGTGCGAGCGCAGCTGGACGCCGATGACCGCACCGTGCGGCGTGCGGCGCGGGCGCAGCGCGAGCACCGCGACCTCGAACGACGCGCGCACCAGGTCGAGCGCGAACCGTGCGAACAGTCGCACGACGCCCCAGGGGCGGACCCGTCCGTGGAAGTCGACGGGCGACATCCGCAGCCCCAGCGTGACCGCGAGCGCGATCGCGGCACCCGCTAGCACGTTCGCGACGCTGAGGTCGCCCCACAGCAGGACCCAGACGACCGTCAGCCAGACGACCGTCCCCCACGGGAGCCGCCGGACGCGCCGCGGGTGCAGGCTCACGAGCCCTCACCGCCCGCGGGCGTGGGGGCGGGCGTCGCGTCCGAGTGCTCGGCGGACTCGCCCTCGCCGCGTGCCCCGTCGGGCAGCACGGCCTCGACGTACGGCGTGCGCGCGGTCAGCGCGGCCGCGGCGCGCTCGGTGTACGCGTACAGCGGCCCGGCGGCGAACGTGAGCAGAAGGCCGACCACGACGAGCGCACCCGTCGGCCCGACCATCCCGAACGGCAGCCGCACCGCGCGCGGCTCCTGCTCGGGCGGCTGCCAGAACGCCTTGTTCCAGGCCTTGACGAGCGCGTACAGCGTGAGCAGCGACGTCACGACCGAGCCGACGACGAGCACGTACGCGAGCGGTGTCCCGGCCGCGACGCCGGCCTGCAGGAGCCCGAGCTTGCCCAGGAAGCCGGACAGCGGCGGGATGCCCGCGAGGTTCATCGCGGGCACGAAGAACAGGATCGCGAGCGCGGGTGCGGCCTTCGCGAGACCGCCCAGCCGGGTCAGCGACGTGGACCCGCCCACGCGCTCGACGAGCCCGACGACGAGGAACAGCGCGGTCTGCACCGTGATGTGGTGCGCGACGTAGTAGATCGCCGCGGTGAGCCCGACGTCGGACGACAGCGCGATGCCGAACACCATGAAGCCGATGTGGCTGACGAGCGTGAACGACAGGAGACGTTTGATGTCGTCCTGCGCGACCGCGCCGAGGATCCCGACGAGCATCGTCGCGAGCGCCGCCCACAGCAGCACGTCGTCGAGGTGCCCGCCGGGGAACAGCAGGGTCTGCGTCCGGATGATCGCGTACACGCCGACCTTGGTGAGCAGGCCCGCGAACACCGCGGTCACGGGTGCGGGCGCGGTCGGGTAGGAGTCGGGCAGCCAGGCCGACAGGGGGAACACGGCGGCCTTGACGGCGAACGCGAGCAGCAGGAGGACCTGCAGGACGAGCCGCACGTCGGGGTCGACCTGCGGCAGCCGGATCGCGAGCTGCGCGAGGTTCACCGTGCCGGTCGCCGCGTACACCGCCGCGAGCGCGACGAGGAAGAGCACCGACGACAGCAGCGCGACGACGACGTAGATCGTGCCCGCCCGGATCCGGTCGCGCGTCCCGCCGAGCGTGATGAGCACGAACGACGCCGCGAGCAGGATCTCGAAGCCGACGTAGATGTTGAACAGGTCGCCCGACAGGAACGCGTTCGCGACGCCCGCGGACAGCACGAGGAACGTCGGGTGGTAGATCGAGACGGGCGCCGACTCCTCGTCGTCGTCGCGGCCCTGCGCGAGCGAGTACAGCAGGACGCACAGCGTGACGGCCGACGAGATCGTGAGCATGAGCGCCGAGAGCCGGTCCGCGACGAGGTTGATCCCGACGGGTGCGGCCCAGTCCCCGACGTCGACCACCACGGGCCCGTCGTCGGCGAGCACGAGCAGCGTCAGCGACGCCGCCAGGACGAGCGCGAGCGCGCTCACCGAGACGATCGGCTGCACGCGCGGTCGTCGGAACAGCGCGAGCGTCAGGCCTGCGGCGAACAGCGGGACGACGACCGGCAGCGGCACGACCCACGTCCAGTCGGTCATGCGGTCACCTCCCCGTCGTCGGTCTCGTCGCGGGCCTGCGCGGCCTCCTCGTCGAGCGACTGCACGGTCGCCTCGGTGTCCGCGTCGGTGACCGCACGCTCGTCGGCGGCCGCGAGCCGCGCGATGCGGCGGTCCTCGACGTCGTCCTGGACCTCGTCGTGCCGGTTGAGCTGCCAGGACCGGTAGGCCATCGCGAGCAGGAACGCGGTCATGCCGAGCGTGATGACGATCGCCGTGAGGACCATGGCCTGCGGGAGCGGGTCGGACATCTGACGTTCGTCCGCCTGCCCGACGATGGGCGGCCGACCCGCACGCCCGCCCGCGACGAGGAACAGCAGGTTCGCTCCGTTGCCGAGCAGGACCACCCCCAGCAGCACGCGGGACAGCGAGCGCTCGAGCAGCAGGTAGACCCCCGCGGCGAACAGCACCGCGATCGCGACGACGAGCGTGAGGTTGGGCGCCATGTCGATCACGCGCGATCACCCGCCTCGGCCGCCGCGAACGCCGGGTTGTCGCCCGTGTCCGCCCGTCGGTCGAGCTCGGCGCCGAGCGAGCGCAGGATGTCGAGCACGAGCCCGACGACCACGAGGTACACGCCGACGTCGAAGAACAGGCTCGTCACGAGCTTGACGTGGCCGAGCAGCGGCACGTCGGCCTCGACGATCCACGACTGCAGGACGCTCCCGCCCGCGAGCATCGCGACGATCCCGACCCCGGCGGACAGGAACAGGCCCGTCCCGAGCAGCAGACCCGGCTGCACCGGTGCCGCCTCGCCGAGCTCGTACCGCCCGCCAGCGAGGTAGCGCACCGCGAGCGCGATGCCCGTCACGAGCCCCGCGGCGAACCCGCCGCCCGGCTGGTTGTGCCCGCTGAACAGCAGGAACACCGAGTACACGACCATCGTGTGGAACAGCAGCCGCACGACGACCTCGAAGATCACCGAACGTCGCTGCGGCGCGAGCGTGGCCCCCGCACGCAGCCACACCCGGTTGGTCGCGGGCGCGTCGACGCGCGCGGGGTCGGTGCCGCGGCGCAGCGCGGCCATGGGGTCGCCGCTCGCGGTCGTCCCGGACCACACGGCACGCTCGGGCGCGGCGTCACGCGCCCGGAAGATCTGCCCGCCGCGCCGGGACAGGAACACGAGCGACGCGACGCCCGTGGCCGCGACGAGCAGCACCGAGATCTCGCCCATGGTGTCCCACGCGCGGATGTCGACGAGCGTGACGTTGACGATGTTCTTGCCGCCGCCCCAGCCCACGGCCTCGTCGGCGAAGTGCTCGGTCACGGGTGCGTGCACACGCGCCCCCGGCGCGACGAGCGCGATGCCGGCGACCGTGAGCCCGACGCCGACACCGACCGCGAGCCGCACCCAGCGCGACCCCGCGAGCGGCCGGTCGGAGAAGTACGGGGGCAGGCGGCGCAGCACCAGCACGAACACGACGAGCGTGACGGTCTCGGTGAGCACCTGCGTGAGCGCGAGGTCGGGGGCGCCCTGCAGCAGGAACAGGCCCGCGACGGCGTAGCCGCCGATACCGAGCAGGATGACCGCCTTGAGGCGTCGTCGGGCACGCGCGACGAGCACCGCGGACACGATCGTGACGGCCGCGAGGACCGTCTGTGCGGGGTGGTCCCACGGCCGCACCGCGTCGGGCCACGCGTCACCCATGAGCAGGCTCACGAGCCCGCCGACGACGAACACCACGAGCACGATCCCCAGGTACAGCGGCAGCGATCCACGCTGCGTCGTGGCCGTGACGTCCGCGGCCACGTCGTCGAGGCGTCGCATCGAGCGGCGGTACACCCGGTCGGCGTCCGGGCCGCGGTACATGAGCCGCGCCTGCAGCGCCTCGACCGGCTCGCGCACCACGAACAGCGCAGCACCGCACACGAGGATCACGAGCGTGAGCGCGAGCGTCGGCGTGAGCCCGGCCCACAGCACCAGGTGCCCCGCCTCGCCCGGGAGCGTGGCCGCGTAGGGCTGCAGGTAGCGCTCGCCCAGGTGCGGGACGACCGCGACGACGAGCCCCAGGGTCCCGAGCACGAGCGCGGGCCACACGAGCAGGAGCGACGGGTGGGACACCGCGGCGGGCTCGGCGTCGGGGCGGGTCGCCACGCGGCTCGTCGTCCCCGGGGCGCGTGCGCCGTCCACCTGGTTGGCGACCGAGTCCGGCACGAGCGCGGACGCGGGGACGACCGCGCGCTTCGTCGCGAACGCCCCCCACCACAGGCGCAGCCCGTACGCGACCGTGAGGACCGAGCCGACCGCGATCGCGACGAGCACCACGAGCCCGACGACGTGGTCGTCGAGGTGCTCGACGGCCTCGAGCCCCGCCTCCTTCGCGACGTACCCCGCGAACGGCGGCAGCCCGATCATGCTCGCGGTGCCGAGCGCACCCGCGAGCGCGGTCAGCGGCAGCTCCTTGCCCACCCCGGACAGGCGCCGCAGGTCGCGCGTGCCCGTCGCGGCGTCGACCACGCCGACGACGAGGAACAGCGTCGCCTTGAACATCGCGTGCGCACCGAGCATCGCGAGCCCCGCGAGCGCCGTGGCGCGCGTGCCGAGCCCGACGAGCAGCGTCACGAGCCCGAGCTGCGACACCGTGCCGAACGCGAGGACGAGCTTGAGGTCGTGCTGCCGCAGCGCGCGGTACCCGCCCAGCAGCAGCGTCCCCGCGCCGAGCACGACGACCGTCCACCGCCACAGCGTGTGCTGCGAGTACGCGGGCGCGAACCGCGCGACGAGGTACACCCCGGCCTTCACCATCGCGGCCGCGTGCAGGTACGCCGAGACGGGCGTCGGCGCGGCCATCGCGGCGGGCAGCCAGAAGTGGAACGGCAGCAGCGCGGACTTCGTCGCGGCCCCCGCGAGCAGGCACGCGATCGCGACGGTCGCCGCGGTGCCGCCCGGCGGGTGCGCGACGACCTCGCTCAGCCGGTACGTGCCCGCGGCCTCGCCCAGCACGACGACCCCGACGAGCATCGCGAGCCCGCCCGCGGTCGTCACGACGATCGCCTGCATCGCAGCGCGACGGCTCGCCTTGCGGTCGCTGTAGTGGCCGATGAGCAGGTACGACGTGACGGTCGTGAGCTCCCAGAAGACGAACAGCAGCACGAGGTCGTCGGACGTGACGAGGCCGAGCATCGCACCCGCGAACGCGACGAACACCCCGCCGAACCGGCCGAGCCCGTGCGCGGTGCTCGAGAAGTACGCGGCGCAGTACACGAGCACGAGCGCGCCGACGCCGCCCACGACGAGCGTCATGACCCAGCTCAGCGTGTCGAGCCGGAACGACAGCTCCATCCCGAGCGCGGGGATCCACCCGACGCTCGTCGTCGGACCGGCGCCCGCGCGCACGTGCGCGGTCTGGCTCAGCGCCCACCCCGCGGCCGACGCGGGGGCCAGTGCGAGCGCCCAGAACGCGCGACGACCCCACAGCCGGAAGAACGTGGGCGCGACGACGGCTGCTGCGAGGTGGATGACGAGCAGCACCAGCACGCGCGCGGGCTCCGTCCTGTCGGGGCGCAGCGTCGGATCGGATCGATCTCGGGTCGAGGTGGTCCGACCGACGTGCCGGGGCAGGGGATTGCACGGCGAGCCTAACAAGCGCACGGGCGACCACGGCGACCTGTGGCATCCCACAGCGGGACCACAGCCGTGCCGCCGCGCGGTTCCCCGGGCCCGCAGCGCGCACCTAGCGTCCCCGACGAGGGACCTCGCGCCGCGAGCCGTCCCGGAACCGGAGGAAGCATGGTCACCGACGCACCCCCGCGCACCAGCCGCAGCGCCCTCGTGCTGTGCGCGTGCCTCGCCCAGGTGACGATCGTGCTGGACACCACGATCATCGCGGTCGCCCTGCCGGACGCCCAGGCGTCGCTCGGCTTCGGCGACGCGGACCGGCAGTGGGCGATCACCGCCTACACGCTCGCGTTCGGGTCCCTGCTGCTCGTCGGCGGACGGGTCTCCCAGGTCGTCGGGTCGCGGCGCGCGTTCATGGTGGGCCTCGCCGGGTTCGCGACCGTCAGCCTCGTCGGCGGGTTCGCGACGAGCTTCTCGATGCTCGTCGCCGCACGCGTCGCGCAGGGCGTGTTCGCGGCGCTGATCGCCCCGACGAACCTGTCGCTCATGAACACCGCGTTCCCCGGCAGCGGCGAGCGCGCCAAGGCCTTCGCCATCTTCGGTGCCGTCGCCGGAGCGGGCGCCGCGCTCGGCCTCGTGCTCGGTGGTGCGCTCACGCAGGCGGCGAGCTGGCGGTGGTGCTTCTTCGTCAACGTGCCGCTCGTCGTCGCGGCGGTGCTGCTCGCGGTGCGCGGGCTGCGCGACGCCACGCCCGCGCGGCGCGGCGTCGTCCTGCAGGACGCGACCGGGCTCGCGCTCGGGTCCGGCGCGGTGTTCTGCATCGTGCTGGGCTTCTCCCGCGCCGAGACGCTCGGGTGGACGCACACCCTGACCGTCACGCTGCTCGTCGTCGGTGCGCTGCTCGTCGTCGGGTTCGTGGTGCGCGAGCACCGGGCACCCGCGCCCCTGCTGCCCCTGTCGATCGTCACGGACGCCCGGCGTGCGAGCTCGTACCTCGCGATCGGTCTCGTCGGCCTCGCGCAGATGGGCAGCTCGCTCTACCTGACGTTCTACCTGCAGCGGGACCTCGGCTTCTCCCCGCTGCGCACGGGGGTCACCTTCCTGCCGATGGTCGGCGGGCTCGTCGTCGCCGCGGTCCTGTCCACCCGCGTGCTCGTGCCGCGGGCCGGGCTCGCGCCGACGTTCGTCGCGGGCGCGCTCGTGCAGGCCGGCGGGTTCGCCGGCATCGCGGCGCGCCTCGACGCGGCGAGCACCGACGCGGGACCGCTGCTCGTGCCGATGGTCGTCGCGGGTCTCGGGCTCGGGCTCGTGATGGCGCCCGCGATGTCGTCCGCCACCCACGGCATCGGACCCGAGCACTCCGGTCTCGCGTCGGCGGTCGCGAACACCAGCCAGCAGCTCGGCGCCTCCCTCGGGGTCGCCTTCCTGTCGACCGTCGCCGCCGACGCGGTCGCCCGCACGCTCACGTCGGGCGCGGACGCCCTCGCGGCGCGGGTCGCCGCGGCACTCGCCGCAGCGGGCGCGGACCCCGGGACGCCGCAGGGCGCACAGGTGCGCGACCGCCTGCTCGCCGAGGCGGCCCGCGCCGCCGAGATCGACGCGTACCGCACCGGGCTCCAGGTGCTCGCGCTGCTGTGCGTGGGCGTCGCGGTCGCGGTCGTCGTGCTGTTCACGGCCGACCGGCACCGCGCCCGGACCACGGAGGCGGTCGCCCTGCCCGCCTGACCCACCGAACCGACCACCGGTCCCGGCCACCCGTCCCGACCGCCGTCCGCCCGTCCGTCCGTCTCCAGAGAGGCACCCTCGTGATCGAGCCGACCCGGTACCCGGCGACCCCCGCCCAGCGCGGCATGTACCTGCACCACGCGGCGCACCCCGACGACACCGCGTTCGACCTCGCATTCGTGTTCCGCCTGGAGGGTCCGCTGGACACGGACCGGCTGGTCGAGTCGGCGCGCGCCGTGCTGGCCGCGACCCCCGGCACGTCGACGTCCTTCGAGCCCGGTCCCGGCGGGGTGACCGCCGTGGTCCGCCCCGGCAGCGCGCGCGTCGAGGTCGTGCACCTGCCGTGGGACCCGTACGCCGACCCGGACCAGGACCGCAGGATCGCCGCGCACACCGAGGGCGTGCTCGCCGCGGGACCGATCCCGCCGGGTGCGGCCGAACAGCTCACGATCCGCGTGCTGCCCGGCGACGGCGTGCACCACGTGAGCCTCGTCGCGTCGCACCTCGTCGGGGACGCGTACTCGTTCTACCGCGTGATCGACGCGATCGGCGAGCTCTACGCGAGGCCCACCGAGCAGTGGCCCACGGTGCTGGAGACGCTCGCCGACCACCCCGGGACCGTCCCGCCGGTGCCGCTCGCGACGGGCGCGCTCGAGCGGTACCGCACCCTGCTCGCGTCGGTCGACGACCTGCGCCACCCCGACCTCGCGCCGCACGGCACCACCGACGGCGTGCGCGGCGCGCACTGCACCCGGACGCTCGACCCGGAGACGTCCGCCGTGGTGCGCGCGAGCGACGCGTTCGTCGAGCACGGCGCCGCGACGACCGTGTTCGCGGCGTACGCGGCGGCCCTGCACCGGCTCACGGGTCAGGAGACCGTGGTGCTCGGGGTGCCGCTCGCGGGTCGTGCGGGTCACCGCGCACGACGAGCAGTCGGGTTCTTCGTCAACACGCTGCCCCTGCCCGTGACGATCCGGGCGACGACGACATGGCGCGAGCTCGCCGGGCAGGTGCGTGCGGGTGTGCGGCTCCTGCAGGCGAACCAGGGGTTCGACCTGCGCTCCGACCCCGACCTGGGCGCCCACGGCGTGGACAACGCGGTCACCTGGTACAAGGAGCCGCTCCTGCTGCGCCTCGCCGGGATCCGCGTGACACCCGTCCCGCTGCGTCGCACCGCGCTGCCGTACCCGCTGACCGTGACCGGCTCCGACGACGGCGAGCGCATCACGCTCGACGTCGCGGTCACCGACCACCTGCTCGCGGCGGACGTCCCCGGGCTCCTCACCGACGCGCTCGGACGGCTCGCCCGCACGCCCGACGCACGGGTCGTGTCGGGCTGCGTGCTGCGCCCCGCCGACGAGACCGCCGACGAGACCCGCGACGACCCCGGGCCGGGCGAGCCGGACGAGCCGTCCCGGACCGTGCTCGACGACCTCGAGGCCGCCGCGCACCGCGACCCGGAGGCGACGGCACTGCGGTGCGGCGGGCGGGACACGAGCTACCGCGAGCTCGTCGCACGCGTGCACGCCTGCGCCGCCGCGCTGGACAGGGTGCACGCATCACCGCTGGTGCTGGTGTCGCTGCCCCGCAGCGTCGAGGCGGTCGTCGTGATGCTCGGCGTGCTCGCCTCCGGACGCACGTACGTCCCGGTGGACCCGCAGGCACCGCCGCGCCGCGCCGCGCTCGTGCACGCCCGCGTCGCGGCCGCGGTGGACGCGCAGGCGGGCGTCACGGTCGTCGTCGCCGACGACGCCGCACGCGACGGCCACCCGCTGACCACCCTCCCCGGCACCCGGACGGTCGTCGCCGCGGACGTCGCGCCCGAGCCCGTCCCGGACGTCGCCGGCCCCGCCCGACGACCCCGCGCCACCGACCGCGCGTACGTCGTCTTCACGTCCGGCTCGACGGGCGAGCCGAAGGGCGTCGTCGTCCGGCACGAGAACGTCACCGCGCTGCTGGACGCCACGGCCGACCCCGTGCCGCACGGGCCCGCCGACCGCTGGTGCCTGTTCCACTCGCTCGCGTTCGACTTCAGCGTGTGGGAGGTCCTCGGCCCGCTCTCGCGCGGCGGGACGCTCATCGTGCCGCAGGGCGACGAGGTGAGCAACCCGCAGTCGTTCGCGGCGTTCCTGGCCCGCGAACGCATCACCGTGCTGAACCAGACGCCGTCGGCGTTCCGGCGGCTGTGCGACACGCTGGTCCGCACGCGGACCCGGCTGCCCCACGTGCGCCTCGCGGTGTTCGGCGGCGAGGCGCTGCACCCGCGCGACCTCGTCCCGTGGCTCGACCACGTCGCTGCGAGCACGCGGTTCGTCAACATGTACGGCATCACCGAGACGACCGTGCACGTCACGGCGCGCGAGATCACGCCGCACGAGGCGCGGCACGAGACGCGCAGCCTCGTCGGCGAGCCGTTGGCGCACCTCGGTCACCTCGTGGTCGACCCGTCCGGGCGACCGTGCCCGACGGGCGTCGCCGGCGAGCTCCTCGTCACGGGCCGCGGGCTCGCCGAGGGCTACCTCGGTCGGCCGGACCTCACGGCGCAGCGGTTCCGCACGGTCGTCGTCGACGGGCGCCCGCAGCGCGCGTACGTCACGGGCGACCGCGTGCGTCGCGACGCCGACGACGAGCTCGTGTACGTCGGGCGCGTCGACGACCAGGTGCAGCTGCGCGGCTACCGCATCGAGCTGGGCGAGGTCACCTCGGCGCTCCTCGCGGACGACCGCGTGAGCGCGACGGTCGTGCGCCTGCACGCACCGCCCGGAGTCGAGCCGTTCCTCGCGGCGTGGGTCGTGCCCGCCGCGGGCATGGTCCTCGACGACGCCACGGTGCGGGCCGTGCGCGCCACGCTCGGCGAGCGGCTGCCCGCCTACATGGTCCCCGCGGTCCTCGTCCCCGTCGCCGCGATCCCGACGAACCAGAACGGCAAGCCGGACCTCGCCGCGCTGCCGGACCCGAGCCGCGTCGACGGACCGACCCCCCCGGTCCGTGACGCCGGGCCGGTCAGCGAGGACCTCGCGGACCGCATCGCACGCGTCTGGGAGGAGACGATCGGCGCCGGACGGGTCGGGCCCGACGACCGGTTCATGGACGTCGGAGGCACGTCCATGCACGTCATGCGGGTGCACGAACGCCTGCACACGACCCTCGGGCTGACGGACGTCACGCTCGTCGACCTGTTCGAGCACGCCACGGCGCGCAGCCTCGCGAACTTCCTGACGTCCCGCCCCGGCGCCCGCCCGGACGCCCCGGACGTGCGACCCCACGAAGGAACAGGAGCCCTCCGATGACCACCCCCACCGACCGAGCCGTCTGCGTCGTCGGGATGGCGCTGCGCGTCCCCGGCGCCGACGACCCCGCAGCGTTCTGGGACCTCGTGGTCGAGGGGCGGACCACGTTCGAGCGCGTACCGCGCGCCGAGTCCCGCGCCGCCGGGTACCACGACGGACAGCTCGACGACCCGGCCTTCGTGCCGGTGCGCTCGGCGCTCGCGGACGTCGACGCGTTCGACGCCGAGGCGTTCGGCATCTCCGCGCGCGACGCGGCGCTCATGGACCCGCAGCAGCGGATCTTCCTCGAGACCGTCCGCCAGGCGCTCGACGACGCGGGCCTCGGCGACGACCTGCGCGGGCTGCGCGTCGGCGTGTTCGGCTCGTCGAGCAGCAGCACCTACCTGTCGGGCCCCGTCGCACGGGCCGGGCTGTGGGACGCGACGGACGTCAACTTCTCGGCGATGCTCGCGAACGACAAGGACTTCCTGTGCACACGCACCAGCTACACGCTGGGGCTGACCGGCCCGTCGGTCGTCGTGCAGTCCGCCTGCTCCAGCTCGCTGCTCGCCGTGCACCTGGCCCGCGCGTCGCTGCTCGCCGACGAGTGCGACCTCGCGGTCGTCGGCGGCGTGTCCGTGTCGCTCGCGCACCTGGGCGGCTACCTGCACCGCGCGGGCAGCATCCTGTCCGCCGACGGCACATGCCGACCGTTCGACGCCGCGTCCGACGGCACCGTGAAGGCGCACGGCGCGGCGGCGGTCGTCCTGACCCGCAGCAGCGAGGCACCCGACGAGCGCGTGTACGCGGACGTCGTCGGCTCCGCGGTGAACAACGACGGTGCGGACAAGGCCGGGTACCCGGCCCCGAGCGTCGCCGGCCAGGCGGACGTCGTGCGCGCAGCCCTGCAGGACGCCGGGCTGGACGCCGACGACGTGCGCTACGTCGAGACGCACGGCACAGGCACGGCGATCGGCGACCCGATCGAGCTGCGGGCGCTCGCTCACGCGCGCGGCCCCGCCGCGGCGGACTGCCACCTCGGCGCGCTCAAGGCGAACCTCGGGCACCTCGACGCGGCGGCGGGCGTGACCGGGCTCGTGAAGGCGGCGCTCGTGCTCGAACGGGGCACCGTCCCGCCCCTGGCAGGTTTCCGCACCCCGAACCCGCTGCTGGACACGACGGGCTTCGTCCTGCCGACGAGCCCCGTGCGCGCCGACTGGCTCGAAGCAGCGGGCGTGAGCTCGTTCGGCATGGGCGGGACGAACGTGCACGTGGTGCTGCGCCGCCGGGCGGACCACGCCCCGCGGCGCGCCCCGTGGGGCGGTCGTCCGCTGCGTCGCACGCGGCACTGGCTCGAGGACCCCGCGCCCCGAGCCGTCGCAGCACCGCCGACTCCCGCCGTCGCGGCACCGAGCACCGCGGACGTCACCGCCACGGTGCTCGCCGTCGCCCGCCGGCTCCTCGTGCAGCCCACGCTCGGCCCGTCCGACGACCTCGTCGGCGCGGGCGCGGACTCCCTCACGCTCGTCGACCTGCTCGCGACGCTGCGCGACGAGCTCGACGGCGTGCTCGAGCTCGCCGACCTCGAGCACGCCCGGACGGTCGAGGCGATCGCGGCGACCGTCGTCGCGCGCCGGGACCCGGTGCCACGCGTCGCGTCGGACCGGCCGCCGCTCGACCCCGCGCGCCCCGCGTCGTGCGACGCGGGACAGACCGAGCACGTGCTCGTCCGCGTCACCGAGCCCCGCGAGCGCACGATGTTCCTCGTCCACCCCGCGGGCGGGACGACCACCTGCTACGCGGGCCTCGCCCCGCACCTCGACCGGCGCCTCGGCCTCCAGGCCCTGGGGTACCCACCGCACCTCGTCGGCCGGTCCCCCAGCATGCGGGAGCTCGCGGCCCGGTACGTCGGCGCGGTCCGCCGCGAGCAGGCCCACGGGCCGTACCTGCTCGGCGGGTACTCGTTCGGCGGGAACCTCGCCGTCGAGATGGCGCTCCAGCTCCACGACGCCGGCGAGCGGGTCGAGCACCTCGTGCTCGTCGACTCGCACCCGCCGCACGCGTACACGTCGGGCGACTGCGGGCCCGACGCGTACGTCACCGCGTTCCCCGCGCTCCTGCACGCGCTCGTGCCGGGCGTGCGGCTCGCCTCCGGCGCAGCCACCGCCCGCGACGCGCGCGAGGTGCTCGACCACGTCGTCGAGCCCGCCTGGACCGCGAGCGTGCGCGACGAGCTCGCCCGGTTCTTCACCATGTGGCAGGAGAACCACCGGGCGCTCAAGCGGTGGACCCCGGACCGCGACGTGACGTGCCCGGTGCTCGTCGTCGAGGCGTCGTTGCCCGAGCCGCCCGAGGTGCTCGAACGCCTCGGCATCGCGACGACGAGCGTGCGCGAGTGGCAGCGCTACGCGAACGAGCTCGTCGCCTTCACCCCGGTGGAGGGCGACCACTACTCGATCTTCCGCGAGCCCGAGGCCCTCGCGACGATCGCCCGCGCCCTGTCGAGCGTGCTCGACGACCCGCAGCGGCAGCCCTCGGCTGCACTCGTGCGATGAGCGGCACCCAGGCGCTGCTGCTCGCCGTCTTCGACGTGCACAACGCAGAAGAGGTCGCGTTCGGTGACCGCGGCGAGGCGATCGACCCGCGGCTGCTGGCGCGGTTCGGGCTGCGGGCCGCGGACTACCAGCCGCAGCGGCTGGCCCTCGCGACCGCGGTGCTCACCGGTGCCGTCGCGGCGCTCACCGGGGCGTGCGACGTCCCAGCGGGCCGGGCGCGCGCCGCAGCGGCGGTCGTCGCGGCGGGTGCGCTCGCCGTCAACGGTGCCGGTCACCTGGGCCGTGCCGCCCGCACCCGGACCTACAACCCCGGCCTCGTCACCGCGCCGCTCCTGCTCGCGACCTCGCTGCGCGCCGTCCGACGGGCCGCGCGCGGCGGCGGCCTCGGCGCGGCGACGACCGCCGCGTGCGTCGCGGCCGGAGCCGCGCTGTCCCTGCCCGCGATCGTCGGGTCGCTCCGCCTGGCGCGCGCGCTGCACCCGTGAGCGGCGCACGTCGCCCCGACGCCGTCCCCGCTCTCGCAGTCCCGCTCGCACTGTCCCCGCTCGACCCGTCCGTCCTGCACCGAGAGGAACCCCCATGTCCGCCACCCTCATCGACGGGCGGCCGCTGCAGCAGCGCCTCGTCGTCCCCGCCGTCGCGACCGCCGCAGCCGCCGGCGTCCGGCCCCGTGTCGCGCTGCTCAGCGTCGACCACCCGCAGCCGATGCTCGCGATCAACCGCGGTCTGCACGTCCGCACCCTCACGGCGTACGGCATCGAGTGCCACGACGTGACGCTGCCCGCCGGCAGCACCGCGGCGGACCTGCTCGCGGCCGTCGACCTCGCGAACGCCGACCCGCAGGTCCACGGGATCATGGTCCTCATGCCGCTGCCCGACGGGTTCGAGGTCCGTGAGGTCCTCGCGGCGATCGAGCCGGACAAGGAGCTCGAGGGCCTGCACCCGCAGCACTCCGCGGGGCTCGTGCCGTCCAACGTGCGCGACGAGCGCGCGCTCCTGCCGCTCGTCGGCGAGGCCGTGCTCCTGGCCCTCGCCGACGCGGGCCTCCCGCTCGAGGGCCGCGCCATCGTCCTGCTCACCGAGGAACAGCTCATGGCGAGCAACCCCGTGGCGAACATGGTCGCGCGCGTCGCCGCCCCCGCGCTCCTGCCGCTCGACGCACCGCTGTCGCTCGTCCCGATCGACCACCCCGACGCGCGCACGCTCGCCTCCGCCGCGGACGTGCTGATCGTGAGCCTGGAGCGTCCGGAGGTCGTCACCGCCGACTGGGTCAAGCCCGGTGCGACGGTCGTCGACTTCAACCCCGTGCTCGTCGGGACCACGACACGCCACGACGGCACCGTCGTACCCGTGCTGCGCGGCGGCGTCGACACGGCCGACGCCGCTCGGGTCGCCGGCGCGATCCTGCCCGTTCCCGGCGGCATCGGTCCCGTCATGCTGGGGCTGCTCATGCGCAACGCGGCGCGGGCTGCCACGCGCGCCGCGGTCCCCGCGCCCGTGTGAGCCGCGGCCCGGGACGTCCCCGCGGGGTCTCCCGCCGGTCGCCGCGACCCCCTAGAGTGGGGGCGTCCGCGGTCAGGGGGAGGACTGCCATGTTCGTGCGCGAGCCGGAGCTGGCACACGTCCGCCGTCGGCTCGACGGCCCCGACGGGGCCGTCGTCGTCCGGGGAGCGCAGGGCTCGGGGCGCTCCACGTTCGCGCGCTCGGCCGTCGACCGGCTCCCGGGAGCGCTCGCGGTCGGCGTGGCGCCGGCGGAGTCGTCGTGGCCGTTCGCGGGCATCTCGTCGCTGCTGCACGCGGTCGGCGACGACCGGTGGCGACGGCTCGCGCTGACGATCGGGGCGTCGGGCGACGCCGACGTCACGACGGTCGCGCACCGGATCCTCGCGATGCTGCACGAGCACGACGCCGGTCCGCACCTGCTCCTCGTCGACGACGCCGACCTGCTCGACCAGCAGTCGCTCGCCGTCGTCGGGTTCCTCGCCCGTCGGCTCGCCGGCACGGGTCTGCGGCTCGTGCTGCTCGTCGCGACCGTGCCCGCACCGCTCGACGGGCTGGAGGTGGTCGACCTCGCGCCGCTCGACCGCCGCCGGGCCAGGGCGCTCGTCGCGCACCTCGCCGCACGACCGCACCACCCCGCGGTGCTCGACGTCGTCGCGGACCGCAGCGCCGGGTCCCCCGCGCAGGCCGTGAGCCTGCTCGCCGGACTGACGTCCGCCCAGGCCGCGGGCCGGGCGCCGCTCGAGCTGCCGCTGCGCCACGAGCGCAGCGTGCCCGTCGTCGACCACCGTGCCGTGCTGCCACCCGCGCAGGCCGCCGTCGTCGAGCTCCTGGCCCTGGCCCCGCGGACCCGCGCGCGCGACGTCGGGACCGACGAGTCCGCCGACGTCGTGGACGAGCTCGTCACGGCGGGCTGGGTGGTGCGCGACGGCGAGTGGCTGCGTGTCGCCGACGCCCCCGTGCGCTCCGCGGTGTACTACGCGACGGGCGCCCGACGTCGCCGCGAGCACCATCGCGCCGCGGCGCTGCGCGCGCAGGACCCGTGCTCGGTCGAGTGGCACTCGAGCTTCGTCGACCCGGGCCCCCGCACCGCGGCGGACCTGCGGCGCGCCGCGACGGCGCTGCTCGCCGAGGGGGCCCCCGACGTGGCGTTCGAGTTCGTCGAACGCTCGTTGCTGCTGAGCCGACCCGACACGGCGGCGGCCGACCACCTGCTCGTCGTCGCCGCCGAGTACTTCTACCGCGGCGCGCTCGCGGTGGCGAGCAGGTACGTCGACATCGCCCAGGGCGTCGAGGACCTGACGCCGCACCAGCAGCTCGTCGTCGCGAGCCTGCGGGTACGCATCGAGTACGTCGCGTCGCAGACGCTCCTGACGGCGCTCGCGGAACGCGCGCTGGACCTGTACGGCGCGTCCGCCCCCGACGAGGCCGTCCTGCTGCGCGCGCTGCTCGCCACGTACAGCGCCGAGCGCTGGGAGCTCACCGCGGCCGCGGAGCACCTCGAGCGCACCGGCCCGCTGCTCGGCGTCGTGCACGAACCCGCGCGCACGGTCGCGAGCAGCGCGCGGATCCTGCTGGACGCCATGTCGAGCGCACGGGTGCCGGCGAGCAGCAGGAGCGTCGTCGCGCAGGTCGGCACGGAGGTCGCCGCCACGACGTCCGCGACGACCGCGCTCATGACCCGGGCCCGCGCGCTGACGTACGCCGAGCGGTACGACGACGCCCGCAGCCTGTTCCGTGCGCTGCTCGCGTCGCCCACCGTCCTCGACCCGCTCTGGGCCCTGACGACGCGCCTGTACGACGCCGAGAACGACCGTCTCGCCGGTGACCTGCGGTCGGCGCTCGCGACGATCGCGACGGTCGTCGAGCACGACGACCTGCCCGAGGCGCACCGGCCCTACCGGCTGTGGCACGCGCTGTGGTACTTCCACGAGACGGGTCGCAGCGACCTCGCCCACCGGCACGAGGAGGAGCTCCTCGACGTCTCGCAGGGGCGCCGCAACCCGGCGATCTCGGCGCGCGTCGACGCGTACCTCGGTGCGCGGGCGCTGCACGCGGGCGACCTGTCCGACGCGACCCGCACGCTCATGCGGTGCCGGCTGGTGTCGGCGGGCCTGCCGGGGCCGCACCTCTACCGGTGCGACGCCGACCTCGTCGAGGCGCTCGTCCGGTCCGGTGACCGGTCCGCGGCCCTGACGATCGGCGACGACCTGGTGCGCCGCTGCACGGCCGCTCCCTCCCGGTGGGGCACGCTCGCGATCGCCCGCTGCCGCGCGCTGCTCGCGGAGGGCGACGATGCGGTCGCGGCGTTCGAGCGTGCGGTCGCGGCGTTCCATCCGCAGGACAACGGGTACGAGCTCGCGCGGACCCTGTCCTCGTTCGCCGCGCGGCTGGGTGCCCTGGGGCACGACGAGCGCGCCGCCGAGGTCACGGCGCTGGCGGCGGCCACGTACCGGCGCATCGGGCTGCCGTGGTGGGCGGACGACCTGGTCCCGGCCACCCGCGGTCCCGGGCGGGGCCGCGCAGGTGCGGGCAGGGACCGGCTCGCCGTGCTCACCGATGCGGAGCGCGAGGTGGTCGAGCTCGTCGGGACAGGGCTGCGCAACCGGGACGTGGCCGCCCGGCTGTTCCTGTCCGTGCGCGCCGTCGAGTCGCGCCTGACGACCGTGTACCGCAAGCTCGGGGTGCGCTCGCGCGTCGAGCTCATCTCGTCGCTGGCGGACCGGTGACGAGCCAGGGACGTGCACGGCGCCGGGTCTGGGTAGGTTGTGCGCCGTGACAGCGCTGCAGTGGGTGTGCCTGGTGGTGGTCCTCGCGACGACCGTCGCGGGGGTGGGCGCGTTCGTCCGGGGGGCGACGACGATCGTGCGCACGGTGCGCGTGGGCCGCGCCGCACCCGGTCGGCTGCGACCCGTCGGGACGCGACTGGCGACCCTCGCGCGCGAGGTCCTCGGTCACGGCCGGTTCGCGCACCGGCCCCTCGTGCGGCACGCGCACTGGGTCGTGATGCTCTCCTTCCCCGTGCTGTTCGTGACGCTCGCGACCGGTTACCTGCAGGTCGTCTCGCCGAGCGCGCAGCTGCCGCTGCTCGGGCACCTCGTGCCGCTCGAGTGGGCGGTCGAGCTGCTCGCGTGGACCTCGCTCGTCGGGATCGTCGCGATGTTCGTCGTCCGGGTGCGCCGCACGCCGCGCGCCACGCAGCCGACCGACGTGCAGCGCAGGTCGCGGTTCTTCGGCTCGACGCACTGGCAGGCGTACTACGTCGAGGCGACCGTCGCGGCGGTCGTCGTGGCCGTGATCGTGCTGCGCGGGCTCGAGCACGCGCTGCAGTCGCACGCGGGCGAGGGCACTGCGACGTGGGTGCACTTCCCGCTCACCGCGTGGCTCGGCGACGCGTTCGCGGGTGCGACGACGAGCACGCTCGAGGCCGCGGTCGTCGGCGCCGCGACCGTGAAGATCGTCGTGTCGATGTCGTGGCTGCTCGTCGTCGGGCTGCAGCCGACCATGGGCGTCGCGTGGCACCGGTTCCTCGCGGTCGTCAACGTGTACGCGCGCCGCGAGCCCGACGGCGCGCCCGCGCTCGGGCCGCTGCAGCCGCTGACGCTCCCCGACGGCACACCCGTCGACCTCGCCGCGCTCGAGGACCTGCCCGACGACGCGCGGCTCGGCGTCGGCGCGATCGAGGAGTTCACGTGGAAGGGGCTGCTGGACTTCTCGACGTGCACCGAGTGCGGCCGCTGCCAGGACCAGTGCCCCGCGTGGGCCACGGGCAAGCCGCTGTCCCCCAAGCTCGTGACCCTCGCGCTGCGCGACCACGCCGCCGCGACCGCGCCGTACCTGCGCGCGCCGGCCGAGGAGTCCCACACCGGGCTGGACCTCATCGGCACCGGCGTCATCGACCCCGACGCGCTGTGGGCGTGCACCACGTGCGGTGCGTGCGTGCAGCAGTGCCCCGTCGACATCGAGCACGTCGACGCGATCGTCGACCTGCGCCGCTACCAGGTGCTCATGGAGTCCGCGTTCCCCAAGGAGCTCGGCGGCACGTTCACCAAGCTCGAGCGGCAGGGCAACCCCTGGGGGCTGCCCGCCCGCGCCCGCCTCGACTGGGCGAAGGGCCTCGACTTCGAGATCCCCGTCGTCGGCACCGACGTCGAGTCCGCCGCGGACGTCGACTACCTGTTCTGGGTCGGCTGCGCCGGCGCCTACGAGGACCGCGCGAAGCGCACCACGAGGGCCGTCGCCGAGCTCCTGCACGCCGCGGGCGTCTCGTTCGCCGTGCTCGGCGACGGCGAGACCTGCACCGGCGACCCCGCGCGGCGCGCCGGCAACGAGCTGCTCTACCAGATGCTCGCCGCACAGAACGTCGAGACGCTGAACGAGGTCGGGGCGCAGCGCATCGTCGTGACCTGCGCGCACTGCTTCAACACGATCAGCCGCGAGTACCCGCAGCTCGGCGGCCGGTACGAGGTCGTGCACCACACCGTGCTGCTCGACCGGCTCGTCGGCGACGGCCGCCTGGAGCTCCTGCCCGCCGACGACTCACGGACCGTCACCTACCACGACCCCTGCTACCTGGGCCGGCACAACCAGGTGTACTCACCGCCGCGCGAGCTCCTGGGCGCGATCCCCGGACTGCAGCTCACCGAGATGCCGCGCTCGGGCGCCGACTCGTTCTGCTGCGGCGCCGGGGGCGCCCGCGTCTGGATGGAGGAGTCCATCGGCACGCGCATCTCCACCGCACGCGCCGAGGAGGCCATCGCGACCGGCGCCGACGTCATCGCCACCGCGTGCCCCTACTGCACCGTCATGCTCTCCGACGGCGTCGCCGCCGCCACCGCCCGGGACGCCACCGCCCCCCAGGACGCCACCTCACCCGGCACCACCGCCCCCCAGGACGCCACCTCACCCGGCGTCACACCGCCTGGCGCCACGCCACCCCCCGGTGCAGGCGCCCCCCGCGTCGGCGTCCCGGAGGTCACCGACATCGCCCTCCTCCTGGCGGCCCGCCTCCCCACCCCCTGACCCCCGGCGGGCTCCGCCCGACCCCGCCAGTTAGTCGCAGATGTATGAGTTCGTCGACCACCGGCAACGAACGCACACATTCCCGACGACCTCATAGCCAGCGTCCAGAATGCAGGCGACGGGCGGGACCGCCGCGCCGACGAGCGCAGCACACGCATCAAGCCCCGCGACTTCGTCGGCAATGTGCAAGTTCGTCAACTGCAGCCGACGAACTCACACACTCCCGACGAACTCACGACCGGTAGGCGGGCGGAGGCCACCGCCACGGCCATGCCGCTCGCGCGGCGATCCCGCGGGCCGCCACCCACACCCCTGACCACCACCCGCCCCCGCACCACTACCCGCCCCTTCACCACCGCCCACCCCTGCACCACCGGCGCCGAGCCCCCTGCCCCCCGCCCACCGCCGTGAGTTCGTCACAGATGTGTGAGTTCGTTGCCCATAGCCGACGAACTCACACACTTCCCACGAACCCACGACGGGTAGGCGGGCGCCGGCCACCGCGCACTACCTCGCCATCCGCGCCGCGATCCCGCGGGCCGCCACCCACACCCCGCACCACCACCCACCCCCGCACCACCACCCACCCCCGCACCACCGGCGCCGAGCCCCCTGACCCCCGCCCACCGCCGTGAGTTCGTCAGAGATGTGTGAGTTCGTTGCCGATCGCCGACGAACTCACACATCTTCAACGAACTCACGGGCGGCGGGTGGGTGGGGTGAGGGGTGGGGTGGGTGGGGTGAGGGGTGGGGTGGGTGGGTGAGGGGTGGGTGGGTGAGGGGTGGGTGGGTCAGAGTTTTTTGCCGGGGTTGAGGATGGCGCGCGGGTCGAAGGCCGACTTGATGGCGCGCTGGAGGGCGCGGACCTCGGGGCCGAGCTCGGTGTCGAGGGCCTCGAGCTTCTCGACGCCGATGCCGTGCTCACCCGTGACGGTCCCGCCCAGCGAGCGGGCCAGGAGCAGCACGTCGTGCATCGCGGCGCGCGCGGCGGTCGTCTGCGCGGGGTCGTCGGGGTCGAACGCGACGACGGGGTGCAGGTTGCCGTCACCCACGTGCCCGCCGGTCGCGACGAGCACGCCGTGCCGCTCGGCGATCTCCCCGAGCCGCGTGATGAGCGCACCGAGCTGCGAGCGCGGGACGGACACGTCGCCGTTGAGCGACCCGCCGCGCAGCGCCCGCATCGCGGGCTGGAAGGCCCGCCGCGCGGCGAGCAGCCCGTCGAGCGCCTCGGGCGAGGACCCGATGTCGACCTGCAGCGCTCCGGCGGACCGCATCGCGGCGGCGTAGGCGTCGAGCGTCGGGCCCGCGTCGCCACGCTCGTCGGTCACGGCGAGCAGCCACGCGCCGGCGTCCGACGGCACCCCGGCGGACGGGGCGTACCGCGCGACGGCCCCGGCGACGACGCCGTCGAGCAGCTCGAGCGTCGAGGGCCCGTGCTCGCCGGACACGATGGCGTCGGCAGCGGCGAGCGCGTCGCTCACGGAGCCGAACGCGGCGGACACGCCGCGCGACGGGCCGGGTGCGGGCAGGAGGCCGAGCGTGGCCTGCGTGACGACGGCGAGGGTCCCCTCGGACCCGACGACGAGACCGGTGAGGTCGTACCCCGCGACGGCCTTGACGGTCGCGGCGCGCGTGTCGATCACGGTGCCGTCGGCGAGCACGACCTGCAGCGAGCGCACGAAGTCGCGCGTGACGCCGTACTTCACGCACCGCATCCCGCCGGCGTTGGTGGCGATCGTCCCGCCGACGGTCGCGCGCGCGGCGGAGGCCGGGTCCGGCGGGTAGAACAGCCCCGCGGCGGCGGCAGCGGCCTGCAGGTCGGCGACGAGCACGCCGGGCTCGACGACCGCGACCTGGTCGACGGGGTCGATGCGCAGCACGCGGTCCATGCCGGACAGGTCGAGCAGCAGGCAGCCGGGCACGGCGTCGGCAGCCCCCGCGAGCCCGGACAGGGCGCCCTGCGGCACGACGGGCACCCCGTGCGCGTGCGCGACGCGCAGCGTGGCGGACACGTCGGCGACGTCGCGGGCGCGCACGAGCGCGAGCGCCCCGGGCCCGTCGGCGGGCGGCACCGCGGCCTCGTCGCGCGACCGCGCGAGCACCGCGGCGGGGTCGACGACGAGCGCGCCGGCCGACAGGATCGCGGCGAGCTCGTCGAGCACGACGACCCCGCCCCCCGCGACGGGTCCGGAGGGCAGCGCGGCGCTCATCGCGCGGCCTCGTCGTACTGCAGGATGTACAGCCCCGCGTTGTAGTCGGTGACGTACGCGCGCGCGTCGGCGTCCACGAACACGTCGAAGCTCTGGATGACGCGCGGCCGACCGGGTCGGGTGTCGACCATGCGGGCGGGAGCGGGCGGCACCCACCAGGCGACCTCCTGCGGCCGGTACGGGTCGGTGAGGTCGTACGCGCGCAGGCCGGCGTTCTGGTAGGTCGCGAACACGAGCGTCTCGGAGACGAACGAGCCGGGCCGGTTCTCGTGCAGGTTGTGCGGCCCGAAGTGCCCGCCCTTGGCGAGGTAGTCCTCGTCGGCGGGCTGCGGGAACGTCGAGACGGGCCACGGGTTGTCGGGGCGGCGCACGTCGAACACCCAGGTGCGCTTGTCGCCGTCGGCGCCGTCGTCGGCGATGGCCTCGTCGGCGACGAGCAGCAGGTCCCGCCCGGGCAGCGGGAGCGCGGTGTGCGTGCCGCCGCCGAACGGGTCGGACCAGTTGCGGACGGCGACGAGGCGCGGCGCGGCGCGGTCGGCGACGTCGAGGATCGTGAGCCCGCCGTCGCGCCAGGCCGCGTACGCGGTGTCGCCGTCGACGATCGCGTGGTGCAGCCCGTAGCGCCAGCGGCTCGTGTCCCAGGTCGGCGTCTCGCCGCCGGCCTCGTGCATGCCGGGCAGCCACCAGCGCCCGACGGGCTGCGGCCGCGCGGGGTCGGCGAGGTCGATGGTCAGCAGGATGTAGTCGGTGAAGCCGTCGAGCAGCGCGGACGCGTACGCCCACCGCCCGCCGGTGTACCAGAGCCGGTGCAGGCCCACGCCCTCGACGGGCAGGAACGCGATCTCGCGCGGCTGCCCGGGCGTCGAGATGTCGAACACCCGCAGCCCCGCCGCGTACCCGCGCTCGGCGCGCAGAGCGGGCTGCCCGACGGACCGCCGGTAGTAGTCGGTCTCGACCTGGAACTCGGTGTCCGCGAACAGGTCCTTCGCGTTCACGACGAGCAGGAGACCGTCGGCCGCCTGCAGGTGCACGCTCCACGTGCCGGGCGGCGCGGCGACGAAACCGACGGTCTGCGGCGCGCGCGGGTCCCGCACGTCGATGACCGAGAACCCGCCGGAGAAGGCGTGCGCGACGTACGCGTACCCGTCGGCGACCATGACCTGGCAGCCGTCGGGCCGACCGCCCTGGTCGCTGTGGCCCAGGAACGTGAACCCGTGCGCGTGGTCGGGGACCTCGAGCGTCATGTCAGACCTCCTTGCGTCGCCAGAAGGCGAAGGCGAGCGCGACGACGAACACGCCGCCCTTGACGATGTCCTGCGCGTAGTACGGCACGCTCATCATGGTCAGCCCGTTGAGCAGGATCCCGATGAGCAGCGCACCGAGCAGGGTGCCGACGACGCTCGGCCGCTTCTGGCCGAAGATCGCGTAGCCGACGTACGCGGCGGCGACGGCGTCCATGAGCATCGGCGCGCCGGCGGACACCTGCCCGGACCCGATGCGCGCGGTGAGCACGATCCCGCCGACGGCCGCGAGCAGCCCCGACAGCACGTACGCGAGCGTCTTGAGCCGCCCGACGGGCAGCCCGAAGTGCCGCGCGGCCTCGACGTTCCCGCCGACCATGTACATGTGCCGGCCCAGCGTGGTGCGCGTGAGGAACAGGTGCGCGACGAGCACGACGACGAGCAGCAGCACGGCGGCGAACGGGATGCCGAGCAGCGAGCCCTGCCCGATGTACAGGAACGACGGGATGACGATGCCCGGTGCGGGCCCGTTCGGGGTCTGCACGCCGGGGTAGATCGAGTAGCCGCTCGTGTACGTGAGCTGCACGCCGTTGACGACGAACAGCATCGCGAGCGTCGCGAGCAGGTCCGGCAGGTGGAGCTTCACGACGAGCGCGGCGTTGACCAGCCCGACGACCGCGCCGAGCGCGAGCGGCACGAGCAGCGCGACGAGCAGCTCCTGCTGGTGGTAGACCATCGCGGCTGCCGCGCCGATCGTCGCGAGCGACGCGACGGAGCCGATGGACACGTCGAACCCGTCGACGACGAGCGAGAACGTCACGCCGAGCGCGAGGAACGCCGAGACGGACACCGACCGCAGGATGTCGGTGAAGTTCTTGAACGTCAGGAAGTTGTCGTTGACGACCGCGAAGAACACGACGAGCAGCACGATGACCCCGAGCGCGGCGTAGCGCCGCACGAGCTCGGCGCGGCGGCTGCGCAGGGGGACGAGGGCGGGGGCGACGGTGACGTCGGCGGTGGTGGTCATCGGGCGTCGGTCTCCACGGCGAGCATGAGGTCGAGGGGCTGGGCGTCGGCGGCGGGCAGGTCCGCGACGACCCCGGCCCGGGTGAGCACGACGACGCGGTCGGCGATCCGCAGCGCGTCGTCGGGCTCGGCGGTCAGGTAGAGCACGCCGGCGCCCGCGTCCGCGGTGCGTTCCACGGCGCGGAAGATCGCTTCCTTCGCGGAGACGTCGACGCCCTTCATGGGTTCGTCGAGCACGAGCAGTCGGCGCTCGCCGGCCCACTTGGCGACGGAGACCTTCTGCTGGTTGCCGCCCGACAGGCGGCGCACGAGCGGCCGGACGGACGCGGGCTGCACGTCGTACTCGGCGACGAGCGTGGTCGCGGCGGCGACCTCGGCGCGTCGGCGGACGAGCCCGCGGCGGCCCAGGGACAGGTGCGTCAGGACGGTCTCGTCGAGCCACAGCCCGTCGCGGCGACGCTCCTCGGGCACGAGCGCGAGGCCGGCCGCGGCGGCGGCCGACGGCGACCCGATCCGTCGGTCCCGTCCGTCGAGGCGCGCCCGGTACGGGCCGTGCAGCCCGAACAGGCGTTCCGCGAGCGACGACTTGCCCGCACCGAGCAGCCCGAACACGGCGACGACCTCACCGCGCGCGACGCGCAGGTCGACGCGCGTGCCGTGGCGCCCCACGCGCAGGCCGACGGCCTCGAGCACGGGTGCGTCGGCGGGCTCGTCGGACGGCCCGACCGCGCGCTCGTCGGGACGGGCACGCTCGTCGGGACGCTGCCGCGCGGACCGCCGCACCGCGACCGTCCGCTCTCCGGTCATGGCCTCGACGACCGCGTCGGGCTCGGTCTCGGCGGCGGGCGCCGACAGGACGGTCCGCCCGTCGCGCAGGACCGTGACGGTGTCCGCGAGCTCGAACACCTCGGCGAGCCGGTGCGAGATGAACACGATCCCGATGCCGTCGGCCTGCATGGCCCGCACGATCCGGTAGAACCGCTGCGTCTCGACGGCGTCGAACGACGCGGTCGGCTCGTCGAGCACGACGTACCGCGCCCGCCCCGCGACCGCCCGCACGAGCGAGAGCACCTGCTTCTCGTAGAGCGTGAGGTCCGCGACCCGCCGGTCGACGTCGAGCTCGACGTCGTACCGTGCGAGCAGCTCGCGCGCCGCCGCCCGGTTGCGCCGCGGCCGGAACAGCCGCGCGCCCGCGTCGCGCAGGAGACCGACCGTGAGGTTCTCGTGCACCGTGAGGTCGGGCACGAGCGCACGGTCGACCTCCTGCGCGAGCAGGACGATCCCGGCGCGCGTGGCGGCGCCGGGACCGTCGAGCGTGACCTGCTCCCCGTCGACGACGACCTGGCCGCGCGTGGGCGCGATCAGGCCGGTCGCGACGTGCACGAGCGTGCTCTTGCCGGCACCGTTCATGCCGAGCAGCGCGTGCACGTGCCCGCCGACGACCGTGAGGGACACGTCGTGCAGGACGGGTCCGTCACCGTAGTCGTGCGTGATGCCGACGAGGTCGAGGGTCATGTCAGGGCGTGCGACCTCAGGCGTTCTTCGCCTCGAGCGCCGCGATCCACTCGGGCCACTCGTGGTCGGCCTGCGACCACGCGGGCACGGCGTCGGCGAGCGCCGAGAACTCGATCGCGGTGTCGGGCAGGTCGCTCGAGCGCACGAGCGCGGGGGTGACCTCGACGGCGGCGCCCGGGTCCTCGCCCGCGACCTTCTGGTACGCGAGGCGCGTCTGCCACTGCCCGACGGTCGCCGGGTTCGTCGCGGACGCGGCGACGAAGTCCACGCCCTGGTCCCAGAAGAACGGCAGCTCCTGGTCGGTCAGGTCGACCGAGTACACCTGGATGTCCGTGCGGCCCGCGGCCTTGAGCGCCGCGAACGCGCCGCGCGTGAACTCGTTCCAGTGCGACCAGATCACGTCGATGTCGCCCGGGTTCGGGTACTGCTTGAGCAGCGCGTCGACCTGCGCCTGCGTGTCGAGCGCGGCGTTGCCGGACACGACGCCCGCGGTCGTGACCTTGGTGAAGGTCGGGTTGTCCGCGAGGAACTGGTCGACGACCGTGAGGCGACGGTCCAGCGGCGGATAGCCCGCGACGGACAGCACGACGATCTTGGCGCCGTCCGGGTGGTCCGCCTTGATGGCCGCGAGGCCGTTGCCCGCGAGCGCGTCGTCGTCCTGGTTGATGGCGGTGATGCCGTCGAGCGTGAGGTCCGAGTCGTACGTGACGACCGTGATGCCCGCGTCGAGCGCCTTCTGCACGGGGCCGTCGAGCGCCTCGGCGGTGCCGTTGTTGACGAGCAGCACGTCGACGCCCGCGTTCACGGCCGTGTCGACGTTGGACGCCATCTTCGCGAGGTCGTTGCTGGAGTCGTACACCTGCAGCGTCCCGCCGAGCGCCTCGACCTGCGACTGCACGCCGCGCGCGTACGTCTCGTACCAGGAGCCCGTCGTGATGCGCGTGACGAGCGCGACGTCGAGCGGCTGCGCCACGGCGGCGGGGATCTCGACGTCGGGTGCGGGCGCGGCGCTCGTCTGCGCTGCGGTGGGGGTGGCCGACGGTGCGGCGGTGTTCTGCTCGGACGTGCAGGCCGTCAGCAGCAGGGCTGCGGGAACGACGAGCGCGAGTGCGGTTCTCCAGCGGGACATGGCTGTCTCCTCGGGGCCGTCAGGACGTCGGTGGTCCTGGCGCGGGCGGGGGATGGGTGGAGCAGGGCGCGGGGCCCTCGGGGGTGTCGGCCGCCGCGTGCGGCTCGGCCGTCCGGGGTGCCGTTCGGAGCGCCGGTCGGGGACCGGCCCGGTCGCTCAGGAGCGACAGCACCGACATCGCGACATGACGACCAGCGGGACGCGCTGCACCGTGCGGCCGCCCACGGCAGACCCGGGCGCGGTCGCGCGCGGGGTGCTCGGCTGGCTCACGGGTTCATCCTGTCGTCGGGTGCGACCACCGTATCGGTCAGGCGTCCAGGTTCTGGTCACCGGATCCACGATGCGGACACGCGAACGGGACAGGTCGGCACGGACCCGACGAACTACGCGCGCGAGGTGACGAACCTCGCACCCGGACGGGTGACGCTCACAGGTCGGCCGGGTCGACGAGGAAGTCCGCCTCGTCGGCGATCTCCCCGCCCACCGCGGCGTGCAGCGCCCGCGCGATCGACTGGACCACGGGCGCCGACCGCGTGCGCGCGACCCGGTGCTCGAACGACGGCCGCTCGAGCTCGAGCTCCTCGACGAGCATCGGCTCCCACCGCACGCGGTACGCGACCACGCCGCCCTGCGTCCACGGCAGACCCTGCAGGAGCGGTGGCAGCTCGGTCTCCTCGGCGGCCTCGACGACGACCATGCCGTCCACCCCGAGCTCGACGAGCACGCCGTACGACTCCGCCGCGGGCGGCGCGGCGAGCATGAGCTCGTCGAACGCGGCCGCCTCCATGGCGAGCCGACGACGCTCGTCGGGGTCCAGGACGCCGTGCTCGAGGAGCGCGTCGCGCAGACCCGACCCGCCCGGCTCGGGCATGCCGGGGACCACGTGCCGCTCGTGCCGCCCGGCGCCCGTCATCGGACCCGACCACTCGCTCGTCGGGACGGACAACCGGGCGCGCGCGTGCTCCCGCTGCACGACCGCGAGCGCCTGCGCGGGCTCGACCCACCGCGGGCTGAAGACCGTCAGGTCGATCGCGCTCTCCATGTCGGGCTGCAGCACCACGCCCCGCTCACCCGTGCGCACGGCCCCGCCGAGCCGCCGCGCGGCCGCGACGAGCCACAGCAGCACGCGCTCCTCCTCGCGGTTCGGGTACGCGTCGGGGAACGCGCGCTTGAGCCCGTGCCGGTCGCCGCCGGGATACGGCTTGGCACCGCGGTCGCGCGGGCACGTGACGTCGAACGCGGTCGTCGTGGTCGCCGGCAGGCCCAGCGCGGCCGCGTCGTCGGGCGTCACCGCGTACGGGCCCGACAGCGACGAGTGCCGGTTGAGCCGCAGGACCCGCGCGACGGGCCGACCGCCGCCGACGCGGATCCCCAGCGCCGCGGTCAGCGGGCGCGCGCGCTGCGTCGGGGTGTCGCCGCCCTCGTCGTCCCAGCGCGCGTTGAGGAACCGGCTCGCGGCCAGCACCTCGACCTCGTCGGGCTCGACACCGTCCGGCAGCGCGAGCAGGTGACGACGACGCAGCCCCTCGTCGGCCGCGTCCAGCCGGGGCAGGTCGCGCGCCACGGGCTCAGACCTCCGTGCGGTGGAAGCTCTGCCACGAGCGCGACGCCGTCGGGCCGCGCTGCCCCTGGTAGCGCGAGCCGTAGCGCTGCGAGCCGTACGGGTGCTCCGCCGCCGACGACAGCCGGAAGAAGCAGAGCTGGCCGATCTTCATGCCGGGGTACAGCACGATCGGCAGCGTCGCGACGTTCGACAGCTCGAGCGTCACGTGGCCGCTGAACCCCGGGTCGACGAACCCCGCGGTCGAGTGCGTGAGCAGCCCGAGCCGCCCGAGCGACGACTTGCCCTCGAGCCGCGCCGCGACGTCGTCGGGCAGTGTGACCTGCTCGAACGTCGAGCCCAGCACGAACTCACCGGGGTGCAGCACGAACGTCTCGCCCGCCGGGACCTCGACGAGCCGCGTGAGGTCCGGCTGCTCGGCCGCCGGGTCGATGTACGGGTACTTGTGGTTGTCGAACAGCCGGAAGAACCGGTCGAGGCGCACGTCGATGCTCGACGGCTGGATCATCGCCGGGTCGTACGGGTCGAGGGCCACGCGGCCCGACTCGAGCTCGGCCCTGATGTCACGGTCGGAGAGCAGCACGCGCCCACGGTAGTGCCCGAGCCGGACGCGCGGCCACGGTCGACCGGCCTGTGCGCGCACGCCGGGTGCACGACGCTCGCCGTCCCTGGTTCTCGTGAGGTTCACGCCCCGCTATAGTCCTGTCTCGTGAGGCGCGTGGGAGCGCTCTCTCATCGATCAGGACCCGCTTCCGGGACTGGTCACCCCCATCACCAGGGGTCGTACGACGAACGTGCGCAGGGCAGCGCCGCGCTCGTCGGGACCCAGCCGCACGGCACCGAGCACCGCGAGAGGCCATCCATGCGCTACGGGCACTTCGACGACGAGGCACGCGAGTACGTCATCACGACGCCGCACACCCCGTACCCGTGGATCAACTACCTGGGCTCGGAGCAGTTCTTCTCGCTCCTGTCGCACCAGGCAGGCGGGTACTCGTTCTACCGCGACGCCAAGATGCGGCGCCTGACGCGGTACCGCTACAACAACATCCCCGCCGACGAGGGCGGCCGCTACCTGTACGTCAACGACGGCGGGGACGTGTGGACGCCGTCGTGGCTGCCGGTCAAGGCGGACCTCGACCACTTCGAGGCGCGCCACGGCCTCGGCTACTCGCGCATCACGGGCGAGCGCAACGGCGTGCGCGTCGAGACGCTGTTCTTCGTGCCCGTCGGTGAGACCGCCGAGGTGCAGAAGGTCACCGTCACGAACACGTCCGACTCGTACAAGACGCTGACGCTGTTCTCGTTCGTCGAGTTCTGCCTGTGGAACGCGCAGGACGACCAGACGAACTACCAGCGCAACCTCTCGATCGGCGAGGTCGAGATCGAGCAGGACGGTCCGCACGGCTCGGCGATCTACCACCGCACCGAGTACCGCGAGCGCCGCGACCACTACGCCGTGTTCGGCGTCAACACGCCCGCCGACGGGTTCGACACGGACCGCGACACGTTCGTCGGTGCGTACAACTCGCTCGGCGAGGCCGCCGTGCCGTTCGCGGGCGAGTCCGCGAACTCCGTCGCGTCGGGCTGGTACCCGATCGGCTCGCACTCGGTGTCCGTCTCGCTCGCGCCGGGCGAGACGCGCGACCTCGTCTACGTGCTCGGCTACGTCGAGAACCCGGACGACGAGAAGTGGGCCGACCCCGAGCACCAGGTCGTCAACAAGGACCGCGCGCACGCGCTCCTCGGCCGGTTCGCGACCGCCGCGCAGGCCGACGCCGCGCTCGTCGCGCTGCAGGAGTACTGGACGCGCCTGCTGTCCACGTACTCGGTCTCGTCGACCGACGAGAAGCTGGACCGGATGGTCAACATCTGGAACCAGTACCAGTGCATGGTCACGTTCAACATGTCGCGCTCGGCGTCGTTCTTCGAGACCGGCATCGGCCGCGGGATGGGCTTCCGCGACTCCAACCAGGACCTGCTCGGCTTCGTGCACCTCATCCCCGAGCGGGCGCGCGAGCGGATCATCGACATCGCATCGACGCAGTTCCGCGACGGCTCCGCGTACCACCAGTACCAGCCGCTGACGAAGCGCGGGAACAACGACATCGGCTCGGGCTTCAACGACGACCCGCTGTGGCTCATCGCCGGCACGGCCGCGTACGTCAAGGAGACGGGCGACTTCTCGATCCTCGACGAGCCCGTGCCGTTCGACAACGAGCCCGGCTCCGAGGTCCCGCTGTTCGAGCACCTGACGCGCTCGTTCGAGTTCACGGTCACGCACCGCGGCCCGCACGGCCTGCCGCTCATCGGCCGCGCGGACTGGAACGACTGCCTCAACCTCAACTGCTTCTCGACCACGCCGGGCGAGTCGTTCCAGACGACCGAGAACCAGGAGGGCGGCGTCGCCGAGTCGACGTTCATCGCCGCGCAGTTCGTCCTGTACGGCGAGCAGTACGCCGAGCTCGCCGAGCGCCGTGGGCTCGCCGACGTCGCCGAGCGGGCGCGCGGGCTCGTCGGCGAGATGCGTCAGGCGCTGCTCACCGACGGCTGGGACGGCCGCTGGTTCCTGCGCGCGTACGACTACTACGGCAACCCGATCGGCACGGACGCGCACGACGAGGGCAAGATCTGGATCGAGCCGCAGGGCTTCGCGATCATGGCCGGCGTCGGCGTGGGCTCCGGGCCCGACGACACGCAGGCGCCCGCGATCCAGGCGCTCGACGCCGTGAACGAGCTGCTCGCGACCGAGCACGGCATGGTGCTCCAGTACCCCGCGTACACCACCTACCAGGTGCACATGGGCGAGGTCTCCACGTACCCGCCGGGGTACAAGGAGAACGGCGGCATCTTCTGCCACAACAACCCGTGGGTGATCATCGCCGAGACCGTCGTCGGTCGCGGGGCGCGTGCGTTCGACTACTACAAGCGCATCACGCCCGCCTACCGCGAGGACATCTCCGACGTGCACCGGCTCGAGCCGTACGTGTACGCGCAGATGATCGCGGGCAAGGAGGCCGTGCGGCACGGCGAGGCCAAGAACTCGTGGCTCACCGGCACCGCGGCGTGGAACTTCGTGACGGTGTCGCAGCACCTGCTCGGCGTGCGACCCGACTACGACGGGCTCGTCGTCGACCCGCAGATCGGCCCCGAGGTGCCGTCGTTCACCGTCACGCGCGTGGCGCGCGGCGCGACGTACGAGATCGCGGTGACCAACTCCGGCGCCGACGGCTCGCGCGGCCGGCTCGTCGTCGACGGCACGCCCGTCGAGGGCAACCTCGTGCCGTACGCGCCCGCCGGCTCGACGGTCCGCGTCGAGGTCACCCTCTGACGTCATCCGTCCCGACCTGACGGCCGGGCGCACCCCGCGGTGCGCCCGGCCGTCCTCGTCTCACCCGGGTGACGTCCTGTGGACGACGCCGGCCGTGTCGCCGCGACGTGCCACGATGGGCGCACCACCACACCAGGGGAGTTACCAGCATGCGTGCCATCACCCGGGTCGTCGGCGCCAGCGCCGCGGCCGTCCTCGCTCTCACGCTCGCGGGCTGCGGGTCGTCCGACGACGGGGCGTCGCCCGCGACGTCGTCGAGCGACACGACGAGCGCGACGGACCAGAAGCCGACGAGCGCCCCCGACGACGAGAAGGACGCCCCGTCGGGCGACCTGACCGCCGACACCTTCTACACGGTCCTCGCATCCTCGATGCAGGAAGGCACGTCGTACCGCATGACCACGACGACGTCGGGTTCCGGCATCACGTCGACCGTCAAGGGCGCCGTGGTCATCACCGACGGCGTCCCGGCGATGTCGATGACGATGTCCGGGTCGGGCTTCGACTCGACGATCGTGCTCGTCGACAACACGTACTACATGAACATGGGCGAGCTCACGGGCGGCAAGTTCATGGTCATCGACCTCTCGGACCCGTCGAACCCGCTGGGCGCGTCGCTCGGTTCGATCGAGGACCTCAGCAACCCCGAGAAGAGCATCTCGCTGTTCAAGGACACCGTGAAGTCCGTCGAGAAGGTCGGCCAGGAGGACGTCGGCGGGGTCTCCGCGACGCACTACAAGGTCGCGCTCGACGGTTCCGCCGCAGCGTCCGCGGTGACCGAGGCGCTCGGTGGCGAGGACCCGACGGCTCTGCCGTCGATGCCCGCTGAGTTCGTGTACGACTTCTGGGTCGACGGCGACGGGCGTCCCGCGAAGATGTCGACGGCGATCGGTGGCATCTCGACGGAGGCGACGTACTCCGACTGGAACGACTCGAGCATCACCGTCGAGAAGCCGAGTGCCGATCAGCTCTCCGACCTGTCGTTCGAGGACCTGCTCGGCGGCGCGTCGAGCTGACGTCCCGCACGGACGAGGGGCGGTCGCCTGCGCGGCCGCCCCTCGTCGTGTCCGCCCACCGTCGTGTCCGCCCACCGTCGTGTCCGCCCACCGTCGTGTCCGCCCACCGCTGCGTGACCGCCGGCACCGCGGGCCGCCGATCGCCCGACCGGCTCCGTGAGCCCGACTGCGGCGCCAGCTCGGCCTGCTCCGTGAGCCCGACTGCCGCGTCAGAGCAGCCTGCTCTGTCAGCCCGACTGCGGCGTCAGCTCGGCCTGCTCTGTCAGCCCGGCTGCCGCGTCAGAGCGGGAGGACGAGTGTGCGACCCCAGTCGTGTGTCGCGAACGTCGTGAAGCCCAGGTGCTCGTAGAACGCGATCGCGCCGGTGTTGCGCGCGTCGACGCCGAGGTGCAGCCCCGGCACGCCACGCGCACGCAGTGCGTCGTTCAGCGTCTCGATCAGGCGCCGACCCCAGCCCTGACCCTGCAACCGCGGGGCGAGGTCGATGTGCAGGTGCGCGGGGAATCGTCCGTGCTGCGGCTCGGGATCCGCTGACCAGTCGTGCAGGCGGTCGATCAGGACGTGGTCGAGCGTGCCGTCGCCCGGGTCGGGCACGCGGGGGTGCTGCGCACGCAGCGTCGGCCACCACCGCTCGTCGAGCCAACGCCCGAATGCGGCGGAGTCCGCCGTCGCGACGACGTAGCCTGCGACGCCCTCGTCGTCCACGACGACGAACGTCAGCCCCGGGTCCGCGACCGGATACGGCCCGGCGTACAGGTGCCCGAGCAGGTCCGGGTTCCGGTACAGGTCGCTCGCATCCCGCCCGGCGTCGCCGGTGACGAGGCACAGCCGGTACATCCCCGGCAGGTCGGCAGGGTGAAACCCGCGCAGCGCAGCCACCATCCCCCGATCCCACCACACCCCACCCCCGCTCCACGCCACCCACCCCTGCTCCACCCACCCCCGCCCCGGCTCCACCCGCCCCGCCCCACCCACGCCCGCCCCCATGAGCTCGTCGGTGATGAATGAGTTCGTCGCAGATGTATGAGTTCGTGGGCGATAGTCGACGAACCCACACATCACCAACGAACCCACGACGAGGGGCCAGCGCGCAGCGACTCAGGGCGCGGCGGCGAGCGGCCCAGCGGAGGCCGGTGCAGCCGAGCTGGGAGGGCGGGGCGGCTGGCTGGCGGGGACGGCTGGTCGTCGGCCGCGAGTTCGTCGCAGATGTATGAGTTCGTCGGCGATAGTCGACGAACCCACACATCACCAACGAACCCACGACGAGGGGCCAGCGCGCAGCGACTCAGGGCGCGGCGGCGAGCGGCCCAGCGGAGGCCGGTGCAGCCGAGCTGGGAGGGCGGGGCAGCCGAGCTGGGCGGGCGGGGCAGCCGAGCTGGGCGGGCGGGGCAGCCGAGCTGGGCGGGCGGGGCAGCCGAGCTGGGCGAGCGGGGGCGGCTGGCGGGCGGGGACGGCTGGTCGTCGGCCGCGAGTTCGTCGCAGATGTGGGAGTTCGTCAGCCATCGTCGACGAACCCACACATCACCAACGAACCCACGACGAGGGGGCCAGCGTGCAGCGCCTCACCAGGGCGCGGCGGCAAGCGGCCCAGCGGAGGCCGGGCAGCCAAGCGGGAGGGCGGGGGCGGCTGGTGCTCAGCGGCGAGTTCGTCGCAGATGTGTGGGTTCGTCGGCGATAGTCGACGAACCCACAGATCATCAACGAACTCACGAGGAGGGCTGGGACGCAGCGGCCCGGCTGGGCGCAGCGACGAGGGTGTCGGCTGGTGAGCGGTGGCGGGCGGGCAGCGGCAACCTGGCGTGCGGGCAGCTGGTGGTGGTCAGCGGCAACCTGGCGGGCTGGGCGCCGCTGGCGGTCACCGGCAACCTGGCGGGCGGGCAGCTGGTGGGCGGGGGCGGCGGGCGTACAGCGGCTGCCGGGCGGGCAGCGGCTGGCGGGTGGCGGTGAGTTCGTCGCGGATGGGTGGGTTCGTTGGCCGTCGTCGACGAAGTCATACATCTGCGACGAACTCACCAGGGAGGGTCGGGTTGGCTGCAGGGGCAGGCGGGCAGGTTACGGGGTAGTAACTTACGGTTGCGTAGGTTAGCCTCGGCCCATGACAGCCCAGAGCGCCGACGGCGGCGCCGTGATCTCGTCCCCGGTGGCGTGCCCGCCGATCCCCGACGAGCCGCTGACCGCCGCGCTCGAGCGCGCCGCCGACGAGTTCGGCGACCGCGTCGCGGCGGACTTCCTCGGCGCGACCACCACCTACGCCGCCCTGTCCGACGAGGTCGCCCGCGCGGCCGGTGCGCTCCTCACGCTCGGCGTCCGGCCCGGGGACCGGGTCGCGATCGCGCTGCCCAACAGCACGCAGCACCTGGTCGCGTTCTACGCGGTGCTGCGCGTCGGCGCAGTGGTGGTCGAGCACAACCCCACCTACAGCGCCGACGAGCTCGCGCACCAGCTCACGGACTCGGGCGCCACGGTCGCGCTCGTGTGGACCAAGGCGGTCCCCGCGGTGCTCGACGCGCGCGAACGCACTGCCGCCCTCGCGGGGCTGCGGGTCGTCGCCGTGGATCTCGCGCAGGACCTGCCGCTGACCAGCCGGTTCGCGCTGCGGCTCCCCGTCACCAAGGCCCGGCGCACCGCCGCCGCGATGCGTGGCCCCGTCCCGGCCGACGTCCCGCGGTGGCACCGGCTGGTGCGCCGGGCGCAGCCGCTGCCCGCGTCGCACCCGCAGCCACGCTCGTCGGACACGGCCCTGCTGCAGTACACGGGCGGCACCACGGGGACCCCCAAGGCCGCCGTACTCACCCACGCGAACCTCGTCGCGAACGCCGAGCAGGGTCACGCCTGGACCGGGCACGAGCGCGGGCGCGAGGTGGTCTACGGCGTGCTGCCGTTCTTCCACGCGTTCGGGCTGACGCTGTGCCTGTCCTACGCGACGCGGATCGCCGCGACGCTCGTCGTGCTGCCGTCGTTCGACCCGAAGTTCGTCCTCGCGGCGCAGCGGCGCCGCCCCGGCACGTTCCTGCCCGCGGTGCCGCCGATGCTCGACCGGCTCGTGACCGCCGCCGCGGCCGACGGCGTGTCGCTGCACTCGTTCACGCACGCGATCAGCGGCGCGATGGCGCTCCCCGCGACGACCGCGCAGCGCTGGGAGGCGGCGACGGGCGGGCTCGTCGTCGAGGGCTACGGCATGACGGAGACGTCACCCGTCGCGCTGGGCAACCCGTTCGACGCACGCCGCCGCCCGGGTGCGCTGGGGCTGCCGTTCCCGGGCACGCAGGTCCGCGTGGTGTCGCAGCAGGACCCGACGCACGACGTGCCGCGCGGCGAGGCGGGTGAGCTGCTCGTGCGCGGCCCGCAGGTGTTCGCGGGCTACTGGAACCGGTCCGACGAGACCGCGGACCAGCTCCTCGCCGGCGGCTGGCTGCGCACCGGCGACGTGGTACGCGTCGACGACGACGGGTCCGTCCTGCTCGTCGACCGCATCAAGGAGATGATCGTGACCGGCGGGTTCAAGGTGTACCCGTCGCAGGTCGAGGACCATCTGCGCAGCATGCCGGGGGTCGCGGACGTCGCGGTCGTCGGGGTGCCCGGCGGGGACCTCGGGGAGTCGGTCGTCGCGGCGCTCGTGCTGCGCGACGGGCACGACGTGGACCTCGCGGCGGTCCGCGAGTGGTGCGGTCGTCGGCTCGCCCGGTATGCCGTGCCGCGCCGGGTCGTGGTGCTGCCCGACCTGCCGCGATCGCAGGTCGGCAAGGTCCTGCGCCGCGTCGTGCGCGACCAGGTGCTCGCGCTGCCCGCCTGATTCCCCCGTCCGGACGCGTGCGCGTCACCCGGTCGGCCTGGAAGAGTTCGCCCGTGCGTCTTCCCGCCTCCCTGCGCGTCCCGGCGCTCGTCGCCGTCGGCGGGCTGCTCGCGGGGGCGCTCACGGGGTCGTTCGCGGGTCGTGCGCTCGCGGAGGGTCGACCGCACGTCGACGGCACGCTCCCGACCGCCGTCGCCGCGCCCCGCGTGAGCATCCGCTACGACGCCGAGCACGTGGCCGCCGACCTCGCCGGCGCGCTCGCCGGTGCCCGCACGTATGCGTTCGAGCTGTGGCCCGACGAGAACGCGGTCCCGTTCACGGGTTCGGCCGCGGTCCGCGACGGGCGCAGCGACCTCGTCGCGCGCATCGACGAGGACGGCGTCGCGACCGAGCTGCGGCTCGTCGGCGACGACGCGTACGCCGACGTCCCCGGCGTCACCGACGGCTTCGTCCGCACGTCCCGCACCGCACCGTCCGACGACCTCGTCGGCGCGTACCTCGGCTACCTCACGTCCGCAGACGTCGCCGCGCTGCTCGCCGAGTCCCGGGACGCCGTGGTGTCCGTCGCGACGGGCGGCCCGTCCGAACAGCTCGACCAGGTGCCCGCCCAACCGTTCGACGTCGTCGTCGACCTGCGCCGGGCGACCGGCGCGCTGCACGCCCGGTTCGCGGACGGCAGCACGACGAACCCGTACGCGATGCTGCGCCTGTGGGTCGGCCCCGACGGTCTCGTGCGCCGGTACACCGAGCCGACCACGGGGCTGCGTGTCGACCTCACGCAGTGGGGCGCCGACGTCGACGTCAGCGCCCCGGAGCAGCTCGCCGACTCCGCCGGCTGATGCTCGCCGGTCCTCATGCCGGACCCGATGCCCGTTGTGGCGACCGCGGCGGCTATGCTGTCGGTGCCGACTGCGACCCGGGGCTCCTGCCACCGCATCTGCCCAGGTCAGCGGTTCGTGCGGGTGTAGTTCAATGGTAGAACTTCAGCTTCCCAAGCTGACAGCGCGGGTTCGATTCCCGTCACCCGCTCCCTGATGCAGACCCAGGTCGGCGCGTCGCAGACCGACCGACTGTCACCTACCCGTTCACGGGCGGAGGCTGACGATCGCCTTCCCCTTGCGTCGATCGGCCGGGTTCAGCGCGCTGACGGCAGCGTCGAGCGGGGCGATGGTGTCGATGTTCGTCCGCAGGCGTCCGTCGCGTACCCGCTGGACGATGTCGTCCAGCTGCGCGCGATCGGACTCGACGACGAAGTCGACCGCCAGCCCGTTGGTCGGGCGGGCTTCGACCGGCCCGACCACGGACACCAGGATGCCGCCGTTGCGGATCATGCCTGCGGACCGCCTCTGGATGTCACCGCCGATGACGTCGATCACCAGGTCGACGCCGCCGACGTCCTCCAGCGTGTCGTTGTCCAGGTCGACGAACTCGTGAGCGCCGAAGTCCAGCGCCTTGTGACGATCGGCTCGCCGCCCGGTGCCGATCACGTAGGCACCGAACTCGCGGGCGAGCTGCGTCACCATCGTCCCGACCGCACCGCCGGCACCGTGCGCGAGGACGGTCTGACCGGCGCGAAGACGACCGTGGTCGAACAACGCCTGCCACGCGGTGAGGCCCGAGATGGGCAGGCTCGCCCCGACCGTGAAGTCGACGTCACCCGGCAGCGGCGCGAGGTTCCGCGCCTCGACGGCCGCGTACTCGGCCAGGGTGCCGTCGCGGTGCCAGTCCGTGAGGCCGACGACCCGCTGCCCCACCGTCAGCCCGGTCGTGCCGTAGCCGAGGGCGACGACCACGCCGGCCAGCTCATGGCCGGGGATCGACGGTGTCCGGTCGACGCCACGACGGTCCGTCCAGGTCGAGGGCCACTCCAGCTCGGTGGGGACGAATCCCGACGCGTGCACCTCGACGACGACGTCGTTGATCGCCGCGTGCGGCTCGGGCATCTCCTGCACCATCATCCCCGCCAGCCCGGCGCTCTGGTCCGTCACGACGATCGCCTTCATGTGAACACACAACCCTTCTCTCTCAGATGCTGCAGGCCGCCCACCCGTGGGAGTGGGTCGGTGGCCGACTCGGTGTTTTGGGTCATGCAACCCACTGCCTGAGACAACACCCACCGAGACTGGGTTGTCAAGCCCACTCTTGTTAGGCTGGCGCCATGACGTCGACCACGGCAGCGCCTGAGCCCGGCCGGCTCACCGCAAAAGGACGGGCAACCCGAGCCCGGATCCTCGAGCACGCGGCCGCGCTCATCTACAGCCACGGCGTCCACTCGACGAACCACCTCCAGGTCCGGCGTGCCGCGGGCGTCAGCGGGTCGCAGATCAGTCACTACTTCCCGACCAAGGAGCACCTCATCCTGGGAGTGATCGACTGGCAGACCGATCGCGTGCTCTCGCTCCATCGCGGCGAGCAGTTCGGCGGCTTCGAGGACTTCGAGGGATTCCGCAGCTGGATCGACTTCTACACCCGAGTCGAGAGGCCGCTCGGCTGCAGCCTCGGCTCACTCGCCAGCGAGATCATCAAGAGCGACCTCGACGTCCACGACGAGCTCGCTGACGCGTTCGAAAAGTGGCGAGCGATCTTCCGGGTAGCGCTCGAACGCCTGCAGCAGCGCGGACGCCTGAGCAACGAGGCGGACGCTGCACGGCTGGCGAACCTGCTGCTGGCCGCGTTCCAAGGGGGCATGCTCCTCGCACAGGTCGCCCAGGAGACGTCGCCGTTGAGAGACGCCCTACGGGCTGCGCTGGACTACGTCGAGACCTTCGCCATCACACCCGCCCTCGAGGTCATCGACGCCTGATCGAGCTCTCACCACTGCACGAGACCCCGAGGCGGCCTGCTGCCGCACCAGACCTGCACGGACGTCGCTCCAGGTCAGGCCGTCCGCCCGGCGCGGTCCACCAGACCGATCGCCGCGCCAGCACCCGACACGACCGTGACGCCGATGGCGACGGAGACCACGATCCACCCGGTCCCTGCGTCGGTCACCGGTTCCGGGTTCAGCGAGAGGTACGTCGCCGCGACGATCAGCGCAACGCCAGCGCCGATCGCGGAGGCGACTGCGGAACCGAGAGCAGCGCCCGATACGGCGATCGCCCGACGGCTCCGGAGCGACGCACCCAGAGCCCGGAGGCTGTGGCTCTCCCCGTCCCCGAACAGCAGCAGGCTCCCGACGCCCGACGCCAGACCGAGCACGACGAGCGCCGCGACCAGGTGCCGCAGAGCGGGCAGCACGACGACGAGGCGGCTGTCACCGCCCGGGAACGTGAAGTCGGAGATCGGCGCGATCCGCAGGACGTCGGACTCCCAACCATCGAGGTCCACGACCTCGCTGCGGAGGTAGACGTTCCAGGTGCCACCCGCGACGACGACCGCCGCCGGATCGTCGGTCACGACGGCATCGACGGGCTCGTCGATCACGATGGGCGCGGTCGGTCCGCTACCGTCCGCCACACCGAGCTCGTCGCCGCGGTAGGTTCGGCCGTCCTCGCACGGCATCCCATCAGCCGTGGCGATCGTGCCGTACGCGGCGCTCAGCGCCGCGCAGGTACCTGTGACCTGGCGACGTCCGTCGTTCTGGACGGCGATGACGCCACCCTGGCCCGCGACCCGGCCGAGCTCGCGCACGTGTGTCGCGTCGACGTGGTACGAGGACGACGCCCATGCGGCACCGGCCGATGCAGGGGCACCCTGGGCGAGAATGGCGGCAACCGCGCCCGCCAGCGCGACGACGGTGAGCAGGACCGAGGTGGCCGCCACCCTGACCATCACGTTCGTGGGGCGGTGCGCGAGCCTGCGAGCCGGTAGGAGCAGCCGGGGATCGGCATGCGCGGGCACGCGTGAGGACAGCCAGACGAGCACGCGAGCGGCAAGAGCGGGCGCCCCGAGCAGGAGCATCGCAGCGCCGACCACGAGCGCGAGCTGCCAGAAGGTGATCCATCCGCTGTTCGCGGAGGTGATCGTCCTGGACACCTGGACACCGACGAGCAGCACCAGGCCCAGGAGTCCGACCGCGAGCATCCGCGGTCGTGGTCGGTCCGGTCGACGTGTCGACTGGACCGACGGTCGTGGGTCAGGACGCGTGGCACTCAGGGCGCCGACCAGCAGTGCCATCACCACCAGCCCGGCGATGGCCACCAGGGGCACGATCGTCGCGGCTGTCACCGAGTGGAAGAACGCGATGCCCCACGCACCGGTCCGTCCGCCCCACGCGACCGCGACGGCCGCCCCCAGGGCGCCGAGGACCGCTGGCGGACCAGCCGCACGAGCGACGCTGCCGGCCACGACGCCGCGGATCACGGATGCAGGTGCGCCGACGAGCGCGAGGCGTGACACCTGCGGACGGATCCCCCTGGCGACGGTGAGGCCTGCACCCACGAGACCGCCGACCGCCGGAAGCAGGGCGAGCAGCTCCACCGTGACGAGCGTGGCGCCGTCCGAGATCGAGTCCGGGCGGTCTGTCCCCGGCCGCCCCCATCCTCTGCCCAGGTAGGGAAGCGACGCGGACGCATCGACCGTGATCGCTTCCAGGCCTGTGGGCACGACAAGCGCCGAATCCGGCAAGACCCCGACGATCCTGCCCGGCACCCGGCCAGCCAGGCTCGGGTCCTCGGTGATCGACCGCTGGAGCGAGCTGGACACGAGGCTCTCGCCGTCGCCGAGCGTCACCGGGTCTCCGTGGGCCGTCGACAGGTCGGCCCCGACGAGCAACGACCTCACCGAGCGCCCGCCGTACGCGCTCCAGCTGATACCCCAGGCTGCGCCTGTCTCGTCGAAGGTCACGCCAGGAACCATGCGGTCGTTGCGCGCCTGCGCCTGACCCATCGCTGACATGACCGCACACCCGATGCCGATCACGACGGTGCAGATGAGCACGACCGCACTGACGACCCACCGCTCGCGCCGGCCAGCCGTCCCGCGCAGCTTCATGCCGAGCACGAGCGACGTCACGACGTTCACGGCCGCTCCGACGTCACCGCGGCGCGATGCACGTACATGATCGAGTCGAACCCACGAACGAGGTCGACGTTGTGCGTCACCATGACGAGCGAGGAACCACTGCGGGCAGCCGCGTCGACAAGGAGCCTCCCGACGGCCTGAGCGTTCTCCTCGTCGAGCGCGCCGGTCGGCTCGTCCGCGAAGATCACCTGGGGAGCGTTGATCAGCGCTCGAGCGACCGCAGCACGTTGCTCCTGCCCACCCGACACCTCGGCGGGTCGCCGGCACCGGACAGCCCGCTCGATGCCCAGGTCGCTCAAGAGATCCTCGGCCCGCCCGAGCGCGTCCGCGCTCCGGACCCCGGCCAGCCGCGCCGGCAAGGCCACGTTCTCCACGAGGGACAGCTCCTCGAGCAGACCGCTGCGCTGGAACACGAAGCCGAACTCGCGGAGGCGATGCTCCGCCAGCTCGGCCGGCCGGAGCTGTCCGAGATCTCTTCCGTCGAACAGCACCCGGCCGTGCGAGCTTGCGAGCATCCCCGCCATCCCAGCGAGCACCGTCGACTTCCCGGAACCGCTGGGACCGAGGAGCGCGAGAGAGCGTCCGCGCTCGACGCAGATGCTGACGTTCTTCAGAACGGGCTCGTGTCCGTACCCGAATGACGCGTTCTCGACACGTATCAACTCAACCCGTCCACATCACCCGTAGCAGTCGGTCGTCCCGCCCCTCGCCGCCGAGGGCCGTCGTGTGGTCCGTGTCGGCCTCAGCGCCGAGCGGTGCGGGGGAGGTAGCCGAAGCCCCGAGGGTTGGTCACCGCGACCGCGAGCCCGACGAGCCACGCCGCAGCCGTGACCACGAGCTGAGCGGTGGTGGCATCCTCCCGAAGGACGAGCGCGAAGATCGACCACGGGTCCTCGCTCGTCTGGCTCGTCACGGCCAGCCCGAACAGCACGACCACGGGCGCCCACGCCATCGACGGGCCGACGAGCGCACCGCCGAGCAGCCCGCACGCGGAGAACAGCAGGAGCGTGCGCAGCGCACCCCAGGCCACACCCTGCTCGGCGAACCACCCGCCAAGCGTCAGGATCCCGACGGACAGCGCCAGCACCGAGACGTACGAGAGGGCTCGGGCGAGCGCCACGCGCGCGTTGCGCACCACCACGGGCGTCCCCGTCCCCGCGTGCGCACCCGCGACAGCGACCGCGAGCGCCAACGGCACGACGACGAGGACGCGCAGCTCGGGCGAGAACACGAGCGGCCCGAGCGTGCGGATCGTGCCGTCCCGATAGACGACGGTCACCAGGAGGGCACCGACGAGCAGGGGCGCGACACCGCGCAGCCCGCCCGCCGCGATCAGCATGCGTGCGTCGTCGAGCGCCGCGAGGATGCGCCGGATCACAGGAACGGGTACGAGCACGTCTGGAACTGTGCGAGGAGGTCGCCCGCCTCCTCAGCGGACAACAACGGCCCCTCGTACCCGTTCGCCTCGGCAGTCCCCGGTTCGGCCGTCTCAGCCCACGTCTCGGCGAGCGCCGCGAGGTCCTGCCAGTACTTGTCACTCGGCGGCGTGTCTTGCTGCACCCCGTCACAGCCGAGCGGCTCGACGAAGTCGAGTGCGAGCTGCCACGTCGACGGCGGCCGGTCGGCGAGCTCTTCGGGATCGAGGAACAACGCTCCGACCCCGGGCCCGCCCGGGGTGCGCGTGCGGCTGGCTTCCTCGACCCGGTCGGGCACGAGCACGCCATATCCCGCCGCATCAGTAGCCTCGAACATCTGCGCCAGCACCCGCTCATACGCCCCGACGAAACGACGATGCTCGGGATAGAAGCACACCCGCACCCCCGCGACGTCATCACACAACGTCGGACGCACGTCCACCGCCGACAACCTCTTCGCAGGACCGACGAACAGCACCGCGACGCTCGCGACCGCCAGCACCACCGCCACGACACGCGCCCCGGGTGCCATGACACGCAACCCGCCACCAGCGCGCGCCGGCACGAGCGTCATCGCACCGATCACCAACAACAACGCCGCCAGCTGCACCACGAGATAGACCGGCGAGTACGTGTAGCCGATCCGCGGGACCGTCGCCGCACCACCGTCGAGCAACGCCACATGCCCCGCGGGGACGCTCAACGTGAACACCCCGACGAGAGCGACCAGCGCCGCGACCGCACCCCCGAGCAACGGCCCCGCAAGCCGACCCGCAACCGAACCCACACCCACGAACAACCACACCATCGCGAGCTGCACCAGCACCGCGAGCCACGTCCACCGGTCGAACCGCGGCGGCGCCGACACCACCAACGCACCCGCCACGAGCAGCAGATGCACCACCGACATCACGAGCGCATACCCCACGGCCAGCCCGTTCGCCGGCTGCCGCCACCCACGCGCACCCAGATGCCCCGAACCCACGCTCAGCCGCGCCGTGTCCACCGCGACGAAACCCGCGACGATCGGCCCGGTCATCACGAACGCGACCGAGAGCCAGTCCACCGTCCAGAGCACATCACCCCGCCACGCCGCCCCGCGGGACGCCAGCACCGGCACCGCAGCACCCACCACCCCGACGACGCAGACCCACGCCCAGCCATACCTCACGACCATCGCCGTCACATACGACAACCCGCCGCCCCGCGCATCACGAACCCCCCGACGCTCGGTCGGGCGTGCGCTGCGCGTGCGTTCCACCACCAGCTCAGGCACCGCTCCTCCCCCGGACCAGCTGGAGGAACCCACCCTCGACCGCCTCCGACGAACGCTGCTCGGCACCCGAGCGGCCCGCGAGCTCGTCGACCGTCCCCTCGAAGAGCTTGGCGCCCTCGTCGAGGACGAGCACGCGGTCCGCTACGGCTGCGACGTCGTCGGACAGGTGCGTCGACAGGAGCACCACCGCACGTTCCCCGAGGCTCCGCACGAGCTCGCGCAGGTCGTCGCGCTGCAGCGGGTCCAGGCCGACCGTCGGCTCGTCGAGCACCAGCAGGTCCGCGCCGCCGAGCACGGCCTGCGCCACGCCCAGCCTGCGCACCATGCCCCCGGACAACGCGCCGATCCGCGACCGGGCTCGAGAGGCGAGCCCCACCAGCTCGAGCGCCTCGTCCACATCACGCACACCGAGCTTGCGTGACCGCGTCGACCGGCACCAGGCCACGAACCGCAGGTAGTCCCGCGCCGTCACCCCCCGAGGACCGTGGAAGTCCTGCGGCAGGTAGCCCACGGGGACGCGCGCGCCGTCGACCTCGGCACGCAGCACCTCGCCGCTGTCAGGCGGCGTGATCCCGACCACGACACGCATGAGCGTCGACTTGCCCGCACCGTTCGGACCGAGCAGCGCAGTCACGCCACGCGGCAGGTCGGCCGACACCGGACCGAGCTCGAAGCCTCGATATGACTTCACCACCCGCTCGATCCGCGCCGAGCACGATTCTCGCGTCTCCACGAGACCTCCAAGACATTCGTCGATCGAGAAGTGTGTATGAACGGGCGCGCAGCGCGCACACGCAGAAGGACGGAAGAAATGGCCCGAACGCGCCGGTGACCGAGCACGGCCGCATGCGACGCCACCACCTGCCCGCCGGCGGGATTCACCGCCAGCGCCCCGACAATTCACCGCACCCGCCGCCATTCACGACGAGCGCGGCGGCGAACGAATATCTACCGTCGCCACGAATCGCGCCCGCACGATATACCGAGATCGGCCAGGAGCGATGCGCCGTCCTTCCCGTCGTTCGTCGTCGCAGGCGCCGCGACCGGTCGCGCTTGCATCCGACCGCGGCACCTGCGACGAGGGCGTTCACCACCGAGAGCGGGCACGGTGCCGAGCGCTCAGGACGACGCGATCACCCTAGAGCCGACCCGAACGGACGGTGACGGACGAGCAGGGGTCCGTACGGAAGGGCACGTCGACGCAGGTCTTGACGCCAGCACTCACGTTCAGGGTCCCAGACGTGTTGATGGGCAGCGACACCGACGGGGGCGTCCCGAACGCGGACCATGACCCGCTCACCTTGGTCTCGCGGCTCGACGTCTTCGCGAGGTTCACGAAGTCGTTCGAGGCGGGCCGCTGGACGATCGTGTTGAGCTCGACGAACGCCTTGTGGTTGTCGGCGTTGATGAATCGGAAGTACGCGGCGGAGAGCGACGACGACACGGACGTCGCACTCTTCTTCGACGCCACCCACGTGCCGTACGTCCGGGCGGTGCTGCCGTACCCGGACGCCACCTGCGGCGACGTGCTCGTCGCATAGCTTGCGGTCACAGCGGACGACGCGGTCGCAGCGGACACGCAGAACAGCAGACCGAGCGCCGCCGCACTGAAGAACTTTCTGGCCGACATGTGATGCCCCCATCGTTGCGGTTCGCGCGAGCGAAGTCCGCTCACGCCTCGCAGGGGCGCAACGACCCGGGCGGCACGTGCCGACAACCGGACCAGATCCCCCTGACAGCTCGCAACCCAAGCAGCATCGGATGACCAGCGTCAATGGGCTCGGACGAATTCGTGCAGAAGAAATGTTGGTGACACCACGACGCGAACCGTCCGGCGGCCCACCCGACCTCGGGTGAGTCACCGCCGACCCCACGGAGCGGTATCTCGGCGGGGTGCCGGGGCACCTTCTCGTCGGGCGTTCCCCCGCCAGGGGGCTCCGTGGGGGAGGTAGCGATGACGACGACCGTCGAGCCCGTGGTACCGACCATCGGCTTCGTGGTGCACCTGCTGGACGGGCCGTACGTCACGTGCGACGGCGCACGTGTCGACCTGCCCGACGGCACGCACGCGCTGCTCGTCCTGCTCGCCCGCCACGGCACGGACATCGAGCGCACCCGCGCGGCACGCGCGCTGTGGCCGCGGTGCAGCGCGGCCCGCGCGACGGGCAACCTGCGCACGTCGCTGTGGCGGCTGGGCCGCACGCTGCCGGGGCTCGTGGAGGTCGGGCGGCGCACGCTGCGGCTCGGGCCGGAGGTGCGGGTGGACGTCACGGACGTGGTCGCGTGGTCGGACCGGCTCGCGGCGGGCGAGGTGGCGGTCGACGAGCTGTTGCGGGTGGTGCCGCAGGTCGTGCGGCCCGCGGTCGAGCTGTTGCCGGGCTGGGACGACGAGAGCGTGCTCGTCGACCGGGCGTGGCTGCGCCAGCACGTGCTGCGGGCGTTCGAGCGCGCGGCGGCGCGGCTGCTCCCGGTGGAGCCGTCGGCCGCCGCGGAGGTCGCCGCGGCGCTCGTGCATGCCGAGCCGCTGCGGGAGTCCGCGCAGCGGTTGCTGCTCGAGGCGCTGCTCGCGGAGGGCAACCGGGCCGAGGCGCGGCGCGCGCTCGACGAGCATCGTCGGCACCTGCGCCGGGAGCTGGGCGTGGACGTCGCACCCGAGCTCGCGGCGCTCGTCGGACCGTGGACGGGCCGCCGCTGACGGGCCGTTCAGGATGCGAGAAGGTGGGGTCGGTCCGTCCGGTTCGTCAGTGCCGGTTGCTAGCGTGCGGAGCATGACGGACGCGCCCTCACCGAGCACCGACCCGATCGTCCCCGACGAGAAGGACTGGACCTGGGTCCTGCAGGAGCGATGCCCGGAGTGCGGTTTCGCGGCCCCCGACGTCGACCCGCGCAGCATCGGCGCGACCGTGCGCGACCTCCTGCCGCGGTGGGTCTCCGCGCTGCACCGGGACGACGCGCGTGAGCGTCCCGAGCCCGCCGTGTGGTCGACGCTCGAGTACGGCGCGCACGTGCGCGACGTGTTCCGCGTGTTCGGCGAGCGGCTCGACCTCATGCTCACGCACGAGGACCCGCTGTTCGCGAACTGGGACCAGGACGCGGCGGCGCGCGAGGACCGGTACGACCTGCAGGACCCGCTCGTGGTGGCCGACGAGCTCGTGGTCGTCGGGGAGGCGACCGCGGCGGCGTTCAGCGCGGTGCCGGCCGACGCGTGGGAGCGTCAGGGTCGCCGGTCGAACGGTTCGGTGTTCACTGTGACGACGCTCGGGCAGTACTTCCTGCACGACCTGGTGCATCACCTGCACGACGTCCGGGCCTGACCGCGCACCCAGTTGTCCACAGGCTTTCCCACACCCGTGGATCGTCGCGCCTGACGCCTGTGGACAGTCACCCGCTCGACGGTGGACCGCGCCGACGAAAGGGTGGACGGACGGTGAACAACCGCCCCCGTCACACGACGCCGGCCGCGTGCAGCGTCGCGTACTCGTCGTCCGTGAGGAGCCGCGAGCGGATCAGGAACCGCACGCCCTCGGGCGCCTCGAGCGAGAACCCCGCACCGCGCCCCGGCACCACGTCGATCGTCAGGTGCGTGTGCTTCCAGTACTCGTACTGCGCCTTCGTCATCCACACGGGGACGACGAGCGAGCCGGTCGACTCGTCGCCCACCTCGAGGTCCCCGAGGTGGACGTCCACGTCGCCGGTCAGGAACTCCCCGGCGGGGTAGCACATCGGTGAGGAGCCGTCGCAGCAGCCCCCGGACTGGTGGAACATCAGCGGACCGTGCTGCGCGTGCAGCGTGCGCAGCAGCGCGGCGGCCGCGGGGGTCACGGCGACCCGGTCGACCATGGTCACTCCTCTCGCCCGCGCCCGGGTGACCGAGCTCGTCGGCCACCCGGGCGCACGGACCTGGCGGATCCAGCGCTGCTCAGAAGAAGCCGAGCTTGGTGCCCGAGTAGCTGACCAGCAGGTTCTTCGTCTGCTGGTAGTGGTCGAGCATCATCTTGTGGTTCTCGCGGCCGACGCCGGAGCCCTTGTACCCGCCGAACGCCGCGGCTGCGGGGTACGCGTGGTAGCAGTTCGTCCACACCCGGCCGGCCTGGATCGACCGACCGGCCCGGTACGCCTTGGCCTGCTCGCGCGTCCACACCCCGGCCCCGAGCCCGTACAGCGTGTCGTTGGCGATGCTGATCGCGTCGTCGAAGTCGCTGAAGCTCGTCACGGCGACCACGGGGCCGAAGATCTCCTCCTGGAAGATCCGCATCGAGTTCTTGCCTTCGAAGATCGTCGGCTGCACGTAGTAGCCGTCGGCGAGGTCGCCGCCGAGCTGCGCCCGCTCCCCACCGGTCAGCACCTTCGCACCCTCGGCCTTGCCGATGTCGATGTAGCTGAGGATCTTCTCGAGCTGGTCGTTCGACGCCTGCGCGCCGATCATCGTGTCCGTGTCGAGCGGGTTGCCCTGTGTGATGGCCTCGACGCGCGCGATGCTGTCCGCGAGGAACCCGTCGTAGATCGACTCCTGGATGAGGGCGCGCGACGGGCACGTGCACACCTCGCCCTGGTTGAGCGCGAACATCGCGAAGCCCTCGAGCGCCTTGTCGTAGTACGCGTCCTTCTCGCGGGCCACGTCGTCGAAGAAGATGTTCGGGCTCTTGCCGCCGAGCTCGAGCGTCACCGGGATGATGTTCTGCGACGCGTACTGCATGATCAGGCGCCCGGTGGTCGTCTCGCCCGTGAACGCGATCTTGCGGATGCGCGAGGACGACGCGAGCGGCTTGCCGGCCTCCACGCCGAACCCGTTGACGACGTTGACCACGCCCGGGGGCAGCAGGTCCGCGATGAGCTCCATGAGCAGGAGGATCGACGCGGGCGTCTGCTCGGCCGGCTTGAGCACGACCGTGTTGCCCGCCGCGAGCGCCGGGGCGAGCTTCCACGTCGCCATGAGCAGCGGGAAGTTCCACGGGATGATCTGCCCGACGACGCCCAGCGGCTCGTGGAAGTGGTACGCGATCGTGTCCTCGTCGATCTCGGAGATCGACCCCTCCTGCGCGCGGATCGCCCCCGCGAAGTACCGGAAGTGGTCGATCGCGAGCGGGATGTCCGCCGCGAGCGTCTCCCGCACGGGCTTGCCGTTCTCCCACGTCTCGGCGACCGCGATCATCTCGAGGTTCTCCTCGATGCGGTCCGCGATCCGGTTGAGCACGAGCGCGCGGTCCGTCGCGCTCGTGCGGCCCCAGCTGCGGGCCGCGCCGTGCGCCGCGTCGAGCGCGCGCTCGATGTCGTCGGCGTCGCCGCGCGCGACCTGCGTGAACGTGCGGCCCGTGACCGGGCTCGGGTTGTCGAAGTAACGGCCCGCGGCCGGTGCCACGTACTCGCCGCCGATCCAGTGGTCGTAGCGCTCGCGATAGGTGGCCGGGCTTCCGGGCGTGCCGGGTGCTGCGTAGACGGTCATGCGTCTGGCTCCCTCCGGGTGCACGGGCGCCGTCGCGGTGGCGCAGGCGCCCGGGCGCGGCGTCGTTGCCGCGCTCCCGCCCGACGCTAGGCACGACGAGGTTGCATCACCGTTGCACCCGGGCCTCGCCTCTCCCGACCGACCGACCGACCAGTCCGGCGCCGGCGGACCCGCCGACCCGACGCTCGTCGGACGACCCGCCTCACCCGCCGAGCGCCGCCCGCAGGTACGCGATGTCCGCCGCCTGCGTGTCGGCCGGGGTCTCGACGACCGCGTCGCACCCCGCCTCCCGCACGACGTGCGCGACGAGCTCCGCCGGGATCGTGCCGTCCGCGAAGCCCGCGTGCCGGTCGCGGTTCGACCCGGCCTCGTCGCGCGAGCTGTTGGCGTGCACCAGGTCGATGCGCCCCGTGATCGCGCGGACCTGGTCGACGACGTTCTCGAGGTCGAGCCCCGATGCCCACGCGTGGCACGTGTCGAGGCAGAACCCCACGTCGTACTCGCCGATCGCGTCCCACAGCCGCGCGATGCGCTCGAGCGTGCGCGCGCACGCGTTCTCGCCGCCCGCGGTGTTCTCGACGAGCACGCGCACCGGGTACGTCGCGCGCTCGAACGCCTTGCGCCAGTTCGCGACCCCGACCTCGACGTCCTCGCCGTCCGCCACGTGCCCGCCGTGCACGATCAGCCCGCGCGCCCCGAGCTCCGCAGCCACCGCGCTGTGCTGCGCGACCATCGTGCGGCTCGGGATCCGGATGCGGTTGTTCGTCGACGCCACGTTGACCAGGTACGGCGCGTGCACGTACACGCCGAGCCCGCTCGCGACGATCGCGGCGGCGTCCGCGCGCGGCACCGGCTTCTTCCAGCCCTGCGGGTCCGCGAGGAACACCTGCACGCAGTCCGCCCCGAGCTCGGCGGCCGTCGCCACCGGGTCCTCGCTGCGCGCGTGCGCCCCGATCATCACCATGCCAGCCCCATCGTCGTGCCGTCGTCCTCCTGCGACCCTAGAGCCACCCTCCGACGGGACGCGCGATCAGCCCGGTCGCCGCAGCGACGCGGACTGTTCGGCATCGAGGCGGCGCAGCTGCGCGAGCGCCCGCAGCCGCGTCGCCGTGCCCGCGGGGCTGACCGCCGCGAGCGTGCGCCACGCGGCATGGTCGTCGGACCCCTCGTCGGACGCGGCCCACCGCACGATCGCCGCGGGGTCGCGCGACGCCAGGACCGCCGCGCGCACCTCGTCGGACACCGCGTCCCGCACCCGCGCCACCCCGGGGGACGACGACCGCGGCAGCACCGGGCCCGCGTACGAGCCGACGGCCTGCGCGACGTCCCCGAGCGCGAGCGCCTCGCGCACCGCGTCGACATCGGTCCGCACGGCCCGCGTGAGCCGGTACGGGCGCGACTCGCTCAGCAGCGGTCCGACGACCCGGCGCAACCGCGACACCTCCGCGCGCACCGTGACGACCGACAGCTCCGTCTCGGACAGCAGCACCGCGAGCTCGTCGGCGGACACGCCCGCGGGGTGCTCGGCGAGCAGCAGCAGGATCTCGGCGTGCCGCCGGGACAGGCGGTGCGGCGTGCCGTCGAGCACGAGCGTGCCACCCTGGCTCCCGAGCACGCGCAGCACCGGGGACGACGAGCGTGCGGACGTCGTCGTGAGCCGTCCGACCGTCGCCTCCACCGCCGTCGCGGTCGCGCGCACGAGCTGCATCGCGAGCCCCGACGCCACGACCGGCCCGCCCGTGATGTCGAGCACGCCGAGCAGGCGCCCGGACGCGTCGTGCACCGGGGCCGCCGCGCACGAGAACGCGTGCACGGGCCGCGCCCAGTGCTCCGCCCCGACGACCTGCACCTCGCGGTTCGTCGCGAGCGCCGTGCCCGGGGCGTTCGTGCCCGCGCAGTCCTCGCTCCAGACCGCGCCCTCGACGAAGCCGACACCACCCACGGCTCGTCGGACCGCCGCGTCCCCCTCGACCCACAGCAGCCGGCCCGACGCGTCCGTGAGCGCCGCGACCCACTGCGGGTCCGAACCGAGCAGCAGTCGGCGCACCACGGGCAGCGCGTCCGCGAGCGGGGTGCCGCGACGCAGCCCGGCGAGGTCGTTGGCCGTGACGTCGACACGGGGCGCCGGATGCTCGGGATCGACGCCGCTGCGGCGGCTGCGGCGCCACGAGTCCTCGACGAGGCGGCGGACCCGGCCCGTGACGCGGCCCGTCGCGACGAACGCGTCCTGAGCCGCGCGCACGTCCGGCCCAGCAGCGGCCAGGTCCGTCGACACTCGTGCCTCCCGCCCGGGGCGCGCGACCGGGTCGTCGGCCGCGGTGCCGGTCCCCCGAGTGTAGGGACGAAAGTCCCCCGGGTCAGCCCCACCGACCCACCCCACCCACCCCACCCCACTGCTGACCCCACCCACCCGCTGACCCCACCCACCCGCTCACCCCACCGACCCCCACCCCACCCCGCCCCCTCACCAGCCCCACCCTCACCAACCCGCGAGTTCGTTGGAGATGTGTGAGTTCGTCGCCTGCAGCCGACGAACTCGACGGATTCCGACGAACTCACGGCCGGTCGGCGGAGGGGTGGGTGGGGTCAGCAGTGGGGTGGGGCGGGCGTGAGTGGGGTCAGCGGTGGGAGGTCAGGGTGGGGTGGGGGCGTGCGGTGCGCAGGACGTCAGCGGGGACGTAGCGGGCGACGCGGCTGCGGAGCGACGACCACGTGTCGGCCTTCGTCACGTGGACGAGGTGCCAGCCGACCTCGGCGATCGCGTCGCGCCGTCGCTTCTCCGCGAGCAGGGCATGTTCGTTCTGGAGGTACTTGCCCACTCCGTCGTACTCCACGAGCACGCGCCACTCGGTCCAGCCGAGATCCGCCCAGAAGACGCCGGCGGCCGTCTCGACGCGGACCTGGGTCTCGGGCGCGGGCCAGCCCGCAGCGAGGAAGGCGAGCCTGGTCCAGGTCTCGCGCGCTGACTCCGCACCGTCGTCGGCGAGCGCGAGGAGCTGACGTCCTCGTCGGGTGCCCCGACCGGTCGCGCGGTCCGCGATCGCCTCGACCTGCTCCCGCGCAAGACCGACGTGCAGCGCATCGTCTGCGACGACGAGCGCATCGAGCGCCGGGAGCGACGTCAGGCAGTCCCACACCGTGGTCGCGAGGTCGGTCACCGGCAGGCCGAGCCGTTCGACGAGCGTCGTGGACGGTGCGAAGCCGAAGTGACGCGCGACGTCCCGGGCGCTCGAGCTGCCCGACCGGTGTTCGTGCCGCAGATGCGTGCGCTCCGGCGTGCGCCACACCGCGAGCCCGTGCAGCACCGCGGCGGTCTCGTGGCTGAACGCGTGCCGGGCCGACATGCGGTGGTGGACGCCCACGGCCCGGGCGATCACCAGGTCCGTCGGGGCCGTCCCGGTCGGGACGTAGGCGCCGTGGGTCGCACGCTCCCACTGGTTCCTGGTCACGCGGTCACGGGCGAGCTCGGGCGGGACGTCGCACGCGAGATGCATGTCCGGCATCCCGCGCTCGGGTCGGGTGGCGATGGATCCTGGTCGACGAGGCATCCACGCACCGTGCCCCACCGGCACCCACCCCACCCCGGCCCCGCGGGCCCCTGTGGATGACGACCTCCTCACCCCGACCTGGGGTCGGGTCGCCAACGCTCCGCGAGGTCGTCGCAGATGTACGAGTTCGTCGGCCATCGTCGACGAACCCATACATCTCCCACTCACTCACCGCGTCGCGCGGCGACGAGGCGCGGAAGCCTGGCGGGGAGGGGACGGGCGGGAGGGGACGGGCGGGAGGGGAGCGGCGCCAGGAAGCGGGAGAGCTGGCGGATGGGAGCCGGGCGAGCAGGTGGAAGCGGTGAGGTCGTCGCAGATGGATGAGTTCGTCGGCCATCGTCGACGAACTCATACATCTGCGACTCACTGGCGGGCTGGCGGCGAGCCAGGGCGGGTGGGGGGTGATGGGCGGGGGTGATGGGTGGGCGGGGGCGGGTGGCGGGGTGGGATTCTGACGTTCTGTGCGACACTGTCAGCATGCCCAAGATCATCGGCGGGTCGCTGCACGAGCACCGCGAGCAGACCCGGCAGAAGCTGTTCGCCGCGCTGTCCGCGCTCATGGCCGAACGCGGGTTCGACGCCATCACGCTCGCCGAGATCGCCCAGGCCGCCGGAGTCGGCCGCACCGCGGTCTACAACCACTTCCCCGACAAGGAGGCGCTCCTCGTCGGGTTCATCACCCACGAGACCGAGCAGTACGCCGCCTCCCTGCAGCGCGCGCTCGACGATCTCGACGACCCCGTCGAGCGCCTGCGCACCTACGTGAGCCAGCAGATCCAGCTCAAGCGCGTCTACCACCTCGCCCCCGGGCCCGAGCTGCGCTCCGTGCTGTCCCGCCAGACGCAGGCCCGCGTGCGTGAGCACGTCGTCGTGGTCGAGCGGATCCTGCGCGACATCCTCACCGACGGCATCGCGTCCGGCGTGTTCCCCGCGCAGGAGCTCGACACCACGGTGCCGCTCGTCAACGCGTGCCTGTCCGGCCGCGGCGTGCCCGAGGACGGGCCCGAGCGCGAGCGGGCGATCGAGCAGACGGAGCTGTTCGTCCTGCGCGCGGTGGGCGTCACCGCCGTCCCGTCCGACGAGCGCGCATCCACCGGGGCAGCGGTCGACGAGCCCGCGGACGACGGACGTGGCGACGACGAGCCCGCGGACGACGACCGCGCGCTGACCGCCGCGATCCCGGCCTGACCTGCGTGCCCCCGCACCGTCGCGGTGACCGGCGCGACGACGATCGCCGCCGCGGCGCCGACCGGCCCCGCCACCCGTCCCCGCCCGCCGACCGGACCCGCCGCCCGTCCCCGCCCTCGGTCCGCACGACGCGCGTCGAGATCACGTTCCTCGGCGGGCTCGGTGACGTCCTCGCCGACGAGGTCCGCGAGGTGCTCGAGGTCGAGCCCCGACCGGCGCCCGGCCGCGACGACGCGCTCGTCGTCGACCTGCCCGGCGACCGGCTCGGCCGGGTGCGGCGGCTGCGGACGGCGGTCGCGGCGTTCGTCGTGCTGCACCACGACGTGCCGCGCCCGCGCGCGCTGCTGTCGGGCGAGCACCTGCGGCGCATCGTCGACGCGGCGTACGCGTCGCTGCGCGTCGCGGGGTCGTCGACGTTCCGGTTCGAAGCCGCGGGCGCGGACTCGGCGGTGTTCGCGCGGCTCGCCGACGAGCTCGCGCGCGCGACCGGCCTCAAGCACGACCCGGGCGAGGGCGAGCTCGTCGTGAAGGTCCGCCGCGGTCACCGACGGGACTCCGCCCGCGCGAACGACCGTGGGAGCGACCGTGGGAACGACCGCGGGGGCGATCCCGGCTGGGACGTGCTCGTGCGCATCGGGCCGCGACCGCTGTCCGCGCGCACGTGGCGCGTCGCGGACTTCCCCGGGGCCGCGAACGCGACGATCGCCGCGGCGATGGTCCGGCTCGCGGGCGTGCAGCCCGACGACCGCGTGCTCAACCTCATGTGCGGGTCCGGGACGCTGCTGGTCGAGCGCCTGCTCGCGGGTCCGGCCGCAGCCGCGGTCGGGATCGACGTGGCCGACGACGCGCTGGCCGCCGCGCGCGAGAACCTCGGGGCCGCGGGACTGACGCGGCGGGTCGCGCTCGCGCAGGCGGACGCGCTCGCACCCTCGTCGTGGCCCGCGGACCTGCTGCCGGGCTCGTCGGCGGACGTGATCCTCGCCGACCCGCCGTGGGGCACGCTGCACGGCCGGCACGCCGACGCCCCCGCCGTGCACGCGGGTCTGCTGCGCGCGGCGCACGCGGTCGCGGCACCCGGCGCGCGGCTCGTCGTGCTCACGCACGAGGTGAAGGTCATGGCGGCCGCGGTGCGCGACGCCGCCGACCTGTGGCACGCGCAGCCCCCCGTGCGCGTGTTCGCGAAGGGTCACCACCCGCGCATCCACGTGCTGACGCGCGTCCCCTGAGAACGTCAGCCGTCGTTCTGCTGCGCGATCCACTCGTCGATGCCGCGCCAGTGGTCGAACAGCCACGACTCCTGCGCGTCGGGGGCGCGCGGGACGTCCGCGGGGAGCACCGACCACCCCTTCATGACGATGCGCTTGTCCATCGGCAGCTCACGCCACACGTCCCGCACGGTCACGAGCCGGTCGAGACCCGTGTGCGCGACGAACACGACCCCCGCGTGCGGTGCGGCGGCGAGCGCGGACAGCAGCCCGCCCGCGTGCGGGGCCATGACGTTGACCATCTGCTCGGCCTGCGCCGCGAGCTCGGTGCGGCCGGAACGGCGCAACGACTCGATCCGCAGCAGCCGTCGGCGCGGGGTCACGTTCCCGCCCTCGGGGAAGATCAGCAGCGCACCCGTGCCGTCGAGGTCGCGCGCGAGGTCGCCGACCGCGTCGGACAGCGGAGGGGCGCCGTCGCGGCGGGCCGAGCGCGGCGTGACGAACTGGGTCGGGAGCCGGTTGAGCAGGACGTCGATCGCGGGGTCCCACTGCAGCGTGTCCTTGAGCACGATGCGCGGCTCCCGGTCGAACCAGTTGAGCAGCGCATGCACCAGGATGAACGAGTCGCCCGGACCCGCGTGCCGGCTCGCGACGACGATCGGGTCGTCGTGCAGGACCCCCGGGCCGAGCTGCGCGTCGGCGATCTCGATCCGCAGCCGCAGCGTGCGCTGCGCCTTCCAGAACAGCACGCGCAGCATCGCGCCCGCGAGCCGGTAGTGCGCGCGTCGGAACGCCGGAGAGTGCAGCCGCCACCCGAACCCGCTGCCGACCCACAGCGCGAACGCCACGACGAGCGCGGCGGCGTCCCAGTACAGGTAGAACACGACCATCGACAGCGCCCGCACCACGCGCAGCCGCCCGGGCAGCAGCCACGTGACGACGCCCGCCGCGAAGGCCGCCTCGAGCACGCCGACCGGCAGCACGACGACGGCGAGCAGCACCACCGCGGGGGCCAGCACCACGCGGCGCACCCACCGCGGCGGCAGCCGCCAGCTCACCGGCCGTCCAGGTACGCGGTCGTGGCCTCGTACGCCGCGTCCATGCGCGCCCGCACCGTGTCCATACGCTTGTACGACGAGAGCTTGTCGTCGCCCTTCGTCGGGCCGCCGCTGGGCAGCACGTGCACCGTGACGCCCTCCGGGACCTCGTCGATCTCGCGCGCGAACCGGTGACGACGCGCGATCTCGAAGCTCACGCGCGCCACGTCGGACGGCCGCCCGGGCGCCGTGAGCGCCTCCTCGATGCGGCCGACCTGCAGCACGTACACCGACGTCGCGCCGCGCCGCCACGCCTCGCTCAGCGGGATCGAGTTCACGAGGCCGCCGTCGACGTAGTGCGCGCCGTCGACCTCAGCCGCGGGCAGGATGCCCGGCACGGCCGACGATGCGAGCACCGCCGGGACCACGGGTCCCGAGTCGAACCACTGCTCCGCCGCGCGCTCGATGCACGCCGCCGCGACCGCGAGCGGCACCGTGAGGTCCTCGAACCGCGTGTCCGCACCGAGGATGTCCTCGAGCAGCGCGCGCAGCGGCGCGGGGTCGTTGAGGTGCGTGCGCGAACGCGCGAGCCGGGCGAGCTGCCTGGGCCAGGAGTCGCCGTACACCGCGGCCGCGGCGGGCGACGCCCACACGTCCGCGAGCCGGTCGACGACCGCCGTCGTCGGGTCCGCCGCGAGCGCGGCCCCGTTGATCGCGCCGATCGACGTCCCGACGACGAGGTCCGGCACGACCCCGTGCTCAAACAGCGCGCGCAGCATGCCGACCTGCACGGCGCCGCGCACACCCCCGCCCCCGAGCACGAACCCGACCGTCATGCCCCCGATCGTGGCACGCCACCGTTCACCGGGTGGGGTTCGTCGTACCGGACGCGACGATCTCCACCCACGGGCGGGCGGACAATGGGCGCATGTCTCGTCTGCCTCGTGTCCGCGCGTCCGAGCTCGTCGGGCGGGGGTGGCTCAACACCGGGGGACGGGACGTCACGCTCGCGGACCTGCGCGGCAAGATCGTCGTCCTCGACTTCTGGACGTTCTGCTGCATCAACTGCCTGCACGTCCTCGACGAGCTGCGCGAGCTCGAGCGGGAGCACGCGGACGTGCTCGTGATCGTCGGCGTGCACTCGCCGAAGTTCGTGCACGAGGCGGACCCGGTCGCGCTCGCCGCGGCGGTCGACCGGTACGAGGTGCACCACCCGGTCCTCGACGACCCGCAGCTCGTGACGTGGCAGGCGTACGCGGCGCGCGCGTGGCCCACGCTCGTCGTGATCGACCCGGAGGGCTACGTCGTCGCGCAGATGGCGGGCGAAGGGCACCGGCACAACGTCGAGGTCCTGGTCCGCGAGCTCGTCGCGGAGCACGACGCGAAGGGCACGCTCCACCGCGGCGACGGCCCGTACGTGCCGCCCGCCCCGACCCCCGGCACGCTGCGGTTCCCCGCGAAGGCCGTCGCGCTGCCGGACGGGCACCTGCTCGTCGCGGACGCGGGACACCACAGCCTCGCCGAGCTCGCCGCGGACGGGGAGACGCTCGTGCGTCGGATCGGCTCGGGGAAGCGCGGGCTCGTCGACGGCGGACCCGACGATGCGCGGTTCAGCGAGCCGAACGGCCTGTGCCTCGTGCCCGACGAGCTGCGCGGCCGGCTCGGTTACGACGTGCTCGTCGCGGACACCGTCAACCACGCGCTGCGCGGCGTACGGCTGTCCGACGGCGCGGTCACGACCCTCGCGGGCACCGGCGAGCAGCTCATGGTCGGCGCCGCGGACAACGTGGCCGCGACGCTCGGCGGCGGCACCGGCGCGGGCTACGCGGGCCCGGCGCGCGGCGTGCGGCTGTCCTCACCGTGGGACGTCGCATGGTCGGCGCGGTGGGGGGCGTTCGTCGTCGCGATGGCCGGCAACCACACGCTGTGGGCGTTCGACGCCGCGGCCGCCTCGCTGCGGCACGTCGGCGGGACCATGAACGAGGGGCTCCTGGACGGTGACCTCGCCGACGCCTGGTTCGCGCAGCCCTCGGGCCTCGCGGTCGACGACGACGGTCACGTGTGGCTCGCGGACTCCGAGACTTCCGCGCTGCGCGTGGTCGACCCCGCCGGTCCGGGGAGCGTGCGCACCGCGGTCGGCGCGGGGCTGTTCGAGTTCGGGCACCGCGACGGCACCGCGTCCGACGCGCGTCTGCAGCACCCCCTGGGGGTCGCGGTGCTGCCGGACGGTTCCGTCGCGGTCGCGGACACCTACAACGGTGCGGTGCGGCGGTTCGTCGCGTCGAGCGGGTCGTCCGACGAGCGTGGCGCCGGGTCCGGCGGCGCGTCCGACGACGGTGTGCAGCGCATCCGCGGCGACGTCACGACGATCGCGACGGGCCTGGCCGAGCCGAGCGGGCTCGTCGTGCTCGGCTCCGGCGCCGACGCCGTCCTGCTCGTCGTCGAGTCCGCCGCGCACCGGCTCACCCGGCTGCCGCTCGCGGGTGTCGTGTCCGGGACGGCTGGGCAGTCCGTCGACGGGGGTGCGCACCGCACGCAGCGGCCCGTGAGCGACCTCGCCGGACGCGTGCGGCTCGACGTGGTGTTCACGCCCGCGACGGGCCAGAAGTACGACGACCGCTTCGGCCCGTCGACGCGCCTGCAGGTCTCGTCCACACCGCCCGGGCTGCTGCTCGCGGGCGCGGGCGACGACGTGCCGTTCGAGCGTGAGCTCGTGCTCGACCCGGACGTCGGCGAGGGTGTCCTGCACGTCACCGCGCACGCCGCGTCGTGCGACGACGACCCCGCGGTCGAGTACCCGGCCTGCCACCTCAACGCGCAGGACTGGGGCATCCCCGTGCGGGTCACCGAGGCGGGCGACACGTCGCTGACGCTGCCGCTGCACGGCTGACCACGCGGCGGTTCGAGGAGCGCGAGGTCAGGAGCCGCCCTCGATCGCCACGGCGGCGAGCGCGTGCAGCGCCGTCGTGACCGCGGCGCCCTGCGCGGCGTTGGGCGACGCCCCGATCTCGACGAGCCACGACCCGTGCACGACCGACGTCACGACCTGCTCGTTCTCCGCGTCGGCGGGCGACCCGCCGCGCGCTACCGCCGACGCCGTGCCGTCGCGCTGCATGAGCACCGCCCACGCGGACCCGCCGAGCGTCTCCGTCGTCGCCGCGGCCATCGCGCACAGGCGCGGGACGACGCCCGACTGCGCCGCCGTGATGGCCGCAGCACCGGCGACGATGACGCGCTCGGCCGTCACGGCCGGGTCGGCGATCGGCACCGCGGACTTGCGGGCCCGCGCCCGGGCCCGCTTCACGCGGTACTGCGCGATGTCGGCACGCCGGAACAGGTGCCGCGCGGAGATCTCCCCCGTGATCGCCGTCGACGCCACGCCGTAGGAGATCGCCGCGCCGTGCGGCATGGGGTACTCGGCCATCGTCGCGGCGACGACGTCGTTGACCTCGGCCCGGTGCTGCCCCACGGTCACGAGGCAGAACTCGTCACCCCCGAGCCGGGCGGCGGTCGAGCCGGGCAGGCGCTCCGACGCGCGCCGCAGCACGTCCGCCACGGCCCGCAGCAGGTCGTCACCGGTGTCGTGACCCAGCTCGTCGTTGACACGCTTGAGGCCGTCCACGTCGCACATGACGATGCAGACCTCCTCGCCCGACTCGAGCGCGGCCTCCGCGGCGTCGTCCGCGACGCGGCGGTTCGACAGGCCCGTCAGCGGGTCGTCGGTGACGAGGTGGCGGATCTGGTCGGTGAGGTCGACGCGCGCGATCGCGGCACCGGCGAGCGCCGCGATCACCTCGGCGCGTGCGACGTCGTCGGCCGTGAACAGGCCGGGCTCGCTGCCGCGCATCGCGAAGATCTGGCCCCAGACCGCGCCGTCGACGACGAGCGGCACACCCAGCGAGCTCGCCGCACCCAGGTGCTGCAGCATCTCGACCTCGACCGGGTCGCCCGCGCCCTCGTCACCCGGCTGGACCGGAGCGCCCGTCACGTCCTGCGCGTGCGCGAGCCACGGCTCACGGTCCCGGGCGAGACGGCGCAGCGCAGGACGGTCCTCGACGCGGTACGTCGACCGCAGCCGCCAGCCCGGGCGGGGGTCGTCGTCCGGCTCGTGGTGCAGGACGCGCAACGTGTCCTGCTCGATCCGGCACACCGCCGCGACACGCGCCTGCAGGAGCTCGGCGGCGATCGCCGCGGTCGCCTCGACGACCTCCTCGATCGTCCGCGTCGACTCGAGCCGACGCGCCGCCAGCGCGAAGCCGCGCACACCACCGAGGGCCGCGGCGGCCCTCCGGTCCGCGCGCGCACCGGCCGTCGTCCGTGGCGTCACGAGCACATCATCGCGTGCCGGAGGCGCCGACGGACACCGGGCGCCCAGGAATCACTCGTTCCGCACATATCCCCCCTCGAACAGGTCAGGCCTGGTCAGGCCGGTCGGACCACGCGGGGCCGCCACGTGGCAGGACATCCGTCGGCGACGGGTGCCCCGCCACGCGCAGCCTCAGCCGAGGACGTCCGGGTACCCCACGGCGTCGTCACCCGTGCGGCCCAGCACGTGCTCCGCCAGGAACGCCTCGACCACCTGGTACCAGACCACCGCGTGCTGCGGCGACAGGACCCAGTGGTTCTCGTCGGGGAAGTACAGGAACCGGTGCGGCGTGCGGCCCTCGTCGTCCGCGGCCAGCCCGGAGCGCGACAGCAGCTCGTACCAGAGCCGCAGACCCTCACCGATCGGGACGCGGTAGTCCTTGTCGCCGTGGATCACGAGCATGGGCGTCGTGATGTGCTCGACGAACCGGTGCGGCGAGTTCTCGAGCGCCATCTCCGGCGTCATCTCGCGCTGCCAGTAGAACGACGCGTCCGTCGTCGGGCCGAACTGGTCGAGCGCCCACAGGCTCGCGTGCGTGACGATCGCCCGGAACCGGTCGGTGTGCCCCGCGACCCAGTTCGCCATGTACCCGCCGAACGAGCCGCCCATCGCCGCGGTCCGCGTCGCGTCGACCGCCGAGTGCTGCTCCGCGACGTCGGTGACCGCCATGAGGTCCGTGAAGGGCGCACCGCCCCACGCACCCCACCCCGCCTGCACGAACTCCTGCCCGTACCCGGTCGACAGCGCCGGGTCCGGCAGCAGCACGGCATACCCGCGCGCGACCAGCAGCCACGGGTTCCACCGCCACGACCAGGCGTTCCACGAGCCGAGCGGACCGCCGTGGATCCACAGCAGCAGCGGCGCCTGGTGCTCGGCGTCCGCACCGTGCGGCAGCGCGAGCCACGCGCGCACGCGCCGCCCGTCCGCGACGACCGCGTCCACCTCCTCGAGGCGTCCGGGCAGCTCGGGCGTCGGCGCGGGCGAGCGCAGCGCGACCGCCGCGACCGCGCGGTCGGCCGTCACCTGCGTGAGGTCGATGCGCACCGGGTGGGCGGGCGCGAGGTACGACGAGCGCAGCGCGTACACCGCGGTCCCGTCCGGGCTCACCTGGAGGTCGCTGAACGCCGCGTCGTCACTGGTCACACGCGTGACGACGTCCTCGTCGCCGTTCCCGCCCAGCCCCGCCAGGTCGATGCGGAAGACGGGCGAGCGCCCCTCGTCGTCCGCCACGACGAGCAGGCCCGACGAGTCCGGCAGCCACACCTGACCGCCGGGCCAGCGGTCCCAGCCCGCCGCGACCACGCGCGGCTCGCCACCTGCGAGCGGCACGATCGCGAGCCCCGAGCGGGGCGCCTCGTGCGGCGTCGAGATCGTCTCGTACCCGTACACGACCCACTGCCCGTCGGGCGACACCACGGGCGCGTGCGCGTCGAGCGCGTCGTCGGCGACGAGCGTGCGCCGCTCCCCGGTGGCGAGGTCGATCACCTCGAGCCGCCCGCGCTGGTCACCGCGTGCCCGCGCGACTGTCCAGCTCGTCACGAGCGCAGCACCGTCGGGCGTGAGCGTCGCCTGCTGCTCGACGAGCGCCGCGCCGGCCTGCGGCGTGCGGTCCATGAGCGTGAGCCGCGCCTCGTCCCGACCCGCGAGCGCGGTCTCGTCGGACCCCGTCACGAGCCCCGCGAGGTCCCCCGTGAACAGGTGCGGGAAGCCCGGACCGAGGTCGTGGTCCCAGAACCGGACCGGGTAGCCCTCGTGCAGGATCGCGGCGACCTTCGTGTCCTTGCGGTCCTTGCGCACCTGCTCGTCGTGCTCGTCGTCGCGCGCACGGCCCAGCACGTCGCCCTGCACGAGCACCGTGTCCGCGTCCCGCGCCACGACCGGTCCCCCGAGGCCGCCCTTGCGCGCCGCGACCACGCGGGCCTCGGCGCCGTCGCGCGGCAGGAGCCACAGCGCGGCCGGGGCGTCGTCGTCCGCGTCCTTGGCGTCCGGGTCCGGGCGCGCGCTCGTGAACAGCAGGTCGCCGCCGCGCGTGAACGCGGCCCCGCCCTCGGACTTCGCCGAGCGCGTGAGGCGCCGCGCGGGCCGCTCGCCGGCCGGGTCGACCTCCCACAGCGCGGTCAGGTAGCGCGTCTTCTTCGCGTCGAGCGTCGCGACCCCGACGACGAGGCGCGCACCGTCCGGGGACAGCACCAGCCCCCCGACACGAGGGATCCCGACGTACTCCTCCAGGTCACCGATCGTCATGCCCTTGTCCTATCACCCCGGACCGACACGACGGCCCGGGCCGGACCGCGGCCGCGCCTCAGGTCCCCGAGAGGTTCTTGAGCATCTCGTTGTACGCGTCCAGCTCGGGGTCCTCGTCGCGCGTGCGCCGGTCCCGCTGCCGCGCGCGACGGTCGTCGTCGCGCGCCCACGCGACCGCGATGCCGATCGCGAGCGCGAGCGTCGGCAGCTCGCCGATCCCCCACGTGATCCCGCCGCCGACCTGCTGGTCCGCGATCGCCGACGGCCCCCACGGCCGCCCCAGCAACCCGAACCAGTCCGCGACCAGCAGCGACTCGCTCGTCACGAGCGACACCCCGAAGAACGCGTGGAACGCCATCGTCGCGAACACCGCGAGCAGGCGTTGCGGGTAGCCGAGCCGGCGCGGCCCCGGGTCGATCCCGACCATCGCGTTCACGAACAGATACCCGACGAGCGTGAAGTGCACGACCATGAACAGGTGCCCGACGCTGCTGCGCAGCGACCAGGCGAACAGGTCCGTGTAGTAGAACGCGAGCATCGAGACGACGAAGTTCACGCACGCGACCACGGGGTGCGCGAAGAGCTGACCCACGCGGCTGTGCACCAGCACGAGGATCCACTCGCGCGGACCGCGCGACACGTCGCCCGCGAGCCCCGCCGACCGCACGGGCAGCGCGCGCAGCGCGAGCGTGACCGGCGCGGCGAGCGCGAGGAACAGCGGCACGACCATCGCGAGCACCATGTGCTGCACCATGTGCGCGCTGAACAGCACGTGCCCGTACGTGGCCGGCCCGCTGCTCGTCGTCCACCCGAACAGCACGAGGCCCGTGGTCCACGACGCGGTGCGCGCCCACGGCCACGCGTCGCCGCGCGCTCGCAGCCGGCGCACCCAGCGCCAGTACACGACGACCCCCGCGACCGTCAGGCACGCGAGCAGCAGGTCCCAGCGCCACTGCGTGAACCACCGCTCGAACGTCGGCTCCGGCGGCAGCGGGTGCCCCGTGACCTGGTAGGCGGGCGTCGGGTCGGCGGGCGGCTCCTGCGGGACGGGCGGGGCCGACGAGGCCAGCGCGACCGCCACGCCCGACACCGCACCCATGACGACGAGCTCGACCGCCACCAGGCGCCAGAACAGCGCGGTCACCGGCCCCGGCTGTGCGGTGCGCCGCTCGAGCGCCGCGACCGTGCGCCGTCGGTGCAGCAGCCCGATCCCCGCGAGCCCGACGAGCAGGCCGAGCTTGACCAGGAGCAGCGCGCCGTACCGCGTGCGCAGACCGTCGACCGACCCGAGGCGCAGCCACCCGGACACGAGCCCCGACGCGGCGACCGCGGCGAGGCACCACCCCGCGATCACCGAGTACCGCGCGACCGCCGACGCGAGGTCCCGCGCCAGGGCGCGCACGAGCACCGCGAGCGCCGCGAGCGCGCCGATCCAGACCGCCGCGCCGACGAGGTGCACGAACAGCGCCGACGTCGCGAGGTCGTGCCCCGCAGCGCCTGCCGCGTGCCCGAGCTGCGCGAGCTGCCACAGCGCGACGACCGCGAGCGCGAGCGACCACGCCGCACCCGTCGGCGTCTGCACCACCATCGCGAGCGCCGTCACGACCGCAGCGACGACCACGACCGAGCCGAGCGTGCGGCCGAGCGGGATCTGCGTGCCGAACATCCAGATCTCGTCGCCGAACCCCGCCGACGACAGCGACGTGCCCGCGACGTTCGCGTACGTCAGGACGAGCTGCGCGACCGCCGCGACCGTCCAGCCACCCGCCGCCCACGCCGCGACGAGGAGGCTGCGGGCGTAGCCGGTGCCGTCGGCCATCACGCGGCCGTGCGCCGCCGCGCGTTCAGCGGCGCGTGTCGCGGCCCGGTCGACGCGCTCGGCGCGGCCCGCTACGACCCGACCCGCGCCCACGCAGTCGGTCCCGTGCACAGCGTCGTCCCGCCGCGCACCGTCCGCCCGGTCCACCAGCCCGACGCCGCGAACACCAGCAGCACGATCGCCGGCAGCACGATCGTCGAGCGCGTCCGTGCGCGCGGTGCGCGTGCCGGTGACGCGCGTGCTGGTGGAGGTGCGACGCGGCAGCACGCACACCGCGAGGACCAGCGCGCCGATCGTCGTCGCGGCACACAGCTGCGCGGCAGTCTCGGCGACCGGCAGCCCCCACCGCACGAACGGCCCGGGGTCGAGCACGAGCGCGGGCAGCACCGCCCCGGTGAACCACACGCCCAGCACCGCCGCGCCCACCGCAGCGACCACGAGCCCGACGACCCGCCAGCCACCATTCCTCACCACCCCCCCAGCATCCCCCACCCCCACCCGCACCCGAACCCCCCGCCCGCCATCCGACCCCGACCGACCGGCTCACGAGCTCGCGGCTCCCACTCGAGTTCGCGACTCCGGCACCCGGTTCGCGGGCCCCGGCCCGCGAACCCGCACCCCCACCCACGAACTCACCTCCGGGTCCCGCCCCACCACGACCCAGCCGACCCTCACCGCCCCGCCATGCAGGGAGGCGACACAAGATCGTCGGAGAACCACAACCACCCCCACCACCACCAGCACCCACCCCCACCACCCGCTCACGAGCTCGCGGTTCCCGCTCGAGTTCGCGACTCCGACACCCACTTCGCGGGCCCCGGCCCGCGAACCCGCACCCCCACCCACGAACTCACCGACCGGCCCCGCCCCACCCGCGGGCAGCCCACCCCACCGACCTCGCCAGGCCGGGGAGTGGCGCGCAAGGTCGTCGGAGATGAACGACGGCCCCCGCACCCACCCGCACCCACCCACCACGAGTTCGCGGGTCCCCATCGACTTCGCGGGTCCGGCACCCGGTTCGCGGGCCCCGGCCCGCGAACCCGCACCGCCACCCGCGAACTCACCGGCCGGGCCCAGTGCGGGGGCGGGGCGGGGGTGGGGGTGGGGGTGGGGTCAGGGACGGGGTGGGGTCAGGGGCGGGAGAAGAGGGTGAGCGCGTAGCCGTCCGGGTCCTGGAAGGTGAGCATGGGGCCGAACGGGCTCGGGGTCGGTGGCGACAGGATCGTCGTGCCCGCGGCGACGAGCTCGTCGTGCGCGCGGTGGGCGTCGTCGACCTCGAGCCAGAGCACCACGCCCGCACCCGGGCGCGTCCCGGCGGCCGCGGACGCGGCGGGGTCGAAGCCCGGCAACGGCTCGCGGACGGCGAACGGGATCGGCGCGGTGGCGAACACGACGGCGTGCGGCGGTCCCGGTGCGCGGGTGAGGCCGAGCGTCTGCTCGTAGAACGTGGCGGCTCGCTCGAGGTCGGCGACCTGGAGGGCGACGAAGCCGGGTCCGGTGACGTGCATGGCGTTCTCCTTCGATATCAGGGTCCTGACATCGACATTGTGTGTCAGGATCCTGACATGGCGCAAGACCCCGTCCCGCTCGAGGACAACGTCGGCTACGTGCTCAAGCAGGCCGCCACGGCGCTGCACGTCGCGATGGAGACCGCGCTGCGCCCGTGCGGCCTCACGCTGTCGCAGTACTCGTGCCTCGAGCTGCTCCGCCGCACCCCGGACCAGACGAACGCCCAGCTGGCCCGCGGCGCGTTCGTGACGGCGCAGTCGATGAACGAGATGCTGCGCACGCTCGAGGACCGCGGGCTCGTCGTGCGCCCGGACACGGCTCCCGCCGGACGTGCGCGCCCCACGCGCCTGACACCCGCCGGTCGGTGCGCGGTCGCCGACGCGAACGAGGCGCTCGCCCCGGTCGACGCGGCGATGGCCGCCCTCGCGACCCACCCCGACCACGCCCACCTCCTGACGTCCCTGCGCGCGGTCATCACGACGCTCACCCCGTGACGTCGCGATCGTGCGAAGAACTGGTCGTCCACAGCGGCCAGAAGTTCGAAGGATCGGGAGCCGAAACGATTTCTCGGGACGTTCAGGGGGTTCCCAGGAAGCATGGTTAGCGTCGCGTCGGTGGCCGTCGGGGGCCGCGTCGATGCTCCTGCGCTGCGATGCCGCAGCGCTTTCTCCAGCACACCCGTGAGCACCTGATCCGACAGGGCCTGACCGGTCCCGCGGCTGACCAACCGCCGGACCCACGACCGGAGGCGAACATGACCGGCACGACGAGCACCGTCCCCACCCGCACCGCCCCGCCCACCGCGGCCTCGCCCCAGGCCGCGTCCCACGCTGCGCCCGACGAGCACGCGGCGTGCTGTTCCGGCTGCCTCGACCGGCGCCAGCTGCTGCAGCGCGCGGGCGGCGTCGGGCTGGCCGCCGCGGGAGTCGCGCTCCTCGCGGCGTGCGGGTCCGGCTCGACCGGGAGCAAGGACGGTTCGGGCGCAGCGGCGACCGGCGGCGCCGACGGCTCGCTCGCCCAGGTCGCGGACGTGCCGGTGGGAGGCTCGCTGCTCGTCGAGTCGGGCGGTGAGAAGATCCTGCTCGTGCAGGCCACCTCGGGCACGATCACGGCGTTCAGTGCGGTGTGCCCGCACCAGGGCTGCACGGTGATCCCCGCCGACTCCGAGCTCCAGTGCCCGTGCCACAACTCGATGTTCGGGCTCGACGGCGCGCGCCTGTCCGGCCCCGCCAAGGACCCGCTGCCCGCGGTCGAGGTGCACGTCATGGACGGCGCCGTGTTCGCCGGGACGGCCTGACGTGGCCGCCGTCGAACCGCTGCCCGGCACGGACCGCCGGGCCGGGGCACCCGCCGCGAACGTCGCGTGGGCGTGGCGCGCGCTCGCCGCGCTCGTCGTCGCGGTCTCGGGCGTCGTGCACGTGTGGCTCGTCGCATCGCAGGGTTACGGCGGCGGGACCGGCAACTGGCTCGCGACCGCGTTCTGGCTGCAGGGCGTCGGCGGGATCGTCCTCGCGGTGCTGCTGCTCGTGTGGCGCTCGCCGCTGCCGCTGCTCGGCGCGGTCGCGTTCGGCGTCGGCACGCTCGTCGGGTTCCTGCTGGCCGTGTACCTGCCGGACGGGCTGTTCGGCGTCCGGTCGATCTGGGGCGGCTGGCCGGAGTGGGTGTCCGCGGTCACCGAGGCGATCGCGGCCGTCGCCGGCGTCGCGGCCCTCGTCGCGGAGCGCACCCGCCCCTGACTGCGCGGCCCCGCTCGTGGGTGGACCTCGTCGGCGCACGCACGACGAGGTCCACCCACAGGGCGTGCCGTTGCGGGGGTCAGCCCCAGACCAGGGCCTGGGCCGGGTCAGCCAGGACCGCCGCGACGTCGGCGAGCACGCGCGAGCCGAGCTCGCCGTCGACCAGCCGGTGGTCGAAGCTCAGCGCGAGCTGCGTGACGTGCCGGACCTTGATCCTGCCCTTGTGGACCCACGGCTGCTCACGGATCGCCCCGAACGCGAGGATCGCCGCCTCGCCCGGGTTGAGGATCGGCGTGCCCGTGTCGATGCCGAACACCCCGACGTTCGTGATCGTGATGGTGCCGTCGGACATGTCGGCGGGCGACGTGCGACCCGCGCGTGCGGTCGACGTGAGGTCGCCGAGCGCCGCGGCGAGCTCGTGCAGGCCGAGCCGGTGCGCATCCTTGACGTTCGGCACGACGAGCCCGCGCGGCGTGGCCGCCGCGATGCCCAGGTTCACGTAGTGCTTGTAGACGATCTCGCGCGCGGCCTCGTCCCAGCTCGCGTTGATCTCGGGGTGGCGCCGCACCGCGAGCAGGAGCGCCTTCGCGGCGACGAGCAGCGGCGTGACGCGCACGTCCGCGAACTCCTTGTCCGCGCGCAGGCGCTCGACGAGCCGCATGGTCCGCGTGACGTCGACCGTGTGGAACACCGTGACGTGCGGGGCCGTGAACGCCGAGGTCACCATCGCCTCGGCGGTGCGCTTGCGCACCGACTTCACGGGGACGCGTGTCTGCCGACCGTCCACGGAGACCGTGCCCGACGCGAGCCACGGCTGGTCGTCGCCCGGGTACGTCGCGAGGGTGCGCGCCTCGGCCTGTGCCGCGTGCGCGAGCACGTCCTCGCGCGTGACGATCCCGCCCGGGCCCGTCCCGGCGACCGAGTCGAGGTCCACGCCCAGCTCGCGCGCGAGCTTGCGCACGGGCGGCTTCGCGAGCGCGTGCGTCGTGCGTGCGGCGGAGGTGTCCGACGAGCCTGCGGCCGGGACCGCCGGCACCGGCGAACCCGCACCGGACGAGTCCGCACTGTCGGCACCGGCCGACGCACCGCCCGCGACCTGCCCCGCGGCGCCGCTGCGCGGCCGACGTGCGCTGCCCGCCTCCGCGAGCCCGTACCCGACGAGCACCGACTCGCGCTGCGGCTCGGCGGCCGCCACCGCGGCGGACGACTCGCGCACCGCCTCGCGCGCCGCCTCGATCTCGTCGGACCCGCCCGGCTCGACGCCCGAGTGCGCCGCGCCGCGGCCGACGTGCCGGACCGAACCCGAGACTGCGGGTGCGGCGGCAGGCTCGTCGGAACCCTCGCCCGACGACGCCGGGGCGGGGGCCCCGTCCGGGTCGGTGTCGATCTCGATGATCGGCGTGCCGACGTCGACGGTCGTGCCGGGCTCGACGAGCAGGCGCGTGACGACCCCGGCCCACGGGCACGGAAGGTCCACGAGCGACTTCGCGGTCTCGATCTCGACGATCGTCTGGTTGACCTCGACCCGGTCACCGACCGCGACGTGCCACTCGACGATCTCCGCCTCGGTGAGGCCCTCGCCCGCGTCGGGCAGCGGGAACTGCTGGTAGGTCGGCAACGTCGGTCTCCCTCTAGAACGCGAGCGCGCGGTCCACGGCGTCGAGGACGCGGTCCAGGCTGGGCAGGTAGTCGTGCTCGATCTTCGCGACCGGGTACGGGATGTGGAAGCCACCGACCCGCAGCACGGGTGCCTCGAGGTGGTAGAAGCACTCCTCGGTGATGCGCGCCGCGACCTCCGCGCCGCTGCCGTACGTCACGGGCGCCTCGTGCACGACGACGCAGCGGCCCGTGCGGCGCACCGACTCGGCGACCGTCGCGGTGTCGAGCGGCGAGAGCGTGCGCAGGTCGACGACCTCGATGCTCGTACCCTCGGCGGCGGCCGCGGCGGCGGCCTTGAGCGCGGTCGCGACCGTCGGGCCGTACGCGACGAGCGTGACGTCCGTGCCGCTGCGCACGACGCGCGCGCAGTCCATACCGGTCGTGGCGGCACCGTGCGGGACGGCGGTCGCGGCGTCGAGGTCGACCTCGCCCTTCTCCCAGTACCGGCCCTTCGGCTCGAAGAACAGCACGGGGTCGGGCGACGCGATCGCCTGCTGGATCAGCGCGTACGCCTCGGCGGGGCTCGACGGCGTCACGACGCGCAGGCCCGCGGTGTGCGCGAACAGCACCTCGGGCGACTCGCTGTGGTGCTCGACCGCGCCGATCCCGCCGCCGTACGGCACGCGGATCACGACGGGCAGGCTCAGGCGACCCTTCGAGCGGTAGTGCATCTTCGCGAGCTGCGTCGTGATCTGGTCGTACGCCGGGAAGATGAACCCGTCGAACTGGATCTCGAGCACGGGGCGGTAGCCGCGCATCGCGAGCCCGATCGCCGTCCCGACGATGCCCGACTCCGCGAGCGGCGTGTCGACCACGCGGTCCTCGCCGAACTCCGCCTGCAGCCCGTCGGTCACCCGGAACACGCCGCCGAGGCGGCCGATGTCCTCGCCCATGAGCAGCACGCGGTCGTCGTCCGCGAGCGCGCGGCGCAGCCCGAGCGTGAGGGCCTTGGCGAACGTCAGGCGCTGGGTCCCCGTGGGGAACGGCGGCACGTCCGACGAGCGTGCGGGCGCGGGGGTCGTCGCCGGGCTCGTCGGGCTGGTCGTGCGCGTCGGGCCGGCGTGGCCCGTGGCGCTCGTCGTGTCGATCGTGGCGGTCATCGGTGGCTCCCCTCGCGGGTGTCCAGGAACGAGGACTCGTACTGCTCGAACCACGCGCGGTCGGCCTCGACCCCCGCGTGCGGCGTGGCGTAGACGTGCTCGAACATCGAGGCGGGCGCCGGGTGGCCCATGCCGCGCACGGCGGTGCGCACGTGCTCGCCGAACGCGTCGGCCTCGGCCTGCACCTTCGCGACGAGCTCGTCGGACAGGACACCGCGTGCCGTGAGGTATGCGCGCAGCCGGTCGATCGGGTCGCGGTCGCGCCAGTACTGCTCCTGCTCGGCCGAGCGGTAGCGGCTCGGGTCGTCGGACGTCGTGTGCGCGCCCATGCGGTACGTGAACGCCTCGACGAACGTCGGTCCGCCGCCCGTGCGGGCCCGCTCGAGCGCCTGCGCGGTCACCGCGTAGCTCGCGAGCACGTCGTTGCCGTCGACGCGGACGGCCGGGATGCCGTAGCCCGGGGCGCGCGCGGCGATCGGGGCGCGGGCCTGGAGCGTCGTCGGCTCGGAGATCGCCCACTGGTTGTTCTGGCAGAACAGGACCACGGGCGCGCGGTTGACGGACGCGAACACGAGCGCCTCGTTGACGTCGCCCTGCGAGGTCGCACCGTCGCCGAAGTACGCGACGACCGCGGTGTCCCGCTCGGCGTCGCCCGTCCCGACGAGGCCGTCGCGCTGGACGCCCATCGCGTAACCCGTCGCGTGCAGCGCGTGCGAGCCGATCACGAGCGTGTACAGGTGGAAGCCGTGCGCGACGGGGTCCCAGCCACCGTGGTCGACGCCGCGGAACAGCCGCAGGACCTCGGTGAGGTCCACACCGCGCACGAGTGCGACGCCGTGCTCGCGGTAGCTCGGGAAGACGTGGTCCTGCGTCCGCAGCGCGCGGCCCGAGCCGACCTGCGCGGCCTCCTGGCCGAGCGCCTGCGCGAAGAGCGCGAGCTCGCCCTGGCGCTGCAGCGCGGTGGCCTCGGTGTCGAACCGGCGCGTGAGGACCATGTCGCGGTACATGTCGACGAGGTCGTCGTCGGCCAGGTGCGCGACGTACGCGTCGTACTCCGGGTGGCTCACGCGCTCCCCGGAGGGGGTCAGGAGCTGGACGAGGCCGTCCTCGCCGAGCGGGCCGCCCTCGACCGCGGGCAGGACCCCGGGAGCGGGGACGTCGGGCGTGGAGTGGGCCGCGGCCCCGCCACCCGAGGTGGGGGTGGGGGCCGCGGCCGGCCCGCCGGGGGTGACGGCGGGAGACCAGGGGGTGGTGGGCAGACCGGGCTCGGTCACGCGGTGCTCCTTCGCGTGCAGCGGCGGGTCGGCCGCACCGGACAAGGGCCGGGCCGATCACCCAACCTACGTCACCGTAGCCTACGCATCCGTAGGTTGCAGGCAAGCCCTGACGACAACGTTCCGGCGCCCGACTTGTCTCGACCCCACACACCAGCATCCGCCCGTCCCGACGGGGCGCACCCCGAGCGAGGGAGCGCTCGTCGGGCGCCGCTCAGCGCGCGAGCCAGCTCGCCGTCGCCTCGAGCAGCAGGTCGGTCGCCTCCGGCTCGCCCACGCTCACCCGCACGCCGTCACCCGCGAACGGACGCACGACGACGCCGCCGCGCGCGCAGTGCTCCGCGAGCGCCGTCGCCGCGTCCCCGACGCCGAGCCACACGAAGTTCGCCTCCGAGCCCGGCACGTCCCAGCCCTGCCCGCGCAGCCCGTCCAGCATGCGGGTGCGCTCCGTGACGATCGACTCGACCCGTGCGAACAGCTCGTCGCGCGCACGCAACGACGCGAGCGCCGCGAGCTGCGCGACGTGCGAGACCCCGAACGGCGTCGACGCCGCCCGGATCCCCGCCGCGAGCCGCGGCCGCGCCACCGCGTACCCGACCCGCAGCCCCGCGAGCCCGTACGCCTTCGAGAACGTCCGCAGCAGCACCACGTTCCGGCGCGCCCGGAACGCCGCGAGCCCGTCCGCCGCGGCCGGGTCCCGCACGAACTCGACGTACGCCTCGTCGAGCACGACGAGCACGTGCTCCGGCACCGCGTCGAGGAACTCCTCGAGCTCGTCGGCGTGCACCGCCGGACCCGTCGGGTTGTTCGGCGTGCACACCAGCACGACGCGCGTGCGGTCCGTGACGGCCGCCGCCATCGCCCGCAGGTCCAGCCGGCCGTCCGTCGTGACCGGGACCCGCACGCCCTGCGCACCCGCGAGCGTCACCGCGATCGGGTACGCCTCGAACGAGCGCCACGGCAGCACGACCTCGTCGCCCGACTCGCAGAACGCCGTGAGCAGGTGACCGAGCACCGCGACCGAGCCGCAGCCCACGACGACCGCCGACGGCTCGACATCGAGGTCCGCCGCGATCGCGTCGGTGAGCTCGCTCGCGTACATGTCCGGGTAGCGGTTGACGTCGACCGCGGCGTCGGCGATCGCCGCCATGACCGACGGCAGCGGCGGGTACGGGTTCTCGTTCGACGACAGCTTGTACGCCGCCGCGCCGACCGGCGAACGAGCGCCCGGCACGTAGGCGGGCAGGTCGGCGAGGGCACGGCGCAGGGAGGGGCGGCTCACGTGCCCAGGATGCCAGGGCGCGCGACCTGCGGGCCGCGGCGGCCCGCGGGACGTCCGACACGGTCCGCCGCCGCCTGGCAGGATCGGGGCATGGCCTTCATCCTGCGGGTGCTCATCAACGGTGTCGCGATCTGGCTCGCCACCCTGCTGCTGTCCGGGCTCGAGATCGTCGGCTGGGACTCGACCGCGCAGAAGATCGGGATCATCCTGCTCATCGCGCTGATCTTCGGGATCGTGAACGCGGTCGTGAAGCCTATCGTCAAGGTGCTGTCGATCCCCCTGTACATCCTGACGCTCGGCCTGTTCACGCTCGTCGTCAACGCCCTGATGCTGATGCTCACGGCCTGGATCACCGAGTTCACGGACTGGGGGCTGCGGGTCGACGGGTTCTGGTGGGCCGTCGGCGGCGGGCTGATCATCTCGGTCGTGTCGTTCGTGCTCTCGGTCGTCATCCCGGAGAGCAAGCGCTGAGCACCGTCAGTCGCGCGCCGCGCGCGGGAGCGTGACGGCCGCGACGAGCGCCGCCCCGACGAGCGCGACCACGCGCCACACGTCACCCGTCCCGACCTCGCGCCCCGAGACGACGAGCGCGACGACCGCGAGCACCTGAGCGGGCACCTGGACGCGCGCGACGTCCGCGAGCCCGTCGAGCACGACCCCCAGCTCGACGCGCATCCGCCACGTCACGCGCGTCGTCGTCGCGCACGCCCACACGACCACGTGCACGAGCAGGACCAGCGCGAGCGTCTGCGCGACCGACGGCGCACCGACGAGCACGAACCCGCCCACGGCGAGCACCGCGACCCCCACCCGAGCGAGCCCGGGGACCGCCGCGACGAGGAACCCGCCGACCGCGCACAGCACCACCGCCACGACGTTCACCGGCCCGACGCTCGCCCACGCGACGAGCAGCATGAACGTCACGAGCACCGACGTGCCGACGAGCAGCCACCACCCCGGCACGGGACGGTCCAGCTCCGCCTCGACCTCGGGGTCGTCGCGCCGCACGGCGACCCCGGCCGCGACGCGACGCGTGAACCGACCGACCGTGCTCATCGCGCCCCCGCCCCAGCGCGGCGCTGCGCCCGGCGCGCGAGGCCCGCGAGCGTCACCGCGGGCTCGTCGCGCCACGAGACGAGCTCGACGTCCGCGTCGGCCAGGGCCGCGAGGCGGTCGGTCCGCGCGATCCGCACGAACCGCAGCGCGAGATGCTCGCGGTCGTTGAGCAGGTGCTCGCGCACGGTCGGCAGGACGTCGACGGCGACCACCCGGTGCCCCGCGGCCCGCCACTGCGCCGCGGCGTGCGCGGCCTGGTCGTCGAGGAACGTCGAGAACACGAGCACGAGCGCACCCGACGGGAGCTGCGGCGCACGCGTGCGGCGCACCGGGTCCCCCTCGGGCCGTGTGAGCGCGAGCGCGCTGCGGATGCGGTCGAGCTGACGACGACCGCCGCCCGGCGGCAGCGGACGCCGCAGCGCCCCGAGGTCGTCGAGCCCGACCCGGTCGCCCTGCGCGAGGTACGCCTGCGCGAGCGACGCCGCCGCGGTGCGCGCGAGGTCGAGCGACGTCGGGTCCTGCGCGCGCGTGCGCGACCAGCCGCCCCACGTGCGCGCATCCGGCCCCACGTCGTCGCGCGAGTCGACGACGAGCATCACGACGGCCTCCGCGAGCGCGTGCTCACGCCGGACGTACAGCTCGCGCAGCTCGGGCGACCGCCGCGCCGTGACCCGCCAGTCGATGCGCCGCAGCCGGTCGCCCGGTGCGTACGGGTGCACGTCGCGCAGCCCGCCACCCTCACCCGGTCGGCGCGACTCGTGGCTGCCCGAGAGCCCGCGCAGCCGCGGCGGGAGCGGCAGCGACGTCAGCGGCCGCACGCCCGGCAGCACGAGCGCCTCGGCCGTCGCCGGGTCGGCACCCTCCGACACGCTCGCGCAACCGGGCCCGAACGCGAGCGCGTCGACCTCCGCGACCGGCTGCGGACCCGTCCGGACGGTGTGCACGACCAGCGGCACGTCCCGCACCTCGCCCGCCACACGCACGAGCGCGCGCGACTGCGTCCGGTTGTTGCGCCGCAGCCCGATCGCGACCGCGACCGTCCCCGCGGGCGCCTCGATGCGGGCCGACGAGCGCAGCTCGCCCGCTGGGCTCAGCGAGTCGTCCGCGACGAGCCGCACCTCGACGTCACCCTGGGGCCGGCGCGCCCAGCACCACACGCCCCACACGACGACCGGCGCCGCGATCACCGCGACGTCCGCCCGCCCCGCCCACGCGCCGACGAGCAGCAGCGCGAGCGCGCACAGCACGCCCCACACCGACGCCCGGGCGCGCGTCCACGCGGGGTCGACGTGCAGCGTCCGCGCTGCGGGCGGGCCGGGGGGTGGGGCGCCGGGGTGGCCCGACGAGGTGGCGGGTGCGGTCATCGCGCGGCGTCCACCCGCCTCGCGGTCGTCGGACCGGGCACGACGCGCAGGACCTCGTCGACGACGTGCTGCGGCGCGCGGCCCGACGCCCACGCCTGCGGCGTGAGCGACAACCGGTGCGCGAGCGTCGCGACCCCGACGGACTTCACGTCCTCCGGCGTGACGAAGTCGCGTCCCGCGAGCACCGCGACCGCACGCGCGACGAGCACGAGCGCCTGCGAGCCGCGCGGCGACGCGCCCACCTCGACGGCCTCGTGCCCGCGCGTCGCGGCGGCGAGGTCCACGCAGTACCGGAGCACGTCGTCGTCGACCGCGACGGCCTCGACACCGCGCTGCATCGCGACGAGCGTCGCGGCGTCCACGACCTGGCGCACGGGTGCGGCCTCCTGGCGGCGCGCGAGCCGCCGCGCGAGGACGTCGACCTCGGCGTCCCGACCCGGGTAGCCGACCGCGAGGCGGACCATGAAGCGGTCGAGCTGCGCCTCGGGCAGCGGGTACGTGCCCTCGTACTCGACCGGGTTGGACGTCGCGACCACGTGGAACGGCTCGGGCAGGCGGCGCGTCACGCCGTCGACCGTGACCTGCCGCTCGGCCATCGCCTCGAGCAGCGCCGACTGCGTCTTGGGTGCCGTGCGGTTGATCTCGTCGGCGAGCAGCAGGCCCGCGAACACCGGGCCCGGCCGGAACTCGAAGCTCGCCGACGCCGGGTCGAACACCGACGAGCCCGTGATGTCCGACGGCAGCAGGTCCGGCGTGCACTGCACGCGCCGGAAGTCCAGGCCGAGCGCCGTCGCGAGCGAGCGCGCGGCGAGCGTCTTGCCGAGGCCCGGCACGTCCTCGAACAGCACGTGCCCGCCCGCGAGGACGGCTGCGAGCGCGACCGTGAGCGGCTCGCGCATCCCGACGACCGCCGTCGCGACCTCGTCGAGGACCGCGCGGCCGCGCTCGGCGACGTCACCGACGGACAGGCCGCCGGTGCGAGCGGGCGGCTGGGGTTCGGTCATGGGGTCCTCCCGGGCTGATGCTGTTCGGCGGGCTGATGCGGATCGGCAGGCACGTGCCGTTCGGCGGGCTGATGCGGACCGGGCCGTGGCGGGTCGGGCAGCACCCCGTGCCCACCGGGCGGGGCGCTCGGGCGCGGTCCCAGCCGCTCGAGCGCGTCGACGGCCTGCTGGACGGCGCGCAGGGTCGGCAGCGGTGCCTGACGGCGACGCAGCGTGTCGAGCACCCGGTCGCCGAGCAGCGCGCGCAGCTCGGGGGTGTCGTCGCGCGAGGCGAGGTCGAGGCCGTGCCGGGCGAGCCGTACGCGCGCGACCTCGCGCAGCCGACGCATCGCCCGCTCGCCCGCCCGCCCGTCACGCCCCGCCATCGACCACGCGAGGTCCTGCAGGTCGCCGCGCGCACCCTCCTGGCGGCGCCGGTGCTCGGTGCCCCACTCGGGCTCGAGGTCCGCGCCGAGCCGCCGGGCCATGACGACGATCGCCGCGACGCCGAACCCGACCACGACCGCCGCACCCGCGTCCATGCCCACCGCGTACGCGACGAGCCCACCGCCCACGAGCCCGCTGAGCACACCGCGCCAGCGGCGCAGCGCGCCCCGCAGCGTCATGACCGCACCCCGTGCGTCGGTGCATCGTCCGTCGGCGCAGTCCCCGTCGGTGTGGTCCCCGTCGGCGCGGCCCCCGTCGGCGCAGTCGCCGCCGGTGTGGTCCCCGTCGGGGCCGGGCCACCGGGTGCGGCACCGCTCGCGGGAACGGCGTCGTCGGGTCCCCGGCCGTCGCGCCGGTGCCGCACGCCCGCGCCCAGCGCGGCGAGCGACGCCCGGGCCCGCACGACGTCGTCGGACGTGATCGGGTGCCCCGAGAACCGGGCGGCGAGGTACAGGTCGAGCAGCGTGCGGCTCGCGGTCGCGTCGGCCTCGGTCGCGTCGAGCAGCTCGAGCGTGAACTCCGTCGCCGTCTGTGCGGGCTCGCGCAGCACGCCCGAGCGTTCGGCGGCCTCTTCGAGCGCGACCCACGCGCCGACGACCGCGTCGCCCGGCGGCACGTCACGGTCGAGCGCGTCGACCGCCGCCTCGACACCCTCCGCGAGCGCGGGCCGCGCCAGGTCCACGAGGTCGCCGCGCACCACCTCGCCCGCCTCGGTCCGGTCGACCTCGGGCGGCGTGTGCGCGGACAGCCAACGGCGGGCGGCCCGCACCGCCGCCGTGCTGAGGAGCACCAGCAGCACGAGACCGACGACGACGAGCACGACCTTCACCCACGCGGCGACCGAGCCCTCACCCGCGAGGTCGTCGAGGTTGCCCGGGCCCGTCTCCTGCGGGCGCGGCGTGGGCGTCGGTAAGTCGATGCCGAGCGTGAACTGCACGTCGGGGCGGGTGCGCGGCAGCCACGGTCCGGCGAGCGCCGCACCGAGCACGGTCAGCACGACGAGGACGCCCGCGACGACCGCGGCGCGCTGTGCCTCCAGCCGTGTCTCCCGGGATGCCACCCGCGCCTCCGCTCGTCGCGCTCGTTCGTCGGACTCCGTCAGACCCTGCTGGACGCTCCGGCCGGACGGCCACGCTCGTCGTACCCGTCCGTCCGAGGTCCGCCGCGCCACCACGGCGCCGCCTCACCGTAACGACAACCACCGACGAACCGGCGCGCCCACCCCGCCGCGCGCTCGGATCACCCCCGGGCCACCGCCCGATCACCCGGTCGCCACACCCCGACCGCTGGGCGGGACGACGCGCCGACGCCCCGCCCCGGCTGGGATGATGGCGACCATGACCGCCGCCACCCCGGCCCCCGCCCGCACGAGCCTCGCCGACGTCACGCCGCCGATCGCCCTCGGCCCGCTCGACGGCCGCTACCGGCCCGCGGTCGCGCCGCTCGTCGACCACCTCTCCGAGGCCGCGCTCAACCGCGCGCGCGTGCACGTCGAGGTCGAGTGGCTCATCCACCTCACGACGCACGGTGTCATGCCCGGTGCACCCACGCTCAGCGCCGCCGAGCAGGAGTACCTGCGCGGGGTCGTCGCGACGTTCGGGGCCGACGAGATCGCCGAGCTGGCCGAGATCGAGCGCGTGACCGTGCACGACGTGAAGGCCGTCGAGTACTTCCTCAAGCGTCGGCTCGAGGCCGCGCCCGGGGTGCTCGGCGAGACCGTCCTCCCGGCGGTCGGCGAGCTCGTGCACTTCGCGTGCACCAGTGAGGACATCAACAACCTGTCGTACGCGCTCATGGTGCGGGGCGCCGTGCAGGACGTCTGGCTCCCGGCCGCGACCGCGCTGACCGACGAGGTCGTCGCGATGGCCCACGAGCACGCGGAGCAGCCCATGCTCGCACTCACGCACGGCCAGCCCGCGACGCCGACGACGCTCGGCAAGGAGCTCGCGGTGCTCGCGCACCGGCTGCGCCGCCAGCTTCGTCGGATCGCGTCCGACGAGTACCTCGGCAAGCTCAACGGCGCGACCGGCACCTACGGCGCGCACACCGTCGCCGTGCCCGGAGCCGACTGGCAGGAGGTGTCGCGGACGTTCGTCGAGCACCTCGGCCTGACGTGGAACCCGCTCACCACGCAGATCGAGTCGCACGACTGGCAGGCCGAGCTGTACGCCGACGTGTCCCGCTTCAACCGCGTGCTGCACAACCTCGCGACCGACGTGTGGACCTACATCTCGCGCGGCGTGTTCATCCAGATCCCCGTCGCCGGGGCCACGGGCTCGTCGACCATGCCGCACAAGGTCAACCCGATCCGGTTCGAGAACGCCGAGGCCAACCTCGAGCTCTCGTCGGCCCTGCTCGACACGCTGGCCGCGACCCTCGTGACCTCGCGCCTGCAGCGGGACCTCACCGACTCCACGACGCAGCGCAACATCGGGCCCGCGTTCGGGCACAGCCTCCTCGCGATCGACAACGTCCGACGAGGGCTGCGCGCCCTGTCCGTCGACGCTGCGCTGCTCGCGCGGGAGCTGGACGAGAACTGGGAGGTGCTCGGCGAGCCCGTGCAGTCGGCGATGCGCGCCGCATCCGTCGCCGGCGTCACCGGCATGGAGAACCCGTACGAGCGGCTCAAGGAGCTGACGCGCGGCCGCCGTCTCACCGCCGACGACATGCGCGAGTTCATCGCCGGCCTGGGCCTGCCCGCCGACGTCGCCGCGCGCCTGTCGGCGCTGACCCCCGCGACGTACACGGGCCTGGCCGCCACGCTCCTGACCCACCTCCCCCCCACCCCGAACCCCTGACCCCTGGCTCACGCCACCCCCGGCCCCGCCCACTCCCCGCTCGCGACTCCCACCACGAGCTCGCAACCCCCGCCACCGGTTCGCGACCCCCGCCACGAGCTCGCAACCCCCGCCACCGGTTCGCGACCCCCGCCACGAGTTCGCGACTCCCGCCACCAGCTCGCGGCCCACGGCCCGCGAACCCACCCCCCGGCCCGCGAACTCGCGCAGCCCTCCGCCACCCCACCCCGCCTTCCCAGCACCAGCGCGCGGCTCCCGCCACGAGCTCGCAACCCCCGCCACCGGTTCGCGACCCACGCCACGAGTTCGCGACTCCCGCCACCAGCTCGCGACCCACGGCCCGCGAACCCACCCCCCGGCCCGCGAACTCGCGCAGCCCTCCGCCGCCCCACCCCGACTTCCCAGCACCAGCTCGCGGCTCCCGCCACCGGTTCGCGGCTCCCATCACCGGTTCGCGGCTTCCATCACCGGTTCGCGGCTCCCATCACCGGTTCGCGGCTCCCATCACCGGTTCGCGGGCCGTGGCCCGCGAACCCCCGCACTCACTCGCGAACTCGCATGCGACCCGCGAACTCGCGGTCCGACTCCGCACGCGAGGCCCTGCCGCTCAGCGCCCGTCACCGGTACCCACTTCCATCACCGCCTCGCGGCCTGCGCCATCAGCCCCGGCGCTCGTCGGCAGTTCGCGGCTGTCGTCACCGGTTCGCGGGCCGTGGCCCGCGAACCCCCGCACTCACTCGCGAGCTCGCATGCGGACCCGCGAACTCGCGGTCCGGCTCCCGCGCTGTGGCCATACCTTCACCACCGCAGCCACCGCACCTCGCCCCCACCCGCCACCACCCGACCCGGCCCGACCTTGCCCGGCCCGACCCGGCCTTGCCCGGCCCGGCCCGACCTTGCCCGGCCCGGCCCGCGGCACATCCTCTGTGCAACAGCCACCCGCACCATCGGCGCGTCGCCGCGCACGTGAGTTCGTCGACGATGGATGAGTTCGTGCGCTGTCGCCGACGAACTCACGCATCTTCGACGAACTCGGCGCGGGGGTGGGCGGTGGGGGTGGGGAGGGGGCGGCTGGGGGCGGTGGGGTGGATGCGTGTGTACGGGGTGGGTGCGCTACCACGTTCGTGTGATCAGGGGTGGACGCGATCTGGACATGTGATCGGTTTCCTTGCAGAATCGGCCCGATCCGTCCGATTTACCCGTTCTCGGGAGCATGCACCGCCGCGCCCGGGAGCGGCCACCGTCACTCCCCAGTCGTAGGCGAGGCCGCCATGACCATGATGCAGAAGGCGATCACGCCCGCGCTCGCGCGGGCTCACGTCGAAGAGGGCTACGACCGCGTGGCTGGCTACGTGGTGCGCGCGGAGGACGTGTCGTTCGCGACGACGCCCGCGCAGCTCTTCGAGGTGCACGGCCTCGGCTACCCGGGCTCGCCGTTCCGGCGGGACGCGCCGTACATCGACCTGCTGCGGTTCGAGTCGGGGCCGCAGCTGCAGTACCGCGACGTGCCGGGGTACATCGTGCCGCTGTGGTGGCTGCGCCACTCGCGCATGACTCCCGGCGCCGAGCTGGTGCGTGTGTTCGCGGACGGGTCGGCGACGCTCCTGGCCCGGTACGGCGACGTCGGCACGGGCTGGTCGGCGACGCACCTGGGGCTGCGGCCGGGGCTCGCGTCGCTGTCGCGCTGCGTCGGGCCGGTCGCGAAGTGGCACAGCGCCTACCTCGAGGCGGACGTGGTCGACGGCGGGCAGACCGTGGTGCTCGCGCTCGCCAACCCGCCGCTCGCAGAGACGGGCTTCCAGCAGGCGGCCTCGGGTCGGTGGTTCCGCCGAGTCCCGCGCGAGGAGGTCTCGGAGCTCTTCGAGCTCGACCTCACGGCCCGCTGGAACGGGCTCGCGGTGCGTGTCGTCGATCAGTGGCAGGACGCGCAGCGGTACGTCGTCGCACGCATCTCCCACCTCGGTGACGACCTCGACCACGCCGAGCACCTGCGCCTCGACCAGGTCGAGGCGGGGGTCTACGAGGCCGTGGTCTACGCCGCCGAGCTCACGGACATCCAGACCAACCAGGTCGTCCCGCACACGTGGTCACCCGGTCCGGCCCGCCCGCTGCGACGCCCGGTCGCCCAGAGTTACTGAGCCCAGAGCTACTGATCCACGCTCGCGGCTCCTGAACGCGCCAGACGAGGGGCCGACAGAAGCGCGGGGGTCGGTCCGGAGCGAGTCGGTGCGCTCGACGCGAGGCTCGCGGCTCCTCGACGCGCCCGACGAGGGGCCCGGCAGAAGCGCGGGGTCGGTCAGGAGCGAGTCGGTGCGCTCGACGCGAGGGCCTCGGCGCGCGCCGACCGGCTCGCCGCCGGCCGAGCAGCCGCCGAGGTCGGGAGGTCGGGGACCTGGATCGCCGCGAGCTCGGCGAGCGCCGCGGCATAGGCCGCGATGTCCCCGGCGCGAGCAGCCTCGCGGGCCCGGACAGTCGGGCCGTGCAGCGCGGCCCGCGTGCGACGGCGCAGCGAGCGCGCGGCGGACTCGTCGGGCTCCTCGTCGGACAGGACCGACAGCGCGGCCTCGAGCCCACCGAGGACACGCGACCGCTCGGCGAGGACGGCGGGGTTCCACTCGCGCGCCCGCCGCTCGCCCTCGTAGGCGTCGGCGGCCCGCACGACGAGCTCGCGCGCCTCGAGCACGGCGCCGTGCTCGGCGGGGGCGTGCTCGGCGACGGTCGTGAGCGACACGAGCCGCACGCCGGGCAGCTCCCGGACCCCGGGGTCGACGTCGTGCCGCAGCGCGAGGTCCACGACCGTCAGGGGGTGCGCGGTCTCGGCTCGGGCGGCGGCGAGCGCGTCGACGGTGAGGACCGCGCCGGCGGCGCCGGAGCACGCGACGACGAGGTCGACGTTCGCGAGCTCGCCGGCGAGGTCCGCGCCGGCGGGCACGGCCGCGACGCCCCGGGCGCGCGCGAACGCGGACGCCCGGCCGCTCGGCGAGTAGACGCGCACGTCGCGGCAGCCGCGCGCCTTGAGCGCGGCGAGCGAGGCACCCGCGTAGGAGCCGGTCCCGACGAGCACGCACCGCACGGACGACCAGTCGACGAGGTCCTGCTCGGCGATGTCGAGCGCGACGCCGACGACGGACCGCCCGGTCGAGCCGAGCCCGGTGCGGCCCTCGACCTTGCGCGACACGCGCGACGCGGCCTGGAACAGCGCCTCCAGGGGTCCGGTCGTGGTGCCGTCCTTGCGGGCGGTCGCGAGGGCTCGTCGGACCTGCCCGGCGATCTCGCGCTCGCCGACGACCATCGACTCGAGCCCGCTCGCGACGGCGAACAGGTGGGCGGCGGAGTCGGTGCCGGTCGCGGCGGTCAGGTGCGCGGCGACGGCATCGGCGGCGTAGCCGGAGCGGGCGGCGACGGTCGCGGCGACGGCGGCACGCGCGTCGGGCGTGTGCTCGGCGTCGTCGACGTCGAGGTAGAGCTCGAAGCGGTTGCACGTCGCGAGGACGACGGCACCGCAGATGGCAGGGGAGGCGCCGACGAGCTCGCGACCCACGGCGTGCACGTCCGACGAGAGGCGCTCGAGCACTCCGAGGTCGAGCTCGCGGTGCGAAGCGACCAGGGAGAGCAGCACCACGTGCTCGATTGAACCACCCGGTCGGGGGGTCCCGGAAATGTCAGGCACAATCGTCTCGTGCTTTCCGCAGGTCATCCGCTCGTCGACGGGCGTACGTCACATTCTTCGTTGGTCCGCGCGTATTCCGGCGAGCGCCCCGAGCGCCTGCCGGTCTGGTTCATGCGCCAGGCCGGCCGCTCGCTGCCCGAGTACCGGGAGCTGCGGGTCGGCACCCGGATGCTCGACGCGTGCCTGGACCCGGCGATGTCGTCGGAGATCACGCTGCAGCCCGTGCGGCGGCACGGGGTGGACGCGGCGATCTTCTTCTCGGACATCGTCGTGCCGCTGCGGCTCGCGGGGGTCGACGTGGAGATCCAGCCGGGTGTCGGGCCGGTCATGGGGGCGCCGGTGCGCACCGCGGACGACGTCGCGCGCCTGCGTGGGCTGACGCTGTCCGACGAGGCGCTCGCGCCGGTCGCCGAGGGCGTCGCGCGCACGGTCGCGGAGCTCGGCAGCACGCCGCTCATCGGGTTCGCCGGCGCGCCGTTCACGCTCGCCGCGTACCTCGTCGAGGGCGGCCCGTCGCGCGACCACCTCGCGGCGCGCACGCTCATGCACGCGGACCCGCAGGCGTGGGCGGACCTCACCGCGTGGGCCGCGGACGTCACCGGTGCGTTCCTGCGCGCCCAGGTGCTCGCGGGTGCGTCGGCCGTGCAGCTCTTCGACTCGTGGGCGGGTGCGCTGAGCCTCGCGGACTACACGGCGCACGTCGCACCCGCGTCGGGCCGCGCGCTCGGTGCGGTGCACGACCTGGGGGTGCGGACCGTGCACTTCGGCACGGGGACGGGTGAGCTGCTCGGCGCGATGCGGGACGTGGGCGCGGACGTCGTCGGCGTCGACTACCGCATCCCGCTCGACGAGGCCGCACGCCGCGTCCCGGGCACCCCGCTGCAGGGCAACATCGACCCGGCGCTGCTCGCGGCGCCGTGGGCGGTGCTCGAGGCGCACGTGCGCGACGTGGTCGACCGCGGCCGGTCGGCGCCGTCGCACGTCGTCAACCTGGGCCACGGCGTCCCGCCGACGACCGACCCGGCGGTGCTGACCCGCCTCGTCGAGCTGATCCACAGCCTCTGACCGCCATGTCCGACGACGAGACAGCGCGCCCGGCCGAGCACGTCGAGGAGTGGGACGCGCTCGTCGTCGGCGGTGGTGTCGCGGGCCTGGTCGCGGCGCGCGAGCTGCTGCGGGCGGGGGTGCGCACGCTCGTCGTCGACGGGCGCGACGCCGTGGGCGGTGCGGTGCGCGGGCACGTCGTCGCGGGTCTCGCGCTGGACGCGGGCGCGGAGTCGTTCGCGACGCGTGGTGGGACGGTCGCGCGGTACCTCGACGAGCTCGGGCTCGCGGACCGCGTGGTCGCGCCGAGCGGGCTCGGGTCGTGGGTGCACCTGCCCTCGGGCGACGGCCCGCTGCCGCGCACGGGGCTGCTGGGAATCCCGTCGCAGCCGTGGGCGCCCGACGTGCGGCGCACGCTCGGGCTCGTCGGAGCGCTGCGGGCCGCGTGCGACGCCCTGCTGCCGCGCCGGGTCGGAGCGTCCGCGGCGACGCTCGGCGACCTGGTCCGGGCGCGCATGGGGTCGCGTGCGGTCGACCGGCTCGTGCGGCCCGTCGTCGGCGGGGTGCACGCCGCCGATCCCGACGAGCTCGCGGTCGACGCCGTCGCGCCCGGCCTGCCCGCCGCGCTCGCGTCGTCACGCACGCTCGCCCGGGCGGTGCGTTCCCTGCGCGCCGCGGCCCCCGCCGGCGCGGCCGTGCAGGGCCTCGACGGTGGCGTCCACGTGCTCGTCGACACGCTGTCCGAGCAGGTCACCGCGCTGGGTGGGCAGGTGCGCGTGCGGACGCGCGCGGTCGGTGCGACACGTCCCGACGAGCTCACGGAGCGTGTGCTCGTCGAGCTGGCGGACGGCTCGCGCGTCCGCACGCACCGGCTCGTCGTGGCCGCCCCGCAGGCGCTCGGGGTGCTCGCCGCCGTCCTGCCCGGCCTCGACGACGTGACGCTCGACGCCGGCGCCGACGTCCGGCTCGTGACCCTCGTCCTCGACGCTCCCGAGCTGGATGCCGCACCGCGCGGCACGGGCGTGCTCGTCGGACGGGACGCCAACGACGTGGCCGCCAAGGCCCTCACGCACGCGACCGCGAAGTGGCCGTGGCTCGCGGCGCGCACCCCCGCGGGGCGGCACGTCGTGCGGCTCTCGTACGGCCGTGGTGACGGTCCCGACGAACCCGCGCACGCGACCCTGGACGGCGCCGGGCTCGTCGCGCTCGCGCTCGCCGACGCCGCGACGCTGCTCGGCGTCCCGCTGCACACCGAGCAGGTGGTCGACTCCTCCGTCGTCCGGTGGACGCAGGCGCTCCCGCGGCCCAGCGCGCAGCATCGCGACGCCGTCGCCACGGTCCGCGGCGCGCTCGCAGCGCAGCCCGCCGCCCCCGTGCGCGTCGCCGCGTGCGGGGCGTGGCTCGCGGGGAACGGGCTCGCCTCGGTGATCCCCGACGCCGTCGCCGCCGCCCGCTCGCTGCTCCCCGCCGGCGCCGATCAGATTTCCTGACAATCTGTCGCGAACGCGTCACAAGAATGCGTCACCTTTCCTGCGCATCGGCGTCCAGCACGGTGATTATTTCCTGACGTGCTGTCACGTCAATGCCCGTGGGTCTGGACGCGATTTCGAGGGTGGGGCGGGCGGGGGGAGACTGCAGGCATGGGTTTCGTGCGGATCGGTACGCGCGCCTCGCGGCTGGCGCTCACGCAGACGGGTCACGTCGCGGACGCGCTGTCCCGGCTCGGCGGGTTCGAGGTCGAGACCGTGCACGTCAGGACCGACGGCGACCGGCTGACGGGCAGCCTCGCGAGCCTCGGCGGTACGGGCGTATTCGTCACGGCGCTGCGCGACGCGCTGCTCGAGGGGCGCTGCGACGTCGCGGTGCACTCGCTCAAGGACCTCCCGACAGCCCCCGCACCGGGTCTGACGATCGCCGCCGTGCCGCTGCGCGAGGACCCGCGGGACGTGCTGTGCGCGCGCGACGGCCTCACGCTGCGGGAGCTGTCGGCGGGGGCGCGGGTCGGGACGGGGTCGCCGCGGCGCGCGGCGCAGCTCCTCGCGGCCCGGCCCGACGTCGAGGTCGTCGACATCCGCGGGAACGTCGACACGCGGCTGGGTCGCGTCGCCGGGACGACGAGCGGGCCGGGCGACCTGGACGCCGTCGTGCTGGCGCGTGCGGGGCTGGCCCGGCTCGGGCGCCTGGACGCCGTGACCCAGGTGCTCGACGCGGACGTGATGCTGCCCGCACCGGGTCAGGGCGCGCTCGCCGTGGAGGTCCGCACGGCCGACCTCGTCGACCCGCCGACGCCCGAGCTCGCCGCGCTCGCGATGGCCCTCGCCGCGCTGGACCACCGGCCCACCCGGCTCGCGGTCGCCGCGGAGCGTGCGCTGCTCGCGCGCCTCGAGGCCGGGTGTGCCGCGCCCGTGGGTGCGCTCGCGCGCGTGTCCGACGATCCCGAGCGCACCGGGGCGGTGGACGTCGAGGCGGTCGTCGCACGGACCGACGGCACCGCGACGCTGCGCCGCGGGCTGTCGTCGACGCGCGTCGCGCCGGGCTCGGGTCCGCTCGAGCCCGACGAGCAGGCCGCCGCGGCGGCGGGCACCGCGCTCGCGGATCTGCTCCTCGAGGACGGCGCCGCGGAGCTCGCCCCGCTCGGTCCGACGTCCGGGCAGGGCCCCGCGTGAGCGACACCGCCCCCGGGGCGACGGGCGCGATCACCGGACCGGCGACTGTCGGCGCGCAGCCGCTGCTCGGCTGGCGCGTGCTCGTCCCACGGCCCACGGCCGGGCAGTCGGCGGCGGTCGTCGCGCTCGCCGCCGCGGGCGCCACGGCCGAGCTCGTGCCGCTCATCGCGATCGAGCCACCGACCGACCCGGCACCGCTCGACGACGCGCTGCTCGCGCTCGGCGCGGGCTGGTACCGCTGGCTCGTCGTGACGAGCGGCGCGGCGGTGCCGATCCTCGAGGCGCGCGCGGCGGCCGCGGGTCGCACGCTCGCCGAGCTCGTCGCCGACGGGCGCGTGCGCGTCGCAGCCGTCGGGCCGGGCACCGCACGCGGGCTCGACGACGCCGGGGTCGCGACCGACCTGCGCCCCCGCGGCGCGGCCACGGGAGCCAACCTCGCGGCGCAGTGGCCCCCGGCGGCGGCCCCTGCGGGCGACGACCGTCCCGCCCGCGTGCTGTTCGCGCGCGGGGACCTCGCGGCGTCGACGGTCGCGGACGGTCTGCGCGCGCGCGGCTGGCAGGTCGACGAGGCCGTCACCTACCGCACGGTCGCCGCACCGCCGCCGTCCGACGAGATCCGCGCCGACTGGCGCTCGGGGGCGATCCGCGCGGCCCTGCTGACGTCCGCGAGCACCGTCCGGTCGCTCGCCGAGCACCTCGGCGCCCCACCGCCCGGCACTCTGCTGGTGGCGATCGGTCCGACGACCGCCGACCAGACCCGCCGCCTCGGCCTGCCCCTCGCGGCGACCGCCGACGAGCAGACGATGAGCGGGCTCGTCGCGGCGCTCGCCCGCGCTGCCTCGTCGGACGGCTCGTCGGCAGGCTCGTCGGACCCGACGCCCGCACCCCAGGAGGTCCCCTGATGTCCCACGGCACACCCGGTCGGGTCCGTCCCCGGCGCACGCGCACGACCGAGCCCATGCGACGGCTCGTGCGCGAGGTCGACGTCCACCCGCGCCAGCTCGTCCTGCCGCTGTTCGTCCGCGAGGGCCTCGACGCGCCGCGGGAGATCGCGTCGATGCCGGGCGTCGTGCAGCACACGCTCGACTCGGTGCGGGGTGCGCTCGCCCGGGCGGCGGACGCCCGTCTGGGTGGTGTGATGCTGTTCGCGATCCCCGAGGTGCGAGACGCGACCGGCACGCAGGCGACCGCACCCGACGGGATCCTCAACCGCGCGATCGCGGTCGCGGCGGCCGAGGTGGGCGACGCGCTCGTCGTGCAGGCCGACCTGTGCCTCGACGAGTTCACGGACCACGGGCACTGCGGGGTGCTGACGCCCGACGGCCGGGTCGACAACGACGCGACGCTCGTGCGCTACGCGGACATGGCGCTCGCGCAGGCCGCGGCGGGCGCCCACCTCGTCGGGCTCTCCGGGATGATGGACGGGCAGGTCGGCGTGGTGCGGGACGCCCTCGACCAGGCCGGATACGACGAGGTCGCGGTGCTGGCGTACGCCGCGAAGTACGCCTCCGCGTTCTACGGCCCGTTCCGGGACGCGGTCGAGTCGCAGCTCGAGGGTGACCGTCGGACGTACCAGATGGACCCCGCGAACCGGCGCGAGGCGGCGCGCGAGGTCGCGATCGACGTGGCCGAGGGCGCCGACGTCGTCATGGTGAAGCCCGCGCTGGCGTACCTCGACGTGCTCGCCGACGTCGCCGCGAGCAGTCCCGTCCCGGTCGCGGCCTATGCGGTGTCCGGCGAGTACGCCATGATCGAGGCTGCCGCGAGGGCGGGGTGGATCGAGCGCGAACGGGCGATACGTGAGTCCGTGCTCAGCATCCGGCGCGCGGGTGCCGATTCTGTCCTGACGTATCACGCCGTAGAGCTGGCCGGCTGGCTGGCGGAGGAGTTCCGATGAGCCCGACGAACGCCGAGGTGTTCGCGCACGCGCAGGCCGTGATCCCGGGCGGCGTCAGCTCGCCCGTGCGCGCGTACGGGTCCGTCGGCGGGACCCCGCCGTTCGTCGCGTCGGCCCGTGGCGCGTACATCACCGACGTCGAGGGCCGCGAGTACGTGGACCTCGTCGGATCGTGGGGGCCGGCGTTGCTGGGGCACGCGCACCCCGAGGTCGTCGCCGCCGTGCAGGACGCCGCCGCGCGCGGCCTGAGCTTCGGGGCGCCGACGACCGCCGAGGTCGAGCTCGTCGACGCCGTCCGGTACCGCGTGCCGGCCGCCGAGCTCGTGCGGCTCGTGTCCACCGGCACCGAGGCGACCATGACCGCGCTGCGGCTCGCGCGCGGGTACACGGGCCGCGACCTCGTCGTGAAGTTCGCGGGCTGCTACCACGGGCACGTCGACGCGCTCCTCGCCCAGGCCGGGTCGGGCGTCGCGACGCTCGCGCTGCCCGGGTCCGCGGGCGTCTCGTCGGCCGTCGCCGCCGAGACCATCGTGCTCCCCTACAACGACCTCGACGCCGTGCACGAGGCGTTCGCGGCGCACGGCGACCGCATCGCCGCCGTCATCACCGAGGCCGCGCCCGCCAACATGGGCGTCGTCCCCCCGGCCCCGGGCTTCAACTCCGGGCTCCGGGAGATCACGCACGAGCACGGCGCGCTGCTGATCCAGGACGAGGTGCTCACCGGGTTCCGCGTCGGGTACTCCGGCTGGTGGGGGCTCGAGGGCCTGCGCGAGGGCTGGGCGCCCGACCTGTTCACGTTCGGCAAGGTCGTCGGCGGCGGGATGCCCGTCGCGGCGATCGGCGGTCGGCGGGACGTGATGACGCAGCTCGCCCCGCTCGGGCCCGTCTACCAGGCCGGGACCTTGTCCGGGAACCCCGTGGCGACGGCCGCCGGCCTCGCGACCCTGCGCCTGGCCGACCACGACGTGTACCGGCGGATCGACGACGCCGCCGCGCGCCTGCGCGACGCCGTGACCAAGGCGCTCGCGAACGCCGACGTCCCGCACGCGCTGCAGTGGGCCGGGTCGCTGTTCTCCGTGAGCTTCGGCGAGCAGGCCGCGCTGCACGGCGTGCGCGACTACGCCGCGGTGCAGGGCTCCGAGCACTGGCGCTACGCGCCCTTCTTCCACGCGCTGCTCAACGCGGGGGTCGCCGCGCCGCCGTCGCCGTTCGAGGCGTGGTTCGTCTCGGCCGCGCACGACGACGAGGCCCTCGCCCGCATCGAGGACGCCCTCCCCGCAGCGGCCCGCGCCGCCGCCGAGGCCCCCACCCCCACCTGACCCGCGGCCCGCCGGCTCGCGCCATACGGCCCATGACTTCGTCAAAAACGGACGACTTCGTCGACTATCGCCAACGAACTCACCCATCTCCGACGACCCCACGACCAGGCCACCCATATGCGCGGCAGGGCGAGCACCGTAGCCGCCACACCCGACCGCAGACCGGCCGCTCGCCGTGCGGCCGATGAGTTCGTCGAAGACACAAGACTTCGTCGACAATCGCCAACGAACTCACCCATCTCCGACGAACCCACGACCAGGCCACCCAGAAGGGCAGCAGGCGGAGGCGAGGAAGCCGAACGGGCCGCTCGCGCCGCGCGCCCGGTTGGGCGGGCCGGGATCGTGGGGATGGACAGGGGGTTGTAGGACCGGGCGCGGGGGCGGACCATCGGCGGGGAGGTGCGTCGTGAGGATCGTCGTCGCGGGTGGGACGGGCACGCTGGGGAAGCTCGTCGTCGAGCGGGTGCGGGCGGCGGGGCACGAGGCCGTCGGGCTGAGCCGTGCGACCGGGACGGACCTGGTGACCGGCGCGAACCTGACCGAGGCGCTGCGCGGGGCCGACGTCGTCGTGGACGTGACGTCGACGGCCACCACGTCGGCCAAGGCGTCGGTCGCGTTCTTCACGACGGTGACGCGGCGGCTGCTCGATGCCGAGCGCGTCGCGGGCGTGCCGCACCACGTGGCGATCTCGATCGTCGGCGCGGCATCGGTCGCCGCGGCGTACTACGCGGGCAAGGCGGCGCAGGAGTCGCTGCTGGAGGCCGAGCCCGGCGGCTGGTCGCTGTTGCGCACGACGCAGTTCCACGAGTTCGTGCGGCAGATGCTCGCGTTCGGGAAGCTCGGGCCGCTGCACGTCGTCCCGACGATGCGCACGCAGCCGCTCGCGGCGGCCGACGTCGCGGCGGCGCTCGTCGTGCTCGCGACGGGTGAGCCCCGCGGTGTCGTCCCCGACCTCGCCGGCCCTCGCGAAGAACGCATGGCGGACCTGGTGCGGCGCTACCTCGCCGCGACCGGCCAGCGCCGACCGGTGCTCGAGATCCCGCTTCCCGGTGCGTGGGGTCGCGGGATGCGCGACGGCTCGATCCTGCCCGGCCCCGACGCGCAGCTCACGCAGCAGACCTTCGACGCCTGGCTGGCCGAGCAGCCGACTCCACCGACAGCCCCCCGCGCCTGACCCACCGGGCCCCGCCCGACGTCATCCCCGAGCAGACCCCGCCGGGCCCGGGCGCTAGTGCGAAGCGCGGGCACAGGTTCGTCGGAGAGCTATGGGTTCGTCGGCAACCAACAACGAACTCATACATCTCCGACGAACTCAGGGCGGGGTGGGGGCTGGGCAGGTGGGGGCTGGGCAGGGGCTGGGCAGGTGGGGGCTGGGCAGGGGCTGGGCAGGTGGGACTGGGCAGGGGCTGGGCTTCAGGGCTGGAGCGGGGCGGGGGTGGCCCTCGGGGTGGCAGTGGGCGCGGAACGGTGCCGGGCGGAGTGCCGGCGAGTTCGTCGACGATGTATGGACTCGTCGGCCATGGACGACGAACTGACACATCTCCGACGAACTCACCGGCCAGGCCGGGCACCCGGCCGGCGACCCGCGCCACCCACGCAGGAGGGCCCGCAGCGAAGCTGTGGGGGTGAGGTCGTTCGAGATGTATGAGTTCGTCGGCCGTGGGCGACGAACTCATACATCTTCAGCGAACTCAGGGGCTGGGGGGAAGCTGGTGGGGGTGAGCAGAGTGTGGCCGAAGGGGAGGACGCGGGTGTACCAGCGGCCCTCGGTGACGTCGAAGGCCGCGCCGCCGGTCGTGGCGCGCTGCAGGTCCGACGACGCCGCGGTCGCGTGCGTGTGCGGGGCGCCGACAGCGAAGCCCGGGGGGCCGGACGCGAGCGCGACGCTCACGCGCGCGTGCGGGAGGTCGAGCTCCCACCACGTGGTGCCGGTCGCGTCGTCGACGCCCACGCGCAGCGCGTCGGCGAGCCGGAGGAGGGGTTCGAGCACGCGCAGCCGGTCCGCACCGGGGACGCTGATCCCGTCGGCGGCGGGTGTGACGGCGGCGCGCAGCACCCCGCCCCGCCCGGCGACGAGGTGCGCGGTGGCGCTCGTCGCGACGAGCGAGCGCAGGAGCGTGCGGGCGTGCCGGACCCCGAGCTCGGCGCGCCATGTCACGCGCGACGCGTGCACCTGCACCCCGACGAGCGCGCGCAGCCAGTCCTCGTCGAGCACGGTCCGGCGTTCGCGCGGCCGGGCGTCGTGCGCACCGGGCAGGCCGGCGGCGCCGATCGTCAGGTGCAGCGGGTCGCGCCCGACGAGCGTGCTGAGCAGCTCGCGGACGCGCGCGTCGAGGTCGATGCTCGTCGTACCCGGTGCGTAGGGCGACCCGTCGAGACCGGACGGCAGGAGGTCGAGGCGCGCTGCGACGCCGCCGCACGGCGACAGGCTCTCGAACCGCACGTGGCCGTCGCCGGTGGTCACGAGCGGGTCGACCGCGTCGGACGTGGCGGCCGGGGGTCCGGCGGGTGGCGTGAAGGAGGTCAGCGCGACGCGCGCGACGAGCAGCAGCCCGGCAGCGACGACGTCCCCGCGCGCCGCGGTGCCGTCGACGAACGTCCGCCGCTCGCTCGACGCGAGGCCCAGCCGGGGTGCATCACGGTCGAGGCGCAGACCCGAGCGCCCCGCGTAGCGGGACGCGACCTCGACACCTGGCACCCGAGTGTCTTCGGCACGACGAAGGTCACGGTTGAGTCACGACGCGCGTCGGACCGGTCAGGGGTTCTCCCACGCGTCGGCGCGCTGCAGCATCGCGGCGACGGGGGCGGGCAGCTCACCGCTCACGAGCGCCGCGAGGCTCACCTCGTCGAGCACGTCCCGCACCGAGACGCGCAGCGCGACCCAGACGTCGAGCAGCGCGGCGGCGGACCCCTCGTAGGTCAGGGACGGCGGGCGCTCGTCGCGCACCGTGACGAGCGGACCCTCGGCCGCGCGCAGCACGTCCGCGAGGGTGATCTCGCTCGCGGGCCGCGCGAGCCGGTACCCGCCCGAGCGACCGCGCACGCTCACGACGACCCCGCCGCGCCGCAGGTCGCCGAGGATGCGCTCGAGGAAGCTCGTCGGCAGACCCTGCCCGGTCGCGAGCGTCTCGACCGCGACGGGTGCCGAGCCGGGGCTCGACGCGAGCTCGGCGCACGCCCGCACCGCATAGTCCGCCTTCGCCGAGACCCGCATGGCGCCCATTGTGCCCGGACGTCGTCGTCGGACCGCGTCCGCCACCCGTTCGGCGGTCAGGTCCGCGCGTCGGGTGCGGGCAGCGGCGTCCCGACGAGCGGGCGCAGCCACACCGTGCCGCCCTCGACGAGCCCGAGCTCGGCGACCTGCGCGCGCGTGAGCTGCACCCACGGCGTCTCGCCGTCGCGGGCCCGCGTCTCGGCGCGCACCTGGTGCCCGACGCGCTGCAGCCGCGTCACCTCGACCTCGACCGCACCGGCCCGCGGGTCGGTGAGCACCTCGATGTCGTGCGGGCGCACGAGCTCCCCGCGCAGGTGGGTGACCGGACCGAGGAAGGACATGACGAACGCGTTCGTCGGACGGTCGTACAGCTCGCTCGGGGAGCCGACCTGCTCGATCCGCCCGGCGTTGATCACGACGATCTCGTCGGCGACCTCGAGCGCCTCCTCCTGGTCGTGCGTGACGAACAGGGTCGTGACGTGCACCTCGTCGTGCAGGCGGCGCAGCCACTCGCGCAGCTCCTTGCGGACCTGGGCGTCGAGCGCGCCGAACGGCTCGTCGAGGAGCAGGACCTCCGGCTGGACCGCGAGCGCCCGCGCGAGGGCCATGCGTTGCCGCTGGCCGCCCGAGAGCTGCGACGGCAGCCGGTCGGCGAGGTGCTCGAGGTGCACGAGCTCGAGGAGCTCGGTGACGCGGGCTCGGATCTCGGCCTTCGGCCGCTTGCGGATCTCGAGCCCGAACGCGACGTTGCGCGCCGTCGTGAGGTGCCCGAATGCGGCGTAGTGCTGGAACACGAACCCGACGGACCGGCGCTGCGGGGGCAGGGACGTCGCGTCGCGCCCCGCGATCTCGACGGTGCCCCGGTCCGGGTGGTCGAGCCCCGCGATGATCCGCAGGAGCGTGGACTTGCCGCCGCCGGACGGGCCGAGCAGCGCCGTGAGCGCGCCGGGGCGGACCTCGAGGTCGACGTCGTGCAGCGCCGTGAAGTCGCCGAACGAGCGGTGCACGCCGCGCACGACGATGCCCGAGCGCCCGGCGGGAGCCCCTGGTCGGGTCTCGTGCCGCACCCGGTCGGTGAGCAGCTCGGTCATGACCTGTCCTCCTTCGGCCGCAGCGCGGCGATGACGACGATCAGCACGACCGCGATCGCCATGAGCACGAACGCGGCGGCGAACGCCTGCCGCTGCGCGTCCGGCCCGAGCTCCTGGTAGGAGTCGTTGACGTAGAGCGTGAGCGTCTGCGAGACGCCCGACACGGAGCCCGAGACGACGCGCACGGCACCGAACTCGCCGAGCGAGCGCGCGAGCGACAGCGCGACCCCGTAGGCCAGCGCCCAGCGGATCGTCGGGAGCGTGATGCGCCAGAACCGCTGCCACGCGCCCGCACCGAGCGACTGCGCGGCCTGCTCCTGCTCGAGCCCGGCCTCCTCGAGCGTCGGGACGATCTCGCGCAGGACGAGCGGGAGCGAGACGAGGACGGTCGCGAGCACCATGCCCGGCACGGCGAAGATCACGCGGATCCCGGCGCGTCCGAGCGCGTCGCCGAACCAGCCGTAGGTCCCGTACACGAGCACGAGCGCGACGCCGACGACGACCGGCGAGATCGAGATCGGCAGGTCGATCACGGCGGACACGAGCCGGCGCCCGGGGAACCGGTAGCGCACCAGCAGCAGACCCATCCCGACGCCGAGCACGGTGTTGAGCACGACCGCGAAGCCCGCGACGACGACGGTGAGCCGGAGCGCGGCGAGGAAGTCGTCGGACGTGAGCACGTCCCAGACGGGTCCGAGACCGTCCGCGAAGGTGTGCTGCACGACGGACGCGACGGGCAGCGCGACGAGCCCGAGCACGTACCCCACGGCGATCACCCGCAGGACCCAGCCCGTGCGCGTGGTGCGCCGACGGGCTCGTCGGACCGGCGGAGCGAGCGTCTCCCGGGTCGCGTCAGCCACGGCGGGCCGCCCGGTGCTGCACGACGTCGAGCACGACGAGCACGACGACCGCGACGGCCAGGAGCAGCGTCGCGACCGCTGCGGCGTCCGTGGGCTCCTGCGACTCGATCATCGTGAGGATGTACGACGAGGACACCTGGGTCTTCCCGACGAGGTTCGCGGAGATGAGGATGACGGACCCGAACTCACCGAGCGCGCGCGAGAAGCTCAGCGCGGCACCCGAGACGATCGCGGGGGTCAGGGTCGGCAGGATCACTCGGCGGAACGTCGTGAACCCGTCCGCCCCGAGCGACGCGGCCGCCTGTTCGACCTCGCGGTCCGCGTCCATGAGCACGGGCTGCACGGAGCGCACGACGAACGGCAGCGTGACGAACAGCAGGGCGAGCACGACCCCCGCGCGCGTCCCGACGAGGTTGATGCCGAACGGCCCGCTGGGGCCGTAGAGCGTGATGAGCACGAGGCCCGCGACGATCGTCGGGAGCGCGAACGGGACGTCGATGACGACCTCGAGCACGCGCGCGCCGGGGAACCGGTCGCGCACGAGCACCCACGCGATCACGGTCCCGACGACCGCGTCGATCACGGTGACGAGGGCGGCGGCACCGACCGTGAACCTGATCGCGGACAGCGCCTGGGGGTCGGTCACGGCGGACCAGAACCCGGCGAGGCCGTCGTCGAACGCGCTCGAGACGATCGCGGCGACGGGCAGCAGCACGAGCAGGCTGAGCCACAGCACGCCGACGCCGAGCCCGAGCCCGGCGCCGCGTGTGAGTTCGCCGGGGCGGCGCCCCCGCCGGGTGGGGGTCGCCGCGCCGACGTCGGCGAGCAGGCTCATCAGCCGCGCAGCCTCGTGACGAGACCGGTCTCCTTGTCGAAGAGCTCGTCGTTGACCGCGCCCCAGCCGCCGAGGTCCGCCACGGTCCACGTGTGGACGTCGGGGAAGGGGTGGGCCGGGTCGTTGGCTCCCTCGACGTCAGCGGTGGGCTCGACGCCGAAGGGCGAGCGGAAGCCGTGCGCGACGAAGATCTGCTGCCCCGCCTCGGAGCGCGCGAAGTCGAGGAAGGCCTTCGCCTGCGCGGGCGCGTCGACCGTCACGGCTGCGGGGTTCTCGATGAGGAACGTCGAGTCCGGCACGACGTAGTCGAGCTCGACGCCCGCGGCGCGCGCCGCGATCGCCTCGTTCTCGTAGGAGATCAGCACGTCACCGGTGCCCTTGACGAAGGCGTCGGTCGCGGTGCGGCCCGAGTCGTTCCAGCTCACGACGTTGCCGACGAACTTCGCCAGGTACGCCTCCGCGGCGGCCTCGTCACGGTTCTCGCCCAGCCCGTGCGTGTACGCGCCGAGCAGGTTCCACTTCGCCGAGCCGGACGTGCCGGGGTCGGCGGTGACGATGCCGATGCCGGGCGCGACGATGTCGTCCCAGCCCTCGATGTGCTTCGGGTTGCCCTGGCGGACGGCGATCACGACGACCGAGTCGGACACGATGCCCTTCCTCGCGTCGGCGGCCCAGTCGTCCACGATCAGGCCCTCCTTGACGATGTTGTCGACGTCGGGGGTCAGGGACAGCGCGACGAGGTCGGCGTCCTGCCCGGCGATCACGGCGCGCGACTGGGCACCCGACGCCCCGAACGAACCCGTGACGGTGACGCCCTTGCCTGCGTCGGTCGCCGCGAACTGCTCCGCGAGGTCGTCGTAGGCGGCCTGGACGACCGCGAATCCGACGAGGTCGAGCGACGTGCTCGTCGCGCCTTCGGCGGCGTTCCCGTCGGAGCTGCACCCGGCCACCGCCAGGAGCGACGCGGCGGCGAGCGCCGCGGCCAGGCGCGTGGACGTGCGGGCGAGGGACCCGCGGGGGGTGGCAGTCATGGTGGGGGTGCTCCCTGGTGGACGACGGCGGGGCTCTATTCCGAGTGACCCGATCAGAACGCTCGGAATAGTCGCGTGCGCCGCGCAATCCCGTCCACCCCGGTCCACATTTCGGTCAACGGGACCTCCGTCCCGACGCGGAATACCCCTCGGGGGTATGGTCGTTGCGGTCCGACAGACGCACCACGCACTGACGGACGCACCGCGCCAGGAGGTCACACATGCACGGGTACACGACCGACAAGGACGCCTACCTCAAGCGCCTGCGCCGCATCGAGGGCCAGGTGCGCGGCATCGCGCGCATGGTCGACGAGGACGTGTACTGCATCGACGTCCTCACCCAGATCGCCGCCGTGACCAAGGCGCTCCAGGCCGTGAGCATCGGCCTCGTCGAGGACCACCTCGGGCACTGCGTCGTCGACGCGGCTCGTCGGGACCCCGACGAGGGCCAGGCCAAGGTCCACGAGGCCGCCCAGGCCATCGCCCGGCTCGTCCGCAGCTGACCACCACCAGGAGGAACCCCATGAGCACCACCACCACGTTCGGCGTCGACGGCATGACCTGCGGCCACTGCGTGCAGCACGTCACCACCGAGGTGTCCGCGATCCCCGGCGTGACCGACGTCGCCGTCGAGCTCGTCGTCGGCGGGTCGTCGCAGGTCACCGTGACGTCGGACGCCCCGCTTCCCGACGAGGCCGTGGCCGCCGCGGTCGACGAGGCGGGCTACGCGCTCACCCCGCGCCGCTCGCTCCTGTGAGCGCCCGCGGGGCGACCGGCACCCGTCCCGCCCGCCCCGCCCTTCCCGTCCGCCCGCTCTGACCTGAGGACCGCCCCATGAGCACCGACCAGCGTCCGCCCCTCGTCGTCGACCTCGCCGTCGAGGGGATGACGTGCGCGTCGTGCGTCGCCCGGGTCGAGAAGCGCCTGCAGCGGCTCCCCGGCGTGACGGCGAGCGTCAACCTCCCGCTCGAGTCGGCGCACGTCGTCGCGCAGGACGCGTCCGTGACGCCCGACGACCTCGTCGCCGCGGTGCGCGCCGCGGGGTACGACGCGCGTGTGTCGTCCGGTCCCGCGTCGGCCCCGGCGGCGCCCGACGAGGCTGTCGTGCCCGACGCACCCGTCGAACCCACCGGGTCCGTCGTGGCGCACATCGGCACGTCCGACGAGCACGCGCTGTCGGAGCACGCGCTGTCGGGGCACGCCATGGCACCCGGGCACCGGATGGACGCGGACGACGACACGTCGGCACCGACCGACGCGCGCGGCACCGACCTGCGCCGCCGGCTCGTCGTCGCGGCCGTGCTCGCCGTGCCCGTGGTGGCGCTGTCGATGGTCCCGGCGCTGCAGGTGCGCGGCTGGCAGTGGCTCGTCGCGGCGCTCGCGCTGCCCGTCGCGACATGGGCGGCCTGGCCGTTCCACCGGGCGGCGGCGCGCGCGGCGCGGCACGGCGCGTCGACCATGGACACGCTCGTGAGCATCGGGATCGTCGCGGCGACGGGCTGGTCCCTGTGGGCGCTGCTGCTCGGCGGTGCGGGCGAGCTCGGCATGACCATGACCCCCACGCTGTGGCCGCGCGCCGGCTCCGGGCACGAGGGCACGCCCGAGCTGTACTTCGAGGTCGCGGCCGTCGTGACCGCGTTCCTGCTCGCCGGCCGGTACGCCGAGCACCGCTCGCGGCGCCGCGCGGGCGACGCGTTGCGCGCGCTGCTCGACCTGGGCGCGAAGGACGTCGCGCTCGTCGTGACCGGCGCCGACGGGCGGCGCACCGAGCAGCGCGTCCCGATCGATCGCCTGCGCGTCGGCGACGAGTTCGCCGTGCGGCCCGGCGAGAAGGTCGCGACCGACGGCGTCGTCGTGTCGGGCGAGTCCGCGATCGACACGTCGTTGCTCACGGGCGAGCCCGTGCCCGTCGACGTCGGACCGGGCGACGAGGTCACGGGCGCGACCGTGAATGCGTCGGGCGCGCTCGTCGTGCGGGCGACGCGCGTCGGCGCCGAGACCCGGCTCGCCCAGATCGGTCGGCTCGTCACGCAGGCGCAGACCGGCAAGGCGCCCGTGCAGCGGCTCGCCGACCGGATCTCGGCGGTGTTCGTGCCCGTCGTGCTGGTGCTCGCGCTCGGCACGCTCGTCGGGTGGCTCGTCGCGGGCGGCGGGACGCAGGCCGCGTTCACCGCGGCCGTCGCGGTGCTGATCATCGCGTGCCCCTGCGCGCTGGGCCTCGCGACGCCGACCGCGCTGCTCGTCGGGACCGGCCGCGGTGCGCAGCTCGGCATCCTCATCAAGGGTCCCGAGATCCTCGAGCGCACGCGTCGTGTCGACACCGTGGTGCTCGACAAGACCGGCACCGTGACGCAGGGCCGCATGGCGCTCACCGACGTGGTGCTGCCGCAGGGGTCCGACGAGGATGCGCGCCGCGAGGTGCTGCGGTTCGCCGCCGCGGTCGAACGTCAGGCCGAGCACCCGATCGGGGCCGCCGTGGTTGCGGCGTGGGACGCGCTCGACGCGTCGTCCCCCGTCGGCGTCGGGGCGGACGGTGTACAGATTGGCTCTGATGAGGTGTACGACTTCCGGTCGGTCGCCGGACGCGGGGTCGTCGGCGTGGTCCGCACGGCCCATTCCGGGCTCGGGCTGGGGCGGCGCGTGCTCGTCGGACGACCGTCGTGGCTCGCCGAGCAGGGGATCGACGCGTCGGCGCTGGCTGCGCGGTGCAGCGCCGCGGAGGCCGACGGTGCCACCGCGGTCGTCGCGGCGTGGGACGGGCGCGCGCGTGGTGCGCTCGTCGTGCGCGACCCCCTCAAGGACACCTCGCGCGACGCGGTCGACGAGCTGCGCGCGCTCGGTCTGCGGCCCGTCCTGCTCACGGGCGACAACGCGGGTGCCGCACGGGCCGTCGCCCGCGAGGTCGGCATCGAGGACGTCGTCGCACAGGTGCTGCCCGAGGACAAGGTCGCAGTCGTGCAGCGGCTGCAGGCCGAGGGGCGGCAGGTCGCCATGGTCGGCGACGGCGTCAACGACGCCGCGGCCCTCGCGGCCGCCGACCTCGGGCTCGCGATGGGTACGGGCACCGACGTCGCCATCGAGGCCGCCGACGTGACCCTCGTGCGCGGTGACCTGAGGTCCGCCGCCCAGGCGATCCGACTGTCCCGGCGCACGCTGCGCATCGTGCGGCAGAACCTGTTCTGGGCGTTCGCGTACAACGTCGCGGCGATCCCGCTCGCCGCGCTCGGGCTGCTCAACCCGATGATCGCCGGTGCGGCCATGGCGTTCTCGTCGGTCCTCGTCGTGACCAACTCCCTCCGCCTCCGCACCTCCACCTGACCCCCCACCCCACTCCCCCCCGACCTACACCCGCACCCACCCACCCCACTCCCCACCCCCCACCACCCCACCCCGCGAGCGCCACACATCGACCGCGAACGCCACGCTCAAAGCCATGGCGCTCGCCACCGATGTGTGGCGCTCGCGGAGTTGTGGGCGTTGGGCTGTGTCGGCGCCACCAACCCACGTCCTCACCGCCGTGAGTTCGCGGGTTTGCGCACGACGTCGCGGCCCATGGCCCGCGAGCTCGACCCCGGACCCACGAACTCGATGCCGAGCCGCGAACTCGCGGCGGGTGGGGAGAGGGCCGCGGTGGGAGCCGCGGGTGGGAGGCGGGGTGGGCCGCAGTCGGCGGGGTGGGGTTGTGGTGGGGGGTGGGGTGGGGTTGTGGTGGGAGGCGGGGTGGGCCGCAGTCGGCGGGGTGGGGTTGTGGGGTGGGCCGGGGGTCGGCAGGGTGGAGGGTGTGAGCGCAGCGGGCGGGCCGGGGGCCGTGGTCGAGGTCGAGCGGGTGACGCGGCGGTTCGGCGAGGTCGTCGCGCTCGACGACGTGTCGCTCACGGTCGGCGAAGGCGAGCTCGTCGGGCTGCTCGGTCCCAACGGCGCGGGCAAGACGACGCTGCTCAGCCTCGTCAGCGGCCTGCGCAAGGCGGACGCCGGGACGGTTCGGCTGTTCGGGGGTGACCCACGCGCGGCGGCCTCCCGCCTGGCGCTGGGCACCACGCCCCAGGAGACCGGGCTGCCCCAGACGCTCCGGGTCGCGGAGGTCGTCGCGCTCGTCGCGGGGCACTACCGGGACCCGATGTCGACCGACGAGGTGCTCACCCGGTTCGGGCTCACCGACCTCGCGCGGCGGCAGACCGGCGGGCTGTCGGGCGGTCAGAAGCGTCGGCTCGCGGTCGCGCTCGCGCTCGTCGGACGCCCGCGGCTCGTCCTCCTCGACGAGCCGACGACCGGCCTCGACGTCGAGGCCCGGCACGTGCTGTGGCAGGCGCTGCGCGACTACCACGCGGACGGTGCGACCGTCGTGCTCACGAGCCACTACCTCGAGGAGGTCGAGGCGCTCGCCGAGCGAGTCGTCGTCGTCGGGCAGGGCAAGGTCCTCGCTGACGGGTCGCTCGACGACGTGCTCGCGCTCGTCGCACGACGGCGTGTGCTGCTCACCGTGCCGGCAGCGGCCCGCGCCCAGGTCGAGGACCTGCCCGGAGTCGACGCCGTGACGAGCGAGCCGCGCGGCGACGGGGAACGCCTGACGCTGCTCGCCGCCGACGCCGACGAGCTCGTCCGGCAGCTCGTCGGGGCCGACGTCCCGTTCCGCGACCTCGAGGTGCGCGGCGCCTCGCTCGAGGAGGCGTTCCTCTCGCTCACGTCCCCCGGACCGACAGGAGGCCCCCGATGACCGCCACCGCGAGCGGACGGACGAGCAGGCAGACGGGCCGGCCGACGAGCGCGTCGACGAACGGACCGACGAACGGACCGACGCACGGGCCGACGACGGGCACCGCACGGCCGCAACCGTACTGGCGGCTGTCGCTCCTGCACGCACGGCTCGGGTTCGTCGAGACGATCCGCATCCCGATCGCCGTCCTGGGCAACCTGCTGTTCCCCGCACTCGCGCTCGTGTTCTTCGTCGTCCCGCAGCGCGAGATCTCCGACGATCCCGTGTCGGCCACTGCGGCCGTCGCCCAGCTCGGGACGTTCGCGATCATGTCGACGTGCCTGTTCTCGTTCGGCGCGGGCGTCGCCGAGGACCGCGCGCTGCCCTTCGACCCGTACCTGCGCACGCTGCCGGCCGGACCCGGGCCGCGGCTGACAGGTCGGGTGCTGAACGGTCTGCTGTGGTCGTACATCGCGCTCGTGCCCGTCGTGCTCATCGGGTGGCTGCTCACCGCGGCGCACCTGTCCGGGGCGCAGGCGCTGCAGGCCGCGGCACTCGTCGTCGGGGTCGCGGTGCCGTTCCTGCTGCTCGGGCTCGCGATCGGGTACCGGATGTCGTCGAAGGCCGCGATCGCCGTGGTCCAGGCCGTGCTGTTCCCGCTCGCGTTCGCGGGCGGGCTGTTCATGCCGCCGGAGATCTTCCCGCGGTGGCTCGACCTGTTCTCACAGTCGCTGCCGTCGCGCGCGGCGCGCGACCTCGTCGTGCAGATCACGGCGGGCGTCGAGTCGTACGGGCTCGCCGTCCCGGTCCTGCTGGCCTGGACGGCCGTCTTCGCGGTCCTCGCCACCCTGGCCTACCGCTCCGACGAGGGCCGCCGCTTCCACTGACCCCCACCACCCCACTCCCGACCCCCACCCCACGCCCCGCCCCCACGCCCGCTCCCACCCCGCGAGCGCCACACATCGACCGCGAACGCCACCCTCAATGGCATGGCGCTCGCCACCGATGTGTGGCGCTCGCGGGTGGGTGGGGCGCTCGCGGGTGGGTGGGCGCGCACGCGGGGCGGGTGGGGGCGCTCGCGGGGGGCGGCGGGGTGGGTGTGAGGTGGACGGCCACCAGCCGCACCCCCGGCGCCGTGAGTTCGCGGCTCGGGTGCCGGGTTCGCGGGCCGGGGGCCGCGAGGTCGAGCACCGACCCGCGAACTCGATGTGGAGCCGCGAACTCGCGGCGGGGCTGGCGGGGTGGGGGCTGGCGCGGTGGGGGCGGGGCGGGGTGGGTGGGGGCTGGCGCGGTGGGGGCGGGGCGGGGTGGGTGGGGGCTGGCGCGGTGGGGGCGGGGCGGGGTGGGGGTTGGAGGGGTGGGGGTTGGAGGGGTGGGGGTTGGAGGGGCGGGGTGGGGTGGGTCAGGTCAGGTTGAGGGTGGCCAGCCAGGTGGCCGGGATCAGCGCGTAGCCGACGAACACCACGAGGTCCATGACGGTGTGCGCGACGACGAGCGGCATGACGCGCCGTCGGCGCCGGTAGTACTCCGCGAACACCAGGCCCATCACGACGTTGCCGAAGAACGGCCCCCACCCCTGGTAGAGGTGGTAGGAGCCGCGCAGCAGCGCACTGGTCACCACCATGACGGGCCCGCTCCACCGCAGCTCGCGCAGCCGCTCCATGAGGTAGCCGACCGCGACGACCTCCTCGAGCAGCGCGTTCTTCAGCGCCAGGACGACGAGCAGCGGGACGGTCCACCAGTGGTCGTCGATGGTCGTCGGCTGCACCTGGACGGTGATGCCGAGGAGCCGTCCGACGGCGTACAGCCCGAGCCCGGGGATCCCGATCGCCCCGGCGAGCGCGACCCCGACGCCGAGGTCCCGCCAGGGCCGCGCGAACGTCAGGCCGAGCCGGCGCGTGGCCGACCGCCCGTTCGCGGACAACAGGTACAGCGCGAGCGCGACAGGCACGAGCGCGAAGCCGATCGCGAGCACCTGGTAGATCACGTCGAGCCACGGGCGCGGGTTCAGGGGCGGGTTGATCGTCGTGGACTGGTCGCCCAGCGGTGGGCCGGCGGTGACGCGGTCGAGGATGTTCACGAGCGCGTACACACCCGAACGTCCGAGCGACAGCCCCAGGACGATCCAGATCTCGACGGACAGCCGTCGCCGCAGCGCACGCTCGGACACCGCGGGTGCGACACGCTCGGTGCTCATGGCTCGCACGGTAGCCGCCCACGCCGTGGGTCCGTACGGGTGGACCCGGGTGGACCTGCACACGCGGTCACGTGCGAACCGGCCGGGCGTCCAGCGGGCGATCAGCAGGAGCGCGCGCCCGCACCCGCCTACACTCGACGGCATGTCTGCGCGGAAGTCGACCGGGCGGTCGACCGCGGGACCCGCGGACGACCTCGTGACGCCCCGCCCCCTCGTCGGGGCCCGGGCGACGTCCCGCGACGCCGCGCCGGAGCCGGGTCGCGCACCCGGACCGGACGACGAGCAGCGCGTCGAGTCCGTCGTCGCGGCGCTCGACCACCTGCCTGACCCCGACGACGAGCGCGCGCAGCGGGAGCGCGCCGAGGCCGAGGCCGCGCGGATCGTCGTCGACGACCAGCCGACCGTGCGCGTGCACCACCCGAGCGACCTCATCGCGACCGTGCTGTCGGCCGTCGGGGTCGCCGTCGTCATGATCCTGGCGACGTACGCGCAGCACACGACGACGGGCGTCGCGGAGGACGTGCAGGGCTTCGCGACGCTGCTGCGCAAGATCCTGTTCGTGCCCGTGCAGGTGCTCGAGGGCGTCGTGACGCTCGTCGTGCCGCTCGCGGTCGGGGTCGAGCTCGCGCTGCGCCGGCTGGGTCGTCAGCTCATCGAGGCGCTGGTCGCGGCGGTCGTCGCGATCGCGGCCGCGGCCGTCGCGATCCTGATCACCGAGTCGTTCGGGTCCGACGAGCTGCTGCGCGGCCTGTCCGTGCGGCTCAACGGTGACTGGCAGCTCACGATCCCGGTGTACGTCGCGATGCTCACGGGTCTGCTGACGGTCGCGGGTCCGCGGCAGCGTCGGCGCACGGTCGCGTGGTCGTGGAGCGCGGTGTGGGTCGTGCTCGCCGTGCTCCTCGTGACCGCACAGGTGTCGCTGCCGGGGGTCGCGGTCGCGCTGCTGCTCGGCCGGGTCTCGGGGCTCGCGGTGCGATACGTGTCGGGGGTGCGCAGCGAGCGCGCGTACGGGGCGAGCCTCGTCGCGGGGGTGCGCCGCGCCGGTTTCGAGCCCGTCCAGCTCCGCCGGATCGACGCGGGCGACCTCGACGACGAGGACGACGACGGTCCGGACGCGTCCGACCAGCACCGCGGCAGCGTCGACGACCCCGCGCTCGTCGTCGTCCCTCGCGCACCCCGGCCCGTGCCCGACGACGCCGCCGCGCGCGCGCTCGTGCGGTCCACGGGCTACCGCGCGTACGCACTCACGACGGACGACGGCCAGGAGCTCGACCTCGTCGTGATCGACGGGGACCGGCAGGTCGCGGGCATGGTGTCGCGCGTGTGGCGCTCGATCCGGCTGCGCGGGCTCGAGGGCCGCTCGGTGCAGTCCCTGCGCCAGACGGCGGAGCGCACGGCGCTGCTCGGCTACGCGGCCCGGTCCGCGGGCGTGCGCACCCCCGAGCTGCTGCGGGTCGCCGAGGCCCAGGACTCGATGCTCCTGGTGCAGGCGCGGCCGGGGAACGCCGTCCCGCTCACGGACCTGCCCGACGACGCCCTGACCGACGACGTCCTGCGCGAGATCTGGGCGCAGCTGCGCACCGCGCACGAGGCGGGCATCGCGCACCGCGAGCTCACGTCGGACACCGTGCTCGTCGAGGACCTGCTGGGCAACCCGATGGTCTGGATCGTGAGCTGGGAGGACGGCTACGTCGCGTCGTCCGAGCTCGCGCGCCGCATGGACCTCACGCAGCTCCTCGCGCTCCTGGCGCTGCGCGTGGGCGTGGACCGAGCGCTGCAGTCCGCGGCGGACTCGCTCGATGACGACGACCTCGCCGCGATCGGCCCGCTGCTGCAGGGCATCACGCTGCCGGAGCGCACGCGGTCGCAGGTGCGGCGGCACCGACGCGTGCTGGGCGACCTGCGTACCGCGATCGTCGGACGCATCCCCGAGGCCGACGTCGAGCCGCAGCAGCTCGTGCGGTTCGGGCTGCGGTCCGTCGTGACGATCGTGCTGCCGATCGTCGTGGTGCTGCTCCTCGTCACCCGCATCAACATCGACCAGATCACGTCGGCGCTCGCGAAGAGCCAGTGGGAGTGGACGCTGTTCGCGTTCGCGCTCGGGCTGCTCACGATCGTCGGGGCCGGGCTCGCCCTCGTCGCGTTCGCGCCCGTGCGGCTGCCGTTCTGGCGCACGCTGCAGGTGCAGGCCGCGTCGAACTTCGTCGCGCTCGCCGCACCCGCGGGCATCGGACCCGCCGCGCTCAACCTGCGCATGCTGACCAAGCGCGGCGTCTCGACGGCGCTCGCCGCCGCGACGGTCACCATGGTCCAGGTCAGCCAGCTCGCCGTCACGGTCGTGCTGCTCGGCGTCCTGTCGGTGCTCTCGGGCGGCAAGGAGTCCGAGCTGCCGATCTCGCCCGCGGTGCTGCTGATCATCGCGCTCGTCGCGGCGCTCGTCGCCGCGTCGCTGCTGGTCCCGAAGGTGCGCCAGTGGGTGCTCGCGAAGATCCAGCCGACGCTGCGGCAGATCTGGCCGCGGCTCGTGGACATCCTCGGACGGCCGTGGCGGCTCGCGATGGCCGTCGCGGGGAACCTCGTCATGACGCTCGGGTTCGTGCTCGCGTTCGACGCGTGCCTGCAGTCGTTCGGCCAGGAGGCCAGCCTCATCCAGGTCGCGATCGTCTACCTCACGGGCAACACCGCGGGTGCGCTCGTGCCGACCCCGGGCGGCATGGGGGCCATCGAGGTCGCGCTCGCCACCGCGCTGACGGCCGTGACCGGCATCAACCCCGGTGTCGCGGCGTCCGTCGCGGTGCTGTTCCGCGTCGTGACGTACTGGGTGCGCATCCCGATCGGCTGGGTGTCGATGCGGCACCTGCAGAAGGTCGGCGAGCTGTAGCCGGGACGCACGAGGCCCGCCGCACGGTCGTCGTGCAGCGGGCCCCGGTCGGCGGGTCGAGGTCGCTCAGGCGAGCGCCTTCGCCTTGAGGATCGCGTACTCGTCGGCCGTGATCGCGCCCGAGTCGAGCAGCGCCTTCGCGTCCGCGATCTGCTCGGCCGGGGACTTCGCGCCCGCGACCTCGCGGATGTAGCTGTCGGCGTCCGACTTGGCCTGTCGCGCCGCGGCGGACTGCCGCTCGGCCATGCCCTTGCCGCGCGCGACGACGTAGACGAGCGCCGCGAGGAACGGGAACGCGACGAGGAAGACGATCCACAGCGCCTTCCACCAGCCGCCCAGCGTCGAGTCGCGGAAGAGGTCACCCAGGATCTGGAACAGGATGACGAGATACGCGAAGAAGAGGAACCACCACAGCAGAACCAGAATCCAGTGCCAGAAGTCCATCGCCCAGCCCCTTCACGATGCGCGTGCCGCGGCGGCACGCGTCACGTGCGACAGTAGCGACGATTCGCTCATGAGCACCCGGAACGGGACGGATACGCCGAAGGCCGGCCCCGAGGTGCTCGGGACCGGCCTTCGGTCGGTGCTGCGGTGCGGTGGGGCTCAGGCCGCCGCGCGCTGGGTGGGGACCGCGGCAGACGCACCGCGGGCCGAGGCGAGAGCCGCCCAGGCCTTGGCGCGCGAGGCGATCGGGGTCACGGGCTGGAGGGAGGACTTCGCCTGCTCGGGGTGACCGGTCTGGTCCATGGATCGCATCCTGTCTGTTCGGTAGCCCGGCTGACCGTCGAGGGTCCCGTGGCTTTGCGTCCCCTCCTCGCGGAGGGTTTGCCGTTGTCGCTGACACGCAGGACGGTAGCCCACGAGGTGGACCCGGTCCAAGTGCCCGAATCGACTAAATACGGACGCTGAACGAATTCACCCGTTCGGCTCACACCATTTCGTACCGGTCTGTCCCGAAATCGCCCATTCCCGGACGCGCCGGATCAGGCGCGGAAGCGCTTCACCTGGCGTCGAGCCACGTGTCGGCGGGCGGCAGGAGCGCCTCGAGCTCGGGCCAGAGCGCCTCGGGCAACGGGCGCGCCGCCGCCTCGACAGCGGCCGCCACACGGCCCGGTCGGCTCATCCCGACGATCGTCGACGCGACGCGCTCGTCGCGCAGCGAGAACTGCAGCGCCGCGGTCGGCAGGTCCGTCCCGTGCGCCGCGCACACCGCACGCATGCGGGACGCCGCCGCGACGACCTCCGGCGGAGCCGTGCGGTAGCCGTACGTCGTCGGACCGTCCGTCTGCGACGCGAGCATGCCGCCGCCGTACACCGCGGCGTTGAGCACACCCATCCCGCGCCGCCGCGCCTCCTCGATGAGCGGACCCGCGCTGCGGTCCAGGAGCGTCCAGCGGTTGTGCACCAGGAGCACGTCGAAGACGCCGAGGTCGAGATAGCGCGCGATCTCCTGCACGCGGCCGCCCGCGAGCCCGATGCGCCCGACGACACCCTGCTCCCGCAGCTCCACGAGTGTCGCCACCGCACCGCCCGGCGCAGTCATCGCGTCGAAGTCGTGCCACTCCGGGTCGTGCAGGTGCACGAGCGGCAGCTCGTCGAGCCCGAGGCGCTGCTTGCTCTCCGCGACCGACGCGCGCACGCGCGCACCCGAGTAGTCGGACCCGTCGGGGTCGACCTTCGTCGCGACGACGACCCCCTCCGGCAGCCCCTGCGCGAGCGCGATCGCCGCGCCGATGCGCCGCTCGCTCTCACCGCCCGAGTACCCGTTCGACGTGTCGACGAACCGGATCGGCGAGTCGAACGCCGCGAGCACCGTCGCGACGCCGTCCTCGGCGGGCACGTCACGGCCGAACAGGTCCGGCATGCTCCCGAGCGGCCCACCGCCGAGCGCGACCGCCGAGACGGTGAGGTCCGTGCCCGGCAGGGGGCGCAGCCACGTCGGGCCGCCGGGTGCGTAGTCCGGTGCGGCGGGCGTCGTGGGCTGGTGCGGCTGGTGCGGCTCGGTCACGTGGTCCTCCTGTCCCGGCCGACGCTCGTCGGCCCGTGCGGTGCGTCCGACGATCCTGTCAGCCGACGAGCGCGGACACCGCCGACGACTCGAGGAACGACCGCAGGAGCGGACCCGCGGTCGTCGAGCCGTACTCGCCCTCGTCGACGAACACCGCGACGGCGAGATCCCCCTGGATCGCGATCATCCACACGTGGTTGCGCAGGTCGTCGGCGGGACCGAACTGCGCCGTGCCGGTCTTCGCCGCGATCGTCGGCCCCGGCACGTCCTGCAGGAACGCCGCGCCGCCGTCGGTCACGACCCCGCGCATGAGGGTCTGCAGCGCCGCGCTCTCGTCGGCCGTGAGGTCGACGTGCGGCCGCGAGTCCTCCGCGGTGACCGACGGCGTGGGCTCGGTCGACGGGTCCGCGGGTGCCGCGGTCGGGGTCGTCCCGACGACGAGCTGCGGGACGACCGTGTGCCCGGCCGCGACCGACGCCGCGACCGTCGCCATGCCGAGCGGCGACGCGAGCACGCGACCCTGTCCGATCATCGTCGCGGCATGGTCCGTGCCGTCCGACTCTGTGGGTACCGCGCCGAGGAACGACGCGAAGCCCAGCGGGTCGGCCGGCAGCAGCCCGAGCGAGCCCGCGGCGTCGACGAGCGCGTCCTGCGGCGCCTCGTCGCGCAGCCCGATGAACGCGGTGTTGCACGAGTTCGCGAACGCGGTCCGCAGCGGGACCTGGCCGAGCGCGGAGGCCGGGTAGTCCGGGAAGTTGTCGAACTGCCGCCCGTCGACCGTGATGCCGTCGGGGCACGTCACGACCGTGTCCGCGCCGTACCCCGCGCGCAGCAGCGCGAGCGTGCTCACGACCTTGAACGTCGAGCCCGGTGCGTACTGCCCGAGCGTCGACGTGGACATGCCCTCACCGCCCGGCCCGCTCGCCGCGACGAGCACCTTGCCCGTCGACGGCCGCAGCGCGACGATCGCCGACGCCGGCCCGACCCCGTCGAGGATCTGCTCGGCCGCGACCTGCGCGTCGACGTCGAGCGTCGTGCGCAGCGGGCTGCCCGGCACGGGGTCGGTCGCGTCCAGGAGCCGGACCTGCCCGTCGAGCGGGGAGTCTGCGAGCCCGCGCGCCTCGATCCGCAGGCCCGGGGTGCCGCGCAGCTGCTCGTCGTACTGCCGCTGCAGGCCCGAGAGCCCCGTGAGGTCGCCCGCCTGGATCGCCCCGCCGGACTTCTCGACGATCTCCGCGGTCGCCTGCCCGACCGCGCCGAGGATCGGCCGCGCGAACGTGCGGGTCGGCGCGAGCGGGAGCGAGTCCGCGACGGCGTTGACGCCCGGGAGCTTCTTCAGCGCCGCGACGTCGTAGTCCGCGTCGGTCGTGCGCACGACGATCGCCTCGACGAACGCCTTCGCGCCGGCCGACTGCACGCGCGCCGCATACGCGTCCGCGTCGAGGTCGAGCGCCTGCGCGAGCCCGCGGGCCGCCGCGTCGAGCTCGTCCGCCCCGACGAACGTCTTGTCGATCCCGATCCGGTACACGTCCCGCGCCTCGACGACGACCTCGTCGTCCGCACCGAGCACGTTCGCGCGCGGTGCCGCCTGCCGCGTCACGACGAGGTCCTCGTCGCCCTGCAGGTCCGGCGCGAGCAGCGCGGGCGACCACGCGGCCTGCCAGACGTCGTCGTCGTCGCGCGTCAGCGTCGTGGTCGTGCGGTACGTCCAGTCGTCGCCCGCACCGGTCGCCCACGTCCACGCGAACGTGACGTCCGCCGTCGCGGAGTCGTCCTCGTGGGGCTGGGTCTTCTCGAGGCGGACCGTGAGCGCGTCGTCGCCGAACGCCGTGAACAGCCCGTCGAACGCGTCGGTCCGCTGCTGCTGGGCCTGCGCGGTCGTCGTGCCGTCGGCGAGCTCGACGTGCGACAGGTCGCCCGACGCCAGGCCCTGCGCGAGCGCCTTCGCCGCCTCGTCGGGCTCGGGGGGCGAGTCCGTGCACGCCGTCAGCCCCAGCGCCACGACGAGCCCGAGGATCGCAGCGCCCGCGAGCGCACGCCCCCGCTCCGACCGCCCGGACCGACGACCGCCCCCGACCACGCCGCCGGTCGCGCCCCCCGTCACGTCCCGCCCGAGCGCCCGCATGATCGGTCCAGCCTCCGTCCGTCGTGCCCTGTCCGGGCTCGTGCCTTGGTCAGCACCCCGCCAGCCGCGCCCGCGAGCACGTGCGGGGGAGGTGGCCACCCGCCGTCGCGCGCGTCACCTGCCGGGCCGACCTCGGTCCCGATCAGCGAGACGGTCGTCCCACGTGCGGTCCTGGCACTCTACTCGCGCCACCCGCTGCACACCTGCCCTTTCGCCCCTGGTCCCCCACCTGCACACCCCCTCCCCACCGCCCCGAGCCCCCGCCACCGGGTGGACTTCGTCGCCCCCACGACGACCAACCCCACCCACACCTCCCCACCCCGCGGGAGCGGTCCGCTGCGCAGCGCGGGCCGGTGCGCAGTGGGTGGAGATCGTCGCGCTGAGAGCGACCAACCCCACCCGGGGCGGGGTCAGGGGGTGGGGAGGTGGCCGGTCGTGGGGTCGCGGTCCGTCAGGCAGTACGGGAGGCCGGACGGGTCGGCGAGCGTCGTCCAGCGCGGACCGCGGCCGACGAGCCGGGCGCCCGCGGCGAGGTGGGCGCGCTCCACGGCGGGCCGCGCGGTGCACGCGAGGTCGAGGTGCGCGGTGACCTCGCGCCGCGGGTCGTCGGCGCCGAGGCGCTGCAGCATGATCCGCAGCGGCATCCCGATCGGTCGCTCGAGCGCGACGAGCTCGTCGCGTCGGCCCCGCCCCGCACGCCAGCCGGTCAGCCCCGTCCAGAACGCGAGCTCCTGCTCGAACAGCGGCTCCGGCACGTCGAGGCACACCTGGTCGACGAGCGCAGCCGCACGGTCGTCGGACGACCGCACCTCGACGTCCGCGACCGTCACGGGCGCGGGCCGGGTCCGCTGCCCACCGTCGCGGACCAGGCAGAACACGTACCCGCCGGGCGACGAGAGCACGGCGTGGGTGCCGGCATCGTGCTCGAGGGCGGCACCGAGCGCGAGCGCCCGGACGAGCTCGGCACGCACGAGCGCGGTGCGTGCGGCGTCGTCGGGAGCGGGCTCGTCGGACCCGACGTGCAGGTCGAGGTGCACACGCGGTGCGCCGACGAGCCGCTGCACGCGCAGGTAGTCGTCACCGTCGGGCGGGACGAGCGTCGCGTACTCGTCGTCGTCCCCGCGCCACGGCGACAGCGAGGACCCGGTCACCCCGAGCCAGAACCCGAGCGTCGCATCGACGAGGTCCGTCGGCAGGTCGAACATCGCGGTGGTCCAGCAGATCGACATGCCCCCGAACGCTAGCCCCCTGCGCCACGCGCGCCGAGTTCGTCGAAGATGTACGAGTTCGTCGGCCACAGGCGACGAACTCGTACATCTTGAACGAACTCACGGGTCGGTGTGGTGCGTCCGTCTGGGGGTCGGTCAGTCCGCGCGCACCGCCTGCGCCGGCTCGATCCGCGCCGCACGCGACGCGGGGTACGCCGACGACAGCACCCCGGCACCCAGCCCGACAGCCGGCCCGAGCAGCACCCACGCGGGACTGACGGTCGCCGTCCACCCGTTGACGGCCGCGACGACGACGACCGCGACAGCCGCCAGCGCACTGCCCGTCAGCCCACCGACCACCCCGCTCAGCGCCCCTTCCGTCCAGAACATCGCGGCGACCCGTGCCCGCGACGCACCGATCGCGCGGCGCAGCCCGATCTCGCTGGTGCGGGACATGACCGACACGACCATCGCGTTCCCGATTAGCAGCACGGTGAGCGCGAGGAGCAGCGCACCGACGCCGGTGGCGAGCCGGTCGAGCTGGGTCGAGACCCCGGTGCGCAGCCCGGTCACGTCGACCACCTGCGACGACACGAGGTCCTGCGGTGCATCGGGGCGTGCGGCGAGGCGCACGACGTCCGCGACGACCGCCCCCGCACCGGAGGCCGTGCGCACGAGCATCGATGTGGTGAGGTCGCTCCCGGCGAGGTCCACGGCACGGTGGTAGGGGATCGCGACGACGTCAGCCAGCGCGGGCTCGTGGCTGTCGTTGAGGAACCCGACGACCTGGTAGGACGCACCGGCCACACGAATCGTGACGCCGGTGGGGTCGAGCGTGCGCGGGACGTCGAGCCGCTGTGCGGCGCGCGTGCCGAGCAACGTGACGGCCTGCTCCCCGTCCAGCAACCACGCGTGCGGTCCGAGGGCGCGAACCGCGTCCAGGTACCCGGACGTCATCCCCGCGACGGTGATCCCGGACGCCGGCCGAGCCGGGTCCGCACGGGTCACCGGCACGGTCGCGACGTCCTGCGGATCGATGCGGCGTCCCACGGCCTCGACCAGGTCGACGTCCTCGACGCGGGCCTCGGCGTCGTCGGGGAGGAGCGTGTCGCCCCCTTCGACGCCCGCCGCTGCGGCGACCGACACGAGGTCCAGCGTCGAGGCAGCCAGGTCCGCATCCACCTGGCGCGCGGCGACCGTCGAGATCCCGACTGCGGACAGGAGCGTCCCGGTGCTCAGCGCGACCGCGGCGATCATGAGGGCCGTCCGGTTCCGGCGTGCGTGCATCTCGACCGCGACGTCGCCGACGACGTCCCGCACGGTCGCCCACCGGCTCATGCTTGCACCCCCTCGACGAGCCGCCCGGAGGTGAGCTGCACGGTCCGGTCGGCCCACGCGGCGATGCGGTCGTCATGCGTGATGACGAGGACCGCAACCCCGGCACGCGCCTGCTCGTCGAAGAGCTCGAGGATGTTCGCCGCGTTGGCCGGGTCAAGGTTCCCGGTGGGTTCGTCGGCGAGGATGATCCGCGGCGCCGCGAGGACGGCACGCGCGACCGCGAGCCGCTGCTTCTCGCCACCCGACAGCAGCCGTCCGGGTGCGTCGTGCCGGCCGGTCAGCCCGACCCGGGCGAGCGCGGCGCCGACGAGCGCCGACCGCTGCCCGCGCGGTGTCCCGGTGATCGCCGCGGCGATCTCCAGGTTCTCCGCCACGGTCCGGTGCCCGAGGACGTGGTGCTCCTGGAACACGAAACCCAGCGTGTGAGCACGCAGCCGGTCCCGCTCTCGGGCGCTGAGCTCCCCCGACTCCTGGCCGAGCACCTCGACACGACCGCTCGTCGGGGTGTCGAGCAGCCCGACGATGTTGAGGAACGTCGACTTCCCGGACCCGGACCGCCCGACGACAGCCGTCCGCTCACCCTCGCGGAGCTCGAGGTCGACGCCAGCGAGCACCGGCACCGGCGGCTCGGTCAGATACGTCTTGTGCACGTCACGCGCACGCAGGACGACCGTCACGGGCTCGTCGCGACGACGACGGTGTCACCCGCCTCGAGCTCGGTGCCGGCCACGAGCGCGTACCCGTCGGCCGTCGTCGTGACGGTGACGGAGACGTGCTCGGCGTCCCGCTCGCGGCGTTCGTCAGAACCGGGCGGCAACCGCAGGACGAACGTTCCCGACGCGTCCTCCCGCAGCGCGACGACCGGGACCGCGAGGCCCGTGGTCCCGTCACCGACCGCGGCCGACACCGTCACGCGCGACGCATCGTCGAAGTCCGAGCCATCCGGCAGCTCGACGGTCACGTCGTAGCCGGGCGGCGCGCCGTCGTCGGTCGGTTCGGGCACGAACTCTCCGACGGCGGTCACGGTCGCCGCAGCGGATGCGCCACCGCCTGGTGCGGTCACCGTGACCTCGGCACCGACCTGGTAAGCGTCGGCGGACGCGACCCCGACACGCGCCGTGACCGTCGGTGTTCCGGAGCGGACCTGGACGACGGGCGCACCTGGCTCGAGGACCGTCCCGACCGGGGAAACCCGGACGATGCTCGCACCAGCCGGGTCGAGGTCGAACGTCTCCGCAGCGGGCAGCGGCACGAGGGCCGCGACGTGCGCCTGTGCCGCGTCGTGCCGCGCGTCCGCGAGCTCCTTCGACCGCGAGCCGCCGTCCGCCGCGCCTCCGGCGGCACCGTCCGACTCGCCGGGTGCGTCGGCGACTCCGGGCGGTTCGGCGAGGAGGTTGGCGACGGCTTCGTCGGCGGCGCGCGCCGCGGCGACCGCCTCAGCCGACGGCACCGGCGGCTCGGCACCGGCCTCGCGGTAGAGCGCCTCGACCGCGCGGGCCGTCCCTGGTCCGTAGACACCGTCGACCCGCCCGACGTCATGTCCGGCGTCGTGCAGCGCCTCCTGCACGGCTCGCACGTCGGGACCGCTCATCCCGCCGCGCAGGTCGCGGTAGAGCGGGAACGGCAGGTCCCACCCGATCACGGGTCGGCCGGACACCTCGACGACGACGGCCGCCGGTTCCAGTGCGGCTCCCGCAGCCAGCGGCGTGGCAGTGACGACCGCACGAGTGCCGTCACCCGCTGGCACGACGACGTCCTGGGTCCTGCCGAGCGCGACGGTCCCGGTCACCTCACCGTCCGCGACGACGAGCGTCCTCGTCTCCGCCGTAGCCGTCACGAGCGGGTGCGCGTGCGAGTTCTCGACGGCGACCTCCCATGGCGAGCGCACGTGCGTCCCGACGAGGAACGCGAGCACGACGGCGACCGCCGCCGCGACCGCCCACAGCCACAACCAGCGCGAGCGAGACGGGCGCGCGGTCACTCGCGGTCCACGAACGCACGTGCCGCGAGGAGCGCCTCGTCGATCTCGGCCCGTTTACGCACGAGCTCGTCGGCGTACTTCACGACGATCGGCGCCTGCAATCTCGCCTCGACCGCCGCGACCCGCGCCGTGAAGTTCGTCTGCTCCTTGCAGTCGACGGTGGTCAGCGCGAGCTGAACCTGCTGCTCGTCGATCACCGAAGCGTCCGCTCCGCGCGGCAGGCCCGGACTGCCGTCGGGGGCCGACCCGAGCCCTTCCTCCGCGAAGCAGGCATCGAGGTCCCGTGCCGCGTCCTTGGCCTCCGCGTCGTCGAACACCGCGTCCGAGACCGCGTCGAGCTCGGCGTACCAGGGCCCGACGTGCCGCAGCGCGGCGGTGAGCTGCGTCGCCTCCGGCTCCTCGTTGCACGCGTCGATGACCGTCCAATCCTCGTCGGTGAGGTCGGCGTTCGGGTGCGACCCGCTGTCGGTGGACTCGCCGCCCGCGACGATCCCGTTCGCGACGAGGTCCGCCTGGGACATCGGCCGGACGAAGCCGAACCGCTCGGCCTGCGCGCGGGTCCACGGACCGTAGTACTGCTCCGACGCGTAGATCGGGTCCGTCAGGAGCCGCGGCGGTACGAACGTCACGCCCTCGGCGGCCGCGCACCGGCTGATCGCGACCGCCGCGCCGGTCGACAGCGTGTCCATCTCGGCGAACGTCTCGGTGAACCGGTCCGCAGGAAGGACGACGGCACCCGTCTCGGCGTTGAGCTCAGCGGTCAGGCTGATCCCCCGCACAGCGGTCGGTGCTGCCGGCGACGGGTCATCAGACTCGCACGCACCAATCGCCATTACGACCGCTAGCACCGGCACCACATGCCAAGCGCGCATGACTCTCAACGAACGCCCCCTCGGATCGGTTCGACAAGGGTGCACGCTATCGCCCCCAGCCCACAACCTTGTCGGACAACTCAGCAGCCTGTAAACTCCGTTGCCTCGATATCGTTGCGAACATCGCTGCCATTGCTGTCGAAGCCGGCACCGTTGGACAGATTCGGGTCGCGGTAGTTCATACCCATGAGCTGGCGGCTATACAGGGTGAACGCCTTGCCGATGGGACGGCTATCCCAGATGTGCCACGTTCGGTAAAAGACCGTGTACTTGCACTGAGCGCCATTGACCGAGACTGAGTCTGCCCTGTTCGCGAAACTCTGGTTCTTCCAGTTGGACAGGTTCTGCGCGGTGCCGAACATCGCACCGTTGTAACTGGTGAGGTCATAGCCGCAGACGAATCCCGAGTCGCAGAGTCCGTCACCAGCATTCGCGGCGCTTGTGATTGAGACCAGCGGCAACCGTAGCAGTCACAAGCAGCCGAAACACCCTGTTCATTTGCATTATCCCCTGAGAGCATCACACCGGTCCATCGGGACACGGGGCGGGCCCCTCAGCCCGCGTCGCGCGCAACCGTACCGGATGCGTGGGGGCTATGTGGGACTTTGTCCCTGATGAGTTCTTGACTGGACCTCCACCGCAGTGTCCGTTTCGAGCGTGCGAGAGCAGCAGACGGCGATCGCATGCCCCCACGGTCCTGCCCAAGGCACTAGATGCGCACGACGACCTTGCCGCGCACGTGCAGCGTCTGGCTCGCCTCGTGCGCCGCGGCGGTGTCCGCGAGGTCGAACACCTGCGCGACGTCGACCTTGACCTTCCCGGCGTCGACGAGCGCGGTGAGCGCGTCGAGGTCCGACGACGAGGGCCGCACCCACACGTAGTGGCCGCCGAGCTCGTCGCGCGCGCGGGCATCGACGATCGACGCCACCGTGCCACCGGGACGCAGGAGCGCGCTCGTCGTGCCCACGAGGTCGTCGGCGCCGAAGTCCAGGACGACGTCGACACCGTCGGGCGCGACGGCCCGCACCCGCTCGACGAGCCCGTCGCCGTACGTCACGGGCTCGGCGCCGAGACTGCGCAGGTGCTCGTGGTTGCGCTCCGACGCGGTGCCGACGACACGCGCACCGCGCGCCACGGCGATCTGCACGGCGAACTGCCCGACACCCCCGGCGGCCGCGTGCACGAGCACGGTCTGCCCCGCGCGCACCCCGGCGCGCTCGATGCTCTGGTAGGCCGTGAGGCCGGTGAGCGGCACCGCGGCGGCCTCCTCGAAGCTCAGCGACGCTGGCTTGCGCGCGAGCGTGCGCACGGGCGCGGCGACGTACTCGGCGAACGTCCCGCCCGACAGCCAGTCCTTGCGCACGTACCCGTACACCTCGTCGCCGACCGCGAGCTCGGGCGCGTCCAGCCCGACCCGCTCGACGACGCCCGCGACGTCCCAGCCCGGGACCACGGGGAAGGTCACGTCCATGAGGGCGTCGAGGTAGCCCTCGCGGACCTTCCAGTCGACGGGGTTGACCGACGCGGCATGCACGCGCACGAGCACGGAGTCGGGCCCGACCTTCGGCACGGGCAGCTCGGTGAGCTCGAGGACGTCGCTGTGGCCGTACCGGCTGTAGGTGATCGCACGCATGCTCGTGCCAACCGCGCGGCGCCGCACCCTCTTCCCGGCCCTACGCTCGGCGCCGTGGACTGGCTGCGCGACACCTGGACCGACGTCACGACCGCGAGCGCCGTACCGCCGACGTGGGTGGTCGCGGCGACGGCGGCGGGTGTGCTCGTCGTGCTCGCGACGCCCGTGCTGTGGCACGTCGCACGGCACGCCCTGACGATCGTGCACGAGGCGGGCCACGCGACGGTCGCGGTGCTCGTGGGCCGGTCCGTCTCGGGGATCCGGGTGCACTCGGACACGTCGGGCCTGACGCTGTCGCGCGGCAGGCCGCGCGGTCCGGGCATGGTCGCCACCGCGTCGGCGGGCTACCCGGCGCCGACGATCGTCGGGCTGGGTGCCGCGTGGCTCCTCGCGCGCGGGTACGACCTGGCGGTGCTGTGGGCGCTGCTCGTGCTCGTCGTCCTCGTGCTCGTCGCGATCCGCAACTGGTACGGGCTGTGGGCGGTCGCCGTGACGCTCGCGGTGCTCGTCGGGGTGACGCTGTGGGCACCGCCGCACGTGCAGGCCGCGGTGGCGTACGCGGCCTGCTGGTTCTTCCTCCTGGGCGCACCGCGTGCGGTCGTCGAGATGCAGGCGGGACGACGATCGTCGCGGCGACGCGGTGCGCGCGACACGTCCGACGCGGGGCTGCTCGGCGGTCTGACGCACACGCCCGGGGCCCTGTGGGTCGCCCTGCTCGGGCTCGTCACGGTCGCGGGCCTCGCGCTCGGGGCCGCGTGGCTCGTCGCACCGCTCGTCTGACCGGCGCCTGCGCAACGTTCCGCACGATCCCTGTGCCGACCGGCGGTCAGAGCGTCGTGGTCAGGACGCCGCCGTCGGCGCGCAGCGCGGCACCGTTGGTCGCCGACGACAGCGGGCTCGCGAGGTAGACGACGAGGTGCGCGAGCTCGTCGGGCGTGAGGAAGCGTCCGACGAGCGACGTCGGGCGTGAGGAAGCGTCCGACGAGCGACGTCGGGCGACCGGCCTCGATCCCGCGCCTCACGTCCGCGGCGGGCGCGCCCTGCGCGTCGGCGATCGCGTCGACGACGTCCGCGACGCCAGTCGAGTACGTCGGGCCGCCGAGGATCGTGTTGACGGTGACCTGGGTGCCGCGCGTGAGCTTGGCGAGGCCGTTGCCGAGCGCGATCAGCCCGGCCTTCGCGACGCCGTAGGGGATCATGTCGGCCGGGACGTCGACACCCGACTCGCTCGCGACCGACACGATGCGGCCCCACCCGCGCTCGAGCATCCCGGGCAGGAGTCCGCGGCTGAGACGCACGGCGCTCAGCAGGTCGACGTCGAGATAGCGCTGCCAGGTCGCGTCGTCGGCGTCGACGAAGCTCACCAGGTCGAAGACCCCGACGTTGTTGACGAGGACGTCGACGTCACCGAGCTCGGCGAGCAGCGCCGCGACCTGCTGCCGGACCGCGAGGTCGGCCGCGATCGCGGTGACGTCGGCGCCGGGCACGTCCGCGCGGAGCCGTGCGGCCGCCGCCTCGCTGCGCTCGCGGGTCCGTCCGTTGAGGACGACCGCCGCGCCCTCGCGCGCCAGGTGCTCGGCGACCGCGTACCCGATGCCCTGCGTCGAACCGCTCACGAACGCGCGCCGACCGGTCAGCTGGAGATCCATGACGTCCTCTCGAATTACTTGCTCCGTCAAGTGAACCGTAGGCGGATTCACTTGACCGCGCAAGTAAGCCCTAGGCTGTCTCCATGGCCTCGACGGACCGTCCGGAAGCCGACGCACTCGCCGGCGACGACCTCGCGACCTGGTCCGCGCTCGCCACCGTGCTCGAGTGGCTCCCGCCCGCGCTCGACGCCGAGCTCATGAGCACGGTCGGCCTCACCCACTTCGAGTACGGCGTCCTCTACGCGCTCGCCTCCGCCCCGGACCGCACGCTGCGCATGAGCACGCTCGCCGGCTACGCCAACAGCTCGCTGTCACGGCTGTCACGCGCCGTGACCCGGCTCGAACGCCGTGGGCTGGTGCGTCGCACGCCGGACCCCACCGACGGCCGCACCACGCTCGCCACCCTGACCGACGACGGCGCCGCAACCGTCCGGCTCGCGACCCCCGGCCACGCCGCCCAGGTCCACCGCCTCGTCCTCGACCGCCTCACGGCCGCGCAGCGCCGTCAGCTCCGTGACATCAGCGTCCGCATCCAGGACGGCATCCGCGAGGACGGCGCCTGGCGTCCCTGACCTGCCCGCGACGAGCCGCCTTCAGGCGCCATGGCCGATCCGGCACGGCCACGTGGTGCGATGAAATGGCTCTGTTGACTTCCGCTCGGCACCGACCCCGCCAAGTGCTGCTGCCGAGTTCGCGTCGAGGGACAACACGAGCCGGGCGGGTGCGGCTGCGACGAGGGTGCTGAGCTGTCGCCGATTGCTGCCCGTCCGGCTCGACGGGCGCTACCCTTCGACGATGGAATCGCATCAGGCGATCACGAACCTCGCATTGTTCGTGGAGAGGCACCTGCGCGAGGCGCGCATTGCGGGCAAACCGTCGGATCCGATCCTCGAACTTCCCGCTCCGCAAGGCTTCGCGGTCTGGATCGCTTTCCGTCAGGGGTCCTACGTCGCAACCATCTATCGGAATAGCGGGACGCCGACCTCCCGCGACGCGGTCGTCGGTCGCCCGGACGAGGGGGTCGCCGCTGCCTGGGGCCGAGCCAGGACCTGGCTAGTCCACGATCAGGAGCTTCAGGCAGCGTGGCGTCAGCAGCGGGCGGCAGCGAACGCGCAGCCGAACGGCTTCAAGAACTCGGGGCCCCCGCTTCCGCGACAGCGTCGGCGTAGCGCGGGCTTCCCGTTTCACCACCCGTGGAGTTCTGACTGGGTCTTCTGGTGGGGCGTCCTGGCGATGCTATTGTCGGCTATTGCACTCGGTTACGACGCGGACACAGACTCCATACGGAGCGGATGGGCCATCAACCTGGTCTTAGGGTTGCCGCTGAACTTTATCTTCCTCGTCATTCCCGTCGCCGCAGTCCGTGCATTTTTCACCTGGCGATCAAGGGTTGGTCAAGCGACCAGGTATCACCGCGAACTCGCCACCGCCCTCGCGATCCTCTGCCCACCCTGGGACGCCAGGGTCATGCAGTTCGGAACGGAGCTAGCCGTGGTGTGCGACACCTCGGCTTTCGTACGCGATGTGTACGTGACACGCGACGGGGCCTGGCATCAATTGCCGATATTCACCGACGCCGCTGGTGACCCCCACCAGATCCGGCCTACGCGGAGACTGGAAGCGTCAACGCGGGACATCCACGGCGCGACGCGCATCATCCACGATGCGTGGACAACGGCGTATCGCAAGGCCGCACGATACATTGAGGGTGAGGAAAGCGACCCGGGGCGGGACGCCGTCCTCCTCGCGACGCGAGATGCCGCGTACAGATGCCTCCCGTATCTGACCGCACGCGGTCGGTGAACAGATGCCTCGACCACCAAGCCGCCGCGGCATACCCGCCGGGTGGTGGCAAGGTCACCGAGCCGCCCATGATGAGGGATGACCTTGCGTGGACGGCTGCTCGTGGCATCGCCGCTGCTGCTCGACCCCCACTTCACGCGCACCGTCGTGCTGCTGCTCGACCACGGCGACGAGGGTGCGTTCGGCGTCGTGCTCAACCGCCCGCTGCCCGTCGGGGTCGACGCGGTGCTGCCCGGGTGGCAGGGCGTCGTGAGCCACCCCGACGGGCTGTTCCAGGGCGGTCCGGTCGGGCTCGACGGTGCGATCGGGCTCGCTGTCGACCCCTCGGGGTCACCCGTGGTCGACCGGCTGACCGGCACGTTCGGGCTCGTCGACCTCGACGCGGACCCCGCCACGGTCGCGGGCCGGTTCGCGGGGCTGCGGATCTTCGCCGGGCACTCCGGGTGGGGCGGCGGGCAGCTCGAGGAGGAGATCGGCGAGGGCGCGTGGTTCGTCGTCCCGGCGGACCCCGGCGACGCGTTCACCGCCACGCCCGAGTCCCTGTGGTCCCGGGTCCTGCGCCGCCAGGGCGGCGACCTGGCGCTCCTGTCCCACTACCCCGCGGACGTCCGGCTCAACTGATCGTGACCCACGCGAGCGTGCGCGAGTGAGAGGGTGCCGTCGTGGCTGATGCGCGCGACGGACGGTACCTGCTCGACGGGACGTGGTTCCCGGTCACGCACGGCATCACCTTTCTCGAGGCGGATGCCGAGACCTGTGCTCGGGTGCTGGCCGCGTGGCGTGGTGAGGCGACGACGCGCCGCACCGGCGGGGTGCTGCGCGCGCGCCGCGTCGAGGGCGCGCTACCCGACCTGTTGACGACGCTGCTCCCGCTCAAGCTGACGAGCGTGACGCGGTACCTGCTGCTACCGACCGAGGGCGACCGGTGGACCGCCCTGCTCGACAACGCGTGGCGGGGCAGCGAGCCCGTCGCCTACGCGGGCGCGTTCCCGGCGCAGCCGGGCGGGATGCGTGCCGTGGGCGTCGTGGACGTCCCGCACACGTTCGACGCCCGGACCCGGTCGGGATGGTTCGGATCGAGAGCCGTGGCGGTCTACGAGCCGGATCCCGGGAGCCGGTGGGGCGTGCGCGGGTCGAGCGTGAGCGTGAGCGTGGCGGACACCGGTCGTCGGTGGGAGCTCGACGAGCCGGGCGAGGGCTGGCCGCTGCCCGACCCGGTCGACCGGACCGCCCGGCGTGTGCAGGACCGGCTCTCCCGGACCGCGGTGCTCGACCTCGTCGGCGCGCTCGGCATCCGGGCGCAGGACGACGCGTTCTACGCGCCCGACGGGTGGGCGATCCTCGTCGGCGAGGTCGGTGGTCACGATGTCGCCGGGAATGCCGACCGCTCGCTCCGGCAGGCGCAGCAGCACGACTCCGGGGCGTAGCGGCAGCGGTCAGCGAGCGAGGGTCTTGGCGAGGTGGGCTGCGGGCAGGAGACCGAGGCGCGGCTCGACCTTGCGCAGGGCTGCGACGACACGCACCTGGTCCGAGGGCGCGATGCCCTGCTCGTCGATGATGCCGCGCGCCCAGGCGGTCGCGAGCGCGAGCGGGTCGTCGCCACCGAACAGCATCCGGTACTGGTCGACAGGGTCGCGGTCGTCCCCCAGGAACAGTCGCTTCAGGCTCATCGTGGTGGTCCCCCTCGAGTCGGTGGTGTGCTGGCTCGGGCCCACCATGACACGGGCTCGGGCGTCGTGGGGAGCCCCGTCCACGGACTGTCCGACGACGCGACGGCCTTCCGAGGCACGTAATCGATTTGCCCCGTTCGCCTGTCGAAGCGCTTCGACTAGCGTCGCGCGTGCCCTGCCCTCGTCGACGGCCCCGCCAGGTGCCAGCGGGCTCGGGCAGCCCGTCGCGACCTCCCGCCGACGGGCACACCAACGCCACGAAGGAGTGAGCGGATGCGTGTTCCGTCCTTGGCGACGGCCCGGCCGACGACCGTCGCGAGACGAGCCGCCGCGTGCCTCGCCGCAGCAGCCCTCGCGACCGCCGGAGTCGCGATCGTCACCACCGGCAGCGCCGGCCCGGCTCGAGCAGCCTCCGGGCCGGGCTACACGTGGGGCAACGTCGAGATCGTCGGCGGCGGCTTCGTCCCCGGCATCATCTACAACCAGGGTGAGCCGGGCCTCGTCTACGCCCGGACCGACATCGGCGGCGCCTACCGCCTCGACACGGCGACCCAGCGCTGGGTCCCGCTGCTCGACCACGTCGGCTGGGACGACTGGTCCCACACCGGCGTGCTGTCCCTCGCGACCGACGCGCGCGACCCCGACCGCGTCTACGCGGCCGTCGGCACCTACACCAACGACTGGGACCCGCAGAACGGCGCGATCCTGCGCTCGACGGACCGCGGCGAGACCTGGCAGCAGTACGACCTGCCGTTCAAGGTCGGCGGCAACATGCCGGGCCGCGGCATGGGTGAGCGGCTGCAGATCGACCCGAACGACAACCGCGTCCTGTACTTCGGCACCGAGGGCGGCAACGGCCTGTGGCGCTCGACCGACTACGGCGCCACGTGGGCGAAGGTCACGAGCTTCCCGAACGCGGGGAACTACGCGCAGGACCCCACGTCCGACAACGCGTACCTCAGGTCCAACCAGGGTGTCGTGTGGGTGACGTTCGACCCGACGTCGGGCTCGGCCGGGCACCGCAGCCAGACGATCTACGTCGGCGTCGCCGACAAGGAGAACAACATCTACCGCTCGACCGACGGCGGCACGACGTGGTCGCGCGTGCCCGGTCAGCCCACGGGCTTCCTGCCGCACAAGGGTGTGTTCGACGCGGTCGGCAAGCAGCTGTACGTCGCGACGAGCGAGACGGGCGGCCCGTACGACGGCGCCAAGGGTGACGTGTGGCGCCTCGACCAGGCGACCGGTGCGTGGACGCAGATCTCGCCGGTGCCCTCGTCGTCGGCCGACGACTACTACGGCTACTCGGGCCTGACGATCGACCGTCAGCACCCCGACACGATCATGGTGACCACGCAGGTCTCCTGGTGGCCGGACATCATCGTGTTCCGCTCGACGGACCGCGGCGCGCACTGGACGCAGATCTGGGACTGGAACGGCTACCCGGACCGCACGCTGCGCTACACGCAGGACATCAGCGGCGCCCCGTGGCTCGGCTTCGGCGCGACGACGCCGCAGCCCCCCGAGCCCGCGGTCAAGCTCGGCTGGATGACGGAGTCGTTCGAGATCGACCCGTTCGACTCGGACCGCTTCCTCTACGGCACGGGGGCGACCGTGTACGGCGGCGACAACCTCACCGACTGGGACACCGGCGGCAAGGTGGACATCTCCGTCAAGGCCCAGGGCATCGAGGAGACCGCGGTGCTCGACCTCGCGGCCCCGCCCGGAGCCGTCGAGCTCGTGTCGGGGCTCGGTGACCTCGGCGGCTTCGTGCACACCGACATCACCAAGGTCCCCGCGAAGGTCTTCACGCAGCCGTACCACGGCTCGACCTCGTCCCTGGACTTCGCGGAGAAGAACCCCGCGACGATGGTGCGCGTCGGCTACGCGGTCGACGGCACGGTCGACTCCCACATCGGCGTCTCGACGTCGTCGGGCTCGTCGTGGTGGGCCGGACAGGAGCCGGCGGGAGTCACCAGCTCCGGCACGGTCGCGATCTCCGCGGACGGTACGACGATCGTGTGGTCGCCCGAGGGGACGGGCGTGCACCGCTCGACCACCTTCGGCTCCGGCTGGACCGCCGCGAGCGGCGTGCCCGCGCAGGCCCAGGTCGAGTCCGACCGTGAGGACGCGAAGGCGTTCTACGCGTTCTCGAAGGGCGCGTTCTACACGTCGCGCGACGGCGGGGCGACGTTCACGAAGTCGGCCGCGACCGGCTTCCCCGTCGACGGCAACGTGCGGTTCCGCGCGGTTCCCGGCCACGCCGGCGACGTGTGGCTGGCCGCCGAGAACGGCATGTACCACTCGACGAACTACGGCACGACGTTCACCAAGGTCGCCGGGTTCACCGACGGCGGCGCCGTGGGCTTCGGCAAGGCGGCACCGGGCGCGAGCTACCCCGCGATCTACTCGACGTCGCAGTACCAGGGCGTGCGCGGGTTCTTCCGGTCGGTCGACGGCGGCACCACGTGGACGCGCATCAACGACGACGAGCACCAGTTCGCGTGGACGGGGTCCGTCATCACGGGCGACCCCGACGTGTTCGGTCGCGTGTACGTCGGGACCAACGGGCGCGGCATCGTCGTCGGGAACACGGGAACCACCCCGACCGTCCCGCCGACCCCCACCCCCACCCCCACGCCCACCCCGACCGTGACGCCGACGCCCACACCGACACCGACGCCCACCCCCACGCCCACCGTGACCCCGACGCCCAACCCGACGCCGACGGCCACCCCGACGACACCCCCGTCGGGCCGGTGCACCGTGGCCTACTCGACCAACGACTGGCCGAACGGCTTCACCGCGTCGCTCAAGGTGACGAGCGCGACCGCGCTGTCGTCGTGGTCGCTGCAGTTCTCGTTCCCGGGTGACCAGCAGGTCACGAACGGCTGGTCGGGCGAGTACGCGCAGTCCGGCCATGCCGTGACGATCACGAACGCGCCGTGGAACGGCACGCTCGCCGCGGGCGGCTCGGTCGACGTCGGGTTCAACGGCGGCTTCACGGCCGGCAACCCCCGGCCGACGAGCTTCACGCTCAACGGCACCGCCTGCACCGTGTCCTGACGCGGCGCACGACGGACCGGCCGGGTCGGGCAGCACGTCCGACCCGGCCCGCACGACCCGCACCTGGCGGGGCCCGGCCGCACCCGCGGCCCCGCCCGGTGCACGGATCCCGGCCGGGACGCAGCCCGTCCCGACCAGGTGGCCGGACCGTGTCCCGGCCACGGCGGGGGTGCGAGGGGAGCGGACACCCCTCGCACCCCCGCCCTCGCGCATCACTGGCATGTCGCGGAGCGCCGTGTCGGTGACGTGGCTGCACCGACGCTGCGAACACCGGCATCACGAGCATCGAGCGCACCGGGCGCGGGTTCCGCCACGAGTACAACAACCGCACCCGAGTTCTGCTGACCAGCGCCACGACGACCGCGTTGAACACCCACGATCAGGCCGCGCTCACCACGAACCGTCAAGGGCAACGAAACAGCGCACGCGGCCGGGCTCGGTGGCTCGTGCAATGTCAGGGCCTGGTGTCTGCGAGCGCAAGCCCCCGGTCGGCGAGCTCGGTGACCGTCAGGCCGGGCCACCCGTGGACCAGCTCGGTCCATTCCTGAGGCAGTGACGCGTAGCCGTACGCGGCGCCTGCGAGCGCGCCGGCGATCGCGGCGACGGTGTCGGTGTCAGCACCACCCCGGACACCGACCTCGACGGCCTGCACGATCGTGGACCCCCGCACGATCGCTGACCAGGCTGCTCGGAACGCTGACACGACCCACCCATTGTCCGAGTGGAACGCGACCGGGGCGTCCCGCTCGGCGTCGTCGATGTAGCCCAGCCATGCGTCCCGGCGCTCAGCGGGCAACAGGTCCACTCCGCCTCGCACGTCCGGGACACCCGTGAAGACCGCCCGTGCGATCGCGTCACACCACAGCACGCACGCGTCACCCGCAGACGGATCGGGGTGGGTCAGGTCGCTCACCGCTCGCGCGGCGTCGGCGCGCCCGTCCCGGTCGTACAGGTAGGCCAGCGCCACGGGGGCGGTACGCATCAGTGAACCGTTCCCGCCTGCGCGGCCCGTCCGGGCCAGGTGCTCACGGGCCGCCTGGGCGACATCGGCCGCCGAGGTCGACCTGGCTGAGCGCAGCACCGACTTCGTCTGCATGCCGACGTCAGGGGCGTGCTGCGACCACGCCGACCATGCCGTGGTCACCTGGTCCAGGTTCTCCAGCAGGTGCCCGCCGCGGTCCGCCGCGGTCAGCGCGGCGTCGAGGATGGCGGTCGCCATCTGCGTGTCGTCCGTCCACTCCCCAGGTTGCCAGCCGAACGTCCCGCCCCCGACCATCCCGACCGGCTCGTCAGCCGCCAAGGGCGGCCCGAACTCGTAGCCGGCACCGAGCGCGTCGCCGCACGCCATGCCGGCGAGCGCTCCGCGAACGCGGTCGACCTGCGCGGGGTCGAGGGCGGGCCTCGTCATGGGCATCTCCTTGCCTGGGGTGTGCTGCATCGTTGCTGACGGCGCCCACATCCTGCACAGATGCCCACCGGCGGCGGGGCTTGTCCACGCCTTCACCCCATGAGGCGATGAGCGGCGCTCTAGAAGTGTGTGACCGGCGTCCCCGTGAACGGGTGGCGGCCCAGCACCCCGACGACGCGCGAGCGATCGTCGGCCCACTCGGCAAGAGGGGCGCTGATGAAGCCGACGAGCTCGACGATCGTCGAGAGGTTCCGCTTCGCGTCCGTCCGGAAGATGTGCTCGTGGTGTCCGACGCGGTTGCGGAGTGCTCGCATGGCGTTGTACTTGGGCCAGATCTGGTACCGATTCTGACGCGTGTTCGGGAACGCCAGTCGCGTGGCATCTACCCAGAGCCGCTCGTAGTCGGCCCCATCGCGAGAGCCCTTGCCCAGCAGCCCGGTCCAGAAGCCCAAGTCCGACGCCGCGACGATATCGCCAGGCACGACGGCTCGGGAGCCTTTCAGGTCCCGCACGACCTTGCCCTCGAACTCATCGATCCGCTCGTAGTGACGTTCCAGCAGGGTCACCCTCGAGCCGCGCACCCACCAGTCTTCCCGGCCGGCGTACGCGGTGAGCTCGTGGTGCATCGCGTTGCGGGTGACGACCTCCAACATGTGAAGCGGGCCCAAGAGCGCGCCCGCGAGAGCCATGTTGTAGACGTAGAGGTCGATGGGGTCGACAGTGACCTGGTGCTTCTGCGCCGCGAGAGTCACGGCGGCGTCGTACACGTTCATCCGACCACCTGTCATCAGGCGCGCGAACTCCGTGCGCTGCTCGGCGGTGACCGTCAGGTCCGCTGGCGCCCTCATGACCGTGCTGCTCCTCCGTGGACATCGCGACGTTGGCGACGTAGTGTGCAGGTGTTCGTTGTGGCGTAGGTAGCCCAACCACCCGGGTCTCGTCACCTTTGCGGGTGGTCATGCAGAGCGTTCGGCTTCCGCCGGACGCTCTTCGTGCTTCTGGGAGCAGTCGTCGGGGATGGGGTGCTTCTCGGACCCGCGGCCGGTCGCGTCAGCCTGTGGCTGCGGCGATGCCGACCACGACGAGCACCACGACGAGGTTCGCCACGATCAGCGGCCAGACGAACCTCAGGTAGCGGTCGTAGCCGACCTTGGCGATCGCGAGCCCACCGACGACGACCGCGTTGGTCGGGGCGAGCAGCAGCATGAGCCCGTGGCCCATCTGGAACGCGGTGATGACCAGCGCGCGCGAGACGCCCGCGAAGTCACCCAGCGGCGCGAGCAACGGCATCGCGAGCGTCGCGTGACCCGACGACGACGGCACGAGGAACGCGAGCGGGATGTTCACGACCGTGACGAGGACCGCGAACGCGGCGCTCGAGGCACCGTCGACCGCACGTTCCATCGCGTGCAGCACGGTGTCCAGCGTCTCGGTGTTCGTCATGATGACCGACACGCCACGCGCCAGCAGGATGACGATCGCGGGCCCGATCATGTCGGCCGCACCGCGACCGATGAGCGACACGATCTTCGCCTCGCCCATGCGCGCCACGACGCCGACCACGACGGCCGCGAGCACGAACAGCATCGTGAGCTGCGGGAACCACCAGCCGAGCTCGAACCAGTACGGCTCGCCGGCGGCCGCGTGCACCAGCTCGTCGTCGGCCGGGCCGCCGACCGACCCGAAGATCGACGACCACGGGATGACCGAGAAGATCATGAGCGCGAACGTCGCGCCCGTGATGACGAGCACCCAGGTCTGCGTCCGGCTCAGGCGCGTGCCGGGCGCGACGGGCGACGCCTCCTCGTCGTCGCCACTGACCTCGACGTTCCCGACGAGCGACGCGGCCGGGTCCTTGCGCACACGCGCGGCATAGCGCAGGACGAACGCCACGGCCATCGCCGTGAGCACGACCCACAGCACGACGCGCAGCACGATGCCGTCGCCGATCGACACGCCCGCCTCGCCCGACGCGACGCCGATGGAGAACGGGTTCACGGTCGACGCCATCGACCCGGTGAGCGCGCCGAGGATGATCGCGGCCGCGGCCACCATCCGGTCGTACCCGAGCGCGAGGAACAGCGGGATGAGCAGCGGGTAGAAGCCGAACGTCTCGACCGAGAAGCCCATGGTCGAGCCGAGCAGCGAGAACAGGACCATGACGCCCGCGACGAGCAGCCAGCCGCGCGAGCCGACGCGCGTCGCCATCGAGGACACCGCGACCTCGAGCGACCGCGTCGAGAAGCTCACGGAGATGAACGCCCCGAGCGCCATGATGAACATGACGACGCCGATCGAGCCGAACATCCGCCCGAGGTTCTCGGTGCTCACCGAGCCGCCGTCGTCCTGGATCCCGTACAGCCCGTTGACGGGCGACAGGATCAGCTCACGGACGCGGTCCCAGCCGTCGAGCGGCGAGTCCACGTTCTCGAACGTGCCGGGCACGGGAGCGCCGTCGGCATCGACCTGGTACTGGCCCGACGGGATGAAGATCGCCGCGACCCACACCGCGACCGTGACGATCGCGAGCGTCGTGATCGCGCTCGGGAAGCGCAGGCGGCGCCGCGCCGGGGCCGTCTCCTCGGCGGGCTCGGTCGTCGTGCTCATCGCCCGGCCTCCTTCGTGGTCGCGGCGAGCTCGCGCCAGAACGTCGCGGTCGCGACGACCGTGCGCTCGAGCTCGTCGACGAGCAGCCGCTCGTTCGGACCGTGCATGTTGCTGTAGCCGTCGGCGGCGCCGAACATCACCTTCTCGGCGGCGGGCTGGGCCTCGTGGAACGCCATGACGATGGGGATCGACCCACCGAGCGCCATGGTCCCGGCGTCCGCGCCCCACGCGGTGCGCAGCGCGCGCTCGGCCGCGCGGAACGCGGGTCCGCCGGTCTCGGTGAGGATCCCGTCGCCGGCCTCGCCGACCGTCACGTCGAGCTCGATCCCGAACGGCCGCACGGACCGCAGGAACTCGGCGAGCGCGGCACCGGCCTGCGCGGCGGGTTGCGCTGGGTGCACGCGCAGGTTGAGCACGGCCTTCGCGGTCGACGCGACCGCGTTGAGCGGCGCGCTCGTCGGCGGCGCGTCGAACCCGATGATCGTGACCGCCGGCCCGGACCAGATGCGCGAGCCGAGGTCGCCGTCGCCGACGAGCGGCACCCCGGGCAGCACCTCGGCCAGCTCGCGGAACTCGTCGTCGGTGTAGGAGGTGCCGGTCCACGGCTCGCGCCGCAGCCCCGGCACCACGAGCGCACCGTGCTCGTCGTGCAGCGCCGCGAGCGCCCGCACGAGCGCGGTGCGCGCGTCGGGCGCCGCGCCGCCGAACTGGCCGGAGTGCTTGTCCGACGAGAGCGTGCGCGCCTCGACGGTGACCGTCACCGAGCCGCGCAGGCCGATCGTGAGCGTCGGCTGCCCCGGGCGGACGTTGCCGACGTCCGCGACGACGATCGCGTCCGCCGCGTACGTCTCGGGCGACGCGGGCGGGTGCTCCTCGAAGACGCTCCCGAACTCCTCGTGCCCCTCGAGCACGAACCGCACGTGCACGGGCGGCCGACCCTCGTACAGCTCGAGCGCCGCGACCATCGCGACGATGTTCGCCTTCGAGTCCGCGACGCCGCGCCCGACCACGCGGTCGTCGGACACGTGCGGCTCGAACGGCGGCGACGTCCACAGCGCGTCGTCGCCCGCGGGCACGACGTCGTAGTGCGTGTACATGAGGACGGTCGGTGCCCCCGGCGGCCCGGGGACGTCCGCGACGATCGTCGGCGCCGTCATGCCGTCGAGCAGCACCTCGTCGAACGACGTGACCCCCGCGCGGCGCAGCAGCGCGACCACCTCGTCGTGCGCCTCGAGCAGCGGGCCCGGGGGTGACCCCGGTGCCGCCACGGACGGGATGCGCGCCAGGCGCACCACGTCCTCCACCAGCCGGGGCAGGAGTCGGGCCGCGCCTGCGACGATCGCGTCGTCGCTCAAGGACGTGCTGCTCATACCGGGGAACGTAGCGGGCAGGTCGGACATCGCAAGCCCTGCGACACGCCATGACCTGGACGGACGCCCGCGCGCAGCGCCCACCGGCGCGGCAGACTGCCCCCGGACGGGTCACACGGACGGCGGGAGGCGACCTCGTGAGCGATGCGACGACGAGCCTCGTCGTGCTCGGCGCGACCGTCGCGCTGCTCGTGTGGAACCGGCTCCCGGTCGGCGCGGTCGCGGTCCTGTGCTCGCTCGCGCTGCTCGTCACGGGGCTCGTGGACGCCGCGACGGTCGTCGCGGGGTTCGGCGACCCGATCATCGTGTTCATCGCGTGCCTGTTCATCCTCGCGGGCGGGCTCGAGTCCGCGGGGGTCACCGCGTGGGCGGGGCGGCGGATCGTCGAGAGCGCGGGCACCGCGCGCGGTCGCCTGACGATGGCCGTCATGGCGCTCGCCGCGATCCTCACCGCGGTCGTCACCCCGAACGGCTCCGCGGCCGCGCTGCTGCCCGTCGCGGTGCTCGCCGCCCGCCGCTCCGGCCGGTCCCCGTCGACACTGCTCATGCCGCTCGCGTTCGCCGCGAGCGCGGGCGGGCTCCTCGTGCTGTCCGGCAGCCCGGTCAACGTCATCGTGTCGGACGCACTCGCCGGCGTCGACGGCGACGGGTTCGGGTTCTTCGAGTTCGGGCTGATCGGCGTCCCGCTCGTGCTCGTCACGGTCGGCGTCGTGCTGCTCCTGGGTCCGCGCCTCCTGCCGCACCGGGACGCGACCGGGCTGCCCGCGGACCTGTCCGACCACCTCGACGCGCTGCTCGAGCACTACCGCCTCGACGAGGGCTTCACGCGCGTGCGCGTGCGGCCCGGGTCCCCGCTCGTGGGCACCGCGCCCGACGACGTGCCCGTGCCCGAGGGTGTGGTCGTCGTCGGTGTGCAGCACGCCGACGGTGCGCCGGGCGACGTCGGCGAGATCGTGCGGGCCGACGACGTCGTGGTCGTCACGGGGACGTCGGCGCAGGTCGGGCGGCTGGTCGAGACGTCGGACGTCGAGATCGTCGCGACCCCCCTGACGCGTGCGACGCGCTCGGCGCTGCTCGGGCGCGACGTGGGCGTCGCGGAGGTCGTCGTCGCGCCGCGGTCGACGCTCGTCGGGCAGCGCGTGTTTCCCGGTCAGGTGCGCTCCGGGCTCACGGTCCTCGCGGTGCGGCGCCTCGGCCGCGACCTCGGCCCGCGCGAGACGGCCGCGGCCGAGGGCGACCTGCTGCTCCTGCACGGCACGTGGTCCGCGGTCGAACAGCTCGAGCAGGACGACGACGTGCTGGTCGTGACGGACCCGTCGGCCGTCCGGCGCCAGGCCGCGCCGCTCGGGTCGCGCGCGTGGCGGGCCCTCGCCGTCATGGCCGTCACGATCGTGCTGCTCGCGTCCGGCGTGACGGTCCCCGCGGTCGCGGGCCTCGTCGGGGCCGCGGCGATGGTGCTGCTCGGCGTGCTCACGCCGCACCAGGCGTACCGGTCGGTGTCCTGGCAGGCGCTCGTGCTCATCGGCGGCCTCATCCCGCTGTCCGCGGCCATCTCCGCGAGCGGCGCGGCCGACAGCGCCGCGAGCGCGCTCGTCGCGATCGTCCCGGACGGCAGCCCGCACCTGCTGCTCGCCGCGCTGTTCCTGCTCACGCTCGTGCTCGGCCAGGTCGTCAGCAACACCGCGACCGTGCTCGTCGTGACGCCCATCGCGCTGTCCGCCGCGGCCGACGCGGGCGTCGCCCCGGCACCCGTGCTCATGCTCGTCGCGGTCGCGGGTGCCGCCTCGTTCCTGACGCCCATCGCGACGCCGGCCAACATGATCGTCATGGGCCCCGGCGGGTATCGCTTCGGGGACTACTGGCGCCTGGGGCTCGCGGTGACCGCCGCGTGGTTCGTCGTCGCGATCGCCCTCATCCCGGTGCTCTGGCCGACCTGAGCCGACCGGCTGTCAGGCCACCGACGCGGTCCGGGCGCGCGTGACCCCTGCGACCGCCGCCGCGAGGCCCAGCCGCGGGGCGAGCCCGTCGACCTGCACCACCGCCGCGGGACCGAGGTCGCGGTAGAGCCGCACGAGCGACGCGAGCTCGTCGCGGCCGCCGTACGCGCACGTGACCTCGAGCAGCGTCGTCGGACCGTCGTGCACGACGTACGTGACCTCCGCGTCGAAGCCGTACGCGGGTGCGACGCGGAACCGCACCGATCCGACCTCGACCGGATCGGGCAGGACCCGTCCGCGCACGTGCGTGATCCCGAGCAGCGCGGTGAGCCCGTGGCGCTCGTCGTCGGACAGGCCCTCGCACGCGTCGAGCGCGTCCATGTCGGCGAGCACGACGCACCCCTCGTCGGGCTCGACGTCGTGATCGCCCGTGCCCGGGTGCCACGACGCATCGAGCTCGAGCGTGAGGAAGCCGTCGTGCGCGCTGTACGCGGTCCGCACGAGCTCGGTCCGCTCCTCGAGCGGCAGCCCGCGCAGCGGGTTCCGACGGGACGTGGTCACAGCACCGCACGAGCACGAGAGGGTCACCATGGCTCCAGGGTGAACCCGACCACTGACAGCCGCCGCCGGGACGCGCCGTCGGGCACGCGCTCAGACCGCCTGCTGCTCGGCCTCCGCCTCGCCGAGCCAGCGCGTGAACTCCTCGACGGGCAGCGGCCGCGAGTGCAGGAAGCCCTGCGTGCGGTCGCAGCCGAGCGCGGTGAGCAGCTCGCACGTCTCGACGTCCTCGACGCCCTCGGCCGTGACCTCGAGCCCCAGCCGGTGCGCGAGCTCGACGGTCCCCTGCACGATCGTGCCCGTGCGCTCGTCGGCCAGCAGCCGCTGCGTGAACGCGCGGTCGAGCTTGAGCTCGCGCGCCGGCAGGTGGTTGAGGTACGTGAGCGACGAGTAGCCCGTGCCGTAGTCGTCGATGCTCACGTGCACGCCGTGCTCCGCGATGGCCGCGAGCGCCGCGATCGCGACGCCGGGGTCGTCCATGATCGACGTCTCGGTGACCTCGAGCGTCAGCAGCTCGGGCGGCAGCGCGGAGTTGCGCAACGACTCGCTGAGCACCGTGCGCAGCTGTGGGTAGGTCAGCGAGCTCGCGGAGAGGTTGACGGAGACGGGCAGCCGCCAGCCCGACTCGAGCCAGTGCGACGCGTCGGTGACCGCCGTGCGCAGCACGACGACCGTGAGCCGGGCCATGAGCTGGTGACGCTCCGCGAGGTCGAGGAACTCCCCGGGCGGCAGCAGCCCGTGCACCGGGTGGTCCCACCGCACGAGCGCCTCGGCGCCGACGACGGAGCCGTCGCTGCACGAGACCTGCGGCTGGTAGTGCACGACGAGCCGGCCCGCCTCGTCGGACGACGACGTCAGCACGGTGCGCAGGTCGCGCAGGAGGTCCACGCGACGCTCGGTGTCCGCCGCGACCTGCTCGTCGAAGAACGTGATCCCGCCGCCCTCGCGCTTCGCGGCGTACATCGCCGAGTCCGCGTGCCGCATGAGCTCGGCGACCGTGGGTGCGCTGTGCTGCGTGCTGACCACGCCGATGCTCGCGTCGATCGTGACGGGCTGCTGGTCGATGGTCGTCGGCGTGCGGACGGCCGCGAGGATCGACTCGGCGGCACCGTGCGCCTCGTCGGCCGACGGCTCGTCGAGCAGCACCGCGAACTCGTCGCCGCCGATGCGCGCGAGCATGCCGCGCGCGCCGAGCGTGTCGGACATGCGACCCGCGACGACACGCATGAGCTCGTCACCGACGCCGTGCCCCCGGTCGTCGTTGACGACCTTGAAGTCGTTGAGGTCGACCATCATGACCGTGACCTCGCGGCCCCGCTCGAGGCGCCGCTCGAGGCGCTCGACGAACGCGCGCCGGTTCGCGACACCCGTCAGGCCGTCGGTGCGCGAGTCGCGCTGCGCGTGCGTGAGGTCCGCGAACTCCCGGACCATCGTGGTCAGGCGCAGCGTCCCCGCGAGTGCTGCGGCGGACGCGAGGAGCGGCACGTCGACCCGGCTCCCCCCGAGCACCGCGTCGAGGACGACGACGCCCGTGCCGCCGACGACCACGACGAGCGCACCGCTCGACGCGATGGCCGACGAGAGCTGGACGCGCGACCGCACGACCGGCCGCGACAGGCACGCGAGCGTCGTCATGAGCGAGAGCGTGACCCAGCACCACACGACGCCGACGAGCGTGGGGTTGCGGCCGTCGCCGTCCGCGCCGGTGGCCACGCGGACGTACTCGAGGCTCTCGAGCACGCACAGCGCGACCACGACGACGAGCAGCGCCCACGCGCGCCAGTCGGCGAGCAGGTGGGCTGTGACCATGGACGCGACGAGCGTCACCGCGACGACGACGAGCGCGGCGATCTGCAGGCCGTGCGCGTACAGCTCCCACACCGGGACGCGGCCGTCGAACCGGTCGGCCCGGTCCGTGAGCAGCGCGACGAGCGCCGAGACCGCGAGGACCCCGCCGACGCCGGCGAACCACTCCGCGGCCTGCCAGTCGTCGACGCGCGTGCGGTTCCAGTACTGGATCGCCTGGTAGAACATGCCGGACGCGGCGATCGTGGCGACCGTCAGACCGACCGTCGTCGACGCGCCCCGCGTGCCCGACGGCGTGGCCGTGAGCGCGGTCTCCACCCACAGGCCCGTGGGGATGATCCACGCCGCCCGCAGGAACCAGCGCCACGTCGTTCGCTCGCGCGGCGGGCGGTTGCGCACGGCCCTCGTCGTGACGACCGCCGCGGCGCTCGCGAGGGCGGCGGCGGTCGCGAGGAACAGCGTCGTCGTGCCCTGCACGAGGCCGATCGCGAGCACGCCGAACCACGCCGCGACGACCGCGACCCGGACGGACGACCTGGTGCTCACACCTGCGGACATCGGCTGCGGACGGCCGCAGATGAGCGATGCGTCCCGAGCAGATCCCCCGCGCGCCGCACCCTGCCTGGCGGCGTCCGAGCAGGCCGCGTGGATACCATCGACACCTGATCGCCACGCAGCGCCCCCGGTCGCGCGTGCCGTCGTGCCGCAAGGGAGGTGGGTGTTGGGTTTCCTCGACCGATTCGAGAACGGCGTCGAGCGCGCGGTGAACAACGTGTTCGCCAAGACGTTCCGCAGCGAGCTCAAGCCCGTCGAGCTGGCCAGCAGGCTGCGTCGCGAGGTCGACGAGAAGGCGGCCGTGCTGGACCGCAACCGCACGGTCGTCCCGAACGAGTTCACCATCGAGCTGTCCACACCCGACTACGACCAGGTCGAGGCGTGGGGTGCGGAGACGCTCGCCGACGAGTTCGCGGCGAACGTCACGGACTACGCGGCGGGACAGCGCTACGCGTTCGTCGGACCCGTCACCGTGAGCTTCGCGGAGGACACCGAGCTCGAGGCGGGCCGGTTCGAGGTCCGCTCGGCGACGGTGCGCGGCGCGGTGGCCCCCGCGACGACCGCCGCCCCGAGCCCACGGCACCCGCTGCTCGACATCGACGGCCAGCGCTACCTGCTCACGGGTCCGGTCACGGTGATCGGCCGCGGCTCGGAGGCCGACATCATCGTCGACGACCCCGGCGTCTCGCGCCGCCACCTGGAGATCCGGGTCAACGCCGACTCGGTCGTCGCGACGGACATGGGCTCGACCAACGGGCTGTTCGTCGAGGGCCACAAGGTCCCCGCCGCGACGCTGCTCGACGGGAACACGCTGACCATCGGCCGCACGCGCATCCTGTTCTGGACGGGCGGCGACCAGGACCCCGACGAGTGACCGGCCGGTGACGCCCGAACGATGAGCGAGCTGACGATCACCCTGCTGCGGCTGGGGTACCTGGCGCTGTTGTGGGTGCTCGTGCTGTCCTCGATCGCCGTGCTGCGGCGGGACCTGTACGGCACCCGCATCACGCGCCGCGCGTCCCGGCGCACGGCGGCCGCGCACCCGGCTCCCGCATCGGCGGGCGCTGCGCGCACCCCGACGACCGCACCGACGCCCGTGGTCCCGCAGCGTGCGGTACGCGGCACGCGCCGCGCGGCGCGGCTCGTCGTCACGCAGGGCCCGCTCACCGGCACGATCGTCCCGCTCGCGCAGTCCGCGGTCGTCGTGGGGCGCGCGCCCGGCTGCACGCTCGTGCTGGACGACGACTACTCGTCGTCGCGGCACGCCCGGATCTTCCCGCAGGGCGGCCGGTGGTTCGTCGAGGACATGGGCTCGACCAACGGGACCTTCGTCGGCGACGAGCGGATCACCGCGCCGACACCCCTCGTGCCCGGTCAGTCGGTCCGGGTGGGCCGCAGCGTGATCGAGCTGCAGGGGTAGGCGGATGACGGTCGCGCTGCGCTACGCCGCACGGTCCGACGTGGGACTCGTGCGGAGCAACAACCAGGACTCCGCGTACGCGGGCCCGCACCTGCTCATGGTCGCGGACGGCATGGGCGGGCACGCGGGCGGCGACGTCGCGTCGTCGGTCGCGGTCGCGACGTTCGCACCGCTCGACGACGAGTCGCACGGCCCCGACGACGCGCTCGACGAGCTCGAGGTCGCGCTCGACGACGCCCGCGAGGAGATCCGCGCGCGCTCCGAGGTCGAGCCCGAGCTCGCGGGCATGGGCACGACCGTCACGGCGATCCTGCGCGCGGGCAACAAGCTCGCGATGGTCCACCTGGGCGACTCGCGCGGGTACCTGCTGCGCGACGGTGCGCTCACGCAGGTCACGATCGACCACACGTTCGTCCAGCACCTCGTCGACATCGGCCGCATCACGCCCGAGGAGGCCGAGCACCACCCGCAGCGCTCGGTCGTCATGCGGGTCCTCGGCGACTTCGACACGGACCTGACCCCCGACCTGTCGGTGCGCGAGGCGCGCGTGGGCGACCGGTGGCTGCTGTGCTCCGACGGCCTGTCGGGCTTCGTGAGCGCCGCGACCATCGAGACGACGATGGCCGAGCTCACGGACCTCGACTCGTGCGCGGACCGGCTCGTGCAGCTCGCGCTGCGCGGCGGCGGCGGGGACAACGTGACCGTCGTGCTCGCGGACGTCGTCGAGCTCGACGACCTCGCGGACGGCGACGCCCCGGGCAGCGCGCCGCAGGTCGTGGGTGCCGCGGCCCGCACGCGCGACGACCCGACGGTGGCCGCCGACGGTCCCGCCGCGCGCGCCGCCGAGCTCGCGCAGGCGGCGGCGCGCGCGCAGCGCACCGGTCTGGCGGGTCGCACCGGGAGCGCCGCCGCGGACGGCACCGGAGCCACGGACGCGGCGGACGCCCCGGACGGCGCCGCGGTCGAGGGCGCTGGAGGGCTCGACGACGGCGCCCCCGCCGGTGCGCCCGACGCGCCGCCCGACGACGAGGTCGCCGTGCCGCGACGTCGACGGCGCCGGGTGCTGACCGGGGTCCTCGGGATCGTCGTGCTCCTCGCCGTGCTCGCCGCGGGCGGGTACGCGTGGACCCGCACGCAGTGGTTCGTCGGGTCGTACCAGGGCGAGGTGACGATCTTCCAGGGCGTGCCCGAGCGGCTCGGGCCCGTCGTGCTGTCGACCGTGGTCGAGCGCACCGGCATCGCGCTCGAGGACGTCGAGTCCCAGTACGTGCGCGACCGGGTGCTCCAGACCATCCACGCCGACGACCGCGAGGCCGCCCGGCGCCTCGTCGACGAGATCGTCCTCGTCGACCCGACGACCGACGCGGACGGCTGACCTCGTGGCGACCGTCGAGCCGCACCGCGTGCGCTCCGGCCGTGGCACCGAGCTCGGGCTCCTGGTGCTCGCGCTCGCGATCGGCGTCGGCGCGTACGCGCTCGTCGGGGTCGGCACCGAGGGCGACGTCCCGCCCGACGTGCTCGGCTACGGCGCGGGCCTCGCCGGGCTCGCGCTCGCGCTGCACCTCGTGCTGCGCTGGCGCGCGCCGTTCGCGGACCCCGTGATCCTGCCGACGACCGTCGCGCTCAACGGCGTCGGGCTCGCGATGATCTACCGGATCGACGTCGCGTACCGGGCCAAGGAGGGCCACGAGCTGTTCGCGGCGAAGCAGCTGCTGTGGACGACGATCGGCGTGGGCCTTGCCGCGCTCGTCCTGATCCTGCTGCGCGACCACCGCACGCTGCGCCGGTACACGTACACCGCCATGGTCGTCGCGCTCGTGCTGCTCGCGCTGCCGCTCGTGCCGGGCATCGGGACGTCCGTCTACGGTGCGCGCATCTGGATCCGCGTCGGCGCGTTCAGCATGCAGCCCGCGGAGTTCGCGAAGCTCGCCCTCGCCGTGTTCTTCGCCGGCTACCTGGTGACGCACCGCGACACGCTCGCGCTCGCCGGGTCACGGTTCGCCGGGCTGCAGCTCCCGCGCGCGCGGGACCTCGGGCCGATCCTCGTCGTGTGGGCCGGGTCGATCGGCGTGCTCATCTTCCAGCGCGACCTCGGGACGTCGCTCCTGCTGTTCGGGCTGTTCGTCGCGATGCTCTACCTCGCGACCGAGCGGCTGTCCTGGGTGGTCCTCGGCCTGCTGATGTTCGCGGGCGGCGCGGCGCTCGCCGCGAGCGTGTTCGCGCACGTCGCGGCCCGGTTCGACGTGTGGCTCAACGCCATGGACCCGGACGTGTACGACAAGTTCGTCGGCGGGTCGGGCCAGCTCGTGCGCGGCCTGTTCGGCATGGCGAGCGGCGGCCTGTTCGGCACCGGGTGGGGCGAGGGCCGGCCGGACCTCGTGACGTTCGCGGAGTCCGACTTCATCGTCGCGTCGCTCGGCGAGGAGCTCGGCCTGACCGGTCTGATCGCGCTCCTCATGCTGTACGTCATCCTCACGCAGCGCGGCATGCGCGCCGCGATCGGCGTGCGCGACGGGTTCGGCAAGCTGCTCGCGGGCGGCCTCGCGTTCGTCGTCGCGTGGCAGTGCTTCGTCGTCGTCGGCGGCGTCACGCGGCTCATCCCGCTCACGGGGCTCACGACACCGTTCCTCGCGTACGGGGGCTCGAGCCTGCTCGCGAACTGGGTGATCGTCGCGCTCCTGCTGCGGATCTCCGACGACGCCCGGCGACCCGCCCCCGCCGCCCGCGGCCTGCGGCCCGACGAGCCCCTGCCCCCGGGGCTGCTCGACGCGCACGACGACGAGCCCGACGACGCGCAGCCCATGCCCGTGCCGTACGAGCACGCCGTCGGCGCAGCGCCCGACGACGACAACCCGACGCAGCGCATCGGGGGGCTGTCGTGAACACCCCGCTGCGCCGTGTCGCGACCGTGATGCTCGTGATGTTCCTGGCCCTCATGGCGTCCGCCACGTGGGTTCAGTACGTGCAGGCGCCCTCGCTCAACGCCGACTCGCGCAACGTGCGCACGCTCTACCGCGAGTTCGGCAACGCACGCGGCCCGATCGTCGTCGCGGGCGCCGCGGTCGCGCAGTCCGTCAAGGTCGACGACTCGTTCGGCTACCAGCGCCAGTACACGGACGGCGAGCTGTACTCCGCGGTCACGGGCTACTACTCGATCGTCAACGGCAGCTCGCAGCTCGAGAAGGCCGCGAACGACCAGCTCACGGGCCGCGGCGACCAGCTGTTCTTCTCGCGCCTGCGGGACCTCGTGACGGGCCGCAAGCCCGAGGGGGCCGCGGTCGAGACGACGATCCTGCCGGCCGCACAGAAGGCGGCGCGCGACGGGCTCGGGGACCAGCAGGGCGCGGTCGTCGCGATCGAGCCGTCGACCGGGCGCATCCTCGCGATGGTCTCGACGCCGGGGTTCGACCCGAACGCGCTCGCGACGCACTCGTCGGGGGACGCGGCGAAGGCGTACCAGGACCTGCTGGCCGCCGACGGCAACCCGCTGCGCAGCAACGCGACGCTCGAGATCTACCCGCCGGGGTCGACGTTCAAGCTCGTGACGGCCGCCGCCGCGCTCGAGAGCGGCGCGTACGACGAGGACAGCGAGCTGCCCGCCCCGGTGCGGCTCGACCTGCCGCAGACGAGCGCGACGATCGGGAACTTCGGCGGCGGCGGGTGCGGCGGCGACCCGATCACGCTCGCGGACGCGCTGCGCGTCTCGTGCAACACCGCGTTCGCGCAGCTCGGCATGGACCTGGGCGCCGACGCGCTGCGCGAGCAGGCCGAGCGGTTCGGGTTCGACTCGTCGCTGACGATCCCCGTGCCGGTCGTCGCGAGCCGCTTCCCGCAGGACCCCAACGCGCCGCAGACCGCGCAGTCGGCGATCGGGCAGTTCGACGTCGCCGCGACACCGCTTCAGATGGCGATGGTGGCCGCCGCGATCGCGAACGACGGGCGGCTCATGCGCCCGTACCTCGTCGAGCGCGTCCGCGCGGCGGACCTGTCCGTCGTGGCGCAGACCGAGCCCGAGCTGCTGTCCACCGCGGTCTCGCCCGGGACCGCGGCGCAGCTCACCGACATGATGATCGGGGTCGTGAGCTCCGGCTCGGGCACGGCCGCGAAGATCCCCGGCGTGCAGGTCGCGGGCAAGACCGGCACCGCGCAGACCACCGACGAGGCGGCACCGCACGCGTGGTTCACCGCGTTCGCCCCCGCGCAGTCGCCGCAGGTCGCGGTCGCGGTCCTCGTCGAGCACGGCGGCTCCGCGGGCTCCGAGGCGACCGGCGGTCGCGTCGCCGCACCCATCGCGCGCGCCGTGATCCAGGCGGTGCTCGACTCATGAGGACGACCGCGGGGCAGGCCCTCGGCAACCGGTACCGGCTGGTCAAGCAGATCGCCGTCGGCGGCATGGGCGAGGTGTGGGAGGGGTACGACGAGTCGCTCGCGCGACCCGTCGCGGTCAAGGTGCTCAAGCCCGAGTTCGCGGGCGACCAGGGCTTCCTCGACCGGTTCCGCACCGAGGCGCGCAACTCCGCCGCGCTCGGGCACGGCAACATCGCGCAGCTGTTCGACTACGGCGAGCAGGACGGCACGCCGTACCTCGTCATGGAGCTCGTGCCCGGCGAGCCGCTGTCCGACCTGCTCGAGCGCGAGCCCGTGCTGCCCGCACGCCGGCTCCTGCCGATCCTCGCGCAGACCGCACGCGGGCTGCACGCGGCGCACGAGGCCGGCGTGGTGCACCGCGACGTCAAGCCCGGCAACATCCTGCTCGGCCGGGCCGGGCGCGTGAAGATCACCGACTTCGGCGTCTCGCAGGCCCGCAACCAGATGACCATGACCGCGACCGGCATGGTGATGGGGACCGCGCAGTACCTGTCGCCCGAACAGGCCGTCGGGCGGCCCGCGACGCCGCTGTCCGACCTGTACTCGCTCGGGATCATCGCGTACGAGGCGCTCGTCGGGCACCGGCCGTTCACCGGGCCGACCGCGGTGGACATCGCGGTCGCGCACGTCAACACACCCGTCCCGCCGCTGCCCGCGGCGGTCGACCGGCCGCTGGCGGACCTCGTCGTGCGGCTGCTCGCGAAGGACCCGGCGCAGCGGCCGCAGTCCGGTGCCGACCTGGCCGCCGAGCTCGACCTGCTGCTGCCGCGCACGCCGCCGAGCGGGGTGCCCGTGATCGTCACGGGACCGTCGCGCGATCCGGTGCGGCCGAGCGTGCCGGCACCCCGGCCCGTCGCCGACCCTCCGGCCACGCCCGCCCCGGCCACCCCCGTGGCGCAGCCCGACGCGACCGCGACGGGCCCGGCAGCACCGTCGGCACCGCCTTCGTACCCCCCGCGCACCCGCGTGCGGCCGGACTCCGGACCGCCGCGTCGGGTGACCTCGTCGCGCACGCCCCTGCAGGGCTCGGGGCCGCGGCTGGGCCGGTTCGGCCGCATGAGCTGGCCGCTCGTCGCGCTCGTCCTGCTGCTCGGCGCGCTGCTCGGCGCCGCGCTCGCCGGACAGCTCACCCGGGCCGACGGTGTGCCGGACCGGGGCGATCCGGCCCGTCGCGCCCGTATCGTGACCTCGACGTCCGCCGACGCCACCCGTTCAGGTGGGATGATCGGCCGCGACGTCTCCCTCGCGCACCTGCAGCAGGTGCGCCCGTCGGAAGTGAAGGACGCCTAGTGGTGGACAGCGGACCCCGCCTCCTCGCCGGTCGGTACGAGGTCGGCGAGCTCATCGGCCGTGGCGGCATGGCCGAGGTGCACATCGGCCACGACACCCGGCTGGGCCGGACCGTCGCGATCAAGATCCTGCGCTCCGACCTCGCGCGCGACCCGTCCTTCCAGAACCGCTTCCGCCGCGAGGCGCAGGCGGCCGCGGCGCTCAACCACCCGGCGATCGTCGCGGTGTACGACACGGGCGAGGACGTCGTCACGGAGCCGACGGGCGTCGTCGCGCACGTGCCGTTCATCGTCATGGAGTACGTCGAGGGCCACACGGTGCGCGGCATCCTGCGCGACGGCAACGCGGTGCCGATCGAGGAGGCCGTCGAGATCACGATCGGCGTGCTCTCGGCGCTCGAGTACTCGCACCACGCGGGCATCGTGCACCGCGACATCAAGCCCGCCAACGTCATGCTCACGCCCACGGGCGCGGTCAAGGTCATGGACTTCGGCATCGCGCGGGCCGTCGCGGACTCCGCGGCGACCATGACGGCGACGCAGGCCGTCATCGGCACCGCGCAGTACCTGTCGCCCGAGCAGGCGCGCGGCGAGACCGTCGACGCCCGCTCCGACCTGTACTCGACGGGCTGCCTGCTGTTCGAGCTGCTCACGGGCCGCCCGCCGTTCACGGGCGACTCGCTCGTCTCGGTCGCGTACCAGCACGTGCGCGAGGCCGCACCCGTCCCGAGCTCGATCGCGTCGGACGTCCCCGAGGCGCTCGACCGCATCACCATGAAGGCGCTCGCCAAGGAGCGTGACTCGCGCTACTCGAGCGCCGCCGAGTTCCGGTCCGACCTCGAGGCCGTGCTGCGCGGCGGTGCGGTGGGCGCGCCGCCCGTGGGCGCCGTGGTCCCCGCACCCGTGCCCGCCGCCGAGGCGACCCAGGTCATGACGGCCCCCGCGGCCGCGGTCCCCCCGACCGTGACGCAGGCGTTCCCGCCCGCGACGCCGTGGGGCTCGACGGGTCTGACGCAGACGGGCGCGTTCCCGACGGCCGACGAGGACGACGAGAACCGTCGGCCCTGGCTCATCTGGGTGCTCGTCGGCATCGCCGTGCTCGCCGTGGCGGGCATCGTCGCGCTGCTCGTCGCGAACTCGGGCGGCGACGAGCCTGCCCAGGTCACGGTCCCGAAGCTCGTCGGGCTGACCGAGGAGGAGGCGAAGACCGCGATCGGCGACGCCGACCTCGTCGTCGGACGCCGGACGCAGGAGTCGTCGACCGACGTCGCCGCGGGGCTGATCATCTCCTCCGACCCCGCCGAGGGCGCGACGGTCGCGAAGGAGACCGTGGTCGACTACGTCGTGTCCGCCGGCCCGGACGCCGTGGAGATCCCGGACGTCTCGGGGCGGACCGAGTCCGACGCCGAGGCGACGCTCGAGGGCCTCGGGCTCAAGGTCAACGGGAACCGCGAGGAGGACAACAACCCGAGCTTCCCGAAGGGTCAGGTCACCAAGACCGACCCGGCCGCCGGCGAGTCCGTGAAGTCCGGCGACTCCGTGACGCTGTACGTGTCGACGGGCAACGTGGACCTGCCGAACCTCGTCGGGATGACCGAGGAGGACGCCCTCGCGACGCTGCGTGACCTCAAGCTCACGTCGTCGGTCCGCGAGGTCACGACGACCGAGCACGAGGCGGGCAAGGTGTTCGAGCAGGACCGCCAGCCGGGCCTCGTCGAGCAGGGCTCGAGCGTGACGATCCAGGTGGCCGTGGCCCCCGAGACCGTCCGCATCCCGAACGACCTCTCGGGCAAGTCCTACTCGGAGGTGACGCAGCAGCTCGGCGCGCTCGGCCTGAGCAACCTGCAGCGGCAGGACGACCAGTCCGACCAGCCCGCGGGCCAGGTCCTGTACACCGACCCGGGCCCGGGCACCGAGATCCAGCTCGACGACCTCGTCGTCATCCATGTCTCCCTCGGGCCGCAGCAGCAGACCACCGACCCCGGTAACGGGGGCGGCGGCAACGGTGACGGGAACGGCAACGGGAACGGCGACGGGGGCGGCGACCAGCAGCCCTGACGCAGGACGGAGCCGGGGGTTCGGTGCGTGTGCCCGAGCCCCCGGTTCCTGTCAGGTCACGTCAGAGGTGGACGAGCGGGTGCAGGCCGTGCGACCGCTCGACAGCGCGCTCGTCGCCGCACACCGCGAGCCAGTTCGCGAGCAGGCGGTGACCGCCCTCGGTGAGCACCGACTCGGGGTGGAACTGCACGCCGTACAGCGGCAGCGTCCGGTGCTGCAGCCCCATGATCACGTCGCCGGTGCGCGCGGTCACGACGAGCTCGTCGGACACCGTGCCGTCGACGACCGCGAGCGAGTGGTAGCGCGTCGCGGTGAACGGGCTCGGCAGGTCCGCGAGGACACCCGCGCCGTCGTGCGTGACCTCGCTGGTCTTGCCGTGCATGAGCTCCGGCGCGTGCGTGACGGTGCCGCCGTACACCTCGCCGAGCGCCTGGTGACCGAGGCACACGCCGAGCAGCGGTGTCCCGTCCGCGGCGCAGTCGCGGATGACGTCCATGCTCGCGCCGGCCTCGGCGGGCGTCCCCGGTCCGGGTGACACGAGCACGCCGTCGAACCCGGTGCGCTCGGCGAGCGGCGGCACGGCGTCGTTGCGCACGACGACCGTCTCCGCCCCGAGCTGCTGGAGGTACCCGACGATCGTGTAGACGAACGAGTCGTAGTTGTCGATCACGAGGATCCGGGTCATGTCACTCACCCACCGTGGTGTCGTTGAAGGGCATGAACGGCGCGACCGCGGGGAACACCCACGTGAAGCACGCGGCGAGCACGACGACCGCGAGCGCGAGCAGGATCACGACGCGTACGACGGCGGGTCCGGGCAGGTGCCGCCACAGCCATCCGTACATCATCGCCTCCCCTGGTCGGTGCGCCGCGGGCCGCGCGCCCTCATGATGCTCCCTCGAGCAGCTCGGCGGGGGTGCCGTCCGCGACGGGCGCCCAGTAGTCGAGCACACCGTGCACGACGAACCGCTGCCGCGCGGAGAACATCGGGTGGCACGTCGTGAGCGTGATGGACCGTGCCGTGGGCGCGGCACCGGGCTCACCGGGCACGGGCGCGATGACCTCGGTCTGGCTCGGGTAGACGATCTGCGACGAGGTGACGCGGTAGACGTACCAGGTGTCGGTCCCGGGTCCGCCGTCGACGGTCGCGGTGCGCACGACGATCGCGTCGCCCTCCTGCAGCTCGGCGATGCGGTTGAACGGCTTGGCGAAGGTCGTGCGGTGCGCGGCCATCGCGAAGTTGCCCACGTCGCCGGGCATCGCGGTGCCCGGGTAGTGCCCGACACCGAGGACGTCGAGCACCTGCGCGCGGTCGACGCCCTCGCTCACGGGGCGTTCGGGCTCACCGTCCCAGCGCGGCACCTGGATCGTCGCGAACGTCGTCGTGTGGTCCACGTCCGCCATGACGGGCGGGTCGTCACGGCGCGGGGTCGCGACGAGCGGGCCCGGCGTGGCGTCGGCGCTCGGCGCGGCCGTCGGCACCTCGAGCCGGGGCAGCTCGCGCACGACCTCGGCCTGTGCGCGGTTGCCCTCGACGTCGGTCCACCACAGCTGCCACACGAGGAACGCGAGCACGAGCACACCGAGCGTGATGAGCAGCTCGCCGACCACTCCGACGACGCCGTACGCGACGCGCGCACCGCGTGAGGGGCGACGCCGGCGGACCGACGCGTGCCGCGGGACGCTCATCCGGCCGCTCCCTGCTTGCGCCGGGCGGCCTCGGCGGCGGCGTCGAGCCCGTCGAGCACCTCGGTGCCCTCGGGCACGGTCGCGAACTGCAGGTCCGTCGACCCGGCGAACGCGGGCAGCTCGAGCTCGTCGTCGCTCTGCACGGACCAGCCGAGACCGACGGCCGCGGCGTCCGACCGGTACGCGCTGACCTCGGGGGACGCGGCGAGCGCGGCGCGCAGTGAGTCCGGGTCGCCGACGGCCCGCACGACGTAGGGCGGCGAGTAGACCTGGCCCTGCAGGCGCAGGACGTTGCCGACGCAGCGGAACGCGCTCGTCGAGATGACGCGCTGCCCCATGAGCGACATCGCCTCCGCGCCCCCGGCCCACAGCGCGTTCATGACGGACTGCAGGTCCTGCTGGTGCACGACGAGCACGTCGGGCGAGATGCCGTCGAGACCGGGCTGGTCCGTCGGCGCGTCGTCGAGCGTGACCGTCAGGCCCGTGCCCGTCACGGGCACCACGCCGGACTCGATGCCGTACGCCACGGGCGGGTCGGCGATCGTCGTACCCGCGGCGCGCGCCTGCGCGTCCGTCAGCCGGTCGACCTCGCCGCGCAGACCGTCGACCTCGGCGGTGAGGTCCTCGACGCGCTCGACCTCGGCGACCGTGAGCTCACGCAGGTCCTGCGGGTGCCGCTCCCCCGCGGACGCGCGCGCGAACTTGGCGTTCGCGGCGAACAGCGCGCCCGCGAGCACCAGGACGACCGTCACCGACGCGGTGCCGCGCGCGACCCGGCGCCGGGCGCGGTGCGAGCGCTCGATCACGGTCGTCGTCCTCTCTCGGCGTCGGGCGGGCACGGTATTGTCGCCCACTACGCTAGGCGACGGCGCCGACCGTCCGGGGCAGCCCGCCGGTCCGACCAGGACCGCGGGACCGGCCCCGTCGCAGACGCCGCCCCGATCCGTCCGGTGGGACCGCGCCCGCGGTCACGTCGTAGAGCAGGAGATCTCGGTGCCCGAGTCGAAGTCCCGCAAGAAGGCGACCTACACGCCTCCCCCGGCGAAGGCCGCCCCGCAGGCGAGCCCCCGCTGGTGGGTCCCGGTCATGCTCGGCCTCATGGTGCTGGGCCTCGTGTGGATCGTCGTGTTCTACATCGGTCGGTCGGCGAACGGCTCGACGCTCCCCCTGCCGATCGACTCGTGGAACCTCGTCGTGGGCGCGGCGCTCATCATCGCGGGCTTCGCGATGACGACCCGCTGGCGCTGAGCCCACCCACCGCCGTCTCGGCCCCGTGAGCTCCTGCGGCCCGAACGGCGGCGCAGCTGTGCCTGGCGTCGTCCCCAGCGGTGGATACACCTGTGGATAACTACACCCGTGTAATTCCACAGCTGTGAGTCCTCCTGTGGACGGAGGTCAGCCGCTCTGCGTCGTGAGCTTCCACAGGATGTCCACAGGCAGTGTCCACAGCTGGCGGACCTCCTCGGGCGCCTGTGCGTCGGCCCAGGCCACGAGCGCGAGCAGCACGACGACGAGCACGACGGGGAGCACCAGCGCGACGAGGCGACGCCGGTCCTGGGGCGCGAACGCGTAGCCCGCGGCCACGAGCGCACCCACGACCAGCCCGCCGAGGTGCCCCTGCCACGAGATGCCGGGCACCACGAAGCTGAACACCATGTTCACGGCGATCACGCCGAGGATCCCCTGCGCCTGGCGCCCCGAACGCCACATCACGACGAAGGACGCGCCGAACAACCCGAAGATCGCCCCCGACGCACCCACCACGCCGCCGTACCAGCTCGAGAACCCGAGGGCGGCGGACGCGAGCACGACGACGCTGCCGCCGACCGCGCTGAGCAGGTAGAGCGTGACGTACCGGAGCCGTCCGAGCTGGAGCTCGAGGTACGGGCCGACCGTCCACAGCGCGACCATGTTGAGCAGGATGTGGAAGTACGAGCCCTCGGAGTGCAGGAACGCGGCCGTGAGGAACCGGAGCGGCTGCACGTGCCCCCAGAAGGGCGAGTACATGAAGCGCTCGGTGAACAGCGGCACGGACAGCTGGGCGACGTACGCGACCACGCATGCGGCGATGATCGCGACGGTCACGACGGGCCGGAAGCCGGGGTGGATCACCCCGCCGAACCGGGTGCGCAGCGTGCGCTGCCCCTGGGCGGCCTCCCGCACGCAGTCGACGCACTGGACGCCGACCGCGGCGGGCCGCTGGCAGTCCGGGCACACCGGCCGCCCGCACCGCTGGCACCGCACGTACGCGATGCGGTCCAGGTGGCGCGGGCAGACCGGTGCCTGCTCGGACGAGAGGTTCTCGCTCAGCGTCAGTCCTCGATGGTGACCGACTCGATGACGACGTCCGTCACGGGACGGTCACCGGGGCGCGTCGGGGCCGTCGCGATGGCGTCGACCACGGCGCGGCTCGCGTCGTCCGCGACCTTGCCGAAGATCGTGTGCTTGCCGTTGAGCCACGGCGTCGCGGCGACCGAGATGAAGAACTGCGAGCCGTTCGTCCCGCCGACCTTGCCGGTGATCGGGTCGAGGCGCTTGCCCGCGTTGGCCATCGCGAGCAGGTACGGCTCGGAGAAGCCGAGCTCGGGGTGGATCTCGTCGTCGAAGTTGTAGCCGGGGCCACCGGTGCCGCGACCGAGCGGGTCGCCGCCCTGGATCATGAAGCCCTCGATCACGCGGTGGAAGATCACGCCCGCGTACAGCGGGTCGGTGCGCTTCTCGCCCGTGGCGGGGTCCGTCCACTCCTGCGTGCCCGTCGCGAGGCCGGCGAAGTTCGCCACCGTCTTGGGCGCGTGGTGGGGGTAGAGCTCGATCCGGATGTCACCGGCCGTCGTGTGCAGGGTCGCAAACATGGCGTCAGTCTCGCACGCGCCCCCGCGCGGGACGGGGCACCCGGACGGCTGCACGCGCGTCGTCCTGGTGGCAGAGTGGGAGGCCATCACGCTGACCTGTGGGGAGTGGACATGCCGTTCAAGAGCCGTCCGAACATCGACGTCGACACCGACCAGCTCAAGAAGCAGGCCGGTCTCGCCGCAGACCACGCGAAGGCGGCGGCGGAGACGATCAAGGACGCGAGCGCCACGGCGGCGACGAGAGCCGCGGACGCGGCGGTGCACGCCAAGGAGTGGACCGCGCCGCGCGTCGAGTCGTTCGTCGACTGGCTCCTGCCGCGCGTCGACCACCTCTACAAGGAGAGCGTCAAGGCGGCCGCCCCGAAGGTCGAGCACGCCGCCGAGGTCGCGACGCCCGCGATCGACGCCGCGCACGACAAGCTCGTCGACGAGGTCCTGCCGCGGCTCGTCCAGGCCGTCAACGACGCGGCCGACCGCGCGGGCGCGGCCGCGGAGAGGGCGGTCGACGCGGCGTCGGCGAAGGCCGCGGCGAGCGCCGTGAGCACGGCGGCCCTCGTCTCCGCCGCGGCGCACACGCAGAAGAAGCACACCGGCGCCAAGGTGTTCTGGCTGCTCGCGGGCCTGCTCGGGCTCGGCGCGGTCGTCGTCGCGTGGCGCCGGTCGCAGGACACCGTCGACCCGTGGGCTGAGCCGTGGGAGCCCGTGGACGCCCTCGGCTCGTCGGGCACGACGAGCACGCACCACGACTCGCTGCGCGAGCGGACGACCGACGCCGCGGGCGATGCCGCCGACGCGCTCGGCGAGGCCGCGGGCACCGCGGTGGCCAAGGGCAAGGAGGCCGCGGCGAAGGCTGCGGAGTCCCTGAGCGACGCGAAGGACGAGCTGACGGAGAAGGTCAGCGAGGCGAAGGACGAGCTCGCGGAGAAGCTCGGCGAGGCCAAGGACGCGGCGAAGGAGGCCGCGAAGGACGCGGCGAGCACGGCTCGTCGGACCACGCGCCGCGCGGCGCCGAAGAAGCCCACGGCGGAGCCGGACGCGAGCTGACCGGCACGTCCAGACCACCCGACGAGGGCGTCCGGCCGACAGCGGTCCGGGCGCCCTCGTCGGCCGTCCGGGTGACACCGCCGCCGGTGGATCTCCCACGTCAGACCTGGTGAACCGTTTAGTGCGTTGTGTCCTCCCGCGGGTCGACCGGACGATTCGCCTGGCGTGTCGCACCGGAGCGACCTCCCCCGGTCGCGGCCGCCACTGTCCGCGCGTCGGGAAGAGGAGCCAATGCGTCGCCGAAACGAAACCCCCCACCACCAGCGTCGCGGGCCGTCCCGCATCGCTGCCGGCCTGAGCCTCGCCCTCGCGGCGACCACGCTCGTCGCCGTCCCCCTCGCGACCTCCGCGAGCGCCGCCCCGGCGTTCAACTACGCGGAGGCGCTGCAGAAGTCCATGTTCTTCTACCAGGCGCAGGCGTCCGGTGACCTGCCCGAGAACTACCCCGTCTCGTGGCGCGGTGACTCCGGGCTGACCGACGGCTCGGACGTCGGCAAGGACCTCACGGGCGGCTGGTACGACGCGGGCGACCACGTGAAGTTCGGCTTCCCGATGGCGTTCACGACGACGATGCTCGCGTGGGGCGCCGTCGCCAGCCCGGACGGCTACACCAAGGCCGGCCAGATGGACGAGCTGCAGGGCAACCTGCGCTGGGTCAACGACTACTTCATCAAGGCGCACACCGCGCCCAACGAGCTGTACGTGCAGGTGGGCGACGGCGAGGCGGACCACAAGTGGTGGGGCCCGGCCGAGGTCATGACGATGGACCGCCCGGCGTACAAGATCTCCGCGTCGTGCCCCGGCTCGGACGTGGCCGGCGAGACCGCCGCCGCGATGGCCGCATCGTCGCTGGTGTTCGCGAAGAGCGACCCGACGTACGCCGCGAAGCTCGTCACGCACGCCAAGCAGCTCTACTCGTTCGCGGACACGTACCGCGGCGCGTACAGCGACTGCGTCACGGGCGCCGCCGCGTACTACAAGTCGTGGTCCGGCTACCAGGACGAGCTCGTGTGGGGCGCGTACTGGCTCTACAAGGCCACGGGCGACGCGACGTACCTCGCGAAGGCCGAGTCGGAGTACGACAAGCTCGGCACCGAGAACCAGTCGACGACGCGCTCCTACAAGTGGACCGTCGCGTGGGACAACAAGCAGTTCGCGACGTACGCGCTGCTCGCGATGGAGACGGGCAAGCAGAAGTACGTCGACGACGCGAACCGCTGGCTGAACTTCTGGACCGTCGGTGTCAACGGTGAGAAGGTCGCCTACTCACCCGGCGGCGAGGCCGTGCTCGACTCGTGGGGGTCGCTGCGCTACGCGGCCAACACCTCGTTCGTCGCGCTCGTGTACTCCGACTGGATCGCGGACGCGACGCTCAAGGCGCGGTACCACGACTTCGGTGTGCGGCAGATCAACTACGCGCTCGGTGACAACCCGCGCAAGTCGTCGTACGTCGTGGGCTTCGGCGCGAACCCGCCGACGATGCCGCACCACCGCACCGCGCACGGCTCGTGGCTCGACTCGATCACGACGCCCGCCGCGGACCGGCACGTGCTGTACGGCGCGCTCGTCGGCGGCCCCGGCTCGGCGAACGACGCGTACAAGGACGACCGTCAGGACTACGTGGCCAACGAGGTCGCGACGGACTACAACGCCGGCTTCTCGTCGGCGCTCGCGTACCTGGTCGACGAGTACGGCGGCACGCCGCTCGCGAGCTTCCCGACGCCCGAGCAGCCCGACGGCGACCAGATGTTCGTCGAGGCGCAGCTCAACCAGCCGCCGAGCGGCACGTTCACGGAGATCAAGGCGATCGTCCGCAACCAGTCGGCGTTCCCGGCCCGCTCGCTCAAGAACGCGACCGTGCGCTACTGGTTCCGGACCGACGGCTTCGCGGCCTCGGACGTCACGCTGACCTCGAACTACTCCGAGTGCGGCGCGCAGTCCGGCAAGGGCGTCAGCGCGGGCGGCACGCTCGGCTACGTCGAGCTGTCGTGCGTCGGGCAGAACATCTACCCGGGCGGCCAGTCGCAGCACCGACGTGAGCTCCAGTTCCGCCTCACCGGCCCGGCCGGGTGGGACGCGACGAACGATCCGTCGTTCGCGGGCCTGACCTCGAGCGGTCTCGTCAAGACCCCCGCGATCACGCTCTACGACGGCGGCAAGCTCGTCTTCGGCACGGAGCCGACCGGCACGACGCCGGGCGACACCACCGCCCCGACCGCCCCGGGCAAGCCCGTGGCCTCGGCCGTCACGACGAGCGGCGCGACGCTCACGTGGGCCGCGTCGAGCGACGACACGGGCGTCGCCGCGTACGACGTCTACCGGGTCCAGGGCACGACGAGCACGCTCGTCGCCTCCCCGACGACCACCACGACGACGCTCACCGGGCTGACCGCCGGCACCGCCTACACGTACACCGTGAAGGCGCGCGACGCGGCGGGCAACGTGTCCGCGGCGTCGCCGAGCGTCACGTTCACGACGACCGCGGTGCCCGTCGACACGACCGCGCCGACCGTGCCGGGCACGCCCGTCGCGTCGGCCGTCACGTCGACGAGCGCCACGCTCACCTGGGCGGCGTCGACCGACGCCGGCTCGGGCGTCGCGGGCTACGACGTCTACCGGGTCCAGGGCACGACGAGCACGCTCGTCGCCTCCCCGACGACCACGTCGACGTCGTTCGTCGGGCTCCTGCCGTCGACCGCCTACACGTACAACGTGAAGGCGCGCGACGTCGCGGGCAACGTGTCCGCCGCCTCGGCGAACGTCACGTTCACGACGACCGCACCGCCGGCCGACACGACGGCCCCGACGGTCCCCGGCACGCCGACCGCGTCGGGCATCACGAAGACCGGTGCGACGCTCACGTGGACCCCGTCGACCGACGCCGGAAGCGGCGTCGCGGCATACGAGGTGCTGCGGGTCGTCGGGACGACGCAGACGCTCGTCGCGTCGCCCACCACGCCGTCGACCGTGCTCACGGGCCTGACCGCCGACACCGCGTACTCGTACGTGGTGCGCGCGGTCGACGCCGCCGGGAACACGTCGGCAGCGTCGGCGCCCGTCACGTTCCGCACGCTCGGCGACACCCCCGCCGGCACGTGCGCCGTGACGTACACGCCGAACTCGTGGAACACGGGCTTCACCACGTCGATCAAGATCACCAACACGGGGACCGCTCCCCTGACCTGGGCCCTGAAGTTCAGCTTCTCGGCCGGTCAGCTGCTGTCCTCGGGCTGGAGCGCGGACTGGTCGCAGACCGGTTCGACGATCTCGGCGACCGGCCTGTCCTGGAACGCGACGCTGGCCCCGGGCGCGAGCACCGAGATCGGCTTCCAGGGCACCCACACGGGCAGCAACCCGACCCCGACGGTGTTCACCGTCAACGGCACGACCTGCGCCTGACGCAGGCCTGACCGCACCACGACCCGAGGGGGTCGGCCCGCACGGGCCGGCCCCCTCGGCCGTCGGTCGACAAATGCCCTTGTCGGGGGGCCCGCGAAGCCGGTTGGCTGATGCGATGACGTCCGCAGAGCAGTGGCCACCGGCCGGCGTGCACGTCACGTGCGGTCCCCTCGAGCTGCGGTTCCTGTCCGACGAGCTGCTCGGCCCCCTCGCCGACCTCGCTGCCGACGGCATCCATGCACCCGACCGCATGCCGTTCAGCGTCCCGTGGACGCGCGGAGCTCCCGACGAGGTCCGCCGCTCGGTCCTCCAGTACCACTGGCGCCAGCGGGCCTCGTGGACTCGCGAGAGCTGGACGCTCGAGCTCGGTGTGCTGGTGGACGGCGAGCTGATCGGCACGCAGGGCTTCGTGACCGAGCAGTTCGCCGTGACCCGTTCCGCGGAGACGGGATCCTGGCTGGGCCTGCGGCACCAGGGCCGGGGCTGGGGCACCCTGATGCGGCTCACGGTCCTGCACCTGTTGTTCGACGGGCTCGACGCCGAGCATGCGACGACGGCCGCGTTCGAGGACAACGGGCCGTCGAACGGGGTGACTCGCCGTCTCGGGTACCGGGCCGACGGTGCGACGACCGTGGCGCGCGAAGGTCGGGCGGTGACGTCGTTGCGCTACCGGATGGACCGGGCCGCATGGTCGTCGCGGCCGATGTCCTTGCGGCCCAAGGTCACGCTGGACGGCATCGAGCCGCTGCGCGCGTTCGTCGGGCTGACCTGACTTCTCGCCGAAAGGCCCAGGCCCGGGGTTCGCGGCGCCGATAGCGTCCGGTCATGGACCTCGGCGACCTGCAGTCGCGTGTGCGCATCGCGCTGACGAACACCCTGGTCGAGGAATGGACGCTGTTCACGCCCACGACCGGGACGAGCCGTCCCAGCGTGCGCACCATCGCGTTCCAGCTCGGCTGGTACGTGCGGCAGACGGTCGACCGCACCTGGGACGTGGACTCCGAGTACGACCGTTCCGGGATGATGCTCGAGTCGTCCGTGCAGTACGACGGGCACGTCCCGAACCTCATCGTCCACCACCGGGGCATGCTCGGACCCGAGCACAACCTGCTGCTCGTGCACGTCGCGGTCGACTCGGCGTCCGACGACGACCCCGGCCCGGGTATCGCGACCGCGCAGGCGCTGCAGCGCCGGTTCGGGTACCGGTACGCGATGCTCCTCGACCTGCGGCTGCTCACCGAGGGCCGACGAGCGTCGGTCACCCCGTCCTGGCAGTGGTCGACCCTCGACGACGGCCTCCACACCCCGACGCCCGTCCCGGTCTACCCGGCGCGCGTCCTGGCGGAGATCACGACGCGCGCCCGCCACTCGGACACCTGACCCGGCACCCCGGACTCCGGGCCCCGCTCAGCCGGCTGCGCTCGCACGGCGACGCCGACGGACGTAGTCAGCGAGACCGACGGCGATGCCGAAGACGACTCCGAATGCGACATCAGCCGCCTGGAGTCCCGAGACGATCGCGACCACGACGAGGAACACCCCAGCAACAGCGAGTGCAACACCGACTGAACGAATCAGCATTTTGCCTTCTCCCAACTGACCGGAAGGTACGCAACCGACGACGGGACGATGACCGGCAAGTATCCCATTTCTAGGCACTTACCCTCACGAGCAGCCGCCTTGAAGGTGTTGGCGACGCTCCCGATCGAGTCGTACGCTATGAGGCCACACGCCGTCGCTACCACGGGGCTCGGAATCACGGCACAAATGACGGCAGCATACTTTGCACGGTTGGTAATCGCCGTATTTCCAATCACCTTGGTCTCGGTCTTGTTGTACTTCACCCACACTCGCGGGCCAGTCCATGTCACGCCTGTACGAATGCTCGGATCCGCGACCACCGGGAGTGCCGTAGATTCGTCGATATCGATAATCTGGACGAGGGTATCGCCGTGGTCCTCGTAGTGCGTTGGCACATTCAAGCCATTCGCATCGACGGCCCACGGTGGCGACACCTGTGCGACCAGTTGGCCGGAATCGGCCACAAGGACGGCGCCGCCGTCGGCCGTGAGCGCCGGATGGATTCCCGCACCGAACGAGTATGTGAACTGGCTGGAGTCGGCGTGGCGACTGATGGTCTGCAGCCGAACCGTTCCGTCTCCCAGAACTTGCACGGCGGCCGAAGCTTCATCGACGCCCGCGCCTTGGTACACAACCGTTCCGTCGCCTGCGACGCGCCCAGTCATGACATTGACTTCGACCGGGATCCCGACTTCTACGGAGGGATTTCGCTCGTGCATCGATGAGCCCCGTTCGGGCAACGGGAGGCTGACGCTTCCGGAAGGGTTGAGAGGGACTTTGACCGTTCTTCCGTAGGTCGTCGCCTCAACGATTCCATTGGATACCCTGCCGACGACCACACCACCGTGCTCCGGCGCGACCGACGAGATCAGTGCTGCCGCGCGATCGATGTCGGTCATTCCAGCAGCTGCCGGATTGGCGAGTCCCAACGTAATCGCCGTCGCGACCACGACGGCTCCGAAAGACGTCCTGCCCACTCGGCTATCCCCCCAAGGTCGGTTCACCCGTTCGAGTGAGTGGAAGGCTAGCACAGCGGATCCTCGAGCGAGGGCCACGCGTCACGTCGGGACGTGGCGGCATGCAGCGCCGTATGCGTGACACCACCCGCCCGACGGCCAGCCCGAGTACCACGACACCCCACGCGGTTCCAGTTAGAGCGCCCTGGTTGGCAGGGGCTCCGAACAACAGGGAGAAGAATGTGACACGCGCTCGAAGTGTCCTCGTGGCGGCCGTCGCCACAGCACTGCTGATCGTTGCAGGCGCAGGCGCCGCCGAAGCCGTCAGTAAGTCAGGCACACTGAACTGCCCCAACTACTACCCCACCGGCAAGGTGGTCTCAACGACATCGGGGGTGACCCGCCACACCTGGGTCAACTCCGACAGCGGCGCTGTGAAGATCTACGACATCACCGGCGGGATCGGACGCTCGTACACCGGCTACCAGCGGTCGACGTACGTTGTGACCGCGCCGACCGTCTCCTCGGCCACCAAAAGCTGCGTCTAGTGGCTCGCTTCTGAAGTCTTCTTCCGGTTGGCCTTGGTGAGGACTTCTTCGGCGGTCTTGGTCCAGACGAATGGGTGGGAGCGGTCGTTCCAGCCGTTGATGAAGGTGCGGATCTTGGCGTTGAGGTCCTTGACGGAGGTGAAGGCGCCGCGGCGGATGGCCTGGCGTTCGACGATGCCGAACCAGACCTCGACGAGGTTCATCCAGGAGGCGTGCGTCGGGGTGAAGTGCACGAGGACTCGGGGGTTGGCGGCGAGCCAGTCGCGGACCTCGGGGGTCTTGTGGGCGGCGTAGTTGTCCATCACCAGGTGCAGGTCACCGCTGGGGTAGGCGCGGGCGACCTGCCGCAGGAACGCCAGGAACTCCTGACGGCGGTGGCGCGGCTTGAGCGCGGCGGTCACCTGGCCGGTGGCGATCTCCAGAACCGCGAACAGGGTCGTGGTGCCGTGTCGGACGTAGTCGTGGGAGCGCCGCTCGATCAGATGCGGCTGCATCGGCAAGATCTGCTGGGTGCGGTCCAGCGCCTGGATCTGGGACTTCTCGTCGACGCAGAGCACGATCGCGTTGTCTGGGGGCGCCAGGTAGAGCCCGACCACGTCGGTGACCTTGGCGACCAGCTCGGGATCGGTGGAGAACCGGAAGGACTCGGCACGCCAGGGCTGCACCCCGGCCTCGCGCCAGATCCGGGCCACGGTCGCGTTCCCGATCCCCAGATGCTCGGCCAACAGCCGCGAGGACCAGTGCGTCACGCCGTACTTCTTCGGCGGCGGCTCGAGGGTCGTGGCGATCACCTTGACCCGGTCGACGTGCCGCGGGCGCCCCGAACGCGGTTCGTCACCGAGCCCGGCCAACCCGGCGTGCAGGTACCGCGCCCGCCACTTCAGGACCGTCGGCAGGCTGACGCCGACCGCAGCGGCGATCCGCGTGTTCGCCACGCCATCGCCGGCAAGGAGCAAGATCCGCGCACGCTGCACATCGCCGACCGGCGCGGTCGTGGAACGCGTCAAGCGCTCGAGCCGGCCACGATCAACATCATCGATCAGCAAGCCTGGGGCAGGACGATTCGCCATGCCCCATCGTCCCAACCCTGCAACACTAAATCAACTAACGACACGCGCCACTAGTACATGAGTGGAGCCGCTGCCAGCGCCTGCGAGCCCTGATCTGGCGGGCACAGCGGCCCGGGACGGGGGAGCGTCCCGGGCCGGTGTGCGGTCAGTCCCGACGAGCGAGGCGGCGGCTGAGTGCGATCGCCGCGCCGCCGACCAGGAGGAGCAACAGCGCCGCGAGGCCCGTGCCGATCGCCTCGGTACCCGTCACCGCGAGCTTCTCGGGCGGTCCGACGGGTGCGGGGTCGCCACCGAGGTCGTCGTCGTCGACCACCGGCGGGTCGGCGAGGACGAACCCGAAGTCGAGCGTCGGGTCGTGCTCGTCACCCACGGTCAGGCCCTGTGACGACGCCTCCCAGTCCGACGAGTCGCCCTCGCGGTCACCGCGGTGGGCGCCGGTCGGCAGGTACGGGCGCAGCGCCGCGACGGTCGACGGGTCGTCGCGCACGATCTGCACCGTGTACGACTGGCCGGGCTCGAGGACGGGAAGCCTGCCGAACCGGTAGCCGCCGTCCTTGTCCGTGGTCACGGGGTCGACCGGGTGGCCGTCCACGTCGACGACGGGCTGACCGTCGGGGCCGACGATGCGCAGCACGACCCCGGGGATGCCGGGCTCGCCGGGCGTCTGGCGCCCGTCACGGTCCCGGTCGACCCACACGCGGTCACCGACGGACACCGACCGGTGCACGACGCCCGCGTCCCACGTCGGGTCGACGCCCTGCGTGGCCGTGAACGGGCGGTCGTAGACCGTGGTCAGTCCGGGTGTGCTGTCACCGAGGACGACGACCCGCGTCAGACCCACCGCCGGGTCGCTGCCCGCGACGGCGTCCGAGTCGCTCGCGGTCGTCGCGCGCGGGTCACGCACGCTCGTGAACGCGTAGCGCGCGGCCTGCTTCTCGGTGAGCGTGAAGCGCACGCGGTAGTCGCCGGCCGGGAGGTCGTCGAACAGGTACCGGCCGTCGGCGTCGGTCGTCCGTGCGGGCACGGGGTTCCCGAGGACGTCGAGCGCGGGGACCAGGTCACCGTCCGCGTCGACGAGCAGGAGCTCGACGCCGACACCGACGAGCGGCGTCTCGGCGGCGTCCTGCGTTCCGTCCGCGTCGTCGTCGACCCACACGACGTCGCCCAGCGCGTAGGACTTCACGACGAACCCGAAGTCGAGCGTCGGGTCGTGCTCACCGTCGACGGTGAGGCCTTCGCTGCTGGCCTCCCAGTCGTCGGAGTCGCCCGTCCGGCCACCCGGCGCGTGCGCGCCCGTCGGCAGGTAGGGCCGCAGGGCGTCCTGCGTGCCCGGGTCGGTCGTGACGATCCGGACGGTGTAGGACTCGTCGGGCTGCAGGACCGGGAGGTTCGGGAACAGGTACGTCCCGTCCGGACCGGTCACCCGCGTGCCGACGGGGTCGCCGTAGACGTCGGTGACGGGCAGGCCGTCGGGTCCGACGAGCTCGAGCACGACCCCGGGGATCCCGGGCTCGCCGGGCGTCTGCCGCCCGTCGCGGGTCGTGTCGACCCAGACGAGGTCGCCCACGGAGACCGAGCGCCGCACGACGCCCGCGTCCCACGTCGGGTCGACGCCCTGCGTCGCGGTGAACGGGCGGTCGTAGGTGCCGGTGAGACCGACGGTCTCGTCGTCGAGCGTGATCGTCGTGGTGAGGCCGATGGCCTGGTCGCTGCCGACCTCGGCGTCGGAGTCCGCGGCCGCGCCCGGCGCACGCGTGTCGCGCACGGTCGTGAAGCGGTAGAGGTCCGACTGCGCGGGCGTGAGGACGAACCGCACGCGGTAGTCGCCGGCCGGCAGGTTGTCGAACAGGTAGCGACCGTCGGCGAGCGTCGTCTGCGGGGGGACCGGGTCGCCGAAGACGTCGGTGGCCGGCGTCAGCAGGCCGCCCGTCCCGACGAGGTAGAGCTCGACCGCCACACCGTCGAGCGTGGGTTCGCCCGTGTCCTGCGTGCCGTCGGAGTCCTTGTCGATCCACACGACGTCACCCAGCGCGTACGTCTTCTGGACGAACCCGAAGTCGAGCGTCAGGTCCTCCTCGCCGCCGGTCGTCAGACCCTCCGACGAGGCCTCCCACAGCGACGAGTCGCTGGTGCGCGGACCCACGCCGGGGATCGTCGGGACGTACGGCGTGAGCGCCGCGATCGTCGACGGGTCGTCCTGCACGATCTGCACCGTGTAGTGCTCGTCGGCCTGCAGCACCGGCAGGTGCTCGAACAGGTAGTTGCCGTACCCGTCGGTGGTCCTGGTCCCGACCGGGCGTCCGGAGACGTCCGTCACGGGCCCGCCGTCGGGTCCGACGATGCGGAGCACCACGCCCGGGATACCGGGCTCGCCGAGCGTCTGGTCACCGACCCGGTCCTCGTCGACCCACACGCGGTCACCGACGGTGACGCTCTCGGGGGCTGCGGGCGAGTCGTAGATCTGCACGGCGTCAGGTGCCTCGTCGGCGACGACCGTGATCGTCGTCGGCGTCGGGTCGAGCACGAAGCCGCGCGGCGCGACGGTCTCGACGACCGTGTACTCGCCCGGGTCGGGCACGACGATCGTCGTGTCTCCCCCGTCGCCGTCGTCGACCACGACGAGCCCGTCGACGACGTACGCCTCGGTCGTCACGACCCCGTCCGGGCCGGTGACGGTGAAGCGGGCGTCGCGGTCCGTGATCGGCGCGCGCGTGCTGCCGTCCGGGTTGCTCGAGCCCGTGGCGTCGAGCTTCTCGATGACGAGCGGGTAGTCGTCCGTCGGTGTGACGACGGCCTTGACGCCGTCCACCGAGTTCACGATCCCCAGGTTCTCGGTCCAGTGCATGATCTGGACCGCGTAGTACAGCGTGATCGGGTCGCTGCCCAGGCTCTGGCGCGAGTTGTTGACGATCGTCACGCGTCCGGTGGTCGCATCGAACTTCGCGCGCAGACCCCGGGCGAGGTCGATCTGGGTCGCGTCGACGACCCATCCACCCGCATCCGTGAAGCCGAGGAAGTCCACCGAGTCGGGCAGCGTGTCCGTGATGTCGAACAGGAGCTGGTCGAGGCCCGAGAACGTGCCGTGCGGCACGACCTCGATGCGGTACGTCAGGATGCGGCCGTCAGCAGAGCCGTCCGGGGCGATGCGGACGCTCTTGCGCCAGCCGTCACCGCTGTCGACGACCTTGGTGACCTCGAGCTCGTCGCCGTAGCTCGTGGCACGCGCCGAGGCGACCGAGACCCAGTCCCAGCGGGCATCGTCGCCGCCGTGCAGCGTCGCGCTGTTGTCGATGGCGAGCGTCTGCTTGCCGGTGAACACGACCGTCGGGATCGTGACGGTGAGGTTCAGGCGCTTCGTCAGCGCACCGGACACGCCCTCGCGGGCAACGAACGCCGCCGACGTCGTGACGTCGAGCGGTGCGTGGCCGTCGACGACGGCGCCCAGCGCGAGGTCGAAGTCCGCCTTGGTCACGGGCCGCCCGTCGTACGTGCCCGAGATCTGGATGCGGTCGAGGAAGTCGGGGGCACCGACGTCGAACACCGTCGCGTCGAGCGGGTCGGTGATCGTCGACTTCGCGAGGTCGGTCTCGACCTGCTGGCCGACCGTGAACACGAACGGGATGCCGAGGCTCTGGCCGACGGTCGCCTGGTAGGTGCCCGATGCCGCCTTGTCGAACTGGCTGCTCCAGTCGATCGTCTCGCCGTCCGGCTTGGCGACGACGAACGAGCTGGTCACGCTCGGGGAGTAGCTCCGGTCCCGGTTCCAGTCGTCGTGGTAGGCGAAACGCGCGGTGTTGGTCAGCCGGTAGCGCGTGGCGACCCACTGCTTGTCGCCCGGGTTCGACGTGACCTCCACCCCCGCGCCCGATGCGGGAAGGGCGACGACGCGCGCGTCGAGCTCGATCGCATAGACCGAGTCGACGTCGTGGCCGACGTTCATCATGAACGTGGCACCGTCGAGCAGCCACTGGCCGGGCGTGCTCGACATCGCGAACGTCGCGGCCGTCCCGGGGAACTCCGTGAGGTCGAGCGCGGTTCCATCGGCCAGGACCGTCGGACCCGCGCTCGTCCACTCGATGCCGGCCGGCAGCGTGTCGGAGACGATGACGTGCCTCGTCGGAATGAACCGGGGGTCGAACGCATTCGCGTGCTGCGTCGGGTCGAGCTCGCGCAGGTCGGCCGTCAGCGTGTAGGTGAGCTCTTCCTGCCCGGCGGCGTCCAACGTGCCGTCCGCGTTGCGCTGCGCGGTCTTCTCGACGTCGTTGAGGTTGCGGTCGACCGACTTGCGGAACGCGGCACCCGTGTTGGGTCCGGGGAGCGCCGCACGCTGGCCCACGACGTCGACGGTGCTCGAGCCCTCGAGGTCCGGGCCCGTCGGCGGCGTCATGACCACGTCGTTGGCGAGGCGCACCGTGAAGCTGCCGCCGTCGAGCTCACCGATCGTCGCGGCGCCGAACGCCGACTGGACCGCGGCGACCAGGTCCGCACGGTCGGCACCGGTCGCGGCGCGCACGCTGTAGGTGATCGTGGACCTCGACCGGGCCGGGAGGGTGACCTCGTCGCTCGCGCTCGTCCCCGTGATCGTCGGGGTGAACGGCGTCGCCGCACCGACGGTCGAGGTGAGCCCGTCGGCGGACCACGACGTGGTCCGGATCAAGAAGGACGCCGGGTCGAAGACGAGCCCGTCCTGCAGCGTGTCCTCGAAGTCGTACGTGCCGCCCGCGACCGACACGACGTCGACCGTGTACGTGAGGGTGAGCGAGTCGAGCAGGGTGTCCAGTGCGGCGGTGTCCAGCACCGCGGTCCCGGTCCCGTCGATCGTGATCACGCTGTTCAGGTTGAAGCCCCCGACGAGCCCGCCCGACTTGCCGAGCGAGTCGGCGGTCTCGTCCCAGAAGCCGTCGGGATCGCCGACGACGATCGTCAGCGGGTGGGGAACCCCGTCGACCTGCCACGCGAGCGACTCCGTGCCGGGGCCGTCGTCGAGCGCGTCGACCGTGAACTGCACGGAGACGAATCCCTGGTTGGACCCCTCGGGGATCGGGTCCTTGAACGTCACGGTGATGGTCGAGCCGTCCGGTGCGGCCACCGCCGAGTCGACAGCCCCGTTGCTCGGGAAGGTCAAGGATCCGCTCAGGTCGACACCGTCGGGTACGTCGATCACGACCGCACGCCCGGCGTTGCTCGGCCCCTGGTACGCGAGCTGCAGCGTGTACGTCTCGCCGGGCTTCGCGACGGGCTGACCCTGGTACGTGTCGAAGTTCGTGACCGTGAGCGTGAGCCCCGCATCGCTGAACACGACCGTCGGCTCGGCGGCGACCGCGACGGTCGTGACCGACCCGACGAGCACCATCAGCGCGCTCACGACCAGGGCGACGGACCGCAGCCCACCCTGGCGCACGCGTCGCAGGAGTCGGTCCTCCCGGTGCCGGGGACGGTGCGACGCCCGCCCCTGCCCGATTGAACCGTTGCCGTGCGACGTGAACGCCATGCCATCCCTCAGGACCGAGGGCCGGTCGTTCAATGGCGCAGCCAGATCCGTCCGCGCAGGTCGGATGCGGGCTACGTTGTCGATGCGACCAGACCCGAAGTATGAACAGGTTCAGAACTGAACGCGTTCACCCTAAGGGACCATGGTCCGAGCGATCCCCGGACCCGCCAGACTTCACCCCGCCACAACGCCGCAGATCGGCGCGAACGGCTCATAACACCCTCGCCACGTCTTGAGCCGTGAGAACAGCGCCGTGGATCGACGCACCGAATCCTGCCGGGGCGACGGCACGGCGCCCGTCAGAGCCGGAGCGGAGTCGGCGCCGTACCTACGCGCGCTCGTCGCCCAGCTCGACGGCGGGAACGAAGATGGCGGGCGGGTCAGGATGCAGCGGTGAGATGCGTCGTAGGTTGCACACCGTGGTGTCGATCAGATGTGCGCTTCCGGGCATGTCGACGAGGTCGGCGCGGGCGGCCTCCAACGCCTGCGGCACTGCGGCGACGACCCGTTCGACGATGTCGCGGGACTCGTCGAGGTTCAGGCCGAGCCTGAGACCCTCGCTGGCGATGGTGCTCGCGAAGATCTCCGGGACCTTGTACGTGGTCCCGATCCGCATGGGGAACTCGACTGGTCCGAGCGCGGGATCGAAGGTCTCGTAGGGGGCGAACGACAGGACGTCGTAGGCAGGCGCGAGGCGCACCCCACCGCCAGCGAGCATCAGCGAGTAGTTCTTGGCGTGGGCGTCGGTGTTGACCATCGCGATGTTCAGGGTCAGCAGCGCCAGGAAGTCCCGCGCGACCCGGGTGCGGTCGCTGCGGGTGAGGCTCGAGCGCAGCAGCTGACCGAGCGCGTCGACGCCCGGACCGCCGTCCCGTCGCTGGTACTTCTTGGACGGCGGGACCGACAGCGCCTGACACAGGTCCTCTTGGTGCAGGCGGCGCACGAGCCCGTCGTCTCCGACCTCGCGGTCGTACCGGGACAGGACGAGGGCGCGGACCTGCTCGTCCGGAGAGGTCCAGATGTGGGCGTCCGGGGTGGGCAGTCCGACGTGACGAGCAACGGCGAGGCTGAAGAGCTCGACCGTGATCAGGTCGGGATAGCGCTCGTCGGCGGCAGTGCGGGGCGTGACGTACTCGGCCTTGAGGATGTGGGTGGTCGGTGCGCCGGGACCGGGTCTTCGCCATGTGCCGTCTGGCGCGATCGTGAGGGCGATCTTGGGCTGGGCGCCAGCCAGGCTCATGCGCAGGCGCTCGCGTCCGTGCAGGGGCCGACCGGTGCGGTAGGCGTCGATGACCTTGGACAGGTCGAGCGCGACCTCGTCGTCCCCGATCGGTTCCGAGGCGGACCTGTCGGCATCGCGGTCGGTGCTGGGGTGGTCGACGGGCAGGATCTGGAGCGCTCCGGCGACGTCGCCTCCGACGTGCTCCAGGAGCGCGAAGGGCGACCTCGCCGAGACCTGGTAGGTGGTCGCCAGGGAGCCGAGTGCCTGCTCGTTGTCAGGAAGCAGGCCGGTGATGAAGGGGAGCACCGCGCTTCGTCGGTGACGCGCGGTGGCCTTGGGCATCGACAGGGACAACGGGGTGGCAGCGGGGTCGCGGCGGTAGTCCTCGTCATAGGTGAACGTGAGGTTGCCCGAGCCGGTCATCGTCATCGTGCCGGCGAAGACGCCGTCCATGTGGACGGCCAGGTTGCGGTCGGCCATCGATCAGGTCCCCTGACCGTGGACGTCCATGACCATGCCGAGCTCCTCGAGCAGGTCCAGCACTCGTGGCATCTCGGCTGGCGTACGTCCGGCCTCCACCTTGACGAGCCACTCGCGTGAGACGCCGGCACGGCGGGCCAGGTCTACCTGCGTCAAGCCGGCGCGTTCGCGGCAGTCGCGCACGAGCGCACCGAGGTCAACCATGGTGCGTACACGCATCTGGTCACCCCCTCGCGTGCATCGTGGTCCACTTCCGTAGATGAGTCTCACAGTACACATCCACGGATGTGCACCACAAGCGACATGTGCGCCACCGTCTGGGGCGCGTGAGCAGATCCCGACCGGCACCGGCGCTTCCAGAGGTGCGTGGTCGCGGTGGACCGCGGCACGGGCACCGTGACGGTCGAGATGGCGGCCGCCACCGCGAGTCGAGCCCGCGTGGGCGACGGCCGGCGACCCGCACGTCGAAGGGACTGGTCGCCGATTACCGGTTGAGACTGGTGAACCGGACTGCGGTTGTGCGACTGGCGCAACGCCGGGGTCTACTTCCTGCCCTTCTCGCCTCTCTCGAGGCGACCCGTGCGCTGCCTTACCGACAGGTCGGCCAGGCGCGAAGAAGAGGATCACGCACAGGGCGTGCCCACAGTGCAGGGCGGTCTGCCCGACCTGCGCCGGTGCTCCTGCAGGTCAGATACCCATTCTGGGTGGAGCCAAGGGGACTCGAACCCCTAACCCCCTGTTAGGGTCGCCGTCCCGGTCGTCGCTCCGGGTTACCGGTCATCACGCACCGTGACCTGCTGCGATGCGCGCAACGCGGCGGGATTCGGTCAGCGCTAGTGGTCATCGTCTGGCGTCGATAGTGGCGGGAAAGTGGCGGGACCGGAACCGGATACTGCCGCATCGCGAGACTTGCGTCTCGCATCCTGAGAAATCGGTCGTGCCGCACATTAGTACGGGGTAACGACCACAGTTGACCGACGAGACGGCGCGCCGCTCGACCCGTTCCTGACGACTGAGGAGCTCGCCGCGTACCTCACGGTACCGGTGGAGACGATCTACGCGTGGCGCAAGCGCGGCGTCGCTCCTCGCGCGCACGTCCTCGGCAAGCACCTGCGCTGGCGCGCGAGCGATGTCGAGGTGTGGCTCGCCACCCGGGCCGCCGCTCGGTCGGGGCGCGGGGGCCGATGGGGCGCGGCAGGCGTCGGTCATCGTCGGCGGGTGGGTTCTCGACAACCTGGCCGACGACGGGTCGGCTGTGGATGCACCGCTGGTTCCGCTGCCACGGCTCGCCGTCGTGATGGGGACCACCATTGACGCCGCGCGGGCCGCGATGCGGCGTGCGGTCGCCGCGGGGCTGGTCGGTCAGGTGGGTCACCGACGCGGCTCTGCGCAGGCGTACCGGCTGCTCCATGCGGCGGAGCGCGAGGCGGACCTCGCCCCCTACGCGGCCTTGGTGACCGCGCTGGCGGACGACGACCAGACGGACCTCGCCGTGGCGGCGATCCGAGCGTCTTGCCACCCGGCCGTTGGGTACGGCCTGGGCCGGCGGGCCTGGATGCTGCTGGTGGCCGACGCGCTCGAGCTCGACCCCCGGACCGCGTGGCGGTGGCCCGCCGCAGCGATCCGCAGGGCCCGGGCCGCGGTCCAGGCATCCGGGCTGGACCGGGCCGTCGACGGTCCGGACCTCGTGGCCCGGCTCACGGCTGCGGCCCGGCGGCCCACCGGGCCAGACGGGGGGACCACGCCCGAGGTGCTCGCAGCCGAGGCGGAGGCAGTCAGGCGGGTCAAGGCGACTGCCAGGAGGGAGGCTGTCTTGGAGGTTCGCGCCGCGCGTGACGCGGCCCGAGCCGAGCGGACCGAGGCGTCGCGGACGGCACGCGTCGCGAAGGCGAGGCAGGCCACCACCCCGGCCCCAGCCCCACGGACCACGCCGGCCCGGCGAACGCTCCGGCTCCCGGCGGACTGGGTCGCCCGCGGGGGCGACGAGGGGCAGCTCCGGGCGGCTCTGGCCCGCCGCGGACTCGAGGTTGTCGAGGTTGACGCGGCAGCCGGGACCGTCGTCGTTGGCGAGCGGGGGTCAGCACCGAGCTGATCGCCCCGTGCTGCTCGTCATTGGGTGTGCGCACCACCCGTGCGAGACGACGACGGCGGCGCGCCGAGCACGCCGCCGTCGTGAACCCGTCGCGGCGTACGCCACGTGGTCGGTGCTACCCGGCCGCGATGCTCGCGACCGCGTCGAGGGTGTCGTGGGCGGCGACGTCGCGCCGCAGATCTTCTGTGGTCGCGTTAGCGGCCCGCAGGCCGTCTTCGGTGTCGGCCAGCACACCTGCTCCCAGCCCGGCGACCGCGTAGACGTCGGTGCCGGGGTACTGGTTCAGGAACACGACGGCCTCGAGCCCTTCCGAGGCGCTCGCGGTGTAGCCCTCCACGCCGGGCGCCTGCGTCACCTGGATGGTGGTACCCGCGAGGGACTCGGCGCCGTCGACGACGCGGTCGACGGTGAAACTCCACAGCACGAGCGGGAGCCCGCCGGGGTCACCGCCTTGCCCGATGATGTCGCCCTCGGACGTCGTCTCGACCTCCTCGACGAACGTCCCCGCGACAACCAGCGACGACTCTGCGGCGAGCTCGTCGATGCTCATGGGGACGGCACCGTCGACCGAGACGTACCGGCCCGACTCGTTCGTACGCTCCGGCACGTCGAATCCCGGCGCGTCCGCGACGACTGTGCTCGATCCGCAGGCACCGAGCGTCACGGCCAGCAGCGACGCCCCCGCGGCAGCGATCATCCTTCTTGCCATCATGCCCCCTAGTAGATGTACTTGACGCCGTTGATGTCGTCGGTCCAGGGCTCCGTGCCCCAATCGCAGGACCACTTGTTTGGCCCTTGTTCCATGACGCGCTTCGTGCCGGAGCAGTTGGCCGCCTGTGCAATGTCCGCGAGTCCAAGCGTACTGTCCCCGTCGACGATGACGACCGGGGCCTGCAGGTGGCCGAGCGACATCACGTAGTCGCGGGCGTCCGCGTCCTCGCTGATGTCCACCACCGTGTACTCGGCACCGAGCTTGTCGAGGGCACGGTAGGTGGCGTTGCATTGCACGCACGCCCCCTGGCTGTACACGGTGATGGCAGGCCCGGTGCTCATCGGGACACCTCGTCCTCGTCGTCGTCGCCCTTGAGGAGGACGATCGCGTGTCTGACTGCGGCCAGGACGCTCGCCTCGGCCGCGAGGGCGCGGGCGACGGGGACGCTGCCCGTAGGCGGCAGCGGGCACCATGACTCGTAGACCCAGTCGATGTCCGTGAGGGTGGTCACGTAGATCGCGACGTCGTCGACGGCGATCTCGATCCGTGCGGGTGCGAGACGCGGAGCGATCACCTCGTGCCACAGGGCTTCGCGGGCCTGAGCCCGGGCCAGGGCGAGCAGAGCGTTCACCCACTGGTCGAGGTCCGGGACGACCGCGCCCGGCGCGATCTCACCGGTCGCGGCGGTGAGCACTTCGCGGGCCTCGCGCTCGTCACGGGCGAGGTCGCGGGCGATCCCAACTACCTGAACCGTCGGCGGGCGGTACGGCTCGACGCGGATGCCCGCGGCGGCGGCGAGCTGCACGGCCCGCGCCGGGTCCCCGTCGGCCGTGGCCGGCCTGGTGTCGGTGCCACTCGCCCCACCAGCCGAGCCGGACCTCGACTGGGCGGTCACCCCGCGGGGTGGCCGAACCGAACCCGGCCGCTCGCTCGCCGACCTCGACGAGATCGAGGAGGTGCTCGCCCTGCTGGCCCCCGGCGACGTCGTCGACATCTCCCGTCCGGGGGTCTGCGTCGCCCAACTCGAGGTTGGCGCGGCCGACTCGGTGGAAGTCTCACTGGTCCCGATCGTTGGTCCGCCGGTCCGCGAGCTCGTCCGCGCCAGCGACCTGCGTGCCACGCTCGAGCGCGCCGTCGCCTGGCTGCAAGCGCAACCATGACCGGCTACGCCTATGTCGTACCCGACGATCCCGACAAGCCGTTCACCGACGACGCTCCCACCCGTCGTCGACTTGCCCGCCGGCTGCGCCGCGCGCTGAGAGATGGGTGCCACGTGGAGGTGGTCGGGCCCCGGGACGACCTCGAGCTCCTGCCCGCGCCTTGCCGGTGCCACGTCGTCGCCCGGTGGATGCTGGAGGCCAAGCTGCCGCCCCGCTGGCTCCTCCGGCGGGGGCACGACCCGGCGCTGCCGCGCGACCCGCTGCTGCCGGTTGAGCTCGCGGTGCGGCTGGCCGTCGGCGTCGCTGTGGCCGACGACCTCGGCCCGCACGTCGTGGTCGGCGCGCCCGTCGGAATGCGTGTCGACGTGACCAGCCACCTACCGGTCGCCAGCGGCGAGGTGTACGACAGTCCGAGCCTGATCGGCCTGATCGCGAGCCTTGGCGAGCGGTCCACCGCCGCCGTGAGCTGCCCCGCCGTGGAGCGGACGGTGACCGTCATGGCCGACGGCTGGGACCAGTGGGCGGTCGTGCTCGGTGGCGACGACTGCGAGTGGTTCGTGCGCCACCGGGCGGACCTCGACGCGGTCATCGAGCACACCGTCGAGTGGCTCGCCGGGTGGGTGTAGTGCGTCGGCCTCGGTCCGCGACGAGTTTGGAAGCGGCGGGAAAGTGGCGGATCCAGCGACTCCGGCGGCTTGCCAGCCCGTGCCGCCCGGGCGTTTGCCCAGGTCAGAGGCACATTCTGAGTGGAGCCAACGGGACTCGAACCCGTAACCCCCTGCTTGCAAAGCAGGTGCGCTACCAATTGCGCCATGGCCCCGAGCGGCACTGGGTGCGCCGGTCCTCCCTCGCGGGAGGCTCACTCGAAGGTGTCGGTGACCTCCGACCACAGGTCCCGCTCGTCGCGGTCCTGCAGCACCTTCTGGTACACGACGTAGCCGACGGCGGCCACAGCCGCCAGGAGCAGGAGCTTCTTCATCGGTCCCCCAGCAGATCGCCGTGATGGGTCGGGAGTGGGCCTAACAGGACTTGAACCTGTGACCTCTTCCTTATCAGGGAAGCGCTCTAACCGTCTGAGCTATAGGCCCGTCGCACGCCGCCACAGCAGCGCGCCGGACGAGACTACCCCAGCGCGAGCCCGCCGCCCAAACCGGCTGGCGCGCTCGTCGGGGTGCCCGTCAGGGGAGGTCGATCACTCGTCGGTCATCGTCACGTGCAGGCCTCCGACGAGCGCCGCGACGATGTTGTAGAGGAACGCGCCGATCGTCGCGAGGGCGGTCAGCAGGAAGACGTCGATGACCGCGATGAGCGTGCCGCCCGAGATGACCCGCTTGAACTCCACGTACTGGAGGATGTCGATCGAGTTCTCGGTGCCGGTGATCTGTTTGACCAGGTCGTCGATGCTCGTGAACACGTGCAGCCGGTTCAGCGTGAACCAGACGACGGCGATCGCGACGACGAGCAGGATGCCGAACGCCACGGACAGCAGGAACGACAGCTTCATCACCGACCACGGGTCGATGCGTGAGATCGCGAGCCGCACCCGGCGTGGGCCGCCCGCGGCGGACACCGTCGGGATGCGGCCCGTCGCCGGTCGCGCGCTCGTCGACGTGCCGGTCGTCGACGAGCGCGGCGGCACCGACGGGGGAGTGGCGCCCCCGGCGCCGGCCTGGCCCGTGCGGGCCGTCGGGGTGCTGGTCATGGGGTCCTCGCTCTGGGGCCGGTGGGCCGGTGAGAGGGCGGAGGTGGTCGCTCCGGCTGCCTTCTTGAGCCAGGCGGTCGTCTTGTCGACGGCCACCATGAGAGGCGTCGGCGGGTCGTGCTGTGCCGACGTCTGGGTGGAGGTGGTGGCCGACCCAGGGGCAGCCGCGCGTGCCGACGAGCCGTCGTCGGGCCCCGCCGTCCCGGTCCCGCTCGCGTCCCGAGGGTCCGGTGCCGAGACCACGTGCGCCGACGACGAGCTCGGCGCGGTGGGTCGGTTGCGGGGCGGGATCGAGGGGGGAGCCGGGTCGGTCATGCGTCCTCCGTGGGCGTCTCGGGCGCGCTGTCAGCGCTCGAACCCGCGGTCTGGTCGGGGTTCTCGGCAGCGTCGGCCGCGGCGGTCGACGCCGCGCTCTCGTCGACCACGGTACCGGCATCCGTGCCTGCGTCGTCCGTTTCCTGCCGTTCGGTGTTCCGGGCCACCGCGATGATCCGGTCGCCCGAGTCGGGCTTCGCGAAGATCACACCCTGCGTCGTACGGCCCGTGACGTGCACCTCCGCGACCGCGGAGCGCACCACCTTGCCGCGCTCCATGATGACGAGCACCTCGTCGGACTCGTCGACGACGAGCGCGCCCACGAGGTCACCGTTCTGCTCCGGCAGGTTCGCGACGCGGATGCCGAAGCCGTTGCGGCCCTGCTGCCGGTAGTTCTCGACCGTGAGCGCGGTGCGCTTCGCGATGCCGCCCTCGGTCACCGTGAACAGGAACGCGTCCTCGCGCACGACGTCCGCCGCGAGCAGCTCGTCGTCCCCGCGGAACTTCATGCCGGTGACGCCGCTCGTCGCGCGGCCCATGGGGCGAAGCTGCTCGTCGTCCGCCGTGAACCGGATCGACTGGCCCTGGCGCGAGACCAGGATCATGTCCTGGTCCGCGTCGACCAGCCGCGCCGAGACGAGCTCGTCGGGTCGGCCCTCCTCGTCCTCGCGCAGGTTGATCGCGATGACGCCGCCCGAGCGGTTCGAGTCGTAGTCGGCCAGCCGGGTCTTCTTCACCAGGCCGCGCTGCGTCGCGAGCACCAGGTACTCGGCCTGCTCGTAGTCGCGCAGCGCGAGCACCTGGGCGATCTTCTCGTCCGGCTGGAACGCGAGCAGGTTGGCGACGTGCTGACCCTTCGCGTCGCGACCGCCCTCCGGCAGCTCGTACGCCTTCGCGCGGTACACGCGGCCGAGGTTCGTGAAGAACAGCAGCCAGTGGTGCGTCGTCGTGACGAAGAAGTGGTCGACGATGTCGTCCTCGCGCAGCTGCGCGCCGCGCACCCCCTTGCCGCCGCGGCGCTGCGCGCGGTAGTTGTCGCTGCGCGTGCGCTTCGCGTAGCCGCCACGCGTGATCGTGACGACCATCTCCTCCTCGGCGATGAGGTCCTCGACGCTCACCTCGCCGTCGAACGGCAGGATCTGCGTGCGACGCTCGTCGCCGTACTTGTCGACGATCTCGGCGAGCTCCTCGGAGACGATCGACCGCTGCCGGGCCTCCGACGCGAGGATCGCGTTGTACTCCGTGATCTGCGCCTCGAGCTCGGCGTACCGGTCGAGGATCTCCTGGCGCTGCAGCGCCGCCAGACGGCGCAGCTGCAGGTTGAGGATCGCGTTGGCCTGGACCTCGTCGACCTCGAGCAGCGCCATGAGGCCCGTGCGGGCCTCCTCGGCGTCGGGGGAGCGGCGGATGAGCGCGATGACCTCGTCGAGCGCGTCCAGCGCCTTGAGGTACCCGCGGTAGATGTGGATCTGCTCCTCCGCCTTGCGCAGGCGGAACGCGGTGCGCCGGCGGATGACGTCGAGCTGGTGCGCCGTCCAGTGCCGCACGAACGCGTCGATGCTCAGCGTGCGCGGCACGCCGTCGACGAGCGCGAGCATGTTCGCGCCGAACGTGTCCTGCAGCTGCGTGTGCTTGTACAGGTTGTTGAGCACGACTTTCGCGACCGCGTCGCGCTTGAGCACGATCACGAGACGCTGACCCGTGCGGCCCGAGGTCTCGTCGCGGATGTCCGCGATCCCGCCGACCTTGTTCTCGCGGACCAGGTCCGCGATCTTCTTCGCGAGCGCGTCCGGGTTGACCTGGTACGGCAGCTCGGTCACGACGAGGCAGATGCGCCCCTGGATCTCCTCGACCTCGACGACCGCGCGCATCGTGATCGAGCCGCGGCCCGTGCGGTACGCGTCCTCGATGCCCCGACGCCCCAGGATCGTCGCCGACGTCGGGAAGTCCGGGCCCTTGATGCGCGCCATGAGCGCCTCGAGCAGCTCCTCGCGGCTCGCGTCCGGGTGGTCGAGGTGCCACTGCACGCCCTCGGCGACCTCGCGCAGGTTGTGCGGCGGGATGTTCGTCGCCATGCCGACCGCGATGCCCGCCGAGCCGTTGACCAGCAGGTTCGGGAACCGCGACGGCAGGACCTGCGGCTCCTGCGTGCGACCGTCGTAGTTGTCGCCGAACTCGACCGTGTCCTCGTCGATGTCCCGCACCATCTCCATGGCGAGCGGGGCCATCTTGCACTCGGTGTACCGCGGCGCGGCCGCCGGGTCGTCGCCGGGGGAGCCGAAGTTGCCCTGGCCCGCGACGAGCGGGTAGCGCATCGACCAGTCCTGCACGAGGCGGACGAGCGCGTCGTAGATCGCGCTGTCACCGTGCGGGTGGTACTTGCCCATGACGTCACCGACGACACGGCTGCACTTCGAGAACTGCCGGTCCGGCCGGTAGCCGCCGTCGTACATCGCGTACAGGACGCGGCGGTGCACCGGCTTGAGGCCGTCGCGGACGTCCGGCAGCGCGCGACCGACGATGACCGCCATCGCGTAGTCGAGGTACGACCGCTGCATCTCGAGCTGCAGGTCGACCTGGTCGATCCGGCCGTGCTCGATGCCGTCGTCGGTGGGGGTGTCCGTCACGTCAGTCCTTCGTCAGTTCGGAAGTGCTCGCGGGCTACGCCATATCGACTAGATATCGAGGAAGCGGACGTCCTTGGCGTTGCGCTGGATGAAGGAACGACGAGCCTCGACGTCCTCGCCCATGAGCACCGAGAAGATCTCGTCGGCGGCCGCCGCCTCGTCGAGCGTGACCTGCAGGAGCGTGCGGTGCTCGGGTGACATGGTCGTCTCCCAGAGCTCCGAGTAGTCCATCTCGCCCAGACCCTTGTACCGCTGGATCGCGTTCTCCTTGGGGATCCGCTTGCCGGCCGCCTGCCCCTCGGCGAGGTAGACGTCCCGCTCGCGGTCCGAGTACACGTAGTCGTGCTCGGCGTTCGACCACTTGATCCGGTACAGCGGCGGCTGCGCCATGTACACGTGCCCGTGCTTGATGAGCTCGGGCATGTACCGGAACAACAGCGTCAGCAGCAGCGTGCGGATGTGCTGCCCGTCGACGTCCGCATCCGCCATGAGCACGATCTTGTGGTACCGCAGCTTGGCCAGGTCGAAGTCCTCGCCGATCCCGGTGCCGAACGCCGTGATGAGCGCCTGGACCTCCTGGTTCGACAGCGCGCGGTCGAGGCGCGCGCGCTCGACGTTGAGGATCTTGCCGCGGATCGGGAGGATCGCCTGCGTGCGCGGGTTGCGGCCGCGGACCGCGGAGCCGCCGGCCGAGTCGCCCTCGACGATGAAGACCTCGCACTCCTCCGGGCGGTTGGACTGGCAGTCCTTGAGCTTGCCCGGCATGCCGCCCGACTCGAGCAGGCCCTTGCGCCGCGTCGCCTCGCGCGCCTTGCGGGCCGCCATGCGCGCAGCCGCGGCCTGGATGGACTTGCGGATGACGTCGCGCGCCTCGTTCGGGTGCGAGTCGAGCCAGTCGCCGAGCTGGTCGTTCACGACACGCTGCACGAACGTCTTGGCCTCGGTGTTGCCGAGCTTCGTCTTCGTCTGGCCCTCGAACTGCGGCTCCCCGAGCTTGATCGAGATGACCGCCGTGAGCCCCTCGCGGATGTCGTCGCCCGTGAGGTTGTCGTCCTTCTCCTTGAGGATGCCCTTGTCCCGCGCGTACCGGTTCATCAGACCGGTCATCGCCGCGCGGAAGCCCTCCTCGTGCGTACCGCCCTCGGTCGTCGCGATCGTGTTCGCGTAGGCGTGCACCGACTCCGAGTACGCCGTGGTCCACTGCAGCGCGATCTCGACCGAGATGCGCCGCTCGGGGTCCTCGGACTCGAACGCGATGACCTCGGGGTGGACGAGCTCGACCTTCTTGGTGCTGTTCAGGTGCTTGACGTAGTCGAGCAGCCCGTCGTCGTACCTGTACGTCACGACCCGCGCCGGGGCGACCTCCGGCGACGCGTCGCCCTCCTCGCCGACGACCTCGTCCTCCGTCCCGAGGTGCTGCGGACGCTCGTCGGTCAGCGTGAGCTGCAGACCCTTGTTGAGGAACGCGTACTGCTGGAACCTCGCCCGCAGCGTCTCGAAGTCGAAGTCGACCGTCTCGAAGATCTCCGGGTCCGGCCAGAACGTCTGCGAGGTCCCCGTCTCCGTCGTCGGCTCGCCCTTGCGGATGCCGCCCACGGGGTGCCCGCCGTCCGCGAAGTCCATCTCCCACGCGAAGCCGTCGCGCTTGACCACGGTCTGCACGCGCGTCGAGAGCGCGTTGACGACCGAGATGCCGACGCCGTGCAGACCGCCCGAGACGGCGTACCCGCCACCGCCGAACTTGCCGCCCGCGTGCAGGATCGTCATGACGACCTCGACCGTGGGCTTGCCCTCGGTCGGGTGGATCGCGACCGGGATGCCACGGCCGTTGTCGACGACGCGCACGCCGCCGTCGGCCAGCAGCGTCACCTCGATGTGGTCGCAGTAGCCGGCGAGGGCCTCGTCGACCGAGTTGTCGACGACCTCGTAGACCAGGTGGTGCAGGCCGCGCTCGCCCGTCGAGCCGATGTACATGCCCGGGCGCTTGCGGACTGCTTCGAGACCTTCGAGGACGGTGATCGCGTCGGCGTCGTAGGAACCGCCGGACTCGGGCTGGTTGCTGGGCTGCTCGGCCACGGGCGGGGGTACTCCTCGGGATCTGCGAGACGCGCCGGAGCGGGCCGCCCGTCCGCTGGGAGGGCAGATCACTCCGTCACGCCGGAGTTCCGGGCGCCAAGGCACCAGGAATGACCTGAGAAGTCTACCTTCTCGAGCGCCTCGGACCCCTGGGAACACGGTGCTGTGGACGACAGGTTCGGTGAAGGTCACCCGACCGCGCGCTCGTCGGACCGTCAGCCGTACGTGTCCCGCACCCCGCGGCCCTTGACGCTGCGCGGACCGCGGCCGAACCCGGGACCGCCGGGACCCTGCACCTCGATCTGCACGACGACACCCTCGCCGAGCGACTCGCCCAGCGTGCGCAGCATCGTCGGGACCGTCCAGCGCAGGTTCGTCGCCCACGCCGTCGAGTCCGCACGCATCGTGAGCACGCCGGCGTCGAACGACACGTACCGCGTGTGCGACGCGACCTCGTCACCGAACAGCTCGGACCACCGGGCCTGGATCGTGCCCGCCGTGACGCCCGGCGTCCACGCGAGCTGTCCGACGAGCGTGTCGAGCACCTCCGCGACCGTCCTCGGGTCCCGTCCGCCCGACCGCGCACCACCGAGCTGCACCTGCTGACGCCCGCGCGGCGCGTCGCCGGGACGCAGCCCACGCCGCCGCGCGCTCTCCTTCGCCCTGCTCAGCGCCGCGGCCGCGACCTGCCTCTCCGGAAGCAGCTCGACGACGTCCCGCAGCGCGCGGGTCGGCGCGACGCGCTCGTCGGACGGGCTAGAGGACACGCGCGACCTCGCCCCCCATGACGTCCACACGACCACCCGCGAGCGGTTCCGGGACGTCCTGCGCGACCGCGGCCGTGATGAGCACCTGGCGCGCAGGCGCGACGAGCTCGGCGAGCCGCTCGCGGCGGCGGGCATCGAGCTCGGCGAACACGTCGTCGAGGATGAGCACGGGCTCGTCGTCCGGGCCACCCTGCGGACCGCTCGCCGTGAGCACGTGCCACGACGCGAGGCGCAGCGCGAGCGCGAACGACCACGACTCGCCGTGGCTCGCGTACCCCTTGGCGGGCAGGTCCGCGAGCGTCAGGACGAGGTCGTCGCGGTGCGGCCCGACGAGGCAGACACCGCGCTCGATCTCCTTGGGCCGCAGCCGACCCATCGCGTCGAGCAGCTGGGCCTCGACGAGCTCGACCGACGCCGTGTCGTCGTGGCCGGCCTCCTCGACCGTGTCCTCGAGCGACGCCCGGTACGTCGTGCGCGCGGCCCCCTGACCGGCGCTGACCTGCTCGTACGCGGTGGCGACGAGCGGTCCGAGCTCGCGGACGAGAGACCGGCGCTCGACCACGAGCCGTGCACCGAGCTGCGCGAGCTTGCCGTCCCACACGTCGAGCGTGCGCAGGTCGGCGCCCTGTCGCGCCCGAGCGGCGGCGCCCGCGGACTTCAGCAGCGCGGAACGCTGCCGCAGCACGCGCTCGTAGTCGCCGACGACCGCCGCGAGCCGGGGCGCACGCTGCACCAGGAGCGCGTCCAGGAAGCGCCGACGCCCGTCCGGGTCACCCTTGACGAGCGCGAGGTCCTCGGGCGCGAACAGCACCGTGTGCAGGATCCCGAGCACGTCGCGCGCCCGGACCGGGCTGCCGCCGTTGATCCGGCCGCGGTTCGCCTTCCCCGGCGTGATCTCGACCTCGACCACGGTCGCGCGGGGCCGGCCCGGCTCCGGCTCCCGGACGACCTTCGTCCCGACGACCGCGCGGCCCTGACCAGCGCGGATGAGCGCCGCATCGGTGGGCACACGGTGGCTGCCGAGCGTCGCGACGTAGCCGATCGCCTCGACGAGGTTCGTCTTGCCCTGCCCGTTCGGCCCGACGAGCGCGGTGATCCCCGGATCGAGCTCGAGCTCGACGTGCGGGTACGAGCGGAAGTCGGTCAGGTGCAGGTGCGCGACGTGCATCTCGAGGGGATCGGGGTCGCAGCCGTCAGTCCGACGATCCCGCGGGCTTGACCGCGTGACCGCCGAACTGCTGCCGCAGCGCCGCGACGGCCTTCATCGCGGGCGACTCGCCCTGGCGCGAGGCGAACCGCGCGAACAGTGCCGCCGAGATCACCGGGGCGGGGACCGCGAGGTCGATCGCCTCGTCGACCGTCCACCGGCCCTCGCCCGAGTCCTCGACCCAGTCGTCGATCGCCCCGAGGCCCGGGTCCTCCTGCAGCGCCCGGACCAGCAGCTCCAGGAGCCACGAGCGCACGACCGTCCCCTTGGTCCACGCGCGCATGGTCCCGTGCACGTCCGTGACCAGGTCCTTCGCGGCCAGGAGCTCGTAGCCCTCCGCGTACGCCTGCATGAGGCCGTACTCGATCCCGTTGTGCACCATCTTCGCGAAGTGGCCCGCACCGACCTTGCCGGCGTGCACGAAGCCGTCCGCCCGCTCGCCGTCGGGACGCAGCGCGTCGAGCACGGGCATCGCGCGCGCGACGTCCTGCTCGGAACCGCCGACCATGAGGCCGTAGCCGTTCTCGAGGCCCCAGACCCCGCCGGAGACGCCCGCGTCGAGGAAGCCGATGCCGCGCTGCGCGAGGAGCTGGGCGTGCGGCTCGTCGTCCTGGTAGTACGAGTTGCCGCCGTCGATGACGAGGTCCCCGGCGCTGAGCAGGCCCGCGAGCTGGGCGATCACGCCGTCCGTGATCTCGCCCGACGGCACCATGACCCACACGATCCGCTCGCCCGCGGGGAGCGCGTCGACGAGCGCCTCGATCGACGCGACGTCGGAGACGTCCTGGTTGCGGTCGTACCCGACGACCTCGATGTCCGCGCGCCGGATGCGCTCACGCATGTTGGCGCCCATCTTGCCCAGACCGACAAGACCGATCTTCATGACCTGCGTCCTTCCCTCACCCTCACGCGCCGTCGGTCCTCACTGTGCCCGCCAGGCCCGGGACGCGCGCGCCAGGTCGTCGAGCGCGCCGTCAGCTCGCGAAGCGGATCGGCACGAGCAGGTAGCGGTACGCCTTGTCGTCGTCGCTCTCGACCGAGCCCTGACCGGTGAACTCGACCGGCTTGTTCGGGTGCGTGAACGACAGCCGCACGAACGGCGTGTCCAGCGCGCCGAGCCCGTCGAGCAGGAACTGCGGGTTGAACGCGACCGAGATCTCGTCACCGACGAGCGTGGCCTCGAGCGCCTCCGACGCCTGCGCGTCGTCACCCTGCCCCGCGTCGAGCACGACCTGGCCGTCCGAGAAGCTCAGCCGGATCGGCGTGTTGCGCTCCGCGACGAGCGCGACACGCTTCGCGGCGTCGGCGAGCTGCGTCGTCCCGACGATCGCGTGGATCGGGCTCTCGTCGGGGAACAGGCGGCGCACGGCCGGGTAGTCGCCGTCGACGAGCAGGCTCGTCGACTGACGTCCGCCCGCCTCGAACCCGATGAGGTCCACGCCCGCACCCGTCGACAGGCTCACGGTGACCTCGCCCGAGCTGCCGAGGGACTTCGCCGCGTCCGACAGCGTGCGCGCACGCACGAGCGCGACCGTCGAGATGTCCGGGCTCGCGGGTGTCCACGTGAGCTCGCGCAGCGCGAGGCGGTAGCGGTCCGTCGCGAGCAGCGTGACCTTCTCGCCCTCGATCTCGACCCTGACGCCTGTGAGCAGCGGCAACGTGTCGTCCCGGCTCGCCGCGACGGACACCTGCGCGACCGCGTGCGTGAGCTCGTCACCGTGCACGGTGCCCGAGACCGGCGGCATGACCGGCAGGTTGGGGTAGTCCTCGACGGGCATCGTGAGCAGCGTGAAGCGGCTCGCACCACACGTCACGACGACCTTGGTGCCGTCGAGCGTGACGTCGACCGGCTTGTCCGGCAGCGCGCGCGAGATCTCGGCGAGCAGCCGACCGGAGACGAGGACCGTGCCGGGCTCCGAGACGTCGGCGGGGATCTGCGAACGGGCCGACACTTCGTAGTCGAAGCTCGAGAGCTGGATCACGCCGCTCGCATCGGCCTCGATCCGCACGCCGGCCAGGACGGGCACCGGCGGCCGGGTCGGCAGGCTGCGGGCAGTCCAGGTGACGGCCTCGGCGAGAACGTCGCGCTCGACCCGGAACCTCATGGACCCCTACCTCTCGTCGTCTGGCACACGAACCTGCCCGCGGCGCACTGCCGGCGCGGCAGACGCGTCGTCACGCGAACACTACGCGAGTGCCCCGACACGTGGGGGCTCGGGCGGGGGAGCGAGGTCGCGTCGTCGCTCGTGCGTCGTGGCACGTCGTGTGGTTCGACGCGCTGTCCCCAGCGAAGGTGTGTGGATCTTCCCCTAGTGAATCTGTCGTCGTCGTCATCGGTGGTGTGGACAGTGTGGACGAGGGGTCGTCGGTGCAGGTCGGGAGGCGTTTCGGGCTGTGCGTGGCGGGTGTGGACGGCGGGACGTGCTCGGTGGACAGCGGTGGACGCCCGATTTCTTGTCGTTCGCCGTCCACCGGTTCGTCGTCCTCTGTCCACATGACAAGGCTCGTCGTCCACCGCTGTCCACAGGTCTGTTCACAGGTGTGCGTATTCGTCCCATGCATGTCTCCACCTGGGGATGAAGGTGGGGACAGGTGTGTCCCGGTCTGTCCGGATCTGCGTCGATGCACGGTCGGTCCGACCTCGTCCACGGTGTGGCGAGTTGTGATGATCGGTATCGCCGCAGGTCAGCGGGCTGATCCGGGCCGTCGCTGGTGCCGTCGACGAGGCCCTGCTCCGTCCGGGTGATCCTGTTCACAGTATCCACAGAGAGCCTCACGGCGCTGTGGATAAACCTGGGGAGCGACGTCCGTGGGTGGGGGTGAAACGCGCGTCCCGACCAGCGGTGACGGCGCGTGGACACCAGCGTCGGACGGGTGTGGACGCGTGTGGGAATTCCCACGGCACCGCCCACGGCCCACCGGTAGGAGCCGACCGGCCCGTCAGCCCCTGTTCTGCTGCTTGATCCGGTTCGTGAGCTCGGTGACCTGGTTGTAGATCGAGCGGCGTTCCGCCATGAGCTCGCGGATCTTGCGGTTCGCGTGCATGACGGTCGTGTGGTCGCGGCCGCCGAAGGCCTGGCCGATCTTCGGCAGCGACAGGTCCGTGAGCTCACGGCACAGGTACATCGCGATCTGCCGTGCGGTGACCAGCACGCGCGAGCGCGACGAGCCGCACAGGTCGTCGATCGTGAGCCCGAAGTACGCCGCCGTCTGCCCGATGACCTGGGTCGAGGTGATCTCCGTCGTCTGGTCGTCGGTGATGAGGTCCTTGAGGACGATCTCCGCGAGTGACAGGTCGACCTGCTGGCGGTTGAGGCTCGCGAACGCCGTGACGCGGATGAGCGCCCCCTCGAGCTCGCGGATGTTCGTCGAGATCTTCGAGGCGATGTACTCGAGCACGTCCGGCGGGGCCTGCATGTTGTCGCCGCCGGCCTTCTTGCGCAGGATCGCGATGCGGGTCTCGAGGTCCGGCGGCTGGACGTCGGTGATGAGCCCCCACTCGAAGCGGGACCGCATGCGGTCCTCGAAGCCGTTGAGCTGCTTGGGCGGCAGGTCCGACGTGATGACGACCTGCTTGTTCGCGTTGTGCAGGGTGTTGAACGTGTGGAAGAACTCCTCCATCGTCTGTTCCTTGCCCTGCAGGAACTGGATGTCGTCGATGAGGAGCACGTCGACCTCGCGGTAGCGGCGCTGGAACGCACCGGCCTTGCCCTCGGAGATCGAGTTGATGAAGTCGTTGGTGAACTCCTCCGAGTTCACGTACCGCACACGCACGCTCGGGTAGAGGTTCTGCGCGTAGTGGCCGATCGCGTGCAGCAGGTGGGTCTTGCCCAGGCCCGAGTCGCCGTAGATGAACAAGGGGTTGTAGGCCTTGGCCGGTGCCTCGGCGACCGCGACCGCCGCCGCGTGCGCGAATCTGTTGGACGAGCCGATGACGAACGTCTCGAACAGGTAGTGCGGGTTCAGGCGCGCGGGCTCGGTCGACGTCTGCTTGCGGTTCGCGGGCTCCGACGAGCGTGTTGGGGCCTCGGTCGGCCGGGCGGGCGGCTCGTCGTGCGCCGATGCGTCGGTGCCGTAGCCGACCGGGTGGTCGTCGGGCTCGTCGGGTGTGGCCGTCGACGACGCGCCCTCGCCGGACATGACGGGCGTGGTCATCGCGCGGACCGCGGGGGAGGCGTCGTCGACGATCTGCGGGTCGACCGTGATCGCGAAGCGTCCGTCACGCCCGAGCGCGACGGAGAGGGCCTCGGTGACCTCGCTGCGGACCTTGGTCTCGAGGTAGTCCTTCGTGTACTCGTTGGCGACCGCGAGGATCAACGTGCCGTCGAGGAGGCCGAGCGGCTGGGCGAGGCGCACGAACGCGAGCTGGCGCTGCGTGATGTCAGGGCTCGCCTCGAGGGTGGCGACCACGTGACCCCAGACCCGGGAGAGCTCTTCGTCGTCTGCCACGTCCTACCCTCGGGTCGTCTCTCGTCCGGTCGAGGAGCGAGTCTCGCACGGTGCTCGTTCGTCCACATAGTTGTCCACACCTGTGCGCCGCGCGGAGCACGCGCGCGGAGCGCTGCGCGGCCGCGTGATCATGCGGCACGCTCACCTGCGTCGCGCCTCGTCGCGCGAGCGGGTGTGCAGCGTGTCGTCCACAGGACACGACGATCGACGATGCTAGTGTCACGGTCGCCTCGCCGGGAGTGTCCTTACGGGTGATCAGCCCGGGCGGTGCGCGCGGCCCCCGGTGCCGACTCGACCGGTCGCGCTCGTCGGCGCCGGCGTATTTGACCGCGTCGATCCCCGCGGCGTACCGTTGTGCAGCCCTTTTGAAGGCTCCTGCTGGCGCGCCTAGACGCCACGCGCACCTGCCGGTGCGCGTCCGCACGGAGCAGTCGAGCTCGGCAGACAGACCAGGTCGTGCGTCGCGCGCGCCCTCTCGATGGACCAGGAGAACTCACGTGAGCAAGCGCACGTTCCAGCCGAACAACCGGCGCCGCGCCAAGACGCACGGCTTCCGTCTGCGTATGCGGACCCGCGCGGGCCGCGCGATCCTCGCCGCTCGTCGGCGCAAGGGTCGCGCCGAGCTCTCGGCCTGACCCCAGCGTCGGTGCTGCCCGCCGCGCACCGGATGCGCCGTTCTGCCGACTTCCAGACGGCGGTGCGGCGCGGTGCGCGCAGCGGACGGGAGACGTTGGTGGTGCACGTGACCACGCGAACCGACCCCGGGCCTGGCCCGGTGGTCGGTTTCGTCGTGTCCAAGGCCGTCGGCGTCGCGGTCGTCCGCAACCGGGTGAAGCGTCGGCTGCGGGCGCTCGTCGCGCCACGGCTCGGCACGCTCCCGGCGGCCGCGTCGATCGTCGTGCGTGCACAGCCGGCGGCCGCAGGAGCGTCGTTCGCCGCGCTCGGTGCGGACCTCGATGGCGCGTTGCGGACGGCGATCCGACGTTTCGAGGGTGCGCGATGACCGTGCGCATGCTGTCGAACGTCGCGCGCTTCGTCGTGCGTGTGCCCGGACGTGTACTTCTCGGTCTCCTCTGGGTGTACCAGCACGTGGTGTCGCCGCTGACGCCTCCGACGTGCCGGTACTACCCGTCGTGCTCGCAGTACGCCGTCGTGGCGATCCGTCGTCACGGCGCGGTGCGTGGCGGCTGGCTCGCCGCACGTCGACTGCTGCGCTGCCACCCCTGGACCCCTGGCGGTGTCGACGACGTGCCTCCCGCGCGGTCGTCGCACCGGCTCGACCTGGCGCACAGCGCCCACTGACACCCCGACAGGAGCTCTGCCCCCATGGGTTGGTTCGACGGCCTGCTGCAGCCGATCATGATCGCGGTGGCCTGGATCATGGTCCAGTTCCACTCGCTCTTCACGGCGATCGGGATGGACAAGGACGGTGGCCTCGCGTGGTCGCTGTCGATCGTCGGTCTGGTGATCGTCATCCGCGTCCTGCTGATCCCCCTGTTCGTCAAGCAGATCAAGGCGTCGCGCGGCATGCAGCTGCTCGCGCCCGAGATGCAGGCGATCCAGAAGAAGTACAAGGGCAAGACGGACCCCGCATCCCGCGAGGCGATGAGCCGCGAGACGATGGAGCTCTACCGCAAGCACGGGACGAACCCGTTCGCGTCGTGCATGCCGATCCTGCTGCAGTCGCCCATCTTCTTCGCGCTGTTCCGCGTGCTGAACTCGCTCAAGCCGCTCTCGGAGGGCACCTACCCGCGCGGTAACCACATCGGCGCGATGACGCAGCAGCTCGCGAGCTCGGCCGAGGGTGCGACGATCTTCGGCGCTCCGCTGTCCGGCACGTTCATGCAGGCGGGCGGCGACGTCCACATCCAGGTCGTCACCGTCGTGCTGATCGTGCTCATGTCTCTCACGACGTTCACGACGCAGCGACAGCTCACCCGCAAGAACATGCCACCGGCCGCGCTCAACGGCCCGATGGCACAGCAGCAGAAGGTGCTCCTGTACGTCCTGCCGCTGATCTTCGCGTTCTCCGGCGTGAACTTCCCGATCGGTGTCCTCGTCTACTGGACGACGACGAACCTGTGGTCGATGGGTCAGCAGTTCTACACGATCCGTCGCATGCCGGCTCCCGGCTCGGAGGCCGAGCGCCTCATGCTCGAGCGGCGTGCACGCCGCGGCAAGGGCCCCGTCGTCGAGGTGGCCGCGACGGTCATCGAGGAGAAGCCGCGCAGCGGCCAGCGTGAGCAGCCGAAGCGCAAGAGCCGGCAGAAGCCCGGTGCTCAGCGAGCCGTCGGCGGAGTCTCGGGTTCGTCGTCCCCGGCGACCAGCGGATCATCGCCTGCTGCGGGCGCGAAGGAGACGCCGCCCGCGACGGGCTCGTCGGGCCAGGCATCCAGCCCGAAGAAGTCGGGGCAGGGCGGTAAGAAGCCCAAGCCCCACAACTGACCGCGTCGTGCGCGGCACCCCACGTCGAACGGAGAACCCATGACCACGCAACCCGACGCTGACGTCCCCAGCTCGACCAGCCGCCTCGAGGAGGAGGGCGAGATCGCGGCCGACTACCTCGAGGAGCTGCTCGACATCGCGGACCTGGACGGCGACATCGACATCGACGTCGATCACGGCCGGGCCGCGGTGGAGATCGTCTCGGAGGACCCGGCCGATCGGTCGCTCAAGCGCCTTGCCGGTCGGGACGGCGAGGTTCTCGATGCGCTCCAGGAGCTGACGCGGCTCGCCGTGCAGGCGAAGACGGGGGAGCGTAGCCGGCTCATGCTCGACGTCGCCGGCTACCGTGCCGCGCGCCGCACCGCGCTGACCGAGGTCGCGCAGGAGGCCGTCGCTCGCGTCACGGCGAGCGGTGCGGCTGTGTCGCTCGAGCCGATGAACCCGTTCGAGCGCAAGGTGGTGCACGACGCTGTTGCGGCCGCCGGCCTGCAGAGCGACTCCGAGGGTGTCGAACCCCAGCGCTACGTGGTGGTGCGCCCGGCCTGAGGGCAGTGCGCGTTCGAGGGGGTCGAGCCTGTGGGCTCGACCCCCTTGTCGCATGCCCGGCGCCGGGACCGTCTACCTCCCGACGTGACGAGCCGGCCCGACATGTTTCACGTGGAACCGGCGACGAGCGAGTGGTCCTGGTCGGCCGTGCGACGGGTCATCGAGAGGGCACGCGTCGCCGTTGCACCGGGGCTGGCCGACGGATGGCGTACCGGCGACCGACACACGTGGGCGGGTGACGGCGTGAGTCACGTACGGACGTGCCCCGGTCTGCGACCTCTGTTCGGTGTCGGGCGCGCAGGACGTCCCGGAAGCCGCAAGATCAGGTCCGGTATGTCGGTTCTAGGAACAAGTGACTAGACTTGTAAGCCGTCCGTGGAAGGGCTTGAGACGCGGGTTCCACCGAGCCCGTCCGGGCCCATCCAGGCGCGCCGCGGCGCGATTCGGAGTCGACGGGGGGTCTCGGAGCGACCGTCACGGCGGGATCGGGTGCGGCCCGTTCACCGGGTACGTGTGCGTCGAGCGAGTTGAGCTCCGGCGATGCGCGTGGTGCGGGGCATCGACTCGCACCGGGTGCAGCACGCGCGCGGTTCACGAAGTGGCCCACGTCGTGACTCACGACTCGCAGTGCGCGACGCCTGCGCGGGGATGGTCGAGTTGGCGCGACAGTGCCCTCGGGGATGGTCCGGTCGAGGGCGCGTTGGGTCGGCGTGTCGGAGGGGCCGCGCGATCGGCGAACGGCTGCCTGCCAGCCGACGTGAGCGGCGGCTGGCAGGTAGGTGCTGCTACTCGACCTTCGGCACGGCGGCCACCCGGTCGCTGACGGCGTTCGCAAGCCACCCGCGCGTGCGTCGGAATCGTCGTCCTGAGTCGCGTAGAAGGAGCCGTCATCGCCGACGGCGTCATTGACGGGGGCTGTGTGTGTGGGGGCAGCTGCCGGCGCATCCGCCGTCATCGGCCACGGAGCTGTCCGGGTCAGTCACATGCCTCGCCGCCTCTTGGCACCGCTGCGGTTCGGGACGGCATCCGTGCAGAGCTCGGGCCCGGACGCCAATCGGAGCGACGTCGCTGTGATCGTCGTCAGGATCGCGGCATCGACGACTGTCGCCAACGCCGCGGTCGAGCGGGCCTGGGGCGAGCTAGCAATGGCGCGCACAGTCGACCACGTGTCGACGCCGCGACCGTGGGGCAGACACGGCGGAGGCCGGATCACGTCATCGGGCTGACGGGGTGCTTCATCATCCGGTGCCCTTCGCTCTGTGGAACTCGGAGGCGGCAGGGAGCGTCTGCGTGTGCGCGCGATGCGCGAGGTGGCGTGCTCGACCGCCGCGCCGAGGGCCTCGTGGCGGCGCCGAGACGGGTGACCCTGGCGGAGGGTCTGCTGGACGGACCTGGTGGTGACCGCCGGGAGCGCCGTGGGATATGGCGACCCGCTCGGGCGTGGTTGCGAGCATTGGGTGGTGTGGCCGGCACCTCGGGGAATGCCGCGGCCGGCCGGCATGAGCTGTGTACAGCGGTCGGACGTGACGGGCATGTGCGCGGTGGGCGAGTCGGCCGCGTTGCTGACGGGCACCTGAGACCTCGGTTTCACGTGGAACCTGGTGCTGGTGCGCTCATCGGTACCGAGTACTGCGCAGGGCAGAGCATGCGGGCCCCGTCCTCACTCCTCCTCTGAGCGGAATCCCCGTCCTCTGACTGGAATCGCGCGGTCGACGGCCATCGAAGCAGGTGGGCCACCGGATGTGGCGCGCAGGGAAGGTGACGACGAAGACGGGCCAGCCGAGTGCGATGGGCGCAAGGAGTTCTTCCCGTTCGCTGGTTCCTCCCGGCCCGCGGGAAGGGTGATGCCCGATGCCCGATGTCCGATGCCTCGACGTCGAGCACGACGCAGGCCTCCACCCGGGTCGGGGAGAACGGTGACGCCGGATGCCTCGACGTCGAGCACAGCGGATGGTTCCCCCTGGCTCGGGGAGACGAGTGACGCCTGACGCCTCGACGTCGAGCACGACGGTTGGTTTCACCCGGGTCGGGGAGAAGGGTATGCGGCCTCTGAGTGGCTGTGCGGCGGCGCACCGCCACGGCGCGGTACGGACAGGCGCTGAGCTCGGCCACGCGGCTGGTTTCACGTGGAACCTCGATCCCGAGGCCTGGTGCAGGAGACGTCGTCCTTCGCGGGATCGATCTGCGACTGCGCGAGTGGAGTGGCGCCAGGCGGGCATTGCTGGCGGGGGCCACCTCGCGAAGCCGGCTCAGCTCGACGTGCAGGGGGCAGTGGGACGTCGCGGTCGACCCGTCTCGGACCGTCGCGGGTCGACCCGACGTGCAGGGTGAGTGGCACGCGCCGGGAGCTCCCCACGCGCGACACCCGACTCGATGGAGGCCGATGAGGACAGACCCTTGTGGAGGACCGTGCCTCATCTGATCGAAAGGGGTACGAGCGCAGCAAGCGACGCTGTGATGCAGCGCCCGTGGAGCAACGGCCCGGGCCCGGTTGTGGCTGGCGCGGGAGCTCCTTGGCCGGGGCCACTCGGCCCCCGCACGTGGAGCAGTGGGCTGGCGTCCCGTGGCATATCGACCGACGCGCAGTCCACTCGCGACGCGAAGTGCGCCTGAGGACACGGCGGAGGCTCGGGCACCCGACGGGTAGGACCCTCGGGCCAGCCGTGGCATCGCATAGGCGGCCCAGGGAGACGGCCTCAGCGATGCCGCGGGGGCGCCATGTCCAGTCGGCGGGCTTGTGTCGGAGGAGCTGTCGGTGCACGTGGTGACGACGCTGGGATGTTTCACGTGGAACCTGGGGCGCCAGGACGCGCGACGTGCAGCCGACGACAAAGCTCGGGGCGGGAAAGGTAGCCACGCGCCATGCGGTCGCTACCTGCGACTCGCTCGGGGACCGACGGTGCCATCGAGCCCTCGGGGCCCGAGGGATGGACGGGTTGACCCGGTCGCCAGCACCTCGTCGCCGACACCACCCTCGATGGCCGCAGTACGCGTAGTCCTGCCTCGACAGGTCGAGCGGTGCAGATGCCGTGGTGCTGGTCGCGCTCCGAAGTGGAGCGCGCTCCGTCCCGGGCGGGAGTGGGGAGTGTCGGAGCGCCGACCTGCCCACTACTTCCCGTGGAGGCGGGGCGAGGACGGAGTGCCCGCGGACCGGGCAACGAGCGCGTCGCCACGCCCGCGCTGCTCGCGCCACCCGCACCACAAACGGCCGCGGGGCTCGGGTCTAGGCGACACCTCTCACGGGCTTGCCGTCCGCTCCCCGCACAGGTCTGCGGGCGGACGCGCATGGATATGCTCCCGGGTGCCCGGGACCCAACCCCGACGCCGCAGCGGACGACTTGAGGTCTCACGTGGAACGGCCGCGCGCGAGACGCCACGCGCCACGTGCAGCGTGTCCCGGCCTGCCGCTGTCACAGGGCGTCAGGCCGTCCGGTCGCCAGGGCGCTCGTCGACTGTTGCCGGTGAGTGAGCGCCGTGGAGGACGCCTCGTCGACTGTCCTATGAGTCGACGACGTGCACGTCGAAGGGACGGATCCTGGGGGAGGGGGTGCGGGTGCCCGCAGGCGGTGGACGTCCCCCGGGGCGAGCGTCGCGCCGACGACCCGGAGGGCGACCGGGTGCCGGACGAGTGCTCGGCGTGCGCGATGGGCGGGCGTGATACGTACGAGCTGCGCGGGTGGAGGCGACGAGACGGGCGGGTGCCGCGCCCTCGTCGACTGCGGCTGCCTGGCGACGCGGGGGTCGTGCCGCGCGGCTACGAATGCATCCGATCGAGGCCTGTGGTGTGCCACGCCGACGCCGTGTCTGGCGTCGGCGAATGCGAACAGGCCTGCGAGTGCAGGCCCGGTGCGTGGGAGTCAGCCGGTAGCGTAAGGCGTCGCCCGTCGAGCTCGTCGCGGGTCAGGCTCGGGAGGGTTTCACGTGGAACAGTGGGCGGCATCGTGACGGACGTCGAGGTTGCTGACGTACCCGATCCGCTCGACGGTGATCCCCGACTTCCCGAGTACTTCGGCGCAGCCTGGCACCAGGTTCGCTCGTTCCGCGAGCTTCTCATCGACCAGGGGGTCCTTCGGGGGCTCATCGGTCCACGTGAGACGTCGCGACTCTGGGAGCGACATCTCCTCAACTCGGCCGTTGCCGCACCGTTCCTCCGTGACGCCGGTGAGGTGGTCGACCTGGGGAGCGGGGCCGGACTGCCGGGCATCGTCGTCGCTGCGATGCTTCCCGCGACGCACTTCACGCTCCTCGAACCGATGGAGCGACGCACCGACTGGCTCCACGAGGTCGTCGATCGGCTCGGACTCACGAACGTCGACGTCCGCCGGGGTCGTGCTCAGGAGGCTCTCGACCTGCAGGCGGACGTCGTCGTGACCCGCGCGGTGGCGTCGATGGAGAAGCTCTACGCGTGGGCGGCGCCGCTCATCGCACCCGGGGGAGCGCTCGTCGCGCTCAAGGGTGCCAAGGCCGAGGAGGAGCTCCGGGCCGGTCGGCGTGCGGCACAGCGTGCCGGGATGGGCGCAGCCGAGCTCCACGAGGTGTCGGCGCTGGACGGACTCGAACCGACGCGCGTCGTCGTCGCGATCCACGAGAGGCGGAAGAGTGTTCGGTAAGCGGAAGCAGCGGGGAACGCCGGTCCCGGCGATCCCCGCATGGCCCGTCACCCCGGGTGAGCCGGAGCGGAGCTCGAGCACGGACGCGACCGCGCTCGCAGCGGACCCGGGGTCCCGATCGACAACGTGGCCGGAGCTGACCGACGCCGGCGGCCGAGCGGACTCGGCGGCTGCCGAGACAGTCGCGACCTCTGGCGCAGGGACCGACGCGACACGAGCGGGCGACGAGCCTCGACAGCACTCCTTGCCGTCCGCGGCAGTCACCGGGTCCGCTCCATCCACGTCTGGCATGCCGACCTCCAGCCAGCCGACCGCCAGCGTGCCTGCGTCCACAACCGCCGGGTCAGGTCTGGCGGAGACCGCACAGGCAGGGGGCGCAGCGACGGATCCGGTGATCGCCGGGCTCGCCGGGCAGCAGGGCCCCACGAGCGGTGGCGCGTCGGCCGGCGGCGAGACCGGTGATCGTCCGACCAGCGGCGGCGGGCCCGACGGTGATGCTTCCGCCGAACGGGCAGCGACGTGGGCCGCGACGTGGGGGATCGCGGCCGAGCGTTCGCTCCCCGTCGTCGAGGACCTCGGACCGTCCGCCGACGGAGCCGAAGGTGCGCCGGAGGTCGGGCAGACCGTGGTTGCCCCCGGAGCGGCCACCGCGCCGACGGGGACCACGACAGGCGCCGCCGGCACGCCCCCGCAGCGCGTATCGCCTCCAGCCACCCACGCCGCGGTGGCTGTTCCACGTGAAACATCCAGCCGGGACGACGACCGCCCGGATGGTGCACCGCAGAACCGACAGGAGATCGAGCACGTGACGACTGGTCCGACCCGCGCGGGGGACGAGGCGGTAGCACCGCTCGACCTGGATCCCGACGAGCAGCGACGCGCGGCACTGGTGCAGAGCCTGCCTACCGCCTCGGCCGACACACCCCTCATGGCGGAGCTCGAGCAGGACGCGCGGCGTCGGATCGAGCTGCGAGGGCGGCGGTTCCCGCGACCCGCCGAGACGAGGGTGGTCACGGTCGCCAACCAGAAGGGCGGGGTCGGCAAGACCACGACGACGGTCAACCTGGCCGCGGCGCTCGCGCAGTCGGGCCTCAACGTCCTCGTCCTCGACAACGACCCGCAGGGGAACGCCTCGACGGCGCTCGGTATCGAGCACCGGGCCGGGACACCGTCCATCTACGAGGTGCTGGTCGAGGGGGCGCCGATCGCGGAGGCGGTCCAGGAGAGCCCGGACGTCCCGAACCTCTGGTGCTTGCCCGCCACGATCGACCTCTCGGGTGCGGAGATCGAGCTCGTCTCGATGGTCGCGCGCGAGACCCGGCTGCGCAGCGCGCTCGACACGTACCTGCAGTGGCGGCTCGACCAGGGCATGGAGCGGATCGACTACGTCTTCGTCGACTGCCCGCCCAGCCTCGGGCTGCTGACCGTCAACGCGTTCGTCGTGGCGCGTGAGGTGCTGATCCCGATCCAGTGCGAGTACTACGCCCTCGAAGGTCTCAGCCAGCTCCTCAAGACGATCCAGCTCATCCAGGCGCACCTCAACCCGGACCTGCACGTCTCGACCATCCTGCTCACCATGTACGACGCGCGGACGAATCTCGCGCAGCAGGTCGCGTCCGAGGTGCGCGAGCACTTCCCGGACCGGACGCTGCGGACCACGGTGCCGCGATCGGTCCGCATCTCCGAGGCACCGAGCTACGGCCAGACAGTCATGACGTACGACGCGGGGTCGTCGGGTGCGCTCGCGTACCTCGAGGCCGCGCGTGAGATCGCAGAGCGCGGCGCTGAGACCGCACCCGACGGCGACACCACTTCGACCAGCACGCCCGCCGAGCGCGGCGCGGAGGAGGACCGATGAGCGAGAAGCGACGTGGACTGGGACGAGGGCTCGGTGCACTGATCCCGGCGGGCCTGGACGGCCAGCGTCCGACGAAGGATCGACCCGTCGACGTCTTCTTCCCGGAGCGGAGCGACCGGACGGACGGCGCACCCGCCGCGACCGCCGGAACGAGCACTGCCGACACGGCCGCAGCCGACGCGGGAACGCTGGCGTCGGTCGGCGCGCACGACACCTCCGCCGGGTCGGCGGTCGCAGCGGTCGAGCAGGGCGCGTCGCCAGCACCCGCGACCGACGGCACCGCAACCGACGGCACCGCAACCGACGGCACCGTGGCCAGCACCACGGGGGATGACGCCGACATCGCGACGGACGCCGGTGCGGCGTCCGAGACGCTGTCGGCCGCCGGTGCCACGGGCGCCGCGGTGTCCGTGTCGGCCGAGGACGACGGGCTGCTCCCGGTGCCCGGTGCGCGCTTCGCCGAGCTCCCCGTCGGCGCGATCCGACCCAACCCTCGTCAGCCCCGCACGGTCTTCGAGGAGGAGGCGCTCGACGAGCTCGTCGGCTCCATCCGGGAGATCGGCGTGCTCCAGCCCGTCGTCGTGCGGCCGGTCGACGACGGTTACGAGCTCATCATGGGCGAGCGTCGCTGGCGCGCGACGCAGGCGGCAGGCCTCGACACGATCCCGGCGATCGTGCGCGAGACGGAGGACTCGGACCTCCTGCGCGACGCGCTGCTGGAGAACCTCCACCGGTCGCAGCTCAACCCGCTCGAGGAGGCGGCCGCGTACCAGCAGCTGCTGGACGACTTCGGCTGCACGCACGAGCAGCTCGCGACCCGGATCCACCGGTCGCGCCCCCAGATCTCGAACACGCTCCGGCTCCTCAAGCTCCCGCCGCTCGTCCAGCGCCGCGTGGCCGCCGGGGTGCTGTCTGCGGGGCATGCCCGGGCGCTGCTCGGCCTTGCCGACGGTGCCGCCATCGAGCGTCTCGCGCAGCGGATCGTGGCCGAGGGGCTCTCGGTGCGTGCGGTCGAGGAGATCGTCGCGCTCGGTGGCGACGGCGCCGCGCCTGCCGCACGGCGTGCGGCACCGCGCGCGGGGCTGCGCAACGAGGCGCTCGACGAGCTCGCGTCGCGGCTGTCCGACCGGTTCGACACGCGCGTCAAGGTCCAGCTCGGGAAGTCTCGCGGGCGGCTCACGGTGGAGTTCGCGTCCGTGCAGGACCTCAACCGCATCCTCGGTACTCTCGCACCCGAGGACCCGGGGCTGCTCAAGGGCTGACGACGCTCGTCAGAGTGCGCCGACCGCTCCCGGGCCGGTCGGCGCACTCGCCAGCGCGGCCTCGACGAGCGACCGGTACAACGATCCGAGGTCGTGGCCTGCGGCTGCGGCGGCCTGGGGCAGGAGCGACGTCTCGGTCATGCCCGGTGCGACGTTGACCTCGAGGAAGTGCACGTCGTCGTCGACGATGAGGTCGACGCGCGAGAGCTGACGGAGCCCGAGCACCGAGTGGACGTCGAGAGCGACGCGCTCGACCTCGGCGCGCACGGCCGCCGCCAGACGGGCCGGCGTGAAGTACTCCACCCGGCCGGGGTGGTACCGCGCGTCGAAGTCGTACGGACCGTCCGCCACGATCTCGACGGGCGGCAGGGTCGTCGGGCCGGAGCCGAGGTCGACGACCGCGACAGTGATCTCGGCGCCGCTGACCGCACGTTCGATCAGCGCGGTGTCGCCGTAGGCGAAGCACTCGACCATCGCGCGCGGCAGCTCGTCCGCGGTCCGCACGACAGACACCCCGAGCGCCGAGCCGCCGCACGCCGGTTTGACGACGAGCGGCAGACCCAGACGTGCAGCGACGGCCTCGAGCACGCGCGTCGGCCCGAGCTCACGGAACAGCGACTGGGGCAGGGTGACGAACTCAGGCGTGACGATCCCCGCGCGCGCGACGAGCGTCTTGGCGATGGGCTTGTTCCAGGCGATGCGGCTCTCGCGCGGACCCGTCCCGAGCAGCGGCAGCCCGAGCAGCCGGACGATGTCGCGCACCGAGCCGTCCTCGCCGCTCGAGCCGTGCAGCACGGGCCACACGAGCTCCGGGCGGAGGTCGCGCAGCGCCGGGACGAGGTCCGCGTCGACGTCGTGCAGGCTCGCATCGAGTCCCGCGGACCGCAGGGCCTCCACGACGCGGCGCCCGGAGCGCAGCGACACGTCGCGCTCGTGCGACAGCCCGCCCGCGAGGACGGCGACACGGGTGGTGCTCACGGGGGACGTGGTCATGAACCAGCTCCGGAGGGCGAGTCGATCGACAGGAGGGTCACGGCAGGTCGGGGCTCGGCACGCCGAACCCCCCGCCGCCACCGCCCGTCCCGAAGAGCGTGACGAGCTCGAGCTCGCGTACGACGACGCTCGCGAGCCGCCGCACGCCCTCGCGGATCCGCTCGGGCGTCGGGTAGCAGAACGACAGGCGCACGTGGTCGGTGCCGCTGCCGTCGAAGTAGAACGCGGTCCCTGGGACGTACGCGACGCGAGCGGTGACCGCACGCGGCAGCATGTCCTTCGCGTCGAGCCCGTCGGGCAGCCGTACCCACGTGTAGAAGCCGCCGTCGGGCACGTTCCACGACGCCTCGGGCAGGTGCTCGCAGAGCGCGGAGATCATGGCGTCGCGCCGCTCGCGGTAGAGCTCGCGGTAGCTCTTGACCTGAGCCCGCCAGTCGCACGTCGCGAGGTACGACGAGATCGCGATCTGCGATGCGTTGGACGGGCACAGGATCGCCGACTCGGACGCGAGGACGAGCTTGTCCCGCACGGCGTGCGGTGCGACGGCCCAGCCGACGCGGTAGCCGGGTGCGAAGGTCTTCGAGAACGAGCCGAGATAGACGACGCCGTCCTCGTCGTACGAGCGCAGCGCGGGCCACGGCTCGCGGTCGAATCCGAGCAAGCCGTAGGGGTTGTCCTCGAGGACGAGGACGCCGTGACGACGGCAGATCTCGAGGACCTGCGCACGACGCTCGAGCGCGAGCGAGACACCCGCGGGGTTATGGAAGTTCGGCACGGTGTAGAGGAGCTTCACGCGACGACCCGCAGCCGTCAGCCGCGTGAGTGTCGCCTCGAGCGCTGCGGGGATCAGGCCGTCCGCGTCGATCGGGACGTGCACGACGTCCGCCTGGTAGGCCCGGAACACGCCGAGCGCGCCGACGTAGGAAGGCGCCTCCGCGACGACCACGTCGCCAGGGTCCACGAACACCCGTGTCACGAGGTCGAGTGCTTGCTGCGAGCCCGTCGTCACGACGACGTCGTCCGGGTGCGCCGAGATCCCTTCCAGCGCCATGACCTCGAGGATCTGCTCGCGGAGGGTCGCGTCGCCCTGCCCCGACCCGTACTGCAGGGCCTGCAGCCCGCGCTCGGCGACGACGCGCTCGGCGACTCCCGACAGGACCTCGAGCGGCAAGCCGTCGAGGAACGGCATCCCGCCCGCGAGCGAGACGACCTCGGGGCGGTTCGCGACGGCGAAGAGCGCACGGATCTCCGAGGTGCGCATCCCGTGCGTGCGTTCGGCGTACGCGCCGAGCCAGGGGTCGAGCCGCGTGCCCGCGGCGGAGGACGTGGGGGTGCCCGACGTCTCCGGTCGGGGCAGCTGCTGGGTCATCCCGGCAGTGTGGCACGCAGCCCCGGACGCACTGCAGGGCCACTCGTCACCAAGTGGCCCTGCGGAAGTCCGGCCGCGCCGGTGCGAGCCGGGAGCTCAGGCCCCGGCGAGCAGCTCCTCGAGCTCGGCTGCGTACGCGGCCTTGGGGCGGGCGCCGATGACCTGCTTGACGAGCTCACCACCCGAGTAGATGTTGAGCGTCGGGATCGAGACGATCCCGTAGTCGCTCACCACACCGGGGTTCTCGTCGGAGTTGACCTTGACGATCTTGACGCGCCCGGCGTACTGGTCCGCGAGCTCGGCCAGGACGGGTGCGACCATCCGGCACGGTCCGCACCACGGTGCCCAGAAGTCCACGACCACGGGCAGGTCTGCGTCCAGGACCTCGGCGCGGAACGTCTCGTCGGTGACGTCGATCATCGGGCCTCCTCCACGAGCACGGGTGCCTCGGTCGGCACCATCGGGTCGGTCGCGTCGCCGAGCGACGCGAGGAAGTGCTGGGCGTCGAGCGCTGCCGAGCAGCCGGAGCCGGCCGCCGTGATCGCCTGACGGTAGGTGTGGTCGACGACGTCGCCGCACGCGAACACGCCCTCGAGGTTCGTCCGCGTCGAACGGCCCTCGACCTTGATGTAGCCGTCGTCGTCGAGCTCGACCTGGCCGAGCAGCAGCTCGGTGCGCGGCACGTGCCCGATCGCGACGAACACGGCGCCGGCCTCGTGCTCGCGCGTCTCGCCCGAGACGGTGTCGCGGAGCGTCACGCCCGTGACCTTGGCGTCGCCGTGGATGCCGACGACCTCGCTGTTCCACGCGAACGAGATCTTCGGGTCGGACGCCGCGCGGTCCGCCATGATCTTCGACGCGCGGAGCTGGTCGCGGCGGTGCACGAGCGTCACCGAACGACCGAAGCGCGTGAGGAACGTGGCCTCCTCGACCGCGGAGTCGCCGCCACCGACGACGAGGATGTCCTGGTCCTTGAAGAAGAACCCGTCGCACGTCGCGCACCAGGACACGCCGCGGCCGGACAGCCGTCGCTCGTCCTCGAGGCCCAGCTCGCGGTACGCGGAACCCGTGGCGAGGATGACGGCCTTCGCGCGGTAGGTGGTCCCGTCCGAGACGGTGACCTCCTTGACGGCACCGGTGAGCGACAGCGACGTCGCGTCGTCCCACAGCACCTCGGCGCCGAACTTCTCCGCCTGCGCCTGCAGGTTCTCCATGAGCTCGGGACCCTGGATGCCCTCGGGCCAGCCGGGGAAGTTCTCGACCTCGGTCGTGTTCATGAGCGCCCCGCCCGCGGTCACGGAGCCCGCGACGACGAGGGGGGCCAGACCGGCGCGCGCGGCATAGATCGCTGCGGTGTAGCCGGCGGGGCCGGAGCCGACGATGACGAGCTCGCGCAGGGACGTGTCGGTCACGGAGAGTCCTCGAGGATCGGTGATGAGTTCGGTGCGCCGGTCTCCCGGCGGCTTCGCAGTCAACCGATCGTAGGCCGGATCTGTTCCGCCCGGACGGACCGCGCGCCCCTGTGGACGACGCGCGGTCAGCCGAGCGAGATCTCGTTGAGCTCGAGCCGGAACGAGCCGTCGGCCGCGGTGGGCAGCTCGGTGATCCACAGCGTCACCGTGCTCGTCTCCGTCGGCTGGTCCAGGTCGACCGTGACGTCCGGACCGAACGACCCCGAGCCGAGCAGCTCGCCGCCCGAGGGATCGTCGACGCCACCTGTGCGGACCTCGAAGCGACCGCCCGTCGAGCCCGCCTGGAGCGTCACCGAGCTGACGACCGCCGGGCGGGCGAGCGTCATCACGAAGCCGACGCCGTCCTTGAACCCGGAGAAGTTCGGCTGTTGGTAGGTCATCGTGTACCAGTACGTCGAGGTGTCGCCGTCGAACGCGCGCGCGACGGCCTCCTCGTGCTCGCCGTCGTCGTCCGACGGGTCGACGCTGGTCGCGGACGCGATGACGGGCGGCTCGGACGACGACGGTGTGGTCGCGTCGTCGGTCGGCGCGCCGCTCGGCTCGTCGGACGGGTCGGGCGACTGACCCGACGAGTCCTGCGTGGCCGTCGCCGACGCGTCGGGCCGCGGCTCCGGGGCACCCGTGTCGAGCGACGAGAAGAGCGCCTTGAACGCGAGGACGACGCCGATGACGACAGCGATCCCGACGACCGTGAGCACGAGCGCGGTCGGGTCGAACGCGCGCCGTCGCGGCGGCTCGGAGCCCGTGCCGATGACGGAGCCGAACGCGTCGTCGGCCCCCCCGGCGGGTGCGGTGGACCGGTCCCACGACGCCACGGTCGGGTGCGCGAACCCCGACCCGGCGGCCCCGGCGGCAGGCGGCACGCCGGGCGCGATGCTCGGTGGTGCGACTGCGGGCTGCCCGGTCGGCGGGGTCGGGGTGTCGTCGCCGACGGGCATCGGCGCGGTCGCCTCGGGCGCGCGGGGGATGCGGGTCGCCGCGGAACCGACGGGCGGCGCCGTGGCCGGACCACCGAACGCCGAGGTCCGCAGCGGTGCGGCGGGCGGGGGCGTCCCGGGCCGGTTGACGCCGGCCGTGGGCTCGTCGCCGAACGCGGACCGCACGGACTGGCGCGGCACGCGGATCGGGGCCGTGTCCTGCAGGTCGTCCTCGGGGGTCGCGGCGCGGATCACCTCGGTGTGCTCGCCGTCAGAGGCGGCGCCGCCCGCCGACGCGTCGGCCGTGCGGATCGCACCCCAGGGTTCGAGCTCGCGCACGAGGTCGCCGGGCGTGTACGGGCCGTCGTCGTGCGGGCCGAGGGTCACGGTGCACAACGTGTCGAGGTCGTTCGGCACGGAGCCGACGAGGTCGGCGGGCGCGGTGGCGAGCCCGTTCGTCGTGGGCGCGGTCGCCAGCCCCGGGGCGATCGCGTCGCTCGAGCTCGCAGGCCACCGCCCGGTGAGCGCGGTGTACAGCAGCCGGACGAGGTCGACGGAGTCGCGACGGCTCGTCTCGCGCGCGTCCCCGGACGTGACACCCATGACGGCGGCGTCCACGCCCAGCCCGGTGACCAGCACGCGCCCGGGCCCGACGAGCCGCACGCTGCGCGGTCGCAGCGCCAGGTGGTGCAGGCCGCGCCGCCGGGCGACCTCGAGCGCGCCGGACGCCTCGCCGACGATCGCGCGCGCCTGGTCCGCGGTGAGCGGCGCGCGGTCGACGAGCTCGGCGAGCGTCGGACCGGTGACGTCCTCGGTGACGACGTAGCCGTGGCCCTCGTGCGTGCCGACGTCCAGCACGCGCACGAGCCGCGGGTCGGACACGAGCGCGGCGCGGCGGGCGCCGTCGAGCGCGGCGGACACGGTCGCGGCGGGCAGGCGCCCGGACAGCACCAGCGCGCGCACTGGCCGGTCGAGGATCTGGTCGGTCGCCTGCCACACGGACAGTCCGGGCACGTCGGAGGTGCCCGGCTCGACCACCCGGTACCGCCCGGACAGCACCGTGCCCGGGCCGACCACGTCGCTCACGTGCACCTCCGTGTCGTCAGGGGAGTCGGGGGAGTCAGGGTCCTGCGACCTGCGGCCATGCTAGACGTGACGGCCGTGGGTGTCCGGTCCGTCCGGGGGCTCGTCGTCCGCCCCGGGCCACGACGACATCGGGCGGCCCGGGCGGTAGAGCGGGTGACCCGGCGGGTAGTGCGGCCGGGACCGGTGGCTGCGCGGCGCGCGCGGCGGCGCCGGGAGCTCCGGGGCGAGGGGAGCGACGCCCGGGGGCGTCGGTTCGGGCAGCGGGAGCGCGAGGTCGTCGGACCACGTCGCCCACGGTGTGAGCGGGTAGTGCGGCGACGAGGTCGCGCGCCGCGGCACGCGCGCCGCCTCGTCGGACGCGCCGACGGGACCGTCCGACGAACCCACGCCCGCGCGCTCGTCGGACGTCCCGGGACGCGGCGCGAGGAGCCGCACGACAGGACGCAGGGGACCGATCGCGGCGAGCCGCGGCAGCATGGGCCGCAGCAGGTCGTCGAGCTCGCGGACGCGCAGCACGCGCAGCATCCCGAGGTAGACGACGAGCATCACGGTCCCGACGAGCGCGCACTCGAGCAGTGCCGTGACGAACCCGATCGGCAGGATCCACGCGGCGACGAGGTACACCGCGAGCCCGACTCCGCCCGCGACCACCGCGGCGATGAGCGCGCGCAGGTGCATGCGCAGCACGCGACCGCCGTCGACGCCGTGCAGGCGCTGGTGCAGGTGGCGCAGCGCGACGACCGCGCCCACGAGGTAGGACAGGCTCATGCCCGCGCCGATGCCGGCGACGACGAGCCGCGCGGGCAGCACGAGCTGTGTGACCAGGGCGCCCACGACGACCACGGCGGCCATGACCACCTGCACGGGGACCATGGCGCGCGTGTCCTCGTACGCGAAGTACACGCGCTGGCACATGGACCACGCACCGAACGCGGGCAGCCCGACGATCATCGTGATGACGACGATCGCGACGCCCCGCGTGGTGGCGGCGTTCGCGGTCGGGAGGATCAGCCGCGTCACGGGGACGGCGAGCACCGCGACGACGACCGCGGCGAACACCGTGAACACCCCGACCACCCGCAGCCCGTACGACAACGACGCGCGCACGGCCCGTGTCGCGCCGTCGTGCGCCTGCTCCGCGAGGCGCGTGAACAGCGCGGTCGCGAGCGACACCGTGACGAGCGAGTGGGGCAGCATGAAGATCGTGAACGCCACGTCGTACGCCGCGTTCGACGGGATGTCGGCGGCCTGCGCGGCCGCGCCGGGGGCCGCGGAGATGACGCGCGACACGATGACGTAGCCGAGCTGACCGACGCCGAGCCCGACGAGCGTCCACGTCGCGACCGTGCCCGCGCGCCCGAGCCCCGTGCCGCGCAGGCCCCAGCGCGGCCGGTACCGCACGCCCGCGGCGCGCAGCGCGGGGAACAGCACGAGCGCCTGCGCGGCCACGCCGAGCGTCGCGGAGCCCGCGAGCAGGACGACCTGCGTGGTGCCCCACGCCGTCGCGTGCGTCAGGCCCGACCCGGTCGCGCTGCCGAACGCGACGATGAACGCCCCGAACCCGGCGATCGACACGACGTTGTTCACGACGGGCGCCCACATGTACGGCCCGAACGAGTGCCGCGCGTTGAGCACCTGACCGAGCAGCGCGTACACGCCGTAGAAGAAGATCTGCGGCACGCACCAGTACGCGAACGTCAGCGCGAGGTCCATCTGCGCCTGGCTCGCGGCGCGCGCGTAGAGCTGGACGAGCAGCGGAGCGGCGAACGTCAGGACGAGCGTGAGCCCGCCGAGCACGACGAACCCGAACGTCAGCAGCCGGTCGACGTACTCCTGGCCCGCGTGCGTCTTGTACGCGCGCACGACCTGCGGGACGAGCACCGCGTTGAGCACGCCGCCGACGAGCAGCATGTACATGACGTTCGGGAGCTTGTTGGCGACCGCGAACGCGTCCGCGGCCTGGCCCGTCGCACCGATCGCCGCGAACAGCACCATGGCGCGCAGCAGCCCGAGCAGACGCGAGACCGCGGTGCCGGAGGCCATGAGCGCCGCGCCGCGCCGCATCCGGCCGTCGGCGCCCTGCGGGTCGTCGCCGGAGCCGGACCGGGCGTCGTCGCTCATGCGCGGCCCTCCTCGTCGGGCGGGCCGGCAGCGGGGTCGTCGGTGGGCGTGCCGCCCAGCACGGGCAGGGTCACGGGTGCGGTCGAGTCCGCGACGAGGCGTGCGCCGCGCCGGGCGGACTGCCCGCGGCGCACGGTGCGCACGATGCCGAGCGCGAGCCCGAGCGCGAGCAGGATGCCGACGACGACCGTCCCGACGGACTCGATCGTGGGCGTCACGCGTGCGTCGAACGCGACCGGGACGGCGACGTCCTGGCCCGACGGGCCCACGAGCTGCACCTCGACGAGCACCTCGCAGTTCGCGTGGGCCTCGAGCGGCACGGTCACGGCGGTGTCGCCGGGCTCGAGCGGCGGGGTCTCGAAGTCGCCGACCGTGAGGCACGCCTTGCGCGGTTCGACGACGAGGCGTGCGTGCGCGCGCACCGCGAGCTCGTTGCGCACGAGGAGCCGCAGCTCGCTCGTCGTCGCGATGACGTTGAGGTCGCTCGTCGACAGGATGGACAGCCCGCGCGTGCGGGCCCGGACGTCGGCCGTCGTCTGCGCGACGAGCCGACCGCGGTCCTCCGGCTGCGCGCGCCACGCGACGGCGAGCGGTGCGAGCACCTGGTCGTCGATGCCCGCGAGGTACGCGTCCGGGTCGTCGAGGACCTCGGCGAACGACCGGGCCGCGGCGCGCGCGTCCGTGAGCGCGTCCACCGAGTCGCCCGTGAGCTCGCGTGACCCGACGCTGTGCGCGGGTGCCCTCACGGGTGCGGCCGTCGGGACCCGGCGCAGCACGCGCGACAGGGGGACCGCGTCCGTCCACGGCGAGGACTGCACGGCGTCGACGACCGCGGCGAGCAGGTCGCGGTCGGGGGCGGTCGCACGGTCGGTCGCGAGCACCACGCCCGCGGGCAGCGGGTCCTCGCGCGCGACGATCGACAGCTCGGCGAGCGCGCGCTGCGCGACGCTCACCGCCGTGGACTGCGGGCCGTCGCCTGCGACGACGAGGTCGCTGAGGACCTGGTCGGGCACGATCGTCGTCACCGCGGTCGTCGTGCCCTCCACCCCGACGACCGGCTGCACGCTCTCGACGCGCGGCTCGTCCTGCCGCACGGGCGTCACCATGGCGTGCGCCCCGGTCGTGGCGAGCCCGCCGAGCGTGCGGGTGTCGGGGGTCCCCTCGTCGGCCGCCCACAGCAGCAGCTCCGCACGTTCGAAGCCCTCGGCGTCGCGTGCGCGGTCGGCCGCGACGGCCAGCAGGTCGTCCTGTGCCGCGTGCCGCACCGCGGACACGTCGGGGTCACCCCAGGGCAGCGCGTACGTCTCGTGCGTCCCGACGATCGTGCGCAGGCGCTGCGCGAACCACTGTGCGTCCTCGCTGCCGGACCCGGCGGCGACGAGCAGCGACGGGTCGACCGCGAGCGTGACGTCCGGGTCGACCGCTGCCGCCACGACGAGGTCGCGCAGGTGCCCGCCGCGGGCCGTGAGCGAGTCGAGCTCGGCGGTGGCGGCGCGGGCCGCGCGCGTGGCGGTGTCGTCGTCGGTGCTGCCCGTGCCGCCTGTGCTGCCCGTGCTGTCCGTGCCGCCTGTGCTGTCCGTACCCGACGCGGTCGCCGTCGTGCCCGAGCCGGTCTCCTGCGTGGCGGGGCTCGTCGTCGGGCCGCCGTCGTCGCCGGCGGGCTCGTCGGGCGTCGGCGACGACGACGGCGACGCGACCGCCGACGCGGGTCCGACGAACGGCAGGACCACCGCGACGGGCACGCGCGGCGGGACCTCGTCGGTCGGGTTCCACAGCACGTACGACCGTGCGAGGCCCAGCCGCTCACCGCCCGCGGTGACGCTGACCGCCATGCCGCGCGCACCCCACAGGCCGGGCAGGTCCGACAGGCCGACACGACCCGCGGGCAGCGTCACCGTGAGGGCGCGCGACTCGTGGGGCGCGAGCGGCTCGTCGAGCTGCGCGGTGTACGTGCCCGTCCCCGCGTACTCCCGCCAGCCGAGGCCCGCCCACTCGGCGACCTCCTCGCGGCTCGTCATCCGGAACCGCTTGACCAGGAGCGCGGCGCGCAGGTCCTCGATCGGGGCGGACGTCTCGTTGGTGAGCGACACCGTGACGGTCAGGTCCTCGCCGGGGCTCAGGACCTGCGGGGAGATGGTCGTGATCCGGACGGTCACGGGCGCGTCGTCCGGCGCGGGGTCGGCGGCGCGCGCGGGCGGGACCAGCAGGACGGCCAGGAGCCCGACGAGCGCCGGGACGAGCACCCGGGCGACGCGGCCCGGGTGGGAGGTGTGCGCGCTCATGCCTCGCCGACGAGCACCACGAGCGCGGCCTCGGCGAGCCGACGCTCGTTCGGGTAGGCGAGCCGGTCGGGCAGCGTCGAGACGGCCACCCACGCCGCGTCCTCGGCCTCGCCGTCGGGGTCGCCCTCGACGGTCAGCGTCCCGCCGACCGCGCCGAGCAGGAAGTGGTGCACGACCTTGTGGACCCGGCGGTCGTCGCCCGAGAACCAGTAGTCGATGACGCCGAGCCGCCGCAGGATCCGGCCGCGGATGCCGGTCTCCTCCGCGATCTCCCGGACCGCGGCCTCCTCGGGCGTCTCCTCGCCCTCGAGGTGGCCCTTGGGCAGGCACCACTCGAGCCGTCCCGCGCGGTTGCGTCGGGCGATGACCGCGGCCTGGTACTCGTCGTCCCGCAGGCGCACGACGAGCCCGCCCGCGGACGTCTCGTCGACCACCGGGAGTGCGGCGCTCGCGACGAGCGGGCGGGACGGACTCGGGACCGCGCGCGGCGGGAGCCGCAGCGCGTGACCGCCGGGCGGAGCCGGCACAGCCCGACGAGGGGTCGGATGTGCGGCGCCGGACATGCGGCCACTGTACCGACTCGGCCCACGACTGCCGCCGGCCGCGGGTCGCGCCCGCGCGGGCTGACGCCCGGCTGTCCACAGGGTCGTCGGGGTCGGGTGCGCGCCAACTACGATCGTGCGGTGCCTGACGAGAACGAGTCCCTGCGTGCGCTGCAGAAGCGCGCCCTCGGTGTGCTCGCCGCGCTCCCGGGCGGCGCGCTCGAGCTCGGTGAGCTGTTCCGCGCCGCGGGTCACGAGCTCGCGCTGGTCGGGGGGCCCGTGCGGGACGCGTTCCTCGGACGCGCGTCCGCGGACCTGGACTTCACGACGTCGGCGACGCCCGACGAGACCGAGGCGATCCTCGCGCGGTGGGGCGACGCGCACTGGGACGTCGGACGCGAGTTCGGCACGATCGGTGCGCGGCGGTTCGGCTCGCGGCACGGGGGCGACGACGTGGTCGTCGAGGTCACGACGTACCGGACCGACGCGTACGACCCGACGTCCCGCAAGCCGGAGGTCGTGTTCGGCGACACGCTCGAGGGGGACCTGTCGCGCCGTGACTTCACGGTGAACTCGATGGCGGTCCGGGTCCCGGAGCTCACGTTCGTCGACCCGTTCGGCGGGCTCGAGGACCTCGCGCGCGGGGTCCTGCGGACACCGGTCGACGCCCGGCAGTCGTTCGACGACGACCCGCTGCGCATGATGCGCGCCGCACGGTTCGCGACCCAGCTCGGGTTCACGGTCGACCCGGCCGCGCGGGAGGCGCTCGTCGCGCAGGTCGACCGGATCACGATCGTCTCGGCCGAGCGCGTGCGCGACGAGCTGACGAAGCTGCTCCTCGCGGCGCAGCCGCGCCTCGGGCTGCAGGTGCTCGTCGAGACCGGCCTCGCGGACCACGTGCTGCCCGAGCTGCCCGCGCTGCGGCTCGAGATCGACGAGCACCACCGGCACAAGGACGTCTACGAGCACTCGCTCACGGTGCTGGACAAGGCGATCGCGCTCGAGACCGGCCCGGACGGTGCGGTCCCGGGACCGGATCTCGTGCTGCGGCTCGCGGCGCTGCTGCACGACATCGGCAAGCCCCGCACGCGGCGGTTCGAGGACGGCGGTGGCGTGAGCTTCCACCACCACGAGATCGTCGGCGCCAAGCTCGTGAGCAAGCGGCTCAAGGAGCTGCGGTTCGACAAGGCGACCGTGCAGGCCGTCGCGCGGCTCACCGAGCTGCACCTGCGGTTCCACGGCTACGGCGAGGGCGGGTGGACCGACTCCGCGGTGCGGCGGTACGTCACGGACGCCGGACCGCTGCTCGAGCGGCTGCACCGGCTCACGCGGTCGGACTGCACGACGCGCAACGTGCGCAAGGCGCAGCGGCTGTCCGCGTCGTACGACGACCTCGAGGCGCGCATCGCGCGCCTGCGCGAGCAGGAAGAGCTGGACGCGGTCCGGCCCGACCTCGACGGCACGCAGATCATGGCGATCCTCGGCCTGGCCCCCGGTCGCGAGGTCGGTGAGGCGTACCGCTACCTGCTCGCGCAGCGCATGGAGCACGGCCCGCTCGGCACGGAGCGCGCCGAGGCGGAGCTGCGCGCCTGGTGGGCCGCGCGCTCCTGAGCCGGTGCACGGCGGCGCGGCCGCGCGGTCGTCGGACGGTTCAGCCCGGGCAGACGACCTCGCCGCTGAACGTCGCGTCGTCGCTGACGTTCGTCTGCGTGCCGGAGACGGAGGTGCGCACGATGATCCCGGCGACGTCGGACGCCGTCACGCCGCCGGCTGTGGCGCTCGCGGGGGCTCGGCCGAGGAACGACAGCTCGTCGTCGAGCCAGACCTGGAAGTTGCCACCGCCCTCGTCGTCGACGAGCACCGCGATGGCGTCGTCGTCGCTCGCGAGGCGCCGCGGGTGCTCGTCGTCGCACGTGGTCGCGGTCGCGGAGACGGTGACGCGCTGCTCACCGGCGCCGTCGGTGTACGTCACGATCGCTGATGCGGCGCCCGTCGAGGCCGAGGAGCACCCGGCGAGGAGGGCGGCCGGGACGAGCAGGGACAACGGGAGCGGGCTGGTCGGTCGTGGCACGCGGAGCACGGTATCGATCGAGTGACACGGACGTGGCGTCGTGAATCGTTCTGTCCCGCGATCCGGTCACATCTGCTCGTTCGCCGCCCGGTCCTTCTCAGTTGCCTGCGGCACCTGGACGTGGGCGGGGCCGGGGCGGCGGTGGGCCGCGATCCCGTACCCGAGCGCCCCGAGGACGTAACCGAGCGTGAGCAGCACGAACAGCCCGCGCGACCAGCCGGTGTCGGGCAGCGCGGCGGCGGCGAGCGCGGCGGCACCGACGAACGCGGCGTTGAACAGCACGTCGTACAGCGCGAACGCGCGGCCCCGGTACGCGTCGTCGGTGTCCCGCTGGACGATCGTGTCCACGGCGATCTTCGTGCCCTGCGCCGCGAGCCCGAGCAACCCGGCCGCGACGAGCACGGGTCCCCGCTCGTACGTCACGACGAGCACGCCCTGGCTGACCGCCGCGAGCGTGAGGCAGATGACGATCCAGGCGTGCACGCCGGTGAGCGGCGAGAGCGTGGGGGTCGCGACGATCGCGAGCGCGAACCCGACCGCGGTCGCGGCGAGGACCGTCGCGAACGTCGCGAGGCCGGCCTGCGCGTCGGTGGGGTCGGCGAGCAGGTTGCGCGAGATGAGGATGCTCGCGATGAACACCACGCCGTAGAGGAACCGGTGGTACGCCATGACGCCCAGCGCGCGGGCGGGCGTGCCGCGCGCGACGAGGTAGTGCGCACCCTCGACGAGCCCGCGCACGAGCGTGCCGAGCGCGGCGCGCATCGCGGCGGCGTCGGACGGCCGGTCCGGCCCGAGCCGGTGCCGGGCGATGCGCGCGGCGAGCGCGGACGCGACGGCCATGGTCACGGCGGCGAGGACGAGCGCCGCCGCATCGCGCCCGCGGCCCGCGGGGAGCACCCAGCCGAGCACGAGCCCGACCCCGCCGCCCACGCCCGCCGCGGCCGTGCCGAGCGTCGGGGTCACGGAGTTCGCGGTGAGCAGCAGGCGACCCTCGACGACCTGCGGCAGCGCCGCCGACAGCGCGGACAGCAGGAACCGGTTGACGGACAGCACGACCAGCGCGAGCACGTACACGGCCGGCCCCACGCCCGCACCGACCATGATCGCGGCGACCACGAGCGTGAGCGCCACCCGCACGAGGTTCCCGACGAGCAACACCTGCCGCCTGCTCCACCGGTCGAGCAGCACCCCGGCCCACGGCCCGACGATCGTGAACGGCAGCAGCAGCACCGCGAACGCGGTCGCGACCCCCGCCGCGGTCGTCGCGTTCTCGGGGGAGAAGAAGAACAGCGTCGCCAGGCCCACCTGGAACATGCCGTCGGCGGTCTGGCTGACGAGGCGCACCGCGAGGAGCTTGCGGAACTCCCGCAGCGGCCACAGCGCCCTGAGGTCCGCGATCACCTGCACACGCGCCATCCTCGCATCCGAGCACGCCGGACCCGTGTGGTGCGGGTGGACCTGGTGCGCCCCGGTGCGACGATCTCCACCCACGGCCGCACTGCGGTGGCGACCCCCAACCTCGTCGGGTCGGGTGCCGTTCTCCTGGTGTCCGACTGCACGACCACGAGTCAGGGGAACGATGAGAGCACGATGGGAGCCGCTGCTCGAGCAGCTGGTGCGCGAGCGGTACGCGCGCCTGCTGTCCCGGGCGACGCTGCTGAGCGGGTCGCGGCAGGACGCCGAGGACCTCGTCCAGGAGGCGCTCGTCGCGACGTTCGGGGGACGCGCCCGGTTCGAGACGCTCGCCGAGGCCGAGCAGTACGTCCGACGAGCGATCGCGTCGCGGTCCGTCGACCGCATCCGTCGGTCCACGCGCGAGCACGACGCGTACCGGCGGCTCGCGGGTCACGCGCAGCCCACGGTCGAGATCGAGCTCCCGGGGCTCACGCGAGAGCTCGTCGACGCGCTCGCCCGGCTCTCGCCGCGCACGCGCGCGTGCGTCGTGCTGCGCTACCTCGACGACCTGTCGATCCGTGAGACCGCCGACGCGCTCAACCTCTCCGAGGGTGCGGTCAAGCGCTACTGCGCGGACGGGGTCCGGCTGCTCGATGCGGCCCTGGGCACCACGTCCGTCGACCTCGAGTCCATCCCTGTGCAGACGACGGAGGTGCGCCGTGGAGCGTGACCTGAGCCAGCTTCTCACCGCGGCCGCGGAGGCCGACGAGCGTGCGCTCGCCGGGATGAGCGTCGACGCACCTCTCGAGCGCGCCCACCGCGGGGTGCGTCGCCGCCGCGCGGTGCGCCACGCGCGCACGACGGTGCTGTCGGTCGCCGGCCTCGCCGCGCTCGGTGCGGGCGCGCTGCTCGTCGGCCCGACCCTCGCCCGCGACGTCGACCCTGCGAGCACACCCACCGACGGGGTGACCACGAGCTCGTCGGACCCGACGCCGACGGCCGACGAGGCCGCAGCAGGGGTCGGGCTGCCGTCCGTCCTGCCGCTGCCCGCCGATGTCTGGGACCGGGCGGCGGCGGCAGGGTGGACGCTCGGGATCTACCGGCCCGTGCGGCCCACCGACGACGGCTCCGTCGACGTCGTCCGCAACACGCTCGTGCTCGCGTCGCCCACCGGCGAGCGGTACCGCGTGCTCGAGCTCCCGCGTGATCGTGAGGTCGAGCTCGTGCGGTGGGTGGCTGGCCAGACGCGCGCGCTCGTGACCGTCGCCGAGGTCGACGAGCGCGGTACGCACGATCCGGTGCGCGGCTGGCTGGAGCTGCGCACCGGCGAGCTGAGGCTCGACCCGGGTGCGGTCGGCGCCCCGGACGGCGAGTGCCCCGCGCAGATCTCCTACGAGCTCACCGACGCGGACGGCGACGAGGTGTGGCGCGTGCGGTACTGCCAGACCGGGGGAGGCGGGCCGTCGGAGCTCGTCGTGCAGCGGCCCGACGGGACCCTGGTGCGCCGCGTCGCCCTCAACGACGCGTCGTGGGAGGCCCCCGTCGACCCGAGCGGACGGTACGTCGTCACGCAGCCCGACGAGCCAGCGGCGCGGGATCGCGAGGCGGTGCTCGTCGACCTGGCGACCGAGACACGGACGACGTTGTCGTTCGGTGCCGGGCCCGAGCGCACGTGCGGCTTCGTCGCGTGGCGGTCGGAGGCCGCGGTCGTCGTGGCGTGCCGCGTCGCGGGCGACCCCGCGTGGTGGGAGGCGGGCGTGCTCCTCGCCGGCGACGAGCTGTGGGATGTTCCGGTCGACGGTGCGACGCCGCAGCCGGTGCACACGCTCACGGCCGACGACCCGGCGCTCGCCCTGCGTCCCGCCGTCGGGACCGGTGCGGGCCTCGTCCTCGGCACCGACGTCAGCGGGTCAGCGTCGTCTGCGGCCGAGCCGCCGACGTGCACCGCCGGGCTCGTGGAGCTCGGCGCCGACGGATCGCTCACGCGCAGCGGACGCCAGGACCTCGCGTGGGTGCACCCGGTCGCCGTCACCGACGACGGCCTGCGCTACGTCGCGCAGGCGGACTGCGACGGGGCGAGCGGGCTCGTCGTGCAGACCGGTACCGGCACGCCCGACGTCGACCTCCTGCCCAACCCACCGGTCTCCGAGCTCCAGGGCGGCCTGACGACCTGGGCGACGGCGGACGGTCCGTCGGCCCGCTACTGGTGGTGGTGACCGAGCGCTCGCGGATGCCCGTGGGTGGACGTCGTCGTGACCGACACGACTTCGTCCACCCACCGCGGGTCAGGGGCGGACCGGGCACGCGGGGGAGCAGCGGCGTGGTGTGCCGCGCCAGCCGCGTGCGTGCAGCGCTGCCGCGACCTGGGCCGCCGTCTCGCACGGCGTGACCGCGACGTGGCGCCAGCGGTAGCGCAACGTCAGGTCACCGGTCGCGAGGAGCACCGCGTTGTCCCGCCAGACGTCGGCGTCCGTCGAGCCCGACGGGTGCGCCAGGCGGCCGTCGAGCTCGGTGCGCAGCCGGTGCCCGGGGTAGACCCGGTCGGCGCGGATCCACCGACCGCCCACGCGTTCCCAGCGCTGCGCGACCGCGCGCGGCAGCCCGTGCCGACGTTCGACGTCCCGCGCATAGCGGTGCTCGAGCGGCGACTCGATGCCGTCCTGGACCTGACCGAGCATGTCGACGAGCAGCCGTCGGCCTGCCAGACGGCACCGCCGCTCGGCCCGCACCAGGAGCGTCTCGGGCGCGACCCCCGCACGCACCGCATCGCACAGCAGCCCGACGACCGCGTCCACGTGCGCCGACCCCGTGGTCCATCCGGGAGCGGCCCGGCTCCCGGCCACGCGGGAGCGGGCCTCGAGCAGCTCGAGCACGCACTCCGCCGCATCGACGGAGCGCAGACGCCCGCCCGACCACGGCATCGTGCGCGCGCGGTGCACGACGAGGCCCCGCTGCGCGACGACCGTGCGGCGGTGCGGGACGGTGACCACGATCCGGGGACCCGGGTCCGCGAGCACCCCGTGCAGGTAGGCCGCGGACTCGTGCGACAGCGCGGCGTCCGGCCCGGCGTACAGGAGCGCCGCGCGGGCGCGCTGCCGCCAGCTCGTCGGTCCGGGGTGCAGCACGACGACCCCGCGATGGACCCGCTGCCAGTCACCGCGTGCGACGCGGTGCGCCACCACCGACCGGCCGACACCCCAGGCGGCGAGCTGAGCCGTCGTCGCGACCCCGTCCTGCTTGACGACGACGTCCCTCGCGCGTTCGTCCAGCCCCCGCACCAGGGGAAGCCGCGCCACCCAGTCACGCCGCCCCTCGCCGCCCTGCCCACCGCGATCCCGCCCCCCACCAGCCGTATCCCCACCGGCCGGACCTGCACCAGCGGGACGCGCACCAGCCGGAGCTACACCAGCGGGACGCGCACCAGCCCGACCCGCACCAGCGGGACCTGCACCAGCCGGACCTGCACCAGCCGGACCCGCACCAGGGCGGCCCGCTGCCTGTCGGCCTCTCGCGGACGGGCCTCCGGTACCGCGTCCCGACGCGCTCGGCGTCCCACCGCTCGACATCGCACCCACTGCCCACCCCCGCATCGTCGACACCGGCGCCCGAGTCCGGCGCCCCGCCTGACGATGCCCGACCCACCGCCCGCCCGTCCCGCGTCATCCACAGCCCCCGGGCCCCGACCCCCGCCCAGCCCCAGGCCCCACCCACCACCACTACCCCCGACCGCCGCACTCGTGGGTGGACTTCGTCGCACCAGCGACGACGAACCCCACCCACTCCGCTCCAGCCGCCGATGCGGCCCCGCTGGGCTCGGGGTGCCGGGTTTGCGGGTGGGGTTCGTCGCACCAGGGACGACGAACCCCACCCACTCGCTGCTGCCGCTGGCGCGGCCGCGGTGGGGGCCGGGTTGGCCGCGGGCGGTGCGGTGGCGCTCGGGGTGCCGGGTTTGCGGGTGGGGTTCGTCGCACCAGGGACGACGAACCCCACCCACTCCGCTCAGGCTGCCCGGCGCGGCGGGGTGGGCGTAGGCGGATGGGTCCCGCCCGGAGAGGGGGGAGGGGACGGCGAAGGGGCCCCGACTGTCGTCGGGGCCCCTTCGGGTCGTGCTGGGTGCTCAGCAGGTCAGCGCTCGACCTCGCCGCGGATGAAGGCCTCGAGCTGGGCACGGCCCTTGCCGTCCTCCATCTGGACCGGCGGCGACTTCATGAAGTACGTCGCGGCCGAGAGGATCGGGCCACCGATGCCGCGGTCCTTGGCGATCTTCGCCGCACGGAGCGCGTCGATGATGATGCCGGCCGAGTTCGGGGAGTCCCACACCTCGAGCTTGTACTCGAGGTTCAGGGGCACCTCGCCGAACGCGCGGCCCTCGAGGCGGACGTACGCCCACTTGCGGTCGTCGAGCCACGCGACGTAGTCCGACGGGCCGATGTGGACGTTGCGGTCGTCCTTCTTGCCGGCCAGCGGGCCGTCCTCGAGGTTCGAGGTGACAGCCTGCGTCTTCGAGATCTTCTTCGACTCCAGGCGCTCGCGCTCGAGCATGTTCTTGAAGTCCATGTTGCCGCCGACGTTCAGCTGGTACGTGCGGTCCAGGATGACGCCGCGGTCCTCGAACAGGCGGGCGAGCACGCGGTGCGTGATGGTCGCGCCGACCTGCGACTTGATGTCGTCGCCGACGATCGGGACACCGGCGGCCTCGAACTTCGCGGCCCACTGCGGGTCGGACGCGATGAACACGGGCAGCGCGTTGACGAAGGCCACGTTCGCGTCGATCGCGCACTGCGCGTAGAACTTCGCGGCGGCCTCGGACCCGACGGGCAGGTAGCAGATGAGGACGTCGACCTTGTTGTCCTTGAGCGTCTGGACGATGTCGACCGGCTCGGCGTCCGACTCCTCGATGGTCTCGGAGTAGTACTTGCCGAGGCCGTCGAGCGTGTGGCCGCGCTGCACGGTCACGCCGAGGGGCGGGACGTCGCAGATCTTGATCGTGTTGTTCTCCGAGGCGCCGATCGCCTCCGAGAGGTCGAAGCCGACCTTCTTGGCGTCGACGTCGAAGGCAGCGACGAACTCGATGTCCTTGACGTGGTAGTCGCCGAACTGCACGTGCATGAGGCCGGGGACCTTGCCGTCCGCGGGCGTGTCCGCGTAGTAGTGGACGCCCTGGACGAGCGACGCGGCGCAGTTGCCGACGCCGACGATGGCGACGCGGATGGAGGTCATCCTCGCTCCTTCTCGGTGGATCTGGCCGGAGCGGCGGGCTCGCCGTCGGCGGTGGACGCTGCAACGGTGCGGTGACCGGTGCCAGCAGGACGCGCGCGGCGGACGCCACGCTCGTTGTCGATGAGTCCGTCGAGCCAACGGACCTCGCGCTCGGCCTGCTCCAGACCGTGCCGCTGCAGCTCGAGCGTGTACTCGTCCATGCGCTCGCGGGTGCGGGCGACGGACTGACGGATGGTCTCGAGTCGCTCGGTCAGGCGCGTGCGCCGACCCTCGAGGATCCGCAGACGGGTCTCGGCGTCGGTCTGCGCGAAGAACGCGAACCGCACGTCGAAGTTCTCGTCCTCCCAGGCCGACGGTCCCGACGAGGCGAGCACCGACTGCAGGTGCTCCTTGCCGTCCGCGGTGATCTGGTAGACGATCCGGGCCCTCTTGCTGCCGACCGTGTGCGGGTCCGCAGGGGACTCGTCCCCGACGATCCAGCCGCGTTCGACGAGCGACCTGAGGCACGGGTACAACGACCCGTACGACAGCGCCCGGAACGACCCGAGCACGAGGTTGAGCCGCTTGCGCAACTCGTACCCGTGCATGGGCGACTCGTGGAGCAGCCCGAGGATCGCCGGCTCGAGCACGTCGGAACGACCGCGCACGTCGACACCTCCTCTAGGCTGGGCCCCTGGTCCGAACCGTCCCGGTCTGCCGGGCTGCGGCACTGCGCAACCGTCGGCCTCGGTGATGGGCTCGGGCGATGTATCGAGTTGATACATCGCGGGCCACACTAGGCCCGCATGCTCGTCGTGCACAAGTCACGAGCCGTTCATCCGTGCGGACACGGTCGGCGAGGCGGCGCCCACCCGCGTCGGGGCTCGTCGGGGCTCGAGGTTCGGACGCGAGCGCGCCGTGCCGATCATGTGAAGGGTCGTGGGACGACCCCCCGAGGTCGCCCCGGCGCCTGGCCAGGTCGCGCATACTGGGCGGCGCGTCCGCCGTGAGAAGCGTCGACGCGGCCCCGTCGTCGTCAGGAAGGCAACCCGTTGGCCGGCTCCTCCCGCGCGTCCGCACCGCGGTCGCGTCGCAGCGCGCCGCGTGGCTCCGGTACCGCCACCCGCCCGAACCGCCCGTCCGCGCCCCGCAAGCGGAAGTTCTTCGACTACCCCCGCACGGGGTACTCCGGGCTGCACCGCTGGCTGCCGTCGTGGCGGTTCCTGCTCGGCTCGGTCCTCAGCGTCGGCTTCCTGGGGCTCGGCGTGCTCGTCGCGGCGTACGTGTCGATCGACATCCCCGCGGCCGGGGCCGACGTCCAGGCCCAGACGACGACCGTGTACTACGCGGGCGGCACGAAGGTCATGGGGACGTTCGAGGTGCAGAAGCGCCAGCTCGTCGACCTGGAGACGCTCCCCGACTACGTCGGCCACGCGGTGATCTCGGCGGAGGACCGCACCTTCGAGACCAACCGCGGCGTCTCGATCACGGGCATGGCCCGCGCGTTCGTGAACAACGTGCGCGGCGGGAAGAAGCAGGGCGGGTCCACGCTCACGCAGCAGTACGTCGAGCGCTACTACGTCGACAAGACGACGACCGACTACCTCGGCAAGCTGCGCGAGACGCTGCTCGCGGTCAAGATCACGCAGACCGAGAGCAAGGACGAGATCCTCGAGCGCTACCTCAACACCATCTACTTCGGGCGTGACTCCTATGGCATCCAGGCCGCCGCGAGGGCGTACTTCGGCAAGGACGCGAAGGACCTGACGATCTCGGAGGCGGCCATGATCGCCGGGATCATCCCGTCGCCGAACAACTGGGACCCCGCGGTCAGCCCGGACAAGGCCGAGGCGCGCTGGAAGATCGTCATGAACGCGATGCTCGAGGACGGGCACATCACGCAGGCCGAGTTCGACGCGGCCCAGTTCCCCGAGACCAAAGACTACTCGCGCTCCGCGAAGTACCAGGGCACCAACGGGTACCTGCTGAAGATGGTCGAGGACGAGATGGCGAGCGACGCCATCAAGATCGACAAGGAGGCGCTCGACCGCGGCGGCTACAAGGTCGTCACGACGATCCAGCAGCCCGTCCAGGCGCAGCTCACCTCGACGATGGCCAAGCTGATCGCGGGCGAGATCACGGACGGTGAGGCGCCGAGCCCCAACCTCAAGGTCGCGGGTGTGTCGATCGACCCGGCCTCGGGCGGGATCATCTCGCTGTACGGCGGCCCGGACTTCCTCACCGACCAGGTCAACTGGGCGACCTACGGCAACGGCATCCAGGCCGGGTCGACGTTCAAGCCGTTCACGCTCGTCGCAGCGCTGCGCGAGGGTATCTCGCTCGACACGCGGTTCTCCGGCCGGTCGCCGATGAAGATCGACGGCTGGGGCGACGACGACAAGACGGTCACGAACTTCGGGCTGGCGTCGTACGGCAACATGAACCTCGTCGATGCGACCGCGGAGTCCGTGAACACGGTCTACGCGCAGCTCAACATGCAGGTCGGTCCCGAGAACACCGCGAAGGTGGCGAAGGACGCGGGCATCGTGAGCACGCCGGTCGAGAACTTCCCGTCGAACGTGCTCGGGACCTCGCCCGTGCACCCGCTCGACCTCGCGAACGCGTACGCGACGTTCGCCGCGCAGGGCGTGCGTCACGACGCGCACATCGTCGACCGCGTGCTCAACCCCGACGGCTCCGTGAACTACCACGCGGACACGTCCGGGACGCGCGTGTTCGACCAGGACGTCATGGCCGACGCCACGTACGCGATGACGCAGGTCGTCGAGCGGGGGTCCGGCAAGCCGTACATCAAGCCGCTCGGCGTGCCGATCGCGGGCAAGACGGGGACGTCGAACGACAACCGGTCGGCATGGTTCGTCGGATACACGCCGACGATCGCGACGGCGATCGCGATGAGCCAGGTGGGCGACGACGGCATCACGCAGGTGACGATCACGCCCGTGGGTCGCGAGCCGAGCGGCCGCGCGCTCGGCCAGGTCACGGGTGGGTCGATCCCCGCACGCACCTGGGCGGACTACATGGGTCCGGTCCTGCAGCTCGAGCAGTTCGCCAAGGTGCAGGGCTTCCCGGAGCGCGCCGACGTGGGCGACCTGCCGACGTCCGCCCCGACGACGAGCCCGACCCCCGCGGCGAGCGACGAGCCCACGACCGAGCCGACGCAGGACGCACAGGTCAAGGTGCCCGGGCGGCTCACGAACAAGACGCAGGCGGACGCGACGTCCGCGCTCGTCGGGGCGGGTCTCGTGCCGGTGATCGTGACGCAGGCGTCCGACGAGGTCACGGTCGGCCGGGTCATCTCGGTCGAGCCGGGCAGCGGGACGAAGGTCGCCGTCGGGACGTCGGTCACGCTCGTCGTGTCCACCGGACCGGAGCACACGCCGGACCCGACGCCGGACCCGTCCACCGAACCCGACCCGGAGGGCTCGGCCACGCCGGGCACGCAGGGCGAGGGGTCGGGCGGGAAGGCCGGGTCGGACGCGTCTGCGAAGTCGGGCACGAAGTCGGACGCGACGTCAGGCCGCTGATTTCGCGGACCTTCCAGCGGCCGGTAGGCTAGAACACTGCTGTGCCTGCGCCCTGCCACCGCCATCGGTGGATCAGCGCGGGGGTCGGCACCCGGTCCGCCGGGTGGTCGACGAGCAGCGACGCACGAGAACCCTCCTGTCACGGAACGACCGTGACCGCTGAGACCAGAGGAGGTGGGTATGAGCCTGCGTCAGTACGAGATCATGATCATCCTCGACCCCGAGATCGAGGAGCGCACCGTCGCCCCGTCGCTCGACAAGTACCTGACGGTCGTCAAGACCGACGGTGGCACGGTCGACAAGGTGGACATCTGGGGACGTCGTCGCCTCGCGTACGACATCAAGAAGAAGTCCGAGGGCATCTACGCGGTGGTCGACTTCACCGCCGAGCCGGCGACGGCCAAGGAGCTCGACCGTCAGCTCGGCCTCAACGAGGTCGTCCTGCGCACGAAGGTCATGCGCCCCGGCGCGTGAGCCTGTCGGTGCTCGCCCGTAGGGTGCGCACCACGCCGAAGGAACAGAGCAGTTCGAGAGCGAGCGAGGAGCTGGCATGGCTGGTGAGACCGTCATCACGGTGATCGGGAACCTGACCGGGGACCCGGAGCTGCGCTTCACCCCGTCGGGTGCGGCCGTGGCCAACTTCACCGTCGCGTCGACGCCGCGCACGTTCGACCGCCAGAGCAACGAGTGGAAGGACGGCGAGACGCTGTTCATGCGCTGCTCGATCTGGCGCGAGGCTGCGGAGTCGGTCGCCGAGTCGCTCACCAAGGGCACGCGCGTGATCGTGACCGGTCGCCTCGTCCAGCGCTCCTACGAGACGCGCGAGGGCGAGAAGCGCACGGTCGTCGAGCTGCAGGTCGACGAGGTCGGCCCGTCGCTGCGCTACGCCACGGCCAAGGTCACCCGGACCCAGCGTTCGGGTGGCGGCGGTGGCTTCGGTGGCGGCGGTGGTGGCGGCTACTCCGGTGGCGGCCAGTCCGGCTCGAGCTCGTCGAGCAACGACGACCCGTGGGCGACGCCCGCGGGCGGCGGCTACTCGGACGAGCCCCCGTTCTGATCCTCTGACCCCTTCGGCACCCCCGAAGACACCACATCCCCGGGCATGGCAACGCCCGGGGCTCCACAGACAGGAGCACCACGATGGCCAAGGCCGTTGTTCGTAAGCCCAAGAAGAAGCAGAACCCGCTCAAGGCAGCCAAGATCGACGTCGTCGACTACAAGGACACCGCGCTGCTGCGCAAGTTCATCTCGGACCGCGGCAAGATCCGCGCCCGCCGGGTGACCGGTGTGTCCGTGCAGGAGCAGCGCGCGATCGCCCGTGCCGTCAAGAACGCCCGCGAGATGGCTCTTCTGCCGTACTCGTCGTCGGCTCGCTGAGAAGGAGTCCACACGATGGCGAAGATCATCCTCACGCACGAGGTCACCGGCCTCGGCGAGCCCGGCGACGTGGTCGAGGTCAAGGACGGGTACGCCCGCAACTACCTCATCCCGCGCAACCTGGCCACGCCGTGGACCAAGGGTGCCGAGAAGGACGTCACGGCGATCCGCAAGGCCCGCAAGGCCCGCGAGATCGCGACCCTCGACGACGCGAAGGCGGTGCGCGACTCGCTGCAGTCGAAGGCCGTCGTCGTCTCGGCGAAGGCCGGCGAGTCGGGTCGTCTGTTCGGTGCGGTCACGACCGCCGAGATCGCGGACGCGGTCAAGGCGTCGGGCGCCCCGTCGATCGACAAGCGCAAGGTCGAGATCGCTCAGCCGATCAAGGCCCTCGGTGAGTACACCGTCTCGGTCCGCCTCCACCCGGAGGTCGCGGCGAAGGTGACCGTCAAGGTCGTCGCCGCCTGAGTACCGGCTCACGCGTCACGCACGCCCCGTCCCCGTTCGTCGGGGGCGGGGCGTGCGTGCGTCCGGTGCGGGTGGGCCGGGGTGCGGCCGGTTGCGGCGCGGCCGCGGTCAGCCCCCTGTGACGAGCCACGCGGTGCCGCGCGCGCGGTAGCCGGTGGTCGCGGCCCGGGCGAGCATGAACACGCCCGTGAACGCCGCGGTGAGCCACGCGAGACCGACCGGTCCGTCGGGCGCCCACGCGCGCACGGCGAGCGCGCACGGCGCGTACACGACGAGCGTGACCGCGCCGGCCCACGCGAGGAACCGACCGTCGCCCGCGCCGATCAGCACGCCGTCGAGCACGAACACCCAGCCCGCGACGGGCATGCAGAGCCCGGCGACGAGCATGCCGACGACGACCGCGCGACGGACGGCGGGATCGTCGGAGAACGCCGGCGCGTAGAGGACCGCGAGCCCGCCGAGGACGGCGCCCAGGACCACCCCGGCGCCGACGCCCCACTGCAGCGTCCGGCGCAGGACGGCGCGCGTGCGCGGCACGTCGTCGGCGCCGAGCGCATGCCCGACGAGCGCCTGCGCGGCGATCGCGAGCGCGTCCAGGGCGAACGCGGCGAGACCCCACACCGAGCTCACGACCTGGTGCCCGGCGAGCGTGACGGACCCGAGCCCGGTGGCGACCCAGGTCGTGAGCAGGATCGCGGTCCGCAGCGTCGCCGTGCGGGCCAGGAGCGGCAGCCCGTGCCGGGCGGACGCCCAGATGCCGCCCGCCGCGGGTCGCAGCGACGCACCCTCGCGCCGCGCACCCCGCACGACGACCGTGCCCAGCGCGACGGCCATGCCGACCTGCGTGAGGGCCGTCCCACCGCCCGAGCCCGCGATGCCGAGGTGCAGCCCCCACACGAGCGTGACGTTGAGTGCCGAGTTCACGACCGCGCCGGTGACCGCGACACCCAGCGGTGTGCGCGTGTCCTGCAGGCCGCGCAGCACGCCGGTCGCGGCGAGCACGATCAGCATGCCGACCAGCCCGGGCGCCGACCAGCGCAGGTAGGACACGGCGGCGTGCGCGGTCTCGTCGGACGCTCCCAGGACGGTGACCACCCACGGCGCGCCCGCCCACAGCGTGGCCGCCAGGACCACGCCGAGCCCGGCGGCGAGCCACAGCCCGTCGATGCCCACCTGCAGCGCGCCGGGCCGGTCACCCGCGCCGAGGCGGCGGGAGACCGACGCGGTCGTCGCGTAGGCGAGGAACACGCACAGCCCGACGACGGTGAGCAGCACGGTCGAGGCGAGCGCGAGCCCGGCGAGCGCGGCGGTGCCGAGGTGTCCGACGACCGCGGTGTCGACGAGGACGAACAGGGGCTCGGCGACGAGCGCGCCGAGTGCGGGGACGGCGAGCGCGAGGACCTGACGGTCGAGCTCGCGTCGAGCGGGCGTGCCGTCACCTCCTTCGAGCGGGTCGCGCGGGGGACACGGCCGCGTGCGCCGTGACCACATCCTGCCGTGCAGACCGGCCAGGTCCGGCACCGCGTTCGATCGGCGCGGCGCTCCACCGGTGCGGTGCGGGTGACGTTCGCGACGACCGCTCGCCGGGCGGCCGGACTAGGCTCGCGTCGGGCGCGAGGGGCGCGGCCGCGACAGGGGGCTCGAGGGCGTGCGTGCGACAGCGTGGGGCGTGACGGAAGCCGACATCGCGGCGCGGTACCGGTGTGACGAGGTCCTGCCGCAGGCGCCGGGCAGGTGGTTGCGCGCGGTGCCCGTCGCGGCGGCGGCCGCGACGGTGTTCCGACGGCTCTGCCAGCTGCGCGCCGCGCCCTACAGCTACGACCTGCTGGACAACTTCGCTCGGCGCAGCCCGCGCGAGCTGCTGCCCTGGTGCTGGGACCTCGAACCCGGCCAGACGGTCATGACGATCTTCACGCTCGAGTCGTTCGTCGCCGACAGCGAGATGACGCTCGTGATGAAGCCCGGTGGTCCGACGCGCGTGTTCGGTGAGCTCGCGGTGACGTACCAGGTGGTGGCCGACGACGGGCCGGGGTCCCGGCTCGTCGCGGTGCTGCGCGTGGCGGGCGGTGCCTCCTGGCTGTCGCGGGCGCGCCGACGTGTGCTCGCGTGGGGCGACCTGGTCATGATGCGCAAGCAGCTGCGCACGCTCGCCGGGCTGGCGGCGGCCGACGAGCGCGGGTGAGCGCGGCGCCCGAGCGGCGATGACCGGACCGGCAGATGGACGCCGCCGGTCCAGCTGGTGACCGTCGCGAAAAAACGTGCTGTCCACACCCCGTGCACGGCGTTCCGGCAGGTGCGCACGGGTGACCGCGGGAACGTGTCCACCGCTGTCCACAGCGACATCCACGGCCTGTGGACAACGAGCGGAAGTGATCCACAGGTCGTCCACAGGTCCGGTTTTACACACCGCTCCGACGGCCCTAGCCTCCCGGGAGCGCCTTCCCCCGACCCGCGTTGTCAGACGTCGCCGGTAGACCACGGGGTGATGGCCGACGAGGAGAACAGGGCGGGCCCGCGTGACGATCGAAGAGCTCGAGTACGGCATGCCGCCGGAGCCCGACAGCGGGCGCCGCGAGTTCGACCGCACCCCGCCGCAGGACCTCGAGGCGGAGCGGTCCGTGCTCGGCGGCATGATGATCTCGAAGGACGCGATCGCCGACGTCATCGAGCAGATCCGCGGTACCGACTTCTACCGCCCCGCGCACGAGACGATCTACGACGCCGTCATCGACCTGTACGGCCGCGGTGAGCCCGCGGACGCGATCACGGTCGCCGACGAGCTCACCAAGCGGGGCGAGCTGACCCGCATCGGCGGCGCGCCGTACCTGCACACGCTCATCGCGTCCGTCCCGACCGCTGCGAACGCCGGCTACTACGCGCGGATCGTGCGCGAGCGGGCCATCCTGCGCAAGCTCGTCGAGGCGGGCACGCGCATCGTCCAGCTCGGCTACGGCACCGACGGCGGCGACGTCGACGAGCTCGTGAACACCGCGCAGGCCGAGGTCTACGCCGTGACCGAGCGGCGCTCGTCGGAGGACTACCTGCCGCTGTCCGAGATCATCGGCGGCACGGTCGACGAGATCGAGGCGGCCGGCCACCGCGGCGAGGGCATGATCGGTGTCCCTACGGGCTTCTCCGACCTGGACCGCCTCACCAACGGCCTGCACCCCGGCCAGATGATCGTCCTCGCAGCACGACCGGCGATCGGCAAGGCCCTCGCGCTCGACACGCCCCTGCCGACCCCCACGGGCTGGACGACGATGGGCGACGTCCAGGTCGGTGATCAGCTCCTGTCCGCCAGCGGCGTGCCCACCACGGTCGTCGCGGCGACCGACGTCATGGTCGACCGGCCGTGCTACCTCGTGACGTTCGACGACGGGACGACGATCGTTGCCGACGCTCAGCACCAGTGGGCCACCCGCACGCGCGCCGACCGCAGGCAGCGCGACGGTGGGTCGACCAGCATCTGGACGACCGAGGAGATCCACGGCACGGTCCGGTGCGCGACGGCCGATCGACGCGCCAACCACTCGGTCGAGACGGCCCGGCCGCTGTGCCTCCCGGATGCCGACCTCCTCGTCGACCCGTACCTGCTCGGTGTCTGGCTGGGCGACGGGCACAGCGCGTCGGCCCGGTTCACGAGCGCCGACCCCGAGATCGCGATGTACCTCGAGGCTCGCGGCTACGACGTGCGCTCCATCGCGACCCAGGGCAGAGCCCGCACCTACACGGTGACGTGCGATGGCGACGACGTCGTCGGCGAGCTGCGGACGCTCGGGGTGCTCGGGTCGAAGCACATCCCGATGGACTACCTGAGGGCGAGCGAGGGTCAGCGCCGCGCCCTGCTCGCCGGCCTGCTCGACAGCGACGGGACGGTGAACCCGACGGGGAGCCCGCAGTTCACCGTCACGGACGAGCGTCTCGCGCGGGACGTGCGGGAGCTCGTGCACTCGCTCGGCTACCGGACCGGATGGTCGACCCGTACCGTGCGCGGCCGCTCGGCAGCGACGTCGACGGCCTTCACCATCACGTTCACGACCGACGACGAGGTGTTCTGGCTCGAGCGCAAGCGGCTCGCGCACAAGTCGCGGCGTCGGCCCTCCACGCCACGGCTGAGGCAGCGCTTCATCGTCTCGGTCGAGCCCGTCGACTCCGTGCCGGTGCGTTGCGTCGAGATCGACCACCCGTCGCACCTCTACCTCGCGAGCGAGTCGATGGTCCCGACGCACAACTCGACGCTCGGGATCGACATCGTCAGATCGGCGGCGATCAAGAACAATCAGGCCGCTGTGGTGTTCTCGCTCGAGATGAGCCGCAACGAGATCACGATGCGTCTGCTGTCCGCCGAGGCTCGGGTGCACCTGCAGAAGCTGCGCACCGGTCAGATGGGGGAGGACGACTGGGCGAAGATCGCCCAGACCATGGGCAAGATCTCCGGCGCACCGCTGTTCATCGACGACTCGCCGAACATGTCGCTCATGGAGATCCGGGCCAAGTGCCGTCGCCTCAAGCAGCGGCACGACCTCAAGCTCGTCGTGATCGACTACCTGCAGCTCATGACGTCCGGCAAGCGCGTCGAGTCCCGTCAGCAGGAGGTCTCGGAGTTCTCCCGCGCGCTCAAGCTCCTGGCGAAGGAGCTCGAGGTCCCCGTCATCGCGATCTCGCAGCTCAACCGTGGTCCCGAGCAGCGCACGGACAAGAAGCCCCAGATGAGCGACCTGCGCGAGTCGGGATGCCTCACCGAGGACACGCGGATCCTGCGCGCCGACACCGGCGCTGAGACGACTCTCGGCGAGCTGTACGCGCTGCGCGCCACCGACGTCCCGGTGTGGGCGCTCGACGAGCGCCTCCAGTACGTCCGGCGGCACCTCACCCACGTGTTCCCGACGGGCGTCCGGCCGACGTACCGGCTACGGCTCGCCTCCGGCAAGGAGGTGACCGCCACGGCCAACCACCCCTTCCTGACGTACGAGGGCTGGACGCCGCTCGACGAGCTCGAGCCGGGCTCCCGCATCGGCGTCCCGCGCCACGTCCCGGGCCCTGAGCGGCAGGCAGAGTGGGACGACCGCAAGGTCGTCATGCTGGCGCACCTGATCGGCGACGGTTCGTTCGTCCGTCGACAGCCGATCCGCTACGCATCGATCGACGAAGCCAACCTCGGAGCTGTCACCGAGGCGGCAGCGGCGTTCGGGATCATGCCGACCCGCGATGATCACGCCGCGGCGCGAGTGAGCACCCTTCGCCTGCCCGCGCCGTACCGGCTCGCACGCGGCAAGCGGAACCCCATTGCCGAGTGGCTCGACGACCTGGGTCTGTTCGGGGCGCGTAGCCACGAGAAGTTCGTTCCGACGAGTCTCTTCCACCTCCCGAAGCGGCAGATCTCGCTGTTCATCCGGCACCTGTGGGCCACCGACGGATCGGTCACCGTGAACAAGAACGGTCGTGGTGGACGCATCTACTACGCATCCACGTCACGTCGGCTTGTCGATGACCTGTCACGCCTGCTGCTGCGTTTCGGCATCTCGACGCGCATCCGGACCACCCGCAAGGCCGGCTGTCGCGACGGCTACACGCTCGACATCTCAGGGGTCGATGATCAGCGCCGCTTCCTTCAGGAGATCGGCGTGCACGGTGTACGAGGCGAGCAGGCCGAGCGCCTTCTCGTGATCGTGCGCGAGCTCAGCGGCAACCCCAACGTCGACACGGTCCCTCGCCAGGTGTGGGACGACGTGCGCGACGTCCTGGTCGAGCGCGGCATGACGCATCGCGAGTTCGCCGCAGCCATGGGCACGCAGTTCTGCGGCTCGACGCTGTTCAAGCACTCACCGTCGCGCCAGCGCCTCGGCCGGATCGCCCAGATCCTCGACTCCGACGACCTCGAGATCCTCGCCGTCAACGACCTGTTCTGGGACGAGGTCGTCGCGATCGAGCCGATGGGGGAGGCGCAGGTCTTCGACGCGACCGTAGTCGGGACCCACAACTTCATCGCCAATGGCATCGCCGTCCACAACAGCATCGAGCAGGACGCCGACATGGTGATCCTGCTGCACCGCGAGGACGCTTACGAGAAGGAATCACCCCGCGCGGGCGAGGCCGACCTCATCGTCGCCAAGCACCGCAACGGCCCGACGGACACCATCACCGTCGCCTTCCAGGGTCACTTCAGCCGCTTCGTCGACATGCAGGCGTGACAGCTGTCGACGCGGACCGCAGATCGAGCGTGAGCAGCGGCTCGACGAGGGGACGTCCATGGCGCAGGACCTGATCGACGAGCTTGCCGACGGGGCCTGGCGGCTGTTCACGGACGACGCCGAGAAGTGGGACCTGTACTCCGCCGACGAGCACCTCGCGGCGGGCCTGGTCCATGCACGGCCGCGCGAGACGGCACGGCTGGCGGACGTCCTGCGCGGGCACGCCGTGCTGGTGCTCCAGCCCGACTGCATGGCGGGCCGGCTCGCGCAGCAGTGCCTGGCGATCGTCCGCCGGGAGGGCTTCGAGCCGGTGCACTGGCGCCGGGTCCGGATCGAGCCGCACGTGACCGCCGCGATGTGGCGCTACCAGTCGAGCTCGTCCACCCGGGCGAGCCTTGTGCTCGCGGACGCGATCTGCTCGCGCGACGAGTCGATCGTCGTGCTGCTGCGTGACACGACCGCGGTCCACGACGGGCCTGCGAGCCTGCGCCTGACCGCCCTGAAGGGCCCCTCGGACACCACCCGCCGGCAGCCGCACCAGCTCCGCAGCGTCCTCGGGTCGCCCACGAAGCTGGTCGTGCTGATCCACACGTCGGACGAGCCGATGGACATGGTCCGCGAGCTCGCGATCCTCGTGCCGGACGCGATGGAGGAGTTCTACGAGGCGATGAGCGGTGCGGTGTCACCGACCATGGTGGCCTCGCTGGAGAGCGCGGTCGCCGAGCTCGAGGCGCGCGGACCCGTCCACGACCTCGACCTTGAGGCGTCGTTCGACCGCCTGCGAGGGGTGCTCGTCGAGCGCCTCGAGGACGGCGGCGACCAGAGTGCGGGCCTGCGCGCGACGGCCGGTGACCTCCTGGAGCGCCTCGACCGCGCGCGCGAGGGCGTGGAGCCCTTGGACTGGGACGTCTTCGCCTCGGGTGTCGAGGCGTTCGGCGTGGACCGCTTCTCGTGGGACGCGCTGGTCGTCGCGACGCAGCTCGTCGAGCACGACCTCCCGGGCGTGCGGCGGCTGCTGGCCGGCGGGGGCGCCGCGTAGGACGAGCGTGCCGCGTCACCACAGGGTCGTGCGAGGGGGGCGTCGCGGTGATCTCGCGTCGTGGGACGAATCGTGTCAGATGAGGAGAACTCGTGCCGCGGAGGCTGGGTGCCGAGGGGTGGTCGACTGACGCCCTGGTCCGAGCGTACGACGAGTGGGTCGCCGTCCGCGCCTGAGTGCGCGTCGGTCGGGTGTTCGGTGGACAAGTCGTGCCGAACCCGGCGGTGGCCCTCTAGGCTCCCGGCCGTGACGGACTTCTTCGACGACCCGGACGCGGTGCTCGCCAAGATCCAGCGGGACATCGCCGACGCTCAGGCGCGTGCTGAGCGCGCGACGGAGGTGCGTGCGTCGATCGACCGGGTGCGGGGTCGTGCGCGCAGCGCGCGTGGTGAGGTCGAGGCGGAGGTCGACGCGACCAGTCGTCTGACGGACCTGCGGCTCGACGACTCCGCGCTGGGCCTGCGCGCCGACGCGCTGGCCGCGCTCATCCGGGAGACGATCGCTGCCGCGACCCGTGACGCCGGCACCCGTGCCCTGGCGATCACGGACGACGCGTACGGTGCCGGGTCGTCGGTCAGCGAGCAGCTGCGCCGGGAGCTCGAGGAGCGCGGGACGGTCGGACGGTGAGCGGCGGCTTCCACGTCGACACCGAGGTGTTGCGTCGGCACGGTTCGCGCGTGGACCAGGTCGCTGCCGACGTGCACAGCGCCAGGTCCGCGGCCGGGGCCATCGACCTGCACGGTGGTGCGTTCGGGCTCCTGTGCTCGTTCCTGCCCGCGACGGTCGGCGGGGTCGACGGTGCCGCCCGCGAGGCGATCAGCGCGGTGCACCTGGGAGCGCGCGACGCCGTGGACGGGCTCAGCAGCATGGCTCGTGACTTCGACGCGGTCGACGAGCGGGTCCAGGAGGTCCTGCGGGGCCTGGTCAAGGTGCTCGACCGGTGACGGTGAACCCGTTGGTCGCCGGGCCGGTCGTGACCTCGACGGCGGTGTCCGGTCTCGGTGTCGTGGAGTCGGTCTCCGACCTGTGCTCGTCGTTGCGGTCAGGGTCGTGGGTGGCTGCTGGGCTCGCGGGTGTCGGTGCGGCGCTGGACGTCGCGGCGAGCGTCATCGACCCGTTGGGCTCGTTGATCGGTGCTGGTCTCGGTTGGTTGATGGACCACCTGGAGCCGCTCAAGGGGTGGCTGAACGACCTGGCCGGCGACGCGGGTGCGGTGCTCGGGTTCGCCGGGACGTGGGACAACATCGCCGCGGCGATGAGCGGTGCGTCGGGCGAGCTGACGCGGGTCGTGCGTGCGGACCTCGAGCTGATGAGCGGCGACTCGATCGACGCGTATCGCGTCTACGCGCAGGGTCTGGCGGCCAAGATCGGGTCGACGGGGGAGTCGGCGGCGGCGATGTCGAGCGCGCTGCAGGTGTGCGCGCAGGTCGTGCAGGCCGTGCACGACGTGGTCCGTGACACGCTCGCGCAGCTCGCCGGGTCGATCATCTCCTGGGCGGCCGAGGCGGTGTTCACGCTCGGCCTGGCGACCCCGGTCATCGTCGGACAGGTCTCGACGCGCGTCTCGGCGCTCGCCACCAGGATCGGCAAGCACGTCACCGACGTCGTGCACACCGCCAAGAACCTCAAGGGGCTCCTCGAGTCACTGGGTGACCTCCTGCGGCGCCTCGGTGGAAAGGTCTCCACGCCGCTGCCCGGTGGACGGCGTCCTGGACCGCTCGAGCCGCCGCGGCCTGTCGAGTGGGCCGGGCCGAACGGCCTGCGCCTCACACCCGGGCAACGTGCGGCAGTCGACGACTTCATGCGCGAGGCGGCCTCGTCGGAGCCGGGCATCACGCGCGGGGTGCAGCGGTCCGTCGAGGGCCAGGACGGGTCGATGCTCGGGCTCGACTACCGGCTCAAGGGTGCGGACTCGCTGTATCGGAAGGTAGCCACGGTCCTCGCGCAGGAGGGCAGCCCGGGTGCCGACGCGGTGCTCTCCTCTCTCAAGGACACCGTGCGGTACACCGCCTCGTTCCCCGAGACACGCTTCTCCTCGTCGGTGACCTCGGTCGTCGACGACCTGCTGCGCCAGGGCCACACCCCAGTCGCGTGGAAGAACACGTTCGGCGACCAGGGTTATCAGGGCATCAACAGTGCGTGGCGTTCGACGACGGGCCAGGTCTACGAGCTCCAGTTCCACACGCCGACGAGCTTCGACGTGAAGATGTCCACGCATGAGCTCTACGAACAGCTCAGACTGCCCGGCGTCGCGGCCGCTGAACAGGCGCGGCTCGCCAGCCAGATGAATCAACTCTTCGCGAGTGTCCCGCTGCCTGAGGGTGTCCGCTCGATCCCGGTCCCGGAGGTTCCCTGATGTCGAATGCTGTCGCTCGCCCGGCTCCGTCCGCCGTGTACTACGCGATCCTCTGGCCTGGCCGGGATGCGTCGGATCCGCTCGGTCTCGCCCGGCGACGTCCGGGACGAGCCGGCGTGGAGGAAGAGGTTCTCGGTCGTGACCACCACTGGCACCAGCATGCTGTCGTGACGCTCGCGGAGCTCAACCTGTACGACTACGAGATCACACCGATCCCGGAGGAAGAGGCCCGAGCGCTGCAGCTCCGCTGGAGCCAGCGGGCTCCGGAGCCGGACGAGCGTCCGACGGCGCCCGACATCGAGGAGTACGAACGTGGTCGGTCGTGATTCTCAGGACGTGCCACCACCATTCCAGCGACTCTTGTCATGGGACCTCGATGACGAGGACCCGCGTGGCTCCGATCCGCGGACGTTCTCGGCAGAGCACGCCGCGGAATGTCGAGGTGGACGGCGAGCTGTGCATGACGGTCAACCTGCTGGTCGGGGGCCAGCCCCGACACCTCCACGGCGGTGCCGGGGCTGGCGAGGGCGGGGGCCCAGTACCGGTTCTTCGACGCCAACGGCGGTGTCCTGACACAGGGCGATTTCAAGCAACGCACTCACCGCTTGAATCGCCTCGTGACCAAGTTGACGCCATGACGACCGAGACCGGGTGGGACGAGCAGCGGCTCCGGGAGATCGCCGACGAGACCGTCATCGATGCGAGGACGGGAGTGACTACGCGTGTCTACCGACGGTGAGGGGTCGGAGAGTCATCTCGTCAATGAAGCCCTCGTCGCGTACGTGGGGCGAGGCAGAGTGAAGCGCCCGGAGCGGCGAGAAGATCTCGTCAGAGCTCTCGGTGGTCGCCAGGGGGAGGCGCTCTTCGCACTCGTCGAGAAGGCGAACGCCATCGCAGACGAGATAGAGGTCGAGAAGAGCCAAGCGGTGGGCTTCAGCTTGCTGCCTGGCTTCTCGCGCAAGATCCGCAGCGTGCTTCCTTGGCTCGACGACGCAGCCTGCGACGCTCTGTGCTGGGCGTCGCGGTACCGGCGGCTTTTCACGTGACGTCGGCGGAAGGTTCTGGACTTCACATGAGCACGCGGACCATCGAGGACCGGCCGTGCTCCGAGTGCGAGAGTCTCGCCTGCACGGGGAGGCACGAGCCCTACGTCGTCGACGACGTCGAGCAGAAGATGAGGGTGTGGCAGTGCTCGATATGCCGCACGCTGTGGCTCGAGACGGAGCACGCCGTCGTCCCGACGAGCTACGGACATGTCGACGGGCTCGTACCGGGGTGGTGGGAGCGGTCCGCTCGCCTGGTCGCCGATCCACTTGATCGCACGCTCGCCCGTCTGACCAGGGGCGAGGAGACGGTGAGTGGGTTGGGGATCGCCCTTCTTCATCATCGGGTGTGGTGGAGCCCGTCCGATCAAGGGCGGTCGAGCACCATTGAGACACGGGTGACGGAGAGTCGCGGGTCGGAGCCGGTCAGTGGTGTGGTGGTGTTCACTCACCTGGGGCGTGAGGAGGTCACCGTGGTCGGCGCGGAGGTCTCGTATGTCCTGACGGCCGACGCGACGTACCAGATCCATGCGGACGCCGTGAGGACCGTCGAGCGCGCGATGGGCGAAGAGGGGGCGACGTGGTGAGCGACGACGCTGCACAGAGGCTGAGGGCCGCGATCGTCCGGGCAACGGAGGGCGCGAGCGACGGTGCGGATGTCGTGCCGCTCTTCCTGGAGGCGACACTCGTCATTCCCAGTGGTGCACCGGTCGGTCAAAGGTTCGAAGGCTTCCAGCCCGTGCTGTACGACCGGGACGGGACGCCGATGCTGGCGGTGTTCACGCACGTCGAGCGCATCGGCTCCGTCGGAAGGCTGGCTCCGTACGCCGTGTCGATGACCGGCGCCCAGCTCGTCGTTCGAATGCCGCCCGAGACGGGGCTGGTGGTCGACCCCGGGCACGAACACGGGTTCGAGCTACCGCCACACGGTGTGGCGTCGCTGAGCACGGAACTGGCGTGAACCAGCCAGCGGAGACGCGCGAAGCGTTCGGTGAGGGCATCCCGACGGAGGAGATGCACATCGGGGCCCGGTGGCCGGCCCTCAGCCTCTATCCTCGCCGTCATGGCCGCCCGCTTCGACCTTGATGCCGCTGTCGCCCTCGCCACCCGCGCGCACGCGGGGCAGGTCGACAAGAGCGGCGCGGACTACATCGGGCACCCGTTGCGCGTCATGGCGCGCGTCGACGGCGAGCCGGCGCGCATGGCGGCGGTGCTGCACGACGTGCTGGAGGACACCCCCGTCACGGCGGCGGACCTGCGGGCGGCGGGTTGCCCGGAGCAGGTCGTCGAGGCGGTCGAGGCGCTGACGAAGCGCGCGGGCGAGCCGCTCGAGGAGAGCATGCGACGCGTCGCCGTCGTCCCGTTGGCGCTCGTCGTCAAGCGCGCCGACCTCGACGACAACAGCGACGAGACTCGCCTGGCGCTGCTGGCGGCGGAGACGGCCGCGCGGCTTCGGGCCAAGTACGCACGCAGCCGGGCGCTGCTGGACGAGCTCAGCGGGGGCGACGGGTGACCGGGCACCTCGGGTGCGGCGAAGACGCCCGGCCCGACGACGCGCGCTGGTCGAGGTCGACGGCACCCCGACGGCGCCTCGCGCGGCTGTCACGATCGCGACCTGAGCCAGCCCGCGACGGCCTGGGCGTGCCGGTCGGGCGGGAACACCGGGTAGAACACCTTCTCCACGATGCCTGAGCGCACGACGAGCGTGAGCCGACGCAGGTAGGTCGACCCGTGGAGCTCGAACGTGGGGAGCCGAAGCGCGGTCGCGGCCCGACGATCCTCGTCGGACACCAGGGGGTAGGGAGCCGGGCGGGAGCGGGACGCCCGGGGTCGCGGTCATGGGATAGACGTAGAGGACGGTCCGGCCGTCGCCGAGCGCGGACAGGTCGACGTCGTCACCGTCGGTCGAGCGCAGGTGCACGAGCGGCATGCTCATGCCGGTCAGGTGGGCGGCCGCACCGTCGTCGACCGGCCGCGGGAGGTTCGCGGGGAGCACGGCCGGGTCGCTCGACGGGTCACCCACCATCGCGGTCCTCCAAGGTCCCGTCGACGCCGACGAGCTCGGCATCGCCTCGACCGTACCGGGCGAACATGCCGCCGACTCGCGGCGCCTTCAGTGGTCGCGCCTACCGGACGTGGTCGATGCCGACCCGGAGGCGCCGTACCTGGTAGCGCCACGGCGCCGGGCGCGGCGCGTGCAGCGCGAGGCCAGCGTCAGCGGCGATCCACTCGACGACCTCGTCGGTCGTCCGCTGATCGGTGTCGAGGTGCGTGCCGTACCGGTCGTGGGCGAGCGCAGCGACGCATCGCGGGATCTGCTGCATCGCCCAGGTGTCAGCGCGCAGGCCGGAGCGCACGAACTCGAGGCGGGTCCGCAGGCGCTTGCGCAGCGTCTGTGGCCTCGCGAGGAGGGCGTAGTGGCGGACGTCCACGCCCCGGGAGCGCAGCCCGCCGACGATCTCGTCGAAGTAGTCGTCGTGGACGATCGTCATGGGTACGAGTACCGGTCCGGTGTGGACGGCTTCCGCCTGCTGGAGCATGTCGACGACGGCGGAGCGCTACAGGGCGAGGTCCTGGAAGTCGCCGTGCGCTGCGGGAGGCAGCGTCCGGCGGAGGGCGAAGCCGAGGAGCTCGGGGTCGGCGACGTGCGCATCGGCCAGCCGTCGCGCGAGCTCGAACGCGGTCTGCGTCTTGCCCGCACCGAAGGCACCGTTGATCCAGACGAGCATGCCGCGGAGCCTAGCGACGCCGCCAGCGGCTCGTGGCCGGGCACCGGGCGTCGGCGGGGAGTTCGCGGAGCAACACACGGCGCTACGTTGGGCGCATGACGACCGTCGAGGAGGGCGAGCACCTCGTCGTGACGGTCGGCCGGCCGGTCGCCGAGCTGGTGCCGCACCTCGAGGCCCGCCCCACGTGGCGGCCCGTCGCGGAGCTGGCGACGCTCTTCCCGGGGGTCGACGACCCCGCGTGGGACCAGGATGTGGCGGCTGTCGACGGCGCCACCGTCGATCCGTTCGAGCGCGGCTCCGACCGGTGAGGCTGATCCTCGACACGAACGTCCTCATCGACGGCCTGGTACCGAAGGGGGACGACGAGGCCGCCATCAGCGTCGAGACCCTGGCCGTGCTGCGGTTCGGTGTCATGGTCGCTCGCACGCCCGAGATCAGGGCGAAGCGCATGCGGGTGCTCTCGAACGCCGAGGTCTCGCTCATGGCGCTGCCGGTCGACGACGCGGTCGCGTCGTCCTACGCCCTGCTCGCAGCCAAGAGGGTGACCGCCAGCAGGCAGCCGCGCGCCCGGTCGTTCGATCTGTTCATCGCGGCGACCGGCCACTCGCACGGTGCCGCGCCGGTCACGAGGAACAGTGGGGACTTCGTCGGCCTCGACGACGTCCTAGAAGTGGTGGGCCGTAGCCGCAGCCAGCCGACGGCACAGCGTGCGTGCTCGCCGCCGAAATACCACGTCGGCGGGCGAGACATGCCGAATTTGGCATGGTTGATCCGTTTGCGGGCGCCCGGTACGTTCGGCGGGCGTTCTCAGGGTGGCGCCACGACCTCGTGGCGGGAGCGCAGCGTCGTCGGTCACGGCCTCAGGGGGTCGCCGTCGCACTGCCACGAGCGATCACGTGCAGAGGGGCGAGACATGGTGACTGTGGCAAAGACGTGGCGGAGTGCGGTGGGGATTGCGGCGGCGCTCGCGGTGACGCTCGCGCTCGCGGGTCCGGCGAGCGCGATCGAGCAGAGCGCGGGCGGCGGGACCTGGGACCACGGGGTGAGCGCGAGCACGACGTGGTCGTTCTACCTGCACCCGACCAAGTACCACCGGTCCTCGGTGACGACGAGCAAGGGGTACAACACGAGCTCGTGGCTCCCGAAGAATGTGTGGACGTTCGCGTCCCTCAGGTCGACGCAGTCGGGCAACAAGGCGAACTACGACTACCGCTGACCATGGCTCGATCGCATCCGCCCATGAGGCGCATCGCAGTGCTGGTTGCGCTGGCGATGGTCCTGCTCGCGGGCTGCAGTGGGCCGGCGGGCTCCGCACCCGAGCGGGTCCTGGCGTCCGGGCCGGTCCCGGAGTTCAGCGGGCCGTACGCGGAGGAGTTCGCGTACACATACCGGAACTCGACATCCGACTTCGTGCGGCACGCGCTCGCCGACGAGGTGGTGACGGACGCCGAGTATGCCGAGATGACGAGCCGTCTGCGCTCGTGCCTCGCGGATCAGGGGATCACCCTGCGGTCGATCGCTCCGGGCGAGGGCATGCAGACGTCGGTCGCCCCCAACGGCGGTGACACGCACGCGATCGTCGATGCATGCTCGACCGAGTCCGGCGAGGACGCGATCGGATTGCTGCGGGACTTCCTCACGGTGAACCCCGAGAACCACGACGTCGCGACGATCACGGCCGAGTGCCTGGTCCGCTCCGGGACGGTGCCGGCGGACTACACCGGGGAGGACCTGACGGCGGACAACGCGGGACGCTTCTCCGACCCGGCGTCGCTCGAACCGGCGCTGCGCACCGCGCTCAGCTCGTGCACGTACGACCCGTACGGGCAGCTCGCAGAGCAGGAATGAGCGCGCGCGCCTCGTCGTGACGGTCCGCAGCGGGCCGGGGACGTCCGTGGCGCTCGTCGGCGAGAACGGTGCGGGCACGAGCACGCTGCTCAAGCTCCTGTGCGGCCTCTACCGGCCGACCTCGGGCACCGTCCTCGTCGGCGGGGCGGACCTCGCCGAGGTGACAGCCGACCGTTGGCGCGAGCGGACCGCGGCGCTGTACCAGGACTTCGCGCGCGTCGAGCTGACGCTCCAGCACAGCGTCGGCATCGGTCGGCTCGCCGACGTCGACGCGCCCGGGCCCGTGCGGAGCGCGCTCGCCCGGACCGGGTCGCCCCTGGCCGACGAGCTCGAGCCCGACGACGTCCTCGGTCTCGCCTACGCGGACGGCCGGGACCTGTCCGGCGGTCAGTGGCAGAACGTCGGGTTCGCCCGTGCGCTCATGCGCGACGACCCGCTGCTGCTCGTGCTCGACGAACCCGCCGCGGCGCTCGACGCGCTCGCCGAGCAGCGCCTCGTGGACGCGTACCAGTCGAGCGCCGCCGAGATCGCGGCGCGCGTCGGCGGCGTGACGCTGTTCGTCACGCACCGCCTGTCGACCGTCCGGCCCGCCGACCGGATCGTCGTGCTGGATGCCGGGCGCGTGGTCGAGCACGGCATGCACGCGGAGCTCGTCGCGGCCGGCGGGCGGTACGCGGGCCTGTGGGCACTGCAGGCCCGCGCCTACGCCGAGTCCTGACCCCCGGCCCGGGCGTGCGCCACCCCTGGCGTGTGGATCGGGGCACGGTGCTCCGCCCAGTGCTGCTCGAGCCAGCCGACCTGCTCGTCGCGCGGGGTCAGCGCGAGCGGTGCGTCGTGCAGGCGAGCGTACTGCGGGTAGGCGGCGAGGCTCGTCGCGACGTCGACGCGCAGGCGGGACGGGTCGACCGCGAGCAGGCCGTCGTCGAAGAGCCGGTGGATGTCGCGGCGCAGCATGAGCCCGCCGTGCTCGTGGTGGGTGCCGAGCCGGGCATAGCTGTAGAGGTGCCCCGCCTCGAGGACCCGTTCCGGCGCGCCCCCGGTGAACGCGCACACGCTGCCCTGGTCGGCCAGCAGGTGCTCACGGAACTGACGCTGCCCGCGCCGCACCCGGACGAGCGCGCGCCCGAATCCCTGCGGGAGCTCGACCTGCACGCCCGACGACGACCACGACGGCTCGGTGCGCGCCGTCACGCGCTCGACGGCGCGCTGCGCGTCCTTCGCGACGAGCGCGGTCCGCAGCGCGGACCAGTCGAGCGGGCGCATCGCGTTGAAGTCGCCCGCGTGGACCGCGAGGGCACGCACCTCCGGCTCGTCGAGCAGGCCGTCGAGCGACGTCCAGGCCGCGTCGTAGCGCGCGCGGTACTCGACGACGTCCACGATCTCCGGCCGCGGGGCCGTGAACTCGTAGTGGCACCGCATGCACCGGAACCTGGGCGCGGCGCGCTTGCGCTCCGAGATGCGGGTCGTGCCGCAGGCGGGGCAGCGGTTGAGGAGCTTGTGACCCGGGGACGTCTCGATCTCCTCGACGACCGAGATGCCGAGCAGGCGCTTCTTGTCCCACAGGGCGACCGGGTCGCCGACCGCGAGGCGCGTGTGGTTCGGGACGTTGCTGTCCCACGAGTAGTACGCGTCGACCTGGTCGTCGTAGCCCGTGTTGCCGCCGTGCCCGCGCTCGTCGCCCGCGGCCATGAGCAGCCACGCGCGCCGGGGTGCGGCCTCGTCCATGACGTCAGCTTGGCACGCGACCGGCGGCCGGGGGCGGGACCGTGCGGGTGACGTGACCAAGGCGTGCCCGCGCGCTCGTCGGACGGTTGTCCACACCCTGACGGGACACCCCCTTCAGCGCGTGTCCGTTTTGGGTACCTTCCCGGCATGCCTCTGAACCGTGCCGTGCGTGCCGTCGCCGGGATCGGTGCTGTCCTGGTGCTCGTGGGGGTCGCGGCGTGCACGGACTCCGGTCACGCCGAGCCCGCGCCGATCGCGACGCTGACCGCCACGCCGAGCCCCACGCCCAGCCCGACGCCGACCCCGAGCCCGACACCGACGTCGGCGTCCGGCCTCGACTTCTCCGGGATCGACCTGACCGTCCCACCGCCGCGCCCGGCGGCACTCGACAAGGAGCACATCACCGGCGACGAGGCGCAGCAGATCGCCCGCTACTTCATGCTGCTGTACCCGTACATGTTCGTCACGCACGACACGACGGCGTACGAGGAGCTGTCGCACCCGCTGTGCAAGTACTGCGGTCGGGTCCTGGCCGACGTACTCCTCTACGCAGATGACCACGTCAGCACGGAGCGCGGTGCCTTCATCGTCCAGGACACGGCCGCGCGGGTCTTCATGGACGACTACTACATCGTCACGATGACCTATGCGCAGGACTGGTCACGCGAGACCGCCAGGGACGGAACAGTGGTCGCGGAGGGCGACGGCTTCGACAGCAAGGTCGTCGAGGTCGACGTCCTCAAGGAGGGGCGGCACTGGATGATCGGTGAAGTTGTCGGGATCACCTCGTGAGTCGGCCACATCACATCGCGGTGGTGGTCCTCGCCGTCGCCTTCGTCACCTGGGGGTGTCCGCTCGCCGCCTGGGCAGCCGAGGACGGGCACGAGGTGAGCGCTCGTGACGACTCGCTCGATGCGCGAGCCGCCGCCGCCACGGGGCAGTTCGTGCACGACTCGCGGGCTCCGGCCAGTCCGTATGAGTGGTTGCGGCGGAACTTGTGCTGGGCGAAGTACCCGGTGGTCGAGGAGTCGGTGAGTGACACGTGTGCGAGCAACGGGGTGCTGTTCGACACGCCGCCGGTGTGCGAGTCGGGGGAGGCGCTGGAGCCGTTGTGGCGGCGTCTGCGTGGGACGCAGACGTGGTTGCTGCAGGTGGGCTGGCACTGTCCCGAGTCGCTGCGGCGGGTGGTGACGCAGGAGGACTTCCGGCAGGTCGTGATCCCGCCACCGGTGGCGCACTCCCAGCCCGAGGGCGGCGAGGTCCTGGTGAACAAGGAGACGGGTCCTGGTGAACAAGGAGACGATCGTCTACACCGAGGCCGACGTGCAGCGGTTGCGCACGGACGTGCTGGGGTTCGGGTTCGACATCGAGGTCACCCCGGTGCGGTACTCGTGGGACTTCGGTGACGGGTCGGACCCGCTGGTGACCCGCAGCAAGGGGCACCCCTACCCCGGGTTCGAGCTGTATCACGTGTACGACGTGACGGGTCCGATGCAGATCTCGTTGACCACGACCTGGCGGGGCCGTTACCGGTTGGACGACGACCCGGCCGGGATCTGGCACGACGTGCAGGGCACCGCCACGACCACGTCCCTCACGCAGCCGTTCGAGCTCATCGAACGCCGCACCCACCTCGTCAGCCCCTGATCGTTAGCCCCTGAGCGCGCAGACACAGGCTCGATGATCGAGCAAGTCCCCCGTCGCGAGCTCGAATCGAGGTGTGGGCCATCCGGCCCGGAGTGCTCGTGAACCCCTCACCCCGGCGGCACCGCAGTCCGGGGAGGCGCGGCGCCGCCGGGGGCGAGTACGAGCCCGCCCGTGTGGTGTTCGGGGCTCAGGGAGCGGCCGGGGCCCGCCGCTGCCTGCGCTGGGCGGTGAGCACGCCGAGGCCTGCTCCGAGCGCGACGGCGACGAGCCACCCCCCGAACCACACCGGCGTCCGGGGGACGAACCAGCCGAGCATCACGAACATGAGCCCGAGGGCGCCGACGAGGTCGAACCACCGACCGATGCGTGGCGAGATCCACGAGTCCCACTTGGTGAGCGCGACGCCGTAGAACGGGCGCACGGCGATGAACGCGCCGAGGAACGTCGTCGTGCAGGCCGAGATCGCGGTGAGTGTGCTCGGCATGGCTAGTACCGTCCTAGCGCTAGGTCGACGCACTCGTCGATCCCGATGATGGCCGCGATCGTATCTCCCGCGAGGGTGAGCATCGTGAAGGACGCAGACAGCACCACCGTCGTTGTCGCGTATTTCTTCATGGCGGCGAAGCCCTCCTTCGCGAGCTTCTTGAGGAGCTTGCCGAGAGCGCTGGCGAGCGCCTTGAAGCCGTCGATCGTCTTCTTGGAGCCGACGAGTGTGCTCCATGCCTTGGCGACCTTGGACGTCTTACCCAGGCCCGAGATGTACTTGACCAGCTTGACGACCATCGACGCTGCCTTCGCGACCGCCAGCGTCATGAGGCCGAGCTGGCCGACGCACTTCGCGGCCTTCCACACGAACGCGAGGCTCGGGTCCGCCGTGACGGGAAACGCGGTGCTGTCGTCGATGTCGACGACCTGCGTGAGTGTGGTGCCCTCGAGCTCGTACGACGTCTCGACGGGGGCACCGTTCGCGTCGACGGCCCACGGGGCGGCGATGACCGCGACGGTCTCGTGGACCGTTGTCGTGGTGCTCGGCACCGGCGGGAGCGCGTCGAGCTGCGCCCACTGCTCGTCGGTCACGTCGTCGAGGCTCTCGACGTCCCCGATGATCTGTGCGACCTGTGCGTCGAACCGGTCGGACGCGGCTGCGTCGAGCTCGACCTTCTCGGTGGGCACGGAGATGGCGACGGAACCGTCGGGCGACTGCGTGAGTTCGGCGCCAGCGGGCAGGTCCAGGTCGAAGTCGACCCGGCGCGGCGCGTGCTCGTCGGCCAGGACGGCCACGAGCTGGACGCCGGACGCGGTGGCGCGTGTCACGAGGTCCGTCGAGGGCGCGACCTCCCCCGTGAGGACGACGCCGTCGACAAGCGTGGACGAGCGGTCCGGTCCCTGTGTCCCGGTGGCGATGCCGATCGTGTCTCCGTCGGGTCCGGTCAGCGTGGAACTGGTCCGCCCCACCTCGAGCACGGCGCCGTTCCCCACGGTCACGGTGTCGCCGAACGCGGGGATGTCGGTCGCGGAGTCCGCTGCAGCGGCGTCCGCCAGGTCTGCCGCGGAGCCGGCGTCCGCGGTGGAGTAGGCGTCAGCGGCGCTGCTGATGGCCTGGACGTCTGACGAGGCGCCTGCGGGGAGCGCGGTCGGCGCGACGACGTCCACGGTGGGGGCCGGGGGCGCTTCGTGCGCCTCCGCAGGGCTGGCGAACGCGAGTCCGAAAGTCATCGCGGTGGCCGTGCAGACGGCGATTGCAGCGCGTCGTGCCCCCGTCGAGGCCAAAGGTGGCATGTGCTCTCCATGTGTCCGAGTTGTGTGGATGTGCGCGCGGACGCTAGCGATCCTGCGTCTCGGGCGTCAACGTGGGCGGCGAGTCGGTGGCGCGTCGGGGTCGTGGGGACGACGACGGCGTCGCACCCTCGGGGGATGCGACGCCGTCGTGCTGGTCAGCTGATGCTGTGCTGGGTGCTCAGGCGCAGGTCAGAGCACCTGCGCTGGGGGCGTTGCCCTGGCCGATGAAGCCGAAGCTCGTCGACTGGCCCGCGCCGACCGAACCGTTGTACGGAGCGTTCGCCACGATGTTGCCGGACTTCACGCCGTTCCAGAGGTTGTCGGTGCTGACCCCGCCGGGCAGCGTGACGTGCCAGGAGCTGATCGCGGACGACCCGGCCTTGACCGCGACCTCAGCCTGGTAGCCGCCGCCCCAGCTGTTCACGACCGTGAGGGTCGCGGAGCACGAGCCCGAGGGGTTCGGGTTCTGGGTCGGCGACGGGCTCGACGTGGGCGTCGGCGTCGGGTTCTGCGTGGGGTTCTGCGTCGGCGTCGGCGTCGGCGGGGTCGTCGTCGGAGGCTGCGTCGGCGTCGTCGAGCCCGCGTTCAGCGCGTTGAGCGTCGCGGTGTAGGCGGCCTTCTTGTTGCCCTGGCCGTCGAACAGCAGGGGAGTGCCGCTGGACCGCCACGAGTCGGTGTCACGCACGCCCCAGACGGTGATGCCGGCGCACTTCGCGACCGCGAGGCAGTCGGCCGTCACCTTGGCGAACGCGTCCGCCTGGGCCTGCCCGGAGCCCTCGATGTCGAGCTCGGTGATCTGCACCTCGACGCCGAGCGCGGCGAAGTTCTGCAGCGTCGTGCGGTAGTTCGGCGGGTAGGGGCTGCCGGAGTTGAAGTGCGACTGGAGGCCGACGCAGTCGATCGGCACGCCGCGGGCCTTGAAGTCCTTGACCATGTTGTAGACGCCCTGCGTCTTGGCCCAGGTCCAGTTGTCGATGTTGTAGTCGTTGTAGCAGAGCTTGGCGCCCGGGTCGGCGGCACGCGCGGCGCGGAACGCGGCCTCGATCCAGTCGTTGCCGGTGCGCTGCAGGTTGGAGTCGCGGCGGCCGCCGGTGCCGTCGTCGAACGCCTCGTTGACGACGTCCCAGGCGTAGACCTTGCCCTTGTAGTGCGTCGCGACCTGCGTGACGTGGTTGATCATCGCGGTGCGCAGCGCGGTGCCGGACATGCTCTGCATCCACGACGGCTGCTGCGAGTGCCACGCGAGCGCGTGCCCGCGGACCTTCTTGCCGTTCTGGGTGGCCCAGTTGAGGATCTGGTCGCCCTGCGAGTAGCTGAACACGCCCTGCTGGGGCTCGGTCGCGTCCATCTTCATCTCGTTCTCGGCCGTCACCATGTTGAACTCGCGGTTCGCGATGGTCGAGTAGGTCGAGTCGGAGAGCTTGTACGCGGCGATGGCGGTGCCGAAGTAGCGGCCGCTCTCGGCCGCGGCGGCCCCGAGCGTGGAGCCGGCGGCGAGGGCGGGGACGGTCACGGCGACCGTCGCACCGAGCGTGAGGGCGGCGACGACGGTGGCGCTGCGCGCACCGAGACGTCGCCGGTGGCGAACGGGGGGTTGGGGCTTCATCGCTCCTCCTTGATCAGCCGGTCGTCGGCACGTCGTGAGCCGGTCGGCGGGGAACACTGTCGATCCGGGGGAGCGGACGGTCAACGAACATAAACGATGCAGTTTCGATACGCGCGCCGAAACACGCGCGCGGCCGCCGCTGGACGTCCGACCCGACCCCGCGCTCGTCGGACCGCACGTGTCAGCGTCCGGGCGTACGGTCGACGTGGCACCAGCCCGTGCGGCGAATCCCCCACCCGCACCCCGACGACGAACGCGCGGCAGCCCCCGCGCAGGAGGACCGATGAAGCGCATCACCCTGGCCGGAACCGACATCGAGGCACCCGAGATCGTCCTCGGTCTCATGCGGATCGCCGAGAAGTCCGACGACGAGGTCCGCGAGCTCGTGCGCACCGCGCGCGACGCGGGCATCGACTTCGTCGACCACGCGGACATCTACGGCCCCGACGTGCACGCGTGCGAGCGCCGGTTCGCCGAGGCCATGGCGCTCACCCCGTCGCAGCGCGACGAGCTGACCATCCAGACGAAGGCGGGCATCGTCACGGACGGCCCGTACTTCGACTTCTCCTACGAGCACCTGGTCGAGGCCGTCGAGGGTTCGCTGCGCGCGCTGCGGACGGACCGCATCGACATCCTGCTGCTGCACCGCCCCGACGCGCTCGTCGAGCCCGAGGAGGTCGCGCGCGCGTTCGACGAGCTGCATGCCGCGGGCAAGGTCCGGGCGTTCGGCGTCTCCAACCACACGCCGCGCCAGATCGACCTGCTGCGCGCGCACGTGCGGCAGCCGATCGTCGCGAACCAGCTCCAGCTGTCGATCACGCACGCGCCGCTCGTCGCGCAGGGCGTCGCGGCGAACATGCAGGCCGAGCGCCAGTCGGCGGTGCTCGACGGCGGCGGCCTGCTCGACTACTGCCGCCTGCACGACATCGTCGTGCAGGCGTGGTCGCCGTTCCAGGCCGGGTTCTTCGACGGTGTGTTCCTCGGGGACGACGAGCGCTACCCCGAGCTCAACGCGGTCGTCCGGCGGCTCGCGGCGCAGTACGGCGTCGAGCCGGAGGCGATCGCGACCGCGTGGATCACGCGCATCCCGGGCCGCACGCAGGTGGTCCTCGGCACGACGACCCCCGCGCGTGTCACGGCCGCGGCCGCCGGCTCGGACCTCACGCTCCCGCGCGCGCAGTGGTACGAGCTCCTGCGCGCCGCGGGCTACCGCATCCCCTGAGTGGCCGCCGCCGCGCCGTCCCTCGGGGTCCGGGACGGCGCGGTCAGGTCAGCGCGATCGTGCCCGGCACGACGAGGTCGGCACGCGCGCGCGTCGACTCGATGAGCACCGCGTTGCGGCCGTCGACCTCGTCGGCCCATGCCGCGGCGGCCTGCGGGGTCCGGCCGTGCCGCACGTGCCGGTCGACGAGCCTGCGCGTGCGCTCGTCGGGCGCGGTGTCGGCGAACCACGCGTCGTCGAGCGCGTCGCGCACGTGCGCCCACGGGCCGTCGTCGACGAGCAGGTAGTTGCCCTCGACGACCACGACCCGGTGGTGCGGCTCGACCGCGATCTCGGCTGCCACGGGCTCACCGACCTCGCGCCGGTACGACGGTGCGAACACCGTGCGGTCGGTCTCGTCGTGCACGCGGCGCAGCAGCGCGAGGAAGCCCCAGCCGTCGAACGTGTCGATCGCGCCCTTGCGGTCACGGCGCCCCAGCGCCTCGAGCGTGGCGTTCGCGAGGTGGAACCCGTCCATCGGCAGGTGGACGGCGTCCGGTCCGAGCGCGCCGACGAGCGTCGTCGCGAGCGTCGTCTTCCCGGCCCCCGGGCACCCCGCGATCCCGACGACGACCCGCCGCCCGACCCGGCCCTGCACCCCGCGCACCCTCTCGACGAGCCCACCGACCCCGCGCGACGCTTCCACGCCCCCACCTTCCCACCCGACCGGGTGGAGATCGTCGCGACTGGTGCGACGAACTCCACCCGGTGTGCGGCGCCAGAGTGTGGGACGGGGGAATGGTGCGTGCGCGGCGGGGCTTGAGGGCGGCATGACCACCTACGGAATCATCGGTGCCGGGAACATCGGCAGCCAGGTCGCCCGCGCGCTCGTCGCGCTGGGTCACGACGTCGTCATCGCCAACTCGCGGGGCCCCGAGACGCTCGAGGGCCTCGTCGCCGAGCTCGGACCGCGTGCCCGCGCCGCGACCGCGCACGACGCGGCGGAGGCGGCCGAGGTCGCGGTCGTGACCGTGCCGCTGCACGCGCTGCGCGAGGTCCCGGTCGAGCCGCTCGCGGGCAAGATCGTCCTGGACACCAACAACTACTACTTCGAGCGCGACGGCCGGATCGACGTGCTCGACCGTGGCGAGGCCACGACGTCCGGCCTCCTGCAGGAGCACCTGCCGACGTCGCGGGTCGTCAAGGCGTTCAACCACATCACAGCCCCGGACATCACGACCACCGGCGCCCCCGCGGGCACGCCGGACCGCCGTGCGCTCGCGACGTCGAGCAACTTCCCCGAGGCCGTCGAGCACGTCACGGCGCTGTACGACGCGCTCGGCTTCGACACCGTCGACGTCTCGCCGCTGTCGCAGTCGTGGCGCGTCGAGCGGGACCGCCCCGCGTACGTGGTCCGCCAGAACCGCGACGAGCTCACGGCCAACCTCGCGATCGCCCCGCGCACGCTCTGACGCGCCGCCCGGCGGTACCGGGTGGGGTTCGTCGTCCCCGGCGCGACGAACCCCACCCGCTACCGAGGCGACGTCAGGTGAGGTGGACCGGGGCGGACGACAGGCCGCCCGCCGGGGGGAGCGCGCGCACGCGGTCGGGCGCCGCCGTGATCGCGGTCGTCGCTGCCAGGAGCGCGCGCGTCAGGACGCGCAGCTCGAGCGTCGCGAGCGGACGGCCCGGGCACACGTGCTTCCCGATGCCGTACACGAGGTTGTAGGGCGCGTTGCGCTCGGGGTCGAACCCGTCCGGGTCGTCGAACACGCACTCGTCGCGGTTCGCGGACGTCCAGTTGACGATCACGCGCTCGCCCTCCGCGATCCGCCGACCGCCCAGCGTCGTGGCCCGCGTCGCGACGCGGCGGTTGCTCACGAACGGGTCGTCGATGCGCAGGATCTCGTCGAGCACGGCGTCGAGCTCACGGTCGCTCACGCCACCGCGCAGGTGCGCCTGCAGGTCGGGGTGGTCGGCGAGGTAGGTCGCCACGACGCCGGTGCACAGCGCCATCGAGCCCAGGTCGCCGCCCGTCCAGTTGCGCAGGATCGAGACGATCTCGTCGTCGGTGAGCGCGCGGCCGTCGACGCGGCACCGCATGAGCTCGGTCGTCACGTCGTCGGGCGCGGCGGACCCCGCGGCCCGGCGCGCGTCCGTGAGCCGTCGGATGATCGCGTCGAACCGCTGTGCGACCTCGGCGGTCCGGGCGAGGTCCCGCGACCGGGTCGCGTCGCGGTTGTCCGCGACCCACGCGAGCAGCTCGTCCTCGAGCGACTCGGGCCAGCCGAGCCACGCTGCCGCCGCGCGCACCGCGAACCGGGACCCGAACGCCACGGCGTCGACCGTCCCGGGGACGACGAGCGTGCTCACCAGCTCGCGCGCGACACGGTCCACCGCCGGCTCGAGCGCGGCCATCCGCTCGCGCGTGAAGAACCGGTCGATCACGGCGCGGTACGCGGTGTGCTCGGGACCGTCGAGCCCGTTCGGCACCTGCAGGAAGCGCGAGACCCCGTTCGAGAACGTCTCGTGGTCGAGCACGACGCGCATGACGTCTGCGTGCGAGAACACCGTCCACGCGCCGTCCGGCCCGCGCGCGACGGGACACTGCGCCCGCAGCGCGTCGTAGGCCGAGACCGCGTCGCGGCGCACGCGCGGCCCGCGCGGGTTCCAGTCGGCGTGCCCGTGGTGCCGGCGGTGGACGTCGGACTCCGGGGTGAGCTCGTCCGCTGGTTCGTGGTCGGTCACGCGTCCCATCCTGGCCCCCGCGCGGCGGGTTCGGCACGCGGGGCGGCGTGGTGTGCGGCACCCTGGGGGCATGACTGACCTGCTGGAAGAGGCCAAGACCCGGCTCGCGGCGGCTCAGGCGTCGCCGCACGGCCGCGACGCGCAGCTCGTCGTGCACGACGGTGTGCTGCGCCAGACGGTGCTCGCGCTCGTCGCGGGCACGGCGCTCGCGGAGCACAACTCGCCGCACGCGGCGAGCCTGCAGGTGCTCGTCGGCCGGGTGCGGGTGACCGGCGTCGACCAGCCGGAGGTGGGCGCGGGCCAGCTCGTCCTGCTGACGCACCAGCGGCACGGCGTCGAGGCGCTCGAGGACTCGGTGTTCCTGCTGACGACCGTCACCGGGCTCGACGAGAGCCAGCGCACGGACGTCTGAGATGGGCACCGATCCGCTCGTCGCGCGCCCCGCCGACGCCGTCGCGATCCACGCGCTGCGCCGTGACCTCGAGGACTGGATGGCGGCGCGCGGGCTCGACCAGTGGCCCGTCGGGTCGTTGCCGCTCGAGCGGATCGAGGCGCAGGTCGCGGACGGCCAGTGGCGCGTGGTCCGCGACGACGACGGCGTGCGGGGCGCCGTGCGGATCGTCCGGCACGACCCGGAGTACTGGGGCGACGACGACCCGCCCGCGCTGTACGTGCACGGGCTCATGGTCGCGCGTCGCGCGGCGCGCACCGGTCTCGGGCGGGCGCTCGTCGAGTGGGCCGACGAGCAGGCGCGCGCGGTCGGCGCGACGTGGCTGCGCCTCGACCACCGTGAGTCCAACCCGCACCTCGACGACGTCTACCGCTCGTGGGGGTTCGTCGAGGTGGACCGTACGGACCGTCCGGGGTTCCGCGTGGTCCTCATGCAGCGACCGCTGACCTGAGTCAGCTCCGGGGCAGCGTCGCGATCGCGTCGCCGTAGAGCCCGACGAACCTGTCGAGCAGCTCCAGGAACCGGGTCGCGTCCTGCGGCCCGAGCTCGTCGAGCACGTCCGAGAACAGCCCGAGCGCGGTCGACGTGTCGTGCTCGAACGCGGCGCGGCCCTCGTCGGTCGGCTCGAACAGGTAGGACGACGAGCCGGGCTGCCGGGACCTGCGCAGGTGCCCGGCGGCGAGCGCGCCGTTGACCTGCCGGTTGACGGTCGACTGCTCGAGGTGCAGCTCGTCGGCGACCTGGCGCAGCGTGCGCGGCGTGCCGTCGCGCAGGAGCCACAGCAGGCGCAGCTCGGCGGTGCCGAGGCGGGCCGACGCCTCGACCGCCCGGCGGTGCCGCTCGACGTGGTGGAGCAGCGCGGCGAGCTGCATCTCGCGGGGCAGCTCGGCGCGTCCTCGCGTCGTTCCCACGGCCTGTCCCTCTCGTGTCGTGCCGGTCGCGTGCGGTCGTCCGGCGGCGTGCGTCGTCATGCGTTCACGTGCTCGCCCCCGGGTCGTCACGGACACGACGTTGACGTGGCGCAATATGTAAGTACCATACACAGCGCTCGTCGTATGTACGTTACACACAAGAAGGAATCCATGACCCACCACTCCAGCCCGACCGCCACGGGCGAGGCCCCGGCCCGCCACGCCGGCCTCGTCATCGCGGTCCTCGCCTTCGGGTCGCTGTGCGGCGCGCTCATGCAGTCGCTCGTCATCCCCATCCAGTCCGAGCTCCCGACGCTGCTCGGCACCACGCCCGCGAACGCGTCGTGGGTCGTCACCGCGACGCTCCTCGGAGCCGCCGTCGCGATGCCCGTCATCGGGCGCGTCGCGGACATCGTCGGCAAGAAGCCCGTGCTCGTCGCGTCCGCCGCGATCCTGCTCGTCGCGTCGCTCCTGTGCGCGATCTCGTCGAGCCTGCCCGTCGTGCTCACCGGCCGCGTGCTCCAGGGCGTCGCGATGGGCTTCATCCCCGTCGCGATCTCGCTCGCCCGTGAGGTCACCCCGCCGCACCTCACCAACTCCGCGGTCGCGGGCATCTCCGCGACGCTCGGCGTCGGCGGTGCGCTCGGTCTGCCGCTCGCCGCGTGGATCGCGCAGAACTACGACTGGCACGCGCTGTTCTGGGTGTCCGCGGTCCTCGCCGCGCTCATCCTGCTCGCCGTCTCGACGCTCGTCCCGCACGTGCACGACGCGAACCCCGCACGCCTCGACGTCGTCGGGGCGCTCGGCCTCGCCGTGGGTCTCGTCGCGGTGCTCGTCGGCGTCTCGAAGGGCAACGACTGGGGCTGGGCGTCCGGCACGACGATCGGCCTGCTCGTCGGCGGCGTCGTCGTGCTGCTCGCCTGGGGTGCGTACGAGCTGCGGCACGACGAGCCGCTCGTCGACCTCCGCACGACCGCGCAGCGCCCCGTCCTGCTCACCAACGTCGCCGCGCTGCTCATCGGGTTCGGCATGATGGCGCAGTCGATCGTGGTCCCGCAGCTGCTCGAGCTGCCCGCCGAGACCGGCTTCGGCCTCGGGCAGACGATCCTGCAGGCCGGCCTGTGGATGGCCCCCGCGGGCATCGTCATGATGCTCTTCACGCCCGTGTCCAGCCGCCTGCTCACCGTCTTCGGCGGGCGCGTGACGCTCGCGCTCGGTGCCGCGGTGCTCGCGCTCGGCTACGTCGCCGCCGTGTTCCTGACGAACGAGCCGTGGCAGCTCATGCTCGCGACCTGCATCGCCTCCGCCGGCGTCGGCATCGGCTACGCCGCGATGCCCACCCTGATCCTCGAGAACGTCCCGCGCTCCGAGGCCGCCTCGGGAGTCGGCGTCAACGGGCTCATGCGGTCCATGGGCACGACCGTCGCGGGTGCCGTCATGGCCGTGCTGCTCACCTCGCGCACCGTCGACCTCGCACCCGGCGTGGCGATCCCGTCCGAGAGCGCGTTCCACCTGTGCTTCGTCATCGGTGCGGCCGCTGCGTTCGCCGGTGCGCTCGTCGCGCTCGCGGTCCCGCGCGCCCGCCGCGCGGCCGCCACCCCGGTCGAGACCGCCCCGGCTGAGACCGCCCCCGAGCACCCGACCCCGGAGCTCACCCGAGCCTGACCCCACGCCCGCCCCCGGTCCCGCACCCCGGACCGGGGGCGGTGGCGGGATCCGCCGCGGGCTGCGCTGAGCCGGACTGCTTCGCCCCGCGCGCAGCATTCAGCGAAGCCATGGTTGAACGACACGCCGTCGAGCTCTCGGCGTGTCGTTCAACGACACCTTCGCTGAATGCCGCGGGCAGGGGGTTGAGGGGAGGCGATGAGGCCTGGCGCGGTGGTGCCGTGGCCCGGCGGAGTGCGGCGCGTGGGTGACGCAGTCGGGCTGGTGAGGGACTCGGTCTGCGGCGCAGTCCGAGGTGGTGCGCGCGGTGGGGTGGGGTTCTGGGCGCGGGGGCTCGGGGCGAGGTCAGCTCTCGCCGCGGATGACCTTGGCGACCTCGGCGTGCAGCGCGAGGGCGTCGTCGCGGGTCGCGCCGACGCGAGCGTGGAACTCCTCGGCGTCGACGGCCTCGAGCGTCTCGTTGATCGCGTTGGCGAACAGCACGAGCTCGCCGGACGTGACGGCGACGAGCACCTCGTCGGACGTCAGGTCGGAGTCGGTCGTGGACACGTGCCTCATGGATGCTCCTAGATCTGCCGGTCGTAGTAGGCCTTGCCGTCGGTCGGCTTGAACGCGGTGCCGCGGTCCCCGCTGCTCGGGTCGTGGATCACGATCGTGCCGTCCAGCCAGTACGCCGTGCGACCGCCCGCCAGGCCCTTGGACACCCCGTTGTCCATCGTGTCCTCGATGATCTTGATGAACGCGTCCTGGGTGATGTTGCCGTACTCGGCCTGCTGCTGCACGTGCTTCGAGAACGCGTGCCCCTTGCCGATCTTCTCCGCGATGGGCCGGGTGCCGGGGTTGCGCCGCACGGGAGCGGCGGAGCCCGTCGAGCCGGACTCGGCGACGACGTGCGCGAGCTCGTGGGCGAGCACGTGCTCACCGTGGGCGTCGCCGTCGAGCCGGCCGGCCGCGAAGAAGATGTCCGACCCGACGGTGAACGCGTCGGTCCCGAGCGCGGCGGTCTGGCGCGCGACGTCGGCGCCCTGGTGCACGCGCACGTGGGACAACGACGTGCCGAAGCCCGACTCCATGCGCGAGCGCACGCCGTCCGGCAACGGTGCGCCGCCCGCCCCGATCCGCCCGGCGATGTCGGCGCTGCGGTTCGCATCGATCCCGCCCCCGGACCGGCCGACGGCCGTGGCCGACGACCCCGAGGTCGACGCGCCCGACGCGCCGCCGCTGTAGCGTCGCAGGCGGCCGAGCACGCTCGTCGCGTGCGCCTCCGCGGCGACCTCCGCCGCGTCGTCGGCGGCCCCGACGACGAGCCTCGTCACGGGCGCCGGCTGCAACCCCACCGCCGCGGGTGCGGCGTCGGCCTGCTCGGTGCCCGCGTCCTGAGCGGGAATGCGCTTGTGATCGGCATGGTCTCGCACGACGACCCCCCGGTGCGTGTCCCCCGCGACCGTGGTGCCCCGGGGTGTGCTGCCAGCGTCCAGCGTGCCGAGCCGGTGCGGTACGACACATCGGTAGTCGCTACGCAAACCGCCCGAGCCGTCCCGCCGAGGCGTCGCGGCGGTACGAGGCGTCAGAGCCCGCCGGCGACGCCCCCGGCGCCTCCGGCCTGACCTGCGCGCAGCGACGTGAGCGTGATGCGCGGCGCGAGGGGAGACGTGCGTGGTGCGCCGCCCGCCGCGAGGTGCGCGGCCTGGGCGCGCAGCGCCTTCGCGACCGGGGCCGCCCCCGCCGCGCCGTGCGTCTCGAGGGTGTCGGCCAGCACGACGAGCGTGCCCGGCTCGAGCGAGCGCTCGACGGAGTCGCTCAGCACCAGCACCTGCGCGAGCACGGCGCGCCCGTGCGCGGGAGCGGCGCGCAGGAGCAGGCCGCCGGCGCGGTTCGTCACGAGCGAGACGTGCGTCGTCGGACCGAGCTCGACGCAGCGCCGCAGCCCCAGCGTCGAGGCCTCGAGCCGACCGGTCGCGGGGTCGAGCCTGCGCCGGTGCGTGAGGATCGCCAGCGCGGCCAGCACGAGCAGCGCCCCGACGACCGCCGCCGCCCACCGGTTCGCCGGCTGCGTCACGAACAGCACCACGACGGCGGCGAGCGCGACGACGCCGGTCCCGACGAGCAGCGCGACCGCGCCGACGCTCGTGAGCCGCGGGAGCGTGACGGTCACGGCGCTCGCCTCAGCCCTGCCGTGCGACCAGGAGGCGCGCCGCCTCACGGTGCAGCCGGGCCTCGAGGTCCGCGCGGCGCACGGGGTCGGCGACGAGCGGGGCGTCGCTGCCGGCGTGGGCCTCGACGAGCCACCCCGCTCCGGGCCCGGTGAACAGGCCGAGCAGGGCGGGGTGCTCGTCGTCGGGCACGCGGACCACGACGTCGGAGCGCAGGAGCGCCGCGCCGAGCCGTTCGGCGATCGCGGTCGGCGGTGCCGCGGAGTCCTCGTCGAGCGGGACCGGCTCGCCGTCCTGGTCGCCGGTGTCGGGGTGCAGCGCGGCCTCGACGAGCAGCCGCGGCAGCTCGTCGGGCGTCGTGAGCGCGAACCGGTGCAGACCGTCGGCGCCGACCTGCTCGAGCAGCACGACGTCGTCGACGACGTGCGCATACCAGAAGTCCTGGTACGTCGCGGTGGTGCGGGCGACCGCGACGACGTGCCGCGCGGCGGCCCGCAGCGTCACGACGGACAGCACGTCGCGACGGACCTGGAGCTCGACCCCGGGCTCGCCGATCGCATCGACGCGGGCCTGCGGCGTCGGCGGCTCGACGATCCCGCGTGCCACGAGCCCGCGGTACGCGGTGCGCAGAGCGACCTCGCGCTCGTCGGACCCGAAGCCCGCCGCGAACGGCCGCACGACGAGCCCGCCCGGCCCGGCGAGGACCTCGAGCTCCTCGTCGGTCAGCGTCTCGACGGGCACGCTCGTCGGATCCGTGCCGGGTCGTGCACCAGACGCAGCACCCGACGCGGCCCCGTCCGTCATGGACGCGGTCATGCGCTCACCTCACCCCTCGCTCGATCTGCTGCACCGTCGGCTCCCTGCGCGGGCGTCACAGGAAGCCGAACGAGAGCACGTGCATCGCACCCTTGCCCACGTCGGCGAGCGCGTCGCCGGCCTTCCCGAGCTGCTCGCCGGCCCAGTCCGTCGCCTCGGAGACGGCGTGCGTCGTGGCGTTCCACGCGGCGGTCGCGCCGTCGGCGATGTGGCCGCCGACCGACGTGAAGAAGTCGCCGATCGCCTCGCGGTTGTCCCAGATGAGGTTGCCGAGGCTCCACGCGCCGTACGCGAGCACCGCAGCCCCCGCGATCCCGAGCCCCACGGGCCCGAGCGCGACGAGCCCGGCGCTCGACGCGAGCAGGGCACCCGCCCCGATCGCGCCCGCGGCGCCGAAGCCGCGCGTCGCCCAGCCGCGTGCCCCGTCGTACCCGCCGCCCGTGACCGCGTCCACCGCACCGGTGACCACGGTGAGCGGCAGGAAGGCCTTGCCGACCATGGTCGCGGCGCGCGAGCCGATGACGAAGCGCAGGATGCCGCCGTTCTTCGCGCCCTTCGAGAAGACGTCGAGCATCTCGTCGGCCTTCGCGAAGTTGCGCACCATCGTCCCGTAGTCGGTGATGGGCGCGAACGACGACTTGAGGAACTGCAGGTACGCGGACCCCTTGGTGAAGGCCTTGACGCCCTGCTTGACGGCCATCGCGAGCGCGACACCGCCCGCACCCACGCTGCCGAGCGAGCCGATCAGGTCGTGCGAGCTCAGCAGGCGTTCGAGATACCCGTCGACCGCGGCCTCGAGGTTCTGCGGGACCTGGACGGCGGAGAGCGCGTCGGCCGTCCGGATGTCCGCCGCGGCGGCGACGGCCAGCGCGGCACCGATCTGACCGGCGTGCTCGCCGGCCGTCTCGTTGAGCGCCTGCTGCTCGCGGTTGCGCCGCGCGGCGGCGCCGGTCGGGTCGCCCGGCTCGGTCATGACGGGCGGCAGCGTCGGTGCGGTCACGGCTCCGTCGGCCGCGACCGTGAACCCTGCCGCCTGGATCGTCGAGATCGTGGTGAGCAGCGCGTCGCGCGCGCCGCCGAGATCGTTCGCGCCGGTGCTCAGCGCCGTCCGGGCCGTCGCGAGCGCGTCGGCGAGCGCGAACCCGGTGGTCGCCTCGCGGGCCATCCGGTCCGCCGCCGCGTCGGCCGCGGGACCGCTCCACGACGACAGGACGCGTGAGACGGCCGCCTTCGCGGCTCGCACCTCGGAGTCGACCGCGTCGTGCGCGCGGCCCACCCCCGTCGCGGCCTCGCTGAGCGCCGCCGGGTTCCAGGCGCGGACCGCGGCGATCGTGAGCGTCGTCGTCATCGCCCACCCCGCAGCCCGCTGAGGCGCTTGCCCGCAGCCGCGTCGGTCTCGCGGTACGCCGCCGCGCTCTTGCGCGCGCTCGTCGCCATCGCGTGCACGTGGTCCCCGACGACCTGCACGGCGGCGCCCATCCGGGTCGACACCCAGACGGCAGCCTCCGCGGTCTGCGTCCCGGGGAGCGCCTGCGCGATCGGCGCGAACGGTCCCGCGACGTCGACGGCCTGCAGCGCGTCGCCGATCTTGCCGAGCTCGCTGGCGGCGGTGTCGAGCGCCGCGAGGTCGACGTCCGTCACGACAGCCCCAGGCGTGCGATGCGGTCCAGCACCCCGGACACGCGCGACGTGAGCGGGCTGCTCGCGGGCGAGCCGCCGTCCCGCTCGAGGTAGCGGACCTGCGCCTCGAGCGCGGGGACCACGTCCTGCGTGCCGCGCGGGCGGCGGGCCTGCAGCTCGGCGACGAGCGCGCGCAGCAGGTCCGGCGGCAGCACGACGACCGCGCCGGGCGTCACGCGCAGCAGCGGCACGGACGCGGTGCGCCAGCCGTTGGCCCGCTCGACCGCGAGGTCGACCGTGTCGCCGCTGCCCGCGAACATCACGTGCGCACGCGCGTCGAGGACGACCGGCTTGCGCCGCCACGTCGTCGTCGCGGGCGTCAGCAGCCCCGACGCGAGGTCGAGGCGCGCCGCCCACGTGTCCGTGCCGAGCGCGGGCCACACCAGCTCGCGCCTGTCCTGATCGGTCACGTCACCCCCGTCGTCCTGCGCTCGGTCCTGCGCGCGCCCTGGTCCGGCTCCTGGTCCGCCGACGCTCCGTCGTGCGCCGGCACCACCCTAACCACCCCGTCCGACACCGCAGCGCGCGGACCCCCGCGGGCAAGATTCACCCTCGCGGGGGTCAAGAGAAGGTAGACGCCGGGCTGTCGACCTGCAATCCTGCTCCGTTCGCCATCCGACGACGAAGGAGCAGCCCATGGGGTTCGCAGACAAGCTGCGCGGTCAGCTGATCGACATCATCGAGTTCCTCGACGACAGCAGGGACACGATCGTCTGGCGCTTCCCGCGACAGGGCAACGAGATCAAGAACCAGGCGCAGCTCGTCGTGCGTGAGGGCCAGGTCGCGGTCTTCGAGAACGAGGGCCAGATCGCCGACGTGTTCGGCCCCGGCCGCTACGTGCTCGAGACCAAGAACCTCCCGATCCTCACGACCCTCAAGGGCTGGAAGTACGGCTTCAACTCGCCGTTCAAGGCCGAGGTGTACTTCGTCGCGACGCGGCAGTTCACCGACTTCAAGTGGGGCACGCAGCACCCGATCACGCTGCGCGACCCCGAGTTCGGCATGGTGCGGCTGCGGGCGTTCGGCACGTACGCGCTGCAGGTCTCGGACCCGACCGTGCTGCTGCGCCAGCTCGTCGGCACCGACTCGAACTTCCGCACGGACGAGATCGGCGAGTTCTTCCGCCAGAACATCATCGGCCACCTCGCACCCGCGATCGCGACCTCGGGAATCGCGATGCTCGACCTCGCCGCGAACCAGCAGAGCCTGTCGTCGAAGCTCGCGCCCGCGCTGTCCGCGGAGCTCGCCGAGTACGGCGTGACGATCCCGCGCTTCGTCATCGAGAACGTCTCGCTGCCGCCCGAGGTCGAGGCCGCGCTCGACAAGCGCACGCAGATGGGCGTCCTCGGCGACCTCGACGCGTACACGAAGTTCCAGACCGCGACCGCGATCGGTGACGCCGCGAACAACCCCGGCGGGGCCGGCGAGGGCCTCGGGCTCGGCATGGGCATGGCGATGGGGACGCAGATGGCGCAGTCCATCCAGGCGTCGAGCCAGGCAGCGAGCCAGGCAGCCCCCGCCGCGCCGGCGCCCGCACCCGCCGGACCGCCGCCGCTGCCCGTGACCGACGAGCTCTGGTTCTACGCGGTCGGCGGCACGCAGGCCGGTCCCGTGACGCCCGAGGCGCTCGGCCAGCAGGTCGCGGCGGGCCAGGTCACGCGCGACACGCTCGTCTGGAAGCAGGGCCTCGCGGCGTGGACCGCGGCGGGACAGGTCCCGAACCTCGCGAGCCTGTTCACGGCGCCGCCCCCGCTGCCGGGTGCCGCGTCCGGCCCGGTCGGGGCGTGAGCATGAGCAACGAGACGTCGGCCCCGCCGCCCCTGCCGCCCGTCGGCCCTGCCGGCACTTCCGGCCCGCCCCCGGTCCCGGGCGCGGGCTCGTCGGCCCCCGCACCCGGACCCGCGACCCCCGGCTGGGACGACGAGTCCGTCGACGTGCGTCGCGGGCGGTGCCCCGTCTGCGGCGGGTCGCTCGCGTACGGGGCGGGCGCCGAGGCGCTCGTCTGCGACTCGTGCGGCAACCGCGTCGCGATCACGCACGGCGACGACGAGGTCGTCACCGAGCACCCGTACGACCAGTGGCTCGCGGACAACGCGCGCTACGAGGTCGCCTCGATCGGCGGCCAGGTGCTCACGTGCGAGGGCTGCGGCGCGAGCACCGAGACCAAGGACGTCGCCGGCCGCTGCCAGTTCTGCGGCGGCAACCTGGTCGCGGCGTCGGACCCCGAGGGCGTCATCCCGCCCGAGGGCGTGCTGCCGTTCATGATCGACAGCCGCGCGGCGCGCGAGAGCTTCACGAAGTGGGTGCGCTCGCGGTGGTTCGCGCCCGGCGCGCTCAAGGAGGTCGGCGACACCGAGTCGATCCGCGGCACCTACCTGCCGCACTGGACGTTCGACGCGCGGACCTCGTCGAGCTACACCGGTCAGCGCGGCGAGCACCACACGGAGCGTCGCGGCGACGAAGAGGTGCAGGTCACGCGCTGGCACCACGTGAGCGGCAACGTCCGCAACACGTTCGACGACCTCCTGATCCCGGCGTCCACGACGCTGCCGCTCAACCGGGTCACGAAGCTCGGACCGTGGGCGCTCGGCGCGGTCAAGCCGTTCAAGCCGGAGTACCTCGTCGGGCACTCCGCGGTGCGGTACGACGTCGACCCGCAGGACGGTCACGCGCAGGCCAAGGCGATGATGGACCGTGAGATCCGCCGTGACGTCGAGCGGGACATCGGTGGCGACGAGCAGCGCGTGCAGAGCATCGTGACGACCTACGCCGACGAGATGTTCAAGCTGATCCTGCTGCCGATCTGGATCGCGACGTTCATGTACGCGGGCAAGCAGTGGCAGGTCATGGTCAACGCGAACACCGGCGAGGTCGTCGGCGACCGGCCCTACTCGGTGCCGAAGATCGTCGCGGCGTGCGTGGTGGGCCTGGTCGTGCTGGTCCTGGCGATCTGGCTGTGGTCGTCGTCGCGGCAGTAGCGCGACCGCCCGTCGACCGAGGCCGTGCGTCCGCGTGGGCGCACGGCCTCAGTCGCGGAAGTGCTTCGCCAACCACCCGAGCAGGAGCGTCTTCTCCGCCGCCTGGACGCGCGTGCGCAAGGTGTCCACGGTGTCGTCGGGACGGACCTCGACGGTCGCCTGGGCCAGGACGGGACCCTCGTCGTACCCGGCGGTGACGATGTGCACCGACGCGCCCGTCTGCGTGGCGCCGTCCGCGAGGACCGCCGCGTGGACGCGGTCCCCGTACATGCCCTGACCCCCGTAGGCGGGCAGCAGCGCGGGGTGCGTGTTGACCACGCGACCCGAGTAGACGGCGAGCGTGCGCGGCCCGAGCTTCTTCATGTAGCCCGCGAGCACGACGAGCTCCGCGCCCGACTCGCTGATCGCGGCGAGCATCGCGGCGTCCAGCACGTCCGGGTCCGGGTGCGTGACGCCGGACAGGTGGCGCGTCGGGACCCCGCGCTCGCGGGCGTGCCCGAGCGCACCCGCGCCGCTGTTGTTGCTCACGACGAGCGCGACCTGCGCACGCACGCCGCCCTCGTCGGGCCCGCGGCGCGTCGCGTCCATGATCGCGGCGGCCGTCGACCCGGTCCCCGAGGCGAGGATCGCGATGCGGGGGAGGTCGGTCTCGGCCGGCGCGCTCGTCACCCGCACAGCATAGGAGCGCGTCGTCGTCGTCCGTGTGGGTGGTGCGGCCTAGCCTCGCGGGCATGAGCGCCGAGATCGAGCCCTTCGTCGTGCCCGATGCCGCCGCGTGGCGAGCGTGGCTCGACGCGCACGAGGAGTCGTCCGACGGCGTGTGGCTCGTCCTCGCGAAGAAGGGCACCACGTCGCCGACGAGCCTGACGTACGACCGGGCGCTCGACGAGGCGCTGTGCAGCGGGTGGATCGACGGGCAGAAGCGCAGTCTCGACGCCGCGACCTTCCTGCAGCGGTTCACGCCGCGCCGCCGCGCCTCGATCTGGTCCGCGCGCAACGTCGGGATCGTCGCGCGCCTCGTCGAGGAGTCGCGGATGCGCCCGCGCGGCCAGGCCGAGGTCGACCGCGCGCGGGCCGACGGGCGCTGGGACCGCGCCTACGGCGGCTCGGCGTCCGCGGACGTGCCCGACGACCTCGCGGCCGCCCTCGCCGCGTCGCCCGCCGCCCAGGCCTTGTTCGACCGGCTCGACCGGCAGAACCGCTACGCGATCCTGCACCGCACCACCACCGCGACCCCGACCAGCCGCCCCGCCCGCATCGCGAGGTTCGTCGCGATGCTGGAACGCGGCGAGACTCTCTACCCCCGCCGCGACACCCACTGACCGGCAGTCAGGTGCATATATTATTGGCACTACGATGCAACTAATATGTGCACTGGAGGTGGACCCGTGGCTGACTACCGCGCCCGCGTCGTGGACGACCAGCTGGCACGCGGGCTCCGGTCTGCCGGAGCCGTGCTCCTGGAAGGGCCGAAGGCGTGCGGCAAGACGTCGACCGCTCGCCAGCAGGCAGCCTCGACCGTGCGTCTGGACGCGTCGCCGCAGCTCCGCGCCCTCGGCGAGGCCGACCCCCACCTCCTGCTCACCGGAGACACGCCGCGACTGATCGACGAGTGGCAGCTCGTCCCGGAGGTGTGGAACGCGGTCCGCTACCAGGTCGACGAGCGCCAGGCCGACGGCCAGTTCATCCTCACCGGTTCGGCGACCCCGGCCGACGACCTCACCCGGCACACCGGAGCAGGCCGAGTCGCGCGCGTGCGCATGTCCCCGATGACCGTGCACGAGGCGGGCTACGGCACCGGCGCGGTGTCGCTCGCCAGCCTCTTCGACGGCGACACGCCGTCGAGCATCTCCTCCGACGCGAGCCTCGCGGACATCGCCGAGCTCGTCTGCCGCGGCGGTTGGCCGGGCAACCTCCGACGAACCGTCGACGACGCGCTCAGCGCGAACCGCGACTACCTGCGGACCGTGGCCGGTACCGACATCGTGACCGTCGACGGGGTTCGTCGGGACCCCCGCAAGGTCGCCGCACTGCTGTTCGCCCTCGCCCGGTCGAACGCCACCTATGTGACCGACAAGACCCTGCAGGCTGACGTGAACGGCCGTGGAGAGTCGCTCGTCCCCAGGACCCTCGCGTCCTACGTGGACGCGCTCTGCCGACTGTGGATCGTCGTCGAGCAGCCCGCATGGGGTCAGCACCTGCGCTCGGCCGCCCAGGTGCGCAGGTCCCCGAAGCGCCACCTGGTCGACCCGTCGCTCGCGGTCGCAGCCCTCGGCGCGAACCCGAAGGCGCTCCTGGCCGACCTCGAGACGCTCGGCCAGCAGTTCGAGAGCCTCGTCTTCCGTGACCTGTCCGTTCACGCTCAGGCCTTCGGCGGGACGGTGCACGCCTACCAGGACGCCTCCGGAGCGGAGATCGACGCGGTCGTCGTCCGTGACGACCGGTGGCTCGGCATCGAGGTCAAGCTCGGCGCCCGTCCCGAGGTCGTCGATCAGGCCGCCGCGGGGCTGCTGCGGATCGCCCGTCACATGCGCACCCCGCCGGCCGCGCTCGCCGTGGTCACTGCGACAGGCGCGTCCTACCGGCGCCCTGACGGCGTGAACGTCATCTCCCTGCTGGACCTCGCCCCCTGACTCAGATCGCCGGCACGAGGTGTGACGAGCTGGCCGCCGAGCGACGAGGTGCGGCCCGCGTGCGATGACATCCATCGTCAAGCTCGTTGTCTGCGACTGACGGTGACTCCATATCGCGACCAGGCACGAAGGTGAGCATCGAGCAGCACCGGGCCAGGAATGTCACGAGCTGGGGCTCGGCTGTCCCGAGATCGCTCCGTGGGACAGGTCCGTGACCTGCGAGGCCGCGAACCTGCAGGTCAGGATGCGCCCGGCACGACCTGCTCCAGCGTCACCCCCAGCGCCTGCCCTTCGCCCACGCCCGTACCCACCTCGATCTCATCGACACGGCGCCACCTCTGGGTGACGTTAGTGCTCGATGGATCGGGCCGGTGCGGCGAGGGAGTACATCGTCGAGCGCGCGCCCTGCTTGCCCTGGATCGCGACCGCACCTTGCTTTCGCAGCGCCGTCAGCGCGTACTTCACCTGGCGCAGGGTCAGACCTGTCGCCTCGCTCAACGTACGAGCCGAGGCCGGTCCACTCGCCAGCTCGCGGACGAGGACCTCCGAGTGACGCTCCGTGGCGCGACCGCTCGGCGCGGGCTCTGACGCGTCCAGGAGCGCCAGCAGGTCCCGCCCGCCCCCTGGCCGGCCGGTGCCGTCCAGCTGTGGTCCGAGGTAGTAGACGCGGGCACCGCGTTCGCCTTCCGCGATCGCGAGCCCCGCATCCACCAGTCCCTGAAGGTCGCGGCGCGCCTGTACCGAGTCGCGGGGAAAGTGCTCACGAAACGATCGGTTGGTCCAGGCCGTCCCGTGCCGCATGGCGACGAGTGCGTGGCGCTGGGTGTCGCTGAGGGAGAATCCGCCTGCGCTGACGCGACTGAGCCACTCGAGGTCGTCGCGCCCGAGCAGCGCGTGGTTCGGCACCCGCACGGTGAATCGGATCCCCTGGTCGATGAACTCCGGCGGCACCATCCCTGCCTCGGCGAGGCTGGTCAGCACCGTCTCGATGCCAGTGGCGAGTCCTTCGACGACGCGGCGCCCCGAACGGGTCCTGGTGTTCTGCGCGATACGGAGGAGAACCTCGTTCCTTGCCGAGCTGATGCCGCTGCGCCCGAGCCTGTCGACCGTGATCCCCCAGAGGCCGCCCGGGTTGCTGATGACGAGCCGGTGGTGCTCCAGGACGAGGCTGATCGGGTAGGACGCCGCGTGAGGACCGAGATCGCGATGCACCAGAGCGTTGCCGACGAGTTCGCGGACAGCCTCCGCCGGGTACTCGGGCTCGTCGAGCCCGTGGCCGCCGGCGAAGCGCACCCGGGTCCGGGTGTTGCGCTGAACCCACTGCGTCACCTCGTCGAGGATCGTCGGCAACGGTCCGTCGAACGACCGGATGTCTGATGCGCGAGTTCCCGGCGGGTCACCCGGTCGTGGTGTCACGCGGGCGCGGATGACGAAGTTCGGTCGGAACTGCTGGGGATACAGGCCCAGCGAGAGGACCCCCGCGAGCGTCGGATCACCCTCAGACGTGAGGACGCCCGTGCGGACGAGCAGCTCGTGATCGCCGAATCGGGCGAGTGAGGAGGACGACGACCGGCACGTCTGGAGATACGTGGCGACGAGCTCCGGATCGAGGTCTCGCTCCCGCGAGGCTCCCGGGACCGGCTGTTCGTCGAAGCGTGGCCGGTCACGGTTCGCCGCGAGCGCCTGCGCCTCGAGCTCCGACATCTCGTACGTGCCGTCGTGCGCCCGGAGGTATGCCTTGCCCGTCGCGCTGACTCGACATGGCTTGAGCGTCGATGCCAGCTCTTGGACCTCGACGACCGCCAGCTTCGCGCCTTCGTAGCTCTCGGTCGAAGTCACGATGGTCACCGGGGGCAGCAGCGCCTGGCGTGCGACGCTCGCCACCGCCTGGAGAGCCTTGGACGCGTCGTACACACCACATGCCTCGAACGAGTTCCGCTCGTCCAGGCCCAGGAGGAGGACCCCGCCGCCCGGCCTGTTGGCGAAGCCACTGAGCACCTGCTCGAGGCCCGACGGCAGACCCTCTCGTGCCGCCTTTGCCTCGACGCCGAAGCTGTCGCCGCCGTCCTCACGCAGCGCTCGCACAAGCGCGTCAAGGTCCGTCCTGTCCACATGGACAACCTACATGGACAAGTTGCCCCCGCTCTTGTCCATGTGATTGAGCGGCAGGCGCCTCGCGTCACCGCACGCGCGTGCTCGTCCGGGTGGTCGGTGGCAGCGCCGGCGCGCCAGAGGGTCAATCGCTGCACACCACGACCGCATCGACCACCGGCACCAGTGCATGGAAGATCGCCGAAGCGATCGCGCGGCGCTCCGGCGTCGCCGACGCGCTGCGCGACAGTCAAGCGCTCCGCCGAGCCGCGAAACCAGAAACTCCCGGCAGGATCTCGTCCTGCCGGGAGTTGTCCGGACCACCAGCCTCGGTTGTCCCGAGACCGCTCTGTGCGCGAGGGGGGATTTGAACCCCCACGCCCTTTCGGACACTGGCACCTGAAGCCAGCGCGTCTGCCGTTCCGCCACTCGCGCGCGCTGCAGAAGGCTAGCACGGTCGTCGGGACGCTCCGACCACGGCGGATCGGGGCGGATCGGCGCGGGCACGCGGGGCGTCAGGCGATGTGGCCCGTCCAGCGCGCGCCGTCCCAGTAGGCGTACCGACCGTCGCCGCGCTGGTACCAGCCCGGCGGGACGCCCCACGGGCCGGGGGTCGGTGCGACGGCGACCACGTGGTGGGGGAGCAGGCACCAGACGAACGCCCAGATCCAGCCGATCACCGTCCAGCCCAGCAGGAGGTTGAGCCAGAAGACGCCCCAGCGGTCGGCCTTGCCACGGCTCATGGCGATCGCCCACGGGAGCAGGTAGAAGCTCGTCGCGGCGGTGATCAGCCACGTCACGACGATCGCGGCGGACGAGCCGCGCACCTGGTCGGTGCTGGGGTACCAGGCGACGGGTGGCGGTGCGGGCCGGGAGCCGACCGCGGGGCTCGTCGGACCTCGGTACACGACGGGGGAGCCGCCGACCGGGGCGTCCTCGACGGGTGTGGCGAAGCCGTAGGGCGGGACGTCGGACGGGGGAGTGCCGTACGGGCTCGCCGCAGGCACGTCGCTCGACGGCCCCCAGCGGTCGTCGTCCCGTCCCGTCATCGCGCCGCCTCCCTGATCAGGTCCCCGGTCAGTCGCGCGCCGTCAGGACGACCGGGCCGTCCTTCGTCAGCGCCACGGTGTGCTCGGCGTGCGCCGCGAGCGAGCCGTCGGCGGACCGGATCGTCCAGCCGTCGTCGTCGACGACGTACCCCGAGCCGCCCGCCATGAACCACGGCTCGATCGCGACGACGAGCCCCGCCTGCAGCTTCATGCCCGAGCGACGGCGGCCGTCGTTGGGGACGTGCGGGTCCTCGTGCATCGTGCGGCCCACGCCGTGGCCGCCGAAGTCCGTGTTGATGCCGTAGCCCGCTCGGTGCCCGACCTGCCCGATCGCCGCGGAGACGTCGCCCATCCGGCTCCCGACCTGCGCGGCCGCGATCCCCGCGGCCAGCGCCTCCTCGGTCGTCGTGATCAGGCGCTGCGCCTCGGGCGTCGTCGTGCCCAGCTGGAACGTCAGCGCCGAGTCCGCGACCCAGCCCTGGACCTGTGCGGCGAAGTCGATCGACAGCACGTCGCCGTCGGCGAGCACGTAGTCCGACGGCAGCCCGTGCAGCGCCGCGTCGTTGACCGACGTGCACAGCACGCCGGGGTACGGCATCGCGCCGAACGACGGGTGGTAGCCGAGGTACACGGAGTGCGCGCCCGCGTCGTCGATCATGCGGTGCGCGTGGTCGTCGAGCTGCCGCAGCGTCATCCCGACCTTCGCGACGTCGCGCAACGAGGACAGCACGCCGGCGACGAACTTCCCGGCCGGCCGCATGGCCGTCACCTCGGCGGGGGTCTTGAGCATCACGGGAACACCCTGCCACCTCGCACCGACACCCGGGTCCCGTACGGCACGGACGTCCGACGAGACCGCGAAAAACCCGTGGCCCGCACCGCGACCCGGGGTTAGCGTCGTCGGACACGGGAAGGAGGTGATCCGAGACATGACGTTTCTTCGGACGCGTGAGGTGACTGCTCGCTAGTCGCCCGAGCACTCGGACGGACTGCACGGTCCGCACGCTGCTCCGCCGGTCCCCAGGACCCCGGCAGGGCGACGAGCGAATCCACAGCAGCCACCGCAGCCCGTGGGAGCCGCGATCTCGTCCCTCGCGGCAGGGCCCCGACAGGGGTTCCGGCCCACGGGCTGTCCCGTGCCCGGACCGGGCCGGAACGGACGTGAACCGGGCTCGGGTGGGACGTGGACCGGGCTCCGACCGGAGCCTGCACGGGACCTGCACCGGACCCGGCCGGGATCTGTGGGTGAACCCCCTCCCGGTCGACAGCCGGACGGGTTACCGTGGGCGCGCGATCGGCACCCGCCTTTGGCAACGACGCCCGCGACGCGGGTCACGACCAGGTAGGTGCCCCATCACCGCATCCTCCACCGCACCCGCGGCCACCGCGCTCCCCGACGGCTTCCGCCCCACGCGCGCCCGGGACGGCTTCCCCCACCTGACGCACGCGTACACGCAGGTCGCGGCGGTGGTGCGCGAACGCGGGCTGCAGCGCCGGACGTACGGGTTCTACGGCGGCCTCGCCGCGGTGCTCGCGGCCGGGTTCGCCGGTGCGCTCGTCGGCTTCGTGCTGCTCGGGCACTCGTGGCTGCAGCTCCTCGTCGCCGCGGGGCTCGGCGTGCTGCTCACGCAGACCGCGTTCCTCACGCACGAGGCCGCGCACAAGCAGGTGCTCGCGGGCGGCAAGGCCAACGACCGGCTGGCGCGGATCCTCGCGTGCGGGGTCGTCGGCGTGAGCCTGTCGTGGTGGAACGCCAAGCACAACCGCCACCACGCCAACCCGAACAAGGTCGGCAAGGATCCCGACCTCGACGTCGACACCGTGTCCTTCCTCGAGGAGGACGCCGCCACCGCGCGCGGGCTGCGGCGCCTCATCACCCGGCGGCAGGGCTGGCTGTTCTTCCCGCTGCTCACGCTCGAGGGCCTCAACCTCCACCGGCTCGGCCTGACGCACCTGCTCGGGCGCGGCAAGGTCGACGGCCGGTGGCAGGAGCTGGGGCTCCTCGTCGCGCGGTTCGCGATCTTCTGGGTGCCCGTGTTCTGGCTGCTGCCCCTCGGGCTCGCGTTCGCGTTCGTCGGCGTGCAGCTCGCCGTCTTCGGCGTCTACATGGGCGCGTCGTTCGCGCCGAACCACAAGGGCATGCCCGTGATCGCCCGTGACTCGAAGCTCGACTTCTTCAGCAAGCAGGTGCGCACGTCCCGCAACGTGCGCGGGGGCTGGTGGGCCACCGCGCTGCTCGGCGGGCTCAACTACCAGGTGGAGCACCACCTGTTCCCGAGCATGCCGCGCCCGCACCTCGCGCACGCCCGACGGCTCGTGCGCGAGCACTGCCGCTCGCTCGACGTGCCGTACACCGAGACGTCGCTGTGGCGGTCGTACGCGATCGTCGTGCGGTACCTCAACGAGGTCGGGCTCGCGGCGCGCGACCCGTTCACCTGCCCGATGGTCGCGCAGCTGCGCTGACGCGCTCGTCGGGCGCCGGGGACGACGAAGGGGCCGTGCACCGGTGTGCGCGGCCCCTTCGTGACGTCCGGGCGTGAGCCCGTCGGTGATCAGAGCGGGCGGATGTTCTCCGCCTGCGGGCCCTTGGGGCCCTGCGCGACGTCGAACTCGACCTGCTGGTTCTCCTCGAGGGAGCGGAAGCCCGAGCTCTGGATCGCGCTGTAGTGCGCGAACACGTCAGCCGAGCCGTCGGACGGGGCGATGAAGCCGTAGCCCTTCTCCGCGTTGAACCACTTCACCGTTCCGGTGGCCATGATGTCTTCTCTCGTTCGAGGGGCGCGGCCGCGGGCGCGACCTCGCTCGCCGCGCCGTGGTGGCGCGGACAGGTGGGGGCGTGCTGCACGACGAGCACGCGGTCGGGGGTTCGCCTGGTGCGGGCTCAGCAGCGCGTTCGCTGCGGCCCAGGTCGGCACCACGCCGAGCGCACGCGTGAAGCGGTCGCTGACGTGCAGGCCGTCGCGCGTGCGCTGGGCCAGGCCCGCGTACTCGTCGTCGACGGTGGCGACCCACAGGTCGTCGTCGGCCTGGCGCCAGCGAGGGGCGGGAGGCCGGGTCCCTGTCCGGGACAGGAGGTCAAGACTGGTGATGATGATCTGCTCTCGCGCCCCGCGCGTCCGGCGGGGCGTGGTGACTCTCGTAGAACGGTGACGGCGGCTGCCGTCCGGGCTCGCGGTCCTGCTTCGATGCGGAACCGAAGAGCGCAGCGGGCAGATGCCCGCGACATGAACGCCCTGGAAGCGTACACGACGGCACGCGCGACGCACAGGGCCCTGTCCACGGCCTCTCGCTCGGCACCGGTGCGACCGCGGTACGACCCGGACGCGACCCGGTGCGGTCGGTGCGACCTGTGCGGCCCGAGCGACCCGTGCGGGCGGCCGCGGGTCAGGCGTCCCGCGCTGCCAGAGCCGCACGCACGTGCTCGACGATCCCGTCCGCGGCCGCCTCGACCTGCGCGAGGCAGTCCTCGAAGTCCTGCATGCCGCCGTACCAGGGGTCGTCGATGTCGAGCGGGTGCTCGGGCTCACCGGGTCCGACGAGCGGGGCCGCCGGGTCGAAGCGCCGCAGCAGCACGATGCGGTCGGCGACCTCCGCCGGTGCCTGACGCCGCAGCGCGCGGGCGTGCTGTGCCGTGGCGGGGAGGATCAGGTCGCGCGTCGCGAGCTCCGTCGGTGTGATCCGGTGCGCGCGGTGACCGTCGCCCGTCGCGTAGCCGTGCGCCGCGAGCACCGAGCGGGCGCGACGGTCGACCGGGTTGCCGTGCTCCTCGTCGGACACGCCTGACGAGTCCACCGTGACGAGCCCGCCCAGCCCGGCCGCCTCGAACCGGTCCCGCAGCACGATCTCCGCCATGGGCGACCGGCAGATGTTCCCCGTGCACACGGTCATCACCCGATACACCACCCGCCCCACCACCCCCGCATTCTTCCACCCCCACCCCCACCCCGCCGTCACACCTCACCCCCCCACCCCACCCCGGCCCCGCCGCGAGTTCGCGGCTCCGGATCGAGTTCGCGGGTCGGTGCTCGACTTCGCGGCCCCCGGCCCGCGAACCCGGCACCCGAGCCGCGAACTCGAGCACCGACCCCCGCCGGGTGCGTGCCCACCCCGCCCCCGCCCGCGCCTGCGCCGCCCACCACCCCGCCCGCGCCCGCGCCGCCCACCACCGCACCCGTGCCCGGCCTGCCCGGCGCCAGGCTGTGCGCCGCTGTGGGTGGGGTTCGTCGGACGTGGAGCGACGTTCTCCACCCACGACGCGAGTCGACCGGTCGGGGGCCGGCGACCGCGGTTGCTCGGCGGCGAATCTGCGGGTCGGGGGCTCCGAGGCGCGCGGGCCAGGAGCTCGTTGAGGACGGGGCAAGCGCTGGCGTGGTGGGTCGGGTCCGGGGCTTCGGTGAAGCCGTCGTTGAACGACGCGCCGTGAGGTTGTCGGCGTGTCGTTCAACTACGCATTCGCTGAACCCCGCACAACAGAACGCTGCCGATCCCGGAGCGAGCGGGTACCTGGTAGTGGAGTACTCCCCCACCCCCACCCCCACTCCCAGCCCTCCCACCCCCGCCCCCGCGAGTTCGCGGCTCCGGATCGAGTTCGCGGGTCGGTGCTCGACCTCGCGGTCCCCAGCCCGCGAACCCGGTACCCGAACCGCGAACTCACGGCGCCAGGGGTGCGGCTGGTGGCCATCCACCTCACACCCACCCCACCGCCCCCGCGAGTGCCCCACCCGCCCCGCGAGCGCCACACATCGGTGGCGAGCGCCATGTCATTGAGGGTGGCGTTCGCGGTCGATGTGTGGCGCTCGCGGGGGGTGGGGCGGGGTGACGGTGAAGGGGAGGTGGCGCTCGCGGGGGTGGGGGGTGGGAGGAGGCGGGTGAGGCGGGGGTGAGGCGGGGGTGGGGTGGGGTGGGCAGGATGGGGGGGTGAAGGTTGCTGCTCGGGCGCACGTGCCGCCGTTCGCCGTCATGGAGATCATCGCCGCCGCCAACGCGCGCCGGGCTGCGGGGGAGCACGTGCTCAACCTGTGCGCGGGCGAGCCGGCGACCGGGGCGTCGGACGTCGTGCGGCAGCGCGCCGTCGAGCTGCTGACGTCGGGCGACCTGGGGTACACCGAGGCGCTCGGTGCGCCGGGGCTGCGCGCCGCGATCGCCGCGCACTACGCCGACTGGTACGGCGTCGACCTGGACCCCGCGCGCATCGCGGTGACCACGGGCTCGTCGGGCGGGTTCATGCTGACGTTCCTCGCGGCGTTCGACGTCGGCGATCGCGTCGCGCTCGCGCGACCGGGCTACCCCGCGTACACGAACATCCTCGCGGCGCTCGGGTGCGACGTCGTCGAGCTCGCGGCGGGTCCCGCGACGAGGTTCCAGCCGACGGTCGCGATGCTCGAGGCCGCGCACGCACGACAGCCGCTCGACGGGCTCGTCGTCGCGTCGCCCGCGAACCCGACGGGCACGATGATCGATGCCGCCGAGCTCGACGCGCTCGCGCAGTGGTGCGGTGCGCACGGCGTGCGGCTCGTGAGCGACGAGATCTACCACGGCATCACGTACTCGGACGCCCAGGTCGCGACCGCTGCGCGGTACCTCGACGCGGGCGCGGTCGTCGTGAACTCCTTCTCGAAGTACTGGGCGATGACGGGGTGGCGGCTCGGTTGGCTCGTGCTGCCCGACGACCTCGTCGCGCCCGTCGACGCGCTCGCCGGGAACGTGGCGCTGTGCCCGCCGGCGCTCGCGCAGCACGCCGGGGTCGCCGCGTTCTCGTCGGAGGGCATGGCCGCCGCGCGCGAGAACGTCGAGCGGTACGCGGGTGCGCGAGCCCTGCTCCTGGACCGCCTGCCGGAGCTCGGCTGGACCGACGTCGCGCCCGCCGACGGTGCGTTCTACCTGTACGGCGACGTGTCCGCGTCGGGGCTCGACTCCGTGACGTGGTGCGCGCGGCTGCTCGACGAGGCCGGCGTCGCGCTCACGCCCGGCACGGACTTCGACCCCGTCGACGGGTCGCGGTATGTCCGGCTGTCGTTCGCGTCGTCGCAGGACGTGGTGCGCGAGGCGGTGGACCGCATCGTCGCGTGGCAGTCGACGCTCTGACCCGCGCGCGCCGGGTCGGCTCCGGCGGTCGGCTCCGGCTGGACGTCGCCGAGTTCGCGGGTCGGGGTCCGGTGTCGTGAGCCGTGGGCCGCGAACTGGGTGCGGGAGCCGCGAACTGGGTGCGGGTGGGCGGAGGGGGTGGGGGTGGGGTGTGCAGGGGGCGTCGGGTCGGGGTGGTGGGGTCGTAGGGTCGGGGGGTGCGTGAGGGAGTCGTGAGGCCCGTCGTCGAGCTCGACGACGAGCAGCGGGCGCGCGGTGCGCGGCACCTGCTCCTGCCGGGGTTCGGGTTGGACGGGCAGCGGCGGCTGCGGTCCGCGCGCGTGTGCGTGCTCGGGGCCGGCGGACTGGGCGCACCCGTGCTGCAGTACCTCGCGGCCGCGGGTGTGGGGACGCTCGGCATCGTCGACGACGACGAGGTCGACCTGTCCAACCTGCAGCGGCAGGTGATCCACGGCTCGTCGGACCTCGGGCGACGCAAGGTGGACTCCGCGCGGGACGCGGTGCTCGAGCTCGACCCGAGCATCGTCGTGCACGGCCACGACCTGCGGCTGACCAGCGAGAACGCGCGTGACGTGCTCGGTGGGTACGACGTCGTCGTGGACGGCACGGACAACTTCCCGACGCGTTACCTGGTCGCGGACACCGCGGCAGAGCTCGGCATCCCGGTGGTGTGGGGGTCGGTGCTGCGGTTCGACGCGCAGGTGTCGGTGTTCGCCGACGGGTGCACGCTGCGGGACCTGTTCCCGCGCGAGCCGGGGCCGCACGAGGTGCCGTCGTGCGCGCAGGCCGGCGTGCTGGGGGCGCTGTGCGGGCAGGTCGGGTCGCTCATGGCGACCGAGGTGGTCAAGCTCGTGTGCGGGCTGGGGGAGCCGCTGATCGGTCGCGTGCTGGTGCTCGACGCGCTCGCGGCGCGGTGGCGCGAGGTGCCGTTCGCGTCGCGCGGCGCGCGACGTGCGGAGGCGTCCGACGCGCCCGCACCAGCGCCCGCGTCGGGTCCGGATGCGCCCGCGCCGGCATCCGCGTCGGGTCCGGATGCGCCCGCGCGGGCCACCGCGTCGGGTCCGGACGCGCTCGCGCCAGCATCCGGGTCGGGTCTGGACGTGCCCGCGCGAGTCTCGTCGTCGGGTCCGGACGTCCCGGAGGTCTCGCCCGACGAGCTCGCGGTGCGGCTCGCGGACCCGGCCGACGGGGTCGTCGTGGTGGATGTGCGAGAGCCGTACGAGATCGCGGCGGCGCCGTTTCCGGGCGCCGCGCCGGTGCCGCTGCTCGCGGTGCTCGACGGGTCGGCGGTGCGGGACTGGCCGTACGGCGGGGACGTGGTCGTGGTGTGCCACCTGGGGGCGCGCTCGCGCGCGGCCGCTCAGGTGCTGCGCGCGGCGGGGATCGACGCGGCGAACCTGGCGGGCGGGATCGTCGCGTGGTCCGCACGGGCATGACGTCCGACCTGCGGGCGTGTCGGTGGGCGGTGGCAGGATCGGGCGACGACGAGAGGGGGCGCACGTGCGCGGGTTCGACGAGCACCGGGCGGCAGCGACCGCGCTGGTGACGGTGCTGCCGACGGTCGAGGTGCCGCTGCTCGACGCGCTCGGCCTCGTCCTGGCGGCCGACGTGACGACCGGCGAGGCGCTGCCGCGGTGGGACAACTCCGCGATGGACGGGTACGCGGTGCGCGCGGCCGACGTCGCCGACGGTCTGCTCCCGGCGCAGTTGCACGTGGTCGGGGAGGTCGCGGCGGGGTCCGCCGACGAGCCTGCGGTCCAGCCGGGGACCGCCGTGCGGATCATGACGGGTGCGCCGGTGCCGCCGGGTGCGGACGCGGTGGTGCCCGTGGAGCTCACACGGCCGGTGCGTTCCGAGAGCACCGGCGACGAGAGCACCGGCGACGAGAGCACCGACGACGAGAGCACCGACGACGAGCGCAGCGAGGACGGGGGCACCGAGGGCGCGGTGCGCACACCCGGCTCGTCGGGCGGCTCGGCGGGCGCCGGGTGGGCCGACGTGGGGTCGGTCGTCGAGGTGCGGCGCCCGGTCGTCGTCGGGCAGCACGTCCGACGAGCGGGCGAGGACGCCACCGCGGGCGACGTGGTGCTCACGGCCGGGGCGGTCGTCGGGCCCGCGCACGTCGCGGCGGCCGCGTCGGTGGGGCGGGCGACGCTGTTCGTGCACCGCCGCCCGCGCATCGCGGTGGTCTCGACGGGCGACGAGCTGGTCCCGCCCGGGGACCCGCTGCGCCGCGGCCAGATCCCCGACTCGAACTCGTGGCTCCTGGCCGCCGCGGTCCGGGACGCCGGTGCGGACGCACTGCGGATCGGCCCGGTCGACGACGACCCGGCGGGGCTGCACCGCCTGCTCGTCGCGCTCGACGCGGGCGAGCACGGGCAGATCGACGGGATCGTGACGTCCGGCGGTGTGAGCGCGGGGGCGTTCGACGTGGTCAAGGCGGCGCTCGCGGACGAGCCCGGGGTCGAGTTCGTGCCCGTCGCGGTGCAGCCCGGCAAGCCGCAGGGGCTCGGTCGGCTCGCGCGCGGGACTCCCGTGTGGACGCTGCCCGGCAACCCGGTGAGCTCGTTCGCGTCGTTCGAGGTCTTCGTCCGGCCCGCGCTGCGGCGGCTGCTGGGCGATGCCGACGGTGACCGTCCACGCGTGCGCGCCGTGGCCGACGAGGGCTGGCGCACGCCCGCGGGGCGCACCCAGCTCATGCCTGTGCGACGCGTCGGCAACGACGAGCCGGTGCGCGTGCGACCCGCGACCGCGCGCGGTTCGGGGTCGCACCTCGTCGCGCGGCTCGCGCTCGCGCAGGGGCTGGCCGTCGTCCCGGCCGACGTGGACGAGGTCCGCGTCGGCGACACCCTGGAGGTCTTCTGGACATGACCGAGCTCACCCACCTCGACGAGCGCGGGCAGGCGCGCATGGTCGACGTCACCGCGAAGCAGCCGACCGTCCGCTCGGCGACGGCGTCGGGCTTCGTCGCGTGCGGTCCGCACGTGGTCGCGGCGCTGCGGGACAGCACCGTCCCGAAGGGCGACGTACTGGCCGTCGCGCGGATCGCGGGCATCGCGGCGGCGAAGCGCACCCCGGAGCTGTTGCCGCTCGCGCACGTGATCGGCGTGCACGGGGCGGTCGTCGACCTCGCGGTCGACGACGACGGCGTGCGGATCTGCGCGACCGTGCGGACCGCCGACCGGACGGGCGTCGAGATGGAGGCGCTCACGGCAGTGAGCGTCGCGGCGCTCGCGGTCGTCGACATGGTCAAGGGGCTCGACAAGTCGGTGCGCATCGCCGACGTGCGGCTCGAGGCGAAGACGGGCGGCAAGTCGGGCGACTGGCACCGGGAACCGTGACATGACGGCACCCGGGCCGGACGCGCTCGGCTTCGACGCGATCGTGCTCGCCGGGGGCGCGGGGCGCCGCCTCGGCGGGGCGTCGGGCGTGGTGAAGCCGGAGGTGGTCGTCGCGGGTCGTGCGCTCGTGGACCATGCGCTCGCGGCGGTCGCCGACGCCAGGCAGCGCGTGCTCGTCGGGCCCGTGGCACTCGCGCGGCAGGGCGTGCCGACGACCCTCGAGGACCCGCCGCTCGGCGGACCGGTCGCGGGGGTGGCCGCGGGGCTCGCGGCGCTCGGTGCGCTCGGGGCGAGTGCCGAGGTGGTCGTCGTGCTCGCGTGCGACGTCCCGCGTGCGGGCCGGGTCGTCGCGGAGCTCGTCGCCGGTGCGCGCGCACCGGGGGTGGACGGAGCGTGCCTCGTCGACGGGGACGGCCGTCCGCAGCACCTGGTCGCGGCGTACCGGAGGGCGGCGCTCGAGGACGCGGTGGCTCGGCTCGACACCGTGCGCGACGTGTCCGTGCGGCGGCTCGTCGTCGGCCTCACGCTCGGGTCCGTGCCGGACCCCGGGGGAGCGGCGGCGGACGCGGACACGTGGTCCGACGTGCACCGGCTGGACGCGGAGCTGACGGCGGACGGCACGCGGGCGGCGCGTCGTGGTCCCGGTCGGTCACCGTCGGACGGTGGCAGGATCGACCTCGGGTCCGTGCCGACCCCGATGCCACCCGCTCGACCCACGGAGGACGCCATGACCGATCCCCGCCGCGCACCGGGCGCCGACCTGCCGCAGTGGGTCGCCCACCTGACCGAACGCCTGGGGGTCGACCCGGCGCTCGTCGACATCGACCGGCTGCTCCCGCTGTCCAGCGATGTCGCGCACAGCGTCGCGCGTCCGGCTGTGCCGGTGTCGATGTTCGTCGCGGGTCTTGCCGCCGCCGGCAGGTCGTCCGACGAGATCGCCGCGCTGCTCGAGGACGTCGGTGCGACGGCCCGCGCCTGGGGCGACGCATGATCACGGTCCGGTACTTCGCCGCCGCCGCCGAGGCGGCGGGCTGCGAGACCGAGCCGGTCCCCGCGGGCACCGGCGCGGCGGTGCGCGCGGACCTCGAGGCGCGCCATCCCGGGCTGTCGGCGATCCTCGACCGGTGCGCGGTCCTGGCGGACGGGCAGCCGCTGACCGCGGACGGCGTCGTCGCGGCGGGTGCGACGCTCGACGTCCTGCCGCCGTTCGCCGGCGGATAGCGGGTCGCGTCGAACCGGTTGTCCTGGACGACTGTCCGTTTTGTCGGATTCCTGACAAGATCCGGCAGTGAGCTTCGACGTCTTCCTGCAGTCGTTCGGCCCGACCACTCCTGAGCAGTCGACGGCCGTCCGCGCGTTCCTCGATCCCCTGCTCGACGAGCGCCGTCATCGCGTCCTGACGCCCGACGGCGACATGGCGGTCTACGGCCTCGACGACGAGCCCCTCGACGGCCTGATGTTCGCCCGGATCACTGGTGAGCTCGCGTGGGACGTCGTCGTCCACGCGGCCCGGGTCGGCGGGTGGGTGGTGGTCGTGCCCGGTGCGCCGTGCGTGCTCGTCGAACCGGGTCAGGTTGACTCGGTCCCGGCGGACGTCGTCCGCACGCTCGGAGTCGTCACGGCCCGCTCGGGCCCCGAGCTCCGGGCGGTCCTGACCTCGTCCTGACCCACGGCGGGTCAGCCGCCGATGGCGCTCATCGGGCGGCGGGGCTGGAGGAACGACGGGTCGTCGATGTCGTGGCCGGCCTTCTTACCCGCGAGGCACCGGCGGAACGCCGCTTCGAGACCTTCGTCGACGGTCGTCGGGTCCGCGTCGGACCGCAGGACCTCGCGCGTGTCGACCTCGGCCTGCGAGAACAGGCACGCGCGCAGCTGTCCGTCGGCGGTGAGGCGCAGGCGGTCGCACGACCCGCAGAACGGCGCCGTCACGGACGCGATGACGCCGACGGTCGAGGGCCCGCCGTCGACGTACCAGAGCTCAGCGGGCGCGGCGCCGCGCCCGGGCACCTCGGTCAGCGTGAACTCGGCGGTCAGCCGCTCGAGGATCTCGGCCTGCGTGACCATGACGTGCCGGTCCCACGTGTGCCCGCCGTCGAGCGGCATCTGCTCGATGAACCGCATCTGGTAGCCGCGCTCGACCGCGAACCGCGTGAGGGCGACGACCTCGTCGTCGTTGACGCCGCGCATCGCGACGGCGTTGAGCTTGACGGGCCGCAGCCCGGCGGCATCGGCCGCGGCGATCCCGGCGAGCGTCTCGACGAGCTTGTCGCGGCGTGTGAGCTCCGCGAACCGGGCGCGGTCGAGCGTGTCGAGGCTGATGTTGACGCGGGACAGCCCGGCGTCCCGCAGCGGTGCGGCGAGCGCGGGCAGCCGGAGCGCGTTCGTCGTGAGGGACACCTCGACGGGAGCGCCGTCGGGTGTGGTGAGCGCGGTGAGCCGCCGGACGACGTCCACGACGTCGACGCGCAGCAGCGGCTCTCCGCCCGTGAGACGGATCTCGCGGATGCCGAGCCGGACCCCGACGCGCGCGACGTGCACGATCTCGTCGGTCGAGAGCATGGTCGAGCGGGCGAGCCAGGGCACGCCCTCGGCGGGCATGCAGTACGTGCAACGCAGCGAGCACCGGTCGGTCAGCGAGATGCGCAGGTCGTGGTGCGCGCGACCGAACCGGTCGACGAGCGACCCGGCCGCGGTCACAGGCCCACCCAGTGGTGCGTGCCGTCGGCGAGCAGCTCGCGCTTCCACACCGGCAGCTCGGCCTTCACGGTCTCGACGAGCCGCCGGCACGCGTCGAACGCCTCGGCCCGGTGCGCGGCGGACACCGCGGCGACGATCGCGGCGTCGCCGACGTCGAGGTGCCCGACGCGGTGGCTCACCGCGACCCCGAGCACGCCGGGTTCGGCCTCGACCTTCTCGGCGAGCGTGCGCAGGACCGCGGGGGCGTCCGGGTGGTTGCTGTAGTCGAGCCCGGTCACCTCGCCCGTCACCGACGGGTCGTGGTCCCGCACGAGCCCGACGAACGTGGCGACCGCTCCGCTGCTCGTCGTCGACACGTGTTTCACGTGGAACAGCAGGTCGAGCGGCTGGTCGGTGACGTCGGCGATCACGCGTGGTCACCGCCCTCGACCTGGCTGAGCAGGTGGCCCAGGAGCGGGACGAGGGCGCCCAGCCCCTCGCGCACACCGCCGGGGGAGCCGGGCAGGTTCACGACGATCGCGCCCTCGGGTGTCACACCCGCGAGCCCGCGGCCCAGCACGGCAGTCGGCACGTCCGACGAGCGCCGCAGCAGCTCGCCGATCCCCGGCAGCTCCTTCGCGAGCAGCGGCCGGGTGCCCTCGGGCGTCTCGTCGCGCGGCCCGACGCCCGTGCCGCCGGACGTCACGACGACGCGCGCCCCCGCCGCGACCGCACCCTCGATCGCACGGCGCACGGACTGCGCACCGTCGGGCACGACGACCGCCGCGTCGACCGCAAATCCCGCGTCCTGCAGCACGGCGACCGCGGCGGGTCCGGACAGGTCCTCCCGCGCGCCCGCCGCGCTCCGGTCGGACACGACCACGACGGCGGCGCTGGGACGGTTGCTCACCGCGCCAGGCTAACCACCGCACCGCCGACCGGTCGCGCGCACGCGACGTGAGAATTCCGCTGCCGACGCGGCGACCCGGCCGGCGCGTCCAGCCGGTAGCCTGGGCGCATCGGCCGCCGTGCTCGCGCGTCGGCACGACCTCAACTGAACACGCTGCTCGAACCGTGGCGGGAGAGTCCCGCGCGCTGCGGGCGCCGAAGGAGCAACCCTCCCCGGGAATCTCTCAGGCCCCTGTACCGCCACGGCGAGGCAACTCTGGAAAGCGGTCGGCCCGGCACGGGTCGGCCCACCGACGGTGCAAGTCGGCGCGCCCCGGGCTGGGAGACCAGCCACGGCGGACCGGCAAAACTCTCAGGTCGCCGCGCACGCGGCGGATGACAGAGCGGGGAGCCCATGCCCGTCCCGGACCCGTCCGGACGACCCCCGGAGCAGCCCGTGTCGCACTCGCACCGCCAGCCCACCCCCGCCGCCGAGCGGTTCGAGGACCGCCACGTCGGCCCGCGCGGTGACGAGACCGCGCACATGCTCGCGACCGTGGGCTTCGGCTCGCTCGACGAGCTCGTCGACGCCGCCGTCCCGGCGAGCATCCGCTCGGACCGTCCGCTCGACCTGCCGGCGGCCCGCACCGAGGACGAGGTGCAGGAGGCACTGCGCGCGATCGCGGACCGCAACGTGGTGCTGCGCCCCATGATCGGCCAGGGGTACTACGGCACGTCGACGCCCGCGGTGATCCGCCGCAACGTGCTCGAGTCGCCCGCCTGGTACACGGCGTACACGCCGTACCAGCCGGAGATCAGCCAGGGTCGGCTCGAGGCGCTGCTCAACTTCCAGACGATGGTCGAGGACCTCACGGGCCTCGCGATCGCGAACGCGTCGCTGCTCGACGAGGCGACGGCGGTCGCGGAGGCGGCGGCGCTCATGTGGCGCGCGCAGCGCGGCAAGGCGGGCACGGTCGTGCTCGACGACCAGCTCTTCGGCCAGTCGCTCGCGGTGACGGTCGGGCGTGCGCAGGCGATCGGCCTGCCGGTCGTCGTGGCGGACCTGTCGCGGGGACTGCCCGAGATCGAGGGCGACCTCGTGGGGCTCGTCGTGCAGCAGGTCGCGGCCTCGGGCGAGGTGCGAGACCTGCGGGACGTGATCGTGGCGACGAAGGAGCGCGGCGGCCTGGTCACGGTCGCGACGGACCTCCTGGCGCTCACGCTGCTCACGTCGCCGGGCACGCTGGGCGCGGACGTCGCGGTCGGGTCGGCGCAGCGCTTCGGGGTGCCGCTGTTCGGCGGCGGTCCGCACGCGGCGTTCATGGCCGTGCGCGAGGGTCTCGAGCGCATGCTCCCGGGCCGCCTCGTGGGCGTCTCGGTCGACGCGGACGGCGCACCGGCGTACCGGCTCGCGCTGCAGACGCGCGAGCAGCACATCCGCCGCGAGAAGGCCACGAGCAACATCTGCACGGCGCAGGCGCTGCTCGCGATCGTCGCGTCGATGTACGCGGTCCACCACGGGCCTGACGGGCTGCGGGCGATCGCGGAGCGGACCAAGCGGCACGCGGACACGCTCGCGCGCTCGCTGCGGCTGGTCGGGGTGCGCATCGAGCACGACGTCGTGTTCGACACGGTGCGCGCCGTGGTGCCGGGTCTCGCCGCCGCCGTGGGGGCGGCCGCGGTCCGCCGGGGCGTGAACGTGCTCGTCGTCGACGCCGACCACGTGCAGGTGAGCACGGACGAGACGACGGCGACCGACGACGTGAGCGCCGTCTACGGGGCCTTCGTGGACGCGGGCGCGACCCGTGACGGGTCCGGCACCGTCGAGGCGGGCGTGGACGTCACCTACGTGGCGCTGCCGCCCTTGCCCGAGCTGCCGACGTGGGCCGCGCGCACCGACGCGTACCTCACGCACCCGGTGTTCCACCTGTACCGGTCGGAGACGGCGATGATGCGCTACCTGCGCCGCCTGTCGGACCAGGACCTCGCGCTCGACCGCACGATGATCCCGCTGGGCTCGTGCACCATGAAGCTCAACGCGGCGGCGGAGATGGAGCCGATCTCCTGGCCGCAGCTCGCGCAGGTCCACCCGTACGCGCCCGCGGACCAGACCGCGGGCTACGCCGAGCTCGTGACGCAGCTGCAGGACTGGCTCGCCGAGATCACGGGCTACGCGGCGGTCTCGGTGCAGCCGAACGGCGGGTCGCAGGGCGAGTTCGCGGGGCTGCTCGCGATCAAGGCGTACCACCACGCGAACGGTCAGGCGCAGCGCGACGTGTGCCTCATCCCCGCGTCGGCGCACGGCACGAACGCGGCGTCGGCGGCGCTCGCGGGCCTGCGCGTGGTCGTCGTCGCGACGGCCGACGACGGCGAGATCCTGCTCGACGACCTGCGGGCCAAGCTCGAGCAGCACGGCGACCAGGTCGCGGCGATCATGATCACGTACCCGTCGACGCACGGTGTCTACGAAGCGCACGTGCGCGAGGTGTGCGATCTCGTACACCATGCTGGCGGTCAGGTGTACATCGACGGTGCGAACCTCAACGCGCTCGTCGGTCTCGCGCGGCCGGGCGAGCTCGGCGGCGACGTCTCGCACCTCAACCTGCACAAGACGTTCTGCATCCCGCACGGCGGCGGTGGCCCGGGTGTGGGCCCGGTCGCGGTCGCGGCGCACCTCGCGCCGTACCTCCCGGGCGACCCGACGACGAGCGCGCGCACGCCCGACGCGGCGCGCGCCGCGGGCGGGGCGACCGTCCCGCCGGTGTCCGCCGCGCCGTGGGGCTCGGCGGGCATCCTGCCGATCTCGTGGGCGTACGTCGCCCTCATGGGCCCCGACGGCCTGCGCCGCGCGACCGAGACCGCGGTGCTCGCCGCGAACTACCTCGCGGCCCGCCTGCGCGACCACTTCCCGGTGCTCTACACCGGGCCGGGCGGGCTCGTCGCGCACGAGTGCATCCTCGACCTGCGGGACCTCACGAAGGCCACGGGCGTCACGGCCGAGGACGTCGCCAAGCGCCTCATGGACTACGGGTTCCACGCCCCGACGCTCGCGTTCCCGGTGCCCGGCACGCTCATGGTCGAGCCGACCGAGAGCGAGGACCTCGCCGAGCTCGACCGGTTCGTCGAGGCGATGGTCGCGATCCGCGCGGAGATCGACGAGGTCGCCGCGGGGACGTGGCCGCTCGAGGACTCGCCGCTGCGCCAGGCCCCGCACACGGCCGCGTCCGTCTCGGCCGACTCGTGGACCCACCCGTACGGCCGCGAGCTGGCGGCGTTCCCCGTGCCCGGCCTGCGCCGCGGCAAGTACTGGCCGCCCGTGCGCCGCATCGACGGCGCGCGCGGCGACCGCAACCTCGTGTGCTCGTGCCCGCCCGTCGAGGCGTTCGCGGAATGAGCCCGACGATGCCGACGAGGGTGCGTCCGACGACCCTGACCCGATCCCCGAGCCGCAGGAGCGTGCGATGAGCGACCAGCCCGAGCCGACGACCGCCCGTCGGTCGCCCCTGCACGACGAGCACGTCGCGCTGGGCGCCGCGCTCACCGACTTCGCGGGGTGGCAGATGCCCCTGCGGTACGGCTCGGACGTCGCGGAGCACACCGCGGTGCGCACCGCTGCCGGGCTGTTCGACCTCTCGCACATGGGCGAGCTGTGGGTCACGGGCCCCGGTGCGGGCGACGCGCTCGACCGCGCGCTCGTCGGGAACCTCACGGCGCTCGAGCCGGGCCGCGCGCGCTACACGATGATCTGCGCCCCGGACGGGGGAGTGCTCGACGATCTCGTCGTGTACCGGCTGTCCGACGACGCCGCCGACGACGCCCGCGGGCACCGCCGCTACCTCGTCGTCGCCAACGCGTCGAACGTCGACGTGGTCCGCGACGCGCTCACCGAGCGGCTGGCGGGCCGCCCGGACGCCGTCGTGGCGGACCGTTCGCTCGAGACCGCGCTGATCGCGGTGCAGGGCCCGCGCGCGCAGGAGATCGTCGTCGGGCTCGTCGACGACCCGGCGCAGGCCGACGCGGTGCGCGCGCTGAAGTACTACGCGTCCGTGCCGGCCACGGTCGCGGGCGTCGCCGCGCTCGTCGCCCGCACCGGCTACACGGGTGAGGACGGCTTCGAGCTGTTCGTCGACGCACCCGCCGCCGCGCACGTGTGGCAGGCCGTGCTCGCCGCGGGCACGCCGCTCGGCCTGGTGCCCGCGGGCCTGTCCGCGCGCGACTCGCTGCGCCTCGAGGCCGGCATGCCGCTGTACGGCAACGAGCTCGACACGACGACCGCGCCGCACGACGCCGGGCTCGGTCGCGTGGTGCGGCTCGACAAGGTCGACGACGAGGGTGCGCCCCTGCCGTTCGTCGGACGGGCCGCGCTCGAGGCGCGCGCGCACGCGACGCCGTCCCGCACGCTCGTCGGGCTCGAGGGCCTCTCGCGGCGCGCGGCCCGGCACGGGTACGCCGTCGTGACGCCGAGCGGCGCGAGCGTCGGCACCGTGACGTCGGGTGCGCCGTCGCCCACGCTCGGGCACCCTGTGGCCATGGCGTACGTGACGCCCGAGGTCTCGGGTCCGGGGACCGAGCTCGCGGTCGACGTCCGCGGCCGTCACGAACCCGTGCGCGTCGTCCCACTTCCCTTCTACCGCCGACCCCGGTAGACCTCCTCCTAGGAACACGAGCGGAGCACCCATGACCGACGCCTCCGGCCTCCCGGCCGACCTCCAGTACACGCTCGAGCACGAGTGGCTGACCTCCGGCAGCCCCGCGACCGTGGGCATCACGTCCGTGGCCGCCGAGGCGCTGGGCGACATCGTCTACCTCGAGCTGCCCGCCGTCGGCGACACGATCGAGGCCGGTGCCGTCATCGGCGAGATCGAGTCGACGAAGTCCGTGTCCGAGCTGTTCTCGCCCGTGTCCGGCACGGTCGTCGAGGTCAACTCGGCCGCCGTGGACGACCCGTCGGTCGTCAACTCCGACCCGTTCGGGGCGGGCTGGCTCGTCAAGGTCGACGTCAGCAGCACCGGTCCGCTGCTCACCGCCGAGGAGTACCAGGCGCACGCGGCCGGGTGAGGAGCCGGTCGGGAGGACCCTCCGGCGGGACTTCCAGGCGCGCGTCGCTCAGAACGACGGGTCCGGGGCCGATCGGGTGAAGCGACGGCCCTGACGCGGGTCGGGTGTATCTGGCACCGGACCTCGCGTTCATTGTGGGCACAGCAGGACGAACCGTGGGTGCGGCCACGTTCGGTGAAAAAGAAGTTCGCGAAACGGCGTCATAGTCGGCTCGCGCACCCCTCTCATCCGACGAACGCCCCCGCGGACCCCCGGTTCCACCGGGTCCGTGCAGCCGATCGGAGGACAACATGAGCATGCTGGAGACCACCCCGACCATCACCGGTGCGGAGAGCCTCACCCGTCGTGAGCGCGTGGTGCTCGCCGAGCTCGCCGAGGACGTCACGCTCGAGGAGATCGCCACCCGCCTGTTCGTCACGCGCAACACCGTCAAGTCGCAGGTGCGCAGCGTCTACCGCAAGATCGGCGTCTCCACGCGCGCCGAGGCGGTCGCCTGGGCGGTCGAGCACGGCATCCGCTGACCCCGCCCTCTACTTCTTCGCTGCCCCGCCGCTCGTCGTCGAGCGGCCGTCCCCCGCGCGGGCACACCCCGACCGGCCCGTCCTGGCGGAACAGGACGGGCCGTCGCCGTGCCCGGAGGCCCTGGTCGCCGGACCGGGTCCGACGAGCCTGCGCTCGGGTGACAGACTGCGCGGCGTGACCCGCAGACTCGTCGTGGCCGCCGCGATCGTCGACGACCTCGCACGACCGACCCGCCTGCTCGCCGCACGCCGGTCGCGGCCCGCGGCGCTCGCGGGCCGCTGGGAGTTCCCGGGCGGCAAGCTCGACGACGCCGACGCGTCGCCGCTCGCGGCGCTGCACCGCGAGCTGCGTGAGGAGCTCGGCGTCGAGGTCGAGGTCGGCACCGAGGTGACCGGGCCCGACGACGGGGCGTGGATCCTCACCGACGCGTACACGATGCGCCTGTGGTGGGCGCGTCTCGTGTCCGGTACGCCCGCGCCGCTCGTCGAGCACGACGAGGTGCGGTGGCTGCCCACCGCGCGGTGGGGCGACGTGCCGTGGCTCGACTCGGACGTGCGGATCGTCGAGCACCTGGTGCGCGCGGTGCGCTGACGGGGCGTCAGACCGCCGAGACGATGCGGGTCACGGCCTCGGTGAGGATCGCGGGCGACGTCGCGAAGTTCAACCGCACGTGTCCCGCGCCGGGAGCACCGAACGTCAGGCCGGGGTTGACCGCGACGCGCGCGTGCTCGAGCAGGTGACGCGCGGGGTCGTCGTCGCCGGGCCGCAGCTCGCGCAGATCGAGCCACGCGAAGTACGTCGCGGCGCCGGGCGTCCAGCGCACGAGCGGCAGCCGCGCCGCGAGCTCCGCCCGCAGGTGCGCGCGGTTCTCGCGCAGCGAGTCGAGCGTCTCGTCGAGCCACGTGTCGCCGTGGTTCAGCGCGGCGGAGTGCGCGAGCACCGGGACGTGCCCGATCTCGGACTGCACGAGCGGGTCGAGCCGCGCGAGGTCCGCCGTCGCGTCCGGTCCGGGCACCGCGAGCGCGGCCTTGAGCCCCGCGACGTGGAACGCCTTCGACGCCGAGTGGAGCGCGATCGCGTCGGGGATCACGGTCGTCGCGGACACGAACCCGCCGTCGAGCGTGAGGGGCGCGTGAACCTCGTCGGACACGACGCGCACGCCGTGCCGGGCCGCGAGCTCGCCGACCGCGCGCAGCTCGTCGGGCGTGTGGAGCGTGCCCGTCGGGTTGTGCGGGTGGCACAGCAGGTACGCGGCCCGACGACCGCCCGAACGCGCCTGCGCGAACGCCCGGTCGAGCGCCGCGAGGTCGAGGCGACCGTCCGCGCCGAGGTCCGCGGTCAGGACGCGTCGGCCCGAGCGGCGCGTGTACGCGCGGAACGGCGGGTACACGGGCGGGTTGATGACGACCGCGTCGCCGGGCTCGGTGACCAGTCCGGCCGCGAGGACCGTGCCCTGCATGATGTCCGGGACGAGCGTGATCGTCGCGGGGTCGACGGTCCAGCCCCAGCGACGCTGCGCGAAGCCCGCGAACGCCTCCTGGTACGGGCGTCCCGCGGGGTAGCCCGTGTCGCCGCGGCGCATCGCGTCGGCGACCGCGTCGGCCACCGGCGGGCACACGCGGGCGTCCATCTCCGCGACCCACAGGGGCAGGACGTCGGGCGGGTAGGCCCGCCACTTCTGGCTGGTGCGGTCCCGCAGCTCGTCGAGGGGGACGTCGAACACGCTCACCCCCGCACGCTACGGCACGCGACGACGGACGGGCCGACCCCTCGCGGTGGTCGACCCGTCCGTCGTGCGGTGCTGCGGGGTGCTGCGCGTCAGAGCGTCGCGCGGACCGCCTGCGTCGCGGCGAGCATGTGCTCGAGGCTCGCGGTCGTCTCCTCGTAGCGGCGGGTCTTGAGGCCGCAGTCGGGGTTGACCCAGAGCTGGTCGGTCGCGATGGCCTTGACGGCGCCCGCGAGGAGGTCGGTGATCTCCTCGGTCGACGGGACGCGCGGCGAGTGGATGTCGTACACGCCCGGACCGACCGCGCGCGGGTAGCCCGCGGCGGCGATGTCCTCGACGATCTCCATCTTCGAGCGCGCGGCCTCGATCGACGTCACATCGGCGTCGAGACCGTCGATCGCACCCATGATCTGGCCGAACTCCGAGTAGCACAGGTGCGTGTGGATCTGCGTGTCGGGGCGCACGCCCGCGGTCGCGAGCCGGAACGAGCGCACCGACCAGTCGAGGTAGTCCGCGTGGTCCGCGGCGCGCAGCGGGAGCAGCTCGCGCAGCGCGGGCTCGTCGACCTGGATGACCGCGATGCCCGCGGCCTCGAGGTCGGCGATCTCGTCGCGCAGCGCGAGGGCCACCTGGTTGGCGGTCTCGCGCAGCGGCTGGTCGTCGCGCACGAAGCTCCACGCGAGGATCGTCACCGGACCGGTGAGCATGCCCTTGACCGGCTTGGTCGTGAGCGACTGCGTGTACGTCGTCCAGTCGACCGTGATCGGCGCGGGGCGCGAGACGTCGCCCCACAGGATCGACGGGCGCGTGCAGCGCGAGCCGTACGACTGCACCCAGCCGTTCTCCGTGACCGCGAAGCCGTCGAGGTTCTCGGCGAAGTACTGCACCATGTCGTTGCGCTCGGGCTCGCCGTGCACCAGCACGTCCAGGCCGATGCGCTCCTGCAGCTCGACGACGCGGCGGATCTCCGCCTTCATCTCGTCGGTGTACTGCTCGTCCGTGAGCTCGCCCTTGCCGTGCGCGGCGCGCGCCTTGCGGATCTCGGGCGTCTGCGGGAACGAGCCGATGGTCGTCGTCGGCAGCGGCGGGAGCGACAGGCGTGCCGTCTGCGCGGCCTTGCGCTCGTCGAACGGGCCGCGCGAGAAGGCGTCGTCCGTGAGCGCGCCCGTGCGCTCGCGGACCTCGGGCCGCACGACGCCCGCCGCCGAGCGCCGCGACGCGACCGCGTCGGACGCCGCGAGGAGCTGGGCGTGGACGGCCTCGCGGCCCTCCGACAGGCCCTCGGCGAGCGTGACGACCTCGGCGACCTTCTGGTCCGCGAACGCGAGCCAGGACCGCAGCGTCGGGTCGAGGTTCGGCTCGTCGGCCGTGTCGTGCGGGACGTGGAACAGCGAGGTCGACGTGCCGACCGTGACCGCGCCCGCGCCGAGCACCTCGAGCTGCTCGAGCACCTGGAGCTTGGCGTCGAGGTCCGCGCGCCAGATGTTGTGCCCGTCGATCACGCCCGCGACGAGCGTCTTGGACGCCAGGCCGGGGACCGCCTGCGCGGGTGCCGAGCCCTTGACCAGGTCGAGGCCGATCGCCTCGACGTCCGTGGCGGCGAGCACCGGCAGCGCGTCGCCCAGGTCGCCGTACGGCGCCGCGACGAGCAGCGCGGGCCGCTGCGGGCGGGCGAGCTCGGTCGCGAGGACGCGGTAGGCGTCCGCCGTCGCGGCGAGCAGGCGCTCGACCGGGACGTCGATGCTCTCCGAGACGAGTGCGGGCTCGTCGAGCTGGACCCACGTGGCGCCTGCGGCCGCGAGGTCGCGCAGCAGGTCCGCGTAGACCGGCAGCAGGTCGTGCAGGCGGTCGATCGGCGCGAAGTCGTCCGGGGAGCCCTCGGTCGCCTTCGCGAGCGCGAGGTACGTGACCGGGCCGACGAGCACCGGGCGCGTCACGACGCCGTCGGCGAGCGCCTCGACGAACTCCGCGACGGGCCGCGTGCCGACGTACGAGAACGTCGTCTCCGGGCCGATCTCCGGGACCAGGTAGTGGTAGTTGGTGTCGAACCACTTGGTCATCTCGAGCGGCAGGTCGTCACCGCGGCCGCGCGCGACCGTCGAGTAGCCCGCGAGGTCGAGCCCGCCGTCCTCGCCGACGAGGTCCGCGAACCGGGCCGGGATCGCGCCGACGACCGCGCTCGCGTCGAGCACGTGGTCGTAGAACGAGAACGCGCTCGGGATCGCCGGGACGTCCTTCGGCAGGCCGAGCTCGACGAGGCGCTCGCGCGTGCGGCGGCGCAGGGCCGCGGCGGCCGCCTCGACCTCGTCGGCCGTGCTGCGTCCGGCCCAGAACGCCTCGAGGGCCTTCTTGAGCTCGCGGCGCGGGCCGATGCGCGGGTAGCCGAGCACGGAGCCGGTCGGGAACTGCGGGGTCTCGCTCATGGGGGTCCAGCCTTCGGTTCGTCGTGGTGCGGGGTCGTGGTGGTGCCGGGCGGTCGCCGGGTCGAGGCGCTCCCGGCGGTCGTCAGTCGCGGCTCGAGCCGTCGAGGTGCGCGCCCTCGAGCAGGTCGAGCGCCGCCTCGTGCTTGTTGAACGTGTAGAGGTGCACGCCGGGTGCGCCGCCGTCGAGGATCCCCTTGATGAGGTCCACGCCCGCGCGGATGCCGCGACGGTGCCGCTCGGCGTCGTCGTCGGCCGCGCCCAGGTGGTCGAGCAGGTCGCGCGGCACGGGCACGCCCGTGAGCTCGGCGACGCGCACGAGCCGGGCCGGGTCGGTCGTCGGGATGATGCCCGGGATGATCGGGATCACGACCCCCGCCTCGCGCGCCTCGGCCACGAGGCCCAGGTACGCCTCCGCGTCGTAGAACACCTGCGTGATCGCGAAGTCCGCGCCCGCCTCCTGCTTGGCGAGCAGCGACGCGACGTCCTGCGCGCGCGTGCCGCCCGTCGCCGCGTTGCCGCGCGGGAACGCCGCGACCGAGATCGACAGCGGACGCACGCGTGCGCGCACCGCCTGCGCGGGGCTCGCGGTGCAGCGGCGGCCCTCGATCTCGCGCAGCAGCCCGACGAGCTCGCTCGCCGTCGCGAGGCCGTCGGGGTGGGCGTGCCAGCCCGCGTCGCCGGCCGGCGGGTCGCCGCGCAGCGCGAGGAACGAGCGCACGCCCTCGTCGAGGAACTCCTCGACGATCGTCGTGATCTCCGCGCGGCTCGTCCCCACGCACGTGAGGTGCGCGATGGGGGACAGCGACGTCTCCTGCAGCAGGCGGGACACGAGCGCGCGCGACGTCTCGCGCGTCGCGCCCGACGCGCCGTAGGTCACCGAGACGAAGTCGGGGTGCACCGACTCGAGCGCGCGCACGGTCTCCCACAGCCGGGGTGCGGCCTGCGGGTTGCGCGGCGGGAACAGCTCGAACGAGATCGTCGGCCGGTCGACCGAACCGAGCGGGCGCGGCGCGGGCGCGACGTGCGCACCCGTCGTGGGTGCGCCCGCGGGCGTCTGCACGCGCGGTTCCACGGTCGCCGCGCTCATGTGCGGGGACCGTTCAGACACGGGGTCTGCGACATGTCAGCTCCATCGGTCCTGGCGGAAGCACCCACACCCTCGCGCGGAGGGGGGTTGCTGCGGCGTCGACGAGCCAGGTCTCTCGGCCGCTCTGGATGGTTGCCGCGATCGTAGGGCGGCCGACCACATGCTGACCACGACTTCTCACCTGACGAGACGCACGGGGACGCGGAGCGGACGCTCCAGCATCGGCGCAGGTCAGGCAGGGTGGTGCGGCGTCAGGTGTTCTTGCTCGGGTGCTGGTGCGGCACGTCGACCCAGCTCATGGACCCGACAGAGACCGACAGCAGCCCGGCCTCGACGGCCTGCAGCACGCGCGCGTCGGGGACGTCGGAACCGTCCAGCGCAGCCTGCGCACCGCGGACGGCGTCGAGGCCGCTCTCGGGGTCGGGCAGGTCGGTCATGCGCGCGACTCTACCCAGCGACCCTCCGGCGGCGAAGCACCCGAGGCTGACATCACCCGGCAAGACCACCCGAATCGGGTACGCCCCGGTGCGCGGCCGGGCACGTCGCCAGGTGGTCGTCGACGAGCCCGCACGCCTGCATCGCGGCGTACGCGGTCGTCGGACCGACGAACCGGAAGCCCAGCGACTTGAGCTCGCGCGCGAGCGCGCGCGACTGCGGTGTCACCGCCGGCACGTCCGCCCACGTGGTCGCGCGCACGTGCTGTGTGCGGTCCGGAGCGAACGACCAGAACAGCGCGTCGAGCGTGCGTCCCGACTCGTGCAGCGCGAGCAGCGCACGCGCGTTGGCGACCGTCGCCTCGATCTTCTGCCGGTTGCGCACGATCCCGGCGTCCTGCATCAGACGTTCGACGTCGTGCTCGTCGTACCCCGCGACCACCGCCGGGTCGAACCCCGCGAACGCCGCCCGGAACGCGTCGCGCTTGCGCAGCACCGTGATCCACGACAGACCCGACTGGAAGCCCTCGAGCGCGATCCGCTCGAACAGCGCCTCCTCGCCGTGCACCGGCACGCCCCACTCCTCGTCGTGGTAGCGCTCGTACAGCGGGTCCCCGTCGCCGAAGCACCGCCCCTCGGGCTGCGCCGGCGGGGCGGGGTCGACGAGCTCGGTCGGGTCGGTATCCGTCGGCAGGCTCATGCGCCGAGTGTGCCCCGGAGCACCCACACGCGGGCAGCCGTCCGGCCGCGCTGTGGACGACGAGGCGTCACCCCCCGCTGCGCGGCGCACCCGACCTGCGCGGTGCACGGACTGCGAGTAGGACGGAGGGATGACCACGTCGCAGCAGCCCGGCTCCCCGCGCACGTCCGGTGTCCGGCCGGGTGTCTGGGTGCTCGTCGTGAGCCTCGTGGTCGTCGCGGTGCTCGTCGTCGTGTGGGCGCTGTCCCGCGGTGACGCGAACGGGACGGCCGGACCGACGATCCCGCCCGCGTCGTCCGCCACCACCGGACCGACCGCAGGACCGACCGACGTGCCGACCGACGTGCCGACCGACGTGCCGGCCAGCCCACCGTCCGACGAACCCACGGCTCGCCCGACGACCGGTGCGGGCTGCGCACCCGGCGGACCCCGGGTGCCGCCCGGTGCGGACGTCGCCCCGGTCGCCGACGTCGACGGCGACGGCCGTCCCGACGAGGCGTGGCTCAGCACCGGCCCCGAGCGACGGTTCGGCATCCGCACCGCGTCCGGCGCGACGTTCGACACGCCCGTCGACTCCGCGTCACCCATCGCGGCCGCGGCGGTCGTCGGGATCGTGCAAGCCGAGCGGCTCCCGATCGCGATCGTCGACACGGGTCGCGAGGCCATGCTCCTGACGCTCGTCGACTGCGCGGCCGAGCCCGTGGTCGACGCGCACGGCGAGCCCTACCGGTTCGACCGCGGCTTCAGCGGCTACGGGACGGGCGTCGGCTGCACCGAGGTCGACGGCGGTCGGCTCCGTCTGGCCGGCCTGGACGCCGTGTCCGACGACCAGGGTGCGACGTTCGACGTGCGGCGCACCTGGGTCGACCTCGACCCGACCGGACACGTCGCGACGAACGGCGCCGACGAGGTCGTCGCGCGCGACGCCGCCGCCGACAGCGCGGTCGTGCGCACCGCGCAGGAGGTCAGCTGCGGCAACGCGCTCGCGGGCCGCGACGGCCCCGTCCAGCCCCAGCAGTGATCGCGGATCCACGTTCCCGGATGTACTTCCAGGATCCTCGCGATGCGTGCTCGCCGAGCTCTGCGGACGTCTCGGTCGCGCCCGATGCGTTGCTGAGGTGGGGCACTGCGTGATCCCGGGCACCGCCTCAGGGTGTGGGGGAGGCTAACGCCTCTGACGTGTGTCTCGCGTGCCGGCTCCCACGGTGCCCGCAGCGAAGACGACGATCAGGCCATGGACCCAGCCAGGCACCTGTGTTCCTCCAGCCGATCGCTGAGAGCGGACATCACCAGCCTACGCGGGCGCGCCTCTAGCGCGGACGGAAGACCGGCACGAGTGTCGGCGCGGAGGTCCTCACACGACGCATGTTGACACTCGCCGACCGAGCGAGTCAGCCCCGCCTGCTCCAGCGCTCCTCGGACGGAGTCCAGCGGTGCGCCGAGACCGATCCGGTCATGGCTGGCTCGAGGAAGGCCGCGACGAACCTGGTGGCGTTCTGGAGGTCGCGCAGGCCCTCGCAGTGGGTGGTCATAGCCGCGACTGCTGGGTACGACTTCGCCCAGCCGTCCGGCGTGGCGAACCTGTCCGTGCGGGGGAGGCCGCGGCGCAGGCGCTCCGCGGCGATCGCCGTGTGCAGGTCTTCGCCGTCCACGGTCTGCGTGCGCGCGAACACGATGAGGTCGACCAGGTCGCGGACTCGGCTGGAGCGCGAGCCATCGGCGTAGGTCGCTTCGGTGGCGGCGAGCTTGTCGGCGATGTGGTCCACGACCGGGTAAGCCCGCACGGTCGGCCCAGGTACTCCGGGGACCTCCAGGGGGAGGGTGGAGCGCACCGCTTCGGGCTCGGTCGTCATCAGCGATCCCGTGACCAGGTCGACGCCGAAGGTCTCGCAGCGGCGCGGGCCGCAGTAGGCGTCGATCCGGATCCTGTAGCCGGTGACGTCCGGCTGCTGGGCAGTTCCTCCGGCCGGACGCACAGCGGCGATCGCGAACCGGAAGTGGTCGGCGAGGTCGATCGTGACGGCAGTGCGCAGCGCGTCGAGCGCTTCGTCGATGCTGCCAAGGCTGCGAAGGAGATCGACGTCCTTGCTGTGGCGCGCGTCGTTGACCCGAGCAAGGACGGCGGTACCGCCCTTGAGGACCCAGGGTGAGGTGGGATCGGCGAAGACTCGCGAGAGGAAGCGGTCGTAGACGAACCTGCGCACGAGCTCGTTCGCGGGGATGCCGGTCACCTTGGCGGTGGCTCGGGCGCGATCCGCGACGGCTCGCCACATCGCGACACCGTCGCGGTAGCCGGTGACGTTCACGGGCGCCCCTCCAGGTCCCCGCCCCGGGTGCGCGCCGCGTCGAGCGTCGGCGTGAGCGCCCGCGCGACGGACTCGTCGATCGGCCCGACGATCGCGCGGGCGCGCTCGGCGACGGCGGCCAGGCCGGCGCGTAGCTCGGAGCTGGCGGCGGCAGCGTTGAGGAGCGTGACGAGGTCCTGCACGAGCCTCGCGTCCTCCGGAGACAGGGCCAGACGGTCGTCGAGGGACCGGGCGACAAGCTCGACACCGGCATCGGAGCCGACGAGCCGCTGGCCGAGCTCACCGGGTCCGAGGCCGCCGTCCTGGAGCAGTCGAGTCGCGAGGGTCACGGCGTCGGGGGCACCGTGGCGGTGGGCGAGGGGCTCGAGCACGCGCACGAGCGAGCGGCCGTCGACCGAGCCGTTGCGGACCGCGTCGGCGGCGACGTGCCCGACGTGGTCGGGGTCGTGCCCGTCGGCGAGCAGGTCGGCGACGGTGCGAGCCGCGGTCGTCGTGGGAAGGCCGTCGACGAGGGTGACGTCCGTCGGTACCAGGGTGCCGCGGTGCACTCGAACGCCCGGCCGGGTCGACTGGTACCGAGTGGGGAGCGTCAGCTCGTGCACGTCGGCGAGCAGGTCGCCGACGCCGAGCAGCCGCGCGGCGGACGTGTGCGAGACGACACCGGCGCCGACGGGATCCGCGAGGCGCTCCTCGACGAGCCGCGTCGGCTGCAGCCCGATCCACGCGGTTCGCACTCCGAGCAGCTCGTCGCCCGCGACAGCGGGATTCGCGTAGACGCCGTGAGCGACGCGCTCGAGAAGCCCGGCCTCGACCAGGCGCGACAGCTGCATCCGAGAGATCTCGACCCGCTGGGCCTGGGCAGCGGTCACCAGCCCCCACTGACCAGAGGCGAGCGCGGTGAGCCTCGCCAGGTCGGACTTACGCATGCTGCAAATGTAACCTCCTGGGCGTGACATTTCCAGCATTCTAGGGTGGGTCGCTTCAAGGGTGCGACGAGCGCGCCTCCATCGTCCTCCCTACCTACATCACCTGGCGAGGGTCAGCGGAGGGTGGTGAGGGCCTTGCGGATGCGGGCGGCGGAGACGGGGGTCGGGGTGCCGAGCTGCTGCGCGAACAGCGAGACGCGGAGCTCCTCGAGCTGCCAGCGGATCGCGGTGACCTGCGCGGGTGCGGGACCGGGGAGCGCACCGACGGCCGCGTCGAGCGCCTGCTCGAGGTCGTGCACCTGCCACGCGAGGTCCGCGTCGCGCGCGGGGTTCTCGGCGGCCTTCGTGAGCCGGTGGCGCGCGGCGCGCAGGTAGCGGACCAGGTGGGGGAGGCGGTCGGCGCCCGTGGCCACGACGAATCCCGGGTGCACGAGCCGTGCGGCCTGCTCGCGCACGTCCTGTGCGGTGGCCAGCAGCGCGAGGCTCGTCGTGCCCTTGAGGTCGACCTCGAGCTCGCGCCACGCGGTGAGCACCTGCACGAGCACGCCGACGAGCGCGTGGACACGGTCCTCGAGCCGGTCCCGCAGGTGCGTGCGCAGCGCGGCGTAGTCGGCGGGGGTGCGGACGTCGGCGGGCGCGCGGCCGGCGTCCGCGGGTCGGGTGCGCAGGTGCTCGTCGACGAGCGCGTCGACCGCCGCGAGCTGCACGTCCTCGACGAGCGCGTCACGTGACGCGTAGGGGTTCGCGGCGAGCGCGAGCGCCTGCGCGCCGGTCCACCGGGACGTCACGCGCGCGGGCGCGAGGCCGACGTCCAGCAGCAGGAGCCGGCGCAGGCCCGCGCGGGCAGCGGCGGGCCGGGCGGACTCGTCGGCGAGCGTGCGCACCGCGACCGTCCACGTCGCGCCCGCCCGCTCCTCGACGAGCGTCGGGTAGGCGCGCACGGTCGTCGTGCCCGGGCGGACCTCGACGACCTCGGGGAGCGTGAGGTCGTCGGGCCACGTCGTCAGGCCCGTGCGGGTCACGGCCTCCGCGAGCGCGTCCGACGATCCCGCGGGCGTGCCGGGCGCACCGGGTCGGACGGGGGCCGCGGCCGGGCCGGTCCCGGTCGTCGGGCCGCCACGACGAGCGCGTGCGGCCGGTGCGCCGCCGGGACCGGGGCGGGCAGGCTCGTCGGACGTGAGGCCCGCCTCGCGCATCGCGTCCCGCAGCGCGGTGCGCACCGCGGTGTCGACCGCGGCCTGCGCGCGCCCCGCGAGACGGTGCTGCAGCGCCGCGAGGTCCTTGCCCTCGTCGACCACGCCGCCGCGGTCGCCGACGACACGGAACGTCATGCGCAGGTGCGCGGGAAGGCGCTCGTCGTCGAACGCGTCGGCGGGCACGTCGACGTCCCGCACCGCGCGGACCGCGGACCGGAACGCGTCGTGGAAGGACGGTGCGGCGTCGCCCGCGCGCACGGTGTCCGCCCACGACGCGGCGTGCTCGCGCAACCACGCCGCGACCGCGCGCCCCGCGTCGGGGGCGGGCACGAGCTGCACGCGCACCGGCTTCGGGAGGGAACGGATCGTCGCGACGACGAGCTCGTCGAGCAGGCCCGGGACCATCCAGCCGAAACCGTCTGGCGTGAGGCGCGGGAGCTGGGCGAGCGGGATGTGCGCCGTGACGCCGTCCGCCTCGGTGCCCGGCTCGAACTGGTACGTGAGCGGCACGGACAGCTCGCCCTGCGGCCAGCGCGACGGGAACGACGACTCGTCGATCGCGTCCGCGTCCGCCGCGACCAGCAGCTCGCGCGAGAACGTCAGCAGGTCGGGGTCGCGGCGGCGCGCCGACTTCCACCACTGGTCGAAGTGCCGCGCCGAGACCACGTCCGCGGGGACGCGCTCGTCGTAGAAGTCGAACAGCGTGTCCTCGTCGGCCAGCAGGTCCGCGCGCCGGGCGCGCGCCGCGAGCTCCTCGGCCTCCGCGAGCAGCCGGCGGTTCTCGTGGAAGAACGGGTGGTGCGTGGTCCACTCGCCCTGCACGAGCGCGTGCCGCACGAAGAGCTCGCGCGCGGCCTCCGGGTCGACCTTCGCGTACAGCACGCGGCGGCCCGTGACGACCGGCAGCCCGTACAGCAGCACGCGTTCGGTGCACGTCGCGGCGCCCTGCTTCGTCGACCACGCCGGGTCCGAGTACGTGTGCTTCACGAGGTGCGCGCCGAGCTCCTCGACCCACGCCGGGTCGATGCGCGCCGCGTCGCGCGCCCACAGCCGCGAGGTCTCGACGAGCTCCGCGGCCATGACCCACGCGGGCGGCTTCTTCGCGAGACCCGAGCCCGGGAAGATCGCGAATCGCGCCCCGCGCGCACCGAGGTACTCGTTGCGGCCCCGCGTGCGCGCCGCGGGGCGCTTGTCGCCGCGACGAGCGGGCGCCGCGACCTCCGTGGCCTCCTGCATCCCGACGTGCGACAGCAGACCCGAGAGCACCGACCGGTGGATCGCGTCCGCGTCCCAGTCGCGGCGCAGCTCGCCGCGTCGCGGACCGCCGCCCGCAGGCTCGTCGGACGCGTCCGCGGACGCTGCGTGCAGCGGGGCGACGCCCGCGCGCTGCCCCGCCGCCCCCGGGAGCTGCTTCGACAGGTCCTTGAGCTGCGTGACCACGTCCTGCCACTCGCGCACGCGCAGGTAGTTGAGGTGCTCGCTGCGGCACAGGCGGCGGAACGCGTTGCCGGACAGCTCGCGCTGCTGCTCGCGCAGGTACGTCCACAGGTTGAGGTAGGACAGCAGGTCCGACGAGGGGTCCGCGAACCTCGCGTGCAGCGCGTCGGCCTGCTCGCGGTGCTCCGCGGGACGTTCGCGCGGGTCCTGGATCGACAGCGCGGCGGCCACCACGACGACCTCGCGCAGCACGCCGCGGCGCGCGGCCTCGACCACCATGCGGGCGAGCCGCGGGTCCACGGGCAGCAGCGCGAGCGCGCGGCCCGTCGCCGTCAGCCGCGTGCCGTCCGCGTGCTGCTCGATCGCGCCGAGCTCCGTGAGCAGCTGCACGCCGTCGCGCACCGCGCGCACGTCCGGCGGGTCGACGAACGGGAAGTCGACCACGTCCTGCGGGCTCGCGACCACGCCCACCGCGATCATCTGCAGGATCACCGACGCGAGCGACGTGCGCAGGATCTCCGGCTCCGTGAACCGCTCCCGGCTCTCGAAGTCGTCCTGCGAGTACAGCCGGATCGCGATGCCGTCCGCGACGCGGCCGCAGCGCCCCGAACGCTGGTTCGCCGACGCCTGGCTGACCGGCTCGATCGGCAGCCGCTGCACCTTCGTCGCCTTCGACCAGCGGCTGATGCGCGCCGTGCCCGGGTCGACCACGTACCGGATGCCCGGCACGGTCAGCGACGTCTCCGCGACGTTCGTCGCGAGCACGACCCGTCGTCCCGCGTGCGACGAGAACACGCGGTGCTGCTCCGCGGCCGACAGGCGCGAGTACAGCGGCAGGAGCTCGACGGCCTGCGGGTGGCGGGGGTCGCTCACGCGCGGGCCGAGCGATGCGCGCAGCGCGTCCGCCGCGTCGCGGATCTCGCGCTCGCCCGACAGGAACACGAGCACGTCGCCCGGACCCTGCGCGCACAGCTCGTCGACCGCCTCCGTGATGCCCGTCATGAGGTCGCGCTCGCGCGTCGGCTGCCGGGCAGGGGTGCGGCGTCGCTCGTCGGGCTCGTCGTCGACGCCCAGCGCGTCCGGCGACAGCGGGCGGTACCGGACCTCGACCGGGTACGTGCGGCCCGTGACCTCGACGACCGGTGCGGGCACGCCGTCGGGGTGCTCCGGGGTGGGGGCGCTCGCGAAGTGCCGCGCGAACCGGTCCGAGTCGATCGTCGCCGACGTGATGACGAGCCGCAGGTCCGGGCGGCGGGGCAGCAGGCGCGTGAGGTAGCCGAGCAGGAAGTCGATGTTGAGGCTGCGCTCGTGCGCCTCGTCGATGATCAGCGTGTCGTAGGCCAGCAGGAGCGGGTCGCGCTGGATCGCCGCCAGCAGGATGCCGTCCGTCATGACCTTGACGAGCGTGTGCTCGCTCGACGTGTCCGTGAACCGCACCTGGTACCCGACGAGCTCGCCCAGGGGCGTGCCGATCTCCTGCGCGATGCGCTCCGCGACGGAGCGGGCCGCGATCCGACGGGGCTGCGTGTGGCCGATCTGACCTGCGCGGCCCCGGCCGAGGTCCAGCAGGATCTTCGGGAGCTGGGTCGTCTTGCCCGAGCCCGTCTCGCCCGCGACGACGACGACCTGGTGGTCCCGGACCGCCGCCGCGATGTCGTCGCGACGCGCGCTGACCGGCAGCTCCGGCGGGTACGTGATCGGCGGGAGCACGGCCGCCTCGCGCGCGGCGGCCGCGCGCGCCCGCCGCGCCGCACCGCGCTCGTCGTCCCGGCGCTCGTCGTGCGTACGGCCGGTGCGACGCTCGTCCCGTCGCCCGCCGCGCTCGTCGTCCCGGCGACGCGGGCGGTGTGCGCCACGTCGCCGCGGCGCACGCGCGTCGGGCTGGTCCTGGTCGCTGCTCACGGGTCCCCATCCTCCCAGCCCCCGCCCCCCCATTCCCGCGAGCGCCACACATCCACCGCGAGCGCACCCCTTGTTGCCGGTGCGCTCGCGCTCGATGTGTGGCGCTCGCGGGAGGGGGGCGTGGTTCAGTGGGGGGATGGGTGAGGTGGACGGGGAGCGGCGCGCGGTTGCCGCGCTCGAGGCGTCGGGGATCGGGTTCGTCGTCACGCGGCACGGGCCGGTCGGGTCGTTGGCCGAGGCGGCCGCGGCGCGCGGGGTGTCGCCCGGGGACGTCGTGAAGTCGCTCGTCGTGCGGCGGGGCGACGACGACTTCCTGTTCGTCCTGGTCACGGGCGACCGCGCGATCTCGTGGCCCAAGCTGCGGGCGCTGCTCGGCGTCTCGCGCCTGTCGCTGCCCGACGCGGCGACAGCGCTCGAGGTCACGGGGTACGAGCGCGGGACCATCACGCCGTTCGGGTCGCTCACGGCGTGGCCCGTCGTGGCCGACGAGCGTGTCGTCGGGCGGGCGGTGTCGATCGGCGCGGGCGCGCACGGCGTCGCGGCGACCGTCGACGGCGACGAGCTCGTGCGCGCGCTCGAGGCGACCGTCGCGGACGTCACGCAGGAGGCACCGCCGCGCTGACGGCCTGTCTGACCGGGGCGTGTCGGTGGGCCGCGTTACGGTCCGGGCATGCGGTTGCTGCACACGTCGGACTGGCACCTGGGCCGGACGCTGCACGGGGTCGACCTGCTCGACCACCAGGCGGCGTACCTGGACCACGTGGTCGACGTCGTGCGCGCCGAGCAGCTCGACGCGGTCGTCGTCGCGGGGGACGTGTACGACCGGGCGATCCCGCCCGTCGAGGCCGTGACGCTCCTGTCGGAGACGCTCGCGCGGCTCGCCGAGCTGACGACGGTCGTGCTCACGTCCGGGAACCACGACTCGGCGACGCGGCTGGGGTTCGGCGCGGGGCTCATGCGCGAGCGGGTCGCGCTGCGCACGCGCGTCGCGGGGATCGCCCGGCCCGTCGAGCTGACCGACGCCACGGGCGTCGGGCTCGTGGTCTACGGGCTGCCGTACCTCGACCCGGACACCGTGCGCACGCAGCTCGTCGAACCCGGCGAGCCCGCGCTCGCGCGGTCCCACGAGGCCGTGACGGCGGCCGCCATGGCACGCGTCCGGGCGGACCTCGCGCAGCGACGAGCGGTACGACGAGACCTGCGCAGCCTGGTCGCGGCGCACGCGTTCGTCGTGGGCGGGACGGCGAGCGAGTCGGAGCGGGACATCCGTGTGGGCGGTGTCGACCACGTCCCTGCCGAGGTGCTGGGCGGCGTCGACTACGTGGCGCTCGGGCACCTGCACGGGCCGCAGACGGTCGCAGCACCCGCGGGGACGACGATGCGCTACTCGGGCTCGCCGCTCGCCTACTCGTTCTCCGAGCAGCACCACACGAAGTCCTCGGTGCTCGTCGACCTGTCGACCGACGAGGTGCGCACGTCGCTCGTGCCCGCGCCCGTGCCGCGCCGGCTCGCCGACGTGACCGGTCAGCTCGACGACCTGCTCGGCGCCGCCGGTGAGGCGCACGTCGCGGACTGGGTGCGCGTCGTCGTGACGGACGAGCACCGACCGCAGGACCTGTTCGTCCGCGTGCGGGCCCGCTTCCCGCACGCCCTCGTCGTGCAGCACCGGCCTCCGCAGGTCGAGGGCGGGTCGGCGCTGCGCACCGTGACGGCCGCAGCCGATCCGGTCGAGGTCGCCGCCGACTTCGTGGAGCACGTCGGGGGCACGCGGCCCGGGGCCGACGAGCTCGCGGTGCTGCGTGCGGCGTACGAGCACGCGGCCGCTGCGGAGCGGAGCGCCTGATGCGCCTCGAGTCGATGACGCTGCAGGCGATCGGGCCGTTCGCCGGGCAGTTCACCGTGGACTTCGCCGCGCTCGGCGCGTCAGGGCTGTTCCTGCTCGAAGGGCCCACGGGCGCCGGCAAGTCGACGCTCATCGACGCGGTCGTCTTCGCGCTGTACGGCAAGGTCGCCTCGGACGACGCGAGCGCGGACCGCGTGCGCTCGGCGTACGTCGACAGCGACGTCGAGTCCTTCGTCGACCTCACGTTCGAGACCGGTGCGGGGCGGTTCCGCGTCCGCCGCACGCCCGCGTTCGACCGCGCGAAGAAGCGCGGGACGGGCACGGTCCGGCAGCAGGCGTCCGTGCGGCTGTGGCGGCTTCCTGTCGAGGACCCGGCCGACGCGACCGAGCCGCACGGTGAGGTCGTCGCGACGCGGCTCGACGAGGTCGGGGCCGAGATCCAGCGGATCGTCGGGCTCGACCGTACGCAGTTCGTGCAGACCATCGTGCTGCCGCAGGGCGAGTTCGCCCGGTTCCTGCGCGCGGACCCCGAGGACCGGCGGGGGCTGCTGCAGAAGATCTTCGGCACCGAGGTGTACGAGCGCATGCAGGCGCGGCTCGTCGAGCTCAGACGTGACGCCGACCGGGCGACGGCCGCGACACGTGCGCTCGTGGACGAGCGCGTCGCGCACCTGTCCGGGGCCGCGGGCCTCGACGACGACACGCTCGAGCCCGTGCGGGACGCGCTCGCGCTGGCCGTCGTCGGGCGGCGGGCGGCTGATGCCGCACGTGACGGTGCGGTGGTCGACGACGTGGCGGCGGCGCTCGCCGGCCCGCTCGGCGACCTGGCCGACGCGGCTGACCGCTCCGCGCAGGCGGCCGCCCGTGCCGCGGCCGCGCACGCGACAGCACGCGAGGTCCTCGACGCCGCGCGGCGCACCGTCCGGCTCGTGGAGGAGCGCACGGACCTGCACGCCCGGTTGCGTGAGCTCCAGGACGGTGTCGGTGCGCGCGACGCGAGCCTCGTCCGGCTCGAGACGGCGCGGGGTGCGCGGGCCGTGCGCCCGCTGGTGCGCGCCGTCGACGAGGCCGCTGCTGCGCTCGACGCCGCCGCGAAGTCCGTGGCGGCGGTGCGTGACATGGCGCCCGCCGACCTGGCCGACCTGGTCCCGGACCCGTTGCCGGCGCCGACCGGCCGCGTGCCGGCGCGGGCGGTCGGTGGCGGCGGGTCCGGCGCGTCGGGGGCGCCTGAGCCCGACGCGACGATCGTGCGGGTCCGGGCCGAGCTCGTCGACGCGTACGAGGAAGCCGTGCGAGCCGCGGCCACGCTCGAGCACGCGGTCGCGGTCGAGGAGTCCGTGCAGCGGCTGCGTACGGAGGCGCTGGCGGCCCGGGGGACCGTCGAGGACCACGACACCGAGATCGCGGCGCACGACGCCTGGCTCGCCCCGCGCGCCGCGGAGTCCGACCAGCTCGCACACGCGTTGGCGGCCGCCCGGAGCGCCGCCGCGACCGAGGCGGAGCACGCCCTGGCCGCCCGGCTCGCACAGGACCGAGCGACCGCGCACGAGCGCCTCACGGAGCTCGTCGGGCGGCACACCACCGCGACGCGGGACGTCGCACGCTGCACCGCAGCCGCGCTGAGCGCGGTCGAGCGGGAGGCGGCGGCGCGGGCGGCGCGGATCGCTGGGCTCGCGGGTGAGCTCGCCGCCGGGCTGCGGACCGGCGACCCGTGCCCCGTGTGCGGTGGGCTCGAGCACCCGCACCCAGCGGCGCTCGACGCGTCGCACGTGACGGCCGAGCACGTCGCCGAGTCCGAGTCGCGGCGCCGTGCCGCCGAGGACGAGCTGGGGGACGCGCGTGCCGCGCTCGTCGCGCTGCAGACCGAGCTCGACGCCGCGCGTGCGGAGACCGACGGCACCACGGTCGACGACGCCCGGGCCGCGCTCACCGCCTCGAACGCCGCGCTCGCCGCCGCCCGGGACGCCGCCCGGGACGCGGAGCGCCTCGCGCGGACGCTTGAGGAGCACACCGCGGCGACCGAGCAGCGACGTCGGTCGCGTGCCCTCGCCGCAGCCGCGCGCGACACGGCGGCGGCGCTCGTCGACGTGCGCACCACCGCGCTCGCCGAGGCCGAGGCGCTCGTCGCGCAGGCGCGTGCCGGGCACCCGACGGTGGCCGCCCGGCACACGGAGCTCGTCGAACGAGCGTCGGTGGCGGCCGGGCTCCGGGCCACGCTCGACGACTGGGCCGTCGCCGCGGGCGACGACGTGCGCAGCCGCGCGGGACTCGTCGCGGCGCTCGCCGAGCACGGTTTCGCCGACCTGACCGCGGCGCGGTCCGCCGACCTCCCCGACACCACAGCCGCCGAGCTCGAGGAAGCGGTACGCGCGCACGACGCCGAGCTCGCGCGCGTGCAGCACCGGCTCGACGAGCTGGCGACCGACCCGCTGCTCACGGTGCTCACGTCTCCCGACTGCGCGCCCGACGACGAGCAGGTCACCGCGACCCCCCACCCGGGGCTCGCGGTGATGCTCGATCGGGTGCGCGCGGCGGCCGAGGCCGCCGCCGACGCGGAGCGCGCCGCCCGGGAGCGCGCCCGCGAGTCGGACGGCGAGTCCGGGGTCGCGGCGGCACGTGCGCAGTCCGCGCAGGGGGCCGCCCGCGCGGTGCTCGACGCGGTCGAGACGCACGTCGCGCTGCTCGGACGGTCAGGACCCGTGCTGCGGCTCGCCGGCCTCGCGAGCGGGACCGGGGCCGACAACGGCAGCGGGCTGTCGCTCGCGACGTACGTGCTCGTCCGGCGATTCGAGGACGTCGTCGCGGCGGCGAACGCGCGCCTCGCGGGGATGTCCGACGGTCGGTACGAGCTCGTGCGCAGCGACCAGAAGGAAGACGTGCGGTCACGGCGCCAGGGGCTCGCGATGCAGGTGCTCGACCACCGCACCGAGCAGGAACGAAACCCGCGCTCGCTGTCGGGCGGCGAGACGTTCTACGTCTCGTTGTGCCTCGCGCTCGGCATGGCCGACGTCGTGACGGCCGAGGCCGGTGGCATCGACCTCGGGACGTTGTTCGTCGACGAGGGCTTCGGCTCGCTCGACCCGCACACGCTCGACCAGGTGCTCGTCGAGCTCGACCGGCTGCGCGCCGGAGGGCGGGTCGTCGGGGTCGTGTCGCACGTCGAGACGCTCAAGCAGACGATCGCGGACCGCATCGAGGTGCGGGGGACCGGCTCGGGGCCGAGCACGCTCACGCTCCGGGCGGGCTGACCGGCCGCCGACTCCGGGCGCCGCGGTCGCGCACCGCCGCTTGCTCGGGGGTCCGTCGTCGGGGTGGGTCGTCGGGTTCGGTCGGCTCGTCGCCCGGGCTCGTGCTGTCACCACGACCAGCCGCGCTCGGCGAGCTCGACCTCCTCGCGGAACCGCTCCGTCGGGTCGCCGCGTGGCACGGGCTGCACGTCGACGCCCGCGAGCCCGCACGCCTTCGCGAGCAGCTGGTCGTACGCGAGCTGGGAGGACAGGATGCGCTCGGCCCGCGCGTAGCCGCGGGTGTCCTGCTCGAGCCGACGCACGTGGTCCGCGACCTTCGTCAGCCGGTCCTGCACCCACAGCGCGTCGAACGGGTCGGTCGTCGGCGGGGCCGGCGGCCGACGCAGCCGTTCGGCCCAGTGCTCGAGCCGTCGCGCCAGGGCCGTGCGCCATCGCGGCGGCTCGTCCTCGCTCGGGAACAGCGACCACACCGCCCCGAACAGGAGAGCCGGAAGAAGCACGCTGACCAGCAGCAGAACCCACGTCATCGGGCGTCCCCCGTCGTGCGACCCTCACCGCCCAGGCTAGGTCTCACCGGTGACGTACGCCATAGATCCGCATGGTCGATCGGGTCCGGAGCCTCAGCGCTGGACCGCCGGGCCGACGCCGTCGCCGACGTCGGCACGTCAGACGACCGAGCACGTGCCGAGCGCGGCGGCCAGCGCGCGTCGCTCGTCGGACGTGACGCGCAGGCCGTACGCATGCTTCACCCGGACCTGGCGCAGCGCATACACGCACGCGTAGCCCGGGTCCGGCGGCAGCCAGCCGGAGGCGTCCGACGCGCCCTTGTCCTGGTTCGCGTCGCCGTCGACCGCGAGGAGGTTCGCGGGGTCGTTGGCGAGCTGTTCACGCGTCCGCGCGTCCCAGCCCGCGGCACCCGACGACCACGCGTCGGCGAGCGCGACGACATGGTCGATCTGGACGTCGGCCGAGTGCGGTCCGCGGGCGAACGTGATGCGGCGGCCGGTGTAGGGGTCGTCGAGCACCCCGGTCAGCACCGTGCAGCCGTCGACGCCCACGGTCGTGGCAGTCAGGTCGCGGCGCAGCACGTCGTTGCGCGTGTCGCAGCCGTTCCCGTCGACGTCGGCCCACGCGGTGCCGAACCGTTCGCGCTGGTACGACGCGGCGTCGTCGGGCTCCGCGACGACGAGCGCGGCGAGCTGTGCACGGCCCGCCGCGAGGTCGTCGGACGTGACGGGGTACCGCGCGCTCGCCCGCTCCCGCAGCACGACGGGCCCACTGGCCCCGACGACGAGCACGACGACCGCGACGGTGACCCACCACCACGTCCGGCTCGGCCCCACCCCACCGCCTCCCCTCGCTGCCACCTCACACGTGTCCCCGTCGCGCCACGCCCGCTGCCCGACCTGCCGCTGCTGCTCAGCCTCCGCGGTGCCGCACCGACGCTCGCACGCCGGACGGCCCCACGGGCGTCGTCGACCCGCAGCTGTGGACACGCACCGCGAACCGAGTGCCTGAGGTCGGCCCGCGCCCCCACCCACCCGCCCCACCCCCCACCCCTACCTGCCCCGGGACGCGCCCCACCCCACCCGCATCCACGCCCGCATCCACCCGCCCCGGCCCGCACCCGCTCGCATCCCCCCGCACTCGGGTGCCTCGCACCCGCGATCGCGCTAGCCCCGGCCCGTTGACGAGGCGTTCAGCGAAGCCGTGGTTGAACGACGCGCCGTGAGTCTGTCGGCGTGTCGTTCAACCACGGCTTCGCTGATTCGTGCGGTACGGGGGCAGCAGCGGAGGCAACGGGGAGGCATGGGGCAGTGGGGGAGGTGGGCGGGCGGGGAGGTGAAGGGGGTAGGGCTCGTGTCGGGAGCAGGGGTTCGGGCGGTGGGGTGACAGGGTGGGGGCGTGGATCCCTCCTACGACCTGATCACCCGCGTGGCCTGCGAGTTCATCGGCACCGCGATCCTCATCATCCTGGGGAACGGCACCGTCGCGAACGTGCACCTGCGGGGCTCGAAGGGGTACCGCGGCGGGTGGTCGCTCATCGCGATGGGCTACGGCTTCGGCGTGATGATCCCGGCGCTCATGTTCGGTGGGATCAGCGGCAACCACATCAACCCGGCGTTCACGGTCGGCCTCGCGGCGTGGGGGATGTTCCCATGGTCGGAGGTCGCGCCCTACGTGCTGGCACAGCTGCTCGGCGCGATGGCGGGGCAGCTCGCGATCGTCGCGACGCACAAGCCCTACTACGACCGGACCGAGGACCCCGACGACATCCTCGCGACCTTCTCGACGGTCAACGCCGCTCGGTCACGGCTCAACGGCTTCGCGAACGAGCTGCTCGGCTCGGTCGTGCTGTTCTCGTGCGCGCTCGCGATCGTGCACTCGCCGCTCACGGCGGACGAGCCCGGTACCGCGCACCTCGCGCTCGGCTTCCTGGTGTGGGGCCTGGTCGCGGGCCTCGGTGGCCCGACAGGACCGGCCCTCAACCCCGCGCGTGACCTCGGTCCGCGCATCGTCCACGCACTCCTGCCGCTCAAGAACAAGGGCGGCTCGGACTGGGGCTACTCCTGGGTCCCGGTCGCGGCCCCGGTGCTGGCGGGCCTCGTCGGCGTCGGCGGCTGGCACCTCCTGCTCTCCTGACCTCCCCACTTCCCCGCGACGTCGCGGGTGGTGCGCGAGTACGCGGGCGGGGGCGTGGGTTCGCGTGCCGTGGCACGCGAACTCGCTACCGGAGCCGCGAACTGCCTGACTCGCCTGATCTGCCGCCTGTCGCCCTTGTGAGTTCGCGGGTGGTGCGCGAGTTCGCGGGTGGGGGCGTGGGTTCGCGTGCCGTGGCACGCGAACCCGCTACCGGAGCCGCGAACTCGCCGGGGTGGGGTGGTGGGGCCGGGGGGCAGGGGGCGGGCAGGGGGTGGTGGGGTAGGGGTGGGGTAGGGGTGGGGCAGGGGGGTGGGGTCAGGGGGTGGGGGTGAGGATGAAGAGGGGGATCTGGCGGGTGGTGCGCTTGGTGTACTCCGCGTAGTCCGGCCAGGCCTCGACGGCGCGGGCCCACCACTCGTCGCGCTCGGCACCCGTCGCCTCGTGCGCGAGGTAGTCGCGGCGGACCGGACCGTCCTGCAGCTCGACGTGCGGGTGCGCGACGACGTTGTGGTACCAGGCGGGGTTGTTCGGTGCGCCGCCCATCGACGCGACGACCGCGTACCGGCCCTCGTGCTCGACGCGCATGAGCGCGATCTTGCGGAGCTTGCCGGACGTGGCGCCGACGGTGGTGAGGATGACGACGGGCTTGCCGTTCATCGTCGTGGCCTGCGTTCCGCCGCTGGCCTCGTACTGCTCGACCTGATTCCGGGTGCGCTCCGACGTGCTCGGCTCGTAGTCTCCTGTGAGTGGCATGTAGGCGCCAACGACGAGCGCCCGCGCCCGATTCCCCCCATGACGTCCGATGTGGTCGTCGTGCGCACGCACCGACCCGGAGCAGCACTGTGGAACCCCTGACCGAGAAGCAGATCCGTGCGTCCTTCGTGAACGCGAGCCGGCGGGAGGCGGCGCAGGCCGTGCTGCCGGTGCTCGACGAGCTCGACTGGGACCGCCTCGACTACCTCGGCTGGCGCGACCGCAAGGCGCCGCTCGTCGCGTACGCGATCGTGCCGGTCGACGGGACGCCGACGGGGCTGCTGCTGCGCTCGACGGACGCCAAGGAGCGCGTGCGCCGGCGCGCGGTGTGCGCGTGGTGCGAGGACGTCGTCGAGACCGACGACGTGAGCCTGTACGTCGCCCGACGAGCCGGCGCGTCCGGTCGCCGCGGGAACACGGTGGGCACGCTCATCTGCACGCACTTCGTGTGCTCGCGCAACGTCCGGCGGCCGCCGACGCGGGCCGAGGCGGGCAGCGATCTGGAGTCGGTGCGCGAGACGCTGATCGAGCGGCGGATCGCGGGGCTGCGGGAGCGCTCGGCCCGGTTCGTCACCGAGGTGCTGCGCCAGACGTGATCTCGCGCGGCACCCCGTGGATCGCGTCAGGCCGGGGTGTCCGGTGCCTCGTGCAGCCACGGGGTGTGCGAGATCCCGACGAGCAGGCCCTCGGGACTCTGCAGCCGCGCGGTGGTCTGGCCCCACGGCTCGAGGTGCGCCGCGCGCAGGAGCTCGTGGCCCGCGGCGACGAGCTCGTCGGCGGCGACGGCCACGGCCTCGTGTGACGCCACGTCGAGCTCGAGCCATGCCTGCGGCACGGGCCGGTCCGCGGGCCAGACGGGGTCGCCGAACGTCGACTCGGCCGCCTGCGCGAGCGGCCACAGCGCGAACGCCTTGACGCCGTCGAGCGTGTCGTTGGTGAGGTAGCCGGGTGCGGGTTCCTCGAGCGGGATGCCCAGCCCGCCTTCGGACCAGAAGGTGCGCGCGGTCTCGTCGCGCGTGATCGGGCCGAAGCCGGCGACGAAGGAGATGTCCATCCGCCCAGCCTGCACCCGACCGCCGACACGGGCCCGACCGTCAGACCTCCGCGAGCGTGCGCGCGCGCCGCAGGACGTCGTCGAGCATCGCGGGCGTGAGGCGGCCGGTGAAGGTGTTCTGCTGGCTCACGTGGAAGCACCCGAGCAGCGTCAGGGACCGCTCGCCGCGGCGGACCACGGCTGCCGCCCCGTGCGCGAACCGGGGGGCCGGGCGCGGCACCTCCCAGCCCAGGTCGCGCAGCGTGTCGAGCAGCGCCGCCCACCCGAACCCGCCGAGCACCACGGCGACGCGCGGGTCGACGGCCTCGAGCTCGCGGGCGAGGAACGGGGCGCACGCGCGGCGCTCCTCGGGCGTGGGCTTGTTCGCCGGCGGGGCGCAGCGCACGGGTGCGGTGGTGCGGACGCCGGTCAGGCGCAGGCCGTCGGTCACGGCGACCGACTCGGGCTGGTTCGCGAGCCCCACGCGGTGCAGCGCGGCGAACAGGAAGTCGCCGGACCGGTCGCCCGTGAACATGCGTCCGGTGCGGTTCGCGCCGTGCGCGGCAGGGGCGAGGCCGACGACGAGGATGCGCGCGGCGGCGTCGCCGAACCCGGGGACCGGCCGCGCCCAGTACGTCTCGTCGCGGAACGCCGCCCGGCGCTCGCGGCCGACCTGCTCGCGCCACGCGACGAGCCGCGGGCAGCGGCGGCACGTCACGACGTCGGCGTCGAGCGCTGCGAGCGCGGGGGACCGTGCGGCGTCGGGGTCGCCGGGCGGGATCGTCGGACTGTTCACTCGAACCTGTCGGGGTCTCCCGCGCCCACGCGCACGACCTGCGGCCCGTCGCCCGTCCAGTCGACGACCGTCGTGGGGGTCGTCCCGCAGTCGCCCGCGTCGACGACCGCGTCGAGATCGTGGTCGAGCTGCTCCTTGATCTGCCAGCCCTCGGTCATGGGCCACTCGTGGCCGGGCATGAGCAGGGACGACGACAGGATCGGCTCGCCGAGCTCGCGCACGATCGCGAGCGCCACGGGGTGCTCGGGGATCCGCACACCCACGGACCGCTTCTTCGCGTGCGCGAGGCGCCGCGGCACCTCGGGCGTGGCCTGCAGGATGAACGTGTACGGGCCGGGGGTCGCGGCCTTGATCGCGCGGAACGCGGTGTTCGGCAGGAACACGAGCTGCCCGAGCTGCGCGAAGTCCGCGCACACGAGCGTGAAGTGGTGCTTGTCGTCGAGGTGACGCAGGCGGCGGATGCGGTCGGCACCGTCGTGCGAGCCCATCGTCGTGCCGAGCGCGTAGCACGAGTCGGTGGGGTAGGCGATGACGCCGCCGCCGCGGAGCACCTCGACGGCCTGCGCGACGAGGCGCGGCTGCGGGTCGTGCGGGTGCACGTCGAGGTACCGGGCCATGGCCACACGGTAGCCCCGCCCTCCGACGACCGCCGGTCGGCGAGTCCCTGACCAGGACGTTCGTCCGACCTGAGAGAACCCTGAGCGGGCTCGGGGAAACCTCAGGGTCGATCCGGGGGAAAACCCCATCGTCCTGGCGCCCGCGCGGGGCCACGATCGACGACGTGGACACGACGCTGACCCCAGACCCTGCCGCCGTCATCGCCTCGGCGCGCGGCCTCGTGAAGACCTACGGCCGCGGTGACACCGCGGTGCACGCCCTCGCGGGCATCGACGTCGACTTCGAGCGCGGTCGGCTGACCGCCACCATGGGCCCGTCGGGCTCGGGCAAGTCGACGCTCATGCACTGCATGGCGGGCCTCGACCGACCGACGGACGGCCTGGTCACCGTGGACGGCGAGGCCGTCTCCGCGATGCCCGAACGTCGCCTCACGAAGCTGCGCCGCGACCGGCTCGGGTTCGTCTTCCAGTCGTTCAACCTGGTGCCGACGCTCACCGCGCTCGAGAACATCCTGCTGCCGCTGGACATCGCGCGCCGCGCGGTCGACCGCGACCACCTCGACGCGGTCGTGCGCGCGGTCGGGCTGCAGGACCGGCTCGACCACAAGCCCGCGCAGCTGTCCGGCGGGCAGCAGCAGCGCGTCGCGTGCGCGCGCGCCCTGATCACGCGGCCCGCGGTGGTGTTCGCCGACGAGCCCACGGGCAACCTCGACTCGTCGTCGGCCCGCGACGTGCTCGGCTTCCTGCGCCGCAGCGTCGACGAGCTCGGCCAGTCGGTCGTCATGGTCACGCACGACCCGGTCGCGGCGTCGTACGCCGACCGCGTGCTGTTCCTCGCCGACGGCAGGATCGTCGACGAGCTGCGCGACCCCACGCCGGACTCGGTGCTCGAGCGCCTCGGCGCGCTCACGCGCGGTCCCGTCGCGGCGGAGGTCGGCTGATGCTGCGGGTGACGTGGCGCGGCGTGCGCGCGCACGCCGTACGGTTCCTGCTCTCGGTGCTGGCCGTGGCGCTGGGCGTCGCGTTCGTCGCGGGCACGTTCAGCCTGCGCACCATGATGTCGTCGACGTTCGACGGGATCGTCGAGGCGTCGACTCCCGCACCCGCGTACGTGCGCGGGGACACGCAGGTCGCGGGCGGTGAGCTGAGCTTCGCGGGCGGCGAGTCGCGCACCCCGGTCCCGGTCGCACTGGCCGACGAGCTCGAGTCCCTGCCCGAGGTCGGCCTCGCGCTGCCGGACGTGTCGGGCACGATCGTCCTCGTCGGGGCGGACGGCACGGCTGTGCAGTCGACGCAGGCCCCGTCGTTCGGCATCGGCTACGACGAGCGCGACCCGAGCCTCACGCTCGTCGCGGGTTCCGCACCCGTCGGTGACGACGAGGTCGCGCTCGAGTCCGCGACGCTCGAGTCGTCGGGCCTCGCGCTGGGCGACGCGACGCGCGTCGTGCTCGGCGGCGAGGTGCGGGACGTGACCGTGGTCGGTCAGGTCGACGCGGGCGGTCCCATGGCGGGCGCGACGATCGTGCTGCTCGACCCGGCGACGGCCCTCGCGGCGTATGCGGAGCAGGGCACGGTCACGCAGATCGCGGTCTACGGCGCCGACCCGGACGGTGGTCCGGCGGACGCGGACGGCACCGACGAGCCGGCGCTCGTCGCGGCGCTCGCGGCCGCGCTGCCGGGGCTGGACGGCGGCGCGCACGCGCAGGCCGTCACGGGCGGTGAGCTGCGCTCGGCGATGCAGTCGGACATCCACGAGATGCTCGGCTTCGTCACGACGTTCCTGCTGATCTTCGCGGTGATCGCGCTGTTCGTCGGGGCGTTCATCATCACGAACACGTTCGCGATGTCGGTGCGGCAGCGGGTGCGGGAGTTCGCGCTGCTGCGCGCGCTGGGGGCCTCGCCGCGGCAGGTGTTCACGGTCGTCGTCGGGCAGGCGGCGCTCGTCGGGCTCGTCGGTGCGGCGCTCGGGGTGCTCGGGGGGCTTGGGCTCGTCTCGCTCCTGCGGGTCGTGTTCGCGCAGCTCGGCATGGACCTCGCGAGCGACGTCCCGCTCTCGACGACGACGGTCGTCGGCTGCCTCGTGCTCGGGACCCTGGTGTCGGCGGTCGCGGCCGCGCTGCCGGGCCGCACGGCGGCGCTCGTCGCGCCGGTCGAGGCGATGCGTGGCGACGTCACGGTGCGGGAACGGTCGCTGCGGCTGCGCGGCGTGCTGGGCGTCGCGGTCGTCGTCGCCGGTGTCGCGGGGGTCGTCGCGGCGATGCTGTCGCCGCAGTCCGACGCGGCGGACCCGCTGCTCGGTCTCGGTGCTGCGCTCGTGCTCGTCGGCGTGCTCGTCGCGTCGCCGAGCCTGGCGCGCGGGGCGATGCGGGTGCTCGCGGCGCCGTTCGTCGTGCTGCTGCGGCCGATGGGCCGGCTCGCGCGCGGCAACGTGGTCCGCAACCCGCGGCGCACGGCGAGCACCGCGGGCGCGCTGACGATCGGCATGGCGCTCGTCGGGGCGGTGTCCGTGATCGCGGCCTCCGCGACGGCGTCGCTGTCGAGCGTCGTCGAGAGCGCGACGAACGCCGACCTCGTGCTGCGGTCCGCGACGTTCGTCGTCCCGAAGGGGGCCGCCGCGGACGTCGCGGCGCTGCCCGAGGTGGGCCGGGCCGTCCCGCTGCCGTTCACCGCGGCGGGCGTGTCGCCCTCGGCCGGGGTCGCGCCGACGCCGTCCGACGCGGGCGGTGTGGCCGCGGTCGGGCCGGGTGTGCTGGGCAGCACGGTCGTCGTGGACATGACGGACGGTTCGGCGGATGCGCTCGCCGACGACACCGCGCTCGTCAACGCGAGCCGCGCGGGCGACGACTGGGCGGTGGGCGACCGGGTCACGGTCGTGACGCCCGTCGGGTCGCGCACGCTGACCGTCGCCGGGGTGTTCGACAGCCAGGTGCTCGGCACGTCGGTCGTCGTGACGCCCGCGGTGCTCGACGCGCTCGCGCCGGGCGAGGCGCAGCAGATCGACACGGTGTTCGTCGAGGCGGCGCCCGGGGTCCCGGCCGCCGACCTGCGGGCCGCGGTCACGGCCGCCGTGGCACCGTACGTCGTCGTGTCCGTGCAGGACCGCGACGAGTTCGTCGACCAGATGGCCGGCCAGGTCGACCAGCTGCTCGTGATCCTCTACGCGCTGCTCGGGCTGTCGCTCGTGATCGCGGTGCTCGGCATCGTCAACACGCTCGCGCTGTCGGTCATCGAGCGGACGCGGGAGATCGGGCTGCTGCGGGCCGTGGGGCTCGGGCGGTTGCAGCTCGCGGGGACCGTGACGGTCGAGTCGGTGCTCACGGCGGTGTTCGGCACGGTCGTCGGGCTCGTCGTGGGGGTCGGGCTCGCGGCCGCGCTGCCCGTGGTCTACGCCGACGAGGGGCTCGACCGGCTCGTCGTGCCGTGGGGCGGGCTCGTGACGATGCTCGTGCTCGCGGTCGTCGTGGGCGTGGTCGCGGCGCTGTGGCCCGCGACGCGGGCGGCGCGCATGCGGGCGCTGGACGCGATCGCGAGCGAGTAGCTCGCGACGCAGGCCCGGCGGCGGCGGTCCCGGAGGGGGGACCGCCGCCGCTGTGCTGCGCCCGGAGCGCCCGTGTCCAGGCGGGTCAGCGACCGGTCGCGGCTCGGTAGTGGTCAGCGATGATGCGCTCGGCGGGCTTGCCGAACGGGCAGTAGTCGTCGTTCGTCGCCGCGTCCTGCTCGGCGTACACGTGCGCGGGCCAGTCCCACAGCACGAACCCTCGCACCCAGTCGCGCCGCGCGCACGCCGCGAACGCGTCGCGGTACCAGGCGGCCTGCGCCTCGACGTCGGGCTCGCCCGGCAGCGCCCAGTCGTTGGGCAGTGCGGGGGACGACGAGCGGCTGGGGCACCCGGCCTCGAGGAAGACGAACGGCTTGCCGTGCGCCGCGACGACGGGCTCGATGCGGTCGAGCTGGTTGTCCCAGTCGCCGAGCGGGTAGTAGCCGGACGACGAGATGACGTCGACGGCGTCCCACCAGGTGACGTGGTCCTCCTGGTACTTGTCGCAGTTGTACGTGACGAGGCCGTCGTAGACCTCGCGCACGGCCGCGACGAGCGTGCGCCACTCGTCGGCGCGGCGGTCCGTCTGGACCATCTCGCAGCCGACGGACAGCATCTCGGCGCCTTCCACGGCGGCGATGCGCGCGTGGTGCACGACGAACTCGGTGTACGACGCGAACCAGTCGGACCACTTCGGCTCGCACGGCACGTCGTGGTCGAAGAAGTTGATGTGCGCGCGCCACGTGCCGTCGGCGCAGTTGACGACGGGCTTGAGCAGGACGCGCTGCCCGAGCGCCTTGGCCGCGCGGATCGCGTGGCGTACCTCGTCGTCGGTGACGGTCGGGGCGTCGCGCCAGCGGATCGTCGTCGACTGCGCGGTGTCCTGGCGGGCGGCGAACGTCACGGCCGTCCAGGTCGTCGCGCAGCGCTCGACCATGAGCCGCATCGACTCGGCTGCCTGCTCGTCGGTCCAGGTCCCGCGGATCCCGGTCCAGCCCCATGTCATCCCGGCCACGTAGCCGAGGGTCTGCTCCACGCCCATGTGTGCACCTCCGGTGGCGATCCTGCCCTAACTTCGCCTCCCGAACAAAGTGGGCCACGTCCGGCCGGTGGCGGGACGGCTGGGCAACTGCCGCCCGGGTCCTGAGCAGGATGCCGACGTACTGAAGCGACGTGGGGCGGTCAGCCGACGACGAGGTGGTCCGGGCAGACCTCGTACGTCCCCGGGGAGACCTCGAGCTCGGCGCGACCACCCGTGAGCGAGCGCAGGTCGAGCACGTACCGCCCGAGCTCCGCCTGCGGCACCTCGGCCTCGATCACGACGCGGCCGTCGTCGAGCGCGGTCGTCGCGGTGATCCGGCCCCGCCGACCCGACAGGTCACCCATGACGTCGCCCTGCACCGACGACGGCACGGTCACCGCGACGTGGTCGATCGGCTCGAGCACCACGGTCCCCGCGGCCGCGAGCGCCTCCCGCACGCCGTTGGCCGCGGCCGTGCGGAACGCCATGTCGGAGGAGTCCACCGAGTGCGACTTGCCGTCGAACACCTCGACGCGCAGGTCGACCACGGGGTGGCCGTGCGGGCCGCCGTGCGTCATCGCCTCCGCGACGCCCTTCTCGACCGCGGACAGGTAGTTGCGCGGGATCGCCCCGCCGACGACCGAGTCGACGAACTCGAGCCCCGCGCCGTGCGCCGCGGGCCCCACGCGCAGGTTCGCGACCGCGAACTGCCCGTGCCCGCCCGACTGCTTCTTGATCTTGCCCTCGGCCTCGACCTGCCGCCGGATGGTCTCGCGGTACGCGACCGGCACGGCGGACGTCGTCACGTGCACGCCGAACACGCGCGCGAGCCGCTCGAGCGCCACGGCGAGGTGCGTGTCGCCGAGCCCGCGCAGCACCGTGCGGTCCGACGCGCGGTCCACGACGAGCGTGGGGTCCTCCGCGACGAGCCGCGCGAGCGCCGCGCCGAGGCGGTCGTCGTCGGACTGCGTCACGGGCTCCAGGACGAGCCCGTACACCGCCGGGCGCGCACGCAGCGCGGGCGCCGACATCGCGGCGCCCGGTCCGGACCTGTCCGCCAGCAGCGAGCCGCTGGGTGTCGCGGTCAGCTTCGCGACCGCAACCACCTGCCCCGCGACCGCGGCCTCGACCGGCAGGTGCTCCTTGCCGCGCAGCCGGAACAGGCCCGGGAGGCGCTCCTCGGTGTGGGTCGCGGTGTTGAGCAGCCGGTCGCCGGGGCGCACCGTGCCGGACAGCACGCGCAGCAGCGTGACCTGCCCGACGAACGGGTCGGCGACCGTGCGGAACGCGTGCACGAGCGTCGGGCCCGCCGGGTCGACGCCCACCTCGACGCTCACGTCACCCGCCCGGACCCGGGCGGGCCGGTCCGCGGGTGATGGGCCGAGCTCGCACAGCAGGTCCGCGAGCCGGTCGACCCCGACGCCCGTGACCCCGGACACGACGAGCACGGGGAACGCCTCGAGGTCGCGCACCTCGTGCGCGAGCGTCCGCTCGAGCTCGTCGGCCGACGGCTCGTCGCCGCCCAGGTAGCGCTCGAGCGCGTCGTCGTCGTGCGACACGATCTCCTCGGTGACCTCGTCGTGCAGCCGGTGCTCCTCGTCGGCCACGTCGTCCGGGAGCGGGCACGTCGTGTGCTTGCCGTCGGGCGAGTAGTCCAGACCCTCCTGCGTGAGCACGTCCGCGACCCCGTGGAACGCCTGCTCCTCGCCGAGCGGCAGCTCGAGCGGCACGAAGCCGTCGCCGAACGCGGCGCGCAGGTCGTCGACCACGTGGTGGAAGTCCGCGCGCGCCTTGTCCTCCTTCGTCACGACGACGAGGCGCGGCACCCCCGCCTCGGCCGCGAGCCGCCACGCGACGTGCGTCCCCGCCTGCACGCCGTCGACCGCGGAGACGACGACGACCGCGAGGTCGGCCACGGCGAGCGCCGCGTCCACCGCTCCCGCGAAGTCCGCCGAGCCCGGGGTGTCGAGCAGCGTCACGTCGTGCTCGCCGTCCGGGGCACGCCACGTGAACGGCAACGACGAGAGCGTGAGCGAGATGCCGCGTGCGATCTCCTCCGGCTCGTGGTCGCTGACCGTCGAGCCGTCCTCGACCTTGCCGGGCCGGGGGATCACGCCGGCGCGGTGCAGCAGCGCCTCGGCGAGGGTCGTCTTGCCCGCGCCGGCGGCACCCACGAGGGCCACGGTGCGGATCCTGGGCGTCGTTGCCTGGTCCATGCTCGTCTCCCCGGCCGCCGGGCGGGTGCGAGGGCGGTTCCCACGGTGATCGTCGGCGACCTGCGCCCACGATAACGACGCACCCCCGGTGCCGTCAGGACGTCGGTCCCTGGGCGCCGGGGGTGCGGGTGGAGCGGGGTGCTCGGGTCAGGAGGCCCACAGCACGTCGACGACGAACACGAGCGTCGAGCCCGCGGGGATCGAGCCGTTGTCCTTGTCGCCGTAGCCGAGGTCCGGCGGCACGACGAGCAGCACCTGGTCACCCACGTGCGTCCCGACGAGCCCCTGGTTCCAGCCGTCGATGACCTGCGCGGCGCCGATGTTGGTGAGCTGGAACGGCGTACCGCGCTCCCAGCTCGAATCGAACGGCGTGCCGTCCCACAGTGCACCCGAGTACTGCACGAGGACGTTGTCGCCCGCCTCGACCTCCTTGCCTGCGCCCTGCAGGAGGGTCTGGGTCACGAGCTCGGTCGGGGCGTCGCCCGTCGCGGCCGTGATCGTCGGCGTGCCGTCGTCGGCGAGCGCGACCGTCGGCAGGCCGTCGACCGGGGCCACCGGGGTGCCGTTCGCGGCGCTCGGGATCTTCGAGATCGGCTCGAGGACGTACACCTGCGTGACGTCCTGAGACGTCAGTGCGAACAGCACCTGCGCGTTGAGCCCGACACCCGTCAGGACCTCGTCGAGCGCCGGGATGCCGGAGCTGCCGTCGCTGACCGACCACGTCCCCGTGGCCTTGTCCTGGTAGGTGCTGCCGATGACCTTGCCGTCCGTGCCGCTCACCGCGGTGAGCTGGATCTCGAGGTTGTCGCCCGCGGCGATCGGGTCGCCGTCGCCCTCGGTGACGGCGCGCGCGACGGCCGCCGAGACCGTGAACGGCGTGCTCGGGAGCGTGATCGTCGGCTCGGCGCCGGGCTCGCCCTCGACCGTCACGTCGGCGAGTGCCTGGATGTCCTCGGCGGTCGGGGTCGCGGGTGCGGTCGGGGCGTCCGACGCCGCCGCGGTCGGGGTCGCGGTCGAGCCGTCGGCCGAGTCGTCACCGCCGCCGCAGGCGGTGAGGGTCAGGGCGAGCGACGCCGCCACGGCAGCGATCGCGAGGCGGCGGGTGGGCGTGCGGCGCACGATGGTCTCCGTCGGTCGGGGTGTCCGCCGCGAGGGCGGCGACCGCTGCACGGTACGCGACGAACCTGGCCGCGTGCTGGCGCGCCCACGACCACAACGCTTCACCTGTGAATCCCCCCGACCTCCCCGCCGCCCGGCCCGGCCGCGATCGTGCGAAGAACTGGTCGTGGATCGTGACCAGTTCTTCGAAGGATCGGGTCAGGTCGTGGTGGGGACCGGGGTGCCGAGGACGGGGCGGCGGGGGAGGCGGTGGTCGAGCAGGACGATCAGCAGGCCCAGCAGGGCGAAGCCGACGCCGTAGATCACGATGTTGAGCAGCAGCCCGCCCCAGCCGTGCGCGTCGAGGTCGATGAACCCGTACGGGTAGCCGAGGTGCCACACCGTGCCGCGGATCGTCGTGAACACCACGTACGCGACGAGGTAGCACAGCCACCACCACGAGTACCGCCAGCGCATGCGCCGGTGCGGGTCCAGCAGCAGGAAGTCGACGAGCGCGAGGACCGGGTTGAGCTGGTGCTCGATCTGCCCCGACGTGAGACCGATCGCGAGGTGCGGCGCACCCGGTGCCTCGGGGTCGAGCACGAAGTACGCGACGAGTCCCGTGATCGCGAGGAACAGCGTCACCCCGCCCTTGACCCACCCGGGCGGCTGACGCTTCCCGAGCAGCGACGCGACCCCCGCCCAGGCCATGACGACCATGAGCAGCACACCCGACTGGTTCGTGAAGTACACGAGCTCGTCGAGCCGGCCGTGCAACCAGACGTCCTTGGTCCCCGTGAACGCGAGGAACACCACGAAGAACCGGAATGCAGCAACGACGACGTTCACGGCCGTCCTCTCCGTCGAGCGACCACCTGACCAGCCCCGACGCTACCGGCAGCCGCCTTTCCTCCCGGCGATCCTGCGAAGAAATGGTCGTGGATCGCGACCATTTCTTCGCACGATCGGGCGTTCAGGGGGCGGCTGCGGTGCAGCCGGGGCCGGGGGCGTGGTCCGTCGTCGTGCGGATCATCGCGGTCACGGGACCGTGGACCGTGACGGTGCGGGTCAGGCCGAGCGTCGTGGCGTCGAGCTCGACCTCGCTGATGCCCGCGCCGCTCCTCGCCGCGTAGTGCGCGCACCCGAGGCCGAACGAGACGACGACCGCGGCGACGCGTCCTGCGGGGAGCGTGACCGACGCGGTCGGGTGGGCCAGGTCCTCGTCGGTCACGCCGCCTTCGGCGGGCAGGACGGCGAGCCCGAGGTGCAGCGCGAGCGCGTGGTCGTCGTGCTGCGGGACGCGGAGCGTGACGGGCACGCGCCCGTCGTTGCTGACCGACCACATGCCGTCCCACGTGCCGTCGGTGGGGTCCGTGACGACCGACGTCGTCGTGCCGGTGGTCGCGTCGGTCTCCTCGGCGGCCTCCAGGTCGTGCATCGACACCGGCCCGTCGGAGATCCGCGGTGTCATGCCGACGACGAGCCACGTGGCCAGCAGGCCCACGGCCAGGACGGTCAGCGCACCGCCGCCGACGAGCCACGGCCGTCGCCGACGCGACGCCGCCTCCGCGCCGCCCCCGGCACTGACGCCCGCACCGGTCACGGGCCCGTCGCTCGCACCGTCTCCCGCACTGACCCCCGCGCCGTCCCCCGTGCCGTCGATCATCGCCACCGCAACCACCCCTCGCCACACCCCTCGCCACGCCCCTCGCCACCACCGCGTGGCCAGCAGCCCCGCTGCCCTCCCGACGCTAGCGGCTCGCGGCCCTTCCCCCCCGTGATCGTGCGAAGAAAAGGTCGTGGATAGCGACCATTTCTTCGCACGATCGGGTGGGGTAGCGGCGGGCTGGGCGGGTGCGGGTGGGGCGGCGGCGGCGGGGTCGGGTGGGTCGGGTGGGGGGTGTGTCAGGGTGTGGGGGTCGGAGCGCGGTCGCTCGGCGACCGGCGAGGTGCAGGGCTGGGAGGGCATGTGGCGCAGCTGCGGTTCGGGATCGTCGGGAGCGGGTGGCGGGCGGAGTTCTTCGCGCGAGCGGCACGGGCGCTGCCCGAGCGGTTCGCCGTCACGGGGGTGGTGACCCGTTCGGCGCAGCGGGGGGCCGAGGTCGAGTCGTCGTGGGGCGTGCCGACGTTCCGCGACGTCGCGGAGCTGCTCGCGGCGCCGGACCGGCCCGAGCTCGTCGTCGTGTCCGTGCCCTGGCACGTGACGCCCGACGCGACGCGCGAGGTCGCTGCCGCGGGAGTGCCGGTGCTCGCCGAGACGCCGCCCGCACCGGACGCCGCCGGGCTCGCGCGGCTCTGGGACGACGTGGGTGCGTCGGGGCTCGTCCAGGTCGCCGAGCACAGCCCGTTCATGCCGGCGCACCAGGCACGCCGGGCCGTCGTGGAGGCCGGGCTCATCGGCGAGGCGACGAGCGTACAAGTCTCCTCCACGCATCTGTACCACGCCGTCGGGCTCATCCGGTACCTGCTCGGCGTCGGGCGGGGCGAGGTCGTCGTGCGCGCGCAGCGGTTCACCGCGCCGCTCCTCGACCCGCTGTCCCGCGACGGCTGGACCGACGCGCAGGCGCCCGTCGAGGCCGGGACGATCCTCGCGACGCTCGACCTCGGTGCGGGTCGCAGCGCGCTGTACGACTTCACCGACAACCAGTGGCACAACCCGCTGCGCACCAACCGCATCACGGTGCGCGGGTCGCACGGCGAGATCATCGGCGACGAGGTCACGCGCTGGGCCGGGCCGCAGACCGTCCTCACGGGTCGTATCGAACGCCGCACGAGCGGCGTCGAGCAGAACCTCGACGGCTTCGATCTGGAGCATCTGAGCCTCGGTGAGCGTGTGCTCTACCGGAACCCGTTCGTCGGGACCCGCTTCGCCGACGACGAGCTCGCGGTCGCCCACCTGCTCGCCGCGTGCTCGTCGTGGCTGCACGACGGCGGCCCGCAGCCCTACCCGCTCGCCGACGGGCTGCAGGACCACCGCATCGGCCTCGCGATCGACGAGGCCGTGGCCTCGGGCGCCGCCGTGACCCTGCCGCACCCCGCCTGGGGGTGAGGCAGCGCCTGCGGCTGAGCTCAGAAGCGAGCCCAGCTGCAGGCCCCGGTGCTCTCAGCGGTGCGTCAGGCCGCGGCGACGCGCACGCCGGACCGGCGGCGGCGGGACCACAGCACCGCGGCGAGCGCGACCAGGCACGCACCGACCCCGGCGCCGACCCACACGGTCCACGACGTGCCGCCGTGCGACGCGTCGTGCGCCGCGACGGCCTCCCGCACGCGCGCGTCCCACGCGGCGGTGTCGGCGTCGCTCGCCGCGAACAACGACGGTGCCTGCGCGCCGCCGCTCGACGCGTCGTCGCCGACGGCACGGACCTGCGCAGCGCGGCGCGCCAGCGCGCCGACGAACTCGTCGTAGCCCACGGGCTCGGGGACGTCGGCTGCCGCGCGGTCGTCGAGCGCCACGACCTGCGACGCCGACACGGCGAACAGCCCGGGCTGCTGGAACAAGCCCTCCGCCGCCAGGTCGTCGGCCCCGAGGAACGCGACCTGCGACGTGGACTCCCACGAGACCGCACCGTCCGCGTCGACCGCGCACGTCAGGACGTCGAGCGGGGTCCCGCCGACGACGGTGCGCGCGCACCATGTCGACGACGCGGTCGCCGTGTGCGCGTGGTCGGTCGGCCCCGACACCGTCCCCGACACCAGGTCGTACCCCGGGACGTCGATGCTCACGACCGGGACGATGCGGCCGAACGACACGTCGGCCGCACCGGCACCCGGCACGAGACCCGGCACGAGCTCCGGGTCGCCCGTCGCGGCATCACGCACCGCGGCCGGACCCGCCGTCGCGAACCACTGCGTCACGGGCGCGGGCACCTCGACCGCGGCGCTCGCGGGAGCAGCCCACGACCCCACGAGCACGACGCCCACGGCGCCCGCCGCGACGCGGACCACCCTGCGACCGACCTCACCCCTGTGCATCATGTCTCCCCCTCCGGTGCTCGATGTGCCTGAAGCGTCCCAGATCTCGACGCGTGGCGGGGCCTGTCCGCGGCCCCGGATCCGAGCCGCGGGCGAGCGGGTCGCCGGGTTAGCCTGGGCGGTGGTGTGCCGGGAAGCCTGGTCGGCGGCCGGTCGACGGTCCCGTCGGCCGGGGACCGTCGTGACCCGCAGGAGCCGTCCGTGAGCCCGAGCCCGTCCGTGAAGCCCCGCACCAGCCGCGCGCGCAGCGCCGTCCGCGCGGCCGTGACCAGCGAGACGACGAGCGGTGCGCTGCTGCTCGCTGCGGCGCTCGTCGCGCTCGTGTGGGCGAGCTCGCCGTGGCGTGCGGCGTACGCGACGATCTCGGGCACGGTCGTCGGGCCCGCGGCGCTGCACCTCGACCTGGATCTCGCGACGTGGGCCGCGGACGGGCTGCTCGCGGTGTTCTTCTTCGTCGTGGGGCTCGAGCTCAAGCGGGAGCTCGTCGTCGGGACGCTGCGGGACGTGCGGCACGCGGCGGTCCCGGCGCTCGCGGCCGTCGGTGGGATGGTCGTGCCGGCGGTGCTGTACACGGTCGTCGTGCTCGTGCGCGGGGACCGCGGCGCGCTGCACGGGTGGGCGGTGCCGACCGCCACCGACATCGCGTTCGCGCTCGCCGTGCTCGCGGTCGTCGGACGTCGGCTGCCGCCCGTGGTGCGCATGTTCCTGCTGACGCTCGCGGTGGTCGACGACCTGCTCGCCGTGACCGTGATCGCCGTCCTCTACACCGACCACCTGCGTCCCGGGCTGCTCGGCGCGGCCGTGCTGGCCGTGGCGCTGTTCGCGCTCGTCGTGCGGCGCTCGCGCGCGTGGTACCCGGTCGCGGCCGTGGTCGCGCTCGGCGCGTGGGCGCTCATGCACGCGTCCGGGGTGCACGCGACGATCGCGGGTGTCGCGCTCGGGCTCGTCGTGCCCGCGCACGCGGTGCGGGGTGAGCGCACGTCACGGGCCGTGGCGTTCGAGGACGCGTGGCGGCCGTGGTCCGCGGGGCTCGCGCTGCCCGTGTTCGCGTTCTTCGCCGCCGGGGTGGACGTCGTGGACGGGGACGGTCTCGCGGCGGTGCTGCGTGAGCCCGCGTTCGCGGGCGTGCTCGTCGGGCTCGTTGTCGGCAAGCCCGTGGGGGTCGTCGGGACGACGATCCTGCTCACCCGGTTCACGGCGTTGCGCCTGCCCCCGGGGCTGGGGCTGCGCACGCTCCTGCCCGCCGGCCTGCTCGCGGGCATCGGCTTCACGGTGTCGCTGCTGATCGCGGCCCTGTCGTTCGACGATCCGACGCGCACCACGGCGGCCAAGCTGGCGGTCCTGGTGGCCTCCACGACGTCGGCGGCACTGGCGGCTGTGGCGGCCCGGTCGGCCCGCCGCCCCTCCACCCCCACCCCGCCCGCCCCGTGACTTCGCGGCTCGCGACGTGAGCTCGCGTGCCATGGCCCGCGACCTCGTGCCGGGAGCCGCGAACTCGCGGTCGGGGGATGGGCGGTGGGGTCGGGGGGTGGAGGTGGGGTGGGTCAGGTGTACAGGGCGGGGAGATCCAGGAGGTGGAGGTCGGGGCGGGTGGACGCCAGCTCCACCAGGCGGGGGTCGAAGCCGGTGCGGGAGAAGACGGCGACGTGCGCGTCGGCGGCGTCGTGACCGCGGCGCACGAGCGTCGCCCGGATCGCCTCGAGGCGCACGACGTCCGCGACGGACCGTCGGCGGTGGGTCGATTTCGCCTCACCCAGGACGGCGATGCGCGCGGACGAGGAGTGCCGTGCGCTCCGACGGTCGAGTGCGACGACGGCCAGCTCGTGCTTCGATCGGCTCTGGTCGTCGGTCAGCACCGCTGGGCCGACGACCCCGACGGGTGCGCCGAACCGGTCGCCCGCATACCCGGCCGTCCACGTCCGCGCGAGGTGCTCGAAGTGGGGACCGAGCACCTGCGAGGAGTAGGCCGCCGCGGCCGCGGCCCAGGCTCCGGCGGCGTCACGTTCCTCGAGGAGCGTCCGATGGGGCTCGACGACGACCTCGCCGAACCGCACGACCGGGTCGGCGAGGAAGTAGGTCGGTCGACGGCGGGTCAGCACGTCCTCGACCTTCACGAGGAAGCCGGCCGACTCGAGCACGCCGAGCGGGTGCCGCAGCTGGTTCGCGTCGCGGCCCACGACGGTACCGATGGCCGACGTCGACCGCGCCCCACCCGCGACCGCGCGCAGCACGGAGTTGTAGAGCGCCTTGTCGACGATGCGGGGGTCCTCGCGCAGCAGGTAGGAGCGTTCGCCGAACAGGGCGCGCGACGGGTTGAGGAGCTCGGCGGCGACCCAGTCCTCGAACCGGGCGGGGTCGTCGGGCGGCGGTCCGGACACGAGGCTGCGGTAGCCGGGGGTGCCGCCGAGGATCGCGTCGAGGTGGAACGCGACGAGCGGGTCCTCGATCTGCCAGTACTCCCGCGCTTGCCGGAAGTCGAACGGTGGCATCGCGAGGTCGAGCTGGGCTCGGCCGCGCAGGGGCTGCGTGCCGGACAGCAGGTCGACCATGACGGACAGTGCCGACCCACAGACGACGACGGTGCGGGGCGGTGCGTCGGGTGTGTCCTGCGCCTCGTCGTACAGGAGCTGCAGGACCGACGGCAGCTCGGGGGAGTGCCCGAGCAGGTAGGGCAGCTCGTCGATCACCAGGAGCTGCGCTGCGCCGAGCGCCCGACCGCGGCGCGGCATCCCGAGGGCGGTGCGCAGTGCCGTCTCCCAGTCGGGGAACGAGAGGCTGCCGGGGTCGAGATCGAGGTGGTCGGCGACGTCGGTGGCGAACTGTGCGAGCGCCTGGGCCTTCTCGAGCTCGCGTGCCTGGTGGTAGAGGCCGCCCGTGGCCGCCGCGAGCCGTCGCAGCACGTAGCTCTTGCCGTGGCGTCGCCGCCCGGAGACGATCGCGAGCCGGAGCCCGGGGGTGCTCGACAGGGTCAGCGCGGACAGGTCGCGCCACTGCTCCTCGCGGTCGAACAGGTCGCTCGGTCGGTCCAGCTCCGGCACGGAGGCTCCTCGGGTTTGTGTAAGTCGAGTTATTATAAGTCGAGTTACACAAGCCGGGAAGGGTCAGGCGTCGGTGTGGTCGAACAGGGCGCTGACCGACTCGCCCGAGTGGATGCGGCGGACGGCCTCCGCGAACGCCGGGGCGACGCCCAGGACGGTGACGCGGTCGTCGTCCGCGAGGTCGTCGTGCGGGACGGTGTCGGTGCAGACGATCCCGTCCACCCGCCCGCACGCCATGATCCGGTCGAGCGCGCCGTTCGACAGGATCCCGTGCGTGCACGCCACCTGGATCCGACGAGCGCCGGCCCGCACCAGCAGGTCGACGATCGCGACGATCGTGGAGCCGTTCGCGATCTCGTCGTCCAGGACGATCACGTCGCGTCCGGCGACGTCGCCGATCACGGTCGAGATGCGCACGTCGTCACCGTCGAGGCGCTCCTTCGACCCCGCGGCGACGGGGGTGCCGAGCATGCGCGCGAACGTCGTCGCGGTCTTCGCGTTGCCCAGGTCGGGCGACACCACGGTCGTGTTCGACAGGTCCTGCAGCGAGAAGTGCGTGGTCAGCTCGTGCAGCGCGTGGAGCTGGTCGGTCGGCACCCGGAAGAACGCGTGGACCTGCGGGGCGTGCAGCGACATCGTGAGGATCCGGTCGACGCCCGCGGTGGTCAGGAGGTCCGCGACGAGCCGGCCGCCGATCGAGATGCGCGGCGCGTCCTTCTTGTCGGAGCGCGCGTAGGCGAAGTGCGGCATGACCGCGGTGATGCGCCGGGCGGACGCGCCGCGCGCAGCGTCGACCATGAGCAGGAGCTCCATGAGGTTCTCCTGCACGGGCGCGACGATCGGCTGCACCAGGAACACGTCACGCTCGCGGCAGTTCGCGAGGAGCTGGACCTGCAGGCAGTCGTTCGCGAACCGCTGCAGGCGCGACGGGCTCAGCGGCACGCGCAGGTGCTCGCACATCCCCGCGGCGAAGCTCCGGCCCGCCTGCCCCGCGAACACCCGGATCCTCGCCACGTCCTGCAACGTAGTGCGCCGCGCGACGCCGCGCTCGGGGTGGCGGTCCGCAACCGCCGATTCGACGGTCCGAACTCGCCCGCCCGCCGGGTTCGTCGGCCGGACGCCTGACACGATGACCCGCGTGACGACACGACAGCCCACGCCCGCCCAGGTCCGCCGCTGGCGGCAGTACCTGGCCGACGAGCGCGCGGAGGCCGCCGTCTACCGCGACCTGGCCGCGCGCCGCACCGGTGAGGAGCGCGCGATCCTGCTCGCGCTCGCGGACGCCGAGGGGCGGCACGAGCAGCACTGGCTCGACCTGCTCGGCGACGAGGTCGGCAAGCCCCTGCGCGGCGACGTGCGCACGCGCGTGCTCGGCTGGCTCGCGCGGCGGTTCGGGTCGGTGTTCGTCCTGGCGCTCGCGCAGCGGGCCGAGGCGCGCTCGTCGTACGAGGACGACGCGGACGCGACCCCGCAGATGGCCGCCGACGAGCGCATCCACGAGGAGGTCGTGCGGGGGCTCGCGATGCGGGGCCGCAACCGGATGTCCGGGACGTTCCGCGCGGCGGTCTTCGGCGCGAACGACGGCCTCGTCTCGAACCTCGCGCTCGTCATGGGCATCGGGGCGTCGGGTGCGTCGCAGCACACCGTCCTGCTGTCCGGGGTCGCGGGGCTGCTCGCGGGTGCGCTGTCGATGGGTGCGGGCGAGTACGTCTCGGTGCGCTCGCAGCGCGAGCTCCTCGAGGCGTCACGGCCGGGTCGGCACGCGCGCGCCGCGCTGCCGCACCTCGACGTCGACGCGAACGAGCTCGCGCTGGTCTACCGGGCCCGCGGCATGGCGCCCGACGACGCCGCGGCGCACGCGCGCACGGTCCTCACGTCGTTGGAGCAGTTCGCGGGGTCGGCGCTCGTCGTGCCGTCCGGCTCCGCGGCGCCCGCTGGGGACGAGCCGTCCGACGAGCCTGCGGGCGACACCGGCGCGGTCGACGAGCACGAGACGATCGGGACCGCGCTCGGCGCGGCCGTCGCGAGCTTCTGCTTCTTCGCGTCCGGCGCGATCATCCCCGTGCTGCCGTACCTGCTCGGCGCGACCGGCTGGACGGCCGTGGCGTGGTCGGGCGGGCTCGTCGGGATCGCGCTGCTGGGGACGGGCGCGGTCGTCGGGCTGCTGTCGGGGACGTCGCCCGCGCTGCGCGCGCTGCGTCAGCTCGCGATCGGCTGGGGCGCCGCGGCGTGCACGTACCTGCTCGGGCTCGCGTTCGGGACGGGCGCCGCGTGACGAGACGGACCTTGATAGGTAAGGCTTGCCTGCCTAGAGTGCTCGCGTGACCGCGACCCGGACCGAGGCACCCGTCGTCAGCCCGTTCCGCACGTTCCACGTGACCGTGCGCGCGCTCGAGCGGGTCTGCCCGAGCCTGCTGCGGGTCACGTTCGTCGGCGACGACCTCGACCGGTTCGCCGACAACGGCTTCGACCAGCGGATCAAGTTCTTCCTGCCGCTCGAGTGCGGCTACGCCGCGCTCCTCGACCTCACCGCGTCGGGCGACTGGTACGGCCGCTGGCGCGCGCTGCCCGACGACCAGCGCCACCCCATGCGCACCTACACCGCCCGGCACGTGCGCCCTCAGCGGCGCGAGCTCGACGTCGACATCGTGCTCCACGGCGACGGCGGACCCGCGTCGCGCTGGGCCGTCGAGGCGAAGGTCGGCGACGAGCTCGTCGTGCTCGGGCCGAACGCGGACGCGAGCGGCCCGCACGGCGGCGTCGACTTCATCCCGCCGCTGCACACCGAGGCGTTCCTGCTCGCGGGCGACGAGACCGCGCTGCCGGCCATCGCGAACATCCTCGAGCGCCTGCCCCGCGACGCCCACGGCGAGGCGCTCATCGAGATGCCCCTGTCCGCGGACCGCTGCCCGATCGACGCCCCGGCCGGCGTGACGATCCACTGGCTCGGCCGCGACGGCGCGCCGCACGGCACGCTGCTCGACCCCGCCGTCCGCGCGGCCGCGGAGCGCGTCCTGCCGCGCGCCGCCCGGGTCGACGACGAGCTCGCCGACGTGCCGTGGTCCGCCAACGGCGACGACGACGTGTGGGAGGTGCCCGTCGACCACGCCACGGGCACGCCGCTGCGCGAGCAGGCGCCCGTGTACGCGTGGCTCGCCGGCGAGTCCGCCGTCATCCGCGGCCTGCGCCGTCACCTCGTCGCCGAGCGCGGCATCGACCGCAAGGCCGTCGCGTTCATGGGCTACTGGCGCCGCGGCCGCTCGGAGACCAGCTGACCTTCGGGCACCAGGGGCACGAGCCTGCTCGACGACGAGCCGGACGCCCCCGCTCGAGGTGCGGCCGCGCCCTGTCCCGGTGCCGCCGTGCCCGCCGTCGGCGTGCCTCGGGAAACCACCCGTGGAACTAGTGGTCCGATCCTGGTATTAACAGGTATTGTCTTGGCAGGGCGTGGATCGCGCCCCAGTGTCGAAGGAGCCACTCAGGTGTCAGAAGGCCACATCGCGTTCCGCGAAGCACAGCAAGGACAGCCGGAGGCCCTCGCGCGCGCGACGGTCCGGGTCGCCGAGCAGCTCGCGGACGTCGGGCGCTCCGCCCGGGCGTGGCCGCAGTCGCCCACGTTCGTGGCGATGGGTGCGTCCTACGCCGCGTGCGCGGTGCCGGTGAGCCTGTTCGCCAGGGCCGGTCGGAGCGCGCACCGGGCGATCGCGAGCGAGATCGAACACTCCGAGTCGCTCGCCGAGAGCGCGACGCTGGTCGGCGTCTCGCAGTCGGGGCGCAGCCCGGAGACCATCGCGGCGCTCGAGCGGGTGCCCCTCGACCACCGGTGGGCGTTGACGAACGTCGCGGGCTCGCCGCTCGCGCAGGCCGCCGGCCAGGCGCTCGACCTCGGCACGCAGGCCGACAGCTACGCGTCGACCACCGGGCTGACCGCGACGATCGCCGGGCTGTCGATGTTCGCGCGCGTCGCGCTCGGGAGCGCCGTCGCGGACGCGCTCGCCGAGTGGGACGGCATCGCCGAGCAGGTCCTCGCGACCGAGGACGCCGTGCGGGACGTGATCGCCGAGGTCGTCACCGCCGGTGCGCGGGTCGTCGGTGCGGACGTCGTCGCGTCCGGCCCGTCACGGGCCGCGGCGGAGGCCGGAGCGCTGCTGCTGCGCGAGGTCTGCCGCGTGCCGAGCGCCGCGTCCACGACGCGCAACTACCTGCACGGCGAGATGGAGTCGGCGGGCGGCACCCTGCACGTGGTGATCGGGGCCGGACGCGAGCTGCGGCTCGCGGAGATGCTCGCGCAGGCCGGGCACCGCACGCTGCTCGTCACGACCGCGCCCGTCGTGCCGTCGGGCACGTGCCACGTCGTGCGGCTGCCCGAGGTCACCGACCCCGTGCGGGTGGTGCTCGAGACCGTCGTGCTGCAGCATCTGGCAGCGGGGACCGCGGAGGCGCGGGACCTGGTGATCGAGGACTTCGTCTTCACCAACGACGACACGAAGGTGGAGATCCTGGCCGGATGAGCGTCGCGATCGGGGTCGACATCGGGGGGACGAAGACCGCGGTCCGCGCGGCCGACGCGGCGGGGCGCCGCAGCGTGGTCCTGCCCAGCGGGCCGTGGACCGAGCTCGACACCGCCGCGCGCGCGGCAGCCACTGCCGCAGCGGTGCGGGCCGCGTACCCCGGGCCGCTCGACGACGCGGTCGTCGCGATCGGCGCGCACGGGTGCGAGACCACCGCGATGTGCGACGAGCTCGGCGCGCTCGTCGCGGGACACCTCGCGTGCGACGTGCACGTCGTGAACGACGCCGAGCTGCTGGTGCCCGCCGCGGGACTCGAGGCGGGCATCGGGCTGATCGCCGGGACCGGGTCGATCGCCGTCGGGCGGCACGCCCTCACGGGGGAGTTCCTGTCCGTGGGCGGCTGGGGCTGGGTCCTGGGCGACGAGGGCTCGGGCTCGGCGCTCGTGCGCGAGGCGGCCCGGGCGGTCCTGCACGCGGCGGACGCGGGCGAGGTCGACGACCCCCTCAAGGACGCGCTCCTGGCGTCGGTCGGTGTGCCGGACCTCCACGCGCTCGCGCTGACGCTGAGCTGGCGCGGGGGAGTCGAGCACTGGGGCGAGCACGCGCCCGTGGTCGGCGCGGCCGCGCGCGCCGGGTCCGCGCTCGCGGCGGCCGTGCTGCGGGACGGCGGGGACGCGCTCGCGCGCCTCGTCGGGTACCTGCGGGCGCGGGGTGTCGCTGGAGGCGACATGGTCGTCGGGGCCGGTGGCGCGCTCGTCGGCGAACCGCTGCTGCGCACCGCGGTCGAGGAGTCCCTCGCGGTGCACGCGCCCGGAGCCACGCTCGTCGTGCTCGACGAGCAGCCCGTGGCGGGGGCGCTCCGCCTGGCCGAACGGCGGTCGGCCGGACGGCAGCGGCGCGCCTGAGCGGCGCGACGCAGCCCGCACAGGCCCGGGTCAGCTCACGTCAGCGCAGGAAGCCGGTCCGGAGGCGGTAGCGCTCGCCCACGTAGTCGACGGTCGAGACCAGCACGGTGCGGTCGTCGCGGTCGAACGCGTGCTGCCGCAGCACCAGCATGGGCTTGCCGGGCTCGAGGTCGAGCTGTGCCGCGATCGCGACGTCGGACTCGCTGGCTTCGATCGTCGCGTCGGAGCGGACCGGTCCGGCACCGCGGCGGTCGAGCTCCGCGTAGAGGGACGCGGTCGTGAAGTCGACGTCGAGCAGCCCGGGTGCGAGCGCGGCCGGCACGTCGGCGACGTCCAGCGCGACCGGCACACCGCCGAGCATGCGCACGCGCTCGAGGTGGAACACCGCGAGGCCGGGCGCGATCCCGAGTGCCTCCGCGACGTCGAGGCTCGCGGGCCGCGTCGTCGCGGCGACGACGCGCGACGTCGCCGTGAGCCCCATGCGCGCGGCGGTCTCGGAGAACGACTCGAGCGAGCCCGGCCACTCCTTGACCTGCTCCTTGTCCGGCTCGTGCGCCACGTACCACCCGCGACCGTGCGACGGGCTGAGGACCCGCTCGTCGACGAGCGCCTTGAGGGCCTTGCGCAGCGTCACCCGCGACACCGAGAGCTGCTCGCACAGCCGCCGCTCGGGAGGCAGCCGCATCCCCGGCTTGAGCACGCCCGACGCGACCTCCTCACGGATCAGGTCGGCGGCCTGGATCCACAGCGGGTCCGGGTAGTCGGCCGTGATCGGCGGTGGTGCGGGTGTGGACACGGATGCTCCTTCTCTCAGACCGGGCGCGCGCGGCGCTGCGCGCGTCAGGGCAGGACGACGGACTTGACGAAGTCGGCGGGGCGGGACTCCATGAGCGCGAAGGCGTCGTCGACTCCCTCGAGACCGAACTTGTGGGTGATCAGCGGGGCGTAGTCGAACCGGTGTCGCGAGACCTGGTCGATCCCGTCGACGAGCGCTGCCGTCAGCCGCCGACGGCTGGGGCAGAACCCGTTCACGATGGTCACAGCCTTATACCACAGCTCGAGGTCCATGGGCGCGGTCCCGTCGTGGTGGTATCCGACGACCGTGAGCGTGCCGTAGGGCCGCACGAGGCTCCCGGCGAGCGTGAGCGCGGGTGTGGCGCCTGCGGCCTCGATCACGACGTCGAACCGACCGTCGGCCTCGCCGGGTGCGGGTGCCGTGCGGAACTGCTCGGGGAGCTCGTCGGGCGTGTACGCGGCGTCGGCCCCCATCGCGAGGGCCCGACGGTGCGCCGCGGGCTTGGTGTCGACGGCGACGAGCGACGAGGGGCCGGTCGCGTGGACGAGCTGCACGAGCCCGAGCCCCATGAAGCCCATCCCGACGACCGCGACGCGCGCACCCGGCACGATCGGGCTGCGGGCGACCGCGTCGACGAGGTTCGCGATGGGCTCACCCAGTGCGTGCTCCGGGGCGAAGCCTGCGGGCACGAGCGCGAGGCTGCCTGCGTCGAGCAGCGTGCGGCTCGCGAACCCGGGCCCGCCGAGGCCGGTGACGACGTCGCCGACCTGCCAGCCGCCCGCCTCCTCGCCCGTGGCGACGATGCGCCCTGCGACCTCGTGACCGAGCCGTAGCGCGGGCCGGGAGGCGTCGTGGTCGCGCCACGCTCCCAGGTCCGAGGTGCACACTCCGCTCGCCAGCACCTCGACGAGCACCTCGCGCGGACCGGGCACCGGGTCCGGCTCGTCCACGATCACCGACGTCCGTGGTCCTACGACCTGACTGATGCGCACGGGCGACTCCTTGTCCAGGCAGCGATGCTGGTATTCGGTGGACCGCATCGTTGCACACAGTCTGACATGAAGTGTCGAGACTGGACTAGCGTGGCTCGCATTGGTATAACACTGGTACACCCCAACGCCGGGCCGGAGAACTTCGAAGGAGAAGCCCCCGATGTACGCACCACGTCCTGCACCTGGCGCCGAGATCGTCTTCGGCGGCGACGACATCTACGAGGACTTCTCCTCGGCGGCGCTCGGGCTGCGGAACATCGCGACCACGGCCGGCTTCGCGGCCCGCGTCCGCATGGGGACCGCAGCATTCGCCCTGCCGCGCACGCAGCAGCCCGCGCTCGTGATCCTCTACCGGGCGACGGGCACGTTCCACCCGGCCGAGCAGCAGGCGCTCGCGGACCTCGTCGCGAGCGGCACGGGACTCCTCGCGATCCACTCGTCGGCCTTCTACAACCTCGAGGACGGCAAGGTCAGCGAGCGCGACCGGATCGTCCGCGACCTCATCGGCTGCCACTTCGTCGACCACGGCCCGCGGCCGCACGACAGCACGTTCACGGTCGAGATCATGCCGGGACACGAGCTCACCGACGGCATCGAGCCGTTCACCATCGAGCACGAGCACTACCGCACCGCGACCGTGGACGACATCACCGTGCACGTGCGCCGCCGGACCGCGGAGGGTGGGTACGAGCCCATCCTCTACTCGCGCCGGCACGGAGCAGGCCGCGTCGCGTACCTCCAGCTCGGGCACCACGGTGGCGTGTGGGCCGTCCCCGGCGTGCGCGACCTCCTCGTCCGGACGATGACGTGGCTCGCCAGCCCTGCCGTCGAGCACGCCGCGGACCGGTCCGCATGAAGCCACTCCTGCGGCGCGTCCTGTACTACCTGCTGACCGCGTGGGCGGCGATCTCGATCAACTTCCTGCTCCCGCGGCTCATGCCGGGAGACCCGGTCGACCGCCTCCTGCTGAGCTTCAAGGGCCGCCTGTCGCCCGACTCGGTCGCCGCGCTGCGCGTGCTGTTCGGTCAGCCCGACACGTCGCTGTGGACGCAGTACGTCGACTACTGGCGCTCGCTGTTCCACGGGAACTTCGGCGTCTCGATCGCGTACTACCCGTCCGCTGTCGTCGACGTCGTCGGCGGGTCGATCTGGTGGACGCTCATCCTCATCACGTTCTGCACGGTCATGGCGTTCGCGATCGGCACGTCGCTCGGCATGCTCGTCGGCTGGAAGCGCGGGTCGTGGCTCGACGGGCTCGTCCCCGTGACGACGTTCATCTCGTCGATCCCGTACTTCTGGTTCGCGATCGTCATGGCGCTCGTGTTCGCGATCACGCTGCGCTGGCTGCCGCTGTCGGGCGGCTACGCGGTCGGCGAGAGCATCGGGCTCAACGCCTCGTTCCTCGGCTCGGCCGCGTACCACGCGATCCTCCCGGCGGTCACGATCATCACGGCGTCCGTCGGCGGCTGGCTGCTCGGGATGCGCAACATGATGGTCACGACCGTCAGCGAGGACTACGTCCGGATGGCGCAGGCCAAGGGCCTCACGAAGCGCCGCGTCATGACGGCCTACGCGGCACGCAACGCGATCCTCCCCTCGTTCTCGTCGTTCGCGATGTCCCTCGGCTTCGTCGTCGGCGGCTCGATCGTCACCGAGATCGTCTTCAACTACCCCGGGATCGGGACCGTGCTGTTCCGCGCCGCCTCCACGCAGGACTACCCGCTGATGCAGGCGATCTTCCTCGTCATCACGCTCATGGTCCTCGTGGCGAACCTCGCGGCCGACATCGCGTACACGTTCCTCGACCCCCGTACCCGACAGGAGGCCTGAGCGATGGCTGCCACCGAGCTCGCGTCCGTCGACATCGCCGCCGCCGCCCCCGTCCGCCGTCGCACGAGCTGGCTGCGCGGGATGGTGTCCGGCAAGACGATCGTCGGGCTGTCCATCGTCGGGCTGTTCACGCTGCTCGCGATCTTCGGCCCGATGCTCGCGCCGTACGACCCCGCCGCCACGAGCGACGCGATCCTCCAGGGACCGTCCGCCGAGCACTGGCTCGGCACGACCCAGATCGGTCAGGACCTGCTGTCCCAGATGCTCTACGGGGCTCGCACGTCGATGCTGGTCGGCTTCGTGGCCGCCGCGATCGCGACGGTCGTGAGCGTCGTCGTCGGGCTCGGCGCCGGGTACCTGGGCGGCCTGTCCGACGAGGTGCTCTCGTTCATCACGACGGTCTTCCTCGTGATCCCGTCGCTCCCGCTGACGGTCATCCTCGTGTCCTACATCCCCAAGTCGGGCTCCGCCGGCGTCATCCTCGTCATCGCGGTCACCGGCTGGGCGTGGGGTGCGCGCGTCCTGCGCGCCCAGACCCTGTCGCTGCGGCGCCGGGACTTCGTCGAGGCGTCCCGTGCGATGGGGGCCCGCACGACGAGCATCATCTGGCGCGACATCCTGCCGAACCAGATGGCGATCATCGCGTCCGCGTTCCTCGGGACCGTCACGGGCGCGATCCTCACGCAGGCGTCGCTCGCGTTCCTCGGGCTCACGTCCGTCACCGAGTGGTCCTGGGGCACGATCCTGTACTGGGCCCAGGTCTCGTCGGCGCTGCTGCAGGGCGCGTGGTGGTGGTTCGTCCCGGCGGGTCTCGCGATCGCGCTCGTGGGCACGGGCCTCGCGCTCGTGAACTTCGGCATCGACGAGTTCGTGAACCCGCGGCTGCGGTCGGTCGGTCTCGGCACGAAGGAGTCCCAGCGCAACCGTCGCACCCGCCGCGGCGCGAGCGCGTGGACGCGCCCGGCTGCGGGTGCGGACCAGCGCCCGGCCACCGGGCCGGGAGCCTCCGGCAGCGAGGTGCTGCGGATCGAGGACGTGTGCGTCGAGTACGGCACGTCCGACGTGCCGGTGCGCGCCGTCGACCACGTGTCCCTCACGCTGCGCCGTGGCGAGGTGCTCGGCCTCGCGGGCGAGTCCGGCTCGGGCAAGTCGACCCTCGCGCACGCGATCACGCGCCTGCACCGGCCGCCGGCCCGGGTGACCGAGGGGCGGTTCCTGTACACCGCACCCGACGGCTCGTCGTGCGACGTCTTCGCGCTCGACGACGAGGAGCTGCGCCGGTTCCGCTGGGAGGAGCTCGCGCTCGTCTTCCAGTCGGCGATGAACTCGCTCAACCCGGTGCTGCGGATCGGCACGCAGATCGACGACACGCTGCTCGCGCACCGCCCGGACATGCCCGCCGCGGACCGCCTGGAGCGCGCGAGGGAGCTGCTCGCGCTCGTCGGGCTCCGGCCCGAGTGGCTGACGGCCTACCCGCACGAGCTCTCGGGTGGCATGCGGCAGCGCGCCGTCATCGCGATCGCCCTCGCGCTCGACCCCGAGATCATCGTCATGGACGAGCCGACGACCGCGCTCGACGTCGTCATCCAGCGGCAGATCGTCGAGAAGCTCATGGAGCTCAAGGACCGCCTCGGGTTCGCGATCGTGTTCATCACGCACGACCTGTCCCTCCTGCTCGAGCTGTCCGACACGATCGCCGTGATGTACGGCGGCAAGGTCGTCGAGGTCGCGACGAAGGACGAGTTCGCGGCGGGACCCAAGCACCCGTACTCGCAGGGTCTGCTCGCATCGTTCCCGAACCTCACGGGGCCGCGGCGCACGCTGCAGGGCATCCCGGGCTCGCCGCCCGACCTCAAGAGCCTGCCGAGCGGGTGCGCGCTGCACCCCCGGTGCCCGTTCGCGCAGGACCAGTGCCGGGTCGTCGTGCCCGAGCTGCGCCGCGTGACCCACGGCGACAGCGCGTGGCAGGTCGCCTGCCACCTGGTCCAGGACGACGAGCAGCTGGTCGAGGCGAACTCCCAGGAGGCGAAGTGAGCACGACGACCGAGGTCCAGCCCGTCCTGCAGGCGGTGGACGTCACGAAGAAGTTCAAGGCGCACGGCGCCCGCAAGGGGCGCGTCGTGCACGCGGTCGACGAGGTCTCGCTCGACCTCTACCCGGGGCGGATCACCGCGCTCGTCGGCGAGTCGGGGTGCGGCAAGTCGACGCTCGCGCGACTGCTCGCGCAGCTCTACCCGGTCACGGAGGGGAAGATCCGCTTCCGCGGCAAGGACGTCGACGCGTCGCACGGCCGGGCGCACCGCCGCCACGTGTCCCACGTGCAGCTCATGCTCCAGGACCCGTACAGCTCGTTCAACCCGCTCGCGACGATCGACGCCACGCTCAAGCGGGCCGTCGCGATCCACCACCCGGAGATCCCGCGCAGCGAACGTTCCGACGCGGTCGACGCGCTGCTGCGCCAGGTCGCCCTGGACCCGCCCCGCCAGTTCGCGGAGAAGTTCCCGCACGAGCTCTCCGGTGGTCAGCTGCAGCGCTGCTCGATCGCGCGGGCGCTGGCCGCGGACCCCGAGGTCTTCCTCGCCGACGAGCCCGTCTCGAGCCTCGACGTCTCGATCCGGCTCGGTGTCCTCAACCTCCTGCGCAGCCTCGCGCAGGACCGCGGTGTCGCGCTCCTGTACGTCACGCACGACATCGCCTCGGCGCGCTACTTCGCCGAGACCACGGCCGTCATGTACGCCGGACAGCTCATCGAGTCCGGACCGTCCGAGAAGGTCACCCAGCAGGCCGCGCACCCCTACACGCGCCTGCTCATCGACTCCGCCCCCGATCCTCACCGGGGTGCGGATGCTCCGCGGACGGTCGACGTCGGCCAGCCGCCGAGCCTGACTGATCCCCCCACGGGCTGCCGCTTCCATCCGCGGTGCCCGCTCGCCACGGACATCTGCCGTGTCGAGCGACCTGGCAAGACGGCAGTGGACGAGGACCACTGGGTGCGGTGCTGGAACTACGACGCAGCACCGGCCCAGGCCGACTGAACTCGCTCAGCTCATCGAACACGAAGGAGTGGAAAGTGATGCACACAAGCGCGCGCCGACTGCGGAGGGCCGTGGCCGCCGTGGCCGCCGTCACCGTGGTGGCCGGCCTGGCCGCCTGCTCGCCCGACGACGGCGCCAGCAGCTCCGGTGACAAGACGATCCTCAACGTCGCGGGTCAGGCCGACAACCTGACCAAGGTCTTCAACCCGTACTTCGAGAGCAGCGCGCTCGGGATCGGTGCGAAGGGCATGATCAACGAGGTCCTCGTCCAGGTGAACTACGTGTCCGTCGGCGACGACGTGCCGTGGCTCGCCAAGACGTGGGAGTGGTCGGACGGGAACAAGACCTTCACGGTGCACCTCCAGGAGGGCGTGAAGTGGTCGGACGGCCAGGCGTTCAGCTCGGACGACGTCGTCTTCTCGTACGAGCTCATGAAGAAGTTCCCCGCGCTCAACCTGCTCGGCATCGACTTCGCGACGATCACCGCCACTGACGCCAACACGGTGGTGTTCACGTTCGACAAGCCGTCGGAGCAGAACTTCACCAAGATCGTCGGGCTGCCGATCGTGGCGAAGCACCAGTGGGAGTCCGTCGAGGACCCGACGACGTTCGAGGACTCCGACCCGATCGGCACCGGACCGTTCACGCTCGGCGAGTTCTCGCCGCAGTCGTACACGCTCGAGAAGAACCCGAACTACTGGCAGACGGGCAAGCCGGAGATCGACGGTCTGCGGTTCATCGCGTACAAGGACAACACCGCGCAGGCGAACGCCCTCGTCCAGGGCGACATCGACTGGGCCGGCACGTTCATCGCGAACGCCGACAAGACGTTCACGTCGAAGAGCGACGACTACCACTACTGGCGGCCGGCCGTCGGGGTCGACGGTCTGATCCCGAACCACGACGTGTTCCCGTTCACGGACCTCGAGGTCCTCAAGGCGATCTCCCTGGGCACCGACCGTGACGCCGTCGCGGCCGCGTCGGGCGACATCCCGGCGACCAGCCAGATCGGCCTGCCGATGCCGGCGTTCGAGAACGAGATCGCCGCACCGTACAAGGGCCTGAACTACACGTACGACGTCGCGGGTGCCAAGAAGATCCTCGAGGCCGACGGCTGGGCGATGGGCAGCGACGGGTACTACGCGAAGGACGGCAAGCAGCTCGCCTTCTCGATCACGTTCCCGGGTGCGTACACCGACATCGCGGCCCGTGCCCAGGTGCTCGTCACGCAGATGAAGGACATCGGCATCAACGTCACGCTCGACACCGTCGCGGTCGACGACATCAACAACCTGACGTCGAACGGCAACTTCGAGTCGACGATCGGCTACCCGATCGACACGTCGCCGCGTGCGTACCTGTACTACGACAACATCATGAACCCGGCGCACTACGTGCCGGTCGGTACGGCGAACACGACGTACCAGAACATCCAGCGGTTCCAGGACCCGGAGGCCGCCGAGCTCTTCAAGCAGTACGAGACCGCCGAGACCGACGACGAGCGCGGCGCGATCATGGAGAAGCTCGAGGGCATCTGGATCGAGAAGCTCCCGATGATCTCGATGTTCTACTGGAGCTACTACGGCGACTGGAGCACGAAGCACGCGACCGGCTTCCCGGACGAGGACAACGCGTACTTCGCGCCGAACCCGAACCCGGTGGTCGCGGTCCAGCTCAAGCCCGTCAAGTGACACCTCCCGCGCCGGCGGGGGAGTGTGCGCCCCTGCCGGCGCGGGACCGGTCGTGCGGGAACGTCCCGTACGAGACCCCGCACGAGACGACCTCGCGGCCGCGCCGACGCGCGCCCCGGGAGACGATGCCGAAGGGAACAGACAGATGCACGAGGGCCCACTCGCCCGAGCGATGGTCGTGGTCAACGGTGACGACATCCACCACGACCTCGTCCTCGCCTCCACGGTCTTCCGCGACCTCGCGGTCGAGGCGGGCTTCGCCACGTTCTCCGCGGCGGGCACCAACCGCTTCACCGACCCGCTGCCCGAGACGGGCGACGCGGGGACGTACCTCTTCTACACGGCAGGCGGCGGGTTCGCGACGCGCCAGCAGGCGGCGGTGAGCGCGATGGTGCACGCCGGCAAGGGGCTCGTCGCGCTGCACGCCTCGAACGTGTGCGGCACGGTCGAGGGCGGCGCGCTCGACGAGGCCGACCGGCCGTGGTTCGAGCTCGTCGGCAACCGGTACCTGTCGCACGGTCCCGGTCACCACGAGGGTCGCCAGCGCATCCACGTCACGGCCGACCACCCGGTGACGCGCGGCATCGAGGACTTCGAGCTCTTCGACGAGTTCTACGAGTTCGAGCTCGCCGACGACGACGTGACGATCCTCGCCGAGCGCACGCGCGACGACGGCGTCGTCATCCCCGTGCTCTACGTGCGCGAGGTCGGCGAGGGTCGCGTCGTCTACTGCGCGCTCGGCCACGACATGCGCGCCTGGGGTGAGCCGCCGTTCCGCCGACTCGTGCGCCAGGCGCTCGCCTGGGCCTCGGGGATGGTCTCGTGACCGGCGGGCCCCGGCTCGGCGTCATGCTGTACTCGGTGCTCGACGCGGCCCTCGCCGACCTCGCGGGCACCCTCGACCGCATCGCGTCCCTCGGCTACCTGGGCGTCGAGACGTACGGCGTGGTCGAGCACTGGGGTGCCGCCCGGGTGCGCGACGAGATCGCACGCGCCGGGCTCGAGCTCACGAGCGCGCACACCCCGTTCCCGTCGGGCCCCGACGCGCTGCGGCTCCTCGACGACGCCGCCGAGCTCGGCGCGACCACCCTCGTGTGGAGCATGGAGCGCGAGGAGTTCGACACCGTCGACACGCTCGTCTCAGGCGTCGAGCGCGTCAACGACGCCGCCGCCCTCGCGGGTGCGCGCGGCATGCGGATCGCCTACCACAACCACTTCGCGGAGTTCCAGAACCGGCTCGACGGGCGGATCGCCTACGACGTGCTGCTCGAGCACCTCGACCCGCGCGTGGTCCTCGAGGTCGACGCGTACTGGGCGCGCATGGGCGGCGCCGACGTCGCGGCGGTCCTCGCCGGCCTCGGTGACCGTGTGCAGTACGTCCACGTCAAGGACGGGCCCGCGCGCTCCTACGAGGACGACGTCATGGTGCCGATCGGCACGGGCGAGATGGACTGGCCGACGATCCTCGGCGCGAACCGCGCGCTCGCGTGGCACCTCGTCGAGCTCGAGCGGCTGCCCATGGAGCCGTTCGCCGCGCTCGAGCAGTCGTACGCGTACCTCACCGGAACCGGCCTGACGACCGGCGCCCGCTGACGCCCGGCACGACGAGCCCGAACCCCCACCGACGCCGGAGCCTGACACCACCATGCGCCTGACCGCACCGCTGACCGTCCTCGCCGACCATCTCGGGTACGACACCGGGAGCCCGCAGGCCGTCGTGCTCGCCGCCACCGTGCCGGTCACGCGCGTGACGGCCACGCTCGTCGGCGAGGACGGCACGCGGGTCCCGCTCGACGTGACGGGTGCCCCCGAACAGGTCGACGGGTGGACGACCGGCCGCTACCTGCGGATCCCGTTCACCGCGCCCGCGGGGACGTGGCAGGTGCTCGTCGGGACGGACGCGGGGGCGGCCGCCTCCGCGTGGTTCACGGTCGCCGACGAGCTGCTCGCGTCCACGACCATCTCCGACGTGTGCGCGTACTTCCGGGCGTCGCGCTCGTCCGGCGAGATCGACCGCAAGGACCGGCACGCGCGGTTCTACGGCGACGACTCCGGGCGCGAGGTCGACGCGAGCGGAGGCTGGCTCGACGCGAGCGGGGACTTCTCGAAGTTCCTCAGCCACCTCACCTACACGCGCACCATGAGCCCGCAGCAGATCCCGCTCGTCGCGTGGGCGTGCTTCGCAGCGCGCGACGAGCTGGTGCGTCGCCACCCGGTCGTCGGACGAGCGCACGGTGCGCGGCTGCGTGACGAGGGTCTGTTCGGCTGCGACTTCCTCCTGCGGTTCCGCGAGCCGGGCGGCACGTTCTACACCGCGATCTTCGACGCCCTCACGAAGAACCTCGACGAGCGCGTCGTCAACGCCCCGCTGCAGGACTCGGTGCGCACGCAGCGCTGGCAGGCCGGGTTCCGCCAGGGCGGCGGCCTCGCGGTCGCGGCGCTCGCCCGCGCCGCCGCGCAGGACGACCCGGGCACGCACGCGCCCGAGGAGTACGTCGACGTCGCGTGGAGCGTCTTCGAGCACCTCGAGGAGCACAACCTCGAGTACCTGTTCGACGGTCGGGAGTCCGTGCTCGACGACTACTGCGCGCTCCTGGCCGCCGCCGAGCTGGTCGCGGTCCTGCCCGACGACGACCGCCGCGGCCGGGCGCTCGGCTCGCTGCGGCGGCGCGTCGCGTCGCTCGACGACCGGTACGTCGCGGGTGCCGACGGGGCAGCCGGGTACCTGCGTGCCGACGACGAGGGCCGTCCGTTCTTCCACGCCGCCGAGGCGGGTCTGCCGGTGGTGGCGCTCGTGCGTGCCGCCGAGGTCGTCGCGACCGACGAGCGTGTGCGCGACGACGCGGTCGTCGGACGGGCGCGTGCGCTCGCGCTCCGGCTCGCGCGTGACCTCCTCGCACGCACCGACTCCGTACCGAACCCGTTCGGCTACCCGCGTCAGCTCGTGCAGCCCACCGGCGGCGAGCCGCGCGAGTCGTTCTTCTTCCCGCACGACAACGAGACCGGCTACTGGTGGCAGGGCGAGAACGCGGGCATCTGCTCGTCGTCGTACGCCGCGAGCCTGGTCGCCGACCTGCCCGAGACCGACGCGACGACCGCCTCGCGGCTGCGCGTCCTCGCCGCTGACCAGCTGCACTGGGTCCTCGGCCGCAACCCGTTCGACTCGTCGATGCTGCAGGGCCGCGGCCGTCGGCACGGGGCGTACTCGCCCGTCTACCAGAACCTGCCGGGCGGGATCCTCAACGGCATCACCGCGGGGTTCGAGGACGAGAGCGACGTCGACTTCCTGCCCGCCGGTCAGGATGCGTGGCGCTGGGCCGAGCAGTGGATCCCGCACAGCGGGTGGTACCTGCTCGCGGTCAGCGCGGCGGGCTGACCCCGGACAGCCGGGCGGTCACCGCGGCCTCGACCGCGGGCGCGAGGGTCTGCGCGAACGTCTTCGTGAGGTGGCCGTGGTCGAAGTACACGATCGCCCCGCCGACGACGTCGTGGCACGCGCCGTCCCAGCAGAGCACGTCGGTGGGGTCGTAGACCGAGACGAGGCCGCTGCGGTCGTCGGCCGCGGCATCGGCGAGCGGGTCGGGCTCGACGGCGACCGCCTGCGGTGACGTGCACGACCGCCAGCCGCCGCGCTCGCGGGCCACGCAGTCGGGGGCCGGCTCGGCCGCGGCAGGGGTGTCCCGCATGACGAGGACCGGGACGCCCGCGTCGGTGAACCGTGCGAGCGTCCGGGCGTACGCGGCGCGGGCGGCCGGCTGCTGCTCGTCGGGCGCGACGCCGACGAGCGGGCGGAACGTGCGGGCGGCGAGCACGACGAGGTCGGGATGCTGGGCGAGCGCGGTGTCGATCGCCCAGTCGTTCCAGGCCCGGCACCGGCCGCTGTTCGCGGGGACGGTCAGGTCGATCGGGACGTCGACCGGGTAGCACTCGGACGTCACGTACGTCGTGAGCGACCAGCCCTCCCGCTCGACCTGTCCGACGAGCGCGGGCTGCCACTGGCCCGCGTGCGAGTTCCCGAGCAGCACGAGGCGACGCGCGGGGTCGTCGGACCCGTACGTGCAGGTCCGGCGACCCGTGAACGGGGCGTTGTTCCAGCACCCGTCCGCGTAGAGGTCGCTGCGGTCGCCCGCGGCGTAACCCGCCTCGGTCAGGACCCGGTCGCCGGCGGGGTCGCCGCACGACGGGTCCAGCCGCGCGGCCGCGCCGAGGCACGGCGTGCTCGCGGGCACGTCGCGCGCCGCAGCCGCACGCTCCTGCGCGGTGCTTCCCGCGGACGCCGCGAGCGCGAGGCACACGATCATGGTGCCCGCCCCGAGCGTGAACGTCCGGGGCAACGACGCGCGCAACCGCCGGGACCGTCGCACGGGATCCTCGATCCACCGCTTCGTCCCGGCCGCGAGCACGAGCGTGAGGACGACGAGCGCGGCCTTCGCCCACCCGCCCAGCACGGCGGCCACCGCGAACGGACCCAGCACGAGCAGCGGCCAGTGCCACAGGTACACGCCGTACGACACGTCGCCGACCCACACGACGGGCCGACGCCCGAGCACCCCGCCCGGGCCGCCCGGCGTCCCGTCGGTCGCGCTCCACACCACTGCCGCGGCGCCCAGCGTCGGCAGCAGCGCGGCCGCCCCGGGGAACGGCGTGGCGGCGTCGAACGTCACGCACGCGACGACGATCGCAGCGAGCCCCGCCCATCCGACGAGCGTCCGCGCTCGCTCCCAGCCGACGGTCCGTGCGCCGACGACCCCGAGCAGCGCCCCGAGCGCGAGCTCCCACACGCGGGTCGTCGTGACGAAGTACGCGCGGGCCGGGTCGCTCGTCGTCAGGTGCACGCTCCACGCGAGCGACGCGAGCCCGACGGTCCCGACGACGAGCCCGACGACCGTGCGCACCCGTCCGGTGCGGCGCGCGAGCAGCACCGCGCCCGCGAGCAGCAGCGGCCACGCGAGGTAGAACTGCTCCTCGACGCCCAGCGACCAGAAGTGCTGCACCGGGCTCGGTGTCGCGTCCGCGGCCAGGTAGTCCGTGGCCTGGTCGGCGAGCTGCCAGTTCTCGACGAGCAGCGTCGACGCCCGCACCTCGCGCGCCGCCTGGGCCAGCAGGTTGCTCGGCAGGAGCGCCACGGACGCGACCGCGACGACCGCGAGCACCGTCGCCGCCGCGGGCAGCAGCCGCCGGACCCGGCGGGCCCAGAACGCGGCCATCGCCCGCACGCTCGTCGGCGGCGTGCGCAGCAGGTGCGACGTGATGAGGAAGCCGGAGACGACGAAGAAGACGTCCACGCCCACGTAGCCGCCCGGCAGCGCGGCCGGCCACACGTGGAACACGACGACCGCCGCGACGGCGACCGCGCGCAGCACCTGGATGTCGCGCCGTGGTGCGTCGGCGCTCGCGTCCGGTGCCGCAGCGGGTGCATCGGCGACCGCCGCGCGCGGGGTCACCACGGAGACGTGCCCCGCACCACGCGCCAGCCGCTCCCCACGATCACCGCGTCACGGTACCCCGCGCCCCTGGGGACGCTCCGTCACTACGACAGCGTCTTGCCCTGCACGGCGGCTTCGACCAGAACGGGATCTGGTATCGGTCGTGATGCTCGCTGGCGCGATCATCGACGGGGTGCGCTGGCTCGTTCAATAATCATGGACGTTCACTATTGCTATACACTCGCGTCATGCCCCCCGACACGGCCGATGATCTCCAGACGCTCAGCCTGATCCAGCGGGCCCTCGCGTCGCGTGGGATCGACCTCGACGCTGACCGATCCTCGGTAGCGCTCGAGATCGACGGCCACAGGATCACGCGCCCTGCACGATGGTTGCGCGATGTCGGCCTTTCCGGCCGAGCGCGCGGGGGACCCGCTGAGGTCGACGGCGTGATGATCCTCGGCCCGCGCATCGGCGCAACCACCGCGAGACGCATCCAGGAGGCGGGCGGCTGGTACGCCGACGCGGTCGGCAACGTGTTCGTGCGTGCGGAAGGAGTCCTGATCGACGTCGCTGGTCGATCGCCGAAGATCGTCGGCGCTGCGTCGCGCCGTCCAGGCTCGCGCAACCTCATGAGTGCTGGTCGTGCCCAGGTGGTCTTCTGCCTGCTCACCTGGCCCGCACTCGTGGCCGCACCGGTGAGGTCGGTCGCGGCCATCGCGGGAGTCTCGTCGGGCCTCGTCCAGACGGTGATGCGGCTGCTCGAGGACGAGGGATACGTCTCGCCGACGTCGCGGCAGCTGGAGCGACGCGGCGACCTGGTCGACGCGTGGGCCGCGGCCTTCCCGCTCGGGCTGGCGCGCTCGCTCGAGCTCGGCCGCTTCGTCGGAGAGCCGTCGCCGGACGCGTGGGTGGCGTCCGGGTACCGCGTCTTCGTCAGCGGTGAGTTCGCCGCACCCCAGCTCGAGGGGCCCGACCTGGTCCTCTACGTCCCGGATCGCGACGCCCACGCGATCGCGGCGTCGCGGTGGCGTCGTCCGGAGCCGGGCGAGCGAGCCAACATCATCGTGCGTCGCGCGTTCTGGGAACCGCCCGGACCCGGCGGGCCGGGTGCGGATCGTGTCCCGGACCTCTTGCTCTACGGTGACCTGCTCGCGTCGAACGACTCCCGGCAACGAGAGATCGCCAGCAAGCTGCGGGCTGCCCTGTGATCGACATCTCGAGAGCGCAGCCCCTTCTCGACCAGATCGTCGGCCCGGTCGTCAGCGAGATCCACGCGATCGAGCCGGGGCTACCACCTGTGATGGTGGTCGGTGCCGTCTGTCGTGACGTGCTGCATGCCGCGGGCGGCCATCAGAGCCCCTTGCGAAGGACGAGTGACCTCGACGTCGCGGTCGCCGTCAACGGCTGGGACCACTTCCGAAGCCTGACGGCCGAACTCGGCAAGGTCGTCGGATCGAGTTCCCTGATCAGGTATCGCATCGCTGGTCGCACGGTCGATGTCGTTCCCTTCGGCGACCCGGTGGAGTCCCCGGACGGCGTCGTCGAACCGGGCGGGAAAGGCGACGCGATGAGCGTGTTCGGGTTCCAGGACGTGTGGGACTCCGCCTACGACGTAGGAGTCTCGTCCGGTACGCCGGTGCGGGTACCGAGCATCCCTGGGTACGCCGTGCTCAAGCTCAAGGCATGGCTGGACCGCTCCGTGAACGGCGAGCACAAGGACGGCGGTGATCTCGCCGCAGCCATGTACTGGTACCAGCAGGACCGGGAGCTGGTCGATCAGCGGATCTGGGGTGACGCTGCAGGGGTCGCGTTGCTGGACGGCTCGGACTTCGATGAGGATGAAGCCGCGGTCCGGCTGCTGGTCGCAGATGCGCGGGCGCTGCTGGCGCGCTCACGTCAGGACGAGCTCGCAGCTGTCTGGCGGAGGCTCGCGACAGATGAACGCCTTGCCGACCATCTCCACAACCCGCTGCTGCCGGCCTGGCCGCGACGGGGAGACGACAGGCTCCTCTCGTTCGCACGCGCGGTCCGACAGGTCGTCACCGCCGGAACGAGCGGCGTTCACTCTTCCTGAACGTCCAGGTTCGGTGAACAGCCGGGCGCGTGGGTCGCGCTCGGGGTCGGGGTCAGGCGACGACGGCGTCCAGCTCGACGGCCTTGCCCGCGACGACCGAGGCGGAGTCGCGCAGCCCGGCGGCGGCATGCCGCGTGGACTCGGCGTTGCCGGCGACGGTCGTGATGCTGCGCGCGATCTCGGCGGCGACGGCGGTCTGCTCCTGCACGGCGGCGGTGACCGTCACCTGGTGGGTGCGGACGTCGTCGATGAGCGCGGCGATGTCCCGCAGCGCGGCGGTGACGCCCTCGGCGGTCTCGCGGATCGTCACGACGGTGTCGCCGATCTCGCCGGACGCGGTGCGGGTGCGCTGGGCGAGCTCCTTGACCTCGCCCGCGACGACGGCGAACCCGCGCCCGGACTCGCCGGCGCGTGCGGCCTCGATGGTCGCGTTGAGGGCGAGGAGGTTGGACTGCTCGGCGATCGCGGTGATGAACGTCGACACCTCGCCGATGGTCGAGATCGCCTCGGCGAGCGCGGCGACGCGGCCGCTCGCGGTGAGGGTCGCCTCGACGGCGTCGGACGTGGCGGTCGCGGCGGTCGACGTGCTGGCCGCGATGTCCTCGATGCTCGCGGTCATCTGGCCGCTCGCGGCGGCGACCGCGCTGGCCTGCGCGGTCATCTCGCCGACGCTGCGGTCGAGCGCGTCGCTCAGGCCCCGCAGGTCGTCGGACGAGCGGGACAGCTCGGTGGCGACGGTCGACGTCGTGCGCCGGACCGCGTACGCGTCGGTGACGTCCTTCCACACGGCGAGGAAGCCGTCGGAGCCGGCGAGCCGGTCGATCGTGAACTCGACGTCCACGGGCGTGCCGTCGATGGTGAGGGAGATGAGGTCGCTCGTCGGGAAGTGCGTGGTGCTCGTCGCGATCGACGTCAGCCGCTTGCGCAGCGCGTCCATCACGGCGGCGCCCCGCGTGCGCACGACCTGCTCGACCTGCGTCGAGCTCGCGGCGTTGCGCCGCACGATCCCCCCGCGACGGTCGAGCACCACGACCGCGGTGGGCAGCGACTCGAGGAGCGCCTCAGCAGCGACGGTCCCCAGACCCTCGAGCTCGAGCGCATTGTCGTCGCGCCGGAACGCCAGCTTCACCATGTCCGTACCTCCGTCCTGTCGTTCGGCAGGTCACGGCTCAGGTTGAGGACTTCCGCCGGGTCGCGGTCGAGGCCCGACGAGGCCGTGCGGAGGGTTGCAGGTCGTGCGGCAGGAGGTGGCCGCGGCGCACGAGCTGGTAGGCGACGGCGACCGTGACGGTCTGCGCGGCGAGCAGCCCGACGAGCACGAGCACCTGTGCGGCGCTCGCCTGCAGCGGCGTGCCGCCGCCGAGCAGGACCCCGACGAACGCGCCGGGCAGGGTCACGAGCCCGACGGTGCGGGTCTGGTCCGTGCCGGGGACGAGCGCCTCGGGGACGAGGTGCCGGGCGACCACGTCGATCGCGTCGCGCGGGTAGAGCCCGAGCGCGAGCGCGGCCTCGTAGGTCTCGTGCTGCTCGCGCAGCGCGCCGAACACGCGCCGACCGGCGAGCGAGTGCGCGTTCATCGTCCCGCCGATCACGATCCCGGCGAACGGCACGAGGGACGCCCCGTCCAGCGGGACGGCGCGGGACGCGAAGATCACGACGAGCACCGGGACGACTCCCGCGGCCATCGCGACGGCTGCCCACGGCCACGCGTGCGGGGCGCCGACGCGTCGTGCGGTCGTGCCGACGGCGACCGCGAACATGAGCGCGCCGAACAGCAGCGACCACCAGATCGAGTCGAGGACGAACGCGATGACGAGCGCGACGACCGCGAGCTGCACGACGGCCCGGACGGCCGCGACGACCGTCTGCCGCTCGGTGCGCAGGTGCGCCCAGCGGGACGCTCCGACGCCGACGAGCACGAGGACGACGAGCGCGACGACGACCCCAGCACCGGGCTCTGCAGGCACCCCCTCAGCGTAGGGACGGCGGCGCCCGCCGACGAGGGACCTGAACGACCCCTCGGCGCAGGGAGTATGGCGCGGGGCACAGGCTCGTCACGGGTACGTGACCGCCGTCGAGGCGCGGACGACCAGGCGGGCGGGCTGCAGGTGCAGGCCGGGAGCGGGTGACGGGCCGGACGACGTGCCGGACAGGAGCGCGTCGAGCCGGCGTGCCGTGGCCGCGCCGAGCGCCTCGAGGTTCAGGTCGACGCTGGTCAGGGGCGGGTCGGACTCGTCCGCGAGCAGCGGCTGGTTGTCGTAGCCGGTGACGGCGACGTCGTCGGGGACGCGGCGACCGGTCGCCTCGACCGCGGCGAGCGCACCCGTGGCGAGCTGGTCGGAGCCGCACACGATCCCGTCGGTCTCGGGGTGCGCGGCGAGCAGCGCGGCCACGGCCGCCCGGCCGCGGCGCTGCGACCACGGACCGAAGGTCGTGGGTGCGGCCGACGTCAGCCCGTGCCGCGCGAGCGCCACGGTGAACCCGGCGGCACGCTCGTCGGCGGCACGCGTCGCCGCGGGTCCCGCGACGTGCGCGAGGCGCGTGCGCCCGGCGGCGACGAGGTGGTCGACGGCGAGCGCGATCCCGCCCCGGTCGTCGGGCGCGTGCGCGTGGTCCTCGGGGCGGACCGTCGGGCCGTGCGTGTAGACGACGGGCAGTGCGGGGTGCGCGCCGAGCGTGGGGGTGGGGGCGTTGTTGTCGCCGACGACGACGAGCCCGTCGACGCGGCGGCGCGCGAGCGTGCGGGCGAGCTCGTCGACCCGGCCGATGTCGCCGTGCGCATCGGTGAGGATGAGCGAGAGGTCGATCTCGGCGAGCTCGGCCTCGACGCCGAGGATGAGCGGGACGGCGAACCGGTAGGTGTCGGCGCTCACGAGGACGAGCCCGACCGTTCCCGACTGCCCGCTGTGCAGCCCGCGGGCCAACGGGTTGGGGGCGTAGTCGAGCTCGCGCGCGACGGCGAGCACGCGCTCGCGTGTGGCGGGGGAGATCTTGGCGCGGCCGTTGATGGCCTTGGAGGCCGTGGTGAGCGAGACGCCGGCGCGCTGCGCGACCTCGGTGAGCGTCACGACCCGGGACATGCGGGCGATTGTCGCAGGGATCCGGGGGTAACGTTCCCCCGAGATTGGGGGTAACGTTTCCCCCGCCCGTACGACGACCGCGAAGAGGCGACCATGCCCGCAGACCTGCCCGTCAGCCAGCCCGTCGACCGGTCCGCCGAGCCCGCGACCCGCGCGCGCCGCAGCGGACCCGTGCGCCCCGTGCGCACCACCGCGCTGTCGCCTCTCGCGATCGACGCCGTCCGGCTCGACCCGTCCGGGGAGTGGGGTGCGCGTCAGGTCCGCAACGCGATCGCGACGCTCCCGCACTGCACCGTGCACCTCGAGGAGTCCGGCACGCTCGACAACTTCCGCCGCCTGCTCGGCGAGTCCGACGCGCCGCACCGCGGCATGCCGTTCCAGGACTCCGACCTGTTCAAGCACCTCGAGGCGCTCGCATGGGAGTACGCGCGCTCCGGGAACCCGCGGGTCGACGACGAGCTCGCGGCCGCCGCCACGCTCGTCGGACGTGTGCAGGAGGCCGACGGCTACGTCGACACCTTCTACCAGGGCACCGACAAGGAGCCGTACGCGCTGCTCGCGCAGGACCACGAGCACTACACGCAAGGCCACCTGCTGCAGGCGGCCGTGGCCGACCACCGCGCGACCGGCAGCACGCGACTGCTCGACGTCGCGACGCGGCTCGCCGACCACCTCGTCGACGTCTTCGGCGACGAGCGTCGCACCGACTACGACGGCCACCCCGAGATCGAGACCGCGCTCGTCGAGCTGTACCGCGAGACCGGCACCGCCGCGTACCTCGACCTCGCGCGCCAGTTCGTCGAGCTGCGCGGGCGCCGCACGTTCACGACCGGCCCGAACCCCACCGCGCACTACGGCCGCACCGACTCGTACTACGTCGACCACGAGCCGCGTCGCACGTCGCGCACCATCGAGGGGCACGCGGTGCGCGCCATGTACCTCGAGGCCGGCGTGGTCGACGTCGCGGTCGAGACGGGCGACGACGAGCTGCTCGCCGGGTCCGTCGCCCGCTGGGAGCAGCTCGTCGCGGCGAAGCTCTACGTCACCGGCGGGACCGGGTCGCGGCACTCCACCGAGGGCTTCGGCGACCCGTACGAGCTGCCCGCCGACCGCGCCTACGCCGAGACGTGCGCCGCGATCTCGCTCGTGCACTGGTCGTGGCGCCTGCAGCTCGCGACCGGTGACGCGCGGTACGCGGACGTCATCGACCAGGTCCTGCACAACGCGTTCGCGGTCGGCACGGGGCTCGACGGCACGTCGTTCCGCTACTCCAACCCCCTGCAGCTGCGCGCCGGGCACGTCGTCGACACGCAGGAGCAGAGCGTCGGCCGCCTGCCGTGGTTCGTGTGCGCGTGCTGCCCGCCGAACGTCGGCCGGTTCGTCGCGAGCCTGCACGCGTACGCCGCGGCGACCGACGACGATGGCGTCCACCTGACCCAGTACCTCGCGGGCCGCTACGAGGTCGGCACGACGAGCGAGCGCGTGTTCGTCGTGGACGGCGACTACCCGTGGCGCCCCGACGTCACGGTCCGCGTCGAGCAGACCGACGACGAGCCCTGGACCCTGCACCTGCGCATCCCCGCGTGGTGCGACGACTGGACGCTGACCGTCGCGGGCGAGCGCGTCGACGCGGTGCCCGCACGCGGCGAGGTCGCGGTGACGCGGGCGTGGAGCGTGGGCGACGAGGTCGCGCTGCACCTCGCGATGCCCGCGCGGCTGGTCGCGGCCCACCCGCGCGTGGACGCGCTGCGCGGGTCCGTCGCGGTGCAGCGCGGTCCCGTCGTGTACTGCGTCGAGTCCGTGGACCAGCCGACGCTCGACGACGACGCTCTCGACGACGTCGTCGTCACGGCCGTCGACCCCGAGCCGACGGGCACGGTGCTGGAGCGCCCCGCGCTCACGGTCCACGCGCGTCGGCGCCCGGACCCGCGCGCGCTCTACCGCACCGCGGGTTCGTCGGCCGGGCGGTGCGACGAGCGCGCCGGCGACCCGGTCGACCTCACGGCCGTCCCGTACCAGCTCTGGGGCAACCGCGGCCCGAGCGCGATGCGCACCTTCCTCCCCCTCACCTGACCCAGCCGCCCCCGCCCCGCCCTGCCCCCGGCCCGCCCCGCACTGCCCCCCGGGGCAGGGTTGGTGGGTGGACTTCGTGGTCGTGGGTGCGACGAGGTCCACCCGTCGCGCGGATCGGCGGGCGGGGGTCAGCGGGGGAGGAAGCCCGTGCGGTCGGCCGGGGTGATCTCGCGCAGGACGCGCGCGGGGACGCCCGCCGCGACCGTGCGGGGCGGGACCGAGCGGGTCACGACGCTGCCCGAGCCGACGACCGCACCCTCGCCGATCGTCACACCGGGGTTGATCGTGACGTGGCCACCGATCCACACGCGGTCGCCGATCGTCACGGGCCGGGCGTAGCAGGCGCCCGCGGCGCGCTCGTCGGGGTCGAGCGCGTGGTTCGACGTGAAGATGCCGACGCGCGGGCCGAGCAGCACGTCGTCGCCGATCGTGATCGGGGCGCCGTCGAGCATGACGCAGTCGAAGTTCGCGTAGAACCGGTCGCCGACCGAGATGTTGTCCCCGAACTCGCAGCGGAACGTCGGCTCGAGGTGCGCACCGGTGCCGACGTGCGCGAGCAGCTCGCGCAGCAGCGCCTCGCGCTCCGCCTGCGGACGGCCGAAGCTCGCGTTGTACCGGTCGGTCGCGAGCACCGCGCGCTCACGGGCGGCGACGAGCTCGGGCGTGAGGTCGTCGTACATCGCGCCGGTCAGGATGTGCCGTCGCTGCTCCTCGAGACCCGGCTGTCCGCTCACGAGACGGCACCCTACGGCCGCCGGGGCCGTCCGCGGGTGGGGTTGGTCGCCTCTCGCGCGACTTTCTCCACCCACAGCGCGGGGTGGGGCGGGGCGGGGCGGTGTGTCAGGGTGGGGCTGTGAGGTGCCGGGGTGACGTCCTGCCGGAGCGGCCCGTCGTCAGCGGGTTCCATCCCGACCCGAGCGTGTGCCGCGTCGGCGACACCTTCTACCTCGCGTGCTCGAGCTTCGAGTACGCGCCGGGAGTGCCGGTCCTGCGGTCCGACGACCTGGTGACGTGGACGCTCGTCGGGCACGCGCTCGCGACGCCCGCACACCTGCGGCTCGACGGCGCCGCCCCCTCCGGCGGTGTGTACGCCCCGACGCTGCGCCACCACGACGGCCGGTTCTGGCTCGTCACGGCGAACGTGTCGGACCCGCCGGGACACCTGCTGGTCTCCGCGACCGACCCGGCCGGACCGTGGTCGCCGCCCGTGCGCATCGCGGCGGCCGACGGCATCGATCCGGACCTCGCGTGGGACGACGACGGCACGTGCTGGCTCACGTGGACCGACGGCGGCATCCGCCAGGCCGCGCTCGACCCGAGCACGGGCGAGCTGCTGACCGAGCCGCGCCCGATGTGGGACGGCACCGGCGGCCGGGACGTCGAGGGCCCGCACCTGTACCGGGTCGGCGGACGCTGGTACCAGCTCGTCGCGGAGGGCGGCACGGCGGCCGGGCACGCGGTGAGCGTCGCGCGCGGCCCGTCCCCGTCGGGCCCGTGGGAGCCCTGCCCGACGAACCCGGTCCTGACGGCCCGCGGCTCGGCATCCCCCGTGCAGAGCACAGGTCACCTGGACCTCGTCGAACGCCCGGACGGCACGTGGGCCGCGCTGTTCCTCGGTGTGCGGCCCGCCGGGTACTTCCCGTCCTGGCACGTGCTCGGCCGGGAGACGTTCGCCGTCGAGGTCGCGTGGGTCGACGGGTGGCCGGTCGTCACCGGCCCGCTGCAGCCCGCGCACGTCCCGCCGGTCCGCGCGCGCCTCGAGCCGGACGCGTCGGGCGGTCCCGGGCCGCACTGGGTCGGGGCCGGGGTGTGGCCCGCCGACGTCCTGCGCAGCGTGGACGGCGCCTGGCACCTGACGGCGGGCGCCGCCGGCCGCACGTTCGTCGGGCGGCGCGTGGCGCACACGCGGGCCACCGCACGGGCGAGGGTCGCAGCGGCGCACGGTGTCGGCGGGCTCGAGATGCGGATCGACCCGGAGCACGCGCTGACGCTGGAGGTCGACGGGTCGACCGTGCGCGCGATCGCGCGGGTCGGCTCGCTCGGGTCGGTGCTGGGCGAGCTCGTGCTCGACGGTTTGCCCGACGCGCCCGGGGCCGTGCTCGAGCTCGCCGTCCGCGAGTCGCCGCACCACCGGTACAGCCACCGTCGCGGGCCCGACGAGCTCGTCGCGACCGTCGAGACGCCGCACGGCCGGACCGAGCTCGGACGGCTCGACGGCCGGTACCTGTCGACCGAGGTCGCGGCGGGGTTCACCGGGCGGATGGTCGGTGTGGTCGCCGAGCGCGGCGAGGTCGTCGTGCACGAGCTGGAGTACGTCGGCCACGAGGTGTGACGGGGCGTCGTCGGACCCGGTCGGTAGCGTGGGCGCCGGTCAGCGACGGACGTGAGGAGACGCGCGCATGCCAGGTTCGACGAGCACGACCCACCCCGCGGACAGCCACGACCTGATCCGCGTGCGCGGTGCGCGCGAGAACAACCTCAAGGACGTCGACCTCGACCTGCCCAAGCGGCGGCTCACGGTGTTCACGGGCGTGTCGGGCTCGGGGAAGAGCTCGCTCGTGTTCGGCACGGTGGCCGCGGAGTCGCAGCGCATGATCAACGAGACGTACCCGGCGTTCGTGCAGGGCTTCATGGCGAACCTGCCGCGCCCGGACGTGGACGTCCTCGAGGGGCTGACCACCGCGATCATCGTCGACCAGGAGCGCATGGGGGCCAACTCGCGCTCCACGGTCGGCACCGCGACCGACGTCAACGCGAAGCTGCGGATCCTGTTCTCGCGCCTCGGTCGGCCGCACATCGGCTCGTCGCAGGCGTTCGCGTTCAACATCCCGACGGTGCGCGGTGGCGGCGCGATCACGGTCGAGGGTGCGCGCGGCGCGAAGACCGAGCGGCGCTCGTTCACGCAGCTCGGCGGCATGTGCCCGCGGTGCGAGGGCATGGGATCGGTGACGGACTTCGACCTCACGGCGCTGTTCGACGCGGACAAGTCCCTCAACGAGGGTGCGCTGACGATCCCCGGCTACACGATGGACGGCTGGTACGGCCGCATCTTCCGCGAGAGCGGCTTCTTCGACCCGGACAAGCCGCTGGGCCGGTACAGCCCGAAGGAGCTCGACGACCTGCTCTACAAGGAGGCCGTGCGGATCAAGGTCGAGGGCATCAACGTCACGTACGAGGGCCTGGTCCCGCGCATCCACAAGTCGTTCCTGTCGAAGGACCGCGAGGCGATGCAGCCGCACGTGCGCGCGTTCGTCGACCGCGCGATCACGTTCACGACGTGCCCGGACTGCGACGGCACGCGGCTCAACGCGACGGCCCGCTCGTCGAGGATCGCGGGGCTGTCGATCGCGGACGCGTGCCGCATGCAGATCAGCGACCTCGCGCAGTGGGTCCGCGGGCTCGAGAGCGACCCGGACGCCGTGACGTCGGTCGCGCCGCTGCTCGCGTCGCTGCGCGCGACGCTCGACTCGTTCGTCGAGATCGGCCTCGCTTACCTGAGCCTCGAGCGGCCCGCGGGCACGCTCTCGGGCGGTGAGGCGCAGCGGACGAAGATGATCCGCCACCTCGGCTCGTCGCTGACGGACGTCACCTACGTGTTCGACGAGCCGACGATCGGCCTGCACCCGCACGACGTGCAGCGCATGAACGACCTGCTCCTGGCGCTGCGGGACAAGGGGAACACCGTGCTCGTCGTCGAGCACAAGCCCGAGACGATCGTGATCGCGGACCATGTCGTCGACATCGGTCCGGGCGCGGGGACCGCGGGCGGCCAGGTGTGCTTCACGGGCACGGTCGACGGGCTGCGCGCGTCGGGCACGCTCACGGGGCGGCACCTCGACGACCGTGCGCGGCTCAAGGACGCGGTGCGCACCCCGACGGGCACGATCGAGATCCGGGGCGCGAGCACCCACAACCTCCAGGACGTCGACGTCGACGTCCCGCTGGGCGTGCTCGTCGTGGTCACGGGCGTGGCCGGCTCGGGCAAGAGCTCGCTCGTGCACGGTGCGCTCGGGCGGCGCGACGACGTCGTCGAGATCGACCAGGGCGCGATCAAGGGTTCCCGGCGCAGCAACCCCGCGACGTACACGGGGCTGCTCGAGCCCGTCCGCAAGGCGTTCGCGAAGGCCAACGGCGTCAAGCCCGCGCTGTTCAGCGCGAACTCCGAGGGCGCCTGCCCGGTGTGCAACGGTGCGGGCGTCATCTACACGGACCTCGCGATGATGGCGGGCGTCACGACGACGTGCGAGGAGTGCGAGGGCCGGCGGTTCCAGTCCGCGGTGCTCGAGTACACGCTCGGCGGCAAGAGCATCGCCGACGTGCTGGACCTGCCGGTCGCCGAGGCGGAGCGGTTCTTCGCGGAGGGCGCGGCGCGCCTCCCCGCAGCGCACGCGATCCTCGCTCGGCTGGTCGACGTCGGGCTGGGCTACGTGAGCCTCGGTCAGCCGCTGACGACGCTCTCGGGCGGCGAGCGGCAGCGGCTCAAGCTCGCGACCCACCTGGGCGAGAAGGGCGGCGTGCTCGTGCTCGACGAGCCGACCACGGGCCTGCACCTCACGGACGTCGAACAGCTCCTCGCGCTGCTCGACCGCCTGGTCGACGCGGGCCGGTCGGTCGTGGTGATCGAGCACCACCAGGCCGTGATGGCGCACGCCGACTGGATCGTCGACCTCGGCCCAGGCGCGGGGCACGACGGCGGGCGGATCGTCTTCGAGGGCACACCCGCGGACCTCGTCGCGGAACGCTCGACGCTCACGGGCGAGCACCTGGCGCGCTACGTCGGCGCCTAGACGTCGTGCCAGGCGAGGTCGCCGGCTACCCACCGGCGCCCGTCGGCGGTGCCGTCGAGCGCCGGGTCCAGGAGTGTGTGCACGAGGGCCACAGCCTCGGAGAACGACGTCAGGTCCGCGACGGCGGGGACCTTGCGGGCCAGCGGCGGGTAGAGCTGCTCCCACGTGGATGGTGGGTCGAACGTCGCGGATCCCGGGAGCCCGCGGTGCGTCCACTCGCCACGGATGGCGTTGATGAGCTCGCCGCCGTCGACGTCCTGGGAGCGGGTGAACACGACAAGATCGACGAGGTCGCGCACCCGGCTCGAGCGTCGGTTGCCGTCCGTCCCGTACATCGCCTGGGTGGCGCAGAGCTTGTCGGCGATGTGGTCGACCACGGGGTACAGCCGGATCGTCGGAGCCTGGAGCCCTCGCAGATCGAGGACCGGGTCGGTGCGCACCTCGGGCGTGGTCGTCATCAGCGAGCCGGTCACCAGGTCGACGCCGAACGCGGTCTTCTTCGCGCCGCAGTACGCGTCGATACTCACCCGGCAGCCGTCCAGCTCTGGCTGCCCGGCACCGCCGAGGTTCGTCTCGACGTTCGTCACCACGAAGCGGAAGTGGTCGTGCAGGTCGAGGGCCACGGCCGAGCGCAGCGCCTGGATCGCCCGCTCGAGGTCGAGCTCCTCGTTGAGCAGGTCGACGTCCTTGGTCGTCCGCGCGTCGTGCACGCGAGCAAGGACCGCGGTGCCGCCCTTGAGGACCCACGGTGCGGGATCGTCGTGGAACACCCTGGCCAGGAAACGCCCGAACACGAATCGGCGCACGACGGCTCCAGCGGCGACGCCTGTGGCCTTCGCGGTGGTCGTGGCTCGTGCGGTCACCGCGGACCACAGCGCGACTCCGTCGCGGTACTCCCCGGTCGCCGTCACCGGCTCCCGCCACGTCCGACGAGCGTGCTGGCCGCCTCGATGGCCGCCTTGGTCTGGGGATCGGCCAGCTGCCGCAGGGCAGCGGTGACCGCCGGCGATCGAACAGCGTCACGCTGGGCCTGCAGCGGCCGGACCGCGTCGGCGAGCCGTTGCGCGTCGACCAGCTTGTCGACGTCGACGACGGGAACGCCAGCGGCGAGCTGCTCGAGCAGCTTGGTGATCGGCAGCCTCTCGAGTTGGGGCTCCAGCGACGCCATGAGCTGGCCGAGCACGGTCGCAGCGCCGGTGGCGACGAGCTCACGACCGGTCGGTGTGTCGGCGAGCTCGCGCACCAGCGCGGCCGGGCTCAGCCCGACGAGGTCCAGCAGGTGCTCGACGAGTGCGCGTCCGTCAGGCTGCCCGTAGCGTCGCGCGGACGACTCGAGGCGTACAGCGAGGTCCTCGAGGTCGATCACGCCGCGGCGGGTGCCCTCGCCGAGGATCTGCGCGATGTGCTCACCGTCATGGCCATCGCGGAGGAGGTCTGCGACGGTGCGCTCCTCGGTCGTGGTGGGGAGCCCGTCGACGATCGTGACGTCAGCGTCGGTGAGGACCGCGCGGTGCAGACGCGTGCCGCGACGGGTCTGCTTGCGCTCGGGAAGGGTGATCTCCGGGGTGTCGTCGAGCAGGTCGCCCAGGCGATGCAGGGCCGCGGCCGACGTGTGGGAGACCACGCCGGCGGTGATCGGGTCGGCCAGCCGTTCCTCGGCGGTCCGCGCGGGGTCCAGCGCCAGCCAGGCGGCGCGCAGAGTCTGGTGCTCGTTCGCCACCGCCGTGGTCGCGTAGACGCCGTGCTCGACGCGCTCGAGAACCCCCGCATCGGCAAGGCGGGCGAGCTGCAGCCGGCTCACTCCGACGCGCTGGGCCTGCGCAGTGGTCAGGAGTCCCCACTGCCCTGCCGCGAGTTGCGACACGACAGCAACAGTCTGAGTGGAAGATCCCGGCATGCTGCGATCGTATCATTGAGATGATACAAATGCAGGGGCGTGAAGGACCTGGGGACGTAGCAGAGCTACAAAGGTGCGTAGGGGGGATACAGATGTAGTCGTCTTCGAGGGCACACCCGCGGACCTCGTCGCGGCCCGCTCGACGCTCACGGGTGAGCACCTGGCGCGCTACGTCGGCGCCTAGCGGTACGTCGCGGCGCGGTCAGACGGTGATCGTGGGGGAGCCGCTGCCCGGTGTGGTGAGGTCGATCGGGCCGGGCGTGACGGGGCGGACCTCGTCGCGCAGCCGACCCATGCGGGCGTCGAGGTCGGCGGCGAGGAGCGCGGCGTCGTCGATCTCCTTGCGCAGGTGCTCGGGCATGTCCGTGCGGTACTTGTAGCGCAGCTTGTGCTCCATGCTCGCCCAGAAGTCCATCGCGATCGTCCGGATCTGGAGCTCGACGGGGATGTGCTCGGTGTGCCGGGAGAGGAACACCGGGACCTCGACGATGAGGTGCAGCGACCGGTAGCCGTTGGGCTTGGGGTGCGCGATGTAGTCCTTCGTCGTGAGCACCGTCAGGTCGGGCTGTGCGCTGAGCATCTCGGCGATCCAGTACGCGTCGGACACGAACGAGCACGTGATCCGGATGCCGGCGATGTCCCGGATGTGCGCGCGGATCGCGGGGACCGTGAGGTCGACGCCCTGCCGCAGCGCCTTGGCGAGCAGGCTGTCGGGCGACTTGAGCCGCGACCGGACGTGCTCGATCGGGTTGTAGTCGTACGTGTTCGCGAACTCCTCGCGCAGGATGCCGACCTTCGTCGAGACCTCGTCGATCCCGAACTGGTAGTACATCTGCAGCCGCTGGAACTCGTCGCCCACCTCGCTGAGCCGCGCGAACACCTCACCGGCGTCGATGTCGAGCGACCCGGCGCCCGCGAGGTCGCGCAGGCGTGCCTCGACCTGTCGCTGCAGCTCGCTGCGAGGTCCGGTCGGCTGGTTCTGCACGGTCATCGTCCACCTCTCGTCGTGCCCCACCACCGTAACGACAGGCGCGTGCGACGAGTGCCGCGAAGGTCCCGCGGCGTGCCACGCTTCGGGCATGACCCACACCCCGACGCCCGGTCCGGGCGACCCCGCGTCGCGGTCGCGCCTGAGCCCGATGCGCCCGCGCGACCCGCTCGAGCCGGGTCGCGTCGCGAGCTCGCTCGAGCTGTTCTTCGACCTCGTCTTCGTGGTCGCGGTGAGCATCGCTGCGGTCAACCTGCACCATGCGCTGTCGGCGGGTGACGTGCTGCACGGCCTGCGGTCGTACGCGTTCGTGTTCTTCGGGATCTGGTGGGCGTGGATGAACTTCACGTGGTTCGCCACGTCGTTCGACACGGACGACTGGCTGTACCGGGTCCTGACCTTCGTGCAGATGTCGGGCGTGCTGGTGCTCGCGGCGGGCGTCGAGCCGGCGTTCGTCGACGGCGACTTCGTGGTCGTCGTGCTGGGATACGTCGTGATGCGCGTGGCGATGGTCGCCCAGTGGTCGCGGGCCGCGCGCGGGACCGCTGCGGCGCGGACGACGAGCGTGCGGTACGCGGTCGGGATCGCGGTCCTGCAGGTGCTGTGGATCGGGATGCTCGCGGTCCCGGCGGCGGCCCAGCCCGTCGTGTTCGTCGTGCTCGCGCTCGGGGAGCTCGCGGTGCCGGTGGTCGCGGAGCGCGCCGGCCTGACGCCGTGGCACCCGCACCACATCACCGAGCGGTACGGCCTGTTCACGCTCATCCTGCTCGGTGAGAGCCTGCTCGCCTCCGCGAACGCGATCATCGAGGCGTTCCACGACGACGTCGCGCTCGGTCCGCTGGTCTCGCTCGCGGTGCTCGCGCTCGTCGTGACGGCCGCGCTGTGGTGGATCTACTTCTGGCCGCCGCACCACGCGGCGATCACGACGGACCTGCGCCGCGCGCTGCGCTACGGGTACGCGCACTACGTGGTGCTCGCCGCGGCGGGGGCCTTCTCCGCGGGGATCGAGGTCGAGGTCGACGCGCTCACGGGGCACAGCGCGCTCGGCGACGTCGCGGCGTCGTTCACGGTCACGGTGCCGGTCGCGGTGTTCGTGCTCGGCGTGTGGTGGCTCGCGTTCCGCGAGCACGCGGACCGGGTCGTGAACGTGGTGGTCCCGGTGGGTGCGGTGCTCGTGCTCCTCGACCCGGTCGTCCCGGTCCCGGTCACGCTGTCGGCGCTGGTGCTCGCGGCGGTCGTCGTCGTGCTCGTGCGGCACCCGCCCGTCGACCCGCAGGACGAGCCCGACGAGCCCGTGGGACCGCAAACCCGTACGTCCCGGGACCTTCCCTGACGGGCCGCGGTGGACCAAGGTTGGTGACGTGATCATCGACACGCACGCGCACGTGTGGGACCTCGCGCGTGCGTCGTACCCGTGGCTGCGGCCCAGCATGGGCGCGCTGTACGGCACGTTCGGCTACGCGGACCTCGCAGCGCACCTCGACGACGAGCAGGAGCTGCGTGACTGCGCGCACGCGGACCACGCGCGCGCGGTGCTCGTCCAGTCGGCCGACGACCCGCGCGACGTGGCGGTCATGGCGTCGGTCGCGCAGGAGGAGCCGCGCGTCGCGGGTCTGGTGGTGTGGGTGCCGCTGGACCGGCCCGACGACGTCGCGGACGAGGTCGAGCGAGCGCGCGCCGTCGCGGCGGACGCCGGCACGCGCGTCGTCGGCACCCGGACGCTGCTGCACCGTCGCCGTGAGTCGGGCTGGGTCCTGAGCGCCGCGGTGGACGCGGGGCTCGCGGAGCTCGACACGCTCGGGCTGCCCTACGACTTCGTGACGCGCGACGCGGACGGGATCGCGGACCTCGTGACGGTCGCCGAGCGGCACCCCGACCTGCCGCTCGTGCTCGACCACCTGGGCCGGCCGCCGCTCGGTGACCCCGACGGGCTCGCGCGGTGGCGCGGGCTGCTCGCGGCGGCCGCCGAGCACACCACGGTCGTCGCGAAGCTGTCGGGCCTGTACGCGCAGGGTGCGCCGCGCACCGCGTACGACGAGGACGTGCGCGAGGTCGTCGACGTCGCGCTCGAGGTGTTCGGCCCGGACCGGCTCATGGTGGGCTCGGACTGGCCGATGTCGCTCGCGGCCGGCGGGCCGGTGCGGGTGCACGGCGCGGTCGAGTCGGCGCTGGTCCGGGCGCTGGACGGAGCCGAGCTCGAGGCGGTCCGCGGCGGGACCGCCGCCCGGGTCTACGGACTGGCGCGCGTCCCGACCTGACCGGCGGTCGTGTGATCGACGCGGCAGGGCCTCGGCTCCGTCCGGGTGCGGTGCCGGGTTGCCTGCCTCTTACAGTGAGGCGGTGCGTTCCCTCGTCGTCGACACGACCCCCCTCAAGGTCAGTCCCGAGTTCCGGTGGCTGTGGTCGGGGCTGACGATCGCGCAGTTCGGCACGCAGCTCACGGTCGTCGCCGTCGGGCTGCAGGTCTACGCGATCACGGGGTCGACGCTGTCCGTCGGCGTGCTCGGCATGTTCGCGTTCGTCCCGCTCGTGATCTTCGGACTGTACGGCGGCGCGATCGTCGACCACTACGACCGGCGCAAGGTCGCGCTCGCCTCCGCGCTCGTCTCGTGGGCCGCGACCATGGTGCTCGCGGTGCAGGGCTGGTCCGGCAACGCGCACGTCGGCCTGCTGTTCGGGCTCACCGCGGTGCAGTCCGCCGCGAACGCCGTGAACTCGCCCGCGCGGTCCGCGATCATCCCGCGGCTGCTCGAGCCGCGCCTCATGCCCGCCGCGAACGCGCTCCAGGCGATCGGGTTCCAGACCGCGCTCATGGTCGGCCCGCTCGCAGGTGCCGCGCTCGCGGCCGTCGACTACGGGCTCGCGTACACGATCGACGCCGTGCTGTTCACCGCCGCGCTCGTCGCGGTGTTCCGGCTGCCGCCCGTGCTGCCGGAGGCGTCCGAGTCCCGGCGCGAGCGCGTCGGCCTCGGGTCCGTGGTCGACGGGCTGCGCTACCTCGGCACGCAGCCCGACGTGCGCATGACGTTCCTCGTCGACCTGTGCGCCATGATCCTCGCGATGCCGCGCGTCGTGTTCCCCGCCGTCGGCATCTGGTACCTCGGCGGAGGCGAGACCACGACCGGCGTGCTGACCGCCGCGCTCGCGGTCGGGGCCGTGACCTCCGGTCTGCTGTCCGGCGGGCTCGCGCGCGTCGTGTGGCAGGGCCGCGTCATCACGTGGGCGATCACGGGGTGGGCGCTGTCGATCGTCGGGTTCGGGTTCGTCCTCGTCGCGGTGGGCCGGGACAAGCCCGACCACGTGCTGTGGGGTGCGCTCGCGATCGCGTGCCTCACGCTCGTCGCCGCGGGCGCGTCCGACGAGATCAGCGCGATCTTCCGGCAGACGATCCTGCAGACCGCGACGCCCGACGACATGCGCGGGCGGCTGCAGGGCGTGTTCATCGTCGTCGTCGCGGGCGGACCGCGGCTCGGCGACATGTTCATCGGCTCGATGTCGGGCGCCGTGGGCGAGGGCTGGGCGGTCGTCATCGGCGGTGCCCTGTGCGCGACCGCGCTGTGGGTCCTGGTCCGCACGCAGCGCCAGTTCTGGCGGTACGACGCCCGCACGGTCCTGGGCGAGCTGACCGGTCCGGCCTGACCGGCCCGACCGGCCTGACCGGCCCGACCGGCCTGACCGGCACGTGGCCGGCCGGGCCGGCCGGCCGGTCAGAGCTGGTTGATGCGCAGGTGGTTGCCCGCCGGGTCGCGGACCGCGGCGTCGCGCAGGCCCCACGGCTGGTCCGTCGGCTCCTGCGTGACCTCGGCGCCGCCCGCGACGAGCGCGTCGAACGTCCCGGCCAGGTCGTGCGTCGCGAAGACCAGCGTCGCGTACGAGCCCTTGGCCATGAGCTCGCGGATGGTGCGGCGCTCGTCGTCCGTGAGGCCCGGGTCGACGGCCGGCGGGTGGAGCACGATCGAGACCTGCGGCTGGTCGGGCGAGCCGACGGTGATCCAGCGCATGGCGCCCTGGCCGACGTCGTTGCGGACCTCGAAACCGAGCACGTCGCGGTAGAACGCGAGCGAGGTCTCGGGGTCGTCGGCCGGGAGGAAGGTGGTGTGCACGGTGATGTCCATGCCGACCACGCTAGGGACGCGCTGACGTGGGCGCTTCTCGATTCCTGACCGCTTCGGCGGGCGCGGTCGGTGCGTCGTCCGCGGTGCCCGGACCGCGCGTCGAGCGGCGGACCGGGCGCTGGACCTGGCGCGCCTGACAGCTCGGCACGCCGGGTGCGGTGCCGACGAGCGGGGTGGCGGGGTCGTCGGACGTGGCGAGCGCGCGGCGGCGGTACTCGCTCGGCGGCATGCCCACGAGCTCGGTGAACCGGGTGCTGAACGTGCCGAGCGACTGGCAGCCGACCGCGAAGCACACGTCCGTGACCGTGAGCTCACCGAGCCGCAGCAGGTGCATCGCGCGCTCGATGCGTCGCGTCATGAGGTAGCTGTACGGCGACTCGCCGTAGGCCGCGCGGAACTGCCGACTCAGGTGCCCCGCGGACAGGTGCACGCCCGCCGCGAGCGCCTCGACGTCGAGCGGTTGGGCGTAGTCGCGGTCGATCCGGTCGCGGACGCGGCGCAGCAGCGCGAGCTCACGCAGCCGGGGATCGGGATCGCTCACGGGGTCAGCCTGCCGGGCACGTCGTCGTCGGGCTCGTCGAGCAGCGCGTCCGCGAGCCGCCGCTCGTGCACCCGACGCAGGGTCCGCAGCGACGCGACGGTCGCGACGAGCGCCGCGACGCCCGCGACGACCACGACGAGGAACCCGCCGTGCGAGCCCTGCGCGTCGATGCGCGATCCCGCGAGCGACGAGCCGATCGACACCCCGACGCCGAGCGACGTGCCGACCCACGTCAGCCCCTCCGTGAGCCGTGCGGCGGGCACGAGCTCCTGGACCAGGCCGTTGCCGTTGATGAGCGTCGGCGCGATCGCGAAGCCGGTGACGAACATGACCGCAGCGAGCGCCCACAGCGCGTGCACCAGCACGAACAACGACACCCCGACCGTGAGCGCGACCATCCCGATCCCGAACCGCACCCACAGCGGCCGCACCCACGATCGCGCGCCGTACAGGAGCCCCGACACGAGGCTCCCGGCGGCGAACACCGCGAGGATGAACCCGGCTGCCGACTTGTGCCCGGCTTCCTCGGAGAAGGCCACGGTCGAGACGTCCGTGGCGCCGAAGATCGCGCCCATCGCGAGGAAGACGACGACCAGCACGAGCATCCCGGGCAGGCGCACGAGCGAGCGCCCGCCCTCCGCGTGCCGACCCGCGGGCGGCGGCTCGGTGCGCCGCTGGACGAGGAGCCACGTACCGCCCACGAGGCCGGCGACGAGCGGCACGACGATGCCGGCGGTCGGCGCGACGCTCGTCGCGAGGATCGTCGCGGTCGCCGGACCGACGATGAACACGACCTCGTCGAGCGCGGCCTCGAACGAGTACGCGGTGTGCAGCGCGTCGCCGTCACCGCGCAGCAGGTGGGACCAGCGCGCGCGCACGAGCGAGCCGAACTGTCCGGTGACCCCGGCGACGACGGCCGTCGCGTAGAGCACGGCCTCGGGGGCGCGGGCGAGCAGCGCGACGACGAGCGAGGTGAGGCCGACCGTGCTCACCGCGAGCACCGGGAACATGACGCGCGCCTGGCCGTGCCGGTCGACGAGCCGGGCGATGAGCGGTGCGGTCAGTGCGGACGTGACGACGAGCACCGCGGACACGCGCCCCGCGAGCGCGTAAGAGTCGTACAGGGACGACACCGCGAGCACGATCCCGATCCCGACCATCGAGATCGGCAGCCGCGCGACCCCACCGGCCCCGGAGAACGCGAGCGCCCCGTCCCGCGACAGCACGCGGCGATAAGCAGACACCACACCCCATCCTCCCATCCACCACCCGCACCCCCTCCCACCCTCCCCGACCCACCCGCCCGGACCTGCCCCGCCCCGCCCCACCCCCACCCGCCCCACCACCCCCACCCGCCCGGACCCGCCCCGCCCCGACCCGCCCCCACCCGCCTTGGGTGGACTTCGTCGCACTAGAGCGGCGTTACTCCACCCGTCGCGTGCTGGTCCCCCGGCGGGAGCCTGCTCGGAGGGAGGCCGAGCCGAGTCGTGAGGGTGCCCGGCGGAGTGGGTGGGGTTGGTAGCGCCAGGGCGGCCTTTCTCCACCCGCTGCACACCTGCTCGCGGACGGCGAAGCGTGCCCCCGGGGGAGGTCGGGTCGCGCGGGGGCGGACCGTGGGGGTGAGTTCGCGGCTCCCGGCATGGGTTCGCGGCTCCATCGCGAGTTCGCGGCTCCCGACACGACTTCGCGGGCCGCGGCCCGCGAAGTCAGCGTGCAGGCCGCGAACTCGCCGCAGGAGTGGGGGTGGGGTGGGAGCTGGTGGTGAGTTGGGTTGGGGTCCCGCGGCGCGGGGAGCGGGCGGCGGTGGCTGGGGGAGGTGCGGACCGGGGTGGTGGTGGCTGGGGGGAGGTGCGGATCGGCGTCGGGTGGGGTGGTGTCGGCTGGGAGCGGTCACGGGTTGGGGCCTAGAGTGCCGTCGTGGAGAGCAACGGCGGGCCGCGACGTCGGCCGACGATCCGGGACGTCGCGGCCGCAGCCGGGGTGTCCCGCGGCACGGTGTCGCGCGTCATCAACGGGGGCCACTGGGTCTCGCCCGAGGCGCTCGCGGCGGTGCAGGAAGCGATCCGCACCACCGGCTACAAGGCCAACCAGCACGCGCGCAGCCTCGTGACGGGCCGGTCCAACTCGGTCGCGTTCCTGCTGACCGAGCCGCAGCACCTGCTGTTCGAGGACCCCAACTTCTCGATCCTGCTGCGCGGTGCGGCCACCGAGCTCGCCGCACGGGGCATGCCGCTGCTGCTCATGGTCGCCGGCTCGCCCGCGGAGCAGGAGCAGATGCTCGGCTACGTGTCCGCGGGGCACGTCGACGGGGTGCTGCTCATCTCGTCGCACGCGGGCTCACCGGTGCTCAAGGAGCTCGTCGCCAACCAGATCCCGACGATCGCGTGCGGCATCCCGCTGGGCTTCGAGTCGCAGGTCGGCTACGTCGCGGCCGACGACCTCGGCGGCGCGCGCGTCATGACGCGTCACCTCGTCGAGTCGGGCCGCGAGCGCATCGCGATGATCACGGGGCCCATGGACACCCCCGGTGGTCGGCTGCGGCTCGAGGGCTACCGCGCGGAGCTGGGGGAGCGGTACGACGAGTCGCTCGTCGTGCACGGCGACTACACGCGGCAGTCCGGCGCGCACGCGATGACCGAGCTGCTGGAGCGGCGGCCGGATCTCGACGCGGTGTTCGCTGCGAACGACCTCATGGCCGCGGGTGCGATGGTCGTGCTCGCCGATGCGGGCCGCTCGGTGCCGGGCGACGTCGCGGTCGGCGGGTTCGACGACGCGGGGGTCGCCGTGACGGTGAACCCGCACCTGACCACGATGCGCCAGCCGTTCGAGCGCATCAGCGCCGAGATGGTGCGGCTGCTGCTCGAGGTCGTCGACGGCGAGTCGCCCGCGGCTGTGACGCTGCCCGCGTCGCTCGTTGTGCGCGAGTCCGCCTGACCGACGGGCGCGTCGCTCGTCGGACGCGAGCCCGCCGGACGGACGGGCCGCGTCGCTCGTCGGACGCGACCGGACGCGACCGGGACGTGAACGGGCGTGACGCGGCCCGGTCGACGGTTCAGCCGGCCAGCGCCGCGCCGACCACGTCCTTCGCCTCGGCCTGCACCTGGGCCAGGTGCTCCGCGGACACGAACGACTCGGCGTAGATCTTGTAGACGTCCTCCGTGCCCGACGGCCGTGCGGCGAACCACGCGTCGTCGGTGGTGACCTTGAGCCCGCCGATCGTGGCGCCGTTACCGGGCGCCGCGGTCAGCCGCGCCGTGATCGGGCCGCCCGCGAGCGTCGTCGCGGTGACCTGCTCGGGGGAGAGCGCCGCGAGCCGGGACTTCTCGTCGCGCGTCGCGGCTGCGTCGATGCGCGCGTACCAGGACTCGCCGAGCTCGTCGACGAGCGCGCGATGGTGCTCCGACGGCGAGCGCCCGGTCGTCGCGAGGATCTCCGAGGCGAGCAGGCACGCGATGGGCCCGTCCTTGTCGGTGGTCCACACGGTGCCGTCGGTGCGCAGGAACGACGCCCCGGCGGACTCCTCCCCGCCGAAGCCGACCGACCCGTCGATGAGCCCGGGCACGAACCACTTGAAGCCGACCGGCACCTCGACGACGCGGCGGCCGAGCTTCGTGCCCACGCGGTCGATCAGCGACGACGAGACGAGCGTCTTGCCGATCGCCGCAGCCGCGGGCCAGCCCGGGCGAGCGCCGCCGTACAGGTAGGAGATCATCACCGCGAGGTAGTGGTTGGGGTTCATCAGCCCGCCGTCGGGCGTGACGATCCCGTGCCGGTCGGAGTCCGCGTCGTTGCCCGTCGCGATGTCGTACGGCGCCGGCCCGTCGCCCGCGGTCATGCGGTTCACGAGCGACGCCATCGCGTACGGCGACGAGCAGTCCATGCGGATCTTGCCGTCCCAGTCGAGCGTCATGAACGGCCAGCGCGGGTCGACGCTCGGGTTGACCACGGTCAGGTCGAGCCCGTACCGCTCGCCGATCGCCCCCCAGTACTCGGCCATGGCACCGCCGAGCGGGTCCGCCCCGATGCGCACGCCCGCGGTGCGGATCGCCTCGAGGTCGACGACGTTCGCGAGGTCGTCGATGTACGCGCTCAGGTAGTCGTGGCGGCGCACGAGGTCGGAGGTGATCGCCTGCTCGTAGGGCGTGCGCGCGACCTGCCGCCACCCGCCCGTGAGCAGCTCGTTGGCGCGCCGCGCGATCGGCCCGGTCGCCTCGCCGCCCGCGGGGCCGCCGTGCGGCGGGTTGTACTTGAAGCCGCCGTCGGCGGGCGGGTTGTGCGACGGCGTCACGACGATCCCGTCGGCGAGCCCCGGTCCCTGCGTGCGCACGCCCGCGGCCGTGCCCGCGCCGTTGTGCCGCAGGATCGCGAGCGACACCGCAGGCGTCGGCGTGAACGAGTCGCGCGCGTCGACGTGCACCTCGACGCCGTTCGCGACGAGCACCTCGATCGCGGTGCGCTGCGCGGGCTCCGACAGCCCGTGCGTGTCCCGTCCGATGAACAACGGCCCGTCGGTGCCCTGCGCGCGCCGGTGCTCGACGATCGCCTGCGTGATCGCCACGATGTGCGCCTCGTTGAACGCGCTGCGCAGCGACGAGCCGCGGTGCCCGCTGGTGCCGAACACGACCTGCTCGTCGGGCACCGACGGGTCCGGCACACGGTCGTAGTAGGCGCCGACGAGGGCGTCGACGTCGATGAGGTCCTCGGGCAGGGCGGGGGTTCCGGCGCGCGGGTGCATGGCCCCATCCTCCCCCCAACCGCCGACACGGCACCCGCCGTGGGTCACGTCAGGCGCTGCCGTTGGGCCGGTAGGGTGCCCGTCATGGCTAAGGCGTCTGTGGAGTTCGTGCTGCGTCCGTTCGAGGGTCTTCCCGGCGAGCCCGACTGGGTCGCGCTCAAGGAGCTCGTCCCCGCGGCGACCGCGACCGCGCGCACGACCGCGGAGCACGGTGCGAAGGACGTCCTGGTCACGACGGTCCTCCCGCAGGCATGGCCCGCGCTGCACCGCTCCGACGGCGTGGTCCTGCTCGCGCTGCAGACCTCGTCGAGCTCGGGCGACGCGAGCCGGGACCTCGCGGTCGCGCTCCTCGAGGCGCTCGACGTCGAGCCCGGCACCGCGATCGAGTCGATCGGGCTGCCCGAGCCGGGCCCGCGCCTGCAGGACGTGCTCGACCTGTCCGTGCCGTTCGAGGTCACGATGCAGGAGTCCTTCTCCTACTGGCTCGCTCCGGACGTGGAGCGCACCTCCGACCTCGAGGCCGCGATCGAGGACGCCGACGCCGGCATCATCGACACGGTCAAGCTCGACGCGGTCGGGTCGGCGTACTGGTGCCGCATGGGCGCCAAGGAATTCCTGCGCTGGGCGCAGCCGCACGACGAGCAGGTGGTCCTGGACGGTCTCGCGCGCCTGCACGCGAAGCGCGAGTCGGGCTTCGCCGACGGCAAGTTCATCGGCTACTTCCGCTCGAGCGGGCTCGTCGTCCCGGTGTGGGAGCTCGCGCGCGGCACGGAGGCCGACGAGCTCGAGGGTCCGGTCGCGCAGTTCGCCCCGGTCCTCGAGGCGGCGATCGCGAGCACCGAACCGCTCGACGCGAACGAGCGCCGTGCGCGTGCGGGTCTCGTCGCGCGCCAGGTCACGCTGCGCTGACCGGTCCCGCGGTCCGGGCTCACACGCCGACGACCGTGGACGTCTGCGGGGTGTGAGGCGAGCATGAGGGGCGTGCGCGGACGGGTCCACACGGTCGTCGGGTCCCCGGTGGGTCCCGTGCACCTCGGGGTCGAGGTCGACGACGACGGGTCGGCGCTCGCGCTCGTGCGGCTCACGCGGTCCGACGAGCGTGCGGCCGACACCCACGCCGACGTCACGAGCACGTTCGTCGACCCGGCCGACGAGCCGCTGCTCGCCGAGGCGGTCGCGCAGCTCGACGCGTACTTCGCGGGTCGGCTGCGCACGTTCGACCTCCCGCTGCGCCTCGTCGGCTCGGCGTTCCAGGTCCGGGTCTGGCAGGGGCTGTGCGAGGTCCCGTACGGCACGACGAGCACGTATGGCGAGCTCGCGGCGCGCGTCGGGCTGGACCCGCGCACGTCGTCGCGCGCGGTCGGCGCGGCGAACGGCGCGAACCGCCTCGCGATCGTCGTGCCGTGCCACCGGGTGATCGGTGCGGACGGGACGCTCACGGGCTATGCGGCGGGCGTCGACCGCAAGCGTGCGCTGCTGGAGCTCGAGGGTGCGCTCGCGCCGGGCGCCGCGACGCTGTTCTGAGCGTCGTCCCGGACAGCGACGCGTGAGTCGCAACTCGCGACGGGTAGGTGCGGGTCGGTGGTGGGCCTGCTGCGAGGTCGGTGGGAGCGCGTGGCGACGGGCGGAGCGCCGCGCGGTGGGACGGCTGGTCGGGTGCGTGAGTTCGCGGCTGGGGTGGCGACGTCGCGGGCCACGGCCCGCGAGCTCATGCCGGGAGCCGCGAACTCGCAAGGGAGTCGCGAACGCGCAAGGGAGTCGCGAGCGCGTGGCGACGGGCGGAGCGCCGCGCGGTGGGACGGCTGGTCGGGTGCGTGAGTTCGCGGCTGGGGTGGCGACGTCGCGGGCCACGGCCCGCGAGCTCATGCCGGGAGCCGCGAACTCGCAAGGGAGTCGCGAACTCGCGATGGAGTCGCGAGCTCATGCCGGGAGTCGCGAACTCGAGTTGGAGCCGCGAGCTCATGTCGGCGGACGTGGACGTGCGGCGGCGCGTTGCGCGGACGTCGATAGGCTGGTCACCGTGACCTCCCCCCGACCGGTCGAGACCGGCGACGAGCCCGCGGACGACCGCGCGGCCGCCGAGTCCTCGGCCCACGACGAACCCGCGGACCCCGCCGCAGGACCGTCCGCCGGCGACCCGGCAGGCCCGGCAGACCCAGCACCCGCCGCGCGACCCGTGCCCGCGCGGTCCGGTCCGCGCGTGCGGCAGCGGGTCGCGGTGATCATCCCCGCGAAGGACGAGGCCCGGCGCATCGCCGCGACCGTGCGCTCGGCCAAGGCGATCCCGCACGTGGACCTCGTGCTCGTCGTCGACGACGGGTCCGAGGACAACACGCAGCACGTCGCGCGCGAGGCCGGCGCGGTCGTCGTGCGCCACTCGCACAACCGCGGCAAGGCGGCGGCGATGGAGACGGGTGCCGCGGTCGTCGCGATGCGGGACGCCCCCGACCGTCCCGCGCGGATCCTGCTGTTCGTCGACGGCGACCTGGCCGAGACCGCCGTGGGCGTCGCGCCGCTCGTGCCGCCGGTGCTCGAGGGGCACGCCGACCTCGCGATCGCGAACATCCCGCCGCAGCCCGGCGCGGGCGGGCACGGGCTCGTCGTCGGTGCGGCTCGCCGAGCCGTCGCGGCGCTCACCGGGTGGACGCCGAACCAGCCGCTCAACGGCATGCGGTGCCTCACGCGTGAGGCGTTCGAGGCCGCGACGCCGCTCGCGCACGGCTGGGGCGTCGAGGTCGGCATGACGATCGACCTGCTGCGTCAGGGGTTCCGGGCCGTGGAGGTGCCGTGCGACCTGCGGCACCGCCCGTCGGGCAGCGACCTGCGCGGTCAGCTCCACCGGGCCGCGCAGTACCGCGACGTGCAGCTCGCGGTGAGCGCGCGGCGCGTCCGGGCGGCGGCCGGCTCGGTGCGGCGGACGGTCACGCCGACCCGGTCGACCACGCATCGCTGACGCGCCCGGCACCGACGAGGCGCCGACCGAGCTTGCCGGCAAGCTGCCGACGAGCTGCCGACGAGCTGCCGACGAGCGCCGCGGAGCGTCGGTGGTCGACCCTAGGCTGGGGCGCGTGCCCGCCGTGACCCCTGCCCGCCTGCGCGGGGTGCTCGCCGCGCTCGTCGCGCTGGTGGCGCTCGTGCTCGTCGGACCGTCGTCGGCCGCGGCGGCCGGCCTGGCCGCGGGCCTGGACACTGGCCTGGACGCGGGCCGGGCGTCCGCCGGGCAGGTGCACGCCGAGGACGAGCCGGTCGCCGTGGCGCGACCCGTCGTGCTCGTCGGGGTCGGCGGGCTGCACTGGGACGACGTCGACCGCACGGGCACGCCGACGTTGTGGCGCATGGTCGACGAGGGGTCGGTCGGCTCGATCTCGGTGCACGTCTCGTCGACGCAGACGTGCCGCCTCGGGGGCTGGCTCACGGTCTCCGCGGGTCGCCGCGTGCCGCCGCCGGGGACGGCCGACCCTGCACCGTCGGTCGGGCCGGACGGCGGCGAGGGCCGGTCCGACGAGCCCTCCGACGAGCAGCCCGGCGGCTCCGACGAGCTCGACGACTGCCCCGGGATGCCGACGGTCGACGCGTCGGCGAGGGCGCCAGGCGCCCCGGGCACGCCGGGCAAGCCGGGCCCTGCCGAGGTCGTCGGGTGGGACGCGCTCGTCGACCCGCCCGCGGACGACGTGCCGCCGGGGGCGTACGGCGCACCCGGCACGGTCGCGACGCTCGTCGCGCCGACGCGACGGTGCACGACGGCGGTCGGTCCGGGTGCGGCGCTCGCGCTCGCGGACGCGACCGGCACGCTCGCGCGGTACGCCCCGCTGCTCGGTTCGGTCGACGACGCAGCGCTGCGCGTGTGCCCGGTGACCGTGGTCGACGGCGGCGAGCTGCCGGCGGACCGCGCCCAGCGGCGCGAGGCGCTGTCGGTGCTCGACGACCAGCTGCGCCGGATCCTCGCGGCGGTCGACGACGGTACGCGCGTCGTGGTCGCGGGCATGTCCGACGGCCTCGGCGGCGAGACGGGGCTGCAGGCCGTCGTGCAGTGGCGCGCGGGTGGCGGGCCGGTCGGCTGGCTGACGTCCGACTCGACGCGGCGCACGGGCATCGTGACGCTCACGGACCTGGCGGCGACGCTCGTCGACGCGGCGGGGGCGGACGCTGCGGACCTCGACGGTGCGCCGCTCGAGGTCGGCGCGGACCGTCGCATGACTGCCGACCGCACGATCGAGAACCGGCGCTACCTGACAGAGATGACGACCGTCGCGCCGCACCTGGTGCCGCTGCTGCTCGGCGTCGTCGGTGTCGCGGCGGCACTCGTCGTGGGTGCGGTGCTCGTGCTGCGTCGTCGTCGCCGGACGCCGCCGCCGACGCTGCGTCGGCTCGTCGTCGCGGTCCTGCTGCTCGGTGCGTGCACGCCTGTCGGAGCGCAGCTCGCGGCGGCGTCGCGGTGGTGGGGCTCGCCCGCGCCGCTGTTCGCGGCGAGCGCGTGGTGGGGTGTCGCGACGGTCGCGACGGCGCTCGTGGCGTGGCTCGTGGCGCGGGTGCTGCCGCCCGGCAGGTGGCGGCTCGCGACGGTCGCCGCAGCGGTCACGTGGTGCGTGGTCACGGTCGACGGGCTGACGGGCACGGTCCTGCAGCAGGGCTCGGTGCTCGCGATCTCCACGCTCGGCGCGCGGTACTACGGCTTCGGCAACACGACGTTCGGCGTGTATGCGGCCTCGGGGCTCGTGCTCGCGGCGGGCCTCGCGGCGTACGCCGGGTCGCGGCGTCGCGTCGCGGTCGGTGCGGTCGCGGCGGTCGGCGTGGCGACGGTCGTCGTGGACGGCTGGCCCGCGTTCGGTGCGGACTTCGGCGGCGTGCTCGCGCTCGTCCCGGCGTTCGCGGTCCTCGCGGTCGCGGTCGCGGGCGGCCGGGTGCGCGCGCGTCGGCTCGTGGCGTACCTCGTCGCGGCGGTCGGCGTGGTCGCGGTCGTGTCGGTCGTCGACTGGGCGCGTCCGGGGCGCGGCACGCACCTCGGTCAGTTCGTGCAGCGCGTCCTCGACGGGCAGGCGCTCGACGTGGTCGCGGGCAAGGCGCAGGGCGCGTGGGCGACGGTGGCGACGCCCCTGGGGGCGGTCGCCGCGGTCGTGTGCCTCGCGGCGTGCGTCGCGCTCGTCGGTCCGGACCGGTGGCGTCCGACGAGCGTGCGACGCCTGTACGACGCGTGGCCGGGCCTGCGTCGGCTGCTGCTGGCCGTCGTGGTCGCCGCGGTGCTGGGGTCGGTCCTCAACGACTCGGGCGTGGTCGTGGCGAGCGCGGTGCTCGCGACGAGCGGTGCGCTTCTCGTCGTGTCGTTCGCGGAGGACCGCTGGGCGGCGCTGCCCGACGACCCCGCACCCGTGCGCGCCCCGCTGCGCCGGATGCCCGCGGTGCTCGTCGCGACCGGCGGCGGCCTGCTCGCCGCGCTGCTCGTCGCGACGGTCGTGCTGCCCCTGCCCGCGGCGGTCGCGGGCGACGTCCCCACGGCCGCGGGGAGGTCCGCGACGCCCACGGACCGGCCCGTGGTGCTCGTCGGGACGTCGGGCGTGCAGTGGTCGGACGTCGACCGGCAGCGCACGCCGACGCTGTGGGGCCTGCTGCGCGACGGCGCGCCCGCGGGCGGTGTGACCCCCGGCGCGTCGGGGCGCAACGCGTGGTGCCCGACGGGCGGGTGGCTCGCGTTGTCGTCGGGCCGGGCGGCGGTCGCGGGCGCGACGCACGCGGGCCGGTGGACGTGCGCACCGTGGGCGGTCACGACGACGGACGCGGCGGTCCCGGACGGCGGCGCGGTCGTCGTGCGGTGGGACGGGCTCACGGCGCTGCAGTCCCGCTCGGAGTTCCGCCCGCGGCTCGGCGCGCTCGGCGAGGGCCTCGCGGCGTCGGGGACGTGCAGCACGGCGGTCGGTGCGCGCGCGGCGCTCGCGCTCGCGCTGCCCGACGGCACGGTGCCGCGCTACCGGAGCCTCGACGCCGCGCTCGCGGACCCGGCAGACGCGTTCGCGTGCCCGACGACCGTGGTCGACGCGGGCACGGCGGTCCCGGACCCGCTCCTGGCGGACCTGCTGGGACCGCAGGCCGAGCTCGACGCGCTGCGCGACGTGGACCGCACGGTCGCCCGGGTGCTGCGCGCGGTGCCCGACGGAGCGACGGTGCTCGTGGTCGACACGGGGAACGCGGCGCGCGGTCCGGTCGCGCTCGGTGTCGGCATCGGTGACCCCTCGACGGGTGCGGGCTTCCTCGGCAGCGCCGCGACGCGGTGGGAGGGCGTCCTGCGGCTCCTCGACGTGCCGGTGTCGCTGCTCGTGCACGTCGACGCCGCGGTGTCCGACGACTTCGCGGGCTCGCCGGTGCGCGTCGGCGAGGACCGGCCCGCGGCGGTCGCGACGACCGTGCGCCAGCTCGCGGACCTCACGACGCGCGACCGGGTGCTGCGCGGCACGTCGACCCCGGTCACGACCCCGCCGCTGGTCCTCGGCCTGCTCGTCGTCGTGGGGGCCGCGGTGCTGGGTCCGCCGCTCGCGCGTCGTCGCCCGCGCCTGGCGGAGCGGCTGCGCCGCGTCGCGGACGCGGTCCTGCTCGTGCTCGCGGCGCTCCCCGTGGGCCTGTTCCTCATGACGACGACCTCGTGGTGGCGGTTCGCCGACCCGGGTCGCACGATGTGGCTCGCGTGCGCGGGGGCGACCGCGGCGGTCGCCGGGGTCGCGGCGCTCGCACCGCGTCGGCCGCTCACGGTCGGCCCGGGTGTGGTCGCGGGCGTGACGTTCGCGGTGCTCACACTCGACGCGCTGCTCGGCACGCCGCTGCACCGCGGCTCACCGCAGGGGCCGGCGGTCACGCTCGGCGGGCGGTTCTACGGGTTCGGCAACCCGACGTACTCGTTCTACGTCGTGGCGGCGCTCGTGAGCGCGGCGCTGTGGGGTTGGGCGCTCGTGCGCCGCGGGCACCGGCTGCTCGGGGCTGCGGTCGCTGCGCTGGTGTGCGGCACGGCGCTCGTCGTGGACCTGTGGCCCGCGCTCGGTGCGGACGTGGGCGGCGGGCTCGTGCTCGTGCCGGCGGGCCTCGTCGTGGTGCTCGGGGTCGCGGGCGTGCGGGTCACGTGGTTCCGGCTGCTCGTCGCGGGGGTCGTGGGCGTGCTCCTCGTCGGGGGGATCGCGGTGCTCGACTGGCTGCGGCCCGCGGCGGACCGCACGCACCTCGGCGTGTTCGTGCAGCGCGTCGTCGACGGTTCGGCGGCGGAGACGATCTCGCGCAAGCTCGGCTACGCGGCGGCGACGGTCACGAGCGGCTGGGTCGCGGTGCTGACGATGGCGGTGCTCGTGCTGGTCGTCGCCGTGCTGTGGCCGCGCTCGCGCGTGCGCGTCCCGGCCTGGGAGCAGCTGGAGCGCCGCTGGCCGCCCGTGCGCCCCGTGCTCGTCGGCCTGCTCGTCGCGGCCGTCGCGGGCGGGCTCGTCAACGACTACGGGGTGCGTATCGCGACCGTCATCCTCGTCGGGGCGGTCCCGCTGCTCGGCTGCCTCGGGCTGCGCGCCGCGGCCGACGGCTACCCTGCCGAAGGACCCGCCGACGCACGCGACGACGAGCCGAGCACCGCACCCTGACCTTGACCCTGACCCCGACCGACCGGACGACGAGCATGCCCGAGCACCCCGACCGCCTCCGCTACGCCTACCTCGGCCCCGCGGGCACGTTCACCGAGGCCGCGCTGCGCCAGGTCGTGGCGGCCGACGAGGTCGAGCACCTGCCGCAGGTCGACGTCGCGGCCGCGATCGAGGCGGTGCGGGACGGCTCGGCGGACCACGCGGTCGTCGCGATCGAGTCGACGGTCGAGGGTGGCGTGACCGCGACGCTCGACAGCCTGGCGACGGGCACGCCGCTCGTCATCCAGCGCGAGGTGCTGGTCCCGGTGCAGTTCACGCTCGCCGCGCGTGCGGGCACGTCGCTCGCCGACGTGCGTCGCGTCGCGGCGCACCCGCACGCGTGGGTGCAGTGCCGTCGCTGGCTCGCGCACCACCTGCCGGGCGTCGTGCACGTGCCCGCGACGTCGAACACGGCCCCGGCGGCGCTGCTCGCCGAGCCGGACGCCGACCCGCGTGGCCTCGGCTTCGACGCGGCGCTCGTCCCGCCGCCCTCGGTCGCGACGTACGGGCTGACCCCGCTCGCGCAGGACGTCGCGGACAACCCGTCGGCGGTGACGCGGTTCGTCGTCGTCGGCCGTCCGGGGGCGGTGCCCGCGCCGACGGGTGCGGACAAGACCACGCTCGTCGTGCACCTGCCCGACAACGAGGCGGGTGCGCTCCTCGCGATGCTCGAGCAGTTCGCGGCGCGTGGCGTGAACCTGTCCCGTATCGAGTCGCGACCCATCGGTGACGCGCTCGGCCGGTACTCGTTCTCGATCGACGCCGAGGGCCACGTGTCCGACGAGCGCGTGGGCGAGGCCCTCATGGGCCTGCACCGCCGCTGCCCGTACGTGCGGTTCCTCGGCTCCTACCCGCGCGCGGACGCGGTGGCGCCGACGGTCCACGTCGGCACGAGCGACGACGACTTCGTCTCCGCGCGCGGCTGGCTCGACCAGGTGCGCGACGGCGCCGCGACCTGACGCGTCAGCCCACGAGCCCGCGGCGTGCGGCCTCGGCCGTGAGGTCGCGCCCGAGCCCGAGCACGAGGTCCTGCACGGCCTCGCTCGCGACGCGCGGGTCGCCCGAGCGCAGCGCGCCGACGAGCCGCGCGACCCCGTCGTGCACGACGTGCTCGTCGGGGTAGCCGGGCAGCAGCCCGAGGAGCCGGTCGAGGTGCGGGCGCATCGCGACGACCGTGTGCGACAGGACGTGGTTGCCCGCGCGTTCGAGCAGCACGTCGAACGCGGCGTCGAGCTCGTGCGCGCGCTGCACGCCCTCGCCCGCGGCGTGGGCTTTCGCGGCCTGGTCGAGGTAGGCCTCGACGATCGCGAGGTCCGCCTGGCCGAGCCGTGGCACGGCGCGCGCGGTCGCCTGGCCGAGCAGCGTCGCGATCACGTCGAGCACGTCGGCGAGGTGCTGCGGCTCGAGCGGGGCGACGCGCGAGCCACGGTTCGGCTGGTAGGCGAGCAGGTCCTGGTCCCCGAGCCGGCGCAGCGCGTCCCGCACGGGAGTGCGCGAGACCGACAGCCACGCGCCGATCTCCTCCTCGCGGACGACCTCGCCGGGTGCCAGCTCGCCGCTCACGATCACGGCCATGAGGCGCTCGTAGACGATGTCGGCCAGCAGCAGGCGGCCTGACTCGACGGCGGCGGTCTGGGCGGGGATCGGCACGGTGGCTCCCGGGGCGAGCGGTGACGGGGTGGCCCGACCACCGTATGCACGTGGACACGGCGCCGCGGGGGACCCACGTCCCGGTCGGGGCGCCCGGCGGGTGCTCATCGCGTCCGCCGGGCCGTGCCGGTCGGGTCTCAGACCGGGTCGCTCGCCACTCGCACGACGAGCGCGCCCGGGTCGACGCGCGCGGACACCTCGGTCACGCGTCCGACGAGCTCGCCGTCGACCTGGGCGTGCTCGCCGCCGGGCACCACGACGCGCAGCCGACGAGCCCGCGTGTGGTCGATGCGCCCGACGCCCTTGACCTTGCCCCGCGCGGTCAGGCTCCTGACGCCGACGCCCTGGAGCACGACCTCACCGAAGAGCTGGGCCCAGCCCGCGACGCCCGCGCGCGTGTCGAGCGCGGCGACATCGAGCCAGCCGTCGTCGAGCACCGCGTCGGGGAGCAGGGTGAGCCCGCCGGGCAGGCGTCCGCAGTTGCCGATGAGCAGGCTGCGCAGGCGCGTGGACGTGGCCGGCGACTCGTCGATCCGGACGAGCACCCGGGTCCGGCGGCCGTTGAGGTGCTTGATCCCGGCGACGAAGTACGCGATCCAGCCGACGCGCGCCTTGAGCCCGTCGTCGGCGTCCGCGACCATCGCGGCGTCGAACCCGAGCCCGGCGATGACGAGGAACAGGTGCTCCTCGCCGTCGGTCGCGCGCACGTCGTCGTCCGCGGTGTCGCGTGCGGCGGTGACGACCGTGAGCCAGCCGACGTCGATCACGCGGTCGTGCCCGCGCACGACGGTCTCGAGCGCGGACAACGGGCTCCCGACGGGGATGTCGAGGTTGCGGGCGAGCAGGTTGCCGGTGCCGAGCGGGACGAGTCCCATGGGCACACCCGTCCCGATGAGCGCGGACGCGACGGCCCGCACGGTCCCGTCGCCCCCGATCGCGACGACGACGTCCGCGCCCTGCTCGACGGCGGCGCGCGCCTGTCCCGCGCCGGGGTCGTCGGCGGTCGTCTCGAACCACAGCGGTCGGGGGAGGCCCTGCTCGTCGGCGACCTTCTCGATGGCCTCACGCAGCGCGGCCGCATCGGGTTTGGTGGGGTTCGCGACGAACGCGAGCTGTTGCCCCCGCGCGCGCACCTCGCGACCGAGCGACCGGGCCCGCGGGCTCTCGGTGCCGTGCGGGCCGTCGAGCCGTCGGCGCAGGTCACGCTGCCGGTGCCAGACGACCGCGGCGACGACGAGGGCGACCACCGCCAGCACCCCGGCGACGACCGCGACCCACGCCACCCACGTCACACGCGCAACCTACCGACCCGCACCGCGCTCGTCGTGCGGAATGCGCGGCGACGTGCGGCGGGGTCGTCGTGAGCCGTCGCTCAGGGCGGCCGACGATCCTTTCCGGTTCGGGTCCGGCGGGTCGGGTCGGTAGCCTGCGAGGGTGATCGATCTCAAGCTCCTGCGCGACGACCCCGACACCGTCCGCGCCAGCCAGGTCGCCCGCGGCGACGACCCGGGCCTCGTCGACGAGGTCCTCGACGCGGACGCGCGCCGCCGGTCCGCGCTCACGGAGTTCGAGACGCTGCGCGCGGAGCAGAAGGCGCACGGCAAGAAGGTCGCGCAGGCGCAGGGCGAGGAGAAGCAGGCGCTGCTCGCGCACACCAAGCAGGTCGCGCAGCGGGTCAAGGACCTGCAGGCCGAGGCCGACGCGGCGGAGACGCGCGCCGACGAGCTCGCTCGTCGGATCGGGAACGTCGTCGAGGCGGGCGTGCCCGCGGGCGGCGAGGACGACTACGTGGTGCTCGAGCACGTCGGCACGCCGCGCGACTTCGCCGCGGAGTACGGCGCGGACTTCGTCGTGAAGGACCACCTCGAGCTCGGCGAGGGTCTGCGGGCCATCGACACCGAGCGCGGCGCGAAGGTCTCGGGCGCGCGGTTCTACTACCTCACGGGGATCGGCGCGCGCCTCGAGCTCGCGCTGCTCAACGCGGCGGTCGACAAGGCGGTCGCGGCCGGCTTCACACCGGTCATCACGCCGACGCTCGTCAAGCCCGAGGTCATGGCGGGCACCGGCTTCCTCGGGGCGCACGCCGACGAGATCTACCGGCTCGAGGCCGACGACCTCTACCTCGTCGGGACGAGCGAGGTCGCGCTCGCGGGCTACCACAGCGGCGAGATCCTCGACCTGTCGGCCGGCCCGCTGCGCTACGCGGGCTGGAGCGCGTGCTACCGGCGCGAGGCGGGTTCGTACGGCAAGGACACGCGCGGCATCATCCGCGTGCACCAGTTCCACAAGGTCGAGGCGTTCTCGTACACGACGGTCGAGGACGCGTACGACGAGCACCGCCGCATCCTCGGCTGGGAGCAGGAGATGCTCGGCCTGGCCGAGCTCCCGTACCGCGTGATCGACACGGCGGCGGGCGACCTCGGCTCGAGCGCCGCGCGCAAGTTCGACTGCGAGGCCTGGCTGCCGAGCCAGCAGCGTTACCTCGAGCTCACGTCGACGTCGAACTGCACGACGTTCCAGGCCCGCCGCCTCGGGGTGCGCGAGCGCACCGCGGACGGCCAGGTCCGCCCGGTCGCGACCCTCAACGGCACGCTCGCCACGACGCGCTGGATCGTCGCGATCCTCGAGAACCACCAGCTCCCCGACGGTGCGGTGCGGGTCCCTGCGGGCCTGCGGCCGTACCTCGGCGGGCTCGAGGTGCTGGAGCCCCGATGAGCCGCACGCGCCTGGTCGCCCTCGACGTCGACGGCACGCTCCTGTCCTACGACGGTGTCGTGTCCGACGAGGTGCGCCAGGCGCTGCGGGACCTCGTCGCGGCCGACCGGCACGTGGTGCTCGCGACCGGTCGCAGCGCGCACTCGGCGGTCTCGGTGGCCCTCGACCTCGGGCTCACCGAGGGCTGGGTCGTGTGCTCGAACGGTGCCGTGACGGCCCGCCTGGATCCCGACGAGCCCGCGGGCCACGAGCTCGTCGACGTCGTGACGTTCGACCCGGCCCCGGCGCTGCGCGCGCTCGCGCTCGAGCTGCCGGACGCGCTGTTCGCGGTCGAGGACCTGGGCGTGGGGTTCAAGGTCAGCTCGCCGTTCCCGCCGGGGGAGATCAGCGGCGAGATCTCGGTCGTCCCGTTCGACGAGCTGCTCGCGACGCCCGCGACGCGCGTCGTGATCCGGGCGCCCGGCGCGAGCCCCGAGGAGTTCCACGCGCTCGTCGAGCGGGTCGGGCTGCACGAGGTCGAGTACGCCGTCGGCTGGACCGCGTGGCTGGACCTCACGCCGGGCGGCGTCTCGAAGGCGAGCGCTCTCGAGACCGTGCGGCGGCGGCTCGGCGTCGAACCGTTCGCGACCGCCGCGATCGGCGACGGCGGCAACGACCTGCAGATGCTGCAGTGGGCGGCCCGTGGCGTCGCGATGGGTCACGCCCCCGAGCGCGTGCGCGAGGTGGCCGACGAGGTCACCGGCACGATCGACGACGACGGCGCCCTCCCGGTCCTGCGCTCCCTGCTCTGAACCCCGCTCGGTCGCGGGACCGCCCGCGCTGCTCCGACTCGCGCGGAGCCCGACGGTAGTACCGAGTTATACTCGCTGGCTGTGAAGCCAGCGATCTTTCTCCCGGACGAGCTCGGTCGGCGGATCGACGCCATCGCCAAGGCGCACCGGATGAACCGCTCCGAGTTCTTCCAGCGCGCCGGCGCGCTCTACGCCGACGCGCTGGAGCGTGACGACGCCACGCGTCGGATCGACGATGCCGTCGAGTTCGTCGAGCGACGCCGGAGCGCGAGCGGCGCCGTCGCCGACGGGGTCGCGGTGTCGAAGGCGAGCGCGCGTGCGCAGATCGACGCGGGCGCGTGGGAGTGGTGACTCTGCTCAGGGGTGACGTGGTCTGGGTCGATTTCGGCGAACCGCGAGGCGCGAGCCCGGCGTACCGGCGGCCCGCGCTCGTCGTCCAGGCCGACCGGTACAACGGATCGCGGATCGCGACGGTCGTCGTCGCGGTGATCACGTCGAACACCGCGCTCGCGAGGTATGAGGACAACGTCTTCCTCCCCGCGGGCACTGCGGGCCTCGACCGCGACTGTGTCGTCAACGTCAGCCAGGTCTTCACGATCGACCGCGGGGCGGTCGACCCGCCCGAGGGGAGCCTGCCCCCGAGCCTGGCCGAGCAGGTCGACACGGGCTTGCGGCACGTCCTCGGCCTCTAGCAGCGAGGACGACGGCCCGGCAGGTCGGGGTTGTCGGGATCGTGACGGGATCGTGACCACTTTGTCCTGTGTCTGGGGTTGCGGATTGTTTCTGCAACGGATTGCATCGGGGGGATGGCACACGACGGCGTGCTCCACGCCCGTGTGCGCCCATGACGACACGGAGGTCTCATGAACGGCATGCGCACGCATTCCCGCACGCGCCGGTACGCCGCGCTCGCGGCATCGACCGCGGCTCTCGCCCTGGTCCTGACGGCCTGCTCGTCGGACGACGGCGACAAGGGCGACGGTGGCGGAGGCGGCAGCACCGACAACAACGCCGACTGCGCGGACTACACCGACTACGGCGACCTGTCCGGCAAGACGATCACGATCTACGCGGGCATCGTCGACCCCGAGGACCAGCCCTACGTCGACTCGTTCAAGCCGTTCGAGGAGTGCACGGGCGCGAAGGTCGACTACCAGGCGGACAAGCAGTTCGAGCAGCAGATCCTGGTGCGCGCCCAGGCCGGCAACCCGCCGGACATCGCGATCGTGCCGCAGCCGGGCCTGCTCGCCCAGCTCGTCGCCACCGGCACCGTCAAGGCGGCCCCCGACGCGGTCGCGCAGAACGTCGACGAGTTCTGGGGCGAGGACTGGAAGGCCCTCGGCACGGTCGACGGCACGTTCTACGCCGCGCCGTCGGGTGCGAGCGTGAAGTCGCTCGTCTGGTACTCGCCGCAGGAGTTCCAGTCCAACGGCTGGGAGGTCCCGACGACGCTCGACGAGCTCAAGACGCTCTCCGAGACGATCGCCAAGGACTCCGGCCACAAGCCGTGGTGCGCGGGTATCGCGTCCGATGCGGCGACCGGCTGGCCGGTCACCGACTGGATGGAGGACTTCATGCTGCGCGTCGGTGGGCCCGACGTGTACGACCAGTGGGTCAGCCACGAGATCGCGTTCAACTCCGAGGTCCCGACGCAGGCGCTCGACGCCGTGGGCGAGTACCTCAAGAACCCCGACTTCGTGAACGGCGGCTTCGGTGACGTCTCGTCCATCGCGACGACCGCGTTCCAGGACGGCGGCCTGCCGATCCTCGACGGGCAGTGCTCGCTGCACCGCCAGGCGAGCTTCTACGCCGCGAACTTCCCGGAGGGCACGGACATCTCCGAGAACGGCCAGATCTACGCCTTCTACCTGCCGGGCAAGACGGCCGACGACAAGCCCGTGCTCGGCGCCGGCGAGTTCGTGACCGCGTTCTCCGACCGCCCCGAGGTGCAGGCGCTCCTGCAGTTCTGGAGCACGGACACGTGGGCCAACCTCAAGGCGCAGGCGAGCGTCGACCGCACCAACGGTGGCTGGATCACCGCCAACAAGGGCCTCGACACGTCGATCCTCACGAACCCGATCGACAAGCTCTCGGCCGACATCCTGCAGGACTCCAACGCGGTGTTCCGCTTCGACGGGTCGGACATGATGCCCGCCGCCGTCGGGTCCAACGCGTTCTGGACGGAGACGACGAACTGGATCACCGGCCAGTCGACGAAGGACACGCTGGACCACATCGAGGCGGCCTGGCCGGCCTCCTGACGTGACGTCGGTGCCCCGGGGGTCAGCACCCTCGGGGCACCGGCGCGCGCCGTCGCGGGCGCACGCCATGCGCCGGGACCGAACGCCCCGGTGCGTCCGGCGTGCGCCGCGTCCGTGTTCCTGCTTGTCTCCTCGTCGAGGGAGGTGCCATGGAAGTCACCGACAAGCTGGTGTCGATGGTGCTCGCGCTGGTCGCGTTCGCCGCCGTCATCGGCGTCATCCTGCTCGTCGTCCACCTGCTCGAGAAGCGGGGAGCGCGCCGGGTCGCGTGGTGGTTCATCGGACCCACGCTCCTGCTCATCGCCGTCGGGCTCGTCTACCCCGCGATCCGGACCATCTGGCGCTCGTTCTACAACGCCGCGGGCACGAGCTTCATCGGGCTCGGGAACTACTCCGACATCTTCACGTCGAGCAGCCAGCTCGTCGTGCTGCGCAACACCGTCCTGTGGGTGCTCGTGACGCCGTTCGTCGCGACCGTGGTGGGGCTCGTGTACGCGATCCTCGTCGACGGCGCCAAGGGTGAGGCCGCGGCGAAGGCGCTGATCTTCCTGCCGATGGCGATCTCGTTCGTCGGCGCGTCGATCATCTGGAAGTTCATGTACGAGTACCGCTTCTACGACCCGACGCTCGCGAAGAACCCGAACCAGATCGGCTTCGTGAACCAGATCATCGTGTGGCTCGGCGGATCCCCCCAGAACTTCCTGCTGAACCAACCCTGGAACAACGTGTTCCTCATCGTCGTGATGATCTGGATCCAGGCCGGCTTCGCGATGACGATCCTGTCCGCCGCGATCAAGGCCATCCCCGCCGAGATCACCGAGGCCGCGCGCCTCGACGGTGTGAGCTCGATGCAGCTGTTCCGCTACGTCACGGTGCCGAGCATCCGGCCCACGCTCATCGTCGTGCTCACGACGATCGCGATCGGCTGCCTCAAGGTCTTCGACATCGTGCGGACCATGACGGCCGGCCAGTACGGCACGAGCGTCGTCGCGAACGAGTTCTACACGCAGAGCTTCTCGGCCGGGAACCAGGGGCTCGGCGCCGCACTCGCGGTGCTGCTGTTCGTGCTCGTCGTCCCGATCATCGTCTACAACATCCGGCAGCTGCGGAAGGCGGACCACCGATGAGCGCCGTCCCCGTCGGAGCCTCCGTCGACGTCGCGGACGTCGGTGGCACCTCCGTCCCCCCGCGTCCGACGAGCGTGGCGGCAGCCGCGCGTCGTCGGCTGTCCCGTCCGTGGGCGTCCCTGTTCGCGGTCGTGCTGGCCGTGCTGTGGACCATCCCGACGCTCGGCCTGCTCGTCACGTCGTTCCGGCCCGCCGCGGACATCAACACGAGCGGTTGGTGGACCGTCCTGACGAACCCGAGCTTCACGCTCGAGAACTACGAGACGGTCCTGTCCCCGGACAACTCGCAGTCGCTCGCGCCGTCGATCCTCAACTCGATCGTCATCACGATCCCCGCGGTCGTCCTGCCGATGTTCCTCGCGACGCTCGCCGCGTACGCGTTCGCGTGGATGGACTTCCGTGGCCGCGACGTGCTGTTCGTCGCGGTGTTCGCGCTGCAGGTCGTGCCGATCCAGGTGACGCTCATCCCGCTGCTCAGCCTGTACGTGGACCTGCACGTCGCGGGCACGTTCTGGGCGGTGTGGCTGTCGCACACCATGTTCGGCCTGCCGCTCGCGGTGTTCCTGCTGCACAACTTCATGCGGGAGATCCCGCGCGAGCTCCTCGAGGCGGCCCGCGTCGACGGGGCCGGGCACGTGACGATCTTCTTCCGCCTGCTGCTGCCGATGCTCAAGCCCGCGATCGCGGCGCTCGGCATCTACCAGTTCCTGTGGGTGTGGAACGACCTGCTCGTCGCGCTCACGTTCGCGGGCTCGTCGCGGGACCTCGCACCCATGACCGTCGCGCTGCTCAACATCACGGGCACGCGCGGTGCACGGTGGTTCCTGCTCTCGGCAGGCGCGTTCGTCTCGATCATCATCCCTGCGATCGTCTTCCTGTCGCTGCAGCGCTACTTCGTGCGCGGCCTGCTCGCGGGGTCCGTGAAGGGGTGAGCGGCACGTGACCTGACGGGGACGACGACGAGCGCGGCTTACCCTGGCGCCGTGCCAGCGCCCGCGCTCTTCGTCGTCTCCGCGCTCGCGCAGTACGTCGGTGCGGCCGTCGCCGTCGGGCTGTTCGTGCACCTGCCCGCCGCGACCGTCGGCTGGCTGCGGGTGCTCGTCGCCGCGCTCGTGCTGGTCGGCTGGACGCGGCCGTGGCGGTCGCGTGCGCTGTGGACGCGCGACGCGCTGCGCACCGCGGCCCTGTTCGGCGTGGTGCTCGCGGTCATGAACGCGGCGTTCTACGTCGCGATCGACTCGTTGCCCCTCGGTACCGCGGTCGCGCTCGAGTTCGCGGGTCCCGTGGCCGTGGCGGCCGTGACCGGGCGCGGCTGGCGGGACCGCGGCGCGATGGTGGTCGCCGCGGCGGGTGTCGTGCTGCTCGCCGGCGTGAGCGTGCACGTGGGCGACGACGCGACGCGCGGGCTCGTCGCGATCGGCGTGGCCGCCGCGTGCTGGGCGCTGTACATCGTGCTCGGTCGCCGCGTCGCGACCGCCGCGACCGGCGGGCTCACGGGCCTCGGCGTCGCGATGACGGCCGGCGCGCTCGTCCTCGCGCCGTTCCTCGCGGGCCGCTCCGGCCCGGTGTGGACCGACCCGCGGCTCGCGGGTGCCGTGGTGCTCGTCGCGGTGCTCTCGTCCGTCGTGCCGTACGGCATCGAGCAGGTCGTGCTGCGGCGCGTGCGGCCCGCGACGTTCTCCGTGCTGCTCGCGCTCCTGCCCGCGACCGCGACGGTCGTCGGCGCGGTCGGGCTGCAGCAGGTCCCGCACGGGCTCGAGCTCGTCGGGCTCGTCCTGGTCTCCGGCGCGATCGCGCTCACCGCCCGCACGGGCGCCGCCGCGCAGGAGGTACCCCCGCCCGCGTGAGCCCGGCTGCGCTACAGGTACTGGCCCGTGCCGCCGCGGTGATCCGCGTCTTCGTCGTCGGGCCCGGTCGGCGACATGCCGGGGGCGCGGACGACGCCCGGGGGCAGGGCCCGGCGCATCTGCTGGAGCTGCGCCTGCGTGGCCATCTGCTGTGCGACGAGCGCCGTCTGGATGCCGTGGAACAGACCCTCGAGCCACCCGACGAGCTGGGCCTGCGCGATGCGCAGCTCGGCGTCCGACGGGGTCTCGTCCTGCGTGAACGGCAGCGTGATGCGGTGCAGCTCCTCGATGAGCTCGGGCGACAGGCCCTCCTCGAGCTCGTGCAGCGACCGCTCGTGGATCTCCGCGAGCCGCGCACGCGCCGCGTCGTCGAGCGGCGCGCTGCGCACCTCGTCGAGCAGCTGCTTGACCATCGTCCCGATCCGCATGACCTTGGCGGGCTGCGCGACCATGCCGCGGACGTCCTCGTCGTCGGCCTGCGGGTCGTCGGTCGCGGGCTCGTCGTCGCGCACGATCTCGACGCGCGCGTCGTCGTAGGGGTCGGGGGCCGGCTCGTCGGACGTCATCCCGGCATTCTCACCGACGCCACCGACACGGTCCACAGAGCGGCCGTGGCGATCAGGTGCGCAGGACGAGCTTGCCGAGCACGCCGCCCGCCTCGAGCGCCGCATGCGCGTGCGCGGCCTCGTCGAGCCCGTACGTCGCGTGGACGACGGGCCGCAGCCGACCGTCGACGACGAACGGCCACACGTGCTCGCGCACCCCGGCCATGATCCGGGCCTTGTCCTGCGGCTCGCGTGAGCGCAGCGTCGTCGCGATCACACGCGCCCGGCGGGCGAGCAGCGTGCCGAGGTCGAGCGTGCCGCGACGGCCCTGCTGCAGACCGATCACGACGAGCCGACCGCCGGTCGCGAGCACGCGCACGTTGTCCTCGAGCCCGCCCGCGCCCAGCACGTCGAGCACGACGTCGACCCCGCGGCCGTCGGTCGCCGCGAGCACCTGGTCCGCGACGTCGTCGCGGCGGTGGTCCAGCACTGCGTCCGCACCGAGCTCCGCGACGCGCGCGACGCGCTGCGGCCCGCCCGCGGTCGCGAGGACCCGCAGCCCCAGCAGCCGACCGAGCTGCACGGCGGCCGTCCCGACGCCGCCCGAACCGCCGCGCACGAGCAGCGTCTCGCCCGCGCGGGCGTCGGCCTCCTGCAGGTTCGACCAGACCGTCGCGAGCGCCTCGGGCAGCGCCGCAGCGTCGACGAGCGCGAGGTCCGCGGGCATGGGGAGGGTGAGCGCAGCGGGCACGACGACGAGCTCGGCGTAGCCACCGCCCGGAACGAGCGCCGCCACGCGGTCGCCCGTCGCGAGCCCGCTCGTCGGACCCGCGGCGCGCACGACGCCTGCGACCTCGAGACCCGGCCACGGCGGGGCGCCCGGGGGCGGCGGATAGCTTCCCTGGCGCTGCAGGAGGTCGGCGCGGTTCACGCCCGCGGCCGCGACCTCGACGAGCACCTCGTCGGACCCCGGGGGAGCCGGTTCGAGGACGTCACGGACCTCGAGGACCTCGGGCCCGCCGGGTTCGCAGACGACGACCGCACGCACCTCGGCAGCGTAACCAGGCGGTCGTCGCGGGGCGATCCGGTCCCCGGATGAGGTGAACCGTCCGTTGTGTGAAGCATCTTGTCCCCATCCGTCGTATCCGTCCGGGTGAGGTCCATGGCAAACTCGGCCGCGGGCTAATGGTCGCTCGTCCAACGGCCGATACTCCCGCACGGACCATCTGTCTGCGTTCCCCCGCGCGGACGGGGTCCGCGTCAGGCGAAGAAGGGAACGACATGCTGCGACGACTTGGCATCAGAGCCAAGGTGCTGGCCGTACTGGCCGTTCCCATGCTCGTGCTCGTCCTGCTGGGTGTGTACATCTCCGTCGCGGCCTTCGACGACCTCGACGAGGCGCGCGCCACGCAGAGCGTCGCCGAGACGCTGCGCGCCTACCAGCCGCTCGGTCAGGCGATCGACAACGAGTACATCGTCGCCATGACGAGCCGGGACCCGGACCAGATCGCCGCGACGCAGCAGGCGACGGACCAGGCGCTCGCGAGCGTGCGCAAGTACACCGCGAAGCTGCCGCTCGACCGGTTCCCGCCGGCGCTCGTCGCGCAGTTCAGCTCCGTGCAGGCCGACTACGAGACGACGCTGCCGTCCGCCCGCCAGGCCGTCGCGCGCGGTGGTGTGAACTCCGTGGTCCGCGCGAACTTCCAGACGATCGAGAAGGGCCAGCTCGAGCTCGTCGCCCAGCTCACCGAGAACTTCCCGAACCGCGAGGTCGCCAGCGCGGTGACCGGCTACCACGACCTGTCCCAGACCTCGACGAACCTCGTCGCCGAGCTCATCCAGGGGTCGTCGCTCCTCGCCGGCACCGCGAGCCCGTCGCTCGGCGCCGTCTACCAGGACACGATCGACGCGACCGAGAGCGCGCGCACCGCCGCTGCCGTCTCGCTCAACCGCATGTCGGGCATCGAGCTGACGCTCCCGAGCGGCCAGCCGTCGTCGCAGTTCATCGCGCAGCGCGCGCTGCTCGCGACGGGTGACCTGGAGTCGATCCGCCAGGTCGACCCCGCCGTCTACGCGGGTCAGATCGAGACGCAGACCACCGCGCTCGTCGAGCTCGCGGGCCAGGCCATCGACCACGCGCAGCAGCTCGCGGACGAGGACTCGGCCGCGGCCCTCCAGCGGTTCTACGTCACGATCGGCGCGACCCTCGTCGCCGCCGTCCTGTCCTTCCTCCTCGCGCTGTTCGTCGCACGGACGATCGTCACGCCGCTGCGGCGCCTGACCTCCGCGGCCTCCGACGTCCGCGAGCGGCTCCCGCAGATCGTCGAGCAGGTGGCGACGCCCGGTGAGCAGCCGGACATCCAGCTCGACCCGATCCCGGTGCGTGCCCAGGACGAGGTCGGCCGACTGGCCCAGGCGTTCAACTCGATGAACGCGACCACGCTGCGCGTCGCGCAGGAGCAGGCCGCGCTCCGCGGCTCCATCGCTGAGATGTTCGTCAACGTCGCCCGTCGCGACCAGGTCCTCCTCAACCGCCAGCTGTCGTTCATCGACTCGCTCGAGCGTTCCGAGGAAGACCCGAACACGCTGGCCAACCTCTTCCGGCTCGACCACCTCGCGACCCGGATGCGTCGTAACGCGGAGTCGCTCCTCGTGCTCGCCGGCATCGACTCGGGCCGTCGTCTGCGCGACTCGATGCCGCTGTCGGACGTCATCCGGACCGCGTCCTCCGAGATCGAGCAGTACGACCGGGTCGAGCTCGACCTGCAGATCGACCCGCACATGCTCGGCTTCAACGCCCTGCCCGCGGCGCACCTGCTCGCGGAGCTCCTCGAGAACGCGACCGTGTTCTCGGAGCCCGAGACGCCCGTGACGGTCACGACCGGTGTGTCCGGCCAGTTCGTCGTCGTGCGGATCCGCGACCACGGCCTCGGCATGACGCCCGAGGAGATCGAGGCCGCGAACGCCAAGATCGTCTCGTCGGGTGCGGGTGACGCGCTCGGCGCGCAGCGCCTGGGCCTGTTCGTGGTCGGCCGCATCGCCCAGAAGCTCGGCGCTGCCGTGCACCTGGCCAAGGCCGACTCGGGCACCGGTACCGACACGACCGTGCTGCTGCCCGCCTCGCTGTTCGCGACGACCGAGAGCTCCGGCTTCGGCGTCCCCTCGATGGCGGAGCAGGTGGCGCACGACGCCGCCGTCGCACCCGAGGTCGCCCCGGTCGACCTGTCCGCGCTGACGGACGGCTCGACGGCGCTCGGCCTGCCGCGCCGCCGCCGCGGCGAGGGCGAGCCGGTCGCGGACTCCGCACCGATCCCGGTGGCGGGCGTCACGCCCGTCCCCGAGGGACGCGAGCTCCCGACGCGCCCGCGCAAGACCTTCGACGAGGACGCGATCGTCCTGCCCGAGGTCGCGACGCCGACGCTGTCCCCGGACCTGTCGTCGGCCGCCCCCGACTGGGCACCCGCGACCATGCAGGCGACGTCGTCGAGCGGGCTGCCCAGCCGTGCCGCACGCGGCGCGGCACCCGCGACCCCCGCGTGGGAGCCCACGCCGCCCCCCGCCGCCCCGGCCGAGGAGTCGGGCGTGCCGTCGCCCGCCGCGCGCGCCGGCCTGTTCTCCGGCTTCCGCGGTCGGACGTCGCTCACCGAGGGCTACGACCCGTCGAACGACCAGGTGCGTGCGCCGTGGATGTCGCTCGGCACGCACGCCGCGGCCGCCGAGGCGCCCGCGGAGCCCGTCGCCGACGAGACGCCCTGGACGCCTGACGCCGTCGGCGCCGTCCCCGGTCTCGCCCCCGACGAGGACGAGGTGCAGGACCCGCACGACGAGCCCGGGCAGGACACGCCGCACGACGAGCCCGCTGCGGCCGACGTCCCGGCGTGGGCTGTCGAGCAGCCTGCCGTGGAGGCCGTCCAGCCCGTCGAGCAGCCCGCCGCGTACGAGCCGGCGTCGTTCGAGCCGGGTGCACCGCTCGCCGGTGCCGAGCCCGAGCCCGCGCCCTACGAGGCCGAGCAGGTTCCCGTGCCGACGTGGGACGACGTCCCCGTGGTGCACGCCGAGCCCGTCGAGCAGCCCGCGGCTGTCGGTGCCGACGAGTCGTTCGGTGTGGAGCCGTTCGAGCCCGTCGCGTACGAGCCGGCGTCGTTCGAGCCCGTGACCGCCTGGGACCAGGCCGTCACGGAGGCCGTCGCCGACGAGGCGCAGCACGCGTCGTACGAGCAGCCCGTCCACGAGACGTACGAGCAGGCGCCTCAGACGGAGTCGTACGAGCCCGCGGCCGCATGGTCCGCGCCCGTGGTCGACGAGCCCGTCGCCGAGCAGCCGTCGCAGCCCGTCGTGGACGCGCCCGCGGCGTTCGCCGGTCCGGACGCCGCGCCGCGCCAGGAGCCGCCCATCGAGTACACCTCGTACAGCGGCTACTCGGGCTGGTCCACTGCGCGCCGTGCGGTCGCCGCGAACCAGTCGTTCGACTTCGAGCGTTCGCTCGACGAGGCCCGTGCCTGGCACACCGGCGCGCAGCCGACCGTGTCCGCCGCGGAGCTCGCTGCGGCCGCGGTGGCGGACACGTCGGTCCCGGACCGCGTCGAGCCCGCCGCCGAGCCGACCTTCGCGGCGTTCGACGCGCCCGTCGAGCAGGTGGTCGAGGCCGCCGAGCCCGAGCAGTGGCAGCCTACGTTCGCCCCGAGCGCGCAGAGCGACCTGGCGACCGAGGCGGCGGTGGCCGAGGCCGCCGCGGAGCCCGAGCCGTGGCAGCCGGTGTTCGCGCCGAGCGCCGAGGACGCAGTGCCCGACGAAGCAGCGCCGGTGGCCGAGCAGGCCGTCGAGCCGGAGCAGTGGCAGCCGACGTTCCAGGCCCCGGCCTGGGATGCGCCGCAGCCCGCCGAGGTCGAGCCCGAGCTGGCCGGAGCCGTCGAGGAGGCGTTCGCGGTCCCCGCGCTCGCCGACGACGAGCCGACCGCCGCGCTCGAGCCGGTCGTCGAGCCCGTCGCGCAGGAGGCTGGCGATGGCGGCCCGGTCTGGGCGGAGACCGCTCCGGCCTGGGGCGCCCCCGCCTGGCCGTCGCTCGGTGAGCAGCCTGCCGCCGAGGTCGCCGCACCCGAGGCGTACGCGCCGTCGGCGCCGGAGGCCTACGCGCCCGCCGTCGCCGAGCCGTACACGCCCGCCGAGCCGGCTCCCGTCGCCGAGGCCCCGGTCGCCGCGGCGCCCGTCGCGCAGGGCTGGGCGCCGAGCGCGGGCTTCGGCGCCGCGAGCGTCGATGACCTCGCACCGAGCGGGGCGAGCGAGGACAAGGGCGGCAAGAAGCGCTGGGGTCTGTTCGGTCGCCGCAAGGGTGAGCAGGTCGAGGCGGTCGTGCAGCCGGAGCAGGCCGCTGCGGCGCCCGTCGCCCCGGCTGCGCCGTCGTGGTCGGTGCCCGCACCGGTCGAGCAGCCGGCGCCCGCGCCGGTCCGGCAGACGAGCTGGTCGGCTCCCGAGCCGCCGCACCCCGTGGCCCCGGCCGCGCCGGTCTCGTCGTCGCCGGCCCCCGCGGCGTGGGCACCGCCCGAGTGGGCCGCGAGCCGGCCCGCCGCACCCGTGGCGACCGTCGACGTGCCGAGCCCCGCGGTGCCGCCGTCGACCGCGCCGCGGATCGGGACGCTCGACGACAACGTCGCCGCGATGCTCGCGCTCCGCTCCGACATCCAGGAGCAGGCGCTGTCCGAGCTGAGCCAGCTCTCGGCCTACCGGCCGAGCCAGGCCGGCTCGGGTGAGCGGCTCACGAAGCGCGTGCCGACGGCGATGCCGCCGGTCGCGGCCGACCTGAACGGTGACCACGCACCTGTCCAGCGTGACGCCAACGAGCTCCGAAGCCGCCTGTCGAGCTTCCAGTCCGGGACGTCGCGCGGTCGACAGGCCGCGGGCGACCAGCCGAGGAGCTCGTGATGAGGACCATCGTCGTTCCCACCATCGCCCCCGTCGTGGGGACGTTCGAACCCGCAGTCGTCGACTGCACCAGCAAGGAGGAAGTGTGACCGCGCTCAGCACCGAGGCAGCCAATTTCGGCTGGCTCCTGGACAACTTTGTCCGGACCGTGCCCGGCACTCGCCACACGCTCGTGGTGTCGGCCGACGGTCTTCTCATGGCGATGTCGGAGCACCTCGACCGGACGAGCGGAGACCAGCTCGCGGCGATCGTGTCCGGCATGTCGAGCCTGACCCGCGGAGCCGCGCGGCAGCTGCGAGCGGGGGAGGTGCGTCAGGCGATCATCGAGATGGACGAGCTGTTCCTCTTCCTGATGACCGTTTCGAACGGCTCCGTCCTCGCCGTGGTCGCCGACTCGAGCTGCGACGTCGGGCTCATCGGATACGAGATGGCCATGCTCGTGTCCCGCACCGAGGCGACGCTGACCCCGCAGCTCATCTCTGAGATGCGCGGCCAGCTCCCCGTCGACGGCGCAACCCGACCCCCGGCCGTCTGAGGAGAACAACTCCCATGAGCGAGCACATCGAGTACGTCGCCCGGACGGTACGGCCGTACGCCGTCACCGGCGGGCGCGTGCGCTCGGCGCGCTCCGACCTGCCCATCGAGGCGCTGGTCGAAGCGCTGCCGGACGCTGTGTCGAGTCAGGGTCTGCCGCCCGAGCGGCGCGCGATCCTGCAGCACGCCGCGAGCACCTACATCTCCGTCGCGGAGCTGTCGGCGCTGCTCCACCTGCCGATCGGAGTCGTCAGGATCCTGGTCTCGGACATGTCCGACCAGCAACTCGTGCGCGTGCACACCTCTCAGCCGGTCGAGGTCAACACCGGTGAGTCCCCCGCCCTGTCCCTGAGCGTGCTGGAGAGTGTTCTCAATGGCATTTCCGCCCTCTGACGCCGCGGTGGCCGCTCCGGCCGGAACCGCAGGCGCCGTCGCCCCCACCGTCGTCAAGATCGTCGTCGCCGGCGGGTTCGCCGTCGGCAAGACGACCTTCATCGGGTCCATCTCGGACATCGAGCCCCTCAACACCGAGGCCGCGATGACCGAGCACTCCATCGGCGTCGACGACGCCGGCGGTGTGTCGGACCGCAAGACCACCACCACGGTCGCCATGGACTTCGGCCGCATCGCGCTGCCGGGCTCGCTGTGGCTGTACCTGTTCGGCACCCCGGGGCAGGACCGCTTCCTGTTCATGTGGGACGACCTGGTGCGCGGCGCGATCGGCGCCGTCGTGCTGGTGGACACGGACCGTCTCGACCAGTGCTTCCCGGCGGTCGACTACTTCGAGAGCCGTGGCATCCCCTTCGTCGTGGGTGTCAACTGCTTCGACGGCGTCGCCAAGCACGCGCTCGAGGACGTCCGCGAGGCGCTCGCCATCCCGGCGCACGTCCCGGTCCTCTACACGGACGCACGTTCGCGTGCGGCCACCAAGCAGGCCCTCATCTCCCTGGTGCAGCTCGCGATGGAGCGTCTGCGCCAGCGGTGAGCCTGCTGTGAAGAGCGTCCGTCCGACGGCCGGTGCACCCCGCGGGGTGGCCGGCCGTCGGCGTGCTCGTCGGACCCGCGTCCCGACGTGTCCGCGGCGGTACCCGTGAGCGGCGTGCCGCTGCGCGATCATGGGCTCGTGCCCGTTCGTCCCGACGACCGCCCGCGCGTGTACGCGGACGGCTCGGCGCTGTCGCGGTACCTGCCCGGTGCACCGCACCGCGCCGACTGGCTCGTGTGGGCACGCCGCAACGCGCCTCGGCTGCTCACGACGCAGGTCGGGGTGAGCGAGCTGCGGGGGACCGCGCGGCTGCTCGACGCCGAGGCCCGCGACGTGGCGCAGCGGGTGCTGCTCGAGGTCGAGGTCGTGCGGATCTCGGACCAGGCGGTCGACCGGGCGACGGAGGTCGGTGCGGTGCTGTCGCCCTTCGTCGCGGTGCACGCGGGCGTCGCACTCACGCACCCGCAGGTCGGCGCGGTCGCGACGTACGACGTGCACCTCGCGCGCATCGCGGCCCTCTACCGGCTCGAGGTGCTGTCACCAGGCCTCGGCGAGCGGTGGTGGGAGCGGGACCCGACTCCCTGGGCGTGAGCGGCGGGCGTCGTGGACGGTGCCGTGTCGTCGGGACGGCTGTGGGAGACTCGTCGCCGCCGGTCCGTCCGGCGAGGAGGGCTGGCTGAGCGGCCGAAAGCGACGGTCTTGAAAACCGTTAGGGCGGGACCTCTCGTCCTCAAGGGTTCGAATCCCTTGCCCTCCGCCGATCTGGCGCCAAAGAGCCCCTGACCTGCACAAATACCGCAGGGCAGGGGCTCTCGCCCAAAAGAAGTCCCAAAGAAGTCCTCAGCCGCCCAGTCGGTCGAGGACGTGGCGGACGTCCGGCGTCGCCCGAACCCTCGCGATGTACGACCGCTTCGTCGTCGCGTCGTCCGCGTGGCCGAGCTGCTCGGCGGCCGCCTCGGAGTCGAGCTCGCGGGCCAAGAGCGTCGCGACTGTCTTGCGCATCACGTGGGTGTGCACCCAGGTCCACTCGGTGCCCGCGAGCATCCGCGAGAGCTCGACCCGGACCGCGCCCGGCTGGCGGACGCCGCCGGACAGGTTCGGGAAGATCAGGTCGTGCTCGCCGCCAGGCAGGCCGAGCGCCTGCGCCCTGCCGATCGCGTCGACGACGAACACCGGCAGGAGCAGGCGCCGCCGTGACGCGTCGGTCTTCGTGATGGGCTGCCAGACGGTCCCACGCGTCGTCCCGGTCGCGACCGTGGCGAGCACCTCGAGGGAAGGAGGGTCCGCGTCGAGCGCGAGGGCTGGCACAGTGAGTGCCAACCCCTCTCCTGCCCGCATGCCCGTGCCCGCCAGGACGTGCATGAGCACCTCAACCTGCCGCTGGACCGGGAGCCCCGACCCGTCGGCGACCGCGCGCAGGTGCGCAAGCAGCGCAGCCGTGCTGTCGGCGTCGAGGGCACGGACCTCCTTGCGGGGCTTCGTCACCTTCGCCGTCGCGACGGCAGGGTTGACCTGCAGCGCGCCGTGCCGCACCGCGATGTCCAGGCCGCCGACGAGCAGCTGGCGCAGCATGACGGCGCGGGAGTTGGCCGTCGCTGCGACCTGCTTCACTGTCACGTCGAGCCGGGCGGTCGTGACCTTCTCGAGGGTGAGCTCGCCGAGCCGCGGCACCAGGTGGTTGCGGACCACCGACTCGTACTGCGCGAGGGACTGCTCCCGCACGCCGGCGGCGCGGCGCTCGGCGAGCCACAGGTCGACCGCGACCGTCAGCGGCGACCACGGGTGCAGCACGTCGTCGCCTTCCGCGCCGACCGCGTCGGGCGTGATCTGCGCTGCCGCCGCGCGCACCGCGTTCTCCGCCGCCGCCTTCGACCCCGCGGTCCTCGCGACCCACCGCAGCTTCCCGGCGGCGTCGCGTACCGTGCACGTCGCCCGCCACCCTGAGGGGACCCGTGTCAGCTTCACCGTGCCCGCGACGCCGACGGCTCGAGGTGGCCGCCCGGTACGGGCCACCTACGCCGCTTCCTCGAGCCGAGACTCGAGCCACGCGTCGAGGTCGGCGACGCGGTAGGCGAGGCGCCGACGACCGAGGCGCACGGCGGGCGGGTGCGGATCACCGGCGGAGCGCCAGTGGGCGAGCGTCGACGGTGCGACGCCGATGTACGCGGCGGCCTCGGCGGACGTGAGCAGGGACGGTGAGGGTTGCATTGGGTTCCTTCCTCTCACTGTTCCTATGCGTGTTGCCGCAAGTTGGGTGTCGTCAGGCTTGTGACCTGCACCGATGCACCTATGTGCGGCGGGATACACTTCGTCGCCGCACTCAGCCGCACGACGCGTGCCCGCAGTCGAGGTCGAGGGCCCACAGCGCTGCCGCGTCGACCTCCTCAGCAAGGCGTGCGGGGTCGAGCTGGGCCGCCTGCAGTAGCGGTTCGCCGGCCTCCGCGCACGCGCGCCAGAGCGTCGTATCCGCCGCCCGCCAGAACGCGGTGCGGCGCCCCGTGGCTTCGGCGTGGACGTGGACGAGGGAGCCGAGCGGGAGGGTGGCGATCGTCGCCGCGACGAGGTCGAGGTCTGTGAGCGCCTGCCAGTCGTGCTCACCGTGGGCGGTCCACTGGACGCCGACCGGTCCACCGAGGAGGGCGGGCTCCTCCCCGAAGCTGTCGCTGGTCGCGACGTGCGCGACGAGCCGCGCGGCGACGGCGACGGGCAGCAGCGTGGACAGCGGCTGGCCGAGCCCGAGCACGTGGCGGGCAGGCTCGCGGGCGTCCACGTACAGGATCGCAGTGCAGTGGCACCCGCAGTGCGCCGGGGCGACGAGGAGGTCGTCGCGGGGACCGTGCGCGGCCACCTGCCGACGTTGCTGCACCAGGGCGAAGCGGGCAGCGTCCGCGATGATGTCGACGGGCGGTAGCTCCAGGTCCGGGTCGTCCTGCTGGACCACGAACGGCGGCTGGCTGGTCATCAGGACACCTCCACCAGCTCGAACCCGTCGGCGATGACCCCGCGCCGGCACCACGCCCAGGCGACGGAGGCTGCCGTGGCGGCGGGGGACGCACCCGCGTAGCCCGAGTAGACGCGGACGCCGCGGCCGTCGGCGCGCAAGAACGGCAGGTCGACGACCGGCTCGAGGTAGGCGGGCTCGCCTGGCTTCGCGCCGCGCACGACCTGCCGGGGCTCGGCACCGCCCGTGGCGAGCTCGAGAGCGAACGACCGGGACGACACCCGCGCGACCTGCGCGTACCGGCCGACCCTGTAGTGCTCGAGGATCGCCCAGCCGTCGTCGGCGAGCGAGAGAAGGGCGGACCGCAGCTCGCCGACGGCGACGCAGGGCCGCTCGAGCCGGTCGACGTCGCGCCGGACCCACAGCACGTCGTCGTCCTCCGGTCCGGGCTCAGCACCGGTGAGCGCGTCGAGGACGCCGTCGACGACCGCGGCAGGGATCGTGTCCGGCACCACGAGGCCCGGCCCCAGGAGCGGGCTCACGGTGCCACCGCCCCGACGATCGCGGCCCGCTCGGCGGCACGCCGCACGGTCGCCCGGCCGACGCCGAACAACCTGGCGACCTCCGCGACCGGCCGACCGACGGTGAGCATCGCCGCGACCTCGGTGGCCTGTGCGTCGTCGAGGGCACGGGGCCGACCGAGGGGCTGACCGCGACGGCGGGCGGATTCGAGGCCGTCGCGGGTGCGCTCCACCAGCACCTCCCGCTCTACCTGCGCGAGGGCGGAGAACACGGCGAGCAGGAGGGTAGAGACGGCCGAACCGCCGGAGGTATCAACGCCCTGGGTGATCGACCGCACGCCGACGCCGCGCTCCCCGAGGTCGTCGACGAGGGCGACCAGGCCGCGGACCGTCCGCCCGAGTCGGCTGAGCTCGGAGATCACGACGACGTCGCCGGGCCGCGCGTAGGTGAGCAACGCGTCGAGGGCGGGGCGGGAGGTGCGGGTGCCGGAGACTCCTTCGTCCACCCAGACCCGCGAGCAACCGGCTGCGGCCAGGGCCTCGACCTGCCGGTCCGTGCGCTGGGCCGCCGTGCTGACGCGCGCGTAGCCCAGAAGGTGCGGCTCCCCGGCCGAAAACGCGAGCGGGAGTTCCGGCCGCGCGGGGCTTCCGGCCGGGGGTTCCGGCCGGTCGGCCGTGCGGGGCTCGGCGGGCCGCTGGGCGGTGGCCGAAGACGACCGTTTCTGGCCGGTGGGGAGGCTCCTGGGGTTCACGCATGGGTGATGTGCGGCGGTGGCCGAAACGCGTGTCTAGACATGTCTTGACAGGCGTTCGATGTCGACCTACTCTAGACGTGTCTAGCAAGAGCAGGAGAGGAGGCCCCGCAATGAGCACCACAGCAACCGGCACCTGGGAACCCTGGACCCCGACCCCCTGGGCCCCATGGGTCGCCGAGCCCTGCACCGCCACACCTGCCCTCCGCCCCCTGCCGACGGCGCCGAGCCGCGCACGGGTCGCCCTGCACACTACGGGCGCCGCCCTCGTCGACCTCGTCCGCGGGATCGTCCGCGCGATCCGCTTCACCGTCGCGATCACCGCGACCGTCGCGCTCCTCGCCGGTGCCGTCATCGGCCTGGGCGAGCTCGTCCGGCCGCTCGGCAAGGCGATCGCCCCCGCGACCGAGGCCGTCGACGCCCTGCTCGACGACGGCTTCTGCGCCGCGAAGAGCACGCTCGAGGGCGTGTTCACGGGCGCCCCGGTCGCGCACGCGAACGCCGCGATCACGGCCAACCTGCCCGACGGGGAGGACCCGGCCGAGTGGGCGGTCGGGACCACCGAAGTTCTGCCCACGGGCTGTGACAGCTGAGCATCACCAACACCGAGAAGAAGGAGAAGAAGATGACCCCTACCAAGCTGGACGCCTGGTACAACGAGCACGCCGACGCCGTCCGCCTCACGGCGTGGGGCGTGGCGGGGCTGATCGTGGCCGCCGACATCGCGGTCGTGCTGCTCTCGATGGTCCCCACGGCCTGAGCCCAGGACGCACGAAAGCGCCCCACCCCAGGGACTCCCCGGGGTGGGGCGCATCTCGTTACTCCGTAGTCGCGACGATCACGACGTTGTCAGCCGCCACCGGCTGACCTTGCGGGCGACAGGTGACGACAACGACAGCCGCCGGGTCGGCCCACGTGGCGGCCCCGACCCGGGCGTAAGCCTCGCCCTTCGGCGCGACCACGACACGGGTCACGACCGCCGCACGCCCGTCGACCTCCACGTGATCGCCGACGCGAACGGTCGGCTCACCGCGGTGGCTGAGCGCCGTCCCGGGCGCACCCGGCGGACCTGCATGCATCGCGACGACGGTCGCTGCCCCGACGCCGTCGACCCGGGCCGCAGCCGTCGACGTCGACGGGGTCACGACGCCGTCGGTACCCGGCCGGATCGTCTCGACGAGCTCGACGTCGACGAAGTTCCCGACCACCACCCGCCCGACAGACGCCGGAGCCGCGGTGGTCGGCGGGGGCGAGACCGTGGGTGACGGCGACCCTGCAGGGGCAGGTGCCGCAGGCGCGGGTGCGGGAGCGGAGACCGCCGCAGCGACCGGAGCCGCCACGGCCACGGGGCCCGGTCCGGCCGGCCAGGCCACGAGCGCGGCACCCCCCGCAAGGAGCACCGCGCCCGCGGCGACGGCCAGCCGCCTACTCGGCCGCACGCCCACGACGCGCGGCCGCGCCCGCACCGACACCGAGACCAGCGACCACCAGTGCGACGCCGATACCGCGCAGCGGGCTGGTGCCGGTGGCCGGCAGGCCAGTCGCGAAGACCGGGACGACCGGCTCCTCGGGGACCTCCGGCACGTGGGGCTCGTCGACGACGGGCGGCAGGACGACCGCAGGCGTCTCGGGCTCAGCGGGAGGCGCCGCCGGCACGACCGGCTCCTGCGGGTCCGGCACGGCCGGGACCTGCGGGGCCACCGGCTCGACCACCGGCCGCTCGGGCTCGGGCGTGACCGGGGTCTCCGGCTCGACCACCGGCGGCTCCGGCTCGACAACCGGGGCATCCGCGGCCCGCACATCGACCGTGACGGTCGCCATCCCCGAGACGAGCCCCGGGCTCGGTGTGCGGGCCGAGTAGCGGAAGGACGCAGTGCCGACGAACCCGGCCACCGGCGCGAACGTCGCGACGCCGTCCTCTCCGACCGTCGCGTCTCCCGCACCCGCCGGAGTCACCGACCCGGCCACCAGCTCGGGCAGCTCCACGCCGTCGTCGTTGGCGAGGACGTCGACGTCGACGGGCGTGCCCGTCTCGGTCGTCACCTCGTCGTCGGCGACGAAGCCGGAAGTCACCTCGAACCGCGCGGTCCGCTCGACCGGGTCGAAACCCGCGACCTGCGGGGTCATCGTCCACGTCGCCGTGTACGCGCCGGGCGTGAGCTCGACGTCCCAGTCGTACTCGGGGTCGGCGTACGTGCCGCCGACCGACAGCGCACCCGGACGGCTCGTCTGCGCGACGAGGCCGCCGTCAGCGTCGCGGACCGCGACCGCCACGTCAGCACCGGAGACGAACGTCGACCACGAAGGCACCGTGTTGACGGCGAAGTGCTCGAGCATCGTCGGGGCGCCCAGTGACGACGGGCAGGTTTCGGCGCCGTTGTCCACGTCGGACAGGCGGTCACCGCGTGGCCCCATGTCGAGCGCGTCGTGCACACCTGCGGGCATGCAGGTCTGCGGGACGTACTCGTAGAGCCAGGGCGCGAACGGTGCGCGATCGAGCGTCCCGTCCGCCCGCCAGCTGAACGGGGCGCCGTCGCTGTCGACGAGCTGGTAGCCGACGTACCCGCCGATCGGCGCGGGCGCGTCAGAGGCGAGGAGCAGTCCAGGGTCCAGCGAGGCGAGCGTGACACCTACACCGGGGACCAGCGGCAGCTGCTCGGCGAGCGGCGTCCCGGCCTCGAAGTCACCGGGGGTGGCCGACAGGTGCGCGTTCAGGAACGCGCCGCCTGCCGGAATCTCGGCGCCGTCGCGCAGCAGGAAGTCGAGCCGGGCGACGCCTCCGGGCAGGGTGAAGGCGGACTCGGCGAACATCGCCCCTGCCCGCCAGGTGTTGCCGGGGTCGAGCGGGACGGACGCGGAGGCCGGCGAGGCGACGAGCGCGCCGCCGACCAGAGCCACGGCCGCCAGGGCCGCGGCGAACTTGTGCGTGGACATGCAGAACCTCATTTCTGCCCGCGCGTGCGGGCGGCAGGGGAAGGGGACGGCCACGCCCCGCGCCGGGGAGAGGACGCGGGGCGTGGCCGAGTAGGGGGCGGGCAGGGCTAGATGGGCAGGTGAAGCAGGTGGAAGGCCGCCAGGACGGCGGCCGTGATGCCTCCACCGACGGCCATGACCGCGACCACCTGACCGATGCCGGACCAGGTGGAAACGGGCTTGGGCGGGGTGGTGGGGACGAGGCGGACCTCCGCCTCCTCGGGGGTGGGGGCGGTCACGCCGCCTCCTCGATGTGCGGTGCGCCGAGCGTGCCGACCGCCGGGTGGGTCGCGACCGAGACACCGCCCGGGTAGTCGACCGCCTCACCGATGATCGTGCGGCTGTCCCACGGCGCGTAGATCGGCCAGGTCACCGAGGTGATCTGGGCCGGGATCGGGTCGAGGTACTCCCCGATCACGGTGCCGTCCGGCAGGACGATCCGTCCGTCCGCGGTGACCGCGATCGTGCCACGGACGTATGCGGCGAGCGGCAGCTCGACGCCCTGGGCGACGAGCACGACCGGGCCGCCGTCCGCGGTTGCCGCCAGGATCGAGACGGTCTCGGGTGCGGTCTCCGCGGCGGAAGCCGGTGCGGCGACCAGGGCGGCGAGAGCGACGGCGCCGACCGTCGCGACGACCTTGCGGGAGGTGAAGCGGAACATGGGTGATTCCTTTCGTCGTGCCGCTATGTGCGGCCGGGGGTCGGGTGGGGCGCGAGGCCCGGAGACGCCGCCGCCCCGCGCACGGGGAGGGTGACGGGGCGGCGGCGGGGAAGGAGGTCAGCGCGGTTCGCTGTCCTCGGGCTCGAGGGTCGGGACGACGACCGCAGGGGCTGCGGGGGCCTCCTCGACCGGGGTGGTGGTGGCAGCGGGTGCCGGGGTGGCGGGTGCTGCCGGGGTCGCGACGCCGGTTGGGGCGACCACCGCGCGCAGGCTGCCCGCCACCCCCGAGAAGATCGTCGGGGCGGCCACCGCAGCAGCCACCGCGCACCCGAACGACGCCGCGAACCACACGTTGCTGAGCGAGGACAGGATCAGCAGCACCAGGTGGCGTGTGACCACCAGCAGCAGCGCCGACCCCAGCGCCATGACGGCCTTCGCCGCGACCGAGCGGGTCTCCGCGAAGGTCTTCGCGTCGGCTCGGATCTGGGCGACCATCGCGCGGGTGCCGCGGAAGATCGCGTCGTCACGCAGCCCACGGGCCGCGAACATCGCCCGCGAGAACGCGAGGATGAAGGCGGCGACGAACACGCTGGCGTCATCGAGCAGGCCCTTCTGTGCGAGGGCGTAGCCGGCGGCACCGATCGCCGCGCCGATGAGGAGCGCGCCGGCGACGTTCCAGCCGTGCGAGACCTGCGTGACCGTGACGAGCTGGCGGATGCTCGTGATGGGGGTGTTGGCCGAGTTCTCGTTGCTCATGGTTGACCTCCCTATGGTGCGGTTGTGGTGGCGACGATCCGGCCGCGCCGAGCGCGACGCCGGGCGGCGGCGAGAACGAGCGAGAGCATGGGGTCCTCCTTCCCCCGGCCGGGGCCGGGAACAGCACCGCCCCGGTGCCGTGGCGGCGACCGGGGCGGTGCAGGTGGGGGTGGCTATGCCGCGTCGGGCGGCGGTTCGAGCCCGAGCGCGAGCAGGTCGTCCCAGCCGAGCTCGGACTCGTCGGTGACCTCCTCGGTGTGGACGACGAGCACGGTCGGCGCGGCCGGTTCCGGCTCGGGGGCCGTCGGCACCGGCAGCGGGACGGCGTGCGGCACGCCGCGCGCCACCAGCAGCTCGGCCACCTCCCTCATCGGGGCGTAACCGACCCGGAGGCCCTGCACCGTGCCGCCCTCCGCAGCCACGGCCGCCAGACCACGGCTCGAGCCGTCGTCGAGCTCGCCGAGCACGCGGACCGCCTCGGGCACCTGCTCCGCCGAGAAGACCATGCCGAGCGCGGATGTGCTGGGCACCGCACCCGGCTTGGTGAGCTGGACGGCCGAGGTCAAGTTGCTGCGCAGCTCCCCGCCCAAGATGTCTGCGTCCGGCCGCTGGGTAGCGACCTGCAGGTGGATGCCCACGAAGCGGGCTTCGCGGGCGAGCTTGCCGACGAGAAGCTTGACCAATGCCTTGGCCGCGGCCTGCTCGACGAGCTCCTCACGCTCCTCGCTCTCCTTCGGGAGCGCGTTCGTCACCTTCGTGTCCGGCGCGATGAAGAGGCTCGACGCCTCGTCGACCAGGACCGTCAGGGGGCGAATCCGCTCCGCCTCCCGCACCGAGGCCGGAAGATCTGACCACTTCACTTCTCCCTCCCGCTGCAGGACGGCCTTGCGGCGACCGACCTCTGCGTACACGGCCTTGAGGACGTCGCGGGCCCCCTCGAGGGTGTCTGCCCACGCGGCGCACCACGGCCGGAGGGCCAAGAAGTCCAAGCCGCCCTTGGTCGGGTCGACCACGACCAGCTCGTGACCGCGGGCCAGAGCACCGGCCACCAGGGTCACGAGGGCCACCGTCTTGCCTGAGCCCGTGGGCCCGACCACGAGGGTGTGCGGCCCCGCGAGTAGGTCGATACCGACGGTCGCGCCGTCCGGGTCGACGCCGAGCGGCAGGCTGTGCCAGCCGTCCGGGGCGAGACGGTCGGGCAGCAGCCCCTCGAGGGCGACCGTCTCCGGGAGCTCTGGGCGGGGCCGCCACGCGAAGGTGACTGTGCGAGCGAAGCGGGACTCGGTCACCTCGTAGACGCCACGGTAGGCGGGAAGCTCCGCCAGCAGGCCCGGAGCACGGCTGACGTCGACGCCCGAGTCCCGGGCGGCGACGGTCACCGCGTCGAGCCGCCCGGGAACCCAGCGAGACCGCACGTCGACTCGCCATGGCTCACCCGCGCAGCCGAGCGCGCGAGCAGCAGCGGGCCGCAGAGAAGCGACCTCGTAGAGCTCGGCGCGGACGGCGGTGGCGGTACGACCGACCGGGTCGAACGTCGCGAGCGTGAGGCCGAGCCGCTGCAGGTGCTCGTCGAGGCGCCGGGCACCAGCGGCACCCTGGCCCCAGACGTCATCCGCGACCGGGACAGGGACCGTGACCGGACCCTGCCCCTCGTCGTCGAGGACGGCAACGACCGAGTCGCCGTCGCGGATCAGGTCGACGACCTGGAGGTCGAGGTCGGGGTGGACGCGGCCCACCTGCCAGACGAGCTGGGCCCGACCGTCAGGGCCATCGACGTACGTCGCCGGGACGGCGACACGGATCGTGACCATGGTGCCCTCCTCCTCTCTCACCACAGCTGGCGGACATGCTCGCGGACGCCGGATGTGCCCTCGCGCTGGTGGGCGTGGACGACCGCGTACTGCCGGGCCGCACCCGTCTCGGCGGAGCCGAACTCCCGATCCCAGCGTTCCCATGGGTCGAGCGGCGGCGGCACCTGCGGCGCCCGTGCCGGGGCCGGTGCGGTGCGAGCAGCGGACCGGCGCTCGGCACGCTCGTCGAGCGTGTGCGCGACGGCATCGGCCGCGCGGACCGTGGCCCGAGCGAGGCCCTTCGCGGCGGCCTTCACGCCGCGCCAGGCCAGGCGACCCAGGGAGAAGGTTCCCCGCTTCGTCTGCGCCCACGCCCAGCGGCGCGCACGCAGACCGGCGGTGCGACGGGCGGTGGTTCGCCGGATGCGGGCGAGGGCTCGACGGCCACGCCAGGTGAGGGCGGGGACCGGGCGGCCGCCTCCCTTGGGCGCCTTCAGGACCCAGCCATTCGCGACCGTCTTGGCTTCTGCGCGAAGGCCCTTGAGGACCTCGCGCTTCTTCGCGTCGGACATCCGCGGAGCGGGCCACACCTCGTACTGGGGGCCGGTCGGTGCCGGCTCACCGCGCCGGACCCGCACGACCGTGACCGAGCCGGAAGCCTTGTTGACCCTGAAGTACGAGTCGTACGCGCTGACCTTCGCCATCGTTCCTCCCTCAGTCCGTGCCGTCGACGAAGGCGTCGACGAGCAGGTGCGCGGCGAGCAGGTCGTCCATCGCGCCCTCCAGCCGCTCCAGCACCGTGCCGCCCCGGACCGGGCAGGAAACGTACGCCGCAGCCATGCGGGCCAGGCTCGGCTGGAGCTCGGCGATCAGCGCCCGGTACGCGGCGGGCGGGCGGCGCGGGACCTCGAAGCTGACGCTGTGCACTCGGTCCTCGAGCTCGTCGCGGCTCGCGGCCCGGACCACCTCGACCCAGCGGAGATCGAGCGTCGCGCGGAGGACGACCACCTCACCGGGGGTTGCGGCGGGCCAGGTCTCACCGAGATCGCCGACGACCTCGAGGGCCGGAATCTTCTCGCTGCCGCTCATCTCGCCCTCCGATCTGCCCCACGGGGCGGTAGAAGTTGCGGTCACGGCCGCAGGTCGCCGATCCGAGCCCAGCGCTCGATCAGCGCGAGCGAGTAGACCTGCGCGGCGGCAGCGGCCTCCGGCGCGGGGTCGGGCGCGAACGGAAGCGGAGGCTGCGTGCCGTCGTCGATCGCGTCCGCGAGGGCGGCGACCGTCTCGGGGTCGAGGACCCGGCCGAGCCGGTGGCGCAGCAGGGCCGGGTCGACCCCGGTCTCGCGTGACGGCCAGAGGAACACCGGCTCGCCGTCCGGGCCGGTGGCGCGAACCGCCGGGCGGCTGACCGGATCGGCAGGGCCGCTGACCGGCCAGACGAGCGCGTAGCCGTCGGCCACGACGGCCACGAGGGCCAGGCCCAGATTCTCGCCGCGGTACCGCAGCTGCCAGAGCTCGCCGGGTGCGGCGGTAGCTGTGGTGGTCATGGTCACCTCTCTCTCTAGAACTGCCAGGTGCCGCGGACATCGAGATCGACGTCGCAGATGGCGTCGTCGGTGACGACCGGGCCGACGAGCAGGCCCCCACTCGCCTCCAGGTGCTGACGACGCTCGACCGCGTCGAGCTGCTCGCGCTCGAGCACGAGCTCGGCGGCGGAGAGCGAAGCGACCACCCAGCCGGGCCAGACCGCCGACACCCTCGCCTCGACGTCGGTGCGCAGGCGGGCGGAGGGCGGGACAGGCGAGATACGAACGCGACCGTCACGACCGTGTGCGACGCGGACCTTCGCCGCCTCGAAATCTGCCCGCGTGACGCCGAGAACGACGTGTGCGTCCGACGCCGAAGGCGCGTGCGCACCGCCCCGGCGGGCACCGGGAAGAGCACTCGCCGCAGCAGCCACCAGGACGGAGACCGCCGCGACGCGCCCCAGGATCGAGTCGATCGAGGCGGCCTCGACGACCCCCTGCTCGCGAAGCAGCAGGAGGACCGGTGCAGACGCCGCCGCAAGCAGCGAGACCGCCGCCGCCTCGTCGAGCGTGAACCGGCGGTCGCCCGCCACCCGCCACAGCAGCGCGGCGACGACCGCTGCGACGCCCACCCAGAAGCCCGGGTGGACGAGCGCGGCGACCGCCGAGAGCACCGTGACGGTTGCGGCGACCCGACGGCGGGTAGCCAGCGCGCCACGCGCTGCACGGTGAGCGCCCCGACCGAGGCCCCGCATCGACGCGCGCGCACCGCGAGGGGCGAACGCGTAGAGGAGGCCGACGAGGACGGCGAGCATGATGACGACGGACGCGAAGGTCTCCATGGCGGCCTCCTCTCCGTCTCTAGTGGCAGCCCACCGTGGCGCCGATCTCGATGTAGGTGCCAGGGCTGCTCCCCGGTGGGCCGGTGATGATCGCGACCGTGAACCCCGGGGAGCCGTTCCGCGCGACGCGGAGGCCAGACAGCGGGCCCGCCCAGCCGCGCTCTGCGAGCGTCGCACTCTCGAGCCGGTCGACGCCGTTGGGAGCGAAGATAGTGACGAGGCCGGTCCGCGGGTCGAGGCTGAGGCGCGCCTGGGGTGACGCATCCGCGGTGGAGCACAACCACGCGACCTGGTGGCGCGCCCACGCCGCGAGCGCCGCCCGATCGCCCCGCAGCTCCGCCGGCGCGACGACGTCGTCGGGGTCGACCTCGCCGACCCACTCGAGCGGGACCTCCTGCGTGGCCGTGCGGCCGGAAGGCGCGGAGAGCGTGGGCGGGATGAACGGCGTGGCGGTGGGCGTCGGCGACGGCTGCTGCTCGCCGGTGTCGGCGTCGGTGTCGGCGGCGGACGACGGGGGCGCTGCGGGAGCCGACGACGAGCCCTCCGGGGAGGCCGCCCCGCCGGAGGGGGCGGAGCCGCCAGCGCGAACGCCAGCGACAAGGAGGGCGGCGATCACGGCCACCGTGGCCGCGAGGCCGACGAGCGCCGAACGACGGGACGGGGTGGGCATCGGGGTCTCCGGGGTGACGGGCTCTGTCACGGTGCACCTCCTAGGGCGGGGACGACGAAGCCCCTGTCGCGAATGCGACAGGGGCTTCAGGAAGATGGGCCCGCCGGGGACCCGACCGCGGCGCCAGCGAGCAGGGGTGCTGGCGCGCTCTGGGGTGGGTGGCCCCAGCTCGGGTCAACCCGGCGGGAGATGAAAGAAGGAGCCGCGAGCGGCTCCTTGATCGCGGGCACGACGAAGCCCGAACAATTGCCACTCTACGTCGAGACCGCGGGGGAGGCAAGCGCTCGGGCTCGTTTCCGCCTGTCCAGTGCTGTCCAGCTCTGTCCAGCCTCTGTCCACAGAGTTTCTGGGTAGAAAACAGGCTCTGACCTGCATGTTTGTATGTGAGAGAGGTGTCTGTCCAATCTGTCCATAGATACTTACGTTCACACATAGGTGACTCTCTCTCTTCTCGGCACCCCCACTACTACAGAGTGTGTGTGTGTGCCTATATACCCACCTCTGTCGTAGGGGTGGACAGAGTGGACAGCAGCGTTTCCGCAGGTCAGGGGCGGTTTTTGACTGGACAGGGCCTGGACAGGGCTGGACAGCACTGGACAGCGGCGTCCGGTTTGGGGGCATACGAACGCCCCGCAACCCACCCGAGAGGGGGGCGCGGGGCGTTCGCGGCTGCCGCTAGAGCTTGTCCTTCGAGGGGGGCTCCGGGCGCAGCGCCAGCTCGTCGATGCCGACCTTCGCCGCAGGAACCACCCAGCCGCGCGGCCTCGAGTCGATGCCGAGGCTGGCGGGGCAGCGTTCGCCACGGCCGCCGACGTACCCGGCGGCCGTCATCGCCTCCGCGAGCTTGGCCGGCGCGATGGCTTGCCCGGCCTCGCGGACCGCGGCGGTGACGACGGACGGCGGCAGCACCACCCACTGCTCGTCCTTGGAGAGGCGGATCCGGTGGGTGACCGCGCCGCGCCAGACGCCGTTGCGCTCGTCGTCGCGGCGCCAGCCGAGCGCAGTGCGGTCGAGGACCGGCGGGGCGTACCCCTCACAATTTTCGACGCTGACCCGTCCCGCTCCGATCATCTGCGTGACCTGGCTGAGTACCCGCTGTGCGGGGTCGTTGTCGGCGTGCTGGGCGAGACCGCGGTCGCGCAGCGCACCGATCGCGGCCGACAGCGGCCCCTCCTCGTCGACGCCGAACGCCGGGAGCAGATCCGCGACGCCGACGTCCTCCGCCCACTCGGTGAGCAGGTACCAGCCGGCGAGGATGACCGCGACCGTCTCGTCGGCGCGCGAGGTGCCGTCGAGGCTCTTGAGCGCCTCGGCACGGGCTTGCGCGCCGAGCTCGCTCAGCGCGCCGAGCGGGTCGTCGTGCTGAGCGGCGTACCGCGCGAGCCACTGGAGGTATGAGGCCCAGACCGCGCGGGCGAGGCCCGTGCGACCGTACTCTGTGGCGAACTCCTCGATGGGCCCGCCGAGGGTCCGGTCGACGTCTCCGGCGACCAGCTCGATCGTGACCACGCGCTGCATCGTGGCTGCGTCCGAGTGAATTTCCTCGCCGGAGATGAGCGCGGTCGTCGCGGTCGCGGTGCGTCGGCGCAGGCCACCCTCTCGCGTGGCCTTGGCCGCGGACGCGCCGGAGTATGAGCCGCGCGCGAGCACCCCGAACGCCTGCATCACTTCGACGTCCTTATCCGTCCCGACGAGCTTGAAATCGTCTGCGAAGACGACACCGTCGCGGGCCCAGGCGGCGAGCGCGGTCGCGACCGCACGACTCGAGTCGGGCATGTCGACCGTGAACTCCTTCGGCCCGAGCGGCGTCCAGAACCAATTTGCTGCGCCCAGGAGGTGGCCCTTGCCGACCTCGGGGAGCGCCTGCAGCAGGACCGCTGCGCGGCGGACCATGCGCAGCGGAGCCGCTGCCTGGGCACCGATCAGCGCGACGCCTGCCTCCGGCCTCTTCGGCGCCATGGCGATGAGCGCGCCGAACGCGCGGGCGCCGCGGCGCAGCTCCTCACCCTCCGCGACGCGGTCCCACCCGAGCTGGCTCATCGCGTCGTTCATCGACCCGTCCTCGGACCCGAGCGGCGGGCCGACCGTGATCGCGTGGGTGATCCCGGCGGAGCAGACCGAGCCTGCAGGCGCCGCCCACACCGGACCGAGCTCGGGGTCGACGATCCAGCCCGTGGACACGAGCTCGTCTACCTGCTTGCGGCCAGCGCCCTCACCGAAGACGCGCAGCATGTTAGCGAGTGCGACCCGGTGGGCGGGGACGGCGGGGATCGCGACCGCCGCACCGGCGGCGTCGACGACCCTGGCGGGATCGGTGCTTTCGGTGTCCGTGAGACCGTGGACCTGCCACCGTCGCCCGTCAGCACGCACGATCTCGACCGTCCAGGTTGCTGGCACGCCGTCGACCGGGACCGCCGTGCCGTCGGCCGCGATCCGCAGCTTCCTGGTGCTGGCCGACCGCCAGGCCCACCAGTCGGCAATCTGCTCGAGCACCGGGCCTGCGCCCTCCCCGAGCCCCGGGCGGGCCACCCACACGCCGTGCGTGTCGCCGCCGACGACGACCATGACGCCGCCCGGCAGGCTCATCCTGTCACCCTTGAAATCCTCGAGGAGGTCCTGGACCGTCGCGCCCATGGCGCCGAGCTCGGTCGCCGGGACGAGGCGATCATCCGGCGCGATCGTCACGGTCGGCACGGTCGAGTGGCCGCCGGCGACCCGCTTGCGGGCGGGGCGCCGCCCCAGGTTTGCCACGGCGTCGGCCATGAGGTTAGCGAGCATGCGGGGGCGGGCGACCGGGTCGGGGTCGGTGCCGAGGAAGTCGTCGAGGCCGACCTTCTTGCCGCCGGGCACGACGAGCAGCTTGACGTTGGCGCCGCGGCCGGTCTTGAAGTGGCCGGACAGGTACTGGGCGGCGGCCCACACGTCGGGGTTGGTCTGCCAGTCGGCGTCGAAGCCGAGGAACACCTCGACGTCGTCGCCCATGGGGACGAGCTCGTTGAGCACGGGCAGCGCGATGCCGTCCTTGGACCAGTTGCGGGCACCCTGGATGCCGATGACGAGCACGTCGTCGGGGGCGTACAGCGACGCCGCGATGGTCTGCTTGGTGCCCTCCACGACGAGGAACTTGCGGACGTTGCCGACCCGCTCGACCATCATGGCCGGGACGTTGATGACGGCTCCGACGCCGGACGCCTGCGCGTACTTGCGCTGGCCGGACTCCTCGTCGACCAGGTGGTCGTCGATGCGCATCTGGTAGGTGACCGCGTACCGGCCGCCGCCGAGCGCCCGGTTGAGCGGGAACACGAGCCCGGTGAGGCCCTTGTTGTGCTCGGAGTCGATGTCGGTGCCGTCGAGGCCGTCGGGGGTGGACGAGGACCAGATGCCCCAGTCGAGCGCGGCCTGCCGCGGGATCCCCGCCTTGGCCAGGATCTGCTCGTGGTGCGGCGTGATGTGGTGCACGATGCCAGCCATTCCTGCTCCCTGAGAACTACTTGCGCCCCCACGTCGGGGGTGCTCCCGGTTCCCATCTGGCTGGCGTCGTGCCACCCCGGTCGGGTTCCAACAAATCGTCGGTGGTGCCCGCTCAGGCGTCTCCCCGCTGGCGATGCAGCTCGGCCGCGCGCGCAGCGAGGCGTTCGGCGACCTGCCGCCTCGCGGGGTCTGGGGACCCCAGCCACTCCTCGATCGTGCCCGACTCGACCGGACGCACCATCGAGGTGCCGGCTACTGCGCGCGGCGCAGCGCTGAGTACCTCGGCGGCGAGGTCGCCGAACGCCTCGGCGGCGTCGGCCAGACCGAGGTCGATGGCGTCGACGAGGTTCGCATCCGGCGCCGCGGCGCGCCGGTCGGCGAGGAACCCGCAATGGCGGCACGTCGTCCCGTGCGCCCGGAGTAGGTCGAGCACCTCGGTCGGCGGTGCCGAGAAGACGCCGTGCCGCTCGCACCGCACGACCAGGCGCACCACGCGAGCCCGCACGCGGCGGCCGCCACGGTGCGCCTTCTGCGCGGGCCGCACCCAGCTCTCGGCGGTGAGGGGCTCCAGCGCCATCGTGACCCCCTCGTCGACGACGAGGGCGCCCCTCGCGCCGTAGCGTGCGATGGTCGCGGTCACGGTCCCCGCCGCCTCGTCGACGGCAATCTCCGCGAGGGACGTCTCGGGCGCGCCGTCCAGGGTCGGGACCCGCACGGCGCCGAGCACCGTCTCGCCCATCGCGGCGATCTCGGTCGCCCGGATTGCTCGCCCGCGAGGGCGCACGCCCGCACCGAGCGTCGTGGTCGGTGCGCCGGGCAGGGCCCGGGCGTCGCACACCGGGCAGGCGAGGTGCCCGGTGGCGGACTCCAGCCGGGACCGCACCGACGCGGTCCGCGCCTCGCCGCAGCCTGGGCACCGCCATGAGCGGGCGCTCTCGTCGCTCGCCGAGATCGTACGCGGATCGGCGTCACCGACGAGCTCCTCGAGGAGCCACCCGCGGCCCGCGCGGTTCGCCGTCGACCGGAGGTCGCCTCCGCGAGCGATCATCAGGCAGGTCCGGCACCCGCAGCCGCGCCCCCACACGATCCGTAGCTCCTGGGTGCGCTGCTCGCGGGTGACCGGGCACTCGACGATCGCCTTGCGGCGCGAGCCCCAGCCGTGCATCTCCGCGTCGTCCCAGCCGGCTAGGCGTCGGGCCCGCCGCTTCGCGTAGATCTGGACCTGCTCGGGCGTCCACTCCGCGTCGGTCGGGAGCCCTTCCTCGAGGTCGGTTCCGTCAGCCCACCCGCGCCAGACGCTCAGCCGCGCGAGGATCGCCGACCTCGCGAAGTACTCGGCCTGCTCGTCGCCCGCGGCCCGCAGCTCGCCGAGCAGCTCCGCGTAGCCGGGCGCCCCCGACCACTTTTCGCTCGGGGCGTCCAGCGCCTTGTAGGCGAGCGCGTACGGCCGTCCCCGCTTGCGTGCGTTCTCCGCCATTTCCTGCTCCCTGCTCGTCGTCCGCAACCCCCGCCGCGAACATCTTCAGTCTACCTCCAGTGCAAGCCGTTTGCGCAGGTCAAGTGCCATTTCACCCGTACGCCAGCAGATTTGTTGGAGTCCGACCGGGGTGGCACGACGCCAGCAACCTGAAGAAGTCAGCAGGGCACGATCCGGGGAGCAGGAATGCTGGGTATCACCGTCGAAAGGGCCGCAGACGCGGCTCTCGAGCTGCGCACCGCGGAGCTCTGGGATCGCCTCTGCGAGGACGCCCGCGACCCCCGCGTGGCCTCCGCGCGGATGAGCGCGGAGCCGATCGCCCGTGGTGCCGCTGGCCCCCGCCAGGTGGGCTCCCGGGCGCTGGCTGTGAAGCTCGACATCGCAGTCACGGGCCGCGCCGCGGCCCGCCGCCTGGCGGAGGCCGCAGGGGCCCCGGCGCCCACCTTCGGCTCGGCCGACGCGGTCACCCCTCGCGTCCTCTCTGCCCTCGCTGAGCTGCTGCGCCTCGCCCCCGCAGATGCCCCCGCCGTCACCGAGACCGCCGCATGGCTGATCGGCGTCCTGGCGGAGGTCCGGGCCGTGCTCGGCTACGGCCGGCGGGTGATCACGCCGCGCGGCCGCGCGGTCGAGGTCGTCGCCACCCCGCGGGGCGTCCCGCCGTGCCGCGCCTGCGGCGGCCGGATGCATCTGCCTGCCGGCTGGGAAGGGCAGCGCTCGCCCTGGCTGGTCTGCCGCTGCGGGGCGACCGTCGCGCTGGGAGACCTCGTCCCGGATGCCCTCCCGCTCGCGACCGCGCTGTCGACCGTCACGGTCACGCAGGCCGCCGAGCAGCACGGCGTGCCCTACCGCTCGCTCGCCCGCTGGGTGGCGCTCGCCGGCCTGCGCGCGGCGGGCGCCCGGGCCGGGGCCCGCACCTACGCGGCCGACGACGTCGCAGCGCTGATCGCGTCGCGTGGGCGCACCCTCGCTGTCGCCGCTTGAGCTGCACCACCAAAGACAAGGAGAAGGAGCACCGAGATGATCCGCACCACCGCCCCTCGCCACACCGGCCGCTGCCGCCGCTGCGGCGCCCTCACCCGCCACCTCGTCCGCGGGCTGTGCGCGGCGGGCTGCGCCGACACCCTCGCCATCACCCTGCGCCGCCGCCCGGCCCGCCGGGAGCGGCAGCGTTGGCTCGCGGCGGAGGCGGCGTGATGGCCGTCACGCGGACGCCGTCCCGAGCCGTCGCGCTGCATCTGGCCACGGCAGTCTGCGCGCGCCGGCTCGCCGAGCGCTTCGCGGAGGATCACGAGCTCGCCGTCCGGGTGGCGGCGACCGCGATCGGTGCGGCGGCCGGCGAGCTCGTCGTCGGGGCCGAGCAGGCCGAGCTCGAGGTGGACCTCGGCTACCCGCCCACGATCCGCGCGGCCGTCACGGCCGACGGCATGACCCTCTCGCTCGTTGGGCTCAACCGCCGAGCCGAGCCGGTGGCCGTGGCCGGGACCGTCACGGGCCGCGACGCGGTTGCCCTCTACGCCCAGCTCGAGGCCGTGCTCGCGGACCTCGTCGGCGCGCTCGTCGCGTCCGATCTCGCCCCCTGATCCCCGCCCGCGCCGGGCTGGCCTCGAAGCCTTCGGCGCGGGCGGTCCAAACCCAGCAGTACCCCAACAGAAGGAGCACATCATGACCGAGTCCACCCTCGTCCTCCCCGCCACCGTCCCGGCCGCGCTGTCGTTCGCCCCCGACGCGATCAACCGCCTGCGCCGCCGCGCCGGCCTGCCCGAGCTCGGGTGGGCCGCCGCGCAGCGCTGGATGGAGGGGCAGGCCCGCCAGCTGCCCGGGTACCGGGGCTACTCCCGCGCGGACCTCGAGGCCGTGCGTGATGAGCTGCGCGCCACCGACCCCGCCGGTCAGGTCGCCGTATGGACCGACGACGAGCTCGCGGACCGCCTCGACCGTCGGGCCGCTGCGGCGGCGCGTCGCCAGGCCAGCGGCGGCGGGCTCTCCGCGTGGCGCGCCCGCCGCGGCTCGGGGGCGGCAGCGTGAGCCCCGCCATCACCGTCTACTCGCGCCCCGCATGCCAGGCCTGCGTCGCGACGTACCGCGCCCTCGACAAGCTGGGCGCGGAGTACATGGTCGTGGACATCTCCGAGGACGCGGACGCTCGTGACTTCGTGATGTCGCTCGGCCACCTGCAGGCCCCGGTCGTCGTGGTCGACGGCGACCACTGGTCGGGCTACCGCCCCGACCGAATCGCGGCGGTCGCGGACCGCCGCGCCGCGTAGCGGGACCCCGAGAGGCCCCACCCGACGCATCAGGGTGGGGCCTCTTGTCGTGCTACGTCTGCAGGTCGGGGTCGACCCACTGCTCGTCGTGCTCGACGACGTGGTCGGCGAACGTCTGCGGGGTGATCCCCGCGACGAGCTCGGCGTGCCAGCCCCAGGACCCGTCGAACGCGATGATGCGGGGCGCGTCGGCTGGCATGGTGGACCGCACCAGGCACGCGACGACCTCGTTCTGCTCCGGGGTCCCGTCCGCGCTCACCTGGCCAGCTCCGTGCTCGATGTCAATCTGGAACCGACCGTCTGCGTTGCGGATCTGCAGCGTCCGAGCGAGATGGCTCGACACGAGCGGTGCGTCGCCGACAGCGTCCGCCCCCCAGCGGCCGATGATCGCATCGGCTATCTGGTCTGGTGTGGTGGGCATGGGGCCACCGCCGACCGCGCAGATGATGATGTTGTTCGACACGCTCCTACCTCTCGATCACGACGTGCAGGTCGATGTTCTCACCGAGGATTGTGCGGGCCCGTGCCTCGAGGAACTCGGCAGCCTTGGGGGTGTTGGTGTAGAGACGTAGACGGGCGATCGGGTTCGACTCGTCTTCGATTGCCGCCTTGTACCTTTCCATCTCCTGGTCAAAGGGGCGCATGGTCTGGTCGATGAGCCACTTCGGTGCGTCCCCCTCGTACACGGACGACCCCGGCGACCCGACGTACTTCGATTCAGCGACAACGACAGCATCTGGGTCGACCTGGACACTGTCGGCCCAGATCTCCTTCCCCTTGACGCCAACGAGGTACTCCTCTGGCCCGGCCGTTCGGCGTTGGTACTGCAGCCAGGGGCGCTCGCCGCCACCGATGGTGCGTCGCACCTGGTTGGCTCCGCTGTCTGGGCCTGCCTGCAGCTCGTCGAACCATCGTTGCCGTGCGGCCGGGTCGGCCCACA